>Ga0310839_100003_pt1 | contig 1049742 bp, 984 predicted proteins | sample SM_ome_7_FD_201305 | JGI IMG/M metagenome (GOLD analysis project Ga0310839, IMG submission 201305) | Sorghum-adapted microbial communities enriched on stacked mutant (SM) sorghum from Joint BioEnergy Institute, Emeryville, California... ...
GCAGCGCGGGGCTGCCCAGCCCGCCGGCGCCGATGACCAGCACCTTCGCGTTCTTCAGCCGCTTCTGCCCGTCCACCCCGACGTCCGGGATGATCAGGTGCCGACTGTAGCGGGCGATTTCCTCCTTGGTCAGCTCGGCCGCGGGCTCCACCAGCGGCGGCAGGCTGCCTGACATTCGACCTCCAGGTTCACGCCACGTCGGTTGTGCGGTGCCGTCTGACGTCGATAGTCCTCGCACTGCCAGCGTCCGTCCACATCATGACGTCACCGTCCACACTCTGGAACAACAGCGGCGTGGCATCCCGCATTCCCGCATCCCGGCCGTAAGGGCGGTCACGCCACCCTCGTCGGCGACTGCGCCGCGTCGCACGCAAGCGACAGCCCCGGCGTCACTGCGCCCCGGGATTCGGCCACGCGTTGGGCTTGCAGACCTTCCCGTCCCGCGGCACCGCGGCATAGTTCGTCGGGTCCGCCTTGTTCAACTTGGCCACGTAGTTGTTGGCCACGCCGAACGTCTGCTGCATCATCACCGGCGCCAGGGCACCGTTGCGCTGGCAGCCCACGTGCCCGTTGTTCAGCACATGGCCGACCTCGTGGTTGATGGCGTACTGCCGGTAGGCGGTCATGTCCGAGTTGAACGCCTTCGCGCCGCGCACCCACCGCGCCAGGTTGATGATCACGCGGTCCATCCGGCGCTGGTAGCACGACGACTCGTATCTGATCTGGAACCCGCAGATGTCCGCCCGGTGGGTGGTCCGCGGCGAGGTCAGGCTGATCCGGAAGTCGGCCTTCGCGGGGTCGTCCACCCGCTGGAAGCGCACCTCGCCGCTGCCGATCCAGCTCCGCGGATCCGCCAGGGTGGCCTCGACGGTCTGGGCGAACGCGTCGTCCCCGGTGTAGCTGGACGGGTCGAGGCCGTTCTCCACCTCGACGGTGTACTTGAGCAGCCGCGCACCCCGCTTGCCGACTGGCGGGCTGGAGCCTTTCACCACCCGCCAGGTGCCCCGGCCCTTCTCGGTGTACTTCCCGCCGGGAGGAAGCTCCGCGGTCGGAATGCGCAGGTCCACCGGCTTGACCGGGGTCTCCGTCGCGCTCGGCCCCTCGGGCTCGGACGGTGCGCCCGCTGCCGGCCCTTGCGGCGGCGCAGCTGCCGGCCCGGGCTGCGCACCGTCACGCGCGTCCAGCACCGCCAGGACGGTGACGACCAGCAGAATCGGCAGCGCGTAGATCCGCCAGCCGTACTTCTTGACCCAGCTGGCCGGCCCGGACCGGGGACGGGACCGGGACCGGGAACTCCGCCGGGCGGGTTCGCCCGGCTTCCAGGAAGCCTCCAACGGCTCGGCGGCGATCCGCCTGCCACCGGGGCGATACCGCGGAATGCCGCCCGACGTGCGATCGGGTGGCTGTGACCTGCGAAGCCGTGCGCTCCGCGGCCCGTTCGTCACACGCTCACCCACGGTTTACAGCCTGCCACATCGCGTATCGAATCCTGCGCCGACAGGCTGACATCCCGATCATCGTCGTCACCCTGTCGGCCTATCGTCCGGCCTCCGCCTCACGCCACAGCTCCACGGTGGCTTGCGCCACCCGCCGCGGCTGCTCCATCTGCGCTACATGTCCAGTATCCGGGAGCATCAACAGCCTTCCACGCCGCAGGGCGCGGACGGTCCGCACCGCCTTCCGCGCGCTGATCACCCGGTCCCGCTCGCCCCAGACCACCAGCGACGGCGCGGTGATCTCCTCCAGCGCCCGCCACAACGACCGCGGGCCCCTGGCCACCCAGTCGCGGACGATGCCGAGCGTCGACCGCCCCATCGCGGTGACCGCCCAGGCGTGGCCGCTGCGCTGCCGGTACTCCTCGACCATCTCGGCCAGGCGGTGCGGCGGCAGCCGCGACGGGTCGTGGTAGCACAGCTCGATCACCTGGCGCACGCGCTGCTCCGGGGTCATCGCGATCAGCTGTTGCCGGGCGCGCGTCCCGATCACCGGCAGGTAGGCGAGCGCAAGCCGAGGGTCGGACAGCCGCTTGATGCTCGGCCGCAGGTCCGGCACCGCGGGCGAGACCAGCGTCACGGAGCGCACCAGCTCGGGCCACCGCGCAGCCAGCAGGATGGCGATCGCGCCGCCCATCGAGTTGCCCAGCACGTGGACCGGTCCGTCGCCGAAGCCGCGCACGAACCGGGCAACCCGGTCGGCGTGGGCGCGCAGGCTGTAGTCGAAACCGTCCTCCGGCTCGGAGAGCCCGAAACCCGGCAGGTCGACGGCGACGCCGCGGGCCCACGGGGCGAGCAGGCGGCCGAGATCGGTCCAGTTCGTCGACGAGCCGCCGAGCCCGTGCACGTACACGGCGGTCGGCGCGCCGTCCGGGGTGAGCTCGGGTTCGGTCCGCCGGACGTGCAGCCGCACGCCACCGGACTCCTCCACCGCGCCCGGCCACGGCGGCAGGTGCTCGTCCAGCTCCGGCAGTTCGAGGTCGTCCCAGGCGGAGTCGTAGCCGCCGCCCGCCACTCCCGGATCAGCCATGGCACCAAGCATGGCGTACGCCACGACCGCTGCGCCAACGGGCAGAGCTGACGCACCGCTGGTCAGCCGACCCGGCGCGGCTTGCACCACGGGTATTACTGGCGGGTACTGTCGGGAGCGGCGAGATCCGCCCCTGCAGCTACCGACGACAACGCGCGACACAGCGCACGACATGCGGAAGGCCGGCCATGACGGAAACGACGAACGCGCAGGCCACCGGCGTCCTCGCTCAGCTCAAGCGCGGGGTGCGCATGCCCAAACGCAAGCGCCGGGCACAACTGCTTTCGGTGGCCAGGGACGTCTTCGCCGCCAACGGCTACCACGCGACCGCGATGGACGAGATCGCCGAGCGGGCGGGAGTCTCCAAGCCGGTGCTCTACCAGCACTTCCCCGGCAAGCTCGAGCTGTACATCGCGCTGCTCGAGGACAACGTGGAGCAGCTGGTCGCCGAGGTCACCAAGGCCATGAAGTCGACGACCGACAACAAGCAGCGGGTGTACAACGCGGTGGCCGCGTACTACGACTTCGTCAGCGCGGACAGCGGCGCGTTCCGGATGGTGTTCGAGTCCGATCTGCGCGGCGAGCCCGCGGTGCAGGCGGCGGTCGAGCGGGCCATGTCCGCGTGCGTGCACGCGATCACCGACACCATCACCGCCGACGCCGGCCTGCCACCGGCCAAGGCGCAGTTGCTGGCGTCCGGGCTGGTGGGCATGAGCCAGGTCAGTGCGCGCTACTGGCAGGACAACCACACCGCGATCGACCGGGACGAAGCGGTCGCGCTCATCGCGCAGCTGGCGTGGCGTGGCATCGGCGGCGGCTTCCCACTGCAGCACCAGGCCGAGCACTGAGCAGCAGGGGGCCCGACGATTTCGCCAGGGGCCCCAAGCCGTCGCCCACCGGCGGACACCGCGGCGCGTACGGCCCGACTAGGCCGCGGGGACCGTGGCGCGGACGGCCCGGCTAGGCCGCGGGGACCGCAGCGCGAATCAACGACATCAGGCTTCGTGCCACGTCGGTGGTGCGCTCGTGCATGAGCATGTGCCCGGCCCCCGGGTAGAGCACGAAGCTGGTCCCGGGCAGCTGCTCGGCGATGACCTTGGCGTGCTCCACCGAGCACAGCCGATCCCGGTCACCGGCCAGCACCACTGTCGGAATGCTGCGCAGCGCGCCGAGTACCACGGTCCGGTCGTGCGCGAAGATCGCGTCCAGCAACCCGCCGACGGTGGCCGGATGGGCGGCGAGCACCGCCCGCGCCGTGTCGTTCACGTGCTGCCAGCGGGCCCGCTTGCCGAACGCCAGCCACCGCACCACGGGACTGATCAGCTGCGGCACCGCGGGCAACGAGCCGTCCTCGCGGCGTTCCAGCAATCCACGCAGCACGGGCTCGGCCCGTGGCACGGTGCGGCCGAGCACCCCGCCCAGCCCCAGCGTGATGCGGTGCATGTTGCCGGACGAGGTCGCCACGAAAGCCACCCCGGCCACCCGGTCGGCGACCAGCCGCGGATGCCGCTCGGCCAGCGCCATGAGCGTCATCCCGCCCATCGAGTGGCCCACCAGTACCACCGGCCCCGAGGTGCGCGCAGCCAGCACCTCGGCCACGTCGTCGGCGAGCTGCTCCAGGGTGCGCGTGCCTGGGGGTGCGGGGTCCGAACCGCCGTGACCGCGCAGATCGACGCGGAGAACGCGGACATCCGGGGGCAGCAGCGCGCACACGCCGTCCCAGCAGCCGCTGTGCTGCGTCCAGCCGTGCACCAGAACCACGGTGACCGGGGCGGTGCTCGGCCCGCTGCTTCGGACCAGCAGGCGGGTGCCGTCACCGGCGGTGAACCGGTCGACCCGTTCCATCCCTGCACTGGACGCCGCCGGCAGCCACCGGCGCTGTGGCTCCACCAGGCTCACGCGCTCCGCCCCTTCGCCGAACTTACTGTAACGACCGGTAACAGTTACCTCGCGGTATGGTGACCGGCATGGCTGACGGTGTCAAGGAGGGCGCACGAGGCCGGGCCGACCGGGGCGACGCCCGGCGCGACCGCTGGCGGCGGCACCGCATCGAGCGCCGCAAAGAGTTCGTCGAGGCAGCGCTGCGGGTCATCGACAAGCAGGGGCCGGACTTCGGCATGGAGGACGTCGCCGCCGAGGCCGGGGTCACCAAGCCCGTGCTGTACCGGCACTTCACCGACAAGGCCGACCTGCTGGTGGCGCTCGGCCAGCGCGGGACCGAGATCCTCTTCAACCGGCTGATGCCCGCGCTGAACCAGGAGCTGGCCCCGGTGCCGCGCATCCGGCGGGCGATCGACGCCTTCTTCAGCACCGTGGAGGAGTACCCGAACCTGTATCGGCTGCTGGTGCACCCGCCGCCGCACGCCGCCGACTCGCCGAGCACCGCCATCGCCCAGGAGGACAAACGGCTCATCGCCACCGCGGTGACCGCCGTGCTCGGCGACTACATGCGCGCGTTCGGCATGGACTCCGGCGCCGCCGAGCCGTGGGCGCACGGCGTGGTCGGGCTGGTGCAGAACATCGGGGAATGGTGGCTGGAACGCCAGTCGATGAGCAAGGAAGCCGTGGTGGAGTACACCACGCAGATCATCTGGGCAGCGATCGACGGCGTGCTGCGCCAGCACGGTCACACGGTCGACCCGAACAAGCCGCTCGAACTGAACAAGGTGATCAAAATGCGCGACACCCGTGGCGACGCGGCCACAGGTGCCGAGAAAGCCGCCGAGTGAGCACTCGCGGCACTACTTGGCGTCCTTGGCGTCCTTCGTCGGCTCGACGACCGCGAACCCGACCCGGCGCGTGTCGGTCGGCGCGATCTCCACGTAGGCGATCTTGTCGGACGGCACCAGGTAGGTGCGCCCCTTCTCGTCGGACAGCCGCAGCAGGCCTTCGCCCTTGTCCAGCGTCTCGGTGACCAGCTTCTCGACTTCCTCCTGCGTCTGGTTGCTGGACACCACCAGCTCGCGGGGCGACTCATCGATGCCGATCTTGATCTCCACCCATGCCTCCTGCACAGCCTCTGCGGACGCGTCCGCTCTCCTGCCAGGCTATCCCACCGCCGGGCGGGCGCGTCAGCCGAGGCCGAGCGCCTGCATCCGCTTGTGGTGCCGCTGCTGCATCCGGCGGAACAGCGCGGCGATGCCCGAGATGTCGCCGGAACCGGAGATGATCAGCTCGGCCAGCCCGTCACGCTCGGCCGCGACGTACTGGGACTGGGTGAGCGCTTCGCCGAGCAGGCGCCGGCCCCACAGCGCCAGGCGGTCGCGCAGCTTCGGATCGGCCTCGATGGCCGCGGTGACCTCACGCTCGGCGAACGCCGAATGTCCGGTGTCGGCCAGCACCGTGAGCACGATCTCCCGCGTCTCGGGGTCCAGCCAGTCGGCGACCTCCCGGTACAGGTCGGCCGCCAGCTGGTCGCCGACGTAGGCCTTCACCAGGGATTCCAGCCACGTCTTCGGCCGGGTGCCTGCGTGGAAGGCGTCCAGCGGCTTGACGAACGGCCGCATGGCGTCCTCCACGGACACCCCGTGCTCGGCCAGGTAACGCTCGATGAGCTGGTAGTGCGACATCTCCGCGGCCGCCATGGCGGACAGCTGGGCGCGACCGGTCAACGTCGGCGCTCCCCTGGCGTCCTCCGCCAGCCGGTCGAACGCGGCCAGCTCGCCGTAGGCCAACACGCCGAGCAGGTCCACCACGCCCTCGCTGAGCGGCTCCTTGGCAGCCTGAGTACCTCGCTGTTCGTCGGTCTTCTCCGTCGCGGAGTTGGCCGATTGGTCGGTGCCGTCGGTCATGTTTAGACCCTAACGCCGATTTGGGCCGGTAGACTGCACCTGGAGAGCGATATCGCATCACGCGCGCCACCACCTGTTCGTGGGCGTGCGGTTTCGCGGAACATCGAGCGATATCGAGGCACTGTGCGTGCACGCGAGCCGATGCCGGTCGTGTCCCGATCGGCACATTGGGGATTCCCACCGTCAGCTGTGCGCGCTGGAACATCGAGAGAGGCGATCACGCTGACCATGACGAACACGCCTGGCGAGCGATCCGAACAGCCGGATGCCCCCGGGCCCACCGACCCCGTCACGCTGGAGCACAGCGAGGCCGGTGTCGACGAGAGCGATACTTCCCATCCGCTGCGTGCCGGCGCCCCGGTGCGGCCCGAGGCACCGAAATTCAGCGAGTTCGACATCAAGCCGGAAATCGTCCGGGCGCTGAAAGAAGCGGGCATCGAGCGCACGTTCGCCATTCAGGAATTGACCCTGCCGCTGGCACTGGCCGGCGAGGACGTCATCGGGCAGGCCCGCACCGGGACCGGCAAGACACTCGGTTTCGGTGTCCCGATCCTCAACCGGCTGACCCTGCCGGGTGACGGCACACCGCAGGCGCTGGTGGTGGTGCCGACCCGCGAGCTGTGCCTGCAGGTCACGCACGACCTGCACGACGCAGGCAAGTACCTCGGCGTCCGCACCCTCGCGGTGTACGGCGGGCGGCCGTACGAGTCGCAGATCAAGGCGCTGAAGAAGGGCGTCGACCTGGTGGTCGGTACCCCGGGACGGCTGCTGGACCTGGCCGAGCAGCGGCACCTGGTGCTGGGCAAGGTGTCCGCGCTGGTGCTCGACGAGGCCGACGAAATGCTCGACCTCGGCTTCCTGCCGGACGTGGAGCGGATTCTGCAGATGGTGCCGGAGCAGCGGCAGACGATGCTGTTCTCGGCCACCATGCCTGGCCCGATCATCACGCTGGCCCGCGCGTTCCTGCACAAGCCGACGCACATCCGTGCCGAGGAGGTCGACCAGGGCGCGGTGCACGAACGCACCGCCCAGTTCGTCTACCGAGCGCACGCGCTGGACAAGCCGGAGCTGATCGCGCGGGTGCTGCAGGCCAAGGACCGTGGGCTGACCATGATCTTCACCCGGACCAAGCGCACCGCGCAGAAGCTCGCCGACGACCTCACCGAGCGCGGCTTCGCCGCCGGTGCGGTGCACGGCGACCTCGGCCAGTCGGCCAGGGAGCAGGCGCTGCGCGCGTTCCGGTCGGGCAAGATCGACGTCCTGGTGGCCACCGACGTGGCGGCCCGTGGCATCGACGTCGACGACGTCACCCACGTGATCAACTACCAGTGCCCGGAGGACGAGAAGACCTACATCCACCGCATCGGCCGTACCGGCCGGGCGGGCAAGGCCGGTGTCGCGGTGACGCTGGTGGACTGGGACGAGGAGCAGCGCTGGCGGCTCATCTCCGACACGCTCGGCCTGGGCATCCCGGAGCCGGTGGAGACGTATTCGACGTCCGACCACCTGTACACCGACCTGGGCATCCCGCGGGAGGCGACCGGGCGGTTGCCGCTGGCCAAGCGCACCCGCGCCGGGCTGGCCGCGGAGGAGGCCGAGGACTTCGGCGGCAAGCGCGCTGGTGGCCCGCGGTCGCAGTCGCCGGGCAAGCGGCGCTCGCGCAAGCGCACCCGTAGCGGCCGCTCGGCATCGGCAGGCAAGCAGCAGGCCGACACGGCGGCGGGCCAGGCTCAGACGGCGCCGGAAGCGCGCTCGGACGAGCCGGCCAGCTCGGCGCCGGGCAAACCGTCCGGCACGCGCCGCCGCCGGCGTCGCCGCCGCAGCAGCGCTACCACGTCAGCAGGCGGAGACGCCTGACTCGTGCCCGGTTCGCGCGAGCCGCACAAGCGGACCGGTACCCGTTCGCCGTGGACACGTCCGCGGGACAGGATCGCCGCGGCGATCATCGTCGTACTCGTCGTGGTCGTCGGAGCGGTGGTGTGGGCGCAGAGCGACAGCAGGGCCACCAGCCGCTCCACGGCGCGGCCGGTGCCTGCGCTTCCCGAGCCGGCGCAGCCGCCGGAACGGCTGACCGAGGCGTGGCGGGCCCCCAGCCCGGCCACCGTGGTCCCGGTCGCCCACGGTTCGACGGTCGTCACCGCTGCCGACGGCGAAGTCACTGGGCGGGACGCCGAAACCGGGCGCGAGCGCTGGCATTACGCGCGTGACCTCCCGCTGTGCACGGTCGCCGAAGCCTGGGGCAGTGTCGTCGTCGTGCACAGCAAGTCGGCCGGGTGCAGCGAGGTGTCCCGGTTCGACATCACCACCGGCAGGCTGCGAGCCCAACGCAACGGCGACGCCGAGTTCGGCACTCGCCTGCTCAGCGACGGAACACACGTGCTGGCCACCGGCCGGAAGCTGCTCAACGTCTGGAGCAGGGAGCTGATCCGGACGATGGAGTACGGGCGGGTGCCGACACCGGTGGAGCCGAACCGGCAGCATCCGCCCGGCTGCACCGCCACCAGCGAGTCCGGTGGCGGGCAGGTGGAGACGTCGCCGCCGCCGGAGCAGGAGCGGCGATGCACACCCGATCCGGCCCGCCCGCCCCGCGCCGACTGCGTGCTGAACTCCATGACCCTGGCCGTGGGCAAGATCGCCGTCACCGAGCGCTGCGCGGGTGACCGGGCCGACTGGCTGACCGTCATCGGCACGACCAACGAGAAGGACGGCGAGAACAGGACCGACGAGCCCAAGGTGCTGCTGTCGGCCGAACTGCCCGGGCCGGACGGCCGCGTGGTCGCGGTGGCGCGGGACGACGAGCCCCGTGCCGCCGTCGTCCTGCCGCACTCGCGTCAGATGCTGATCTACGCCAAGCCGGGCAAGCTGGTGCACCAGTACCGCCTGACCATGCCGGCGGACGAGCTGCTGGCCGCGCACGACGCGGGGACGCCCCGGACCACCAACGGGGTCTCGTCGGTGTTGTGGGACACCGGGTCGGCGACTCTCGCGCTGGACGCCACGACATTGCAGCCCCGGTGGACACTGCCGGACACCCGCGGCACGGGGGTGCTGTGGGCGGGCAGCGTCGTCGTGCCGATCGACGGCGGTGTCGCCGTCATCGACGAGCGAACCGGCGTGGCGTCCAACACGATCGCCGTCGACCGAGGCGACTACCAAGGGCCGGTGCGGCTGGGACGGGTCGGTCCGGTGCTGCTCGAGCAGCGCGGCGACACGCTGGTTGCGTTCCGGTGATGCATCGGCCAGCCTTGACGCGCGGCCGCACCCGCTCGCGTACCGGGTGATCCGCTCAGGTGAGCCAGTAGAACCACAGCACGGCGGCCACGACGGCCACGACCACCGCCAACGCCGCCGCGACGATCCGCCCTCGCTGACGATCCGCCACCACCGCGGCAACCAGGGCGGCGAACGAGGCGACCGCGTGGCCCGTGATCGTGCCCGCACCCGGCCCATCCAGGCCGTTGGCCTCGGTCACCCACTCCGCCACCACCAGCACCGCGGTCAGGGCGACCAGGCCGGCGGCCAATGACCCGGTGAGAAATCGCGCGACGCCGGCGGCATCCCGGCGCGGCCTGCTCACCACCACCTCATCCGCCCTCATACCCGTCAGGCTAGTCTCAGCCGGAGCGCTGCCCCCGCGTGCGGTCGGTGATCAGCCACCGGCGATGAACCCGCGGACCGACTCGGCGACCAGTTGCACGGCGATGGCGGCCAGCAGCAGACCGGCGATCTTGGCCAGCAGGGTGATGCCGCTTTCCCGCAGCAGCTTGATCAGGCCACCGGCGAACCGCAGGCACAGGAACAGCCCGACGTGGACCAGCAGGATGGCCGCGGCCAGCGCCAGGTAGGCACCCAGGTGGCCCTCCGCCTCGCGGACGAACACGATGGTCGCCGCAATGGCGCCCGGACCGGCCAGCAGCGGCGTGCCCAGCGGCACCAGCGCCACGTTCACGTCGTCGGCCGGACGCGGCTGGGCGCTTTCCCGGCCGGTCAGCAGGTCCAGCGCGATCAGCAGCAACAGCAGGCCGCCTGCGCCCTGCAACGCGGGGATGCCGATGCCCAGATAGGCCAGGATGGCCTGCCCGGCCACCGCGAACAGCGTGATGACCAGCAGCGAGATCAGCACCGCCTGACGCGCCGCCTTGGCCCGTGCCGCCGGGGGCTTGCGGCCGGTCAGGCTGAGGAACACCGGCACCGTGCCCGGCGGGTCCATGATGACCAGCAGGGTGATCAGCGCGGACGTGAAAACCTCGAGATCGAAGTACACGACTCAGCCTCTCACCGGAGGGCGGCCGGTCGCACGCGCAACGAGCTGCTCGTACACCTCCGGGTCGGTGGTCTCCGCGCCGATCGGCGTCGGCTTGTTCGCGCCGTGGTAGTCGCTCGACCCGGTGGTCAGCAGGCCCAGCTCCGCCGCCAGCCCGCGCAGGCGCTGTCTGGTGGCCGGATCGTGGTCGGGATGATCCACCTCGATCCCGGTCAGGCCGGCCGCCGCCAGCTCGGCGATGACGTCCTCCCCGACCGTCGGGCCGCGCGAGTAGGCCCACGGATGGGCCAGCACGGTCACCCCGCCGGCTTCGGCGATCATCGCGACGGCTCGCCTCACCGGGGTGTCCGCCCGCCGCACGTAGTACCGGCCCCGGCTGCCCAGGTACTTGTCGAACGCCTCGCTCACCGAACTCACCAAGCCCGCCTCGACCAGCGCCCTGGCCAGGTGCGGCCGACCCGCGGAGCCGTCGGCGGGCAGCGACGCCAGCACCGCCTCCGGATCGATCGGGAGGCCGTCCGCGGCCATGCGCTCGGCCATCCGGCGCAGCCGCTCCCGCCGCTCCGCCCGGAGCCGTCGCTGTTCGGCGACCAGCGCCTGCGCGTCCGGATCGAACAGGTACGCCAGCAGGTGCACGCTGATCGGCCAGCCCTGCTCCGAAGTGCTGACGCAGGACAACTCGGCTCCCCGGATCAACGTCATGCCGGACGGCAGCGCGTCGACCGCCTCCTGCCACCCGGCCGTGGTGTCGTGATCGGTGATGGCCAGGACGTCCAGGCCCGCCGCGGCCGCCGCCTGGATCAGCTCACGCGGCGTGTCCGTGCCGTCCGACAGCACGGTGTGGGTGTGGAGATCGATGCGCACCTGTCGAGTGTGCCCGACCGGCCAGGGCGGCGCCGATGCAGGTGGCGGCCGGTGTGCGGCGGGACGGCTGGGTCAGCCGACCGGGCGCTTGCCCTTCGCCGCGCGCTGCGCCTTCATCATCGAGAACCGCTGGGCCTGGGCCTTCTTGTCGCCGAAGACCAGCTCGGAGATCGAGTCGTAGAACTCCTCGGGATGCGGGATGAAGTCGATGTTGTTCAGCGCCTGGATCTGACCGGCCGACTCGACGATCACCGTGCCGTAGCCGAGGATGCGGCCGATGAACGGCCGCTCGTAGGTCAGGTCGGTGACCTTGCTGATGGGCATCATCAGCACCTTGGTGGTGAAGATGCCGCGGGTGAGCACGAAGCGCTTGTCGGTGACCACCAGGGTCTCCACCCACCACTCCATGACCTTCCACGCGAACCGGAGCACCACCGCCAGCGCGACGTACCACAGCGCGCTCTGGATCAGCTCCGACGGCGGGAGCAGGTAGGACACCATGATGGTGATCGCCAGCAGCGCGGCGCTTTCGAACGTGTCCCACAGCAGGACCGCCCAATGCCGGCGAACGCGGATGACCCGTCGCTCGGTGTCGAGCAGGTACTCGTCCGGATCCCGGGGAGCCAGCAGCATGGTGAAGCGCGTGCCCTGCGTCAGCCGTTGACGACGTTGCTGACGAACGCGATCAACGACTCAGCCGCGTCCTGCAGCATGCCCAGGATGTTGTGCACCATGGCCGCGGACTGACCGGGCTGCGAAATCACGAAGAACAGCACCAGCAGGATCCCGGTCACAGCAGCTATTTTCTTCGCGTTCACTGGCGATCAGATCCCGTCTACTCGTCGCTCACGTCACCGGTTCGTTCATACCGCACCAGGTGCGGTATTCCGCAAGGGAAGTCCCGCAGACGGGCCAGCCCCGCCGGACATGCTACCGCTTCACTACTCTCTGTGGCTATGGCCGCGAAAAAGCCCACAGTGCGTTGCGTCGGCGCGGTGGTGCACGACGCGCGCGGCAGGCTGCTGATGATCAAGCGCGGCCACCCGCCGTCGCCGGGAAAGTGGTCCCTGCCTGGGGGAAGGGTCGAGGCCGGGGAGTCCGACGCCGCCGCGGTGGCCCGTGAGCTGCGCGAAGAGACCGGTTTGGAGGTGACTTGCGGCGCGCTGGCCGGCGTCGTGGTGCGCGGCGAATTCGAGATCCACGACTACTTCTGTTCGGTCATCGGCGGACTGCTCCGCCCGGGTGATGATGCCGCCGATGTTCGCTGGGTCACAGCCGAGGAATACACCCGGTTCGAGCAGGAGGGCGCTCTGGTGGAGCAACTGACCGACACCCTCCGTGGTTGGAATGCCCTTCCCCGCTGACGCGAGAGCCATCCCACAGCGAGAAATGCCCGACCGGGCATGTCCGGCGGCGGAACGGACTACGCAATTTCATCCGGCCGGGGATACCCCGTTCAGGTCAGGTCACCCCGGGCACGGTCCTTCCCGGGACAGCCTGTCGGCGCGGCCCCGGAACGACCAGGTCACCCCCCCCCCCCGGGGCACGGTCCTCCCAGTGCGGGCGAGTCGCTGAGCCGGTCACGCCACGTCAGGTCACCCCCGGGCACGGTCCTTCCAGTGAGCGCATGCTGCGCACCCCGGGCGCGGTCCTTCCAGGGTTCCGCGGCCAGCATCGATCGGCATGATCGGCAGGTCACCCCGGGCGCGGTGTTTCCAGGCCGTGGCGGTTGGCCGGTGAGCCGAAAGAGACGGACGGCCCGGACCGCCGCCGATGGTCGCCAGGAGCCGGGCAATCCGCCCTGCCTGCCGCCCCGGCGGTCGATGCGAGCCGAGATGGCCTCCGGCCAGCCCCGGCGATCGATGCGAGCCAGACGGCCTCGCCGGTCCGCACAGGCAGACGACACGAACGAGCACACCACCGGACATCCCCCATACACACGAGCCGAGAAGCGCGCACCCCGGACCACGCCTGGTGCTCGATCCGAGCCGGGGAGACCACCTTGCGAACGGCAGTGCGCCGAGGAAGCCGGCGCTTCGGGCGCGAACCGAGCCGACGGACCCGCCGAGCCAACTTGCGACGTAGACCGAAGCCCTTCGCCCCGCGCGAACCGAGCCGACGGACCCGCCGAGCCACCCCGTGACGAAGACCGAAGCCCTTCACCCCACACGACCTGAGCCGACGGACCCGCCGAGCCACCCCGCGACGGTCAGGTCACGCCGGAAAGATGCCCCGGCCCCGGTCAGCCCAGCCAGGTCATTCGCTTGCCGTGGTGCGCGTGCTGGGCGAGCACCCGCCCACGCGGCTGCCCGTCCACCCACTCGGTCACCGCCAACGTGCTCAGCCCGCTGGCGCGGTAGCTCAGCCCGTCCCGGCCGGGCACAACCAGGTCGATGCCGCTCTCGTACGGGCCGCTGGCCACCCACCACAGCGGACGCTGCCGCGCCAGCTCGGTCAGCGTCGCGACGAACTGCTCGCGGCGCGGCCGCTCGAGGTAGGTGGTGGCGTGGCTGGTCAGCACCACCAGCGGCAGGTCCCCGGGCAGCCTGCCTACCGCCGCGGGCAGGTCGTCCACCGCATCACCGGTCATCAGCTCGGGAGGATCCCGGCGCTGCACGGCCGCCGCGGTGTGCAGCAGCCGCACCCGTTCCAGCTGATCCGGCCACACGCATGCCTCCAGCCAGGCGAACTGCTCCTCGTCGGCGAGGTCGACCGGGGCCTGGTCCAGCCCCAGCCGGGCGCCGACGGCCAGCTTCTTCGGCGGCTGGGTGAACCCGTCACCGTCGACCGCGCAGCTCAGGCTCAACGCCGCCTTGGCCGGTCCGGCGGTGAACTTGTCCGCCCGGAACGAGTACTCGTACCGGTAGCGGTCCAACCCCAGCAGCAGCCCCGCGCTGGTGCCCACCTCCAGCAGCGCGATCGGCGAGCGCGCCCGCTTCGCGACCGCGGCGACGGCCGGATACAGCAGCGCCGACCGCTGCACCTCGTTGGTCTGGGTGAACCGGGTCGCGCACAGCCGACGCACCTCGTCGGCCCGTTCCAGCACGAAGGACCGGAACAACGGCCACGTCCGGTCGTCGACCCCGTCGAAACCCCCCATCGTCGGGTAGTACCGGCTGAGCGGGTGCACCGGCGCGGCCGCCAGGAGCCGGTGCACCGCCGCCAGCAGCAGCGTCGGCCGCGCGTGGTTGAGCGGCGCGGCCAGCAACAAGCCTGCCACCTCGTCGTCCTCGGCGGCCTGGCCCGCCAAGTGCGCGTACAGCGGCGAGGTCTGCGCCTCGGCCTCGGCGAACGTGCGCAGCCGCTGCCGGACGACCGCGAGCGGGTCGTCAGTCACGAGGTTCCGGCCTCCCCGGCTGCTCCCCACCGCGCGCTTCGCCGTACGACCGCTTCGGCACCATCACCTTCCGGCGGAACACGCACACCACCGTGCCGTCCTGCTTGTAGCCGCGGGTCTCCACGTACACCACGCCACGGTCGTCCTTCGACTTCGACGGCGTCTTGTCCAGCACCTCGGTCTCGCCGTAGATGGTGTCGCCGTGGAAGGTCGGGGCCACGTGCCGCAGCGATTCCACCTCGAGGTTGGCGATGGCCTTGCCGGAGACGTCGGGCACGGACATCCCCAGCAGCAGCGAGTAGATGTAGTTGCCGACCACCACGTTCTTGCCGAAGTCGGTGGTGTTCTCCGCGTAGTGGGCGTCCATGTGCAGCGGATGGTGGTTCATGGTGAGCAGGCAGAACAGGTGATCGTCGTACTCGGTCACCGTCTTGCCCGGCCAGTGCTTGTAGACGTCACCGACCTCGAACTCTTCGTAGTAGCGCCCGAACTGCACTGTTTCGGCCTCCTCATCGGGGGAAATGAGCACGCAGTACCACTGTTGGAGTACCCTCGATCATTGGTGCTCGTTGGTCAACGAGAGCCTCGACACGCTCGACCGGCCCACCCAGGAGGAGCCACGAACGCGAGGAGGTGAGGAACCCGTGAGTACTGGCGATAGTCCCGTGCCCCAAAGCCAGTCCCTTCTACCTGGCAGGAGTTCCTCATGCCCGCGATTCCTTCGCTCAGCGCGTTGCGTTCCCGCGCCAGGACCGTCCACGGCCCAGTGAAGCCGCGTGCCACCTCGCCACTCGACTCGTGCATCGTCGACTGCGCGGTCTACGTCGACGGGCGGCGAAAGCCCGGGCGGTGGACGCACACCGACGCGATCGCGGAGGTGCGCGCCACCGGAGAGGGCTTCGTCTGGCTCGGGCTGTACGAACCCGCCGAAGAGCAGATGGCCGCCATCGCCCGCACGTTCGAGCTGCACGAGCTGGCGGTGGAGGACGCGGTCCAGGCGCATCAGCGTCCCAAGCTGGACCGGTACGAGGACACCCTGTTCATGGTGTTCAAGACGGTCCGCTACGTCGAGCACTCGTCACCGACCACGGCGAACGAGATCGTGGCCACCGGTGAGCTGATGGCGTTCCTGGGCAAGGACTTCATCATCACCGTCCGGCACGGCGAACACGCCGAGCTCGGTCAGGTGCGCAAGCAACTGGAGGACGACCCGGAGCAACTGGCGCTCGGGCCGTCCGCGGTGCTGCACGCCATCGCCGACCACGTGGTGGACGACTACATGACCGTCACCGACGGTCTGGCCGAGGACGTGGACACCCTGGAGACCGAGGTGTTCGCCCCGGACTCGCTGGTCACCGCCGAGCAGATCTACTTCATGAAGCGCGAAGTGCTCGAGCTGCGCCGGGCGGTGCTGCCGCTGGCCACACCGCTGCGCAGGCTGGCCCAGGGCTACAGCAAGCTGGTGCCGGACCAGGTGCGGTCGTACTTCAGCGACGTCGACGACCACCTGACCACGGTCTCGGAGCGGGTGGCCGGATTCGACGAGATGCTCACCACGCTGGTGGACGCCACCTTGGCCAAGATCACGCTGCAGCAGAACACCGACATGCGCAAGATCACCGCGTGGGCAGCCATCATCGCGGTGCCGACCGCCATCGCGGGGATCTACGGGATGAACTTCGACTTCATGCCGGAGACCCACTGGCGGTACGGCTATCCGGCGGTGCTGTTGCTCATCGCCGTGGTCTGTCTGACCCTGTACTTCCGGCTCAGACGCAACCGCTGGCTGTGAGGGCCCCGTAACCTGGCGGTATGGCACGGGCATTGGTGGTCGCCGACGAGGTCGACCACGCACTCTGGTCGGACGTCGGCCGCGTCGGTTCAGTCGACCTGCTGCTGTCCGCCGGGGATCTGCCGTTCGACTACCTGGAGTTCCTGGTCGACGCGCTGGAGGTGCCTGCCGTCATGGTGCCCGGCAACCACGACCGGGAGCTCGGCGGCTACACGCTGCACGCCGGGCTGAGCGTGCGCGCCGGCTTCCCCGAGCGCTGGCCGGGCCCGCGCGGCTGGGCCAACGCCGACACCAGGGTGGTTACCGCGGCCGGGTTGCGGATCGCCGGGCTCGGCGGGTCGGTGCGCTATTCCGGCGGCCCGAACCAGTGGACCCAGCAGCAGGCCGCCCGGCGGGCGCGGCGGCTGGTCCGGCGGGCCAGGGGGCCGGTGGACGTGCTGCTCACCCACAGCCCGCCCCGTGGCGTCGGGGACGGCGACGACGACCCGCACCAGGGGTTCGACTGCCTGCACGACGTCGTCCGCCGGCTGCGCCCGCGCTGGCTGCTGCACGGCCACATCCACCCTTACGGCCAGCGCGTCGAAGACCACATACTCGGCACGACGACCGTGCGCAACGTCGTCGGCAGTCACATCATCGATCTCGAACCAGCTGAGCACTCCGCGGAGATCTCATGAGCAGGACCACCGGCTTCCCGAAGGCCGATGCCGAGAACGACTTCCTGCGCGCCCGCCGCAAGCAGGTGCGTGCCGCGCTGGCCGCGTGGCTGCGCCGCGAGCCGGACGACGTCAACGTGATGCTGCCGTTCGACGAGGTGGTCGAGGCGCTCGGACGCAAGGGGGAACGCCGCCTCGGGCTGCGTGTCATCCGGCTGGAAAGCATCGTCGGCAGCGTGGACCGCACCCGCGACTTCGACCGCTGGTTCCGGCCGACCAGCAGCCGGGTGCGCGCCCGCTGGGAGCGGCTGGCCGCGGCGCACCGGCGCGGTGAGCCGATCCCGCCGATCGAGGTCTACCGGGTCGGCGAGCTGCACTTCGTCAGCGACGGTCACCACCGCGTGTCGGTGGCGTGCGCGCTGGGGTTGAAGGAGATCGAGGCGTACGTCACCGAGGTGGAGACGGTGCTGGACGCCGACGGCATCCGCTACCGCGGCGACCTGATCGTCAAGGACTACCACCGCATCTTCGCCGAGCGCGTGCCGCTGATCCCGGAAGCCCGCGCGGACATGAAGCTGTCCGACCCGGCTCAGTACGCCGAGCTGGGCGAAGCGGTCGAGGCGTGGGGTTTCCGGCTGATGCAGGACGAAGGCCAGTTCCTGGACCGGGAGACGGTGGCCAACCGCTGGTACGCGGAGGAGTATCTGCCCGCCGTACGGCTGCTGCGGGACGCGGACCTGATCGGTGACATGACCGACACCGAGGCGTACCTGGCCATGGCGTCCAAGCGCTACCGGCTGATGCGCACCCACCGCTGGGACGACGAGGTCGTCGAGACACTGCTCACCAAGGACTGACCGGACCAGCGGCCACCGGGCGGTGCATCCGGCCGGGCGCCGAGCGCTGCCGGAGCCGGCGCACGGCGCGCAGCGTTGCCGGGTTGCCCTACCGGCGATGGTATGCGCAGTACCTGGACTTCTACGGGATCGTCGGCAAAGCGCGCGCCAAACGGACCTACGACGCCTACGTCCACCTGCCGGTCGAGTTCCCCGCAAGTCCGACGGGCACCGGCCGGTGTCCGAGGAGTTCCGCCGATCGTCCGACTCACTGCTCGTCGCCACGCTCGACGAACTAGGCATTCCGTACCGCGTCGTCGGCGGCTCGGTCCGCGAGCGGATCCAACGCATCGTGGACCTCGTCGACCTTCCCCTGGTGATGCCGATCGACCAAGCAGTCACGAGTCCGCGCCACCACTCGCCGCATCGCTGAGGAGACACGACAACGCCTGGCGAACAGGACCTGTTCGACCTGGCAGCGAATCAAGGACTTGGCCCGGTTCTGACGGCTCGGGGATCGGCACCCGGACACGTCACCTCACAGCCACGCACCGGGGCACGACCAGGTGCCGGCAGGCCGCTGAATGGGCCAGCCCGGTGAGCGGCCCGCCGAGGCCACGACACGCCAGGCCCGGCGACATCACTGGTGGGGCTCCGTGGCGCCCGCCGCCGACGATCGCGGCGGGGCCCGGCCCGTCGCCCTGGACATGTGAACGGCAGACAGGCCGCCAAGGCGAGCGGACCGGGCCCTCTTCCGCAAGCAGCGCCGGGCGTGTCAGACCTCCCAAGCAGCGCCGGGCGTGTCAGACCTCCCAAGCAGCTCCGGGCGTGTCAGACCTCCACCAGGTTCTTCCCCGAGGACGGGTCGAACAGCTGCAGCTTGTCGGTGTCGAACCACAGCTCGATCGACTCACCGGCCTTGGCCCTGGTGGCCGCGGACAACCGCGCGGTGAACCCGGTGTCCGACCCGGTGTCGGTGCGGCCGGAGTCTGCGGCCAGCTCGGCCAGCTCGGCGGAATCGATCGAAGTACCCTGGTCGACGGTGAAGTGCGCGTACGCGTCCGAGCCCATCGACTCGAGCACGTCCACCTTTACCGTGATCAGACCGCCGCGCTCGCGCGAGGCGTCGTCCATCAGCGAGGCGTCCTCGAAGTGCTCCGGCCGGATGCCGACGATGACGTCCCGCTGCCCGGACCCGGACTGCACGGCCTGCTTCAGCCGGTCCGGGAGCGGCACCGTGCCCAGCGGGCTGCGCACGCTGCCCTCGGCGATCTGGCCGGGGAAGAAGTTCATCGCCGGAGAACCGATGAAGCCGGCCACGAACAGGTTCGCCGGGTTGTCGTACAGGTACTGCGGCGAGCCGATCTGCTGCACGTGACCGCCGCGCAGCACCACGACCCGGTCGCCCAGCGTCATCGCCTCGGTCTGGTCGTGCGTGACGTACAGCGTCGTGGTGCCCAGCTGCTTCTGCAGCTTCGACACCGACGTGCGCATCTGCACCCGCAGCTTGGCGTCCAGGTTGGACAGCGGCTCGTCCATCAGGAACGCCTTCGGGTTGCGCACGATCGCGCGGCCCATGGCCACCCGCTGCCGCTGACCACCGGACAGATTGGCGGGCTTGCGGTCCAGGTGCGCGGTCAGGTCGAGGATCTCCGCCGCCTCGTTGACCTTCTGGTTGATGGTGGCCTCGTCGACCTTGGCCAGGCGGAGCGGGAACGCCATGTTCTCCCGCACCGTCATGTGCGGGTACAGCGCGTACGACTGGAACACCATGGCGATGTCCCGGTCCTTGGGCGCCTTCTCGTTCATCCGCTCGCCGTCGATGCGCAGCTCACCGCTGGTGATGTCCTCCAGCCCGGCGACCATGTTCAGCGTGGTCGACTTCCCGCAGCCGGACGGGCCGACCAGGATGATGAACTCGCCGTCGGCGATCTCGATGCTGACTTCGGACACCGCGAGGGCGCCGTCCGGGTAACGCTTGGTCACCTTGTCCAGAACGATCTCAGCCATGACTTACCCCTTCACAGCACCCGAGGTCAGCCCCGCAACGATGCGGCGCTGGAAGAACAACACGAACACGATGATCGGAATGGTGATGATGACCGCGGCAGCGGACAGCGAGCCGGTCGGCGTCTCGAACTGCGAGGCCCCGGTGAAGAACGCCAGCGCGGCGGGCACCGTGCGGGCGTTCTCGGTCGAGGTCAGCGAGATGGCGAACAGGAAGTCGTTCCAGCAGAAGATGAACACCAGGATCGCCGTGGTGAACACCCCGGGCGCGGCCAGCGGAGCGATCACCTTCCGGAACGCCTGGCCGGGGGTGGCCCCGTCCATCTTCGCCGCCTTCTCCAGCTCCCAGGGGATCTCCCGGAAGAACGCCGACAGCGTGTAGATCGCCAGCGGCAGCGCGAAGGTGACGAACGGCAGGATCAGGCCCGGCCACGTGTCGAACAGCCCGAGCGCCCGCTCCATCTCGAACAGCGGCGAGATGAGCGAGATCTGCGGGAACATCGCGATGAGCAGCGAGACGCCGACCAGCGCCCGCTTGCCGGGGAACTCCAGCCGGGCGATGGCGTAGGCGGCCATGGTGCCCAGCACCACCGCGATCAGCGTCGCGATCACCGAGATGCCGATCGAGTTGATCAGCGGCCGGATGAACAGGCTGACGTCGGCCGAGAAGATCGTCTCGTAGTGCTCGAAGCTGATGTCGGTCGGGAAGAAGCTCTTGTCCGCCAGCGTCTCCGACGACTTCAGCGACAACGACAGGATCCACAGCACCGGGAAGAGCGCGTAGACGATGACGAAGATGTCGACCAGCGTCCACGCGGTCTTCTTGCCTGCCGGACTCTGCAGGATCGCCATGTCAGCGCCTCCCCTCGGTGTCACTGCCCGGGGCAGCCGTGCCGAACAGCTTGATGAAGACGAACGCGATGATCGCGACCGAGATGAAGATCAGCACCGACATGGTCGCGCCGATGCCCAGGTTCAACCCCTTGATCAGGTTGTTGTAGGTGATCATGGACACCGACGAGGTGTCGTTCTGCCCCTTGGTCAGCACGAAGATGTTGTCGAAGATGCGGAACGCGTCCAGGGTGCGGAACAACAGCGCGACCAGGATGGCGGGCTTCATCACCGGCAGCATCACCTTGGTGAACCGCTGCCAGGCGTTCGCCCCGTCCATCGCCGCCGCCTTCAGCAGGTCGTCCGGCACCAGCGCCAGGCCCGCCATCAGCAGCAACGCCATGAACGGCGTGGTCTTCCACACCTCGGCCAGCACGATGATGAGCAGCGACGGGATGGTCTGGGTCAGCGGCGCGTCGTCCGGCCCGGTGAAGTAGCCGTACACCTGGTCCCAGGCGAAGTACCAGGAGAACGCCGCCACCACGGTGACGATCCCGTACGGGATCAGCGAGACCGTGCGCACCAGGCCGCGGCCGACGAGCGCCCGGTGCATGACCAAAGCCAGCACCATGCCGAGCACCAGCTCGATGGCCACCGACACGACGGTGATCGCCAGCGTCACGCCGAAGGCGGTCCACCAGTAGCCGCTGGACAGCACCGCCACGTAGTTGTCCAGCCCGACGAACTCGGTGTCGTCCGGGAACCGCAGGTCGTAGCGCTGCAGCGACAGCCACAGCGAGTAGATGATCGGCCATGCGGTCACCGCCACCATGACGATCACCGCGGGCGCGCACAGCAGCCAGGCCAGCCTGCGCTCGGCCCGCTTGCCCTCGCTCAGTGCCGACTTGCCGTTCTTCTTGCCGTTACCGCGCTTGGCGTCCTCCGCCGGCTCGGCGACGGCGGTCGAACCAGCGGCCGTCTCGGCCGGGTTGGGCCCTTGTGTCGTCATGGCAGCACCCCTTGCGACTGGACCGCGTTGTTCAGCTCTTCCCGCAGCTCCTCAAGGGTGGCCTGCGGATCGATCGATCCCGGTGGCGACAGGATCTTCGACGTCACCGTGGACAGGTTCTGGTACACCGGGGTCAGCGGCCGGACCGCCGCCGTCTTCAGCGACTTCAGGATGTCGTCGCGCATCGGGTAGGCGTCCACCATCGACTGGCGCTTGCCGCTGGTGTCACCGTCGCACGGCGCGATCGGCTCCTCGTCCTTGTACAGGCTTTCCAGCGTCGGCGGCACACCACCGCAGATCGCCGCGTACTTCTGGTTCTTGACCTGCCGCAGGCAGCGCGCGGCCTTGAACGCCAGGTCCTTCTTCTCCGAGTAGGCGCTGACCGCGATGTTGAAGCCACCGACGGTCACCCGGCCCGGGTTGTCGCCCACCCCCGGGTACGTGGTCCACGCCAGGTTCTCGAACCGCGGCGACTTCGCGTCCCGCGTCGCCGCGTAGACGAACGGCCAGTTGATCTGGAAGGCGGCCTGGCTGTCGCCGGGCGAGAACGAGTCGACCACCTGCTGTTCTTGCGCGTTGCTCAGCGACGGGCTGTTCAGCCCCTCGTCGACCATCTGTCGCATGATCTCCAGCGCCCGCCTGGCCTTGTCGTCCAGCGTCACCTCGGTGCCGTCGTCACTGAGCACCTGGCCGCCCGCGGAGTTCACCAGGCTGTTGAACGCCACCACCAGGCCCTCGTACTGGGCCCCGGTGTAGAGGATCTGGTACGGCTTGCCCTGCGCCTTCAGATCGCGGGACATCTCGATCATTTCTTCCCACGTCTTCGGCGGCTCCGGCGTGAGCGACTTGTCGTACCAGAGCAGCTGAACGTTGGTGTTCATGGGCGCCGCGTACAGCTTGCCGTCCCATGTCGCGGTCTTGAGCGGCACTTCCAGCGTGTCCTCTTCGACCGACGCCTTGTCCTCGCCCGTCCATTCGGCCAGCCACTTGGCCTCGGCGAACTCGGGGACCCAGGTCACGTCCAGGCCGAGCAGGTCCAGGTCGGTGTCACCCGCCGCGAGCCTGCGCACCATCTGTTCACGCTGTCCGTCGGCGTCTCGTGGCAACTGGCGATGCACGATCTGGTACTCGCCGTTGGCTTCCTCGTTACACGTCGCCACGATGTGCGGCACATACTGCTCCAACGCGTAGTACAGCGTTACGACGTTGTCAGCTTCCGAGCTGCAACCAGCCACCACCCCCGCCGCGGTCAGCAATGACCCGGCCATCGCCGCCGCTCGGGTGCGTGTGCGATCTCGGCGCACCGGTTCCTCCTTCTCCCGTGCCGCACGCAGTGCGACCGGGGCCCGGTAGGGCGGCCCGGGCTCGCACCGCAACGTGCGTCAGATCGGAACCCGGACCGCGTTGCTGGATCGATCCGGGCACAGGGGAACTTATTCCTGGCGATCACCGTCCGCAAGTGTTTCGCAGGAATAGGTAGACGGTCTAGACACGATCGGCACCGAAATTGCGACAACAGGACCAGCGCACGGCACCCGCGGCAAATTCGACGGCAAACCTCAGTCGTTTCGTTCTTCGTCGACGCCTGCCGGGCGATCCCCCGTTCCCAGCGCCAGCTTGGCGAGCAAATCCCGGCCGCGTTCGGCCGACCGCGGCAGGCACAGCACGTCGTACCGGCCCGCCACCAGCTGGCTGGCCGAGGAGAAGTCGCGCTTGCCCTTGGTCATGGCGTAGCTGATGCCCGCGAACACCATGCCGAACAGCACGCCGGCGCCGAGGCCGACCAGCACCGGGGCGGCGCTCAGGCCCGGCCTGCTGCCGAACGCGCCGAGCAGCAGCCCGACCAGCAGGCCGAACCACGCGCCGGACAGCGCGCCGGTGGTGAGCACCTTGCCCCACGACAGCCGCCCCATGACCCGCTCGACCAGCATCAGGTCGACGCCGACGATGGTCACGTCACCGACCGGGAACCCGTCCGCGGCCAGGTAGTCCACCGCCTGCTGGGCGCCCTGGTAGGTGTCGTAGGAGCCGATCGGCCAGCCGGTCGGCGGCGTGGGCAGCCGAGGCATCCGCGCCCGGTCCCGGCCGGAAGCCTGTTCGCTCATCGCCGCCCCACTCGCTGCTGCCTGGATGCTTCCCACCATCCTGCCGCACCGGCCGAGGAGGTGCGAGCGGTCAGCCGGGTGTCAGCGGTTGCCGCGCACGTCACACCGGCGATCGCGGCCGGGCGGGGCGCTCGGGAGGGGTCAGTGGTTGCGGTACTCGCGCAACAGGCCGCGGCTGATGATGGTCTTCTGGATCTCCGACGTGCCCTCGCCGATCAGCAGGAACGGCGCCTCCCGCATCAGCCGCTCGATCTCGTACTCCTTGGAGTAGCCGTAGCCGCCGTGGATGCGGAACGCCTCCTGGGTGACCTCCATGCAGTACTCCGAGGCGAGCAGCTTGGCCATGCCCGCCTCGACGTCGTTGCGCTGGCCGGAGTCCTTCAGCCGCGCGGCGTTGACCATCATCAGGTGCGCCGCCTCCACCTTGGTGGCCATCTCGGCCAGCTTGAACGCGATCGCCTGGTGCTGCGCGATCGGCTTGCCGAACGTGGTGCGCTCCTGGGCGTACTGGATGGCCAGCTCGAACGCCCGGATGGCGATGCCACAGGCCCGGGCCGCCACGTTCACCCTGCCGACCTCGACACCGTCCATCATGTGCGCGAAGCCCTTGCCCGGCACCCCGCCGAGAATCTTGTCCGCGCCGATCCGGTAGCCGGAGAACACCGCCTCGGTGGTGTCGACGCCCTTGTAGCCCATCTTGTCGATCTTGCCGGGGATGGTCAGGCCCGGCGCCACCTCGCCGAAGCCCTCCGGCTTCTCCACCAGGAACGTGGTGAGGTTCTGGTGCGGCTTCTCCGCGCCTTCGTCGGTGCGGACCAGCAGCGCGATCAGGTTGGACGTGCCGCCGTTGGTCAGCCACATCTTGGTGCCGTCGATGACGTAGTCGTCGCCGTCGCGCTTGGCCCGGGTCTTGATCGCGGCCACGTCGGAGCCGAGGTCGGGCTCGCTCATCGAGAACGAGCCGCGGATCTCCCCGGTGGCCATCTTCGGCAGGAAGTGCTTCCTCTGCTCATCGGTGCCGTGCTGCTTGATCATGTGCGCCACGATGAAGTGCGTGTTGATCACGCCGGACACGCTCATCCACCCGCGCGCGATCTGCTCCACGACCAGCGCATAGGTCAGCAGCGACTCACCCAGCCCGCCGTACTCCTCGGGGATGGTGATGCCGAACAGGCCCATCTCCTTCATGCCTTCGACGATGTCCGCCGGGTAGGTGTCGGAGTGCTCCAGTTCCTGCGCGTGCGGGATGATCTCCTTGTCCACGAAGTCCCGGACGGTCGCCAGGATCTCCTGCTGCACGTCGGTCAGGCCGGCGGTCTGGGCGAGACGGGCCATGGCACTCCTTCGGGCTCGAACCTGCTGGGGACAACTCCCGGTTGGTTACCGTGCAGTATCCATCCGTGACCGCGTGCCGAGAAGCCGTCGGCGCGGGTGAGTGACCGGTCTAACGCCTGCCCGCGCAGCCCGAAGCGACGCCCGCCGCCTGCGCAACAAGCGTTCGGTAATGGTTATGCATGCGTTACTTTTCCCGGCGTGGCCATTTTCCCCCGACCGCATACCAGCAGTTGGAGCAGGCAATCTTCGTTCATTCGCCCCCGCCGGGAAAATTCGCCCGGACGGCCGCTTCATCACGGTCCGATTTCGTTTCCCCGCCGGGTGTTGCGGTGCGCGCGTCCAGGTATCGCACCAGCTCCACCGGAAATGGCAGCACCAGGGTGGAATTCTTCTCGGCGGCCACCTCGACCACGGTTTCCAGCAGCCGCAGCTGCAGCGCGGCGGGAGTGTCGGCCATCCGGCGCGCGGCCTGCGCCAGCTTCTCCGACGCCTGCAGCTCACCCTCGGCGGCGATCACCCTGCCCCGCCGGTCGCGTTCCGCTTCCGCCTGCCTGGCGATGGCCCGCTTCATGCCTTCGGGCAGGGCGACGTCCTTGATCTCCACTCGGTCGATGTGGATGCCCCAGTCCAGCGCCGGGCTGTCGATCATCAGCTCCAGGCCCTGGTTGAGCCGTTCCCGGTTGGACAGCAGGTCGTCCAGGTCGCTTTCGCCGATGATCCGGCGCAGCGAGGTCTGCGCCACCTGGGACACCGCGAAGCGGTAGTCCTCCACGCTCACCACCGCCCGCACCGGGTCGATCACCTTGAAGTAGACGACCGCGTCCACCCGCACCGTGACGTTGTCCCGGGTGATGCCGTCCTGCGCCGGGATCGGCAACGTGACCACCTGCATGCTGACTTTGCGCATGCGGTCGACGACTGGGACGACGAACCTCAATCCCGGTTCCCGCGGCTCGCGGTGGACCCGGCCGAAGCGGAAGACCAGCCCGCGTTCGTACTGCTGGACGGTGCGCAGGCCAGTGGCGGCCACGCCGGCGAGCACTACGAGGCCGATGAGAACGTACAGGATGACGTCCATCTCACCACCTGGCCTCGATGCTACGCCCGACTCGTAGCATGGGCCCATGACCAGCACTCAGCTGCCCAGCGACGACGACGTCCGCAGGGCCCTCTCCGGCGTCAAGGACCCGGAGATCGGCAAGCCGATCACCGATCTCGGCATGGTGAAGGACGTGCGGGTCGGTTCCGACGGCACCGTGACGGTCGGCATCTACCTCACCGTCGCCGGGTGCCCGATGAAGGACCGACTGACCGTCGACACCACCGAGGCGGTGCGGAAGCTGAGCGGCGTGCGCGACGTCCGGGTCGAGTTGGACGTGATGAGTGACGAGCAGCGCGCCGAGCTGCGTCGCAAGCTGCGCGGCGACACCAAGGACCCGCTCATCCCGTTCGCCCAGCCCGGCTCGCTGACCCGTGTCTACTGCGTCGCCTCCGGCAAGGGTGGCGTCGGCAAGTCCTCGGTGACGGTCAACCTGGCGGCGGCGATGGCCCAGCGCGGGCTGTCGGTCGGCGTGGTCGACGCGGACATCTACGGCCACTCCATCCCCCGCATGCTGGGCACCAGCGACCGGCCGACCAAGGTCCAGGACATGATCATGCCGCCGCAGGCGCACGGGGTGAAGGTCATCTCCATCGGTATGTTCACCCCGGGCAACACGCCGGTGGTGTGGCGCGGGCCGATGCTGCACCGCGCGCTGCAGCAGTTCCTGGCCGACGTGTTCTGGGGCGACCTGGACGTGCTGCTGCTCGACCTGCCGCCCGGCACCGGTGACATCGCCATCTCGGTGGCCCAGCTGATCCCGAACGCCGAGATCCTGGTGGTGACCACCCCGCAGCAGGCCGCCGCCGAGGTGGCCGAGCGGGCGGGCGCCATCGCGCTGCAGACCCGGCAGCGGGTGGCGGGCGTCATCGAGAACATGTCGTGGCTGGAGACCGACGACGGCCGACGCATCGAGGTGTTCGGCTCCGGCGGTGGGCAACGGGTGGCCGACTCGCTGTCGCAGTCGATCGGGGCGGAGGTACCACTGCTCGGCCAGGTTCCCCTGGACCCGGAACTGCGTGAGCACGGCGACGACGGCACGCCGATCGTGCTGGCCAACCCGGATGCCCCGGCGGCCCAGGTGCTGCGGAACGCGGCGGAGAAGCTGGCGGTGCGGGCGCGCGGCCTGGCCGGGATGATGCTCAACGTGACACCGGCCGGGCGGCGCTGATCCGGCACTCGGGCGCGGTGTCCGGCAAGCGGGCGGGGCTCGCCTGCCCGGCGGCAAGGTGCCGAGCGCAAAGATCTGGCGCGGACTGACGGACGAACGACCCCGGCGATGGCCCGGGGCACGCATCCGACGCTGCGAACCTGTCCGTGTCTGGTGGCGCCGCGAACCAGCCCACGCCCGATTCGACAACCGTCCCACCGCCCAGCAGCCCGGCAACCGCCCCGCCACCCGGCAAATCAGCCAGCCCGCCCTCCTAGGTGGCATCCGGATCGACCGGGGGCTTCTCCCCCGGGCTCAACGGTTCGATCTCCCTGCGCTGCGGTTTCGGCGTCGACGAGCCGTTGATGTGATTCACCGTCTCGTTGAGGCCGAGCGGGTCGTCGTCCCCGTCGAACAGGTGCTGGGTGACGATCCGGCGCGGGTTGAAGTTGCGCAGCTGGCGCAGGTCCTCGATGGGCTGGCGGAACTGCTCGTACTCCGGCCCGATCTCCTGGCGGAGCTGCTCACGCGCCCCCACGGCGAACTCCCGCACCTTGCGCACCGTGCGGCCGACCCACGACATCGCCTCCGGCAGGCGCTCCGGGCCGAGAATGAACAACGCCGCGACGATCAGCACGAGGACTTCGCCCCAGCTCACACTCTCGAACATCGACGCACCGTCCTTGCGCAGAAGGTGGCTGCCCAGCCAGCACCAGCCTAGCGGCCGGCGTTCGGATCGTCCGACCCCAGTTTGGCAGTCGTGACGATTTCCCGTCCGCCCCGCACCAGTTTGATCGGCACCCGCTGACCCACCTCGTGCGCTCGCACCGCCACGGTCAGCTCGGCGGCGTTGCGCACCATGCGCTCGCCGACCCGGACGATCACGTCGCCCTCCCTGATCCCGGCGCGGTCGGCGGCGCTGTTCGGGACCACGTTCTGCACCCGGGCGCCCTCCGAGGTGTTGGCCGCCACCGACGCGGCCTGCACACCCAGCTCGGGATGCGCGACCTTGCCGTCGGCGATCAGCGCCTCGGCGATCTTGATGGCCTGGTCGACCGGGATGGCGAAGCCGAGGCCGATGCTGCCGCCTTCCTGGCGTTCGTTGCTCACCGTGCGGATCAGCGAGTTGATGCCGACCAATGCGCCACGGGCGTCCACCAGCGCACCCCCCGAGTTGCCCGGGTTGATCGCCGCGTCGGTCTGGATCGCGTCGTAGACGACAGTCCCCTCGCCGCTTTCGCTCGGCGCGCTGATCGGCCGGTTGACCGCACTGACCACGCCGACCGTGACGGTGTTCTCCAGCCCGAAGGGCGAGCCCACCGCGATCACCGGATCACCGGGTGCCAGGTCGGCCGACTTGCCGATCCGGATGACGGTCGGGTTGCGCACGTTGACCTTGATGACCGCCAGGTCGGTCTTCGGGTCCCGCCCGACGATCTTGGCCGGCGCGCGGGTGCCGTCGGTGAACACCGCGGTGAGCTTCGCGTCGTCGTCCTCGGCGGCGGGCGCCACCACGTGGTCGTTGGTGATGATGTAGCCGTCTTCCTCGATCACCACACCGGACCCGACGCCGCCGGCCGACCCGGTCCGGATCTCGATGGAGACCACCGCGGGAACCACTTCCTGCACGGTCGCGGCCACCGAGCCGGGCGGGCGTTGCTTGCCGGAGCCCACTTGCGCCAGCGTGACCTCTTTGCCCAGCTCGTTGCTCTGGTCGGCGATGTACCAGCCGACCGCACCGCCGATCGCGCCCACCAGCAGGACCACCACCACGCACACCACGGCGGCGCTGCGCCGCAGCCTGCCACCCAGCACGATCTCGCTCAGCGACAGCGCCGAAGCACGACGCCGCTGCGGCCTGTCGTCCTCGTCGTCCGCGTCCTCGCGCAATGCGGGCTCGCTCAACGCGACCGGTGAGCCGGGGTTGCGCCACGGATCATCCTGCTTGCCCCACAGCGTCTTCCGCGTCGGCCGGTACGTGGCTTCGTCTTGCTCGCCTTCGTCATCCGGCGGGCGCTGCAGCACCACGCCGCGGTCGTCCGGGGTAGGGCCGAACGCCTCCGCCAACGACGGCGGAGGAGGGGCCGGCCTCGTGCCGGGGCGTTCCGCGGCCTGCACGGCGCGGCGACGGTACTCCTCGTCGAACGGACCGGTCACGCCCGCCGGACGGCCGAACACCGCGGCGGCATGCGGATCCACCGGGGGCCGCTCCAGCCCGCGCGGCTGCAGCCGCGGGCCTCCGCCGCGTTCCGGATCGCCCTGCTGGGGCTCGAAGGGATTGTCCGCCATCGGTGTTCAGTGTGCCGGGGCGTCGGTGAAGTCGGCGTTGGAACAGCGGGAGAACCACCGGCACGCTGGTCGCTCTCGCCGCGGATTCCCGCTCAGCGCTGCTGCACGCCCAGCTGAACCACGTTCGGAGCGCTGCTCGGCGCGGTTGTCGAGGTGCGGGCGGCCTCCTGCACCGCCTGCGGCGGCGTCACCCGGTTCGGCGCCGGCTCGTCGTCCTCCTCCACGGCGAGGGCGAACGCCAGCGCGGACAGCATCAGCCCGGACATCACCACGCCCGCGCCCTGCACCGCACGACGGCCACGGCGGCCGCCGATGCCGGGATCCGACCCGAGCGGAGCGGACGACCCGAGCGGTTTGCTCACGCCCAGCCTGGCTGCCTGCTCGGGACGCTGCACGGCGACCAGCCTGCCGGACGAGTCCACCGCCAGGTTGTCCGGCATGACGGACAGCTCGGTGGTGTTCGGGATCGAGTACAAGCTCGCCAGCAAGCCGGCGGGAACGCTGGGCGCATCGCACGCATGCATGGCGGCCCGCACCTGCCGCTGCGCCTCGACCTCTGCGGCGCAGCAAGTGCACCGCATCAGGTGCCGCGCGGCACGTTCGTGCGCGTCCACCGACAGCTCACCGTCGACGAAGGCGACGATGGCGTCCGGCAACAGGTGCGACTCGGGCAACTGCCAGCCCGGCGACAAGCGCACGCTGGGGCCGAACCGCCGCGGACGGCGCTGCCCCGGCTTCTGGCGGGCATCGCTCATGCTGTCGACCTCACGTTTTGTCGCTCGGCTCGGCGCCGCTCCAGTGCTGCACGCAGCGCTTGGCGCCCTCGGTGGATCCTGCTCCTAACCGTACCGAGTTTGACCCCCAACGTGGCACCGATCTCCTCGTACGACAGGCCTTCCACGTCACACAACACCACGGCGGCACGGAACTCCGGGGGCAGCTCGTCCAGCGCCGCCTGCAGATCCGGATCCAGGTGCGTGTTGGAGTAGACCTGCTCGGGGCTCGGGTCGTCGCCCACGATGCGGTCGGTGTCCTCCGGCAGGCCCTCCATGCGCACCCGGGAGCGGCGGCGGGCCATGTCCAGGAACAGGTTGGTGGTGATGCGGTGCAGCCACCCCTCGAAAGTGCCGGGCTTGTACGACGACAGCGATCGGAAGACCCGGATGAACGTCTCCTGGGTCAGGTCCTCGGCGTCGTGCGGGTTGCCGGTCAGGCGGTAGGCCAGCCGGTACACGCGCGGCGCATGGGTGCGCACGATCTCGTCCCATGACGGCGGCGTCCACGCCGCGTCCTCGGTGATCTCGGCGACGTCACCGGCCGGAGAGGTCATGCGGGCGTCCTGCTCAGTCGCGGTCGTGTGCAGTTGAGGCACCTCCATCGGGCTTGTCACTTCGGACAACGCCGCATCGTCGTGTTCTGTTCCCATCTGTGAGGTAGTTCCCGGATCGTGCACGGCCCACGCCTCCCCCACGGTTCTTCCTCCCTGTCGTCCAGGGTGACCTCCCTCGTTACGAGCCTGGTGAAAATCGGCTGAGAGCAGCCTGAGAACGACGGGCCTGCCGTCACCGGCGCCAGCCGGACGTGTTCGGCTTGCGCGCTTGCGCCGTGCCTTCACCGGTTTGCCCGGCCGCGGCGCTAGCCTGCACGAGTGACCAGTGCCGCCGAGACTGTCGACGACTACCTGCCGGATGACGACGTGATGCTCGCCGCCCGCGCCAGGGCGGCGGAGCTGGGGTGCCCCGCGGTCGCGCCGTCCACGGGTGCGGCGCTGCGGTTCCTGGCCACCACGGTCGGCGCCAAGGCCGTCGTGGAGCTGGGCACCGGAGCCGGGGTCAGCGGCCTGTACCTGCTCCGCGGCATGGCGGGCCGCGGCGACGGCGGGGTGCTGACCTCCATCGACATCGAGCCGGAGTTCCATCGGGCCGCCCGCACCACGTTCCGGGAAGCCGGCTTCCCGCCGGGCAGCACCAGGTTGATCCTCGGCCGGGCGGTCGACGTGCTGCCTCGGCTGACCACCGGCGGCTACGACATGGTGTTCGTGGACGCCGCCAAGGTCGAGTACGTCCACTACTACGAGCAAGGGGTCCAGCTGCTCCGGCCCGGCGGGGTGATCGCGTTCAACGACGTGTTCAGCCAGCCCAACCGGCCAGGCGACCGGGCGCGGCGAGACGCGGAAGCGACCGCGCTGCGGGAAGTCGCCCGGGCGGTGGCGCTGGACGAAAGGCTGATGCCCGCCCTGCTGCCGGTGGGCAGCGGGCTGCTGGCCGCCGCGCGGCTCGCCGTCTGAGCCGCGCTGGGCAGCCCGAGACGCCCGGGGGACGGACCGGCGCTGCAGCACTCCCTGGTGCTGCAGCACGTGGGCGGCCCGAGACGCCCCGGGACGGACCGCTCGGGGATCGGCAGGCACGTGCCTGCCCGCGCCTGAGAACCGGGCTCGAACCGGAAGCCCGGGCGCTTACGCGTAACCGGCGGCGAACTCCACCAGAGTCCGGGCGGCGAAACCTGTGCCGCCGGGGGTCACGTCGTCGTACGGCTTGTCCGCGCGCGCCGCGCCCGCGATGTCCAGATGCGCCCACGGCAACCCGCCCACGAACTCGCGGAGGAACAGGGCCGCGGTCACTCCGCCAGGTCCTTCCGGGGCCTGGCGGACATCGGCGATCTCGCTGCGCACCGCGTCGGCGTGGTCCTCGATCAGCGGCATCCGCCACCACGCCTCGCCGACCCGCTCCCCCGCCGACCGCACTCGCTCGGCCAGCTCGTCGTCGTTGGCGAACACCGCGCCGTGCCGCAGGCCCAGCGCGACCTTGATCGCCCCGGTCAACGTCGCCACGTCCACCACGACGTCGGGCCGGAACTTCTCCACGCCGTAGGCGAGGGCGTCGGCGAGCACCATCCGCCCCTCGGCGTCGGTGTTGCCCACTTCGGTCGTGGTGCCGCCGTAGTGCCGCACTACGTCGCCCGGTCGGTACGACGACCCGGACACGTGGTTCTCCGCTGCCGGGACCAGGCCGGTCACCCGCACCGGCACCTTGGCCTGCGCGATGGCCCGCACGGCGGCGATCACCGCGGCCCCGCCGGACATGTCGGTGCGCATCAGGTGCATGCCGTCGACGGGCTTGATGGACAACCCACCGGTGTCGAACGTGATGCCCTTGCCGACCAGGAGCAGATGCGCCGAGGCGTTCCGTGGCCGGTAGGCGAGCTCGATGAGCCGCGGCGGGCGGGTGGAGCCACCGCCGACGGCCAGGATCCCGCCGAACTTGTGCTCGGCCAGCCAGTTCTCGTCGCGCACCGTCACCCGCAAGCCGGGGACGTCCCGCGCGACGCGTTCGGCGGTGCCGGCCAGCCACGCCGGGTCCTTGACGTTCGACGGGCTGTTCGCCAGGTCGCGGGCCAGCGCCGTGGCCGCGGCGAGCCGCGCCGCCTCGGTCACCTGCTCGGCCAGCTCCTGCGCACCGAGCAGCACGACACCGTGCAGGCTGGGTTTGGCCCATTCGCCGGTGACCGCGAAGCGGTACCCGCCGAGCGTCACGCCGAACACGAACGCGCGCACGCACTCCTCCGGCAGGTCCGCGGGCAAGCTGACCTGCAGCGAACGCTGCGTGCGGGACACCGAACCGGCGCGCTTGGCGAGATCGGCGTCGACCGCGCGGGCCAGCGCCCCGCCCGCGGTCCGCCACGCCGACGGCTTGTGCGGATCGCTGCCGATTCCCAGCAGCCACCGCGCCGGGTTGCCGAGCGCGTGCACCTCGCCCGCTTTCCCGGTCAGCGCACCGCCGGGCGTCCACTCGGCGGGCACCTGACGCGGGGTCCACAGCCCGCTCGCTCCCGCCTCCCCCGGCTCGCCGGACGCGGCGCCTGCGGCGCCGGGATTCTCGGTACTGCCGGTGCTGTCGCCCGCGTCGGCCTTGTCGTCGGCCGCCCGGACGAGTCGAACCACCGGCACACCCCGGCGTTGCCGGTCAGCGACGCTGATCTCGGGCAGCCGGGTGGGAAGCGTGGGCACGGGCACGCGCACGATCGAAATCCACTTCCTTTCGGACGTGATGGGCGCCGGGCTCGGCACAGCCTGCTGCCCGCGGTGGGACGGGCGACGAAAACTTCCCGGCGCACGAAAGAGGCGAAGCGGCTGCCCGCGCGCACCGCAGCGCGCAGGCGGCGGCTCCGCCTCCTGGCCGCACCGAGCCCAGGCCACCACGGCCGCCGGGTGTCGACGGTCGCCGCGGCGTGCGCCACGCTCGCGCGGCTGGCCGACGTGGCCTAGCTGGTGGCTTCTTGCAGGGCCGCGCCGAGGTCCTTGGCCTCTTCGGCGGTGAGTTCGACGACCAGCCGGCCGCCGCCCTCCAGCGGTACTCGCATCACGAGGCCCCTGCCCTCCTTCGTCACCTCGAGGGGACCATCTCCGGTCCGGGGCTTCATGGCCGCCATAGCGTGCTCCCTCCGTCTTCAACCACGTACCGGTGTGCCCACGAACACGCGGGCTGCGCCGGGTGTGAGCCTTATTCTCCCCTATTGCTGATCTAGCCTTCCACCGGAGGTAACTCACCGACCCAACGCAGGAGGCGCGCCGTGTCCACTGTCCACGACCAGGCGGCAGGCGAAGTGCTGATCACGTCCGACCAAGCAGGCGTTCGAACGATCACGCTGAACCGGCCGCAGGCCTACAACGCGCTCAACGTGGAACTGAAGGAGGCACTGCGTGACGCGCTCGTCGCGGCCGCCGCGGCGGAGGACGTCCGGGCCGTGGTGCTCACCGGCGCGGGCAAGGCCTTCTGCGCCGGGCAGGACCTCAAGGAACACATCGCGCTGCTCGACGCGCAGGACCCCGCTCCGCTGCGCACCGTCGAGGAGCACTACAACCCGATCGTGCGGGCGCTCGCGACCATGCCCAAGCCGACCGTCGCCGCGGTCAACGGCAGCGCGGCGGGCGCGGGCGCGGCCTTCAGCTACGCGTGCGACCTGCGCGTCGCCGGTCGCAGCGCGTCGTTCACCGGGGCGTTCGCCGGCGTCGGCCTCGGCCCGGATTCCGGCGCGTCCTGGACCTTGCAGCGGCTGGTCGGGTTCGGCAGGGCGATGGAGCTGATGATGCTCGGCCGCAAGGTCGGCGCGGACGAAGCGCTGCGCATCGGGCTGGTCAACGAGGTGGTCGACGACGACGCGGTGCTTTCCCGGGCCCAGGAGCTGGCCGCCCAGCTGGCCGCCGGTCCCACGGCCGCATACCGGGAGATCCGGCAGGTGCTGATCGCAGCGAGCACGTCGACGTTGGACGAAGCGCTGGAGAACGAGAAGGCGGCGCAGACCCGGCTGGGCGCGACCCACGACCACCGGGAAGCGGTCGACGCGTTCGTGAACAAGCGCCGGCCACGGTTCACCGGCAAGTAGTGCGAGTGGCCCCGGGGCCTACCAGGGGTGCGTGGATCGGCTGCCGTCGAGAGCCCGCCGGTCCTCCCCCCGGGGGCCTGACGAGGGGTGCGGGGACCGGCCCCGGACGCCGACCCGAGATGATCGGCTTCGGACGGCCTGACGAGGGGCGCGGGGACCCACTGGTCACCGCGTGCCCGACTGCGACGCCCCGCCAGCCCACCTACCCGGCAAGCGCTCCGGGATCGGCTCGCCCGCACCGTGCCGTCGACGACCGCCGTCCGCCCCCCCCCCGCGGCTCCAAGCCAGCGAACCTTCCGGACCGGCACCACCGCGTGCCTGCCGACGACGACCCACCAGCCGACACACGCGGCGGCGACACCCTGAGTGGCATCTGCGGGCACCGGCCTCCACCGCGAGAACGATCCAGGTGCCGTACGCAGGATGCACCGGTGGATACCGGAACAGGGGATGTTCAGCGGCGGCCGTCGAAGGCTTGCCCGGCAGCTGCTTGTCGCGGCTGCGCCCTCGTGGCCGCCGCCCGAAGGCGGGCTTGCGCGCCCCGCGGCCCGCCCACCAGCCCACGGAGTACAACACGGCAGTCGCTCCGCCAGCCGGCACTGACCGGCGGCCGCGGCTGTCGCGGCGCCCCTAGGCGTCCTGCCGCAGGCGGCGGCTCGCACCGGCGCGCCAGCAATCCGCCACGTGGTCGTCCACCATGCCGGTGGCCTGCATCAGCGCGTAGCACGTCGTCGGGCCGAGGAACCGGAAGCCGCGTCGCTTGAGCTCCTTGGCCATCGCGTGGGACTCCGGGCTGGTGGCGGGCACGTCGTCCAGGGTCGCCGGGTTCGGCCGCGGCGGCGGCGCGAACGACCACAGCAGGTCGTCCAGCGGCTCGCCGAGGTTGACCACCGCCCTGGCATTGGCGACGGCCGCTTCGATCTTGGCCCGGTTGCGGACGATGCCGGGGTCGGCCAGCAACCGCTGGACGTCGTCCTCACCGAACGCGGCCACCCGTTCCGGGTCGAATCCCGCGAACGCCGCCCGGAAGTTCTCCCGCTTGCGCAGGATCACCAGCCACGACAGCCCGGACTGGAACGACTCCAGGCACATCCGTTCGAACAGGGCCCGCTCACCGCGCAGCGGAACACCCCACTCCGTGTCGTGATACTCCACGTAGTCCGGCGTCGTCGCCCACGCGCACCGCACCGGCTCACTCACCGTCATCGCGCTCCCGCTGCTCCCACTCCCGCTCGACCATCCGGGCGAACGTCGCCAGCGAACGCCGGAACCCGGCGCGCACCAGCGGACGCACCACTCGCCAGCCCAGGCCGCCGGCCGCGCCGAAGGGCTGCTCCAGATCCTCCGACCACCGCACCACCGAACCGTTCTCGCTCGGCTGCACCTCGATCAGGCCGGGGCCGCGCAGCAGCCCGCCGTCGTGCAGCACCTCGACCCGGTGCGGCGGCTCCCACACGGTCACGCGCATGGTGTCCAGCAGCCCGAACGGTCGCCATCCGGTGTAGGCGTGCACACGCGAGCCGACGCTGCGGCCGTCGCCCGCGACCACCCGCACCGTCGTGCCCAGAATCCACTCCGACTGCCGGGGCCAGTCCGTCACCGCCGCCCACACGTACGACACCGGAGCCGCCACCGGCACCGCCATGGTCAGCCGGATCCGGTGGTTCACCGCTGGTCGCCGCGCTCGGGGTGCGGGTAGCCGTGCGCCTGCGACGGATCGAGCTCGGCGAGCCTGGTGCGCAGCGCGTCCAGCTCCGCGCCGACGCGTTGCAGCACCCAGTCCACCTCCGACATCTTGTAGCCGCGCAGCACCGGCTGGAACCGCACCTGGGCGAGATCGGCGCCGGTGATGTCCCGCTCGGGCAACCGCGTCGGTGACACCCCGGGTGGCAGCGGCTCCAGCTCCTCCCCGCGCCCGAACACCAGCGAGGCGAGCAGGAACACCACGGCCGCAACCAGCAGCATCACGACCAGATACACCAGCGCTGTTCCCACGCCCCCGATCGTGGCACATCCCACCGACGAAAGGGATCGCAAGCGCTCACCGGGCGGCCGTGGGCAGCACGCCCGCGTCTCCGCGCGACCCGCTGGATCGACAGCGTCGCCCGTGCGTTCGAACAGACGTGATTCAGCTGAAGCGCACGCCCCCACAGGAGCGGCTGCCAGCGGACCACCTCGCCGGTGATCTCGCACGCCGGGGCACAACCCTCACGGGCGCGGCTGCCAGTGATCAGGTCCAGGCCATCGGCAGCGACGTGCAACACGACCCCCATGGCGCAGCTGCCAGGGTGTGGGAAGCGCCGAAGGGGTAGGCGCTCACGCACGCCCCAGGTACGGCTGCCAGCAGCCCGCCTCTTCTTCGCCTCGGAACAGTGCAACTCGGGCGCGGCAGTCAGCATCCGTCACGGCGACCGTGTGGGCAGCCGCCCACTTCCGGGTGTTCGGAGCAGCACGGCTCAGGCGAGCGCGCGCAGAACCCGCCCCGGCGGCCGGTCCCCGCGGATACTCGCGACGGTGTCCACCACGCGGCGCGTGGCCCGCACCTGGTGGGCACGGAACACACGTGCACCGGCCATGGCCGCCACGGCGGTGGCCGCCAAGGTTCCCTCCAACCGCTCTTCCGGCGGCAACCCGCCGAGCGTCTCCCCGATGAAGTCCTTGTTCGACAGCGCCATCAGCACCGGCCATCCGGTCTCCACCAGCCGGTCGGCGTGCCGCAGCAACGCCAGCCCGTGCCAGGTGTTCTTGCCGAAGTCGTGGGTGGGGTCGATCAGCACGCCGTGCCGGGGCACGCCGATCGCCACCATCCGCTCGGCGCTGGCGCACAGCTCGTCCACCACCTGCGCGACCACGTCGGCGTAGTGCACCCGGTGCGGGTCGGTGCGCGGCCGGACTCCCCCGGTGTGCGAGCACACCAGCCCGACCCCGAACTCGGCGGCGACCTCGGCCAGCCGCGGGTCGGCACCGCCCCAGGTGTCGTTGAGCAGATCCGCGCCGGCCGCGCACACCTCCCTGGCCACCTCGTGCCGCCAGGTGTCCACGCTGATCACCAGGTCGGGGTGCCGCTCCCGGACCGCGGCCACCAGGCCGACGACCCGGCGGATCTCCTCCGCCACGTCCACTTCCTCGCCGTGCGCTCCGGCCCGCACGCCGCCGATGTCGACGATGTCCGCGCCCTCGGCGGCCGCGCGATCCACCGCGGCCAGAGCCGCGGCCTCCTCGAACGTCGCCCCCCGGTCGAAGAACGAGTCGCGGGTGCGGTTGACGATGGCCATCACCGACGGGCGGTCGGATGGCAGGACGCGGCTGCCGAATTGCACGTGCTGCATAACGGCGATGCTAAGCGCGGTGAACGCTCCGTAACCTCTCACCTCGGCGGTGGGTCGCCGGCGCCGTTCGTGCCATCCTGGAAGGCGTACCCCTCAGCCGCAAAGGATGTGGTCATGGACGCGCGCAGCGCGCTGCAGCAAATCATCCGGAATGTTCTCGCGCCCATCGCCCGGTTCGTCTACCGGCCGGTCGTCGAAGGAGCGGACCGGGTCCCGCGCACCGGGCCGCTGATCGTGGCGGCCAACCATCGTGCGGCCATCGACACCTGGGTCATCCCGTTCGTCGCCCCGCGCCCGGTGAAGTTCCTCGGCAAGGCGGAGTACTTCCGCGGCAAGGGCCTGCGCGGCCGCATGTTCGCGGCGTTCCTGTCCGCGCTCGGCTTCATCCCGGTCGAGCGGGGCAACGCCTACGCCGGCCTGCAGGCCCTCAACGCGGCCAGGAAGGTACTGGAAGCTGGGGAGGCGTTCGGCATCTACCCGGAGGGCACCCGCTCGCGGGACGGCAAACTGCACCGCGGGCACACCGGGGTTGCGCAGCTGGCCCTGGTCACCGGCGCCCCGGTGATCCCGGTGGCGCTGATCGGCACCGAAAAGGTGCTCCCGGTCGGCAAGCGCATCCCGCGCCTGGCGAAGGTGACGGTGCGGTTCGGCGAACCGCTGGACTTCTCCCGCTACCGGGGCTTGGAGTCCTCGCCGGCGGTCCGCCGTGCGGTCACCGACGAGATCATGTACGCCATCCTCGAGCTGTCCGACCAGGAGTACGTCGACCGCTACCACAAGCGGCCGGACGAAGCCGCCGCGGCATAGACGCGAGACAGGCACGAGACGACTGCGAGACGACTGCGAGACGACTCCGAGACGACTGCGAGACGACACCGACGGGCCGGGCGCCTTGGCCAGGCGCCGGGCGGGGAGTTTCGCGCCGCAACCACGGTGCGTTCGTGGCGCGCTTGCACCGATACCCGCAGCACGCGTACCGGCAAAGCCCATGCGGTGCGTACGCTTCGCTCCCATGGAGCCGGCACTCAAGTACGCCCTCGAGCAGTGGTACGAGGCGGTGAACGCCGGGGACCTGCGCCGTGCCGCCGAAACCGTCGGTGACCCGGTCGTCGTCCTCGGGCCGCGCGGAGCCGGCGGATCACACCGGACGAGTTCGCCGGGTGGGTGCAACGGTCCGGCATCCGGCTGACGCCTCGCAAGTGGCACAAGATCAGTCTCGCGGTCGTCGAGCAGGACGCCCAGTGGCCGGGCGATGCGGCTCCGATACCGGGGCGACGATCTTCCGCGTGACCGACAGCAAAGTCACCGCCGCTCTCCGGCTGCCGGACGCCGAATCAGCCCTGCAGCTCGCGCACATCCACCACGAGCTCGCCGCCACCGAGTAGCCGCCGGTACGACTGGCCAGCGCCACGCCACGACCCAACAGCCGGTCGCGCCGCCGCTACTACCCCAGACGTCCGCGCAGACGGCGCGTGATCCGCTACAACCGAGCGCCTCCGCACGGGTGACGACCGCGAGGGATCACGATGCCGCCCTGCACCAGCGACCAAGTGGTCGTGCCTTCGTTTCCGCCGTCCTGAGCCGCGTCGTGGCGCGGCACTCGGGTTTAGTGGGTCTCCTCCCACGCCCGGTACGCCTCCTGCACCACGCGCACCGCGTCGTCCACGTCGTCGGTCAGGTGCAGCAGGTCCATGTCCTTGAGGCTGATCTTGCCCTCGCCGAGCACCGTGCTCTTGATCCACTCGTACAGGCCGCCCCAGTACTGCGTGCCGAACAGCACCACCGGGAACTTGGTGACCTTCTTCGTCTGCACCAGGCACAGCGCCTCGAACAGCTCGTCCAGGGTGCCGAAGCCGCCCGGCAGGCAGATGAACGCCTGCGAGTACTTGACGAACATCGTCTTGCGGGCGAAGAAGTACCGGAAGTTCACGCCGAGCTCGACCCACGGGTTGAGCCCCTGCTCGAACGGCAGCTCGATGCCCAGCCCGACGCTCAGCCCGCCGGCTTCCGATGCGCCCCGGTTGACCGCCTCCATGGTGCCCGGCCCGCCGCCGGTGATGACCGCGAACCCCGCCTCGGCGACCGCGCGGCCGATCCGCATGCCCAGCTCGTACTCCGGCTCGTCCCGCTTGGTGCGCGCCGATCCGAAGACCGTCACCGCGCGGGGCAGCTCGGCGAGCGCGCCGAAGCCCTCGGTGAACTCCGCCTGGATGCGCAGCACCCGCCACGGGTCGGTGTGCACCCAGTCCGACGGTCCGCGCTGGTCCAGCAGCCGCTGGTCGGTGGTGGTCGCCTCGCGGCGCCGTGCACCGCGCAGCACGACCGGCCCCTTGTGCTTCTCCCGCGGGTGCTCGGGGTAGGTGTACTCAGCGTTCGCGCCTGGTTCTGCCACGCGTTTCTCCTCCGTCGAAAAGCTGTGATCACGGCGGGCGGCGGTGTCGGGTGCGAGGGTGTTGAAGCGTAACTTCGCGGCCGCCGTCGCCGGGTAGCGCCTCCACCGGACCGTGACCCGGTGTGCCGGCCCGCAGCGCAGTCAGCGACCGGTCAGGAACGTCCGCAGCACCTCGGCGACCTTGCCGATCTCGGCCGCGCGCACGTGCTCCTCCTTGGTGTGCGCCAGCGTCGGATCACCCGGCCCGAAGTTCACCGCGGGCATGCCGAGCGCGGCGAACCTGGCCACGTCCGTCCACCCCAGTTTGGCCACCGGCCTGCCCCCGGCGGCCCGGACCAGTTCCGCGGCCGCGGGCTCGCTCAGCCTGGGCAGCGCCCCGGCCGCCTCGTCCACCACGGTCAGCTGGTAGCCGTCGAACACTTCGCGCAGGTGCTCCAGCGCCTGCTGCGGGCTGCGATCGGGGGCGAACCGATGGTTGATGGTCAGTGTCGCCTCGTCCGGCACCACGTTGCCCGCCACCCCTCCCTCGACGGCGACCGCCTGCAGGCCTTCCCGGTAAAGCAGCCCGTCGATCTCCACCTGCCGGGGCTGGTACTCGGCCAGCCGGCGCAACGGCTCGGCCATGGCGTGGATCGCGTTCGTGCCCATCCACGCCCGCGCGGTGTGTGCCCGTTTGCCGGCCAAGCGCAGCTGCACCCGGAGCGTGCCCTGGCAGCCGCCCTCGATGACGGCGTTGGACGGCTCGCCGACCACGGCCAGATCCCCGCGCAGCCACTCCGGCCGGTTGGCCTGGATGCGGTTGAGGCCGTTGCGGGAGGCGTCGATCTCTTCGCAGTCGTAGAACACGAACGTCACGTCGTGCCGGGGCTCGGTGACGGTGGCGGCCAGCGACAGGAAGACGGCGTCCCCGGCCTTCATGTCGACCGTGCCCAGGCCGTGCAGGACCTCGTCCGGCCCGCTGCCGGTCCGCCGCAGAGGCAGGTTGCCGTTCTCCGGCACGGTGTCCAGGTGGCCGGCGAAGACCACCCGGCGCGGCCGCCCGAGCCGACTGCGAGCCAGCACCGCGTTGCCGTCGCGCACCACTTCCAGGTGCGGGGCGTGCTTGCGCAACGCCGCCTCGACGAGGGCGGCGACGGCCGCTTCCTGGCCCGATTCGCTGGGAACGTCCACCAGGGCGGCGGTGATCTCCACCGGATCGGCACGCAAGTCCAACTCGGGCATAGCCGAACCCTACCGGCGCACTACGGTGGTGGCTGTGAAGCCCGTAGGACGCCTGGTGGCCGGTGCCGCCGCGGTGGTTGCCGTGCTCGCCGGATGTGGCACCGACAGCGCCGAGGAAGAACCCGTCGACCTGCCGTCGCTGCAGCAGAAGGTCCGCGCCCTCGCCGTGGACACCTGCCATACCGACCCGCGCGGCCAAGCGCCCCGCTTGTGCGAGAAGTACGTCACGCAGATCGCCAACGCCGCCCGCACGGTGAGCGCCGCAGGCCGGATCAACCACGAGAGCTTGCGTGATCCGGGCCGCCAGATGACCCGCGCGGTGCGGGAGTTCAACCAGGGTCGCTGCGACAATCAGCGCCCGAAGTCCACCTCGGCCTGCTATCGCGCGCTGGAGACGATCGCGCAGGCCGTGAAGGATGTGCAAGCCGAACTCGAGGAGATCGTTCAGTGAGCCAGCTGCCGCCTGATCCGCAGACCACCGGCGCCACCGGCGTCGGCCTCGCCACGGTGACCACCGACGGCACGGTGCTGGACACCTGGTACGTCCAGCCGAAGCTGGTGCCTGCGTCCGAGGAGGCCGGGACCCAGCGCCTGTCCCGCGAGGAAGCCGAGAGCGCACTGGGGGCCTCGGCCGCGGCGCTGGTCGGCCCGGACACCGACCGCGGCGTCGAGGTCGTCGCAGTGCGGACCACGATCGGCAGGCTGGACGCCCCGCCCGCCGACGCGCACGACGTCTACCTGCGGTTGCACCTGCTGTCACACCGCCTGGTCCCGCCGCACGGGCAGAACCTCGACGGGGTGTTCGGTCTGCTGAACAACGTCGTGTGGACCAATTTCGGGCCGTGCCCGGTGGAGGGGTTCGAGGCGACCAGGATGCGGCTGCGCGCTCGCGGCCCGGTGACCGTCTACGGCGTGGACAAGTTCCCGCGCATGGTCGACTACGTGGTGCCCACCGGGGTCCGCATCGCCGACGCCGACCGGGTGCGCCTGGGGGCCTACCTGGCGCCCGGCACCACGGTGATGCACGAAGGCTTCGTCAACTACAACGCCGGGACGCTGGGCGCCTCGATGGTCGAGGGCCGCATCTCGGCCGGTGTCGTCGTCGGCGACGGCTCGGACCTGGGCGGCGGCGCGTCGATCATGGGCACGCTGTCCGGCGGCGGCAAGGAGGTCATCTCGGTCGGCAAGCGCTGCCTGATCGGCGCCAACGCGGGAATCGGCATCTCGCTCGGCGACGACTCGGTGGTGGAGGCCGGGCTGTACGTCACGGCAGGCACCAAGGTGAGCTTCGACGGCACGACGGTGAAGGCGCGGGAGCTGTCCGGCATTTCCGGGGTGCTGTTCCGCCGCAACTCCGAGACCGGCGCCGTCGAAGTGGTGCGGCGCGAAGGAGCCGGGATCGAGCTCAACGCCGCGCTGCACGCCAACGACTGAGCCCGCGCGGGGCGCGGTGGCCGCGCAGAGAGGCCTGGGGCCGCCGCGCCCGGCGCTCGGCGTTCCACTTCGGCGTCGACCCCTCCCGCCCGTCGGCGCGCTCCGGCTGTCCAGCGCCGCCGTCGGCGGGTCAGGACGCCAGCCGGGCCGCGGCCACCTGAGCGCCCTCGTCGGTGACGGTCAGCGACATCCGCACATGCTGCTCACCGCGGGGACCGTAGAACGTGCCGGGCGCCACCACGATGCCGCGCTCGGCCAGCCAGTCGACCGTCTGCCAGGCGTCCTCGCCTCTGGTCGCCCACAAATACAGGCCGGCTTCCGAGTGGTCGATGGAGAACCCGTTGCCGAGCAACGCGGACCTGAGCACCTCGCGGCGCTTGGCGTACCGCTCGCGCTGCGCCCGCAGCGCGTCGTCGTCGTTCAGCGCCACGCGCATCGCCTCCTGCACCGGCCGGGGCACGATCATGCCCGCGTGCCGCCGCACCTCGTGCAACGCCCGGATCAGCTCGACGTCGCCGACCACGAAACCGGCGCGGTAGCTGGCCATGTTCGCCGACTTCGACAGCGAGTGCACCGCCAGCAGACCCTCGTGCGAACCGCCGCAGACGTCCGGGTGCAGGATCGACAGCGGTTCGGTCTCCCAGCCCAGCGCCAGGTAGCACTCGTCGGACACCACGATCGTGCCGCGCTCGCGAGCCCACTCGACCACTTTGCGCAGGTGCTCGACCCCGAGCACCCGGCCGGTGGGGTTCGCCGGCGAGTTCAGCCACACCAGTGCCGGCCGCTGCGGGCCGATGGCGAACAGGCTGTCCGCGCGCAGCACCGTCGCGCCGGCCAGAACGGCCCCGACCTCGTAGGTGGGATACGCCAGCTCGGGGATCACCACCAGGTCACCGCCGCCCACGCCGAGCAGGCGAGGAAGCCAGGCGACCAGTTCCTTGGAGCCGATCGTCGGCAACACCGCCGCGGGATCTACGCCGGTGATCCCGTGCCTTCGGGCCAGCGCGCCGACCACGGCGGCGCGCAGTTCCGCCGTGCCGTAGGTGTACGGGTATCCGGGGATCTCGGCCACCGAGGACAGCGCGGCCTGCACACTGGCCGGGACCGGGTCGACCGGTGTCCCGATGGCCAGGTCGACCACCCCGTCGGGATGCCGCGCGGCCTTCTCGCGGTACGGGCGCAGCTTGTCCCACGGGAAGTCGGGCAACGCTACAGGCGTGCGGCGGCTCACCGGTCGGCCCACCCTGCCACGCCCGGGATCATTCGCCCTGCGGCGGCAGGTCCTTGATCCACTGCGGGTCGTCGGCCACCTTGCCGACCTTCGCCGCGCCGCCAGGCGACCCCAGCTTCTCGAAGAAGTCCGCGTTGGCCTGGGTGTAGGCCGCCCACTCGTCGGGCACGTCGTCCTCGTAGTAGATGGCCTCGACCGGACAGACCGGCTCACAAGCACCACAGTCGACGCATTCGTCCGGGTGGATGTAGAGCATCCGCTCGCCCTCGTAGATGCAGTCCACGGGGCACTCGTCGATGCACGCCTTGTCGAGCACGTCGACGCAGGGCTCGGCGATCACGTAGGTCACTGGGCTCTCCTTGAGTCACTGCGGAGTGCGGCACGTCCGGGTTAGCCGCAGATTACGCCGACCGCGACACTCTCGCGGGAGGAGGTCGGCTTTCCCTGCCGCGCCCACTCTCCGATTCGGCAAGGTCAACTGCACCTCTCGGGTCGATGTCCTGTCACCACGAAACGCCGCGGCGGCCCGGCGCGGCCCCGCTTCGTGAGCCGTCTCACGCTCGCGCATGCGACGGAGCACACCCGGCACAGCCGGCGGACCGGATCGGCCGAGCGCCCGCCGACCGCCTCTGCCGCGAATGCGGGTCGTACCAGCAACGGTACTTCGTCTTCCGCCAGCGTCCCGCGAAGTGAGCTGCCGACCCGCCACCGGCCCCGCCGGTTCGCCCGCCGTGCGAGGATCGGCAGGGTGAAGGTCACAGTCATCGTCGGCGGGGTCGGCGGAGCACGCTTCCTGCTCGGGGTGAAGGCGGCACTGGGCCTGCCGCCGGTCGGCGCCCCGGACACCAAGACAGAGCACCAGATCACTGCGGTGGTCAACACCGGGGACGACATCTGGCTGCACGGCTTGCGCATCTGCCCCGACCTGGACACCTGCATGTACACCCTGGGCGGCGGCAGCGACACCGAACGCGGCTGGGGCCAGCGTGACGAGACGTGGACCGTCTCGCACGAGCTGAAGGCCTACGGCGCGGACGCGGACTGGTTCGCACTGGGCGACAAGGACATCGCCACCCACCTGATCCGCTCGCGCATGCTGCGCGCCGGCTATCCGCTGTCCGCGGTCACCGAGGCGCTGTGCGACCGGTGGCGGCCGGGCGTGACGTTGCTGCCGATGAGCGACGACCGGGTGGAGACCCACGTGGTGGTGGATCTGCCGTCGTCCGGCGAACGGCGGGCGATCCACTTCCAGGAGTGGTGGGTGCGCTACCGGGCCAAGCTGCCCGCGCACGCGTTCGTCCCGGTCGGCGCCGACGAGGCCAAGGCGGGACCGGGCGTGTTGGAGGCGATTGCCGGTGCCGACGTGATCCTGCTGGCCCCGTCGAACCCGGTGGTGTCGATCGGCACCGTGCTGGCCGTGCCCGGGGTGAAAGCGGCGCTGCGGTCGGCGTCGGCACCGGTCGTCGGCGTCTCCCCCATCATCGGCGGGCGGCCGCTGCGCGGGATGGCGGACGCCTGCCTGGCCGCGATCGGGGTGGACACCACCGCCGAGGCGGTGGGCCGCCACTACGGCGCACGCAAGGACGACGCCGCCGAGGGGCTGCTCGACGGGTGGCTCATCGCCGAGGGCGAGCGCGCCGACGTCCCGGGAGTCGAGGTGCGTGACGTGCCGCTGATCATGTCCGGCCCGGATGCCACCGCGGCCATGGTGCGCGCGGCGTTCGATCTGGCGGGGGTGCGGCCATGAGCAGGGACGTCCGGGAACCCGCCGGTCAGCACACCGGCGACCACGCGGCCGACAAGGTGGAGATCCTGCCGGTGACCGGCTTGCCGGAGTTCCAGCCCGGCGACGATCTGACCGGCGCCATCGCGCAGGCCGCGCCGTGGCTGCGGTCGGGCGACGTCGTCGTGGTCACCAGCAAGGTGCTCTCCAAGGTGGAAGGCATGATCCACCGGGTCGACGGCGATGCCGAGCAGCGCGAGGCGGTGCGCAGGCGGCTGGTCGCGGAGGAATCGCGGCGCATCCTGGCCACCTACCGGCAGACCCACATCACCGAGAACAAGCTGGGCATCGTGCAGGCCGCCTCCGGCGTGGACGCGTCCAACGTGGCCACCGGGGAGATCGCCGTCCTGCCCAGTGACCCGGACGCTTCGGCGAAGGCGCTGCGCAACGGCCTGCGCGAACGGCTTGGCGTGGAAGTCGCCGTGGTGATCACGGACACCATGGGCCGCGCGTGGCGGGTCGGGCAAACCGACGTCGCCATCGGCGCATCCGGGCTGCGGGTGCTGCACTCCTACGCCGGGCAGACCGATGCGCACGGCAACGAGCTGCAGGTCACCGAGGTCGCGGTGGCCGACGAACTGGCCGCGGCCGCGGACTTGGTCAAGGGCAAGTTGCGCGGCGTGCCGGTGGCGGTGGTGCGCGGGCTGACCATCGTCGACGACGGGTCGTCCGCGCAGGACCTGATCCGGCCCGCCGAGCAGGACCTGTTCCGGCTGGGGACGGCCGAGGCGATGGCCGAGGGCCGCAAGCAGGCGGTGCTGGTGCGCCGCTCGGTGCGGGCGTTCAGCGACGAGCCGGTCGATCCCGATGCGGTACGCAGGGCAGTCGGCGCGGCGTTGACCGCACCGGCTCCGCATCACACCAAGCCGGTGCGGTTCCTGTGGCTGCGCGACGCGCAGCTGCGTACCCGGTTGCTCGACGCCATGCGCGAGGTATGGCGGGCGGACCTGGAAGGGGACGGGTTCACGCCGCAGCAGATCGAGAAGCGGCTGGCGCGCGGCGACCTGCTTCGCCGTGCGCCCGAGCTGATCGTGCCGTTCTTGGTGCCCGAGGGGGCGCACGCGTATCCCGACCAGCGGCGTGCCGCGTGCGAGCACACTATGTTCACCGTGGCGGGTGGTGCCGCCGTGCAGGCGCTGCTGGTGGCGCTGGCCGCCGAAGGGCTCGGCTCGTGCTGGGTCGGTTCGACGATCTTCGCCGCGCCGACCGCCCGCGACGTGCTCGGCCTGGGCGACGACTGGTATCCGCTCGGCGCGGTCGCGATCGGCAGGCCGGCGCCGGAGGCAGGGGACCTGTCCCAGCCACGGCCGCCGCGGCCGCACGAGGAGGGATTGATCGAGCTGTGAGCCTGCACTCCGCCGCCGTCGACCTGCTCGGTTCGTGGCGTCCGCCGACGCATGAGCAGGAGTCGCTGCGCCAGGCGTACCTGGCGTTCCTGGCCGCACGCCCCGATGCGTGTGCCCGTTCGTGCGCGGCCGGCCACCTCACTGCGTCGGCGGTGGTGCTCGACCACGGCGGCGAGAACGTGCTGCTCACCCTGCATCCGCGGGTGGGCAGGTGGTTGCAGCTGGGCGGCCACTGCGAGCCGGGCGACGAATCGCTGGCCGCGGCGGCCGCGCGGGAGGCGGCCGAGGAATCCGGGATCGCCGGGCTGCGGTTCGCGCCCGAGCCGGTCCACCTCGACGTGCATCCGATCACCTGCTCGCTGGGCGTGCCGACCCGGCATCTGGACGTGCGGTTCGTTGCCTGGGCGCCGCCAGGTGCACAGCCGGTGCGCAGCGACGAATCGGACGACCTGCGCTGGTGGCCGGTGGACGGGCTGCCGGACGGGAGCGAGGACTTGCTGCCGTTGCTGGCTGCGGTGCGTGCCGCTCACCGGGCCGCGGGGGTTGGTGCCGGATGACGCTGCGGCTGCACATCGACCCGGACTCCCCCGTGCCGCCGTTCGAACAGGTCCGCAGCGCGCTGGCGGCTCAGATCGGCGACGGACGGCTTCCGGCGGGCACGAAACTGCCTACGGTTCGTGCGCTCGCCGCCGACCTGGGCATCGCTCCCAACACCGTGGCGCGCGCCTATCGAGAGCTGGAGGCGGCGGGCCTGGTGGACACCCGCGGCCGGGCAGGCACGTTCGTCAGCGCGCAGGGCAACGCGGCCAGGCAGCGCGCAGCGGAAGCCGCAGCCGAATACGTGCGCATCATCGACGGCCTCGGCCTCGACCGCGCGGAAGCCCTGCGCATCGTGCAGGCAGCCCTGGCCCGCGAGTAGATGACGGAATCAGCGCTCGCAGCGACCTTCCATACAGTGCAATAGCAGTGCCCCTCCCCGGGGCATCGCTGTGACATCGTCCGGCCTCACTTCGGCAACTCACCGTAGCAAACCTACCGAGCGAGCTCGCCGCCCCGGATTACCGGGGTAGGCCAATTGAGTGGAACCCGAATCAAATATTGGGACACGCTTTCTCTTTCGCTAGTATTACTTGTAAGAATAAGCTTTACCCAAAAAGGAGACATTGTGACCAACTCCCGCAACTATTCTCGCGCCGACCGAGCGGCATTAACGCTATTGAGCGGAGGAACATGCTATTGGCCAGACTGCGGTGAACCATTGCCTAGAAAGGTAGACGGGAAGTTCAAGCTGGCCCTGGAGATTGCTCATATTCGAGCAGCAAAGCAAGGAGGAGAACGGTACGTCGCCAGCATGACCGACGAGGAGCGCAACTCCTTCGACAATTTGATATTCCTCTGCACAGTCCAGTCCACCACAAGACAATCGACGAACCCGGCGCGGCAAGACGCTATCCTATCGAGTTATTAGAGAAATGGAAACGAGACCGAGAGAAAGGGAAGGTGGCCACACTCCGAGGGTTGCGCGGGATCACGGAGGACAGGCTGGTAGATCTCATCACGCAAGCCATCAAGGACCGCGATCGTGACATCAAAGAAACGCTAGAACGCCTCGAGAGGATCGACGCCGATGCAGCACTTTTGATGCGCGAATTACTCGACGAACTCAATCAATTGAGGCACGGAACACCGGCATTGGACCCCGACATAGTCGGTCTCCTCTACAGCGCATCAGACATTCTTTCAAATCTACCCGATTATGCACCAATGCTTTGCGAAGCTGCTGGAAGATTAGAATATCTAGGCGACCACACTTCTACACTGATGAATGCCGCCGACTTACTCACGTCACTTGACGACAAAATTTCCCACCTGCTGACTATCGTTCAGGCTGTCAGCGAGGCCGCAGACAAGATCGACGCGGCTCGGTGGAGTTGAACCCCGCCCACAGCTACGCTAATGCACGGCTTCCTGACACACGTCAGGCTCGCTCGGCTTGGCCCTCGAAGGCGCACACCATACACGCAGCTAAAGATCAGACGCCTTATTTGAGGCTGGCCGTTCACGCGTCGGAGGAGAACCGCACGCCCCCGTCCGGAAGCTCGACACCGGGCCACACTCGGACGCCGTCGAGCAGTTCGCAGTCCGCGCCGACATGCGCCCCGTCGCCGAGCACGGCACCGCGCAGCACGGTCCGCGGTCCGACGACGGCGCCCTTGCCCAGCACCGAGTTCACGACCACAGCGTCTTCGGCCACGTGCACGCCGTCCAGCAGCACCGAGGAGGTCACGCGCGCGCCTGCGGCGACGACCCCGTCGGCACCGACCGTCGATCCGCCGTCCACCACGGCCGACGGGTCGACCGACGCGGCGGGGTCCACCAGGCGCTCCGCGGGCACGTCGGTCAGCATCGCGCTCGGTGCGATGCCCCGGACCAGGTCGGCCGAGCCCTTGATGAATGCGGCGGGGGTGCCGACATCGAGCCAGTACGACGAATCCACGTGGGCATGCAGGTGCCGTCCGGCGGCCAGCAGCTGCGGAAACGTCTCCCGCTCCACCGACACCGGCCGCCCGGCCGGGATCTCGTCGATGACGGACCGGCGGAACACGTAGCACCCGGCGTTGACCTGATCGGTCGGCGGGTTGGGTGTCTTCTCCAAGAACGCGGTCACCCGGCCGTCTGCGTCGGTCGGAACGGAGCCGAACCGACTCGGGTCGTCCACCTTGACCAGGTGCAGCGTGACGTCCGCGCCGGTGTCGCGGTGCGTGGCCAGCAGATCCAGCGGGCTGGCGGCGGAGAGGATGTCGCCGTTGAACACCAGGACGTCGTCGGCCCGCAGCAGGTGCGCGACGTTGCGAATGGCACCTGCGGTGTCCAGCGGCTCGGATTCGACCACGTACTCCAGCTCCAGCCCCAGCCGCGAACCGTCCCCGAAGTACTCGGAGAACACGTCGGCTTGGTAGGACGTGCCCAGCACCACGTGGCGGATGCCCGCCGCGCGAATCCGGGACAGCAGGTGGGACAGGAACGGCACACCCGCGGTCGGCAGCATCGGTTTCGGTGTGGACAGCGTCAGCGGCCGCAGCCTGGTCCCTTTGCCGCCGACCAGCACCACGGCATCCGCTCCGGGGTCGGGTTTCGCCTGGAGCGCGGCTGGGGGGTGGTCACTCATGCCAGCGATCCTGACACAATCGCTCCACAACGTTTGCACGAGCACCAAATGGGCGACACGTGGGCCGATACGGCGTGATTTCCCTGCCGGAGATCACCTGGACGGCCTACTCTTGAGGGGTGCACGGGCGCACCACCTCACCGTCTGGGCGCCCGTCGAGCAGGAGGTCGGGGATGGACCCTCTCGCCAGGGCAGAGGCGTTGCTCAAGCGGGCCCGGGAGCGGGGCGCGTACGTCGTCACGCCGGACAACGCGATCTCTCCGATGGACGCCGCCAGCACCCAGCAGATCCCCCGCGAGGTGGTGCGCGGCGCCGAGGCGGCCACGGTGGATCCGGATGCGACGACGATCCTCACCGACGAGGAGATCCGCGAACAGGACGAGGACTACTTGGCCGAGTCGACACCGACCACGCAGATCCCTGCGCCCGGTCAGCAGGCCGGGAAGGCCGGCGGTGCCGACGGTTCGGACAACGCAGGCGAGGCGGACGGCGAGCAGGCCGAGGACGAGATCGTGGTCGAGGAGCACACCGACGACCTGCTGCCCACCACCACGCAACGGCGGCGAAGCACCAACGTCGCGGACCGGCTGAACGGCTGACCCGGCGCGGCCCAGCGACCGGGGGCATCGTCGTAGGCCACTGCCCGTGACGCCTGCCGGGTCAACCGCTCACCCAGGTTTCGCCACGCACACCACCGACGGTCCGCCGCTTGCGGAGCGATCACCCCGGCCGCCACTCACGTGGCCGCGAACGCGGAGTCACGACGAGCGCGTGCGCTTGCGCAAGGCGATCCGCAAGCGCACGGCAAGCCCCAGCCGCAACAGCCACAGCATCGGCCGCAGCAACGGATGCGAGTACCTGTTGGCCAGGTACCGGTAGGCGCTGTCGTGGTGGGCGATCAGCATCGCCTCGGTCTCCCGGGACGTCGCGTGCCCCTGGATGTGCATCACCTGGGCGCTCGGCACGTACACGTTGAGCCATCCGCGCCTGGTCAGCCGCTCACCGAGGTCGACGTCCTCGAAGTACATGAAGAAGCGCTCGTCGAACCCCTTGACGTCCTCGAACGCCTGCCTGCGCAGCAGCAAGCAGGACCCGGACAGCCAGCCGGCGGTGCGCTCCCTCGGCTGGCTGGTCGTCTGCAGGTAGGCCTTGGTCCACGGGTTGTTCGGCCAGATGTCGGCGAAGATCGCGTGCCCGGCGCCGCGCACCAGCGACGGCAGGCTGCGCGCCGACGGGTAGATCGACCCGTCCGCCTCCCTGATCAACGGGCCGAACGCGCCACCCTGCGGCCACCGCTCGGCGGCCGCCAGCAGCTCGTCCAGCGACCCCGGCTCCCACTCCAGGTCCGGATTGGCGATGACCACCCACCCGAAGGAATCGTCCAGCTCGGCCACGCCGCGGTTGGCCGCGGTGCCATAGCCCAGATTCCCCCCGGTGGGCAGCACGCGCACGTTCTCCCGCTCGCGGGCGGCACGCTGCGGCGCCTCGTCGGACGACCCGTTGTCCGCCAGCACCACGGTGACCTCGCGCGACGACGCCTTCACCAGCGTGTCCAGGAACCGTTCCAGGACGTCGCCGGAGGTGTAGGTCACGGTGACCACGGCGACCCGGTCGCCGTAGCGGGTACTGGCAGCAGTCACGCGCGACATTGTTCTCGGCGGCCTCATCTGCTCCTCGACCGGGCTCGGGCGGCCCGCTCGTACACGTCACGATGACGTTGTGCGCTGGCCCGCCAGCTGAATTCCTTCGCCCGTAGCACGGCTGCGGCGGCAAGCTCGGCTCGTCTGCCCGGGTCGTCGAGCAGCTCGGCCAACGCCGCCGCGACGTCGCCGGCGCCCACCCCGCAGTAGGCCACCGCGTCCCCGCCGACCTCCGGCAGCGCCAGCCGCCGGGTGGTGAGCACGCAGGCACCGCAGGCCATTGCCTCCAGCACCGGCAGCCCGAAACCCTCGCCGAGGCTCGGATACACCACCAGCTCGGCCCCGCCGAGGTACCCGGCCAAGCACCGGTACGGCAGGTACCCGGCGCGGATCACCCGCACGTGCGGCGGGACCACCGCGAGGGCCTTGGCGATCCGGTCGTCCCATCCCGGCGGACCCGCGAGCACCAGCGCGGGCGGATCGGGCCGGTCGCGCACGGCTTGCACGAACCCGCGGATCAGCGCGGGCACGTTCTTGCGGGGCTCCAACGCCCCGAGAAAAGCCACGTACGGTTGCTCGCCCAGCCCGGCAGCGGCCCGCGCCTGGCGCACTTCCTCGTCCGACGGCGGGTGGAAGCTGTCGGTGTCCACGCCGTGCGGGATCACGGCCAGCCTGCCGAGATCGGCGTCGGCGACCGCGGCCAGCTCCCGCGCGGTCGCTTCGCTTGGCACCACGCAGCCGTCCGCCCGCCGCACCGAGATCGACGTCCATGCCCGGAAGAACCGGACCTTCACCGCCGAGTGCAGTACCGGCTCGGTGAAGAACGTCGCGTCGTGCAGCGTCACCACCGACGCCGCCTTGGCCGCCAGCGGCATGGTGTAGTGCGGGCTGTGCACCACGTCGACGCCCAGCTTGGCGATCAGCCGGGGAAAGCCCACTTGTTCCCAGGCCAGCCGCACCGGCGGCCGGGCGATCGCCGCGGGCGCGGCGACCACGTCGGCGTTCGGCGCGATCTCGCCGTAGAAGTGCTCGTCCCGGGCCTGGCAGACCACCACGAGGGACGCCCCGTCGGCATCCAGCGCGGCGATCAGCGCATCGACGTACCGGCCGACCCCGCCGCGGTCGGCGGGCACGGCCGTGGCGTCGATGAGCACCTTGGGCTCGGCCAGCATGATCCGAAGACTACGACGAGCGTTCCCTGCGGTGGTCAGGAACCGGCAAATCCGCTTGCGTCCGTGTGCAGCCGCCACAAGGCTTCTGCGGTCCGCTGCCAGGAGAACTCCGCGGCGCGGCGGCGCCCGGCGGCCGCCATCTCCGCGCGCCTGCGCTGGTCACCGAGCAGCTTGCGGAGCGAGGCGGCCAGCGCGCCCTCATCCCCGGCGGGCACCACCTCGCCGGCGCCACCACCGACCTCGACCAAGGCGGGCACGTCGGAATGCACCACGGGAACCCCGGCGGCCATGGCCTCCAGCACCGGCAGGCCGAACCCTTCCGCCCGGCTCGGCACGACCACGATCGTCGCGCCGAGCACCGTGCCCGCCAGCGCGGCGTCCGGCACCGCCCCCAGCACCCGCACGGCACCTGTGGGCAGGCCGCGCCGCTCGGCCAGGGCAAGCGGGTCCAGCCCGCCCCAGCCCTGCGGGCCTGCCAGGACCAGCGGCGGCGGCTCCTCCCCCGCGCTGCGCAGCCGGGCCAGGGCACCGATCAGCACGTCGATGCCCTTGCGCGGCTCGATCGTGCCGACCGCCAGCAGATAGCGGCCGGGCAGATCGGACGGCCGGGCGTGGCCGGCCTGCGGATCGGCGAACAGATCCGCGGCGGCATGCGGCACGACTTCGATGCGTGCCGGGCCGCCGACCCGCATCCGGAGATCGTCGGCGACCGCCCGGGTCGGCACCACCACGGCGTCAGCCACCCGGAATGCCCGCGCGATCACCGACTTGTGCCAGCGAACGCCACGCGGCGTGAGGGTTTCCGGGTGCGTCCACGGCACCGTGTCGTGCACCGTGACGGTCAGCCGAGCACCCCGCGGTTTGGCGGGCGGCGCGAACGGGGTCGGGGCGTGCACGGCCGCAACGTCCCGCCCACCCGGCCAGTACCGCACGCCGTACTGCCACAGCAGCGTCATGGCCCGTCGCGGCAGCCGCAGCACTTTGGGCTCGCCTGCGCCCTGGAACCTCGCCCTGGTGACGTCCGCATGGCGGCACACCACCGTGCCCACGGTCCACCCCTTCGGCGCGGTGGCCACCAGCGCGGGGATCAACTGCTCGGTGTAGCGGCCGGTGCCACCGGGTACCGGGGCGAACAGTTGCTCCGCGATCACCAGCAGCTCCGGCATGCGCCTATTCTCCTGGTCGTGGCGGACACCGAAGTGTCGACCACCGTGGTGGTCGTGACCTGGCGCGGTGCTGCCCACATCGGCGACTGCCTGGACGCGTTGTCCGCCCAGCAGCGACCGCATCGGCTGCTGGTGGTCGACAACGCCTCCGACGACGGCACCGCCGAACTGCTCGCCGGGCATCCCGCCCGTCCCGAAGTGCTTCGCCTCGACCGCAACACCGGCTACGCCGGGGCTCTCGCCGCCGCTCTTCCCCTGGTGAAGACGCGCTACGTCGCCTGGCTCAACGACGACGCCGTACCGAGCCCGGAATGGCTGTCGCTGCTGGAGAACGCGCTCGACGGCGACGAGCGTGCGGCGGCGGCCAGCGCCCGCCTGGTCGATCCGTCCGGTCGCACGCAGTCGGTCGGCGTCGCGCTGACCCCGCTCGGGTACGGGCAGGACCTGGCCAGCACGGTCACCAGCGAGGTGTTCGGGTTCTGCGGCGGTGCCGCCCTGCTGCGCACCAGCTCGCTGCGCGCCGTCGGCGGCGTTCCCGCCGACTTCTTCTGCTACTACGAGGACACCGACACCTCGTGGCGGCTGCGGCTGGGCGGGTGGCGCGTGGTGTCCGTGCCGCACGCCACCGTGCGGCACCTGCACGGGGCCAGCGCGGCCATCGGGTCACCGGATTTCCACCGGTGGAACGAGCGGAACCGGCTCGTGATGCTGCTGCGCTGCGCCCCGGCGCGCGTCGCGGTCACCGAGCTGGCCAGGTTCGCCGCCATCACTGCGCTGCTGCCCTTCCGGCCCGCTCCACGCACCCCGAACTTCCGTCCGTCGTTGCGTTTACGCGTGCTCAGCGAGACGCTTCGGATGCTGCCGGCCGCGTTGCGGGCCCGCCGGGCGCTGCGCTCGGCGGGGGTCACCGCGGCCACGCGGCGCCGGGTCTGGCGCGCGTGGGTCGGCCGCTGAGCACAGCAGGAGCACGATGTTCCGCCCGGCAGGCACGACCGGCCGGGAGGGACTGCTCGAGGGCGGAGGCCGCCACCCATGGCGGCCGGAAAGGGACAGTCGATGACGCAAGCGCGCAGTCGCATCGCATTCAGGCTGGCCGTGGTGACGGCGGTGGTCACCACCACGAGCGCGGTCACCACGCTTCCCGCACAGGCGGCGTCGTGGACACCACCGGCGACGGTGTCCGCCCCGGACGGGGTGGCCAGCCAGCAGCAAGCGGCCATCGACGGCGCGGGCACGGCGACCGTGGTGTGGGCGGAACGCCGTACCGCCGACATCGACGTGATCAAGGCGGCGCGACGGGCGCCGGGCGGCTCGTGGTCGGCCCCGGTGACCCTGTCCAACCCGGAACGCGACGCCGACGAGCCGCAGATCGTCGCCGCCCCCGACGGCCTCGTCGTGGCGGCGTGGGTGGAGAACGCCACGGCATCCGCCGCGGACGGGCGCCGGGTCATGGCGGCCACGCTGCGCCCGGGCGGGTCATGGGACGCGGCGCGAGCGGTCTCGGCGGCGGGCGGGGTCAGCAGGCCACGGCTGGCGAGCAACAAGCACGGGGACGCGATCGTGGCCTGGCATCAGCGCAACGGGCTGCGGTCGTCGCGGCTGAACGCGGGCGCCACCAGCTGGGGTACCCCGCAGCCGATCGCCGGTTCCGGCCGCCAGCACGAGGTCGCCCTGGATTTCTCGGGCACTGCGCACGCCGCGTGGAAGGACACCGACAGCGAGGGCATCGACCGGATCAAGGCGTCTCGCGCCACCCGCAACGGCGCGTGGGAAACGGCCACGACGCTGTCCCGGGCGGGCAGGCACGGCGAGCAGCCGGCCGTGGTGACCGGCAAGGACGGCAGCACGGTCCAGGTGCTGTGGGTGCTGCGGAGCTCCGTCCGGGTCGTGCAGGCAGCGCATCGAACCTCCGGCGGCTGGTCGCAGGTCCAGACGATCTCCGACAAGACCCGCAACGCCGTCCGGCCGGAAGGCGTGCTGGACGGGCAGGGGAACGCGACAGCCGTCTGGCAGGTCAACCTCGATTCCACCCAGTCGGGGGTGGCCGCGGCCGGTCGGCCCGCCTCGGGCACGTGGGGCACCCCGGAACAGCTGACGACGGCAGGGGCGGCCCCGCAGATCGGTGTGGACGACGGCCGCACCGTCCACGTCGTCTGGCTGGTCAACCGCACGACCGACGCGGACGACCGGGTGGAAGCGGTGCTCCGGCCGCCGTCCGGGACGTGGTCGGGGCCGGGCACGGTGGCCGCGGAGAACGAACTGTGGAGCGTCGGGCTGGCCGTCGACGGGAGCGGCCGGGCGGTCGCGGTGTGGCGGCAGACGGTGGGGCCCGGCGACACGGACCCCAGCAGGGTGCGGGCGTCCGTCGCGGAGTGAGCTCCCGCTAATCTTCGGACATCGTCCGCAAGAAGGGAGCCTTCGTGGCGCAGGTCGATCCGCTGCTCTCGGTCGTCGTGGTCAACTTCCGCCGCGCGGCCGACACCGTCAGGTGCCTGGAGCGGATCACCGGCGACCTGGACTACCCGGACTTCGAGGTCGTCTGCGTGGACAACGGCTCAGGTGGTAGCGACGCCGACGAGCTCACCGCGGCCGCCAAGCGGCTGCCCGGGGTGCGCGTGGTGCGCTCCGACACCAACCGTGGCTTCGCCGGTGGCTGCAACCTGGGCGCCGAGCACGCCCACGGCAGCGTGCTGGCGTTCCTCAACAACGACGCGCGGCCCGATGCGCGCTGGGCGCGCGCCGCGGTCGACGTACTCAAGACCGACCCGACGGTGGCGGCGGTGGCCAGCAAGGTGCTCGACGCCGACGGCACCCACGTGGATTTCGTGGACGCCGGGCTGACCTGGTTCGGCATGGGCTACAAGCGGCACGCCGGGCGCCCGCTGGCCGATCTGCCCGCCGAGGAGCACGAGCGGGCCAAGGACGTGCTGTTCGCCACCGGGTCGGCGATGTTCGTGCGCGCGTCGGTGTTCGCCGAGGTCGGCGGCTTCGACGAGCGCATGTTCATGTTCTACGAGGACGTCGACCTCGGCTGGCGGCTGAACCTGCTCGGCTGGCGGGTGCGCTACGAGCCGTCGTCGGTGGCCTACCACGAGCACCACGGGACGATGAACGCGCTGGACAAGCCTGAGTCCGGCCGCGAGACGTTCCTGCTCGAGCGCAACGCGCTGGCCGCCATGTACAAGAACCTGGCGGACGACACGCTGGCCCGTGCGCTGCCCGCCGCGCTCGCGTTGGCCGTGCGCCGGGCCACCGCCCGGGGCGAGCTCGACCCGACGCAGCTCGACCTCGCCGCCGGGGTGACGCCGCCGGAGACCTCGCCGGTGCCGATCCCGCGCAGCACGCTCGCCGGTCTGCTGGCCGTCGACCAGTTCGTGGAGCAGCTGCACGGGCTGCGCGAGGACCGGGAGCGCATCCAGGCGAGCAGGCGGAGAACCGATGCGGACCTGCTGCCGTTGCTGCGCAACGCACTCGAGCCGGCTTACCCGTTGCCCCGCTACCTGGCCGCGCACGACGTGCTCGCCGAAGCGTTCGGCATCGCCGATGCCTTCGGCCGTCGCCGCAAGGTCCTGGTGATCACCGGGGACGCGCTTTCCGGCCGGATGGCCGGCCCGGCGATCCGGGCGTGGAACATCGCCCGCATCCTGTCCGCCGAGCACGACGTGCGGCTGGTCACGGTCAACCCGGCGAACGCGCTCGGCGAGCTGCCTGCCGGGCAGTTCCGGGTCTCCGAGGCCAGGCACCGCGACCTGGCCGAACCCGTCGAGTGGGCGGAGATCGTCGTCCTGCAGGGCCACGTGCTGGAGATGGCTCCGGCGCTCAAGGAGCGGCACTCGCACAAGATCGTGGTCTGCGACCTGTACGACCCGATGCACCTGGAGCTGCTCGAGCAGTCCAAGGACACCCCGGACGACCGGCGGGCCGCCGACGTCGCCGGGGTGACCAGGGTGCTCGACGCGCAGCTGGAGCGCGGTGACTTCTTCCTGTGCGCCTCCGAACGGCAGCGGCACCTGTGGCTCGGGCATCTGGCGGCGATCGGCCGGCTGTCGCCCCGGCTGTACGACGCCGATCCCACCACCCAGTCGCTGCTCGCCGTGGTCCCGTTCGGCCTGCCGGAGCAGCCGCCGGTGCGCACCGGTGACGGGCTGCGGGCCAGCATCGACGGCATCTCGGACACCGACCACGTGATCATCTGGGCAGGCGGGGTGTACAGCTGGTTCGACCCGCTCACGCTGATCCGCGCGATCGACCGGCTGCGCGAGCGGCGCGGCGACGTGCGCCTGGTGTTCTTGGGCATGAAGCACCCCAACCCCGAGGTCGGGGAGATGTCCATCGCCGCGCGCACCGTCCGGCTGGCCGACGAGCTCGGGCTGACCGGCAAGCACGTGTTCTTCAACCAGCACTGGGTGCCCTACGCCGAGCGGCAGAACTGGCTGCTGGACGCCGACTGCGGGGTCACCACCCACTACCAGCACGTGGAGACCACGTTCGCGTTCCGCACCAGGGTGCTGGACTACCTGTGGGCGGGGCTGCCCATCGTCACCACCGACGGCGACGCGTTCGCCGACCTGGTGCGCGCCGAGCAGCTGGGCGTGGTCGTCCCGCCGGAGGACCCGGTGGCGCTGGCCGAAGCGCTGGAGAAGTGCCTGTACGACACCGAGTTCGCGGCGGCGTGCACCGAGCGGATCGCCGCGGTGGCCCAGCGGTTCACCTGGCCGGAGGTGCTGCGCCCGCTGGTCGAGTTCTGCCGCGACCCCAGGCCCGCGGCCGACCGGCTGCCCGGCGCGGCGGACCTGACCGCCGAACCGCAGCCGCGCGGACTGGCCAAGCTGCGTCGGGACGTCGCGCTGGCGCGCGAGTACCTGGCCATGGGAGGAATCCGCGAACTCGGCCGACGAGCGGCCGGGCGGCTTCGTAAGGTCGTCAGACGTGGCTAAGTCGTCGCAATCCTCCGCCGAGCGGGAGGCGGCCCCGCTGCGGGTGCTGTTCGACGGCACCCCGCTGATCGGCGAGCGCACCGGTGTCGGTCGCTACACGTTCTCCCTCACCGAAGAGCTGGCGTCCATGCCGGAGGTGCGATCCCGCGGCGTCGCATTCACCGTGCGTGGCTGGCGCAAGCTGCGCCGGATGCTGCCGCACGGCGTGACCGCCGCCGGGATGCCGGTACCCGCCCGCCTGTTGCGGGCGGCGTGGCGCCGCAGCCGCATCCCACCGGTGGAGCTGTTCGCCGGGTTCGCCGACGTCGTGCACGGCACGAACTTCGTCCTGCCCGGCACGCTGCGCGCCGCAGGCGTGGTGACCATCCACGACCTGGCGTTCCTCGACCGCCCCGAGTCGGCGGGCCAGCCCGACCTGCCCGCGCTGGTGCGGGTCAGCGCGCGCCGGGCCAAGGTGATCTGCACGCCGACCGCCGCGGTGGCGGACAAGGTGGCGGAACGGCTGGAGGTGGACCGCGACAAGATCATGGTCACCCCGTTGGGGGTGGATCCGTCCTGGTTCGCCGCCCAGCCACCGACCGAGCGGCTGCGCCAGCGGCTGTCGCTGCCGTCCAAGTACGTGCTGTTCGTGGGCGCGGCGGGCCCACGCAAGGGGCTGCGCTGGCTGGCCAAGGCGCATCAGGCGGATCCCGGCCTGCCGCCGTTGGTCTACGTCGGGCCGGGGACGTTCGAGGCATCGCCGCGCTCGCTGCACGCCGGATACGTCTCCGACGTCGACCTGCGCAGCGTGATGGCCGGGGCCAGCGCGTTGGTGCTGCCGTCACGGGACGAAGGGTTCGGGCTGCCCGTGCTGGAGGCGATGGCGTGCGACGTTCCGGTCGTGTGCACGGATGTCCCGGCTTTGCGGGAGGTCTCCGGCGGGCACGCCCACCTGGTGCCCTACGGCGACGTGGACGCCCTCATAGCTGCAATGAACGCGGCCGTGGCGGACTCGCGCACCCCGGAGGCGTCCGTCGCGCGACGAGCCCATGCTGCCACGTACACCTGGCGCCGCTGCGCGGAGCTGACCGTAGCGGCCTACCGCAAGGCAGCGGGCAAATAGCCACTACTCGGCCGCCCGCAGCTCGTCGCGGTGCTTGCGCACGTACGCAGCCAACGCCTCGCGCCATGCCGGCATCGGGTCGAGCTCGGCCGCCAGCCACGACCTCGGCGACAGCACCGCGCGGGCCGGCCGCGGCGCCGGGCGCGGGAAGTCCTGCGTCGAGCACGGCTGCACGCGTTCCGGATCGGCGTCCAGCTCCTCGAAGATCGCCCTGGCGAAGCCGAACCACGTGGTGCTGCCTTGGCAGGCGCAGTGCAGGGTCCGCTGCTCGGGCCCCTGGCCGTCGGCGATGCGCTCCGCCAGCTGCAGCAGCCCGCCTGCCAGCGCCTCCGCCGACGTCGGTGACCCGTGCTGGTCGTCGACCACCCGCAGCGTCTCCTTCTCCCGCTCCAGCCGGGCGATGGTGTGCACGAAGTTCGAGCCGCCCACGCCGTAGACCCACGCGGTGCGGACCACCCAGGCATCGGCTCCGGACGCGAGCACCGCCACTTCACCTGCCGCCTTGGTGCGGCCGTACGCGCTGCGCGGGCCCAGCGGGTCGTCGGGCTCGTACGGCCGGTCGGACTCGCCGGAGAAGACGTAGTCGGTGGACACGTGAATCAGCGGCACCTGCGCCGAGGCGCAGGCGGCGGCGAGCAGGCGGGGGCCATCGGCGTTGACCGCGAACGCCTTGCGTTCGGCCGATTCGGCGGCGTCAACCGCGGTGTAGGCGGCGGCATTGATCACCACCGGGCGGCCGCCGCGCCGCCGGGCGTGCTCGGCCAGCTCACGCACGGCGGAGACGACCTGCCCCGCGCTCGTCACGTCCAGCTCGGCACGGCCGGGCGCGCGGACATCGGCACCCGCCTGCTGTGCCTGCCTGTTCAACTCTCGTCCCAGCTGCCCGGTCCCGCCCGGGATCAGCAACGTCAGCGCCGTCATTCGTCCAGTCCCGCACGTTTGCGCAACGGCTCCCACCAGCTGCGGTTGTCCTTGTACCAGCGCACGGTGTCGGCCAAACCCTCGGTGAACGGCACCGCGGGACGATACCCCAACTCGGTGCTGATCTTGGTGATGTCGACCGAGTACCTGCGGTCGTGTCCCTTGCGGTCGGGCACGTACTCGACCATGTCCCAGTCCGCGCCGACCGCCTCCAGCAACAGGCCGGTCAGTTCCTTGTTGGTCAGCTCGGTGCCGCCGCCGATGTTGTAGATCTCGCCCGGCCGTCCCCGGTCCAGCACCAGCTGGATGCCGCGGCAGTGATCGTCGACGTGCAGCCAGTCGCGGACGTTCCCGCCGTCCCCGTACAGCGGCACCCGCTTGCCGTTCAGCAGGTTGGTCACGAACAGCGGGATGACCTTTTCCGGGTACTGGTAGGGCCCGTAGTTGTTGGAGCACCGGGTGATGCACACCGGGAGTCCGTGGGTGCGGAAGTAGGCCCTGGCCAGCAGGTCGGACGAGGCCTTCGACGCCGAGTACGGCGAGTTCGGTTCCAGCGGATGGTCCTCCGGCCACGAGCCGTGCTCGATCGAGCCGTACACCTCGTCGGTCGAGACGTGCACGAACCGGCCGACCTCGGCCTCCAGCGCGGCTTGCAGCAACGTCTGCGTGCCGAGCACGTTGGTCGAGACGAACTCGGCCGCGCCCACGATCGACCGGTCGACGTGCGACTCGGCGGCGAAGTGCACCACCGCGTCCGCGCCGCGCAGCACCGCGCGGACCAGCTCGCCGTCGCGAATGTCCCCGCGCACGAACTCCAGCCGCGGCGAGTCCTTCACCGGGGCGAGGTTCTGTTCGTTGCCGGCGTAGGTCAGGCTGTCCAGTACCACGATCTGTGCGTCGGCCAGCGAGTCGTAGGCCCCGGTCAGTGCTTGCCGAACGTAGTGCGAGCCGATGAACCCGGCGCCGCCCGTGACGACCACCCGCATGCAATACCTCCAACCGCGCGACAGTCTAGGGGTATGTTCACGCGTTGGCGTTTTGCCTGGTTCACTAGAGCGTGATGATGAAGATGGCGAGGCGGGTGGGCTACCTGGTGGTGGCCGTGATTTCTGCTGCCACCGTCGTCGCGGCCGGGTACACCTACCTGAAGGTGGACGACTTCCGTGACAACGTCACCACCACGCCTGCGCTGGACGAGATCCCCAACTCGCCGCCGGAGGACGACGGCGCGGAGGACATCCTGCTGGTCGGGTCGGACAGCCGCACCGACGCCAAGGGCAAGCCGCTGTCCCGCGAGATGCTGGCCAAGCTGCGCACCACGGCGAGCGTCGGGGTGAACACCGACACGTTGATCATCGTGCGGTTCCCCCACGACGGCGGGCCGCCGCGCGCGGTGTCGCTGCCCAGGGACAGCTGGGTACGCGTGCCCACCGGCGGCAAGGCGAAGATCAACTCGGCGTACGGGGTCGCCAAGGCGGCCGAGGCCGCGCGGCTGCACCAGCGCGGCGGCATGTCCGCCGAGGAGATCGAACGGGCCTCCGACGAGCGCGGCCGCCGGGCGCTCATCCAGACGGTGCAGGACTTCACCAAGGTGCACATCGACCACTACGCCGAGGTGAGCCTGCTGGGCTTCTACCTGCTCACCGAGGCGCTGGGCGGGGTCGAGGTGTGCCTGAACGCGGCCACGTCGGATGCCGACTCCGGGGCCAACTTCCGGGCCGGACGGCAGACCATCAGCGGCAGCGAGGCGCTGGCCTACGTCCGGCAGCGCAAGAACCTGCCGCGTGGGGACCTGGACCGGATCGTCCGCCAACAGACGTTCCTGGCGTCGGCGCTGCACAAGGTGCTGTCCACCGACACGCTCACCGACAACCGCAAGCTGCGCAGGCTGGTGAACGCCGTCGAACGGTCCGTGGTGCTGGACCCCGACCTGGACATCCTGGAGTTCGCCCAGAAGGCACGGAGCCTGTCGTCCCGGCAAGTCACGTTCGTCACCATCCCGGTGGAGAACATCAACGGCCGCAGCCCGGACGGCAAGCAGAGCATCGTGGTGGTCGACGAGAAGAAGGTGCGTGCGTTCGTCCGCGACCTCATCCGGCCGAAGGGGAACCCGGCGGGCACCTCGAGCGGGCCGAGCGCGCCCGGCGCTTCGTCGAGCCAGGCACCGCGGGGCGGCGGCAGCTCTCCGGGAGCGGCCTTGGGGGTGCTCACCGCCCAGGAGGGCGAGCCGATCAGCGGCGGCCGCGCGCCCTGTGTCAACTGACGCGCCGGCCGAAGCGGGCGGGGTCGCGGTGACGAAGGGCCCGGCATCGGTGGATTCGCTCGGCTGGTCCGTCGCCAGGCACTCCGGCAGACCGCCGTCAGCCCGGGAGGCTGGCGGCCGTCGGCAGCTGAGGGCGATCGACACGGGACGTTGTGGTTGTCCGGAGGTTCGACGCCGGATCGCCGCCACCCCGGCCGTCAAGCAACCGGCCAGGAAGATCGACGCCGCCACTGCACAGAACGCGGCGGGCACGAGAAGGCACCATCTGACGCCGCACGTCCTGCCACGGATTGGCGGGCCACCCGGGCAACGGCGCCCGGATAGCCTGCTCGGTGTGAACGTCACCGAGTCCTTGCTCCACCCGCTGCTGTCGACAGCGTCCGCCCGTCCATTGCTCACGCACTATGACGACGCCGCCCAGACCCGCATCGAGCTGTCCGCGGCCACGCTGGCCAACTGGGCGGCGAAAACCGCCAACTGGCTGGTGGACGAGTTCGATGTCGAGATCGGTGATCCGGTGTGCGTGCGGCTGCCCACGCACTGGCAGACCGCGGGTGTGCTGCTCGGTGCGTTCTGGTGCGGCGCGCACGTGGTCACCGAGGCCGACGACGCGCGCGTGGTGTTCCTGCCACCCGGGGATCATGACGTCGCTGCTCCGCAAGCGATCGTCGCTCTGGATCCGCTGGGCCGGGGCGTGCCCGGCGGAGTCACCCCACCGGCCCTCGACTACCTGGTCGAGTCCCGGGCGTGCGCCGACGACTTCATGCCGCTGGAGCCGGTGCCCGGCGACTCCCCTGCCCTGATGGGGCTCAGCGCGCAGGAAGTACTCGACACGGCTCGCCGGAACGCCGAGAAGGCTGGCCTGGACCGCCGAAGCAGGGTGCTGTCGACACTGGAGTGGACGCTGCCGGACGGCCTGCTCCGGGGCCTGCTGGGACCGCTGGCGGCAGGCGCGTCCGTCGTGCAGGTCACCAACGCCGACCCCGCGAAGCTGGACGCCCGCAGGGACGCCGAACGCACCACGGCCGACCTGCTCGCCTGACGGCAAGCGCGGGCGACCACTGCTCGCGCAAGCCTGCCGCGAGCAGTGACGCCTGCGTCAAGCCCCGTTCGCGGGCAGGTACGCCCACCGGCGCCCGGCCGGGCGACTGCTCCTACTTGAGCAGCGAGCGGGCCATCACCAGCCGCTGGATCTGGTTGGTGCCCTCGTAGATCTGGGTGATCTTGGCGTCGCGCATCATCCGCTCCACCGGGAAGTCCCGCGTGTAGCCCGCGCCGCCGAAGATCTGCACCGCATCGGTGGTGATCTGCATGGCGGCGTCGGAGGCGAACGTCTTGGCTGCGCTGGAGGCGAACGACGCGTCCGGCTCGCCCCGCTCCACCTTGGCCGCCGCCGCGTACACCAGGTGCCTGGCCGCCTCCACCTTCATGGCCATGTCGGCCAGCATGAACTGGATGGCCTGGAAGTCGGCGATCGGCTTGCCGAACTGCTTGCGCTCCTTGGCGTAGGCGACCGCCGCGTCCAGGGCGCCCTGCGCGATCCCCAGCGCCTGCGCGCCGATCGAGTGCCTGGTGTGGTCCAGCGTGCGGAACGCCAGCTTCAGACCCTGCCCCGGCTCGCCGATGATCCGGTCCTCCGGGATGGTGCAGTTCTCGAAGTAGATCTCGTTGGTCGGCGAACCCTTGATGCCGAGCTTGCGCTCCTTCGGGCCGACCGTGAAGCCCGGATCGTCCTTGTGCACCACGAACGCCGAGATGCCGCGCGCCGGGCTGGGCGCGTCCGGGTCGGTCACCGCCATCACGGTGAACCACTCGGACATCGCCGCGTTGGTGATCCAGCACTTGGTGCCGTTCAGCACCCAGGTGTCGCCGTCCTTGACCGCGCGGGTGCGCATCGACGCCGGGTCCGACCCCGCCTCCCGCTCCGACAGCGCGTAGGAGGCCATCGCGCCCGCCGCGACGTCGCCGAGCACCTTCTTCTTCAGCTCCTCGGAGCCACCGAGGATGATGTTCATGGTGCCGAGCTTGTTCACCGCCGGGATCAGCGACGAGGACGCGCACACCCGGGCGACCTCCTCGATCACGATGTTGGTGGCGATGGCGTCGGCGCCCTGCCCGCCGTAGGCCTCCGGGATGTGGATCGCGTGGAACCCGGCCATGGTGAGCGCGTCGCGCGCCTCCACCGGGTAGCGCTCGTTCTCGTCGACATCGGCCGCGTGCGGCGCGATCTCCTTCTCCGCGAGCGCCCGCACGGCGGCACGCAGTTCCTCGTGCTCGTCGGCCAGCCGGTACAGCTCGGACACCTGGACCTCCCGTTGCCACACATCGACCCACGTCGGGGTCTGCCGCCCCTTAGGTTAATCGCCATTTACTAGGACGTCCTAGGAAGTGTCCGTGAAGCTGCTCACCGGTACGATGCCCGCACCCACCGAATCGATCATGAACGACGAGCACCCGGCGAGGGTGCGTCAGGAGAAGACGAGGCCAGGTCGATGAGATTCGCCATGTCGCGCCGCAAGGCCATCGGGGTCGGGGGAACGCTGGCTTCCGGGGCGCTGCTCGGCACCGGAGTGGTGGCCGCCCGGTCGCGAGCCGAAGCCACCGCCGCTGCCTCCCCCGCCGACCGCATCGCCCGCACGTACCGCCGCGTCACCAAGGCGGCTGGCGGCACCTGGTCGTCGATGATCTCGATCGCCGACGGCGACACGGTGCGACCGGTCGTGCTCGATCAGCCGGACCGGGTCGTCGAGGCATACAGCGTCAACAAGATCGCCGTCGCGGTGGCGGTACTGGACAAGATCGACCGCGGCGTGCTGAGCCTGGACCAGCGGGTGGACGTCACCGAGGACATCGTCATCCGGGACACCGACGGCATCTTCGGCCTGGACGGCGCCTACCCGTCGTCGGTCACCCTCGGCCACGCGCTGGCCACGTTGCTGACGGTGTCGGACAACACCGCCGTGCGGCTGTGTGGCCTGGTGTGCCCGGCGGCGGAACTCAACGAGATCCTGCGCGCCAAGGGCTTCGAGCACACCCAGGTGGTCCCGGTGGAGAACCCGAACCGGTTCTTCCTGGGCAAGACCACGCCCAGGGAGACGCACACCCTGCTGCGCAAGCTGGTCACCGGGGAGCTGTTGTCGGCGAAGTCCAGCCAGTACCTGCTCACCGTGCTGCGCTCGCTCACCTCGTTCACCGACGGGTTCCGGCTGTATCTGACCTCGCCGGAGCGCCTGCGGGTGGCCACGAAAGCGGGTTGGTTCGCCGACGGGCGCAACGAGGCGGGCGTGGTGTTCGGCCAGGACGGCACGCCGCTGGCGACGTATGCGCTGTTCGCCTCCGGGCAGTTCACCGGCGGTGAAGCGGTCGACGACGACTTCAGCACGAACCATCCGGCGGTGCGGGCACGTGCCCAGCTGGGCCGGACGGTCATGGATGCGGTGGCGGACTCCGCCGTCGGGGCGAGGTCGGCTCGGCTGCGGTTCCCGGCGCCGGCCTACCGGCCGTCCAACGGCGGCTAGGGCGCCGGGCGGGGAAGTACCCGGCCTGCTCGACCCTCGACGCCCGGCGCTGCGTTTGTCCGCGCCCTGCCCGGGGTTCACGCGGGGCGCTGCCGTTACCCGGACACAGCACTGTCTCTGGCCCCACGGTGCATGGCGGCTGGCAATGATCCGGCCTACGGGTTCGCCAACTGGCGGTCTGCCCCGCGCCATGCATGGCGGCTAGGACGCCAGGTGGAGAACACGGCGGCTCCGCTCGACGCCCAGCACTGTGCCTGTGCCTGTTGGCCCGCACCCTGCACCGGCACGGGAATCGCGCACGCTGCCGTGCCCGGACGCGCAGCGCCCGCGCCCGCCTGCCGCCCGTGGGTCAGCTCAGCGATTCGCGCAGCTTGGCGTCCTTGTCCAGGACCTTCTGCTCGAGGTCGCGCTGGAACTGCGCCATCCGCTCCCGCAGTGCCGGATCCGAAGCGGCCAGGATGCGCACCGCGAGCAGGCCGGCGTTGCGCGCCCCGCCGACCGACACCGTGGCCACCGGCACCCCCGCGGGCATCTGCACGATGGACAGCAGCGAGTCCAGCCCGTCCAGGTGCTTCAGCGGGACCGGCACACCGATCACCGGCAGCACCGTGGCCGAGGCGACCATCCCCGGCAGGTGCGCCGCACCGCCCGCCCCGGCGATGATCACCTGCAAGCCCCGGTCGGCCGCGCTCGCCGCGTAGTCGAGCATGCGCTGCGGCGTGCGGTGCGCGGAGTACACGCCGACCTCGTAACGGACGCCGAATTCGTCCAGCGCCTCGGCGGCGGCGGAGAGCACCGGCCAGTCCGAGTCGCTGCCCATGATCACGCCGACCGACGGCTGAGCTGCCTGCATCCGAGTGGTCTCCTTCAGTGCACTTGGTAGCCGTCGAGCCAGACGGCGTGGGACAGCCAGTGGGCGGCCAGCCGGCCGCGCTCGCGCAGCTTCTCGACGTCGTCGCCGAGGAAGTTCACATGCCCCAGCTTGCGGCCGGGCCGTTCCTGCTTGCCGTACAGGTGCACGCGCGCCGACGGAAACCGGGCGAACAGGTGGTGGAGCCGCTCGTCCGGGCCCATCGCCGGCGGCTGCTCGGCGCCCAGCACGTTGGTCATCACGCACACCGGGGCCAGCGGGTCGGTCGCGCCGAGCGGGTAGTCCAGCACCGCGCGCAGATGCTGCTCGAACTGCGACGTGCTGGAACCGTCCATGGTCCAGTGGCCGGAGTTGTGCGGGCGCATGGCCAGCTCGTTGACCACCACCCCGCTGTCGGTCTCGAACAGCTCGACGGCCATCACGCCGACCACCCCCAGATCCGCCGCGATGCGCAGCGCGAGCTCCTGGGCGTCGTGCGCGGTGTCGGCCGACAGGCCGGGCGCGGGGGCCAGCACCTCGGTGCAGATCCCGTCGCGCTGCACCGTCTCCACCACCGGCCAGGCGGCCCCCTGGCCGAACGGCGACCGGGCGACCAGGGCCGACAGCTCGCGCCGCATCGGCACCTTTTCCTCCGCCAGCAGCGGCGTGCCGGCGTCGAGCAGGTCGCGCACCAGCGTGCCGGCTTCCTCCGGCGTCTCCGGGATCCACACGCCCCGGCCGTCGTACCCGCCGCGAACGGCCTTGACGACCACCGGCCAGCCGTGCTGGTCACCGAACCGCCGCACGTCGTCGGGGCGGGTCACCGCCGCGAATGCGGGCACCGGGCACCCCGCCTCGGCCAGCCGCTGGCGCATCCGCAGCTTGTCCTGCGCGTGCAGCAGCGCGTCCGGACCCGGCCGCACGACCACACCGGCGTCGACCAGCTCACGCAGGTGCTCGTTGGGGACGTGTTCGTGATCGAACGTCACCACGTCGACCCCGGACGCGAACGCCATCAGGGCATCCAGGTCGGTGTGGTCGCCCTGCACCACCTTGCCCGCGACCAGCCCGGCGGAATCCCTCTCGCCCGCCACCATCACGTGCAAGGACTGCCCGAGGGCGATGGCCGCCTGATGGGTCATCCGGGCCAGCTGTCCACCGCCGACCATGCCGACGATCGGCAGCCCCGTGTGCGCATCCATGACGACCAAACCCTACCGTCGCGACCACAGCAGGCCGCCGAGCACCAGGGGCACGTAGAGATACAGATTACCCAGCAGGTGGTCGACCACCGACCAGCCGAGATCGGGGTCCCGGCCGCCGGGCAGGATGAGCAGCAGATAGCTGGCGAAGACCGCGGTGAGCACCACCGCCGGCCACCACCACCGGCGGCGCCCGCCGTGCGCGAGCACCACGACCAGCAGCGGCACCGCCCAGACCCAGTGGTGGGTCCAGGACACCGGGGAGACCAGCAGCCCGTAGAACGCGGTCACCAGCAGCGCCTGCAGCGGCTCGCCGCGCAGCTGGTAGCGGCGCATCAGCAGCACGGCGAACGGTGCCAGCACGGCACCGACGGCGATCGCCGCGGCCAGCGACCACGACGCCCCGCCGGTGAGCCGGAGGAACAGGCCGTTCAGCGCCTGGTTGTCCGACCAGTGGATGGTCCCGATCCGCTCCGGGTCACCGAGCGCGTGCGTGAAGTAACGCACGACGTCGTAGGGGCTGATGAGCAGCAGCACGCCCTGCAGCCCGGCGAAGGTCGCCACCGACCGGATCGCATCGCGCCACCGGCCGATGAACACCAGGTGCGCGACGAAGATCAGCGGGGTGAGCTTGATCGCGGACGCCACGCCGATCAGCACCCCGCCCCAGCGGCTGCCCCGCGCGCCGACGACCAGCACGTCCACCATCACCAGGGCCATCAGGACCAGGTTGATCTGGCCGAGCGAGATGGTCCGCCACACCGGCTCGAGCAGGATCGCCGCCGCGGTCAGCGCCGCCGTGGCGGTGGCCGTGGTGGCGAAGAGCCGCGCCCCGGTCGCGCGCAGGCTCAGCCACACCACGACGGCCAGGCACGACACCGAGACCGCGCCCAGCACGCCCCAGGCCACCGGGATGGCCAGCGGGGCCAACGGGACGAACAACAGCGCCGCGGCAGGCGGGTAGGTGAACGGCAGCAGCGCCCACTCGGGCTCGTACGTGGGCAGCGTCGGGGTGTCGTAGAGCGGGTCGCCGTCCAGCAGCGTGTTGGCGCCCGCCCGGTACACCACGCTGTCCATGCCCAGCGGCCACCCGGCCAGCCAGCCGATGACGCCGACGGCCAGCGGCAGCGCGGCCAGCAGGCCGATCAGCACCACCGCGCCACGGTGGGCGCGGAGCCGACGCTGCAGCGATGTGGGCACGCAGCAAGAGTAGGGCGTGGCGGATCAGGCCCGGCCGACGGTGCTCAACACCGCACACGACTCGGCGAACGTCGGCGGGAAGCGCAGCATGCGCAACGCCGGTGGCGGCAGCCCGTGCAGCTGCTCGTCACGGGACAGCCGGGCGGTGATCTCCCGGCGCGCTGCCATCATCCTGCGGGGCAGCTCGTCGTCCCGGCCGGTCAGCACGGCCAGTGTGGACGGACCGAGGCAGGCCACCGTCTCCCCGCCGTCGAACACCTTCCGGAGCGCGTCCGCGGTCAGGATCATCCCGGTCAGCCGGGTCCACCCGGTCATCGCGCTCGCGTCGACCGTGGCGACGATCAGCAGGTGGGTCGCGGGCACCGGCCGCCCGGTCCGGGCAGCCGCCCGGTACACCTCGGCCAGCCGGGTGCGCAGGTACGAGCCGGTCGGCAGGCCGGTCAGCGGATCGATGACCTCCGGATTGGCCAGGCGGTCGAGCGCGGCCTCGGCCCAGGCCGTTGCGGTGATGCGGACCAGCCGCACCGGGGTGGCGTCGATGTCGGGCGTCACCCACCCGTCGCCGTCGGAACCGGCCAGCACCGCGTGCAGGGCGGCCAGATCCGTCAACGTCTCCTCCAGGCCGGCCCCCGAGGCCGCCCGTGCGCGCCCCAACGCCGACAGCACCGAATCGGTCGCGCCCCCGGCGGTCAAGGCCGCGCACACCATGTCCACCTCGGGCACTCCCCAGTCGCTGGGAAAGCGCCATCCGGCGGCAAGGCTCGCCGAGCGCCAGCGCGCCCGCAGCACCCGGGGATCGAGGTCGAGCGGCCGAAGCACCGGCCGCTGTTCCCTGCCCGGGTCATCCGCCCCGGCGGAACGCGCACCGACAGTTGGCCCGTCCGTCACTTGCCGCCCCTTCCCCGGCATTGTCGCGTCCACCGGAGTGACGAGTTCAGCCACGGATTGTGACGCCATTTAATAGATCACGGTTCCGGGTGACCGCGGAAGCCGGTGCGACACTCCACCGGCCCTTGGAGCGCAGCGCTACCCACGGTTACGCTTGCCAGCCTCGTGGTGACGTAGCGACTCAGGTCCGTCACACTGGTGCGCGGACGGCGTCTGAGGAATGCGCCGCCTGACTGGGACCGCACCGCAGGACTGGGGACAAGGAGGGCCCGTGACCACCGCACCGACTGGGGGCACCGAGCAGCACGGTCCCAGTGATGCCGAGTTGATCGCCGCGGTGCGCAACGGGAACACCTCCGCCTACGGGACGCTGTACGAGCGGCATGTGGGCGCGGCGTACAACCTGGCACGACAGCTGGCGCGGTCCAACGCCGAAGCCGACGACCTGGTGGCAGAGGCGTTCGCCAAGCTGCTGGACACGCTGCGCGCCGGCAAGGGCCCGGACTCGGCGTTCCGCGCTTACCTGCTCACCTCGCTGCGGCACGTCGCCTACGACAAGGCGCGCAGGGAGAAGCGGATCGACCTCAACGAGGACATGTCCGAGGTCACCGGTGCGCTCGGCGGCGCGCTGACCGTCCCGTTCTCCGACACCGCCGTGGCCGGGCTGGAGCGCTCCATGGCCGCGCAGGCGTTCGCCCGGCTGCCGGAGCGGTGGCAGATGGTGCTCTGGCACACCGAGATCGAACAGCAGACGCCTGCCGAGCTCGCGCCGCTGCTCGGCCTGTCCCCCAACGCGGTGTCCGCGCTGGCCTACCGGGCCAGGGAAGCGCTGCGGCAGGCCTACCTGCAGGTGCACCTGACCGAGACGGCCGCGGAGCGGTGCCGCGCCACCGCCGATCGGCTGGGCGCGTGGACGCGCGACGGGTTGTCCAAGCGCGAACGCGCCCAGGTCGAGAACCACCTCGACAACTGTGCGGACTGCCGCGCCCTCGCCGCGGAGCTGGCCGACATCAACGGCGCCCTGCGCGCCGTCGTCGCGCCGCTGGTGCTGGGTGGGGCCGCACTCGGCTACCTGGCGCTGGCGAGTTCCGCGAAGGCCGCGGCCGCCACGGCAGGCGCCGCCGCGGCCACCACCGGAGTCGCGGCCGCTTCGTCGTCGGGCGGAGCCGCGGCAACTGCCGCGGCATCCGCGCCGCGGCAGTTGCTCGGCGTCGGCGCGTCCGGAGCGGCAGTGGTCGCGGCGGTGGCCGTGGCGCTCGCCTCCGGGGGTCCCCAACCGGTTCCGCACGCGCAACCGCAGGCCCAGCCGACACCACCCGCGGTGCAGGCGCCGAACAACACCCCCCAGGCGAACGAGCCTGCACCGCCACCGGAACGCCCGCAGCCGCAGCCGCCGGCGCCGCAGACCACACCGGGGCCGCGACCGGATTCTCCGCAGCCACCACCGCCGGCACCCCGGCCCAAACCGCCACCGGCCGAGCAGCCGCTCCCCGCGGACATCACCGTGGAACCGCCGGGCGGCAGCATCGAGCTCGTCCCGGGCGGCAGACCGACCGACCTCCCGATCACGGTGCGCAACGACGGCGGACGCAAGTCCGAACCGGTGACCGTCACGCTGACCCTGCCGCGCGGTGTCTCGGCCGTCGACCAGCCGGGCGGGGGCGGCACGCCCGGCGGGGCGACGTCGGCCGCCCTGCCCCGCCTGGCAGCGGCGAGCGCCCCCGGCGACGTGGTGAAGTGCCCGGGCGGCACCGGCGAGGTCACCTGCCGCACCCCCGACGGCCTGGCCCCGCAGGCGTCGGCGACGCTGGTGTTCCGGCTGGTGGCCGACGAATCGGTGCGGGACGGTCAGATCACCGGCACGGTGTCCAGCGGGACCACCACGACCTTGAAGATCCGCATCCCGGTGCGGGTCGAGGCCAAGGACGGCGTCGCGATCGACGTCAGCGCACACCTGTGGTACGTCTCGGCCACGGTGACCAACACCGGTCGGACGACCAAGCAAGCCACGGTCACGATCGACCACCCGATGCTGGTCGACGACTGGTCGGCGCTGGGCTTCGACTGCCTCAGCGGCGCGAGCGCCACCACCTGCCGCAGCCATCGCCCGCTGGCTCCGGGCACCAGCGCCCGGCTGCTGGTCCCGCTGCTGCACAGCGGCTTCCCGGCCTCGGTCACCGTCACCGCGCGCATCGGGGACGCCAGGGCGTCGCAGACCGTCCGCCCGTGGTGCCTGTTCGCCTGCGTGCCCAACCTGGTCCCGCAGCAGGTTCCTGGCACCGGGACCACCACACCGGCCGAGTCCGGCACACCGGCCCGGCCCACGGTTCCCGCTCCCGCCGCATCCGGCAAGCCTTCGTCGCCGGTGCGGCCCACGCCCCCACAGCCGCCGAGCTCCCGGCCGCCGTCTCCGCCGGAGCTGAAGCCGGACGGGCCGAGCAGCACCAAGCCGAGCTCACCGGCGCGGCCGCCGAGCTCGTCCCGTCCGGGCTGGCAGCCGACGTGGGAGCGCCCGAATCCCAAGCCGCGCTCCGGTCACGGCACGGACTTGTTCGACCGCTGGCTGCCCTGGTGACTTCGACCACGCGCCGGCACCCGATTCGTCGTACAGGGCGACGTTCCTGGTGCCGGCACGGACGTCAGGGAACGGTGGCCGAGACGTCGGCCACCCTGCGCCCGGCCCAACGCGCGTCACACCACCGGGCTCATAGACTGCCCGCGTCAGGCGTTCGTTGGGAGTCGTGAGCCGTGACCGTGATCGAAAGCTTGCTCGCGCGCGTGCCCGAGCCGCTGCGCGGCGTGCTCATCAAGCACCGGGAGAAGCTCAAGTTCGCGGTCGTCGGCGCGATCACGTTCGTCATCGACAACGTCATCTGGTACGCGCTGAAGCTCACCGTGCTGGAGGAGAAGCCGACCACGGCCAAGGCGTTCGCCATCGTGGTGGCCACCATCGTCTCCTACGTGCTGAACCGGGAGTGGTCGTTCCGCACCCGCGGCGGGCGGGAACGCCACCACGAGGCCGCGCTGTTCTTCCTGGTCAGCGGGGTGGCGCTGGTCGTGAACCTGATCCCGCTGCTGGTGTCGCGGTACGTGCTCGACCTCGAGGTGCCGCACGTCGAGCGGTGGGTGCAGGAGGTCGCCGACTTCACCAGCGGATCGATCGTCGGGATGCTGCTGGCCATGGTGTTCCGGTTCGTCGCGATGCGGAAGTGGGTCTTTCCCGACGAGCTCGGCGGCCGCCGCCACGACCTGCCGTGACGGCCGCGCTCACCGCGGGTTGCTGCTCCGCAGCGGCCGCTCGGTCACGTCGGTCGGCTTGGGCACCAGCAGGAACAGGCTGAACGTCGCCGGACGCTGGCTGGCCAGCTCCAGTCGCCCGCCGTCGGCTTCGGCCAGTGCCCGGGCCAGTGCCAAGCCGACACCGGTCGAGCCCACCCCGGACACGCCGCGGTCGAAGATGTGCGGGGCGAGGTCGTCCGGCACGCCGGGGCCGTTGTCGCTGACCGACACCACGACGCTCCCGTCGCCCGGGCGCGCCGACAACGTGACGGTGCCTGCGCCGTGCTTGATTGCGTTGTCCAGCAGCACGCCGACGACCTCGCGCAGCCGGGCGGGTGTGGCCCTGGCGATCAACCCGGACGGGACACGCAGCTTCAGGCCTCGGTTGCCTGCCGCGAAGACCGCTCGCCACTCGTCGGCGATCTCGCGCAGCTGCGCGCCCACGTCGACCGGCTCCGCCCCGGCTTCCCGCGCCGCGCGGGCCGCGGCCAGCAAGTCGTCCAAGGCGGCGGTGAGTTGATCCGCCTGGTCCTGCGCGGCGCGCGCCTCCGCGACCACGCCGGGGTCCTCGTGCGCGGTCAGCGCGTCCAGCCGCAGCTGCAGCGCGGTGATCCGGCTGCGCAGCTGGTGGGACACGTCACCGACGAACTGCCGCTCCCGCCGGATCAACGCCGACAGGGCCTCCGCCGAGGTGTCCAGCGCCTCGGCGATCATGTCCAGCTCGCGCATGCTGTACCTGGCGGAATCCGGCCGGAAGTCCCCGGCGCCCAGCCGCGCCGCCCTGGCCGAGATGCTGCGCATCGGCCGGGCCAGCCTGCGTGCCGTCACGCTCGCCACCACCATTCCGGTGCCCACCGACAGGATGGCCAGCAGCACCACCGCGAGCGTCACTTGCGTCTGCCTGGTGCGCACCGGGCCGGCGGGAATGGTCAGCTGCACCTGGCCGCCACCACCCAGGTTCGCCGTTTCGGTCAGCACGTCGCCCCGCGGTTTCGTGCCATGCCGGTACTCGCGTCCGTCCTGCCCGCGCACCAGCAGGTACCCGTCGTCCGGGATGGCCAGGCGAACCTGCCGGGTGTCGATGACCTCACCGGCGGCGATGGTGGTGTCCAGGCTCTTGGCGATACGCTGCGCCCTGGTGGCCAGGTCTTCCTTCGCCAGGCTGGACACCAGTTCCCACGCGGTGAAGCCGAGTGGGATGCCCAGCGCCGCTGCCGTGACCGCGACGGCCAACAGGATGGCGAGCAGGATGCGGCGATGCACGGCGCTAGTGTCGCCTCACTCCACGTTGAACCGGAAGCCGACGCCGCGGACGGTGGAGATTCGCTCGGTGTCGGTGGCCTGCGCGGGCTTGGTACCGCCCTTGCCGTCGATCTCGCCGGACGCGATGGCCAGCTTGCGGCGCAGCCAGGAGATGTGCATGTCCAGCGTCTTGGTGGTCTTGGAGTCCAGGTCGTTCCACACCTCGGCGAGGATCTCCTCCCTGCTGACCACCTGCCCCGCCCGGCTCATCAGCACCCGCAGCAGCTCGAACTCCTTGTTGGCCAGCTGGACCTCGACCCCGTCGACGGTGACCAGGCGCGCACCGAGGTCCATCCGCACACCGTTGGCCTCCAGCACCTCGGGCGCCTGCCTGCGCAGCAGCGCGCGGATCCTGGCCAGCAGCTCGGCCAGCCGGAACGGCTTGGCCACGTAGTCGTCCGCGCCCGCGTCCAGGCCGACCACGAAGTCCACCTCGTCGGTGCGGGCGGTCAGCATCAGCACCGGCAGCTCGGCACCGCGGGCGCGCAGCCGCCTGCAGACCTCCAGGCCGTCCATCTTGGGCAGGCCGAGGTCGAGCACGAGCAGGTTCACCGGCCGTTGCTGGGTCACCTCCAGCACGCTCGGGCCGTCGGTCACGACCTCGACCTCGTAGCCCTCCCGGTCCAGCGCCCGGGACAAGGGCTCGGCGATGGCAGGATCGTCCTCGGCGAGAAGAACCTTGCTCACGGTCTTTACCATACGGCGACCTGCCGATTACTCCATGCGAGGATCACACCGTGACACGCCCGTATGCCGACGACATTCACCTGGCCAAGCGTCTTGCCGACACCGCGGACGCGATCACCGTTCCACGCTACTCGGTACGTGATCTCACCGTGCGCACCAAACCGGACCGCAGCCCGGTGACCGATGCCGACCTCGCGGTGGAGGAGGCCATCCGCGGCGTGCTGGCCACCGAACGACCGCAGGATCGCATCGCCGGGGAGGAAGGGGGCGGCGAGATCGGCTCCGGCCGCACCTGGGTCCTCGACCCGATCGACGGGACCAAGAACTTCCTGCGCGGCGTGCCCGTCTGGGCCACGCTGATCGCGTTGGTGGACGACGGAGTGCCGGTGGTCGGTGTGATCTCCGCGCCGATGCTGGCCCGCCGGTGGTGGGCCGACGCCGGTGGCGGCGCATGGGTGGCCGACGCCTCGGGTGAGCGGCGGCTGCGGGTGTCCCAGGTGAGCGACTTGTCGGACGCCTACGTGTCGACGACGAACCTGAACACGTGGGACGAGTACCACTCGAAGCAGGCCTACCTCGATTTGGTGGCGGCGTGCTGGGAGAACCGGGCGGTCGGCGACTTCTGGTCGCATTGCCTGGTCGCCGAGGGCGTGATCGACATCGCCGCCGAACCGATCGTGAACCCGTGGGACGTGGCCGCCGTGCAGGTGCTGGTGACCGAGGCCGGTGGCCGGTTCACCGACCTGACCGGCGCCGAACGGTTCGACGGTGGCAACGCGCTGTCCACCAACGGGGTGCTGCACGAAGCGGCGTTGCGGATCCTCTCCCGTTAGGTCGTTCCGCGTGCCCGGTTCCCGTCGCTCCTGCGCGTCACCGGTCTCCTGCGCGTCACCGGCCTGCGGTGCTCGGTGCCCGGCGTCACGACTGGTCGACAGGTGACCGGCCGGGGTCCCGCTCCGGCAGCAGACCCACCGCGCCACGGGCGACCTGCGACCAGGCCAGCCGCCCGAACAGGTAGTGGCAGGCCACCTGCTCGTTGGTGAAGCTGGCCCAGTCGTACCGGATGCCGTGCTCCCGCCAGAACACCTCCCAGGTCACCACCGTCTGCTCGGCCGGCTGCGGGTCGCCGGGCTGGGCGGCGGGCTGCACCTGCTCGGTGCGCAGCACGCACCACGTGTTGTCCGCCTCCTTGCCGATCGAGATCACCTCGTGCGGGACCCCGATCGCGTCCAGCCAGCTGGCCAGTGACTCCAGGTTCATCGCGTGCCTTCCGTCTGCTCCGCGGGCGCCTGCCCGCTGCCGCCGCCCGCGCCGGTGTCCGCCGCGGCGGCCTCGCTCGCGGCGCCGCTCGCTTCCACTCGATCGCCGGCCTGACCTGCCGCGCCCGCGCCGGTGGCCTGCCCGGTGTCGTCGCCGGTGAGCTCGTCGGTGATCTCCCGCAGGTACCCGAGCACGACGAGGTCGTCCGCGGGATACACCGCGCGCAGGCGCTCGGCACCGCCCGGCTGGCCGAACCACGGCGCCACCGTGCCGCGCCACACCGGCATCGGCCGCAGCACCCGGTAGCGCCGGTAGCGGGTGTCCGGGCCGGGCGGAGGGAGGGACCGCAGGCGATAAGCGGTGCCGCCGGGGTGGAAGACCCGGCCCCGCGGCGTGCCGAAGCGGTCGATCACCGTGCCTTCGCCGAGCATCACCGCTTCCCCTGGCTCGTGGCAGCCCTCCGGGCACGCCTCGGCAGGCGGCCACGCGTACTCCGGTGGCTCGCGGTCGGCGACCAGGTAGCGACGCTGCCACTCGTCCGAGTCCATGCCCGCCAGCGGGTCGTACCGCTCGAACAAGGCCGTGAGCGCGGGATGATCCCACGGCAGGCCCGGCGAGGGGACCGCCCGTTCCGGCAGCACCTCCGCATCGTCGAAGACCGACGACCTCGGGTGGTCGTACGGCGGGAAGCGGGACAGGAACTCGTCCGGATCGTGGCGCCGGGGCGGCAGCTGGCGGCTCGGCTTGCTGGACGCCACCGGCAGATGGCCGAGCGGGAACATGTGCACCCGGAACAGCGCCACGATGCTGGCCCGGTCCTTGCGCGGGGTGCCGTACGCGGGCTGCTCCTGCGGCGGGCCGGGCCGGGGGTGCGGCTCGGGTTGCGGCTGCACGACGCCGGACTTCAACCCCGTGGCGGGGACGTTCGGCGCCACCGGCCGGCCGGTGATCGGTCCCTGCCAGCCTGCAGGGGGCGGGGCGGGACGGTTCGCGACGTTGCCGTCCGCCGCACGCGCACCCCCTCCCGGCGGCCTGCCGGGTGGTTGCGCCGGATGCGGCTGCTGCCCTGGCTGGCCAGGGGTGCCCCCCACCACGCCGGGATACCCGCCCGCGGGCGGTGCCGCCCCGGGCGCGGCCAACGGCGGACCGCCCAAGCCGGTGACCGGCGCGCTGCCGAAGCCGCCTGCCGGTTGCGGTGGCCCGCCTGCCGGCGGCACGAGCGGCGGACCAGGCGCGGAAACGCCTTCCACGAACCCGGCGAGCGATGTCTGCCCAGGAGGACCCTGGTGCGGATGCGGCGCGGTGAACCCCATCGGCGGTGTGGGTGCGCTCATCCACGCGGGCACCTGATTTCCCATCGGCGGGGTGGGCACGTCGCCACCGCCGGGCTCGACACCGTGTGATGGCTCATGGCCCCCTCCGGCATCGTCCCGCGACACGACGTCGTCCGGAACGGCACGCTCGCCTGCATCGACGACTTCCCGGCCGTGCAGGACGTCAGCGACGCGGCCGGCGACCAGGTCGTGCACGTCACCGATCCGGTCCGGTGCCTCCCTGACCCGGTCGGCGACCTCGTCGACCGATGCGGGCACATCGGAGAGGCGGTCGCGCACATCGACGGCCCGTTCGGAAACGTCGGCCACCTGGCCTGCCACGTCGGGAACCCGATCACGCACGAGTCCCAGCGGGCCGTCGTCGAAGTCGGCAAGCTCGTCGAGCGCGTCGGTGGCCTCGTCCGTCCAGCGATCGGCCGTGCGGTCCACGGCGTCCAGCGAGCCGGACACCACATCCGGCACCCCGCTGACCGCCGCCAGCAACGACCCGGGCCCACGGCTCCCGGTCAGCGGATCCAGCACGGGCGAGGCATCCACCTCACGCGCGGTGTCGGCCACCGCGCCGGCCAGCGACTCGGTGATCGCGGTGACGTTCGCGGCGACTGCGGTATGCAGGTTCCGCACGGTCAACAGCGCCTCCGGATGCCCGCCGTCGGCCGCAGCGGCCGCGGCCTCCTCGGTGCGCGCGGCGTCGGCCAGCTGCCGAATGATCTCGACCTTCGCGGCGCCCACCTGCCGCGCGGCGTGCTCCAGCCGGTCGGCCGCCTGCTCCGCTGCCCGAGCGGTACCGGTCAGCAGCCCGGCGTCCGGTGCGACGAACTCCGACCAGGCCCGTGCCGCTTGCTCGGCCGCCTCTCCCGTCATGCTGGCCACGGCGGCGGCCGCGGTGGCATCCGCCTCGGACGCCAGCGAACGGAGTCCCCGCGCGGCTTCCCGCCAGGCGTCGGCCTGCTTCTGCATCGCGTCCTCGTCGGCCTCCGGCCAGTGCGCGCCGACGCGCCGAGCGATGCCGGCCAGCTCCGCAGGAAGCTCGATACCCACGCCGCTAGCCCTCCCCCAGGCCGTGCCTGATCCGGTCCGCGGCGTCCGCCGAAGCACCGTCGGTGGCTCGATACGTCCGTGCGGCCTTGGCGAACGCGCTGCCCATGTCGGCCAGCTTCGCGCTCAGGTCCGTCAGGCGCTGCACGGTCTGCTCGGCGGCATCGGCGTGCTGGTCGGCGAACCGCCTGCCGATGTCGTCGTTCCCCCACGGGGCTGGACCGTCCAGGGCCGCGCGCAGGTCGTCGGCGAGGTTTCTTGCGCGCTGTGCGTGCTCGTCGAACTCTGCGGCGCGCGCCGCGAGCCGTTCGACGTCGGCACCGTGGTCGGCGGTCACCGGCTCGCCCCTTCGGCCGGCTCGGCGGCCCGGTCGTCACCGGCACGGATCTCGGCCGGGGAGAGGTCACCGGTGCCGAGCAGCAGCGCCTCGGGATCCACCCCGGACGGCAGCGCGGGCGCCAGCACGGCGCCGGCCTTGGCGACCGCCGACGCGGCGGCCTGCCCGGCCAGGCGGACGATCTGCTCGGCAAGTTCCGCGGGCGTGAAGCGCTGGTAGGCCTGCTCGGTGATGGTCAGTCCGGTCAGCGTGCCGCGGGGCCCCACCGTGGCGCTGACCGAGCCGTCGGGAGTGCTCGCCGTCGCGGTGATCGAACGCAGCGTGCGGTGCAGCCCGGCCAGCTGCTCGCGGCCGCGCCGATACTCGCCGAGAAGTTCGTCGACCCGTGCTCGGTACTCGGTCACGGCGCCCTCCCGGTCCAGTGCGTCCTGCAGCACAGCGTCGGTCATGGCGCCCCGCACCCGGGTACGGCGCGGTGCGCAAGCGGTTAGACGCTAACGCACCCGGGACGGTTCCCACCGATTCGTCGTCGTCCCTCGATCGTGATCGAGCGCACGGCGCTGCCGGGCCACGTCTTCGCCCGCACGCCCGCTACCAGGCCGAACTCCGCAGCCGGAACCTCGGTGCCAGGCCGCGGGACCTGGCGGCCACGCTGCCTGCCCAGCCGCGCAATGGCGAAGAACCGCCCGGCGGCGACGGAGACCATCGCAGCGCCGATCCAGGCAAGTGTCTCTCCCGGACGACCCAGCTCCCCGTACGGCTGTCGTTCCGGTGGATCGTGGCGGCGGTGCGTCGACCGCGCTCTGCAGCTTGGCCCGCTCCGACCTGGTGCCCCGTCCACGGCGAGTTCCTTGACCAGGTTGCGCGTGGTCTTGCTGAGCCTCGATGAAGCCCTCGACGTGCACCCGGCCGGAGGCGAACGACACAGCCGACGGCAGACAGTCCAGGACGGCACCGTCTTCGACCCGGACATGCACGTCGTGTGCGTCGTCGCAGCCGACTCCCGGCACGATTCCGACGACGTAGACGTCGTCGATGCGGTGGTGCTGTGCGAGCCCCACGAGCAGCAAGATCGATCCGCCGACGAGCATGCCAGCCATCAATGACCCGAGCACGAACAGCGTGATCTTCGTACCCTCGGTCGTGACGTGGGCTCACTCGGCCAGCGCACGCACCACGCGAGAAGGCGCCGGCCTGCCCAGCTGCTCGGCCATCCACGTGCTGACGCCGACAAGGGCGTCCACATCGACCCCGTGCTCGATACCCAAACCGTCGAGCATCCACACCAGATCCTCGGTGGCCAGGTTCCCGGTCGCCGACTTCGCATACGGGCAGCCGCCAAGTCCGCCCGCGGACGAGTCGACCGTCGTGACACCTTGCTGCAGCCCCGCCAGCGTGTTGGCCAGCGCCTGACCGTAGGTGTCGTGGAAGTGCACCGCCACCGCGTCCACCGGCACGCGCTGGGTGACCGCGGCCAGCACCGCTTCGACGTGCCCGGGCGTGGCCACCCCGATGGTGTCGCCCAGCGACAGCTGCCAGCAGCCCATGTCGTACAGCCGCCCGGCGACCTCGGCGACCTGCTCCGGCCGGACGTCACCCTCCCACGGGTCGCCCCAGCACATCGACACGTAGCCGCGCACCCGCATGCCCGCGTCCCGTGCCCGCGCGACGACGGGCTCGAACAACGCGAACTGCCCGTCCAGGGTGTTGTTCAAGTTGCGCTTGGCGAACGTCTCGGTGGCGCTGGCGAACACCGCGATGTCCTCGACCCCGGCGGCGAGCGCGCGCTCCAGCCCCCGCTCGTTGGGCACCAGCACCGGATAGCGCACACCGGCGCGGCGCTCCAGCCGCTCCAGCAGCTGCTCGGCGTCCGCCAGCTGCGGCACCCACTTCGGGTGCACGAAGCTGGTCGTCTCGATGGTGGTCAGCCCCGCGTCGGCCAGCCGCTGGACGAACTCCAGCTTGACGTCCACGGCGACGGTCGATTTCTCGTTCTGCAGCCCGTCCCTCGGTCCGACCTCCCAGATCGTGACCCGCTCCGGCAGCCGCCCGGACCGATGCACGGACGGCAGACCGACGTCACGCGCACCGCCCACGCTTACCGCCCCCTGCGCGGCAGGCGCTGCGTACCCTGCTGACCCTGCTCGGGATGCTCGGCGTCGTAGTCGTCGTACGGGTTGTCGTTGAGCTGCCGGTAGATCCACGTGTGGACCTTCTCCACCTGCGGGATGTCCGAGAACTCCAGCGGCTCCTCGGACGCCGACTCGATGATCAGCGTGCCGCAGCCGAAGATCCGGTCCACCAGGTCGTGCTCGAACCGCACGCTGTGGATCCGGCCCATCGGGATGTCGATGCCGGTACGCCTGATGACGCCCTCGCGCGCGATCACCCGGTCGGTGGTGACGATGAAGTGCGTGGTCCGCCAGCGTACGAACGGCGTGAGCACCAGCCAGATCAGCAGCACGGCGGCCACCGCGACGATGGCCACGAGCGCGACCATGTCCCACGGTGCGGCGGCGTCACTGGCCAGCAACCCCAGCCAGATGGCGGCGGCGACCACGATCGCGCCGATCAGCAGCGGGAAGATCAGCATCTTGAAGTGCGGATGCTTGTGCGCGATGACCTGCTCGCCCTCACTCAGCAAGCCCTTGGGGTAGCCCACCTCAGCACGCTCCTGTGTCGTTTCCTGCCGGCCTGCTCACCGTAGCCGTTTCCGGCCCGATGCAGCAGGTGATCGGCGAATTATCCCGCCGTGGGCATGATCACCGCACGTGCACCACGTCGCCCGCGAAGACGGTCGTCGCGGACCCGTCCGGCTTGCGCACGATCAGCTGCCCGACGGCGTCGATGTCCACCGCCTCGCCCTCCAGTTCGCCGTCCGGCAGCAGGACACGGACCGTGGTGCCCAGCGTCGCGCACGCCTGCCGGTAGGCGTCGAGCAACCCGGCGGCGGACAGGTCGCCGCCGGCGGCCCGCCACGCCGCTTCCCGCACGTGCAGGGCTTGCAGCAGGGAGACGGCCAGGGCCGTGCGGTCCGGGTTCCGCGCCCCCGATTCCGCCAACGACACCGCGGCCAATCCCCCCGGACCGGCCGGCACGTCGCCGAGCGCGAACACGTTCAACCCGATCCCCACGACCACGGCGGGCCCCCCGGCGTCCGGGACGAGCTCGGAGAGCACGCCGGCGAGTTTGCCGCCGCTTGCCAGCATGTCGTTCGGCCACTTCAGCACCGCGTCGACGCCGGCGCTCCTGGCCACTTCGAGCAGAGCCAGCCCGGCCACGATGCTCAGCGAGCCGACACGCTGCGTCGGCACCCCCGAGGGGCGCAGCAGCACGGACAGGTAGATGCCCGCCCCGGGCGGCGACACCCAGGTGCGGCCCCGTCGCCCCTGGCCCGCGGTCTGCTCTTCGGCGAGCAGCACCGTGCGGTCGGCCGCGCCGGCGTCCGCCGCGGCACGCAGATCGGCGTTGGTGGACCCGGTGGACGCCACCACGTCGACGGCGGCGTAGCCACCTGCCGGAGCGAGCAACGCGGCGCGCAACGCCGCCGCGTCGATCGGCCGGGCTGCTGTGTCGTCACGGGAATCCGGCATGCCGCCAGCCTACGGTGAGGTGGCCGACTTCACGTGCTGACAACGCCCGATCAGCCGTTAGGCTCGCTGGCTATGAGTTCTGCGACGGAACCGATCGGGAGCGCGCCGGACGAGGCCCCGGACATCCACACCACCGCGGGCAAGATCGCGGATCTGTACCGGCGCAACGACGAGGCGGTGCACGCCGGGTCGGCGCGGGCGGTGGCCAAGCAGCACGCCAAGGGCAAGAAGACCGCCCGCGAGCGGATCGACATGCTGCTCGACCCCGGCTCGTTCGTCGAGCTGGACGAGCTCGCCCGGCACCGGTCGACGAACTTCGGCCAGGACCGCAACCGGCCCTACGGCGACGGCGTGGTGACCGGCTACGGCACCGTCGACGGCCGACCGGTCTGCGTGTTCTCCCAGGACGTGACGGTCTTCGGCGGCTCACTCGGCGAGGTGTACGGGGAGAAGATCGTCAAGGTCATGGACCTGGCGATCAAGACCGGCAGGCCGATCATCGGGATCAACGAGGGCGGCGGCGCGCGCATCCAGGAAGGCGTCGTGTCCCTCGGCCTCTACGGCGAGATCTTCCGTCGCAACACGCACGCATCCGGCGTCGTCCCGCAGATCTCGCTGATCATGGGTGCCAACGCGGGCGGCCACGTGTACTCGCCCGCGCTCACCGATTTCGTGGTGATGGTCGACCAGACCTCGCACATGTTCATCACCGGCCCGGACGTGATCAAGACGGTCACCGGTGAGGAAGTCACGTTCGAGGACCTGGGCGGCGCGCGCACGCACAACACCAAGTCCGGCAACGCGCACTACCTGGCCTCCGACGAGGAAGACGCCATCTCCTACGTCAAGGAGCTGCTGAGCTTCCTGCCGTCGAACAACCTGGACTACCCGCCGGTGTTCGAGCACACCCCGGCCGTCGGCCAGTCGGTCGCCGACGACATCACCGACTCCGACCGGGAGCTGGACACCCTCATCCCGGACTCGCCCAACCAGCCGTACGACATGCGCGAGGTCATCGAGCGGGTGATCGACGACGGCGAGTTCCTCGAGGTGCACGAGCTGTTCGCGCCCAACATCGTGGTCGGGTTCGGCAGGGTGGAAGGCCACTCGGTGGGCATCGTGGCCAACCAGCCGACGCAGCTGGCGGGCTGCCTGGACATCAAGGCGTCGGAGAAGGCCGCGCGGTTCGTGCGCACCTGCGACGCGTTCAACATCCCGGTGCTGACGTTCGTGGACGTCCCCGGGTTCCTGCCGGGCACCGACCAGGAGTGGAACGGCATCATCCGCCGCGGCGCGAAGCTGATCTACGCCTACGCCGAGGCGACCGTCCCGCTGGTCACCGTCATCACGCGCAAAGCGTACGGCGGCGCGTACGACGTCATGGGGTCCAAGCATCTCGGCGCGGACATCAACCTGGCGTGGCCGACCGCGGAGATCGCGGTGATGGGCGCGCAGGGTGCGGCGAACATCGTGCACCGCAAGACGCTGCAGAAGGCCGCCGAAGAGGGCAAGGACGTCGAACAGCTGCGGCAGCAGCTCATCCAGGAGTACGAGGACACGCTCTGCAATCCGTACGTTGCCGCCGAGCGTGGATACGTCGACTCGGTCATCCCGCCGTCCTACACGCGCGGCTACGTGGCGCGTGCGCTGCGGATGCTGCGGGAGAAGCGTGAGTCGCTGCCACCCAAGAAGCACGGGAACATCCCACTATGACCGGTGAGAAGAGCAGTGCGAAGGACGACGAGAAGCGGCCGTTCCTGCGGGTCGTCCGAGGCACGCCGGACGACGAGGAGCTGGCTGCGCTGACCGCGGCGCTGGTTGCGGTCAGCGCAGCCACCGCGCAGCAGAAGGACAAGCCAGCGGCGCGGTCGGCGTGGGCGGACGTCGAGCCACGGCTGCGGCAGCCGCTGCGGCCGGGGCCCGGAGCCTGGCGGGCCTCCGCCCGGCTGCGGTAGCGAACCTGCCTGCCGGGGCGGCGTGCCGGGCGGCCGGAACGGGCTCTGTCCTGGGCACGGTGGCCGCCGCGCACACGCTGAGACGAGCAGCCCCTGGCCCTCGCACAGCTCGGGAACGCGACGGCCCGCCCACCCGGACCCGGCACCACGCCACCACGCACACGCGGAGACGAACAGCACCTGACCCTCGCACAACCCGAGGACACGACGGCCCGCCCACCCGGACCCGGCACCACGCCACCACGCACACGCGGAGACGGGTTGGGCGGTAGTGCTAGAGCTTGGGGATGATCCGCACGCCGCCGCGCACATGCGGAGACGGGGGGTGCAGCAGGCACGCGAGAAGGCGCTCGCTGCACGGCCGCTGCGCACACGCGGAGACGAGCGTGCTGCCGCATCGAGATTTGCCATGCGGTCAACGGCCACTACGCAGTCGCGGGAACCTCGTCGCGGGAACGGTGAAGCGATCACGAAGCACCGGTGTCCCGGCCATCGTCCGCGGCCATGCCGATCGACCAATCCGGAAGATGATCGACGGCCGCGCCGGGGATTGCCCGGTGATTTGTCGACAAATCACCGGCGCAGCGGCACGACTCGCGGGCAGGAGCCCGACAGTGAGCATCACCGTCCCGCAGCTGTGAGCATCACCGTCTGAGCATCACCGTCCCGCACCCATTCACCACGGCACAGCAGCGGGCGGCCTGCACCGGTGCCCAGGCAGGTTCGGCCTAGACTCCGCAGTCATGCGGTTCGTGCTGGCTTCCGCCTCCCCTGCCCGCCGCGCGGTGCTGCGCGCCGCCGGGATCGACCCGGTCGTGCGGGTGTCCGGCATCGACGAGGACGCCGTGGCCGCGGAGCTGTCCGACCCCACTCCGGAGCAGCTCGTGGTGCGCCTCGCCCAGGCCAAGGCCGCCGCGGTGGCCGACGAGCTGACCGCCGAGGGACACACCGGCGAGTCGGTCGTCGTCGGCTGTGACTCGATGTTGTCGTTCGACGGCGAGGTGGTGGGCAAACCCGGCACCGCCGACGTCGCCAGGCAACGGTGGCGGCGCATGGCCGGCCGCTCCGGCACGCTGATCACCGGGCACGCGGTCGTCCGGCTGGACGGCGATGCGCGGGTCAAGGAGGCCTCGGCCAGCGAGTCGACCGTGGTGCGCTGGGGCCGTCCCAGCGAAGCCGAGCTCGAGGCGTACGTGGCCTCCGGCGAGCCGCTGCGCGTCGCGGGGGCCTTCACCCTGGACGGCCTGGGCGGCTGGTTCGTGGAAGGTGTCGACGGTGATCCGTCCAGTGTCATCGGCATCAGCCTGCCGCTGACCCGCCGGCTGCTCAGCGAGGTCGGGGTGCGCGTCACCGACCTGTGGCGACCGGACGCCGACGACCTCTGACCCAGCATCCACGCCAGGCACGCGCGATCGTCGCCGGCGTCAGGAATTATTCCCGTTCCCGCATAGTGGGCGAACTGTCCACGACCACCCGATCGGAGGACCCTCGTCCGGGGGCGCCTACCGGCGCCGATTCACCTGGAGGGCATCGTGTCACAGACATCCGACCGGGAAAGGTCGTTCCTGCGTACCTACACGCGCCCGCGCGTGTTCGGCAGCGCGGTCATCGCCGCATTGCTGCTCGGTGTGCTGGCCGGCGCCATCGCGCGCAGCACCGAAACGGCATGGCTGAGCGACGCGCTGGACGCCGTCGGGTCCACGTTCACCACCCTGTTGCAGCTGGCCGTGCTGCCGCTGGTGTTCACCGCGATCGTGGTGGGCATCAACTCGCTGCGCCAGCTGGGCGGGGGCAAGGAAGCCGCGCGGCTGGGCGGCAAGACGGTGCTGTGGTTCGCCATCACCTCGTTCATCGCCGTGCTGATCGGCATCGCGGTCGGTCTGCTGATCGACCCGGGCGCGGGCGGGCTGAACGCGGCGCCGACCGAGGAGAACACCGCACGGGCCGCGGAGAGCGTGTCGAACTGGGGCTCGTGGTGGAGCTTCCTGGAGAGCCTGATCCCGGGCAACGTGGTCGCCGCGTTCGCCGAGGGCGGCACGCTGCAGGTGGTGTTCCTGGCGGTGATCGCGGGGGCTGCCGCCTACTCGCTCGGCGAACGGGCCAAGCCCTTCGTCGACCTCAACGCGAGCGTCTTCGAGATCGTCCAGCGGTATCTGCGGTGGATCGTGCTGCTCGCGCCGCTCGGCGTGTTCGGCCTGATCGGGGCCGCGGTGGCCACCTACGGGGACGAGCTGTTCCGCCCACTGGCGTCCGCCACGCTGGCCGTCTACGCCGGGACGCTGCTGGTGTTGTTCGTCGTCTACCCGATCCTGCTGCGGCTGGTGGCCAAGGTGTCCCCAGCCAGGTTCTTCAGCAAGGCGTGGACGACGCTGCAGTTCGCGTTCGCCTCCCAGTCCTCCGGCGCCACACTGCCGCTGACCAGGCAGACCGCGGTCAACCTCGGGGTCCCGCCCGCTTACGCCGGGTTCGCCGTTCCGCTGGCCAGCACCACGAAGATGGACGGCTGCGCGGCCGTCTTCCCGGCCGTCGGCGTCATCTTCATCGCCAACATTTCCGGGATCACGCTGAGCATCGGGCAGTACGCGGGCATCGTGGCGGCCGCCGTGTTCGGCGCGCTGGCCACCGCGGGCACCACCGGCTGGCTCACCGCCCTGACCCTGTCGGCCACCGTCGTCGGCCTGCCACCGGAACAGATCGCGCTGGGGATCGCGCTGTTCTACTCGATCAACCCGATCATCGACATGATCCGCACCGCGACCAACGTGGCCGGCCAGATCGTGGTGCCGGTCGTCGTGTCGCGCTCGGAAGGGTTGCTCGACGACGAGGTGCTGCAGGCGCCGAGCCGTCCGCCGCTGCTGGAGGACACCGGCGAGCAGCCGTCACCTCGGCCGGAAACCCCGCACAGGACGGCCACCGAACCGGCACGAGCCTGAAGTGCCGGACACGGCCGCGGCCTGACACCACGGCCACGCACGAGGCGCCCTGGCAAGCAGATCAGCCGGGGCGCCTCTGCTCGTCAGCTGCACCGCACGCTTCGGGGCGTGCGACCGTCGCCGAAAGCCGTCCCCGGCCCGCGGCAGCTGGCTCGGACGTCAGGCACAGGACCTCAAGGGCTCCTCGGCGAGGTCGATGTCCGGCCAGCCAGGGATCCGGGTGATCGACGAGTAGGGCCCTCCACAACCGAGCGACGAGCCGTCCAGGCGGAAGACTTCCACCTCCACCCAGGACTCGTCGCACACCCCGCTGGAGGGAGCCGCACAATCGGGGAACTGGGCCAGCACGACCTCGGGAGTGGCGTCGTCGGTGACCTGGACCAGCTCGATCATCTTGGCGGTCGAGAAGTACGGCCGGGTGACCGCCGCCCATCCGCTGCCGCGCGACACGAAGACCTCGCCGACCAGGCCGCCCTCCAGCGTTCCGCGCACCACACACGCTTTGGTCGGGCCGTCGGCGCACGACAGCGACTTCTGCGTCACGTGTACGCCCAGGTCCCCCAACGCCGTCTTGCGCAACGACGCCCCGTTGTCGTCGCGGAACCGCAGTCGCCCGTGCTTGCCGTCGGGATCGGCCAGAAGCTCGACGGTCGTCGAGCCCACCGGGACGCTGGTCAGCACCTCGCACGGGAGTTCCCCGCACCGCTCGGCAGCGTTCTCGACAGCGGTCGACGATCGCGTGGAGGAACCGTCGTCCGCACGTTCCGCGCGGACCATCCGCAAAGCGACGGCAGTCCCCAGCGCCGCGATAGTCACCACGACCGCCACCACGAAGGTGACTTTCACCGAACGCGATGTCGATTGCACAGCGTGACGATAGACGAGCGACGGCTGCTCCGCCCGGCACGACGACGCCGGACACCCCGCGCATTCGACACTTGTGCCCACCGGTGTGACGAAGATCGTTCTCGGCCGCCTTGCCCTTCCGGATCAGGTCGTTCCGCGACTGCCGTCCTCACCGTCGCCGCAGATCACTACGCCTGTCCGAGACGTCAGGAAACACCTGAGGCAAGCCTGCGGTCCGGAATGCACGCTCGCCCGAGCGTGAGCCGTCTTACAGCCACGACGGGCGCAGGGATCCGTACACTGCACGCAGGCCACCAACCGGCTGCTCCGGTGAGCGGCCGGCGCAACGTTGCAGGAGGTAGGCGTGCCGCAGAGCACAGCCAGCACGCGACCGGGTCTCGCCGGCCCGGTCACCAAGGTGCTCGTCGCGAACCGGGGCGAAATCGCCGTGCGGGTCATCCGCGCCGCACGGGACGCGGGATTGGCATCGGTCGCGGTCTACGCCGACCCGGACCGCGACGCGCCGTTCGTCCGGCTGGCAGACGAAGCGTTCGCACTTGGCGGAAGCACCGCCGCGGAGACCTATCTGGTGGTCGAGAAGCTGCTCGACGTCGCCAAGCGGTCCGGCGCCGACGCGGTCCACCCCGGCTACGGCTTCCTGTCGGAGAACGCGGACTTCGCGCAGGCCGTCATCGACGCGGGCCTGACCTGGATCGGCCCGTCACCGCAGGCGATCCGTGCGCTGGGGGACAAGGTCACCGCCCGGCAGATCGCCATGAGGGCCGGCGCGCCGCTGGTGCCGGGCACCAAGGACCCGGTGAGCGGCCCGGACGAGGTGGTGGCGTTCGCCGAGGAGCACGGGCTCCCGGTGGCCATCAAGGCGGCGTTCGGCGGCGGCGGCCGTGGGCTCAAGGTGGCCCGCACCCTGGACGAGATCCCCGAGCTGTTCGAGTCGGCGACCAGGGAGGCGGTCGCGGCGTTCGGCCGCGGCGAGTGCTTCGTCGAGCGCTACCTGGACAAGCCGCGGCACGTGGAAGCGCAGGTGCTGGCCGACCAGCACGGCAACGTCATCGTGGTCGGCACCCGGGACTGCTCGCTGCAGCGAAGGCATCAGAAGCTGGTCGAGGAGGCGCCCGCGCCGTTTCTGACCGACGAGCAGCGGGAGAAGATCCACAGCAGCGCCAAGGCCATCTGCCGCGAGGCGGGCTACTGGGGCGCGGGCACGGTGGAGTACCTGGTGGGCCGGGACGGCGTGATCTCGTTCCTCGAGGTCAACACCCGGTTGCAGGTCGAACACCCGGTGTCGGAGGAAACCACCGGCATCGACCTGGTGCGGGAACAGTTCCGCATCGCCGCCGGCGAGAAGCTGCGCTTCACCGAGGACCCGCAGCCGCGCGGCCACAGCATCGAGTTCCGCATCAACGGCGAGGACGCCGGGCGGAACTTCCTGCCCGCCCCCGGCACGGTGACCAAGCTGCGGCTGCCCAGCGGTCCCGGCGTGCGGGTGGACACCGGGATCGAGGAAGGCACGGTCATCGGCGGGCAGTTCGACTCGCTGCTGGCCAAGGTGATCGTCACCGGTTCCGACCGGCAGAACGCGCTGGAGCGCAGCCGCCGGGCGCTGGACGAGATGCAGGTGGAGGGCATGGCCACGGTGCTGCCGTTCCATCGGCTGATCGTCCGTGACCCGGCCTTCACCGCCGAGGACGGTTTCGCCGTGCACACCCGGTGGATCGAGACCGAGTGGAACAACACGGTCGAGCCGTTCACCGCGGACGGCGAAGGGACCGAGGACGCCGCGGACGAGGGCGAGCGGCAGACCATCGTCGTGGAGGTCGGCGGGCGCCGGCTGGAGGTCTCGCTCCCGGCCGGGCTGGCCGTCGGCGGCGGCCCCACCGCGGCTGGTCAGCGCACGAAGCCGCGCAAGCGTGGCGGCGGCAAGAAGGCCGCGGTCTCCGGTGACGCGGTCACCGCGCCGATGCAGGGCACGATCGTCAAGCTGCCGGTGCAGGACGGCCAGCAGGTCGAGGCGGGCGAGCTGGTGGTGGTGCTCGAGGCGATGAAGATGGAGAACCCGGTGACCGCGCACAAGGCGGGCACGGTGACCGGCCTGAGCTGCGCGGTCGGCGACACGGTCAGCCAGGGTCAGGTGCTGTTCGAGATCAAGGACTGAGTGCGCGAACGGCCGGCCTGTGCGGTGCGGCGGCGGAATCGGTGCAGCCAAGGCGGCGCCGGGGCCCGTACGATCGATGGTGTGAACCCGGACAGGCCGGAGTTGCGGATCAGCGACGCCGAACGTGAGCAGGCCTTGGAGGCGTTGAACGTCCACATGGCCAACGGGCGGCTGGACATCGACGAGTACGGCGAACGATCCGCGCAGATCGTGGCCGCCAAGACGCGCGGCGACCTGGTGCCGATCTTCCGCGATCTGCCGGATCCGCATCCGGAAGTGCTGGTCAGCAAGCTGCCGGAGCCGGAGCGCACCGCACCGCCCGCCGCCTCGCGGCCGCGCGGGCTCGCCGACCGCTTCGTGACGTCCGCGGTGCCGATCGCGGCCATCGTCGCCGTGGTGCTGTTCTTCTTCGTGGCGCGGGGTTTCTGGCCGGTCTTCCTGCTGCCCGCCGTCACCATCATCGTGATCAGGGCGATCGGCAAACAGGGGTATCGCTGACAGACGGCAGGGCTGAAAGGCGGCACATGGAACCGGTGGAGATCAACGCGGGTACCTGCTACCTGCGCGCCTTCCGCGCCGACGACCGGCTGGACGACCGGCCCGCGCTGGTGAAGGCGTTTTCCGACCCGGCGATGCGCCGGTTCGTGCGCGCGTACCGGATCGAGACCATCGACGAGGCGGGCGACTACATCGCGACCCGGGCCAGGGAATGGAAGCTGAACCAGCGCGCGTCCTGGGCGATCGCGGAGCCGACGACCGGGTTCCTGCTCGGCGAGGTCGGGTTGAAGAACCTGCACCCGTCCGCCCTTTCGCCGCCGGAGGCGGCGATCTGGGTCCATCCGGTCACGCGCAAGCGTGGCGTCGGCGCAGCGGCGCTTTCGGCCGCCGTGCGGTTCGGTTTCGGCGCGCTGGAGCTGGCCCGCATCGACTACGTCTGCGACGAGGACAACACCGCCTCGGCTGCGCTCGCCGCCCGGTGCGGGTTCACCTACACCGGCACGACGACCGGCGTCGACGGCCTGCCGGCGCAGCGCTGGACGATCACCAGCGGCGCGCAGGAAGCAGCACCCGGGCGCTGATCCCCCGCGGCCGGCCATCAACCGGCCGGGGCTGCCACCCCAGCCCGCACACCCGGCACCGCCCGATGGCAGGCCACCTCGTCAACAACCCACCAGCCCAACACCGCACGACCACCAGCACACCACGCAGCAACCACTACCCCGCGGCCGCCAGCCAGCCATCAACCGGCCGGAACCACCACCCCGGCCCGCACATCCGGCGCGGCACGCCGCCGCTTGTCGGCTGCTTCGTCGTCCGGCTGCTGCTGCGCCTCCCGCTCGGCGGTGACCCGCGCGTTGTACAGCTCGACCTCGCGCTTGATCGTCTGCTGCGACCAACCGAGGGGCTCCGCGATCAGCTCGGCCACCTCGTCCGCGCAGGCCGTACCCCGGTGCGGGTACTCGATCGAGATCCGCGTCCGGCGGGCCAGCACGTCCTCCAGGTGCAGCGCGCCTTCGTGGGTCACCGCGTACACCGCTTCCACCCGCAGGTAGTCGGGTGCTTCGGCGATCGGCCGCAACAGGTCGGGCCGGCCGTTGGCCAGATCCAGCACCTCGTAGATCAGCGACCCGTAGCGGTCCAGCAGGTGCCGGACCCGGTACGGGTGCAGGCCGTGCCGCACGGCCAGCTGATCGGCCTGGTTGACCAGCGCGTGGTAGCCGTCCGCACCGAGCAGCGGCACCTTGTCGGTGATCGACGACTGAACCCGGATCGGCAGCTCGTTCGCGGCCGCGTCGACGGCGTCGGCCGCCATCACCCGGTACGTGGTGTACTTGCCGCCCGCGATGGCCACCAACCCCGGCGCCGTCCGCGCCACCGCGTGCTCCCGGGACAGCTTCGACGTCTGCTCCGACTCCCCGGCCAGCAGCGGCCGCAGCCCGGCGTAGACGCCTTCGATGTCGTCGGTGGTCAGCGGGGTGTTCAGCACCGAGTTGACCTGGTCCAGGATGTAGGCGATGTCCTTGGCGGTGGCCGCCGGGTGCGCCAGGTCGAGATGCCAGTCGGTGTCCGTGGTGCCGATGATCCAGTGACCCTTCCACGGGATGATGAACAGCACCGACGTCGGCGTGCGCAGGATGACCCCGGAATCCGAGACGATCTTCTCCCGGGGCACCACGATGTGCACGCCCTTGGACGCCCGTACCCGGAAGCGGCCCCGGCTGCCGGACATCTGCAGCACCTGGTCGGTCCACACACCCGCGCAGTTGACGACCACGCCCGCCTGGACGTCGGTCTCCTCACCGGTCTCCACGTCACGCACCCGCACACCGGACACCCGGTCCGACTCGTGCAGGAAGTCGACCACCTGGGTCGACGTGCGGATGACCGCGCCGTACTGCGCCGCCGTCCGCGCCACGGTCAGCGTGTGCCGGGCGTCGTCGGCTTGCGCATCGAAGTACCGGATGCCGCCGACCAGCTTGTCTCGCCGCAGCGCGGGCACCATGCGCAGCGCTCCCGCCCTGGTCAAGTGCTGCTGACCGGGCACCGACTTGGCGCCGCCCATCCGGTCGTAGAGGAACAAGCCGGTCGCGGTGTAGGGCCTCTCCCAGACCCGGTGCGTCAGCGGGTAGAGGAACGACACCGGCTTGACCAGGTGCGGCGCGATGCGGGTGAGCATGAGCTCGCGCTCCCGCAGCGCCTCCCGCACCAGCCCGAACTCCAGCTGCTCCAGGTAACGCAGGCCACCGTGGAAAAGCTTGCTCGACCGGCTGGACGTGCCCGACGCCAGGTCCCTGGCCTCCACCAGGGCCACACGCAGGCCCCTGGTGGCGGCGTCCAACGCGGTGCCCGCGCCGACCACGCCGCCACCGATGACCAGGACGTCGAACTCTTCCTCGCCCAGCCGCCGCCAGTTCTCTGCTCGCTCGTCGACTCCCAGTCGCCCCGAGGGTGCGGTGGATCCCGTCGCGTTCATGCCTTCACGGTACCGTCGTCGAGCGGGAACATCCCGTGCGAAACCGGGCGCGTCCCGGCATCGTCGAATATCGACATGACACGAGCGCGATGGAGCACGGTTGCCACGGCGCTGCTGGCCGCCCTGGTCGTCAGCGGGTGCCAGACGCCAGGGACACCGGCTCCGACCCCGCCGCAACCGACGACGTCCACCTCGACGCCGGCCCCACCGCGGGACGCCACGAACCCGGTCGACGTCACCTTCGAGGACGTGACCTTCACCCTCCGGATCCCGGGGTACTTCGGGGACGGGTCGCTGGAGGAAGACGACCCGGAGTGCCCGGCGCACCGCTACACGTGGGGCAAGCTGGACAAGGACAGCCCGTGGAAGCGACTGGCCGTGGCCATGGTGCCCGCCGGAGGGCAGGCCTGCCCGGACCGGGAGGCGGTCAACCGGCGCTATCCCTCGTGGACCAGCAGCGAGCAGTTGCCCGAACGGACACAGCGGGTGGCGACCCCGGCCGGCCGCGGGCACCAGTTCACCGTGGGCTACCTGGAATGCACCAACGAGTGCCGCTCCACCAGCTACACCGTGATCTTCGTCGAACGCGGCCAAGGACCCTTCTGGCTCGAGGCCGAAGAGCTGAGCAGGGACGAACTGTCCGCGGTGACCCGCTCACTGCGGGTGTCCTGACGCCCGGGCGCGCTAGTCCAGATCGTCGTGCCGCATCAGGCGCCGACCGGCCTCGGTGATCGATCCGGTCAGCGACGGATACACCGAGAACGTGGTGGCGATCGACTCGACGGTGAGCTGGTTCTGCACCGCCAGCGCGATCGGCAGGATCAGTTCACTGGCCCCCGGTGCGACCACGACGCCGCCGATCACCACACCGGTGGCCGGGCGGCAGAACAGCTTGACGAAACCGCGGCGCAGGCCTTCCATCTTCGCCCTGGCGTTGGTGGCCAGCGGCAGCATGATCGTGCGTGCGGGCACCTCGCCCGAGTCGATGGCCGCTTGCCCGATGCCGACCGTGGCGATCTCCGGGTGGGTGAACACGTTCGCCGCCACCGTCTTGAGCTTGATCGGCGAGACGCCTTCGCCGAGCGCATGCCACATGGCGATACGCCCCTGCATGCTGGCCACGGACGCCAGCTGCAGCACCCCGGTGCAGTCCCCCGCGGCGTAGATGCCGGCCACGCTGGTGCGGGACACCCGGTCGACGGTGATGTAGCCGCGCTCGTCCGGCTCGATACCGACCGTCTCCAATCCGATGTCGGAGGTGTTGGGCACCGACCCGACGGTCATCAGCGCATGGCTTCCCTCGATCGTGCGTCCGTCGGTCAGGTGAACTCGCACGCCCTTCTCGGTGCGCTCCACTCGGTCCGCCCTGGCTCGCTTGACCAGCGTGGCGCCACGCTGGTTGAAGACCTCCTCGAGCACCACCGCGGCGTCCGCGTCCTCGTGCGGCAGGATGCGGTCGCGGCTGGACACCACGGTGACCCGCACGCCGAGCTCCAGGTAGGCGGAGGCGAACTCCGCGCCGGTCACCCCGGAGCCGACCACGATCAGGTGCTCGGGCAGCTCCGGCAGGTCGTAGATCTGCCGCCAGGTGAGGATGCGTTCGCCGTCCGGCTCGGCCCCCGGCAGGACCCGCGGCGTCGAGCCGGTGGCGATGAGCGCGACGTCCGCCTTGAGCACCTGCCGGGCGCCGGAATGCTCGATGACCTCGATGTGGTGCTCGGCCAGGCCGGGTTCCGGATCGCAGAACCGGGCGGTGCCCATGATCACGCGCACGCCCTCGCGCTGCAGCCGGGCCCGGATGTCCGCCGACTGGGCCAGCGCCAGCCCCTTCACGCGGCCGTGCACCTTGCGCAGATCCACGCCGGCCGAGTGCGTGTCCAGGTCGATGCCCAGCTCGCCCATCCGGTGCAGCCCCGCGCGCGCTCCCGACGAAGCGAGGAACGTCTTCGACGGCACGCAGTCGTAGAGCACGCACGCCCCGCCGAGGCCGTCCCGCTCGATCACCGTGACATCAGCCCCCAGCTGCGCGGCCACCAATGCGGCCTCGTAGCCTGCAGGCCCTCCGCCCATGATCACGATGGTCGCCACCAGGTTGCCTCCTCACCGCTTCGCCTCGCGTCGGAGGTTACTATCTCGGGCGTGCCTCTCTACGCCGCGTACGGGTCCAACATGGATCCCGCGCAGATGATGGAGCGCGCACCTCATTCCCCCATGGCCGGGACCGGGTGGATCGAGGGCTGGCGCCTCACCTTCGGTGGTGAGGATCTCGGCTGGGAAGGCGCGCTGGCCACCATCGTGCCCGACCCCGACTCGCGCGTGTTCGTCGTGCTCTACGACGTGTGCGAGACCGACGAGCGGCAGCTGGACAGCTGGGAGGGCGGCGAGCTCGGTCTGCACACCAAGATCCGCCTGCGGGTGCAGACGCTGGACGGACCGGTTCTGGCCTGGCTCTACGTGCTGGACGCCTACGAGGGGGGCCTGCCCTCGGCCAGGTACCTCGGGGTGCTGGCCGACGCCGCAGAGGCGGCGGGCGCGCCTGCGGATTACGTCAACGACCTGCGCACCCGGCCCTGCAAAGGCATCGGTCCGTGAACCGGTACGAGCAAGGCACCGGCTGGTGACTCACGCACGGGCACCGGCCCGTGACTCGGGCATGACAACGGCCGCCCCGGTGACCGAGGCGGCCGCTTTCACGTCTTCGCATCACCTGCGCGTGTCCGACACCACCGGAGTGCCCGCCGGTGCCGACCTGGCAGACCGATCCGCACCCGGCGCACACCAGCTTCCGGCAGGCCGACCGGGTCCCTAGTCCCTGCTACCGGCCAGCGCGGACAGCGCCGTGTGCACCATCACCCTGGTGCCGGTCAACAGTGCCCGCTCGTCCAGCACGAACGTCCCCTGGTGCAGGTCGCGCTGCGGGCCCTTGCCGTCCCACACCCCCAGCCGCGCGAACGCTCCGGGGGCGTGCTCGAGGTACCAGCCGAAGTCCTCCCCACCGGAGGACTGCTCGGTGGAGGTCAGGCCACCCTCGCCCAGCGCGGCGTCCACGCCAGCCGACAGGTACGCCGTGCTCTCCGCGTCACACACCACCGGCGGCACGCCGCGGCGGTAGTTCAGCGTGAACCCGACGCCGGTGGGCGCCAGCAGCGACTCCACGGCCGGGTTGACCAGCGACTCCATCTTCAGCCAGACGTCGTGGTCGGCGGTGCGCAGCGTGCCGAGCAGCACACCCTCCTCCGGCACCGCGTTCGCCGCCTCCCCGGCGTGCACCGCGCCCCACACCAGGATCGTGCCGGAACGCGGGTCCACCCGGCGGGAGATCACCGCGGGCAGGTTCGTGATGACCGTGCCGAGCGCGTGCACCAGGTCCGCGGTCAGGTGCGGCCGGGACGTGTGCCCGCCCGGTGAGGTCAACCGCAGCTCCAGCAGGTCCGCCGCCGACGTGATGGCGCCGACCCGGACACCGACCTGGCCGACCGGCAGCCGCGGGTCGCAGTGCAGGCCGAAGATCCGGTCCACGCCGTTGAGCACGCCCGCCTCGATGGCGTCCAGCGCGCCGCCCGGCATGACCTCCTCGGCGGGCTGGAAGATCAGCCGCACCCGGCCGGGCAGCTCGGGCGCGGCGGCCAGCGCCGCCCCGGCGGCCATGAGGATCGCGGTGTGCGCGTCGTGCCCGCAGGCGTGCGCCACACCGTCGACGGACGACGAGTACGGCAGACCGGTCGCTTCGGTGATCGGCAGCGCGTCCATGTCCGCGCGCAGCGCCACGCACTTCTCCCCGGTGCCGATGTCGCACACCACGCCGGTGCCCAGCGGCAGCACCTCCGGCTTGAGGCCGAGCGAGCGCAGGTGCCGCACGACGAGCTCGGTGGTGCCGTACTCGCGGCGCGCCAGCTCGGGGTTGGCGTGAATGTGACGACGCCACGCGACGACGTCCGCCGCGTGCCGCTCGAGCCACCCGTCGAGCCAGTCGGGGCCGCGGCCCGCACCGAGGTCTTCCACATCAGCCATGGTGACGCCGTCCGGGGTGATCAGCCCGTCGAGACGCTCGTCGGTGATGGTGGGTTCCCCGATGGGGTTGTCGTCGCGCCCCCCAGCATCGGGCATCGACTCGAGGACGTCCGCCTCGACGCGCTCAAGGCGACGGCCTGCCGAGCGCGGGTGCGGGGACGTCGTCGTCATAACTCACCTCCAAGCTGGGTCGACTGCAGGACGTGCGCCGCCGCAAGAGGTACCAACACATGCACGGACCGCAGACCGGAAACGACTCACACAATGCGACTGCGCGTGAGCCTAATCCTGCCGGACACGGGATCGAACCACGTCCTTGCAGGTGAGACGCCTAGCCCGGCGGTTGGGTTCCTGCGGCAAGCGGTGACCGGATTTCGGTCCCGCTGTCGTCGGTCGTCGCTCGCGCCGCGGTGAAGAGTTACTGCTTGCTCTTCGCGGCTCGTACCCGGCGGCCCCACAACACGATCAGCAGCAGGCCGACGGCGACACCGCCGACTATCAGTTTACGCCTGGCCTGTTCGGCCTCTGCACGCTCGGTGGCCTCGTCGGTGATGATCGGGCCCAGACCTGCGGTGTCGGCGGCGGGTTCGCGCGATTTCCGGGTCGTGCTGGAGGCCGGCTTGGAGCGCGTGGCGGACGTGCTCGCCCGGGGTTTGCGGGTCGCGGATTTCTCCGTTTTTTCCTTCGATCGAGTGGTGGTCGTCGTGGTCTGCTCGGCCGCTTGCCTGGCCGCCTGGGAACTCGACGGCTGCTGATCCGAGGCCAGGCCGAGGATCGGCACCAGCGCCGCGAGCACGGCGACCACCAGCAGCGCGTAGCCGGCCACCCGCAGCTTGTTGATGCTGCGCCGTTCCTTGCCACCACCCGGTGCCTGCGCCGGCTGCGGCGCGGACGGCTTCGGTGGCTGGATCGGCGCCCGCTCACCCGCTGCGGGCTGCTGCGCGGCCTCCGGCGGTCGGCTGCCTGCATCTGGCCGGGTCATGCCTTCCTCGGGGCGAGGCGGCTGCTCTGAGTCACCACCGCTAACCGTCATGGGTGACAAACTTACTCGTCGACGGCGTCCAGAATGCGTTGCGCCGCGAGACTCGCCGTCATCTCACCCGCGCGTACCAGCTCTTCGACCTCCTGGGCGACCTTGCGGACCGCGGGCCGCTCGGTCAGCCGGGCCAGCAGCTGCTCCCGCACGATCGACCAGGTCCAGTCGACCTGCTGCCTGCCGCGCTTGGCCACCAGCTCGCCGGAGTCCCGCAGCCGGGTGTGGTGCTCGACGACCTTCTCCCACACCTTGTCCAGCCCGGCACCGGTCAGGCCGCTGCAGGTGAGCACCGGCGGGATCCACGGCGCGCCCTTGCCGAACAGCATGCGCATCGCTCCGGACAGCTCCCTGGCGGCCTTGCGGGCGTCCGGTTCGTGCTCGCCGTCGGCCTTGTTCACCGCGATCACGTCGGCCAGTTCGAGGATGCCGCGCTTGATGCCCTGTAGCTGGTCTCCGGTGCGGGCCAGGGTCAGGTAGAGGAACGTGTCGACCATGTTGGCCACGGTGACCTCGGACTGCCCGACGCCCACCGTCTCCACCAGCACCACGTCGTAGCCCGCGGCTTCCATCAGCACGATGGACTCCCGGGTGGCGCGGGCCACCCCGCCCAGCGTGCCCGCGTTCGGCGACGGCCGGATGAACGCCGCCGGGTCGTTGGCCAGCTTGGCCATGCGGGTCTTGTCCCCCAGGATGCTGCCGCCGGTCCTGGTCGACGACGGGTCCACGGCCAGCACCGCGACCTTGTGCCCGGCGCCGGTCAGCTTGGTGCCGAGCGCCTCGATGAACGTGGACTTGCCCACCCCGGGCACGCCGCTGATGCCCACCCGATGCGCGCCGCCGGAGTGCGGCAGCAGCTCCTGCAGCAGCTCGTGCGCCTTCTGCCGGTGATCCGCCCTGGTGGATTCGACCAGGGTGATCGCCCGGGACAGCATCCCACGATCGCCGGCGCGCACGCCCTTGGCGTACTCGGCGACGTCGATGGCGCGGCGCGCAGCCATAGGCAAGCCCACTTCCGTTTCCGCGTCGACCCGTGTCGGACTCTGTCGGACTACTCCGCGTGCAGCTGGGCGGCGAGCTTGTCGAGCAGGTCGACCGCCGCGTCGGCGATCACTGTGCCCGGCGGGAAGATCGCCGCGGCCCCCGCCTCGCGCAGGGCGTCGTGATCCTGCGGCGGGATGACGCCGCCCACCACGATCATGATGTCGTCCCTGCCGAGTGCGGTCAGTTCCTCCCGCAGCGCGGGCACCAGGGTGAGGTGCCCGGCGGCCAGCGAGGACACCCCGACGATGTGCACGTCGGACTCGACCGCCTGCCTGGCCACCTCGGCCGGAGTGGAGAACAACGGGCCGACGTCGACGTCGAAGCCCAGGTCGGCGAACGCGGTGGCGATCACCTTCTGGCCGCGGTCGTGGCCGTCCTGGCCCATCTTGGCGACCAGGATGCGCGGCCTGCGTCCTTCGGCGGCCGCGAACTGCTCGACCTTCTCCCTGACCGTCTCCACGTTCGGCGCGTCGCCGACCTCGTGCCGGTACACACCGGAGATCGTACGAATCTGTCCGGAATGCCTGCCCCAGACTTTCTCCAGGGCGGCCGAGATCTCCCCCACCGTGGCCTTGGCCCGCGCCGCGTCGATGGCCGCGGCCAGCAGGTTGCCGCCGGATTCGGCGGCGCGGGTCAGCGCGTGCAGGGTGCGGTCGACCTCCTCCTGGTCCCGCTCGGCGCGCAGCCGCTCCAGCTTGGCCAGCTGCTGGGCCCGCACACCGGCGTTGTCCACCTTGAGGACCTCGATCTCCTCGTCCTGGTCGACCCGGTACTTGTTCACCCCGATGACCGGCTGCCTGCCGGAGTCGATGCGGGCCTGGGTGCGCGCGGCGGCTTCCTCGATGCGCAGTTTGGGGATGCCCTCGTCGATGGCCTTGGCCATGCCGCCCGCCTGCTCGACCTCGGTGATGTGCCCCCACGCCTTGCGGGCCAGGTCGTAGGTCAGCCGCTCCACGAACGCCGATCCGCCCCACGGGTCGATCACCCTGGTGGTGCCGGATTCCTGCTGCAGCAGCAACTGGGTGTTGCGGGCGATGCGCGCGGAGAAGTCGGTGGGCAGCGCCAGCGCTTCGTCCAGCGCGTTGGTGTGCAGCGACTGGGTGTGGCCTTGGGTGGCGGCCATGGCCTCCACGCAGGTGCGGATCACGTTGTTGTAGACGTCCTGGGCGGTCAGCGACCAGCCGGAGGTCTGGCAGTGCGTGCGCAGGCTGAGCGATTTGGGCGACTTCGGGTCGAACTGCTTGACCAGCTTCGCCCACAGCAGCCGGGCCGCCCGCATCTTGGCGACCTCCATGAAGAAGTTCATGCCGATCGCCCAGAAGAACGACAGCCGGGGAGCGAACTTGTCGATGTCCAGCCCGGCGGCCAGGCCGGCGCGGATGTACTCGACGCCGTCGGCGAGCGTGTAGGCCAGCTCCAGGTCCGCGGTCGCCCCGGCCTCCTGCATGTGGTAGCCGCTGATCGAGATGGAGTTGAACCGCGGCATGTGCTGCGAGGTGAAGGCGAAGATGTCGGAGATGATCCGCATCGACGGCTGGGGCGGGTAGATGTAGGTGTTGCGGACCATGAACTCCTTGAGGATGTCGTTCTGGATGGTCCCGGTCAGCTGCTCCGGCTTGACCCCTTGTTCTTCCGCCGCCACCACGTACAGCGCCATCACCGGCAGCACGGCGCCGTTCATGGTCATCGACACCGACATCTTGTCCAGCGGGATGCCGTCGAACAGCTGCCGCATGTCATAGATGGAGTCGATCGCCACGCCCGCCATGCCGACGTCACCGGCCACCCTGGGGTGGTCGGAGTCGTAGCCGCGGTGGGTGGCCAGGTCGAAGGCGACGCTGAGGCCCTTCTGCCCGGCGGCCAGGTTGCGACGGTAGAACGCGTTGGACTCCTCTGCGGTGGAGAACCCGGCGTACTGGCGGATCGTCCACGGCTGCGTGACGTACATCGTCGGGTACGGGCCGCGCAGGTACGGGGCGATGCCGGGGTAGGTGCCGAGGAAGTCCAGCTCGGCAGTGTCCGAGGCGTCGTAGAGCGGTTTGATCTCGATGCCCTCGGGGGTTTCCCAGGTCAGCGCGTCCGGGCCCTTGCCGGTCGCGGCCTGCACCGCCGCCGCCCACTGGTCGGTGCCGGCCGGCTCGGGGCACCCGAGGTCGACACGGGTGAAGTCGGGGATGGTCATGCTCACGCCACCTCCAAATGCTCGAGCGTGGCGGTCAGCACCTCGAGCGCGTTGCATCCGGCGTAGACGAAACCGTCGATGCCCTGATAGGCGTCGGAAGGCTTGCCTGCCAGCAGGATCCGGGTGGCGCCCGCCTTGCGCAGCGCCGCCGCGACCTCGTCGGCCTGCTCCTGGTAGGCCAGGTCCGTGCCGCACAGACAGGCCACCGTCGTGTGGCTGCGCAGGAACGCGGCCACGACGTCGGCGACCGAGGACGTGGCCCCGGGGTTGACCGCCTCGATGCCACCGGCCGCGAACAGGTTCGCCGCGAACGTGGCTCGCGCGGTGTGCTGGGCGACGGTGCCCAGCGTCGCCAGAAAGACCCTGGGGCGGCCGCCCGGGTTGGCGTCGGCCCGATCACGCAGCCGTTCGAACTCCTGCCCGTAGCGGATGGACGGCAGCCCGCCCGTCCGGGCAGGCGGCAGCGGTTTGCGTTCGATGGCCCGTTCGTGCAGATCCGGGAACTCCGAGACCCCGGTGAGCGGGTCCTTGCGGGTCGCCAGGTTCTGCGCGCGGGCCTGCCAGGTCGCCTCCAGCCGCTCGGCCAGCGCGCCGCTGTCCAGCGCGGCCACGATGCCGCCGAGCCCTTCCAGTTCCTGGAACTCCCGCCACGCGGCCGTGGCGAGGTCGTCGGTGAGCTTCTCGACGAACCACGAGCCGCCCGCCGGGTCGATGACGCCGGCCAGTTTCGACTCCTCCGCCAGGATCGTCGAGGTGTTGCGGGCGATGCGGCGGCTGAAGGTGTCCGGCAGGCCGATGGCGGCGTCGAACGGCAACACGGTCACGGCGTCGGCGCCACCGACCGCAGCGGCGAAGCATGCCACCGTGCCACGCAGCATGTTCACGTACGGGTCGCGCTTGCTGACCATCGCCGAAGACGTGACAGCGTGCTGCACTTGCGGAACGCCGACCGCGCCGGAGACCTCGCACACCCTGGCCCACAACCGGCGGGCCGCGCGCAGCTTGGCGATGGTGAGGAACTGATCCGTGGTGGCAGCGAAGCGGAACTCGAGCTGAGCGGCGGCCTGCTCCACCGGCAGGCCGGCCTCGGTGAACGCGCGCAGGTACGCCACCGCCGCGGACAGCGCGGCGGCGAGTTCCTGGGCGTCCGAGCCGCCTGCCTCGTGGTACGGGGTCCCGTCGACCACCGTGCTGCGAGCCTTCGGGTACCTGGCGGCGATGCGTGCGGCGAACTCTGCGGCCGGGCGCAGTTCGTGCGGCTCGCCGGTGCGGGCACGCAGCCCGATCGGGTCGGCACCGAAGGTGGCGACGACCTCGGAGTCCGGGACGTTGCGCTCCGCGAACAGCTGCAGCAGCGCGTCGGCCGCCTCGGCGTAGCGCTCGCCCATGTCGAGCACCACCGGCGCCATTTCCACGTAGACACCGTGCAGGATCTCCGGCAGCTGCGCGGGCGGCAGGTCACGCAGCCAGACGCTGGTGGCCCCGTTCTCCAGGTCGGTCAGGATCGCCGCGTTCGTCGCGCCGACGTCGGGGTCGGTGTGCAGGGTGCGGTTGTCCCAGCCGCCACGACGCCCCTCGGCACGGCTGCCCCGCACATACGGCGGCAGGCCGGGAACACCGGCCGGAGGCAGGCCCTCGACGTCGCGCGCCGTGTAAAGCGGCTTGATGGTGATGCCGTCGTACGTCGTCGACTCCAGAGCCCGTTCCGGGACGTCCCCGAACTCGCGACCCAGCTTGCGCAGTACCCCGGTGACCAGCTCCTGCCACTCCTGGTGGCTCGGCGTGGGGAAGTCCGCGGCCAACGTCAGCGTCGCCGGCTCCGCGTTCGACTGATCAGACGGCCCTGTCATACCCAGCAATGCTAGGCGTCACGGCCGCGGTCGCGCTGTGACGCTAATCGCGATTCACCTGTGCTTCGACGCCTTGTCGCCGGAATAGCCGAATCGCCTGGCCGATCGATCGATCTGGGCCACGCGCCGCATGGCGGACATCAGCGCGTCACCGAGCACCGTGCCGGCGACGACGATCTCCACCTGCTGCTCCAGCGACTTGCCGTCGAGCAGCGAGACGTCCAGATCCGCGATCCGGCCGATCAGGTCGGCCCGGTCGTCGATCTGCTCCAGCAGCACCGGCTCGAGCTCGGCGATGGTGGCCACCACTTTGGCCAGCGCGCCCACCACCGGCGAATCCAGCGGGACGAGCCACCCGTGGTCGGCGATCAGCTTGCGCACCCGCTCCCGGGCGGCGTTGGCGCTCTCGCTGTCGTCGTCCGGGTCCAGGCCGGGCTGGGTCACCGTCTCCTGCGCGACGCCGAAGATGTCGTGCTGGCCGAGCTCGTCCGAGTCCACCGCGGCAAGAACCCTGGTGACCTGCGCCAACGACAGGCCGCCCACGTCCAGCATGGCCCGGATGAGGCGCAGCCTGCGCACGTGCGCCTGGCTGTAGCGGGCCTGGTTGGGGCTGGTGCGTTCGCCGGGCGGCAGCAGGCCCTCGCGCAGATAGAACTTGATCGTCGCCACCGGCACCCCGGACTCGCGGCTCAGCTCGGCCATGCGCATGGGCTGCTCCTTCCGCCTCTTATAGATAGCGTAGCTATCTAATACGGATAGTGCTGCTATCTAATACGGATAGTGCTGCTATCTATTTGATGAGGTGATCGTCGTGAGTACTGTGCCTGTGGTTCGCCGATGGCGGGACGTCACCCGCGGCTGGGACCCGGCCATGCTGGCGTTGGCCGGGTTGATGGCCGTGATGACGGTGGTGTCGCTCGGCGGTCTGGTGCTGGACGACCGGCTGCTCGGCGGCCAGCCGATCTGGGCGAAACCGCTGAAGTTCTCGATCTCCATCGCGCTGTACGCGCTGACCTGGGCCTGGCTGAACTCGTTGATCACGCGGGCGCCGCGGCTGACGCGATGGGGGTCGCGGATCGTGATGGCGTTGCTGTTGCTGGAGATGGTCGCCATCGTGGGCCAGGTCGTCCGCGGCCGGGCCAGCCACTTCAACAACGAGACCCTGTTCGACAACTGGGTCTTCCGGATCATGGGCGCGGCGATCACCGGCGCTTGGATCGTGACGCTGGTGCTGACGGTGCTGATCTCGCGCAGCGAGGTGTCCGACCGCGCGTCGCGGGCCGCCGTGCGGCTCGGCCCGGCGATCTCCCTGTACGGCATGGCCGTGGCGTATCTGATGGCGGTGCCGACCGCGGAGCAGGTGGACCGGATGCAGGCGGGCCAGCGGCCGTCGATGATCGGCGCGCATGCGGTGGGAGTGCCGGACGGCGGGCCCGGCTTGCCACTGCTCGGCTGGAGCACGACCGGTGGCGATCTGCGCATCCCGCACTTCATCGGGCTGCACGCCCTGCAGGCCCTGCCGCTGCTGGCCATCGCGCTGACCGCGCTGGCCGTCCGGTGGCCGGTGCTGCGGGACGAGCTGGTCCGGCTGCGCCTGGTGCGCATCGGTGGCGCGGCCTACTTCGGGTTGTGCCTGCTGGTCACCTGGCAGGCGCTGCGCGGCCAGCCGATCGTGGCACCGGACGCCGTCACGCTGGTGGCCTTCGGCCTGCTGGTCACGGCGACGGCGTTGGCGGCGGCCTGGGCCGTGCGTGCCGGGGTGCCGCGGCATGAGCCGCCGCAGTCCGGGCAGCCGGAGCAGCCGGAGCAGTCGGAGCAGCCGCAGCGTGAGCGGGTGGCGGCATGAGCGAGACGATGTTCGGCCTGGCCTTCTGGGTCACGGTCCCGTTCTGGGCGGCAATGATCTTCCTGCCGCGGTGGAGCTGGACTCAGCGGGTGATCGGCTCGCCGCTGATCATGCTGCCGACCCTGGTGGTGTACCTGGTGCTGGCCGTGCCGGTGCTGCCGGAGCTGTGGGCGGTGGTCAGCACGCCCGAGCTGGCGGAGTTCCGTGGCTTCGCAGGCGGGGCCGACGGCGCGGCCCTGCTGTGGGCGCAGGTCATTGCCTGGGACCTGTTCATCGGGCGGTGGATCTATTTCGACGGCCTGCGCCGCGGGGTGCCGCCGTGGGTGATGGCGCCGGTTTTGTTGCTGACCGTCCTGTTGTCCCCGATCGCGGTGCTGATTTGGTTCGGATTTCGTGCCGTACGCCCCGCACGGCCGGGACATGATCGGCGAGAATACGAGAGTGCCGTCGGAGCATGACCCGGAAACCGCGGAGCGGCTGGTTGCAGGCCGGTACCGGCTGCGGTCGCCGCTGGGCCACGGTGCGATGGGGACGGTCTGGGCGGCGTTCGACGAGTTCCTGCGGCGGTCGGTGGCGGTCAAGGAAGTCCGGCTGCCGCCCGGCCTGCCCGAGCTCGAGGCCGAGCAGCTGAAGGAGCGGGCGCTGCGGGAGGCCAGGGCCATCGCAGCGCTGACCCATCCGAACGTGATCACGTTGCACGACGTGATCCAGCAGGACGGGGCGCCGTTCGTGGTCATGGAGCGCTTCCCCGGCGTCAGCCTGGCGGAGCTGCTGGCCCGCCACGGCCCGTTGACCGCGGGACAGGCCGCCACCGTGGGTGATGCGCTGGCCGCCGCGCTGGAAGCCGCGCACGCGGCAGGCATCACTCACCGGGACGTCAAACCCGGCAACGTGCTGGTGTCGGCGGACGGCCTGGTCAAGCTCACCGACTTCGGCATCGCCCGCAGTGTCTCGGAACTCACCATGACCGCGTCGGGCATCATGCTGGGCTCCCCGGCGTACATGGCGCCCGAGGTCGCCAGCGGCAAACGGGCCACCCCGTCCGCGGACATGTGGAGCCTGGGCGCGACGCTGTTCGCCGCCGTCGAGGGCCGGCCGCCGTACGACGCCGAGGGCGACCCGCTGAAGACGGTGGACGCGGTGATCCATGACGAAGTGCCGCAGCCCAGCCCGGGGCCGCTTGCGGAGCTCATCAGCACCCTGATGACCAAGGACCCGGACGCTCGGCCGCTGCCCGCCGACGTCCGCCGCACCCTGCACGATCTGCGCGCGGAGCCGGGTCCGCTGTTCCCAGCGGCGCTGTTCGACGACCTGTTGCCGGAGGACGTCGGCGGCAAGGCAAACGAGAAGGCAGGCGGAAACGCAAGCGGGAACGCTGGCGGCAATGCTGACGAAAACACCGGCGACGATGATGCCGGCTCTGCCGTGAGCGTCGCCGGGAATGGCCTCGAGGCCCGTGAACAGTCGGATGGTGCGGGTGACCCTGCCCCACTGGCAGACGACCCCGGGCCGTTGCCATTCGCGGTCACGGAAGCCGCCGAGCGCGAGGCCGTCGAGGAAATGTCGACGGCGCTGCCGCAACCCCGGCGACGTTCCCGATTGGCCACGGCCGGGCTTGGCCTCGCTGCCGTGCTGCTCTTCGTGGCGACCCTGGCGGGTGGTTTCGCGGCATCTCGGGTGCTGGCCGGCGAGCCGGTCCTGCCGCCACCGCCCCGGCCGACTCCCGAGCGGGCGCAGCCCCCCGCGACGGCGACCTACGCCAAGGCGATGCCGCGAACGGACAACGCCTCGATGCTGGTCGGCGAACCACCCGCCCAGTTCACCATCGACGTGCCGGTGGACTGGACCAAGTTCGTCACCCAGCAGTCCCTGGGGCACCTGCCCACCAGCACGTTGATCGAGTACGTCTCGCCGGACGGCAGCAAGGTGCTGAGCGTCGAGCGGTTCCCCGAGTTCTTTGCCGAACCGCTCGATGGCACCTTCGACGAGTACGTCGACGCGGTCGTCTCCATGTGGCCGGAAGGCGACGTGGTGGTGGTCCAGTACGAGACCGAGCGCACCCGTGGCCGCCTGACTTACCGCACGGTGGATTCTGGCTCGACCACCGATGACGCGCCGGACACCAGGATTGCCCGGACGACGTTCGTCGCCCTGAACCGGCTCGACTCGGACCTGTGGGTGGTCTCAGTGACCGTTCCGGCGGAGGAGGAGCGCGCCGGACGCGTGCAGCTGTTCGAACGGCTGGCCAAAACATTCGCCGCGCAGTGAGGACGTCCGCGGTACCGGCGCGCATGAGCGGGCCCCTGCTCGGCACCATCAACGGCCACGTGTCTGCCCGCGGTACCGGTGCGCATGGGCGGGCCACTCTGACACTCCTACTCGTACCGGGCCGCGCTACCCGAAGCGTCGAGCATGCCGTGTGTTTCGCGCGGGGCGCACCTGTCGCCCGAAGGCGTCTCGTTACCCTCCCCGACAAGCAGGGCGATGCTCTCGCACATAAGGCCAGTTCCGACCAGGCCTCGTTGCTGACGTCAGCCGCCCCCTGGACACAAGGCGCTGCAGCTGACCGGCTTGCCGCGCGCACTCGGAGGTGCCCGACACAACCTACGCCCACCTCCACCAGTGCCACCGCGCAGTCACAGGTCCGCGACACCTGCCGAGGCCCGCACGACACGGCGACTAGAGCCCCGGACGCTCCCGCCCCGTCAGCCACCGTCAAGCCATAACGAACAACCGCGCACGCCTCGGCTAGCACACCCACCCACGGACAGCTGGAGCCACGATCGTCCGCCACACGGCCCAGTGCAGCGCACCAGCAAACCACCTTCACCCGGAAGGACGTTCGCACAAGGGAACCCACAGCCGAAGCCCGCCGTCTCAACCACAGGCCGAGGTGACAGCGCGTTTCAGGGATCCGCTGACACCCAGCGTGAGCATCGGTACCCTTGACCGCGCATGACCACTGCAGGGGAGGACGACAGATGACCGACACGGGCCCGGCTTCATCGGGGGCAACCGGCACCGAGTCGCAAGAAGAGCAGGCCCCGCGTTACAAGAGCCCTACCGAACAGTTCCTGGAGAAGTTCCCCATCTTCGGTCCCCTGTTCAACGCTGTCTCCACGGCAGGGCAGGCCAGCTCCGGTTCGGGCGAGTTCCGGTTCAGTCCCGAGGAGGTCAAAGCACTCCGCGATGAGTTCGAGAGCGAAGTCGACGAGATTCGCACCGTGCTGAGGGACTTCGAAATGATGTCCATAAACCTACAACCGCTCGCCGATGACCCTGCTAGTCGCTCTCATCTCATGGCTACAGTGGATCATTTCGAGGTGGCCCGAGCGGCAATCATGCAGCAACGCGAGTTCGCCGCAGACTTCGTCGCCGCATTGAGCGCTGCACTCGACAGGAAACAGCAAGAAGACGACGCCGCCGCCGCCGACTTCGCGAAGCACACGAAAGAAGTGTCCACATGACGAGAGCGTTGATGCTCGTGGCTGCCGTCTGCATCGGCCTGACCTCAGCCGCCTGCTCCAACGATGAGGATGGGATCCCGGTTGGTGGGGACAACATCGACTCAACACCGTCCAGCACGCCAGGAAACGGTGCCGACGACGGCGTCCCTCAGAACGCACCAAAGGTCTCCAATCCTATTCCCAACCTTGAGAAGTACCTGCAAAAACCTTGCGATGCAATTCCGAAGGAGCAAGCAAGGCAGCTCGGCTTGAGCACAGCCACCCCCAACCCGGACCACGACAACGGCCCCACGTGCGAGTTCGCCGATGAGCAGGGCAACAGAGTAACCATCAACTTCAACAACAAGCAACCGCTCGGGATTGCCGGTGTTTACCGCAACCACGAACAGATCCCCCAATTCTACAAGTATTTCGAACCGACCGAAGTAGCCGGTTTCCCGGGAGTCTTCGCTAGCTCCATCGACGGTCGCGCGAGTGGCATGTGCAACCTCGCTGTCGGCATCACCGAGAACCAAGTACTCACTGTTAACGTGTCGATGTCGATCACACAGGCGACCGGCGAATCGGATTCATGTAAATTTGCCAAGAAGGCCGCTGAAACCGCTGCAACGACAATGAGTCGGGGATAAATCGGAGGGACAATGGGGCTCACCGCGGAACAAATAGCCCAGTACATGCAAGCGGGAAACCCTGAACGCTACCGCCCCGCTGAGGCCACCACGACAAAAATGACTAAGGCGTTCAAGGAACGCACATCGAACTTCAATAGCCTTGTAGCGAAGATGAAGTCAGCATGGACTGGCGAGTCCAGCGACGCAGCGGTGACCAGCCTAACTGCCCTACAAGAAGCTTTCACAGTATCCGCAGATAACCTGCACACGGTGTCCAAGCAGCTGGACGGGCAGGCCGAGAACTTCACGAGGACGAAGAATGAGATCGGTCCTGGTCCTGGGCCGAAGCCGGAGCTCGACTTCTTCGGGAAGTACCTGCCGATCTTCTCCGACCAGGACGAAAAGCTCGAGAAGTGGAACGAGGAAGCTGCTCGCGTCGTCGAGGTGTACAACAAGTACGTCGAGGGGACCAACGAGAACGCTCGTTCCATCCCGACCAACTACGGTGAGCTGGTCGGCAGCCCCAAAGGCCTGAAGTTCACCGTCGAAGACTCCGGCGGCGGAGGCGGCAAAAAGGTCGGTGGCGGGTTCAAGGGCGGTAGCAACAACTACTCCGGCCACACCACGACCTCCGGCTACACCGGTGGCCCGATCTCCTCGGACCCGACCGGCCTGGGCACCTACGGCGGTGGATCCGGCACGTCTGGTACCGGAGGAGGTACCGGAACGTCCGGCACCGGTGGCGTCGGTGGCGTCAATCTGCCCGGTGGACCAGGCGGCACCGGAGGCACCGGCAGCAGCACCCTGCCCTCCGGCGGCCAGTCCGGCTCACTTCCCGGCGGCCTGCCACCCGGCGCGGTACGGCTGCCTGACGGCAGCATCCGCTACCCGGACGGCACCATCCGCACCCCGGATGGTCGGCTCATTCCGCCTGGCGCGACGCGCGCGAGCTCGCGCGGTGGCGGCTTCCGCAGCAGCAGCGACGGCGCCAGTGGCTTCGCTGCCGGTGGCGCGGCGGCGGCCGCCGGCATGATGGGCGGCGGCATGATCGGCGCCGCGGGTGGTGGCGATCACGCCGCGCCTGGTGCGCGCAGCGGGTTCGGCCCCGGCGGTTCCGCGGGTGCGGGCCCGGGCGCCGGCATGGCCGCAGGCAAAGGCATGGGCGGCATGGGTGCCGGTATGGGCCGCGGCGGCATGATGGGCGGCATGATGGGTGCCGCCGGCCGTGGCGGTAAAGGCGAAGAGGACAAGGAACACAAGGACGAGTACTACGTCAAGCAGGAGATGGACCCTGGCCTGAAGACCGAGGTGGACGAGTACGGTGAGAAACTCATCGACGAATCCACCGGTATGACGGTCGTTCCACCAGTCATTGGCGAGTAACCCGTGCTACTGCCCAACCCAGTCTGGCTGACACCCGACACACTCGACTATTTCGCTGCTCGCCAGGGGCTCCGGCTGCCCGCGACGCTGCGGCCGGAGCCCATCTGGCGCGACGAGGAGGAGCTGCGCGCCCTCAGCGGCCAGGCGCACGCCGAGCTCGAGGAGCAAGGCCTGCTCGACCGCGGAGCCCCAAGCGTCGAGCTGGTCATAGCGCTACGTGCGCTCTGTGCTGCCGAGGAGGAGTGCTACGTCTACGCAGCGACGAAGGAAAAACAAACCCGGCTGCACAGCGGCCTGAGCGGCACCGACAGCGTGATCGCCCGGCTCGTCGTCGGCGAGGAAAAGATCGAGCTGCGCGACATCCGCGCCGACACGCTGATCGACGAGATCGTCAACAACCTCGACCCGTGCCCGCCGGCGAGGGAACAGACCATCACCTGCCGGGCGCAGGAGCTCACCCAGCGCAGCTCGGGCATCGCCGTCGAGCGCACCCTGACCCGTGAAGCTCGCCGCATGCAGGCGCTGCACGATCCCAAATCCCGCCTGGCCGTGAACAAGATCATGCTCGCCGTGCGGGACAGCCTGGGGCGGCGCCACACCAGCGGCACGCGGTCGCCCGTCGTGCTCGACGTCGAACCGGGCGTGCGGTGGATCACCTACGTCACCGGCGAAGACAACGATCTGTACCTCAACGCCAGAGGTGCCGATCGTGCGGTGATCGTCGAGCACGTCGGCCGCGAGCTGAGCCTGCTGAAGTCGCAGCACAACTAGGTGGGCGCAATGGAGTCCGGACGGCGTAGGACGACCCCGTGGGAGAGGCTGCCGACCGATCCGGACGACGCGGTGATCTGGGATCGGGAAGGTGATCGGTTCGTCGGCTACCTGCGCCCATGGCATCTGGCGATGGTGCGCGCCCAGGTCGAGTTCATCAGCGCGCTCACCCAGTACCGGCTTGCCGAACACTCCGTCGGCGGCCCGCTCGCGCCGATCGACCCGCGGCTGGACGCCGTCCTGGAACTGCGCAGGCAAACCTGGGCCGGGGAGCGCACCGAACTCGAGCTGCTCATCCCCATGGCCAACCGGTACCGCCGGGTGCTCGACCTGCTGCCCCGGGGAGGCACACGGCTGTACCTGCCCGACTTCACCGCGCGCCATGACCTCGGCGTCACCGCACTCGACCTGGTGCAGCTCCTGGACCGCTGGTTGCTCGCGCTCTACACCGGGGAGACCCTGCACGAGCCGATCGGCCCGTCCGCCGTGGACGACTTAGCGTCGATCCGGGACTGGCTGACCCACCAGATCGTCACCCAGCTGATGCCGGACGAAGGCGATCCCCTCCCCCGGTACGGGATCTCCTGACGCAGCGGGCGAAACGCACCCGCCGCTGGACGCAGTGGTGCCAGGACCGCCACCGAAGCTGGTAGACAAGGCCGCCGGACGCAGTGGTGCGGACCGCCGCCGAAAGCGGTGGACAAGACCCCATCGAAGGCAGCAGACAAGACCGCTACCGGACGCGGTAGACAAGACCGCCACCGGAAGCGTAGGCCAGCACCCGCCGCCACCAGCCGCCGACGGACGAACTCACCAGGCAAGCGACTGGTACGTACCCGAGACCAGCAATCTGCGAGCGCGAAGTGCTCGGCGTATCTTGCGCCATCCGTGGCGGCGACCACGGTTCCAAGGACACCGATGCACACAAGTAGGTGCCTGCCGGTTTGAGAGTGGCAGATGCTCGTGCCGGGCACAGCACCACCACGCCAGCGGCGGCCCCGCTGGAGACATCGCCCGGGCCCACCTTGTGGTTGTCAGGTGGTCAAGTAGCCATGGCTATCGAGGTCCACCATCTGCGGCCGGCACCCGGTGCGAAGCGGGACAAGGTCCGCGTCGGCCGGGGGTGACGGCTCGGGCAAGGGCCACCCCAGGACCAACGCCGAACCGCACCCACGACCGACAGCCAACCCCACCCCACCACCAACACCGGACCGCACCACACGACCGAAACCGACCCCCACCCCACAGCCAACACCCGACCGCACCCCACCACCGACACCCGACCGCACCACACGACCGGCACCGGACCGCACACGGGATCAACGGTGGACCTCGCCCCCGGGTTGGCAGTGGACACCAGGACCTGGGTACCGGTCAGCATGGCGGGCTTGGCGGGCCGAAGCGAGGACGGGTCGCTGCGCGACCGAGCGACTTGTCACGCACTCGGGACACATGCCGCCACCGGCGTCGGCCGAACATCTAGGCTGCAATCCGTGACAGCTGACAACGTTGACAACGTGGACAACGCAGCGGCCGCGGCCCACGAACTGGCCCGGCGCACCGGAGTGGCCAAACACGACTTGGCGCTCATCCTCGGCAGCGGCTGGCGTCCTGCCGCCGACGTGATCGGCGCCCCCACCGCCGAGATCCCGCTGCACGAACTCCCCGGCTTCGCCGCGCCGACCGCCATCGGGCACGGCGGCACAGCGCGGTCGGTCGAACTCGGCAACGGCCGTCGCGCGCTGGTGCTGCTCGGCCGCACCCACCACTACGAAGGCAAGGGCATGGCGGCCGTCGTGCACGGGGTGCGTACCGCTGCCGCTGCCGGTGTGCGCACGGTGCTGCTGACCAACGCCGCCGGTGGCCTGCGCGAGGACATGCAGGTCGGCCAGCCGGTGCTGATCAGCGACCACCTGAACCTGACCGGGCTGTCGCCGCTGGTCGGCCCGCACTTCGTCGACCTCACCGACCTCTACTCCCCCAGGCTGCGACAGCTCGCCAAGGAGATCGACCCCACCCTCACCGAAGGCGTCTACGCGGGCATGGTCGGGCCGCACTACGAAACCCCGGCCGAGATCCGCATGCTCCGCACCCTCGGCGCCGACCTGGTCGGCATGTCCACCGTGCTGGAGGCCATCCAGGCCCGCGCACTCGGGCTCGAGGTCTTCGGCCTGTCCCTGGTCAGCAATTTGGCCGCCGGCCTGTCCGGTCAGCCGCTCGACCACGAAGAGGTCGTCGAAGCGGGCCGGGCGGCCGCCAACCGGATGGGTTCGCTGCTGCGCGAGCTCATGATGCGGGCATGAGCATCCCGGCAGAACTGCGCGACGCCGCCTACCGGTGGATCGCCGACGACATCGACGAAGCGACCAAGGCCGAGCTCCAGCAGGTCCTCGCCCGCGCACTGGGCGGTGACCCCGCCGCACGCGACGACCTCGCCGACCGCATGGCCGGGCCGCTGAAGTTCGGCACCGCGGGCCTGCGCGGCCCGGTGCGTGCCGGGCCGAACGGCATGAACCGCGCGGTGGTCGTCCGCACCACGGCTGGCGTGGCGTCGTGGCTCCAGGCCAACGGCCACGGCGGCGGGCTCGTCGTCGTGGGGCGCGACGCCCGACGTGGCTCCGAAGCCTTCGCCGCGGACGCCGCGGGAGTCCTCGCCGCTGCCGGGTTCGACGTGCGGCTGCTGAGCCGCCCGCTGCCGACACCGGTACTGGCTTTCGCCGTGCGGCACCTTGGTGCGGTCGCGGGAATCCAGATCACCGCGTCCCACAATCCCGCGCCGGACAACGGCTACAAGCTCTACGACGCCAGCGGGGCACAGATCATCCCACCCGCGGACACCGAGATCGAAGCGGCCATCGCCGAGGTCTCCTCGGCACACGCCGTTCCTCGCGCCACGACGTACCAGACACTGGCCGACGACGTCGTGGAGGCCTACCTGGAACAGGTCGCGCAGGTGCCTCGGCTCTCGGCGCGCGACATCCGGATCGCGGTGACCGCGCTGCACGGAGTCGGTGCGCAGACTGCGGCCGAAGCCTTCCGCCGCGCCGGCTTCACCGACGTGCACTTCACCCAGGACACTCCCGACCCCGACTTCGGCGGGATGACCTTCCCCAACCCCGAGGAGCCCGGCGCCTGCGACGAGCTTCTCGCCTTGGCCAGGCGCATCGACGCCGACATCGCGATCGCCTTCGACCCGGACGCCGATCGCTGCGCGGTCGGCGTCCCGGACGGCTCGGCTGACGGTGGCTGGCGCATGCTCTCCGGGGACGAAACCGGCGGGCTTCTGGGCGAGCACGTGCTGGCGACCGAACCCACCACCGAGGGGGTGCTGGTGGCCACGACCATCGTTTCCTCCTCCTTGCTGAAGTCGATCGCCGCCGCGCACGGCGCGCAGTACACCGAGACGCTGACCGGCTTCAAGTGGCTGGCCCGTGCCGGCGACAACCTGGTGTTCGCCTACGAGGAAGCGCTGGGGCTGTGCGTCGACCCCGCCGCGGTGCGGGACAAGGACGGGATCTCCGCGGCGTTGATGGTCGCCGGATTGGCCGCTGCCCGGAAGGCCGCCGGATCGTCGCTGCTGGAGGGACTTGACGAGCTCGCGCGCCGCCACGGGGTGCATCTGACCCAGCAGATCTCGATCCGGCTGGGATCTCCGGCGCAGGCGGCCGAGCGCGTGGCGCGGCTGCGCGCCGAGCCACCGGCAACCCTCGCCGGCACGCCCGCCGAGCTGGACGATCTCCGGCCCAGGACCGACGGGATCCGGCTGCTGGCGGACGGGCTGCGAGTGGTGGTCCGGCCCTCCGGGACCGAGCCGAAACTCAAGGCGTACCTGCAGGTCGTGCAGCCCGTCCCGGCCGACGACCAGCTTGCCGCGAGCCGCCGGGAAGCCGAGCGGAAGATGTCAGCACTGCGCGCAGATGTGCGGCAGTTGCTCGGTGCGTAGCGTGGTCGTCGCGCGAGCCGCGCGACGACCGACGGGCACGAGGTGACGACGAAAGGACGACATGGCGCGACTGCTGATCGTTCACCACACGCCTTCGCCCAATGTCGCGGCGATGTTCGAGGCCGTGGTCGACGGCGCCACCACCGACGAGATCGAGGGCGTCGAAGTGGTCCGCAAGGCCGCCCTGGCCGCCACGCCGACCGATGCACTCCAGGCGGACGGCTACATCCTCGGCACGCCGGCCAACCTCGGCATGATGAGCGGCGCGCTGAAGGTCTTCTTCGACACGATCTACTACCCCTGCCTGGATGACACGCGCGGCCGCCCGTACGGCCTGTACGTGCACGGCAACAACGACACCACCGGCGCCATCCGCGGCATCGAATCGATCGTCACCGGGCTGGGCTGGCAGCGTGTCACCGCAACCGTCTCGGTGACCGGGGAGCCGACCAAGGAGGACCTGGAAGCCTGCTGGAACCTGGGCGCCACGGTCGCCGCCAGCCTCATGGCGTGACCCGATCGGAGCACGGGACGGCCGATGATCATGATGATGTCGTGACGTTCGCAGCGGACACCTGGTGGCAGAACCCGTTCGGCGGCCAGGCCGAGCCGGACGCCGTCGTGCCCGCCGTCACCGGCATCATCGCGCTGTTCGTGGTGCTGTCCGGCCGTCCGTGGCGAGTGGCCCGGCACGTGGTGACCCTGGTGCACGAGGGTGGACATGCCCTGGCCGCGGTGCTGGCCGGCCGCAGGCTGGAGGGCATCCGCCTGCACTCCGACACCTCGGGCCTGACGTTCTCCCGCGGCAGGCCGACCGGTCCGGGCGTGGTGTTCACCATGCTCGCCGGTTACCCCGCTCCCGCCGTCCTCGGCGTGGTGTTCGCCGGACTGGCCGCCGCCGACCGGATCTCCGCCGTGCTGATCATCGCGGCCATCGGCATCTGCGGCATCCTGGTCATGATCCGCAACGTCTACGGCGTCTTCGTGGTGCTGCTGACCGCCTTCGTGCTCGCCGTCGTGGCGTTCACCGGGCCGGCGAATCTCATCTCCGCCTTCGTCTACACCATCACGTGGCTGCTGCTGCTCGGCGCGATCCGCCCGCTGTTCGAGCTGCAGGCCAAACGCCGCCGCGGCGCCGCCTACAACTCCGACGTGGACCAGCTGGCCAGGTTGACCGGTGTCCCGGGGTGGCTGTGGATCCTCATCCTGGGCGTCATGGTCACCTGCACCCTGGTCGTGGGCGGGGCCTGGCTGCTGGAACCGATGTTCCGGCGCATGTGAGCCGGCTCGCGCTCAGCAGCGCCGAACAAGACCCGGGGCCGCAGCGTAGTCGTGGCCGCTCCCGGCCGGCATCAGTTCTTCCGGTGCACCGCCAGCCCGGCGAAGCTCTGCACCACGGGCATCAGCTCGATGACGTTGATGTTGACGTGCGGTGGCTGGCTCGCCGCCCAGATGGCCGCCTCGGCGACGTCCTCCGGCGTCAGCGGCTCCGTGCCCTCGTACACCGCTGCGGCCTTCTCGTCGTCCTGCAACCGCACGTTCGAGAACTCCGTGTTCCCGGACAGCCCCGGCTCGATGCAGGTCACGCGCACCCCGGTGCCGTGCAGATCGCTGCGCAGGTTGAGGCTGAACTGCCGCACGAAGGCCTTCGTCGCGCCGTAGACGTTGCTCCCCGGGTACGGATACGTCCCCGCGATGGATCCGATGTTGATCACGTGCCCGGAACCCCGCGCGACCATGCCGGGCAGCACCGCCCGCGTGCAGTACACCAGCCCCGCGCAGTTGGTGTCGATCATCTGCTGCCAGCCGTCCAGGTCGGCCTCGTGCGCAGGCTCCATCCCCTTGGCCAACCCGGCGTTGTTCACCAGCACGTCGATGGTGGCGAACTCTTCCGGCAGCGTCTCGATCGCATGGTTGACCTGCACCCGGTCCCGCACGTCGAGCTCCAACGGGAGCACCGACGGACCCAGCTCGTCGGCGAGCGCTTGCACCCGCTCACGCCGCCGCGCCGCGGCGATCACCCGGTCGCCGCGGGCAGCCCAGCGGCGGACCATCTCGGCTCCGAACCCCACGCTGGCACCGGTGACGAACACCGTAGACGTCATGATCGACCTCCTTCGCGCCCGAGGGTAGCGAGCCGGCCACGACATGCGCCGTCGACCAGCCGCGTGCGCGCGAAGCCGGGTCACACGCCCATGGGATGCCAGACCGTCTTCTCCTCCAGGTACGGGCGCAGGCGCTCCAGGCCGGGGGTCGCGGTCCAGTCCGGCTCCTGCCGCGGAGCCCGCACCAGGCGCTTCACCGTGTCGGCCGCGGCGCGCTCCAGCTCGGCCCGGGCCGACGGTTCGACACCGGTGAGGTCGAGGGCGTTGACGTCGGCGTGCGAGGCCATCCACGGCGCCAGTTCCTCGGCCCGCCCGGTCAGCACGTTCACCACACCACCGGGGACGTCCGAGGTCGCCAGCACCTCGGACAGCGTCACCGCGGGCAGCGGACGTTCGGCGCTGGTCACGACCACCGCGGTGCAACCGGTGGCCAGCACCGGGGCCACCACGCTGACCAGCCCCAGCAGCGACGACTTCTGCGGGGCGAACACACCGACCACCCCGGTCGGCTCGGGCACGGTGAACGAGAAATACGGCCCGGCCACCGGGTTCGCCGCACCCAGCACCGCGGACAGCTTGTCGGTCCAGCCCGCGTAGTACACCCACCGGTCGATGGCCGCGTCCACCTGCGCCTCCGCCCGGCGCGGCTGCACGCCCTCGGCGGCACGCACCTCAGCGACGAACTGATCCCGGCGACCCTCCATCACTTCCGCCACCCGGAACAGCACCTGCCCGCGGTTGTAGGCCGTCGCGCCCGACCAGCCCGCGAACGCCTTCCGCGCGGCCACCACGGCGTCCCGCAAGTCCTTCCGGGACGCGTGCGCCACGTTGGCCAGGAACCGGCCGCGCGTGTCGGTCACCGGGTAGGAGCGGCCCGACTCCGACCGGGGGAACTTCCCCCCGATGTACAGCTTGTAGGTCTTCGCCACGGCAAGTCGGGTGTCAGACATCGAGGTAAGCCTCCAGCCCCGCGCGGCCGCCCTCGCGACCGAATCCGGATTCCTTGTAGCCGCCGAACGGTGCGGTCGGGTCGAAGCGGTTGAACGTGTTGGCCCAGACCACCCCGGCCCGCAGCTGGGCGGTCATCCACAGGATCCGGGAGCCCTTCTCGGTCCAGATCCCCGCGGACAGCCCGTACGGGGTGTTGTTGGCCTTGGTCACCGCCTCCTGCGGGGTACGGAACGTCATCACCGACAGCACCGGCCCGAAGATCTCCTCCCGCGCGATCCGCATCGACGGATGCACGCCGGAGAACACCGTCGGGGCGAAGAAGAAGCCCTTCTCCGGCAACGGGCACGGAGACGTCCACCGTTCGGCGCCCTCCGCCTCGCCGGAGGCCACCAGCTCGCGGATCTTCGCCAGCTGCTCGGCGGAGTTGATCGCGCCCACGTCGGTGTTCTTGTCCAGCGGGTCGCCGATGCGCAGCGTGGACACCCGGTAGCGCAGCTTCTCCAGCAGCTCCTCGGCGATCGACTCCTGCACCAGCAGCCGCGACCCGGCACAGCACACGTGGCCCTGGTTGAAGAAGATGCCGTTGACGATGCCCTCCACCGCCTGGTCCAGCGGGGCGTCGTCGAACACGATGTTCGCCGCCTTGCCGCCCAGCTCCATGGTCATCTTCTTGCCGCTGCCCGCCAGCTGCCGCTGAATGATCTTGCCGACCTCTGTGGAGCCGGTGAACGCCACTTTGTCGATGCCCTGGTGGCTGACCAGCGCGGCACCCACGTCCCCGGCTCCCGGCACGATGTTCACCACCCCGGGCGGCAGCCCGGCCTGCTGGCACAGCTCGCCGAAGACCAGCGCGGTGAGCGGCGTCGTCTCCGCCGGCTTGAGCACCACCGTGTTCCCGCACGCCAGCGCGGGCGCGATCTTCCAGGCCAGCATCAGCAGCGGGAAGTTCCACGGGATGACCTGGCCGGCCACTCCCAGCGGCTGCGGATCCGGCCCGTAGCCCGCGTAGGACAGCTTGTCCGCCCAGCCCGCGTGGTAGAAGAAGTGCGCAGCGGCCGTCGGGATGTCGACGTCCCGCGACTCCTTGATCGGCTTGCCGTTGTCCAGCGTCTCCAGCACCGCCAGCTCACGCGCCCGCTCCTGGATCAACCTGGCCAGCCGGAACAGGTACTTGGCGCGCTCGCTGCCGGGCATCCGGCGCCACACCTTCTCGTAGGCGTTCCGGGCCGCCTGCACCGCCCGGTCGATGTCCGAGGTGTCCACGGTGGAGACCTCGGCGAGCACTTCTCCGGTCGCCGGGTTGATCGTCTTCAACGGCTCGCCGTTGCCGTCCACGAACTCGCCGTTGATGAACGGACGGTAGTGCGGCTTCAAGTTGGCGATGTCACGGTTCTCCGGCGCCGGGGCGTAGTCGAACAGGGCCATGGTCAGTTCACCGTCACGTAGTCAGGGCCCGAGTAGTGGCCGTCGAGCTGGGTTCTCCGCTGCAACAGCAGGTCGTTGAGCAGGCTGGACGCCCCGAAGCGGAACAGCCGCGGGGTCAGCCACTCCTCGCCGGCGACCTCGTTGACCGCCACCAGGTAGCGGATCGCGTCCTTGGCCGAGCGAATGCCACCGGCCGGCTTCACGCCGCGCAGCTCGCCGGTGGCGGTGTACCAGTCGCGCACCGCCTGCAGCATGACGTGCGTGACCGGCAGCGTCGCCGCGGGCTGCACCTTGCCGGTGGAGGTCTTGATGAAATCGGCGCCGGCCAGCAGCGCCAGCCACGAAGCCTTGCGCACGTTGTCGTAGGTGACCAGCTCGCCGGTCTCCAGGATCACCTTCAGGTGGGCGTCCCCGCACGCCTGCTTGACCGCCCTGATCTCGTCGAACACCGCGCCGTAACGGCCGGAGAGGAACGCCCCGCGGTCGATCACCATGTCCACCTCGGTGGCGCCCGACTCGACGGCCAGCTTGGTGTCGGCCAGCTTGACCGCCAGGTTGGACCGGCCGGACGGGAACGCCGTGGCGACGCTGGCCACGCCGATCCCGGTGCCTTCCAGCGCTTCCACCGCCGTGGCGACCAGGTCCGGGTACACGCACACCGCGGCCACCCTCGGCGTGTCCGGTCGTTCCGGGTCCGGCTGGCGGGCCTTGGCGCACAGCGACCGGACCGTGCCGACGGTGTCGGCCCCCTCCAGCGTGGTCAGGTCGACCATGCTGATCGCGGTGTTCAACGCCCAGAGCTTGCTGGCCTTCTTGATGCTGCGGGTGGCCAGGCTCGCCGCGCGTTGTTCGACACCGACTTGGTCGACGCCGGGCAACCCGTCCAGGAACCGGCGCAAGCTGGATTCGTCCCGTGTGGCCTCGTCCAGCCCGGAGAGTGCTGCTTGTGGCATACGCCGAGTCTAGGCCCGCACGGCCGATGGCGGCGCCCGCCGTCGTCAGATCATGCGGTGCTTGTCCGGCGGGTCCTTGCGCGGCTTGCGCCGGACCGTCACCCCGCCCATGATCGCCACCCCGCCGATGGTCACGCGCGGCCCGTTCGGATCGGGGTCGGGACGGGCGTCGCCCTTGCTGTCGAACGCCCCCAGCACACCGAAGCCGGTGACTTCCACGTAGATGTCGTCAGGCACCACGATGTCGATGCCGCCCATGATGGCGACCGCGGTGATGGTGGTCTCCCGCTCGGCGAAGCGCGCCCGCCGCAGGTCGATCTCCACGCCGCCGCACAGGGCGAAGCTGTTGTGCTCCGGCGGTACCACCCAGTTGCCCTTGCGCGCCGTCCCGGAAAAGATCGCCACCGAGGTGGCCGAGCCCGGAGTGCCGCCGATGAGCTCGTGGCCGGTGGTCTGCTGGGCCGCCGTGTTCGGCGTGCCCAGCTGGACGACGCCCTGCGCGTTGGGCAGGTCGGCCGTGATCGGCGCCAGCTCCTCCAGCGTCTTGGCCGCGTACACTCGGTCCAGCCGCTCTTCCAGCTCGCTCACCGTCAGCCGGCCTTCGCCAAGCGCCTGGTGCAAGACCGCGGCGACACGTTCACGATCCGCGTCGGACGCGCGCAGAGCAGGCTGCTTGGCTTGCTCGCGGGCATTGTGCTGTTCGGCGCGCTCGTTGCCGGGATGCTCGCTCACCCACACGAGGGTAGCGGCAGGCTAGTCTCTCCCACCATGGACGTAACCGTCGTCGATCACCCGCTCGCCCGCGTCCGGTTGTCCAAGATGCGCGACGCCCGGACCGACAACGCCGCCTTCCGTCTCGCTTTGCACGACCTGACCCAGATGCTGGTCTACGAGGCGATGCGGGAAGCCCCGGTGCGCAAAGAGCCGATCACCACGCCGGTGGCGGACACCGACGGCTACAAGCTGGCCGAGCCGCCGCTGCTGGTGCCGGTGCTGCGCGCCGGGCTCGGCATGGCCGATCAGGCGCACCGGATGATCCCGGAGGCGCTGATGGGCTTCGTCGGGCTGGCCAGGGACGAGCAGACCCTCATGCCCACCCCCTACATGGAGTCGTTGCCGCCCTCGCTGGCCGGCCGCCCGGTGTTCGTGCTTGACCCGATGCTGGCCACCGGCGGCTCGATGGAGTACACCATCCGGCTGCTGACCGGGCGGGGCGCCGCCAACGTCACGGCGATCTGCGTGCTGGCCGCGCCGGAGGGCCTGGCCCGGCTGGAGAAGTCCGGGCTGCCGGTGCGGGTGGTGACCGCGAGCATCGACGAGCGGCTGAACGACGCCGGTTTCATCGTCCCGGGCCTGGGTGACGCCGGCGACCGGCTCTACGGCAAGCGCTAGGCCCGGTCCGTGCGGACCGCCGCGCTGAGGTGGGCCACGACCCCGTCGAGCGGAACCGACGTCTGCTCACCGGAGGTCATGTCGCGCACCGTGACGGTGCCCGCTTCCTGCTCGGCGGGCCCGTAGAGCACCGCGTACGCGGCGCGCTGGGCGTTGGCCCACTTGAGCTGCCTGGCCAGCTTGCCGGACGAGCCGAGGTACACCCCGGTGCGCAGACCCGCGGCCCGCAGATCCGCGGCCAGCTTGAGCACCCGCTCCTCGGCGCCGAGCACGGTCACCGCGACGTCGAGTCCGCGCGCCTCGGTGGCCTCGGCCTCCTGCTGCGACAGGATCCGCTCGAGCCCGATGGATCCGCCCACCGCGGGCATGTCCGGGCCGCCCAGCGCGGCGACCAGACCGTCGTAGCGGCCGCCCGAGGCGATCGAACCGGTGAACCCGGCTGCGGTGACCTCGAAGATCATGCCGGTGTAGTAGTCGAGCCCGCGGACCATGCGCGGAGCGAACCGCACCGGCAGCCCGGCGGTGAGCTCGAGCAGCCGGTCCACCTGGGCCAGCCCCTGCTTGCCCTGCTCGGAGTCGTCCAGCCGGGCGCGGACGACCTCGGGATCGCCCGCGGTGAGGTCGTCCACCAGCGCTTGCGCGTCCGCTTCGGCCAGACCCCGCTCGACCAGCTCGGCGACCACCTGCGCCGGCTCCAGCTTGTTCAGCTTGTCCAGGGTGATCAGCACCGGGCCGCCCAGCTCGGCGGGCACCCGGTAGGCCTGCAACAGCCCGAACAGCACCTGGCGGGAGTTCAGCTCGATGGTGAACTCCTCCACCCCGAGCGCCCGCACCCCGTCGTGCACGATCGCCAGCACCTCGGCGTCGGCCAGCTCGGACGACGAACCCACGATGTCGAAGTCGCACTGGGTGAACTCGCGGAACCGGCCCTTGCCCGGGCGGTCGGCACGCCAGACCGGGCCGATGGCGTACCGCTTGTACGGCGACGGCAGCTGGGAGCCGTAGGTGGCCACCACCCTGGCGAGCGGGACCGTCAGGTCGTAGCGCAGCGCCAGGTCCGCCTCCCCGGACGCCTCGTGCTCGCCCCGCTTGAGGATCTTGAAGACGAGCTTGTCGCCTTCGTCGCCGTACTTGCCCAGCAGCGTCTCGATCCGTTCGAAGGCGGGCGTGACGAGCGGGTCGAAGCCGTACCGCTCGAACACCTCCCGCACGGTGGCGAACGCGGCCTCACGACGGCGGACCTCGTCTGCCAGGAAGTCCCGGGTTCCGGACGGCGGCTCAGCGGCCTGCGCCATGAAGTGTTTCCTCCCTGGTGACCGGCGACGGCCGGCCTGGTGATCGGCAATGTCGGGTGATGACCGGCAAAGCTGCCGGTGCCGGGCGAGGTGAGGCACTGCTGCCCGCCCCTGGCGACGGCCCGCCCGGCGGACACGTCAATGGGCTAGCCCTATTCTGCCCGTTCGTCCTCGGCGGCCGTGCGCCGGTGCGACGCGACGAACACCGCGAGCAGCGCACCCGCCAGGCAGATGAACACGGTGATGGAGAAGATGTCGGTGTACTGGGCGAGCAACGCCTCGTTGCGCCCCTCGAGAAGCGCCTGCTCGATGCGCTTGGCCTCCTCCGGCGGCACCCCGATGGGCAGGCCGACCTCGGACAGCACCTTGTTGTAGTCGGTCCAGAACCGGTGCAGGCCCCATGCGGTCAGCGCCGCGACACCCACCAGCATCCCGACCATCCGCGCCACCACCACGGCGGCGGAGGCGATGCCGTGCTGCACGGAGGGCACCACGCGCAGCACCGCCGAGGACAGCGGCGCGATCACCAGCCCGAGCCCGAAGCCGACGACGGCGAGATCGGTGTCCAGCACCGGCAGGTCGATCAGGCCCAGGTCGTGCCGCGCGGCCCGGGGATCCTTCGGCCAGCGCGACAGCAGCGCGAAACCGCCCGCCGCGACGACCATGCCCGCCACGGCGACCCAGCGATCGGTGAGCCGGGTGGCCAGCCAGCCGCCCAGCACCGCGCCGACCGGCAGCGCGACGAGGAAGCGCAGCAGCAGCATGATCGCGCCCGCGTCGTCGGTGCCCAGCAGCGACTGCGCGAACAGGTCCACGTCGACCAGCGTCACCATGAGCGCGGCGCCTGCCATGGCGCTGGCTCCCAGCGTGGCCAGGAACGGTCCGATCCGGACGCCGGTGGTGTCGATGATCTTGGTGCGGGCCCGCAGCTCCCAGCCGACGAACGCCAGCAGGGCCACGCCGGCGCAGGCCAGCAGCAAGCCACCGTCTTCCGGCAGCACCTGCTTGCCGGGGTCCGAGTTGTACAGCCCGGTCACCAGCAGCCCGAGCACCACGGCGAGCAGCACGCCGCCGACCACGTCGACCTTGCGGCGCTGCTCCGGGTCCCCTGCCTGCGGACGTCCCGGCAGCGCGAAGTGCACGGCCACCATGGCCAGCAGCGCGAGCGGCACGTTCACCCAGAACACCCCGCGCCAGCCGGCGAGCGCGGCCAGCGCCAGCCCGAACAACGGCCCCAGCACGCTGCCCAGCTCCTGGGCGGCCCCGACCGCGCCGAGCACCGCCGCCCGGCGCCGCGCCGCCCACAGGTCGGCGGCCAGTGCCATGGTCACCGGCAGCAGGGCACCGCTGGCGACTCCCTGTACCACCCGGCCGACCACCAGCATCGTCACGTCGCCGGACAGCGCGGTGATCACCGAACCCGCGGCGAATCCGCCGAGGCACAGCTGCAGCAGTGGCTTGCGCCCGAATCGGTCGGACGCCTGCCCCAACAACGGCATCGCCGCGATGTAGCCGAGCAGGTAGCCGGTGACGATCGGGGTCAGCCGCTGCAGCTCGTTGATCGGGATCCGCAGCTCGTCGATGATCTGCCGGAACAACGCGACGACCACGTAGGTGTCCAGTGCGCCCAGCAGCACGGCGAGCGTGCCCGCGCCGATCGCGCCGACGCGGGCGCGGCGACTGATCGTCCGGGTCATCAGGCGGGAGGTTCGACGGTGACCGGCTCGTTGATCTTCGACAGCGTGACCGTGAGCTTGCCTGCCGGCTCACCGGGGAAAGTGGCGGTGGCCTGCACCGGCTGGTGCCCCTCGGCGGTCACCCACAGCGACACCGGCACGTCCGCAGCCGCTTGCGGGACCAAGCCGGCGATGGACTCCTTGGTCGCCGTGCCGTCGATCTTGTAGGCGCTGACCTCGCCGACCTTCTCCTGCTTGACCGTCTTGGCGTCGGCCAGCTCGCCGATCAGCTTGGCCACCCCGCGCTGCGGGTCGAGCACCGCCGAGAAGTCGTAGACCAGCTTGGCCTGCGCCTCGGGGATCTCCTGGTACTGCCCGCTTCCCGGATCGAGGTACAGCGTGCCGCCGGCCAGCACGAACTTGGCCTCGACCCGGTTGCCCATCAGCGTCATGGTCGCGGTGCCCTTGGCCGCCACCCGCTTGTCCTGCAGGCTCAGGTCGCCGTCGATGTTCTCGAAGGCCACCCCGGGCACGTTGCCCGACGTGCGGACGACGAAATGCGTGCTGGTGATCTCGGCTGCGGCCTTCGCCGCGTCGTCCAGCAGCCCCTTGGCCTCCGGGAGCGACCCGCTCGGCGCGGGCTCGTCGTCACCGGTACACGCGGCGGCCACCAGCGCAACGGCAGCCAGCATCACCAGAGCAAGTCGTCGTAGACGGAGCATGCCTGCATCGTAGAGCGTGCCCGTGCCGCGGTGGCCGCGATGCTGAAAGTGTCCTGAGGAGCCTCACCAGCACCGGATGCGCCGAGTCGCCGAGTACGGTCGGATCATGGCACGACTGACCCGCGCCGAGCGTCAGGCACGCACGCGCGCCCAGCTGATCGCCACCGCCAAGGAGCTGTTCCTGCGCGACGGCTACGGGCCGACGTCGCTGGAGAAGGTGGCGGAAGCGGCCGGGTTCTCCAAGGGAGCGGTCTACTCCAACTTCCGCAACAAGAACGAGCTGTGCCTCGCCGTGCTGGACGCCATCCACGCCGAGCAGATCGCGCAGATCACCGAGGCGGTCAGCTCGGCGGCCTCGATCGAGGAACGCATCGCTCGGCTGCAGCGCTGGGCGGAGGAGAACATCGGCGACGAGGCCCGGACGACGCTGGAGGTGGAGTTCGCGCTCGCCGTACGGCACGACGAGCACCTGCGCCGGGAACTCGCCGGCCGGGACAAGGGCATGCGCGACGTGATCGCCGATCTGGTGCGGGAGAGCACCGAGCGGTTCGACGTGGACGTGCCGATGCCCGCCGACAACCTGGCGGCCGTGTTGCTGAGCCTGGGGATCGGCCTGAGCGTGCAGCGGTTGCTCGATCCGGGGATCCCGGCGTCGTTGCTCACCGATCTGGTGCGCACGTTGATCACCGTCACTCCGCGTGCCCAATCCGGTACGGGCAGCAATGACGTCGGCGGCGGGGCTACCATCCGGCCGTGATCGACTCGTGCTCCGACAGTGCGGGGATCAGGCATGGTCGACGATCCCGGCACCGAGCTCGAGGCCTGGCAGACCCCGGATTTCCTCCCCGGATGTCGTCGAGTACGACACCCCGATGGAAGTGACCGCGTACGTCGCGCGCATGGACGACTGACCCGGTAGGAAGTGGCGGATCCGCCCAGGCGGCAGGTGCCGCACGGCCGGTCCGCCTTGTCATGACAGGCAGGAAGGAGCGACCTGCTTGATCAGCGCCACCAGCATCGCCACCAGCACCGCCAGCAGCACCGCCACCGGTGCGGCCACCGGCACCGCGGTTGAACCACCGCTGCTACGGAAGCACTCGACCGTGCGCTGGGCGTACACGCATCTGAACAACACCAATCCGGTGCTGTACAGCACGTCCGAGCAGCATGCGCGGGTGCGCGCCGCCGGGGTGGAGCTCCCGCCGGACGGCACCGTCCTCGAGCTGTGATGCGCTAGTCCGCACGAGCAAGAACCGGCGGCCGACGGCGGCTCGTGGTACGGGGCTTCCAGCGGGACACAGCCACGCCGGCCAGGCACAGAGCACCCCCGAGGAACGCCGTGAACGAGGGCAGCTCGCCCAGCATGATCCAGGACATCGACACCGTCACCGCGGGTACCGCGTACAACGTCACCCCGGCCTTGCCTGCCGTGGTCCGCGACAGGGCGTAGGCCCACGTGGTGAACGCGATCGCCGTCGGGAACACGCCCAGGTAGACCATGTTCGCCGTCGCCGGCCACGGCGCCGAACCGACGTCGCTGATCAGCTCACCGGAAAACGGCAAGCACGCCAGGGCACCCACCAGGCAGGCGAGAGTGGTGACTTGCAGCGCGGACGCGTACTGCAACGCGGGCTTCTGCGCGACCACTCCGCAAGCGGCACTTATCGCAGCCACCAGGCACAACAAGGCTCCGAGAATCGACGCCGCACCGTTGCCGGACATCGACGAACCGACCACGACCGCACCGAGGAACGACACCAACAAGCCGGCAAGCAACCGGGGCGGGAAGCCCTCGCCCAGCAACCATCCGCTCAGCAGCGCGGTCACGATCGGCCCGACGGCGACGATCATCGCCGCCGTCCCCGCGTCGACCTGCTGCTCGCCCCAATGCAGCGCCACCATGTAGCCGGCGAAGTTCAACACGCCGAACACCACGATGCCCGGCCAGGCGCGCCGCGGCGGCCACCCCTCCCGGCGGACCAGCAGCACCAGCACCAGGACCACGGCCCCGGCAAGCAGCCGCCCCAAGGCCAGCGCCCCTGGGTGATAGTGCTCGGCCGCGCTCCGGATCGCGACGAACGCGGACGACCACAGCAAGACCGACACGACGACCGCCGCCACGGCCTTGCGGCGCTCGGTCAGCACATTCGCCAACGACGACACAAACCAGCCTTTCCCAGACTCGCGCATGCCTACCGAATGCTCATCGACTGACTACCGCGACCGACTGCCCGCGTTCCCGGAGCCGCTAGTCCATCTCCGCCAGCGCGGGCTCACGCCGCTTCGCCGCGGCGCGCGGACGCGAGCGGGAGACGGCTACACCGGCCAGGCAGAGGGCACCCCCGACGATCGCGAGCAGGGCAGGAAGCTCGTCCAGCAGCACCCATGACATCAGCACCACGAGCGCCGGCGCGGCGTACGTCGTCGCCCCCATCTTCCCCGCGGTGGTCCGCGACAACGCATAGGCCCACGTGGTGAATGCAATCGCCGTCGGGAACACGCCCAGGTAGACCATGTTCACCGTCGCCGGCCACGGCGCCGTACCGACGTCGCTGATCAACTCACCGGAAAACGGCAGGCACGCCACCGCGCCCATGAAGCAGCCGTACGCGGTGATCTGCAGCGCCGAGCCGTGCCGCAGCGCAGGCTTCTGCGCCACCACACCCGCGGCGTACGTCGCCGCCGCGACCAGGCACAGCAGCACGCCGATGATCGAATCCCCGCCGTCGCCGGACATCGACACGCCCACCACGATCGCGCCGGCGAACGACACGGCCAGCCCGGCCATCAGCCGGGGCGGGAACCCCTCGCCGAGCAGCCAGCCGCCAAGCAGCGCGATCAGGATGGGCCCGATGCCCACGATCATCGCCGCCGTGCCGGCGTCGACCAGTTGTTCTCCCCAGTTCAGCGCCACCATGTAGACGCCGAACCACAGCACCCCGGACAGCACGATGCCCGGCCAGGCGCCACGCGGCGGTATGCCCTCCCGGCGCACCAGCAGGAAAATCACCAGCACCAAGGACCCGGACAGCAGCCTCCCCAACGCCAGCGCCCCTGGGTGATAATGCTCGGCCGCGCTCCGGATCGCGACGAACGCGGACGACCACAACAGGACGGTGATCGCGGCTGCGGCGAACGCTTTGTGGCGTTCGGTCAACGTCGGCACTCTGGCAGCCTCCCTCGGACAGCTTGTCGGCGCCAGCGATTTTGCCGACCGCCACCGACATTCCGGATGCATCAGGCAGGGCGGGCAAGCAGAACCCCCGCCGACACGCACCGCGAAGCCCTGACCGGGCGGCACACGCACCAACCGCCCCGCGACGGCGCCTGCCGCCGGGGACCGGCGGCGTCGGGAAGCCAGGAGATCAGATCTTGCTCAGCGCCTGCTCGAAGTCGGCAACAAGGTCGTCGGCCGCTTCTATTCCGCAGGACAGCCGCACCAGGTCGTCGGGCAGCCCGATTCTCGCCCGGTGGTCGGCGCCCACGCTGGCGTGCGAGGTGACCGCGGGTTTGGTGATCGTCGTTTCCACGCCGCCCAAGCTTGGTGCCACGTACGGCAGCCGCAGCGCGTCGAACAACGCGTCGACGGCCCGCTCTCCCCCGACGAGCCGGAAGCTGAGCATTCCCCCGAATCCGTCCAGCAGCCCGGCCGCGTACTCGTGGTCCGGATGGCCAGGCAGGCCGGGATAGTGCACCTCGGCCACTTCCGGCCGGGCGGCCAGGAACCGTGCGATCGCTCCGGCATTGGCGTTCTGCTGCCGCACCCGCACGCCGAGCGTCTTGATGCCCCTGGCCAGCAGGAATCCGGTGTGCGGGTCCAGGCTCCCGCCGAACAGGTTCTGGGTGGCCCGCACCTGCCGCACCAGGTCGGCGCGGCCGACGACGCACCCGGCGACCAGGTCGGAGTGGCCGCCGAGGTACTTGGTGGCGCTGTGCAGCACCAGGTCGAAGCCGAGCCGGATCGGGCGCAGGTTGACCGGGCTGGCGAACGTGTTGTCGACGATGCTGACCAGGCCGTGCCGCCGGCAGAAATCGGCGACTTCCCGCACCCGGCTGACCCGGATCAGCGGGTTGGAGATGGTCTCGACGTAGAGCGCCTTGGTCCGCGGGGTGAGCGCGTCCTGCCACGTCCCCGGCTGCTGCGGGTCGACGAACGTGTAGGTCCAGCCGAGCCGGTCGGCGAACTTGGCCAGCAGGCTCGCCGTCCCGCCGTAGAGGACGTTCGCCACCAGCAGGTGGTCGCCTGCCCGCAGCACGCTGAGCAGGGTCGCGGAGATCGCCGCCATCCCGGACGCGGTGGCCACCGCCGCCTCGCCCTGCTCCAGCTCGGCGAGCTTGTCGGCCAGGTACTCCTGCGACGGCGTCGTGCTCATCCGCAGGTACTGGATCTCGTCGTACGATTCGCCGGACCTGCTCTGGTAGACCGTCCCCTGGTAGATCGGGAAGACCAGCGAGCCCTCCGGGCCCGGCCTGCGCTCCCCCGCGTGCACCGCTGCCGTCTCGATGGATGCCATGCCGCTGAACCTACCGGCGCATCCCGGCGGCACGGCAGGGTTGGGACGCTTCCCACAGCGAGCGGTCAGCCCGCGACGATGTCCCCTGCCTCGGTGACGGTGACCTCGCGGGCAGGCAACGGATCCCTGGCAGGCCCCTTGGCGACGCGGCCGTCGAGCGTGAACTGCGACCCGTGGCACTTGCAGTTGATCAGGCCGTCGCTGACGCTGTCCACCAGGCAGCCCTGGTGGGTGCAGATTGCCGAGAACGCCTTGAACTCGCCTTCGGCCGGCTGCGTCACCACGGTTTCGGCGTCCTTGAAGACGGTGCCGCCGCCGACCTGGACGTCGGACGCCTTGCCGATCACGGTGCCCTTGGCCGGGGCCTCACCCCCGCCTCCGCCCCCGCCGCCGTCTCCGCAGGCCGCGAGGGCCGCGCCGGTCACGGCGAGCACACCGGTTCCGGCGATGGCGGTCCGGCGCGGGACGCCCGATGCGCGCCCGGCCGGCGTGGTCGAACGGTCCATGGTGGATCTCCGATCGCGTGGTGGGTTCGGCATGTTCGTCACAACGGATCATGCCCGCGCGGAGTTCAACACCGTGTTGGGTTCAGTACTCGACCTTGTCCGGGCTTTCCTGCCACGCCACGAACGGCCCGGTCTCGAAGCCGGTCCGGACCTGCCGGATGGACAGCCTCGTCCATTCCTCGCGCGGCCGGGTGAACAACTCGTACAACGCGCTGTCGTCGAATCCGGCGGCCGCGGCGTCGTGCCGGTCGGCCGCGTAGACCACCCGTTCGACCCGCGCCCACAGCGCGGCCGACAGGCACAGCGGGCACGGCTCGCACGAACAGACCAGCGTGCACCCGTCCAGCCGGAAATCGCCGACGGCCTGGCAGGCCCGCCGGATGGCCACCACTTCGGCGTGTGCCGTCGGGTCCAGGCTGCGGGTCACCTCGTTGGCCCCGGTGGCCAGTACCTCGCTGTCCCGGACCACGAGCGCGCCGAACGGGCCGCCGCCCTCTCCGATGCTCTCGATCGCCAGGCGAACGGCCTCGTCGAGCAGCTTGGCGTCATCCGGCCGGCTTGGTTCGCTGTTCACGGTCCCATCTTCGCTCCCCGGCCGCCGGCCGTCAGCGCCGGGCCCCGTCCGAGGGGCGTCCCCGGGTCACCGACGACGCCCCTCGGAACCAAGCGTCACGGAACGAGCGCAGGCCGCTGCTCGCGCGGATCCCAGTCGTCCAGTCCCGGAATGTGCCTGCCGAGCTCACCCGCCGCGGCCGCGCGAGCCGTCTGGGCGTCGACACCGGCCCACCGCCGCAGCATCGCGGTGGCGGCTTCGGCGTCCTCCGGGCGCAACGCGGCGATGTTCGCGCCGTGGTTGGCGCCAGGCGCGACGAACGTGGCCGAATCGCGGCCGCTGTCGGTGAACGGCTCGGCACCCCACGGGTCGTTCTCGCCGTAGACGAACAGCATCTGCTTGGACTTGCGCTTCACCCACCGGTCGACGTCGATCATCGGCCGGGGGTCGTGCTTGGCCCGCAGCTCCGGCGGCAGGCTCGAGTTGGCCTGGTACAGCTTCGGGTACCGGAGCAGGCCCTTGAGGTGCTTGAACTTCAACGTCGGCCAGCCGAGCTGGGTCGCCGCCTGGTAGTAGTACGGCGCGTACGGGAGGATGCCCTCGTCGGCGTAGAAGTCGAACCCGGCGACCAAGTCGATGAACTCCCAGATCTCGTCGGTGCTCGCCGTGGGCTCGGGAACGATGTCGCAGTCCTCCTCCAGCCAGTACTGCCAGAACGCCCACGCCACGTCCAGCACGGTCATCTCGAACGCCTTGTCGGCCGATTCGAAGACCCGGTCGAAGTGCAGACCGTGCTGCCGGGCGTAGTCCTCGTAGCGCTCGACCAGCTCGTCCCGCCGCTTGAGCGCCTCACGCTGCAGCGCCTCCAGCGCGTCCTGGCACTGCCGGCTCGAGCCGACCTGCTCGAAGAACTTGTCGTAGGCGTGGTCGGCGTTGTTGTGGACGTCGTTGGGGGCCACGTAGGCGACGACACCGTCGACGTCCTCGGGGTGGAACCGGCGGTGATAGACCGAGGTCATGCCGCCCTTGCTGGCCCCGGTGGCAATCCACTTCTTGTGGTAGATCGGCTTCAGGGCCTGCACCAGCCGATGGTGGTCGGCCGCGGCCTGCTTGATGGTCAGCTTCGTCCAGTCGGCGTTCTCCGGCCGGGACGGGGTGAAGAACCGCTGCTCGACCGAGATCTGGTTGCCGTCCAGCAGCACGGTCGGCTCCGCCCGGAACGCCCGCTCCGGCATGCCGTAGCCGGTGGTGTGCAGGATCATCGGCCTGCTGGTGTCCCGGTGCAGCAGGGAGAAGCGCTGCTGGAACGTGCCGAGCCACGGACGCTCGTGGTCGATCGGCTGCTCGTAGGTGAGGAAGAAGAACCGGAAGCCCGGCGCCGGGGGTGGCTCCTCCTTGACGATCGTCAGCCCGTCGACCTGCTCGAGCCGGTCGACGATGTCTTGTCCGGCCTGGTGGGCTTGCCACGTGGCGGCCGCCGACCCCGGCTCGGCCAGCGCGGGCGCGGCGAGCCCGTACGCCGCCATACTCGCGGCGGCGGCCACCACCGCCACCGCGCGTCTGATCGTGATACGCACCTGAAATCTCCCTTGCGCCTGTCGCGTCACCGCATGTCACGCGGACAACCCGCGCATTCTGGCCGAGCGCGACGGGGTTCGGAAGATCCGAATGTCGGGTATGTGACAGCGGCGCAAACATGCCGCGATCTCACGCGGCGACGACACCGGCTGCGGCATGCTGGAAAAGCGGGAGCGAGCACTCGGGAGTTCACCAACGTGGCAGAAACAACCGCAGCACCGGCATCATCGGCCGTCGAACAGGTCCCCGTCGGCAAACGCGTCTATCTGCTGCTGGAATACGCCGTCCTGTTCTTCGGCGTCATCGCGGTATTCGACACCGTGGCCGACGGAGTCAGCCCTATTCCGTTTCTGGTCGTGCTCGGCGTGGGCTGCGCGATCTACCTGTACCGGCAGCCGGGCTTCGACCGGGAGGACCTGATCCGGCTTCCTGCGGTGCGCGAGCATGTGCCGTCGATTCTCGGCCTGTGGGCGGCCGCCACCGTCGTCGCGCTGATCTGCGTCGCGCTGCTGCTGCCGGAAGACCTCTTCGGCTTCCCGCGCAGCGACCCGGCCAGATGGGCACTCGTGGCGATCGCCTACCCGGTGTTCAGCGCCTATCCGCAGGAGCTGATCTTCCGCGCGTTCCTGTTCCGCCGGTATCGCCACGTGTTCGGCACCGGGCCGGGGATGATTCTGGCCAGCGCGGCGGCCTTCGGGTTCGCGCACATCATCTTCAGCAACTGGTTCGCGGTCGTCGCCACCACCATCGGCGGACTGCTGTTCGCCTACCGCTACCAGCGCAGCCGGTCACTGCTGGCCGTCTCGATCGAACACGGCCTGTACGGCCTGATGATCTTCACCGTCGGGCTGGGGCAGTTCGTCTACCACGGCGCGGGCTGACCCGGCCGTCACCGCTTGCCGCCCGGCCGCGGGGCCAGCATCCTGGCCAGGACGCCGACCATGACCGCCAGCAGCCCGACCGCGATGAGCTCCGGCGCACGCGGCTGCGGCTTCTTCGGTGGCAGGGCGTGCGCCTGGCCCGGTGAATCCGCCCGGTGCGCAACCGGGTCGTCCGGCCCGGCCAGGCCCAAGTCCGGGATGGGCGACGCCTGCTCCGGCACGTCCACCTGAGGCAGATCGCCGGGAAGGCCGTCGAAACCGAGGACCTCGCCCCGATCCGGCCAGCCGGTGCCGAGCGGATCGGGCAGCTCCGGCGGCGGGGTGTGCGTCAGCGGTTCCGGCGGCGCGGGCAGGTCACCCGGCGCCTGCTGCGGAGCGTGGTGCCGACGCGCCGATCCTTGCCAAGCGGACCCCGGCGACGTGTCCGATCCGGCACCGGAGCGCTGCTCGGCGGCCGCGCCCCCGGTGGATCCGGACGACCGGACCCCCGGGCCTGCCGAGGGTGGCTCGTCCGCACTCGCCGACGATTCCGTGGACTCCGTGGACTCTGCGGGGTCGGTGGGCTCGGTGGAACCCGTGGGCCCGGTGGACGTCGATGTCGTCGGTGGCGAGCTCGTCTCCGTGGTTTCCGTCGTCGTGGGTGATCCGGGAACCGGCGCCGTGGAGGACTCGCACGGCGGCGACGACGGAGACTCACCCGGCGGCTCGGTGCTCGGAGGCTCGCTGGACTCGCTGGCCTCGCCCGGCGGCTCGCTGCTCCCTGACGTGGGCGTGGTCGGCGTGGTCGCCGACGGGGCTTCGGTCGTCGTCGGCTCCGAGCTGGGCGCCGACGACTCCGACACCGTCGGGCCCGGGCTGCCGCACGGCGCCGATGGGACACCGTCCCAGCCGGCGCCCGCTGCACCGCTCCACAGCGCGACCCCGAGCACTCCTACGCTCACGGCGAGGCCGCCCGCCACCGCCACAGCGTTCGCCATCCGGCGAAATCCACGCGCCCGCATGTCGCCCCTCTGCTCGGGTCACCGTGCTGCCCCGACATGTCACCGGGACCCACCCCTATCGTGACGCACATCCGGGGGTCTCCGCAGAGCCTTTCGTCGTTTCCTGCACGTTCGGGTCAGCCTCGGTAGCGTGACGACAACGACCGCCGAAGCCCGCCAGGAAACGTCGTGATGGAGAAGGATTCGTGAAAATCGTCATCGACACCGACGTGTGCACCGGTCACGGCATCTGCGAAAGCATCCGCGACGACATCTTCCAGGTCGGCGACGACGGCCTGGTCCACCTGGTGACCACCGACTTCACCGAGGCCGACCGCGAGGACCTGATCGACGCCGTCGACCAGTGCCCGACGCAGGCGCTGCGCCTGGTGGACTGAGCGCCGGTCAGCTCGGCGGGTCGACGGAGCGGTCCATGAGCACGCCTTCGATCCGTACGCCGTCCGGCATGGTGATGACGGATCGTTCCAGCTCGCGGAAGCCGTACGCCCGGTACAGCGGCTCGCCCGGCAGCGTGGCCATCAGGATCAGCGTGCGGAAACCCTCGTCGGCCGCTGCTTTGCGGGACGCTTCCAGGATCGCCCTGCCGAGCCCGCGGCGAGTCCAGTCCGAGCGCACGAACATCGCCCGGATGCGGGCCGATTCGGTACGCGGGTCGAGCAGGCGTTTGTCGTCGGCGCGGCTGCCGCGGCCGGTGAACAGCTTGGCGCGCCTGCTCCACCCGCCGCACGCGACGATCTCGCCACCGGCGTCGTAGACGTAGTAGGTGCCGTCGTCGATCAGCTGCGGATCGACCTGTGCGATGTGCACCGCCGCGCTCGCCGTCTGTTCGGCGTCGTAGAACCGGGGGAACAGATCCAGCACCGACCTTTCCGCCAATGCGGCGATGCGCGGGATGTCCGCCCGGGTGGCCGCCCGCAGCATCAGCTGCCTCCCCGCACGACCGGCCGGCCCGCCGCCGTGCGCGGCTTGTTCCACCGGAACGCTCGAGCACTCATGTCGCCAAAATAGTGACACCGGAAACCCGTTTGTCGTAGGCGCAGGCCCGGCAACCGGCGCCGCGCCATCACCCGGGCGGCGCCAATCGATCACCGACGACTGAACCGGCGGCCCCGCCAGGAACGTTCACCGCGGCACGGCTCGTCGCACCGGCCGTGTCACCTACCCGCCACCCCCAACCGGCCGCCGACCGGCTGACCGCGCTGGTCGCCACGTTGACCCCGCAATTGCGGGACCACGTGCGTCGCTTCGCGGTGGGCCCGCAGGATTGCGACGACATCCTGCAGGACGTCTGGATGCTGTACCTGCTGCACCGGCATCGGATCACGGACCAGGAACGCACGGCCGCCTGGCTGCGCACCACGGCATCGCGGCGTGCCCTGCGCCGCCGGCTCGACTCCGGCGCCGAGCGTGCCGACCAGGCCGCGGTGGAGCAGGCGCTGATCGACACCGCAGGCCCCGCCCACCACGCCACGGCGGCCGAGCAGCGCCGAGCCGTGCGGCGCGCCGTGGCCCGACTCGACCGGCGCGACCGGCTCCTGGCGGGGATCATGGCCACTCGCCCCGACCTCGGCTACCGTGCCATCGCCGAGCTGCTCGACGTGGCCATCGACAGCGTCGGACCGCTCCGTCGCCGATGCCTGAACCGGCTGCGTGTCCTGCTGGCCGCGGAGGGCATCACCGACCCGGCGCCGTGACCGAAATCTGTTCGACACCCCCGGCGGCCGCGGCTACGTTGACGGCGGGATCGTCAACCTGTCTTGCGGAGGCCACGTGCGTACCCTGACCTACCTAGTCGCGTCGAGCATCGACGGTTACATCACTGGCCCGGACGGCGGCGATCCCACCGGCTCGATCTTCGCCGTCGACGGCGATCACATGCAGCCGCTGCTCGAGGCTTTTCCCGAGGTCGTGCCGACCCATGTGCGCGAACAGCTGAATTTCCACCCGGAGAACAAGAATTTCGACACCGTGCTGGAAGGCCGCAACTCGTATCAGATCGGCCTCGACTTCGGGGTCACCAACGCCTACCGGCACCTGGAGCACTACGTCTTCTCCACCACCATGACCGAGGCGCCCGATCCCGACGTGCATCTGGTGCGCACCGACCCGGTGGCGACCGTGCGCGAACTCAAGCAGCGGGACGGCATGGGCATCTGGTTGTGCGGCGGCGGCAAGCTGGCGTACACGCTGCGGCACGAGATCGACGAGCTGGTGATCAAGCTCAACCCGGTGGCACTCGGCTCGGGCATCCCGCTGTTCGACGGGCCGTTCGACAAGCTCGGCTTCACGTTGGCCGGCACCCGCTCGTTCGGCAGCGGGCTGGTGCTGCTGACCTACCGGCGTGCGTGACGACGTCCGTCACATCATCACGGCGAGCATCGCGCCCATCCCGGCGCTGCCGGCGACCCTGCTGACCGCCCTCGCCCGTTCGCCCCCGATGCCTTGCCCCGCGGGCGCCCGCAGCACGCGCGGAACGCCGACCGCGATGTCCACCGCGCAGTACGCCAGCGCCGCAACGGCGAGCGGCCAGTGTTCCAGTGAGCCGCCGTGTCCCGACATGGTCAGCCACGGATCCGCGGAATGATCGTCGTGCGGCACGGCGATGAGCATGTACGCCATGGCTGCGGCCATCACCGCGTGGTGACCGCATCGCGTGCTGCCGGACAGGCTCCGCCGGCGCCGCCACCACGCGGCGCCGAGCGCAACCGCCGCGGCCACGAAGATCGCCCGCCACCCGGCCAGCGGAACCGGCCCGCCGAGCGGGCTGACCATGGCCAGCATGCCCAGGCACATGAGCAGGTCGGCGGCCTCGTCCACGCGGTCGATCCCGGCACGACGACCGGCAAGGTCGCCGGCGAGTGCCAGCCGATACGCCGACGACGCCGCCATGATCGCGAAGAACACCGACCACACCCACAGCACGGCGACAGGTGCGTCCATGATCTTGACCGTGCACCGGCGAAGCGCCGTTGTCAGCCCGCAACCGTGTGACTACGCAGAGTGTTGACACTGCGGTGGACACGGGCGCGTGACCCCGCGACGACAGAGCGGCCTACGCAATCTGACGTACGCGGATATCCGTTCCTGAGCGGACGCGCGGCTGCAGCGGGAAGCGCGTGATCGCGAGCAGGCGGAGGCGGTGCGCGAGCGGGTCGCCGGGGAACGGCTCCGGATCGCCCAGGAAGTACACGACGTGGTCGGGCACGGGCTGGCCGCGATCAAGATGCAGGCCGACGTGGCCCTCCACCTGCTCGACCGGGACCCGGACCAGGCACAGCGATCACTGCAGGCGATCAGCAGGACGGCCACCGAGGCGCTGAGCGAGGTGCGCAGCACGCTGGCCGTGGTGCGCCGGAAGGACACCGACCGCGCGCCCACGCCGGGCCTGGACCGGCTGGACGACCTGCGCCGCCGGATGACCGAGGCCGGCCTGCGGGTCGAAGTGGAAACCACCGGCACGCGGCGTGAGCTGCCGGACGCGGTCGACGTCGCAGGCTATCGGCTGGTGCAGGAGTCGCTGACCAACGTCCTGCGGCACAGCGAGCAGAAGATCGTCACTGTGCGCTTGCGGTACGACCCCGACGCAGTGGTCATCGAGGTGTCCAATCCGGACGCAGGGGACCACACCGGCGACGGAACGGGATTCGGCATCCGGGGCATGGCCGAACGGGTCGGCTCGGTGGGTGGCGAGTTCTTCGCCGGACGCACCCCGGACGGCCGCTTCACGGTCCGGGCCAGCCTGCCGACGGGAGGGAAGGCATGACGTCCGTGCTGGTCGCCGACGATCAGGAGCTGGTCAGGCTGGGGCTGCGCGCGCTGATCGAGAGCGAGGACGGGCTGGAGTTCGCCGGGGAAGCAGCCGACGGCACGGCCGCCGTCGCCGCGGTGCGCCGGCTGCGGCCGGACGTCGTGCTGATGGACATCCGCATGCCCGGCATCGACGGCCTGGAAGCCACTCGCCGCATCACCGCGGACCCCGAGCTGGCAGGCACCCGGATCATCGTGCTGACCACCTTCGAGATCGACGAGTACGTCTTCGAGGCGCTCCGCCACGGCGCCAGCGGATTCCTGCTCAAGGACACCCCGCCCGCCGACCTGCTGCGGGCCGTCCACACCGTGGCGGACGGCGGGGCGCTGTTGTCTCCGAGCGTCACCCGCACCTTGATCAGCACGTTCGTCGAGCAGCAGCGGCGGCCACGCAACCCGCATCCGCTGCTGGACACCTTGACCGAGCGGGAAAAGGAGATCGTCGGCCTGGTCGGCGAGGGACTGAGCAACGACGAGATCGCCGACCGGCTGGTCATCAGCCCGGCGACGGTCCGCACCCACGTGGGCAGAGCCATGACCAAGCTCGGCGCACGAGACCGGACCCAGCTGGTCGTGGTGGCCTACCAATCGGGGCTGACCGGCTGATCAGGCAGTCAGTACGCTGGTGATCGTGATCTGTCCCAAGTGCCAGAACCTGATGCGGACCGTCGACAAGAACGGTGTGCACATCGAGCAATGCGAAGGCTGCAAGGGCGTCTTCCTGGACAGAGGGGAGCTCGAGCAGATCGCCGCGGCCGAGGCCGCGTACTACTCGGCGGCTCCGCCGCCGTACACACCGGACGGTCCGGGCACGGCCCCGCCCCCGCCGCCCCGTCGCCAGCAGCACTCGCCCTACTACCCGGACAGCCCCCGGCCCTACCACGGCGGCTACTACCCGGATTCGCCGCGCCCGTACGGCTACCGGCACCACAAGCGCCGCCGCGCCCGCAGTTTCCTCGAGGAACTGTTCGACTGACACGTGCTCGACCCGCTGATCTGCTCGCGGTGCGGCGAGCGCACCGAGCGGCCCGACGTACGCGGCACGCTGCTGCTCTGCGGGTATTGCGGTCACCAGCGCCCGTTTCTGCGTCTCCCGTTGTTCGCGCTGACCGGGCCGAGCGCGGGCGGCAAGTCGACCATCGGGCCGCTGCTGGCACGCGCGCTCGGCGACAAGGTCGTGGTGCTGGAGCAGGACGTGCTGTGGACCGCCGGCCTGCGCGACCACGAGGACGGGCACCCGCGCTTCCGGTCGGCATGGCTGCGGTTGGCGGCGATGATCCACCAGTCGGGCCGCCCGGTGGTGCTGTGCGGCACCGTGGTTCCGCCCGAGCTCGAGCCGCGCCCGGAACGGGCGCTGTTCTCCGCGGTGCACTATCTGGCCCTGACAGCAGAACCGGACGTCCTCGCCGCGCGGCTGCGGGCTCGCCCCAAGTGGCGCGCATGGGACGACGAGGAACGCATCGCCGAGATGCTGCGGTTCGCCCGGTGGCTGAGCGAATCCGCGGCGTCGCTCGAGCCGCCGGTGGAGCTGGTGGACACCACTCACCGGCCGGTCGCCGAGACGCTGCGGATCGCCAGGGAGTGGGTGCTGGCACGGCTGTGACCCGACCTGCTGTTTCGTGCGGCCGCCCGGCCGGGTAGCCGCGGGTGTGAACGCAACCAACGACGTCTGCGTGGCGGTCATCTACTACAGCGCCACCGGGACGACGCACGAGATGGCCAAGGCCGCTGCCGACGGTGCGGAAAAGGCCGGGGCCCAGACGCGGTTGCGGCGGGTGCCGGAACTTGCGCCGCAGGAAGCGATCGAGGCCAACGAGGACTGGGCCGAACACCTCGAGCAGGTTTCCGACGTCCCGGAAGCGACGCTGGACGATCTGGAGTGGGCCGACGGCGTCCTGTTCGGCACGCCGACCCGCTTCGGCAACGTGGCCGCGCAGCTCAAGCAGTTCATCGACACCACGGGTGGGCTGTGGCAGTCGGGCAAGCTGACCGACAAGGTCTTCGGCGGTTTCGTCACCACGGGCACCGAGCACGGCGGCCACGAGAGCACGCTGTTGACGCTGTTCAACGTCATCTACCACTGGGGCGGCATCGTGGTCACCCCCGGCTATACCGAGGACGACCAGTTCGTGCAGGGCAACCCCTACGGTGGCTCGCACACCAGCCAGAACGGTGAGATCCCTCCGGACGAGAAGGCGCTCGCCAGCGCGGCGCTCACGGCTCGCCGGGTCGTCGACGCCGCCTCGGCGCTGAAACGTGCCGCCAGCTGACCACCGGACGGCCGTCGTCTGGTTCCGTCGCGATCTACGGCTGGCCGACCAGCCGATGTTGATCGCGGCAGCGGAACGCGCATCGCGAGCCCTTGCGGTCTTCGTGCTCGATCCGGTGTTGCTGGGGCCGTCAGGAACGGCCCGGACGGCGTTCCTGTACGGCTGCTTGCGCGAACTCGGCGAATCGCTGCGCGGCCGGCTGCTGATCGTGCGTGGTGAACCCGCGCAGGTCGTCCGCCAGGTGGCATCCGCTGTGAATGCCGGTTCCGTTCATGTCGCCGCGGACTACGGCCCGTACGGCACACGGCGCGACCAGCAGGTGAGCGAAGCCTTGAACGCCCGAGGTGTCGAGCTCGTCTCCACGGGATCTCCGTATGCCGTGGCTCCTGGCCGCGTGCACACCGGCAACGGCGAGCGATTCAAGGTGTTCACCCCGTTTCGTCGTGCCTGGCTCGACCACGGGTGGCCGCACCCTGCGCAAACGGGTGCCGGCACCCTGCGGTGGATCGATCCGGCCGACGTCGGCGTCGAGCGTGCCGACGTGCCATCGGCGGACTCACCGGCCCGGCTCCCCGAGCCCGGTGAGCGAGCAGCGCTGCGGGCGTGGCGGTCCTTCGTCGGCGATCAGCTGGCGGACTACGGATCGGAGCGCAACCGTCCGCAGCCCGTGGGCAGCTCCCGGATGTCGCCGTACCTGAAGTTCGGGTGTATCCACCCGCGCACGATGCTCGCCGACCTGTCCGACGGACGCCGAGCAGGCGTGGCCGCCTACCGCAGCGAGCTCGCTTGGCGCGAGTTCTACGCGGACGTGCTCTTCCACCGCCCGGAGACGGCGCGGAGGAATTACGACAAGGCCTTCGACGTCCTCCCGACGGCGTCAGGCGTAGCTGCCGAGCGTGCCTTCGCGGCCTGGTGCGACGGGCGGACCGGCTTCCCGATCGTGGACGCGGGCATGCGCCAGCTGAAAGCCGAAGGATGGCTGCCCAACCGGATCCGGATGGTCACCGCATCGTTCCTGGTCAAGGATCTGCACCTGCCGTGGCGGTGGGGAGCCAGGCACTTCATGCGCCTGCTCGTCGACGGCGACCTGGCGTCCAACCAGCACAACTGGCAGTGGGTCGCCGGCTGCGGCACCGACGCGGCGCCCTACTTCCGGATCTTCAACCCGACCACGCAGGGGGAACGTTTCGACCCCGACGGCGACTACGTACGGACCTGGGTACCCGAGCTGGCCCATGTGCCTGGCAAGGCCGTTCACCAGCCGTGGAAGCTGTCTCGGGGCGAAGCCGGGGACTATCCCGCGCCGATGGTGGACCACGCTGAAGAACGTCAGGAAGCGCTGGCCGCCTACGACCTGGTCAAAGCGGCACGCGGCTGATCGTTCGTGGTGGGCGCGCCGGGGACGGCTCGAGGCAACGGCGCGAGGGGGATGCGTAGGCTGAATCGGCTCCACGATCACCGTCCGCTGCTCGCCTACAGCAGCAGCGCGGTCGGCACCGCGAGGAGCAGCAGCGCCGCAAGCCTGACCGCGACGCGCGCTGCCAGCGGTAGCGGCGGTGGGCGGTCGTGCACCCGGGCCAGCCGCTGCTCGGTGGCCGCGGTGAACACGGTGTGCGTGGCGCCGTGGGCTCCGCCGCTCACAGCCTGCAAGGCTCTTCCGAGCGCCTCGTCGCCCACTTCCCTGGCGGCCACGTCATCCGCCCGCATCTCGATCAATGCCGCCACTGCGCGCTGCGCGGCAGTCAACCCGGGCACGCCGCGAACGGTCGCACCCCACGCGACGAACGGCAGCACCACCAGATCGTGCCGCTCACGCAGGTGAGCCTGCTCGTGCGCGAGCACCGCGGACAACTCCGTGCGCTCGAGCGTGGTCAAAGCGCCCCGGCTGACCACGACCCGGGACTTCGGCCCCGGCAGGCAGTAGGCCACCGGAACCGGGTGATCCAGCACCAGCGCGCCGGGGACCGCAGGCCACGGCGTCGCCAGCACGTCGAGCAGGCCGCGATGCCTCCGGCGCGCACGCAAGGTCCGCACTCCGACGACCGCGAGCACGCCCAGCAATCGAGCGGCGATTACGACGGTGATCGCCAGTACGACCCACCGCCAGGCGTCCAGCTCCGCCAGCCGTCCGTCCAGTACCGCTCCGGCGGCGTCCCACAGGCCGTCGCCCAGCGGCGCCAGCGCGGCCGTGACTCCCGCGCCCAGCAGCGCCAGGCCACCGGCGAGCCCGACCGCCTGCCAAAGCAACAACGCGCCGACCGGGTCCCGGTGCGTCCAGCGCGCTGCGGCGAGCCAGCGGCTCACCGGATCGGCCAGTGCCACCCCGAGCACCAGCAGCACCGGCCAGGCCCACGTCATCGCAACAGGTCGCGCAGCGTCTTGCGGTCGTCAGGCGGAACGGTGCCGAGGAAGCTGGCCAGCGCGGCGGCGCGATCCGGTGCGGCGTCCAGCACGTCCCGCATCAGCTCGGCGATGTGTTCCTCCCTGCTCGACCGCGGCCGGTACCGGTACGCCCTGCCTGCTTTGGCGCGGCTCACCAGGCCTTTGCGCTCCAGCCTGCCGAGCACGGTGAGCACGGTGGTGGTGGCCAGCGCGCGATCGGACAGCGCCTGCTGCACGTCCCGCGCGGTCAGCGGGCGATCGGCGGACCACAGCACGTCCATCACGGCACGTTCCAGGTCGGGCAAGGGTGGCATGCCCTGTATTCTACGGCACGTAGAAGTTCTACACGATGTAGAAGTATGGTGGTGTCATGCTCGACGACCTGACCGCGGCCCGGGAGCAGATGGCGTTGTCCCTGGGCTTCCACATCGTGTTCGCCGTGCTCGGCGTGGGCATGCCGTGGCTGATGCTCTGGGCCGAGTGGCGGGGACTGCGCACCGGGGACGTCCGCTGGACCGCACTCGCCCGCCGCTGGTCCAAGGCGGTGGCGGTGCTGTTCGCCGTCGGCGCGGTGTCCGGGACCGTGCTGTCGGTCGAGTTCGGCCTGCTGTGGCCGCACTTCATGGAACGCTTCGGCTCGGCGTTCGGGGTGTCGTTCACGCTGGAGTCGTTCGCGTTCTTCCTGGAAGCGATCTTCCTGGCGCTCTACCTGTACGGGTGGGACCGGCTCAGCCCGCGCAAGCACCTGCTGTGCGGGATCCCGATCGGGCTGTCCGGAGTGGCGTCGGCGCTGTTCGTCACCACCGCCAATGCGTGGATGAACGGCCCGGTCGGCCTGGTCCGCGGCCCGGACGGCGAGCTGATCTCCACCGAACCGCTCGGGCCGTTTCTGACCCCGACGACCGGAACCCAGCTGACGCACATGCTGCTGGCGGCATTCATGTGCACCGGGCTGGCGGTCGCCGCGGTGTACGCCACCGCCATGCTGCGGGACCCGGCGAAGCGGGACGGCTACCACCGCCGAGGGCTGGCGGCGGGCGCGACGCTCGGGCTGAGCCTTGCGGTGCCGCAGGCGCTGGTCGGTGACTGGGCGACCAGGGTGGTGGCCGACGAGCAGCCGGCCAAGTTCGCGGCGATGGAGGGTGTCGAGGTCACCCAGGACGGTGCGGCCTTCTCGTTCGGGCCGTTCGAGATTCCCAAGCTGCTGTCGCTGATGCTGCGGTTCGACCCGGACGCGCGGATCACCGGGCTGGACGCCATTCCGGCGGCCGATCGGCCCCCCGCGGGCATCACCCACCTGGCCTTCCAGGTCATGGTCGGCATCGGTGTCGCGTTGATCGCGCTCGCGGCCTACGCGGCGTGGCGGTATCGCCGCGACCGGCGGCGCGGCGGTCATCCCACCGACGACCGGCGATTCCTGCTCGCGCTCGCGGCCGCCGGGCCTGCGCCGTTCGTGGCGCTGATCGCGGGCTGGATCGTCACCGAGGTCGGGCGGCAGCCGTGGATCGTCTTCCAGGTGATGCGCACCGCTGACGCGCTGACCAGCCAGACCGGGCTAGCCATCTACCTGTACGTGACGATCGCGGTCTACCTGGCGCTGTCGGTCGCGCTGGTCGCGATCCTGCGGCGCATCGCCCAGGGGCCGCGGCCGACCGATCCGGCGCCCGTCGAGATGGAACGGAGTGCGGCATGACGGTGACCGAAGGCCTGGGATTGCTGGTCCTCGTCGGGCTGACCGCCTACGCGGTGCTCGGCGGCGCGGACTTCGGCGCCGGGTTGTGGGACCTGTCCCGGCAGCGGCGGCAACGCGAGCTCGTGGTGCGGTCCATGGCGCCGGTGTGGGAGGCGAACCACGTGTGGCTGATCTTCGTGGCCATCGCGTTGTTCTCCGGCTTCCCCGAGGCGTTCGCCGCGCTGTCGCGGTCACTGACCGGCCCGTTGTCGATCGCGCTGCTGGGCATCGTGCTGCGCGGTGCCGCGTTCGCGTTCCGCCAGTACGGCGCGCCGTACGGGGGCAGGCCGGTCCGTGGCACCGGGCTGTGGGCCCGGATCTTCGCGGTGTCCTCGCTGGTCACGCCGTTCGCCTTCGGCGCTGCGGCCGGTGGGATCACCACCGGCAGGGTGCGCGCCGACGGGTCGGCGGGCTTCCTCGCACCGTTCCTGGCGCCGCTGCCGCTGGTGAGCGGGCTGCTGGCGGTGGCGGCGTGCGGTTTCCTGGCCGCGGTCTACCTGACCGCCGACGCCGACCGGGAAGGCGACGAGGAACTGGTGAACCGCCTGCGGGTACGGGCCTTGGTCACCGGGGTGATCGCCGGTGGCCTGGCTCTGGCGGCGTTGCCGCTGCTGCCTGCGTGGTTCGCCCGGCAGCTGTCGCTGCCCGCCGTGGCGATCAGCGTGGTGTGCGGGGCGCTCGCCCTGGAACTGGTCAGGCGCGGGCACTACCAGCTGGCGCGGGTGGCGGCCGCCGGTGCGCCCGCCGCCCTGCTCGGTGGGTGGGCCCTGGCCATGCAACCGTGGGTGCTGCCGGGCGAGGTTCCGCTGCGCGTGGCCAGTGAGGGCACCGCGAGCCTGATCCTGGGCATCCTGATCTGCGGGCTGATGATCGTGCTGCCCAGCTATTGGTACATGATCCGCGTGCTGCGCGCGCCGCGAACGACGGCCGAAGCGAGGGCCACGGATCGGAACACCGTGGCGGGCCGATGAGGCCGCGGACACGGTAGTCCGCGTGAACGAGTGGGCGGGCGTCGACGGTGCGCGGCAGGCTGTGTGACGCCGAGCTGGCCGCCCGGTTGCCGGTCAGTGCTCGGCGCCGAGCGCGAACGCGGCCTCCAGGTCGTGCTTGGAGTAGGTCTGGAAGGCGATGTGCGTCTCGGTCGACCGCACGCCGTCGACCTTGTTGATCCGGCCGGGGATGACCTGGGCCAGCTCCTCGTGCCTGCGCACCCGCACGATGGCCAGGATGTCGAACTGCCCGGTCACCGAGAAGACCTCGCTCACACCGTCCAGCCCGGCCAGCGTCTCGGCGACCTCGGGAATGCGATGGGTGTCGGCATTGATCAGCACGATCGCAGTGATCACGTCAGGCTCCTCGCAGCGTGTCGGTCGGCTCGGGCTTCAGTCTCGCATTCCGGTCACCGCGGTGGCGCCCAGGCCGCTCGCGCGCGTGTGCACGTGGCTGCGGGGTCGCGACCCGGCTCGGTGGCGGAGTGCACCGCCTCGCGCGTGCGCACGTGGCCGCGGGCCCGCGCATGTTACCGATGGGGCCAGGCCACTCGCGCGCGTGCGCGCGCGGCCGATCCGCCGGTGCTGGTCCTGCACGAGGCCAGGCCACTCGCGCGCGTGCGCGCGTCGGCGCGGTCCGCCGGGGGTGGGCAAGTCCACGTCCACGGCCACTCGCACGCGTGCGCGCGTCGGCGCCTGCGCACCGGCAGGCCGGTCGTCTGAGGCCAGGCCACTCGCGGCCACTCGCGCGCGTGCGAGCACACGTGCGTGCGGGCGTACGGGAGGACGTGCGCACGGGAGCACGGCAGCAGGGAAGCGCGCGGGCGCCCCAGCACCCCAGCCCGCCAGCGCCCCAGCACCACAGCACCACAGCCCGCCAGCGCCGGCCGGTCACCGAAGCCCCTGCACGACCGGCCCGCTCTGGGCCAGACTGTGGGCGTGATCGTTGCATTCAGCATCAGCCCGGCAGCAAACGACGAAACCGGCGGCGTCGGCGAGGTGGTCGCCGAGGCAGTGCGCGTGGTTCGCGAGTCCGGTCTCCCCTGCGAGACCAACGCCATGTTCACCAACATCGAAGGCGAGTGGGACGAGGTGATGGCGGTGATCAAACGCGCCGTCGACGTGGTCGCCGCCCGCTCGCCGCGCGTCGGACTCGTGCTCAAGGCCGACATCCGCCCCGGCTACGACAACCAGCTCAAGGCCAAGGTGGAGCGGGTGGAGAAGTACCTGGCCGAGGGTTCGTCCCGCGCGGACCAGCAGGACTGACCGGCCGGCTCGGCAGGCGCCTGCCGGGACGAGCAGCGGACCGGCTCGACCACGACCGTCACCCGCTCGGCCGGGCCACAGCCGTCGCCGCGCTCGACCGGCCCGGTGGCGCTACAGCCCCGGCCAGTCGTAGGTGATGGTCAGCGGCGCGTGGTCCGACCACCGCTTGTCCCACGCCGGGGCACGCTCGACCCGCGCGCTGACCGCGGACTCGGCCAGCTCCGCGGTGGCCACCTGCAGGTCGATACGCCACCCCGCGTCGTTGTCGAACGCCCTGCCCTGCATGGACCACCACGTGTACGGCCCCGGCCCGTCCGGCACGAGCTTGCGGTGCACGTCCACGTACCCCGCGCCCTCGTACAGCCTGGTCAGCCACTCCCGTTCCTCCGGGAGGAAGCCGGAGTTCTTCCGGTTGCCGCGCCAGTTCTTCAGGTCGTTCTCGGTGTGCGCGATGTTGAAGTCGCCCATCACCACGGCCTGCTTGCCCGCGGCGGCCACCCGCCGCCGCAGCTGCGCCAGGTACAGCAGGAACGCCCCCATGAACCGTTCCTTCTCCGCCTGTTTCGGCGTGCCCGCCTCACCGCTGGGCAGATAGACGCTGCCGACGACGACCCGCTCGAACTCGCACTCCACGTACCGGCCCGCGGTGTCGAACTCCGGATCCCCGAAGCCGACCCGGACGGCCTGCGGCTCGCGGCGGGACAGCAGGGCGACACCGGCCCGCCCCTTGATCGCCGACGGAGCGAACTGGGCGTGCCAGCCCTCCGGCCGCAGTACGTGGTCGGGAAGCTGCTCCGGCTCGGCGCGCACTTCTTGCAAAGCGACCACGTCGGCGTCCGTGGCGGCGAGCCATTCGACATATCCCTTGCGCGCAGCGGCGCGTAACCCGTTGACGTTGATCGTGGACAGCCTGAGCACGGCGGCAGGCTACCGCGCGCGCCGGACACCCTCGCGGGCACGTCGCGCCGGGTGTGGGCACGACCAAACCCGGTGCTCGGCCGAGCGGCGCGGCAAGCCGGTCAGCGGCAGGTGGCGTCCTCGACCGGGGTGATGTATTCCTCGTACACCCAGCCGTCGTCGGCCAGCTTCCGGAAGCCGTTGCGCACCGTCGGCCTGGCGTCGACGGTCTCGTCCTGGGTGAGCTGCCGGATCACCTTCGACCGGATCGACGGCTCGGCCCGGACGTTGAGCACGTCCGCGGAGACCGTGAACTGACAGCCGGGACCGTTGGTATGGGTGCTCCCGCCGCCTGCCGAGCCGCCCGCGCGCGGCTCACCGCCCATGATGTAGATCACCGAGACGCCGACGAGCACTGCGGCGATGATCAGTGCCCGCTTCGGTAGTCCCAAAATCACCCGGTGCTCCTCGCCGTGCTCTGCCGCGAAACGCTGCGCCTAGATATAGCAACGTAACCCCGGTCAGTCACGTCCGGGACACGCGCCACCCGGATGGCCGTCCGATCGCGGCCCTGCGACGGGCGATTTCAGCCGATCGGGGGTGACTGCCATCCGGGCGGCGCGGCCGATCAGGCCGATCAGGCAGCGGCCATCTTCCGCTGCAGGTTCTCGTCCAGCGCGGCCAGGAACTCCTCCGTGGTCAGCCACGGGGTGTCGTTGCCCACCAGCAGCGCCAGGTCCTTGGTCATCTTGCCGCTCTCCACGGTCTCGATGACCACCTGCTCCAGCGTGTTGGCGAAGCCGATGACCTCCGGGGTGTTGTCCAGCTTGCCGCGGTGCTCCAGGCCCCTGGTCCAAGCGAAGATCGAGGCGATCGGGTTGGTCGAGGTCGGCTTGCCCGCCTGGTGCTGCCGGTAGTGCCGGGTGACCGTGCCGTGCGCGGCCTCCGCCTCCACGGTGCGGCCGTCCGGGGTGCGCAGCACCGAGGTCATCAGGCCGAGCGAGCCGAAGCCCTGCGCGACCGTGTCGGACTGCACGTCGCCGTCGTAGTTCTTGCAGGCCCAGACGTAGCCGCCCTCCCACTTCAGCGCGGCGGCGACCATGTCGTCGATCAGCCGGTGCTCGTAGGTCAGGCCCGCGGCCTCGAACTTGTCCTTGAACTCCTTCTCGTAGATCTCTTGGAACACGTCCTTGAACATGCCGTCGTAGGCCTTCAGGATCGTGTTCTTGGTCGACATGTAGACCGGGTAGCCGCGGTCCAGGCCGTAGTTGAAGGACGCGCGGGCGAAGTCCTCGATGGACTTGCGGTAGTTGTACATGCCGAGCGCGACGCCGCCGCCCTCCGGGAACGTGGCGACCTCCAGCTCCATCGGCTCGGAGCCGTCCTCCGGGGTGTAGGTGATGGTCACCGTGCCCGGGCCGGGCACCTTGAAGTCGGTCGCCTTGTACTGGTCACCGTGCGCGTGCCTGCCGATGATGATCGGCTTCTTCCACCCGGGCACCAGGCGCGGAATGTTGGAGATGATGATCGGCTCGCGGAACACCACGCCGCCGAGGATGTTCCGGATGGTGCCGTTCGGGCTGCGCCACATCTTCTTCAGCCCGAACTCCTCCACCCTGGCCTCGTCCGGGGTGATGGTGGCGCACTTGACACCGACGCCGTGCTCCTTGATGGCGTGCGCGGCGTCGATGGTGACCTGGTCTTCGGTGCGGTCCCGCTCCTGGATCGACAGGTCGTAGTAGGCCAAGTTGACGTCCAGATACGGGTGGATCAACTTGTCCTTGATGAACTTCCAGATGATGCGGGTCATCTCGTCGCCGTCGAGCTCGACGACGGTTCCCTGGACCTTGATCTTCGACATGAGCGGGGACGCTCCTCTCAACGGAGGTTCTGCGGGTTGTCGTCGCTAACGGTACAAGCGTACTGGTATACGGGCGACCGGTCGCAGCGTACCCTCGCGGGCCCGTGACCCGGGCCCCTGCCGCCCGCGGCCGAGGGTGGTCGACAGCATGACGTTGCCGATGCGGAAGTCCGGGCCCCTGCCGCCCGCGACCCAGGGGGCATCACGCCGACTTCCGCGACAGCTGGGCCACCGCTCCCCGGCCCCGGCCGCTTTGCCTGACGTGCGCGATAGCAGGGACCCCACCGCTCCGCTGCCGTCCGCGGCCCGGCCTCGCCGACGAAGACGGCCAGATCGCCGCTGGCGCCGACATGGGTGCATGAGGCATACACCGAGGACGCCGGTGCACGGCCTGACCACGGCGACAGCGCGGACTGACCTTTGTTTCGACGTGGCTCAGCTGAAGTCCCGTGCCTGAGCTCCGGGACAGCGCGGACTGACCAGCCTGGAAGCGGTACGCAAGCGGCCCGGAATGCCGACCTCCGCGACGACGCGGACTGACCCATCCCTCTGCTCCGCACCGGGGTCATGGCAAGACTCCCGCGATGTGCCGGACGGCCATCCCCGGCCCCGGCCCCTCGCGCCGGAGCCGGGATGGCCGGCGCGTGCCAAGATGGGCGCATGGCGCTGTGGCTGACGACCGACGACGAGGCGAACCGGCTGCTGGACCGCGACCCGTTCGCCCTGCTCGTCGGCATGACCCTGGACCAGCAGTACCCGATGGAGCACGCGTTCGCGGGGCCGAAGAAGATCGCCGACCGGATGGGCGGCTTCGACATCCGCGCCATCGCGGAAGCCGACGAGGCGGAGTTCGAGCAACTGTGCGCCACTCCCCCGGCGATCCACCGGTACGGGCGCTCGATGGCCCGCCGCATCCAACAGCTGGCGAAGGTGATCGTCGAGCAGTACGACGGCGACACGGCGGCCATCTGGACCAGGGACGACCCGGACGCCGCGGAGGTGTTCCGCCGCCTCAAGGCGCTGCCCGGGTGGGGCGAGATGAAGTGCAAGATCTTCCTCGCCCTGCTGGCCAAGCAGCGCGGTGTCCGGCCGGACGGCTGGGAGCAGGTGGCCGGCGTCTACGCCGAGGAGTCCGCCCGCCGGTCGGTGGCGGACGTGACCGGCCCGGAAAGCCTGCAGGAGGTCCGCGCGTTCAAGAAGGCGGAGAAGGCAGCCGCCAAGCAGGCGAAGGGATGACGAGTCCGGCATGAGCTCAGCCCACCCGCGACCCCGCGCCCTGATCACCGGCGCCAGCAAGGGCATCGGCACCGCGGTCGCCCGTGCCCTGGCGGGCACGCACAGCCTGCTGCTGGGCGGCCGGAACCGACAAGCGCTGACCGCACTGGCCGGCGAGCTGCCCGATGCCACGGCGTGGCCGGTCGACCTCACCGACCAGGAAGCGGTGGCGGAAGCCGCGGCAGGCATCGACTCGCTCGACGTCCTCGTGCACTCCGCAGGCGTCGCGGCGCTGGGCAGGGTCGAGGAAGCCGCCGCGGAGGTGTGGCGGCACAACTTGGAGATCAACGTGGTCGCGGTCGCCGAGCTCACCCGTTTGCTGCTGCCTGCGCTGCGGGCGGCGGGCGGCCACGTCGTGTTGATCAATTCCGGCTCCGGGCGGAACGCCCGCCCCGGCTGGGGGCCCTACGCGGCGAGCAAGTTCGCCCTGCGCGCGTTCGCCGACGCGCTGCGCGCCGAGGAGCCCGGGCTGCGCGTCACGTCGATCTACCCCGGCCGCACCGACACCCCCATGCAGCAGGCCATCGTGGCGGGCGAGGGCAGGCCGTACCGGCCCGAGGAGTTCCTGCGGCCGGAATCGGTCGCAGCCGCGGTGCAGGCGGCGGTGAGCGCGACGCCGGAGGCCCACGTGACCGAGGTGATCATCCGGCCGCGCTGACCGTCAGCCGGGGTGGGCGCCGACCGTGTCCCGGATTTTCTCGCCCTCGCCGCCGGCGTGCCGGGCGCAGTGCGCACAGCAGTAGAACCGGCCGCTCACCTCGACACCGTGGCCGAGGATGCGGCAGCCGCAGTGCTCGCACACCGGCGCGATCTTCTGTGCCGCGCATTCGATCGAGTCGAAGGTGTACACGTCGCCGCTGGTGGTCGTGACTTCGAACGTCATCCAGTAGTCGTTGCCGCACACGTCGCAGGTGGCCATGGGCCTCACCTCCCGATGCGGGCGGGTTCCCGAGGCCGCCCACCGGCAAACGACCCGGGCGGAACCGCATCCCGGCGGCCGACACATGGCCCGGCCGATGGCACGCACTGCCATGACGCGAACGCCTTCCCCGCCACAGCCGGTCGCTGACCGTGGACGCCGCTCGCAACGGCAACCACCGCAACGGGGCATGGCGGCCGGGCACCGGATCGGATTGTCGACCGTGGCGCCCGGAATTTCCTAGTCTGAAGGTGGAGGTGATCTGACGATGCGAGCCTCAACCGGTGACAAGATCCTGGTCCACGGCCCGAAGGTCGGTGTTGCCGAGCAGGAGGCTGAGATCATCGAGGTCCGTGGCGAGAACGGCAAGCCGCCTTACCTGGTGCGTTTCGACGACGGCAGGGAGACGTTGATGTTCCCGGGGCCGGATGCCGTCGTGGTGCACAAGAACTAGATCGGCCCCTTGGTGATGGTCAGCGCGACGAACAGGATCATCGCCCCGAGCGCCGTGTAGGCGAGGACGTCGACGCCGCGGCTGCGGATGACGATCAGCCCGGCCTGCTCGGGGGTCAGCACCGCCCGCAGCAGCGCCGCGACCAGCAGCGCGACGGCGACCAGCACCGACCCTTCCCGCCAGTGGTACTGCGCGATCCGCACGAACCCGGCCGCGACGATGGCCAGGACCACGGCGAACGGAAGGTGGGCGCGCACTGCTGCGTTCACGGCGCTGCTGCCTCGGCGGCCTCGACCACGTTGGTCACCAGCATCGCCCTGGTCATCGGCCCGACACCACCGGGGTTGGGCGCCAGGTAACCCGCCACCTCGGCGACGTCGGGATGCACGTCGCCGACGAGCTTGCCGTCCACCCGGCTCACCCCGACGTCCAGCACGGCCGCACCCGGCTTGACCATCTCCGGGGTGATCAGGTGCGGTACCCCGGCGGCGGCCACCACGATGTCCGCCGAGCGCGTCTCGGCCGCCAGGTCCCTGGTGCCGGTGTGGCAGGCGATGACCGTGGCGTTCTCCGACTTACGCGTCAGCAGCAGGCCGAGCGTGCGGCCGACCGTGATGCCGCGGCCGACCACCGCCACCCGCGCTCCGGCGATCGGCACCTGGTAACGGCGGAGCAGCTCGATGATGCCGCGCGGCGTGCACGGCAGCGGGCCCGGCTCGTTGAGCACCAGGCGGCCCAGGCTCAGCGGCGCCAGCCCGTCGGCGTCCTTGGCCGGGTCGATGCGCTCCAGCACCTGGGAGGTGTCCAGGTGCCCGGGCAGCGGCAGCTGCACGATGTAGCCGTGACAGGCAGGATCGGCGTTGAGCTCGTCGATCACCGCGTTCAGCTCGTCCTGCGTGGTGTCCGCGGGCAGGTCACGACGGATCGACGTGATGCCCAGCTTCGCACTGTCGGCGTGCTTCATCTTCACGTAGGAGTGCGATGCGGGGTCGTCCCCGACCAACACGGTGCCCAGCCCGGGCACGACGCCGCGCTCGGCCAATGCGGCCACCCGCGGCGCAAGCTCGGCGAAGATCGCGTCCTTGGTCGCCTTGCCGTCCAGTACCTGTGCTGACATACCACCCGCATCCTCGTGTCGATCCGGTACGGCCGGAACTCTAACGGTCAGTCCCGGTCGGCGGGCAGCCGCTCCTGCTTCCCCGGCCCGGCTCGGCACCTCGTCCGCACCGGCCCCGCCTGCCTGCCGCACCGGCCCCGCCGATGCCGCCGTCGGTCAGGCCACCGGCGTTCGCTCCGGCCGCGGGAGCACGCGCGGCCTGCGGCGGAAGACCGTGACCGCGATGGCCACCATCGCCAGCCCGACGCCGAGCACGGTGGTGAGCGTGACCGGCGCGTCCCTGGTGGGCAGCACCAGGTCCAGCACCAGCGAGCCGGAGAGCTGGCCGGCGATGGTGGCCAGCCCCAGCACCAGCACACCGGTCCAGCGCACCACGAGCGCCATCAGCGCGATGAACGCCACCCCGATGAGCCCGCCGGTGTAGAGCACCGGGTTGGACGGCAGCGGACCCGGCCCGCCCTGCACCATCAACGACACGGCCCAGCCGAGCAGCAACGCGGCGGTGCCCACCACGAAGTTGACCAACGTCGCGGTCATCGGATTCGCCGCGGCCACGCCCACCCGGCCGTTGATCGCCTGCTGGACGGCCACCGCGGCGCCGCCGAGCAGCGGCAGCACCAGCAGCCAGACCCGGCCGTCCACGGCGGTCAGCCCACCGCCGGTGGTGATCACCACCGCGATCAGCATCACGACCGCGCCCGCCAGCCGCTGCGGGGTGATCGCCTGCGGGCCCGCGGGCCCGAGCCCCGCCCGGTCGACCAGCAGGCCGCTCACCGTCTGCCCGGTCACCACGCCGACGGTGAACATCGCCACGCCGAGCACGGCGACGGTGACCGCCTGCCCCGCGACCAGCGTGGCGCCGCCGAGCCCGCCGAGCAGATGCCACCAGTGCAGGGTCCCGTCGCGCAGTGCCGTCCTGATCCGCGGGACACCGGACCGCATCCGGGGCATGACACACAGCAATGCGAGCAACACCACAAGGCCCCCGCCGAAGGAGACCACCGCGGCGAAGAACGCGTCCCCCACCCGATCGGCCAACCGGCCGTTGATGCTGGACTGACCGGCAACCGCCAGTCCGCCCAGGAAAGCGAGTGCGATTCCCAGTGCCTTCCGACGCCCGTTACTCAGCTCGTCCGCCCTTCATGTCTTCCCGTACTGCCAGTGCGAAATCGCCGAAATCGAGTCAAGATGTCTGGGTGGCATACCCGACGCAGCTGAGCGCACCCGAGCAGGACACCCTGGTCAAACAGATCGGTCTTGCTTTGTTGCGGGCCGCACCGCGGGACTGGAAGCGAATCGTCGTTCACTACCGGACCGTCGGCCGGTACCACGAGCTCGATGGCGAGATTACCCTCGCCGACGGCTCCGTGACGGAATGGGTGGCCACGCACGACATCGCGACGCTGTTCGCCAGGCTGCGCAGCGGCATGTATCGCGAACAGCGGGGCACGTGGTTCAACGCGCACTACACGCTGGAGGCTCCGGCCAGCTACAACCTGGAGTACGACAGGGAAGAGCCGGAGTGGAAGCTGCTGCCGCCACCCCAGGCCTACGCCGACGAGCTCCGCATGTTCCCTCGCTCGGAGGAAAACGTGCCGGAGTGGCTGATGCGGCGGCTGGCCGGGTTGGGGCCCGAGCGGCCCGGCCCGCGGTTGCACATCGCGCGCGTGTTCGACGGGACGGACTCCTCCGGCCGCCCGGTGATCGACCGGGACGAGCTGGATCCGGAGGAGCAAGCCGACGTGCTGGCCTACCTGGAGGACGCGCCGGTGGTTCGTCCCGGCCGCGGCTTCGACGTCGACCAGCTGGCGGAGAACCCGGAACCTGCCGTCCCGGTCGGCTTCCACAGCGACGGCGAGTGGATCTGGCCCGCTGCGGTGCCGTACTACCTGCGCAAGTACGGGGTGACTCCGGAGCCTGCGCTGCTGGCGCACATCCGGGACAACGGCTATCGCGTTCCCGAGGTCAGCGAGGAGCAGCGCGCGGCGGCCGCCGACTATCTCGCGCGCGGCAACGCGGCTCCCGAGCAGCCCGCGGCGCTGGGTGGCCCGCCGATGCCCCGCCCGGGGGAGGGGCCCGGCAGGCTCGCCGGACCGCCTCCTGCCGGCGCTCCCGGCGCGTCCGGCACCGCCGACGTACCAGGGGCTTCTCCCGGTCCCCGGTTCGGTGACGCGGGCGGCCAGGGGCGGTTCGGACGGCCGGGAGGCTTCGGCCAGCCCGGCGCCTCGGCAGGCCGGGGCGGCCCGATGCCGCCCATCCCGGGTGGTGCTGGTCAGCCCGCAGCGCCGGGTGCGGCTCCGCAAGCGCGTGACCAGGCAGGCGTCGGTGCGGGCCTGAACGGAGTCGGCGGCCTCGGCGCTCCCGGCGAGCCGGGTACCGCAGGTCCCGGCCGTCCCGGCCAATCGAGCGGTCCCGGTGGCCGTCCGGACGCCTGGTCGGCGGGTGCGGAACGGCATCGGCCGGACGCCGACGAGCCGGACGGGCAGGAAACCACCGACGAGTTCAGCAGCTTCCAGCCGGTGGACGAAGACCCGGCGGTGCCAAGCGGTGCCGTGGGCGGGCAGCCGAGCGCGAGCCGCGAGGGCGAGCCCGGCCGCACGGACGAGCCGCCCGCCGGTTCGCCCGGCCCCGGCGCGGTGGCCGGAGCCGCGGGGGCGGGTCTGGGTGCCGCAGGCTTCGCGGCGCGATCCCCGTTCGGTCGTGAGGACGACCGCGACGCGGGCGGCACGCACCGGGAGCCGGGCAACGAGCCGGAGGCGCCGGAAGAAGTCACCCAGCTGTGGACGCCGGATTTCGCGCGCTCGCAGCCCGGCGCGCAGGACGCGCCCTCGGACGAGCGCGCGGAGCGGCCCGGCGAGGACGAGGATGCGCACCGCCAGGCGCAAGCACGCGTCAGCACCCAGTACTTCACGCCGGGTTTCGCTGACGACGAGGCCGACGACGACAGCGAGGCCCCGGCCGAGTCGGCGGAGGATGCGCACCGCCGCGCGCAGGAGCACATCAGCACCCAGTACTTCAGCCCGGTGCTGGACGACGACCCGGACGCGGACGACCTCGCGGATGCCGACATCCCGGTCACGTTCCAGCCGCACGAGGGGCCGGAAGCCGAAGACACCGCGGACGACGGTGACGAGCACGAGCCGATGGGCATGGCGGAAGGCCCACCGGGTCCGGGCGACGAGCGCGCCGACGGCGGCTTCGGCGGCGGGACCGAGACGGCAGCCAGGGATCTCGGGGCGCCCGACCGGCCCCACGAAGACTTCCGAGCTGCCGACCGGCCCCACGAAGACTTCCGGGCAGCCGACCGGCCCCGCGGCGACTTCGGTTCCGAGCAGGCGGACGCCTTCGGTGGTGCCGAGGGATTCGCCGAGGGCGCTCGCCCCGGTCTCGGCGCTCGACCGGAGCTCGGTGCCGACCACTCCCCGTCGCCCGAGCCGATGGCCGGCCAGCACGGCTTCGCGCCCGAACACCAGCGGACGCGGGACGATGCCGCCGCAACCGGCACGCCGACCGACCCTGCCAAGGGTTTCGCAGGTGCCGAGTCGCGCGGCCAAGCGCCGGGACTGCCCGGTCCGGGGGGCTTCGCGCCGCCCGAGTTCGCCAGGCAGGACCCCGAGCCGATCGGTGCGCCGCCGCGGCGGCAGCCCGAGGCGGCGGCACGCGCCGAGGCTCCGTTCGGCGAGCCCGCGTTCGCCAGGCTGCAGCGCAAGCTCGAGGAGCTGGGTGTGCCCGGAGCCGCGTACCGCATCGGCGAGCCGATCAAGGTGGGCTGGAGCCTCGAGCAGGTGCCGGAGGGCTGGCGCGTCGGCCGGTACGACGACAGCTTGTCCGATTCGTCGGTGTTCGGCGACGCCGCGGACGCCGCCGCGTTCATGCTCGGCAAGATCCTGCTGGAGCCGAACGGGCGAGCGGCCGCGGAGCAGGGCGACGAGGGCGGGCGTTCCGGAGACCGGGGTGAGCCCCCTGCCGAACCCGGCCGGGCGCCGGCCGGCTCGCTCCCGACGGCCAGGCCGGACGTTTCTCCGGCGGCCGAACCGCGTCCGGTCCCGCCGCCTGCGGCCGGGCCGGTGCCGCCGCCCTCGATCGCCACATCGGCCGCGGGCAGCGCGGGCGCGGCGGCCGAGCCGAGGGATTCCGGGGCGCCGCGGCCGCGCCCGAACGTGCCGTCGCCGGGGATGCCGTCGGCGCCGGGCAACTGGCCCATTCAGCCGCTGCCGGGAGAACCGCCGCTGACCCTGTTCCGCGGCAAGAAGCTGGCCGACCTGCCGGTCGGCAGCGAGCTGGACCGGTTCGGCGACCCGGACGGCAACCTGACCTACGTGGCGGGTACGCCGTTCCCGGAGCGGTCGCTGGTGCCCGAGTGGGTCAACCGCCCGTATCACGTGTACCGGGTGCAGCAGCCGATCGAAGCACTCACCGGTGTGGCGATCCCGTGGTTCAACCAGCCCGGTGGCGGCACGGCGTACGTGCTGCCCGCGTCGATCGAGGAGCTGCTGGCCGAGGGCGTGCTGATCGAGCTGGAGCCAGGTGAACCGCCGGTCGCCTGACATCCAGCCGGGGCCGGCCCCGGGGTCGGCTAGTCTCGGCCGGGTGAAACCGCGTCTGGTAGCGCTGGCCGCCGTGGCCCTGTGTGTGGTCACGGCGTGTTCCAGCAAGGAAGCCGGAACACCGATCGGCGCCGAGAAGCAGCAGAACCCCGCGGCACCGTCGGCCGGGCCGTCGGCACCCGCGCCGGGCCCGTCGGCAGACGCCCCGCCGCCGGTGAGCGATCCGGAGCAGATCGAGGGGATCCGGTTCAAGCACTTCCCCAGCTTGGAGCACACCGCCCCGGGCCAGCGGGTCGCGTACGAGGAGACGCCGCCGTTCGGCGGTCCGCACGACACGGTGTGGGCGGAGTGCAACGGCAACGTCTACGACGTGCCGGTACGCAACGAGCACATGGTGCACTCGCTCGAGCACGGCGCGGTGTGGATCACCTACGAGCCGGAGAAGGTCGACCCCACCGTGATCGACGCGCTCGCGGCCAGGGTCAAGGACCGCCCGTACACGATGATGTCGCCCTACCCCGGTCAGGACAGCCCCATCTCGCTGCAGGCCTGGGGGTATCAGCTGAAGGTCGACGACCCGCAGGATCCGCGGATCGACCAGTTCATCGCCGCGTTGCGGCAGAACCAGAAGACCACGCCGGAGCCGGATGCTCCGTGCACGCACCCGGAGTTCGACGCGGCTGCTCCTCCGCCCTTCGAAGCCTCGCCGCCCGGGCCGAACGCCATGCCGGAGGACGGCGGCCGGTGACCGGGCGGGACACCGCCGGGGAGAACTACCGGGACGCGATCCTGGCCGGGCAGGAGTGGTCCGGCAGGCGCTTCACCGCGTGCGACTTCACCGACGCGGACCTGCGTGGGCTGCGCACCGGGAACTGCGTCTTCGTGGAATGCGACTTCACCCGCGCCGACCTCGGCGAGTCACGGCACCGGGCGTCGGGATTCCACAGCTGCACGTTCCACCGGACGGTGCTGGCCGACAGCGCATGGCGAGACTGCTCGCTGGTCGGCTCGACGTTCACCGAGTGCCGGATGCGGCCGATCTCGCTCCTGGACACCGACTGACGCTGGTCTCCCTGGGTGGCGCATCCCTGCGCGGAGTGGACCTGCGTGGCCTGCGACTGCGCGAGGCCAACCTCACCGAGACCGACCTGCGCGATGCGGACCTGCGCAACGCCGACTTGCGCGGCACCCGCTTGTCCGGCACGCGGCTCGAGGGAGCCGACCTCCGCGGCGCCGCGGTCGAGGGCTCGTCCTTGGCGGTGGCCGTGTTGAGCGGGGCGCGGGTCGACGTCGACATCGCGCTGGCGTACGCGGCAGCCATGGGCCTGCGGATCGAGTTCGGCTGACGGCTTCGCACCGGCTTGTCTGCCGCAACCATCTCAGTTCGAATTCAACCGACGGCATCGCACCGGATTGCCCGCCGCGTCCATCCCATTTACTCTAGCGATAAACATTTGAACTACAGACATCGTGGGAGCGGCAGACGATGCACCTCGGGCACCCGGACTGGTGCGACCTCGACGAGACACTGCTCCACCAGACCGCGTTCCCGATGCGCCATGCGGCGACCTCCGACGTGCGGTTCTTCGACCGGTACTGGCTCAGCGCCGTCGACCCGGCCGGTTCGGCAGCGTTGATCGCCGGCATCGGCTGCTACAAGAACACCGGCAGCTGCGACGGCTACGTCGCGATGCAAGCCGGGTCGCGCCAGTACAACGCCCGGTTCGCACGCCCGTTGGACGACGATCGTGACGCGATGACCGTGGGCGACGTGCGCATCGTCGTCGCGGAGCCGTTCCGGACGATCCGCCTGACGGTCGATCCGGTTTCCAGCCCACTCGCTGCCGACCTGACCTGGACGTCGTCGTTCCCCGTGCACCTCGAACCGCACCACTTCGACGCGCCTGCGGGCCGCACGATGCAGGACATGACCCGCTACGACCAGGTCGGGCGCTGGCACGGGTGGATCGACTACGGCGAGGGGCGCGTCGAGGTCGACGACTGGTGGGGAGCCCGTGACCACTCGTGGGGGGTCCGGCCGGGCGTGGGCGGGTTCGAGAAATCCCACGGCGATCCGAGCATGACGGCCGACATGCCCACCGCACCACGGCAAGCGATGCTGCACGTGGTGCTGTTCGCCGAGGCCGGCGAGACATTCCTGGCGCTGCAGTATCGCGAGAACGCCGATGGCAAGCGCCTGGCGCTCGACGGAGAACTCGTCGACCGCGACGGCACCCGGCGGCGCGTCGGCGACCTCGTGCTCGACATCGAATTCGTCGTAGAGCCCGGCAAGGCGTTGCTGGTCGACCCGGTCGCGCTCGGCGGCCAGCAGCGCGGCGAGCCGTTCCCGGCCCTGGGGCGTGAGCCGCGCGCTCGTTCCCTTCTGCACGCAGAACCCGTCCGTGACGGCGGAAGCCAGCAGGGCGGCGCACACGTCCTCCGGGCGCCGCAGCGAACCGGGCAGATCGTCCGGCTTGACCCGTCCTTTCAACCGCAGCAGTTGCAGCAGCGACAGCTGGAGCTCGTCAGCATCCTGGGGCATGGACGTGCGCGCCATCGGGAACCCGCTCCTCATCGAAATATATCTAGTGCATAAATATTTATGATACGATCTTCTGGTCCAGCGTGCCGGACGACGCGAATCGCTCCTTGAGCGTGCGTTTGTCCAGCTTGCCCATGGCCGAGCGGGGCAATGCGGCCAGGAAGGCCACCGAGCGCGGGCACTTGTAGTGCGCAAGGCGATCCCGGCAGAAGGTCAGCAGCTCGGCGGGGTCCGGCGGCGACTGCGGGTCACGCGGCACGACCACCGCCTTCAGCTCCTCGCCCATCTCCGGGTGGGGCACTCCGATGCACGCCACCTCCACCACGTCCGGATGCGCGGCGAGCACCTGCTCCGATTCGGCCGGGTAGATGTTCACCCCGCCCGAGACGACCATGTCCGAGAACCGGTCGGTGATGTAGACGTAGCCGTCCTGGTCGATGTAGCCGACCTCACCGAGGGTGAACACCCCCGGCGCGAGATGAACGCTGCGCTCCTTCTCCGGGGCGCGGTGGTAGACGATGCCGCGCCCGGTGGTGTCCCGGAAGTACAAGCGGCCCTGACGGCCGGGCGGGAGCTCGTTGCCCTGCTCGTCGACGACCAGCGCCTCGAACGGCGGTATCGGCCTGCCGACCGAGCCGACGTGCGCCAGCCACTCGGTGGCACTGATCAGGCACGTGGTGCCCACTTCGCTGGCGCCGTAGCTCTCCCAGATGACCTCTCCCCACCATTCGATCATCGACCGCTTCACGTCGACGGGGCATGCCGCGCCGACCTGCAGCACATAGCGCAGGGACGACACGTCGTAGCGCGCACGCACTTCCGGCGGCAGCGCCAGCAGCCGGATGAAATGCGTCGGCACCATGACCGTGCTGCCGATCCGGTACTTGTCGATCGAGCTGAGCACGGTCTCGGCGTTGAACCTGCCGAGCACGGTCACCGGCACCCCCGCGACCAGCAGGCGAGTACTCACCAGCGGCCCGCTGTGGTACATCGGCCCGACGACCAGATGCGGACCGAATTCGGCCCAGCGGTTCCGCTTCAGCCGTTCGACGTGGTCGGCGATGTCCGCCCCGCCCACGAAGGACGTCGGAGGAAGCGGCGTGCCCTTGGGCTTGCCCGTCGTGCCGGAGGTGTAGACCAGCGGGGGCAGCGGCGGATGATCGACCGGTGGTTCGACGTCCGACGCCGAGGCCAGCCAGTCGTCCCAGGAGCGGGCACCGGCGACCGCCTCGCCCCGGACGACGACCAGCCCGGCTCCCGCGACCCTGGCCGCCTCGACCGCCCGCCTGCCGGTCGCGGCGTCGGCCAGCACCACGTCGACTCCGGCGTCGGCGAAGATGTAGGCGGCCTCGTCGGCGGTGAGGTGGAAGTTCACCGGCACCGCCGAGCAACCGGCCAGCATCGCGGCGACGTAGCAGAGCAAGGTCTCCGCCGAGTTCTCCGCGAACACGGCCACCCGCCGATCCGGGCGGAAAGGAACCGCCAGCAGCCCGTTGACCATGCGCTTGAGCAGCCGATCGACCTGCTCCCAGCTCATTTCCCGGCCCGCGGAACGGAGCGCGATCTCCCCGGGTCGCTGCCGGGCCAACACCGCGGCGAAGGTCATCCCATCTCCTCGTCGATCGGAACCACCGCACGATGTTAGTCTAGCGATGAACTATTTTCCACTGGATGTTTTCCTGTGGCGGCCGGGACGGCACGCCGCCGCCCGGCGGTACTGCGGAGAAAACGACGCGGAGTAAACTGTCGAGCGACAGACCACCGCCCCTACCGAACCGACTGGGGGAAACGACGCCCATGGCCGCACGCAAAGCCGGTACCGCCACACCGGACACCATCTCCGACCCCGTGGACTGGGCGCACCACTACTGGCAGGAGCAGGGTCTACAGGGAGACGAGCAGCGCTTTTTGGCCATGACGTCCCTGCTGCGGTATCAGCGGCTGGTCGTGGACGCCGTGGAAGAGGCGCTGCGCGCCCACCGGCTGAACCTCACCGACTACCTGGTCCTGATGACCTTGCAGCTGTCGGAGAATGGCACCCGGCTGATCAGCTATCTCGCCCGTAGCCTGATGGTGCACGCCACGACCGCCACCCTGGCCACCGACCGACTGCAGAAGCGCCGCCTGATCAGCCGCACCCCGCATCCCACCGACCGGCGGGCCACGTGCATCACCATCACCGCCACCGGCCGCAAGCTGGTGCACAAGGCGACGATGACGCTGAGCGAAATGGGCTTCGGCATGGGCGACGCGAAGCCGAAGGACGTGGAGAACTTGGTCGGCCTGCTTGCCGACTTGCGAGCAGCAGCCGGCGACACCAGCCGGTGATCACGACGCCTGATACACCATCCGGCAGCGGCACCCGGTGACCCTGCGGCTGCCGCGCTCGTCGCCCCGGCCAGGCCTGCCCGCCACAGCTGCAGAGGACGACACTCCCCTGTCCGCCCGACACGATGGCGAATCACGACACAGCCGCGACCTGATCGCACCCGCCACCGAAGCACGGCGATACCATCCGCCATTCACCGCGAGCGCAACCCATCGGTCGCACGGCCCCCTTGGGGAGCATCCGGTCTGGTGCGCGTCGAAAGCTGGGAGCTCGACGGAGCCGCGCACCGCGACGAAGGTCGTGACGACGACTGAGACAGAACCCGACTCAGGGCGCATCCCCGCGGCCGCACTCGACCGCATCGGCCGGGATCTCGGCAGCCGGGCCGGTACCAGCAGGCCGTACCAGACTCGGCCGCCATGAGCATCAGTCGCCGCCGAGCTGCGCCACAGGCTGGAGCCGATGAACGCGTCGATCAGCTCGCCGGCCAGCTTTCGGAGCCGGCCCGCTGCCGACGGCGAGCACTCCCCACGCAGCCACAGCCGCGGCAGATCCACCTCCGGCCGCCAACGCCCAGCAGCCTGCGCCGCTGCGGAACCACTCTCCGGCAGGCCGACCCTCCGTCCCACTCCGCCACCCTGGCGCATTAGTCTAACGTCAATTACTCTGACATTAGAGTAAATGGGAAGGAGTGGCCGGTGGACGCACAGCTGTCGGCGGAACGGGAGGCCACCGCAGCGGTCGAACAAGCACTCGCGCTCGAGCTGACGGCTGTCCCCGCCGAGAGCGATCAGTCCGCCGCCATCCAGGAACTGGCCGCAGCCCTCCACCATCGTGCGTCGCTGGACGACCAGGTGGTGCGACGACGGGAACAGCACGCCGACGCCCTGCGGGCCGGTGTCACCACCTTGCTGCCCGAGGTCTGGGGCGGGACGGATGCCTTGCTCGGGGCGCTCGGCGAGCACGCCGACGACCTGGCCGTGCGCGCGACGAGCGGCCGTCGAGTGGAGCTATCGGTTGTGCACGCGTCAGGAGCAGCGGGTCTGGGAGCAGTTGTCGGTGTTCGCAGGCGGTTTCACCGCCGAAGCCGCGCACGCTGTGTGCACGGTGGTCGACGACAACTCGACGATCACCGCCGCGTTGAAAGGGCTGGTCGACAAGTCCGTTCTCCGTCGCGTCGACGATGCCGGCGCGCGACGCGCTCGCTTCCGGATGCTGGAGCCCGTTCGGCAGTTCGCCGCCGACAAGCTCGCCGCAGCGCCCGATGCCGAGGAGGTCAGGAGGCGGCACCGCGACTACTTCCTGGCACTTGCCCGGCGCAGCGTGCAGGACTACTGCAGTCCTCGGGACATCGAGTGGTACGCGACGACACGGCAGGAGCACGCGAACCTCCGCCAAGCGCTGGCATTCAGCCTGTCCGACCAGAAGGAACCGGAGCGCGCGATCGAGATGGCAACGGTGCTCCGACCGTTCTGGGAGCAGGCCGGCACCGTGCTGGAGGGGTACGACTGGCTCCGCCGGGCCCTCGACCACGCACCCGAACCGACCCAGGTGCGTGCCCACGGACTGGCAGCCGCCAGCATTCTCGGCTCCTTGCTCGGCGAGGACGAAGCCGCCCGCCGGTATCGCCGCGAGCAGGTCGAGCTTGCCGACCGGCTGGGCTGGCACCACCCCACCTCACCGGCACTCTTCGCGGCCGCGCTCGAGGCGTATGCGGACGGGGACGTGGAGAAGGCGCTGGAGAAGTCGGAACGTGCGGTGCAGCAGGGCCTCCGGGAAGGGGACCCGGGCGCCACCGCCGAGGCCATGGCGTTGTCCGCACTGTATGTCCTCATCCTGCAGAACGATCAGGCGGAGGAGATCACCCGACGCTTCGTCGCCTTCGCCGAGTCGCACGGCGCCCACATGTTCAAGGCGATCGCGCTATACCCGCTCGGTGCCGTCCACTGGCTCAAAGGCGACGTGGAGACCGCGCGGAGGCTCATGCGGGAGGCTGTCCGGCTGTACCAGCTGTTCGACCATCCCGGCATGGTCGCCGTCTGTGTCGAAGGGCTCGCTTGGTCGGCGGCCCGCACGGAACCCGATCTGGCGGCCAAGCTGCTGGGCGCTGCCCGGTCGATCTGGAAGTACAGCCAGGTGCTGCTCGCGGAGAAGGCCGTGCAGCGGGTCGGGCAGGAAATCGAAAGCCAACTCAGGCGGGAGCTCGGCGACATGGCGTTCGAGCAGCAGTTCGCCGCCGGCCAGGAGCTGCCCTATGCCGACGCGATCGACCTGGCGCTTGGCGAGTCGAAGCAAGCCATCCGCAAGGGCAAGGCACCCGTGCCGGACGCCGGTCTCACGCGGCGTGAGCGGGAGGTCGCCGCTTTGGTGGCGGCCGGACTGACCAGTAAGGAGATCGCGGCCAAGCTGGTGATCTCCCACCGGACCGCCGACGCGCACATCGAACACATCCGCGCCAAGCTCGGAGTCCGCTCACGAGCGCAGATCGCCCGCTGGTTCAGTGAGTACGCCAAGGCGCATCCAGCCACCGAACAGCCTCACGGAGATCCGGTCGAGTAGACGGGCTCGGACGTGGCCGCGCGGTGCACCGAGACATGGCCGCCCGGTGCGCTAAGACGTGGCCACGCGGTGCACGAACGTGGCCGGAACCGGCCGCACCACGCCGTGGACGAACGGTCTTTCCATGGCATGACCGGGGGCACGCTTCACTCCAGGCATGACCGGGACGAATCTCGCCACGCATGGCCGCGGCCCCACGACGAGACCGCGAACCCCACCGCAACGAGGCCGCAACCAGCCTCGCCCCGGCATGGGCGACGCGTGAAGTCGCGCCGCGCCCGAGGCAAGACAAGGCTCACCGAGCACAGCCGAGCCGAGCCAGCCACGCACGCCGAACCGGTCCCACCCCAAGGTGACGGCCGCCCCAGCAAGACCGCGGACCCCACCACTACGAGGCCGCAACCGGTCCCACCTCAGGATGACGGCCGCTCCCAGTAAAACCGCGGACCTCACACCAGAGAGGCACGAGCTCACTCAGCGAGTGACCGGATCCGCAGGGCACACATCGCACCACGCGGGTCGCGGAGTCCACTCAGCGAGGCACGGATCCCCCACCACAGCGGATCACGGGATCCACGCATCCAGGCTCTCGGCCCACCCAGCGTGCCGCGGAGATCAGCCCGGTTGCCGAACAGATCACCCCCCGAACAGGTCTGCCCATGGCCGAACAGGTTCCGGCACGGTGCCACCACAGCCGGCTCGGTGCCCCTACGGCCGACCGGTGCCCTTGCAGCCGGCCCGGCCCCCTACACCCAGCCCGGTAGCCTGCAGTCTGCCTGCCCCGGCACGAGCGGACCGTGCCTCCAGAAGCCGGTCCTTGTGGCCTCACCACGACTTGGCCAAGTAGGCAAGCGCCTCCACACCGGCTGACGTGAGCGAGACCCCGTTGCGGGCTGGTGATCGCGTCACGAGGCCCAGCTGCTCCAACCTCCGCACGGAGTCGGCGCTGACGGATGCGCCAGCGTTCCGTTGCGGGGTGGGCTCCGCCAGGTCGGCCCAGATGTCGCTGTGCGCGACCAACTGGGTGATCGCGATCTTTTCCAGCTCGAGAACGTCGGCTGCGTTCATGGTGACCTCCTTGCCAGCGTCGATGCTGCCGTGGAGGCGGAAACCAACCCAATTGGTCAAACCACCTACTTCGATACCTATGTCGTGGGTCACACCGAGGTGCTTCCCGCCGTAATCACCCCCTCCCGTCACCTTCTCGTGGTTCGCCGATCAAGGAGCGGTGGTTGCCGGGTTCGGTACGACTGATGCCCTGGATGGCAACGGCCGCACGATCCGGCACTCGGCCTGCTCAACCGAGTCCGGCATCCGCCCTGCCCGACAGAACCCCACCCGTCCTGCTCGGCGGAGCCCCACGCGTCCTACTCAATGGAAATCACGCGACTTGGTGCGGATCCGCACGTCGAGGTGCTGCAGTTTGTCGGCCAGCACGCTCACCACACCCGCGCCGTGCGCGGCATGTTCCACCACTCCCCGGACCAGCAGCGCCGGGCTGGAACGAGCGATCGTGGCGTAGCGCGCCCACAACCCCTTGGTGCACACCACGTTGACCATCCCCGTCTCGTCCTCGAGGTTGAGGAACGTGATGCCGTTGGCAGTGGCCGGTCGCTGTCGGTGCGTCACCGCCCCGCCGATCAGCACCCGGGTCCCGTGCGGGATCTCGACCAGCTTGGCCGCAGGCACCGCACCCAGCCTGTCCAGCCTTTCCCGGTGGAACTGGATCGGGAAGCTGTCCGGCGACAACCCGGTGGCCCACACGTCGGCCATCGCAACTTCCACCTTCTCCATCCCGGGCAGCGGCGGCGCTTCCACACCCACGCCGCTGTCCGGCAACTTCTCCGGCCGCTCCTGCGCGACCGCCCCCGCGGACCACAACGCCTTGCGCCGATCGGGCTCCAGCTCGCGGAACGCGCCAGCGGTGGCCAGGGCTTCGATCTTCGGCGTGGTCAGTCGCACCCGCCTGGCCAGATCGGTCATGCTGCGGTACGGCCCGTGCGCCCGGCGTTCGGCGACGATGCGCTCGGCAGGCTCCGTACCGAGCGTGCGCACCGACGACAGCCCCAGCAGCACCGCAGGCTCGCCACCATCGGGGTCCGGGCGCAATGTGGTATGCGCCAGGCTGGCGTTCACGTCCGCCCCCAGCACCGTCACGCCGTGCCGGCGGGCATCGGCCACCAACGACTGCGGCGAGTAGAAGCCCATGGGCTGCGCGCGGAGCAGCGCTGCGCAGAACGCCGCGGGAAAGTAGCACTTCAGGTACGCGCTGGCGAAGACCAAGTACGCGAAGCTCAACGCATGGCTTTCCGGGAAGCCGAAGTTGGCGAACGCGACCAGCTTGGCGAAGATCCGCTCGGCGGTGGGCTGGTCGACACCGTTGGCCGCGGCACCGTCGTAGAAGCGTTGCCGCAACGCCTCCATCCGGCGCACGGATCTCTTCGCGCCGATGGCTCTGCGCAGCTCGTCGGCCTCCGCCGGGTCGAACCCGGCGACGTCGATGGCCAGCTGCATCAACTGTTCCTGGAACAGCGGCACGCCGAGCGTCTTGCGCAGCGCCCTTTCGGTCAGCGGATGGTCGTAGGTGACCTTCTCCACCCCGGCGCGGCGCCGGATGTAGGGGTGCACCGACCCGCCCTGGATCGGCCCCGGCCGGATCAGCGCGACCTCGATGGCGAGGTCCTTGATGGTGCGCGGCTTCAGCCGCGGCAAGGTGGCCAGCTGCGCCCGGCTCTCCACCTGGAAGACACCCACCGCGTCGCCCCGGCACAGCATGTCGTAGACCTTCGGGTCCTCCAGCGGCAACTTGGCCAGGTCGATGTGGATGCCCTGGTAGTCGCGCACCATCTCCACGGCGTACTTGATGGCCGAGAGCATGCCGAGCCCCAGCAGGTCGAACTTCACCAGGCCGACCGCGGCGCAGTCGTCCTTGTCCCACTGCAGCACGCTGCGCCCGGGCATCCGCGCCCACTCCACCGGGCAGATCTCGCTCACCGGTCGGTCCGCCAGCACCATCCCGCCGGAGTGGATGCCGAGGTGGCGCGGAAAGTCACCGAGCTGATTGGCCAGGTCGACGACCTCGTCGGGCACGTCGTTGTCCGCGTTCGCCGCGTGGGTTGTCCACCGGTCGATCTGCTTGCTCCAGGCGTCCTGCTGCCCCGGCGCATACCCCAGCGCCCTGGCCACGTCCCGTACCGCCGACCGGGCCCGGTAGGTGATGACGTTGGCCACCTGGGCGGCCTTCAGCCTGCCGTACTTGCGGTAGACGTACTGGATCACCTCTTCGCGGCGATCGGACTCGATGTCGACGTCGATGTCCGGCGGGCCGTCCCGCTCCGGCGCCAGGAAGCGCTCGAACAGCAGGCCGTGCGCGACCGGGTCGACGTTGGTGATGCCCAGCGCGTAGCACACCGCCGAGTTGGCCGCCGAGCCGCGCCCCTGGCAGAGGATGTCGTTCTCCCGGCAGAACCGCACGATGTCGGCCACGATCAGGAAGTAGCCGGGAAAGTTCAGCTCGGTGATCACCTTGAGTTCGTGCTCGATCTGGGCGTAGGCCTTCGGGTTCTGGTAGCGCGTGCCGTAGCGCGCCACCGCGCCTTCGTAGGTCAGCTGGATCAGCCAGCTCGTCTCGTTGTGGCCGGGCGGCACGTCGAACGGCGGCAGGTCCGGCGCGATGAGCTCGAGATCGAACGCGCACTCCACTCCCAGCAAAGCGGCGCGCTGGACGGCCCCCGGATACCGCGCGAAGCGCGCTTGCATCTCGGCACCGGAGCGCAGGTGGGCCCCCGCCGACGGCGGCAACCATCCGTCCAGCTCGTCGAGGCTGCGCCTGGCCCTGATCGCCGCCAGCGTCGCGGCCAGCCTGCCCCGGGACGGGGTGACGTAATGCGCGCCGGTGGTGGCCACCGTGGGCAGGCCGAACTCCGCGGCCAGCGCCGCCATGGTGTCGTTGTGGGCCGTGTCGGCCGGAAGGCCGTGATCGAACAGCTCCACGTAGACGTTGTCCTTGCCGAACAGGGCAGTCAGCTCCCGCAAGCGCTGCGCCGCCCGCCGGTAGCCTTCGACGCGTGCTTCCCGCGGGGCGTCCGGCGACGGCAGCACCGAGCGCAGCGGGCCTTTCCGGCACCCGGTCAGAACCGCCACCCGCCCGGCGACCCGCTCGGCCACCTCCGGCAGCGAATACCGCGGCCTGCCCTTCTCCGCCAGCCGGTTCTCCGGGTCCTCGTGACCGGCCAGCTGTCCGTCGGTGATCGCCGCGCAAAGCGCGGAATAGCCCTGCGCGTCCCTGGCCAGCAGCACCAGGTGCTCCGCGGCGGGATCGGCGGGCCCGGAGCGGGCCTGCGGCTGCGGCGGGAGCTCACGCTCCTGGCCGGCGGGCCACCGGCCGGCTTGCCCGGCTGGCTCGTCCCGCCTGCCGAAACCGAGCTCGGCTCCGTAGACCGTGCGCACCCCTAGCTCCTTGGCCGCCTGAGCAAAGCGGACCGCGCCGTACATGCCGTCGTGATCGGTCAGCGCGATGGCGTCCAGGCCGAGCCGGGACGCCTCTTCCACCAGCTCCTCCGGGTGGCTGGCACCGTCCAGGAAACTGAAGTTGGAGTGGCAGTGCAGCTCGGCGTACGGCACCCGGGGCCGCGCTCCCGCGTCGTCGTCGAACTGCAGCTCCGCCAGGTCGTCCGGGCGGAAGTAGCCCTCCCGGCGCCGCGTCCATGCCGGGCTGTCTCCACCGTCGCCTGACTGCTGCGTGGGGTGGCCGGAGAGCGTGCGCTCCATCTCCGACCACGGCAGCGGCAAGTTGAACCAGCCCATTACGTGTACTCCCCTTCCACCTGCCAGCGAGGGCTCTGCTGCTCGCGGCAGCGCAACAGCAGCGCTCGGCCGGCCGCAGCGGGCCCTTCCGACACCACCACCTGGATCCGTGCGGCAGGCCCGGCCGCGCGGGGATCCCACCACCGTTCGTCCAGCGGCCACGGCCCCGCCCACGCGGTGACCTCGCGCAACGGCCCACCGTCGACCGCCACCCGGGCAGGCGGTGCGTTCAGCACCCCGCGCTCGGTCATCCGCACCGGCAAACCCCGGCGATCGACCACCGCCGCGCGCACCGGCTCCGGATGCACTGTCGCCGGCGACGGCGCTGGAAGCCTGCCCGGCCAGGTCGGAACTTCCTGCTGCGCGCCCGCACCACGCCGCAGGGTTTCCTCGTCGCCCCTGGCCTCACCCCACGGCACCAGCCGCACCCGCTCGGCCGGGCCCCGCCCGCCGCCCAGCACCGCGGTGACCACGGCTTCCGGCCCGAGCAGCCGCTGCACCTGGACAAGCGCCCGGCCTGCCCGCTCGTCTGCATCGTCGTCCGCCGGGTTGTCCCCAGCTCCACCACGCCACAGGTGCAGTTGCAGCAGGGAGGCCTCGACCACCTCTTCCGGCTCCAGCCGGAGCGTCACCACACCGCTCTGCGGCCGTTGCTCACCCTGCAGCCAGCTGTCGAACTGCCAGCGCACCCTGTCCGCGATGCCGCGTGCGGCCACCGGAACGCCATTGGTGCCGCCGTCCGTCCCGCCGCAGCGCCACACACGGGACAGCTCCTCACCGCTGAGGGTCCGCGCATAGATGCCCAGCCGGGTGCAGGCCAGGTTCCGGCCCGCCAGCTTCGCGTGCAGCTTCCCGGCCATCCGCTCCGCCACGTAGGCGGCCTCCTCCACCGTGCCGACCGGGACGTCGAACGTCTCCTCCACCGCCAGCTCGGCGGGCGGCTTGCGCCGGTCCAGCGGCCGCTCGGACAAGCCGCTGGCCAGCCGATGGGCCAGCATGCCGAGCCTGCCGAACCGCGAACTCACCGTCCGCTCCGGCAGCTCGGCGAACTGCCCCAAGGTGCGCAGCCCCAGCCTGCGCAACAGGTCGACCAGATCGGCGACCAGATCGGCACAGCCGTCGAACTCGGCCAGGACGCTGCCCGGCTGATCGAGCTCGGTCACCGGCAGCGGCGCCAGGAACCTGCGGCTGCCGCCCGGCTCCACCACGCACGACCGGCGAGCCGCCGCCAGCGCGGCGAACAACCCGTCGGCGATCCCGATCTGCACCTCGACCCCCGCCATGGCCGACACGTGGCCCACCAGGATTTCCACCAGCCGATGCTCGTCGCCGAAGTAGGTCAGCGCCCCGTCCACCGGGGCGGCCACCACCCCGGGACGCACCACGTCCACCCCGACCACCAGCTCTTCCACCGCGGCGGCCACCGGCTCGAACAACCGCGCGTCGCGCGCCGGGTCGACCGCAAGCACCGCCAGCTCCGGACATGACGCCTGCGCCTCCCGCCTGCGCATCCCGCGCCGGACCCCGTTGCGCCGCGCCACCGCAGAGCAAGCCACCACCCGGTTGGCCGCGAACACCGCCGCGGGATGGTGCAGGGGAACACCGGCGGCCACGCACGCGGCCGTCACCGGCCAATCCGGACACCACACCACCACCAGCCGCGCCGCCTGCTGCGCATCCGCCGCGGATCGTTCGCCGGAGCCGGAGCTCCCAGCACCGGCATCCCCGGGAAACGCGCCTTGCGCACCGGCCGCGCCATCCGGACTCGCCGCGGCTTTGCCTCCTCCGGACTGCCCGGCATCCGCATCGCTGGGACGGGTATCCACCGATCGCGCCGCCTCCCGCTCCGGCACCGCCTGGCCTGCCCGCGAAACACGCCACCGCCTCGTCACTCGCTGCCGCATCAGCTCGCCACCTCGAGCCTCCGCGCGTGCTCGCCCGCTTCGACACCACCGCTGGGCCCGGGCAGCAGCACGGTCGTCTCCAGCACCCGGGCCGAGGACTTGCCGCGCCCCTGGATCCGCATGGTGCGGGCCGACAGGTAGCCCCGCCCGAATTCGTCCACTCCGTCCCAGGAGCCGGGCGTGCAGACCAACTCCACGTCCGCCCCAGGCCATCGGCCTTCGGCGACGAGCACGCCGCCCCGGTGCCGCACCCGGGCGGTCAGCCTGCGCGCGGACGCCGCCGCCATGCTCGTCCCGCCCGGCACCACGACGATGTCCACCCCGTCCAGCAACGCCGCAGCCACCCGCACCACGTCCGGACCCGGGCGCGGGACCAGCGCCGTCCTGCACAGCTCGACGCCCAGCTCGGCGGCGGCGGCCAACCCGACGTCCGGAATCCCCACCACGGCGGCCCACGACCCCGCCGTGGTCGCCCTGGCCAGCAGCGCGAGCAACACCGACCGCGCCCCGGTGACCGAAACCGTGCTGCCCCTCCGCAGGCCCCTGAGGGGCAGCACGGCCTCCAGTTCGGGCACCACCGGAAGGAGCTTCCCCGTCGCTGACGCTCCCGCAACGTCAGCTGCCACCTCACTCGCGGTGGTCAACCCCGGCAACGACGCCAGCCGAGCGACCGCATCCACGGTGTCGGCCACCTCTGGCACCGTGGACGTGCGCGCGCCCGACATCCCATCACCTCCCGGAAACCACGACCGGGCGGCAGCTCCCGGTCATCGGCCACCGTGGAGCGACGGTGGCTTCGTTCTCGAACATATGTTCGATAGTGATAGTGAACGCCACCTCCGGGGCACTTGTCAAGCGCACCGTCACCGGCCATTCCATCGAGTCAGCTGGCCGAGGAAAACCACAGGTCGGAGTGGTTGAGAACGCGCCAGGCACCCCTCGCCCGACGAATTCGGCACCAATCGCAGCAACCTGTAACCGACGGCATCCGAAACAAGCGCAGGCCCCTGCTGGCGCAAGGACCGCCGGGCAGGGTGGTCCGCTCGGTTCGTCGGGGCGTGAGAACCGTCGTTCGCCCGGTGGGCCAACGACGGAAGGCAGCCGTGTCACGCCGTCGGCATCGACCGCAGAGCCCGGGCCATCGCAAACCCCGCAGAACGGTAGGACGTGGTGTGGGCGGGAGGGTACCTGGTGCGATGCAGACGCACCGAACCCTCACCGACTCACCGTGCGTCGGCGAGCAATTCGCGGCCCACGGCGACGACCAGCTTCTTCAGTCGCTCGGCAGGCACGGCGACATCCTCCGATTCTCCGAGCAGTCCGCTGAAGAAGGTCTTGTCGGAGCCAGCCAGCTGCACCGCGACGACCGTCCGTCCACGGCGGGCCACGAGTTCGGCGTTCCCGTCGACGGCGCGCACGAACGCCTCGTCACCCACATCGCTCAGCTCGCTCATGCCACCCCGCCCGGCCGTCAGCTCGACGACCGCTTCCTGCGCGGCGGGCTTGGCGTGATAACGGTCGACCTCCACGCTCAGCTGCCGCTTACGAACATGCTCGTCCGGCCCGGCGACCCAGCGACAGGAGACACCCTCCACGCCGTCACGCATGTGCAACGGACCGCTCTGCCAGCTCGGCGTACCGGCTTCGGCGAGCAGCTCGGCGGACACCGTGCACTCCTCGGGCACCGGATCCGCCAGCGGTGCAACACCGACCGAGCTGTAGAAGACCAGCGCAAGATATCCGCCAACCAGCGCCACCGCACCGAGCACGACACCGATCAGCACGAACGGCCAGCGCGGCCGAGGAGGCCGCGGCCGACGGGGTGGACCAGCCGTCGGCGGGCGCCGGTAAGCGGCCGTAGGCGGCGGTTGCCGATACGCAGCCGGAGACGACGGACGTCCTGGGCCGGACGCCGCCTGCCACGTCGGACCCTGCGCGGTCATGCGGGGAAACTTACCCCAGATTCGCGGTGCTCACCGGTGATCACTCACCCGCTGTCTGCGTCGTTCCCGCCGCTCGTACCTGGCCCGCGCGATCCGACACGCCTCGCCGAGCAGTTCCCGCACCGCCGCCTCGGTGCGCGGGCCCGGATTGACCACGGCCAGCCATCCGAGCGACCCGTAGACCGGGTGCGCGAAGATCACGTCGAACCGACTCACGTCCACCTTCTCCACCGCGGCCTCGCGGGGCGAGCGACCGGTCCAGCGCTCGAAGGCCTCCCGCCCTGCGAACACGTTCACCCGGAACACGCCGGAACGATCCAGCCGTGAGTCCTCGTCCCCCGGGTAATCCTTCGTCACGACCGTCGCGAACGGCTGCCCTTTCGCCGGTGGCACCCCGTCCGGTGCGTAGTAGAAGAAGGCGTCCCCCCCCCCCAGCTGATCTCCGGAGAGCCATCACCAGGGCCAGGCAGCACAGTCAGCACACCGGGAAACCCCGCAACCAGCTCGATGATCTCGTCTTTGTCCATGCATGAAGCGTTTCATTGAAGTACTTATGGCGACTTTCGTCGATAATCGCCCTGGTCAGAAGCTCCCGACTCGAAAGTGGGGGTTGTGCGAACGGTCGACGTGGCGCGCCGCAGCGGGTACTCCGTCCAGCAGATTCGCCTGCTGGAACAGGGCGGAGTGACCCCGCCAGCGGAACGCACGCCGGCCGGCCACCGCATCTACCAGGACAGGCACATCCACGCCGCGCGGGCCTACCGCGGATTCGCTGCCGGAATGGGGCCGACGGAAGCCAAGGAGGTGCTGCGCGCGGTCAACGCGGGCGACATCTCCGGTGCCCTGGCACGACTGGACGCGGCGCACGCCGACTTGGACCGCCAGCGCCGGCAGCTCGCCATGGCCAAACAAGCCGCCGAAACGATCACCCTCGAACCGATCACGGACGTTCGTCCCTCGGACGCCATGACGATTTCCGAGCTGGCCGAAGCGCTCGGCGTGCGCCCGTCGACCCTGCGGCACTGGGACGCGGAAGGCCTGGTCGTCCCCAGCCGCGACCCGGGCACCAAGGTCCGGCGCTACACACCGGCCCAGGTGCGCGATGCACGCATCGTCCATCAGCTACGGCGAGCGGGATATCCGATCACGCTGCTCGCTGAGGTGATGCCGCAGCTTCGCAGGCAGCACGAGCTCGACGACATACACCGGATGCTTGCCGCGCGCGACGAAACCCTCGACGCACGCTCGAAAGCGATGCTGGCAGGCACCGCCGCACTGGCCGCGCTGCTCGGCGACGACCGAACCGAAAGCCCGGCCGGCACGCTCGACGAGGTCAGTGGGCGAAGTGCCGGACCCCGGTGAAGTACATCGTCACGTTCGCCGCTTCCGCCGCGGCGATCACTTCGGCATCCCGCACCGAGCCGCCCGGCTGCACCACGGCCCGCACGCCACCCTTTGCGAGCACTTCCAGACCGTCCGGGAACGGGAAGAAGGCGTCCGAGGCGGCGACCGCCCCGACGGCACGGTCACCGGCACGCTGCACCGCGAGCCGACAGGAGTCGACCCGGTTGACCTGACCCATGCCGACACCGACGCTCGCCCCGTCGTGCGCCAGCAGGATGGCGTTGGACTTCACCGACCGCACCGCCCGCCAGGCGAACTCCAGGTCGGCCAGCGTGGTGGCGTCCGCGGCCGGCCCGCACACCAGCTGCCAGTTCGCCGGGTCGTCGCCCTCGGCGTCCACCGCGTCGCGCGACTGCAGCAACAGGCCGCCGGACACCGCGCGCATCTCGGCTCCGGTGCGCTCCGGCGGCGGACAGACCAGGATGCGCACGTTCTTCTTGCGCTGCAGCACCTCGACCGCGCCGTCTTCGTACGACGGGGCCACGATGACCTCGGTGAAGATCTCGGCGACCTGCTCGGCCATGGCCACCGACACCTCGGTGTTCGCCGCGATCACCCCGCCGAACGCCGACAGCGGATCGCACGCGTGCGCCTTGCGGTGGGCTTCCGCGACGTCCGCGCCGACCGCGATGCCGCACGGGTTGGCGTGCTTGATGATCGCCACCGCCGGCCGCTCGTGGTCGTAGGCGGCCCGCAGGGCCGCGTCGGCGTCGACGTAGTTGTTGTACGACATCTCCTTGCCGTGCAGCTGCTGTGCAGCCGCCAGGCCGGAGCGGCCCGAGACGTACAACGCCGCCTGCTGGTGCGGGTTCTCGCCGTACCGCAGCACGTTGGCCCGCCGCCAGGTAGCTCCCACCCACGTGGGAAACGCGGTGTCCGGCTCGGGTGCCACGACGCTGTTCAAGTAGGAGGCGACCGCCACGTCGTAGCTCGCCGTGTGCGCAAAAGCCTGCGCAGCGAGCTGCTGCCGCTCGGCCAGCGTGAACCCGCCCGCGGCGACCCGGTCCAGCACCCACTCGTAGCGAGCGGGATCCACCACCACGGCCACGCTCGGGTGGTTCTTGGCCGCCGCGCGCACCATCGCCGGTCCGCCGATGTCGATCTGCTCGACGCACTCGTCCGGCGCGGCACCCGAAGCCACCGTCTGCTCGAACGGGTACAGATTCACCACCAGCAGGTCGAACGGTGCGATGCCGAGCTCGTCGAGCTGCCGGACGTGCGCGGGTTTGCGCATGTCCGCCAGCAGCCCGGCGTGCACGTGCGGATGCAGCGTCTTGACCCGGCCGTCGAGCGATTCGGGGAACCCGGTCAGCTGCTCCACCGGGACGACCGGCACGCCGGCCTCCGCGATGGCCTTGGCCGTGCCGCCGGTCGACACGATCTCCACGCCCGCCTCGTGCAGGCCGGTGGCCAGCCGGGCCAGCCCGGTCTTGTCCGACACCCCGATGAGGGCGCGCTTCACCGGACGCGTACCAGTCATGGAATCTCGACCCTCCCGTCGACGATGGTGCAGCCGCGCCGGATCAACGTGCTGACCACGTCGACCAGCAGCCTCCGCTCGATGACCTTGATCCGCTCGTGCAAGCTCTCCTCGTCGTCGGTGGGCAGCACCTCCACCGAACGACGCGCGATGATCGGCCCGGTGTCCATCCCGGCGTCGACGAAATGCACCGTCGTACCGGTCACCTTGACCCCCGCGGCCAGCGCGTCACGGACCGCGTGCATACCGGGGAACGACGGCAGCAACGCCGGATGGCTGTTGATCACACGCGCGCTGAACCGCGCCAGGAAACGCGGGCCGAGCAGCTTCATGAAACCGGCGGAGACCACCAGATCCGGACGGTACGCCGTGACGGCGTCGGTCAGCGCCGCGTCCCACTCGGCCCGGTCGGCGTGGTCGGCGAGCCGGACCACGAAGTCCGGCACCCCGGCATCGCGCGCTCGCTGCAACGCCATGGCCTTCGACCGGTCGGACCCCACCGCCACCACGTCGGCCGGGTAGTCCGGTGACGCCGCAGCATCCAGCAAAGCCTGCAACAGCGTGCCCGATCCGGAGGCCAGGACCACCAGCCGAGCCGGGTTCGGGAGCGTGACCCGCACCCCGTCCGTGGCGGCTGCTGCGGGGGATTCCGACTCGCTATGCACCTACGGGCCTCGTTCTCACCGGAATGACGACACCAGCAACCCTAGAAGACGTCACGGCTGCGCGTCTTCTTCGGGATCGTCACCTGTGGGCTTGCTCTCCGCTGGCTTGCCCGCACTCGCCTGCGCCTGGTTGGCGTCCTTCGGCTCTGGTGGCTCGTCATCCGCCTGCCGATCATCTGCCTGCTGCTGGTCCGCTGGGGGCTGTCCGGGCTGATGCTCGGCCGCCTCGCGGTCCTCCTGCTGCTTTTCGGGTTGCTCCTGGTCCACGGCCGCTGCTTGCTCTGCCTCGCCGTCCACCGTCGGCTGATCCGCGTGCTCGCCCGCGGTTTCCGGCGACGATGTCCCGGCGCCGGCTCTCTTCCGCCGTTCGACCTTCGGCGGGCGCTCGCCGGCGAAATGCGCGACGAGCCCCGCCGGAATGACGATCCAGCAGAACGCGGCCGCCGACACCGCGGCCAGATCCAGCGCCAATCCGCCCCTGGCGCCGATCCGGCCGCTCGCCAGCGCACCGAGCACGACCATGCCGAACCCGACGACCGCACCAGCGACGACGACCGACCGGGCCCGGTGCAGCGGGCTCGGGGAGGACGTCCGCAGCCGCATGCCGACGGCCATGCCCACGCCGAGCGGCAACACCACCAGGGCGCGCCACCAGGAGGCCGGTTGTTCGGGAAGCGCGGCCAGCAAGGGCACCGCGGGCATGTCGGCCGCCGTGTACGAGTAGAGGCTCAGCCGCAGGTCACCGAACGCGAATCCCGGCCCGACCACGAATCCGACCGATGCCAGCACGGCGTTCGGCACGTAGGCCAGGCACAGCAGCAGCATGCCGAGACCGCTGCCGAAACCGGGCGCGCCCGCGGCGAACAGTCCTTGCGCCTGCGGAGCGGACAACACCGATGCGACCGTGAAAACGACGCTTCCCACCGTCAGCAGCCCGACGAGCCCCAGCATCCCGGCGCGAATGCCCGCGGTGGCCGCCGGAACGAGGTACGGCCGCACGGCGGCCGCGAGCCCGCAGGGCCGGATCAGGCCGATCGTCGCCGCTGCCGCCGCGATGAGACCGGGAATGAAGAAGGACTCCAGCGGGTCCGCGGACAACCGGGCTCCGTAGGAAGCGATGGCGATGCTCACCCCGGCGATCGCATGCGCCGCCGCGATGGTCCCGACGATCACGGCGGCCCGATGCGTCCTGCGTCCGCCCAGCCGTTCCGCCGCGCCCGCCGCCGCCCGCGCCACGAGAACGCCGACCAGCACGGTCAACCCCATCGGCAGCATCGCCAAGGATCTGCCGTTCAACGTCAACGGCACCTGGTGCGCACCGAGCCAGCCCGGCGCGGCGGCGAGCAGGATCTGTTCCGGCTGGAACGACGCCTGGGTGGCCAGTGCGGCGACCACCGCGAGCAGCGCGGCCACGGCCGCGTACCCTGCCGCCAGCGGCAAGATCGCCGCCGCCAGCAGCACGCGGATGCGCTCCGTCCTGGCGCCGCGGGCGATTGTCTGCCTCACCATCGTGACTGCAGCTTGACATCCGGATTAGCCCGTCCGGGGGTAGGCGCGCCGCGATGTGTCGACACCCACCCGGCTGAGGAACCGGCGGGCGGCAGCACAACGGCCGGCATTCCGCCCGGAACGCCGGCCGTGGACGTGCGTCGTGCGGTCAGCTCTGCGGGGGCTGCGAGAACTGCCCCTGGTGACCGGTGTAGGTGGTGGGCTGCTGCGCCTGCTGCTGGCCACCCGGCTGGCCGAACTGCTGGTGTTGCTGCGGCTGCTGCGGGCCGAAACCGGGCTGGCCGAAACCGGGCTGGCCGAAACCGGGCTGGCCACCCGCCGGGAGCTTGATGATCTGCTCGCCGAACAGGTAGGCGGCGACCGCCACCAGCGTCTGCAGGATGCCGAAGATCAGCACCAGCACGCCGCCCGCCTGCATCTCGCCAGTGATCTCGAAGACCGTGAAAAGGAAGCCGAACGTGGCCGTCAGGGAGACCGCCGCAGGCCACGCCCCGGTCTTGGCGTCGCCGGGAAGAATGCCGATCAACGCGGCCAGGCCGGCAAGTAGGTAGAGCCCCGGCACCCAGCCCAAGCTGTACTCGTAGAAGCTCCTGTCACCCCCGAGGTTGATGAACCCGAAGAACAGCACCAGCAGGCCGAGGAAGGCCACGACGAGGTTGAGGATCATCCCGATGTCGATCTTCTTGCCTGCCATGTGCTGTTGCTGCTGTGGGTAGAACTGGCCGCCCTGCTGCTGTTGCTGCGGCCCCTGCGCAGGGAACCCACCGCTCGGGAAGTTCATCCGTCTCTCCTGTTGTGTCTGGGGATCTCGGGCCGACACCACGCGCCGCGTGGACCTGGCACGTCGTGCGCGGACACTAGCCGACTTCGCCGCTCCGACGTGCGCCGAGGCGCGTCGGTTTCACTGCGTTCGCCGGACGCCTTGGCGAAGAATACGCCGAAGGGCGTTCCCGCCACCCACACGGTGGCCGAAACGCCCTTCGATCAGGCGATCTTGAACCGACGCCTGGCGGTTCAGAGCGCCTTGTACAGTTCGCGCGCGATTTCCGCGGTCTCGCTGGGGGTCTTGCCGACCCGCACGCCCGCGGCCTCCAAGGCCTCCTTCTTGGCCGCCGCGGTACCGGACGATCCGGAGACGATCGCGCCCGCATGGCCCATCGTCTTGCCCTCCGGGGCAGTGAAGCCAGCGACGTAGCCGACCACCGGCTTGGTCACGTTGGCCTTGATGAACTCCGCGGCCCGCTCCTCGGCGTCCCCGCCGATCTCGCCGATCATCACGATGAGCGAGGTCTCCGGGTCCTGCTCGAAGGCCTCCAGCGCGTCGATGTGCGTGGTGCCGATGACCGGGTCACCGCCGATGCCCACCGCGGTGCTGATGCCGATGTCCCGCAGCTCGTACATCAGCTGGTAGGTCAGCGTCCCCGACTTGGACACCAGGCCGATCTTGCCGGGACCGGTGATGTCGGCGGGGATGATGCCCGCGTTGGACTTGCCGGGGCTGATCACGCCCGGGCAGTTCGGCCCGATGATGCGGGTCTTGTTTCCCTTCGCCTTGGCGTGCGCCCAGAAGTACGCCGAGTCGTGCACCGGGATGCCTTCGGTGATCACCACGGCCAGTTCGATCTCGGCGTCGATCGCCTCGATCACCGCGTCCTTGGCGAACTTCGGCGGCACGAACAGCACCGACACGTTCGCGCCGGTTTCCGCCATGGCCTCCTTGACCGTGCCGTACACGGTGAGCGTCTTGCCGCCGATCTCGACCTGCTGGCCCGCCTTGCGGGCGTTGACGCCGCCGACGACGTTCGCACCGGAGGCCAGCATGCGGGCGGTGTGCTTGGTGCCCTCCGAGCCCGTCATGCCCTGGACGATGATCTTGGAGTTCTCGTTGAGGAAGATAGCCATCGCTGTCAGACCCCCGCGTTCGCGAGCTCGGCGGCTTTGTCGGCCGCTTCGTCCATCGTGTCCACCCGCTGCACGCCGGGCAGCTTCGCCTCGTCGAGGATCCGGCGGCCCTCGTCGGCGTTGTTGCCGTCCAGCCGCACGACCAGCGGTTTGTCGATCGTCTCGCCGCGCTCCTCGAGCAGCTTGAAGGCCTGCACGATCCCGTTGGCCACCGCGTCGCACGCGGTGATGCCGCCGAAGACGTTGACGAAAACGCTCTTGACGTCGGGGTCGCTCAGGATGACCTCGAGGCCCGCCGCCATCACGTCCGCGGAGGCGCCGCCGCCGATGTCGAGGAAGTTCGCCGGCTTCACCCCGCCGTGCTTCTCCCCGGCGTAGGCGACCACGTCCAGCGTGGACATGACCAGGCCCGCGCCGTTGCCGATGATGCCGACCTGCCCGTCCAGCTTGACGTAGTTGAGGCCCTTGGCCTTCGCCTTGGCCTCGAGCGGATCCTCGGCCTGGACGTCCACCAGCTCGGCGTGCCCCGGCTGCCGGAACGCGGCGTTGTCGTCCAGCGTCACCTTGCCGTCCAGCGCGATGATCCTGTCCTGCGGGTCGCGCACCATCGGGTTGACCTCGACCAGCGTGGCGTCCTCGGCCACGAAGGTCTCCCACAGCTTGACGATGACTTCCGCCGCGGCGTCCCGGATCGCCTCCGGGTAGTTGGCCGCGGCCGCGATCTCCCGCGCCTTGGCCAGGTCGACCCCGGAGAGCGGGTCGATCGGGATCTTGGCCACCGCTTCCGGCTTCTCCTTGGCGACCTGCTCGATCTCCACGCCGCCTTCCGCGGAGGCGATGCACAAGAACGATCGGTTGGCGCGGTCCAGCAGGAAGGAGAAGTAGTACTCCTCCGCGATGTCGGAGGCCTGCGCGACCAGAACCTTCCGGGTGATGTGGCCCTTGATGTCCATCCCGAGGATGGCTTCGGCCTTCTCACGGGCTTCGTCCGGGGTGTCGGCCAGCTTCACGCCACCGGCCTTACCCCGCCCGCCGGTCTTCACCTGGGCCTTGACCACCACCTGGCCGCCGATCTTCTCGGCCGCAGCGCGTGCTTCTTCCGGGGTAGCTGCCACGGATCCCGGCAGCACCGGGACGCCGTGGGCGGCGAAGATATTCCTCGCCTGGTACTCGTAGAGGTCCACCGTGGAGCATCTCCTGACGACACGTCGTTGTGGAACGACTGTCGGAACAACTGCGGGACAGCTTCCGGACAGTTCTGTGACACAGTGACCCTAGCGACTCGCCCGGTAAACCTGCAGCCGGAGGCCGGTGAAGTGGGTCACCGATCACTCTCGGCGTGCATTCGGCGCACCACCAGCACCAGCAGGACGATCACCAGCGCGGCGCAGCCGCACGCCAGCCACACGCCCACCCCGGCGGCCGCGGAAACCAGCAGCGGTTCCAGCGCGCGGAGCAGGAGCACGGACAGCACACCGACCAGCGTCCCGACGGCGCGTGCCGCTCGGCTCCACGGGACCAGGATCAGTGCACCCGCCGCGACCGCCACGGCGACCAGCGTGCCGCCGAACGCGACGTCGACGGGGTGCAGCAGGGCGGCACCCCGGTACTGATCGGCCGACTCGGCCGTTGGGAAAACGAAGGCCCCGACGGCCAGGGCCGCGGCAGGCAACACGAGCCATCGTTCTGCCGCGGGGCTCGTGACACCGGGCACCCCGTCCCGTTCCAGCACTCCGGCCGCCGCCGCACACCCGCCGGCCAGTGCAGCGGCTCCGGCCGCGAGCGCCGCGTACACGGCGCCGGGCCCTGCCGTCGCATCCACCAGGACGTCCGGCGCGGCAACGGCCAACTGCAGCGCGGGTCCGACGGCCAGCACGACACCGGCCCACGCCACCGCGACGGCCGGGCGAACCGGCTCGGCCAGCCGCGGAATCAGCAAGCCGACGCCGAGCACACCGAGCACGATCCCCGCCGGAATCAATACGGCCTGCGCATCCGACAGGACGGCCGCCCCGCCCGCCGACGTCTGCACCAGCGGCTGGCGGGCCGCCACCACCGCGCCGACGGCAGCCGACACGGCGAACGCGCCGCCGAGGACATACAGCCATTGCGGGCCCGAGCCCACGCGGTAGGCATTCCGGCCCGCGCTCTTGCCGACATCCCTCGGAGCGCTGTCGGTCTCGGCATGCGGCGCGCCCGTGCCGGCGATTCCGACCGAGCCCGCGATGGGAACGGCCAGCAGGACGACGGCCGCGCCGACGACCAGGATCGGTCCGGCGGCCAGGGACAGCCAGGACTGCATTGCCACCCCGACGAGGTTCGGCAGTGCCAGCGAAGCACCCGCGACGGCGACGCCGGCCAGCACGCCGGTGAACCGACCCCATGACGGCACTGTGAGTGCGGTCACGACCGCTCCGATCGCGGCGAGCCCGATCGCCAGCGATCCGAGCACCACGAGCGCCGGACCGTCCAGCGCCGAGCCGTCCAGCAGGTTCGCATCGGCCGAGTCGTACGGCGGCATCAGCACGCCGACGGCGAGCGCCAACGCCGCCCCGACCGCCAGGACACCGAGACCACGAACACCCCGGTCCGGACCTTGCGCATCGTCGGGCAGGGCCACAGCCGCGCGCGCCGCCAGCACTCCGGCGACCACCGCCGCCGCATGGCCGGCCAGCAGCAGGAGGAGTCCGCCGAAGGCGGGCTCGGCGCTCACCGAACCAGGAACGAGGAACTCCGGCCGCATGGCCCGGGAAGCGTCCACGGCGAACTGCGCGTCCACGATCGCCCGGCCCGGGGCCAGCGCCGCCACGCCGATCAGCAGCCCTGCGGCCGTCGCGGAGCGGCCGCGGACCACCAGCAGCCAGGCGGCTGCCGCGGGCGCGACGGCGAGGACCACCAGCAGCGGCCACGAAGTGAAGGCCGGGCGGCCACTCTCCGGACCCTCGTGCACGACTCCGATCAGCGCGCCGCCAGCCAAGGCCGCGGCCGACACCCCGGCGGCAGCCAGGACGGGGACAGACAGCCGGGAGCCGGTGGCTGTCCCAGCCGTCTCGGCCGACGGCCCCGCCGTCCTCGCGGTGCTGGAGCGCGATGTAGCAGGCATTGCTTGCGAACGTAGCAAGCCTTCGGCACAGTCTCCGGCGCCACGCGGCGCGGGTGCCCGATCGGACCAGCGCACGGGTGGGGCCATGGCAGCTCGCTTCGCCCGCGGCTACCTCCGCACGGGATCGTGACTCCGCATCCGCACCCGCGGGCAGCTCTCCCGGCGCGCGGCTACCTCCTGCCCCGCCCAGGCCCGCTCGGCCGGCTTCGCACCCTGCCCGATCGGCTTCGCCCCTGCCCGGTCCGCTTCGCGCCCCACGTGCCTCCCGCTCGGCGTAGCTCGACCGGCTCTGCGCTGAGCCTCGCTGACAGAGTTCTCTGCGTGCTCTGCACCTCGTTTTCTGCACTTCGACGACACAGCACTGCAACGCTGCCTCGACGACACAGCAACGCCCCACGCGTGCGAACAACCGCCTGTTCGACGGAACAACCCGGGCCTGCCGCCCCGTAAGAAGGCCGTTGGCGCCCCGTCAGAAGGCGACCGGTCGACCCGCGAGAAGGCGACCGGCGGCGACCGGTCGGCCCGCCAAAAGGCAGCCGGCCGACCCGTAAGAGGACGGGTGCGAGCAGGACGGCGAGCCACTTCGGCCGCCCCTTCGGGCAGTCGAATACGTGACGCGCGTCACCTCAAACGGCGTAAATCGGAAACTACCGTCGGTGATCACCCCAGCTTGGCCCGCGATCTTCGCCACTCACTTGGCCCAGACCGCCGAGGGGATCTTGCACCGAGCGGTACCGATTCGTTACAGTCGCGCGGTCCCCATTACAAACCGGTCACGAACGGGACGGGCCGTCCTCCGGGACGGCACGGAAGCGGCGCCCCCGACGCCGTTTCACCGGGATCCCCCGCCCGGTTCCCCGGACGCGACCGGCACCCCGAGTACTGGAAGGCCCCGCCTTGGCACGACACCGCTCCCCCGGCGGTACTGCGTCCCCGGCCCTGCAGGCTGCATTGGAGAGCGCCGCCAACCGGCCGCGCACTCACCACCGGCTCGCGCCGCCGTCGTCGGCGTTGCGTGGCCGGATGGTCGTCGCCGCCGTGGCTGCAGGCGCGTTCGCCGCAGCAACCGCAGGGCAGACCCTGCAGGGCGCTGCCAGCCAGACCGCCGATGATGTGTCCCTTGCCAGCTCACGAGGTGCCTACGGCGCCAGTGGCGTCGGTGGCGACGTCGCCCCGGCCGCACCGGTTGCGCCCGTGGTCGTCGACGTCAGCAAGCCGAACCAGGCCGCTTCCGCCCGCGCCGAGGCCAAGAAGCTGTCCGGCGCCCAGCGCTTCACCGACGCGCGCAAGGAGCGCGAGGCCGAAGCCGCCCGCAAGGCGCGAGAAGAAGCCATGCGCCCGGACGTGGTCCGGCCCGCGGCAGGCGTGCTGACCTCCGGCTTCGGCGCCCGCTGGGGCACCACGCACTACGGGATCGACATCGCCAACGCGCTCGGCACGCCGATCGTCGCGGCTGCCGACGGCGTCGTCATCGAGGCCGGCCCGGCCAGCGGGTTCGGCAACTGGGTACGCATCCAGCACGACGACGGCACCGTCACCGTCTACGGTCACATGTTCACCTACAACGTGACCGTGGGACAGCGCGTCAAGGCAGGCGAGAAGATCGCCGAGATCGGCAACGCCGGTCAGTCCACCGGGCCGCACCTGCACTTCGAGGTCTGGCTTGGCGAGCACGGCACCAAGATCGACCCGCTGGCCTGGCTCAACAAGCACGGCATCAGCTACTGACCTCCGGCTGATCCCTCCCCCACGGGATCTCACGATCCGACCGGCACGTCGTCGACGTGCTGCGACCATGCCACCGATGGGCAGTCGTGCTGCCGTTGCCGGCTGCCCATCTTCGGCTGCCCGCTTTCCGGCCAGGCCTTTGGCCATGCCTGAAGTCGGCCGATCTCCAGCGCTGGCGGCCCCCTCCAACGCTCGACGCCTGCTGACGACTTCATCGCACACCACCCCCAGATGAATCGAACACCTGTTCGAATCAACTGTAGCATCGAACGCTTCGCCGTGCACCGTCCCGCGCACCGGAACGATCAGCCGACCATGAACCGAGCCTTGGGCGAGTACGTGATCACCACAGGGGACACCCGGTGCGCCGCGGACGTCATCGCCAGGGGACAGTCGGTCACACCGCGGCTACCACCTCGCAGGGAATACCGGGAGTGAACCCACGTGGCGCTGCTGTCGGGGTTTGCGCAGCGCTGCACCAGGCAGTCCCAGCGAGCTCTGCTTCGTGGGTACGTACTGCTCGCTGGGGCTGCCCCTCACCAGCTCCGCAAATCCACGTCGGCCCTCTGCCGGGGCGGTCACCGGGCCCGCGCGGCCGTGCGCGGCGAGTCGATCACAGCCTCGTTCCGGGCACAGCTGCCGACCAGGGCGAACGGGGAGCGCGGAGGTCGATCGATGCGGAGGAGGACCCGGCCGCCGCGCACGACCGACAAGCACCCAGGGACCCACAACCACCGACCACAACGGACGGAACGTGCCCGGATCGGTCACCGAGCGCCGAGGACCAGCAATCCAACCAACCCCACGCCGATCCCCCGGTAACGCGGAGGACCAATCAAACGAGCGGACCCGGCCGCCGGGCACAAACCGAAGAGCGCGTGGGGCCAACAGCCGCCGAGCAAGCCCAACGGGCAGTACGGGCAGTACGGGTAGCACGGCACCGATGAACACCGACAGCACGTACCGGCGCAGCCGGGCACGCCGTCAGCTCGCGCAGGCCGCCACCAATCACAGCTTCGTCATGGGCACGCTGCCGATCAGCATCAGCCGCACCGTGCCCGCCGAGCCGAAGTCGATGGTTGCGGTCGCCCGCGGCCCGGACCCGTCGGTCGCGATCACCCTGCCCAGGCCGTACTTGTCGTGGTTCACCCGGTCGCCGACCTCCAGCTGCAGCGCCGGCTTCGCCGCGGCTGCCTTCCAGCCGGAGAACGACGTCGTACGCATACCACCCGCGGCGATACGCGCCTGCGCCGAATCGCTGCCCCAGCCACCGCCACGCCCCCACCTGGTCGCGGCGCGCGGCCCCGCCGGACTCTCCACCGGTTCCTCTCGCCGCCACTCGACCAAATCGGCCGGGATCTCGTCCAAGAACCGGGAGGCCGGATTGTGCACCGGCGAGCCCCATGCGGCGCGCACCAGCGCCCGCGACACGTACAGCCGCTCTCGCGCCCGGGTGATTGCCACGTAGGCCAGTCGCCGCTCCTCCGCCAGCTCCGTCGGGTCGGACAACGCACGCATGTGCGGGAAGACACCGTCCTCCCACCCGGTGCAGAACACCACCGGGTACTCCAGACCCTTGGCAGTGTGCACGGTCATCAGCGTGACCACACCGCTCTGCTCCTCCGGGTCGCCGTCCGCGTCGGGGTCGGGCACCGAGTCCGCGTCGGACACCAGCGACACCCGCTCCAGGAAACCGTCCAGCAGGCTCTGCGCGGGCGCATCGGCCGCCGCCGCGGCGTCGGCGTCCACCGGCTCCCCGACCGTGTTTTCGGCGAACTCACGCGCCACGGTGACGAGTTCGGTGAGGTTGTCCACTCTGGTGGCGTCCTGCGGGTCGTCGGACTCGTCCAGCTCGGCCCGGTAGCCGGTGCGATCCAGCACCGCCTCCAGGATGTCCGCCGGGTCGGCATCGTCCAGCACCATCTGCCGCAGCTCGTCGTACAGCTCGACGAAGGCGGCGATGGCGTTCCGCGAGCGCGGGTTCAGCGACTCGATCTTGCCCTCGGCAGCCGCACGCAACGCCGCGTAGAAGGAGATGCGCTCGCGCTCGGCGTAGGCGGCCACCGTGGCCTCGGCCCGCTCGCCGATGCCGCGCTTGGGCACGTTGAGGATCCGCCGCAGGCTGACCGTGTCCTCCGGGTTCGCCAGCACCCGCAGGTAGGCCAGCGCGTCGCGGACCTCGCGCCGCTCGTAGAACCGCACACCACCGACCACCCGGTACGGCAAGCCGAGCCGGATGAAGATCTCCTCGAACGGCCGGGACTGGTTGTTGGTGCGGTAGAAGACGGCAATGTCGGAGTACTTGGCTTTGCCGGAATCGACCAGCGCGTCAATCTCACCGGCCACGAAAGCCGCCTCGTCGTGCGCGTTGTCAGCCACGTAGCCGACGATCTTGTCGCCGTCGCCCGCGTCCGTCCACAGCCGCTTCTCCCTGCGGTTGGGATTGCGGGAGATCACCGCGTTGGCCGCGGACAGGATGGTCTGGGTGGACCGGTAGTTCTGCTCCAGCAGGATGGTGCGGGCGTCGGGGAAGTCCCGTTCGAATTCCTCGATGTTGCGGATCGTCGCGCCACGGAAGGCGTAGATGGACTGGTCCGCATCGCCCACCACGCACAGCTCCGCGGGCTCGACGTCCGAATCGGCCGAGTCGGGCCCGACCAGCTCCCGCACCAGCACGTACTGCGCGTGGTTGGTGTCCTGGTACTCGTCCACCAGCACGTGCCGGAACCGCCTGCGGTAGTACTCCGCGGTCTCCGGGAACTGCTGCAGCAGGTGCACCGTGCGCATGATCAAGTCGTCGAAGTCGAACGCGTTCGCCTGCTCCAGGCGCCGCTGATACTCCGCGTAGACCTCCGCGGCCACCCGCTGCGCACCGTCCGCCGCCACGGCAGCCGCCGCCTCGACGTCGACCAGTTCGTTCTTCCAGTCCGAGATCTGATGGGCCAGCGCCCGCGGCGGATGCTTCTTCGGGTCCAGGTCGAGGTCCCGCACCACCAGCGTGACCAGCCGCTTGGTGTCGTCGGCGTCGTAGATGCTGAAGTTCGACGACATGCCGAGCGTCTTCGCCTCCCGCCGGAGCACCCGCACGCACATCCGGTGGAACGTCGACACCCACATCGCGTTCGCCCGGCGGCCGCACAGGTCGACGACGCGTTCGCGCATCTCGTTGGCCGCCTTGTTGGTGAACGTGATGGCCATGATCTCGCCGGGGTGGACGTCCCTGGCCACCAGCAGGTAGGCGATCCGCCTGGTCAGCACGCGGGTCTTGCCCGAGCCCGCGCCTGCGACCACCAGCAGCGGGCTGCCCTGGTGTTGCACCGCGGCCCGCTGTGCCGGGTTGAGGTCGGCAAGCAGCTCGTCCACCTCGGCCGCGCGGCCGGCGGAGGTGTGGTCGTTCAGGTCGAAAAGGGTGCTCATCGACTGTCCACGGTACTTGCTCCCGCCCACATCACACCGGCGCGGCTACCGCGGTTCGGCAACGATGTGCAACAATGGCCCCATGCGGCATTTCGACGGGCGATTTTTTTACGGGAACCGGACTCCGGCTCCCGTGATCGCCTAGTGCCGAACAAGCCATCACAAGCCCCGGAGTCCTCCGACCCCGGGGCTTTCGTCGGCTCTGGGGCCGGGTGGCAGGACGGAGACGAGGAAACCGTGACCACCGACACCACACAGCCCACGGAGCAGGACAACATCGACCGGCTGCGGGAAGAGATCGACCAGATCGACGCCGAGATCCTGCGGTTGGTGAAGCGGCGCGTGGAGGTCTCCAGGAAGATCGGCGCCGCCCGCATGGCCGCAGGCGGGCCCCGCATCGTCTACAACCGCGAGATGGACGTGCTCGCCCGCTACCGCGAGCTGGGCCCGGACGGCAGGCAGCTCGCCCTCGCGCTGCTCAACCTGGGCCGCGGCAGGCTGGGCCGGTGACCACGTCGATCCGGCACCCGGCGCGCGACGCGCCGCAGGCGACCGGGTGCCAGCGCCGACATCTGGGGGAAAATCCCTGAGGTCCTGCGCGCCCAATGCGCGCACACTCGACTCATGGGCACGATCGTCAACATCATCGCCGTCGTCGTCGCCATCGCGGGTGTGCTGGCCACGGTCGGCCACGGCGCATACCTCGCGCTACTGAACAATGCAGCGCGCCGCCGTGCCGGTGGCGCACCGGTTGCCACATACGTGCGCAGCCGCAGAGCGCTCGCCGTGGGCACCACGGTGGCGGCACTGCTGGGCCTGGCGATGACCGGCGCCGAGTCCGTCGCCGTCGACGTGCTCGCCATGCTGCTGGCAGGCGGCAGCGGCGCGGTGGCCGCGCAGTCCTTGCGGGAAACGCAGGAGCGTTACCGCATCGAGCGCTGACCGGCAAGGCTCGTCGCGGCCACTCTGACATCAAAGCGTGACTTCACCCGGAAGGATGCCCGCACCCGGGTGACATTCAGGGCAAATCGAGCCCCCGACTGGGGTAACGCGCAGTAAGTTCCTACGCTGATGCACGTGAAGATTCGCGCGCATCGGTCGAGACGCACCGCGCACGCGAGATCACTCTCCGCTACTCCATTCGGCGGAATAACCCGGGATGTGCCGTCAGCTACACCGGCAAGGGGGGTCACTGGGGCATGAGCCACGCGGGTTCTGCACACACCACCCCGCCCCACCGTCCGGGACGGCACAGGCGCACAGCGAACAACGAAGCCGCATGGACCCCCACGGTCGACCCGGAGGCCAGCGGCGGCAGGCACCGCGCCCCGGACGCACCCACGGAAGAGATCCCGCCGGTCGGCTCACTGTCCGGCACACTCCCCACCACAGCCCCCGCGATGCCGTCGGCCGGGGAGAACGTCAGCCGTCGGCCGCGAGGCGACGAGCGCCCACGAACCGCGGCACGGTCCGCCGCGACCGCCCGGCGGCCGCGTCGAGCATCTGCTCCGGCCGGGTCGACCGGTGAACCGGCGGCCGGCCACCCGGACCTTCCGGCCCAGGTCCCGGCCGAAGCCGTGCCACCGTCCCACAGCGACGACCAGCCGGACATCCCCGCCCAGAAAACCGGCAGCCGCGAGGCGGCGACGTCCGATGAGCCCGGCCAGACCGCGGGCAGGAATTCCGCCGAGCCGGACGCCCCCAAGCCCCCACAGCGCACCCGGGTCACCCTGACCCCCGCGACAGAGGAGACCGAGGACGTCCGGGTCTACGTCGCCCCACCCCCTGGCGGCCTGAGCAAGTTCGACCTGGGCAACGTCCCGGCGTCGGTCACCCCGCCGCGCAGCTGGCGCAAGGCCGCCTGGTTCGCCACGATGTCGTCGTGCGGCGTCGCCGTCGCACTGGTGCTGGCCGGCTCCTACCTGGTCGGTCAGTCGCCACACACCACGGACGTGGAAGGCTGGACCGGTTTCCGCGGTCAGCCGCCGGTGATGCACGACGAAGGCATCGCCGACCGCGACCCGGACGACGGCGGGCCCACCCGCAGCGCCCCCGGAAGCAGTTCGAGCGAGCCGCAGCGCATCGCCGACATGGCCGACATCACCGACACCAGCAACTCGGGCAACACCACCCCGGGCGGCACCACACCCAGCGCCAAACCGTCGACGCCGGACACGCCGACCAGCCCTGGCGACTCGACGAAGCCGACCAGCCCGCCGGAAAAGCCGCCGCCGGTGACCGCCCCGCGGGAAATCCGGCGCGACTCGATCTTCAACTTCCCGCCGGATGCGAAGACGATGGGCGACCGGTCGGAGACCTTCCTCAACGAGATCACCGAGCACCCGGAAGTGGCGCACGCGCAGACCGGCGGCGACCTGTACGCGCAGGGCCCGGAAGCACTGGCCAAGCGCTACGCCGACATCGCCTACTTCGAGGTCAAGCACATCTACATCGACCAGAAGAACCGGGTCACCGTCAACACGGTCAACGTGGTGTATCAGGACGGCACCAGCGAGACCCAGCAGTGCACTCTCCGGTTCGAAGAAGGGGACAAGATCACGCAGGATTGCCGGTGAAATTTCACCTGCATGTGCATCTTTTAACCCGTTCGGACCATGATCGAACCGCTTGTCGACAATGAGCGTCAATTTACCGACAATCACTGGCTCTCCCGCCGGTCCTCGTCGTTGGCTGTAGGTGCGTTTCCGGGCGCGGCGACGCCGCCGCCCGCAAGTTGTCGGACTGCACGCGCCGAGGTGAGGCGATGCCGGTGGTTGGCTTCACTCGTGGCAGCGACCACGCCATGCGGTCGCCCAGCCGCATCGAGGAGGTCCGCTACCCCGCTGGGTCGGGCGCATCCGACCCGGCCGCCGACGAACCGGCCGAGCCTGCCGGGGAAGCAGGTTCGGCCGGCGACGACGACATCTCCCCCGCGCAGCCGGAACCGGAGCACGCCGCGATCCGGGTGGCCAAGCTCGCCGCCCTGGTGACCGCCGTGGCGCTGCTGTGCGCCGCCGTCGTCGCGGCGGCGTTCTTGGACCGGCAGCGGCGGGACGCACCTCCCCACAGCGGTCCGCAGCAGGTCTCCGGGCTGCCCGCGCTGGCAGGCATCGAACACGACGGCGAAGTGGCCGCCGCCCCGTCACCGGCGGCGCAGCGGCCGGGCGGCGCCGCGTCGTCGGCAGGCGGAGCCAGCGTACGGTACCAGGAACCCGAATCGTCACATCGAGCGATGTGGACCCCCGACCCGTGCGAGCTGGCGATCATCTTCTACCGAAGGCTGGCCGACGAACCCGCCCGCGCGCTGGCCATGCTCGGCGGGCGCCTGTCGGACGACGAACGCCAGACGCTGCTGACCGTGTGGCGCACCCTGGACCGGGTCGAAGTCCGTGACCTGCGTCAACTCACCGACGACCGGGTGCGAGCGAGTGTGACGATGACCACACTCGGCGGCGGTGCCTACCGGGTCGACCACGAACTGCGGGTCGATCCGCCCGCGATCGTCGACGTCATCCTGCTGTCGTCGCAGCGCTTGGCCGGCGGCCCCCGTGCGGTGGAACCCGGTACCCCCGCCGTGTGCGGACAGTGACGCCCTAGTCTGGGCAACAACCCTCCACTGGGGCATGCGTGTGGGGTAGAGTTCCGCCGCGCCGTGCTTCGCCGAGAACAACAGGGGCAGCAGTTTTGAGCGACGAAGGTCGTGTTGTCGCGGGCCGATACCGCATCGTCAGGCGGATCGGCACCGGCGCCATGGGTGCTGTCTGGCAGGCGCATGACGAACTGCTTGGCCGGACGGTGGCCGTCAAGCAATTGATGTTGCAGCCCGGCCTCAACGAGGCCGAGCAGCGGGAAGCCAGGCAGCGGGCGATGCGGGAAGGCCGCATCGCCGCGCGGCTGCACCACCCGAACGCCATCACGGTGTTCGACGTGGTCACCGACGACTACGGGCAGCCGTGCCTGATCATGGAGTACCTGGAGTCGACCAGCCTGGCGGCGGTGCTGCAGGCACGCAAGACGCTGCCGCCGATGGAGGTGGCGCGGATCGGTGCGCAGGTCGCATCGGCGCTGGCCGCCGCGCACCAGGTCGGCGTGGTGCATCGGGACATCAAGCCTGCGAACATCCTGCTGGACCGCAACGGGACGGCGAAGATCACCGACTTCGGGATCTCCCGCGCCGTCGACGACGTGACGGTCACCAAGACCGGGATGATCGCGGGCACGCCCGCCTACCTGGCCCCCGAAGTGGCCATCGGCCAGCCGCCGGGGCCGGAGTCGGACATCTTCTCGCTCGGCTCCACGCTGTACGCGGCCACCGAGGGCCAGCCGCCGTTCGGGCTCAGCGAGAACACGCTCAGCCTGCTGCACGCGGTGGCCGCGGGTCAGATCAACCCGCCGCGCCGGTCCGGGCCGCTGACCAGCGTGCTGGCCGTGCTGCTGCATCCGGAGAAGGAGCGCAGGCCGAACGCAGCCGAGGCGGAGCGCCTGCTGGCCGCGGTCGCCCGTGGGGAGACACCGCTGGGCGGCCCGGTGGACGACGGCCCGACCGCGATGGTGGCCGGTGCGGTGTCCGGCGATCTCCGCGACGAGTTCGACGACGCACACACCCGTCCCATCGAGCGGGCGGAGCCGACGACCGCGCTGCGCACCGCAGACGAGCCCGAACCGGAACCGCACGAGGACGACGACACGCGTCCGCGTGGCTGGCTCAAGCCCGCGGCAGCGGCGGCCCTGCTGATCGGCGGGATCACCGCGCTGGCGCTGTACTTCTCCGGCGGCACCGACGAAGCGCCACCGGTCGGCTCGCACACGAACTCGTCAACGGACTCCTCGGCCCGTCAGGTCAAGCAGGACACCTCACCCAGCAAGGAGGACGTGAAGCCGCCGCCGACGACCTCCACCACGACGAGCACGTCCAAGCGGTCCGAGGAACCCGAGCCACCCCCGCCGGGTTTCACCACCGAGGTGCCCGAGCCCGAGGACGAGCCGACGGCCGAACCGGAGGAGCCGCCGGAGGGCCCGCCGTCGACCGACGACGGCGGCAGCGGCGACGACGACCAGGAGCCACCAATCCAGCCGTCCGACCCACCGCCGTCGACGCCTTCGTCGCCTCCGTCGAGCGGGGCGTCCGGCGAGGCGTAGCGGGCCCCGGCGATGGAAGGCACGCTCATCGGCGACCGCTATCGGCTCAGTCAGCCGATCGGTCGCGGGCGCGCCGGTTTCGCGTGGATCGCCCAGGACACCCGGGTGCATCGCACCGTGGTCGCCAAGCCGGTGGCGGTGTCCAACCCGCAGGACATCTCGTTCGCCCTGGAACAGGCCAAGCACGCCGCGCGGCTGCGGCACCGCTGCGCCGTCACGGTCTACGACGTGTTCCCGGAAGGGCCCGAGGTGTGGCTCATCACCGAGTACGTGCCGTCCCGTTCGATGGCGGAGTTCCTCACCGGCCACGTCAGGCTCGGCGTCGCCGACACCACGATGCTGGGCACGCACGTCTCCGCGGCGGTGGCGGCGGCGCACGAGATCGGGCTGCTGCACCGGGCCATCGAGCCGTCGAACATTTTGCTGGCCGACGACGGCGGGGTGCTGATCACCAACTTCGGCATCGGCGGGCTGGATGCCGACGCCGACTACCAGGCGCCGGAGGTGGTCGGCGGCAGCCATCCGACGCCCGCATCGGACGTCTTCTCCCTCGGCGCCACCCTGTTCTACGCCGCCGAGGGGTACGTTCCATTCACCGCGGGCCACGAGACGGCGACGTTCCAGCACCTGGCCGGGACCCCGCTGCAGCCGCTGCTGGCCAGGATGCTCTTCGTCGATCCGACGATACGGCCGGCGATGGCGGAGGTGTGGTCCGAGCTCCGCGGCTCCGCCCGGACCAGCCGGACTGGGCAGGCCACCGCGGGCCAGCACACCGGCACCGTCCCGCTGGTGGGTGGGTCGGGGACGCAGCCGTTCGCTCAGCAGGCAGCACCCGCGCCCGGGGCACCGGAGCGGTCTGGGCAACCCGCCCAGTCGGAGGCCACCCACCAACTCGGCGGCCATCCGGCCGATCCCCGCGCGACGCAGCAGCCCGGTGGATCGCCGGTTTCCACCGGTGCGGCCCACCAGCTCGGCGGCCAGCCGATGCCTGCCGGGGTGCCTCAGCAACTCGGTGAGCAACCGGCGTACGCCGGGGCGACTCGGCAGCCCTCGAGTGGCGCGGGCGCGATCCCATGGCCGCATCAAGACCTCGACCTGGCCCAACCACGGCAACAGCCGCCCAGCGGTCTGCGCGCCCTCGGATTGCCGTCTCCGGCGGTCATCGCCGCCGCGGTAGTGCTCGCCGTCCTGGTCGGCATGGCATTCGCCGAACTGGTCCTGATCCGGTCGTGACCGCACCGCAGGAGCCGCACACCGGCCGATGCGCGACCCCTGTCCGGCAAGTCACGTGCGGGTCAGCGCGAAGCCGCCGCCGGCGCCCCGGCTGCCATGCGCTCCTCCGCCAAGCGGTTCGCGGCCGCCAGCGGTGTGACGTTCTCCTTCTCCGCCAACGTCAGCACCTCGCGCATGGTGTCGAAGATCCGTGCTGTGCGCTGCCTGACCCGGTCGGCGTCGTAGCCGTGCAGCTCGTCCGCGACGTGGATGACGCCACCGGCGTTGACCAGATAGTCCGGCGCATACAGCACACCGCGCCGGTGCAGGGCGTCCGCCAGGCCGGGATGCGCCAGCTGGTTGTTCGCCGCCCCACAGACGATCTCCGCCGCCAGCGCGTCCACGTTGCCGTCGTGCAGGACACCGCCCATCGCGCACGGCGCGAAGACGTCCAGCTCGGTGCGGATCAGCTCGTCGGGGTCCGCAGCCACCGCGATGTTCGGATACAGGCGCCGCACCGCGTCGACGGCTTCCTGCCGGACGTCGGTGATGACCACCTCGGCGCCTTCCTCCAGCAGGTGGCCGAGCAGCAGGTGGCCCACCTTGCCGACCCCCGCAACACCGACGCGCTTGCCCGCCAGGCTCTCGCTGCCCCAGCGGTGCGCCGCCGCGGCTCGCATGCCTTGGTAGACGCCGAAGGCGGTGTACGGCGAAGGGTCGCCGATGCCGCCGGCGGCAGCCGACCGCCCCACGACGTACTTGGTCTGGGTGGCGACGATGTCCATGTCCGCGGCGTCGGTGCCCACGTCGACCGCGGTGATGTAGCGGCCTGCCAGCGAGTCGACGAAACGCCCGTAGGCCTCCAGCAGGGCCGGGGTCTTGGCCACCGCCGGGTCGCCGATGATCACGGCCTTGCCGCCGCCGAGCGGCAGCCCGGCGAGCGCGTTTTTGTACGCCATGCCGTGCGACAGCCGCAACACGTCGTCGAGCGCTTCGTCCTCACTGGCGTAGGGGTAGAAGCGGGTGCCCCCGAGGCCGGGGCCCAGTGCGGTGGAATACAGCCCGACGATGGCCTTCAAGCCGGTTGCCCGGTCGTAGCCGAACACGACCTGCTCGTGGCCAGTCCCTCTCTCGAATACTCCCAGGGTCATGAGTGATGACTCCTTCAGCGATGGGGCCGCAGCGCTTGTGGCGCGTCGGCCCGTCACGTAAGGGTGGTGCCCTCATCCTGGCTTGAAATCGCCGCGGAATCACCATCGGAAAGCGACAAATCTGGCCGCACCCCGGTCGTGGGCCGGTCACGGGCGCGACCGAGGACGGCCAGACCCGGGGCTCAGACCAGGCGCCGATCCGACGCCCAGCGCGACAGCTCGTAGCGATTGGACAACTGCGTCTTACGCAGCACCGACGACACGTGCGTCTCCACCGTCTTGACCGAGATGAACAACTCGGCGGCGATCTCCTTGTACGCGTAGCCGCGCGCCAGCAGCCGCAACACGTCCCGCTCGCGCGGCGTCAGCAGGTCCAGCTCGGGGTCGGAGATCGGCGCCGCTCCCGGCCGGTCGGCGAACGCGTCCAGCACGAACCCGGCCAGCCGCGGCGAGAACACCGCGTCGCCGTCGGCGACCCGCAGGATCGCCTGCACCAGGTCACGCGAGGAGATCGTCTTCGTCACGTAGCCACGGGCACCGCCACGGATGACCGAGATGACGTCCTCGGCGGCGTCGGACACCGACAACGCCAGGAACTTGATGTCCGGGTACTCGGGCCGGATCCGGCGCAGCACCTCGGAGCCGCCGCCGTCCGGCATGTGCACGTCGAGCAGCACCACCTGTGGCTTGGTGCGGGCGATTCCGGCAACCGCTTCCCGCACCGAACCCGCCTCGCCGACGACGCGGACCTTGTCGGAGAAGTTCTCCAGCTCGGTGCGGGCACCGGTACGGAACAGCCCGTGGTCGTCGACCAAGAACACCGTCACCGGTTCACGTGCCTGGGTCATCCCATTCGCCTCTCAACCTTGCCCACGTCGCCGCGGTGGCGATTCGACCAGGTTAGTACAGCCGGGCGGGCGCGGCGGGCACGTTGCCGCACCCCACCCAGGTGATCCGTCCTCATGCCTGCTCCCGCACCGGCATCTCCAGCCGCACCTCGGTGCCTTCGCCGATGGCCGTGCGCACCTCGCAGCGTCCCCCGTTGCGGGTCATCCGGCCGCGGATGGAATCGGCAAGGCCGTGCCGGTCCGCCGGGACGGCGTCCGGGTCGAATCCCTTGCCCCGGTCGCGCACGAACACCGACACCTTGCCCGGTTCCACCTCGGCGTAGACGCTGACCTCCTGCACCCCGGCATGCTTGGCGGCGTTGACCATGGCCTCCCTGGCCGCCTGCACCACGGCGACGATCGGCTCGCTGAGCTCGACGTCGCCCACCGTGACGTGCTGCACCGAGATGGCGAACGTGTCCTCCACCTCGCCGCACACCTCGGCCAGCGCCTCGGACAGCCGCTGTGCCGAGCCGCCGCGATCCGATTTCCCCGCGCCGTAGCCGGACGCGCCGTAGAGCCAGGTGCGCAGCTGCCGCTCCTGTCCCCTGGCCAGCCGCACCACCTCGCGCGGCGCGTCCGCCTGCTTCTGGATCAGCGCCAGCGTCTGCAGCACGGAGTCGTGCAGGTGCGCGGCGATCTCCGCCCGCTCCTCCTGCCGGATGCGCTCCCGCCGCTCCTCGACCAGGTCGCGGGTGATGCGCAGCCAGAACGGCACCGTCAGCACGGCCACCCCGATCAGCGTCGCCACCACCGCGACCAGCGCGAACTGCACCTGTTCGAACGTCCCCTCGCGCAGCAGCACCACGCCGAGCCCGGTCAGCACCAGCGCGGCACCGGCGACGATGCGCAGCGCCGCCTGCCAGCCGCCCCCACCGAGAACCGCCCCGACCGGTCCCCGGCGCCAGCGGCGGCGCTGCGACTCGTCGGCCTCGCGCCACACCAGCACGGCACCGACCAGCGCAACCGCCAGCGGAACCGCCACCCAGGCGCTGAACGATCCGCTGAGCGTGCCCCCGAGCACCCCCAGCACGCCGCCCAGCGCCAGCAACGCGATGGCTTGCTGGCGTTCGCGCGGGGTGACTTCGACGTCGTCGTCGGCCGCCCGCTGCGGCACGAAGATCCACAGCAGGCCGTACAGGATCACGCCGACCCCGCTGAGCGCGCACAGCAGCGTGAACACCAGCCGGACCGTGCTGACCTTCACGCGGAGGTGGTCCGCCACCCCGCCGGCCACGCCGGCCAGCACCCGGCCGTTGCGCCTGCGGGTCATGCGAGCCACCGGCTCCGGTTCGGCCACCCCCGACGGCTTGATCCGGGCAGGCACCTTCACACCCGCCGGTGCGCGCACCACCATCGGGCTCACCGACGTCGCGGTGGGCCCGGCGGCGGCTGGCTGTTCGCGTCGTGTAGTCACCAGGGCTCATGCTCACACGGCCCGCATCGGGGCCGCATCCGGGATTCCCCCTGAATCGTGCCGCGGTGCGATATCAGGGTTGTTCCCGGATGTGTCCGGCACCGCGGGCGGAGCATCATCGACGGCATGAACACCGAAGCACCCCACCGATCCGGCGGCATGGACGTCGCCGAGACGCTCCGGGACTTCTGGATCAGCCGCCCGCGACGGGTCCGGCGAGGACGCAAGATCGCGGGTGTGGCGGCAGGCGTGGCCGCCAGGTACGGCATCGATCCGGTGGTGCCGCGCATCGCGCTGGTCGTGGCGACGTTCTTCGGCGGCTTCGGTGTGCTGCTCTACCTGCTCGGCTGGCTGCTGCTGCCGGACGAGCGGGACAAGGTCTCCGCGCTCGAGGCACTGCTCGGCAAGGGCCGCAGCTCCACCCCGCCGCACATGACCGTCGGCCTGTGCATCGCCTTGTTCCCCGCGGCCAGCTGGACGTTCGGCGGCTGGTGGCTCAACGGCACCGGCGTCGTCCTGGGAGCGCTGATCCTCATCGGAGTGTTCATGCTGCATCACAACCGAGGTGACCAGAACCGGCCGATCGCCCCGGTGGCGGAGGACGCGGCTCCCGCGTCGTTCTCGGCGCAGCCCACCTCGCTGTCGCCGGACGAGTCGACCGAAAGCAACTACCAGCCCCCGCCGGGTGTGTGGGATCCACTCGGCGCCGACCCGCTGGGCTGGCAGTTCTCCGACGAACCGGTGCACGCCGGATCGGCCGAGCCGGACTCGTGGTCCGAGCCGGCTGCACCCGCGCGCCGGATGCGACCGGTGAGCCCGGGGATCACGCTGGGCGCGACGCTGCTGACCGCGGCCGTGGGGACCACGCTGGCGATCCTCGGCAACGGGTGGTTCACCGTCAGCACCGTCATCGGGCTCTCGCTGGCTGTGCTCGGGCTCGGCATGGTGCTGAGCTCGTTCGCAGGCACCGGGCGCCAGCTGCTCGGGCTGGCCGTACCGCTCAGCGCAATCGGCCTGCTGGTCACCGTGCTCCCCATCGCGGATCTGCCCGGGGGCGGGTTCGGCGAGCTGGACGTGCGGCCGGTGAGCACGGCCGAGGTGCTGGACGAGTACGAGCGCACCGGCGGCCGGGTGGAGCTCGACCTCAGCGGGCTTCCCGCGGATTCCGATCCGGTGAAGACCAAGGTGGCGGTCGGCCTCGGCGAAGCGCTGGTCGTCGTGCCGGAGAACGCGGACGTGACCGTGACCTGCGAGACCTCGGTCGGCGAGGTGCAGTGCCTCGGCCGGACCGTGCACGGCCTGGGCACGGACGGCGTCTCGCTGACCGACGACGGCATCGGCGACGGACCGAAGATCACCCTGGACGTGTCCAGCGTGGTGGGCAGAGTGGAGGTGACCCGTGGCTGAGCCGGGCCCTCGACAACGACGCGTCGATCCCATCGCCCTGGCAGGCGGTCTCGGTACGATCCTGGTCGCGGCCTACATCCTGGGCGGCAAGAACCTGCTGCCCGACCTGGATCTGCGGTGGTTCCTCGCCGTGCTGGCCGGGCTGATGGGGATCGGGCTGATCGCGGCCTCGCTGCGCCGCTAGCCGGTCACTCCCATTCGATGGTCCCCGGCGGCTTGGACGTCACGTCCAGCACGACCCGGTTGACCTCGGCCACCTCGTTGGTGATGCGGGTGGAGATCCGTTCCACCACGTCGTAGGGCAGCCGGGTCCAGTCCGCCGTCATGGCGTCCTCCGAGGACACCGGGCGGAGCACCACCGGATGCCCGTAGGTGCGGCCGTCACCCTGCACACCGACACTGCGCACGTCGGCCAGCAGCACCACCGGGCACTGCCAGATCTCCCGGTCCAGGCCCGCCGCGGACAGTTCCTCTCGGGCGATCGCATCGGCCGCACGCAGCGTCTCCAGCCGCTCGGCGGTCACCTCGCCCACGATGCGGATGGCCAGGCCAGGCCCGGGGAACGGATGCCGGTGGATGATCGTCTCCGGCAGGCCGAGCTCGGCGCCGACCCGCCGCACTTCGTCCTTGAACAGCAGCCGCAGCGGCTCGACCAACTCGAACTGCAGGTCGTCCGGCAGCCCGCCGACGTTGTGGTGCGACTTGATGTTGGCCGCGCCCGCTCCGCCGCCGGACTCCACCACGTCCGGGTAGAGGGTCCCCTGGACCAGGAAGCGGTAGTCGCCTTCGGCCTTCAGGTCGCGCTCGGCCTGCTCGAAGACCCGGATGAACTCGCGGCCGATGATCTTGCGCTTCTGCTCCGGGTCGGTGACGCCCGCCAGCGCGTTCAGGAACCGGTCCCGGGCGTCGACGGTGACCAGCCGGACACCGGTGGCCGCCACGAAGTCCCGTTCCACCTGGGCCCGCTCCCCGGCCCTCAGCAGCCCGTGGTCGACGAACACGCAGGTCAGCCGGTCGCCGATGGCGCGCTGCACCAGCGCGGCCGCCACCGCGGAGTCGACGCCGCCGGACAGGCCGCAGATCGCCCTGCCGTCGCCGATCTGCTCCCGGATGCTGCTCACCTGCTCGTCGACGATCGACGCGGTCGTCCACTGCGGCCGGACGCCCGCGACGTCGTGCAGGAACCGTCGCAGCACCTCCTGCCCGTGCGGGGAGTGCGCCACCTCCGGGTGGTACTGCACGCCCGCCAGCCTCCGCTCGAGGTTCTCGAACGCCGCCACGCTCGCCCGGGGGCTGGCCGCGGTCACCGTGAAGCCTTCCGGCGCCTTGCTCACCTCGTCGCCGTGGGACATCCACACCGGGTGCCGCGCGGGCAGCTCGGCGTGCAGCACACCGGGGTCGACCACCGTCAGCTCGGTGCGGCCGTACTCGCGGTTGCCGGTGTGCTCGACCTCGCCGCCCAGCGCGCGGGCCATCGCCTGGAAGCCGTAACAGATGCCGAAGACCGGCACGCCTGCCTCGAACAGCTCGGGGTCGACCATCGGCGCCCCCGGCTCGTAAACCGACGACGGGCCGCCGGAGAGCACGATGGCCGACGGGTTGCGGGCGAGCAGCTCGGACACCGGCGTGGTGTGCGGGACGACTTCCGAGTAGACCTGCGCCTCGCGCACTCGCCGGGCGATCAACTGTGCGTACTGTGCGCCGAAGTCGACGACGAGCACCGGGCCGGATTGCTGCTGCGACATGACGTCATCATCGCAGGTCGCCCGTACGGCACCGGCGCGGGCGACGGTGTTGCGCGAAGTGCGACACAAACTGCCGTGACCGCGCGGCGGGCACCACCGCGGCCGTCCGCGCCGCACCTCGTCGGATCAGGTCTGCACAGCCCGCTCACGGGTCTTCCCGCCCACGGGGGCGTCAGAACGCCGCGGAGGCCGCGGAGTCAGCGGACCTCGACCAGCGGCAGCCGCAACGCGCCCGGCGCGCCATCGGGAACCGCTGGACGGCGCGGCGGCACCGGCTTGATCCTGCGGTACGGGCTGCCCGGTGCCGGCCGGGGATCCTCCTCCCCCTTGTTCGGCCAGAACGCCATCGCGCGTTCGGCCTGCGCGGTGATGGTCAGCGACGGGTTCACGCCCAGGTTCGCGCTCACCGCCGAGCCGTCCACCACGGACAGGCCCGGGTGGCCGAACACCCGGTGGTACGGGTCGATCACGCCCTCATGCGGGGTCGCACCGATGACGCACCCGCCCAGGAAGTGCGCGGTCATCGGGATGTTGAACAGCTCGCTCCACGTGCTGCCCGCGATGCCGCCGATCTCCTCGGCGATCAGCTGGTTGGCCTCGTAGCCCGCCCGGATGAACGCCGGGTTCGGTTCGCCGTGCCCCTGCTTGGACCGGTACCAGCGGCGGCCGAACCGCTTGGTGGTGTAGGTGGTCAGCGAATTGTCCCGGCTCTGCATGACCAGCAGGATCATGGTGCGCTCGCTCCACCGGTACTGGTGCATCAGCCGGGCGGTGGTGACCGGGTGCCGCAGCAGGAAGGACAAGAACTGCCGCCAGCGCGGCACGTCGCTGTCGCCCTCGGTGGCCAGCGTCTGCAGCAGGCCCATCGCGTTGGAGCCCTTGCCGTAGCGCACCGGCTCCAGGTGCGTGTTCTCGTCCGGGTGGATGGACGAGGTGATCGCGATCCCCCGGCTGAAGTCCCGCTGCGGGTCCACGGCGAACCGGGACGAGCCGATGATCGCCTCGGAGTTGGTCCTGGTCAGCTCGCCGAGCCGAGCGGACAGCCGGGGCAGCTGCCCGGTGTCCCGCATCCGGTGCAGCAGGTTCTGGGTGCCCCAGGTGCCCGCGGCCAGCACGACCTTCTCCGCGGTGAGCGTGTGCCGGAAGCGCTTCGACCGCCGGTCGGTCTTGCGGATGTCGACGTCGAAACCGCCGTCGGTGCGCTGGCGCACCGCGGTCACCGTGGTCATCGGGATGATCTTGGCGCCGTTGCGCTCGGCCAGGTACAGGTAGTTCTTGGTCAGCGTGTTCTTGGCGTTGTGCCGGCAGCCGACCATGCAGTTGCCGCACTCGATGCATCCGGTGCGCGCCGGGCCGACGCCGCCGAAGAACGGGTCCGGCACCGTCTGCCCCGGCTTGCCGAAGAACACCCCGACCTGGGTCGGGTGGTAGGTGTGCGCGATGCCCATCCGCGCCGCGACCTTGCGCATCACTTCGTCGTGCGGGGTGTCCAGCGGGCACTCCACCACCCCGAGCATGCGGGACGCCTGGTCGTAGTACGGGGCCAGCTCGGACTCCCAGTCGGTGATGTGCGCCCACTGCTTGTCCTGGTAGAAGGGCTTGAGCGGGCGGTAGAGGGTGTTCGCGTAGTTCAGCGAGCCGCCCCCGACGCCCGCCCCGGCAAGCACCAGGACGTCGTCCAGCAAGTGGATGCGCTGGATCCCGTAGCAGCCCAGGGCCGGGGCCCACAGGAACTTGCGCAGGTTCCACGACGTCTCGGCGAAGTCCTCGTCGGAGAACCGCCTGCCTGCCTCGATGACCGCGACCCGGTATCCCTTCTCGGTCAGCCGCAGGGCCGAGACGCTGCCGCCGAACCCCGAGCCGACGATGATGACGTCATAGTCGTAGCTGGTGGGCATAGCGGCCAGGGTAACCGCGGCGGCCGCTTCTGACTACGGGTAAGTTACCTACGAGTCACCGCGATCGGCCGGTGGAGTTCACGCGCGCACCGTGAGCCCGACCTTCTGGAACTCCTTCAAGTCGGAGTAGCCCGTCTTGGCCATCGCCCGGCGCAGCGCGCCGAACAAATTGATCCGGCCATCCGGCTCGAACGACGGCCCGTAAAGCAGCGTCTCCAAATCGACGTCGACGTCCGGGCCCATGGCGATACGCGACCGCGGCAACGACGGGTGCGCCGCGGCAGCGGTCCAGTACAGGCCCCGGCCGGGAGCGTCCCGGTAGCCAGCCAGCGGGGCGCCGAGCATCACGGCGTCCGCCCCGCACGCGATGGCCTTGGCCAGGTCACCGCTGCAGCTGATGCCGCCGTCGGCGATGACGTGGACGTAGCGGCCGCCCGTCTCGTCGAGGTAGTCGCGGCGAGCCGCCGCCGCGTCGATGATCGCGGTGGCCATGGGCACGCCGATGCCCAGCACCCGGTCGGTGGAGGTGACCCCGGGCGCGTAGCCGTGGCCGACCAGCACCCCGGCGGCTCCGGTGCGCATGAGGTGCATCGCCGTGCGGTAGTCGCTGACCCCGCCCGCGATCACCGGGATGTCCAGGTTGGCGATGAAGTCCTTGAGGTTCAGCGGCTCGGTGTCCTCGCCGCTGACGTGCTCGGCCGACACGATGGTGCCCTGCACCACCAGGATCTCCACCCCGGCGTCGAGCAGGTGCGGGGTCAGCTCGGCGGCGTTCTGCGGGCTCACCCGGGCGGCCACCGTCACGCCGGCGTCCCGGATCTTCTTCAGCGCGGCCGTGATCAGCTCCGGGCGGATCGGCGCGGCGTGCAGCTGCTGCAACTGACGGGTCAGCGCCGCCGGGTCCTCCATGTTCTCCGCCGCCACCAGCAGCGTCTGCAACGCCTCGTCGACGTCGGCGTGCCTGGCCCACAGCCCTTCGGCGTTGAGCACGCCGAGCCCGCCGAGCTTGCCGATGGCGATGGCGGTGTCCGGCGAGACGATCGCATCCGTCGGATGGGTCACCAACGGCAGCTCGAAGCGATAGGCGTCGATCTGCCAGGCGGTCGAGACGATCTTCGACGACCGCGTCCGCCGCGACGGCACGATCTCCACGTCGTCCAGGTCGTAGGCCCGCCGGGCGGTCCTGCCCATGCCGATCTCGATCACATCACGCACGGGCTAGAGCCTAGCTTTCCCGGCCAGCGCGTGCCCGCGGTGGCCGGGACGCACCGCGAGCAGCGCCACGCGCCGGCCGAGCGGTCAGCTCCGCATGGTGTAGTTCGGCGCCTCCGCCGTCATGATCACGTCGTGCGGGTGCGACTCCTTCAGGCCTGCCGAGGTGATCCGTACCAGCTGCGCCTGCTGCAGCTCGGCGATGGTACGCGCGCCGGTGAAGCCCATGCCCGAGCGCAACCCGCCGACCAGCTGGTGCACCACCGTCGCCAGCGGCCCCCGGTACGGTGTGCGGGCCTCGATGCCCTCCGGAACCAGCTTGTCGTCGCTGAGCACGTCGTCCTGCGCGTAGCGGTCCCTGGAGTACGACTTGCCGCCCGCACGGGACTGCATGGCCCCCAGCGATCCCATGCCGCGATACGTCTTGTACTGCTTGCCGTTGACCAGGATGACGTCGCCCGGCGACTCGTCGGTGCCTGCCAGCAGGCTGCCCAGCATCACCGTGTCGGCACCGGCTGCGATGGCCTTGGCGATGTCACCGGAGTACTGGATGCCGCCGTCACCGATCACCGGAACCCCTGCGGGCTTGCACGCCTGCGCGACCTCGTAGATGGCCGAGATCTGCGGCACCCCGACACCCGCGACGACGCGCGTGGTGCAGATGGACCCCGGGCCGACCCCGACCTTCACCGCGTCGGCGCCCGCGTCCACCATCGCCTGGCCGCCCGCCCGCGTGGCCACGTTGCCGCCGATGATGTCGACCGTGTCGCCCAGTTCCTTCTTCAGGACGGCGATGGTCTCCAGCACGTTCTTCGAGTGACCGTGCGCGGTGTCCACCACGATCGCGTCCACGCCCGCGTCCGCGAGGGCGTGCGCACGCTTGCGACCGTCCACGCCGACGCCCACCGCGGCGGCGACCAGCAGCCTGCCGTCCGGGTCCTTGGTCGCGTTCGGGTACTGCTCGGTCTTGACGAAGTCCTTGACCGTGATCAGCCCGCGCAGCTTGCCCGCGCCGTCCACGATCGGCAGTTTCTCCACCTTGTGCCTGCGCAGCAGGCTCAGCGCGACGTCCGCCGACACCCCGACCTGCGCGGTGACCAGCGGCGGCTTGGTCATCACCTCGGCGACCTTGCGCGAGTGGTCCACCTCGAAGCGCATGTCGCGGTTGGTGATGATGCCCACCAGCGTGCCGTCCGGATCGGTCACCGGCACACCGGAGATGCGATACCGCGCGCACAGCGCGTCCACCTCGGCCAGCGTGTCCTCCGGTGAACACGTCACCGGGTCGGTCACCATGCCCGCTTCGGAGCGTTTGACCACCTCGACCTGCGACGCCTGATCGTCGATGGACAAGTTGCGCTGCAGCACGCCGATCCCGCCCTGACGGGCCATGGCAATGGCCATCCGGGCTTCGGTCACGGTGTCCATCGCCGCCGAAACCAGCGGGATTCGCAGCGTGATGTTGCGGGACAGGCGCGCGGTGGTGTCCACCTCGCTGGGGACGACGTCGGTCTCCGCCGGAAGCAGCAGCACGTCGTCGAACGTCAGCCCGAGCGGCGCGAACTTGCTGGGAAGGAACTCCTCGTCAGGCCGAGTGTGGGGGGTCATGCGTCGATGGTATCTGGACAGCCACCGGAGCCGACCCTGTACCGTTTTCGATGTGCACTCGCAGGAAATGCCGCCCGACCCATTCGCCGACGACCCGGACGACCCGGCGCGGAGCCTGGCAGACATGGACGACGAGCCCGCACCTCCGCTGACCGAGGAGGAACGGGCCGAGCTGCTGGCCGACTTGCAGGATCTGCAGCTGTACCAGCGGCTGCTGGAACCGCGCGGGATCCGCGGGATCGTGGTCGACTGCGCCGACTGCAACGAGCCGCACTACCACGAGTGGCACCTGCTGCGTGCCAGCCTGGAGCAGCTGCTCACCGACGGTCAGGTGCGGCCGCACGAGCCTGCGTTCGCCCCGAACCCGATGGACTACGTGAGCTGGGACTACTGCCGCGGCTTCGCCGAAGGAGTGCGCGCCACCCAGTCCGCACGCTGATTTCCGACCGCATGCCGCGGACGAGGCGGTCCGCATGCATCGCACGGCGCCGCTGCGCGCCCGAGCGGAGCCGTGCACAGGCGACCGAAGCCCAACCGAAGGTCAGCCGAAGCCGCGATCTGCGGCTTCATGCTTGCGCGCCGTCCCGGCCCGAGCGGTCACCAGGTGTGATGCATCTCGCCCCAGCCGGATGTGACGCTTCTCGCCCGCTCGTTTCCGGGCCGGGCGCTTGCTAGCCGCCGTCTTCGCCCCGTGGCTCGGTGGCGCTCTCCGCGCCGTTGGTCCGCGGCTGTGACGAGTAGTGGTCCTGATCGGACTCCGCGCTCGACGGCGGCGCCGACGGCGTGGACGGCTCGGTGCTCGGCTCGCTCGGCTCGCTGCTGGGCTCGCTGGGCGGCTGCTCGCTCGGCTGGTCGCTGCTGCCACCTGGCGAAGACGGGTTGCTCGACGGCGGGTCGTCGCCCTCCGGCGTCGTCGGCTTGTCGTCCGGCGCGCTTCCGCCCCGATCCAGCTCGTCACGCAACTTGTCGTGCTCGCGCTGCAGGCCGTCGTGGTCGTCTTCCTCGGCGACGTTCTGCAGCGACTTGCGAGCCTTCTCCAGCGCGTTCCGCGCGACGTTCAAATCGCCGTCGTCGAGCGCCTCGCGAGCGCGCTTGAACTCCGCCCGCACGTCGTAGGAGGCCTCGACCGACGCCGCCTTGTCGGCGTAGAGCACCTGGGTCAGGCCCCACAGCGTGTCACCGGGCTGTGCGTCCCTGGCGGCGATGCTGGCACCACCGAACGTGACCCCCAGCACGGCCGCAGCCGCCGCCACCGGGATCAGCATGCGGCGCCGCCGCGCCTTGTCGTTGCGGTGCGACTCGCGCGCCGCGCGGATCGTGGCCAGCGCCGTCTCGGCGTCCACCAGCTCCGGCATCGGCTCGCTGTCGACTTCCCGGCTCCAGGCCAGCAGCAGCGAGTTCAGCTCGGCGGAGCCGAGCTCGTCGGCCACCTTGCGATCCGAGCCACCCAGCGCGTCCAGCAACGCGTCGTCGGCGTGCACGGCCGCCAGGTCAGGCGTCGACGACTCGTCGTGTGAGTTCGACACTCAGACCACCTCCTCTGCGGCCAATGCTTTGCGCAGCCGAGCCAGCGCCCTGTGCTGCGCCACCCGCACCGCACCCGACGTCGAGCCGACCGCTTCCGCGGTCTCCTCCGCGGACAACCCCACCACGACGCGCAGTACGAGGATCTCGCGCTGCTTCTCCGGCAGGATCTCCAGCAGTTTCGACATGCGTTCGTTCAGCTCGCCCTGCAGCGCGTGCTGCTCGGGGCCGATGTCCCGTTCCACGTCGTCCGGCACATCGGCCACCGGGTCCGCCTTGTTGCGGGACGCGGCGCGGTGCGCATCGGCGACTTTGTGCTGCGCGATGCCGTACACGAAGGCCAGAAACGGTCGTCCCTGATCCCGGTACGTGGGCAAAGCCGTCAGCACCGCGAGGCACACCTCCTGGGCCACGTCGTCCGCCGAGGCGAACGACCTTTCCTGCCTGCCGACGCGCGCTCGGCAATAGCGCACAACCAAAGGACGGACGGCAGCCAGCACCCGCTCGACCGCCTCGGGATCCCCCTCAACGGCAGCGGCGACCGACTCGTCCAGTCCGTCCCCCACATTGGCCATCGCAGACAACTGTCCCAGTGTTACTCATTGACGACAAAGTGCTGGTAAGTGCTCGGCGCGTGGCTAGTTCCGGATCACCCGAGCCGCTTCGTACCACCGTACCGGTCGAGTCCACCCGGCATCGCGCGCATCCGGGCAAACGAACAAGGGCCCCGCGTTCCGCAAGGCCCTTGTTCGCTCCACGCACCTCAGGAAACGAGCCCGCGCCGGAATCCGTGCGCCACCGCCTGCGCCCGGTCGCGCACGCCCAGCTTGCGGAACAGCCGGCGCGCGTGCGTCTTCACCGTGTCCTCGGACAGGTAGAGCTCGCGGCCGATCTGCCCGTTGCTCTTGCCCTGGCTCATTCCGCGCAGGACCTGCAGCTCCCGCTCGGTCAGCTGCACGCCCGGGTCGGACGGCTGCCGCTGCGACGGCACCGACGTGCTGGCCAGCGTGTGTGCCAGCGCGGCGACGAGCTCGGGCCGCGAGGCGTCCCAGCGCAGGTAGCCACGCGCACCGCCGGCGATGGCGGCGGCGATGCTGCCCGCGTCGTCCGGGGCGCCGAAAACGATCACGTTCGCCTGCGGGTGGGCGGCCACCAGGCGCCGGGTGGCCTCGACTCCGGTCGGCACGGCGCGCTGCGTCCCCACCAGCACGACGTCCACCGGCTGTCGGGAATAGCGCGCGAGCAACTCGTCACCGTGCGCCACGCAGTCAATGCGACTGACCCCTGGCACAGCTGACATCACCCGCGTCAGCCCCTCGCGAACACTGCGCCGGTCGTCACAGATCAAGACCGTCGTCACGGGAGTTCCTCTCTCATCGTCCATCACACGCTACTCACAGTCACCAGCCAGCAGCCAGTCCTCCCGGTGCACCCCACACCGGAGGGCAACCAGCCAGTCCGGAACGGTCAAGCTGTCCGGCAGCCGGGTGACGTCTCATAACCCCCTATCGGACGCTTTTGGGCCGACCTTGACACGATCTGGTGGCCTATTTTGCACAAGATCGTCCCCCAAATGTCCTCGTTTGGGCGCGATCGAGAAGTTTGTCGACATTTGGTACCCACGGTGAGTGCTCTGCGATGCGCCGTCCGGCGGCATCCGCGGCCCGTAACACTCTGTGCAGATGATCTCCGGCCCGGCGGCGGAGCCAGGCCGCCGACCGCCCGTCCCCGGCATCGGCGGAGGCGTCCGCTGCCGCCAGTGCCGCCGGCCAGCAGAGCGAGTGCCAGCCCGCCCCTTCCGTCGCCTCCAGTGCCTGCAGGGCCAGGCGCCGGGCCCGCTCCCCTGCCGACCCGGCCGTGGCCAGTGCGACGGCGAGGACGATGTCCGACTTCACGGCGTGGCGGGCCGCGCCGTGTTCGCGAGCCAGCGCCGCGGCCCGCTCGGCAGGCGCGACGGCGGCGGACGCCCGGCCGGATGCGAGCACAAGCTCCGCGCTGACCCAGGCATGCCGCACCCTGGTCCGCCAGCTCCCCCGCGCCGGGGCCGCCGCGCGGTCGACGAGAGCTGCGGCCTCGGCGAGCCGTCCGACCGCCAGCGCATCGGCGGCCAAGCCGAGCAGCGCATCCGCCAGCGCGCCCGTGGGACCGATGCCGTCGGGATCTGTGCCGACGCCGTCGCTGCGGGCGCGCGCCGCGTGCCGCGCGGCAAGCGCATCCCACCTGCGAGCCGCGTGATGCCCGCCGAGCTGGCGACGGTGAGAGCCGATCGTGCTGCATGCCAGTGAAGCCAGCACCGGGTCCGTGGCCACCGACAGCGGCTCGAGCAGGGCGTAAGCCGCCGCGTAACGGCCTTGTGCGCCCATGGTCACGGCGGCCAGCCACCTGGTCGCAGGATCGGCGGTGGCGGCGGCAGCGAGGGCACGGTTGTCGATCGGTGCCCCACGGAAGGCCATTGCCCGCAGGTCGGCCGGCAGCGCATGCACCGGATCAGTATCGGCTCCGACACCGGCTGACCGGCCCGTGGGCGAGCGTCAGCCGAGCAGGACGTAACTGACCCGCTCGACGACGGCGGCCAACGTGGCCAACGGCTCGACCGTTTCCGGAAGCTTCACGTCTTGCCAGCCAGGGCCGCAGGCGAACAGCCGGCCACGGGAGCGTCCGCGGGCAAGCCGCCGGAAAAGCGTGGCATCGGCGTTCTCAGCGCGGTGCGCGCACAGCACCACCGCGGCGGGCCTGGTACGCCGGGCGACGCTGATCACGGCGTCAGCGGACAACCCGGTGCCGAACGTCATCGGGTGGATGCCGCGCCGGGCCAGCTCCGCCGCGAGCGCGGGAACGGTCAGATCGGATCGCGCACCGGGCATGTCCGCCAGCAGCACCGGGTGGTGGTTGCGCGGACGGCGCGCGACCGGCGTCGCCCGGTGCAGCGCCGCCAGCATCAGCCCGTTCAGCAGCTGTTTCGCCTCCGGCCCCGGGTTGCTCGCCCGCCACTGGTCGCTGATCGCCTCGGCCACCGGCCGGACCACGTCCTCCCACGCGACCGCCGGACCGACGGTCGCGACGGCCTCCTCCACCAGCAACTGAGCCTGATGGCTGTCCAACCGCAACACGGCCGCACTCAGGCCACGGGCGAGCCGGGACGCCCGCGGCGTCTCCTGCTCCATCTGCCCACCCCGCCGGGGCTGGGGCAGGACCTCGGCCGCCGCCGGGTCGGTCACCACCGACTCGAGCGCGTACTTGGCCGCCTCGGCGGTCGACGCACCCGCCAGCAGAGCCCGCTGCATGATCTCCAGCCGAGCGATGTCGAACGCGGTGTAACGGCGATGCCTTCCGTTGATGTGGCCGCTCGGCCCCACGCCATAGCGGCGATCCCATGTGCGCAGCGTCGCCGGGGCCACGCCGAGCCGACGTGCCACCGCGGACACCGGGAGAGTCGGTTCGGCGGTGGTGCGTGCGGCATGCCTGGTATCCGGCTCCGACATCGGTGCTCGCACGCACCCAATATCGCGGGCACCGGCCGCCCCGGCAACTTCAGCCGCCGGATCGTGAATAGTTGCCAGCCGGTGTGGGTAAACCTCGCCTGACCAGGCGATCACGTCCACTTGGGGTGTGCGAAATGGAGGTGTCTAACTTGCGCGGGGGATATCTAATGAATGAAATGACCTTGCTCTGTTGAACAACTATTGGCGCGGTTCTAACGTTACGGCCACTGCGCCGAATGGAGCATCCGGGCAACCCGGCTCCGGCGCACGACCAGCCGGAACACACGGCGACCGTGAGGCGGATCACCATGGCAGACACACGCAGGCTACCCGGCCCGAACGCCGATTTCTGGGACTGGCAACTGGAGGGCTCATGCCGGGGAATGGACAGTGCCTTTTTCTTCCACCCGGACGGGGAACGCGGTCCAGCGCGAGCCAGACGGGAAGCCCGGGCAAAAGCGGTGTGCCAAACCTGCCCGGTGCTGCAAATCTGCCGTGCGCACGCGCTGGCGGTGCATGAGCCGTACGGCATCTGGGGCGGGCTGTCGGAGTCCGAACGCGAGTCGATCATCAAGGCGCAGAAGAAGAAGGAGCGGGCGCTGGCCATGGCTGCCGGCGGCTGACCAGCTCACGACCACACGCCAAGGGGCGGCTCCCTGCGGGAGACCGTCCCTTTCGCCTGTCCGGGCACCGGGCAGGCGAAAGCAGAGTACCGGCCGTTCGAGCGTTGCAGGCAGAACGCTCCCGCGGCCCGCCGAACAGTGACACACCGGCCCGCGTCCCGCCGGACAGTGACACACCGGCCGCTGACTCGGTGGGCGACAGCAGCACTGGTTCCGGCGGAACCGGCAGCACTGGTTCCACCGGAGTCGGCAGCACTCGGCCGACGAGCGATGGCACGCTTCGTCACAGCGGCCGCGCAGCACCGGCCCAGGCAGCCGTCAACGAGTACGACCGACCAGAACGGGGCCTGCGCAGCGCGAACACGGCGAACCGCACTATCCGGGTCAACCGGGCACGCCCGGTGCGCCGAACCACACCCGCTTGATCACAGTCTCGCCCCACCGCCAAGAGCACCTGACCAGGCCAACGGTCTTCCCCAGTAGGGAACGAGTCCCGCGCGGACGGGTCGGCAGGCTGCACTCGGCCAACCCGGCGCCGAGCCGGCGGTCATCCGCTCCGGTCGCGACGATCCGGGACACCTGCCCGGCGCCCTCTGCCTCCAACGAACCCGAGACACCAACCCGACACCCCCCCGCCTCCAACGAAAACGGGGGCGGCCCCTGGTGGAGCCGCCCCCGGTGGGGACATTCCAGTGACAGTCCTCGTGGGACGTGACCGTGATCAGTGCTGGTGGCCGTGGTCCTCGTCGTCGGACTCCTCCGGCTTGTCGACCACCGACGACTCGGTGGTCAGCACCAGCCGGGCGATCGAAGCCGCATTGGCCACCGCGGACCGGGTGACCTTCACCGGGTCCACCACGCCGGCCGCGACCAGGTCGGTCATCTCACCGGTGGTGGCGTCGAAGCCGCGGCCCCACTCCTGCTCGGTCACCTTGGAGACGATCACCGAGCCCTCGTATCCGGCGTTGCTGGCGATCCAGTACAGCGGAGCGGTCAGCGCCTCGCGCACGATCGCCACACCGGTCGCCGCGTCTCCGGACAGGCCCAGGTCGTCGGTCAGCTCCTTGGCGGCGTGCGCCAGCCCCGAACCACCGCCGGGCAGGATGCCCTCCTCGACGGCCGCCTTGGTGGACGCGACGGCGTCCTCGATGCGGTGCTTGCGCTCGGCCAGCTCGGTCTCGGTGGCCGCACCGACCTTGATGACCGCCACGCCACCGCCCAGCTTGGCCAGGCGCTCCTGCAGCTTCTCCCGGTCCCAGTCGGAGTCGGTGGTCTCGATCTCGCGCCGGATCTGCGCGATGCGGGCCTGCAGCGCCTCCTTGGTGCCTGCACCGTCCACCAGCGTGGTGTCGTCCTTGGTGATCACCGCGCGCCGGACCTTGCCCAGCACGTCCAGCCCCACCTCGGACAGCTTGCGGCCGATCTCGGCGGACACCACCTGCGCCCCGGTGACCACCGCCAGGTCGTCCATGAACGCCTTGCGCCGGTCGCCGAAGAACGGCGCCTTCACCGCCACCGCGGTCAGCGTCTTGCGCAGCGTGTTCACCACCAGGGTGGACAGCGCCTCGCCCTCGACGTCCTCGGCGATGACCAGCAGCGGCTTCTTGGTCTCGACGACCTTCTCCAGCAGCGGCAGCAGGTCCGCCAGCGCGGAGATCTTCTCCCGGTGCAGCAGCACCCAGGCGTCCTCCAGCACCACCCGCTGGTCCTCGGCGTTGGCCGCGAAGTGCGCGGAGATGTAGCCCTTGTCGAACTGCACGCCCTCGGTGATGACCAGCTCGGTGGCCAGCGTGGAGGACTCCTCGACGGTGATCACACCGTCCTCGCCGATCTTCTCCACCGCTTCCCCGAGCAACTCGCCGATCCGGGCGTCACGCGAGGTCACCGTGCCGACCTGGGCGATTTCGTCGCGGCCCTTCACCGGCGTCGCCTTGGCCTTGAGCACCTCGATGACCTTGTCGGTGGCCGCCTGGATGCCCCGGTTCAGCTCGGTCGGGTTGGCGCCCGCGGCGACATTGCGCAGGCCGTGCTTGACCAGCGCCTGCGCCAGCACGGTGGCCGTGGTGGTGCCGTCACCGGCCACGTCGTTGGTCTTGGTGGCCACGCTCTTGGCCAGCTGCGCGCCGAGGTCCTCGAACGGGTCCTCCAGCTCGATGTCGCGAGCCACCGTGACACCGTCGAGCGTGATCGTCGGGCCGCCGTACTTCTTGCCCAGAACGACGTGGCGTCCGCGCGGCCCGAGGGTCACCTTGACGGCGTCGGCGAGCTTGTTCACACCCCGTTCCAGCGCCCGCCGCGCGTCCTCGTCGAAGTTGATCTGCTTAGGCATTGCTCGCCTCGAGTCCCTTTCTGGTCACAACAAACCGAACGCCCCGGCCCCTTCTTCCGCGGGGCCGGGGCGTCTGGCTGACAGAAACCACGTCAGGCCGGGGACATCCGGCCACGCGGCCGAGGTCAGTTGACCACCGCGAGCACGTCGCGGGCCGAGAGAATCAGGTACTCCTCGCCGTTGTACTTGACCTCGGTGCCACCGTACTTCGAGAAGATGACGACGTCGCCGACCTTCACGTCGAGCGGAATACGGTTGCCTTTGTCGTCGATGCGGCCCGGGCCAACGGCAAGGACCTTGCCCTCCTGGGGCTTCTCCTTGGCGGTGTCGGGGATGACGAGACCGGAAGCCGTCGTTTCCTCGGCCTCGCTCGCTTGGACAACGATCTTGTCCTCAAGCGGCTTGATGTTCACGCTCACCGGGTTGACCTCCACGGTCGAGAAAGCGTTGTCGGAATTGGGGTCACGACTCCCACCCCCGTCGTCGCGGGTGCCGGGCGTGTTCATCGCTTGCACTTAGCACTCTAACCATGTGAGTGCTAGCCGTGCAACCGGGCCCCCTGTGACCTGCGTTGGCCACCGTGACCTGGGGCAAACGACCAGGTCACCGGGTAAGTCGCGGACGAAGGTCACGCCGTGCCGACCGTCGGCGACACATCGCACCGAAAGCCCGCCCGTGCCGTGACGAGCAAGCGTCCAGTGCGCCGGGGCGCGCTCGCCGACGGCAAGGACTACCGGTGACGTCGATCTACCGCACCCAGCGCTCAGGCACCCGCCCGCCGGCGACAAGGACTACCGTGGCAGGCACTCGGCGGACCGTCGTGGCCGCCCGCGGAAAGAGAGCTCGACTGTGACCGGCGCACCCGACAATCCGGCGGCAGCCCCAGCGGAGGCGACATGGCCGCGGTGGTCGCAATGGTTCGGCATTGCCACCGCCGTCGCCGCCACCACCTTCTCGTTCCTCACCTGGTCGTCGGTCAGCACCCACCTCGACGCCACCAGCCCGGCGGGCATGGCCGGGGCGGCGGCCAACGCCATCGAGGCGGAGTCCGGGACGGCCTGGGCGTCCCTGCCTGCCGCGGTGGCGGTCCTGCTGCTGGTGGGCAGCGGCGTCGTGGCCGCATCACCACTGTCGGCGCGGTGGACCACCGTGCGCTGGCTGAGCTGGCTCGGACTGGCCGCTGCCGCCTTGGTGTCCATCGTGCTGGCGTGGGTCACGCTGCCGACCGTCCGGGACGTGATGAATGCACTGGCCGACCGGTTCGGTGTGCCTCGCTCGACCATCCACGACGAGGACGTGGCCACTGGGGAGCGTTTCATCGACATCGAACCCGGGGTCGGTCTGTACGCGAGCCTGGCTCTCACCGTGCTGTCCGTGGTCGCGTCGATCCTGGCCGCGCGCGCGGCCGTCCGTCCGGCGAGCGGAGCCACCCCGCCCCCGGCCTGACCGCGTCCGCCTGCCGTGCTTGCCCGCCGGTGACAAGCGTCATACCCCTTTCGGCTGACGTCGAAAGTGAGGAATTCACCACCTGCAGACCACTGCCGGTTGCTCTGTCCCCCTTCCCTCGCCACGGTGATGTGCGTCACTGCACACACCGCGTTGAAGGGGGTCCCGGTGTCCGACACGACTACGCCTGTCACCCGCAGGGCGGTCCTTTTGGGAGGGGCCGGTGCGCTCGGCCTGGCCGCGATCGGCGGCGCCTTGGCCCGCGCACAGGCCACCCGAGGCGCAGGGGTGCGCCTGCCGAGGGGGCCGTTCTTCAACCTGGGAGTCGCGTCCGGTGATCCGCTGCCGGACAGCGTCGTGCTGTGGACTCGGCTGGCGCCGAACCCGACGGCGGCAGACGGCTACGGCGGGATGCCGGACAAGACGGTGACCGTGGAGTGGGAGCTGGCAGCCGACGAGAAGTTCACCCAGATCGTGCAGCGCGGGTCGGTGGAGGCGGTACGGGCCTACGCCCACAGCGTGCACGTGATCCCGGAAGGCCTGGAGCCCGGTAGGGAGTACTTCTACCGGTTCCGTGCCGAGGGCAACCTGTCCGACGTCGGCCGCACGCGCACCGCGCCTGCCCCGGGCACGCTCGGCGAGCTGACCATGTGCTTCGCCTCGTGCGCGCACTACGGCGAGGGCTACTTCACCGCGTACCGCAGGATGGCCGAGGACAACCCAGACCTGATCCTGCACCTCGGCGACTACCAGTACGAGTACAAGGCCAAAGCCAAGGACGTTCGCAAGGTTCTCGGGCCGGAGACCATCACGCTGGCCAACTACCGCCAGCGACACGGGCAGTACAAGACGGACCTGGACCTGCAGCGCGCGCACGCGGCCGCGCCGTGGCTGGTGGTCTTCGACGACCACGAGGTGGAGAACAACTGGGCGAACCAGACCCCGGAGAAAAACACCGACACCCCGGGCGAGGCGTTCCTCGACCGGCGCAGGGCGGCCTTCCGTGCCTACTACGAACACATGCCGCTGCGGCCGATCAGCAAGCCGAACGGCATCGACATGCAGCTCTACCGCCGCTACCACTGGGGCTCGCTGGCCACGTTCCACATGCTCGACACCCGGCAGTACCGGTCCGACCAGGCGTGCGGCGACGGCACCCAGGTCGGCTGCGAAGAGCGGCTCGACCCGAACCGCACCATCACCGGTGCCGACCAGGAGCAGTGGCTCATCGACGGGTTCCGCTCCTCGACCGCGCGCTGGGACGTGCTCGGGCAGCAGGTGTTCTTCTCCCGCCGCGACCTGGTCGCCGGTGCCGACAAGGGATACAGCATGGACGCCTGGGACGGCTACGCCGCTTCTCAGCAGAAGATCACCGCGGCGCTGCGTGACTCACAGGTGCGCAACGGGATCGTGCTCACCGGTGACGTGCACCGGCACTGGGCCGCCGAGGTCAAAGCTGCCTACGACGGCTCGGCCGGGGACGACGTGGCCGTCGAATTCGTCACCACGTCCATCACCAGCGGCTTCGACGGGGACGACAGCACCAACGAGAAGGTGCTGCGCGAGAACCCGCACATCAAGTACTTCCGGAACCGGCGCGGCTATGTGCGGACCAAGTTCACCGCGGACGAAGTACGCGCCGACTTCCGGATTCTGTCGAAGGTGTCGCAACCCGGCGCGAATGCCGTCACGGACGCGTCGTTCGTCGTGGCAGACGGGGATCCCACGCTGCATCGCGTGTGAGAGCGCTCCGGACCGACGGACGACGCGCCGCGTCAGACCGTGACGGTGGACACCGGCAGGCCGGGGGCCGCCGAGAAATCCAGGGAGGATTGCGGCACCCCGGCCGCCACCACGTGCGCTCCCAGCGCGGCGATCATGGCGCCGTTGTCGGTGCACAACCGCGGCCGGGGAATCCGCAGCCGGACACCCGCCGCCGAGCACCGCTCACGGGCCAGCCCGGCCAGCCGGGAGTTCGCGGCCACGCCACCGGAGATCACCAGCGTGTCGATCCCGGTCTCGGCCGCTGCCGCCACCGCCTTCGCGGTCAGCACGTCGGCGACGGCTTCCTGGAAGGACGCGCACACGTCGGCGACCGGGATCTCGTCGCCGCGCCGCTCCGCGGCCTCCACCCAGCGGGCCACCGCCGTCTTGAGCCCGCTGAACGAGAAGTCGTACTTGGCGTCGCGCGGCCCGGTCATCCCCCGCGGGAACGCGATGGCCTCGGGGTCGCCCCCGGCCGCGGCCTTGTCGATCGGCGGGCCCCCGGGATACGGCAGCCCCAGCAGGCGGGCCACCTTGTCGTAGGCCTCACCGGCGGCGTCGTCGACCGTCGAGCCGAGCTCGGTGATCTTCCCCGCGATGTCGTCCACCCGCAGCAACTGGGTGTGGCCGCCGGAAACCAGCAGGGCCAGGCAGGGCGTGGGGAGCGGGCCGTGCTCGAGCGTGTCCACCGCGACGTGGCCGGCCAGGTGGTTCACGCCGTACAGCGGGACGCCGAGGGCAGCCGCGTAGGCCTTGGCCGCGGCGACTCCGACCAGCAACGCCCCGGCCAGCCCGGGACCGGCGGTCACCGCCACGGCGTCGACATCCTTCAGCGTCAGGCCGGCCGCATCGAACGCCCGGCGCACCGTCGGCGCCATGGCCTCCAGGTGGGCACGACTGGCGATCTCGGGCACCACGCCGCCGAATCGGGCGTGCTGCTCCACGCTGGAAGCGACCTCGTCGGCGATCAGCTCGACCGTGCCGTCGTCGTGCAACCGCACCAAGCCGACCCCGGTCTCGTCGCACGAGGTCTCGATGCCCATGATGATCTTCGCCATCAGCCCGTCGCCTCCTCGGCGCGGGCCCGGGCGCTGCGTGCCTCGCGGCGCATCGTGTAGGCGTCGACGCCGACCGGGCGGTAGTAGCGCTTGCGCACCCCGATCTGCTGGAAGCCGTTACGCTCGTACAGCCGCAACGCCGGTTGGTTGTCCACCCGTACCTCCAGGAACACCGGGGCGTCGAGCTCGTCCGCCTTGCTCAGCAGCGCGGTCAGCAGCGCAGTTCCGATGCCCCGGCGCCGCGCCCTCGGGGCCACCGCGATGGTGCGGACCTCAGTCTCGACGCCACCCGCGTCGCCTTGCCGTCCCAGAACCGCCAGCCCGGCATAGCCGACGATCTCGCCGGACGAGTCGACCGCCACCAGGTAGTGGGTGTCCGAGCTCAGCTCGGTGCGGAAGGCCTGGGCGCTCCACGGGCCTTCCTCGGCGAACAGCTCGCGCTCCAGCACCAGGCATCGGTCGATGTCCTGCCCGGTCATCGGCCGGAGCGTGACGGCGTTCTCGGCACTCACGGCGCTCATACCAGCACCCGCTTCGGCCGTCCGGGTTCCTGCGCGTCCGGGCGGCGCAGGTAGCGCGCGGTCAGCGGTGCCGGATCCGCGCCGGAGCGCAGCTCGTCCGCCGCCGCCAGCACCAGGCCACGTGGCGACGGGTACCACGGTTCCACCGCGGTCAGCTCGAACGCATCCGGATACACCTGGACCCCGTGCCCGGCGACGTACTCGACGCCCGTCAGGTCGATCTCGTCCGGCCGGTCCACCGCCGGGCCGTGCAGCCGCGTGCCGTCCGCGTCGTAGACCGCCCAGTACACCTCGCGCCTGCGGGCGTCCGTGACGACCAGCAACTTCGCCTGGACCGACGCCTCCGCGGCGATGGCGTCCAGCCCGCACACCGGATACACCGGGACGTCGAGCACCTGGCCGAGCGACGCCGCCGTCGCCAGCCCCGCACGCAGTCCGGTGAACGGTCCCGGACCCGAGCCGCAGACCACGGCGGCCAGATCGTTCAGCGCGATGCCGGCGGCGCCGACCGCCTCCAGCAGATGCGGCGTGAGCAGTTCACCGTGGGCGCGCGCGTCGACCGTGACCCGCTCGGCGCGCGTCTCGGCGCCGTCCGGGCCCAGCTCGACCACACCGGCGGTGACCGCAGGGGTCGAGGTGTCCAGGGCGAGAACCAGCATGACCTTCCCAGCGTACGACCCGCTGGCCGGGCGTGAACGCGCGGTGTCGGCGAGCCGGACGGACGGGTCAGCCGGGCAGGCTCCTGCCCTTCCAGGAACCGTGCGGTTCCAGCTCGGCCACCCGCACGTCGTCCGGCCGCCGCTCCAGCCGGACCAGCAGGTAGTCCGGGCCGAACCGGTCGGCGACGAACTCGCCCCATTCGACGACCACCACCGAGTCGTCCGCGGCGGTGTCGATCCCCAGGTCTTCCAGCTGATCGACGTCGCCACCCAGCCGGTAGGCGTCGATGTGCACCATGCCGACCCCGCGCGGGCCGGGCTCGTGCACCCTGGCCAGCACGAACGTCGGCGAGCTGACCCGCCCCTGCACCCCGAGCGCGGCCGCGATGCCTTTCACCAGCACCGTCTTGCCCGCACCGAGCGGACCGGTCAGCAGCACCAGGTCGCCCGCCCTGGCCTGGGCGCCGATGGCCTTGCCCAGGTCCACCGTGTCCTCGGGCGTCGGCAGCTCCAGCTTCACCGCAACCACCTCCGCGTGCGTTTCCGCCCCCGGCTCGTACCCGCCGTGCGCCGCGAGGGCGCACGGCCCACCCCGGCACAGCGTTGCACCAGGTCGATGAGGTGGCTGCTGACCACCTCCGGCTGTTCCAGCTGCACCATGTGGCCGGCGCCGGGGATGCACACCAGTTCGGCCTCGGGCAGCTCGGCCACGATGCGTTCGCTGTGCGACATCGGGGTGATCCGGTCCTTCTCCCCGCCGATGACCATCACATCGGTCTCCCGGAGCGCCTGCAGTGCGTCGTAGCGGTTGTGCTCGCCCAGCGTGGCGATGAAGTTCACCAGCTGGTGCACCGGCGTCCCGTCCAGCTCGGCCAGCAGGAACCGCTGCACGCTCTCCGGCACCCGGTTGTCGCCGAACGCCAGCCGCCGCACCGCTTGCCTGGTGATCCGACCGCCCGCCGAGCGCAGCAGCTCGACCAGCTTCGGCTGCAGCGTCGCCAGGCCGCTCAGCCTGCCGATCGGGCTGTAGCGGGCCAGCACCGACCGAGCCACCCCGGTGCTGCCGACCTCCCCGGCGGCCGTGGTGATCAGGCACACCCCGCGGATGCGGCCGGTGAACAGCTCCGGTGCCTGCTCGGCCAGCGCGATGATGGTCATCCCGCCCATCGAGTGCCCGGCGAGCACCACCGGCCCCTCGCCGGCCACCGCACGCAGCACGGCGTGCAGGTCGGCGGCGAGCTGCTCGATCGTGCCGGTCTCGCGGGTGCTGGAGCCGGACCGGCCGTGGCCGCGGTGGTCGTAGTACACCTGGCGCACCCGGGGCAGCCGCAGCGCGGCCAGGTCCCGGCGCTGGAAGTACCAGGTCGCGCTGGACAGCGCGAAGCCGTGCACACCGACCAGCGTGATCTCCGGCTCACCGCCGTCGTCCGGCAGGATCTCCTGAACCGCAAGCGGGGTGCCGTCGTCGGCCGCCACGGTGCTCACCCGGTCCGGAGCCAGATCCCCCAACGGCTCGCCGGCGTACGGATCGGCGTCGCGGCGTTCGCCGCGGATGGACAACCGCCTCAAACCGCATCCCCGGTTCCGGAGCCGACATAGCGCCGGACCACGCGCGGCCGGTACATGCCGGTGACGATCTCGTAGTCGATGGTGCCGAGGGTGTCCGCCCACTCCCGCGCCGTGGGCTCCCCCGCCCTCCCGTCGGAGAACAGCACCACCTCCGCGCCGAGTTCGGGCTGGTGGTCCCCGCAGTCGACGACGATCTGATCCATGCACACCCGGCCGACGACCGGGCGACGCTGCCCGTCGAGCCAGACGTCGAGGCGCCCGGACAGCGAGCGTGGAACCCCGTCGGCGTAGCCGACCGGGACCAGGGCCAGGAACGTGTCGGTGGCCGCGGTCCAGGTGTGGCCGTAGGAGACCGACTCCCCGGCCTCGATGCGCTTCACCAGCGCCACCGCCGACCGGAAGGTCATCGCGGGCCGCAGGTCGTCGTCGGTGCCGACCGGGTTCAGGCCGTAGATCGCGATGCCGGTGCGCACCATGTCGTAGTGCAGATCCGGCCTGGTCAGGGTGGCCGCGGAGTTGGCGATGTGCCGCTTCGGATCCAGCCCGGCCGCCCGCGCCACCTGGTACGCCGCGTCGAACCGCTTGCCCTGCTCGTCGATCGACGGGTGCCCGGGTTCGTCGGCGCACGCCAGGTGGGACCAGATCGCCACGACCTCGACGTCGTCCGCGGCGGCGGCGTCCGCGCACAACCACGGCCACTCGTCTTTCGGGCAGCCGTTCCTGGACAACCCGGTGTCGATCTTCAGATGCACCCGGGCTCGCTTGCCCGCCCGCTCGGCGGCCGCGGCGATGCGCGCCAGCTCGCCGCGCGAGCTGGCCGACAGGTCGACGTCGGCCGCGATGCCCGCGGCGTAGTCGACGTCCGGGGTTTCCAGCCAGCTCAACACCGGTGCGGTGATTCCCGCCGACCGCAACACCAGCGCTTCCTGCAGCGAGCAGGCCCCCAACCAGCTCGCTCCCGCGCTCAGCGCGGCACGGGCCACCGGGACCGCGCCGTGGCCGTAGGCGTCGGCCTTCACGACCGCCATCGTCGCCGCGCCCGAGTCCGCCGCGCGCCCGGCAAGCAGCGCGACGTTGTGCCGGATCGCGTCGAGATCGACGACCACCTCGGCACGGGGTGCACTCTTGTGGGGGGACATGCGGGTCATGGTCGCACGAAGCCGCGCAGCGCGCGGACGGCCTCCGGGATAGCGGCCACGATCGAGGACGCGGACGTGGGAGCGTTCGCCGCGGCACGGGCAGCCGCCTCGTCATGCGCCAGTGCGGCACAGGCCGCCGCGAACGCCGGTTCCAAGCCTGCGGCCAGCAGCGCGCCGATCATTCCGGACAACACGTCGCCCGATCCGGCAGTCGCCGGCCAGGACCGACCGGAACGCTGCACGTAGGTGTGGCCCTTGTCGTCGGCGATCACCGTGCAGTGCCCTTTGAGCAGCACGACGGCGTGGTAGCGCTGCGCCGCACGGCGAGCGGCAGCGATCCGGTCGGTGCCGACGGAGCCGGCCAGCCGTTCGAACTCGCGCTCGTGCGGGGTCAGCACCAGTGGGGTGTCCGGGTCCCTGGCGAGCAGCAAGTCCGGGTTCTGGGCGATCATCGTCGTGGCGTCGGCGTCTGCGCACACCGGGACGCCCGCGGCCAGCACTTCCCGCAGCATTTCCTGGGAATCCGACCCGGTTCCGCTGCCCGGCCCGACGACCCACGCTTGCACCCGGCCGCTGTCGGCCAACGATCCGGTGGCGATCACCTCCGGCCACCGGTTGCGCACCGCGTCCGCTGCGTAACCGGCGTAGCGCACCATCCCGGACGTCGCCTGCACCGCGCCGCCCACCGCCAGCACCGCCGCACCCGGGAAACGGCTCGACCCTGCGACGACGCCGGTCACGCCCTGGGTGTACTTGTCGTCGGCCGACCGCGGCACCGGCCAGGCCAACCCGACATCGGCGGGGTCGAGCGCGACGAAATCAGGATCACCGAGCTCCGGGCGGATTCCGATGTCGACCAAGCGCACGTCCCCGCACAGGCCGGCCGCGGGTTCGAGAAAGTGCAGCGGTTTGTACGCGCCGAATGTCACGGTGGCGGTGGCGTGCACCGCCTCGCCTTCGACCGCACCGGTGTCCGGTTCGACACCGCTGGGGAGATCGACGGCGAGGATCGGCGCGCCGGCCTGCGCCACCAGCTCGGCGGCTTGCGGCCGCAGGCCTCCGCGGGCGGACAATCCGACGATGCCGTCGACGACCAGGTCCGCCCTGTCCAGCGCGGGACCTGCCTGCGCCGGTTCGACCACTCGCCCACCGGCGCGGCGCAGCGCGGCAAGCCCTTCGCGATGCGCCCGCTCCGGGTTCAACAGCACGGCCGTCACGGCGACGCCCCGGCGACGCAGCATCGCGCCGGCCCACAGCGCGTCCCCTCCGTTGTCGCCGGATCCGACGAACAGCACCACGTGGGTGCCCGCCACCCGACCGGCATGCTCGGACAGCAGCTCAGCGGCCCGCACGGACACCGCGAACGCCGCACGGCGCATCAACGCCCCGGGCGGCGTGCGGGCGAGCACCTTGGCCTCCGCGGCGCGCACTCGCTCGGTCGTCCATACCTCACGCATGTCAGAAACCGTACCGACGACCGGGGCCGCCGATGGTCACTCGACGGTGACGGACTTGGCGAGATTGCGCGGCTTGTCGATGTCGAACCCGCGCTGCCTGGCGATCTCGGCCGCCAGCACCTGCAGCGGCACCGTCGCCACCAGCGGCTGCAGCAGCGTCGGCATCGCCGGGATCTCGATCAGCTCGTCGGCGAACGGCCGCACCGCCTCGTCGCCCTCCTCGGCGATCACGATGGTGCGCGCCCCGCGCGCCTGGATCTCGCTGATGTTGGACACCAGCTTCGCGTGCAGCACGCCCCTGCCCTTCGGCGACGGCATCACCACGACCACCGGCAGGTCCTGTTCGATCAGCGCGATCGGCCCGTGCTTGAGCTCACCGGCGGCGAAGCCCTCGGCGTGCATGTAGGCCAGCTCCTTGAGCTTGAGCGCGCCCTCCAGCGCCACCGGATAGCCGACGTGCCTGCCCAAGAACAGCACCGCCTTCGACTGCGCGAACCGCCTGCCGATCTCGCGCACCTGATCGACCGTGCCGAGCACCTTGCGCACCGCGGCCGGAGCGGCCTCCAGCTCGGCGAACTCGCGCGCCACCTCGTCCGGGTACTTGGTGCCGCGCGCTTGCGCCAGTGCCAGGCCGACCAGGTAGTTCGCGGCGATCTGCGCCAGGAACGTCTTGGTGGCCGCCACCCCGATCTCCGGGCCCGCGTGGGTGTAGAGCACCGCGTCGGACTCGCGGGGAATTTGCGCGCCGTTGGTGTTGCAGATGGCCAGCACACGGGCCTTCTGCTCGCGGGCGTGCCGGACCGCTTCCAGGGTGTCCGCGGTCTCCCCGCTCTGCGAGATCGCCACCACCAGGGTGTCGCGGTCCAGCACCGGGTCGCGGTAACGGAACTCCGAGGCCAGCTCGACCTCGACCGGCAGCCGGCACCAGTGCTCGATGGCGTACTTGGCGACCAGCCCGGAGTGGTACGCGGTGCCGCACGCCACCACGAAGACCTTGTCGACGTCGCGCAGGTCCTGGTCGGTCAGCCGCTGCTCGTCCAGGACGATCCGGCCGCCGGAGAAGTGGCCGCGCAGCGTGTTGGCCAGCGCCTCCGGCTGCTCGTCGATCTCCTTGAGCATGAAGTAGTCGTGGCCGCCCTTCTCCGCGGCGGACAGGTCCCAGTTCACCGTGAACGGCTTGCCCTCTGCGGGCTCGCCGGCGAAGTCGGTGACCCGGTACCCGTCGCGGCTGATCTCGACCACCTGGTCCTGACCGAGCTCGACCGCTTCCCGGGTGTGCTCGATGAACGCCGCGACGTCGGAGGCGACGAAGTACTCGCCCTCACCCACGCCGACCACCAGGGGCGACGAGCGCCGCGCGGCCACGATCACGTCCGGGTGATCGGCGTGCGCGACGACGAGGGTGAACGCGCCTTCCAGGCGGCGGCACACCGCGCGCACCGATGCGGGAAAGTCACCGGCCGTCGGCCCTTCGGCGTACGCGAGCGCGATCAGGTGAGCGGCCGTCTCGGTGTCGGTGTCGGACGCCAGCTCGATCCCGGCCGCCTCCAGTTCCGCGCGCAAGGTCGCGAAGTTCTCGATGATGCCGTTGTGCACCACGGCGACCTTGCCGGAGGTGTCCCGATGCGGGTGGGAGTTGCGGTCGACCGGCGGGCCGTGCGTCGCCCAGCGCGTGTGGCCCATGCCCGCCGAGCCGGCGAACGCATCCCGGCCGACGGCGTCGAGCTGCTGCTCCAGGTTGCCCAGTCGGCCCGCCTTGCGTTCGACGGCTAGCCCGCCGTCGCCGTCGAGGACCGCGACCCCGGCGGAGTCGTATCCGCGGTACTCCAAGCGCCGGAGGCCACCGATGACGACGTCCAGCGCCGAGCGGTGCCCGACGTAACCCACGATTCCACACACGGGCAGCCAGGGTACTAGGGTCGGTGCATGGCCAAGCCGAAGGTGCTGTTGGAGGAGCTGAGCTACCCGGGCCCGCACCAGGTGTCGCTCGGCAACCTGGCACTGGTCGGGCTCCCCGGCGTGGTGTTCACCCCGCGCGCCGGGCTGGGATTGCCCGCCGTCGCGTTCGGGCACGGCTGGATGCAGCCGCCCCGCCGGTACGCCGGGCTGCTCCGGCACCTGGCGTCGTGGGGCATCGTGGCGGTGGCGCCCGCGACCCAGACCGGCCCGGTGCCGTCCCACCGTGCCTTCGCCGCGGACCTGCGCACCGCGCTGCGACTGGTCGCGCACGTGCGGCTGGGACCGAGCGGGATCAGCGTCGACCCGGAGCTGCTGGGCGTGGCCGGGCATTCCACCGGCGGCGGTGCCGCGGTGCTGGCCGCGGCCAACCGGGACCCGAAGGACCGGCCGAAGGCGGTGGCCACTGTGGCCCCGGCGCAGACCCTTCCCTCGGCCGCGGACGCCGCTCGGTCGGTGGAAGCTCCCGGCTTGCACCTGGCCGTGGCGGACGATGTGGTCGCCCCGCCGATCGGCCATGCGCACGCGATCGCCCGCTCCTGGGCCGGGCCGGTGCAGGTCCGGGAACTGGAGAAGTCGTCACACCTGGCGGTCACCGAGGGCTTCCACTGGACGCAGCTGTTCCTGCAGGGCAAACCGCAGCGCGCGACCCAGCGGCTGGTCTATGCGCTGTTCACGGCGTTCTTCCTGGCCGAGCTGACCGGTGCGGACAAGTACCGGGAGCTGTTGCAGGCGAGCGTCAAGCGAGCGCCGATCACGTTCGAGCGGTCACCGGACAAGGAGAAGGCTCACCTGCGGTAAGGCCGCCGTGGAGCGGGCACCGCAGGAGCCACGGCATTTCCCGCTCCCATCACGAACGCGCCGCACATGGTCCGAAGCGACTACCGATACCCGCCCGGCGGCGGGCCGAAGGGCTGCTGGCCTCCCGGCATGTGCTGCTGCTGCCCGTACGGAGCACCGGGAACCGGCGGGCCCGGCTGGGGATATCCGTAACCACCCGGGAAGCCGGGGCCCCACCGGGGGACCTTCGGCCGAAGCCAGCTCTTGCCCGCCACGGCGAGGATCGCAGCGATCACCGCGGCACCGACCAACCCGTACGCGGCGGCGTCCTCGAAATCGAGCGCGCCGAGCGAGAAGATCGCGCCGAGGATGATCAGCACCCGCCCAGCGCGGGAGCGCCGGCGGAACAGGATCGCGCCCAGCGCCAGGAAGAACCCGCCGACCGCCGCCGCGGCGGCGAAGCCGCCTTCACCCCAGCTCTTCTCGAGCATGTTGTCGACGGCTTCGTAGCCGTACTTGCCGAGCAGGACGAGGCCGGTGATCAGCGCGATCCCGAACACCACCCAGGCCAGCTCACGAACGCTGAATGCCGGGAAGGGACCCTCCTGACCACCCGCACCTGGTGCGCCCGGGCCGGCCACCTGGCCCGGCGGAGGCGGCGGGACGGGCAGCTGCCCTGCCGCCTGACCGGGGTTCGCGTGCTGACCGGGGTATGGCTGCTGCCCCTGCCAGTCGCCCGGCTGCCACCCGTGCGGGTTGGTCATCGATCGCTCCCTGCTCGGCCGCTATCCGCGGAGAAAGTTGCCCTGTTCGAAGTCCTCGTCATCGTCCGGCGCCCACCGGCTGCCGGACGGCTGCGCGGGCTCCGGAGCAGGCGGCGTGGCCGGGGCCGCCTCGGGCTGCGGATCGACCGCAACCGGCCTCGGCGGCGGAGCCGGAGGGGACGGCGGTTCCTCAGGGACGTCGTACTCGTCGTCCTCGATCTGCCCGATGCGGGCTCCGGCGTCCGGCAGCCGCGGACGCTGGGCCCACGGGTTCTCCGGCTTCTTGTCCTGTTCGGCGTCCTTGGCCTTCTCTTCCTTCTTCTCAGCCTCGCGCGCGGCTTTCCACTCTTCGAGTTCCTTCTGCCGCTGCTCCTGCTCCTTCTTCATCTCGGCGGCGCGCTGGCGGGCCTCCTCGCTGATCTCCTCGGCCCTGGCCCGGTACTCGGCGCGAATCTGGGCGAACTCGTCGAGGATCGCCGGCCGGGAACTGCTTTCCGGCAGAAAGACCACGGGTTACGCCTCCTCGTCGTCCAGGCTGCCGCTGATGCGTGCCACACCGAACGGCCCTTCGGGCACCTCCGGCTCGAACAGCGCGGTGTCCGGCACCTGGTACTGCGCGGACGACGAACGGGACTCGTCGTTACCGCCCGCACCCGCGGCTCCGGCCATCATCGGCGCCGCGCCGCCCATCATCGGTGCACCACCGCGAGGACCGACCGCATCCCCGCCACCTGGCAAAGTCCCGACGCCCGGCCCGCCAGCCGAAGCACCGCCAGGAGCACCAGCGGGCGCACCGCCGCCCGGCACAGCGCCACTGTGCGCGCCGGCGTTGAGGTTCTGAGCACTGCCGCCGATGCTTTCGCCCCCGGCGCCGCCACCCATGGTGGATGCGCCACCGCCGCCTCCCCCGCCGGGGATGGACGCGCTGGCGCCACCGCTGCTACTGCTGACACCGTGGCCGACACCGGGTCCGCCACCGTCGGCCTTGAGCTCCGACATCGCGGATCCACCGATGGAGGAACGCCCCGCCTGCCGTTCCTGCTCGGCGGCATCGAACACCGACCGCGGCGCGGACCTTTCCTCAGCAGACTCGACAGGCGACGAGACCCTGACCGCGTGGCGTTCGCGCTCCGCGGCGTCGAACACAGACTGCGCCGGCGACCGTTCCTCGGCGGACGTGGCGTGCGAGGCCCCCTTGCCGGAGCTGACGTCGTCGCCGGGCAGCATGCCGCCGCGCTCCCGGAAGTCCTGCTCCTTCTTGGACAGCTCCTCCCATTCGCTGGACGGGACGTTGTCGCGGGCCTCCAGCGCTTCCCGCTGGCTGATCAGAGTCTGGCGTTCCTCCGCGAGCTGCCGCTTGTACTCCTCGACGGCCTCCTCGTCACCCAGGATCTGGGTAACCGGCTCCCCGGAACCGTCGTCGACCCTGACCACCGTGACCCCGTCGGCGCCTTCCGGCTGCTGGGCGACGATCTCCACATCGCCGTCCTTGATCCGGATCTTGCCGTCCTCACCCGGCGTGTGCACGGTGTCCTCGGCGCCGGCCTTGCCACCCGGCACGTCCCGCGCCGCCGAACCCTGCGGCCCGAAGGCCCCGGACGCCGTACCACCGACGGACTGCCCTTGGGCGTCCTTGTCGCCCTTGGCGTCCTCCGGGCCCCTGGTCGGGTCGAAGTCGAGGTTGTAGGTCTTCGTGCCACCCTTGCCGTCATCGAGGGTGACCTTCATCTCGCCGGTGGCACTGGGCTCAGTGACCGAGATCTCCCCGTCACCCTGCCGCACCGTGGTGGTGTCCTGGTCGTCGTAGTCCTTGATCGGCTCACCGGTTTCCGGATCGATCGGGTACGGCTTGCCCGTGCGCGGATCGATTTCCAACGGCTTCCCGGTCACCGGGTTGGTGCCGTCCTCCGGCTTCTTGATGTCCGCGTCCGACGGAGTAGTCGTCGACGGTGTCGAGCTGCTGGGAGTGGATACCGACGGCGTGTACGACCCACCCGGGTACGACCCGCCGCCTCCGCCGCCGAACGACCCGCCACCGCCGCCGCGTGAACCGCCGGAGTCGCTGGGCGAAGTGGAGCCGTTGTCCTGACCGCCCCCCCTGCGTGGCTTGTCCGACGCCGGGCGAACCTCGATAAGCGGGTTGAGGTCCTGCAGCGCGCTGCTCGAGTGGTACTTGTCGCCGAACGTGTTCAGCAAACGCTCGAACGTATCCCGGGCGTTGTCGAGCTGCTGCCGATACGTATGCATGGAGTGGCTGTACCAAAAGGCGTGGTCGTCCAGCCACTTCACGTGACCGGCAACCTCTCCTCCGGCCACCACCCAAAGAAAGGAATTAAGTTTGTCGTCGGCGAGTTCTTGCGCTTGTTCCGGAGTGATTCCCGGGTATCCGTGCAGCTCCAGAAAATATACTACCTCTGAAAGATTATTGTTGAACTTTTCTTCGTCTTCAGAGTTGAGATGGTTGTAATATCCGATATAGTCGGATATCGGCGACTCGTCAAGGGTACGAATAACGTCCTCGAGCGTCCGCCGCATCTCGTCCCGAAGGGCAGTCGCCGCCTGCGCGAAATTCTTCCAAGCACCCGCGGCTTCCGTGCTGTACTGCACGAACCGTTTGAGCGAGTTCCGCGCGGCGTCTCCACTGTCCCCCTCCCAGACCGGGGCCAGCGCGCGCATCGCGTCATGAGCGCCGTTGGACATGGCCTCCGCCACGCCCTCCAGCTTCTGCAGTCGCTCCACGGACGCGTCTATCGCGCCGAAGTGGAAGTACTTCAGATCCTCGACCTTCTGCTGATCCGCTTCACTCCACGGTTGCACCCAGTCCGTGGTACCCGACCGCGCCTTGCTGTCTCGCCACATCGTGTAGATCTTGGTCCCGCGACCGCACATCAGCTCCCGGAACCTGGCCAGCTTGTTGTCGCCTTCCAGCTTCCTCTTGCTGACGTCGTTCTGGTCTACCTCGGGTTCGTCGGCGAGAATTTCTCGGATGTGGTCCGCGTTTTCACTCATCGGTCGGCTCACACACCCTTCGCAGTCTTGATGTATTCGTCCTCAGCGGCACGGTCGGCCTTTTGATGAGTCTCGATCGCGGACGTAGTCTTCACCGTGAACGCCCCGAGATACGCGATGGCGTCGTCGAGACCTTCGGTAATTGCCTCGACCGCTTTGCGGAAACCCTCTCCCGCGTTGTTGCCCGCGTTCAGCCGCTCGGAACCGAAGTGCTCTGGACCTGCATCTGCGCCGCCGACGTACCGCTTTGCGGCCGTCTCGAGAGCCTCTTTCAGATCGACGAGATCGTTGTTGATCTCCTCGATCTCGTCCCACTCCTGCCTGAAGCCTTTGCCGCCCTTCGGCGCCATGTCGTTCCCCCTAAGTCAGCGTCCCGTCTGCACTTCGACGTGCGTCGGGCGCTTCCGGTGCCGTTCACGTGCACATCGAATCTACCCACCGCGCCCAGGCCGCGCAGCCGATTGCGTGTTTTGCACACGCACAGGGGGGTGGGCCTGTGACCAGGGATTACGAGTTGGCCGCGACGACTCCGGCCAGCCGGTCCGCAGCCGCCTGGGCGACGGTCAGGTCGGTCGCCTCGACCATGACGCGGATCAGCTGCTCGGTGCCGGACGGCCGCAGCAGCACCCGGCCGTTGTCCCCCAGTTCCCGTTCGACATCGGCCACCACGGCGGCCACCGCCGACGAGGAGGCGACCGCGGCCTTGTCCGCGACCGGCACGTTGACGAGCACCTGCGGCAGGCGCTGCATGACACCGGCCAGGTCGGCCAGCGTGCGGCCGGTGCCGGCCATCCGGCTCATCAACCGCAGCGCCGTCAACAGCCCGTCACCGGTGGTCGCGTAGGCAGGCATCACCACGTGGCCGGACTGTTCCCCGCCCAGCGCGTAGCCGCCTGCCCGCAGCTCCTCCAGCACGTAACGGTCGCCGACCGCGGTCGTCTTCACCTTCACGCCGTGCTTGCGCATGGCCAGGTGCAGGCCCAGATTGCTCATCACCGTGGCCACCAGGGTCTGGTCGGTCAGCTCACCCGACTCGGCCATCGCCAGCGCCAGCACCGCCATGATCTGGTCGCCGTCGACCTCGTTGCCCTCGGCGTCGACCGCCAGGCACCGGTCGGCGTCACCGTCGTGCGCGATCCCCAGGTCGGCGCCGTGCTCCACCACGGCCGCCTTCAGGCTGTCCAGGTGGGTCGACCCGCAGTTGTCGTTGATGTTGATGCCGTCCGGCTCCGCATGGATGGCGATCACCTCGGCGCCTGCCCGGCGATACGCCTCCGGAGCGGCGACCGAGGCCGCGCCGTTCGCACAGTCCACCACGACCTTCAGGCCGTCGAGCCTGGTGGACACGGCACCCACCAAGTGCGCCACGTACCGGTCCATGGCGTCCTCGAGATCGACGACCCGGCCGATGGCCGCCCCGGTCGGCCCGTCGACCGCGGCGTTCATGCCGGCCTCGATCTCGTCCTCGATCGCGTCCGGCAGCTTGTGCCCGCCGGCCGCGAACAGCTTGATCCCGTTGTCGGGCATCGGGTTGTGCGAAGCGGAGATCATCACGCCCAGGTCCGCCCCGGTCTCCGCGACCAGGTGCGCCACCGCGGGCGTGGGCAGCACGCCGAGCCTGCGCACGTCGGCGCCTGCCGACGTCAGTCCCGCCACCACGGCCGCCTCCAGCATCTCGCCACTGGCGCGGGTGTCGCGGCCGACGACCGCGACCGGGCGGTGCGACCGGTCGTGCGCCGCCAGCACCCGGGCAGCGCTGGCCGCCAGCGACATCGTCAGCGCGGGAGTCAGATCGCCGTTCGCCAGCCCGCGCACACCGTCGGTTCCGAACAGCCGTGCCATCTTGAGCGGGACCTCCTCGTGCCTGAAAACCCGACCAACGGTAGCGGCTGCCCGCCGGGAAGACCGCACGGGGGCTGCGGTTGCGCCGTCGCACCCTGAGCGCGATCCGCATGAGCTTGGCGGGTTCGACCACGCCGGGCATTCCCACGATCACCGGGAACCCGGCCTCGCGCCGCACGTCCGTGGCGAAGCGGCCGCTCGCGTCGGCGTCGAAACACATCGCGCAAACACGAACGCCCACCCGGCTCGAGCCGGATGGGCGTTCGGGCACGACGAACGTCAGCGCTTGCTGTACTGCGGCGCCTTGCGGGCCTTCTTCAGGCCTGCCTTCTTCCGCTCCTTGACCCGGGCATCGCGGGTCAGGAAGCCCGCCTTCTTCAGCGCCGGGCGGTCGTCCGGGTCGATCTCCACCAGCGCACGGGCGATCGCCAGCCGCAGGGCGCCCGCCTGGCCGCTGATGCCGCCGCCGCGGAGGTTGCCGAAGATGTCGAAGCTCTCCGACTTCTCCACCAGCTCCAGCGGCTCGCGGATCAGCTGCTGGTGCACCTTGTTCGGGAAGTACTCCTCCAGCGACCGGCCGTTCAGCTTGAACTGGCCGCTGCCGGGGACCAGACGCACCCGCACCACGGCTTCCTTGCGGCGCCCGACGGTCTGCGCGCTACCACCGGCAGCGCGGGACGGACGCGGAGCGGCGGGCGTCTCGCTGGTGATGACGGCCGCGACGGACTCGCCGGCAGCCGGGGACTCGGTGGTGGTCACGGTTTCCTCGCTCACTGTGCGCTCACCTGCGCGACCTTGCTGATCTTGAACGGCTGCGGCTGCTGTGCCGCGTGCGGGTGCTCAGGCCCTGCGTACACCTTCAGCTTCTTGGCCTGCGCACGACCGAGCTTGTTCTTCGGCAGCATGCCCTTGACGACCTTCTCCACCAGCCGCTCCGGCTTGGTCGCCAGCAGCTCGCCGTAGGTCCGGCTGCGCAGGCCGCCCGGGTAACCGCTGTGCCGGTAGGCCCGCTTCTGGTCGCGCTTGTTGCCGGTCAGCACGACCTTCTCCGCGTTGACAACGATGACGTAGTCACCGGTGTCCACGTGCGGTGCGTACGTTGGCTTGTGCTTGCCGCGCAGCAGGTTCGCGACCTCGGTCGCCAAACGGCCGAGGACGATCCCCTCGGCGTCGATCACATGCCAGGCGCGCGTGATGTCGCCGGGTTTGGGCGTGTACGTGGACACGGTGCTACCTCGTCGTCAACTGGTCTTGCAGGCTTGTGGATGGGTGTACGGGCCGCGCGCTCCCCATATCCGGGCGCGCTGCATCGCACAACGACGTCCCAAGATACCCGGTTGGTGCACGCCGCTTCGCAGCGGGGTGGGGTCTTGCCCGGCGCCCGGGTCGCGACACGGCCTTCACCGGCCGCGACCCGCGCTCGTGCCGCCGGATCCCGGGCAGCACAAAGGGTGTGGCCCGGACCCACCCGGTCCGGGCCACACCCGCGACGTCTCGCCGATGGAGAGGTCAGCCGCCGAAGGACTCGGTGATGCCCCGCTCACCGCTCATGTAGCGCTGCTTGGCGTCGATGATCGCGGTCTCGATCTGGGCCAGCACCTGAGCCAGTTCGGCCTGCGCCTCGTTCTGCTTCTTCTGCGCGGTCTGGTAGGCGGTCTGCGCCTCACCTTCCCAGCTGGCGGCCAGCCGGCGAACCTCGGCCTCGACCTCCTCCAGCTTGGTGTTCATCAGCTGCTGGGCCCTGTTCACCTCGTCGGCGGCCCGCTCCAGCGCGGCGTAGTTAACCTGAATGGTCATTGCGAGTTCCCCTTACGTCAGATCCGTGGTGTGCCTGTGGTGTGGTTGATCAGCCGTCCAGCGCGGAGAACGACCCGCCGCTGAAGCTGCCGGCGCCCTCCTCTTCCATCTGCTGGTAGGTCGAGCCCGCCTTCTCCAGCAGGACCGCCAGGTTCTCCAGCGAGGCGTTCAGCGAGCGACCCTTCTCGTCCACGCGCTCCATCAGCTGACGGAAGGCGTTGGCCGCGGTGCCCTGCCACTGGCTGAGCACCTCGCCCATCGCGGCCTCCAGGTTGTTGACCGCGGTGTCCAGGTCGGCCTTGACGTCCATCAGGTTCTTGTGCGCATTGGTGATATCTGCGACTTCACCCTTGTAACCGCCCATGAGAGGCTGGCCCCCTTTTCTGTGAGCTTCTCTTCCGGCGTACTTCCTTCTGCCTTCGTACGCCCCCTACGACGCTGACCCTGCCATGACTGGTTCCGCCCCGTCAGCGAATATGCGCAAGTAGTTGCAGTAGTGAACGCCGCGGGCGGAACCGAGCGCCGCCGACAGTCGGCGCGAGACCGTCACCGCGCCCGCCACATAGGCTCTGACCTGCGAGTTCGCCCCGATCAACGATCGGGACGCGGAAACGTTCACGCCCGCGAACGCCGCGCATCGACATCACCCGACCGGGCCGGGGTGGCGTTCACTCGCCGGTGAACCGGATGGTCCGCACCACCTGTTCGCACGCGGACTCGACCTTTTCCCTGGCGTCTCCGCCCCACTGGCACCCGATGCTCAGCTGCTTGTCGTCCTTGGCGATGACCAGCCACACCGTGGCGGTGTCGCCGGACGTTTCGATGTAGGTGATGACCGGGCGGCCGGCGAAGACGTCGTCGGGTTTGAACCGCTTGATGTTCCGGCCCGTCTCCTCCAACCGGTTCTGCAGCTCGGTGATGAACCGATCCCGGTTGTCCTCGTAGTCGTAGCCGATGTCGAACCGCTGCACCGACACGAAGTTGGGGCCGTCTTCCTCACCTTCCGGCCGGATGGCCACCTGCTTGTCCTCCTGGACCGTGTCGGTCTGGGTCCAGTTCTCGGGGTAGGTGAACGAGTAACCGAACGCGGAGATGCGGTTCTCCTCGGCTTCCCCCTGGTCGTCGTCCTTCGGCTGCATCAGCAGCACGACGCCGGCCACCACCACCGCGACGAGAGCGAGCACCCCGGCGCCGATCAGCGCCTTCTTCCTGACCCCGTCCTTGCCGCCGTCGGAGCCGGCGGACACCCGCGCGGAATAGCCCGCCACGGAAACCGGGGCATAGCTTCGTGCGGCGGCCGGCTGGGCGGCCCCGGACGGGGAGGCCGGTGGTTGACCGGAACCGGACGACACCGGCGGGCGGTGACCGCCGGACACCGCCCGCCGGGGACCGGTGGCGGGCTGCGCGAACCCGCCACTCGGGGTCGTCGGTGTCGCCGGCGCGGTGGCTGGGAGCGTCGGGGCGGCCGCCGAACCGTGCCCCGGCGGCACCGGCGTGGTCGCCGGGACGGTCGCATCCGCGTGTGCAGCCGACGTCGGCTGCGTGATCGTCTGCCGCGAGCGAGCCGGTTCCGCCTTCGCGCTCAGCACCGTCAGCATCGCGCCGCGCGCCACGACGGTCTCCGGCTGGTCCCACGTGATCGGCACGATGCCGAGCCGTTCGTGAATCAGCCGAGCCACCATCGGGATCCGGCTGGTGCCGCCCACCAGGAACACGCCGGTGAGCTGCTTGGGCCGCAGGCCCGCCTCGTCGATGGCCATCGCGGTCATCTCCACCGCGCGGCCGAGCGGGCCTGCGATCAGCCGCTCCAGATCTTCCCGGGTGACGTGTGCGTCGGCGAACGGCGGCGGCATCGGCACGTCGGTGTAGGCGTGCCGGGAGAGCGTCTCCTTCGCCCCGCGGACGTCCTGCCGAAGCACCCGGCGCCGCCTGCGGTCGCCCAGCGTGCGTGCCTCCATCAGCGCCCGCCACGCTTCGGGGTCGGTGTGGGCGACCTGCCCGCCGATGAACTCCAGCAACGCTTGATCGATGTCCGCGCCGCCGAAGCTCGGGTCTCCCTTGGTGGCCAGCACGCGGTACCCGGCCTGGCTGCCCGGGCCGCTCTCCTTCTTGACCACCGACACGTCGACCGTGCCCGCCCCCATGTCCAGCACGGCCAGCACGTCACCGGCCGAATCGCTGAACTCCACCGTGCGGTCGTTCGGGGACGGGGTGAACGTGGCCGCGTGGAACAGCGCAGCGGCCACCGGCTCGGGCAGCAGGGTGATCTCGTTGCCCAGCCCGGCCGCAGCCTGCCGCAGCACCCTGGTGCGGAGCACACCCCAGTCCGCGGGGTGGGTCAGCACCAGCAGGTCGACGTCCGCGCCGCCGCCGAGCCGGCGCGCCTCGGACACCGCACGCTCCAGCACGGCCCGGATGGCGTCCAGCACCGGCACCACGGTGGTGCCGAGCAGCAGCTCGCCCTCGTCGATCCGGCGCTTCGGGTTCGGTTCGTAGCGCGCCGGATCGACGGCCGCTTGCCGCTCCGCTTCCCGGCCGACGAACAGCGTCCCGTCCTCGGCGCAGAACACCGACGACGGCAGCAACGGATGTCCGTCGATCATCACCACCTGCGGCTCACGGCCGTACAGCGATGCGACCACACACGTGCTCGACGTGCCGAAGTCGACGGCCACCCGCAGGCTCATGCAACGACCCTAGCGAGCCTCACTCCGGGTCGATCCACGAGACCTGGATCAACTGCTTGCCCGTCTTCCGCGAGACGAAGAAGCCTCGGCCGGGCGGCATGGCCTGGGCACGCAGGTTGCCGATCAGCTGGCCTTCGTCGCGGGAACCGTTGCCCAGCAGGCCGGGCATGGACAGCTCCTTGAGCTTGCCGAGCACCGGGTCGAACATCGCCCTGCTGGCACCACCGACGCGCCGGGTGATCACCAGGTGCAGGCCGACGTCCTTGGCCTGCGGCAGGAACGGCGCGATCGGCTGCAGCGGATTGCCGCTCTGGGTGACCACCAGGTCGTAGTCGTCGACGATCAGGAACAGCTCCGGGCCCTTCCACCAGGACCGGTTCTTCAGCTGTTCCTGGGTGACGTCCGGACCGGGCAGGCGCTTGGTCATCGAGCCCGCCGCCTGCTTGATCACGTCGGTCAGCTGGTTGGCCGACACCGCGTAGGCCAGCAGCTGCTCGCCCTCCATGAAGCCGAGCAGGGTCCGGCGGAAGTCCACCAGGATGACCAGCGCTTCCTTCGGCGTGTAGCGGTCCTGGATGCCGCGGATGATCTGGCGCAGCAGGTTCGTCTTGCCCGACTCGCCGTCCATCAGCGCGTAGAAGTGCGGATCGGCGTCGAAGTCCAGGTACACCGGCGCCAGCTCGTCCTCGTTGAGGCCGATCGGGATGAGCTTGGAGTCGCGGTGCTGGTCCTGCGCCAGCAGCTCGGAGTAGTCGAACTTGCTCGGCAGCATCCGCACCGCGGGTGCGTGCCTGCCCTTCCACGCCGCGTCGATCCGCGCGATGGCGTCTGCGACGCCGTCACCGACCGTCTCGGGGTCGCTCGAGCCGTCGATGCGCGGCAGGCCAGACAGGAAGTGCAGCTTGTCGTGCGTCAGGCCGCGGCCGGGACGGCCCTGCGGCACGTTGGCCGCCACCCGCCGGTCGATGTCCGACTCGCTCGGGTCACCCAGCCGCAGCTCGAACCGGGTACCCAGCATGTCCTTGATCGCCGGCCGGATGTCCGCCCACCGGTTGTTGGCGATCACCACGTGCACGCCGAACGCCAGACCCTGCTGGGCCAGCCTGGTGATCTGCGGCTCCAGTTCCTCGAACTCGTCGCGCAGCGCCTTCCACCCGTCGACGAACAGGAACGCGTCACCGAACGGATCCTGCTCCGGGGTGATCTTGCCCTGCCGCTTGAGGTTGCGGAACTCCGCCATCGAGTCCACGCCGAGCTCGCCGAACCGGGCCTCGCGCTCGGTGATCAGCGTCGACATCTCGGCCACGATGCGGCGCGCCTTGTCCGGCTCGCGCCGGGCCACCGCGACGCCACCGCAGTGCGGCAGGGCCTCCATCGAGGCCAGCGTGCCACCACCGAGGTCGACGGCGTACATCTGCACTTCTTCCGGCGTGTGCGTCAACGCCAGCGCCATCATGATGGTGCGCAGCATCATCGACTTGCCGGACTGCGGACCACCGACGACCGCGCCGTGCCCGGCGCCGCCGGAGAAGTCCGCCCACAGCGGGTCACGCCGCTGCTCGTACGGGCGGTCGATGATGCCGATCGGCACCTGCAGCTTGCCGTTGCCGAAGAAACCCACCGGGCTCAGGCCGCGGTCCTCGGTCGGGTTGAGGTTCGGCAGCAGCGTGTCCAGCGAGTTCGGCTCGTTCAGCGGCGGCAGCCACACCTCGTGCGCGGGCGGGCCCTGGCCGATCAGCCGGTTGACGATGACCTCCAGCTCGGTCGGCTCGTCCACCGACTCCTCGTCGTCCTTCTTCTTCTCCTCGACCTCGGGCTCGGGTTCCGGCTCCGGCTCCTTGGGCGGCTCGACGTAGTCCGGCACGAACAACCGCGGCCGCTTGTCCGCCCGCACCACGTTCTGCTTCGAACCGGGTGCGGTCTTGATGCCAGCCGGCCGGTACGGCCCGGAGACGTAGGCCGCCTTGAACCGCTCCAGCGTGTTGGTGTCGTACTTCAGGTACCCGCCACCCGGCACGTTCGGCAGTTCGAACGCGTCCGGCACACCGATGGCCGCCCGCGACTCGGCGGCGGAGAACGTCTTCAGACCGATGCGGTAGGACAGGTGCGAGTCCAGACCGCGCAGCTTGCCTTCCTCCAGCCGCTGCGAGGCCAGCAGCAGGTGCATCTGCAGCGACCGGCCCAGACGGCCGATGGCGACGAACAGGTCGATGAAGTCCGGCTTGGCCGACAGCAGCTCGGAGAACTCGTCGACCACGATGAACAGCGCCGGCATCGGATCCATCTCGGCGCCGTTCTCCCACGCCTTCTGGTACTCCCAGGCGTTCTTGAAGTTCTTGTAGTTCTTGCCGTCGCCGCGCTTGAGCGCCTCCTGACGGCGGTTCATCTCACCGGCCAGCGCGTCCTTCATACGGTCGACCAGGACGACCTCGTCGGCCAGGTTGGTGATGACCGCCGACACGTGCGGCGCGGCCTCCAGGCCGAGGAACGTCGCACCACCCTTGAAGTCGACCAGCACGAAGTTGAGCTGGGTCGACGAGTGGGTGCACATCATCGCCAGCACGATGGTGCGCAGGAACTCGGACTTACCGGAACCGGTCGCACCGATGCACAGGCCGTGCGGCCCCATGCCTTCCGCGGCCGCTTCCTTGATGTCCAGGTACACCGGCTGGCCGTGCTCGCCGACGCCGAACGGGACACGGTACCGGTCGCGGATCGGGCGCGGCCGCCACGCCTGCTGGACGTCGAACGTCATCGCGTCGCCCGGGATGCCCAGCAGCTCGAGCAGGCCGGGGTTGGACATCAGCGGGTGGTCTTCTTCCTCCTCGCCCTGCGCCGTGGTGCCGATCCGGTACGGCGAGATGCGCCTGGCGATCGCCTCCGCCTCGGCCAGGCTGAGCGAGTCCGGGGTGCCGAACCACTCGACGCCGCCCGCGTTGCGCGCGCCGAGCTGGCCCTCCTTGACCTCCAGCCGCAGGCCACGCCGGGCGGCCAGCCGGTTCAGCTGCCCGGAGATGTCCAGCACGGTGACCCCGGCAAGGCCCTCGTCGATGACGATCCGCTCTTCCCGACTGATGTCCGCGTCGTCGACGATGATCACGATGTGCGGCCCGTCGGTGTACGGCGCCTTGCGCTGGAACCGCGGGCGTGGCGCCAGCTCCTCGGCCAGCCAGTCCTCGATCTGCTGCAGCGAGCTGGCCATCATGCGCAGCTGGCCGATGCCGTCGGTGAGCGTCGGGTGCTGGGCGTGCGGCAGCCACTTCACCCACTCCCAGTCCCGCTTGGCCTTGCCCGCCGAGGCCACCGCAACCAGCACGTCCTCCGGGCTGTGCAGGGTGACCAGCTGGGCCAGCATGGCACGGGCGAACGACAGCACGTGCTCGCGTTCGCCGTTGAGGCTGATGGCGGCGAAACCGCGCACCGAGATCTGCGTCGGCAGGTTGCGCACCAGCGAGTTCGCCCTGGTGAACCGGCGCAGCGCCAGCGTGGAGATGGGTTCCAGCTCGTCCACCGGCCCGGTCTGCGGCGGCACCAGCCGGGTGGCCAGCCGGTGCGAGCTCAACCCCACCCGCAGGTGCATGAAGTCCTTGTCGCTGGCCCGCCGCTCCCACATCCGGCGGCTGCCCGCGATGGTCAGCAGCGTGCTGGGGTGCGGGTGGACCCATTCCAGCGCGGCGTGCTGCTCGCGCATCGCCTGGTGGGCCCGCTCCCGCATCTGCCCGAGGTACCGCAGATAGTCCTTGCGGTCCTCGTTCATCTCGGCCTTCTTCTGCGCGCCGCCGCGGCCGCCGCCGAGGAACATGCCGCCCATCGACACCAGCATCATCACCGGCATCATCAGGAAGAACGGGTTGACCCCGCCCCGGTCGCGCATCGCGGTGAACATGAAGGCGACCATGCCGAGCGTCGCCAGAATCATGACGAACGGCAGGATCTTCTGGACGACGTTGCCCGGGATGTTGCGCGGGATCTCCGGCGGTGGCTCCAAGTGCACTTCGCCGCCGGGCGTGCGCGGCGCCGGCATGCGTGGTGGCCTCTTGAACTGAACCGTGCTCACCGATGAACCCCTCTACACCTCGGCGACTGGACGCGACTGGGCCGCAACCGTCTGACACGGTAGCGAACCTCGACCTGCCTCGGGTGCCAGGTGACCGAAATTGATCCGGTGGAATCCTGGGTTGCCGCTGTGCGAGCAGGCGAAGTCCGATATAACAGGGCCGACGACCGACGAAGTAGGGGGCATCTGCAGTGGCTTCGGGCACGACGGTATTCAGCCGGGTGACGGTGGTGGCACCGCGCACCAGGATCGACGTGGCGCTGCCCGCTGACGTCGCGGTGGCGGACCTGCTGCCGCTGGTGGTCGACATGGCCAGGGAGACGTCCAGCGACGGTGGTTCCCGGCACGGCGGCTGGGTGCTGGCGAAGCTGGGCGAGTCCGCTCCGCTCGACCCGAGCCGCACGCTCGCGTCGCTCGGGGTGCTGGACGGCGAACTGCTGCAGCTGCGCAAGCGCAGCGAGAACCCGCCGCCACCGCTGTACGACGACGTCGTGGGCGCCATTGCGGAAGTGACCCCGGACAACTTCCGTCCGTGGACGCCGGAGACGGCGCGGCGCATGGGCCACATCGGTGGCGGACTGGCGCTGGCCGCTGCGGCCGTGGCTCTGTTCTATGGCGGGCGGCTGTTCCCGGGTGGCAGCGGTCTGGCGGCAGCCATCATCGGCGGCGTCTTCGCCATCGCCTGCGTCGCGCTCGGGGCCACGCTGTCGAAGGTGTACGACGCGGCGTCCACCGGGGTGGTGATCGCCGCGGCAGGCGGTCTGCCCATGGCGTTCGTGTCCGGCTTCTACACGGTGCCGGGCGCCCAGCTGCCCGCGAACTTGGCGTTGGCGAGCGTGTTCATGCTGATCGTCGCCGCCGCGTCGATCGCGTTGATCGGATCCGGTATCTCGACGTTCATCGCGGCCGCGACGGCAAGTGCGCTGGGCGCGGTGACGTTCGTCTTCGCGCTGATCCTGGACGACGACATTCCGACGGCCGGGTTCGCCGCTGCCGCGGCCGCGGTCGCGCTCGCGCTGATCTCCTACCTGCCGCGGGCCACGATCCTGCTGGCCAAGCTGCCGTCCCCGGTGGTGCCGAGCACAGCGGAGGAACTGAAGGAGGACAGCGGCTTCCCGGACTACGAGCTGATCGAGCGTCGCACGTCGGTGGCGCACGAGTACATGACCGGTCTGTTGATCGGCTGCGGCTCGGTCGTGGCGATTTCCTCGGTGCTCGCCGCTCCGGCGGGCACGTTCGGTTTGCTGCTGTCCATCGCGGCGACCCTCGCCCTGCTGCTGCGGGCGCGCACCTACGCCAACGGCAGCCAGGCGATCGCGCTGCTGACCGTCGGCATGGTGGCCGCCGCCGGCATCCTGCTCAGCTGGCTGTGGGCGGCCACTCCGGAGGAGCGGCTCATCTGGGTGTTCGGCACGCTGGTCCTGGTCGGCGCCGCCGCGCTGGTGGTCGGTGTGGTGTTCCCCAAGCAGCGCTTCTCGCCGCCGCTGCGGCGCACGGTGGAGATCCTGGAGGCGGTGTGCATCGCTTCGGTGCTGCCGCTCGCGCTCGGCGTCCTCGGTCTCTACGACCACGTCCGCTCGGTGGGCTCGAGCCTGCTCGGCTGAGCGTCCGGAGCGGGGCCGGGGCCTGGCAGGGCACGCGGTCGGCGATGAGCCGGTTCGACCACGGTCCGGCCCGGTGGCACGACACAGTGACGCCAGTCGTGACGGCAGTTTCGAGCATGGCGTCGTCCGGGCCGGCGAAGTTGACGAGAACGCGCACCGGTGCATGATCCGGCGGGTAAGCTCCCGCAGGGGGTTAGCCGTCGCAACGGATGGGGAGACGAGTGGCTACGCGACGTACGGCCATGGCGGGCGCTGTCGCGCTCACGTTCTTGTTCGGCACCATCGGTTCCGGGCTGGCGCCCGTGCCCGCTGCGGCACAGCAGGAGGAGAAGCCGCCGTGGGCGCCGCAGGGCCCGATCTCGTCCTCGGTCCCCAAGGACACCGGTCGCCCGGCCAAGCCGCACGAACAGGTCACCGAGTGCATCGAGTCCTCGTTCACCCAGCGGGAGATCCCGTCGGAGCAGATCCTCAAGGAAGGCCCGTGGGCGCAGCGGTTCCTGCGCATCCACGAGGTACAGCAATACGTCCGGCAGCGCAGCCCGCACGGCAAGGTCGGCTGGAACGACGAGAAGAACAGGCCGATCAAGATCGCGGTCATCGACACCGGGGTCACCCCGAACGACCATCTGCCCGCGTCGCGGCTGGAAGCCGGCGGTGACTACATCGAGGGTGCCGACGGCGCGCAGGGCCTGGAGGACTGCGACGGGCACGGCACCCAGGTCGCGGGCATCATCGCGGCCAACCCGAAGGACCCGAGCATCGGTTTCACCGGCGTCGCGCCGGACGCGCACATCATCTCCATCCGGCAGTCCAGCCAGAACTGGACGGAGAAGTCCGACGAACAGATCGAGCGCGAGCGGGAAGAACGCCGGGAGGCGGAACGGCAACGCCGCAAACAACAAGAAGCGGAGCAGCGGGCGCGGGAAGCCGAGCAGAAGCTGGAGCAACTCCAGGAGGAGATCAGAAAGACCAGGGAAGAGGCCAAGCGCAACAACAAGACCAGCTCCAGCCAGCAGGCCCCCAACGAGCCGCGCGCACAGGACAACCCGGCGGGCGCGGGCAATCTCGACACCCTCGCGCAAGCGATCGTGCGCGCCGTGGACAAAGGCGCCGATGTCATCAACATGTCGGTCGACGCATGTCGCCCGCTCTTCCCCAACGACGACCATGCGTTCCGTCCGCAAGGTGACGAGGTGAAAGTCCGCGCGGCACTCAAGTACGCCGCGGACCGCAACGTGGTCGCGGTGGCCGCGGCCGGGAACGCGGCCCCGCCGAATTCCGGCGGCACCTGCCTGCAGAACGACGCGCCCCTCCCCGAGGACCCGCGCGTTCCCCCGAAGCATCAGCCGCGCACCCTGGTGATCCCGCCGTGGTTCTCCGCGGACGGCACCGTGCTCGCGGTCGCCGCGATCGGCAGGGACGGCAGCGTCGCCGACTTCAGCATGCGCGGGCCGTGGGTGAGCGTGGCCGCTCCGGGCACCGAGATCATCTCGATCGACCCGGCGGGCACCAACGCCATCATCAACGCCACGTTCAACGGCGACCGCACCAAGCCGCAGCCGCTGCAGGGGACCAGCTTCGCAGCGCCTTACGTGGCCGGCGTCGCCGCGTTGGTCAAGCAGATGCATCCCGAACTCACGGCCAGGGAGATCATCGAGCGGATCCAGCGCACGGCGCAGCACCCCGGCGCGGCCGCGGGACGTGATCAGTTCGTCGGGTACGGCGTCATCGACCCCATGGCCGCGGTGTCGGACGAGCTGCCCGATGCGGGCGACCTCGAGCACGCCGAGGACAGGGCGTTGCCGTCCGACATGCCGCCGCTGAACGAACCCGATCCGGTGCCGATGTACGTGGCGCTGGGCGGCACAGGCGGTGCCTTCGCCGCCCTGGGGATCACGTTGTTCGTGGTCCGTTCGGTGCGACGGTACAAGGCCAAGAAGGCATCCGCCTGACGGCGGTTCCCTGCCGACGCCGGAGGTGCGTGCCGACCGGTACCTGCCATCGCACCGGAGTCCGGCACCGCCGAGGGCATCGTGCTGGTCGGAACGCCATGCCTCCGACCGCACATGCCTTGACGCCGGCCCGGTGCCAGTCGCCATCGGCCGAAGCCGACCGCGATGCCGCAGGGCCTTGGACCCGGCCGGGATCAGGCCGGTGTCCCTCGGGCCTCCGAGCCGCCGGACACCTTCTCTCGGTCCCGGTCGCCTCGTGACGGACGAGCAGCGACACCGCCAGGATCCCCGGATCTCACCGCGATCAGCCCGCTGCCGCTCCGCCTGCCAGCCGCCCGACAGCTTGAGCGCCAGTCACCTGCCGACGAAACCGGCCACAGCGCTCTGACGTCACCCGGCGGGGCCGGAGCGCACGTTCGGCCCGTGCCACCTGTGCGGCAAACGTTCAAGGGCACTGCCCTTGCCCGGAGTCCGCCACGAAAAGGGAGCGGCCCCTCTGACGGATGAACGTGGCGGGCATCCGCGAACGACGACCAGCAGTGGTAGCAGCCGAACTCTTGGCGACACAGCCACGTCACCCGACCGCAGCCCGCAAGTCGCCGGCACCGAACCATGGCCGCCGAACACCGCCACCCGGCCACAGCCCGCCGACCGGACGACCCACGGCCACCGTCCCCCGTCCGGCTAGCCGCCCGTCTGCACCGGAATGTCCTGGCCGAGCGGGCTTTCGCTGCCCGGAGGAGGCTCGAACGAGTCATACGTCATCTGAGCGTCCTGCACGTTCAGCGACGCCCCGGTCGGCAGCAGCTTCACGATGCTCGCCGGTGCCGGTCGCAGCGGCTCCAACCCGAGCGCCTTCGCCGTCGCCAGGTCCGGCACGCCGAAGCGCAGCCCCCGATCGGAGATCAACTGGATGGGGCCGGACTCGAACCCGGCCTCGCTGGTCGCCACGTGCACCGCGGCCGCGCGCCCCGGCGGCATGTAGAAGTAGTGGATGGCGATCCGCTCTTCGTTCGCCTTGCCGACCTGCACCCGCAGTGGCTGCCCGTCGGCCCGCTTGGGGAACGGCAGGCCCTCGTTGCCGACGTACAGCGTCGTCCGCCCCTTGCCGTTGGCCAGCTCCCAGCCGAGGCAGGTGGTCGGGTAGGTCTCCATGTCGATGACCGTCGGCATGGTCACCGGGTAGTCGTCCAGGTCGAGCCGCTCGTCCTCCGGCGCGTCCGGGATGTCGTCCAGCCGGTCCGGCGACACCTGCTGCAGCTCCTTGGTCACCGAGTACTTCAGCCGGATCAGCTCGGCAGCCGCCTGGCTGATGCGCTGCTTGCCGTGCCGCAGCACCACGAAGAACTGCGCGTTGCCCGCCGGGTCGGCCACGAAGACCTCGCCGATCGTCGTCTTCGTACCCGCCTGCAGCTCGACCATCTCGCTGGGCTCCCCCCGGCCTTCCGGCTCCGGCGGGACCAGCTGGTCCACCTTCTCCACGGCGTTGAGCAGGCCCAGCGACATCGAGCGCGGCTGACGGTCGTTCAGCCGCAGCGCTTCGGCGATCACCCTGCCGTCCGGCTCGTTGGGCCGCGGAATCTGCGCCCGCACGATCCCGCGCCGGTTGTTCACGTCCTCCGCCGGGCGGTAGAGCAGATAGCGTTCCTGCGTCCCCGGCGTCTCGACGTAGATGGCCTCGTTGGGCGCCAGCGGCTTGCCGAGCTGCGACGACGGCAACCCGGCCAGCACGGCCGTCTCCTGCTCCTCCATCGCCCGCTTGATCCGCTCTTCCGGCGCATAGTTCGGGTTGAGCGGGAGGTTGTGGCACACCGCCCAGTTGTCCGAGATGCGCTGGTCCGCCTTGGGCAGCTCGACGTCCGCGCCCGGGATGCCCTGCAACCTGCCGCGCGGGATGTTGGCCAGCCGTTCGTCCGGGACGATGGTTGGCTCGACCACCTCGATGTTCTCCGGGCCGCCCTGCCCCTGCCCCTGCGCGGCCTTCTGCTGCTGGCCGAGCAGGATCAACCGGGCGGACGCCAGGTTGAACGTGGGGATGAGCATTTCCGGGTTGTCGGTCTTGACGTAGATCTGGCCCGACTCCCTGCCGATCACGATGCCGCTGTCCGGCGGCTGCTGGTTCGGCTTGAGGATCCCGAAGATCAGAAACCCGAGCAGGCCGACGATGCCCAGCACGACACCCACCACGGTGGCCCGCGAGTGCGTCCGTAGCGGGTCGTGCAGCATCACCGGGTCGCGCCGTACCAGCGCGGAGTTCATCCGGCGCACTTCGAAGCTGTAGGCCTGGACTTCGGTTTTCCGGGTCGGGTTCGATGCCATCAGGTTCGACCAACGTCCTCTTCACTCGGGAGGGTTCACTCCGGCCGACGGCGGTGGGCCGACTTCGGCGAAATGCCCCCGGCAACTCTCCCCATCGCGGTACGGTTCGCAGGATAGCCGTCCACGACCCATCCGGTGTTGGGTTCCTCCCAATTGCCGATAGGGTTCGTCAAGTGGGGAGCAGGTAACGTGCCCGGCGTACGGGCACGAGGGGAAGAGAAACGAGCGGATGGCAGGTACTAGACCGCCTCAACGCCCGAACGGGCGTGGCCAGGGACCACAGCAGCCCGGGCGTCCACAGGGACCGCCGACCGTACCACCACCGGGCCGCGGCACGCCGGCTTCCGGCCCTGCTCGGCCACCGGCGCCGCCCCCGGGACGGCCCGACACGATGCGTCCGGGCACCGCACAACCTGGGGGTACGCAGCAACCGTCCGGCCAGCCACCCGGACCGCCGCCGAACCGGCCCGCTGGCCAGCAGCCCGGCGGCAGGCAAGCGCCGCCCGGCGGCCCGCGCCCCGGCCAGCAGCCGCCTGCGCCACCACGCACATCTCCGCCTGGCAACCAGCGCCCGCCCGCGCCGCCGGGCGGACAACGTCCTGCCGGATCGCCGCCAGGCGGGCAGCGGCCGCCCGCGGGCGGCGCACCGCAAGCTCAGCCCGCGGTGAAGCCGTCGGCTCCTGCCGGGCCGCCGTCCGGTGGGGTGCCTGCGCAACCGGCTCCGCAGCCGCCCGCGCCGCGCCGCCCGGCACAGCCCGCGCTGACCAGGACGCCCGCGGTGGCCGGTATGCCCGCGATCCCCGGCATGGCACCGCAGCCGCCGGTGGCGGGCCCGCCGCCGCAGCGGCCGCCCCGGCCCACGTCGGTCGGGCCGGCCCGGCGCAACGCCACGACGATGAACCTGTTCGGCCTGCCGGTGGCCAACCTGGTCACCATCGAGCTCGGTGTGGCCATCGGGGCCATCGTCATCGCGGCGATGCGCAACAAGGCGTCCGTGTTCATCGCCATCGGCATCGTGCTGGTCGCGCTGGTCCTGGCCATGCTGCGGTGGCGTGGCCAGTGGTTCACCCAGTGGCTGGGCTTGGAGCTGCGGTACGCGCTGCGCAAGCACAACATGCCCCGGCCGCCGGTCCGGCAGGCCTCGCTGGAGGAACTGTCCGAGGAGAGCGAGGACTCGGTCATCGGCCCGTCGGATCCGCGGGTCAACGTGCTGCGTGCGGCCATCCCCAAGCTGGTGGTCGCGCGCGGCCGGGATCACGACCGCAAGCCGGTCGGCCTGGCGTGGGACGACGGCTGTTGGACCGCCGTGCTGCTCGTCGAGCCGACCCCGGCGCTGATCAGCAACGCCACGGACTCCTCGTCGCTGCCGCTGTCGGTGTTGCAGCCGTGCCTGGAGGACCGCGGCGTGGTGCTGGACTCGATCCAGGCGATCTGGCACTCCTACCCGGGCAGCGCGGCGCTCCCCGCCGACTCGCCCGCGCTGAACTCCTACATGGAGGTGCTCGGCCCGCTGCCCGCTGCCGCGCGCCGCACCACGTGGATCGCCGTGCGGCTGGACCCGCTCCGCTGCCCGGCGGCCATCCGCGAACGTGGTGGTGGCGTCGTCGGTGCCCACCGTGCGCTGATCGGTGCGCTGTCGCGTGTGCGCAGCGCCCTGGAGTCCCGCGGGGTGCCGACCCGCCCGCTGGACCCGGACGAGCTGCTGCGCGCCGGGGTGACCGCGGCCGAGCTCAACGCCGCGGTGGCCGCCGGTGGCGGAGTGAAGCTCACCGAGCACAAGATGCGGGTCACCGCCGGTGGTGTCCGGCACTCCAGCTACGCGATCACCCGGTGGCCGAAGGGACGCGTCAACGCCACGCTGAACAACCTCACCAGCTTGCGTGCGTTGTCGGCCACGGTGGCCATCACCATCGTGCCGTCGCCGGACGAAGGCACCATCGGGCTGCGCGGCGTGGTCCGCATCAGCGCGCGGAACGAGCGTGAGCTGGCCGCTGCCGACAAGCACCTGACCAAGCTCGCCGAGAACGCGGACATCGCACTGACGCCGCTGCGCGGTCAGCAGGTCGCCGGTCTGACCGCCACCTTGCCGCTAGGAGGGGCCACGTGAGTTCACGGTTGCGGGACACCGCACACAAGGCGGGTGTCGCTCCGGAGTTCACCGTCGATCCGACGCTGCTGGACGCGATCAGCCCTTCCGGCGACCGGGGCGGGATCGTGCTCGGCCAGGACGCCAACGGCACGCCCCTGTCCGTCGCCGCGCTGCGTTCCGAACCGACCAGGATCGTGCTGGTCGGCGGGCTCTACCTGGCCAGGCAGGTCACGCTGCGGGCGATGGCGGTCGGCGCGTGGATCATCGTCGCCACCGGTCGCGAGCAGGCCTGGTACCCGATCCAGCAGGCGGCGGGCACCCAGCCGGACGGGCGCCCGCTGCCCCACGTGCAGATTCGCCGGCTCTCCCCGGTCGAGCTGCCGAGGGCGTCGGAGAACGCCCCACTGCTGGTGGTGCACGACGGTGGCCCGACGCCGCAGGATCTCTTCCCACCGCGGACGCCGTGGCACACCACCATCTACGTGCTGCCGTACCTGCACCCGCAGGCCACGTCGCTGGCCAACTCGGCGGACCTGGTGCTGATGCAGCGGCTGCCGGTGGGCCAGGCGGAGCTGGCCGGCCGGATCTGGAACCTGCCGCCGCAGATGACCAACCAGCTCACCGGGCTGCAGGACGACCAGGTGATCGCGCTGGGCCGGAACTTGTGGCGGCCGTTCCGGCTGGTGACCAACTCGCAGCGGGAAGCCCAGCTGCTCGGGCCGGTCACCCGGGACTAGGCGGCAATCGGCCCCGGGACAACAGCACTCTGCGAACGGGCAAGTGCTCCACGACGCCCGAGCGCGACGCGGACAGACCCGACCTCGAGCCGGTCACCCGGGACGAGGCGCCCCATCAGCTCGGGAGCAACAACGCTCGTCGAGAGAAAGAGCCCAGGGCACCCTAGGGCGCTGCGAGACGGCCTGTCGCTCCAGGTCGTCCCGCCACCGCTGCCCATAGCGGTCGCGGCTATCTCGACGACAATCCGGGCGAGGCGGACGTCAGCTAGAGAACCGCTGCCCAAGCGGATGTTCACGACGCCGCGGGCCGCGCCGCGACACGAGCCGAAGTACACCGTGTGGGTGATCATGGCGGCAGGTGGGGAGCTGCCCACCCCAGCTGCGCCGCGGCCTGAAGTGGAGCGAGCGCCACGACTCGAAGGCGAGCGAGCGCCACGACCCGAAGTGGATCGTGCGTGACACGGCTGCACTTCAGCGTCGTCGCGCCCAGACGCCGCTGAAGGGCTCATCCCGCGGAGACTCGCCCGTGGTCGTCCGCAGGCATGATCAGCGGCCGGCCGCACCGCTAGCTGTGCTGTTCCCGCGGCTCCACGGCGGCGCGTACGTTCCTGGTCTGCTCGGCACGCGCGGCCAGCTCTTCGTCCGGCGGGTAGTCGACCCCGACCAGGGTCAGTCCGTGCGGCGGGGCGACCGCGCTGTCCCGCTGCTTGCGGCGCAGCAGCTCGGCGGGCCACTCCACGTCCCGACGGCCGTCCCCCACCAGCAGCAGCACCCCGACCAGGCTGCGCACCATCGAGTGGCAGAACGCATCGGCCGCCACATGGGCACGCAGCAGGTGCTCACCGGCCCGCTCCCACCGCAGCTCCTGCAGCTCGCGGATGGTCGTCGCCCCCGGCCGCTGCTTGCAGAACGCCGCGAAGTCGTTCAGCCCGAGCAACGCCTCCGCCGCCGCGTTCATCCGCTGCACATCGAGCGGCTTCGGCCACCCCAGGGTGTCGAACCGGCGAAGCGGATCGACACCCCACGGGGCGTCGGAAACCTGGTAGACATAGCGCCGCCGAATCGCCGAGAAGCGCGCATCGAAACCCGGCGGCGCGGGCCGGATGTCCAGCACCCGGACGTCCTCGGGCAGCGCACGATGCAGCCGGTACAGCAGCCGTTCGACATCCACCGGCGGCAAGTCGACGTGAGCGACCTGGCCGCTGGCATGCACGCCTGCGTCGGTACGACCCGCCACGGTGAACCGCACCGGCTCGGACATCCGCAACACCTGCGCGGTGGTCTCCTCCAGCACGCCCTGCACCGTGCGCCTGCCCGGCTGCTTGGCCCACCCGGAGAAGTGCGTGCCGTCGTAGCTGATGTCCCAGCGCAGACGGACGAGCCCGCCACCGGTGTGATCGGCAGCGGGCTCGTCGGGACGATCCGGTCGAATCAGGATTCGCCGTCCTTGTCGCTCTTGGCCTCGTCCTTGGCTTCTTCCTTGGCCTCCGGCTCGGCGGCCTGCTCGGCAGGCTCCTCCGCCTGGTCGGCCTGCTCCGCCGCGGCGTCCTCTGCCTTGGCCTCCTCGGCGGCTTCGGTCGTGGCATCCGCGTTGGCCTCGGCCTGCTCCTCGGCGGCCTCCGCCTTGGCTTCCGCAGCCTCGGCCTTGGTCTCCTCCGCGGCAGGCTTGGTCTCCGCCTTGGCAGCCTTCTTGGCGGTGCGCTTGGCCTTCGCGGCGACCTTCTCCTGCACCAGCTCGATCACGGCCATCGCAGCGTTGTCGCCCTTGCGCGGCAGCGTCTTGGTGATCCGGACGTAGCCACCGGGGCGGTCGGCGAAGTGCGGGCCGATCTCCGCGATCAGCTTGTGCACCACGTCCTTGTTCCGGATGACCTTCATGATCTGCCGGCGGTTGTGCAGATCACCCCGCTTGGCCTTGGTGATCAGCTTCTCGGCCAGCGGCCGCAGCCGACGCGCCTTGGCCTCCGTCGTGGTGATCCTGCCGTGTTCGAACAGCGAGGTGGCCAGGTTGGCCAGCATCAACCGCTCGTGCGCCGGCGAACCGCCGAGCCGCGTGCCCTTGGTTGGGGTAGGCATTACAGCTGCTCCGTCTCTGCGTAATCCTGGCCGTCGCCAAGATCGTTACCGATGTCTTTCCCGGCGCTCGCCGTCGAGCCGGACGACCAGCCCTGGCCCTCGTAGGACACCGCGGCCGCACCCGGGTCGAATCCGGGCGGGCTGTCCTTGAGGGTGAGGCCGAGACCGGCGAGCTTCATCTTGACCTCGTCGATCGACTTCGCGCCGAAGTTGCGGATGTCCAGCAGGTCGGCCTCGCTGCGGGACACCAGCTCGCCCACGGTGTGGATGCCTTCGCGCTTGAGGCAGTTGTAGGACCGCACGGTCAGGTCCAGGTCCTCGATCGGCATCGCGTAGGCGGCGATGGTGTCCGCCTCCTGCGGCGACGGGCCGATCTCGATGCCCTCGGCGTCCACGTTCAGCTCGCGGGCCAGGCCGAACAACTCGACCAGCGTCTTGCCCGCCGATGCGACCGCGTCCCGCGGGGTGATCGACGGCTTGGTCTCCACGTCGAGGATCAGCTTGTCGAAGTCGGTGCGCTGCTCGACACGGGTGGCCTCGACCTTGTAGGAGACCTTCAGCACCGGCGAGTAGATCGAGTCGACCGGGATGCGGCCGATCTCCGCACCCGCCTGCTTGTTCTGCATCGCGGGCACGTACCCGCGGCCGCGCTCGACGACCATCTCGATCTCGAGCTTGCCCTTGCTGTTCAGCGACGCGATGTGCAGGTCCGGGTTGTGCACGGTGACGCCGGCGGGCGGCACGATGTCCGCCGCGGTGACCTCACCGGGGCCCTGCTTGCGCAGGTACATGGTGACCGGCTCGTCTTCCTCGGAGGAGACGACCAGTTCCTTGATGTTCAGGATGATGTCGGTGACGTCTTCCTTCACCCCGGGGACCGTGGAGAACTCGTGCAGCACCCCGTCGATACGGATGCTGGTCACGGCCGCGCCCGGGATGGACGACAGCAGCGTGCGGCGCAGCGAGTTGCCGAGGGTGTATCCGAAGCCCGGCTCGAGCGGCTCGAGCACGAACCGGGAGCGGGTCTCGTTGACCGGCTCCTCGGTCAGGCTGGGACGCTGAGAAATCAGCATTGACCTTCTCCTTTTCTCCCGATGCCCGCCATATGACATCGGTTTTCTTTGTGGTGCCCCCGCAAGGGCCTGTGCGTGCCGCTGCGGAGGTCTTGAGGACGCGCCGCAGTGCCGCCCCGGTGGCTGCTGCGCCACCGGGGCGACCACGGGCTACTTCGAGTACAACTCGACGATCAGCTGCTCCTGCACCGGAACGTCGATCTGCTCCCGCTCCGGAAGCTGGTGCACCAGGATGCGCAGCGTCTCCGGCACCACCTGCAGCCAGCTGGGCACTGGCCGCTCGCCGTAGGCTTCCTTCGCCGCCACGAACGGCAGCATGTTGCGGGACTTGTCGCGGATGTCGATGATGTCGAACTTCGACACCCGGTAGCTGGGGATGTTGACCTTCTTGCCGTTGACCAGGAAGTGGCCGTGGCTGACCAGCTGGCGGGCCTGGCGCCGGGTGCGCGCGATGCCAGCCCGGTAGACCACGTTGTCCAGCCGCGACTCGAGGATCTGCAGCAGGTTCTCACCGGTCTTGCCGGGCTTGCGGTGCGCTTCCTCGTAGTAGCGGCGGAACTGCTTCTCCAGCACGCCGTAGGTGTAGCGAGCCTTCTGCTTCTCCTGCAGCTGCAGCAGGTACTCGCTCTCCTTCACCCGGCCGCGGCCGTGCTGACCGGGCGGGTACGGGCGCCGCTCGAACGCCTTGTCTCCGCCGACCAGGTCGACCTTGAGCCGGCGCGACTTCCGGGTGACAGGTCCGGTGTAACGGGCCATGGTGTGCTACTCCTCCCCTCGCCTCAGACCCGGCGCCGCTTCGGCGGGCGGCAGCCGTTGTGGGGCTGCGGGGTCACGTCCTGGATGTTGCCGACCTCGAGCCCGGCGGCCTGCAGCGAACGGATCGCCGTCTCACGGCCGGAGCCGGGGCCCTTGACGAACACGTCGACCTTCTTCATGCCGTGCTCCTGGGCCTTGCGCGCGGCGTTCTCGGCGGCCATCTGCGCGGCGTACGGCGTGGACTTGCGCGAGCCCTTGAAGCCCACGTGGCCTGCCGACGCCCAGGAGATCACCGCACCGTTGGGGTCGGTGATCGACACGATGGTGTTGTTGAACGTGCTCTTGATGTGCGCGTGTCCGTGCGGGACGTTCTTCTTTTCCTTGCGGCGGCCCTTCTTGGCCCCCGCGCGGGACTTGGGTGGCATGCTTGATGACTCCTAGCGCGAGTTCTCTTGCGAAGCTGCTGCTGCGGCAGCGGCCGCGGCTTCCCGCTGGCCGCGCCGGATGAGGGTGCCTGCGTCGGTGTACAACTGCCGCAGGGCCATCGGCCGCGCGTACAGCGACCGCGGCGACACACAGGTCCCGTAGCGCTGGGCCTGGCCCATGCGCACGATCTTCCTGCCTTGGATGCTCACGGTTACCTGGCCTTCTTCTTCCCTGCGACCGTCTTCTTCGGCCCCTTGCGGGTGCGCGCGTTGGTCTTGGTGCGCTGACCACGCACCGGCAGGCCGCGGCGCCAGCGCAGACCCTCGTAGCATCCGATCTCGATCTTGCGCCGGATGTCCGCCTGCACCTCCCGCCGAAGGTCACCTTCGACGGTGTAGTTGTCCTCGATGTAGCGGCTCAGCTTCGCGATGTCCTCGTCGCTGAGGTCCCGCACCCGGATGTCCGGGTTCAGCCCGGTCGCCGCGATCGTTTCCTTCGAACGCGTACGGCCGATGCCGTAGATGTAGGTCAGCGCGATCTCCAGCCGCTTGTCGCGGGGAAGATCCACGCCGGCGAGTCGTGCCATTGGCGCGGTACTCCTTGTCTGTCGTTCTTCAGGTCTGCTCCCCATCCGCTCCCGGGACCGACTCGCTCGTCAGTCACGCCCGCTTGCGCTTCGGCGTGTCCCGGCCCCGGCCTGAAGTCCGGGGGTCGACCTCGGCGGAACGCCGAGGCAGGCATGGGGAGATGTGTTCAGCTGTCAAATATCTGGCGCTGGTGCGCGGTGATCAGCCCTGACGCTGCTTGTGCCGCAGGTTCTCGCAGATCACCATGATCCGCCCGTGCCGGCGGATCACCCTGCACTTGTCGCAGATCTTCTTGACGCTCGGCCTGACCTTCACGTCTGTCGTCTCCTGCTCGTGCCCTGCTCAACCGCTCACTTGTAGCGGTAGACGATGCGGCCTCTGGACAGGTCGTAGGGCGAAAGCTCCACGACGACTCGGTCTTCGGGCAGGATGCGGATGTAGTGCTGCCGCATCTTGCCGCTGATGTGCGCCAAGACCTTGTGTCCGTTTTCCAACTCGACGCGGAACATCGCGTTGGGAAGCGGTTCGATTACGCGGCCTTCGACCTCGATGGCCCCGTCCTTCTTAGCCATGTCCTCCGCGTTTCGTGATGGTTGAACAGTGTGAAAGTGCGCTTATGATCGACGCACACCGTGCCGCATCCCATGAGCAGATGAAGGCACAAAGGAATGGACGTGGTGAAACGCCAGTCTCCAAGTGTACGCATGTCCGATTCCGCTGTGAAACCGGGGTCACCCTGGGACGATGCCCCAAGGCTCCACGGTCGGCATCCGCGAGCCCTTTCACACCCTGAGTGATCAGTTGACTACTCTGCGGCGCAATTTCGTCCGGGATCGCGCGGAATCAGTGCTTGCCCTGTCATCAACGCACCGGCCTGGCGGATGATTCCCGGCGGCTCAGGCCGCCTTCGGCTCGTCGAGCGCGGTCAGCACCCACGGCCCGTCGTCGGTGACCGCCACCGTGTGCTCCCAGTGCGCGGCCCGTGATCCGTCGACGGTGACCACCGTCCAGCCGTCGTCCAGCTCCTTGGTGTCCGCCGAGCCGCCGGTCAGCATGGGCTCGATGGCCAGCGTGACACCCGGCTCGAGCCGCGGACCGCGACCCGGCTTGCCCACGTTGGGCAGGAACGGATCCATGTGCATTTGCCGCCCGATGCCGTGGCCGCCGTACTCCTCGATCAGCCCGTAGCGGACGCCGTCCCGCTCGCGCGCCTGCCGCGCGGCGGTTTCCACCGCGTGCGAGATGTCGGTCAGGTGACCGCCGGGACGCGCGGCCTCGATCCCCGCCTGCATGGCGGCCTTGGTGGCTTCGGACAGCGCATGATCCGCGTCCGCCACGGAACCGATGCCGACGGTGACCGCCGCGTCGCCGTGCCAGCCGTCCAGGATCGCGCCGCAATCCACCGACAGCAGGTCGCCGTCGGCCAGCACCTGCTTCCGGCTCGGGATCCCGTGCACCACCTGCTCGTTCACCGACGTGCACAGCGAAGCCGGGAAGCCGTGGTAGCCCTTGAACGACGGCACCGCACCGGCGTCGCGAATCGTCTGCTCGGCCAGCTCGTCCAGCTCACCCGTGCTGACCCCGGGCCGCGCGGCCGCCACCACCGCCGCCAGCGTGCGCGCCACCACCAGCCCGGCGGCCCGCATCGCCTCCAGCTCGCCCGGCGTCTTGCGCTCGATGCGCTTGCCACGCCGTTTGCCGAACAACCCGGTCACGACCGCTGCTTGAGCGCTTCCAGCACCCGAGCGGTGACCTCGGCGATCTCGCCCTCACCGTCCACGGTGACCAGCCGATCGGCGTAGTACTCCAGCAGCGGGGCGGTTTCGTCGCGGTACACCTGCTGGCGGTGCCGGATCACGTCCTCGGTGTCGTCGCTGCGGCCGCGCGCCAGCAGCCGCTTCACCAGCTCGTCCTCGTCGACCCGCAGCTCGACCACGGCGTCCAGTTCGTGCCCTGACTCGGCCAGGATGCGCTTGAGCTCCTCGGCCTGCCCGACGTTGCGGGGAAAGCCGTCCAGCAGGAACCCGTTCGCCGCCTCGGGAGACGCCAGCCGCTCGCGCACCATGGCGTTGGTGACCTCGTCCGGCACCAACTTGCCGGAGTCGAGGTACTCCTTGACCTGGCGACCCAGCTCCGTCTCCTGCGCGATGTGCGCGCGGAACAGATCACCGGTGGAGATGTGCGGGATGCCCAGCTCTTCGCTGAGCCGGACCGCCTGCGTTCCCTTGCCGGCTCCCGGAGGGCCGACCAGCACGAGCCGGTTGGTCATCGGAGGAACCCTTCGTAGTTGCGCTGCATCAGCTGGCTCTCGATTTGCTTCACCGTGTCCAGCGCGACACCGACCATGATCAGCACCGCTGTGCCGCCGAACGGGAAGTTCTGGTTGTTGCCCTCACCGGTCAGGTCGAGGAAGAAGTTCGGCAGGATCGCCACGATGCCGAGGTAGATCGACCCCGGAAGGGTGATCCTGTTCAGCACGAAGTGCAGGTATTCGGCGGTCGGCCTGCCGGGCCGGATGCCCGGGATGAAGCCACCGTACTTCTTCATGTCCTCGGCTCGATCGTCCACGTTGAACGTGATCGAGATGTAGAAGTACGTGAAGAAGATGATCAACGCGAAGTAGATGGCGATGTGCACCCAGTTGGACTGGTTGGTGACGTACTCCGCCATCACCCGCTTGAACCAGCTCGTCTCCGTCTCCGGCGTCACCAGCCTGCTGATCAGGTCCGGCAGGTAGAGCAGCGACGAGGCGAAGATGACCGGGATGACGCCCGCCTGGTTCACCTTGATCGGCAGGTAGGTCGACGTGCCGCCGTACATCCGGCGCCCGACCATCCGCTTGGCGTACTGCACCGGGATGCGGCGCTGGCCCTGCTCGACGAACACCACGCTGGAGATGATCGCCAGCACGAACACGCACACCACGGCGAACACCGCGCCACCCTGGTTGCTCAGGATGATCTCGCCCTCGATCGGGATGCGGGCGGCGATGTTCAGGAAGATCAGCAGCGACATGCCGTTGCCGATGCCGCGCTCGGTGATCAGCTCACCCATCCACATCATCACCGCGGTGCCCGCGGTCATGGTCAGCACGATCAACGCGGTGGATCCCACGCTGCTGTCCGGAATGACGTCCTGCGGGCAGTTGGCGAACATGCCCCCGCGGGTCGCCAACGCGATCACACCGGTGGCCTGCAGGACGGCCAGCGCGATGGTCAGGTACCTGGTGTACTGGGTGAGCTTGTTCTGCCCGGCCTGGCCTTCCTTCTTCAGCTCCTCGAAGCGCGGGATGACCACGGTGAGCAGCTGGACGATGATGCTCGCCGTGATGTACGGCATGATCCCGGTCGAGAAGATGGACAGCTGCAGCAGCGCCCCGCCGCTGAACAGGTTCAGCAGAGAGAAGACGCCCTGTTCCCCTTGATCGGGCTGGCAGGCCTGGACCGCCTCGTACGACACACCGGGAGCCGGGGTCACCGCGCCGACCCGGTACAGCACCACGATCATCAGGGTAAAGAGGATCTTCTTGCGCAGGTCTGGCGTCGCGAGAGCCGAGCGAATGACGCTGAGCACGCGGGGGACCTCCTGTTGCATCGTCGGTACGGCCCGACGATGGGCTCGGCCGCCGGTGGCGCCGGCGGATGTCTGGACTACTGGTGTCGTGCGGCGCACGGGCACGCCAGAGAGCGCAACGTGGCACTTCGGCCCCGCTGGGCTTCCGCGAAGCCTAACAGCCCTGCGAAACCCAGCTGCCCGCCAGGGCGGATTTCCCGACGAAAGTCAGCTGGCTCACCGGCATGCCGTACCCGTCGTGTGCACACCCTCTGACGAGTCAACCCCTGCTCACAGCGTCCTTGGCGCCGTGACCAGGGGTTGACTGCCTCCGGCTGGTTACAGCGTGGTGGCGCTGCCACCAGCGGCGCTGAGCTTCTCCTTGGCGGACGCGGAGAACTTGTGCGCCGTGACGTCCAGCTTGACGTCGCCGACCTCACCGTCTCCGAGCACCTTGACCAGGCTGTTCTTCCGCACCAGGCCGGCCTGCACCAGGTCGTCGACGCCGATCTGGCCGCCCTGCGGGAACGCCTTGACGATGTCGCCGATGTTGACCGGCTGGTACTCGACGCGGAACCGGTTGTTGAAGCCACGCAGCTTCGGCAGCCGCATGTGGATGGGCATCTACCCACCCTCGAAACCGGCAGGCACCTGCTTGCGTGCCTTGGTGCCCTTGGTACCGCGGCCGGCGGTCTTGCCCTTGCCCGAGCCGTCACCCCGGCCGACGCGGACCTTGTCCCGCTTCGCACCGGGTGCCGGCCGCAGGTGGTGGACCTTGATGGCCATGGCTACTTGACCTCCTCAACAACCACGAGGTGGCGCACGGTGTGCACCAGGCCGCGCACCTCGGGGCTGTCCTCACGCACCACGGACTGCCGGATCTTGCGCAACCCGAGGGTGCGCAGCGAGTCCCGGTGGTTCTTCTTGGTGCCGATCGTGCTTCTTACCTGGGTGATCTTCAGCTTGGCCACGTCACACCCCCTGCCCCGCCATGGTGCGCAGCATGCGAGCCGGGGCGACGTCCTCCAGCGGCAGGCCGCGGCGGGCGGCCACCTCCTCCGGACGCTGCAGGCTCTTCAGCGCCGCCACCGTGGCGTGCACGATGTTGATCGCGTTGTCGCTGCCCAGCGACTTGCTCAGCACGTCGTGGACGCCCGCGCACTCCAGCACGGCACGCACCGGGCCACCGGCGATCACACCGGTACCGGGGCTGGCCGGGCGCAGCAGGACCACGCCGGCCGCAGCCTCGCCCTGCACCGGGTGCGGAATGGTGCTGCCGATGCGCGGCACCTCGAAGAAGTTCTTCTTCGCCTCTTCCACGCCCTTGGCGATGGCCGCGGGAACTTCCTTGGCCTTGCCGTAGCCGACGCCGACCTTCCCGTCGCCGTCGCCGACGACGACCAGCGCGGTGAAGCTGAACCGCCGGCCACCCTTGACGACCTTGGCGACGCGGTTGATCGCGACCACACGCTCGAGGTGCGGGTTCTTCTCCTGGGCCGCCCCGCCACGGCCACCGTCACGACGGTCCCGCCGCTCCCGGCGCTCGCGGTCGCCGGAGCCCGACCCGCCGCCTTGCCGTGTACGTCCCGGCATCAGGCTTTCCTTCCGTTGTCGTTGACCTGCATCAGAACTTCAACCCCGCCTCGCGTGCCGCGTCGGCAAGGGCGGCTACCCGTCCGTGGTAGTCGTGACCGCCCCGGTCGAACACCACCGCGGTGATGCCCGCCGCCTTGGCGCGCTGGGCGACCAGCTCGCCCACCTTGGCGGCCTTGGCCTTCTTGTCGCCTTGCACCGCACGCACGTCCGGCTCGATGGACGAGGCCGCGGCCAGCGTGTGACCGGCGATGTCGTCGATCACCTGCACGTGGATGTGCCGCGACGTCCGCTTCACGTTCAGCCGCGGACGCTCCGGCGTGCCCTTGACCTTCTTGCGCAGCCGCGCGTGGCGCCGCGCCAGGGCCAAGCGGCGGCGGGTGGACACGTCCCTGCCGACGGGCGTGCGCTTCGTTGTCGCCTGCTGTGTCGCTGCCATCACTTACCCGTCTTTCCGGCCTTGCGGCGGATGCGCTCACCCGCGTACCGCACGCCCTTGCCCTTGTACGGATCGGGGCGCCGCAGCCGGCGAATGACCGCCGCGACCTGGCCGACCTTCTGCTTGTCGATGCCGGAGACCGAGAACTTCGTCGGCGACTCGACCTTGAACGTGATGCCCTCCGGCGCCTTGATCAGCACCGGGTGGCTGTAGCCGAGCGAGAACTCCAGGTCGGAGCCCTTGGCCTGGACCCGGTACCCGACGCCGTGGATCTCCATCTTCTTCTCGTAGCCCTCGGTGACGCCGATGATCAGGTTGTTCACCAGGGTCCGCGTCAGCCCGTGCAGCGCACGGCTCTGCCGCTCGTCGTCCGGCCTGGTCACCCGGAGCGTGCCGTCCTCGGCCTTGCTCACCTTGATCGGCTCGGCGACGGTGTGCGTCAGCGTGCCCTTCGGGCCCTTCACGGTGACCTGCTGGCCGGAGATCGTGACGTCGACGCCGGAGGGGATGGCGATCGGCTGCTTGCCAATACGGGACATCGTGCCTTCCTCCCCTCTCACCACACGTAGGCGAGGACTTCCCCGCCAACGCCGTTGCGCTTCGCCTGCCGGTCGGTCTGCAGACCGGAGGACGTGGAGATGATCGCCACACCGAGGCCACCGAGCACGCTCGGCAGCTCGGTGGACTTCGCGTAGACCCGAAGGCCGGGCTTGGACACCCGGCGCAGACCCGCGATGCTGCGCTCACGGTTCGGGCCGTACTTCAACTTCACGACCAGGTTCTTGTGCTTGTCCCCCTGCTCGGTGCGGTAGTCCGCGATGTAACCCTCGCGCTTGAGGATCTCCGCGATGTTCTCCTTGAGCTTGGAGTGCGGCACCACGACCTCGTCGTGATAAGCCGAGTTGGCATTGCGCAGACGCGTCAAGAAGTCTGCGATCGGGTCGGTCATCGTCATGATGAGCCTGTCAACCTTTCTCACCTGGTTCCCGGCGTTGCCTCCGGGCCTGTGGCGATCTCGAAGTCGTCGTCTTACCAGCTGGACTTGCTCACGCCCGGCAGCTCGCCGCGGTGCGCCATCACGCGCAGGCACACCCGGCACAGGCCGAACTTCCGGTACACCGAGCGCGGCCGACCGCACCGCTGACACCGGGTGTAGGCCCGCACGCGAAACTTCGGCTTGCGCTTCGCCTTGGCGATCAGTGCCTTCTTGGCCATGGGATCAGCTCTCCTTGAACGGGAAGCCGAGGTGCTTGAGCAGCGCACGGCCTTCCTCGTCGTTGTTCGCGGTGGTCACCACGGTGACGTCCATGCCCCGCTGCCGGTCGATCGAGTCCGGGCTGATCTCGTGGAACATCGACTGCTCGGTCAGGCCGAACGTGTAGTTGCCGTGCCCGTCGAACTGCTTCGGCGACAGCCCACGGAAGTCCCGGATACGCGGCAGTGCGATGGTCAGCAGCCGGTCCAGGAACTCCCACATGCGGTCCCCGCGCACCGTGACCCTGGCCCCGATCGGCATGCCGGCACGCAGCTTGAACTGCGCGATCGACTTACGCGCCCGCCGGATCTCCGGCCGCTGGCCGGTGATCGCCGCCAGGTCGTTGATGGCGCCCTGGATCAGCTTCGAGTCGCGAGCGGCGTCACCGACGCCCATGTTCACCACGACCTTGGTGACCGTGGGGATCTGGTGCACGTTGGTGTAGCCGAACTCGCGCTGCAGCGCTGGCCTGATTTCTTCCCGGTAGCGCACCTTCAGCCGGGGCGCGACCTTCTCAACGGTTGCCGTCATCAGATTTCCTCACCGGTGGTCCGGGCGATGCGCACCTTCTTGCCGTCCTCGGTGAAGCGGTAACCGACGCGCGTGGGCTTGCCGTTGGAGTCCACCAGCATCACGTTGGAGACGTGGATCTTCGCCTCCTGGGTGATGATGCCGCCGGTCTGCCCACCGCGCTGGGTCTGGCTGATGCGCGTGTGCTTCTTGACCCGGTTCACGCCTTCCACGATCACCTTGTTCTCGCGCGGGAAGGCCTGGATGACCTTGCCCTTGGCGCCCTTGTCCTTGCCGGAGATGACGAGAACCGTGTCGCCCTTCTTGATCTTCATCTACAGCACCTCCGGTGCCAGCGAGATGATCTTCATGAACTTACGGTCTCGCAGCTCGCGGCCGACCGGGCCGAAGATACGGGTGCCGCGCGGCTCGTTGTCGTTGTTGCGGATGAGCACCGCGGCGTTCTCGTCGAACCTGATGTACGAGCCGTCCGGACGACGCTTTTCCTTCTTGGTACGCACCACGACCGCGCGCACCACGTCGCCCTTCTTCACGTTGGCGCCAGGGATGGCGTCCTTGACCGTGGCCACGATGATGTCGCCGATGCTCGCGTACCGGCGGCCGGAACCACCGAGCACGCGGATGGTCAGGATCTCCTTGGCACCCGTGTTGTCGGCGACCCGCAGCCGTGACTCCTGCTGAATCATTTCGCCTTCTCCACGATCTTCACCAGCCGCCAGCGCTTGGTGGCCGACAGCGGGCGGGTCTCCATGATCACGACGCGGTCGCCGATGCCCGCGGTGTTCTCCTCGTCGTGCGCCTTGACCTTCTTGGTCGAGCGCACGATCTTGCCGTACAGCGGGTGCTTCTTGCGGTCCTCGAGTTCGACCACGATGGTCTTGTCCATCCGGTCGGACACGACGTAGCCCTCACGCACCTTGCGGAAGTTCCGGCCCGAGGCCGGGTTCTGCACAGGCTGCTTGGCGACCGCCTCCGCCTTGTCGCTCATGCCTTCGCTTCCTCTCCGACCTCGTCATCTTCCGGGGCGACCGACAGACCGAGCTCGCGCTCGCGCATCACCGTGTAGATCCTGGCGATGTCCGAGCGGACCGTCCGCAGCCTGCGGTTGTTCTCCAACTGACCGGTGGCCATCTGGAAGCGCAGGTTGAACAGCTCCTCCTTGGCCTCCTTCAGACGGAGCACCAGCTCCTCGGTGGTGAGCTCACGCAGCTCGGACGCAGACGTTCCTGCGGCCATTCAGAACTCACTTCCTTCCCGAGAAACGATGCGGCACTTCATCGGCAGCTTGTGGATCGCCCGACGCAGCGCCTCGCGGGCCACCGCCTCGTTCGGGTAGGTCATCTCGAACATGACCCGGCCCGGCTTGACGTTGGCCACCCACCACTCCGGCGAACCCTTACCGGAACCCATACGGGTCTCGGCGGGCTTCTTGGTCAGCGGGCGGTCGGGGAAGATGTTGATCCAGATCTTGCCGCCACGCTTGATGTGCCTGGTCATGGCGATACGCGCGGCCTCGATCTGCCGGTTGGTGACGTACGCGTGCTCCAGAGCCTGGATGCCGTACTCGCCGAAGTGCACCTTCGTGCCGCCCTTGGCCATACCCTTGCGCCGCGGGTGGTGCTGCTTGCGGTGAGCCACCTTGCGCGGAATCAGCATGGCTCAGCCCTCCGTCTTCTTCTCAGCCGCCGGCTCCGCCGCTGCGGGCGCAGCAGCCTCGGCGGCGGCACTGTCGGCCTTCTGGCTGTCGGCAGCCTGCGCCGCCTGCGCCTGGGCAGGTGCCGCGGCAGGCGCGGGCCTGCGCCGCGACGGGCGCTCCCGCCGCTGGGCACGCTCGGCCGCCTGCGCCTCACGTTCGGCCTTGGCCTTCAGCCCGCCGACGAGATCGCCCTTGTAGATCCACACCTTCACGCCGATCCGGCCGAACGTGGTGCGGGCCTCGAAGAACCCGTAGTCCATGTCGGCACGCATCGTCTGCAGCGGCACCCGGCCGTCCCGGTAGTGCTCCGACCGGGACATCTCGGCGCCGCCGAGGCGCCCGGAGCACTGCACCTTGATGCCCTTGACCAGCGGCGACCGCATCGACGTCTGGATCGCCTTGCGCATGGCGCGGCGGAACGCGACACGGTTGGACAGCTGCTCGGCGATGCCCTGCGCCACCAGCTGGGCGTCCGCCTCGGGGTTCTTCACCTCGAGGATGTTCAGCTGCACCTGCTTGCCGGTGAGCTTCTCCAGCGAGGCACGGATCCGGTCGGCCTCCGCGCCGCGGCGGCCGATCACGATGCCCGGCCGCGCGGTGTGGATGTCCACCCGGACGCGGTCGCGGGTCCGCTCGATCTCCACCTTGGAGATGCCTGCCCGCTCCATGCCCGCGGTCAGCAGGTCGCGGATCTTGACGTCCTCACCGACGTACTCGGCGTACTGCTTGTCGGCGTACCAGCGCGACTTCCAGCCGGTGGTGATGCCGAGCCGGAAACCGTGCGGGTTGATCTTCTGGCCCACTACCGGCCACCTGCCTTCTTCTTAGCCTGCTTCGGTCGGGACTCGACAACCACCGTGATGTGGCTGGTCCGCTTGCGGATCCGGTACGCACGGCCCTGCGCACGCGGGCGAATCCGCTTCAGGGTCGGACCCTCGTCGGCCGTCACGCTCTTCAACCACAGGGTCTCCGGGTCGAGCCCGAGGTTGTTCTCGGCGTTCGCCGCGGCGCTCTGGATGACCTTCGCCAGCTGGTAGCTGGCCGCCTGCGGCGCGTACTTCAGGACCGCCAGGGCGTCGGCGACGCTGCGGCCCTTGATCAGCTCGATCACCCGGCGCACCTTCGTCGGCGAATCCCGGACGAAACGAGCCCGCGCGACAGCCGTCGGCAGCTCCTGCGCCTCGGCCGCGTTCGTTGGGGCGTTCATCGTTGCTTCCAATCCCTCTTAGCGCCTACGCGACTTGCGGTCTTCTTTCACGTGACCCTTGAAGGTCCTGGTCGGGGCGAACTCGCCGAGCTTGTGCCCCACCATGTGCTCGGTGATGTACACCGGCACGTGCTTGCGGCCGTCGTGCACCGCGATGGTGTGGCCGATCATGTCCGGTATGATCGTCGACCGGCGGGACCAGGTCTTGATCACCGTCTTCTTGTTCGCCTCGTTCAGCGCGTCCACCTTCTTGAGCAGGTGGTCGTCCACGAACGGGCCCTTTTTCAGGCTGCGTGGCATCTCGAACTCCTTCCTCCTGCTCAGCGACGCTTACCGGTCTTACGACGGCGAACGATCATGCGGTCGGACGGCTTGCGGCGGCGAGTACGCCCTTCCGGCTTGCCGTTCGGGTTCACCGGGTGACGGCCACCGGAGGTACGGCCCTCACCACCACCGTGCGGGTGGTCCACCGGGTTCATCACGACACCGCGGACGCTCGGGCGCTTGCCGCGCCACCGGTTGCGGCCGGCCTTGCCCCAGTTGATGTTGGCGTGGTCGGCGTTGCCGACCTCACCGACCGTGGCCCGGTTGCGCACGTCCACGTTCCGGATCTCGCCGGACGGCATGCGCAGCTGCGCGTACGGGCCCTCCTTGGCCACCAGCTGCACGCTGGCGCCCGCGGCCCGGGCGATCTTGGCGCCGCCACCCGGGCGCAGCTCGATGGCGTGCACCACCGTGCCGACCGGGATGTTGCGCAGCGGCAGGTTGTTGCCCGGCTTGATGTCCGCGGACGGGCCGGACTCCACCACGTCGCCTTGCTTGAGCCGGTTCGGCGCGATGATGTAGCGCTTCTCGCCGTCGGCGTAGTGCAGCAGCGCGATCCGGGCGGACCGGTTCGGGTCGTACTCGATGTGCGCGACCTTGGCGGGCACGCCGTCCTTGTCGGCGCGCCGGAAGTCGATCAGCCGGTACGCCCGCTTGTGACCGCCACCCTTGTGCCGGGTGGTGATCTTGCCCGAGGAGTTGCGGCCGCCGGTCTTGCTCAGCGGCACCAGCAACGACTTCTCCGGTCGGCTGCGGGTGATCTCGGCGAAGTCCGCCACACTCGCGCCACGGCGACCGGGGGTCGTCGGCTTGTACTTGCGAATACCCATTGTTGAACCCCTACGCCGTTGAGCCGAAGATCTCGATCGGCTTGCTGTCCGCCGACAGCGTCACGATCGCGTGCTTACGGTCCTTGCGCTTGCCGTAGCCGTACCGGGTGCGCTTGCGCTTGCCCGGCCGGTTCAGCGTGTTCACCTTGACGACCTTGACGTCGAAGATCTTCTCGACGGCGATCTTGATCTGCGTCTTGTTCGCGTCCGGCGCCACCTCGAAGGTGTACTTCTTGTCCTCCAGCAAGCCGTAGGACTTCTCCGAGATGACCGGCTTGATCAGGATGTCGCGGTAGTCCGGGATGCTGATCGCGCTCACTGCTCGTCACGCCCTTCCACTTCGCTCGAGCGGGCGGTGGCCTTGGCGCTCTTGCCCTTGGCCGGGCCGGAGAGGAACACGTCCAGCGCAGCCTTGGTGAACACCACGTCGTCGTTGACCAGCACGTCGTAGGTGTTGAGCTGGTCCGGGGTGATCAGGTGCACGTTCGGCAGGTTGCGCGCGGACAGGAAGCCCAGCTCGTCGTCGCGGTGCAGCACGAGCAGCACCCGCTCCGCGTCGGTGACCGCGGCCAGCGCGGCCTTGGCCGCCTTGGTCGACGGCTTCTCCCCGGTGACCAGCTCGGTCACCACGTGCACCTGGCCGGCGCGCGCCCGGTCGGAGAGGGCACCGCGCAGCGCGGCCTTCTTCATCTTCTTCGGAGTGCGCTGGTCGTACTTGCGCGGCGTGGGGCCGTGCACGACGCCACCACCGGCGAACTGCGGCGCCCGGATGGAGCCCTGGCGGGCCCGGCCGGTGCCCTTCTGCCGGTACGGCTTGCTGCCGCCGCCGCGGACCTCGCCGCGGGTCTTGGTGTCGTGCGTGCCCTGCCGAGCCGCGGCTAGCTGCGCCGTCACCACCTGGTGCATCAGCGCCACGTTGGCCTGCACGTCGAAGATCTCGGCGGGCAGCTCGACCGTGCCCGACTTCTTGCCCTCAGGGGTCTTGATGTCCACGGTGGTGGTCATTCGGCGGCACCGCCCTTCACGGAACTGCGGACGAACACCAGGCCGCCCCGCGGGCCCGGAACCGCGCCCTTGATCAGCAGCAGGCCCTCGTCGGCCTTGACGTCGTGCACGGTCAGGCCGAGCGTGGTCACCCGCTGGTGGCCCATCCGGCCGGCCATCCGCATGCCCTTGAACACCCGGCCCGGGGTGGCGCAGCCACCGATCGAACCCGGCGCGCGGTGCTTGGCCTGGTTGCCGTGGCTGGCCCCCTGGCCGCGGAAGCCGTGCCGCTTCATCACACCGGCGTAGCCCTTGCCCTTGCTGGTGCCGGTCACGTCGACCTTGCTGCCCGCGGTGAAGATGTCGGCGGTGATCTCCTGGCCGACCTCGTAGTTCTCCGCGTCGGTGGTGCGCAGCTCGGCCAGGTGGCGCTTGGGCGCCACTCCCGCCTTCTCGAAGTGGCCGGCCAGCGGCGAGTTCACCACCCAGTTGCGCACCTTGCGCGCGGGCTTACCGGACTTGCGCAGCTCGCGACGCGCCGACGGGCTGTTCACCTTGCGCGGGTCGACGTCGCCGTAGGCCAGCTGCACCGCGGTGTAGCCGTCCTTGTCCTTGGTCCGGATCTGGGTCACCACGTTCGGCCCCGCCTTGACGACGGTGACCGGGACCACCCGGTTCTTCTCGTCGAAGACCTGGGTCATACCGAGCTTGGTGCCCAGGATCCCCTTCACTTGCCTGTCAGACATGTCGCTGAGGCCCTCACTGGATGTTCACGTCGACGCTGGCGGGCAGGTCGATGCGCATCAGCGCGTCGACCGTCTTCGGCGTCGGGTCGACGATGTCGATCAGCCGCTTGTGCGTACGCATCTCGAAGTGCTCGCGCGAGTCCTTGTACTTGTGCGGCGAGCGGATGACGCAGTAGACGTTCTTCTCGGTCGGCAACGGCACCGGCCCGACCACGCTCGCCCCGGTGCGCGTGACCGTCTCCACGATCTTGCGCGCACTCGAGTCGATGGCCTCGTGGTCGTAGGCCTTCAGCCGGATGCGGATCTTCTGTCCCGCCATGGTGGCAGCCCGTTCCTTCGTATCGTTTCCGCTGGTCAACGGCTTGCGCTCCGGTCCACGCGGTCGGGTGTGTCGCGCTTGTGGGACACAGACCGGGGCACAACAGTCGTCGTTGCGGGTGGTCTTGTTGCGCGGGCCGCCGATGCAGCGGCCCAATGGCTTGCGGATCAGCCGCAATCCCTTGGCAGGTACTCACGCCGGAGCGGCCGATTTGCACAATCGGCCGCTCCCACGTCGAGCAACCCGTCTAGTGTTGCACAGGCGATTTCACGCCCGCACACCGGGGGGCGGTTTGGCCTGGCCAGCACGGTGAAACCGGCCCCCAGCGCGCTGAGGCGGTCACCGCCTTCCGCGAACGCTTCCGAGCACGGATGCCGTTCGCGTCAGCGCAGCGACCGCCTCAGCCGGGAAATCACTTGATGATCTTGGTCACCTGGCCGGCGCCGACGGTGCGGCCACCCTCACGGATGGCGAACCGCAGGCCCTCGTCCATCGCGACCGGCTGGATCAGCTTGACCTGCAGGGTGGTGTTGTCACCCGGCATCACCATCTCGGTGCCCTCGGGCAGCGTCACCACACCGGTCACGTCGGTGGTGCGGAAGTAGAACTGCGGACGGTAGTTGGTGAAGAACGGCGTGTGCCGGCCACCCTCGTCCTTGCTCAGGATGTAGACCTGGCACTCGAACTCGGTGTGCGGGGTGGTGGTGCCGGGCTTGGTCACGACCTGACCACGCTCGACCTCCTCACGCTTCACACCACGCAGCAGCAAGGCGGCGTTGTCACCGGCCTGACCCGAGTCGAGCATCTTGTTGAACATCTCGATCGAGGTCACCGTGGTCTTCAGCGTCTTCTCGCGGATACCGACGACCTCGACCTCTTCGTTCAGCTTGATCTCACCGCGCTCGATACGGCCGGTGACGACCGTACCGCGACCGGTGATGGTGAAGACGTCCTCGATCGGCATCAGGAACGGCTTGTCGATCTCACGCACCGGGTCCGGCACGTTCTCGTCGACCGCCTCCATCAGCTCGAGCACGCTCTTGGTCCACTCCGGGTCGCCCTCCAGTGCCTTCAGGCCGGAGACCTTGATCACCGGGGCGTCGTCACCCGGGAAGTCGTACTCGTTGAGCAGCTCCCGGACCTCCAGCTCGACCAGCTCGAGGATCTCCGGGTCGTCGACCATGTCGGCCTTGTTCAGCGCCACCACGATGTAGGGGACGCCGACCTGGCGGGCAAGCAGCACGTGCTCCTTGGTCTGCGGCATCGGGCCGTCGGTCGCGGCGACCACCAGGATCGCGCCGTCCATCTGGGCGGCACCGGTGATCATGTTCTTGATGTAGTCCGCGTGACCGGGGGCGTCCACGTGCGCGTAGTGCCGCTTCTCGGTCTGGTACTCGACGTGCGAGATGTTGATCGTGATACCGCGCTGCTTCTCTTCCGGCGCGTTGTCGATCTGGTCGAACGCCCTCGACTCGTTCAGGTCCGGGTACTTGTCGTGCAGCACCTTGGTGATCGCCGCGGTCAGCGTGGTCTTGCCGTGGTCGACGTGACCAATGGTGCCGATGTTGACGTGCGGCTTGCTCCGCTCGAACTTGGCCTTGCCCACTGGAATGTCCTCCTGGACTGTTTTCGACTTGCGTTGCTTTTGGTCGTAGTGCGGACCCTGGGGAGACCCCATGCCCGCGGGCGGCGGGGACTACTCCCCGGTCGCCTTCGCGATGATTTCCTTCGCCACGTTCTGCGGAACCTCGGCGTAGGAATCGAATTGCATGGAGTAGTTCGCGCGGCCCTGGGTCTTCGACCGAAGGTCGCCCACGTACCCGAACATCTCCGACAGCGGCACCTGTGCCCTCACGACACGGACGCCCGCGCGCTCGTCCATGGCCTGGATCTGACCACGACGGGCGTTCAAGTCACCGATGACGTCGCCCATGTACTCCTCGGGCGTGGTCACCTCGACCGCCATCATCGGCTCGAGCAGCACCGGCTTCGCCAGCTTCGCGGCCTCTTTCAAGGCCATCGAACCTGCGACCTTGAAGGCCATCTCCGAAGAGTCGACCTCGTGGTACGCACCGTCCAACAGGGTCACCTTCAACCCGACCAGCGGGTATCCGGCCAGCACGCCGTACTGCATGGCGTCCTGCACACCGGCGTCCACCGACGGGATGTACTCCTTCGGGATGCGGCCACCGGTGACCTTGTTGTCGAACTCGTACAGCGCACCGTCCGCGGACGAGGTGTCCAGCGGCTCGAGCGAGATGATGACCCGCGCGAACTGCCCGGCACCACCGGTCTGCTTCTTGTGCGTGTACTCGTACCGCTCCACGGTCTTGCGGATCGTCTCGCGGTAGGCGACCTGCGGCTTACCGATGTTCGCCTCGACCTTGAAGTCGGACTTCATCCGGTTCACCAGCACCTCGAGGTGCAGCTCGCCCATCCCCGAGATGATCGTCTGGCCGGTCTCCTCGTCCTGCTTGACCTGGAACGTCGGATCCTCTTCGGCCAGCTTCTGAATCGCCGTGGACAGCTTGTCCTGGTCGGCTTTCGTCTTCGGCTCGATCGCCACCTCGATGACCGGCTCGGGGAACGTCATCGACTCGAGCACGATCGGGTTCTGCGGGTCGGCCAGCGTGTCGCCGGTGGTGGTGTCCTTCAGGCCCTGCACCGCGTAGATGTGGCCGGCCCTGGCGATGTCGACCGGGTTCTCCTTGTTGGAGTGCATCTGGAACATCTTCCCGATGCGCTCCTTGCGGTCCTTGGTCGCGTTGACGACCGAGGCACCCGAGTCGATCTGGCCCGAGTAGACCCGGATGTAGGTGAGCTTGCCGAAGTACGGGTGCGACATGATCTTGAACGCGAGCGCGGCGAACGGCTCGTCGCTCGACGGCTTGCGGCTCGCCGGCGTCTCACCGTCCTGCAGCACGCCCTCGATGCTGGGGATGTCCAGCGGCGACGGCAGGTAGTCGATCACCGCGTCCAGCATCGGCTGCACGCCCTTGTTCTTGAACGCCGAGCCGCACAGCACCGGGTAGACCTCTTGCGCGATGGTGAGCTTGCGGATGCCGCGCTTGATCTCGGCGGGCGTCAGCTCCTCGCCGCCGAAGTACTTCTCCATCAGCTCGTCGTCGGTCTCGGCGACCGCCTCGATGAGCTGCTCCCGGTACTCGGCGGCCTGCTCGGCCAGCTCCGCCGGGATCTCCTCGATCTCGTAGTCCTGGCCCTTGCGGACCTCACCGCGCCAGGTCAGCGCGCGCATCTCGACCAGGTCGATGACACCCTGGAAGTCGTTCTCCGCGCCGATCGGCAGCTGGATCACCAGCGGACGGGCGGCCAGCCGCTCCTGGATGGTCCGCACCGAAAAGAAGAAGTCCGCGCCCAGCTTGTCCATCTTGTTGATGAAGCAGATGCGCGGCACGTTGTACTTGTCCGCCTGGCGCCAGACCTGCTCGGACTGCGGCTCGACCCCCTCCTTGCCGTCGAACACCGCGACCGCGCCGTCCAACACGCGCAGGTTGCGCTCCACCTCGACGGTGAAGTCGACGTGGCCGGGGGTGTCGACGAGGTTGATCTGGTGGTCGTTCCAGAAGCAGGTGGTAGCAGCCGAGGTGATGGTGATCCCTCGCTTCTGCTCCTCCTCCATCCAGTCCATCGTCGCGGCGCCGTCGTGCACCTCGCCGATCTTGTAGTTGATGCCGGTGTAGAACAGGATCCGCTCGGTGGTCGTGGTCTTGCCGGCATCGATGTGCGCCATGATGCCGATGTTGCGGACCTTGCTCAGGTCGGTCAGCACGTCGCGTGCCATCGAAAAAACCCCTTGTCGGTAAGCGTGTGGGTTCCGACCTACGCGGGTGGGCGCGGGCCGGTGCCGGCCGTCACCAGCGGTAGTGCGCGAACGCCTTGTTCGATTCGGCCATCTTGTGGGTGTCTTCGCGCCGCTTCACGCTCGCGCCAAGACCGTTGCTGGCGTCCAGCAACTCGTTCTGCAGCCGCTCGACCATCGTCTTCTCGCGGCGCGCCCGCGCGTACGTCACGATCCAGCGCAGCGCCAGCGTGGTGGCACGCCCCGGCTTGACCTCGATCGGCACCTGGTAGGTGGCGCCACCCACGCGGCGGCTCTTCACCTCGATGGACGGCTTGACGTTGTCCAGCGCCCGCTTGAGGGTCACCACCGGGTCGGTACCGGTCTTCTCCCGGCAGCCCTCCAGCGCCTGGTAGACGATGCGCTCGGCGAGCGAGCGCTTGCCGTCCTTGAGCACCTTGTTGATCAGCTGGCTGACCAACGGGGAGTCGTAAACCGGGTCGTTGATCACTGGCCGTTTGGGGGCCGGTCCCTTACGAGGCATCAGCCCTTCTCCTTCTTCGCGCCGTACCGGCTGCGCGCCTGCTTGCGGTTCTTCACGCCCTGCGTGTCGAGTGCGCCGCGGATGATCTTGTAGCGAACACCGGGGAGGTCCTTCACCCGGCCGCCACGCACGAGCACCATCGAGTGCTCCTGCAGGTTGTGGCCTTCGCCGGGGATGTAGGCAGTGACCTCGATGCCGCTGGTCAGCTTCACGCGAGCGACCTTGCGCAGCGCCGAGTTCGGCTTCTTCGGGGTCGTGGTGTACACGCGCGTGCAGACGCCGCGCCGCTGGGGGCTCCCCTTCAGCGCCGCGGTCTTCTGCTTGGCGGCCTTGTCCTGGCGGCCCTTCCGGACCAGCTGCTGGATCGTGGGCAATGGACCAGCTTTCTTCTCGTGTTGCTACTGCTCGCGTCTGTCTTGTCTTCGTCTCGCCCGGTCCCCGAGGTCGGGCGTGTCGCCCGGCGACAAGGCACACAAGCCCTGCAACTGCTCCATCGGGTTGGCCGAGGATTGTCGCTCCGCCTGGCCGGACACGTTGCTGGCAACGTGTATGACGAGCACACGGAGCAGCCCGACAACGTCGGGCACAGACGTCAAAGATACTCGCCTGTTTTCAGGCTCCACAATCGGGGGTGGTCTTGGCGCATCCGACCGCGCACGGCGCCAGCCACCGCCTCCTTGTACTTCAAGGTGTACCCGCTCGGCCGACCCACGTCAACGAGCGCCACGGGCTGGGCGGGTCTCGGCGACGACGAAACACCGGCGCAGTCCGGGCACGTGAGGCCGTGAAGCGCCTGCCGCGGTCTGCCGAGCCGTCCCGGCACTGGCGGCTCCATACCCACAGGCGTGACCGTCCGACCCTGCCGCGCTCAGTACGGCACCCACCGACCCGGCCCGACACCACCGAACCCAGCCGAACACTGCCAAACGACCACCAGATACTGCCGCACCAAAGGCTCCGGCTCTGCTTGCCGTATGGCACAGACGCCCGACCACCGCACACGAACAACAACAGCCGGACACATGCCGATCCCCCGCCTCCGCCGAGCCGCCCCCACGCGCAACCCCCACAGGCGTGACCGTCCGACCCTGCCGCGCTCAGTACGACACCCGCCGACCCGACCGGACACCACCGAACCCAGCCGGACACATGCCGATCCCCGGCGGCCTGGCCGTGTGGATCGGCACGCTGCTGGGTGCAGCCGCCGGACATGGCGGTCCCCCGCCGCCCAAGCAGGCGAACCCGTGCAGCCTCGCACGCCCGAGCACGGTGAAATCCGCCGAACGAGCCCCGCGAACGCCGGGAGTGCACCATGATGGGCACAACCACAGCCGTCGACTTCAGGTGAGGGGTTCGCCGTGTCAGCCGAGATGGAGCAGCTGCTGAAGGAGTTCGAGAAGTTCCAGTCGAGAATCCAGCAGGCGCAGCAGCAGTTCGCCGGGCTGGAACGCATGAAGGAAGAACTCGGCGAGCTCGAGTCGGTGGCGACCTCTCCGGACGGGTCGATCCGCGTGGTGGCGGGCCCCGGCGGCGCCATCAAGGACATCCAGCTGAGCCAGGAGGCGCTGCGCCAGCAGGCCAGCTCGCTGTCGGCCGGCATCATGGCGACGCTCAACCGTGCGGTGGCCGCCGCGGCGCGCAAGCAGGCGAAGGTGGTGGAGTCGCACATGGGCGACATGGGCGGCGCCATCAGCGAGCAGGTCCTGCAGGCACAGGCCGAGGCGTTCGGCGTCTCGGTGGAGGAACTGCGCAGGGCCGACGAAGAGCCAGCCCCGACGACGCCCGCCGGGCAGCCGCAGGAGATGCAGTTCGGGCCGACGGACGAGCCGGCGCCGGAGCCGTCCCGTCCGGAGCCGCCGCGTCCGCAGGCGCCGCCACGCCCAGCTCCACCGCCGAGCGCCCCGGGCCCGTACGGCGCCGGCCCGACCCAGGGCCGTCCCGCAGGCCCGCCGCCGCAGCAGCGTCCGCCCGCTCCACCACGCCGCCGCGTCGTGGACTTCGACGACGACGAGGAAGAAGGTTTCGGCTCGGTCTTCGAGCGCTGAGCCCGAGCCCAGCCAGGCCGGGCCGGTTCCGGGTACCGAGCCGACGCCGCCGACGACCAGGCGCGTAGCGGCTCACTTACCCTGCCCGGCCGGCTCGCTCGTGCCGTGATCGGCGTCGCGACGTGAGCGCTTCACCAGGGCGCAAGCCACGGGACGTACCTGACACGGCACCCGGCTGCCACCGCATTCGCCATGCACGGATACCAGGGGTTGCTCCTTCTCGGCGGCTACGCCGCGGCTGTGGCCTGCCTGTCGCTCGGCGTTCGATGGCAGGACAGGGCCGCCGCTCACCAGGACCCGCGCCGGCGCACGTGGGCCCGTTTCTCCTACGCCGCCGCCGGCCTGCTCGCGTCGGCCACGACCTACTACTGGTTCTCTCTGGTGTGGAACCCGGTGGTGCTTGCGCTCCTGGTCGGCGGCGGTTCGGCGCTGCTGGCGTGGTGGATCTGGTGGCGGGGCTTCGCCCAGCTCCGCTGGATGGACCGGCTGGCCGCGGGCGGCCGCGCGCAGTACTACCACGGACGGTTGCACGACCGGCCGGCCTTCGGCCTGCTGCCCGGCGCGGGACGCGCCCGCCAGCCGGACGACCCGGGCGCCGGCTTCGAGGCGGCGATCTCCCTCCGCACGCAGGGCATCGACGTCCTGGGCGTGCAGTACCTGCACCTGCAACCACCTGCCGACCAGGTGGAACCGTGGCGCGGGACGCTGGCCAAGCTCTCCGACCTCGACGGCACGTTCGCCATGGTGCAGGTGCGCACCCCGGAGATCCCCACGCTGATCATCCGTCCCCGCAGCGGCCAAGAGCGGCACGAGTCGCACGGCACGGACGCCGGCCCGATCAACCCGCTGGACGACGCCCGCTACACCCGCAACATGACCGGGGCCATCCGGCCGAGCAAGGCCACCGAAACCGTGGCCTTCGACGGCGAGTTCGGCAAGTGGTTCCAGGTGCAGGCGGCGGACCCGCAGCTGGCGGCGCGGGCGCTGACCCCGCAGGTGCGGCGGGCCCTGCTGGCCGACCCCTGGTTCCGCCTCGGTGACGTGGTGTTCAGCGACGGCGTGGTGTGGACGACGCGCTGGGGCAGGCTGACCGAAACCCGGCTGTTCGACGCTTCCCGCAGGCTCACCGCGCTCGCCGCGCTGCTGCCCTCCGGCATCTGGGCGGACGACACGTTCGCCACCGCACTGCGTGCCGCGGACACCTCGGCGGAGGGATGGGGCAGCGACACCGCACGACGCCCACATCGCCGAACGCTGGTGGACGCCGTCAACGAGCGCCGGACGATCGCCCTCCGCACCCCGGTCAGCGCGGGTGGTCTCGTGACGCGCCTGATCCTGGCCCTTGCCATCGCGGGTCTGGGCGGGTACATGGCCACCGACGCGATCTTCGGCTGGTCCGAGCCCGCGCAGGCGGCCCGTGACACCCTCGACGCCATCGCGTTGGCGGTGTTCGGCGCGGGTATGGTGCTGCTCGCCTACCTGATGGTGCGGCCGCTCTACGCCACCAGGAGAGCCGCGGCCGCGCCACGTCGTTCCAGCCGAGCCTGATCCGCGCTTCGCCGGAAAATTCCGGGAACCACCCTTCGCGCCTGTTCCGTCACAGACAGCGAACAGGCGAAGATCATGATGAGGGGATCGTCCATGGGGTCCGGAGTCAAGGTCTACATACCGGCATTGCAGACCTATGCGAAGAATCTCAGCTACTACACCAGCGAGGCGGACAAATTCGGCGCGCTGATCGACCAGGCCGACGTCAGCAACGAGGCGTGGGGAATCATCGGCTCCCATTACAAGGAGCAATACACCAGCAAGCTGGCCGAGTTGCGTGATCTGCTCGGCGTGATGAAAGAGGGCGTGGAAGCGCTGGCCGACAAGATCACCACGGCCGCCAAGGTCTACCAGGGCATGGAGGACGACACGTCGATGACGTTCGGCCGGTTCGAGGCCAAGATCGACGGTCCGCGCGAAGGGGGCAAGCGGTGACCGAGACGAAGAGCATCGCGGACTCGCTGGACGTCCGGCCGCACGACGAGGGCCTGAAGGCCAGCGCGGAACGCGCGCTTCTCCGGGTACCGTTCGCGGGCGACGCCTACAAGCTGGTCAGGGACATCAAGCAGGACCTTGGTGAGGTCGACGGGCTCAGCGACCTGGATCAGGCGGCCAAGTCCATGGCGGCCAACGGCGCGAAGTTCGTCACCGGGTGTCTCGCCGATGCCGTGTTCTTCTGCATGGACCCGATCGGCAATCTGATTCTCGCCGGGCTGGACATTCTGCTGGAGCTGGTCCAGCCATTGCAGGACGCATTGCACTACGTGTCCGGCGACGGGCCGAGCCTCAGCAAGGCGGCGGACAATTTCGCCACCATCGCCAAGGGATTCGTCGAGCTGTCGAACGACTTCGACGACACCGCCGACAAGGCGTTGAAGGACTGGCAGGAGGATGCCGGCAACGCCGCGCGGAAAGCGATCGCGGAATTCTCCAGGGGCATCGCGGGGCTCGGTTCCGTCGCGGGCTCCATCTCCGAGGTACTCAAGACCTGGGGAATCATCATGAAGGTAACCGAGGAGGTCATCAAGGCGATCATCACCGAGGTGGTGGCGTGGCTGATCACCATCTGGCTGCCCGCGCTGGCCACCTCGGTGATCACCTGTGGCGCCTCGGTCGCCGCGGCGACCGCCGCATCGGCGCACCGGGTGGCGGCCGCCCTGACCAGGATCGGCCGCTACCTGTGGATGCTGGGCAGGCTGCTGGACGAGCTGGGCCGGTTCCTGGTCACCTGCACCGAGAAGCTGCTGAAGCTGGCCGAGCAGTTCCGCATCGGCAAGCTGGTCAAGGCGGGTGAACGGACGATCCCGCTGATCGGCTCCAAGGCGACGCACGACATGTTCCAGGTCAGCAACCGGGTGCTGACCACGATGGGCGGCCGCCTGACCAACGGCGTCAAGGAGAAGTTCGGCTTCATGGTCTCCAAGGAGAGCCTGCAGGCCCTCGGCAAGGGGGCGGGCGTCAAGTCCGGAATCGGCACCAGCAAGGCGCTGTACCAGGAGGGCAAGGACGCCTACCAGGACACGCGCAGCCACGAGCAGACGTGCGACAAGAGCGTGAAAGAACCGGCGTTCGACAAGAGCAAGATCGGCGGTGACCGGGATCCCGCCCAGGTCCGCAGAGACCTGCAGATGTGACCGACCGCAACAGCGGACGTCCGTCCCGGCACAAGCGCCGCGGGAGCGCATGAGTTCCCACCACGGGGCCGTAGCCGTCACCTTCGGCGGCTACGGCCCCGCCGTGTCCGATCGAGTCTCGGAAAAATCGTTCAAAACCTTCCTCGCCGTCGGGGTCGTCCCGGACAATATCTGCGCGAAAGCCACGGCGACGGGGGCACTACATGGGCTCTGACATCAACGTCAACACACCGGAACTGCGCACGTACGCGAAGAACCTCAGCTACTACACCAGCGAAGCGGACAAGTTCGGCGCGCTGATCGACCAGGCGGACGTCACCAACGAGGCGTGGGGCATCATCGGCTCCCACTTCAAGCACCAGTACACCGACCGGCTGGCCGAGTTGCGTGACCTGCTCGCCGAGATGAAGGAAGGCGTGGAAACGCTGGCCGACAAGATCACCGCGGCCGCCAACGTCTACGACAGCAACGAAGAGGCCAGCGTCATCCAGTTCGGCAAGCACGAGGCCACCATCGACGGCACGGCGGACGATCCGAAGGGCGAGGAGGGTACGCGGTGACCGAGAAGAAGAGCATCGCGGACGCCTTGGACGTCCAGCCGCACGACGAGGATCTGCAGGCCAGTGCGGACCGTGCGGTCTCCCGGATACCGGTGGTGGGCAAGGCCTACGACCTGGCCAAGAACACCGCGCAGGACCTCGGTGAGATCGACGAGGTCAGCGACCTCGGGCAAGCGGCCAAGTCGATGGCCCTCAACGGCGCCAAGTTCGTCGGCGGCGCATACGCCGACGCCTTGTTCTTCACCATGGACCCGATCGGCAGCCTGGTGGCCGCCGGGCTGGACATGCTGCTGGAGCTCGTCCAGCCGCTGCAGAACATGCTGCACTACGTCTCCGGCGACGGTCCGAGCCTCAGCAAGGCCTCGGACAACTTCGCCACCATCGCCAGCGGATTCGTCGAGCTGGGCGAGGACTTCCACCGCACCGGCCAGCAGGGGCTGCAGAGCTGGGACGGGGAGCCCGGCGAGGCGGCCAAGAACGCGGTGACGGATTTCAGCCGGGGCATCAAGGGCATCGGCTCGGCCGCAGGCGCCGTGTCCGAGGTGCTGCAGACCTGGTCGATCATCATGACGGTGATCGAGGAGGTCATCAAGGCCATCATCTCCGAGCTGGTGTCCTGGCTGATCACCATCTGGCTGCCCGCGCTGGCCTCCTGGGTGATCAGCTGCGGCAGCTCGGTCGCCGCGGCCATGACCGCCACCGTCGGCAAGGTGGCGTCGGTGTTCGCCAAGATCTCCCGCTACCTCGGCAAGCTGGGCAAGCTGCTGGACGAGCTGGGCCAGTTCCTGGTCAAGCTGAACGGCCGACTGGTGCAGCTGGCCGAGAAGTTCCGCCTCGGCAAGACCGTCGCGGCAGGCAGCAGGCGGATCCCGCTGATCGGGTCGAAGGCCGCGCACGACATGTTCGTCCCCAGCAGGCGGGTGGCGACCACGCTGGCGAGCACGCTGGCCGGCACGGTCGATGGCAGGGCGGGACTGATGATGTCCAAGGAGGCCCTGACCACGCTGGCGACCGGAGCGGGCATCAAAGCAGGCATCGGCGCGGCCAAGGGCGGTTACCGGCAGGGTGTCAAGGAGCCTTTCGAGGACTGGAAGGAAGACCGGGAGCCGATGTACGACAAGAGCGAGATCGGCGGCGACCGGAGCACCGCGGAGACCCGTGAGGACCTGCAAATGTGATCGAACAGGTGAGAAATCGCCGGAATCGGGGGCGGCCGCCCGGCGGAGAGCGCTATAAGGGAGCGCATGAAGTTCTCACCGTTGGACGTGGCCATCATCTTCGGTGGCTACGGCCTGGCCGTGCTGTTGCTCTTCGTCGCCACGCGGACCAAGGACACGGCGGGGCGGCTCCTGGTCAGCGCGGCGGGGTTGGCCGCCTCCACGGCCACCGTGTGCATGCTGACGTACGGCACGTTCAGCGGCCCGTGGATGTGGGCGTGGGGTGCGGTGCCGGTCGTCATCGCCGCGTGGTTCTGGCTGCGGAAGTACCAGCAGTCCTCCTGGGCCGACCGGCTGGCGGGCAAGACCGGGCGGATCTTCACCGCAGACATGCCGGGCCGGCCCAGCTTCGGCGTGCTGGCCGGGCCCGGCCGGGCCGTCGGTCATGACGACCCTTCCGGTGGCTTCGACTTCGCGGTGGAGTTCGACTTCAACGGTCAGCGGGTGCTCGGCATGCAGTACCGCGACCGTGTCGCGGCGCCCGCTCGGGGGGTCTTCGACCAGACCAGGACCGGGCAAGTCGTCGAGGCGATCGACGCCACGCACAGCCTGGTGCAGCTGGCCTGCCCGCCGACCCCGGCGTTGCTGATCAAGGCACGGGCGCTCCCCGAGCAGCGGGGCGCCGGCGGCACGGCCAAGGCCTCGATCTTCGAGGACTACCAGCTGGCCAGGAACACCATCGGCGCGTTGCTGCCGAGCGCCCGGTTGACGCCCGTGGCCGAGGGGTGGGAGCCGGAGTTCGCCGCGCAGTTCGCCGTGGAAGCCGAGAACGAGGCGTTCGCGCGTGCCGTACTGACTCCCGAAGTGCAGCGCCTGATGGTGGCGGATCCGTGGTTCCGCATCCGGTTCGTGGCCATGCACCGCGGAGCGCTGTGGACCAACGACAACGGCTCGCTGTCCGAGTGGACGGTGCTCAGCAACGCCGCCCACCTCGTGCGGCTCGCCGCCGCCATCCCCGCACACACGTGGCGCACGGTCTTCCCCGGGTACCAGGTGGAACAGTTCATCGGCAGGCTGCACGCGCAGGGACCAGCGGCGTGGCAGCTGCCCCGCCGCAGTCTCGTCGCCCGGGTGAACGAGCGCCGGATGGCCGCAGGCCGGGTACCGCTCAGCCCCACCAAGCTGGTGGCACGCATCGGCCTGGTGGCGGGCCTGGTGGCGCTGGCCGTCCTCCCCGTCGTCGCGGCGAGCGTCTCCAGCGCCGATTCGGGCGAGGAGACCGCAAGTCTTGGGTCGATGGCCATCTTTTCCGCCGTGATCGCGATCGTCCTGGTCAAGGTCACGTTCTTCCCCAGCCGCAAGCCGAGCATGTTCCAGCGGCTCATGCAGGACAGTTCCCACCGGACGGCCCGGCCATCGTGAGCCCCGGTGGGCGCGTCATGCCGATCGAGCGGGTTCTTCCTCGCGGCCGGCGCGCAGCTGACGGCGATAAGCCGCGGGAGAGACACCGATCTGGCGCTTGAACGCGTTGCTGAACGCACTTTCCGAGGCGTAGCCCAGCCGCGTGGCCAGCGAGCCGATCCGCGTCTCGTCGTCGGCCAGCGCACGCTGCGCCAGCATCATGCGCCACTTGCTCAGATACGTCAGCGGCGGCATCCCGGCGACACGCCGGAAGCGCTCGGCGAACGAAGCGCGGGACATGGCGCACGCCCTCGCCAGCTCGGCGAGCCCCCACGCCCGTCCCGGCTCCCGGTGCATCATGGTGACCGCCGGCCTCAGCCGCTCGTCGGCCAGCAGCCGGAGCCACCCCGCAGGCGGTTGTTCCGCCTGCTCCAGGTACGCCCGCAGCATCTCCAGCAACAGCAGCTGACCGTATTGCCGGACGGCGAACGCGGACCCGAGCCGCTGGCCGGCCAGCTCCTCGAACAACCGGCGCACCGTGATGCGCAGCCCCTCCCCGCCGGGCGCGGACGCCCGCACGTGCGAAAACGGCGGCAGGGCCTGGCGAAGCAGCGCGGCACCAGACTCGTCGACGTCGATGCGCCCTCCCACGTAGACGTCGTCGTGCCGCAGATCGGCGCCGATCAGTGCCGACGGCGGGAAGTCCAGCTGCGGCTCGACCCGCCGCGGCGTCTCGTCCAGCGGCCCGCCACGCAGCTCCACCCAGCCGCGCTCGTTGAAGATGCCGACGTCGCCCTCCTGCAGCTCGACCGGCTCGGGCACGCCGTCGGCGGTGAGCCTGGCCCGCCCGGACAGCATCACGAAGAACTTCAGCGCATGCGGAATCGGGCCGCTGGCCACCCACGCCCCGCGGGCGATCACCGCGCCGGAGAACACCCCCTCGACCTCGACGAGGGAGAACACCTCGGACAGCTGATCGCCGGACATGGCCATACTCTCGCGCAACAAATCCGGACGCGCAAATATTCACAGTCCACAAGGCGGGCGAAACCATGAAGGCATGACCGACACGATCGCTCGCCAGAAGCCACTCGGAACGCCGTTCACGGCCGCGTCGACCGTCGACGACGTGCTGGCAGGCATCGACCTGACCGGCCGGCACGTGGTCATCACCGGCGGCCACAGCGGTCTCGGCAAGGAGATGACCAGGGCACTGAGCAGCGCCGGAGCGGACGTCACCGTGCTGGCCAGGGATCCCGGCCGGGCCGCGGCCGCGCTCGACGGGGTCGCGACCGTCGAGACGTACCGGGTCGACCTGGTCGATCCGGCGTCGATCGACGCGTTCGTGCGGCACTATCTCGGGTCCGGGCGGCCGCTGCACATCCTGATCAACTCGGCCGGGGTCATGGCGGGCCCACTGCGACGCGACGCACGGGGCTACGAGTACCACTTCGCCGCCAATCACCTGGGCCATTTCCAACTCACCACCGGTCTCTACCCCGCCATGCGCGCGGCGGGCGAGGCACGGGTGGTGACGTTGACCTCCGGGGCGCATCGGGTCACCGACATCATCTGGGACGACCCGAACTTCCACCGCACCCCGTACGACGGGCATGTGGCCTACGGGCAGTCGAAGACGGCCAACGTGCTGTTCAGCGTCGAGCTGGACCGCCGGTGGTCGGCCGACGGCATCCGCGGATACGCGGTGCATCCGGGGATCATCCTGGCCACCAACCTGGGGCCTGCGCGCGAGCCCGGCGCTCCCCCGCAGTACGACGACCGCTGGTACGAGATGATCCGCGCGATGGGCGCGGCCGACGCCGACGGGAATCCGGTCATCGACCCCGGACGGGGGTTGAAGACGCCCGCGCAGGGAGCCAGCACCGCCGTGTTCGCCGCCACCAGCCCGTTGCTCGACGGCATCGGCGGGGTCTACCTCAAGGACAACGACATCACGCCGGTCGACGACTCCCCGCTGCCCGGCCGGATCGACGGGCCGCCGTCCACGGACGTGGCGCCACACGCCATCGACCCCGATTCGGCCAAGCGGTTGTGGGAGCTGAGCGAACGGCTCATACGCGCCTGACGCCGCAACCGCGGGTGCGAGGCGGCATTCCGGGCACGTGGCGCGACCGTCGCGCCGCGGCCGCGGTCACGGCCGCCGCTTCGGGCGCAGCGGTCGCGGCGCGAGACGCCGGACGCGGGGGTCAGGGAGCGACCCGTTCGATCCGCCACTCGTCGTCACGCCGCACGTAGCGGAGCCGGTCGTGCAGCCGGTCCTCCCGGCCCTGCCAGAACTCCACCACGTCCGGCTTGATCCGCCAGCCACCCCAGTGCGGCGGCGGCGGAACCTCCTCCACGTCGGCGAACCTGCGCTCGACGGCACGCAGGGCGTTCTCCAGTGCGCGGCGGTCCGGAACGATGCCCGACTGCGGGGACGCCCACGCGCCCAGCTGGGACCCGCGCGGCCGGGACGCCCAGTACTTGGCCGTCTCGGCGGCCGACACCTTCTCCACGCTGCCCCTGATGTGCACCTGCCGGTGCAGCGGGTACCACGGGAACGTCGCCGAGGCGTACCTGGTGCTTTCCAGCTCGTGGCTCTTGGCGGAGGTGTAGTTCGTGTAGAACGACACCCCCCGGCTGTCCAGTCCCTTGCACAGCACGGTGCGTGACGACGGCCGCCCCTCCGGGTCCGCGGTCGCCAGCACCATCGCGTTCGGCTCGGCCACGCCGGCCCGGATGGCGTCGTCCAGCCACCGCTGCAGTTGCTCAGTCCACGTCGGAGCCAGATCGGACTCGTTGAGGGCCTCGCCTTCGTAGGAGACCCGCATCCCCGGCAGGGCAACGGCGATGTCGGGTACTTCGCCGTGATCTGTGGTGGTCTGGGACATGCTGCAGCGCCTCCGGATCTTGCGGAGCGGACAGGTCCCAACAGACGTTAAAGCGTGCGCAGACGGAAAGGGAAGTCCCCGGACAGCCACTGGAGCTCGAGCACCGCCGGGACCATTATCGATAGCAGCACGACGTGACAAATCACACGACCGCACGTCGACCACACCAACCGACCCAGCCTTCGCCCGCCGCGCCGGCACCACCGCCGCGAAGCGCATCGTCCGCCGGGCCGGTACGGCGAGAAGGGCTGGGCCATGACCTCCGACAGGGCATCCGACACGACCACCGACGCCGGCGGCTTCGTCCCCGGCCTGGAAGGGGTCGTCGCGTTCCGCACCGAGATCGCCGAACCGGATCGGGACGGCGGCGCCCTGCGCTACCGCGGAGTGGACATCGAAGACCTCACGGGCCGGGTCACCTTCGGCGACGTCTGGGCGCTGCTGGTGGACGGGGAGTTCGGCCGCGGCCTCCCGCCCGCCGAGCCTTTTCCCATCCCGGTGCACACCGGCAACGTCCGGGTCGACGTACAGGCCGGGCTGGCGATGCTGGCTCCGGTGATGGGGTACCGGCCGCTGCTGGACATCACCGACGAGGAGGCCCGCCGGAACCTGGCCCAGGCGGCTGTCATGGCGTTGTCCTACGTGGCGCAGTCCGCGCGTGGCATCCACCAGCCCGCGGTCCCGCAGGAACGCATCGACCAGTGCTCCACCACCACCACCGAGCGATTCATGACGCGGTGGCGGGGCGAGCCGGACCCCGCCCACGTGCGGGCGATCGACGCGTACTGGGTGTCGGCCGCCGAGCACGGGATGAACGCCTCGACCTTCACCGCCCGCGTCATCGCCTCCACCGGCGCGGACGTGGCGGCCGCTCTCTCCGGCGCCATCGGGGCCATGTCCGGCCCACTGCACGGCGGCGCACCCGCGCGGGTGCTGCCGATGCTCGAGGAGGTCGAACGCACCGGCGACGCCCGCGGCCTGATCACACGCCTGCTGGACCGCAAGGAACGCGTGATGGGCTTCGGTCACCGGGTGTACCGGGCCGAGGACCCGCGGGCCAGGGTGCTGCGGCGTACCGCGCGCAGCCTGCGCGCCCCCAGGTACGAGGCGGCCGCGGAGTTGGAGCGGGCGGCACTGGCCGAACTGCGCGAACGTCGCCCGGACCGGGCGATCGAGACCAACGTGGAGTTCTGGGCGGCGGTGGTGCTGGACTTCGCGGACGTGCCGCCGCACATGATGCCCGCCATGTTCACCTGTGCCCGCACCGCCGGCTGGTGCGCGCACATCCTCGAGCAGAAGCGCACCGGGCGGTTGGTCCGTCCGTCGGCCGACTACGTCGGACCGGGCCCACGCGGCCCCGAGGAGGTCGACGGCTGGGAGACCGTCACCCCCATCGGCCGGGGCCCTGAGCATTCTTGAGCGCAGCGCGGCTGCTGTCGCAGACGTGCCGGTGGCACAACTGAGCGTGCGCTGGGCGTCCGTCCCGTTCCGGACCGCTGGCCGGGCACTACCAGCGACGTCGATCCGGCGTCGGGCCGCCTCCAGCCGAGCTGCCCGATGCGCGTCCCGTCCGGTCCTTTGTGGTCAGCGGCAACATTGGGCACCCAGCCCGCGACCTGATTGCAGAATGTCACGCATGCTTCCCACCACCGAGTACGCGCTGCTGTCGAGGCTCGCCACGGAACAGGTCCGTGGCCGCGCGCCGTCCCTCGTGGCGGGCGTGGTTCGCGACGGTGAGCTCGTCTGGTCGGCCGCGCGCGGCTTCGTCGACGGATCGCCTCCGGACAACGACACCCAGTACCGCATCGGCTCGATCACCAAGACGCTGATCGCGGTGCTCGTCATGCGGTTGCGCGACGAGGGCAAGCTGGCGCTGGACGACCCGATCGGCGCCCACCTCGGCCAGTCGCCGTTCGGCCACCTGACCGTGGCGCAGCTGCTCTCGCACACCGGCGGGCTGACGTCCGAGGCGCCCGGGTCGTGGTGGGAACGCAGCCCGGGCGGCGACTGGGCGGAGCTGGCCGCCGGACTCACCCCCGAGCAGCTGAAACTGCGGGCCGGCAAGCAGTTCCACTACTCCAACGTCGGCTACGGGGTGCTCGGCGAGCTGGTCGGCAGGTTCCGCGGCAGCTCGTGGCTGGAGGCACTGAAGGCGGAGGTGCTCGACCCGCTCGGCATGACCCGGACCACCCCGCACCCGGACGACCACGCGGCGCAAGGCTGGGCCGTGCACCCGTTCGCCGACGTGGTGCTGCCCGAGCCCGCACCGGACACCGGCGCCATGGCGCCCGCCGGGCAGCTGTGGTCGACCGTGCACGACCTGTCCCGGCTGACCTCGCTGATCAGCGGGCACACCTCCGGCGTGCTCTCGGCGGACACGGTGGCGGAGATGCGCGCCGTCGCCACGGTGGAGGACGGCGCGCAGTGGCTGTCCGGCTACGGTCTCGGGCTCCAGCTGGCCCGCCGCGACGGGCGCGCCTACGCCGGGCACACCGGGTCCATGCCCGGCTTCGTGGCCTGCACGATGGTGGACACCGAGTCCGGCACCGGCGCGCTGGCCATGGCGAACACCACCTCCGGCGTGCCGATCCTGGCGTTCACGCTCGACCTGATCGCGCTGGCCGACCAGCACGAACCGCCGCTGCCGCAGCCGTGGCAGCCCGCCGAGGTGGACACCGCGCTGCTGGAGCTGACCGGACTGTGGCACTGGGGCCCGACGCCGCACCACCTGCGGATCCTGCCGAACGGCTGGCTGTACCTGGCCCCGGTGGGCGACGGCGGGCGGCGGTCGCGCTTCCGGCCCACCGGGCCGGACGAGTGGGTGGGCCTGGACGGCTACTACGCGGGCGAGACGCTGCGGGTGGGCCGCGACGCGGACGGCAAGCCGCGGTACCTGGACCTGGCGACGTTCATCTTCACCCGCACCCCGTACGACCCGGAAGCGCCGGTGCCCGGCGGCGTGGATCCGAAAGGGTGGCGCTGACCCGGCGGCAACCGGCACTGTCCCGCACCGCAGCAGGCCGCCCACTGGACGTTGCGCCCGGCCTGTGGCGGCCACCGACCCCCGGAAGCCGTACCCGCGCGGTCTCAACGCGCTGGCCACCCTCCGTGGCGGCCACCGGCCCGCGGAAAACGTGCGCAATCCAGCGTCGTCTCCCACATGCTGGACGCCCGGTGTGACGTTGTGGCCTCGGTGTCCCGGCGTCGTGCGGCCACGACTACCGTGAGCAGCATGAGCGAGCTGCAGATCCCGTCAGACCTCAAGCCATCCGACGGCCGCTTCGGCTGCGGGCCGTCCAAGGTGCGGCCGGAGCAGTTGGCGAACCTGGCCTCCGCCGGGGCCAAGGTGATGGGCACGTCCCACCGTCAGAAGCCGGTCAAGTCCCTGGTCGGCAGTGTCCGCAGCGGTCTGCGCGAGCTGTTCTCGCTGCCCGACGACTACGAGGTGGTGCTGGGCAACGGCGGCTCGACGGCGTTCTGGGACGCGGCCGCGTTCGGCTTGGTCCGCGAACGGGCGCAGCACTTCGCCTACGGGGAGTTCTCCACCAAGTTCGCCAAGGTCACCAACGGCGCGCCGTTCCTGGCCGACTCGATCGTGGTCAGCGCCGAGCCGGGCACCGCGCCGGAGTTCCGCTACGCCGAAGGTGCCGACCTGGTGGCGTGGGCGCAGAACGAGACCTCGACCGGGGTGGCCGTGCCGGTGCAGCGACCGGAAGGCAGCGAGGGTGCACTGGTGGCCATCGATGCCACGTCCGGGGCGGGCGGCCTGCCGGTGGACATCACCCAGGCCGACGCCTACTACTTCGCCCCGCAGAAGTCCTTCGCCTCCGACGGCGGGCTGTGGGTGGCGATCCTCTCCCCCGCCGCCATCGAACGCATCGAGGAGATCGGTAATTCGGGCCGGTGGGTGCCGGAGTTCTTGTCGCTGACCACCGCGCTGGACAACTCGCGCAAGGACCAGACCTACAACACCCCCGCGGTGGCCACGTTGTTCCTGCTGGACGACCAGATCCGCTGGATGCTGGACAACGGCGGCCTGGAGTGGACCACCAAGCGCACCGCCGACTCGGCGAACCGGCTGTACACGTGGGCGGAGAAGACCTCCTACACCACGCCGTTCGTCGCCGACCCGGCGCTGCGGTCGCAGGTGGTGGGCACCATCGACTTCACCGACGAGGTGGATGCCGCCGCGGTGGCCGCCACGCTGCGCAGCAACGGCATCGTGGACGTGGAGCCGTACCGCAAGCTGGGCCGCAACCAGCTGCGCATCGGTATGTTCCCGGCCGTCGAGCCGGACGACGTCTCCGCGCTCACCGCGTGCGTGGACTGGGTCGTCGAGCGGCTCGGCTGACCTCGGCCTGACGTTTTCGCCGCATCAGCGATCGCCGGACCTGGCACCCAGGTCCGGCGTTTCACTTGTTTCGGACTTTTCGGGCAAAAGGATCGCCCGATTGCGTGATCGACTCCACCAACCTGTGGGCGCGTCGGCGAGTCTCGCCCGTCAAGCCGCCACGCCGAACTACGGTTGACACCCAGACAGGTGACGTCGTGGGAGGCGGGATACATGCGAGCACTGCGGATCGTCGGACTGCACGAGGACGGCAAGTCCGTCGTGCTCGTTGACTCCGCAGGCGAGAAGTACTCGGTCCCCGTGGACGAACGACTGCGCGCGGCAGCTCGGGGCGACCTCAGTCGGCTCGGTCAGGTGCAAATCAGTTTGGAGAGCCAGATGCGCCCACGCGAAATCCAGGCCCGCATCCGTGCCGGCGAGACGGTCGAGCAGGTCGCCGCCGCGGCAGGCATGCCGGAGCACCGGGTCGAACGCTTCGCCTACCCGGTCCTGCTGGAGCGATCCCGGATGGCCGAGCTGGCCCAGCAGGCCCACCCGATGCGGGAAGACGGCCCGGACGTGCAGACGCTGGGCGACGTCGTGGCGCACGCATTCGCGGTGCGCGGCCAGGACTACAGCAGCGCGGAGTGGGACGCCTGGCGCGGCGAGGACGGCAAGTGGGTGGTCTGCCTGCGGTGGAAGGCGGGCCGCTCGGACAACCGGGCGCACTGGTCCTACTCGCCGGGGGCGCACGGCGGCACAGCCGTCGCGCTGGACGAGCCCGCCGAGGATCTGCTCGACCCGGAGGGCAGGTCGCGCGAGCTGCGCCCGGTGGTGGAGGAGACCGCCCCCGCGCCGCGCGAAGAGGACGTGCAGGGCACGCTGGAGGAGGCCTACCAGGAAACCCCGGCGCGGAGCGCGGAGCGCCACGCGCCGAACCGCGAGTCCGAGCCGGAGCAGAACGAGGACGACACCACCGAGATCCCCAAGGTCCCGGCTTCCAACAACCGGCGGAAGGGCCGGAAGAACCACCCGGTGGTCCCGGCGTGGGAGGACGTGCTGCTGGGGGTCAAGAGCCAGCGCGGCTGAACCGGTGTGCCTACGGCGGCCGGCCACGGCCCCGGCAACACCCTGGGCCGCTTGGCTGACCTCGGGGCGGCGTCCTGAGGTAGTTGGCTGACCGCGGGCCCGGCGGAGTCCCGATGCGCACCACTACACGGGTTTCAGCGGCTGGTGCGGTCCGGCGGGCAGCTCGATCGTGATCGCATCCCCGGGCCGGACGACGCCGCCGACGTCCACGGTGGCCATGACGCCCGCCTTGCGCACGATCTCGCCGTCGGCGTCGCGGTACATCACCGCCTTGAGCATGCCGCGCTGGAAATCGTCGATCTGCGAGCACGGATTCCGCAGCCCGGTCACCGTGACCACCACTTCGTCGCCGAGACGCAACCGGGTACCGGTGGGCAGCCCGAGCAGGTCGACGCCGCGCGTGGTGACGTTCTCGCCGAGGTCACCTGCTTTGACGCTGAACCCTTGGGCGTTCAGCTCGTCGTGCAGCTCGGCGTGGATGAGGTGGACCTGCCGCAGGTTGGGCTGGGTCGGATCGCGCCGCACGCGTGACCGGTGCTTGACCGTGGTGCCGCGGTGGGCGTCACCCGCCACGCCTTCGCCGGCGATCACGGTGATCTCCGGCTGATTCTGCTTGCTGAACGAATGGGTCGGGCTGGAGCTGACCGCGGTGACCACAGGGCGCATGGGGCCAGTCTGCCGGATCAGTCGAGCTGAGCCAGCAGCTTTTCGGGGGCTACGCAGCGATACGCATCACGCACGATCTCCGCGATCTCGTCCCAGTCCTGCGGCACGTCCAGGTAGACCCCCAACCAGCCGCGATGGCCGACGTACGGCGGACGGAAGAAGCGCTGCGGGTCGCTGCCGACGAGCGCTTCCTGCGCCCCGGGCGGCGCGGCACACCAGAAACCGAGCCGGTCGTCGTGGTGGTGGTCGGCATAGGTGACGAACATCTTCCGGTCCCGCACGAACCAGGCAGGTTCGCCATGGCTGACCCGCTCGGTCGTCTCCGGCAGGGCCAGGCACAGCGCGCGCAGGCGCGGGAGCGGGTCATCGGGCATGGCGACCAGGCTAGAACACCACGATCAGCACGCCCAGCCAGGAAATGGCCAGTCCCCCGGCGGCACCGAAGCACACCCAGCGCATGGTCGGCACGTTCCGCCCCAGCCACAGCGACGGTGCCATGCCCCCGCTGACGATCGACGCGGCGAGCAACGCCGCCCAGCCGGCGACCGCCTCGGCGATGGTCGTGGTCAACGCCAGCATGCCGACCAGCACCACCGCGCCGATCATCACCGACACCGTCAGGCCCGGCCCCCACGGCGTGGGCTCTCCGGGCGAGCGCCGGAACCACCGGGTTCCCTCGTCGGGCCGTGGCACCCGTCGTACCGGTTCCCGGGGAACGACGACCACGGTCGAGCCGGTGACCGGGTCGACGTAACGCACCGGGCGGCGCAGTTCGGCGGCCACCCGGCCGGCGAGCTGATGACCACGGCGGCTGACCACCCCGACGGTTTCGGTGTCGGATCCGTCGTCGCGCCGCGTCGCCCGGATGGCCGTGGCGACCCTGGCCCACTCGTGCAGCGCCGCCGCCAGCTCGTCGTTCAGCGGGAATTCCTCGGGCGCCAGGCCGGCGGCATGCCGCCCGTCGACGAGCACCGCGCGGTCGCCCCGGACACGCAATTCCACGATCGTCGGCGCGCGGCGGTCCTCGGCGGTCATCGTTGGCCGAGCCTAGCTCGTTCGGCCATCTCGTAGCAGGCGATCGCGCCGGCCACCGCGACGTTCAGCGAGTCCACGTGCTCGGCGATCGGGATACGGACCGCGACGTCGGCCACCGACAGCACGTCCTCGCTGAGCCCGTGCCCTTCCGATCCGAGGAACAGGATCGCCCGCTCGACGGACCGGGCGAAGTCCCGGACCGGCACGGCACCCGGCCGGGGCGTCAGTGCCGCGATGGTGAAACCCACCGCACGCAGCTTGCTGGCCGCCGCTCCGATGTCGTCCACCCGCGCGAACGGCACATGCAGCACGTGCCCCATCGACACCCGGACGCTGCGCCGATACAGCGGATCCGGGCAGCCGGGACCGACCAGCACACCGTCCACCCCGAAGGCGGCGGCATTGCGGAACAACGAGCCGATGTTCTCGTGGTCGTTGACGCCTTCCAAGCCGAGCAGCACCCGTCCGGACAGCAGTCGTTCCCAGCTCACCGGGGCGGCCCGGTCGGCGACCGCCAGCACCCCGCGGTTGAGGTGGAACCCGATCACGGCGTCCATGACCTCCGCGGACGTGACGTAGACCGGTACGTCGAGCGCGGCCAGCCGCGCCGCCAGATCGTCGACGCGCGGGCGGATGCCCAGCACCGAGCGCACCGGATACGGCGAGTCCAGCAGCCGCTGCACGGCGTTGGTGCCCTCGGCGATCACTAGACCGCGGCCGCCGGGCCGATCCGGGCGGCGGTCGGCACGTTTGAGGTCGCGGTAGTCGTCCAACCGTGGGTCGGCGGGATCGCCCACGTCCACGAACACAGCCACGTGGCTGAGTCTGCCGCAGCGCCCGGTCCCCGGCGCACCAGGTCGACGACCAGGCACGATCGCGGAGCGTCAAGTCCGCCTCACCCGTTGTACCGGTTTGGCCGCTAGCCGCTGCGGCAATTCCCGTGTCACCGTTACAGGCCGGGGTTCGCACGAGAGCCACAAGACGAACGGGGCGGGGAGCGCACAGCATGACCGACGATGGGCTGGCGAGCGCGAGCTCGTCGGATCGCGCTCGCTATCGGCGCAAGGTGCAACGGTGCCTGGACACCCTGGCGCAGATGCTGGCCGAAGGCAGTTTCGTCGCCCAGCCGCCACGCATCGGACTGGAGATCGAGCTGAATCTGATCGACGAGCAGATGCGCCCGTCGATGACCAACGCGGAAGTGCTCGAGTCGCTGGACGACCCGTCGTTCACCACCGAGCTGGGCAGGCACAACCTGGAGCTGAACGTGCCGCCCCGCAGGCTGGACGGCGAATCGCTGTTCGAGCTCGACCTGGAACTGCGCACGTTCTTGTCCGACGCGGACACCAAAGCGGGCGAATGGGGGTCCCGGCTGGCGCTCATCGGCATCCTGCCCACGCTGGGCGCCGAGCACTTCGAGGCCAAATGGCTGACCGCCAATCCGCGCTATCTGACGCTCAACGACAAGATCCTCGCCGAGCGCGGTGAGCACACGCTGCTGACCATGGACGGGGTGGCGCTGCCCGGCCGCCAGCCCGAGCGGCTGCGCGCGTACTCCGACACCATCCTGCCCGAGGCCGCCTGCACGTCGATGCAGCTGCACCTGCAGGTCAGCCCGGACAAGTTCGCCGCGTACTGGAACGCCGCCCAGTGCCTGGCCGGGGTGCAGCTGGCCGTGGCGGCCAACTCCCCGTTCCTGCTGGCCAAGGCGCTGTGGCACGAGACGAGGATCCCGCTGTTCGAGCAGTCCACCGACACCCGCCCCGAGGAGCTGAAGAACCAGGGCGTGCGGCCGCGGGTGTGGTTCGGCGAGCGGTGGATCAACTCGATCTACGACCTGTTCGAGGAGAACGTCCGCTACTTCCCCGGGCTGCTCACCGACACCGACCCGGAGGATCCGCTGGACACGCTGGCGTCCGGGCGCACGCCGAAACTGACCGAGCTGCGCATGCACAACGGCACGGTGTGGCGGTGGAACCGCCCGGTCTACGACGTGGTGGACGACCAGCCGCACCTGCGAGTGGAGAACCGCGTGCTGCCCGCCGGGCCGACGGTGGCCGACATGGTGGCGAACGCGGCGTTCTTCTACGGCGCGCAGCGTGCGCTGGCCGAGGCCGAGCGCCCGGTGTGGACGGCGATGTCCTTCCAGGCCGCCGAGGACAACATGCACCGTGGGGCGCGGTTCGGCATGGACGCCGAGCTGTACTGGCCCGGCCTCGGCTGCGTGCCGCCGGACGAGCTGGTGCTTCGTGAGCTGCTGCCGCTGGCCGCCGAGGGGCTGGCTGCCGCCAACGTGGATGCCACGGTCGCCGACCGCTACCTGGGCATCATCGAGCAGCGCTGCCTGACCAGGCGCAACGGCGCCGCGTGGCAGCGTGCGACGGTGGACAAGCTGGAGCGGGCGGGCATGGACCGTGAGCACGCGTTGCGCGCCATGCTGGCCGACTACGTCGGCTTGATGCACGGTGGCGATCCGGTGCACGAGTGGCCGGTGTAGGCCTCCGGACGATCGGGTTTCGTCGCGGGTGCAGGCGGCCGGGGCGCACGCTGACCGGTGTGCGCCCCGGCCCGGGTTCACGCGCGCCGGCTGCATCGCGTGGTTGACTTGCCCGCCGGGTGGGTACGAAGTGGTCGTGACCACACCGCGTTGACCTCCACCGTGGTGGAAGTTGCATCGTGGCTGGTAGCTCTTGATCACCCGGTTCGACCGGGGTAGTGATCCGGACTAGGTTGAATAGCGGAATTCCCACCCGTGTGAATTGAGGGAGCACAGATGGCGCTCTACGAGCTTCCCGATCTCGACTACGACTACGGCGCACTCGAGCCGCACATCTCCGGCGAGATCAACGAACTGCACCACAGCAAGCACCACGCGACCTACGTCAAGGGCGCGAACGACACGATGGAGAAGCTGGCCGCGGCCCGCGACGCGGGTGACTACGGGGCGATCGTCGGCCTGGAGACCACGCTGGCGTTCAACCTGGCCGGGCACGCCAACCACGTGGTGTGGTGGAAGATCCTGTCGCCGGAGGGCGGTGACAAGCCGACCGGTGAGCTGGCAGCCGCCATCGACGAGAGCTTCGGTTCGTTCGACAAGTTCCAGGCGCACTACAACGCGGTGGCCACCACGATCCAGGGCAACGGGTGGGCTGCGCTGTCCTGGGACCCGCTGGCCAAGCGGCTGGTCATTCAGCAGCTGCGCGACCACCACAACAACATGGCGCTGCCCACCACGCCGATCCTGATGACCGACGTGTGGGAGCACGCGTTCTACCTGCAGTACAAGAACGTCAAGGCGGACTACGTCAAGGCGTTGTGGAACGTCTACAACTGGGCGGAGATCGCCAAGCGGTTCGAGAACGCCGTCAACGGCGGCAACGGCCTGCTCGGCTGACGCCACCCGTGCTTTCCCGGCCCGGTCCGGCCATGTGCCGGACCGGGCCGTCACGGCAAACGGGGTGTTCATCGGCGAACGGACGGTTCACCGCGGGTGCGGCGGGCAGGAGGAGCCAGGCCTGACCAGCGCACCGACCGCACACCAGACGACGGCAGTGACTGTGCGCGCCGACCGCAGAGCGGCAGTCGCATCGCGACCGGGTGGCAGCACGCTGATCCGGGACACGCGACGACTGCGGGGAACGGCCACCCACCTTGCCACGGCAAGCCGACCCGACACGCGCCCGGCCCGACCACGGAACGCCAGACGCTGCCGGACCACCGCGACGACCTCGACGACCTCGGTGACCCGCGACCAGCCGGATCACGCCAATGGCCGCACACCGCCCGGCACGGCCCGGCTCAGGCCCCTGGGCACCCCCCCCCGCCACCGCCCACCGCGACACCGACCCAGTGCCCGCAGGCCCACGAACCTTCGTAACCAGCCACAGCACCGCGCCACAACAAGCCAGCCCGGCATTCGCCCACCCCGGCCCCAAGCGACGCCAGGCACCACCACGCCACACCACCCCGACCCCGACGACCTCAGCGACCAGCCGGATCATCCGCGCATCACCAGCAGCCCGATCGACAGGTGATGTGGCCCGACACCACCGACGGCATCGGCCGGACGCCGCCCGACATCACATTGATCGACAGGCCTGCCGGAGTATCCTGACGACGCGACGAGGCCCCGTGGCGCGTCCTCCGCCACGGGGCCTTCGTGCGTTCCCGAACTGACTGCCGCTCCCACCACGAAGCGACGCGACTGAGGTTAGCCTAACCTCACCTGCTGTGCAACACGGGGTCCGGATCGTGGGCGCGAACACGCTACTGTTCAGCCATTCGCTGGATCAGTTCCGCCGCCTGGTCGAGGATCTGGCGCTCCTGCGGAGTGAGCTTGGCCAGCTGCTCGTCCAGCCACGCTTCCCTTGCGGTGATGGTCGCCTTGACGTAGTCCACGCCGTGGCGGCTCAGCTCGACGATCGCTTGCCTGCCGTCGGTGGGATGGGCCCGGCGCTCGACGTAGCCCATCTTCTCCAGCGCCGCGATCACCCTGGTCATCGACGGCGGCTGCACCCCTTCCTTGGCCGCCAACTGCCCCGGCGTCATCGGCCCGCACTTGTGCAGCGTCGACATCGCCGACAGCTGCGTCAGGGTGACGTCGGTCGGCGGGTTCTGCGCCCGCAAGCGGCGGTTGAGCCGGACGACGGCCAGCCGCAACCGGGCGGCCAGCCCACGATCACTGGTCCGCGGCACGGTGTCCATTCCGCCAGCCTACCGAGTCGGCACCGCCATGACGCAGGTCGGGAGCGGGATCCGGCAGGCAGCACGGTGCCGGCGGCGGACCGGGACGGGCGTGGGTAGGCTTCGGTCATGACCACCGACCGGAACCCGGATGGCGCCGCCACCGCGGACGGTCGGCGCACCCCACCCGACCTGCCCAAGAGCTTGGTGGACCTGCGGCCGCCGCTGCTCGTCGGGACCGGGGCATGGGCCGTCGCCCTCGGCGTCTCGCTGGTGCTTCGCTACGCGTTCGACGCCGACGTCGGCATCTGGCCACAGACCTCGCTGGCCGGGCTCGTCCTCGGATTCGTCGGGATGGGCGTCGTTTCCTGGCAGCGCTGGGCCTCCCGGCGCGGATCGCGCGGGGCTCAGCGCGGGCTCTGACCGCGGTCGTCCGCGTTCGACCCGAGCGGCACCACGTCCAGCTGGGTGTCGTCGTAGACCAGCTCGGCCACCGGCACCCCGGAACTACGCTGCACCTTGATCTCGGAATGCGCGCCGCAGCCGTACTCGACATGCACGACCCGGCCGTCCGCGGGCGAGTACTCGTTGCAGCACGCGCCGAAGGCCGCCCGCAGCGCGCCCGACAGCGGGTAGTAGAACCCGCAGGTGCCACAGGTCTCCCGCACGCTGCGTGCCATGTCCGACCGCGGGCCGAACTCACCGGAACGCCAGCGCTTCGCGGCCCGCATCCTGCCCTCGAAGGACAGCACCCGCACCCGGCCGAGCCCGACCTCGCGCGCCACCTCCTCGACGGCAGGATCGTCGCTGTGCAGGTAGCCGGGAACCAGCCGCTCGTCGTTCGGGTCGGCGGGCAGCAGGTCGCCGACCCCCAGGTCGCCCGGCCGCACCCGCTGCTCCCACGGCACCCACGGCTTGGCCACCAGCGCGTCCGGGCCGGGGCGCAGCACCGCCTCGCTCACCGTGACCGGGAAGCCCTCCCCGGCCGACGCCAGCGTGATCTCCCAGCGCCAACCGCGGTAACCGGGCACGTGCGCCTCGAAGCGGTACGTCACCGCCGCAGCGTCCTCGACCACCTGGTCCACGTAGTCGCCGACCGCGGATTCGTCGTAGCCGCGGTCCGCCGCTTCCTCACGGGCGACGGCGCGGGCGGTCTCGACCGCGTCCAGCAGCTCCGGTGCCGGCCGTGGTGGTGCCTCGGTCGCGCTGGTCATGGGCTCGAGAATAGACGTCGGGGAATCTGGCAGGCTGGGCCGGTGCACCGCGGACGTCGTCTCCTCCGGCTGGACCTGCTCGGCGCCGGACGCCGCCTGCTCCGGCGCGCTCGCGGACGGCGGGACGGGCGCGGCGGGCTCGCTCGGCGCACGGTGCCGCTCAAGCTGCTGCTCTCGCGGCTGACCGCCGTCGTCGGCTGCATGGCCGTGCTCGCCTGCGAACCGGGCGATCCGGGCACGGAGGGTGCTCGGGACGCGCTCGTCGCGCAACAACCGCCCGAGCGCCTGCGCGTACAGGTCCTTGAAACGCTTCGCCATGATCGGAACGCTTTCACACAGGGGTTCGAGATCGCGCGCGGGACACTGTACGAGGGCACCGGCCGGGTCGGCCAGTCGTACGTGCGTGCGATCGATCTGACCACGGGCAAGGAGCTGCGCCGGATCATGCTCCCTTCCCCGATGTTCGGCGAAGGGATCACCGTCACCGACACGGACCTGTGGCAGCTTACCTGGCAGGACGGAGTCGCTTTCCGCCGCGATCCCCGCACGCTCGAGGAGCGCGAGCGGGTTCGCTACTCCGGCGAAGGCTGGGGACTGTGCCACCAGCCGGAAGCCGAACGGCTGGTGATGAGCGACGGCACCGACGTGCTCACCTTCCGTGACCCGCGGACGTTCGCCGAGATCGGCCGGGTGCGGATCCGCTCCGGCGGCATGCCGGTGGACGACCTCAACGAGCTGGAGTGCGTCGACGACGTGGTCTACGCCAACGTCTGGCAGACCGACACGATCCTGCGCATCGACCCCGACGCGGGCGTCGTCACCGGCGAGATCGACGCATCCGGCCTGCTGAAGCCGCACGAGCGGGCGCACGCCGACGTGCTCAACGGCATCGCCGCCATTCCCGGCACGGACGCCTTCTTCATCACCGGGAAGCTGTGGCCGAAGACGTTCCGCGTGCGCTTCGTCCCCGCCGGGTGACCACGGTCCGCAGTGCGTGGGCGCACCCGGCCGCCGCGGCCGGCCACAGCGCGAGCGAGGCCACGGTCCGCAGCGCGTGGGCGCACCGCATGCACCGGGTCCGGGAACTCCTCGGTCGTCTCACCGAAGTGGTGGCCCGGGCGCACCGCATACACCGGGTCCGGGACCTCCCCGAGTTTCACCTCATCTTGCAGCGGTGTTGCGCGCACGACACGAGCCGATGAGGCAGGATGAGAAGAGTGATCGGTTCCGGTTCCGACGACAGGAAGGGCCCCTCGGTGTTCGGGGGCCGGTCCCGTCGCGGCCGCAACAAGCCCGCCCGCAAGTGGGTCCCGGATCCCGAGCCGACGCGCCGCTCGCGGGGCGCCGTCACGCCCCCGCCGACCAAGCGATTCGCCGAGCCGCCCGCTGCCAGGCCGCCGGTGGAGGATCCTCCGCACCGGATCACCGCCGACCAGGCCTACACCGTCGAACTGGAGCGGGAGCAGCGCAGGCAGCCGCGTGAGCAGGCCGAGCCGGGCGCGCCCGGCTGGGAGCGCTACGGAACGGACGGCTACCTCCGGCCCCCGGGTCACCGGTCCCGCGGCTACGAGCGCCAGGCCCCGCCGCCCGGTGAGCGGCCCTACGACGAGCGGAGGCAGCGGTTCTACGACGGGCCCGCAGGGCGGCCCTACCCGGAGCGCGGCGGGTATCGGGGCCGCGACGAGCATGGCTACCCGCATCCCGGCGGCTACGACCAGCGGGGCCGCGCGCACTACGAGGGGCCGGGGCACGAGCCGCCTGGCCACGCCGGCGGGCACGGTGGCCAACCGCCGGGCGGCGGGCACGTGCCTCCCGGCGGCGGCCAGGTCCCGCCCGGTGACGGTCCCGTCGGTCCGGACGGGCGGCCGTGGCCGAAGAAGCTCACGGTCACCAGGGTGGCGGCCATGCGCGGCCGGGAGCTGTCCGAGCGCGCGGTGCGGCTGTTCCAGCGGGTGCACCGGGCCGACGGTGCCCACGAGTCCGGCCTGACGTCGCTGAGCTGGTCGCTGATGCTCAACTACGCCAGCGACGCGGCCTTGGCCGTCGCGCTGGCCAACACGCTGTTCTTCTCCGCCGCGACCGCCGAGTCGAAGTGGAAGGTCGCGCTCTACCTGCTGATCACCATCGCGCCGTTCGCGGTCATCGCGCCGCTGATCGGGCCTGCGCTGGACAAGATCCAACGCGGCAGGCGGCTGGCCATGGCCGTCGCGTCGGCCGCGTCCGCCGTGATGTGCATGGTCATCGCGCTGAACTTCGACAACTGGGCGCTGTATCCCGCGGCGCTGGGCAAGATGGTGCTGTCGAAGTCGTACATGGTGCTCAAGTCGGCGGTCACCCCGCGGGTGGTGCCGCCGGAGATCACCCTGTCGAAGACCAACGCCCGGTTGACCGTGTTCGGGCTCGGCGCCGGTGCCGTCGGCGGTGCCATCGCGTCGCTGTTCAGCTGGATCGCCGGCTCGCCGGGCGCGGCCTGGGTCGCCGCGGCGATCTGTGTCGCCGGAACCGTGCAGGCGATGCGCATCCCGTCCTGGGTGGAGGTCACCGAGGGCGAGGTGCCCGCGACGCTGAACTCGCAGGCCATCCGGCGCAAGCCTGCGGGCAAGCAGCCGATCACCGTCGGCGTGCTGGTGGCGCTGTGGGGCAACGGCACGATCCGGTTGCTGACCGGATTCCTGATGCTGTTCGCCGCGTTCGCGGTCAAGGCGTCCGCGGAGCAGCACGACCAGAGCCCGTTCGTCCAGCTGCTGCTGCTCGGCGTGCTCGGTGCCGCCGCAGGCGCGGGTGGCTTCGTGGGCAACGCCATCGGCTCCCGGCTGCACCTGGGCGGCACCGACCAGGTCACCACGGTCGCGGTCGCCACCACGCTCGCCGCCACCGTGCTGGCCGCGCTGCTGCCGGGGATCGCCACGGCCGCGCTGGTGGCCTTGATCGGCGCGACCTGCAGCGCGCTGGCCAAGATCAGCCTGGACGCGGTCATCCAGCACGACCTGCCGGAGGAATCCCGCGCGTCGGCGTTCGGCCGGTCGGAGACCGTGCTGCAGATGGCCTGGTGCTTCGGCGGCGCGATCGGCCTGCTGCTGCCGCCCACCTACTGGCTCGGCTTCCTGGTGATCTCCGTCCTGCTGGTGCTCGGCCTGGTACAGACGATCCTGGTGCGGCGCGGCAAGTCGTTGCTGCCGAGCCGGGAGATCTTCAGTCGCCGCAGGGCTGCCGCAGCGACGTCCGGAACGCCCGCGGGATCGGCGCCGTCTTCCGGCTCAGCGGAGCCCGCAGGCGCGGCGCCCGCCACCGGTGGCCCGTCCGGTTCGGACGGAACCAAGCGGCGGCCGCGCACCACCAAATGGACGCCCCAGTAGGCTTCGGCGCATGCCGCGACGTTTGCCCGCCGTGTTGCTCGCTGCCCTCGCGTCGACCGTCGCCGGTTGCTCGGCGTCCGGCCCTCCGGAGCTGACGGTGTACGCCGACGGGAAGACCATGCAGCTCGCACCGGTGCAGTACTGCGACGTACGGGTGACCGAATGCGAGGCCAACCCGCAGGCCGCAGGGCTCATGACGGTGCGTCCCGACCGGCCGATGCAGATCTCCGTGCCGCCCGAGGTCGCCGAATCTCCTTGGCTCGTGTACGTGCAGTCGGTGGACGCGCAAGGCCGTCCCCAGCCGGTACAGCACGAGTTCTTCAGCCCAGGTGAGGCCTACGCCTACACCGCGCGGCCCGCGCCTGGCCAGCGGCTGCTCACGGTGGAGATCCAGCAAGCCGGGGCCGCGTTCGACGACAGCGGCGTGATCGTCGCCAGGGGCGTGTGGTCCGTGCAGCTGCGCGGCCGCTGACCGTCAGGCACCCGGCACCCGTGGGGCGCGGACTGGATCTTCCGCCCGGCCACGCCGTTCGCCTTCCCGGCACCCCACCGCGTGGGGTGCGCGGACACCACGACTACGGATCGAGATCGTCCGCAACCGCCCGCAGCACTTCGGCGATCCGCTTGGCGTGGCGGCGTTCCGGATACCGGCCACGCCGCAGCCCGGGCTGCACCCTGGCCTCCAGCAGCTTGATCATGTCCTCGATCACGCCGTGCAGCTCTTCGGCGGGGCGGCGGCGAGCCTCGGCGACCGACGGCAGCGGGTCGATCAGCCGCACCGAGAGGGCCTGCGGACCGCGACGTCCGTCGGCGATCCCGAACTCCAGGCGCTGTCCGGCCTTGAGCGTCTCAACGCCACGCGGCAACGCCGATTTCCGGACGTACACGTCCTCGCCCCCGTCCTGGGAGACGAACCCGAAGCCCTTCTCCGCGTCGTACCACTTGACCCTGCCGGTCGGCACCGAACTCACCGTTCCTTTTCTGCTCGAGCGCGCGCACGAACTCCTCGAGTACGCGCGTACGCGCGCAAGCCTGCTCGCACGACGAACGCGCCCCGGGGGGTCGCCCTCCCGACGCGCGTCAAGTACAGCGTAGCGAGTTTAGAAGGCCCGGCGCGAAGGTTTCTCATGCGCCTGCGGTGCGCGACACAAGCATCCGTACCCTTTGTCCTCGTGACCGCTTCGCACCGTCGACGGCACCGGATGGTCCAGGCCGCGGTGGCTTGTTTCGCCGCCGGGATCCTCGGGGTGCTGGTGATCCTCGGGTTGTACGCCGCGGGCCAGACCGAGCTGCCGTGGTGGCTCAACGTCGCGGCGATCGGGCTGACCACGATCGGGTTCGCCCTCGGCCTGGTGGCGCTGCTGCGGGAAGCGCGCGCCCGCGGCTGACCAGCCCGGAAAGCACCGGCCGCACGCGCTTCGGCCTGCTCCGGCCGTGCGGCGACGGCTAGAGGTCGCGCAGGCCGCGCAGCACCCGTTGCATCAGCTCCAGGTCCGGTCCTTCCGCACCGGAACCTGCCGGATGCACGGTGATCAGGTTCTCCTCGACCATCGAGGCGAGCAGGGTCTTGGCCACGCCAAGGGGCACCGACAGCATCGCGGCCACCTCGCTGACCGAGCGAGGCTGCGCGCAGAGCTCGAGGACACGCCGGTGCTCGTCCTTGACCGCCTCGGCGGGGCCGGCGGCTTTCGCGCTCACCAGGGTTTCCATGGCGAACGTGGGCGGGGCGGTGGTCTTGCCCCCGGTCCAGACGTAGGGGCGGACCCAGGCGACCTCCCCCAGGTCGTCCGTCTCCTCGCGCACCGGCGTCGGCCCGGTGTCCGGCTGCTGCGGCGTCGGGCCTGCTGCGCCGTGTGTGGCCTCGGCGGGCTTCGCACCCTCCGGCCGCCCCGCTGCCTCCTGCGCCATGACGACCTCAACCGGCTCGGCCTCTTCTGCTCCGTCCGAAGCGTCGGATTCCGCCGGGGCCGCACCTTCTTCGCGCGCGTAGCCTGACTGCTCGGCGTCCACGCTGGCCGCGCGCTTCGACTCGGCATCACCGCGCGCAGTGTCTTGGTCGGACTCGGAGGGATGCGCGACCGTGTGTTCGGTTCCCCGACCGTCGTCAGCCACCGCTTCCGCATCCGACGCAGCGTCGGCTTCGTCAACGGCGTTCTGCTCGCCGACGCCCGTGACCTGCGCTTCCGTCTGCAGGGGATCGGCATCTGCTGGGTTCTCGGCGTCCGGCGACTCGCCGGCGATCACCGGCTCCCCGACGACCTGCTGGGCCGGGCCTTCTTCGTCGGGCCCCTCGTCCGGCCAGGCGGGCTCCGCCACCTTCGCGGTGGCCGCGCTGTCGTGCGCGTTCCGATCCACCGCCACGCGGCTCTCGCTCTCGTCGCTCTCGGCTGATGCCGCGGGCACCTGGGTCACGGCAGGCGTCCGGCGACGACCGCTCCACCGGAACACGCCGCGGGAGCCGCCCATGATTGGTTCCTCCCTCGAAGCTCCTCACCTGCCGTCGGATCAAGGGCTCACTCTAAGGCCTGCCTCCCGGCGGGCGCAGTCCACCGCCACGGTGCGAATGCGTCCCGGTCGTGGGACGCGCGGGCAGGTCATTCGGCGTCGCGCGGTTCCGCGTCCCCGCCCGGCTCTTGGTACGGCAAAGACACGACGAGCATCGGCCCGCCGACGAACACGCCACCGTCGATGCCCAGCACCTTGCCGCCCGCATACAGCAGCGGCCCGGTCACGTCCTCCGGGGCGACGCCCATCTGGTCGGCGATCACGCTGTGCCCGTGCACGATGCGCTGCCCGCCCAGCCGCTCCAGCAGCAGGCCGGCCACCTCCGGCCCGTCCGGCCCGCGGAAGGCGTAGCGGGTGGTCATGCGGCTCCACACGTCCCACCACTCGACCAGGTCGTCCCCAGCCAGGATGTCGCGCACCGCTTTGTTGATCGAGTTCGCGTCGTCGCCCCACTCCAGGTAGGCCGTGGTGTCGGAGTGCATCAGCAGGTGATCGGCCGCGTGCGCGATCACCGGCCTGCTGGTCAGCCACTCCAGGTGCCGGTCGGTCAGTCCCTGGATGTCCCGGATTCGCCCGCCGTTGAGCAGCCAGCTGCGCGCGAAGCTGCGGATGCCGAAGTCCGACGGCACCGCGGTGTCGCCGAACGTGTACATGCCGAGCATCAGGATCTCGTGGTTGCCGAGCACCGAGTCGACCGCACCACCGGCTTCGCCCGCCTGGTCGGCCAGGCTCATCACCAGGTCGATGACGCCGATGCCGTCCGGGCCACGGTCGACGAAGTCGCCGAGAAACCACACGCGCGCGTTCCCGCCTGCCCACCGGTCGTCGTCGTCGAGCAGGCCGGCGGCGCGCAGCGCGTCGGCGAGCTGGTCCCGGTGGCCGTGTACGTCGCCGACGACGTACGTGGGCCGCTGCCTGTCACTCATAGTCGTTTCAACTGTAGGCCCGTGCGGGGCGTTGTGGCAGCTCAGGCCGTCGAGCCGGTCAGTTCAGGCGGACCGGGCGGCCGAAAGGGGCGATGCCGGGTGCACGTCGACCGCGGTGGCTTTCACCACGACCGTGACGGGTTTGCCGGGGTCCAAGGCCAAATCGGCGACGGCTGCGGGGGTCAGATCGGCCGTCAGCCCACCGGCCCAGCCGCCACTGGCGCGGGTGCGTACCCGGATCACCGGCCCGTGCGGCTCCACCGCAGCGACGACCGCTTCCGCGGTGTTGCGGGGACTGCCCGGCACCGACTCGCCGCGCGGGTACACCGACACCGCCGACGGCGCGAACACCGCGACGGCGGGCGTATGCGGCTCGAGCCCTTCGGCGTGCAATCCGCTGAGCAGGTCGCCGTCCGGCGTGCGCAGTCCACCTTCGACGGCTTCGCCGGCCACCAGGTTGAGCCCGGCCAAGCGCGCAGCGAATGGAGTACGAGGCGCGGACAGGACGCGCTGCGTCGGTCCACGCTCCACCACCCGGCCATCGGCCAGCACCAGCGCGGTGTCGGCCAGCGCGAGCGCATCGAGCGGGTCGTGCGTCACCAGGACCGTCACCCGTTTCGATGCCGAACGCAACACCGTGCGCAGCAGGGCACGCATCGCCGGGGCGGCATCGGCGTCCAACGCGGCCAGTGGCTCGTCGAGCAACAGCAGCTCGGGCTCGGTCGCCAGCGCGCGGGCCAGCGCCACCCGCTGGGCCTGGCCGCCGGACAGCTGGTCCGGCCGCCGATCCGCATACTCCTCGGCGCCGACGGCGGCCAGCCACCTGCCTGCGATGGCCCGCGCCTGGCGTCGGCTCGCCCCCGCCGCCCGTGGGCCGAAGGCCACGTTGTCCCGCACGGTCAAGTGGGGAAACAGCAACGGGCGCTGCCGCAGGAGGCCGACCCGCCGTCGATGCGGCGGCAGCGAACCGAGTTCGCGGCCGTCGAGCCGGACGGACGTCTCGTCGGACCGCAGCAGCCCGGCAAGGCAGTCCAGCAGTGTCGATTTGCCTGCACCGTTGTGCCCCAGCACGGCGACCACGTGCCCACGCTCCGCGGACAACTCCACCGACAGCCGGAACTGTCCGCGCGCCGCCCGCACGACGGCCCGCAGCGTCATGGCCGGGCCCCCTCGGTCACACGCGCGGTCATGCGCGGGCCCGCGGCCACGATCACCGCGATCGCCACCACGATCAACAGCAAGGACAACGCCACCGCGCTTTCCACGTCCGCCTCGGCCTGCGCGTAGACCTCCAGCGGAAGCGTTCGTGTCACCGCCTGCAGGCTGCCGGCGAACGTGATCGTGGCGCCGAACTCGCCGAGAGCGCGGGCGAAGCTGAGCACCACACCGGACGCCAACGGCGGCAGCAGCAACGGCAGCGTCACCCGGGTGAACACCACCCACGGCCCCGCGCCGAGTGTCGCGGCCACCCGCTCGTACTCGTCTCCCCCGGCGCGAATCGCACCGTCCAGGCTGATCACCAGAAACGGCATGGCCACGAACGTCTGCGCCAGCACCACCGCAGCGGTCGTGAACGGGACCCGCACCCCGGCAACCACGTCCAGCAGGTATCCGGCGAAGCCGTTGCGGCCGAGCAGGTACAACAACGCGAGCCCGCCCACCACGGGCGGCATGACCAACGGCAGCACCACCACAGCGCGCAGCACACGGCCACCTCGACGAACCCGGGCCAGCACGACAGCAAGCGGTACGCCGAGCAGCACGCACAGCAGGGTCGACAGTCCCGCGGTGACCAGCGACAGCTCCAGCGCGTCAAGCGAAGCCTGCGAGGTCAGCAACTCCGGCAGCCGGGCGAAGTCGACCCGGAACAACAGCCCGGCCACGGGCAGCACGATCAGCGCCAGGCCGGCCGCCGCAGGAATCCACAGCAGCCGCGGCGACCGAAGCCCGCTACGGAGCGTCGAATCCCGCGTCACGCAACACCCGCTGTCCTTCGTCACTGAGCACGAATTCGACGAACTGCCTGGCCAGATCCGGCTCCGCGGCTTCCCGGGTCGTGGCGATCGGGTACGCATTGGCCACGGCATCAGCGCCGGTGATCGGCACCGCGTCGACCTTGCCAGCGGCCGCCCGCACGTCGGTGACGTAGACCAGGCCCGCATCGGCCTCCCCGGCCGCGACCTTGCCGAGCACGGATTTCACGTCGGGTTCTTCACTCGCGGGTTGCAGACGCACGTTGGCGTTCGCCGCCAACGCCTGCGCCGCCCGGCCGCATGGCACTTCGGGAGCGCAGGTCACCAGCACCACGTCGCCCCGAAGGCCGGTCAAGCCGTCGATCTTCTTGGGGTTGCCCGGGGCCACGGCGATGGTCATCCGGTTCCGCGCGAACCGTTGCGGTTCGCCGTCGATCACCCCTGCCTGCACCGCCTTCGCCATCGCCTTGTCGTCGGCCGCGGCGAACACGTCCGCCGGTGCCCCTTCGGCCAGCTGCTCCGCCAGCCGGGACGATCCGCCGAAGCTGAGCCGCACGTCCACGCCCTCGCGGCGGGCTTCGAACTTCTCCGCGAGCTGCTCGAAAGTCTCGGTCAGCGAAGCGGCCGCGAACACCGTGACCGTGCGCGTCGCCTCCGCCGTCGCGCACCCCGCCAGCAACAGGGCGATGGCAGCCGCTGCGACCACCCTCGTCAGCCTCATGCCTGCCTCCGCTGCGGGGTCTCCACCACGACGGTGGTGGCTTTGACGACCGCGACCGCCAGCGAACCGGGGCGGAGCCCGAGTTCCCGCACCGCTTCCGAGCTCATCAGCGACACCACCCGATGCGGACCGCACTGCAACTCGACCTGTGCCATCACGGTGTCGGACACCACGTCGGTCACCAGGCCGACGAAACGATTGCGCGCCGACCGGTTCACCGCGGACGGGTCGGCCACCTCGGCCGCGTACGCCCGCGCTTTGGCCGCCAGCTCCGCGCCGTCGACCACCGCACGCCCCGCGGCGTCCGTGCTCGCGGTCAGCTCGCCCGCCTTGACCCAGCGGCGCACCGTGTCGTCGCTGACGCCGAGGAGCTGAGCGGCTTCCGAAATCCGATACAGCGGCACGATTTGAAGTCTAGATCCGCACGTACGTCAGAATCCAGCTCGTGGCTCCGCATGTGCAAATTCACGCGCTGAACCGCGGAATTGGTGGGCGCGCAACGGTTGCCCCCACGGCTACCCTGGGTGGTGTGACGGCGATCAACCTTGGACTCCCTCGCGTGATGCGCGACTACGGAGGAGCCGACATGGCCGGCCGCCCGGACACCCCGGGGTTGATCGACAAGTACGGCCGCGTCGCTACCGATCTGCGCGTTTCCCTCACCGATCGATGCAATTTGCGCTGCCAGTACTGCATGCCCGCGGAAGGGCTGGACTGGCTGCCCAGTGCGGACATCCTGACCGACGAGGAACTGCTGCGCGTGCTCCGCATCGCGGTGCGCGACCTGGGCATCACCGACATCCGCCTGACCGGCGGTGAGCCACTGCTGCGGCGCGGACTGGAAGACCTCGTCGCCGAGATCACGGCGCTGCGCCCGCGCCCCCGGGTGGCCATGACCACCAACGGCATCGGCCTGGCCAAGCGGGCCGCCCGGCTGGCCGCAGCCGGTCTCGACCGAATCAACGTCTCGCTGGACACGATCGACCGGCAGACGTTCGTCGAGATCACCCGGCGCGACCGGCTGCACCACGTACTGGAAGGGCTGCGCGCCGCCCAGGAAGCCGGGCTGCGCCCGGTGAAGGTCAACGCCGTCCTGCTGCGCGGGGTGAACGACCACCAAGCCTGCTCGTTGCTGCGGTTCTGCCTGGAGCACGGCTACCACCTGCGGTTCATCGAGCAGATGCCGCTGGACGCCCAGCACCAGTGGAACCGCGCGGAAATGATCACCGCCGACGAGATCCTGGCCATCCTCCGCACCGAGTTCACGCTCGAGCCCAGCCCGGCGGAGCGCGGGTCGGCACCCGCGGAACGCTGGCTGGTCGACGGCGGCCCCGGCGAGGTCGGCGTCATCGCCTCGGTGACCAAGCCGTTCTGCCAGGCGTGCAACCGCACCCGGCTGACCGCGGACGGTTCACTGCGGTCGTGCCTGTTCAGCACGGACGAGACCGACCTGCGGACGATCCTGCGCAGCGGGGGCTCCGACGAGGACGTCGCCAACGCCTGGCGGGCCACCATGTGGGCCAAGGGCCCCGGTCACGAGATCAACTCCGCGGGATTCGCCCAGCCGCTGCGTCCGATGAGTGCGATTGGTGGGTGAGATGCTCAAGGTCCAGGTCAACTACTACGCATCGGCCCGCGCCGCGGCGGGCGCCGACTCGGAGGCGGTGGCCATGCCGGACGGCGCCACCCTGGACGATCTCGTCGCACGGCTGGCCGCCGACCATCCCGGCAAGCTCGCACGGGTGCTGTCCATGGCCAGCTTCCTGATCAACGGGGTGGCCACCACCGACCGCAAGCGGGCCCTGGCGGACGGCGAACAGGTGGACGTGCTGCCACCCTTCGCGGGCGGCTGAGCCGCGCCGCAGGACCCGGCCGGACCGGCCCGCCGAAGCGGCGACGAGCCCTGCCACGAACGTAGTAGCGGTCACAGTACACGTGAGCCAAACCTCACCCTGGGTAATTGATCTCGGCTTGGACACGGGTCGATAACAAGCCTCTGACCTGCGAAAATGTCGCAATCTCAGGCGAAAAGCTCGCGTTACTGTGAGGTAGATCACACATCGTTTCATTTCCGTTATCGAACGCGATTACGTACCGTCGATGCTCGGTCGGCCCCGAACCGGCCACAGCACGGGGTTCCGCTCGCCATGCCCTGTCCGGTGGGACCCCGCAACCCATCCCCCGATCCGAAGGAACTCCGGGACAGGGACGCGCGCAGGACGACCCCTGCGCAGTGCGGTGGCGCGGAGGTACGAGTACGTCCCCATGTCTTATCGAGGCAAGCACCGAAAGCCGTCCACCATTCGCCGCAACATCGCCCGCGTTGCCGCCACCGGCATGGCCATGGGCGCCCCGCTGGCGATCGCCGCCGCTCCGGCCAACGCTGCCGGGTACAACCCGAACTGGGACATGCTCGCGCAGTGCGAGAGCAGCGGGGACTGGTCGATCAACACCGGCAACGGCTACTACGGCGGTCTGCAGTTCTCGCCGAGCACCTGGCAGGCCTACGGTGGCCAGGGCATGCCGCACCAGGCGTCGCGGGCCGAGCAGATCCGCATCGCCGAGAAGGTCCTTGCCGCGCAGGGTCCCGGCGCATGGCCCGCGTGCTCGGCGAAGACCGGCTGGTACAACGCCGGTGGCAGCGGCCAGAGCTACCAGGGCACCAACACCGAGGGTGGTGGCGCCCAGGAGCAGAAGCAGCAGCAGGCCAAGCCTGCTCAGCCCGCCCCGAAGGCCGCCCCGGTGCGCGCCAGGGTGACCAAGTCCAACCCGAACGGCGACTACACGGTCCGCAAGGGCGACACGCTGTCCGAGATCGCGGCCGAGAAGAACATCAAGGGCGGCTGGAAGAAGCTGCACCAGCTGAACAAGGAATACATCAGCGACCCTGACCTGATCCTGGTCGGCCAGAAGATCGCCACCAAGTGATCTGCTCGGTGGCCCGGTGAGCTGACCGGTGATCCGGCCGGTCGTCCGACCGGCGATGCGATGCGACGGGGCCTGCGGCGCGTGCGGTGCACGCGCGGCGGGCCCCACCGCGCTCCCCCATCCCCGGCTGGTTCCCCCACAGCCGGTTCGTCGGCCCGCTGACCGCCTGGCGGGCCGACCCCCCTACCTTCCGCGATCGGGTGTGAAGGCCGGGGCCTGGCGGCGGCGCACCGCTGCGGGTGCACCGCAGTGGACGCAAACCGCCAGGCCCCGGCGAACCCTTCCTTGACCCGGCGAACAGGCCGCAGCTGACGGCGGGACGCCAAGCGGCAACAAGCCACCGCGACAGCGCCCCGAAAGCACACGACGAACCCTTCATACGGCACAGCAGGCCACGACGCACAAACACAGCAGCACCAAGCCATCGCACCTGCCCTGCCACGACCCTGGTCAGCCCGAAGATGCGGCCGCTGCGCGTCTGCTGGATGCCCGAGCCGTGATAGGGCGACCAGGCCGGGGCCACGCCCTCACAGCAGGCAAACCGCAGCCAGGCGCCGAGCACCCATGGCCAGATCGCGGCCATCCGAAGCGCGCCGGCTCACACGGACCATCCCCGGCCACGAACGCTCGGCCAGCAGGCCGCAGCTGACAGTGGGACGCCGCGAGCCGGCCCGGAAACCGGAACACGGCGGCCGGAGAACCGGTCACCGCCCCCACGTCGACGGTTCAGTTGTCCCCAGGCCTGTGGACAACTGCCGCGGAGGCCACCGGAGCTGCCACTGTCACGGCGAGTTGACCCACTCGTCGGTGCCGTCGGTGAAGCGCTGGTGCTTCCAGATCGGCAGTCGCGCCTTCGCCGTGTCGACCAGGTCCGCGCACGCGGCGAAAGCCTCCCGCCGATGCGGCGCCGACACCGCGCAGGCCAGCGCCACGTCCCCGATGCCGAGGTCGCCGATCCGGTGGCTGATCGCCACGGCCCGCATCTGCGGATGCCGCTCGGCCACCTCGGAGACCACCGACCGCAAGACGTCCTTCGCGGTGGGGTGCCCCTCGTAGTGCAGGGCGGCCACCGACCGGCCACCGTCGTGATTGCGCACCACACCCGCGAACGACACCACGGCACCAGCCGCTTCGTCGGCGACCAGCCATTCGTGCTCCGCGACGTCCAGCTTCTCCTCGGTGATCTCGGCAAGCACGACCCGAACGGCCCGCTCGCCGGATTCGCCACCGGTACCGGCGGCGGTCTCGCTGGACATGGCCTGCTCCTTCACTGCAGCGGCGGCCGAGGCGTCCTGCTCGCCCGCTCGTTCGTGGTCGCCGCCCGCGATCTGCGAGAGCGCGTGGTCGAGAACCCCCTCGAGAACCCCGAGGCCGTCCATCACGCCGCCGCGTGACCCGGGCAGGTTCACGATCAGCGTCCGCCCGGCGACCCCCACCGTTCCCCGGGACAGCACCGCGGTCGGCACATGGGGCAGGCCTGCGCGGCGGATGGCATCGGCCAACCCGGGCACGTGGTAGTCGACGACCTCGGCGGTGACTTCCGGCGTGCGGTCCGTCGGCGAGATCCCGGTCCCACCGGTCGTGATCACCAGGTCCAGTCCCTTTTCGGCGGCGTCCTGCAGCGTGGCACCGACCGGGTCCCCGTCCGGAACGACCACCGGGCCCTCCACGGCGAAGCCGCGGGCGGCCAGCCACTGCGCGATGATCGGCCCGGTGCGATCCGGGTAGATCCCGGCGGCGGCGCGGTTCGACGCCACCACCACCCGCGCGGTCCGCCGCTGACCGTTCCTGGCGTGCCGAGCTTGCTGGTCAGTCACGGGTCCATACCCCCCGTTTTCCGCCTTCTTTGCGTTCCAGCCGCACCGCGTCGAGGGTGGCGGCGGGATCGACGGCCTTGATCATGTCGTGCACCGTCAAACCGGCCACCGCGACCGCGGTCAACGCCTCCATCTCCACCCCGGTGCGATCCGTCGTGCGCACGGTGGCGGTGATCCGCACCTCCGACTCGGCCAGCTCGAAGTCGACCTTGACGCCGGAGATGGCCAACGGGTGGCACAACGGGATCAGCTCCGGGGTGCGTTTCGCGGCCATGATGCCTGCCACCCGCGCGGTCGCCAGGGCGTCCCCCTTGGGCAGCCCGCCTTCGCTGATCAGCCCGATGACCTCGGGCGTCGTCCGCACCACACCGGTCGCCACTGCCGTGCGGGTGGTCGCGGCCTTCTCGGAGACGTCGACCATGCGGGCCGCGCCGGACGCGTCGAGGTGACTCAACTCGCTCACATATGCAGGCTACTGCCGGTCACCCGGACCGGCTGCCACCAGATCGTGCGGCACCGGGGCCGTGACCGCCGACGACCGGTTGCGGCGGCAGGCACCGGCGTGCGACGTGCCGGATCAGTCGCGCTTCTCGCCACGCGCCACCGCGCTCACCGCTTCGGCGACCGCGGGCGCCACGGCGGAGTCGAACACGCTGGGCACGATGAACGACGGGTTGAGCCGGTCGCCGTCCACCACGTCCGCGATCGCGTTGGCCGCCGCGATCAGCATCTCGTCGGTGATGTTCTTGGCGTGCGCGTCCAGCAGACCGCGGAACACCCCGGGGAACGCCAGCACGTTGTTGATCTGGTTCGGGTAGTCGCTGCGGCCGGTGGCCACCACGGCGGCGTGCTTCTGCGCCTCGATCGGGTCGATCTCCGGGTCCGGGTTGGCCAGCGCGAACACGATCGGGTCCTTGGCCATGGTGGCGACGTGCTCGGCGCCGAGCAGGTTCGGCGCGGAGACCCCGATGAACACGTCGGCGCCCACCAGGGCGTCGTGCAGCGTTCCGGTGAGCCCGTTCTTGTTGGTGGTGCGGGCGATGCGGAGCATGTTCTCCGACTTGTCGTTGATCTGCTCGGTGACGATGCCGTCCCGGCCGACCGCCACGATGTTGCCGGGGTTGTTCAGCTGCAGCAGCCGGATGATCGCCGAGCCCGCGGCGCCGACGCCACACACGACGATGGTGACGTCCTCCAGCCGCTTGCCCACCACGCGCAGTGCGTTCCGCAACGCCGCCAGCACCACGATCGCGGTGCCGTGCTGGTCGTCGTGGAACACCGGGATGTCCAGCTTCTCCCGCAGCCGGGCCTCAATCTCGAAGCACCGCGGGGCGCTGATGTCCTCCAGGTTGATGCCCGCGTACTGCGGCGCCAGGATCTCGCAGGTGCGGATGATCTCCTCGGTGTCCTGGGTGTCCAGCACGACCGGCCAGGCGTCCACCCCGGCGAACTTCTTGAACAGCGCGGCCTTGCCCTCCATCACCGGCAGCGCCGCGGCCGGGCCGATGTTGCCCAGGCCGAGCACCGCGGAGCCGTCGGTCACCACCGCGACGGTGTTGCGCTTGATGGTCAGCCGCCGGGCGTCTTCCGGGTTCTTGGCGATCGCGGTGCACACCCTGGCCACGCCCGGCGTGTAGGCGCGGGAGAGGTCGTCGCGGTTCTTCAACGCGACCTTCGAGGTGACCTCGATCTTGCCGCCCAGGTGAATGAGGAACGTGCGGTCGGAGACCTTGCGGACCCGCACGCCCTCGAGCTGGTCCAGCGCGTCGGTGACGCCGTTGGCGTGCTCGGCGTCCCGCACGTTCGCCGTGATGTCGACGACGATCGAGTCGGCATGCGACTCGACGATGTCGAACGCGGTGATCACGCCGCCTACCTGGCCGACCGTCGTGGTCAGGTCACCCGCCGTGCTTGCCTTCGCAGGGGCTTCCACCCGGACCGTGATCGAGTAACCGGGGCCAGGGACAGCCATGGAACACTCCGCAGTCGAAATCGTCGAACGTCGTCAGTCGCGAGGGCGGCCGGAGCGGATCACGGAGTCTTGTTGATCTCGGTCTCCGGATGCTCGTACGGCACCCGCTCCTGCGGGAAGCTGACCTCGCCGAACGGCGACAGCGACCCCTGCCGGTCCGCGGCCAGCTCGCTCACCGGGATCCCGCCGTCGGGCACCTGGGGCCAGGACGGATCGATGCGCTCCTTCTTCAGCTTCTTGCCGCCAGCCACGTCATCCTCCGCTGTCCACACCGACATCTCACCGGCGTTCGACAGCCTAAGGCATGCGGGTGCGTTTCCACCGCCCGGCCTGCGCAGACCGGCCGGTCACCTGGTCGTGACGCGTCGCACGGCGTCTTCCGTATTGTGGCCATGATGCTTGCCGACGTCTTGCGTTCCGCCTCCGACGAGCAGCTCGCCGCGCTGCTCATGGCTCGGCGCGACCTGGCGACCCCGCCGCCCGCCGACACCGAGGTGCTGGCCAGGCGGGCCGCCACCGCCGGATCGGTGGCCAGGGCGTGCGAGCAGCTCAACGCGCGCCAGCTGGCCGTCGCGGAGGCGTTGCTGCTGTTGGGCGCGGACACCGAGCCGGTTGCCAAGACCGCGGTGGACGACCTGCTCGGCGTCGACGCGGCCGACGATCTGGCCGCGCTGGAACGGCTGGCCCTGTGCTGGTCGGCCGACGAAGGGGTCAGCACGCTTCCGGCCGTCCGCGAGGCCCTCGGGCCGTTCCCCGCCGGGCTGGGGCGCAGCCTGCCTGCCCTGGCCGGCCAGGACGTGGCGGAATTGCTCACCGGGCTGCCCGACGACGAGCGGAAGGTGCTGGACAAGCTGGCGTCCGGCCCGCCCATCGGCCGCACCCGCGACGCCGCCGTGGACGTCGACCTGGACTCCGCCCGCACACCGGTGCAGCGCCTGCTCGCCCGCGGTCTGCTGATCCGCCGCGACACGCAGACGGTCGAGTTGCCGCGCGAGATCGGCTTGTACTTGCGTGGCGGGCGTGCCTTCACCGAGGAGACGCTGCGCGAACCCGAAGTCCGCACCCGGTCGTTCGGCCAGGAGTCGGTCGACCGCACCGCCGCGGGCGAGGCGATGGAGTTGTGCCGCCAGGTCGGCGCGCTGCTGGCGTCGTGGTCGCAGAATCCGCCACCGGTGCTCAAGGCGGGCGGGCTCGGCGTGCGCGAGGTGCGCCGGGTGTGCCGCGAGCTGGAGGTCGACGAGCCGCGCGCGGTGCTGCTGGTGGAGGTGCTGCTCGCCGCGGGCCTGGTGGTCGACAGCGGCTCGACCACCCCGGAGTTCGTGCCCACGACGCTGGCCGACAGCTGGCTGGCGGTCGGACCGGCCGCGCGGTGGACCACCCTGGCCGCCGCATGGCTGGACATGCCCCGGATGCCGGGCCTGGCGCACGACCGGCCGGACGCCACGTCCGACGGCGCGAACCCGGCGCGGCGGGGCGATGCTCCCGCACCGCTGTCCGACCGGCTGCACCGGCCGACCGCGCCGTCGGTGCGGCGCAGGGTGCTGCGGGCGCTGGCCGACCTGCCGCCAGGCACCGGGATCGTGGACGACGCCGAGCTGATCGCCCTGCTGGCGTGGCGGAATCCTCGGCGCGGCGGCAGGCTTCGCGACGACGCGGCCCGCTGGATCCTGGCGGAAGCCGCGGCCCTCGGCGTGACCGCGCTCGGCGCGGTGTCCTCGGCCACGCGCGCACTGCTGGCCGAGCCGGAGCAGGGCGAATCACTCGAGGACGTCCGGCGGCGGGCCACCGTGGCCATGACGCAAGCGCTTCCCGAGCCGGTCGACCACGTGCTGGTGCAAGCCGACCTCACCGTGGTGGCGCCCGGCCCGCTCGAACCGGCGTTGGCCGACGAGATGGCCGCGATCGCCGACATCGAATCGGCCGGGCACGCCACGGTGTACCGGATCAGCGAGCAGTCCGTGCGCCGCGCCCTGGACAGCGGCCGCACCGCGGGCGAGCTGCACGAGTTCTTCCGGAAGCGCTCGCGGACTCCGGTGCCACAGTCGCTGACGTACTTGATCGACGACGTCGCCCGCCGCCACGGCAGGCTTCGCGGTGGGGCGGCGTCCTCGTTCCTGCGCAGCGACGACGAGGTGCTGATCGCCGAAGTGGTGTCGCATCCGGCCGCCGAGGACCTGCAGCTGCGCCGGATCGCCCCCACGGTGCTGGTCAGCCCGCTGCCGCTGGCCGAAGTGCTGGACGGGCTGCGCGCCGCGGGCTTCTCCCCGGCGGCGGAAGGCGTGGACGGCCAGGTCGTCGACCTGGCCCCGCGTGGTCGCCGGGTGGCACCGCCGCGCAACCCCGGCAGGCGGGCCCCGGCGGCGCGCCCGCTGTCCGAGGAACAAGCCGCCGAGGTGGTGGCGCGCATGCGTGCCGGGGACGCTGCCGCCGCGGCGCGGCGCAGCGAGGGAGTTCGCAACGCGGGCGGTACCGGGGACACGTCGGCGACCGTTCAGCTGCTCACCGAGGCGGTCCGCTCCGGCAGGCAGGTGTGGATCGGTTACGTCGATGCCAACGGAACCGCTGCCCAGCGGGTGGTCACCCCGGTGCGGGTCAGCGCCGGAATCCTCGACGGCGCGGACAACGACCGGTATCCGTTGCACCGCATCACGTCAGCCGCATACGTGGACTGACACTCGTACCAGGAAAGGAGCACTGCATCGCCGGCCCGGCGGCAACGAATTCGCGCACGGCTGCGCATTGCCGGCGACGGCCCGCCCCACAGCGCGTGCAAGCTGGTCCCGCACGCCGGTGTCCGGGTTCGGCTCCCGGAAGCCCGCCCTACAGCGCGTGCAAGCTGGTGAGCAGCCGCTGCATGAACTCGCGGGAGGAGCGGTCACCGAACGCCAGGCCGGGCTGATGCACCAGTACCAGCCCTTCGGCGGCCATGTCGGCCACGATCACCTTGACCACGCCGAGCGGCAGCTGCAGCTCGGCCACGATGTCCGCCAGGGTGCGCGCGGAGGTGCAGAAATCGCAGATCCTGCGGTGCTCCTCGGTCCGCGCACCCTCGTACCTGCGGCCCTGCTCGCTCGTGGTGACCAGCGCTTCCAGGGACAGATCCTGGCCAGGCCTGGTCCTGCCACCGGTGCGGGCGTACGGCCTGGCCAGCGACACATGCCGCTGGGCAGGGGCCCCGGCGGCACCGGCAACCGGATACCTGGTCGGTCCGTCCATCCGCGTCACGCTCCTCACCACGTCTGCCCGGAGCCGAGCCGCTCGTTGATCAGGTCCACCAGCGTGGCCATCTCGTAGGCCACGTCACCCAGGTCGCAGTTGGGTGACGCCAGCGCCACGAGCGCCGAGCCGTCGCCGATCGACGTGAGCAACAGGTACCCGAGCTCCATCTCCACTACCGTCTGCGCGACCGCCCCGCCCTTGAACGACGTGGCGGCCTCCTCCGTCAGCCGCATCAGCCGTGCCGCGATCGAGCACAGCTGCTCGGCCCGCTCCGGCCGCAGTCGCGGGGACCCGGCGCGCAAGCGCCCGTCCGGCGCGACGATGACCGCATGAGCGACTCCTGCGACCCGCTGGACGAAATCCGAAACCAGCCAGCCGTACCCGGCCGCGGCCTGCCCAGCGGACGCGGTCACTGACCCTCCTTCTCGCCTCCCGTTCCTGCGCCGTTCGCCGGCCACTGGTGCCGCGGGGATCCGGCGGTCGCTGAACGTCCCGACTCAGAGTATTCGTCGCGCCCGGCCTGTCGAGCCCTTCGGCGACCTTCGGCCAGACTTTTCATGCGGACGCGTACCGCGTCCGGAGCACGGGAGACCGGCCGATTACGCACCGTCGCGGACGTCGTCCGATCGGGGTCGCCGCCCGCCCGGAGCGCACCGTCGGCCGCCTGGTCCCCGGCCGACTGCTGCGAACGGTCACCGTGGTGGGTGTGCCCGGCGCCGTTCGGCCCGTTGTCCCGCCCGTCATGAGAGACGCGGTCGGACTCGGCGTGGGTTCGCCCCGCCGCCGCTCGCTGTTCCGCGAGCTGCGCGCTCACTTCGATTGCCGCGTGTTGCCGCCGCGTCATGCGGACCGTGCGCGCGTCCAGTTCCGGCCCGCCAGACGGTCGCCCGGCCAGCCGATCGTCGATGTCCTGCCGACGGGTCCCCGCGTCCGAGCCGGCGTCGTCCTGCTCGGTGACCTCACCGCCGGAGGGCAGCCGCACCGGATGGTACCCGGGCTTGGTCGGCGGTTCCGGCGATGGCGGCCGGGTGGGTTCGCCACGGCGTTCTGCCTGCTTGCCCGGGGTGGCCAGGTCCGGCTCGGCGAGCACGCCCAGCTGATTCTCGTCCACGGAGTCGTCCCCGTCGTCCGCGTCACGTGCCCGTTCGCGCAGCCCGGATTGCACCTGCTCGAACCACTTGGTGAGCAGGTCCCGGTACGCGGGCATGCGTTCGGTGGGGCCGTCCTCCTCCAGCGGGCTGTCCTGCACCAGCTTCGGGCTGGGCCGCTGTTCGATCGGCGCGACCCGCGGCGGCGCAGACGCATCCCGCACCGGTCCGGAGGTGTCCCGCACCGCACGGGACGAGTCCCGCATCTGCGCGGTGTGCGCCTCCCGCACGGCCTGCCTGCGCGACGCCGTCTCCAGCCAGTCCAGCGGTCGGTTCGGATCGTCCTCGTCGCGGCGCCGGGTGCCGCTGGGCGGCACCTCGCTGATCAACCGCGCAGGCACCACCACCACGGCGGTCAGGCCGCCGGTCGGCGCGTGCCGCAACCGCACTTCCAGCCCGTTGCGGCGAGCGAGGCGGGCCACCACGTACAGCCCCATCCGACGGGACGCCTCCACGTCGATCTCCGGCGGGTTGGCCAGCCGGGCGTTGGCCCGCTCGAGCTCCTCGTCGGACATGCCCTCGCCGCGGTCGGTGATCTCCACCATCCAGGCGCCGTCCCGGGTGATCGAGCTGACCACCGACACCGGTTCATCTCCGGACTCGTTGGTGGCGTTCTCCAGCAACTCGGAGATCACGTGCACCACGTCGCCGACCACGTCGCCGCGCACCGCGATCTCCGGGATGGTGGACAGCTGGACGCGTTGGTAGTGCTCGATCTCCGACAGCGAGGCGGCCATCACCTCGGACGCGGGGATCGCGCCCGGCAGCATCCTGGCGAAGTCGTTGCCGGTGAGCACCAGCAGGTTCTCCGCCACCCGGCGCGACCTGGTGGCCAGGTGATCCAGCTCGAACAGCTTCTCCAGCCGGTCCGGGTCCTGCTCGTCGGCTTCCATGCCGTCCAGCACGTCCAGCTGCCGCTCGGCCAGCTCCTGCCCGCGGCGGGCCAGGTTGAGGAACATGGCGTTGACGTTCTGCCGGAGCTCGGCCTGCTCGGCGGCCAGCCGTACGGCTTCGGCGTGCACCGCGTCGAACGCCCGCGCCACCTGTCCGACCTCTTCCGTGCTGTCCACCGGCACCGGCGCGACGTCGGTCTTGCGCGGGCCGCGCGGGCTGGCCAGCAACCCGTGCACCGCCGCAGGCAGCCGGAACTCGGCCACCTCCAGCGCGGTGCTGCGCAGGGTGCGCAGCGGGCGGAGCAGTGAACGCCCGATGACCACGGCCAGCAGTGCGGCGAAGCCGAGCAACACGAGCACGATGCCGCCGTCCCGGAGCGCGGAGGTGCGAGCCTCGTCGGCCAGCGCGTCGGTGCGTTCCTGCATCTCGGCCTGCAGCGCCTGCTCCACCTCGAAGACCAGGTTCGACGTGTAGGTCGCCGCGGTGTCCCACTGGGAGCGGTCGATGCCCTGCAGCGAGCGGCCGTTCTCGCTGCGCGCCACCACCGTGTCCAGCAGCTCGTTGCGCTGGTCGACCAGCATGCCCGTCACTTTGTCGGCATACATGCGCTTGTGCTCTTCGGTGGCGAACGTCTCGAACTCGCTGCGCCATGCCTCCAGGTCGGAGTTCGCCCCGGCCAGCTCGCGCCGGGCGTCCACGGACAGCTTGCCGACCGCCAGCGCCTCGTCGACCAGGCCGCGGGTGATCGACAGCTGTTCCTTGATCCGGCTCACCGCGGTGGCGGCCAGCTGCAGCCGCACCAGCTCCGGTTCGCTCACCGCGGTCACCGTGCGCCCGCGGGTGGCCAGCATCTCCGCGATCAACGCGCTGTAGCCGGCCAGCACCTTGCTCGCCGGGTACTTGTCGTGCTCGGCACCGTAACGCAGCCGGGACAGGCCGTTGAGCTCCTGGCGGATCCGGTCCAGGTCCTGCACGGCCGCGTCGTCCATCTTCGATTTGACCGAGGCGTAGACGCGGCTGAAGGTGCCGACCCGGATGTTCACCCGGCGCCGCTGCTCGGCGATCTCGTCGGCCTCGGCGGACCTGCGCCCGTTGGCCACGTAGCGCACGGTGAGATCTCGTTCCCGCTGCAGCGCGTGCACCACGTTGGACATGGCCCGATCTGCCGTCACCCGCGCCGACAGCTCGGTGAGGCTGTTCGCCGCGCGCAGCTTGCTGTCGAAGTGCACGCCCATCAGCACCAGCGCGGTCAGCGTTGGGATGAGCAGGACCGCAACCAGCTTGGTGCGCAGCGACCAGTTCCGCAGCCGCCACGGCGTCCCGGAGCGGGTACGGCGCATCTGTGCGATCTTGGTGCCCAGCCGATCGCGTCCAGCACGCTCAGGTTCGGGTGCGCGCGCCACCGCATCACCCTCCCGGCCGTTCTGCCGCACTACGCCCCTTTCGGTGGTGCCTCGTCACGCTCCGCGATCCCCCGCGCCCCCGACGGGTTCGCGAACACTGTGGTTGTTCATGGGAACGAGTGAGAACGCCTGGAGAGTAATGCCCAAACGAAGGCGAGGAAAGCAGCCCGCACGTGCAGCCGCGCGTGCCGACGCACCGTGCATGACGTCCGATTTGCCCGATCATTCGCCCGATCGACCCGCCGATGAGCGGCTGATTCGCCACCGCTCAGCTGGCTAGAATCCGCCAAGACCTGCACGATCCCGGGTTTGGACGGCGACGATGCACGTGACGCTCATCCGGCGGCTCCGGCGGTGGCCAGCGATCGGAGCGGGCTTGTGCGTGGCGTTGCTCGCCGTCTCGTGTTCGGTGATCTCACCCGAACGGTCGTATCAGCCCGAGCAGCACACTCTCCGTGTCGCCGCGACGTCGTCCATCGACAGCGTGCCGCTGCGGCTCGGGGTGAAGCGCGGAGTCTTCGCGGCGGAGGGCCTGGATGTCCAGGTGGTGGACAGCGCCACCGACGACGAGGTGCTGCGGGCCGTTTTGGACGGCAGCGCGGACGTCGGACTGGCAAGCAACTACGTGATGCTGCGCCGGGCCGCGGGTGGTGCCCGGTTCGAGCTGCAAGGCGAGGCCTACGCGTGCGGGCCGGACACGATGGCGCTGGTGGCGTTGCCGGGGCGCGACTACGAAGCGCCCACCCGCAGGCCGAAACCGGTCATCGGCATCGCGCCCGGCCACCCGTTCGGCAAGCTGGCCACCCGGTTGCGGCTGGCCACCGAGGGCGTCGACCCGGAGCGGATCACGTTCGTCGAAATGCGCTATGCGGAGCAGATCTCGGCGCTGCGCAGCGGGCGGATCGACGCGGCCTGGATGACCGAGCCGGACATCAGCAAGGCCCAGAAGGAGTACGGCGCCGAGGTCGTCATGGACACCGCGCGGGGCGCATTGCTCGATTTCCCGCTCTCGTCATATGTGGCGGCGCATGATCACGCGCGCCAGCAGCCGGAGGTGTATGCGGCGTTCCGTCGTGCGCTCGTCAAGTCTCAGGAACTGGCCACCAACGGCGCCGTCGTGCGCGCGGAGCTGAGCGAGCTGACCGGGGTGGATCCGACCACCACGCAGCTGGTGGCCCTCGGCACGTTCCCCACGTCGCTGAACGAAGTCCGGCTGCAGCGCGCGGCCGACTTGTTCTACCGGGCAGGCGTGGTGTCCGAACGGGTCGACGTGGCCTCGATGCTGCCTCAGCAGGACGGGGTCGGCGCCGTAGCATGACGCACCGGACGCAGGCTGCCCGGCGCACGCGGTTATAAAGGACGGATGAGCACTGGTCCGTTGATCGTCCAGTCGGACAAGACCGTACTGCTCGAGGTCGACCACCCCGGCGCCGAGGAAGCTCGCATGGCCATCGCGCCGTTCGCCGAGCTCGAACGTGCACCTGAGCACGTGCACACCTACCGCATCACGCCGCTTGCGCTGTGGAACGCGCGTGCCGCCGGGCACGACGCCGAACAGGTCGTGGACGCGCTGACCCGGTATTCGCGCTTCCCGGTCCCGCAGCCGCTGCTGATCGACGTGGTCGACACGATGGCGCGGTTCGGCCGGCTGCAACTGATCAACCATCCGGCGCACGGCCTGGTCATGACCACCACCGACCGGGCGGTGCTGGAGGAGGTCCTGCGCAACAAGAAGATCGCCCCGATGCTCGGGGACCGGATCGACGAGGACACCGTCGCCGTGCACCCGTCCGAGCGGGGCAGGCTCAAGCAGGCGTTGCTCAAGATCGGCTGGCCCGCGGAGGACCACGCCGGCTACGTCGACGGCGAGTCGCACCCGATCAAGCTGCGGGAGGAAGGCTGGCAGCTGCGTGACTACCAGCGCCAAGCGGCGGACGCCTTCTGGGCGGGCGGCTCCGGCGTCGTGGTCCTGCCGTGCGGCGCGGGCAAGACGCTGGTCGGCGCCGCCGCGATGGCCAGGGCCGAGGCGACCACGTTGATCATGGTCACCAACACGGTCGCGGGCAGGCAGTGGAAGCGTGAACTGCTCGCCCGCACGTCGCTGACGGAGAACGAGATCGGCGAGTACTCCGGCGAGCGGAAGGAGATCCGCCCGGTCACCATCGCCACCTACCAGGTGCTGACCCGCAAGACCAAAGGCGCCTACCGGCACATGGAGCTGTTCGACTCCCGCGACTGGGGCCTGGTGATCTACGACGAGGTGCATCTGCTGCCCGCGCCGGTGTTCCGGATGACCGCCGAGCTGCAGTCCCGGCGCCGACTGGGGTTGACGGCCACGCTGGTGCGCGAGGACGGTCGGGAGGGTGACGTGTTCTCCCTCATCGGCCCGAAGCGGTACGACGTGCCGTGGCGGGACATCGAGCAGCAGGGCTGGATCGCCCCGGCGGAATGTATCGAGGTCCGCGTGACCCTGACCGACTCCGAGCGGATGGCGTACGCCACGGCGGATGCCGACCAGCGGTATCGCATCTGCTCCACGGCGCGGTCCAAGATGCGGGTGATCAAGTCGATCCTGCAGCGGCACGCCGGCGAGCAGGTGCTGATCATCGGCGCGTACCTGGAGCAGCTGGAGGAAATCGGCGCTGAGCTGGACGCCCCGGTGCTGCAGGGGTCGACCCGCACCGCGGAGCGGGAGCGGCTGTTCGACGCGTTCCGCTCTGGCGAGCTCCGCACGCTGGTGGTGTCGAAGGTGGCGAACTTCTCCATCGACCTGCCGGAGGCGGCGGTGGCCATCCAGATCTCCGGCACCTTCGGGTCACGGCAGGAGGAGGCGCAACGGCTGGGCAGGCTGCTGCGGCCCAAGGCGGACGGGCGGCAGGCGCACTTCTATTCGATCGTCGCCCGCGACACCGTGGACGCCGACTACGCAGCGCATCGGCAGCGCTTCCTCGCCGAACAGGGCTACGCGTACACCATCCGCGACGCGGAAGCCTTCGACGGCTGATTTCCGCAGGTCACGTGACCCCTTAGCGATCAAGCCCGGCAGGGTAAGGGATCATGCGAGGCCGGTCACGTCGAGCTACGTAATCCCTTACCTGTCGCCGCGGCCGGCGGCGGTGTGCCCGGCATCTCGGGGTGAATGACCGATGCCAGGGGGTGGGCCTTACCGAGAACCTGGTAGCAGACCAGAAGTAGGAGGCCCGCAATGCACGACTACATCTACCAGCAGCTCGCCGCCGACCGGGCCGTGACGTTGCGCGCGGAGGCCACCGCCCAGCGCGTCGGAAAGCAGGCGCTTGCCCGCCGCGCGGAGCGCAAGGCCCGCAAGGAGAGCCGTCGGGCGCACCGTACGGCGCGTCCGACCCACTGACCCGGGCACCCGGACGCACCGAGGTGTCTCGCAGTCCCAGTCGGTTTCTCCTAGCCGCGTCCGGGTCGCCCCGTCAGCGAGGTCGCAGCGGATGGGGGTGATCGGGGATACCGCCGCTGCGGCACAGCTGAAGAGGCCCTGCCGATCCCGAGAGGGGACGGCAGGGCCTCGTTCTTTGTGGTCTCGGCGCCCTTCTCGTTGTGCCGTTCCCGTGCCGTGTGGGTCGTGCGGCATTCGGCGTCGTCCGGATGTCGTCGCTTGCGCTTGCGCGACTGTCGACCGATGGGAGCCGGCGGCTCAGCCGGCGTGCCCGGCGGCACCAGGCCAGGTTCGCCCCGCGCCAGGGACGGCCGCGGCTTCCGGACGTGACGGTGTCGGCCTCGACCGGCTAGGCCCGGTCCGGCAGGTCGCCCGGCTCGATGGCCGCGGCGTTCTGCCGCTCGGCGTGCGCGATGATGGCCGCCCCCAAGCGGCAGATGAGCTGGCCGTAGTGGTGGAGTACTTGTGGCGGCGGCAGCGGCCCGGTCCGCAACTGCCCGTCGAGAGCAAGCAGCGTGGACACCATGCCCGGGTTGACACTCGCCACTTGGGTGAGCAACTCCCGGTTCTGCTCGATCACGGCTGGTAGAGCCCCCGTTCCACGCGCGGAAAGCCGACGCTTTCGTCCAGCACGACCCGCTGCCGCTCCGCTTCGTCCGCGTACCCGCCATCGTCACTCATCTGGTCCGCGCGGACGTCCTCGTCACTGATGCGGATCACCCCTTCCGGATAGGCGTCGGTGATCACGTAGGCCGCGCCGTAGGTGGACGAGCACGATCCCGAAAGCCATGTCATGCCGAAATTGTCGGTGGCGTCGACTACACTGTGAAACGGACCACACACCCACGGTGGTTGTGTGGGTCAACTGTGGGGACCAGAGTCTTGGGGGTGTGACCGACGTGATGGGATTGCTCGCCAGCGAGCTGCGGCGCGCGGGAACGTGCCGGCCTCACCCGCGAGCAACTCGCCGAAGCCTCGACCTTCTCGACGAGCCTGATCGAGAAGGTCGAATGCGGCGACAAGCCGCCGAGTGAGCAGTTCGTCCGGGTGATGGACGACGTGCTCAAGACGGACGGGCTGCTGACTCGTCTGCGTCAGTACGCGCTGACGTACGACCTGACGCCGGAGTGGCTCAGGTCGTGGTTCGACGTGGAGCAGCAGGCCAGCCACATCTTGTGGTTCGACCTGTCGTTTGTACCTGGCCTGATGCAGCTCGAGGATTACGTACGTGCGCTGCTCGACAACGAGAACAAGGTAGTTGCCAGACTGAAACGACAGTCGGTACTGAGTAAGGACATCGATTACGTAGCCCTGATCGATGAGCGGGCTTTACGCAACCTCGTGGGCGGCCCGGAAATCATGGCGAAGCAGCTTGAGCACGTGGTCGAGCTCGCCAATCGGCTGATCATCCAAGTGATTCCTATCAATTGCGGCATCTACACGCATTTGGACGGGTCATTCGGCATCGCCACCGTCGAGGGCCAGGAGTACGCGTACGCGGACTCACCGGTGCACGGCGTACTGATCAACGATCGTGAGATCGTTGAATACACCAAATATCGGTGGAATCTGATCCGCGCTGAGGCACTGTCGCGTCGGCAGTCAGTTGAACTCATACAGGAGGTAGCAGAAGAATGGAGCAGCAAGGGCTGACCTGGCGCAAGTCGTCCCGGTCGTCTGCCACCGGCGCGTGCGTCGAGGTCGCCTTCGACGGTGACACCGTGCTCGTCCGCGACTCCAAGGATCGCGAGGGGCCCGTGCTGCGCTTCACCAAGACAGAGTGGGAAGCCTTCAAAGACGGCGTCATCAAAGGCGAGTTCTGACACTGTCTGACACGGAAGACCTCTGGCTCCAGGGTTCCTGGTAGCCAGAGGTCATTCCGCAGACGTCGGGCGTGACGAAGCCTCAGCGCCCGGTGGTGTCGTTTGCCGAGCCACGCACCCGGTCCGGTCTTCAGCAGGCGTACCGAGCCGGAATGCGGAGCACGTACCGACCACCACCGCCTCAGGGCTTGCCTCAGGTCAGGGCTTGACCTCAGGGCGTGGCCTCAGGTCAGGGCTTGCCCTCAGACATGGCGCCCGGCCCTGGTCGTCAGGTCTTGGCCGCGGCTGCTCCGCTGGCTTGGCCGGCGTGCTTGCCTTCGGCGAACTCCTCGACCATCTTGGCGCAGAACGCCGGCAGGTCGCCCGGCTTGCGGCTGGTCACCAGGCCGTTGTCCACCACGACTTCCTCGTCGACCCACTCCGCGCCCGCGTTGATCAAGTCGGTACGCAGGCTCGGCCACGAGGTCAGCCGACGGCCGCGTACCACGTCGGCCTCGATCAGCGTCCACGGCGCGTGGCAGATCGCGGCGACCGGCAGCCCGCGGGAGAAGAACTCGCCGACGAACCGCACCACCGCCGGGTTGGTGCGCAGGATGTCCGGGTTGGCGACCCCGCCGGGGAGAACCAGCCCGTCGTAGTCGTCCACCGAAGCGGCTTCCACGCTGTCGTCCACCGAGAACTCGTCGGCGGGCTCCAGGTGGTCGAACGCCTGAATGGAACCGGGTTGGGTGGACAGCAGCTTCGGCGTACCACCTGCCCGTTCGACCGCCTGCCACGGTTCGGTCAGTTCGACCTGTTCGGTGCCCTCCGGGGCGGCCACGAAAGCGATCGTCTTGCCTTGCAGGGTGTCGGCCACTGCTACCTCCTCGAATCGGTACCAGCGGGGTTGCACGGCCACCGGGTCGGTCAAACCTCGCCGCCGTCTTGCCGTCGTGCCGGGCAGCCCCGAGGCGTGGCCAGGTCGGATTCAGGGTCGACTCAGGGTCGCTCCCCGATGTGCGCCGGACCGATGTCGGCGAGGGTGGAGCCATGACGACCGAATCGAACTCCGCCGGCCCGAAACGACTGCGCCGGAGCGAGACCGACCGGATAGTGGCCGGCGTGTGCGGGGGCTGGGCCCAGTACCTCGGCATGGACGCCGCCCTGCTGCGCATCCTGCTGGCTGTTGCCACCGTCGTCGGGATCGGCACACCGGCGGTGGTCTACGCCATCTGCTGGATACTCATGCCCAGCGAGTGACCGGCGCTGCCCTGGCATCGACGCCGGGGGTGGCACGACGGTCACCGGCCGAGCAGGCCGACGACCGGGAACCACCTGGAACAACGGGAGCGGCCGCCCCGTTGAAGGCCTTGACGCCGTCGGCCGACCAGGAGGTACGTGGGCCAGCTCCCCTCGATGCCGTAGCCGAGTTCGATCGCCAGGTGCGGAAGCTCGTCGACAAGGGGTATCCGGCGGCCGCCGGGCTGACCGAATCCGAATTCCGCGAGCTGGTTGCGCCGCACAAGCCCGAGCCAATCGCACCACCGCACAAGCCCGAGCCACTCGCACCACCGCACAAGCTCAAGCTGGTCACGCCGCTGCGTGAGTCCGCCCTACCCGGCGAGCCCACTCGCGCTCGGGTGCCCTTCACCCTTGTCGTCAGCCCAAGCTCGTGCCGATCCCCGATCAGATCGCCTGCACCGAGCTCGGCGGCAAAGCGGAATTCAGCGTCTTCGAGCCGGAGGACATCGACCGCTTCCAGCCCATCGACGACGTCGCCGTGCCCGCAGGCGACGCCTACCTGATCACCGATGTCCACCAGGGTGCGGCGACCGTGAACGTGACGCCGAACAAGGCCCTGCCGCTGCTCTGATCCTGGAGCAGGGCGGATCGCCGCTGACGGTCGCCGTACGCATCGCGTTCATCACCCAGTACCCCGCGTCGCTGGAGAGGACCAACTGCTTCTTTTTGCTGGCATCTCGTGGCAGGGACAAGTCGAGGGCCTGCGCGGGAACAAGCGGGGCCTGCGCTGTGGATCAGCAACAGGCCCCGAAGCTGGGCTGATGCTGGGCGGGCAACCCGCACACCTGGCCCCGGCTCGGCCTCGTGCGCCGAACGCATCGGACTCGCCTAGCAAGCCCCCAGGACGTGCCGGGCAGCCACCCGGGCCGGTCGAAGACTGCCCGGACCACGACGAACGCCCAGCCGACGCATGACCACTCGAAACCTGCCGGACAGCCCGCAGCCGTCGACCAACCACCCAAGACCCGCCAGACGCCCACCGAGCCCGTGCCAGCACGCGTAAAAGGTCGCGGAGACAGCACCAGCGTGGGATTCCGCCGTGGATGCCAGGAGGAGCCAACCCACTCCCACGAACACGTTCGGTGTCGGCACGCGAAAAAGGCCCGGGTGCGCGCACCCGGGCCTTTTGCGTGGTCGACCTTGACGGCCGCCGGAGGTTCACACCTCGCGTGACCGTCAGAAGTCCATGCCGCCCATGCCACCGGACGGGTCGGCGGCAGCCTTCTCCTTCTCCGGCTTGTCGGCGACGACGGCCTCGGTGGTCAGGAACAGCGCGGCGATCGAGGCGGCGTTCTGCAGGGCAGAACGGGTCACCTTGGCCGGGTCGATCACGCCGGCCGCGATCAGGTCCTCGTACTCGCCGGTGGCGGCGTTCAGGCCGTGGCCCTCGGGCAGGGTCTTGACCTTCTCCACCACGACGCCGCCCTCGAGACCGCTGTTGATGGCGATCTGCTTGAGCGGGGCCTCCACCGCGACCTTGACGATGTTGGCACCGGTGGCCTCGTCACCCTCGAGCTTCAGCCCGTCGAACGCGGCCTTGGACGCCTGCAGCAGCGCCACACCACCGCCGGCGACGATGCCCTCCTCGACCGCGGCCTTCGCGTTGCGCACCGCGTCCTCGATGCGGTGCTTGCGCTCCTTCAGCTCGACCTCAGTGGCGGCACCGGCCTTGATGACGGCCACACCGCCGGCCAGCTTGGCCAGCCGCTCCTGCAGCTTCTCACGGTCGTAGTCGGAGTCGGAGTTCTCGATCTCGGTGCGGATCTGGTTGACCCGGCCCTGGATCTGGTCCGCGTCGCCGGCACCCTCGACGATGGTGGTCTCGTCCTTGGTGATGACCGCCTTGCGGGCCTTGCCCAGCAGCGACAGGTCGGCGTTCTCCAGCTTCAGGCCGACGTCCTCGGTGATGACCTGGCCGCCGGTCAGGATCGCGATGTCCTGCAGGATCGCCTTGCGGCGGTCGCCGAAGCCCGGAGCCTTCACGGCAGCGGACTTGAACGTGCCGCGGATCTTGTTGACGACCAGGGTGGCCAGCGCCTCACCCTCGACGTCCTCGGCGATGATCAGCAGCGGCTTGTTGGTCTGCATGACCTTCTCCAGGATCGGGAGAAGGTCCTTGACGTTGGAGATCTTCGACCCGTACAGCAGGATGTACGGCTCCTCCAGGACGCACTCCTGGCGCTCCGCGTCCGTGACGAAGTAACCCGAGATGTAGCCCTTGTCGAAGCGCATACCCTCGGTGAGCTCCAGCTCCAGGCCGAAGGTCTGCGACTCCTCGACGGTGACGACGCCTTCCTTGCCCACCTTGTCCAGGGCCTCGGCGATCAGCTCACCGATGGTGCGGTCGGCCGCGGAGATGGACGCCGTGGCGGCGATCTGCTCCTTGGTCTCGACCTCCTTGGCGGACTTGTGCAGCTGCTCGGTCACCGCCTCGACGGCCTGCTCGATGCCACGCTTGAGGGCAACCGGGTCAGCACCAGCGGCGACGTTGCGCAAGCCTTCCTTCACCAGGGCCTGAGCCAGCACGGTGGCCGTGGTGGTGCCGTCGCCGGCGACATCGTCGGTCTTCTTGGCGACTTCCTTGACCAGCTCGGCCCCGATCTTCTCCCACGGGTCCTCGAGCTCGATCTCCTTGGCGATGGAAACACCGTCGTTGGTGATGGTCGGCGCGCCCCACTTCTTCTCGAGCACGACGTTGCGGCCACGCGGGCCCAGCGTCACCTTGACGGCTTCGGCGAGGGTGTTCAGGCCGCGCTCGAGACCGCGGCGGGCGTCCTCGTCGAACGCGATCAATTTGGCCATGTCGGTACGGTCCTCCGGTATTGGGCGCCGTGACGGCAGCTTCCACGGCCGCACGGCAGGACTCTTACAGCTTGGCCAGGCTCGGTGCCCGCGACGGACGACCGGCTCCTCAACGGAAGCGGCCTCACCGTCCCGACCTAGCACTCTCACGGTGAGAGTGCCAACTCCGTGTTTAGCACTCTCGGTCTTCGAGTGCAACTTCGGGGTCCCGTGTTGAGAGGTCTCCCACCGAGCCGGTGACAACGGCCCTCGACGGAGATCGGACACCACCCACGCACGGCCCTGCGGCAGGCTGGAGCCCCTGATCCATGCACCCGTCCAGCACGGGCCCACACGCCCGCCGCACGCCGTCGACTCGCCCGATGGCGAAGCACCCGGACCGATCGATTCGTACGGCTGAAGGTGTCCCCACTGGACCATTCGGTCCGAGGCATTGGTTGGTTTCCTCACCGCCCCTGCGGGGCGCGGCGTCGCGCGCTGCCGCTCTCGAGCTCACGAAGCCGCGGACGCCTCGGCGGCCCGCGGGTACCCCTCGCGCGAGCCGGGCCTTTCAGCCGGTGATCAGCAGGACGACGATCACGCCGACCAGGACCGCGATGATCCCGCACAGCACCGGGATCACCCACCCCGGCGGGCCGCTCTTGCCCGCGGTCACCGGTGGCGGACCGGCAATCGGGCCGCCCGCGGGGGGCTGCGGCGGCCACATGCCCATCGCCGGGCCGTAGCCGGGCGGCATTCCCGGGGGGCCTCCCTGCGGCTGCTGCGGAGCAAACCCGTGATGCGGTTGCTGCGGGTGCTGCGGCGGCTGTGGCGGGATCCGGTGCGGGCCACTGACGCTGGGCCCGTTCGGCGGCCCGGCAGGCGGGCGCGCCTCCTTCGGCTTCTCCAGCAGCACCTCCCGCGCCGCGGAGATCAGCTCCACGCAGCTGCCGAACCGCTCCTTCGGGTTCTTCGCCATCCCGCGCGCCAACACGCCGTCGATCGCGGGCGGCAGCGTGCGCGCGTACCGCGTGACCGGAGGCGGCGGCGTGTTCAGGTGGCCCTTGATCACCGTCGGCACGTCTCCCATGAACGGCGGCCGCCCCGCCAAGCAAGCGAACAACACACACGCCAGCGCGTACTGGTCGGTCCGGCCGTCCAGCGGCTCCCCACGCAGATGCTCCGGCGCCGCGTACGTCGGCGAGCCGAGGAAGTCCCCGCCCCGCGTGCGGTGCCCTGTCGCGCCGCGCCTGGTCAACCCGAAATCGGCCACGTACACGTGCTCTCGGATCGACTCGCGCTGGGTCACCAGCACGTTGGCCGGTTTGACGTCCAGGTGCACCAGCCCCCGCTTGTGCAGTGTGTCCAGCGCGTCGGCCACCTGCTCCAGCAAGCTCAGCGCGCGCGACGGCTCCATCGGCCCGCCGGAGATGATGCTGGCCAGATCGGCCCCGTCGACCAGCCGCATGCCGATGTAGTGCATGCCGTCCAGTTCGCCGAAGTCGTACAGCGGCACGATGTTCGGGTGGTCGATCGCCGCCGTGTTGCGCGCCTCGTCGACGAACCGCTCGCGGAACTCCGCATCGGCGCCCAGATGCTCACCGATGACCTTCAGCGCCACTTTGCGCCCCAGCCGAACGTCGGTGGCGCGGTACATGACGCTCATGCCGCCCTTGCCCAGGACACCGTCGATGCGATAGTTGCCGAGCCTGCGGCCCGTCAGGTCGGTAGCGTCCTTGGCAGGGCTCTCCCCCGCCGCCGGGTCGGCAGTCGCCTCGTCCGGCATGCTCATCCCTTCTCTGCCGTGCTCGCCGACAGCCTAGACCGAAGCGCGTGACGCGCGGGCGCGAGACAACACGGTTCCCGGGCCTGCGAAGTCGAGCAACAGTCCCTCGCCGGTGCGCAGCGACTGGTGGCCCGCCGGGTCGATCGCCCGCAGCCTGCACTGCATGCCCTCCGGGTAGGCCAGCAGGTAGGCCGGGTTCATCGAGATCAGGTCGCCGTGCGCGAGCTCGAACGCGTCGATCGGGCCCGCGCAGGTGAGCACCAGCGTGCCGACCCCGCTGCAGTACTCGAGGAATCCCGTCTCCGTCCCGAACAGCGGGGCGAACCCCGGCCACTGGGGGTTCCGGCGCACGCCCGGCGGCTCCGCCAGCACCGCGTCGCGCGCCACACACCAGCCACGCTGGCCGTCCAGCTCCAGCGCATAGACGTCACCGGCGGCGGCGGGCGCCAGATCGATCCACCCGCCGTCGGAAGGGGCGGTGAACACCACGCGGTTGCTCTTGCCGCGCCCGTCCGGCGCGATGGTCACCCCGAAACTGCAGGCCAGCAACGCGTCCCGATCAGCGCGCACGGCCTCGCCGCCGCGCAGTCCCAAGCGCGCGACCCCGAACGACGGCGTGTGCCGGGTGTGTACCTCCACCAGGTTCCTCCGTTCGCGCGATCAGCGTTTCCAGCGAGTGCAGAGTGTGGCATGGCCGGTGGGCGCGGGATGATGTGCTCACCATGAGCACTGCGAACTCACCCTCCCGGGCAGGCCGTTCGGTCGACGAGCACCGTGCGGCGATCGCCGGCCTGATGCCGCCGCCGCGGGCAGACGCGCTGCCCCTGCAGGCCTGTGCCGGCCTGGTGCTGGCCGCCGACGTCAACGCCGATGTGGACCTGCCACCGTTCGACAACTCCGCCATGGACGGCTACGCGGTCCGCGCCGAGGACGTGGCGGCGGCGGGCGAACGGCCGGTGACCCTGCCGGTGGCCGCGGACATTCCCGCGGGCCGCACCGACGTTCCGGCGCTACAGCCGGGCACCGCGCATCGGATCATGACCGGCGCCCCGATGCCGGCAGGCGCCGACACCGTGGTGAAGGTCGAAGACACCGACGCCGGCACCGAGCGCGTGACCATCCACGCTGCTCCCCCGCGTGGGACGAGCGTGCGGCACGCCGGCGAGGACATCCGCCGCGGCACCACCGCGTTGACCGCGGGCACCCGGCTCGGGCCTGCGCAGCTCGCACTCGCCGCCGCTATCGGCCGCGGCGAGCTGCCGGTCTACCTGCCCCCCAAGGTCCTGATCGTCGCCACGGGCTCGGAACTGGTGGTGCCGCCCGCGCCGCTGCGGCACGGGCAGATCTACGAGTCCAACTCGGTGTATCTGGCCACCGCCCTCGGCTCGCTCGGCTGCCAGGTCGACGTTCTCCGCGCCGTCGCCGACGACGTGGACGAGTTCATGCGGCTGCTGACGCCCCGAGCCGCCGAGGCCGATCTGGTGGTCACGACCGGCGGGGTCAGCGCGGGTGCCTACGAGGTGGTCAAGGACGCGCTCACCGCGCGCGGTGTGGAGTTCACCAAGGTCGCCATGCAGCCGGGCGGGCCGCAAGGCTGCGGACGCATCGGCTCGACACCGATCGTGACGCTGCCCGGCAATCCGGTCAGCGTGGCGGTGTCGTTCGAGGTCTTCCTGCGGCCTGCACTGCTCAAGCTGCTCGGGCACCGGCAGACCGAACGGCAGCGGGTGCGGGCGCGGCTGCTGGAGGCTCTGCGGGCGCCCGCGGGCAAGCGGCAGTTCCGCCGCGGGTACTTCACCTGGGACGAGGGCAGCGTCACCGGCACGGTCGGGCCGCGCGGCGGACCGGGTTCGCACCTGCTGGCCGCGTTCAGCCAGGCGAACTGCCTGATCGACATCCCCGAGGAGGCCACCGAGCTCGCCGAGGGCGACCTGGTCGACGTGCTGCTGCTCGGTTGACCGGCTCGGACGATCACTACCATCGCGGCCATGGGATTGCTCGCCTGGATCGTGTTCGGAGCGCTGGCAGGCTGGGCCGCCAACGTGGTGGTCGGTGGACGCGACCGGCCTCGGCGCGGTTGCCTGGTCAGCGTGCTCGTCGGCATCGTCGGTGCGGCGCTCGGCGGGCTCATCTACCGGCTGGTGACCGGGCGGGAGAAAGTCTTCGAGTTCGACTTCGGCAGCTTCGGGGTCGCGGTGCTCGGCGCGATCGTGCTGCTCGTCCTGCTCAAAGCCGTCGATGGGGCGGTGCAACGCAGGCGGTAGCGTAAGGGCGTGGCCAGACCGGAAACGCCTGCGCCCGAGTCGGGCATGCGCGGCACTGTTCGGCACGCGGCGGAACTCGCACGCCAGACCATCCCCCCGATGCACCCGGCGGGGCGCCCGTTCGTGCTCGGTGCACTGGCAAGTGCCTTCGTGTTGCGCAAGCTCGCGCGGCCGCTCGGCACGCTCGGCTTGCTCGGTGCGGCCGCGACGGCGTGGTTCTTCCGTGAGCCCAAGCGGGTGCCGCCTGCCCGGGACGACGTCGCGGTTGCGCCGGCCGACGGCGTGGTGTCGCTGATCGAGGAAGCGGTGCCGCCGCCCGAGCTGGGCATGGCCGACCGGCCGCTGCCGCGGGTGAGCATCTTCCTGTCGGTGTTCGACGTGCACGTCCAGCGTGTCCCGGCCACCGGCCACGTCCAGCGAGTCGCCTACCGGCCAGGCAAGTTCCTCTCCGCCGATCTGGACAAGGCCAGCGAGGAGAACGAACGGAACAGCGTCCTGCTGCACACCAGCACCGGCCACGAGCTCGCCGTCGTGCAGATCGCCGGGCTGATCGCGCGCCGCATCGTCTGCCAGGTGTCCGAGGGGCAGGCCGTGCGGGTCGGCCAGACCTACGGGCTGATCCGCTTCGGGTCCCGCGTCGACCTGTACTTGCCCGCGGGCAGCACGGTGACAGTGCGTGTCGGTCAGCGCACCATCGGCGGTGAGACCACGCTGGCCGAGCTGCCTGCTGACCATCGGGAGTCGACGAAGGCATGAAGCCCGCCAGCGGGGTCCGCCTCCTGCCCAACGCCATCACCGTTCTGGCGCTGTGCGCCGGGTTGTCCTCGGTGCAGTTCGCACTGCAGAAGAGCTTCCAGTTGGCCATCGCCTGCGTGGTGGTGGCCGCGGTGCTGGACAGCCTGGACGGCCGCATCGCGCGGCTGCTGGACGCCACGTCGAAGATCGGCGCGGAGCTGGACTCGCTGTCCGACGCGATTTCCTTCGGTGTCGCGCCCGCGCTGATCCTGTTCGTGTGGCAGGCCGACGGCAGCCGGTTCGGCTGGGTCGCCGCGCTGATCTTCGCGGTGTGCATGGTGTTGCGGCTGGCCAGGTTCAACACCCTGCTGGACGATGCCGATCAGCCGCCGTACGCCAACGAGTTCTTCGTCGGCGTGCCCGCCCCCGCCGGCGGCCTGCTGGCGTTGATGCCGGTCATGGCCACCTCCGCGTTCGGTCCCGGCTGGTGGTCGGACGGCCCGGTGGTCTGGGGGTGGATCATCGCCATCGCCATGCTGGCCATCAGCCGGATCCCGACGCTGTCGGTGAAGGCGGTCAAGGTGCCAGCGAAGGCCGTCGCCCCGCTGCTGGTCGGCGTCGGGCTGCTGGCGGCCGCGGTGATCCAGTTCTCGATGACCACGCTGATGGTGCTGCTGATCGGCTACCTGGCGCACATCCCGTACGCGGTGCACCGGCACCATTGGCTGGCCAACCACCCCGAGGCGTGGGACGTCCCACCGCGCGAGCGGCGCGCCATCCGGCGCAGCACGCGACGGGCCCGCCGCCTCAGCCTCCGCAGGCCGCGGGTGGCGCACATCGCCGGTGGCCGCATGCGGCTGCCCCGCGCCGGCTTCACCCACGGCGAGGCGAAGCGCGCCGCCCAATCCGCCAACGGTCGTCCCCGCGCGGAGCGTCAGCGCAACTGGCGGCGGATCGGGCTGCGCCGGAACAACCCGGGGCGCTGATCCCAGCGTCGTGCTCGCGTCGTGCGGCACGGGCGCGGCGGTGGGCGATTAGGCTCACGGACGAGCCGCCGCACATTCCCACCGGGGCTGGAAACAGGAGACTCGTGTGACCGAACCGCAGCTGACCCTGACCCTCCGGCTCACCCCGTCCGCACTCGACGCCCGCCGGGGTGTCGTGCGGCTGCATCGCGAGGTGATCGACGCACTCGGGTTGCGCGCCTGGGATGCTGTGCGGTTGATCGGGTCGCGGGTCAGCGCGGCGTTGGCGGCCCCTGCGGAGTCCAGCCAGCCGCCGGGTGTCGTGCTGGTCGACGACGTCACGTTGTCCAACGTGGGGCTGACCGAGGGCTCCGAGGTGGTCGTCGCGCCTGCCACCGTCGCGCACGCCCGCACGGTGACCGTCGCCGGTTCGCGGATGACGACGCTGTCGCTGCAGGCCGACACGTTGCGGCTGGCCCTGATGGGCAAGGTGTTCACGGCCGGTGACGCGATTTCGCTGCTGCCGCAGGATCTCGCGCCGGAACCCGGGGTCGACCCGGCCGACGCCCGCACCCGCCTGTCCCGGGCCATCGGCGCCACGTGGACCACCGAGCTGCTGACCATCACCGCCACGGATCCCGAGGGGCCGGTGTCGGTGGGCCCGTCGACGGTGATCGGCTGGCGGCACGACCCTCCCCGGCCGAGCCCCAGCCAGCCCGCCACGACGACGGCGACGCCTGCCTCGAGCGGACCCCAGACCACGCAGGCAGCGCAGCGGAGCGAATCGGTGCGCGTTCTGGTCGAACAACCCCAGCCGGAGCTGCCCGAGCCGATCCCGGTGGCCGACCTGGCCGGTGCTCGCACGGTCGCGCAGACGTTGACCGAGTGGTTCGAGCTCGCCTTCCGCCACCCCGAGCTGCTGGCGAAACTCGGGGCGTCCGGACAGCTCGGCGTGCTGCTGGCCGGACCGGAAGGGGTCGGCAAGACCACTGTGGTGCGGTCGGTTGCGCACGCGCTCGATCTTCCGGTGTCGCTGCTGGCCGGACCGTCGGTGGCGGTGCTGGAACCCAACGCGGCGGTGTCGGCGCTGGAGGCCGCGGTCGAACGGGCTCGCTCGCAAGGCCCTGGCGTTCTGCTGGTGACCGACGTCGATGCGCTGCTTCCGGCCAGCCAGCCGCCGCCGGTGGCCACCGTGCTGATCGATCGGCTGCGCGCGGCACTGGCCAACCCCGGGCTGGCGATCGTCGCCACGACTGCGCACCCGGAAGCGGTCGACCCCCGGTTGCGTGCCGTCGGGCTGCTGGACCGGGAGCTGGGGTTGCCGTTGCCCACCAAGGAGGTGCGCACCGAGCTGCTGAGGATCCTGCTCCGGGACGTGCCGTTGGAAAGCGGTATCGACCTGGGCGCGATCGCGGAGCAGACGCCGGGGTTCGTTGCCGCCGATCTCATCGCCTTGCGGCGGGACGCGGCGCTGCGTGCGGCCGTGCGACAGCGCGACGCGGAGAATCCGGTGGTTTCGCAGCAGGACTTGCTCGACGCGCTGCAGACCGTGCGCCCGATCTCCATGTCGGAGTCGGACACGCTGGCCACGGGTGGTCTGACGCTGGACGACGTCGGCGACATGGCCGAGGTCAAGCAGGCCCTGACCGAGTCGGTGCTGTGGCCGCTGCGGTACCCGGACTCGTTCGCCCGCCTCGGAGTGTCGGCGCCGCGCGGTGTCTTGCTCTACGGGCCACCCGGGGGCGGGAAGACCTATCTGGTACGCGCGCTGGCAGGCACGGGGGCGTTGAACGTCTTCGCTGTCAAGGGCGCGGAACTGATGGACAAATGGGTCGGCGAGTCCGAGCGGGCGGTGCGGGAACTCTTCCGCCGTGCCCGGGACGCCGCGCCGTCGCTGGTCTTCCTGGACGAGGTCGATGCGCTGGCGCCGCGGCGTGGTCAGTCGTCGGATTCCGGGGTGGCGGACCGCGTGGTCGCCGCGTTGCTCACCGAGCTGGACGGCGTGGAACCGATGCGCAACGTCGTCGTGCTCGGCGCGACCAACCGCCCCGAGCTGGTCGACCCCGCGCTGCTCAGGCCAGGGCGCCTGGAACGGCTGATCTACGTGCCGCCACCGGACACCGAAGCCCGGGCAGCCATCCTGCGCGCCGCCGCCAAACACACACCCCTGGCCGAGTCGGTGGACCTGGACGCACTGGCGGCCGAGCTCGACGGCTACTCGGCAGCCGACTGCGCCGCCCTGATTCGCGAAGCCGCTCTCACCGCCATGCGCGAATCCCTGGATGCCACCGAAGTCACCGCCGCCCACCTGGCGAAAGCACGCGAGACCGTCCGCCCCTCACTCGACCCGGAACAACTCGCCGCCCTAGCCGCATACGCCGCGTCACGCAGCTAGGCCAGATCTCAGCCGGCGTCGGCTTCGGTGGCGCATTCGACGATCTTGTGCCCTCGCGACACGCGGACGAGCGCAGCCGTCTCCTCCAGCAACATTGCCAGCTCCTCGGCACGGACTGTGGTGAGGCTCGCGACATCGCGGGCTACGCTGTCCAGCGCCCACTGGAGCTGACGCAACACAACAGCTAGCGCCGCATCGGTGCACGTCACTGCGACTGACTCCGGTGGACATCGGCCCCGGCCACAGGCCGCATCTGGCACAGGGATAGCGCTTGTGCGAGTAGTCATACGGGTGCGGCGTACGCATCCACTCCTCTCGGCTCGGCGGCACATCAAGGTCCCCAAGTCGTGGCGCGAACGCGAACCGTTCGAAAGCTCCATTGCCGACGTCCGAGTAGCTAGCCGGGAGCGGCATTGCAACAATGCCTCCAATCGAGTGCCGACTCTGCGCACTGTTTTGACTAGTCTCATGAAATCGCGAAAATGGAGGACGAGAAACGGCCTGCCGGGACATCTGCGGACGTCCTGGGACGCACAGAACTCGGTGGGACGTCCCATGAAGTACCAAGGGGGTGCGGTGCCGAACGAACGGCTACGTGGATGTATCTCAGCAGCCGGACTGACAGTTGCCGAACTCGCTCAGCAAGTAGGCGTGAACCGCAAGACGGTGGAGCGGTGGATCACCACGAACCGGTTGCCTTACCGCGAGCATCGTTGGAAGACGGCCACCATTCTCGGCCGAGACGAAACCTATCTTTGGCCAGAGCTGAACGACGATCCCGTGACCCAAAGGGCATGGAATGCCGAGTTCGTTCAGATCTATCCGAATCGTGGATGCGTTCCGTACACGACGTGGGTTCGACTCATCGACGGCGCAACAGAGGCCCTCGACATCCTGGCCTACGCGGGAAAGTTTCTCTTCGACAGCCGACCAGATCTTGCTGACGTACTGATCGAGAAGGCGAAGGCGGGGACTCGCATTCGCCTTCTTTTCGGCGATCCCGACTTCAGCGAAGTTCGTCGTCGCAGCGAAGAGGAAGGCCTACCCGCTTCCGCACTGTCCACCCGGATAGATATCGTCTTGAACTACGTGCGCAAAGCCATCAACGCACCGGGCATCGAGGTTCGGCTCCATGACACACCCTTGTACAATTCGATCTTTCGCAGCGACACAACGATGCTCGTGAATCTCCACACGTACGGCTCAGGTGCTCCGTTCAACCCCGTGCTTCACCTGCAGCACGTTCCCGGTGGGCGAATCTTCGACCACTACCAACAGAGCTTTCACAAAGTTTGGGACGCCGCCAAGCCTTTCGGAAGCGAGGTAAGCAGCTGACGTGGCACGAGTCGACTACTACTACGATCCGAAAGCTCCCGAAGCCAACAGTGTGGTGCCGTCGGTCACGGTGGCCGTGCAGGACGACGAGGGGCGAATCCTGCTCGTGCACAAGACTGACAACGACCTCTGGGCACTGCCGGGAGGCGGCCACGAGATCGGCGAGTCGATCTCGGCAACGGCGGTCCGGGAAGTCGAAGAAGAGACGGGCGTGACCGTCGAGCTGACGGGCATCGTCGGGCTCTACACGGACCCGAACCACGTCATGGCCTACGACGACGGCGAGGTCCGGCAAGAATTCTCGATCTGCTTCTCGGCGCGGCTGGTCGGCGGTCATGCGCGCGGGGACGGCACGGAGACGAAAGAAGTGCGCTGGGTCGATGTCGACCAGCTCGACCGGCTGAGCATCCACCCGTCCATGCGTCTTCGCATCCAGCACTATGTGGAGAGGAGACCGAAGCCGTTCATCGGATGACGGCGTATGCGCTCCTGGGTTCGCACCACGCACGCCTTCATCGGGTCCGCGGCCCGAAGCCACGCCCGATGAACCGGGTCCTCGGGTGGGTAGCGCCGAAGTATCTCTGCGATTCGCTGCTGATAGCTGACCTGCTCGCCCGCGGGGCCGGTCGTGAGATCCGCCGTGACCAAAGCGTCCATGACCGGGGTGTCTTCGAGCTCGAACTCGGCCAGCTCCGTTCTCAAGTCACGCTCGGCCGCTTCGAACCGCGCCCCTGAATGATGTGCCACCAGGTCGACGACACGGTCCGGATAACCCTCGGCACGAAGGTAGCGGGCACCATCGAGGGGATGAAATCCTGTGTCGACCAGCTCGGCGGCGTATCCGATGTCGTGAAGCCAAGCGGCGGCGATCAGCACCGGCCGCTCTTCGGGCGCCAAGACCGATGCCAACTGAGTCGCCGCACGGGCCACTGCTTGCACATGAGCCCAACGACGCCCCAGCGGCCGCATCAACTGCTCCGCCAGCCCGGCAGACTGGCGCACGAGGTCGGTCATGCTCGTCGCCACTCGCTCGACGTTACCTGCAACATGAAGCGGATCAATTCCGCCGTTCGCCTGAGCCAACCACCGCCGGTGGCCACTGATCCATCGGCTGCGAGCGGCGCCGGCCGACCCGCTGCTGACGATCGTCGGAACTAGTTGGCTGGTTCCGGTGTTTTGGGCTCGACCACCTCGGCCGCCCGATCAGCAATCTCGCAAGCACGCTCTACTGAGTCAGCCTCCACCACGACATCGACTCGCCCCTGCTCGGCAGCGAACGTCACAACACACTCGCCGGAATCATCCTTGATTTGCTTGGCCGGCCGCCCACCGACTTGGCCGTCGACGACCTGATCATTGGGTGTTGTCTTGTAGTTGTCGATCGTCAGCTTCGACCAGATGGCAATCCCCACGACAACGGATCCTTCGGAGGAGTCGCTGCTTTTGGACTGCCTTGTACATGTGTCACTATTGGGACCAACCGAACCTTGATCGACGATCTCAAAACTCTTGTAATTCTTATCCAGTTGATTGACTTCTTCGGTCGTGAGCAACTCGCACGCCACGGCCTTGTCGAGTTGCCCTTCTGGGCTACCCCGACCATCGGATGACTGCGGAGCCAAGCTGGCTGGCGGGGGACTGCTCGGGGTATTCTGACTACCAGCGACAGCCCGTCCCTCTTCGGTGGAGCAAGCCGAGCTCATCGCCAACAATCCTGTCGCCACGGTTGCCGAAACCAGCCGAGCAGAACGGGCCCAGCACCTCATCAAGCCTTCCCTCCGAACGATGTTGCCGCAGAATCATCAAGGCGCCGGTAGTTTTTCATGGCAGCGTCGATGCCTTCTCGATAGTATTGAAGCACTTTCCTCGTCGCCTCGAGTGAATTCTTGGCGGACTGTCCAGCCTCCGCGTAGGCGGGCGCGGCGCTGTTGGATGCGAACGGCGTGTTCCCGATAGGCAGCTGTGCCAGGTACTCGGAGATGGCGCTAGCCTTCTTCAGGCTGTCCTCAGCGTCTTCAAGCTGCCTGATTGCCTTCTGTGCCTGGTCGGGATCGACGGCGAACTTGCCTGCCTTGGCGGCGCCCCGGAATGCCTTGGCTCCTTCGACGGCTGCCGAGTTCTTGGCGCTGGAGCCGAACAGTGCTGCGACGCTACCTCCGATTTTCCGCCAGCGGGAACGGCCGGCCCGGTGGGGACGAAAGCCATGCGTACAACCCCCCTCACACTCAGTACGCGGCGGCCAGCTTACCAACGCTGACCAGGAGAAATAGGCACTTCGGACGAGCATTCGCCCGCCCGTACCATCAGCTGGCACCTGCTCCCAGCGCGGCACACCCCGCCTGGACTTCCGCACCTGGACGTCGACGGCGCCGAAACCCAGCCGCGGTCGCGCGAACAGCCGCAACACACCACGCCCTCGCAGGCCCGGCACGACCGCACCCGAGCCACCGGACCGAACTCGTCCTGCCCGTGATGCGGCTTCTCCAACGAACCGTCGCCAGAACGCGCCCGCCTCGGCACCGTCGCGCTCTTCGGCGCCACGGTCGCCTGTCGCCCACACGCGCCCGGATGACCTCGCAGCCTGGCGGCCGACGCGTGGCCCGGCCGCCCGTCGCCAGCACGCGCCCGGATCGCCTACTTGCCGCCCACGTAGTCCTTGGTGACGATGACGATCACGCCGGGACTGGAGTCCTCGATGCCCGGGAACCGCGGCTCGACCCGCATGCCGAACTCCGCACCGATGGCTTTCGCGGCCGCCTCCTCGCTGGTGCCCGGCCGGTAGTACACCGTGGTCTCGTAGATGATGCCCTGCGAGTAGTTCCCGACCGCGACCACGTTCCAGCCGCGGGACCGCAGGTCGTCGGCCGCGTGCGACGCCAGCCCCTTGATCTTGCTGTTGTTGTAGACGCGGATCGACACCCACTTGTACGCGTCGCCCTTGGCGCCGCCTGCAGGCCGCGCCGAACCGTCGGACGTCCCGCCCCGCGTGCCGTCCCCGGCCCCGCCGGGCTTGCCGGACTCGGGCGGGCGAGCCGACGACCGCGGTGGCTCGGACACCTCCGTGGACTGCTCCGGAGGCCGGCTCGGCTCCGGCTCTTTCGGCGTTGTGCCCGGCTCCTCGTCAGGAGCCGGCGTCTGCGACGTCTCCGGCCGGTCCGGCCGAGGCGAGGCCTGCTCGTCCTCGTCGCCGCTGATCGCGCTGGCCACCCCGATGACGGCCGCGACCGCGGCGATTCCCAGCAACGCCATACCCCCGAGCCGCATCGGCCGAGCTGGTCCCCGATGTGTCATCACAGCTCGATCCCCAACCTGCGGGCACTGCGCTTACGCCTGCGTTCCGCCCGCGTCTTGCGCAGGCGCTTGACCAGCATCGGGTCCGCGCGCAGCGCACGTTCGGTGTCCAGCAACCGGTTCAACAGCTGGTAGTAGCGAGTCGACGACATGCCGAACTGCTCGCGGATGGCCTTCTCCTTGGCGCCTGCGTACTGCCACCACTGGTTCTCGAACGCCAGGATCCGGCGTTCCAGATCAGACAGTTCCGCGGCCGCCGGACCGCGCGGGTCGCCGACAACCGGTGCGACCGCGCCCTCATCGCCCCGGGACATCGACTCCGCAGCGTCCATCCTCCTCCGATCGACTCACCGGCATGCGCCTGAGCTCCACGGCGAAATCACAGGCATGTGATTCCCCACCCGGATTCATTAGATCATGCGGGACCGGCACCCGCCCGGCTCCGGGCCCGGCGCGTCCCGCTTACACTCACCCGCTGTGACCATTCACCCCATCCGCATCGCCGGCGACCCCGTGCTGCACAAGCCGACGCGTCCGGTGGAGAAGTTCGACGAGTCGCTGCGCACCCTCGCCGACGACATGTTCGAGACCATGTACGCCGCGGAGGGCGTCGGCCTCGCCGCCAACCAGATCGGCGTCGATCTGCGCATCTTCGTCTACGACTGCCCGGACGAGGAGCTCGGCGAGCGGCGCAAGGGCCTGGTGGTCAACCCGGTGCTGGAGACCTCCGAACGCCCGGAGACCATGCCGGACCCGGACAACGACTACGAAGGCTGCCTGTCCGTGCCCGGCGAGTCGTTCCCGACCGGCCGCGCCACCTGGGCCAAGGTCACCGGCTTCGACCTGTACGGCAACCCGATCGAGGTCGAGGGCAAGGGCTTCTTCGCCCGCTGCCTGCAGCACGAGACCGACCACCTGGACGGCTACCTCTACCTCGACCGCTTGGTCGGCAGGTACGCCCGCGCGGCGAAGAAGATGATCAAGCGCAGGGGGTGGGGCAAGCCGGGCTTGAGCTGGGACCCCAGCAAGGACAGGCCCGAGGACTGACCGCCCTGCCACGACCGCACCGCGGCCCCGCCCGCCGCGACGTCGGCTTCGGCTCGTCCGGCCGCCCGACGGCGTCCGACGCCGTGACTCGGCACCCGGCCACCTCCCGGGCCGCCGTGTCGGCCATTTCTGCTCGCTGACCGCGAACACCGCTGACACCGGGCATCATTGCAACCCCGCTCACGTTGTAACGGTGTAATCGGCGTTGTGGAGGTGGTCGTCATGCCGGACAGCCGCCGGCCCGATGAATCGCTCGACGAACAAGCACTCGACGCCTACTCGCGCGTGGTCACCTCGGTGGCCCAGCGCCTCACCCCCCAGGTGGCCAGCGTCCGGCTGCCGCACGGCGGTGGGTCGGCCGTGGTGTTCGATCCCGGCCACCTGATCACCAACGCCCACGTCGTCGGCAGCTCCCGGCACGGCACGGCGACGTTCTCCGACGGCTCCGAGGCACCGTTCGAGGTCGTCGGCTCGGACCCGCTCTCCGACCTGGCCGTGCTGCGCGCGGACGGCACGCTGCCCTTCCCCGCCGAACTCGGCAACGCCAACGACCTGGTCGTCGGCCAGCTGGTCGTCGCCGTCGGCAGCCCGTTGGGCCTGTCCGGATCGGTGACCGCCGGGGTCGTCTCCGCGCTCGGCCGGGCGTTGCCCGCCCGGCACGGCCGCACCACCCGGCTGATCGAGGACGTCATCCAGGCCGACGCGGCGCTCAACCCGGGCAATTCCGGCGGCGCACTCGCCGATTCCGCCGGGCGCGTGGTGGGCATCAACACCGCGCTGGCCGGCATCGGGGTCGGGCTGGCCGTGCCGATCAACGACACCACGCGCCGGATCATCGGCACGCTGCTGGTCGAAGGCCGGGTCCGGCGCGCGTACCTGGGCATCGTGGGCACCCCCGCTCCGCTGCCCGACGACGTGGCCGAACGCACCGGGCAGCGGGCGGGCCTGCGCATCGTGGAGACCGTGCCCGGTGGCCCTGCCGATGTGGCCGGGCTGCGCGCCGGGGACATCGTCCTGACCGTGGCCCGCACCCCGGTCAGAGACGCGCAAGGCATCCAGCGTCAGCTGTTCGCCGAGGTCATCGGCACCCGCCTTGCCGTGACCGTGCTGCGCAACGGTGCCATGGTCGACGTCTTCGCCACACCGACCGAGCTCACCGTCGGCTGACGCTCAGCCGCGCGGGCGACCTGCTGGGTCGATCCGGAACACCGGGAACCCGGGCGCGGCCGACCGCAGCCGCTCGTCCGGGGCGTCCTTGGTCAGGTCGCCGAGGAAGCCCTTGACCTCCCACGCCCAGCGGCGCAGGTACTCGCGCAGCACCGGCAGCTTGTCCTCGTCGGCCACCTCGCTCGCGGTGAACACCTCGGTCCGCTTGCCGACCCGCAACTCGGCCCGCCCGGCCACCCGCAGGTTCTTCACCCACTGCGTCTGGCCCCGCGGCGCAACCAGATACCTTCGACCGCCCACCTTCAGCGGATTGACCGGCACCCGCTGGATCCTGCCGGTCTTGCGGCCCGGCACGGCCAGCTCCCGGCTGCCCGCCACGCTCACGCCCAGCCGGGTCAGCCGGACGACGAACCAGTTGAACACTCGCGTCGCCCGATCCGGCGCGACATATCGCTCGGCCATGCGTCCACCTTTCGTGGGCCTGGCCACCACGCTAGCGCCGACCTTGAACCGATGCAGGAGACCATGGCAAGGTCGAAAGCCGACAACTGCACAAAACCACGCGGGAGCTCGCGCCGTACTCGTACCAGCGGGCTGAGAGGGCGGCTGATGTCCACGCGGACTCGGTGCCGCCGACCGCACGAACCTGTCCGGGTAATGCCGGCGTAGGGAGGAAAAGCGTGTCAACGCTGAGTGATTCGACGCGGCTGAACGACGTCAAGCCCACCATCACCACCGGACCGATCCCGGGATCGCGCAAGCACTACATCACCACCGAACGGCGTGGCTTGCGCGTGCCGGTGCGGCGGATCGACCTGACCAACGGCGATCACTTCGACGTCTACGACACCTCCGGCCCGTACACCGATCCGGACGCGGAGATCGACGTGCACCGGGGACTGCCCAAGCTGCGTCAGCCGTGGATCGACGGCCGGGAGCACAACACCCAGCTCGGCTACGCCAAGGCCGGGATCGTCACCGAGGAAATGGAGTTCATCGCCGCACGCGAGCGGGTCAGCCCGGACTTCGTGCGGGACGAGGTGGCCGCGGGCCGCGCGGTCATCCCGGTCAACCGCAAGCACCCCGAGTCCGAGCCGGCGATCATCGGCAAGAACTTCCTGGTGAAGGTCAACGCCAACATCGGCAACTCGGCGGTGTGGTCGTCGGTGGAGGAAGAGGTCGAGAAGATGGTGTGGGCCACCCGCTGGGGGGCGGACACCGTGATGGACCTGTCCACCGGCAAGCGCATCCACGAGACCAGGGAGTGGATCCTGCGCAACTCCCCGGTGCCGATCGGGACCGTGCCGATCTACCAGGCGCTGGAGAAGGTCAAGGGCGACCCGGCCAAGCTGAGCTGGGAGGTGTACCGGGACACCGTCATCGAGCAGGCCGAGCAGGGTGTGGACTACATGACGGTGCACGCCGGCGTGCTGCTGCGCTACGTCCCGCTCACCACCAACCGGGTCACCGGCATCGTCTCCCGCGGCGGGTCGATCATGGCCGCCTGGTGCCTGGCGCACCACAAGGAGTCGTTCCTCTACACCCACTTCGAGGAACTCTGCGAGATCTTCCGCGAGTACGACATCACGTTCTCGCTCGGCGACGGCCTGCGGCCCGGCTCGATCGCCGACGCCAACGACCGCGCGCAGTTCGCGGAGCTGGAGACGCTGGGCGAGCTGACCAAGATCGCCCGTGAGCACGACGTGCAGGTGATGATCGAGGGCCCCGGCCACGTGCCGATGCACAAGATCAAGGTCAACGTGGAGCTGGAGGAAAAGCTCTGCGGGGAAGCGCCGTTCTACACGCTCGGCCCGCTGGCCACCGACATCGCCCCGGCCTACGACCACATCACGTCGGCCATCGGCGCGGCGCAGATCGGCTGGCACGGCACCGCGATGCTGTGTTACGTCACGCCGAAGGAACACCTGGGCCTGCCGAACAAGGACGACGTGAAGACCGGCGTGATCACCTACAAGATCGCGGCGCACGCGGCCGACCTGGCCAAGGGCCACCCCTACGCCCAGGAGTGGGACGACGAGCTGTCCAAGGCGCGGTTCGAGTTCCGCTGGGAGGACCAATTCAACTTGTCGCTGGACCCCGAGACGGCGCGCGCCTACCACGACGAGACGCTGCCCGCGGAACCGGCCAAGACCGCGCACTTCTGCTCCATGTGCGGACCGAAGTTCTGCTCGATGCGGATCACCCAGGACATCCGGGAGTACGCCGCCGAGCACGGCCTGGAGACCGTGGAAGCGATCGAGGCAGGCATGGCGGCCAAGGCACGCGAGTTCACCGAGAAGGGCAGCAAGGTCTACCTGCCGGTGGAGCCGGTGACCGGCGACGGTGCGGCGGCAGGCGCGGAAAGCGGCAGGCCATGACCGGGCGGCCGGCGCCGAAGAAGGCCCTCACCATCGCCGGTTCCGATTCCGGCGGTGGCGCGGGCCTGCAGGCGGACTTGCGGACGTTCTTCGCCAACGGCGTGCACGGCATGTCGGCCGTCACCGCCGTGACGGTGCAGAACTCGGTCGGGGTGACCGGTGTCGCGGAGATCCCGCCGGAGACCGTCGCCGCGCAGATTCACGCGGTGGCCTCCGACATCGGGGTGGACGCCGCCAAGACCGGCATGCTGGCCACCGCGGAGATCATCACCGCGATCGCCAAGGCGGTCGACGAAGTGGGCATCGGCCGCAACGGCAGCGTTCCGCTGGTGGTCGACCCGGTGGCGGCCTCCATGCACGGCGACCCGCTGCTGCGGGAAGAGGCGATGGAGGCCATCCGCGGGTTGATGTTCCCGCGCGCGACGCTGGTGACGCCGAACCTGGACGAGGTCCGTCTGCTGGTCGGCATCGACGTCCGCACCCGCGAGCAGCAGCGCGAAGCGGCCAGGGTGTTGCGCGAGCTCGGCCCGCAGTGGGTGCTGGTCAAGGGTGGCCACATGCGCGACGCCCCGGAGTGCACCGACCTGCTCTTCGACGGCACCACGTTCACCGAACTGACCGGCCCGCGCTACGACACCGACAACACCCACGGCGGCGGGGACACCCTGGCGGCAGCCATCACGTCGGCGCTGGCCAAGGGCGCGTCGGTGCCGGAGGCCGTCCGGCACGGCAAGCAGTTCATCGAGCGCAGCGTGCAAGCGTCCTACCCGCTGGGCGCCGGGGTCGGCCCGGTGTCGCCGCTGTGGGTGCTGGACGACGTGCACGGCCGCTGACCATTCGGCGGCGCCGGCGACGGCACCGGGCATCCGGCGGTCCTCGCCGGCGTCGCCACGCTCAGCGAGCAACGCGTCACAGATGTCCGCCATCCGATGATCATCGGACGTTACGGCCGTTACGATGCGGACATTCACCACGCAGCCGATGACGTAGGGATCCCCGGGTGACGCCACGCGAACGAGTCAGTGCGCTGGTCGATCACCCGTACTTCCAACGGTTCATCGTCACGGTGATCGGCATCAACGCGGCGCTGCTGGCCGTGCAGACCTCCGCATCGCTGGAGCGGCACTATCACGACCTGATCGCCGCGCTGGACACCATGGCGCTGGCGATCTTCGTCGTCGAGCTGGCGTTGAAACTGTACGCGCAGCGGTCGGCGTTCTTCCGTGACCCATGGAACGTGTTCGACTTCGCGATCGTGGCGATCGCGCTGATACCCGCCAGCGGGCCGTTCGCGGTCCTGCGCGCCCTGCGAGTGCTGCGGGTGCTGCGCCTGGTGTCCGCGGTCCCGCCGCTGCGCCGGGTGGTGAGCGCGTTTCTGCGCGCCATCCCCGGCATGGTGTCGATCATCGCGCTGGCCACGCTGGTGATCTTCGTCGCGGGCGTGATGGGCACCGCCCTGTTCGCCGAGGCGTCCCCGCACTATTTCGGCGACCTGGGGCGTTCGCTGTTCTCCCTGTTCCAGACCATGACCGGGGAGTCGTGGCCGGACATCGCCGAGGAAGTGATGGCTGCCCAGCCGCTGGCGTGGATCTTCTTCGTCGTCTACATCCTGGTTTCCAGCTTCGCGGTGCTGAACCTGTTCATCGCGGTCGTGGTCAACGAGATGGAACAAGAGGTGCGCGCCGACATCCGGGCGGAGGAACAGCAGCACGCCGACGAGCTGGCCGCCGCCCACGAGCGCATCAGCGCCGAGCTGGCGGCGATCCGCCAGGACCTCGCCGCGCTGCGCAACCGACTCAGCGGATGAGCCGTCTCAACCAAGACGTTCAGCTGGAGCGAGCGACCGCACGCTTCATGCCGACACAGTGCACCCGGGAGGACGCAGATGCAGTGGCGTGACCGCCTGGCCGCGGCGGTGGAGAACCGCCGTTTCCAGCAGTTCATCATCGCGGTCATCATGTTCAACGCGATCACTCTGGCGATGGAGACGTCCGAGTCGATCATGGCGGGCAGCGGCGACCTGCTGCACGTGCTGGACAAGATCGTGCTGGCGATCTTCGTCGCCGAGCTGGTGGCCAAGCTGGTGGCCTTCGGCCCGCGCTTCTTCTCGGACGGCTGGAACGTCTTCGACCTCGTGGTGGTGGTGATCGCGCTGGTTCCGGCCAGCGGCCCGTTCGCCGTGCTGCGTGCCCTGCGCGTGCTGCGGGTGCTGCGGCTCATCTCGGCGGTGCCTGCCATGCGCAAGGTGGTCTCCGGGCTGCTGTCGGCGATCCCCGGCATGGCGTCCATCGTGGCGCTGCTCGGCCTGGTGCTGTTCGTCTCCGCGGTGATGGCCACCAACCTGTTCCGCGACGTGGCCCCGCAGTACTTCGGCGATCTGGGCACGTCCCTGTTCGCGCTGTTCCAGATCATGACCGGGGAGTCCTGGCCGGACATCGCCGACGCCGTGATGGCCGAGATGCCGCTGGCCTGGATCTTCTTCGTGATCTACATCCTGATCTCGACGTTCGCGGTGCTGAACCTGTTCATCGCGGTGGTGGTCAGCGCGATGGAGGCACAGCTGCGTGAGGAGATGCACCAGGAAGGCGAGCAGCACCACCAGGAGCTGGCCGATTCGAACGCGACGATCCTCGCGGAGCTGCAAGCGCTGCGGGCGGAGGTGGCCCAGCTGCGCGCCGGGCTGGACGGCCAGCGGGTGTCCGCCACCGACGGCGCGAACTGACTCCTGCGCGCCCCGTGACCGACGGCGCGACCCGCGAGCCCGGCTTCCTACCGACGAAGTGACCGCCTGCGGCCCCTCCGATCGATCCCGGCCGGGGAGTCCTCTGGAATGTGCGTCGTGTCGCTGACGCGGTGAGTCGCCGCGCCGGAGTGCCCGGCGGCGGTTGCCCGAGCATGAGCCCGGCCCGACCTGGTCGAGGCGGTGCCGGCTGGACGGCTCACGCCGGCGGACGAGCAGACGAGCCCTGCGGGAAGGTGCCCGGGTCGTGCCAGGTGCAGCGCAACCGGCACCGGCTGCGGCAGCCGATGACGAGTTTGGCATTGTTGATCTTCCGGACGACGACCCCGAGATCGAGCGTTTCGCGCGTTTCGACCGGTCACTGCGCCGCCTGGCACCACTGTTTGCCGACGTCTTGCCTACCCGTTCCGGAGCCCTTGTCCGGGGAGCACGCCGGCCCGCCTCGTCCCCGCCTCTGCCCGGCAGGCCGGTGCGTTGTCCCGGGCGCCGAGACGACGAGAAAGGGGAAGTGTGCATGTCGAACGTGCGCAGGATGGTGGGCACGTTGCTGGCGGCGGTGGTGGCTGCGGTCGTTTTCTGGGCGTCCGGCCAGACGGAGGAGCAGGGGCCGGTTTCGGCGCCCGGCGAGGTGGCGGTCTCCGAGCAGTCCGCTGACGTGGCGGCGTTGCTCGACGAGATTCCGACCCGGCCGGAAACCGGCCACCGCACCTACGACCGTGAGGAGTGGCGGCACTGGATCACGGTGACCGGTGATCCGCGCTGGCGGGCATGGGTCGGGGATCGCACCGGCTGCAACACCCGCGAGGCGGTGCTGATCCGGGACGGCTGGAAAGTGCGCACCGGCGAGGGCTGCCGGATCACCGACGGCACCTGGCGCACCAGCTACGACAACCGCAGGCACCCCTCCCCCGAGTCGATCGACATCGACCACCTGGTGCCGCTGGCCGAAGCCCACCAGTCGGGCGCAGCGAACTGGCCTGCCGAGAAGAAGGAGCGCTTCGCCAACGACCCGCGGAACGTGCTGGCCGCGAGCGGCACGCTCAATCGCGCCAAGGGCGACAAGGACCTGGCCGAGTGGCTGCCCGAGCGCAATCGCTGCACCTACGTCTCGGAGTGGGTGTCGATCAAGAAGGAGTACGGGCTGGCGATGGACGCCCGCGAAAAGGACACCGCCCGGCGGATCTTGTCCAGCCCGGCCTGCTGGAAGGACCAGCCGAACTGACCGGCAGGGCCCGGAACACCGTCGTCGACCTTGCCGGTGAGCCGGGACTCGATCTTGCGCGCGGGGTGCATCGGCGGCCTCTTCGCCCTGACGATTCCCAGTGGAGCGCCACCTGTGGCGATCGCGGCCCAGCCGCGCACAGGCAGCGCCATCGCGCTCGCGGCGGGCGTGGTCACATCGCGACCCGGCGCACGCACCCCACAAGATCGAAACGTCACCACGGCCGGGACAGATCGCAATCAGACGCACGCAGCCGGCCAGAACACGAACCCGCCGCGCACGCCCGGCCGGATCACGGTCAGGCGCACCCAGCCGGGCGAGAACGCGCACCCGCCGCGCGCGGCCATCGCGGTCAGCGCGGCGGGCTGGATGCCTGCGCCCAGAACCGCTTCGGCACGCGGCCGGACAACCTGGCGTAGCGTCCCGCGATCACCGCATGCCGCATCGCCGTCGCCATGCCCACCGGGTCCTCGGCACGCGTCACCGCGGTGGACAGCAGCACGGCGTCGCACCCGAGCTCCATGGCCAGCGCGGCGTCCGATGCGGTGCCGATGCCCGCGTCCAGGATGATCGGGACCGATGCCCGCGCCACGATGAGCTCGATGTTGTGCGGGTTGCGGATCCCCAGCCCGGTGCCGATCGGCGCGCCGAGCGGCATCACCGCGGCGCACCCGGCCTCTTCCAGCTGCAACGCCAGCACCGGGTCGTCGTTGGTGTAGACCAGGACGGTGAAGCCGTCCGCGACCAGCCGTTCGGCTGCCTCCAGCGTCTCCACCGGGTCGGGCAGCAGCGTCCGGTCGTCGGCGTGCACCTCGAGCTTGACCCAGTTCGTCTCCAGCGCGTCCCTGGCCAGCTGGGCGGTCAGCACCGCGTCCGCGGCGCTGCGGCACCCTGCGGTGTTCGGCAGCACCTTGATGCCCAGCCTGCGGATCAGGTCCAGCACGCCCGACCCGCCCTCGGCGTCGGCGCGGCGCATGGCCACCGTGGTCAGCTGCGTGCCGGACGCTTCCAGGGTCCGTTCCAGCACGCTGAGGCTGCTCGCCCCACCGGTGCCGATGATCAGCCGTGATTCGAACTTCTCGTCGCCGATCACCAGCGGGTCCTGCGGCGTGGAGTCCACCGTCAGCCTCCTTGCACGGCGCTGAGGATCTCCACCCGAGCGCCATCCGACAACGTCGTGTCCGCCCACGTGCTGCGGGCCACGACATGACCGTTCATCGCCACCGCCACACCGGGGCGCGCGGCACCGAGCTCCTCCAGCAGCGCGGCGACCGTCGTCTCCGGGGCGACCTGGCGCGTCTCGCCGTTGACCTCGACCTCGATCACACCGATGCCTCCTTCCTGGCCCTGGCCGGATCGGCCGCGCGGGCAGCGCCCGGCGGCTCGTCGTCCTCCAGCAGCGCGACCACGGCGTCCGCCGTGACCGGTGCGTGCAGCAGACCGTTGCGGTAATGACCGGTCGCCACGATCACGCCGTCGGACAGCCTGCCGATCAGCGGCAGGTTGTCCGTGCTGGCCGAGCGCAGCCCGGCGGCGGCCTCGGTCAGCTCGTACTCGGCCACGCTCGGGTAGACCCGCTCCGCCGCGTCCAGCAGCTCGCGCACGCCACCGGCGGCCACCGTCTCGTCGAAGCCGGCCTCGTACTGGGTGGCGCCGACGACGACCTCGCCGTCGGTGCGCGGCACCAAGTACAGCGGCCGGTTCTCCACCACCGCCCGGACGGTCAACGGCGGGGGCGGCAGGCTGGTGCGGCGGGCCCGGAGCCGCAAGATCTCGCCCTTGAGCGGGCGCACCAGGTCCTTCAGCTCGCGGTGCAGCATGCCGGTGCGGGCCCCGGCGGCCAGCACCACTTCGTCGTACGCGAACTCTCCGCTGCCGGTGCGGACCGTGGCCGGCTCCACCGCCTCGACCCACTCGTGCCGGAACCGCACTCCGCGGTGATCGCACGCGCGCTGCAGCGCGCGGAGCAACTTGCGGTTGTCCACCGCCAGGTCGCCGGGCACCCACAGCCCGATCCGCAGCCTGCTGGACAGCCCGGGGACCCGTTTCCGCAGCTGGCGCCGGTCGACCAGCTCGGCGCCACGGCCCACCCGACGCAGGTATCCGGCCAGCACCTCCAGCTGCGCCGCGTCGCCGGGGTCCCATGCGGCGATCACCGTGCCCGCGGTGTTCATCACCGGGTCGGCGCCGTCGGTGGTCAGCTCGCGCACGAATCGCGGCCAACGGGCCAGCGACTCCTCGCCGAGTTCCAGCACGGCTTCCTCGCCGGGCCACGCCTCGGCCACCGGGGCGAGCATGCCCCCGGCCACCCACGAGGCGCCCGCGGCGGGCTTGGGGTCGAACAACGTCACCGCGTGGCCTGCCGCGGCGGCTCGCCACGCGACGGAAAGCCCGATCACCCCGCCCCCGACGACGGCAACACGGGCTCCATTGCGGGTGTCGGTCGTCATGATCACGCTCCCTGCGCCGGCATGACCCGGATCAGGTTCCACGGTCGGAGCCGCAGCTCCCTCTCAGCCCGCATACGCAGGCTCCCGTGCGGACGCCTCAACCGTAGCGTGACCGGACGCACCGGCGCCAACTTCGCCACCGTGGCACTTCCCACGTTGCGGTACGCGGCGCGCGCCGAAAGCCGCGGGATGCACGGGCGTGGCCTGCTCCGCAGCACATACCGGCGGCCAGGGCCGCTCGTGGCGGGCCAGGTACCGTGACGACGTGCCTGGAGCAAACGGCGATCAGATCCGCGCCCGGTTGGCCGAGGCCCGGCTGTACTTGTGCACCGACGCCAGGGGCTCACGCAGCGAGCTGGCCGAGTTCGCCGATGCGGCGCTGGCCGGCGGGGTGGACATCATCCAGCTGCGGCACAAGCCCGGCGGCGTGCCGCTGGAAGCGCGCGAGGAGCTGGCCGCGCTCGAGGTCCTGGCCGAAGCATGCGAGCGGCACGGTGCGCTGCTGGCAGTCAACGACCGCGCCGACGTGGCGTTGGCGGCCGGAGCCGACGTCTTGCACCTGGGTCAGGACGATCTCCCGGTGGCGCTGGCGCGCCGGGTGGTGGGCGACGAAATGGTCGTCGGCCTGTCGTCCCACTCGGTCGAGCAGGCGACGGCGGCCGCCGCGGCCGACGGCGTGGACTACTTCTGCACCGGGCCGTGCTGGCCGACCCCGACCAAACCAGGACGGCCTGCGCCCGGTCTCGGCCTGGTTCGCGCGGTGGCGGAGGCGAATCCGGCGCGGCCGTGGTTCGCCATCGGCGGCATCGACCACCAGCGCTTGCCCGCCGTCCTCGACGCCGGCGCCCGCCGCATCGTCGTGGTGCGGGCCATCACCGAGGCCGAGGATCCGACGGCAGCCGCTCGCACGCTCAAGGACGCGCTGCTCTCGCACTGATTCGTTCCCCGGCCGGGTCGCCAGCACACTGCGGCGGAGCTACGCAGCGCCACGGGCGCCATCGGCCGGCTACGGCAACGGGCGGCCGGCTCACGGCCCAGCACACACCACCCGCCACAACCCCGTGCTCACTCGGCCGGCGGCTGCTGCTGGGCCGGGCGCTCGTTCTGCCCCTGCTGTGGCGGCAGCTCCTCCTCGGGCTGCTCTTGCGGCGTCGAAGGCGGCGCCGGTGCGCTGGACGCCGGCGGCTCGCTCGTCGCAGGCGGCTGCGGCTGCTGAGGGTTCTGCGGAACCTCCGGCGACTGCGGCTCCTGCTCGTCCTCGGTGCTCTCGTCCTGCTCCGGCGGCGCCTCGGGTGTGCCGGACTCCTCGGTCTTCTGGGGAGCCGGACGCTCCTGTTGGTCATCACCGTCGGGCTGGCCGCCGAGCACGTTGGTGATCGTCCGCCCCTGCTCCCCGGACAGCGTGTTCCCGGTCAGCATCTCGATACCGGTGATCACCGCCATGCCCAGCACGAACGCCGCCACGGATCCGCCGATCACCACACCCCAGCGAACACGGCGGCGCGGCTTGGACGTCTCGTCGGCCTCGTCCGCGTCCGTGGTGTCGTCGGAAACGCGCGGGAGGTACACCGTGGGCGCATCCGGGTCGACCACATCACCCTGCGCCCCCATGCGGCGCGTCGGGTCCGGATCGGCTGACTGCCCGGGCCGCATGACGCGGGTGGAGTCATGCGCCCACTGCTGCTGAGCAGGCAGCACTTTGGTGCCGTCCTGAGCTGCGCCCTGTTGCCGGGCCAAGACCCGGGTGCGCTCATCTTCGTGCCGGGCAGGCATCACTCGCGTGCCGTCCTGCCCCCAGCGCCGCTGCTCGGGCAACGCCTGGGTGCGTTCGTCGTCCCGGCCGCGCACGTAGACCCGCCCCGCCACCTTGGCCAGCGCGGCATGTTTGGTCCGCTTGGCCGCTTCCTTGGTGCGCTCCAGCGAGCGCAGGTAGAGCTCACTGCCGATGGTGGTGCCCAGACTGAGCAGGCCCGCGCCGATGACGGTGCCGTACACCCCGATCTGCGCACCGATGAACGCGGCCGTGACGGCGGCCAGTGCGCCAGCCACGACCTGGGCGGGCCGGAGTCCGTCCCGTTCCCTTTCCTTCGACACTCGCCAACATCCCAACGAATCGCGGCTGCACTCTCCACACCGTCAACGTTCCGGTCCCGGCAATAGTTGCCGGACGTAACGGACACCACGCACATCCGTCCACAATGGACTCAATTTGCCAACGCCGCCCGCTCGTCCCCCGCGCTGCCTTACGCTTGCCCGCGCAGCGAAGGCAATCTGGAGGACATGCGCTTGATCACCATCGACGACATTCGCGCCGCCGCCGACCGGATCGGCGACAAGGCCGTGCACACTCCCCTGCTCCGCCAGGTGTGGGACGGCCGCGAGCTGTGGCTCAAACCGGAGAACCTGCAGCCGGTCGGCGCGTTCAAGGTGCGCGGCGCCGTCAACGCGCTGGCCGCGCTGGACGAGACCACGCGGGCACGCGGGGTGGTCAGCTATTCCAGCGGCAACCATGCCCAGGCGGTCGCCTACGCGGCGCGGCAGTTCGATGTGCCTGCCACCATCGTCGTGCAGGAAGGCGCGCCGGAGGTGAAAGTCGCCGCCACCAAGGCCTACGGCGCACAGGTCGTCGAAGCCCCGATGGCGGAGCGCAGCGCGGTCGCCCATCGGCTGGCCGAGCGGCTGGACCGGGTGATCATCGCCCCGTTCGATCACGCCGACGTCATCGCCGGGCAGGGCACCGTCGGGCTGGAGATCGCCGAGGACCTGCCGGACGTGCGCACCGTCCTGGTCCCCGTCTCCGGCGGCGGGCTGGCGTCCGGGGTCGGGGTCGCCATCACCACCTTGTGCCCCAACGCCCGGGTCATCGGCGTCGAGCCGGAACTGGCAGGTGACACCGCCGAGTCCCTGCGCGCCGGGCGGCTGGTGCGGTGGGACCCCGCCGATCGCGCCCGCACCATCGCCGACGGCCTGCGAGCCGAGCCGTCCCAGCTGACGTTCGCGCACCTGCGGGCGACGCTGGACGGCGTGGTCACCGTGACCGAGGACGAGATCCGGCAGGCGATGCGGGTGCTGGCCACCCGGGCCAAGCTGGTCGCCGAGCCGTCCGGCGCGGTCAGCACCGCGGCCTGGCTGTTCCACCAGCACGAACTGCCCGCCGGGCCGACGGTGGCGATCGTCAGCGGGGGCAACGTCGATGCTCGTCTGCTGGCCGAGGTGCTGACGGAGCAGACTCAGTGACGGGGTGCCGGATGCCCGGATGCCCGTCCGGCAGCGCCCGGTGCAGCACCCATCCGCTGACCGCGATGACCGTAGCCACCAGCGGCCAGCTCAGCACCGTCCTGGCGACCCCGAGCGCCACCACGTACCCGCCCCACCACAGCACGCCGAACACCACGACCCGGATCACGTACTGCGCGACCCAGACCCAGCTGGCCAGCGAGTAGGCGCGCAGCAACGCCGGATCCCTCCGCCACCGCGTCTTCTGCCCCAGCAGCGTTCCGACGACGACACCGAGCAGCGGCCAGCGGATCAGGATGCTCGCCGCCCAGGTCAGTGCGCTGGCGATGTTGGCGAGCACTTGCAGCAGGAAGAAGTCCTGGGCCCGGCCGGTGTACAGCGCGATCAGCGCGGCGGCCACCACGGCCGTCAGGCTGACGACCACGGCGGCGACCCGCTGGCCGCGGACCAGCCGGACGACGCCGAGCAGCACGGCGACGGTGATCGCGGCCGCGGCGCCCCAGCCGATCGAGTTTCCGGACACCAGCCACCCCAGCACGAACGCGACGGGCGGAATGCTGGCGTCGAGGGCACCCCGGCGGCCACCGAGCACCGTCGCCAACGACTCCGGACGGACTGCGGCACTCACGCGTCCAGCCTGCCGCAAAAAGCCAAGGAAGGTAAGCCTTACTTTCCTTGCCGTGATGCGTCGAACGTCCGTGTGATCAATCCGGCAGCATGACGTGCGCCGGCGTTTGCCCTCGTCAGGGTCGTGCGGGGAGCTGGACAGGCTACTATGGCGATGTTCGTCCGGATTACTGGTAGTGGCGAAAGTCGCGTTCAATCCGGCATTCTCGTCTTGATCGGTGCACGCCCCGAAGGGGTCCCGTGGCGTGCTGCCTTGCCGTGAACGTCGTCGCGCAGTGACCCGCCGGGAAGGAGAAGGGAGACTCTGCATGCATCGGTTCACCAGCTTCATGGCCTTGGGCGACAGCTTCACCGAGGGTATGAACGATGAACTGCCTGACGGCACCTTCCGCGGCTGGGCCGACCGCGTCGCAGAGATGCTTGCCAAGGACAATCCCGGATTCTCCTACGCCAACCTCGCGATCCGCGGCAAGACGCTGCGCCAGATCATCGACGAACAGCTCCCGGTGGCGCTGGAGGCGCGCCCGGACCTGGTGACCGTGTGCGCAGGCGGCAACGACATCATCAAGCCGGGCTCGAACGTCGACCTCGTCGCCGAGATGTTCGACGGCATGATCCGGCAGCTGGTCGAGGCGGGCATCGATGTGCTCATGTTCACCGGTCCGGACCCCCGCCAGGTCTCGGTGGTCAACCGGCTGCGCGGCAAGGTGGCGCTGTACAACGCGCACCTGCACGCCATCGCGCAGAAGTACCGCACCCGCGTGGTCGACTTGTGGGCGATGGACGTGCTGCGGGACCCGCGTGCGTTCAGCGAGGACAGGCTGCACTTCAGCCCGGAGGCGCACCGCCGGATCGCGCTGCGGGTGGCCGAGGAGCTGGGCCTGCCGGTGGAGGAGGACTGGCGGGAGCCGTGGCCGAAGCCGGCCCGCCGCCGGGACTGGCTGCGCGCCCGCCGCGACGACCTGGTCTGGGCGCGCACGCACTTCTGGCCGTGGCTGGTGCGGCAGATCCGCGGCGTGTCCACCGGCGACGGCCTGCAGCCGAAGCGGCCGAAGCTGATGCCGCTCAAGCCGCCCGCCCAGCTCACCGGCGACAGCGAGATGGTGAACGCGGCAGGCTGACGCCGACGCCGCCGCGGGCCGGGACAGCACTCGGCCCGGCCCCGAGAGGACCATTTCAGCCCCGCCCTGCACGGCGGGGCTGACGCATGTCGGGACAAGGACGCGGCCTGCTCCTGCCGGTCGATCCGCGGCCGAATCACCCTCCGCGTGGTGCTCCGGTCCATTACCCTGAGCCTGCTGGGAACCAGGGCGGAGAGCCGGGCGTCCGATCGGATGTCGCGAGCGACGGACCCGAAGGGAACAGGGGACTCCATGACGGTCAAGGATCAGGGCTACGAGATCGACCCGGACAAGATGCGCCAGGCGATCAAGCTCGCCGAGGACATGCTGGAGGAGCTGGAGAACCGCAACGAGCAGATCGCCGAGATGCTCGACCTCCCCGCGGCCGCCGCAGACCAGGTGTCCACCCAGTACCACGCCGGCCAGAAGGTCGCCAATCGCAACTCGCAGCTGCTCACCAACCAGGCGTATCAGCAGGCGTTCTCCGCGCAGGTGGCATACCTCAACCAGCTGATCCCGCAGCTGCGCAACGCGTTGACCACCTACGAATCGATGGAGCAGGCCACCGCCGACTCCATGCGGGACCCGGGACGGCAGCTGTGACCGGCCGCCCGCTCCGGGGAGCTTAGGGGGATTCCATGGACTGGAAAGAAGTCGCCACCACCGTAGGCAACACCGCGCTCGCGATCAACCCGATCACCGCCCCGTTCTATCTGGGCTGGGCCATCTTCGGCAGCGACGACCTGACCGAGGTGCACAAGGCGCTGCCGATCTATCTCGCCGTCAAGGAGGGGACCCCCGAGCCCTTGTTCACCGCGTCGCGCCTGGCCGACGAGCATTCGCGCAAGCAGGACGAGTTCGCCGTGAACGCCGACAAGCTTCGCCTCCTGCTCGACGGCGCGTGGCGTGGCGAGGCCGCCGAGAAGGCGAACAAGAAGATCAAGAAGCTGGCCGAGGAAGCCCGCAAGACGAGCCAGTCGCTGCAGCAGAACGCGCAGAGCTTCCACAACCAGGGCAACAACTTCTCCGACTTGCGGAAGAACATGAAGCACATGGACGACCCTCCGCCGGAGGGTGCGGGTTTCCTGGACCGACTTGCGCCGTGGGACACCGCGGCCGAGGAGGCGGTCGAGCGGAACCAGGAAGCGGCGCGGCACAATCTCGCCCTCTACGAGAAGTACGAGAAGACCACGAAGTCCAACGCCGAACAGCTGACCGACAAGTACGGCAACGCGGGCAACCCGGGGCAACAGAACAACCCGTACCAGTACGACCCGAACCAGCACGACGAGCAGCGCCGCCGCATGGAAGAAGAGGCGCGGCGCCGTCAGGAAGAGGCGCAACGGCAGGCCGACGAGGCCAGGCGTCGCATGGAGGAAGAGGCCCGCCGCCGTCAGGAGGAAACCCGGCGGCAGGCCGAAGAAGCCCGCCGCCGCATGGAAGAAGAAGCGCGGCGCCAGCAGGAGGAAGCGCGCCGCCGCCAGGAAGAAGCCCAGCGGCAGGCCGAAGAAGCCCGCCGCCGCATGGAAGAAGAGGCACGGCGCCAGCAGGAGGAAGCGCGCCGCCGCCAGGAAGAAGCCCAGCGGCAGGCCGAAGAAGCCCGCCGCCGCATGGAAGAGGAAGCCCGCCGCCAGCGGGAGGCCGCCGAGGAGCAGGCGCGGCGTGCCCGCGAAGCACTGAGGACCAGCTCGTTCTCGCCGGGCGAGTTCAAGCCGGGTGAGTTCAAGCCGGGCAAGTTCGGCGGCACGTCGGCCTCCAGCTTCTCGCCGTCGGACTTCGCCGGTTCCGGTGTGGGCGGTGGCGCAGGCAGCCTGTCACCGGGGGCCTTCGGCGGCAGCGGGGCGGCGTCCGGGGCACCCACCGGCGACGGGCGTGCCAGTGGCGCGGTCGGATTCGGCTCGGGTGCGGCCGGTGGTGCCGCTGCGGCCGCGGCCGGTCGCGCGGCAGGCATGGGCGGCATGCGCGGCGGCATGCCGATGGGCATGATGGGCGGCGCGGGTGCCGCGGGCAACAGGGGCGAAGACAAACAGCACAAGCGCAAGTACATGGCGACCGAGGACCCGAACAAGTTGTTCGGAACCGACGAGAAGTCCGTCCCCCCGGTGATCGGTGACAAATGAGCATCATCAACGACATCGTCCAGCTGCCGCTGATCGGCGTGGACTGGCTGTGGAACTCGCTCGACCCCGGCCGGCCTCACCCGGCCCTTGGCCTGGGTGACATGTACGTCTCCGAGGACGATCGGCCCCGCATCGCCGGCGTCGTCGACGACGTGCTCGCCAAGCAGCAGCTCGGCTCGCTGGACGAGCCGGCGCCGGAGCTGGTGGAGACCCTGCGCCTGCTGGCCACGGCCACCGACGAGTACTACGCGTGGGTCAACGGCCTCACGGTCGGCTTCACGGGCGCGATCCTGGTGTCCGGCAACGGCAAGGAAGCGGTGCGGATGGTGCGCGACCAGCAAGCCATGGCGCTGGCGCCGGTGCCTGCGGAGAAGCTGCTCGACGAGTTCCTCGACTCGATCAGGCCGGCCGAGGGAGCGAAGATCCCCCAGCTGAGCGTGCCCAAGGCGGGCTTCTCCGTGGAGGAGGACACCGCGGTCGACGAAGTCGTGGACGACGAGTTCTCCATCTACGAGGGCGGCGACGACGACGTCGACCCGGCCGCCCGGCTGCGGGAGCTGATGCGCGCCAAGCGCGAGGCGATCTTCCAGGTCTACACCGCGAAGCGTTCCGGCGGCTCCGGCCGCAAGAAGGTGGGCCCGTACGCGGTGGTCGACATCGTGGACGAGGGGCGCGTGGTCACGTTCGTGGACGAGTCGGGCGCGGAGCCGACGATCAAGTGCCTGCCCGGCGGCCGCGACGATCTGGTCAAGGTGCTGAAGGAAGCGAACGCGGCGCTCGGCTGAGTCACAAGCCGGGAAGTCGTGCGTCGTGGGCAGGCGCGCCCTTGTCGCGCGTCCCGGACAGCCTGGCCAGCCCGCCGACGTCGAGAAACGCCTCGTCGGTCGAGATGCCTTCAACCACCGGGGTGATGTCGCGGAACACGTCGAAGGCCGCCTCGCTGGCGGACACGTAGGCCTGCATCCGGGGTGGCACCACCACCGCGCGGTGCGGTGGGGATGCCTGACCGGCCAGCACGATCCGTCGGTACGGGCTAGGCCGGGAATGTCCGCGCCGCGGGCCGGCGCCCGAGACCCGGCGTACCCGCACGCACTGGCACCCTCCCACGACACGACACACCGCGACCAGCCAGGCCAGGCCCAGGCAGGCACGCCCCAGACCAGCACCCGAGACCCGGCGTACCCGCACGCACTGGCACCCTCCCACGACACGACACACCGCGACCAGCCAGGCCAGGTCCACGTAGGCGCTCGTGTGGTGTGATCACCGGGCAGGCGCCGAGTGGGCGCGTGCCTGAGACAGGCCGTGCCTGATCGTCCGATCCGGGCAACTCCGAGTCGTCCTGGTATGTCGCGGCCGGGAGGACCGGCGTGTGCCTCCGCCGCATCGAGGGTGGCCCGTGCACGCGCCCAGCCCCACGACAACCCCGGACACCCGTTGAGCGTGACTGCCCGGCCCCGCGCCGACACCTCCTGATGTTCGGCCGTGCGGTCGTCATGTCATGACTGCTTCGAACTCGCGGATCATGGCCACGGAGCCGACGCCACGGTCGTCGTGCGCGTCACCCGGGACAACCTGCACACATGGGAAAGCGGCCGGCACATCCCCTACGTGCCGGCCGCTTTCGGACCCCCGGTCGTCGCCTGTATCCCTCCGTGCACGGTGGTTGGCCCCCAGGCCACACCGTGCCACGGCGTCCTGACCCCCTCCGTGCTCTGCAGGACCGCCGTGTGCGACGTCCGTTCACTCATTAAGAGTCGCGAGGGGGGCCAAAGGTTCCCTCGCCACCCGAACTTTTTTCCCGCGGTGGGCGAAAGCCCCCGCTCAGGGGCAGAAAGAAGGTCCGCTCAGTCCTCTTCGACGATGAGCGGGTAGACACCGTTCTCGTCGTGCACCTCACGGCCGGTCACCGGCGGGTTGAACACGCACACGGTGCGCATCTCGGTCTTCGGCCGCAGTTCGTGCTTGTCGTGGTCGTTGAGCAGGTACAGCGAGCCCGGCCGCAGCTGATGGGTCTCGCCGGTGCCCAGGTCGGTCAGCTCCCCTTCACCGGAGACGACGAACACCGCTTCGATGTGGTTGGCGTACCAGAATCGGTTCACCGTGCCCGCCTTGAGCACGGTCTCGTGCACCGAGAACCCCGCCTTGTCCCTGGCCAGCACGATGCGCTTGCTGCGCCAGTTCTCCGTCTCCACGTCGGCGTCGGTGCCGGTGATCTCGTCGAGGTGGCGGACGATCACGCCTCTGCTCCGTTTCTCTTCGGTTCCTTCTTCAACTGCTCGGGCCGGATTCCCCTCCAGCGCCGTCCGCGGTCAGGCGGTCAGCTCATCACCGCGTCCACCGAGGCACGCAGGATGTCCAACCCCTGCTCGACCTCGGCTTCGGTGACGGTCAGCGGCGGCAGCAGCTTGACGACCTCGCCCTCCGGGCCGGAGGTCTCCATCAACATGCCGCGCTGGAACGCTTCCCGGCACACCGCGCCGGCCAGCTCGCCGCCACGCTCCCCTTCGCCCATCTCGATGCCGCGGGCCAGTCCCTTGCCCTTGGCGACCAGCCCGGCGCCGGGGTAGGACTCGGCGATCTCGCTGAGTGCGTTGCCGATCCGCTCCCCCTTGGCCTTGGTGGACTTCTCCAACGTGTCGTCCCGCCAGAACAGGTTCAGCGCCTCGGCGGCCGTGACGAAGGCCGGGCTGATCCCGCGGAAGGTCCCGTTGTGCTCACCGGGCGCCCACACGTCCAGGTCGGGGCGGATCAGGGTGAGGGCCATCGGCAGCCCGTATCCGCTGATCGACTTGGACAGGCACACGATGTCCGGGGTGATGCCGGCGTCTTCGAAGCTGAAGAACGGCCCAGTGCGGCCGCAGCCCATCTGCACGTCGTCGACGATCAGCAGGATCTCGTGCCTGCGGCACAGGTCGGACAGCGCGCGCAGCCACTCGGCCCGCGCCGGGTTGATGCCGCCCTCCCCCTGCACCGTCTCGACGATGATCGCGGCGGGCTCGTTCAGCCCGCTGCCGGAGTCCTCCAGCAGCCGCTCCAGGTACAGAAAGTCCGGAATCTCGCCGTCGAAGTAGTTGTCGTACGGCATGGGGGTCGCGTGCACCAGGGGAACCCCGGCGCCGCCCCGCTTCATCGAGTTCCCGGTCACCGACAACGCGCCGAGCGTCATGCCGTGGAAGGCGTTGGTGAAGTTGATGACCGACTCCCGTCCGGTCACCTTGCGGGCCAGCTTGAGCGCGGCTTCCACCGCGTTGGCGCCACCGGGACCGGGGAAGATCACCTTGTACTCCAGCTCCCTGGGGCGCAGCACGATCTCGTCGAACGCCTCCAGGAAGCGGCGTTTCGCCGCGGTGTACATGTCCAGCGAGTGCGTGACGCGGTCGGAGGAGATGTAGTCGAGCAGGACCCGCTTGAGGTCCGGGTGGTTGTGCCCGTAGTTGAGCGCACCTGCCCCGGCGAAGAAGTCCAGATACGGTGTGCCGCTCTCGTCGTACAACCAGCTGCCCGTGGCCTTGTCGAACACCACCGGCCAGCTACGGCTGTAGCTGCGTACCCGGGATTCGAGTGCTTCGAAAATACTCACCTTCGCTCCGTTCGCGATTCGGGTTCGTCGTGCATGAATAGCCGGAATCAGCGCCGGATACGCAGGGGTCCGATCCGGTACAGGTCCTCGGGCTCGTGCTCGTCCGGGAAATCCTCCGCGGCGAACAGCGGGCTTCTGCCGACCTGCGCGTCCCAGCGCCTGGCGAATGCGGCGAACAGCGCAATGGAGGCCTCGTTGTCCGGCGTGATCGTGGTCTCCAGGTAGCGGACCCCGTCCGCGACCAACGGCGTGACCAACCGGTCGAGCAGCCTGCCCGCCACGCCACGGCCGCGCGCCCTCGCGTCCACCGCGACCTGCCAGACGACCACGGTGTCCTTGGCGCGCTGCTTGCGGTATCCGATGACGAATCCGACCGGCTCCCCGTCGAGGCGCGCGATCACCGACGTGTCGGCGAAATCGTGCGCCCACAACAGGTACGCGTAGGAGGAATTGAGGTCGAGCTTGCCGGAATCGCGGGCCATCCGCCACAGCGCCGCCCCGTCGGACTTCCGGACATTGTCGATGACTAATTCGCCGGCGGCGGCATGGCCACCGTCGGCGGAGGTGGTGCTGTTCCCCGACATAAGGGTTCCCAACGTAACCAGATCTTCCCGGTGAGTCCAGGGCTACTGACCGTAATCACCCGCCTCACCTGCGCAGACGATCCGCAGGTTGGTGAACGACTGTGACCATCCCAACCTTTCGCACCCGGCGGCCCACCGAGAGCGGCCGGTCAGGAACCGGGCTCGTCGAGGCCGATCCGGCGACGCAGGAGCGCCACGACGGCGTCGGCCGACTCGACCGGCAGCACCCAGTCGTGCCCGTAGACGCGGAGCCCGACGGCGGGCCCGGAGACTTCGTCGATCTCACCGCGGATGGCCCTGGGCAGGTTGGCGGGCGCCGTTCCGCTGATCGAGGCGTCCCACACCCAACTCACCGCCGACAACGGGTACTTGGTGGCGCGAGAACTGTCGAGGTCGAGCAGCTCGAGCAGGAACGAAGCGTCCTTGCGCACTTCGAGCGACGTGGTGCCGACCGTCAGCGCCACCCGGCGCATGCCCCGCACCGGGATCGCCCACTCGTAAGCGCTGTCGGCCATGTCCGGCACGAGCGGCATGGTCAGCCTGCGGGCGGCGCGTGCCGCCAAGGCGGGAACGCCGACCACGATGAAAGGCACCGGCACCACCGCGGCAAGCACCAGCGGCAAACTCCGCTCCGCACCGACGCTGCTGACCAGTACCGAGATCACCAGCGCCAGCGTGGTGGCCACCACCACGACGCGGGCGAAGACCGGCCACCGGCCGGGCCGCCGGCGAAGGACGATCCACAGCAGCACGCCCAGCGCCGCGACCACCCAGCCGGCGTAGGCGGCCCGGGCACCGCCCAACGGCCGATCGACCAGCAACGCATCGACGACAAGGCAGTAGGCACTCACCACCACCGGGACGCCGACGAATGCGAACCCGAGAAGTGCGTGCGCACGGACTTCACGCTCGCGGACGACCTGCGCGGTCACGTGCCACCCCCAAACGAAAAGCGCCGCGTCGCCGATGGTCCGACGATACGGCGCTGGAGGCGTCGAGGAGGAAGCTTTGCGTGATCCCGGCGGATCTCAGTCGCAGAACGGGCACGTCGGCGCGTGGCTTCCGGCCACCGCGGCGGCGCTGAGCATCCGCAGCTTCCCGCACGCGTCACAACGCGCGTAGATCACCTCGCCGGTACTGGTGTTGTGTCGGGAAACGACGGTGTAGCCGGTCCTGGTCTCGGTCGTGCCGGAAGGCAAGGTCGCGGTGCTCATACCTCCATTCTGGAGCCGTCCACTGTTGAAGTCCATTGCATGTTTCTTTGCAATACTGTCTAATCTCTCTTCATGATTGACCTTCGTCGGCTGCAGGTCCTGCGGGCCGTGCACCAGCACGGCACGGTCACCGCCGCGGCGGCCGCGCTCCATCTGACCCCCTCGGCGGTGTCGCACCAGATCCGCGAGCTGTCCCGGGAGCTCGAGGTCCCCCTGCTCGAGCCGCAAGGGCGCGGAGTGCGGCTCACCCCGGCCGCGCTGGTGCTGGTCGAGCACGCCGACGAACTGCTGGCGCGCTGGGAGGAAGCCAGGGCGGCACTGCAGGCGTATCGCGCGGGTGCGGCCGGGATCCTGCGGCTGAGCGGCTTTCCCACCGCGATGGCGCTGCTCGCCCCGGCGGCCGTGCTGCTGCAGGAGCGCAACCCTGGGCTGCGGGTGACCGTGCGCGAGTGCGAGTCCGAGGAAGGCTTCAAGCTGCTGCTGGCCGACGAGACGGATCTGCTGCTGTTGACCCCGACCGACAACGGCCCGGCGCCGGACGACCCGCGCTTCGACCAGCAGCCGATGATGTCCGAGCCGTTGGATCTGCTCGTGCCTGCCGATCACCCGCTGACCGGGAAGAAGAGGCTCGCGCTGGCCGACGCCGGATGCGAACCGTGGATCCTGCCGGTGCCCGGCACGTGCGATCACCACGACCGGGCCATGGTCGCCTGCGCGGTCGCTGGGTTCACGCCGCACGTGGCGCACTTCGCCACCGACTGGAGCGCGGTGGCGGCACTGGTGGCCCACGGGCTCGGCATCTCGCTGATTCCCCGGCTCGCCGAACTCCCCGCGAGCTTCCAACTGCGGCGCCTGCCGCTGACCGTCGAGCCGCTGCCGACCAGGCAGATCATGACGTGCGTGCGGCGCGGCAGCAGGAACAGCCCGCAGATTCAGCAGGCGCTGCAGGCCCTGCGCGAAGTCGTCGAAAAACGCGGGACGCTGGCCGCGGCCAGCTAGGTACTTGCCACGGCGCAGGCACACGCCTGCACCACGGGAGGCTCGCTTTCGTAGCGCGCCGGAGCGTAGGCCGGTCAGCGCGCGCTGTGCTCGGCGGTCGCGACCATAGCGCGCTCCACCGTGTGCTCGATGTACTGCACGTACCGCGCCCACAGCGCCGGCGGCAGCTCGTGACCCAGGCCGTTGATGACGTGCAGCTCCGCGCCGGAGATGGCTCGCGCGGTGGCCAGGCCGCCACTCACGTCGATCACGTGGTCGTCGGTGCCGTGGATGACGGTGGTGGGCAGGCGGAGCGTACGCAGCCGCGACGTCCGGTCGGTCGCGGCGAGGATCGCGGCGAACTGCCGTGCCCGGCCCGCCGGGTTCAGCCCCCGCTCGTACGTCTCCACCGCGCGGCGGCGCACCCGCTCTTCGTCCACCGGGTAGCACGGGGAGGGCAGCCTGTGGGCCACCCGCACCTGATGCTCGATGAATCCCTCACGGGTCTGCGGCGCCGGCTTGAGCAGCGTGCGCCACCCCGTCAGGGACGGGCGACCGACCAGCCTGCTGCCGGTGTTCGACATGATCGAGGTGAGCGACCGCACCCGGGAGCGGTAGTCGAGCGCCATCAGCTGGGCGATCATCCCACCCATCGAGGCCCCGACCAGGTGTGCCTGCGAGATGCCGAGGTGGTCGAGCAGGCCGACGGTGTCCTTGGCCATGTCCTCCAGCCGGTACGGGGACTGCCGCAGCAGCAGGGCGCGCAGCAGGTCGGCCGGTTCGTCCAGCCAGGTCGAGCGGCCGCTGTCCCGGTTGTCGAACCGCACCACGTAGAAGCCGCGGTCGGCGAGCATGTCGCAGAACTCGGCGTCCCACCACGTCATGGGAGAGCCGAGCCCGATGATCAGCAGCAGCGGCTCGTCACTCGGGTCACCGAAGGTCTCGTAACAGAGGTCGATTCCGTTGTTGACACCGCGCGCGAATTGCTCTGCCATGCCACCTCCCGAAACATCCCGGCGACCCGACCGGTCGGTTTCCCTACCACGGAGGATACGGTCATGCGGGTTCGCCCGGCACGCGTCGCACGGAGTATTCCCGATCACGGCCGGTACGACGACGGCAAGCGAGGTTACGTCGGACGGGTGCCGCACCGGCCGACCTCGGCCGCATGCGGGACCCGGCCTAGACAGGTTCGCTGCCGACGTGCCGACCCCGACGCCGGGAGAACATCGCCATGTGACCTTCCCGTCCCAGCGCTCCGCCGCACACCGGCTACCGACACCATCTGCCCCGCCGAGGCCCGGCAGGCACATACGACGCCCGAGTAGACGCCCCGGATGACCGGGACCGACCGACTCGCACACCGGCCGGGGTGCGAGCCACCGACGGCCCGGCGACATCCGCAGCCGCCACCAGCCAGCCCACCCAAACCCACCGGCACACACACCAGCCACCAACCGACGCACAACGCCCCGGCAGGCAGCCACGTCAACCAACCCAGCTCACCCGCAGCCCGGGCGGCCAACCGAGCTCGCCCCGCAGCCTGGACGGCCGTCCTCCGCTCGCTGCCGAGCGACCGGTGCCGGGCCCGCCGTCGGCGAGCCCGGCGCCCGGGGCGTCAGCTCTGCGTTCCGACCACCGGCAGGTGGACCTTCATGTTCTTCAGCACCATGGCGCCCGGCACCCGGCTGCCGTGCCCGAACGACATGTCGGAGATCGGCGTGACCAGCAGGTACAGCGTCTGGCCCGCGGGCACGTCGATGGCCACCGACGGCAGCTCGATGTCCCGCCGCGGCTTGTCCACCACCAGGCCCGGCTCCCGCAGCGGCAGCATGTTGTTCTGCACGATCTTGGCGTTCAGCGGGCTGCTGCCCACCGCCAGCGCCAGGAACATCCTGCCGTCCAGCGCCAGCGAGGTGACCTTGGCGTCCAGCGTCGGCGTCCCGGCCACGGTGATCGGGCCCGAGGTGATCGGCACGGCCACCGGCAGGCCGACACCCACCAGGTTCGCGGTCTTGCCCAGCTCGATCGTCGTGTTCGCCTCCGTGCTGGTCACCGTCTGGCACCGGCCGCCCGCGGTGGCCAGGTGGTACTGGCCGAGCCCGGGGATGCTGACGTCCTCACCCAGCAGCTCACGCTTGAAGAACGCCAACCGCAGCTGGTTGAACGACCCACCGAGTTCCTGCGAGCACGGGTCGGACTCGGTCAGCCCGCCCGCCAGTGCCTTCAACGCGTCGTTCGTCCCCGGCGGCACGACACTCGGCAGCGTGTGGCCACCGTTGTAGCCGATCAGCAGGCTGCGCTCCCGCGCCTGCGGGGTCAGCAGCTTGTCGTAGGTCTTCAGCGCCTGATCCAGTGGGAACAGGTTGTCGGTGATCCCTTGCCGGATGAGCACCGGAACGTCCAGCTTGCGGCCCTGGGCGACATGCCAGGCCGGGCCGTTGCGCTCGAGGAACTTCTCCAGCGACACCGGGATGTTGCCCGTCACCAGCGCCTCGAGCAGCGCCGTCGTCACCGTCGTGGTGTGCGCGTCCGACGGCAGGCCGGCCAGGTAGAGCAGCAACGCCCACTCCGTCCTAGCAACGCCTTGCGGTGCGAGGCTTTCGCTCAGGCTGTACCAGGTGATCTCCGGCGCGAGCGCGTCGAACCGGGTGGTGCCGGTCTTCATCACCTCGCTGAGCGCTCCGACGTACTGGTAGCCGCCGCCGTACGAGCCGCCGATGGCACCCAGCACCGGGTCACCGGGTGCGTCCTTGGCCACCCACGGCTGCTCGGCGACGAAGTCGATCAGCCGTTGCACGTCCTCCCCCTCGACGTCCGGACGCATCAGGTGGGCCTTGCCGCCGCTGTCGCCGAAGCCGCGCTGGTCGAAGCTGAGCACCCCGAACCCGGCGTCGATCAGCCCGCCGAACGACGCCGACGGGTCGGTCTTCCTGCTGCCGCCCCAGCCGTGGCCTTCCAGGATCATCGGCACCGGGTTGTCCGCGCTGGCACCCGGCGGCTTGTAGAGCGTGTAGCAGATCGAGACCGGTTTGCTCGTGCCTGGATCCGGAACGCTTTCGATGCAGCCTTCGGTCACCTCGGTTTCCGCCGACGCCGCGGGTGCGGCCACCACCCCCAGTGACATCCCGGCCAGTACGGCCAGCACCGCGGACCCGACTCTGCGCACGCTCCCCATGAAGCCACCTCGCTCCGTGTCGATCGAGTACGCGAGAGTAACGATCACAAGGACGGTGAGGATGCGCGGAAGTGCACGACGGCGAGGACGGCTGGGGCAGACTCTCGCCGCCCGAGCGTGATCGGCGCCACACAGGACCCGTTGTCGACCCACACTGACAGGCACCCCTGCACTTCAAGGAGTCGACATGCGAGTACGAACGAAGGTGTTCGGCGCGCTCGCCGGAGTGGCCGCCGGGATCGCGGCGACCACGGTCGCGGTCCTGCCCGCGGCGTCCGCGCAGAACGCCGCACCGGACAAGCTGCCGATCACCGTCACCAACAACAGCGGCCGATCCGAGCCGGTCCACCTCTACGTCACGGGCGTCCGGGACGGCAGGCTCGGTTACGTCAATCAAGCCGGTGACTTCTCGGCATGGCCACCGGGATCGATCCCGCCGTCGCCCGCACCGGACGTGTCCATCCCGGGGCCTGCCGCGGGTCAGTCGACGACCCTGTACGTCCCGAAGAACATCTCCGGCCGGATCTACATGTCGTTCGGCGAGAAGATCCGGTTCTTCCTGACCCCGGACGGCCTGGTGCAGCCTGCGCCGTGGAACCCGAGCGATCCCAACCACGACATCCTGTTCGACTTCACCGAGTTCACCTACAACGACGCGGGCCTGTGGCTGAACAGCACGCAGGTCGACATGTTCGCCGTGCCGCACTCCGTCTCGGTCACCGGCGCCAACGGTCAGACCATCACCCGCGGTGAGCTCAAACCCGGTGGCCGTACCGCGGTGATCAACGGCCTGCGCAGCACACCCGGCTGGGAGAACACCGTGGTGACCCGCGGCGACGGGACGATGCTGCGGGCACTGGCGCCGGGCAAGGCGGCCGAGGTGGGCAGGCTCGACCCCGGCTACCTGCAGCCGTACATCGATCAGGCGTGGAACACCTACACCGGCAGGGACCTGACGGTGGTGCCGTTCGGCGATCGGCCGGACGTCCGGTTCACCGGCCGCACCTACGGATCGACCATGGTGTTCACCGACACCAGTGGCGCGCAGGTCGCCACGTTCGAGAAGCCGACCTCGAGCGACGTGTGGGGCTGCCACGGCAGGCTGCACGCGCCGAACGATCAGGTGATCGGGCCGATCGCCCGCACCCTGTGCGCGGCGCTGCACCGCGGCACGCTGCACTCGATCGACGTGCAGCCGGGCGGCAACCCGGCGACAGACTTCTACCGGGTGGAGCGCACCAACCACTACTCGCGGCTGATCCACGAGAACATGGTCGACGGGCGGGCGTACGGCTTCCCGTTCGACGACGTGATGGCGCAGGAGTCGCTGGTGCACGACGGCAACCCGCAGTCGGCCGCCATCACGCTCACGCCGTTCAGCTGATTCCTTCCCTTCACCAGCCCGCGGGGCCGCGTGCCCCGCGGGCTGTCGTATTCCGGTACCGTGCCGCGGCACGGAGTAGTCGATCTTCCGGCGCGGCCGGGGCGGAAGCGGAAAGAACGCCTTGCGCCTAAGTGCACCGTGACGGGAAGACCGGGCAGATCTTCACCGGCCGGCGTTGCGTGACGGACCGCACAGCGAGTGCAGTCGACACCCACAGACTGTGCGCTCTTCCGCCCAAGGAGTCGACATGCGAGTTCGAACGAAAGTGTTCGGCGCGCTCGCTGCGATAGCTGCCACCGCGGCCGCTGTCCTGCCGACGGCGACCGCGCAAAGCGCCGCACCGGACAAGCTGCCCCTGACCGTCGTCAACAACAGCGGTCGTCCGGAGCAGGTGCACCTCTACGTGGTGGGCCAGCAGAACGGCCAGCAAGGTTACGTCACCCAGGCGGGCGACTTCGTCCCGTGGCAGGGCGGCGCGGTCCCGCCGGTCCCCGCCCCCGACATCTCCATTCCCGGCCCCGCGCTCGGCCAGTCCACGACCCTCCAGCTGCCCAAGCACGTCTCCGGCCGGATCTACATGTCCTTCGGGGACAAGCTGCCGTTCAGCCTGACTCCCGACGGCCTGGTGCACCCCGCGCCGTGGGCGCCCGGCGACCCGAGCCACGACATCCTGTTCGACTTCGCCGAGTTCAACTACGACGACAGCGGCATCTGGATGAACACCACCCAGGTGGACATGTTCGCGGTGCCGCATTCGGTGTCGGTGACCGCGCCGGACGGGCAGACCATCACGCGCGGTGAACTCAAGCCGGGCGGGCGGAACGCGGTCATCGAGGCCGTGCGCAACACGCCCGGATTCGAGAACACCGTCGTGACCCGCGCCGACGGCACGGTGGTGCGGGTGCTGTCCCCGATCAAGGCCACCGAGCACGGGCTGATGGACCCGAACTACCTGCAGCCGTACATCGACCAGGTGTGGAACACCTACATCGACCGTGACCTGGTGGTGAAGCCGTTCGCCGACCAGCCCGACGTGGCGTTCTACGGCCGCAGCGACGGCGCGACGATGACGTTCCGCGACGCCAACGGCCAGCCGGTGGCGACGTTCGAGAAGCCGACCTCGGCCGATGTGTGGGGCTGCCACGGCAGGCTGTTCGCCCCGAACGACGCGGTCATCGGTCCGATCGCCCGCACGCTGTGCGCGTCCCTGCAGCGCGGCACCCTGCACACGACCGAGGTGCAGCAGTACGGCGCGCAGCAACCGGACACCTTCTACCACGTCGAGCGGACCAACCACTACTCGCGGATGGTCCACGAGAACATGGCCGACGGGCGGGCGTACGGCTTCCCGTTCGACGATGTGATGGCGCAGGACACCCTGGTCCACCACCCCACCCCGCAAAGCGCCGCGATCACCTTGACGCCGTTCGAGTGATCGCGGTTGGTGTCCTCGCAAACCGGTGACGGGGCGGCTGCGGCACGCGGCCGCCCCGTCGCTTCTGCGGTGGGACAAGATGCCGAGCGGCCGTGCGCTCACAAGGTGCGGTCGAGGGGTGGTGTGTGCGTGGGCGAGAAGGCGGGGATGAGCTGTCCGGCGAGCGGGAAGTGGCCGTGCGCCTAGGAGCCAGCCTTGCATCGGTCAAGCTCGTGGTGCACGTGCCGTGTGCGCGGCATGCACGGCAGCGACTCTTCCGACCGCGGGTTCGCCGGGCACGCCCAAGCATCGAGCACCGGCGACTCACCGTCGGAAACCTCGGCGCACGCCCAGCGGCAACCGTCGACCGGCCCACCGCCCACCTCGACACACCCCCAACCGCAACCACCGACCGGCGGTTCGAACACCATCGTCGGCTCGGACAACGACCACATCGCGACCCTGTCGTCCGCTGTCGTATCCGCTGTCGGCACGCACGACGGCTGCTCCCACCGTGGCCGCAAGTCGCGCGCACAGGAATCGATGAACGACGTCGCCGCCGGGCCGGGTACGGCGGCATCTTCCGGCTCCGACCTCCACACGGTGGGCAGGCACCAGCCGACGGCCACGTTCCGTCGCATCTACCTCGGTGTCGGCGCGCACGGTGAAGGACCGGTTACAACACGGACAGTGGCGTGGTGGCGGTGGGCCGGTCAGGTACGGTGACCTAGCTGACATCGGCTCGTCCAGAGTCGCAAGGGGTGGAGTGGTGTGGTACGGGCTAGGCGTTGATCTTGGGACGTCGTTCTGCGCCGCCGCCGTGGCGAGCCCGAGCGGCGTGCGCACGGTGTATCTCCCGCCGGACGTCGTCACGCCCTCGATCGCCTACCTGACCGCCGAATCGAAGCTGGTCACCGGCGCCGCAGCGCTGGACGGCACGGATCCGAAGCGCAGGGCCACCGAGTTCAAACGCCGGCTCGGTGAGCCGAGCCCGATCATCCTGGGCGGGCAGCCGTACTCGGCGGCCGCGCTGATGGCCGCCCAGCTGCGCGACATCCTGGCCGAGGTCGAGCGGATTCACGGCGGCCCGCCCGCCACCGTGGTGCTGACCCATCCGGCGATCTGGGGCCCGTACCGACGGGAGCAGTTCACCGAGGTGCCCCGGCTGGCCGGGATTACCAACTACCGGCTGATCACCGAACCGGAAGCCGCGGCCACCCACTACTGCCGGGAACGCCAGCTCTCCGACGGCGACGTCATCGCGGTCTACGACCTGGGCGGCGGCACGTTCGACACCACGATCCTGCGGGTCAAAGACGGCGGCGCGGAGATCCTCGGCACCCCGGAAGGCATCGAGCACATGGGTGGTGTCGATTTCGACGAGACGCTGCTCGCCGAGGTCGACAAGCACGTGGACGGCGCCATCTCCCGGCTCGACCGCACCGACGACGAACAGGCCGGGCTGCACGAGAAGATCCGCGCGCTGGTCGTCAAGGCCAAGGAGGACCTGTCCATCGAACCGGACGTGACGGTGTCCGTGCCGTTGCCGGACGGTGCGCGCGAGGTGTCGATCTCCCGGCTCGAGTTCAACGAGCTGATCAAGCCCAGCATCGCGCTGACCGTCGAAGCGGTGCACCGGGCCGCGGCCTCCGCCGAGCTCAAGCCGGAGCAGCTCGACGCCATCGTGCTGGCAGGCGGCTCGTCCCGCATTCCGCTTGTCGCGCAGCAACTTGCCCAGGAGTTCGGCAAGCCGGTGCGCACCGCGATGCACCCCAAGCACACGGTCGCGCTGGGCGCCGCCCACCTGGCGCAGCGCCACCAGCCGAGCGAGGTCATCCGCCCGGCCGCCAGCCGGGTACTCGCCGCGCCCGCCGCTCCCCCGGCTCCGGGCGCAGCTGGCCAGGCCACGCCGGTACCGCCGCCCTCACCGACGGCCACTGCGGAAACGACCCCACCCGCTGCCGCCGACGCAGGCTCTCGCGTGCCGTGGCTGGCGGTCACCGTGAGCGCGTGCATCGCCGTGGTCGTCGCCGTCCTGCTCACCATCGCGCTGCTGCCGTCCCCACCACCACCTGCCCAGCAGGCCCACCCGGAGGACGACAGCCACCGGGCGGACCTGTTCACCGACGGCTCCATCCGGCCCCCGTGGCGTGGGTACCTCGGCTCGGTGGCGAACTACTGGGCAGGGGTGCCGATCGGGTCGAAGGGCAACAGCACCGACACGGTCGCCGCGAGCATCGACGGGCTCGGCAGGCTCAACGTGACCTGGACCGGCAAAGGCCAGGTCTACCTGCAAAGCGGCGAGCCACAGCCGATGGACGACTTCTTCGCCCACTCCGACGCGGCCATGGTGTTCGACGTGCTGGTGCGCACCCCGCCCACGGACGAGACGACTCTGCAGGTGCAGTGCGAGCACCCGTGCTTTGCAGGCGTCCCCGTCTCCGACCTGTTCAAGCGCCTGCCGGTGAATCAGACCGTGACGGTCGCGGTGCCGCTGCGCTGTTTCGCCGAGAACGCGGGCACGCTGTGGCGTCCGGAAGCCATCGACACACCGTGGCTAGTGCTGTCCGAAGGCACGTTCGCCGCGTCGTTCTCCAACATCTACTGGTCCACCGACGTCGCGGAGGTGGAACCGGTGCCGTGCGATCAGCTCAGCTGACCCCGCGCGACCGCATCAACCCGAACACCGGCCCGACACCGACATCGGCGCCGACACGACGCCCGTCACCGGAACCGAGCCGATCCCCCAACCAGCACAACTGACCCACGCGACCGCACCACACCCGACACCGGCCCGACCACCGACACCAACACGACGCGACACCCGTCATTGGAACCGAGCCAATCCCCAACCAGTACACGACCGCATCAACCCGAGGGTCGTGGTCCGAACACCGACACAGCAACACCGACGCGACAGCGTCGACCCGACGTCGGACCGATGCCCCGCGACCAGCTCAGCCGAGCTCGGCCAGCGGCCGCGTCGAACCGGGCGCAGGCCCGAGCACCGGCTCGAGCGCCGACAGGACCGGGCTGCCCGTGACGATCAGCGCGCTGCGCCTCCGCGGCTGAGCAGCCTTTGGGCGCGCAGCACGACCGGCCGGTCGATCATCTGCCCGTCCACCACACTCACCCCGCCGTTGGCGGCGGCCACCACCCGCCGAGCCCAGTCGAGCTCGGCATCCGACGGCCGCAGCGCGGCATGCACGTGCTCGATCTGCCGCGGATGGATGCACAGCTTCCCGGTGAAGCCGAGCTCCACCGCGTGCACGGTGTCCGCGCGCAGCAGCCCAACCTCGTCCAGCGACGTGGTCACCCCGTCCAACGGCGGCGCGCACCCGGCCGCGGCCGCCGCCAGCACCAACGCCGACCTGGCGTGCAGCAGCGCGTAGTACGAACCCGGATCGACCCCCAGTTCCGCGGCCAGGTCGACGCTGCCGAAAGCCGCGCGGATCACCCCGGGAGCGGCGCAGATCTCGCGCGCGTTGGTGATCCCCGCGGCCGTCTCCACCAGCGGAATCAGCTCGCCCGGCGGCAAGTCCGCTGCCCGCTCGGCCTTGGGCACCATCAGCGCCGTGGCCAGGTCGCGGACCGCCGCGACGTCGTCGTCGTGCCACGGCGTCCCGGCCGCGTTGATCCGCACGACCGCGCGGTTGCCGTCGGCCAGCCAGCGGGCCACATGCTCCCGCGCGGCCGCCTTACGTTCCGGCGCGACGGCGTCCTCCAGGTCGAGCACCACGGCGTCGGCGCCGCTGGCGGCCGCCTTGCCGAACCGGTCCGGGCGATCACCGGGGACGAACAGCAGGGTGCGGGCGCCTGCCAGGTCGGTCATGCCATCACCACCGTGAAGCGCCAGTCCAGCACGGGCTCGGCGGCGCTCGTGACCACCCGCAGGTCGACCAGCCCACCGCCGTCGGGCAACGCGTGCACTCCGGTGACCTCCAGCTCGCTGGTCAACGAGTCGTTCTCGTGCACCGGTGCCAGGTGGTCACAGCCCTCCCACGCGGTGACCGTGACGATGTTCGGCAGCGCGCGGCTGACGTGGCTGAGCGCCAGACCGATGGTGTGGCCACCGTACACCAGCCGCCTACCGCCTGCGGCCTCCGCGTCGTGGTGGGCACGGGCGATGTTCAGCGTCAACCGGGCCAGCTCGGGCGCGCTGGAGACGACGTCCGCCCCCTCCACCCGCCACTTCCGGCCGACGGCCATGTCGGCGAAGTGCTCGCCGGGCACCCGGTCCCGGAACTCGGCCAGCCGCCACCCGTCCACCGGCGGGGCTGGCCGCGGGACGTTGCCCAGGTCGGAGAAGTCGTCGCGATGCCCGGTCTCCCGCTCGGGGTCGCGCAGCGGCAGCATCGCGCACCGCCAGAAGTCCAGCACCGGTCGATCGTGCTGATCCACCGTGGTGATGCGCAGCGCAGCCATGCCGGTCGGCTTTCGCCCCGGCCGCCGGCTGTTCTCCCGCAAGCCGACCACTTCGGTGACCGTGCGCAGCGTGTCCCCGATCACGGGATACCGCCGGAACGCCAGCCCCCGGTAGAACAGGTTGGCCCGCACGTGATGCGTCACCAGGGTCGACTGCCCGATCGCGACGTCCCACACCAGCGCCGGGTGCGCCAGCGGCGCACCGTTACCGGTCACGTCCGCGCACAGCGCATGGTCCAGCGGCAGGCGCAGCCGGTCGCCCACGATCGCCTGGTGAACCGCCGCATGACCTTCGGTGAGCGTCACTCCTGGCGCGCCGGTGAACTTCTGACCGACGGTGAGCTCGTCGAACCACGGCCCTTCTGCTTTATCCGGCCATTTCATGCCGACAACCCTAGAACAGGCTTGACACCAGAGGCAATGCCACGAGATATTGGCCGTACATTTCACTCCACTCGCGTCACGAGCAACGTGCTGCGGCACCACAGGGAGCGCCGATGACGACAACCGCCGAGCAGCTGGCGGCGTGGGCGAGCGGGTATCGGCCCACCGCAACGGATCGGGACCTGGCCCGCCGGGCCCTGCACGACACGGTGGCGGTGACGCTCGCCGCTGTCGATTCCCGGATGACCGACCTCACCAGCGACTTGCCCGCGGCGGCGCGCTGGGCCGCCGTCGGGCACGTGCTCGACTTCGACGATCTGCACCTTGCGTCGACGGCGCACATCAGCGTCGTGTGCGTGCCCGCAACGCTTGCCGTCGGCGGCGACGAACGGGCCTACCTCGCCGGGGCCGGGGTCATGGCCCGCCTCGGCACCGCGCTGGGCTGGCAGCACTACGCCGCCGGGTGGCATGTCACGTGCACCGCAGGCGCACCGGCTGCCGCGGTCGCGGCAGGCGTCGCGTTGGGACTGTCGGAGGAGCAACTCGCGCACGCCATCGCGCTGGCCGTACCGCAAGCCGGGGGCGTGCAAGCCGCGTTCGGCTCGGACGGCAAGGCATTGCAGGTCGGCCTGGCCGCGGATGCGGGCGTGCGCGCGGCGAAACTCGCCGCCGCCGGAGCCACCGCCGATCCGGCTGCGCTGGACCAGTGGCTTCGGCTGGTCGGCGCGGGAGGACAGGTCGAGGTGTCCGGGCCCGCGGTGCCGTGCGGGTTGGCGATCAAGATCTTCCCGTGCTGCTACGCCTTGCAGCGCCCGATCGCGGCGCTGCGTGAGCAGATGCCGGACGTCGTGGCCGCCGATGTCGTCGGGATCGTCGTGCGCACCCCGGCTTCGGCGGTCCAGCCGCTGCACCACCACCGGCCGCAGACCGGCCTGCAGGGCAAGTTCAGCCTCGAGTACGCGCTCGCGGCGGCCTTGCTGGATCCCTTCCCCGGCTTCGCCAGCTTCACCGACGACGCGGTGCGCCGACCGGAAGCACGCCGCCTGGTCGAACTGGTCGACGTGCGGACCGAGCCAGGCGGGGAAGGCCTGCTGCACGGCACGTTCGAGGTGGACGTCCAGCTGCGTGACGGCTCGAGCAGGCACGCCTCGCTGGCCCTGCCGCCCGGCGCGCCGCAGCGCCCGCCGACGGAGCTGGAGTTCGCCGAGAAGCTGGCCGCCTGCGGAGCCAGCGAAGTATCCACCGTGGACTGGCAGCAGGCCGCCGGACTGCTCGCGGCCAGGCTGCCCGGGAGGGCGTCATGACACCACCACTCGCCGGAATCACCGTCGTGACCCTGGAGCAGGCCGTCGCCGCCCCCTACGCCACCCGGCAGCTCGCCGATCTCGGTGCCCGGGTGATCAAGGTCGAGCGGCCGGACGGCGGCGATTTCGCCAGGCACTACGACCAGACCGCGCTGGGCCAGTCCAGCTACTTCGTCTGGCTCAATCGCTCCAAGGAATCGATCACCCTCGACGTCAAACAGCCGGAGGGCGCGGCGATCCTGGACGACCTCGTCGCCCGCGCGGACGTCGTGGTGCACAACCTCGGGCCGGGAGTGGCCGACCGGCTGGGTGTCAGCGCGGCCAGGCTCCGCGCCAAGCACCCGCGCCTGGTGCACTGCACCATCTCCGGCTACGGGACCACCGGGCCGTGGGCCAGCCGCAAGGCCTACGACCTGCTGGTGCAATGCGAGACCGGCCTGGTGTCCCTCACCGGCACCGCGGACGACATGGCCAAGGCGGGCATCTCGGTGGCGGACATCGCCGCGGGCATGTACGCGTACTCGGGGATCCTCGCGGCGTTGTTCCGCCGGGCCACCACCGGCGAGGGCTCGACCGTGGAGATCTCGCTGTTCGAAGCGCTCGGCGAGTGGATGGGACAGCCGGTCTACTACACCCGCTACGGCGGCTCCGCGCCGAAACGGGTCGGCGCCCAGCACGCCACCATCGCCCCCTACGGCCCCTACACCACCAAGGACGGCGACGTCGTGGTGCTGGCCGTGCAGAACCAGCGTGAGTGGGTGGCGTTGTGCCGCATCCTGCTCGAGGACCCGAACATCGCCGAAGACCCCAAGTTCGCCACCGGTTCGGCGCGGGTGGCCAACCGCGACGAGTTGAACGCGATCATCCAGCGGAAGTTCGACACGCTGGACACCGAGACCGCGCTGCACAGGCTGGACGAAGCGCGGGTGGCCAACGGCCGGGTCAACTCCATGCAGGACTTCATCGAGCACCCGGTGCTGGCCGCGCGCGATCGATGGCGCACCGTGCCGAGCCCGGGCGGTGAGCTGGCCGCGCTGAAACCTCCCGCAGACATCGCGGGCGTGGAGCCCGTCTTCGGCCCGGTGCCGGCACTGGGCGAGCACACCGAAGCCATCCTCCGTGAACTCGGCCGCACCGACGACGACATCGCCGCTTTGCGTGCCGCCAACACCGTGTGAGAGGACACCATGCTGAACGAGGAAGAGCAGTTCATCGTCGACACCGTCCGGGAGTTCGTCGACCGGGACGTCAGACCGGTGGCACGCGAGCTGGAGCACAGCAACACCTACCCGGAAGAGCTGATCGAGCAGATGAAGCAGCTCGGCATCTTCGGGCTGATGGTGCCCCCGCCGTACGGGGAGGTGGCGGTGTCCACCCCGTGCTTCGCGGCGATCACCGAACAGCTGGCCAGGGGGTGGATGAGCCTGGCAGGGGCGATGGGCGGGCACAGCGTGGTGTCCAAGCTGATCGCGCGGTACGGCACCGAGGAGCAGAAGCAGCGCTACCTGCCCAGGATGGCCACCGGCGAGCTGCGCGCCACCATGGCGCTGACCGAACCCGGTGGCGGCTCCGACCTGCAAGCGATGACCACGGTGGCGCGGCGGGACGGCGACCACTACGTGATCAACGGCGCCAAGACCTGGATCTCCAACGCGCGCCGGTCCAAGCTGATCGCGCTGCTGTGCAAGACCGACCCGGAGGCCACCCCGCGCTACCGCGGCATCAGCATCCTGCTGGTCGAACACGGCCCGGGGCTGACCGTCTCCCGCGACCTGCCCAAGCTCGGCTACAAGGGTGTGGAGAGCTGCGAGCTGCACTTCGACGACTACCGGGCGCCCGTCGACGCGGTGCTCGGCGGCGTGGAGGGCAAGGGCTTCGGTCAGATGATGAACGGCCTGGAGACCGGCCGGATCCAGGTGGCTTCCCGGGCGCTGGGCGTGGCGCGCGCCGCGTTGGACGATGCGATGCGCTACGCCCAGGAACGGGAAACGTTCGGCAAGCCCATCTGGAAGCACCAGACGATCGGCAACTACCTGGCCGACATGGCCACCCAGTACACCGCGGCCCGTCAGCTGGTCATGTTCGCCGCGCAGCGGCACGACACCGGCCAACGCTGCGACATGGAAGCCGGCATGGCCAAGTTGTTCGCCTCCGAGGTGGCGATGCAGATCGCGCTCAACGCGGTGCGCATCCACGGCGGGTACGGGTACTCGACCGAGTTCGACGTCGAACGGTACTTCCGCGACGCGCCGCTGATGATCGTCGGGGAAGGCACCAACGAAATCCAGCGCACGGTGATCGCCGAACAACTCATGGCGCGCGGCCTGCCATAGAGTCGGGTCATGACCGCCCGCCCAGAAGCGGCCTACGCCCGCCTGTCCCGCGCCCTGCGCGAGGACATCCTGCGCGGCCGCTACGACGGTGACACGCGACTGCCCACCGAGGCCGAACTGGCCGCCAAGCACAAGGTGAGCCGCCAGACGGTCCGGCGCGCGTTCCACGACCTGGTGTCCGAGGGCCTGGTGCGCCGGATCCCCGGCCGCGGCACCTACGTCGCCAAGCGCAGCGGCGAGTACTTGCGGCAGTTCGGCTCGGTGGAGGACCTGCTGGCCCTGTCGGAGGACACCGAACTCGTCGTGCTCTCCCCGCTCCGTCGGCTGGTGGACGTGGAAGCCGCCGGCAGGCTGCGGCTGAGCACCGACGCGGTGTACCGGACGTCCTTCCGGCGCGTCCACCAGGACGAGCCGTTCTGCCTGACCACGGTGTGGCTGCCGCCGGACATCGGTGAACGGCTCGCCGACCTGCCGGAACTGCGGGAGACCGGAGCGGTCAGTGACGCCACCGTCATCGGCCTGATCGACAAGCACGCCACGCGGCCGATCGCCGAGGCGGAGCAGAGCATCACCGCCGTGGCGGCGTCCGACACGGTCAGTGAGCAGCTGGGTTGTTCGCCGAACGAACCGCTGCTGCGCGTCGACCGGATGTACCTGGACACCGAGGGCGTCCCGGTGGAGCTGGCGGTGAGCTACTTCCACCCGGAGCACTACTCGTATCGGGTACGGCTGCGACGCAGTTCGGCGTGACACGCTCGCCCGGCCGTGGTCGCCGCCCATGTTGTGTCACCCTGGCTCGCATGAGCTCGGACCGCATGCCGGAGCGCTACCGGGACGACCCGGCCACGCCGGTCCCGGCCGACATCCCGACCGGCACGCTTTTCGCGGCCTTGTACGCGGACAGCCCCGTCGAGGTGGGCCCTGTTCCGGAAGGTCAGCAGGACCACTTCTCGCTCTTCGTCGCGTACTCGGCGGCGATGGGGTGGCTGAGCGACGACGACCACCGTGGGTTGTGGAGCATGAACGACGCGGGCGGTCCACGCTCCGGCGGTGACAAGCGTCTGTGCGCGTGGTTTCAGGTGGGGATCAGCCAGGTCCCGGCGAGCCGGCCGCTGCCTGTTCAGCCCTTCCTGCAGTGCACAGGCACCGTCAATGCTCGACTGGGCGGGCCGCCTGCCGCCGAAGTCCTGCTCCTTCTTCCGGTGCAGTGCCTGGGCACGCGCTCGCGGCACGCGGTCCCGGCGATGCGAACGGTGGGCTGGTTCGAGGCGGTGCCGCCCGAGGCACCGGTGTCTGCCGAGGTCCAGGTCTCGATCGGCCGGGCCGGGTCACGCGAAGCCCTGAACGCGGCCGTCGCGGACTTCCTGCACCTGGACCAGCCGGTGCTGACGTCACCGACGACAGCCGCTCCGAGCGCGGCGCCCACCCCGCCGTTCGACGACACGTTCTGGGACGGCCCGGCAACCACGACGAGTGCCCTGCACGGCACCCTGGTCTCCTGGGAGCCGGTGACCTTGGGCTGGGTGGCCCAGGCGCTGGCCGAATGCGCGGCGGCCAACGACCTCGGCGGGTCCCTGCTCGTCACGTTCCTCCACCGCCAGTGATCCGCCAGTGATCACTGCACCCCGGCGAAAGCCGAGGGGTCAAGGGACAGTGACACGCAGGCCGATCGTGGCCACGTCGATCGGTCCGGCGAAGCTTGCGGACGCTGCCTGCAGCGCTTCCATGTCGTCGACTTCCGGCATCAGGTGGGTCAGCACCACCCGCCGCACGTCGGCGATCGCGGCGAGCTCCCCCGCCTGGCGGGCGCTGAGCAGCGTGCCGCGCGTGTCTTCGGGCACTTCCTCCGCGTAGCTGGAGTCGATGATCAACACGTCCGCGTCTCGGGCCAGGGTGGCCAAGTGCGGGCTCGGCCCGGTGTCGCCGGTGAAAGCCAGCACCACGCCGTCGGCTTCCAGCCGCACGCCGGCGTTCGGCTTCGAGTGCGGCAACAGCCACGTGCGGGCCCGGAACGGACCGATCGTCAGCGACTCGCCCGGCTCGAAGTCATGGCGAACGTAGCCGGGATCGAGCATGCCCGGGCGATCCAATGCCAGCACCACGTCCAAAGCCCCGCGCGGTGCAGACAGCGGCAGCGGTGGCACCGGGTCGTCACGCAAGACCCGGGCGCGCAGCAGCGGGTTCAGGTCCGCGCAATGATCCGGATGACCGTGCGAGACGTAAACGGCGTCGACGTCCTCGGCCTTCGCCCACCGCTGCAGCTGCGGGAACGTGGCGTAGCCGGGGTCGAGCAGCAAGCGGTAGCCGGCATGCTCGACCACGTAGCCGCTGCATGCCTGACCGGGACCGGGCCATGCGCCCGTCCCACCCAGCACCGTCAGCCGCACGATCGCGCAGCCTAGTCACCCTGTCCAGCCCCCGGCCACTTCACTTCGCCGAGCACGGCCAACGCCGCCGCGGCCTGGTTGCCGCGGCGGCACCCGTCGCAGTCCTGGTGATCCGGCGGCTAGTTCTTGTCCTGGTCCAGGCCCAGAATCTGCACGGCCATCTCGCGCATCTCGACCTTGCGCACCTTCCCGGTGACCGTCATCGGGAACTGGTCGACGACGTGCACGTAGCGCGGGATCTTGTAGTGGGCCAACTTGCCCTGGCAGAACTCGCGCAGCTTCTCCGCGGTCAGTTCCTCCGCCCCTTCGCGCAGGATCACCCACGCCATCAGCTCTTCGCCGTACTTCTCGTCCGGGACGCCGATCACCTGGACGTCCTGGATGTCCGGGTGGGTGTAGAGGAACTCCTCGATCTCGCGCGGGTAGATGTTCTCGCCACCGCGGATCACCATGTCCTTGATCCGGCCGGTGATCTGCACGTACCCGTCCTCGTCCATCACCGCGAGGTCACCGGTGTGCATCCAGCGCGCCGAGTCGATCGCCTCTGCGGTCTTGTCCGGCTGCTCCCAGTACCCGAGCATCACCGAGTAGCCGCGGGTGCACAGCTCGCCCGGCTGGCCGCGGGGCACGGTCAGGCCGGTCTCCGGGTCGATGATCTTCACCTCCAGGTGCGGGTGCACCCGGCCGACCGTGGACACCCGGCGATCCAGCGAGTCGTCCTTGCGGGTCTGGGTGGACACCGGCGAGGTCTCCGTCATCCCGTAGCAGATGGTCACCTCGGTCATGCCCATCCGCTCGATGACCTGCTTCATCACCTCCACCGGGCACGGCGAGCCCGCCATGATGCCGGTGCGCAGGCTGGACAGGTCGTGCTCCTCGAACGTGGGGTCGGCCAGCTCCGCGATGAACATGGTCGGCACCCCGTACAGCGACGTGCACTTCTCGGCGGCCACCGCCTTCAGCGTGGCCGTCGGGTCGAATCCGGGCGCCGGGATGACCATGCAGGCGCCGTGGCTGGTCGCCGCCAGGTTGCCCATGACCATGCCGAAGCAGTGGTAGAAGGGCACCGGGATGCAGATCCGGTCCTGCTCGGTGTACGAGCACAGCTCGCCCACGAAGAAGCCGTTGTTGAGGATGTTGTGGTGGCTGAGCGTGGCACCCTTCGGGAAGCCGGTCGTGCCCGACGTGTACTGGATGTTGATCGGGTCGTCGGCGGACAGCTTGATCTGGTCCAGCGTCGAAGGGTCGCCCGCCTTGCCCGTGTCGAGCAGGTCGTCCCAGTCCTGGGAGTCGAACAGGACCACGTCGGTCAGCTTGGGGCAGTCGGGGCGCGCTTCGCCGATCATCGCGGCGTAGTCGGACGTCTTGAACGACTGCGCCGAGATCAGCATCTCGATGCCCGCCTGATTGAGTACGTAGGTGAGCTCGTGCACCCGGTAGGCGGGGTTGATGTTGACCAGGATCGCGCCGAGCTTCGCGGTGGCGTACTGCACCAGGGTCCACTCCGCCCGGTTCGGTGACCAGATGCCCACCCGGTCGCCTTTGCCGATGCCGCGCGCGGCCAGCCCGAGGGCCACCACGTTCACGTCGTCGGCGAATTCCCGATAGGTCCAGCGCCGCCCCGATGCGCAGTCGACCATCGCCTCCCGGTCGGGGAACGTGGCGACGGTGCGATCCAGGTTCTCGCCGATGGTGTCGCCGAGCAGGGGAACGTCGGAGGTTCCGGAGCTGTAGCTGAGCTGGGCAGGGACCGCCATTGGCTTCCTCCTCACGCGTCGCTGCGGGTGCCCCGAGTCTGGCACCGGTGAGCGGCGAACTGAATACCGTTGCGAATGACGCACCTGGCCGGGCCACGCACTCGGGCGAACGACGCGCACCGTTTGCCGGGCACTGCCCCCACCACCATGCGAGTGCCGACGGCTCCGGCCGAGCCGGCTCTCCGGAGACGACGGCATCCGGCCGCGTACTGCCGTCGGCCTCGCAGCCGAAGCGGTGTCAGCCCTGGTAGCTGCTGAGATCCCGCTCGACCACCCGGTTCCTGAGCACACCGAGTCCGCTGACCTCGGTGACGATGTCGTCGCCCGGCTTCAGGAACACCTGAGGGGTGCGCGCATTGCCCACGCCGGGTGGTGTCCCGGTGAGGATCACGTCCCCGGCGTGCAGCGTCATCCCCCAGCTCAGCTCGGCGATGATCCGCTCGAACGAGAACGCCACCTGCCGCGTGGACGCCTCCTGCAGCACCTCCCCGTTCACCGTGCAGCGGACCGTCAGGTCATACGGGTCGGCGACCTCGTCGACGGTGGTGATCCACGGCCCGAGCGGCATCGTGCCGTCCAGGCTCTTGCCCTTCAACCACTGGCCGCCGTGCCTGCGTTGCAGATCGCGCTGCGAGACGTCGTTGGCCACGCACAGGCCGAACACGTGCTCCCAGGCCTTCTCCTCCGGGATGGACCGCCCGGTCCTGCCGATCACCAGCGCCACTTCGGCCTCGTAGTCCCACTTCGCCGACACCGCCGCGTCGTAGGCGATGTCGTCGCCAGGGCCGATGACCGTGTCCGGTCCTTTGGTGAAGAAGGTCGGGTGTTTCGGCCGCTCGGCCGGGTCCTGCCCGTCCCGCCTTCCCTTCGATTCCTCGAAGTGATCCCAGTAGTTCCAGCCGGTGCACAGGATGTCGCGGTTGAACCTGTGCAGCGGAGCGCCCAGCCGGACGTCATCGAGCGCGCGGCGTTCCGCACTGCCGAGCTCACGCCGGACCGACTCCATGGCCTCGGGTCCGCCACGCACCACGTCGTCCAGCGTCCGGTCACTCGGCAGCACCGCGATCGTGGCGTCGTCCTCCACGACACCCAGCCGCGGCCGGCCGGCCACCACGACCGTTGCCAGCTTCACCGCGACCCCTCTTCCGGCAGCACGGCGATCGCGTTCATCTCGATCAGGTAGTCCTTGTTCACGAACTTGGACACCTCGACCATCGTCGACGCCGGCGGAACGCCCTTGAAGTACTGCATGCGCACCTCGTGGATGGCCGCGAAGTCCTCCATGTTCCGCACGTAGACGTCCACCCGCACGATGTCGTCCAGCGTCCCCCCGGCGGCCCGGACCGCCGCGTCCAGGTTCTGACAGACCTGATGCGTCTGCGCGGTGATGTCACCGACGCCGGTCACTCCCCCGGCGGCGTTGCGCGCGGTCATCCCGGAGATGAACACCAGCCGTCCCGCGGGGACCGTGATCGCCTGGGCGAAGTGGCCGTTGGGCTGGGCGAGTTCCGGTGAAACGACTTCCTGCTTGAACAAATCGCTCTCCTATCGGCAGGTGCTGACGTTGCTGAGCGGGCCTGCGGCCAGATACCGGCCTACCGGGCGTCGTCGGGGCTGGCGTACCAGTCGGGCTGGGTCGGGTAATGCGGGCCGTCGTAGATCTCCAGCAGGATCGACTCCTCCTCGGCCCTGGTCGGCCCGTGCAGGCTGCCCTTGGGGTTCCAGTAGAACGAGCCGGGGGTGAGGGTGATCTTGGTCGGCAGATACGTGTAGCGGCCGGACAGACAGAACATGAACTGGTTCGAGGCGTGCGCGTGCCGGGAGGGAATGCCCGCGCCCTTCTCGAACCGCACCAGCGCGATCGAGGCACCGGTCTCGTCGTTGCGCCACAGCATCTTCTGGGACAACCCGGCCAGCGTCTTCTCCACCCAGTCCAGGTCCTGGGTCTGCAGCAGGATCTCGCGGAAGCGGCCCCACTGCTCGCCGTCCGGCCCGGTCTCGGTGTGCTCACGGGACCGGTCCGGCGCCTCGCCGGAATACCTGGCGAGGTCGGAGACGTTGTTCGCCCACTCCTCCTCGCTGACGCCTTCCGGCCGCGGCGGCCGGGGCACGACCTGTCCGGTCGACGTGGTCATCGGTTCTCCCCCAAGTACTTCAGTTCGATCAGGCGGCTGCGGTAGCGCCGGTTGCCGGTGTTGACCAGCGCTTGCACGTCCCCGGGCTCGTGGTAGCTCACCGCGCCGTCTTCCTCGGTCCGGCTGGTGCCCTGCTCGGTGAGGCGATCGACGCGGATGTCCGAGCCCTCCAGGGTCACCACGACGTACGGGTTGATGTGCCGGTGCCAGGTCAGCGTGGCGCCGGGATCGAGCACGATCTCCCAGACCCGCACCATGTCGGCCTCGAACACCACGTGGTGCCCCACCGGCCCGGTCTCGGTCTGCCTGCCGTCCGGGGTGGTGATGGTCTCCGGCCCGGGCCGCTCGGGATTCGGCACCAGCTTGGGCCGGACGTCGCCGACCGCATGCTCACCGAGGTCGCGCAACTCGACCAGCCGGTTCCGGTAGAACGTGGTGCCGATGTTGGTGAGCATGTGGATCGGCGAGACGTTCTGGTAGACGATGCCGCCGACGTACTCGCTGACGTAGCGGGGCGGGGCGCCGTCCAGCCAGTCCATCCGGCACGGCGACGCCTGGATGTTGACCACCAGGTACGGGTTGTGGTGCAGGTGCCACGGCTGCGTCTCGCCCGGCGCCAGCGCGACCTCCCACAGCCGCACCCGGTCGTTCTCCAACAGCATCTTCTGCCCGATCTCGCCCAGCACGACCTGTGTGCCGTCGGGGGCTTGCACGGTGGTTCCGGCTGTCATGCCAGCGCTCCTTCCCTGGTGCGGCGTCCGGTGATACGTGCGTAGGCGTCGGCGACGGGATCCTGCTGCGGATCGGCCGGGTCGAACGCGGCGATGGCGGCGACGTGGCCGTCCGGGCGCACCAGCACGGCGGTGTCCGGCGGGACACCGATGCGGCGGGTGGCCCGCTCACCCGGGTCGAACAGCGCGATGTCGCGCAGCCCGGAGTTCAGCGGGGCGTCCCAGCGGCTGATCACGTAGCGGCGCAGTCCTGGCTCGGCGCCCTCCGGCAGCCGCGGCCTGCGCCGTGCGTCGGTGAAGTACAGCGCCACGAACGCGTCCGCACACAGGTCGTGCAGGTAGACCTCGCCATCGGGGCCGAAAACCCGCACGTCGGGGATGCGATCTCCAGCGCGGACCGGCCGCGGCGAGTCGCCGTGGAGGATCATCGACCAGTCACCGGAGCCGTCGACGTCGAGCCGGACGCCGAGCAGCGAGCGGGTGACTGCGACGCCCCAGCCGCCACCGGCCATGGCCGCCATGCCGTCGTCCCGCCGGTCCATGTAGGCGCGGGCGGCTTCGGCCATTTCCCCTGCGCCGCGGATGGCGACCGGCGCTTGCTCGCGTTCGTAGCCGTCCAGCAAGGACTCGTCGGCCCAGCCGCGCAACACCCAGGCGAGCCGCCAGGGCAGGTTGGAGGCGTCCAGCACCCCGGTGTTCAACCCCAGCGCCCACATCGGCGTGATGAGGTGGGCGGCGTCGCCCATCAGGAAGATGCGGCCCACCCGCCAGCGATCGGCGACCCGGTGATGGACCGTGTAGACGTTGGTGCCCAGCACGCGCAGCCCGGTCACGTCGCCGATGAACCGCTTCGCCTTCGCGGCCAGCTCGGCCTCGTCCGGCTCCGGGCGGCCCGGGTCGAGCGGGTACAGGAACCGCCAGCAGTGCGGCTGGCGCACCAGGATCATCCACTCGGACGGATCGCCGAAGTACGCCAGGTACGGGTAGTCGCGCGGGTTCGTCACGTCCAGGTCGACTTCCAGGTCGACCAGCATGTAGCGCTGCTCCAGCGTCCGGCCCTCGACCGTGATGCCGAGCTTTTCCCTGGTCTGCGACCGTCCGCCGTCACAGGCCAGCAGGTACCGGGCCTTCACCCGCTGTTCGCCGTCCGGTGTGTCCAGCAGCAGTTCGACGTGGTCGTCGTGCTGCACGAAGTCGGTCACCCGGTGCCGCATGCGCAGCACGCCGGGCGCGAGCATGTCCAGCCGGTCCCGCAGCACCGGCTCCAGGTGGTGCTGCGGGATGTTGATGACGAACGGGAAGCGGGTGTCGTCGGACAACGTCCCGGTGCGCACGCTCTCCCTGGACTGGTTGGTCGCGCGGTCCAGATCGCCGATCTCGTCGATGCGCAGCGAAGCCCGCAGCACCGCGTCGACGGCGCCGTAGCGGTGCAAGACCTCCAAGGTCCTGGTGAGGATCGTCCCGGCCTTGGTGTCCAGCGACAGCTGCTCGTCTTCCTCGAACACCGTCACCGGGACGCCGTAGTGGACCAGGCCCAGCGCGGTGATCAACCCGACCGGCCCGCCGCCGACCACGGCGACCGGCAACACGTCCTCGCTGCTCCTCGGATGGGTCCCTTGCGTCATGCCACTGCCTCCTGACTGAAGGCGCGCTCGCGGGTCAGCACGGAGCCGGTCATGGTGGCGGCGTCGGACAGCAGGAACAGCAGCGGCCCCACGACGTCCTCCGGCTTGCCGATCCCGGTGGTGGCCTCCCAGTGCTCGCGCTGGCCACCGGGCGGATTCGCGGCGCGGAACTGCGGGGTGTCGATCACCCCGGGGAAGATCGTGTTGACCCGTACGCCGTAGTCGGCGACCTCGGCGGCCAGCGACTTGGCGAACGGGATCAGCGCTCCTTTGCTCGCCGCATACGCCGCCGCCCTGGCGTGGCCGGCGTTGGCCAGGCCGGAGGAGAACACCACGATCGCCCCGGACCGGCGGGCGATCATGCCGGGCAGTACGGCTTGGCAGCACCACACCACCCCGTCCAGGTTCACCGCCAGCGTTTCCCGCCAGGTGTGCGGGTCCAGGCCGACCACGTCGCAGCGCGGCTGGATCGCCGCCCCGGCCACCAGGGCGTCGATCCGGCCGTGGCGGTGCAGCACGGCGTCCACCGCGTCGACGACCGCATCGCGGTCGGAAACGTCCACCCGGACCTGCTCGATGCGGTCGAACTGGTCGAGCCGGTCGGAGCGCGCGACGTCGAAGACCACCGCCGTGCCACCGCGCTCGGCGAAGGCCCGCGCCGTGGCCTCGCCGATGCCGTTGGCGCCGCCGGTCACGACGAGCACCTCGCCGTGCGCGTCGAAGGTCGATTTCATGGTTGTCTCCTGCGAAGACGGCGATTGATCAGGCGTTGTGCGACCAGGTGGCCGGAGCCGCCGCCGAGGCCGGGCCCGGGATGCGTGGCCGCGCCGATGTGCCACAGGCCGGGCAGCACGGCGTGCCTGCCCCCGGCGGGCGTCGGGCGCCACAGGAAGTTCTGGTCCAGCTCGGCCGACCCGCCGTAGGGATCACCGTGCACGGCGTTGACGTTGTAGGCGGCCAGGTCGGCGGGCGTCACCACGTCGATCGCGCGGACCTTCTGCTTCAGGTCGGGCGCGTGCGCGGCGACCCGGTCGAGCACGCGCTGCGCGAACGCGTCAGCCAGCTCCTTGCTCCACCCGCGGCCGACATCCACCTCGCCCGCCGCATCACCGGCCGGGGCGAACGGCACCTCCTGCAGCTGCAGCCACAGCGCCGCGGCGCCCTCGGGAACCCGCGTGCGATCCAGCACGTACTGCTGGCCGACCACCACGGTCGGCTTCGCAGGCAGCAGTCCCGCCTCCGCCTGGGCGCAGGCGATCCCGGTGCTTGCCGAACCGTCCGAGATGTGGATCAACGGGACTTCGCCGAGTTCCTCCTCGCGCCAGGACAACGGCGCGGAGAGGGCGACGTGGATCTGCATCGCGCCGCGCCCGTAGCGGTACCGCTCGGCCTCGTCGGCGAGCCGTGTCTCGACCGCCCCGGCCGGGAGCAGATCGCGCATCAACGCGGCCGGCGAACAGGAAGCCAGCACCGCCCTGCGCGCGCGCACGACCTCGTTGCCCGCAACCACCCCCACCGCACGACCTCGCTCCAGCAGGATCCGCTGGACCTCGGTTCCGGTCCGGACGGTCACGCCGAGCTCGTCGAACAGCGTGCGGAACGCCTCGACGAAGCGGGCGGCGCCACCGGCCACCACGGGCAGTCCGAAACCGTGCATGGTGGCGGCGAAGACCGGGATCATCAGGCCGCCCGAAGCGTGATCGGGCGACAAGCCCGCGTGCAGCAGCCACGGCGACCACAGGTGATCCACCTCGGGACCGGCGAACTCGCGCCGGCAGTACGAGCGCCCGCTGGTCACCGCGTCGCGCAGCAGCTCACCGGCACGGGACCGGCCCACGGCGCGCAGCAGCTTCCACCCGGTGCGCAGCGTCGCCGGCGAGTGCAGCTCGGTGCTCATCACCGTGCCGAACTGCTCGGCGATCGCGCCGAAGGCATCGAGCTTGGCCAGGTAGGTGTCCCGGTCGCGGTCGTGGGTGAACCGCTCCGCGGTGGTCTTCGGGTCGCGGTGCGCCATGGTCACCCGACCGTCGTCGGCGACGCTCGCGGTCACCCAGCCGTCGGTGTTGCGGTACTCCAACCCGTGGCGGTGCAGATCGTCACCCAGCACCGCGTAAGCGGCGCCGGAGACGAACAACGGGTGCCACGACGAGTACGTGTCGTGGCGGTAGCCGGGCAGAGTGCGTTCCTCGGTCGCGATGAATCCGCCCAGCTCGTCGTTGCGCTCCACCAGCGTCACCGACCATCCGGCCTTCGCCAGCTCGGCCGTGGCGACCAGGCCGTTGATGCCGGAACCGATGACGATCGCGTCCACTTCGGTGCTCACCGGACACCTCCTGCGGGAGTCAGTTCGATGTCGACCCCCAGGTCACGGGCGACGTCGGTGAGCTGCTTGCGCACCGCAGGCTCCAGGCGAACGCCCTCGGTGCGCGCCCGCTGGTATCGCAGCGCTTCCGGCTCACCGGGCAGAAAGACACGCTCGACGCCGGGTGCGGCCGACGAGGCGGCGATGGCGTCGGCGAAGCGGCACATTCGCTCGGCGAACTCCCCGGGGTCGCCGAACGCGGTCGGGTCGAGCGCGAGAAAGAAATGTGCGCAGTCGTTCGGCACGCTCGTGTCGGCATACAGACCGGCCACCCCGGCGCCGAAGGCCCCACCGGAGAGCACCCCGGTCAGAACGTCGACGAAGACGGCGAGGCCGTACCCCTTGGGGCCGCCGATCGGCAGCAGCATGCCCGCCACCGCGGCGGCGGGGTCCGTGGTGGGTCTCCCTTCGGCGTCGGTGGCCCAGGTGTCGGGGATCGGCCTGCCTTCGGACGCCGCGAGGCGGATCTTGCCCAGCGCCACCTCGGACAACGCCATGTCCAGCACGATCGGCGGCCGGCCCGGGACCGGGACGGCAAGCGCGAGCGGATTGTTGCCGACCACCGGTTCGGCGCCGCCGGGGGCGGGCATCATCGGGCGGGTGTTGGCCGCGGCCAGGCCGATGCACCCCTGGTCGGCGGCCGCGAGCACGTAGCGGAACGCGCCGCCGAAGTGGAACGCGTGCCGTACGGCGACGGCACCGACGCCGAACCGGCGCGCCTTGTCCACCGCCAGTCGCATCGCCTGGTCACCGGTCAGCTGGCCGAGCGCGTGCTTGCCGTCCAGCGTGGCGACGGCGCCGAAGTCGGAGATCACCTCCGCTTGCTCCGCCATGCTCACCGAGCCTTTGCGCAGGCGCTCGACGTACATCGGGACGAGCATCGCGCCGTGCGAGGGGATGCCGCGGCAGTCGGCGTCCACCAGCGCCTCGGCGACCGTGCGCGCGGCACGCTCGCTCAGGCCGGCGGCCACGAAGATCCGGCGGATCGACTCGATCAGCTCGCCGACCGGAACCGTCTGCTGTTCGGTCACCGGCTCTCCCGCTCCTCGATCACTGCCTGTGTGTGGTCAGCCACCGTAGGAGCGGGATCTTCGCGGAACTATCCGTTCCGCGAGCCGACTATCCGGGGTGATCCGCGCAGCGTGGTGGACGGCGTCTCGCCGAACCGCTTGCGGTACTGCACCGAGAACCGGCCCGCGTGCAGGAACCCCCACCGCATGGCCACTTCGGTGACGTTGGTCTGTGTCGGGTCGGACACCTCCAGCTCGGCGCGCACCCGCCGCAGGCGCACCTCGCGCAAGTAGTTCATCGGCGTGGTGTCGAGGAACCGCCGAAACCCTTCCTGCAGCGCACGCACGCTGAGGCCGACCGCCTCGGCGATGTCCTCGACGGTCAGCGGCTCGGCGGCGTGTTCCTCGATCAGCTCGGCGGCCCGCCGGATGACCTTCGGTGCGCTGGTGGTCGGCTCCCGGTGCAGCGCGGCACTGTAGTTGTTGGGCTGCGCCAGCAGCAGCTGGCTGAACAGCAGCCGCTGCAGCTCGGTCATCGCCAACGGCTCGGACGGCAGCGCCCCGCCGGTGTTCACCTCGTGCCGCAGCAGCTCGACGACCCGGCGCCAGGACCGCACCGCCTGCTGGGTCATGTCCATGCCGAGGTCGAACCGCAGCGGCCGGGTGAGCGGTTGGCCGAGCATCTTGCTCAGGTGGGTCTCCAGCGCCTGCCGGTCGATCCACAGGATGAGCTGCGGATTCCCCTCGCCCCAGCGCATCACCAGCTCACGGTCGGGGTCGGGCACCGAAGCCACCGTGCGGTCGGAGATCACCGAGTCGTTGCCACAGGTGATCTCCGCACAGCCGTCCAACGGCATCTGGATCAGGAAGAAGTCCTCCAGCTGCTTCGGCGCGATGCGGACTTCCGCACCGTAGTCGAGATAGTGCAGGCCCACCTGGCCCAGCCGCACCGAGTGGAATCGCACGTCGAGGGAGCGGTGGCCGTTCAGCGGCAGGAGCTGGTGCGCGCAGAAGGCGCGGGCCACCTGCTCGCGCGCCTCGTCGACGTCCCGAGTGCGGATACGGTCACCCTGCGCCAGCGGCGCCGCGGCTGATCGGGGTTCGTCACCTTCCCGGTCTTCGGCCATGTGCTCACCTCCATCCTCGCCGTCGCGTGCTCACTATGCTGCAGATCACGTTGCATACGCGAGACCAGCAGCGATATTGCTTCGTATTCCGCACAGTCGGTTCGTCTCACGGATAGTGAGTGGCACCGCCCGGCCGTACCGTCTCGCACCAACCCGAGACCCCGGGAGGTGCGATGGGACGACTCTCCGGCAAGAGGGCCGTGGTCACCGGCGGTGCCACGCTCATCGGGCAGGCCGTGGTGCGCACACTGCACCGCGAAGGCGCCCGGGTGGCGATCGCCGACATCGACGAGGCAGGCGCGAAAGCGGTCGCCACCGAGTGCGGCCCGGACGTGCTGGCCATCCCCACGGACATCACCGACGACGACGCGATCGCCCGGTGCGTGACCGAAACCGTCGACCGCTTCGGCGGCATCGACATCCTGGTGAACCTGGCCTGTTCCTACGTCGACGACGGCGCGGACTCCACTCGTCAGCAATGGGCCGAGGCGCTGGACGTCAACGTGATCAGCGCGGCCATGTTCGCCAAAGCGGTTCGCCCGCACATGGTCGCGGCAGGCGGCGGCGCGATCGTGAACTTCACGTCCATCTCGGCCAAGGTCGCGCAGACCGGACGCTGGCTGTATCCGGTGAGCAAGGCCGCGCTGGTGCAGCTGACCAGGAACATGGCGCTCGACCTGGCGCCGGACCGCATCCGGGTCAACTCGGTCAGCCCCGGGTGGACCTGGTCGAAGGTGATGGACACGCTCACCGGCGGCGACCGGGCCAAGACCGACCGGGTGGCCGCGCCGTTCCACGTCCTCGGCCGCGTCGGTGACCCGGAAGAGGTCGCCGAGGTCGTGGCCTTCCTCTGCTCGGACGCCGCCTCGTTCGTCACCGGGGCCGACTGGGCCGTCGACGGTGGCTACTCGGCGATGGGCCCGGAGCAGGCCGTCCCCGCCATCCCTCAGCTGTCCGACCCGGAAAGGTAAGCCATGCGCAAGATCACCATCGTCGGAGCGGGCCAGTCCGGCCTGCAGCTGGCACTCGGCCTGCTGCACCACGGCTACGAGGTGACCGTGGTGTCCAACCGGACGCCGGAGGAGATCTACCACGGCAAGGTCATGTCCAGCCAGTGCATGTTCGGCGCCGCGCTGGCCCGCGAACGCCAGTACGGATTGAACTTCTGGGACGACGAGTGCCCGCCGGTGGAAGGCATCGGGTTCACCGTGCCGGACGGCAAGGGCGGCAAGGCCATCTCGTGGGCGTCCCGGCTCGACCTGCCCGCTCAGGCGGTCGATCAGCGGATCAAGTTCCCGCGCTGGATGAAAGAGGTGGAGCTGCGCGGCGGCAAGGTGGACATCGTCGACGCCGGCGTGGAACACCTGGAGTCCTACGCGCGCGAGTCCGACCTGGTGATCGTCGCCGCGGGCAAGGGAGAGATCGCCAAGCTGTTCGAGCGGGACGCCAAGCGCTCCACGTTCGACAAGCCGCAGCGGGCGCTGGCGCTCACCTACGTCAAGGGAATGGAGCCGCGCAAACCGTTCTCGGCGGTGTCGTTCAACATGATCCCCGGTGTCGGGGAGTACTTCGTGTTCCCGTCGCTGACCACCACCGGCCCGTGCGAAATCATGGTGTTCGAGGGCAGGCTCGGCGGGCCGATGGACTGCTGGCACGACGTCACCACGCCGGAACAGCACCTGGAGAAGTCGCTGTGGATCCTCAACGAGTTCCTGCCGTGGGAGGCGGAGCGGTGCCGCAACGTCGAGCTGACCGACGACAACGGCATCCTGGCCGGCCGGTTCCCGCCGACCATCCGTAAACCGGTCGTCGAGCTGCCGTCCGGGGCGCTGGTGCTCGGCATGGCCGACGTCGTGGTGCTCAACGACCCGATCACCGGCCAGGGCTCCAACAACGCCAGCAAGTGCGCTGCGTCGTATCTGGCCAGCATCCTCGAGCACGGTGACCGGCCGTTCGACCGGGAGTTCATGCAGACTGCGTTCGAGCGGTACTACGACTACGCCTACTACGTGGCGACCTGGACCAACGCCCTGCTCGGCGACCCGCCGCCGCACGTGCTGGAGCTGCTCGGTGCGGCGGGCAAGTACCCGCAGATCGCCCGCAGGTTCGTCAACGGCTTCGACGACCCGCGCGACTTCTTCCACTGGTTCATGGACCCGGACAAGGCCAAGGCCTACCTGGACGCCGTCACCGGCGCTGCGGCCTGACCCTGTTCCCCTTCGGAGTGACCATGACGAGCACGTTGCCCAAGCAGCCCGTGACCGCATTCGACTCCCGCGAGCTGCGGAAGGCACTGGGCCGCTACGCCACCGGCGTCACCGTGATCACTGCGCGGGCGCCGGAGGGGCGCCGCATCGGCGTCACCGCGAACTCGTTCACCTCGGTGTCGCTGGATCCGCCGCTGGTGGCGTGGTGCCCGGCCAAGAGCGCGCCCAGCCTGCCCGCACTCAGACAGTCGACGCACTTCGCGGTCAACGTCCTGGCCGCCGACCAGCACCACCTGTCGAGACAGTTCGCCACCCCGGCGCCGGACAAGTTCGCCGGGGTGACCACCACCGAGGGGCTGGGTGGCGCGCCGTTGATCGAGGGTGCGCTGGCCCGGTTCGAGTGCCGGACGGTCCGCTGGGTCGACGCCGGCGACCACGTGATCTGCCTCGGCCATGTGGAGCGGTTCGACACCTCCGACGGCGAACCGCTGGTGTTCCACGCCGGCGCCTACCACGTGGCCACTCCCCATCCCGACGTGTGAAGGCGGTCCGACATGCTGCTGCCACCACTGCGTTATCTCCGCCCGGAAACCCCCGAGGACGCCGTCGCCATGCTGTCCGACGTGGACGGCAGCGTCGTGCTCGCCGGCGGCCAGACGCTGATGAACATGCTCAAGCTCGACCTGGCGCACCCGGATGCGCTGGTGGACGTCCACCGCATCGACGCGCTGCGGGGGATCGAGCACGACGCCGACGGCACCCTGGTCGTGGGCGCGGCCACCACCTACGCCGAGTTGGCCAGATCGCCGGAGGTTCGGCGCAGCCACCCCGCGGTGGCCGAGATGGCGGCCGGCCTGGTCGACCGGCAGGTCCGCAACCGGGGAACCATCGGCGGCAACTGCTGCCTCAACGACCCGACCAGCAACTACCCGCCGCTGATGGTGGCGCTCGACGCCCGGTTCCGCGTGCTGGGCCGTGACGGCGAGCGCCGGCTGCCGGCGAGCGAGTTCTTCCGCGGCACGCTGGCCACCGCCGTCGGCCGCGGCGAGCTGCTCACCACGATCGAGATCCCGCCCATGCCGCAGGGCTCCGGCGTGGCGCACGAACACCTGCAGGTCGGCGCCGACTCGTGGGCGATCGCCCGTGCGGTGGTCCGCCTCGACGTGGCCGACGGTGTCGTCGCCGACGCCCGAGCGGTGCTCGGCGCGGTGTACGGGTCGCCACTGCGCCTGCCCGAAGTGGAACGGCGCCTGATCGGCCAGCGAGCCACGCCGGATCTGGCGGAGGCGGCCGACGCGCTGCGGGACGTCGACGTGCAGACAGCCGACGACGTGCACTGCTCGGCGGCCTACCGCCGGGAAATGGCCGAAGTCCAGCTGCGCCGGGCGATCCGGGCGGCGGTGGAGAGGAGCGTGCAATGACGACGAACGACACACGCGAGATCACGGTCACCGTCGACGGCAGGCGCGAAACCGGTGTGGTTTCCGATCGCACTCTGCTGGTGCACTGGCTGCGCGACGCACTGGACAAGCGCGGCCCCAAGATCGGCTGCGACACCGGCAACTGCGGTGCGTGCACGGTGCGCTGGAACGGCACGCTGGTGAAGTCGTGCATGGTGCTGGCCGTCCAGGTCGACGGCGACGAGATCGAGACCGCCGCCTCGCTGGCCGAGGAGGACGGCACGCTCAGCAGGTTGCAGCAGTGCTTCGCGGACCATCACGCGCTGCAGTGCGGCTACTGCACCTCCGGCATGCTGATGACCGCCGCCGACCTGCTGGCCTCCGGCGAAGAGATCACCGAACACTCGGTGCGGCGCGCGCTCAAGGGCCACGTCTGCCGCTGCACCGGCTACCACAACATCGTCAAAGCCATCCGCGCCGCGGCGGGCCAGGAGGTGCCGCCGCCGCATGGCAGCGAACCCCGGGAGGCGGAGGTTCGATGACCATAGAGCAGACCCGTCCCGACACCCGCCGGTTCACCGGCAAGGCGATGCCGCGCAAGGAAGACGCGCGGCTGCTCAAGGCGCAGGGCGAGTTCGGCGACGACACCCCGGTGGCCAACCTCGCCTACATGGCGTTCGTGCGCTCGCCTTACGCGCACGCGCGCATCGTCGACATCGACGTGTCCGCCGCCGAGAAGGTCGACGGCTATCTGGGCTGCCTGCTCCCCGACGAGGTCGCCGAGCTGACCGATCCGTATGCGGAATTGCAGGGCCCGCCGGGAGATGCCGAGGTCGACCGGTGCCTGGCGGCGGGCGGCAAGGTGCGCTTCTCCGGCGAACCGGTCGTCGCGGTTGCCGCCACCTCACGCGAAGCTGCCCGCGACGCCGCGGCCGCGGTGGTCGTCGACTACGAACCGCTTCCCCATGTCGTCGACACGCGCAAGGCGGTGGAGCCGGACGCGCCGCTGGTGCACGACCAGGTCGGCTGCAACGTCGCGTTCGAGTCGACGTTCGACTGGGGTGACATCGACTTCGCGCTGGAGAACGCCGACCACGTGATCGAGGTCGACGAGCTGCACTTCCACCGGTTCTCCTCCACGCCGCTGGAGTGCACCGCGATCACCGCGGAGTACGACGCGGGCACCGACACGTTCACGTTCACCGGCGGCTTCGCCACCCCGCAGCTGGCGACGCTGAATCTGGCGGGCGCCTTGCGGCATCCGACGAACAAACTGCGGGTGCTGAGCAAGGACATCGGCGGCTCGTTCGGGATCAAGCTGAACACGCACATCCCGGCGACCGCGGCCGCGTTGCTGGCCCGCAAGCTGGGCCGTCCGATCCGCTGGACCGAGACCCGCACCGAGTCGCACCAGATGGGCGGGCACGGCAACGAGCGGTGGTTCCGCAACGTCAAGATGGCGCTGCAGTCGGACGGGACCGTGCTCGGCCTCAGCTACGAGGCGCTGGACGACGTCGGCGCCTACACCCGCTACGAGCCGTTGGGCGCAGTGATCTGGACGCAGGTGGCGAATGCCTGCTACCAGCTGAAGCACCTGCGGGTGCACTACCGCTCCGTCTACACCAACAAGTGCCCGACGCACCCGAACCGCGGGTACTCGCGGACACAGCATCTGTGGCTGGTCGAGCGGATGATGGACATCGCCGCGCACAAGCTCGGCTTCGATCCGGTCGAGTTCCGGATGAAGAACTACATCCAGCCCGACCAGTACCCGTACACGACGGTCAACGGCTGCGTGTACGACTCGGGCAACCTGCCGGAGTCGTTGCGCAAGGCACTGGAGCTGATCGACTACGAGGAAGCGCGGCAGCTGCAGCGGGCCGCGGCCGGGACCGGCAAACGGATCGGCATCGGGATCGGCTCGACGCTGGACTCCGGCACGAACAACTTCGGCCAGGCGAGGCTGCTCAATCCGCATCTGCCGTTCGGCGGCAACAGCGAAGCCGCGCTGGTGCGCCTGGGCATCGACGGCGCGGTGTACGCGACCACGGGGGCGGTGGCCTTCGGTCAAGGCCACGAGACCACGATCTCCCAGGTCGTCGCGGACGAACTGGGCGTGTCCTACGACGACGTGCACGTCCAGCGGGGAAGCGACTCCGGGTTGTCGGCGCAGATGGGCCTGTCCGGCTCGTATGCGTCGCAGTTCGCGGTGACCGGCATCGGCGCGATGCTCAACGCCACGCGGAAGCTCGCCGCCGAGATCAAGCAGGTCGCCGCGGCCGTGCTGGGCGTCAAGCCGGAGGAGATCGAGCTCGCCGACGGCAAGGCACGCGTGGTGGGTGACGCCGAGAAGGCGCTGCCGCTGTCCGACGTCGCCGGCATCGTGCACTTCTCCCCGGCCTCGCTGCCCCGGGAAGTTGCCGAGAACGTCGGTTTGGTCGGCCGCGCCGTCTACAGCGCCCCGTTCGACCTGCCGGACCTGGAGCGCAAGTACGGCAACCTGACCCTGACCTATGCGACGCAGATCCACGCGTGCGTGGTCGAGATCGACGAGGAAACCGGTCAGACGACGCTGCTGCGGTACGCAATGGTCGACGACTGCGGCACGCCGATCAATCCGATGGTGATCGAGGGGCAGGTGCACGGCGCCACCGCGCACGGCATCTCGGCCGCGCTGTTCGAGGACATGGCCTACGACGAGAACGGCCAGCTGCGCGCGGGCAACTTCTACGACTACCACGCGGCGACCGCCTTCGACCTGCCCAGCTTCCGCTACGCGAACGTGGTCAGCCCGTCGCCGTTCACCCCGATCGGCGCCAAGGGCATGGGTGAAGGTGGTGGTGCGCCGCTGCAGGCGATCAGTGCCGCGATCCAGGACGCCGTCGGAGACAGCGCGGCAGTGCTCGACTCGTTCAACCCGCCCGAGCGCGTGCTGCGGCTGCTCCGCGGGCTGAACGCCGAGAAGGTGAAGGTGATCCGATGAAGCTGACCGGACAGTTCTCCTCGCCCGCGGATGTGGCGAAGCTGCTGGCCCTGGACGGCCAGCTGGACCAGCTGGAGCGCGTGCCGAGCCTCGACGACGTCCGGCGGGACAGCTCCGGCAGGATCCGGGCGATCTTCACCCCGCGCGCGACGTTCGTGCCGATGCCCTTCGCGGTGGTCATCGCCGTCGAGCACGCCGGGCAGTCCGACGCCGCGCTGAAGGTGCACGCCAGCCGCGGCCCCACAGCGGTCGACGTGCAGTTGAAGCTGGAGTTCGACCAACGCGACTCGGGTACCTCGGTGTCCTGGCACGCCGAGGTGGCCGTTCGCGGTCCGGGCGCCAGCGTCGGGCAGCGGGTCGTCCGTGACCTGGTGTCCGCCGCCATCGACGAAGTCCTGCGCGAGACCGCAGCGGTGGCCGCATGACGGCGGTCGATTTCCACGTCCATCTGGCTCCCGCCCTGGACCCCGGCTCCCTCCGCGAGCGTCCGGGTCCGCCCGCGTTGTACCGGCCGGAAGAAGCCGAGAAGTACCTCGACCGGGCGGGCCTGGACGCCGCCGTCGTGTCCATCCCCCCACCGTTCTTCCAGCAGGGAAGGACGGACACCGCCCAGTGGGCGCGGGCGGTCAACGACGGTCTGCTTCGGGCCGTCGCCGACCGCCCGCGCCTGCGTCCCCTGGCGTATCTGCCGCTGGAGAACCCGGAGTGTGCGGCCGCCGAGTATCGGAGGGTTCGGGACCAGCCGGGATTCGCCGGGGTGTGCGGCTCGGCCGGGGGCGGCTCGGCGTCGTTGGCCGATGCCCGCTTCGAACCGCTGTGGGAGCTGCTGAGCGCGGACGAGCGTCTGCTCTTGCTGCACCCCGGGTTCTCCCCCGATCCCCGGTTGGGCGATTTCTACCTGCACAACCTGCTCGGCAACCCGGTCGAGACGGCCGTAGCCGTCGGGCAGCTCGTGTTCGGGGACGTGCTCGGCCGGTATCCCGGGCTGCGCGTGCTGCTGGTTCACTGCGGCGGATGCGTTCCCGCGGTCGCCGGGCGCTGGCAGCACGGGGTGCAGACCAGACGGCCCGGCCTCGCCCCGTTGACCGAGGAACCGTTGACCGCTTTGCGGCGAGTGTTCGTCGACTGCCTCGCCCACGATCCCGGGCTGGTGGATCAAGCCGTCGCGGTGTTCGGCGAAAACCGCATGGTGCTGGGCAGCGACTGGCCGTTCGCCATGGGCACGCACGATCCGCGCGAGCAGGTCGCCCACCGCGGGCCGGAGTTCGTGGAGAAGGTCGCCGTCGGCAACGCGGCGACTGCCCTGGGCGCTACTTGGACAACAGGAGCGTGAGGGTGGCAGTGACGATGGAGACCACGTCCCCGGTCCAGATGGTGCGCCAGTTTTCGACCCGCAGCAGCTCCGTCCTGACCTTGTAGCGGAACTGCAAGAACGTCGGCCTGACGTCGGTCTTCCGCTTGATGCGCAGTCCGCCCGAGCGCATTCGCCGGACCACGACGATCGCGGCCCTGATCAACAGCAGGATCCACGTGACGAACGAGACGTCGGCCCAACCCTTGAGCCACCGGGGAAACGGCAGATCGGCCACAGGCCCCAGGAGCCGCCAGTGCGTGAAGGAGTCGCGGAAGGCAGGGGCGGCCGCCACCCCGGCCAGTACTGCGAGGTAGACGGAGAAGAAGGCCAGAACGGGGCGAGAAGCGCGGTGACCGTGGACGACGTGAACCTGGCCGCGCCGACCTTGAGTTTCGCGGAGAACTCCTCGAACCGTTCGTCCGTCGTGGGCGACGGGGTGAGGTTTGTCGTCACTCCGCCTGGTGGGTCGATCCCGCCGCCGGACCACGTGACCAGCAGGCACACCTGGTTGGAGCTGACGAGCCGCTGACCGAGCACCCTGTCGAACTCGACCTGGTCACCGTGGTCGATGACAACGCTTGGATCACGCCGCTCGCCCGTCCTTCAGTCGAGTTCGGACCGGGCGAAGGAGAACCTCCAGGAGTCCGCTTTCCCGAGCAGCTGCCGGACGCCCTCACGGAGCACGTGCGGATCGGTGAACCCGGTGTCGAGCCTGATCGTCACCGACTTCCCCACGACGGGCGCAACCCTCGATGAACCTCGGTCGGCAGGCCGGGCTGCCGCGCCGCCCGCGCTCGCCGGGACCGGCCGCGCTCGTAGGTGGTGTCGTGGCCGAGGGTGACGTGTCTCTCGCGCTCGCCGGGACCGGCCCCGGGAAACCCGTGACCGCACCAGCAGACCGCCGGACGGTCAGACGAGCAGGACTGTGGGGCGATTCCGGATACGCAGCGGCACGGAAATCACGCCGGGCTGCGCCAGGGGAACGACTCACCGGGGCGCCCGCCTCGGACGGCGCCTCCGGCCGGGCGTGATGCCGCAAGGAGCACGATCGGAGCCGACAAGGGGACTCGAACCCCTGACCTGCTGTTTACAAGACAGCTGCTCTACCAACTGAGCTATGTCGGCAGCTGGCCGGGTGGCCACGTCCATCGTATGCGGCGACGATCCGGCCCGGCAGGCAAGCCCCCGTCTACCCCGCCGGCCGGTGCACGGACCGAGCACCAGCTCCGCTCCTTCGTGCCGACCGGCACCGGCACACCTGCCCCGGTCAGGAGTCCACCGGGCCGACGTGGCCGGGCCGGGTACCGGGTCGCGGCGCCGCTGACCGTGCCTCCGCGGCGTCGCTGACCCGGCGCCCGCAGCCTCGGCTCGACTGGCGAGATCGCCCAGGCCGGTCAGACTGGAACCGGAGGGTTGATCGACGCTCGATCCGCCGGGTACTCGGCCGGATCGGCACCGGGCGCATCCGGCGGCAAAACGGCTGTTCAGAGGCCATTCGGCCGGCCGCGCGGGACGTCACGACCGCCCCGGTTCGGCGGTGCAAGAAATCGTGACCGACGTTACGGATCAAGCGTGCAACGGTTGCGCATACGGCGCCGATGGACTCGCGGGACGGCGCACAAGAGCGCGGGACGACGTGGGAGGTGGACGACGTGAAACTCTTGGCGAGGCAGCATCGGGTACGCGTACCGGAACAGCCTGCTCCGCCCCGGCCGATCGGGCCGAAGCTGCTCGACGAGGGGTCGATCCATTTCGCACTGGACACCGCGCTGCGGATCGGTGAAGTGCAGATGGCCACCGGCGCCGGTGCCGCCGACGTCACCGCCACCATCCTGGCGGTCACCGACGCCTTCGGCCTCCCGCAGTGCGAAGTCAACGTCGTCGGCACGTCCATCACCGTCACCTGCCACCGCGGTTCGGAAGCTTCTCCCGTCACGGCCGTGCGCGTCGTGCGCAGCCGCAGCATGGACTACACGCGGCTGAGCGAAACCGAGGACCTCGTCACCAAGATCACCCGCGGCCGGACCGACCTGCACACCGCCGCCGCCGAGATCAACCGGATCAGCAACGCCCCGCACCCCTATCCGCGGTGGGTCGCCACGCTCGCGCTCGGTGCCATGGCCGCGTCGATCACCGTCCTGATGGGTGGCGGTCCGCTGACCGCCACGCTGGCCTTCGTGGTCAGCTCGTTGATCGACCGGATCGGCCGGGTGCTCAACAAGCGTGCCCTGCCGCTGTTCTTCCAGCAGGTCGTCGGCGGGCTGATCGCCACACTGTTCGCGGTGCTGGCCCTCAGCAGCGACCTGCCGTTCGAATCACCGAGCCTGGTCGCGGCCGCGGCGATCACCGTGTTGCTGTCCGGCCTGCACACCGTCTCGGCCGTGCACGACGCCGTCACCGGCTACAACGTCACCGCGGCAGGCCGGACGATGGAAGTGATCATGATGACCACCGGGCTGGTCACCGGTGTGGTGATCGGCCTGCAGCTGGCCATCACGCTGGGCTTCCCGCGGGCCCCGCTCCCGGCACTGCCCGGGCCGAGCGCGATCAGCCTCCCGGTGGAGATCATCGCCGGGGCGGCCGCCGCGGGCTTCTTCGCGCTGGCCAGCTACGCGCGCCTGCGCGCCCTGCTGCTGGCCGCCATCGCCGGTGGTGTCGGCACCACCGTCTACAGCGTCCTGCGGCTGGCGCACGCGGACAAGATCGCCGCAACCGCGGTCGCCGCCGTGCTGCTGGGGTTCTGCGGCGGCGTGCTGTCCCGGCGGCTGCGGGTCACCCCGCTCGTGGTGGCGGTCTCCGGCATCACCCCGCTGCTGCCCGGGCTGTTGGCCTTCCGCGGCCTGTACGAGGCGGGAGTGGAGCCGGTCGGCCAGTTCAGCACGCTGATGCAGGCGTTCGCCGTGGGCCTGGCCCTCGCCGCCGGTGTGGTGTTCGGCGAGTACCTTGCCCAGCCGGTGCGGACCCAGCTCGGCCGCCTGGAGCGGAAGCTGGCCGGCCCGCGGATGGCCGGTCCGCTGCGGCCGTCTCGCCGCCGCCTCCAATAGGGCCGTCGAGCCGCCGAGCCGCCGCCTGCACCAGAGCCACCGAGCCGCCTGCACCAGGGCCGCCGAGCCGCCGTCTGCGGCAGGGCACGGGCAGACTCGCCTGCTCGCTGACGCCGCGCACCCCGGCTGTCTCGTCACCGCCTGAAGGGCCCCTGCGGGAGTGATGGGGCACGCCTACCGGCCAGCCCGCTGCGCCTCCGCATGAACCAGGCCCGCAACGACACCGCCGACCGGCAGGTCCCGTACGGCGAGCTGCCACCGGCGGCGAGCCCGATGCGCTCGTCCCGCCACCGGCCCGACGCGGCCCAGCACGGGGCCAGTGCCGGACGGCACGCAGAGCTCTACCCCACGGTGCGCAAAGCTGTGCCCCACGGTCCACAAAGCTGTGCCCCACGGTGCGCCGAGCACTGCCCCGGGCCCCTCGGCCTGCCCGCGGGCCCGGCTCCGTTGCGCGACCTGCCGCGGCCCGCTGCGGGAATCACGGTCCGTGCTCGCCCCTCCGGCGCAGCAAGACCACCCGGACGCCACAAGATCGAGAGCCTGCTCACAGGATTCGCACAGTAGGCTGAACCACATGAGCGACCCCGATTTCGTCGTGGTGGCCAACAGATTGCCGGTGGACCTGGACCGGGCTGCGGACGGCAGCCAACGCTGGACGCAGAGCCCGGGCGGTCTGGTAGCGGCCCTCGAGCCGTTCCTGCGCAGCCGGAAGGGGGCGTGGGTCGGCTGGCCCGGGGTGCCCGACATCGAGGTCGACGAGTTCACCGACGAGGGCTTGGTACTGCATCCGGTGTCGCTCAGCAGCGCCGAAGTCCGGGACTACTACGAAGGTTTCTCGAACGCCACGCTCTGGCCGCTGTACCACGACGTGGTGCAGCCCCCGGTGTTCGAACGCCGGTGGTGGGACGCCTACGTGCGGGTCAACCAGCGTTTCGCGGAAGCGAGCGCGAAGGTGGCCGCGCAGGGCGCGACCGTCTGGGTGCAGGACTACCAGCTGCAGTTGGTCCCCTCGATCCTGCGCGAGCTCCGGCCGGATCTGCGCATCGGCTTCTTCCTGCACATCCCGTTCCCGCCGGTGGAGCTGTTCATGCAGCTGCCGTGGCGGGCGGAGATCGTCCGCGGCCTGCTCGGCGCGGACCTGGTCGGCTTCCACCGGCCGGGTGGGGCGCAGAACTTCCTGTGGCTGGCCGGCCAGCTGATCGGGCTGGAGTCCAGCCGTGGCTCGGTCGGAGTGCGCTCCCGCTCCGGCATCGTGCGGGTGGGTGACCGCACCGTGCGGGTCGGCGCCTTCCCGATCTCGATCGACTCCGCGGGGCTGGACGCGCTGGCACGCACCGCGGAAGTCGCCAAGCGTGCCGCCGAGGTCCGCGCTTCGCTCGGCAACCCCAAGACGATGCTGCTCGGCGTCGACCGGCTCGACTACACCAAGGGCATCGATCTGCGCCTGAAGGCGCTGCACGAGCTGCTGCGGGAAGGCGCCATCGATCCGGCGGAGGTGACCTTCGTGCAGCTGGCCACGCCCAGCAGGGAGCGCGTCGAGCACTACCAGCGCATGCGCGGCGACATCGAGCGGTTGGTCAGCCGAATCAACGGCGAATTCGCCAGGGTCGGTCACCCGGTCGTGCATTATTTGCATCAGTCGGTCGGGCGAGCCGAACTCGCCGCGTTTTACCGGGCCGCCGACGTCATGGTGGTCACGCCGCTGCGCGACGGCATGAACCTGGTGTGCAAGGAGTACGTGGCGTGCAAGCACGACCAGACCGGTGCGCTGGTGCTCAGCGAGTTCGCGGGCGCGGCAGCCGAGCTGACCAGCGCTTTTCTGGTCAACCCGCACGACCTCGACGGCGTGAAGCGAACGTTGCTCGCGGCGATCAACGTGGACCCGGCGGAAGGACGCAGGCGCATGCGGGCGCTGCGCCGGCAGGTGCTGACGCACGACGTGGACCGCTGGGCCCGGTCGTTCCTTGACGCGCTGGACGGCTGACAAAACGCGGGAGTTATTGTGCCGTAGCCCGGCACATTCAACTCCGTGAAAACCTTCCTGGAGGGGCGTTGACCGCCGAGTCCCTACCCGCCGAACTGCGCAGGGCGATCGTGCACATCGCACGCACGCCACGGCTGCTGGTGGCCTGCGATTACGACGGGACCCTCGCGCCGATCGTGGAGAACCCGGACAACGCGCGCCCGCGACCGGAATCGGTCGGCGCGCTGCGTTCGCTCGCCGCGTTGCACGAGACCACCACCGCGGTGATCTCCGGGCGTGCGCTGCGTGACCTGGCTACGCTCTCCCGGCTACCCGCGGAAGTGCACCTGGTCGGCTCGCACGGGTCGGAGTTCGACATCGGCTTCGTGCACGAGATCGACCCCAAGGCCAAGGCGCTGCACCGCAGGCTGGAAGAAGAGCTGAACCGCCTGGTCGACGGCGTTCCCGGCGTTTCGCTGGAGGTCAAGCCGGCGAGCATCGCCGTCCACGTGCGGAAGGCGTCGCAGGAAGACGCCGCGCGCGTGCTGGACGCCGTGCACCAAGGACCGGCCACATGGGAGGGCATCACGGTCACCGACGGCAAGGCGGTGGTCGAGCTGGCCGTCGTGGCCACCGACAAGGGCCACGCGCTGGACGTCGTCCGGCACCAGGCAGGCGCCACCGCGGCCATGTTCCTCGGTGACGACGTCACGGACGAGAAGGCGTTCGCCCGGCTCTCCGGCCCGGACGTGGGCATCAAGGTCGGCGAGGGCGAAACGCTCGCGCAGTACCGGATTCGCGACACCGAGGACGTCGCGACGGTGCTGGCGTTCGTGCTGGAGGAGCGACGCAACTGGCTGTACGGGGAGCAGGCACCGCCGATCGAGCGGCTGACCATGCTGGCCAACGAGAGCTCGGTGGCGCTGGTGACACCGGACGCCCGGCTGACCTGGTTGTGCCACCCGGGTCCGGACGCGCCCGCGGTGTTCGCCGATCTGCTGGGCGGACCCAGCGCCGGGCATTTCAGCATCAAGCCCACCCGTAACGGCCTGCCGCTCGGCCAGCGCTACCTGCCCAACACCATGACGGTGGAGACACGCTGGTCGCGCCTGCTGGTGACCGACTACCTGGAGCCGGAGTCGGCCAAGCACCGAACCGATCTGGTGCGGGTCATCTCCGGTGACACCGAAGCGAGCATCACGTTCGCGCCGCGGCCGGAGTTCGGCGGCGTCCCGGTGCGGTTGGTGGCCGAGCAGGAGGGTCTGCGCGTGCTGGGCACCTCGGAGCCGTTCGTGCTGCGCGCCCCCGGCGTGACCTGGGAAATCACCTCGGACGGCCTGCACGACACGGCGAAGGCCGTGGTGCGGCCGAAGCCGGACGAGCCGATCGTGCTCGAGCTGCGCTGCGGCACCACCGACTTGAGCCCGCACGAGCTGCCGGAAATCGACCGGCGCACGCGGGCGGGCGAGTACTGGAGCAAGTGGGCGGCCGGGCTGAAGCTGCCCGGCGTGGAAACCGAGCTGGTGCGCCGGTCCGCGCTGACCCTGCGCGGCCTGTGCGACGCCGAGACCGGTGGTGTGCTGGCGGCGGCGACCACGTCGCTGCCCGAGGAGATCGGCGGCGTCCGCAACTGGGACTACCGCTATTGCTGGATCCGGGACGCCGCCATGACGGTGCGCGCGCTGGTCTCCCTCGGTTCGACCGAGGAGGCCGAAGGGTATTTGCGGTGGTTGCACGGTGTGCTGAGCCAGCTGGCGGGCCCTGAGCGGCTGCACCCGCTGTACACCGTCTCCGGGCAGCAGCTGGGCGCCGAGGCGGTCATCGACTCGCTGCCCGGGTACGCGGGGTCGCGCCCGGTGCGCGTCGGCAACCTGGCCAACCACCAGGTCCAGCTGGACGTGTTCGGCCCGGTCGTGGAGCTGATCGCCGACCTGGCCGAGGTCCGCGGCGAGCTGCGCGACGAGGACTGGCAGCTGGTGCGGGCCATGGCGGAGGCGGTGAAGCGCCGCTGGCGGGAGCCGGACCACGGCATCTGGGAGGAGCGGCACGTCCCACGGCATCGGGTCTACTCGCGGGTGATGTGCTGGGTCACCATGGACCGCGCGGTCCGGCTGGCCGAGCGCTACAACCGGGAACTGCCGGTGGCGTGGCCCAAGCTGCGCGACGTCATCGCGGCCGATGTGCTCGAACACGGATGGAACGACGAGGTGCAGGCGTTCACCACCGCCTACGACGGCACCGACCTCGACGCCGCCTCGTTGTTCGTCGGGCTCTCCGGGCTGCTCGACCCGTCGGACGAGCGGTTCCAGTCGACCGTGACGGCGATCGAGAGCGAGCTGCGCAGCGGCTCCACGGTGTACCGGTACCGGCGGGACGACGGCCTGCCCGGCAACGAGGGCGGCTTCCACCTGTGCGCGGCATGGATGGTGGAGGCGTACCTGCTCACCGGGCGCCGCACCGAGGCGGAGGAGCTGTTCCAGCAGATCGTCGACTGCGCGGGTCCGACCGGTCTGCTGCCCGAGCAGTACGACCCGATCGCCGAGCGGTCGCTGGGCAACCACCCCCAGGCGTACTCGCACATCGGACTGATCCGCTGCGCGATTCTGCTCGACCAGTAAGCCGACGGCCCCGCGGCGCGGTCAGGTCGTCCCACACACCAGGGATGCTTCTGTGGTGCGCTCGGTCCGGCCAGGGCTGCTGCTGATCGGTCCGCCTGGCGCGGGCAAATCCACCCGGCTGCGCCAAGAAGTTGGTGACCCCGGGTCCCGTCGGCCGGACGATACGGCCCGCTCGGTGCTGCAGGCCGGTGTCTGCGGTGCCGAGCGGTGAGTCCGGCCTAGTACAGAGTCGTGCCCAGCCGTGAGTCCTGGCCAACGCTGAATTCTGCTCGGCACTGGGTTCCGCTCAGCGCTGGGTTCTGCTCAGCGCTGGGTTCTGCTCAGCGCTGGATTCTGCTCAGCGCTGGATTCTGCTCAGCACCGGGTTCCGCTCAGCACCGGATTCCGCTCAGCACCGGGTTCTGCCCAGCATTGGGTCCCGCTCAGCGCTGGGACCTGTGGAACGGCAGTGACCGCCTGCTGCGCCCCGGGCGGCTGTTCCGGCATCTGCGAGCATCAGGCCACGGTCGGCTGCCGCGCCGCCCGGCTCCGGAGGGCGCAGTTGGGTCGGCGTGCAGCCGAACACCTCAGCCCGCGCCGAGCCAGGCCTCCGGCGGCCGGTTGCTCGGCCGCGAGGCGCTGCACGTGTTGTGCCAGGACCTTGCGGAGACCGCTCGGTCGCGGTGCATCGGTCGCCGCACGCCCGGGCATCGGCGACGCGCTGGTCACCGAACTGATCAATACGGCGCGGGCCAATGTCGGGCATCGGACCGCTCAGGCAGCGACGGCGCCGGGCCTCGGATGGGGCAGGCAGTTCGCGGCAACGCGAGCATGCCTGCGGCGGACCGTCACTGGGCGATCGCGCCACGGCTCGGGGCGGCACCCATCGGCCGCCTGGGCTGCAGCCGCCAACCGCTCCGCGACGACTCGCCACCCCCGGGCGCCCAAGCCGCAGCCGCCGCTCACGCCAAGGCCACCCACCCGGGGCACCCAAGCCACGGCCACCGCTCACGCCAAGCCACCTACCCCGGGGCGGACCCCGCCACTCCGGAGCCGCCGGCCTCCACCCGGCCCTCCGCCCGGCGAGCGGGCCGTCGCCATTCCAACGCAAGCTGCAGCGCGCTCGGCAGGTCGGCGACCTCCCGCACGGCCAACCCCGCGGGCACCGGCCCGCAATCCGGCGGGACAAGGGCGTGCGTGAAACCCATCCGCTGTGCCTCGGCCAACCGCCGCTGCACCCCGGTGACCCTGCGCAGCTCGCCGGCCAGCCCGACCTCCCCGACGGCCACCAGCCCGCTCGGCAGCGGAGTCTCGCTCACCGAGGACACCACGGCCAACGCGACGGCCAGATCCGCGGCAGGCTCGGTCAACCGCATGCCACCGACGGTCGCGACGTAGACGTCCCGCTCCCCGAAACGGATCCGGGCGTGCTTCTCCAGCACCGCCAGGATCATTCCGATGCGCGACGAATCCAGCCCGCTCGCGGCCCGCCTCGGCGTCGGCAGCGACGACGTCGTCACCAACGACTGAACCTCGGCGAGCAGCGGCCGCTTCCCCTCCACCGTCACCGTCACGGCCGTGCCCGCCACCGGATCGCCCCGCCGGTTGAGGAACAACCCGGACGGGTCGGCCACACCCACGATGCCGTCGTCCCGCAGCTCGAAACAGCCCACCTCGTCGGCCGGGCCGAAGCGGTTCTTCACCCCGCGCACCATGCGCAGCGTGGAGTGCTTGTCCCCTTCGAAATGCAACACCACGTCGACCAGGTGCTCGAGTACCCGCGGCCCTGCAACCGTGCCGTCCTTGGTGACGTGGCCGACCAGGATCACCGGCAGGGCGCGCTCCTTGGCCAGGGCGACCAGCGCCGCGGCCACCGCCTTGACCTGTGTGACACCACCGGGCGAGCCCTCCACCTTCGGCGACACCATGGTCTGCGCCGAGTCGACGATCAACACCCCCGGCTGCACCGCGTCGACGTGCCCGATCACGGCGGACAAGTCGCTCTCCGCGGCCACGAACAGTGCATCGTGCACCGCCGACGTGCGCTCGGCGCGCAACCGAACCTGCCCGGCGGACTCCTCGCCCGTCACGTACAGCGCTGGCCCCCGCGTCTCGGCCCACCGGCGCGCCACCTCGAGCAGGAGCGTCGACTTCCCGACGCCCGGCTCGCCCGCCAGCAGCACGACCGCACCCGGCACCAACCCGCCGCCAAGGACGCGATCCAGCTCGTCGACACCCGTCGGCTGCGCCCGAGCGGCATCGAGGTCGACCTCCACGATCGGCCGCGCAGGCGACGACGGCGCGCCCGCCGCGATCGTGGCCAGAGCCGCGTGCGGCACGCCGCGCTCCTCGACCGTCCCCCACGATTGACACTCCGGGCAGCGGCCGACCCATTTCGCGACCTCGAGGCCGCACTCGGTACAGCGGTAACCGGTGCTCTTCTTCCCCACGCCTGGCACCGTAGCGGGCGGAACCGACATTTTCGGGGCTGCCTCGCGGCACCGCACGCCACGCACCACATCCTGGCGAAGATCACGCCGGATGCCACAGCTCGATCAGCAGCACGCCGAACGGCCGGCATCGCCCGGCGTCACGGCCGCCACGACAGATGCCGCAGCCGCCACGACGGATCGCAAGCGATCAGCGCTACGGCATACCGCGCAGAAGGATCACGCCGTACTCGCCGCGCGGCACGCGCCGACAAAGCACCAGGCTCGGCCGTGGGGTGCTGCGCGCTTGTCAGTGCCCGGCTGCGGCGGCTTCCTCGGTGCGCGCCCCGTCCGGAGCGGCGATCGGCACCCGCAGCTTGACCGGCCCTGCCTCCCGGAAGGTCAGCGTCACCTCGACCACCATGCCGGGGAACAGGTTCTTGTTGATCTTCTCCAGCGTCACGGTCGCGGTGCCGACGTCACCGGCATCGGCCGCCGCGTCCGCTTCGCCTGCCGGCTTCGGGGCCTCCATGCCCACGTACAGCGCGCGCTGCGACGGGATGACGGTGTCGCCCTCGACCTTGACGCTGGCGCTGACCGGGCTGCTGACCTGCTCCAGCTCGTCGCCCCGCGGAGCGGTGTTGGCGATGGCCATGCGCAGCGGAACGTCGGAGCCCTCCGCCCAGTAGCCCGGCTCCGGGTAGGCCAGCACCGCGTTGTTCACTCGCACCGCGCCCGCTTCCGCAATGTCGCCGTTGACCGCGGGCAGCTGGGTGTCGGTCTGCGTGATCTGACCCGCGCCGCAACCGGCCGTGCCTGCCAACGCGGCGGCGAGAGCGACCGTGGCGAAGCCGAGCTTCACCCCGCGCCTACCGGAACTGCTGGGCATACCGGAATCCTTTCGTGTCCCGCAAGCCTGCGCTGGCAAGACTATCCGGTCGGCCGAAACACCGGTACGCGGCCCGCTGCCGTCTTCGCCACACCGTCCACAGTGGACACTTCGAACAGTGCGCCGGATGCCCCGCTCGTCACCTGCGTGAGCATGCCGACGCCGCGTTTGTCAACCCCCGCTGCCGCACCGATTATGGCCTTGACCTGCGATGACGGGCACGGGCCGGTGTCGGGGGGACCCTTGCGCGTGCTAACATGGACAAAGCGAAAGGGGCAGAGGACACATGGCTTTCAAGGTCGGAGAGACCGTCGTCTACCCGCACCACGGTGCAGCACTCATCGAAGCGATCGAGACCCGCGTCATCAAAGGCGAGGAGAAGCAGTACCTCGTGCTCAAGGTCGCCCAGGGCGACCTGACGGTGCGCGTCCCCGCCGACAACGCCGAGATCGTCGGCGTGCGTGACGTCGTCGGCCAGGACGGGCTCAATCGCGTTTTCGACGTGCTGCGCGCTCCCCACACCGAAGAGCCCACCAACTGGTCTCGTCGGTACAAGGCCAACCTGGAGAAGCTCGCCTCCGGCGACGTCAACAAGGTGGCCGAAGTGGTGCGCGATCTTTGGCGACGCGAGAAGGACCGTGGCTTGTCCGCCGGCGAGAAGCGCATGCTGGCCAAGGCACGGCAGATTCTGGTCAGCGAACTCGCCCTCGCTGAGGGCACGGACGAGGAGAAGGCCGAGGGGCTGCTGGACGAAGTCCTCGCCACGGCCGACGAGACGTCCGATGCCAAACCGGTCGGCGCAGGCATCGACAGTTAGTTTCCCCGTTGCCCGGTCCTGACGACCGGCTGACAGTCGTCGCGCTGGTTCCCGCCGCTGGGCGGGGTGAACGCCTCGGCGCGCGCGTTCCCAAGGCTCTGGTTCCGGTGGCCGGGGTACCCCTGGTCACCAGGGCGACGCGCGGGCTGTTCGACTCCGGAGTCGTGGACGCGGTGGTCGTCGCCGCGCCCCCGGAACAGCTCGACGAGTTCACCTCCTGCCTGGTGGAGTTCGGTGCGCGGTGCAGCGTCGTTCCCGGCGGCGTGGACCGCACCGAGTCCGTGCGCGCGGCGCTGTCGTCGGTAGCCGACGGCGCGTTCGACGCCGTGCTGGTGCACGACGCCGCGCGGGCCTTCACCCCTCCCGAGGTACCCCGTGCGGTGGTCGAAGCGCTTTCCAGCGGCGCGGAAGCGGTGGTGCCGGTTCTCCCCTTGGCGGACACCGTCAAGCAGGTCGACGCGAATGGCGTGGTGATCGGCACACCCGATCGCAGCTCGCTGCGCGCCGTGCAGACACCGCAGGGCTTCGCCGAGCCGCTGTTGCGGCGCGCCTATGCGGGCAGGCCGGACGGCCCGATCACCGACGACGCGTCCCTCGCCGAGCACCACGGCGCGAAAGTCACCACCGTGCCCGGTCACCCGCACGCCATGAAGATCACCACCCCCTTCGACCTGATGATCGCCGAACGCCTTCTGGTGGAGCAGCCATGACCCCACGCATCGGCCAGGGTGTCGACGTGCACCCCGTCGAAGCCGGCCGGGAATGCTGGATCGCCGGCATTCGCTGGGAGGGTGTGGACGGCTGCGCCGGGCATTCCGACGGTGACGTCGCCACCCACGCCCTGATCGACGCCATGTTGTCCGCCGCAGGCCTCGGCGACCTCGGCGCACTGTTCGGCACCGGCCGGCCCGAGTACGCCGGAGCCTCCGGACTGCGGCTGCTCGCCGAAGCACGTGACCGCGTGGAGGCCGCCGGGTGGCGGCTGGGCAACGCCGCGGTGCAGGTCATCGGCAACGCACCCAAGATCGGCCCGCGCCGCGAGGAAGCCCAGCAGGCCCTGTCGCAGGCGGCGGGAGGGCCGGTCAGCGTCTCCGGCACGACCACCGACGGGCTCGGCCTCACCGGCCGCGGGGAAGGCATCGCAGCCATCGCCACCGCCCTGCTGTTGCCCGCCGAGTGAGCGGTCCGGCTCGGCTTCCGCGTGAGCGGTCCGGCTTGGCTTCCGCGCTGGAATCGGTAGCGTGTCCGGCGTGACCATCCGAGGGGTGTTGTTCGATTTCGCCGGGACGCTGTTCAGTGCGGAACCCAGGTTCGACGATCTGGCCGGGGTGACCGACGCCGACGGCAACGAGCTGACCCCGGAGGGGTTCGGCGAGCTGGTGCGCGCGGTGATCGCACCGACCACGCACTTCGCCTCGGACGAGGAGGAGTTCGCCCACGCCTGGCAGAACCGCGACCTCGACCCCGTCCTGCACCGCAAGGCGTTCGTGGAAGCGATCCGGCGGACCGGCCTCACCGCCGGCGAGCACGCCACGGTGCTCTACGAACGCATGATCGACACGGCGAGCTGGCGACCGTTCCCGGACGTGCCGGAGGTGTTCGCGGCGCTGGCTGCGCAGGACATTCCGATCGCGGTGGTCAGCAACATCGCCTTCGACATCCGCCCGGCGTTCACCGCCGCAGGCATCGACCAGTACGTGACGGAATACGTGCTCAGCTACGAGCACGGTGTGGTCAAGCCGGACCGGCGCATCTTCGAGATCGCGCTCAAGGCCATCGGGGTCGATGCCGAGGAAGCGCTGATGGTCGGCGACAGCAGGCGAGCTGACGGCGGCGCACTGGCGCTGGGCATGAAGTTCAGCCTGGTGCCCGCCACCCGCCCGGCGGAGCGGCCCACGGCGTTGCGGGACGCGCTGGCCGAGCACGGCCTGCACTAGCTGCCTGCCGCTCCCCCGACCGGGTCCGGCCACGGCGGGTGGCGTCTCGCAGCCAGGGACGCCGTGCCGGTCGCCGATGGCTGGACCCGTACCATTCCTGAGTGGCCCTTCAGCTGTACGACACCGCATCCCGCAGTGTGCGGGAGTTCACGCCCGTGCGACCCGGGGCGGCGTCCATCTACGTCTGTGGGCCGACCCCGCAAGGCCCCCCGCACATCGGACACGTCCGCAGCGCATTGAACTACGACGTGCTGGCCCGGTGGCTCGAGCACAACGGCCTGCACGTGACGCTGGTCCGCAACGTCACCGACATCGACGACAAGATCCTGGTCAAGGCCGCCGCGGAAGGCCGCCCGTGGTGGGAGCACTCGGCCCGCTACGAGCGTGAGTTCGAGTCCGCCTACGCCGCGCTGGGCTGCCGTCCCGCGGCGATCTCCCCGCGCGCGACCGGGCACGTGACCCAGATGATCGAGCTGATGCAGCGCTTGATCGACAAGGGCCACGCCTACGCCGCCGAGGGCGACGTGTACTTCGACGTCCGCTCCTTCGACGCCTACGGCTCGCTGTCCGGGCAGCAGCTGGAGGAAGTGCAGCAGGGCGAATCGGCCGCCGCCGGCAAGCGCGACCACCGCGACTTCACGCTGTGGAAGTGCGCCAAGCCCGGCGAGCCGTCCTGGCCGACCCCGTGGGGCGCCGGACGCCCCGGCTGGCACCTGGAGTGCTCGGTGATGGCCTCCACCTACCTGGGCGCGGAGTTCGACATCCACGGCGGCGGCTTGGACCTGGTGTTCCCGCACCACGAGAACGAGCTGGCCCAGTCGCGCGCGGCCGGTGACCCGTTCGCCCGGCTGTGGATGCACAACGGCCTGGTGGGCATGGCCGGCGAGAAGATGTCCAAGTCGCTGGGCAACGTGGTGTCCATCCCGGCGATGCTGCGCAAGGTACGCGCGGCGGAGCTGCGCTACTACCTCATCCAGCCGCACTACCGGTCGTTGATCGAGTACTCCGACGAAGCGCTGCACGAAGCAGCCCAGGGATACCGCCGGATCGAGGAGTTCCTGCGCCGCACGGCGGCCCGCGGCGAGGTCACACCCGGCGAGCTGCCGCGAGAGTTCGTCGACGCCATGAACGACGACCTGGCCACGCCGAAGGCCTTCGCGGTCATCCACAACGTGGTACGTGAGGGCAACGCGGCGCTCGACGCCGGTGACGACGACAAGGCCAGGCAGGCGGCCGCTGCGGTACGCGGCATGACCGGCGTGCTCGGCATCGACCCGCTGTCCGAGCTGTGGGCCGGCACCGGCGCCGACGACAAGGCTCGCCAGGCGCTCGCCGCGCTGGTCGAGGCCGTCCTGGAGGATCGTGCACGGGCCCGCGCGGAGAAGGACTACGCCACCGCCGACCGGCTGCGCGATCGGCTGCTCCAGGCGGGCATCCTGGTCAAGGACACCCCCGACGGTCCCCAGTGGACGGTGGCGGATGGCAGGTAACTCTCGGCGCCGCGGCGCCGTCCGCAAACCGGGCACCAAGAAGGGCGCAGTCGTCGGCTCCGGCGGCCAGCGCAGCAAGGGCCTGCGCGGCAAGGGGCCGACGCCGAAGGCCGAGCTGCGGCCAGGTCATCCCGCCCAACGCCGGGCAGCCAGGAAGGCGCGTGCGGAGAAGGCGCGGGACCATCGCACGTCCGGCCCGGAGATCATCGCCGGCCGCAATCCGGTGGTCGAGGCACTTCGCGCAGACGTGCCTGCCGACGTGCTGTACGTGGCGCTCGGGGTCGAAGCGGACGACCGGGTGACCGAAGCCGTCCGCATCGCCGCGGACCGCGGTGTCACCATCCTCGAAGTCCCGCGCACCGAGCTGGACCGCAAGACGCAGAACGCGGTGCACCAGGGCCTGGGCCTGCAGGTTCCCCCGTTCGACTACGCCGACCCGGACGACCTGCTTGTCGCGGCGGCGGACTCGGCGGAACCGCCGCTGCTGGTCGCGCTGGACGGAGTCACCGACCCGCGCAATCTCGGCGCCGTGGTGCGCTCTGCGGCGGCTTTCGGGGCCCACGGCGTGCTGCTGCCCAGCAGGCGCAGCGCGGGCATGACCGCCGTGGCCTGGCGGACCAGCGCGGGCACCGCAGCCAGACTGCCGATCGCCATGGCCACGAACCTGACCCGGCAGCTGCGCGACTACGCGGCCAAGGGACTGATGATCGTCGGGCTGGACGCCGACGGCGACACGATGATCGACGACCTGCCGCTGGCGGCCGACCCGCTGGTCGTGGTGCTCGGCTCCGAGGGCCGCGGGCTGTCCCGGCTGGTGCGGGAAACCTGCGACATGACGGTCTCCATCCCCATGGCCGCGGGCGTGGAATCCCTCAACGCTTCGGTGGCCGCGGGAGTGCTGCTCGCCGACATCGCCCGGCGACGGCGTGAACGCGGCCGGATCTGACCGACCTGGACGATCGCCCGAGGTCACGGCACCGGCCCGCGTTGCGACCGCTGGTGCGCCGCCGGTCGGCGATCTCAGGCCGGTGGGCCCCTGTCCGGTCATGCCAGCCGTGACACGGCATGATCCGTCCGGTTTCCCCGCCCGGGCCAAGGGCGGATCATCTGGCCTCGGCGGTGGTGCCGATGCCTTCCTGACCGTCGTCGTCCGCCGACGCCGTGGCAGGTGCCGCATCCGACGGGGCGACGGGCTCGTCCGGATCGCGGCGCGCGAACAGCACGGCGACGACGACGGCAGCGAGGACGCTGGCCGCCAGCCCGGCATAGGTCAGCGCGAACGCCGTGTGATCCAGGAGCAGCTCGAGATTCAGGTACGGCAGCTGCGGGGTGAGGAAGAAGTAGGCGACGTAGCCGGCGACGGGCACGATCGCCAGCGCGGCTCCCCGCGCGATCCGCAGCTGAGTCACCGCGAGCAGGCCGATCACCACCATCGCGACGATGAGGAACAGCTGATACAGCGGCACGCTCGCGGTCATGCTCGCAGGCGAGTGACCTACCGGGTCCAGGGCTCGGCGCACGAACGCGTCCCCGCCCGGCGTCACCAGCAGCCCGGCGATCTGCAGCGCCCCCGCGGCCGCGATCACGACACCGGCGATCGGGTAGGTCACGTTGCGCACCCGCGGGTTGCGATCGTCCCGGGCACGCGCCATGAGCAGCAGCACCACCACGCCGATCACCAGACCGGACACCCTGGTGACGATCAGCCACGGCCCCTCGTCCTGTTCGACGAAGCCCGCGCGGTAGTCCGGGTCGAACGCCCCGACGGCCTCCCGGACCGAGACCACGAGCATGCCCACGGCAAGTGCCGCCGCACCACCGCGGGCCGCCCGCCTGCGCGCCAGTGCGCACGCGCCCACCACGATGAGTGAGACGGCGAACGCCCACTCGTAGGGCGTCATGGCCAAGACCAGCTCGGTCTTCACCGGCCAGACGACGCTGCGCAGGAACTCGCCGAGTGGTGCGTCACGGCTCAGGAAGGCGTACGTCGTCCAGCCGATCGGCACGAAGCCGTAGAGCACCAGCAACAGGCCCGACACCCGATAAGCGTTCACGTGCCGTTCGTCCGCAATGCGCGGATCGTTGATCACCGCCGTGAGCTGCGTCTTAGTCATGTGCACAGGGACGTTACCCGATCCGTGCCGGTTCCCGGCTCGGCTTCGGTAGTGTCTGACTGCTTCCGCCGCTCGCAGGGGGATCGAGAGGATGTCGTTCGCGTCACCACTGTTCCTGTGGTACTTCATGCCCGCGGTGCTGCTCGCCGTGCTGGTGCTGCCGCGGGCGTGGCGCAACGGCATCATCGCCATCGCCAGCCTGATCTTCTACGCCACCGGGGCAGGCGCGACCACACTGCTGCTGCTGGCCTGCATGGTGGTCAATTTCCTGGCAGGCCCGCTGCTGGAGCCGGACGAGTTCGGCAGGCCGCGACCGCACCGGCGAGCCGTCCTCATCGCGGTGGTGTGCTTCGACGCGGCCGTGCTGGCGGTGTGGAAGTACGCCGGGTTCGCCACCGAACAGATCGACGCGATCGCCGAGCTGCTCGGCGGCCATTTCCCGGTGGTGGAGCTGGTGCTGCCGATCGGCATCTCCTTCTACACGTTCCACCACATCTCCTACGTGGTGGACATCTACCGCGGCGAACGCAAAGCGCTGCGCAACCCGGTCTCGTTCGCCACGTACATCTCGATGTTCCCGCAGCTCGTCGCGGGTCCGATCGTGCGGTTCAAGGAGATCGCCGACCAGCTGCCGCAGCGCCGCCTGCACCGGCTCGACGACATCGCGGCCGGCTTCCCGCGGTTCGCGCTCGGGCTGTGCAAGAAGGCGATCGTCGCCGACTCCCTGGCCCCGCTGGCCACCGCCTGCTTCCGCACCCCGGCGGACGAGATGACGTTCGCGATCGCCTGGCTGGGCGCGATCACCTACACGCTGCAGCTGTTCTTCGACTTCTCCGGCTACTCGGACATGGCCATCGGCCTCGGCCGGATGCTCGGCTTCCGGCTGCCGGAGAACTTCGCCCGCCCGTACGCGTCGGTCACCGTCACGGAGTTCTGGCGCCGCTGGCACATGTCGCTGTCCCGCTGGTTCCGCGACTACGTCTACATCCCGCTGGGCGGCAACCGGGCCGGAGCGCGCAAGACCTATCGCAACCTGTGCATCGTGTTCGTGCTGACCGGCTTCTGGCACGGCGCGGCGTGGACGTTCCTGCTGTGGGGCATCTGGCACGGCGCGCTGCTGATCATCGAGCGCAGCTTCGGCCTCACCACGGCCCCGGCCAACCCGGTGGCCAGGGCATGGCGACGGGCGCTGACCATCGTGCTGGTGATCTTCGGCTGGGTGCTGTTCAACTCGGCGGACCTGGGCTCGGCGCTGACCATGATCGGCCACATGCTGCTGCCCGACTTCAGCGGCGTGACCGACGTGGTGGACGAGGCACTGACCAACCAGCGGCTGGTCATCCTGCTGGCGGCGGCGAGCATCTTCTTCCTGCCCGCGCACCCGGTCACCGGCCCGCTGCTGGAGTCCTCCCGCTCCACCCCGGCGAGCGTGCTGCGGGTGGGCGTGATGACCTGCGGGCTGCTCTACGCCGCGATCCTGGTCGCCACCGGCACGTTCAGCCCGTTCTTGTACTACCAGTTCTGAGGGCCGCGGCTGATCGCGCCCGCGAGGACGGGTCAAGGCCCAGCCACTACCTCGTCGGAGTCGCCGACCTCGACCTGATCCGGCTGGGCACCGAGGCCCTGGGACCCGGCCAGCCCGGCGACGGCGGCCGGTGACACCGGTGTACCGCCCACGCCGGCGTGCAACGACTCCGATGGCTTCCCCGGTGCAGCGGTCGCCTTGGTACCGCCCCCGGTGGCGTGCAACGACTTGTCACGGGGCCGAGCGCACGAACAGGTCCCGGCGCACCTCGGTCGTTGCCCTCGCCACCCCGTTGTAGCAGCTGCACCGGCACAGCCCCCTTCCTCGCCTCGGTGACCATGCCGCGGGGAACGCAGCTCCCGGCGAACGCCGATGGCGGCTTCGATGCGCGACCGCCGCAGGTCGGATACCGGAGAGCGACGAGCCCCGCCCGCACAGCCGACCGGGCCGTCGATCGCAGCAGTGGGAAGAGCTCGTCCACGAGGCGCCGCTCCGGCACCGCCTGGCCCACCCCAGGGGCGGCACTGCCGCTCGATCACGGCCTCACCGGCCGGCTCGCCGGTTCGTGCCGCGCCGTCGCTCGGCGCGCTTGATCGGCCGGAGGCATCCACCGTTGGCGAACCACCCACCGCAGCCGGGGAGCGCCACGCGCCGCCGGCCATCGACGAGGAGTCCGAAAAGGCCCCGGAGACAGGCAAGCTGCGCGGCAGGCGCCGGTCGCCCGTTCCCCCGGCTGCTGCCTCGGCACGGAGTGGAGCAGGCGATCGCGGCGCGCAGCACGCATTTCCCGTCGTGCGCCCTGTCCGGCACGCTCGCGCCGTGAAGGAATACTCATGCGCGTTCTCTACATCTGCCCACTCAAGTACGGTGAGAACCCGTCGATCGACGCGATGACCCACGCGATCGACCACACGCTCGCCGAGGCCGGGCTGGAACTGCGTGTCGGCTACGCCGACTTCCGTGACGACGACTGGCTGCAGCGGACCAACACCCTGATCGAGGAGGCGGTCGCCGCCGGCGTGCGGGCGATCGTGTTCTACTCGATCGACGTCGACGAGCCTGCCGAAGCGGTGGCCGAGGGACGCAGGCAGGGGGTGTCCGTCGTCGCCGTCGAGCGTCCTCGCTTCCCAGTGGACGCGTCGCTGGTGTACCCGAACTTCAACCACGGCGTCTACATGGCCGAGTACCTGGCGAGCCTGTTGCCGGCCGGCGCGAAGGTCGGCATCGACGGCGGACCGGGCACCGCCGACGACACCGAGCTCGTGCTCGGCTTCGTGCACGGATTGCAGGTGTACGGACTCGACCTGGTCAACGACCCGATGGACGAGCGGTACCGGAACACGCTGGACGTCCGCTCCGGTGGCTACGAGAAGACCAAGAACCTGCTCGCCGACTTCTCCCACCTCGACGGCCTGATCCCGTACAACGACGAGACGGCGCTGGGCGCGATCGACGCGCTCCGGGAGACCGGGCGCCTCGGTGAAGTGAAGACGGTGTCGCGGAACGGGACGCCGAACGCCGTGCGGCTCGTGGCCGAAGGTGTGCATCACGGCACGTGGGATTTGCACGCGCTGGGTATCGGCAAGCAGGTCGGTGACCTCGTCGTGCGCCTGGTGCTGAACGAAGAGAAGCTGGACGGCCTGTGTGTGGCCAGCGCGATCGGCCACATGATCACCCCGGAGCTGGCGAGAAGCTGGGTGCCGTGGGACAAGCGCATCCCGTTCCACCCGCTTCGCGAGTGGTAGGGGCGTCCCGGTAGCTCCGCGCAAGCCGAAGCACACCCGGGCCGCCGCCCACATGCCAAAGCCGTCGCGGATGACTCCGCGCGAGCCGAAGCGCACCCCCATCCGGCTGGCCCCCGCGACCAGGGGCGTGTCCCGTTCCGGCCCCCGACGGACGGTTCCGGTACTTCGGGAGCGACAGGGTGCGCACCTGCATGTCGCCGCGCTGGGCACCGGACTTCCCGCCGGTGTCCGCACGGCGAACGGCCGGGCCGCTCGGACGACCGGCCCCTGGGCCTCGAAGCCGAACAGCCCGATGTCCCTCGGCCGCACCGCCGGGCCTTGGTGGCGGGCACGTGCCGGCGCAGCGCTACCGGCGCCTGCACCGCGGAGGCGTTCCGCGCACACACCATGACGGCCCGGTGCCGCGCGGGCACCGGGCCGTCCATCTGCCGACCGGATCGCGTCAGGCAGGCTGCTTGACCTTCGACGCCGAGCCGTTGCTTGCGGCCTTGTCGCTCGCGGAGCCGGTGGCCTGCCCGTTCGGGCCGCCGTCGAACTCCGGCATCTCACCGAGCTTCTCGATGGCCTCCTGCAACGCGGCGTGCGTGGCCGACAGCCGCTCGGCGACCGTCTTGCGGAACTCCACCGCGGCCTTCTGCTGCCTGGTGGCGTCCGCCAGCCGGGCCTCGGCGTCGGCGATCATCGCCTCTGCTCGCGCCTTGGCGTCGGCGGTCAGCTCGGCGATCTCCTTGTCCGCGGCGGCCTTCTTGGCAGCGATCTCCTCGGCCGACTGCTGCTGGGCCGCCGCGATCCTCTCGGCGGACTCCTGCTCGGCCTTGGCGCGCCGCTCGGCGGCCTCCGCGTCGAGGCGTTCCCGCTCCGCCTTGGCCTCGGCGGCCAGCTGCTCGGCGACCTCCTCCGCCTTCTTGCGGGTCTTCTCCGCGTAGGCGTCGGCGGCTTCGCGCGTGGCCGCGGCGTCCTGCTCCGCCTTGGCCTTGTGCTCGGCGATCTCCTCCTCGGCGAGCTGCATCATCGACTTGATGCGCTCGGACATCGCCGCCGGACCGGTCGGGTCCTCGGCCAGGCGGGCCAGGGCCGCCTTGGCTTCGTCGAGCTCCTTCTGCGTATAGGCCAGCGACCTGGTGAGCTCGGCGACCGACGCCACGGCCTCGTCACGCTGCTTGGCCGTCTGCGCCAGCTCGCTCATCAGCCGATCGATCTGCTGGTCGACCTCGGCCTTGTTGTATCCGCGATACGCGGTGCCGAACACGGGTTTCTTCGTGGATACGGGGGATGGATCGGGGTTTGGCAATGTTCTACTCCGGTACACACCTGCAACCGTGCCTACCACGACCTCGATCACCAGGGTGAACAGGACTGGAGGCCCCGGTGAAGATGGTTTGCGGTCATGGCAGTGCTGGTCGGACTCTGACTGGCTGCTCCAGCGACGACGAGCATGAGGTCGGCATCACGCAGTTCCGCGCTGACATGCACGCCTCCGGATACACGCCGGGACAGTACACCAAATGGGGTGACATGGAAACCTTGCGCGAGCGATCTGCGTTGCCAGTCATGAAGTGTTCGTCGACCACATGATGACTTCCTGGAGCTCGCCGGGACACTCGCTCGCGGGCAGGTCATTGTCGGGCACTTCTGCCCGGATCGGGCCGATGAGTTCGGCGAGATCGAGAAGACGTACGAGGCGACCTGGTCATCGAGTCAGGGTTTGAGGTGTTCACGAACTGAGCTGGCGCACAAAAAAGGACCCCAGCTCTCCGGGGCGGGAGAGGCCGGGGTCGAGGTTGTGTGCGTCGCCGGTGAACCGGATGCCTTGTCAGAGGTCGAACTCGCCCTTGCGCGCGCCGTCCAGGAAAGCGTCCCACTCCTTCTGCGTGAACCGGAGCACCGGGCCCTGCCGGTCCTTGGAGTCACGCACGTAGACTCTGTCACCTTCGAAGGCGACTTCGACACACGCGCCGTGGGTGTTCGACTTGGTCGACTTCCTCCACCTCAGGCTTTGCTGTTCCATTCTTCCGCTACCTCCCGCATCAGTGCGATCGACTGCTTCCTCGACAGCGCTTCGGCTCGGATCCGGTCCCATCGCTCCTTGGTCTGGTGAATCAGCTCGGCATTGTCGAAGAGCACGCCCTGTACCGCGGAGTCGATGTAGACGTATTCGCGCCCGTTCAGTGTAACCAGGGAGAACGACCCATCGAGGTGTAGGTACGTGTCGCAGCCAAACGGAATGACTTGGATGACGAAGCGCTCGGTAGCGGTGATCAGGTGCTCGAGCTGCTTGGCCATGATCGACGGATCGCCGACGGGGTACCGCAGAGATCGCTCGTCGATCAGGGCCACGTAGGAGGTCCCACGCTCGAGCACTGACTGTCGCTCCATCCGTGCGGCCAGCTTGGCTTCGTCACCGTGCAGCAGCTCGCGGGCATACTCTTCGGTTTGGAGCAGCCCGGGCACGAAGGACAGCTCGAAGCACAGGATGCGCTCGGCTTGCTGCTCGACGTCCAGCCATGACCGCAGCCACTCCGGCGTTGCCTTCTGCGTCATCGCGAACTGCCGGATACGGCTGAGCAACCCGCCCGTCTCGAGCACCGCATCCATCGCCTCAGCGAACTGCTCGCTCGGCAGGCGTTGCCCAGTCTCGACCTTCTCGATCAAGCTGATTGAGAATGCCGACCGCTGGGCCAGCTGCTCCCGGGTCATCTGTGCTTGTTCTCTGGCGCGCCTCAGCTCTCCGGCAAAAAGCTCGATCATACCACCCACACCTTGGGGAGCTTGACTCTCACACTGCTCGCATACAACCGCCGAACGAGCCGTGCGGCTGCTGTCAGTACGTGTCCGGTGTCACAGCGTAGTTGGTTGATCCCAGAATTGCCCCATGACTTGGAACTCCGGCCCTTGCCTGCCGACACCTACGGGGGCGCAGATCGTCGTCACTGACGCCTATCCGGAGCACGCGATCTACATCAGTGACGACGAGGTGCGGGCGGACGAGGCCGACATCGAGCGGGGTGGAGAGCGTGAGACGACAAATCGTGCTGGACGAGAGAGCGGGGTATCCCTACGTGGCGAAGGGCCTGTTCGAGCCGAACATCTCGGTGCCCCACGACGGGCAGCTGTTCTACGACGTCTCTCTGACCAACCCTGGGCTGGTGTCGACGCTTGTAGCGCTCGAGGGACATCTGAAGACAGGCCCGCTCCCGCCGCCCCAGGTGTTACACCGCTACGGCCGGTACCTGACCAAGCTCGGCGCCGCGGTCATCGACTACGTCGACCGACAGGCCATGACGATCATTGACCCAGACGACACCGCCTGACACCTAAGCAGGAAGCCCCCGGCCTCTCCACGGAGGAGAGAACCGGGGGCTGACTTCGACGCGTAGTTCGGGGGACGCTGGCCATGAGCATCGCTTGGGATGTGCCCGTACTCGTCACCGGACTGGGTGCGGTCATCGGTGTGCAGCAGAGACGTATCTGCAACCTGCGCGAACGCTTGGGCCATGCTCGCGAGCAGCTGGCTGACAAAAGCCAACAGCTCGAAGCCTTGCTGCTCTACGCCAATGTCGTGTCAGGCAATCGTCGGCCACCATAATGAGTCACCGGGCTCGAGCTCATACCTCCAAACGGAGTAATCTTGCGGACCGTGTCTCCGCACCGCCCGTAGTGGCCGCCGGGTACGCCATCCGACCGGGTGTCACCCGTGGTCGCGGCCATGGATCCGCCTTCGCTCAGCTACCGTCACAGCGTCGGGGAGCGCATGCCGGGCGTCGGGCACGGGCAGGACGGCAAGCAACCGGAGGGGGCGGCGATGGTCGACTGGAACACCATCGTCGCCGACGTGTCCGACCGCTGGCCGCTGTACGTCTCGATCCCGTTCATCGCGGCGCTGATCGGCTACGTCACCAAGCGGGTGGCCATCGAGATGATGTTCCGGCCGCTGGAGTTCGTCGGGATCCCGCCGCTGCTCGGCTGGCAGGGCGTGCTGCCGGCCAACGCCGAGCGGATGGCGAGCATCGCCACCGACACCCTCACCCGCAACCTGGTCGATCCCAAGGAGATCTTCTCCCGGCTGGATCCCGAGCAGATCGCCAAGGAAGTCGAACAACCGCTGTTGCAGGCGGTCGACGAGATCACCCGCGAGGTGATGGAGGAGTACCAGCCCCAGTTGTGGGAGCGGCTGCCCCCGGCGGTGCGCGAACTGCTGCTCTCCCGCGTGCGCGCGCAGGCGCCCCGGGCGATCGCCTCGATCATGAAGCAGTTCGCCGACAACATCGAGGACGTCTTCGACCTCAAGCACATGGTCGTGACGAACCTGGTGCGGGACAAGGAGCTGCTGGTCCGGCTGATCCGGGACATCTCCCGGCCGGAGATGCGGTTCATCGCCCGGTCCGGCATCTTCTTCGGGTTCGGGCTGGGCATCGTGCAGCTGGCGGTGTGGACGCTGACCCACGAACCGCTGGTGATGCCGCTGTTCGGCTTCTTCATCGGATGGATCACCGACTGGCTGGCGCTGAAGATGGTGTTCCTGCCCAGGGAGCCGAGGAAGTTCTTCGGGGTGTTCACCTGGCAGGGCGTATTCCAGAAGCGCCGCGACCAGGTGGCCGCCGACTACGGCGACATGATCGCCAAGGAGATCATCACCATCCCCAACATCGTCGAGGCGGTGCTCACCGGACCGAAGTCGGACCGGCTGTTCCAGATCGTCCAGCGGGAAGTGCAACGGACCATCGACGAGCAGGCCGGGGTGATCAAGCCGTTCGTGGTCGCCGCGGTCGGGTCGACCCGGTTCCAGCAGATGAAGGCGTCGGTGGCGGAGAAGACCGTGCAGCGGGTGCCCCAGACGGTCCGCCACGCCGAGGACTACGCCACCGGGGCGCTGGACGTGCGCAACACGGTCGTGGAGCGGATGCGGCAGCTGAACCGGCTGGAGTTCGAGCAGCTGCTGCGCCCGGCGTTCCGGCAGGACGAGTGGAAGCTGATCGCCGTCGGCGCGGTCATCGGCGGCATCGTCGGCGAGATGCAAGTGCTGCTGATGCTGCACTGACGCGTCCTGCGGCCGCACGCTGCACTCCGGTGGTCCCGCGGCCACGCCACCCGACCAAGCCGCACGCTGACCGACCCGGTCCGGCGTCCGCGAACCGCGGCCGTCATCGGCTAGGGTTCAGCCGTGCACTGGGCGGTCCTGCTGAGCATCCCGCTGACGGCGGCCGCGGTGGGCCTGGCCACCCGGGCACTGATCGTGGTGCTGCTGTTCAAGCCACGAAAGTTCCTCGGGGTGGGACCGCTGGGCTGGTACGGCGCCGTCCCCCGGTCCGCGGGCAAACTCGCCGCCGTCAACGCCGACCTGCTCACCGGCCGGATGCTGACCACGCAGCAACTGTTCGCCGACGTCGACCCGCAGCGGTTGTTCGCCGAGGTCGAGCAGCCGCTGCTGCGCACCATCGACACGGTGGCGCACGAGACGCTGGCCAAGCACCACCCGACGGTGTGGGAAGCCCTGCCGCTGTTCGTGCAGGACATGGTCGTCAAGCGGCTGCAGGCGGCGGCGCCGTGGATCGTGCGCGAGCTCGTCGACCGGCTCCGCGGGCACGCCGACTGGGTCGTCGACATCCGCGACATCGTGCTGCGACGGCTGTCGGACCCGAACCGGATGAGCAGGCTGATCCGCGCGATGACCATCGCCGACCTGCGCCGCAGCTCGGTGGTCGCACTCGGGGCCGGTCTGCTCGCCGGGGTCGTCGAGGCCGCTGTGCTGGCCGTGGTGCCCTGGAAATTGCTGCTTCCGGTGTTCGGGGCCGCGGTCGCGGTTTCGGCGTGCTGGGTGGCCGCTGAGTGGATCTTCCGGCCGCGCCGGCCGCACACCGTCGGCCGCCTTCTCCTGCGGGGGCCGTTTCATCGCCGTCGCGCCGCCATCACCAAGATCTACGCCGGGCTCGTCGCGGAGGAGGTGCTGACCCCGGCGGTGCTGCTGGACGCCCTGGCCAACGGCGTCGAACGCAGGCAGGCCCGCGCCGTGCTCGAGGACATCGTCGACGAGCTGGTCGACGAGCAGGTGCGGGCGCTGCGCACCCTGGTCTCGGCCACCATCGGCACGGATCAGCTGCCTGCCATGAAGCGCACCGCGGCCGCGCGGGCGCTGGAGAACCTGCCCTACACCGCGCGCCCGGCGCACCGGTACCTCGGCGAGGCCATGGCCGTGCAGCGGAGGGTGTCCTACGGGCTGGCCGAACTGACCGACGCCGAATTCGAGCTGCTCGCCCGCCCGGCGCTGCAGTCGGCGCGGTGGGCGCTGACGGTGATCGTCGCGGTGGCGGGCGCGGCCGTCGGGGCCATCCAGATGATGCTTCCCCTCACCTGATGGCACCGTTCGGGCTACCCGGTGCGGCCTCGCCCGGTACGGTGATGGCCGTGGTGACGGACTCGTCTCGGCTCCCTCCGGTCCATGAGGCGTGGCTGCCACGAGAGCACGCGCTGCACCGCCCTCGGCACGGCGGCCGCCAGCTGGTCGCGCTGATATCCGCGGTGGTCTTCTTCCTCACCCCCACCGCGCTGTGGGTGTTCGGCATGCGACCCGCCGAGATCGAGAACCGCAAGCTGACCGAGTTCCCCAGCATCAGCGACGGCTGGGGCATGTTCACCAAGCTGCCGCAGTGGGCGATCGACCAGCTCGTCTTCCGGGGCGCGGCGATCGACGCGGCGGACGGCATCAGCCGCGGCATCTTCGGCGAACCACCCCCGTTCGGCACCGAGCAACACCAGACCGGTCCGCTGCCCGGCACCACGCCGTCGGGGCCGCAGAACGACGAGTCCCCCGAGGTCGCGGCCGGCTTCCGCCGGGTGATCGAGGGCGACGACGGCTGGCTGTACCTGGGCGACGACGTGCGCGGCAAGTGCCATCCGCGCAAGCCGCTCGGCCGCACCATCGCGGCGCTGAACAAGCTGCGCAAGGCGGTGGAGGACTCCGGGCGGAGGTTCGTGCTGATCGTCGCGCCGGACAAGACGACGATGGTGCCCGAGCACCTGCCGGAGCGCTACGCGGGCAAGGAGTGCGCCGAGAGGTTCACCCGCACGCTGTGGCCCAAGCTGATCGACGAGGCCAAGGCCGTCGACATACGCCCGTTGCTGGAGAAAGCCGAGCAGAACGTCGGCCGTCCGGTCTACTACCCCAACGACACCCACTGGACCGACGAAGGCTCGGTGGCGATGACCATGACGCTGGTGGAGAACCTGCAGCCGGGCTTGACGCAGAACTGGCAGGTGGTGCCGGGTGGCATGTACTCGTCGTCGGCCGACCTGCCGAAGATGATCGGCCGGTCCGGGACGAAGACCTCCGTCCGCTACGCGGTGATGCCGGACGGGCAGACCAACCGCACCACCCTGCTCGCGCTGGACATCGACCGCCCGGTGCGCAGGCAGCTCCCGCCGGTGCCCGGGTCGATCTCCGAGCCGACGCTGGTGTTCGGCGACTCGTTCACCAAGGCGGCCTCCGGCTACCTCACCGCGGGTTTCTCCGACGTGACGATGCTCAGCTACTCGACGGCGAACGACGACCTGGACGCGACCATCGAGGCGTTCGTGCGGTCGGAGATCGTCGTGGTGGAGATCGTGGAGCGGGCGCTCGCGGCGGGAACCGCCGGGTTCCTCTACGACGGCTTCATCGACCGGCTGGCACCGAAACTGGCTGAGCAACCCGTCCGCTGACCCGGCCGCGGGCCGCCGCAATCGCCCGGCACACCAGGTAGATCACGAACGACAGGGTCGTGACGAACGCGCTGATCGGCGCCCCCGGCGCGAGCGACAGGACGATGCCGCCGAGCACGGCCACCTCGGCGAACACCACCGACAGCACGGTGGCCAGCAGCGGGCTCGACGTCACGCGACAGGCAGCGGCGGCAGGCGTCACCAGCAGCGCCAGCACCAGCAGCACCCCGACGGTCTGCACCCCCAGCGCCGTCGTGATACCGATCAGGACGGCGAACAGCGGCGTCAGCACGCGCACCGGAACTCCGCGCGCCGCCGCCACCACCGGGTCGACGGAAGCGAACAGCAACGGGCGGTAGATCACCGCAAGCACGCCGAGGACGAGCACCGCAGAGCAGGCATACACCGCCAGGTTGGTCGAATCCACCGTGATGACCTGGCCGAACAGCAAGCCGAGCTTGCTGGACGCCCGCCCCTCGTAGAACCACAGCAGCAGCACGCCCAGGCCGAGGCCGAACGACAGCACCACGCCGATGACCGAATCGCGCTCGTCGGCCTTGGTGCCCAGCAGGCCGAGCGCCAGCGCAGCGATCACGGCGCCGGCCACCGCGCCGTACTCGACGCCGACGCCGAGCAGCAGCGCCGCGGCCGCGCCGGTGAACCCCAGCTCGGCCGTACCGTGCACCGCGAACGCCATCTGGCGCCGCACGATCAGCGGGCCGATCACGCCCGCCACCACACCGAGAATCGCCGCTGCCAGCAGTGCCGACTGCACGAACGGCAGTGCAAGCAAGTCGAGGGTCAGCCCGACGTCACCGAACTTGTCCATCAGCCCGCCACCCGTTGCTGCACGTGATGCGGCTCGTCCTCGCACACCGCGCTGTGCGCGCCCGCCACATGAAGCTGGCCGTCCAGCTCGACCACCCGCACCGGCGCCCGGTACAGCTCCGACAGCACCGCCGAGGTCATCACCTCGCGCGGGGGACCGACCCGGAACCGCCCGTCCACCAGATAGAGCACCTTGTCCACGTACGACAGGATCGGGTTGATCTCGTGCGTGACGAACAGCACGGTGGTGCCGGCTTCCCGCCGCCTGCGGTCGATCAGCTCGCTGATCGCCTGCTGCTGGGCCACGTCCAGCGACAGCAGCGGCTCGTCACACAGCAGCACCGCGGGCTCCCCCACCAGCGCCTGCGCCACCCGCAGGCGCTGCTGCTCGCCCCCTGACAGCTGGTTGAACGGCTTGCCGGCGAACTGCTCCGCACCGACCGCCGCCACCGCCTCGGCCACCCGCTGCCGCCGTCGGCGCATGCCGCGCAGGCCGAGGCCCCAGCGCTGGCCGTCCAGCCCCAGGCCGACCAGGTCGACCCCGCGTATTCCGGTCGCCGCCCCGGTTTCCACCGCCCCCTGCTGGGGCACGTAGCCGACCGCATCCGGGCCACCGGCGACCTCGGCCGCGCCCGTGGACAGCCGCAGCCGCCCCAGCAGCACCTTGAGCAGGCTGGACTTGCCCGACCCGTTGGGCCCGAGCACCGCGACGAACTCCCCCGGCTGCACCGACATGGTCAGCCCGGACCACAGGGTGCGCCCGGGAAAACTCAGGCCCGCGTCCACGAGCCGTACCGCTGGTCGTGTCGTCATGGTCTGGCCACCGCCGTCTTGAGTTCCTCGATCTCCGCTGCCAGCCAGCGCAGGTAGTCGCTCTCTCCCTCCGGCAGCGTCTCACTGATCTCGACCACCGGCGTGCCCGACCGCTCGGCCGTCGCCACCAGCTGCTGGGTCACCTCGGTCTCGGTCTGCGGGTTGTGCACCACGGCGGTCACTTCGCCGCGCTCCACCAGGCGGGTCACTTCGGCCTGGGCCGCCACCGGCACGTCGGAATCGCCCTCGATCGCACTGCTGAACGCCTTCGGCGTGACGTCGTGCAGCCCGGCGGCGTCCAGCAGGTAGAACGCCACGGGCTCGGTTGCGATCACCCGCTGCCCCGCCGCGGCTTTGCGCAGCGCGGTCAGCTCCTGGCGCAGCTTGGCCAGGCCTTGCGCGAACTTCTTACCGTTGGCCTCGAACTCCGCCTTCCGCTCGGGCGCCAGCGCGCCGAGGTGTGCGACCACCTCGTCAGCGACCGCTTCGACCGTGTCCAGGTCGAACCAGACGTGCTCGTTCACCGCGCCGTGCTCGTGCGCGTGTCCGTCGTGGTCCTCGGCATGGTCGTCGCCGTGGTCGTGGTCGTGCTCCTCCTCGGAGCCGCGGCCGGACACGGCGAACGCGTCGATGACCGGGACATCGGGCGCCTGCTCGGCCAGCTTCTCGGCGAACGCGTCGTAACCGCCGCCGTTGATCACCACCAGGTCGGCCTTGGTGAACGTCAGGGCGTCCTCCGCGGTCGACTCGTAGGAGTGCGGATCGGCGACCGGGTCGTCGATCACTGCCGAGACAGTGACCGAATCACCGGCGACCGCACGCACGACGCCGGCCCATGCACTGGTGGAGGTGGCGACCGAGAGCTTGCCGTCGGCATCTCCGGCCGCGCTGCCTCCGCACCCCGCGGCGACCACGGCGACGGCGCTGGCCACGACGGTCGGCACAAGGCGGCGCAGGCTCATCCGGTTCTCCGTTCGTGATCACTAGTAGAAAATGGAATCCGTTATCAATAGCGTACCGCAAACGAGTGACACGGTCCGGCCGTAGACGGGTCTTCGGCCTGGCGCAACAGCGCCACTGGCGAGCGGAGTGTCGTGGCCGCACACGGACAGTGTGCGGACGGCGCGGGCGCGGCGAGCACGGCCCAGGTGGTGACGCACAGCCGTCGCCTCGGCCGGGCTGTGCGACGTTCCGTGATCATTTCCCGGCTCGGGTTCCCGCCGAGGCTACTGAACCGTTAACGTTCCGAACATGGGTCGTCCGATGCGCACCCGGCGGCAGGCCACACTGGCCTCGCTTGCCGCCGAACTCGGCGTGTCCAGGACAACGGTGTCCAACGCCTACAACCGCCCGGACCAGTTGTCCCCGGAGCTGCGGCGCCGCGTCCTGGAAACCGCACGGAAACTGGGCTACCCGGGGCCCGACCCGGTGGCCCGCTCGCTCCGCACGCGTAAGGCCGGGGCGGTCGGCCTGCTGCTCACCGAGGCGCTGTCGTACGCCTTCCGCGACCCGGCGGCGCTCGGGGTGCTGGAAGGGCTCGCGCTGGCGTGCGAGGACGCCGGGGTCGGCGTGCAGCTGGTGCCCGCCAGCCCCGGAAAGGACAACATCGACGCGGTGCACCGGGCGGGGGTGGACGGTTTCGTCGTCTACTCGGTGCCGGACGACGATCCGCACTTGGAAGCGGTGCTGCAACGCCCCGTCCCGACGGTGATCATCGACCAGCCGGTGGTGGCGGACGTGGACCGGGTGGGTCCGGACGACAAGGCGGCGATGGCCTCGCTGGCCGACCACCTCATCGAACTCGGCCACCGGGACATCGGCGTGCTGTGCATGCGGCTGTCCCGGGAGCGCCGCAACGGCTTCGTGTCCCGGGAACGGCAGGAGAAGGCGAGCTACCACGTGCAGCGCGCCCGGCTGGCCGCGCTCGCCGAGGCGTTCGAGGCGGTCGGTGTGGACTGGTCCACGGTGCCGGTCGTGGAGCGCTTCGAGCACACCATCGAAGACGGCGCTTCGGCCGCCCGCCAGCTGCTCGACGCGCACCCGCACGTCACCGCGCTGGTGTGCACGTCGGACATCCTGGCGCTGGGCGCGTTGAAGGAGGCACAGCGACGCCGGTTGCAGGTGCCCGCGGACCTGACCATCACCGGTTTCGACGGGGTGCCGGAGGGCGAGCGGGCGGATCTGACCACGGTGCGCCAGCCGGTACGGGAGAAGGGCCGGTGTGCGGGCAAGCTGCTGCTGGACCCCAACCGGCGGGTGGGCTCGGCCGCGGTCACCCCCGAGGTGATCACGCTGGAGACCGAGTTGCGCATCGGCCGGACGTCCGCTCCCCCACGCACGGCGGAGCAGCGCTGGTTCGGTCCATGATCGTCTGAGTGATGTTTCTCCCGCCCGCTTGTCGCGGGCACGCCGGGCACGCTCCAATGACCGAAACCGTTGTCGGAGGTGCGCGGTGAGCAACATCGATCTCCTGCTGAAGCGCCATGTGGACGGTGTCGACCACGGCGCACCCACCATCCGGACGCCGGTGCCCAGCCTCGGCATCGCCGTGCTGACCTGCATGGACGCCCGGATCAAGGTCTTCGACGTGTTCGGCCTGCGGCACGGCGAGGCGCACATCCTGCGCAACGCGGGCGGCGTGGCCACCGACGACGCCATCCGGTCGCTGACGATCAGCCAGCGCAAGCTGCAGACCCGGGAGATCATCGTCATGCAGCACACCCAGTGCGGCCTGTCGATGATCACCGAGGACTCGTTCAAGGACGAGGTGGAACAGGCCACCGGGATCCGGCCGCCGTGGGCGATCGAGTCGTTCCGGGACGTCACCGAGAGCGTCCGACAGACCCTTCGGCGCATCCGGCAGAGCCCGTTCATCCCCTACACCGACAACGTCCGCGGCTTCGTCTACGACGTGAACACCGCCGCCATCACCGAGGTGGAAGCCTGAGCGCTACCGTCTCAGCGTGGACCCCGAGCTGCTGCTGGACTGGTTCGACGCGAACGCCCGCGAGCTGCCCTGGCGCGAGCGGGAGCCGGTGGCGAACCGTGGCTGGCGGGTGCTGGTCAGCGAGATCATGCTGCAGCAGACGCCGGTCAACCGGGTGCTGCCGGTGTACGAGGAGTGGATCCGCCGGTGGCCGAAGCCGTCGGCTCTGGCCGGCGCCAGTCAGGGCGAGGTACTGCGAGCCTGGGGCAAGCTCGGGTACCCGCGGCGCGCGTTGCGACTGCATCAGACGGCGACGGTGATCGCCACCGAGCACGGCGACGTCGTCCCCGCGGATGTCGAGACGCTGCTGCGCCTGCCGGGCATCGGCGATTACACGGCTCGCGCGGTCGCAGCCTTCGCCTACGACAAGCGGGCTCCCGTGGTCGACACCAACGTGCGCAGGGTCGTGGCTCGGGCAGTGCACGGCGCCGGGGATGCCGGACCGGCCTCGATGACCCGTGACATGGCCGACGTGGAGCAGCTGCTGCCGGACGACGAAGCGCGCGCAGCGCGGCTGTCGGCGGCGTTGATGGAGCTGGGCGCGCTGGTGTGCGTCGCGCGCACTCCGCGGTGCTCCCGCTGTCCGCTGGTGCAGACCTGCGCCTGGCAGCGCGCCGGATGTCCCGCCTACACCGGTCAGCCTGCCCGGCCGGTCCAACGCTATGCCGGGACCGACCGCCACGTGCGCGGGCTGCTGCTGGACGTGCTGCGGGGATCGCCGGAGCCGGTGGACAAGACACAGCTCGATGCGGCATGGCCGATCGACGGGCAGCGCGACCGGTGTCTGCACTCGCTGCTGGAGGACGGCCTGGTGGAGCAGATCGCCGACGGGCGCTTCGCGCTTCCCGGCGAGCACTCAACTGTGAACGGTAACTAGTTCGCAAGATGCGCATACCGTTCGTCAATGATTGTCGGCGTCCCTGGCGCGGAGTTACCTTCGGTGCACTTCCGCTCACCGACCGATGACATCCTGGTGAGCCGCCCTGCGCGCGAGAGGGGAACCACCGATGGCCGATGTCGAATTCCACCGAAGGACGCTGCTGAAAGGTGGACTGGCGGCCACCGTGATCGGCGGCATCACGGCTCCGGGGGCACTGGCGGGCACCGCCGGAAGTCCGGGCAGCCGCGGCCGCACGGTCGAGGCCCCGGAGATCTTCGGCACGGCCGACTGGGGAGCACGACCGCCGAACGGCCAGATCGTCGTGCTGGACCACGCACCCACCTACATCGTCGTCCACCACACCGTCGAACCGGGCAACAGCGACGATTTCAGCAAGGAGCGCGCGTTCGCCATTTCCCGCGCGATCCAGAACCACCACATGGACAACAACGGCTGGATCGACTCCGGCCAGCAGTTCACCAACTCCCGCGGCGGTTACATCACCGAGGGACGGCATCGCAGCCTGGAGGTGCTGCGCGGCGGCACCCAGCACGTCCAAGGCGCGAACGTGGCCAACCACAACAGCGAGGTCATCGGCATCGAGAACGAAGGCAACTACGTCTCCGCCGACGTGCCGCAGGCACTGTGGGACTCGCTGGTGCAGCTGGTCGCCTACATCGCCTCCCAGTACGGCATTCCGGTGGAGCACATCATGGGCCACCGGGACTTCAACTCCACCCAATGTCCCGGCGACGTGCTGTACGCCCGGATCCCCGAGCTGCGCGAGGCGGTCGCCGAGGTCCTCGGCGCCCCGGCACCCACCCACCGGCCGCAGTGGCCGCTGCTTCGGGTCGGCGACCGGGGCGAGGCCGTGCGGACCGCTCAGCGACTGTTGCGCAGGCAAGGGGTGCAGGTCCCGGTCGACGGCTACTACGGGCCGCGCACCGCGGAGGCGGTGGCCGCGTTCGCCGCCGAGCGCGGGGTGCCGCAGCACACGTGCATCGCGGCGGCACGGGCCGGCGAACACGGGCTGCTGGGTGCCGACATTTGGCCGCTGCTGATCACCGGCGAGTACTCGACCGCCGAGTGGAAGGCCATGCTGCAGGGGTGATCGCAGTCGTTCGGGCCATACCGGCACGGTGATGCGGGCAAAAATCCGGGCCATGCCAGCACGGTGACGCGGGCAAGAATCCATGCCATGCCAGCACGGTGACGCGGCAAGATGGAAGACGTTCACCGTGATCACCGTGCAGCACCTGGCGAGCAGATGACTGACCTCACCCCAGCAGTCGGCACCGACGGCATGGTCGACTGGATCCAGCAGGCGCTGGTCGAGAAATACGACGTCAGGTCGTTGGTTCCTGAGGTCTTCGAAGACTATGCGCGCCTCTTCCATCCGGCGATGGACATCGAGGGACGGCCCGTCTCGTGGTCAGCGGTCGCACAGTGGAGCGGCCGGGTCATGCACGCGCGCGCCCAGTGGGCCGCCATCGCCAACCCGGTCGATCCGGAGCTTCCGCCGCCGTTCACCGAAGAACCGGAAACCGGATCGATCACCCGGCCGATGGCGAGCAGGCTGGCGAAGCTCCTGAAGCCGTTCACCACGAACCCCGGCCGGTGCTGGTTCGCGGTGTGGGACGGGGGCGACTTCCGCCCCGAGTGGTCTCGCGGAGCACGGTTCACGCTACCTCTGGACCGTGAACTGATCCTGCTCACTGGGAGCCTGGACGCTGTCACGACGTCCATGCGGGACGACACGCACGACGGTCACTATCAGTCACCGTACGCGTGGTGGCCCGATTGCCGCTCGTGGTGTGTCGCCACCGACATCGACCTGGCGGTGACGCACGTCGGCGGCAGCCGCGCATGCATCGACGCGATCCTGGCGGACTCGGAGCTGGAAGCCTTTCGTGTCCCGAGCACATCGCCGGTCACCTACGACTCGGACGACAAGAACCCGCTGCCGTCGGGTGACGACGCGGTCGTCTCGGCAGGCTCGAGCTGGAAGGACCGGTGGCGGAAGCTTCGAGGCCGCTGACCGCGCCGTGACCGTGGTCAGAGCGGGAAGAGCAGGCAGGTGGCGATCGCGTGCGCGACCACCTTGCCGCGGCCGTCCACGATCCGGGCTTCGGCTGTCGCGGTGCGGCGGCCCATGGTCACCACCTCGCCACGGCACCGCAGAACTCCACTGTCGAGGTTCGCAGGCCGGGTGAACTTGATGGTCAGGTCCAGCGACGTGTAGCCGGTCCCGGCGGGCAGTTTGCTGTGCACCGCGCAGCCGAGGGCCGAATCGGCGAGGCCGGCGAGCATGCCACCGTGCACCGAGCCGATCGGGTTGTAGTGCCATTCGGCCGGCTGCATCCGGAACTCGGCCCAGCCGTCGCCGACCGCCACCGGAAGAATCTCCGTGGTGACGCCTGCCGGGACCATGGGCAGCTCACCGCTGCCGATCTGGTTGAGGAATTCCAGGCCGCTGAGTTGACGAGCCGGGTCGGCGAAGACCTTCGGATCCTCCCAGCTGTAGGTGCGCGTCCGGTTCATCGATGCCTCCTCGGTTGCCGGTGAGCGGGCGTCCACGCCGCCGGCGCGCACGGGGGCGTCGGCGGCCGTGGCAGCGCCGTAGTGCCGCTCCAGGTGGGCGATGTGCTTTTCCAGGCCGTTCCGAAGCAGGTCGGCCCAGGAGAAGCCGGCCATGTCAGATCCGCTCGATGATCGTGGCGTTGGCCATCCCGCCGCCTTCGCACATGACCTGCAGCCCGTAGCGGCCGCCGGTGTGCTCCAGGGCGTTGACCAGCGTCGTCATCAGTCGGGCGCCGGATGCACCGAGCGGATGACCGATCGCGATGGCACCGCCGTCGACGTTGACCTTGGCCAGGTCGGCACCGGTCTCCCGCTGCCAAGCGAGCACGACCGAGGCGAAGGCCTCATTGACCTCGAACACGTCGATGTCGTCGAGCCGCAGGCCGGCCTTGGCCAGCACCTTGTGCGTGGCCGGGATGATCCCGGTCAGCATGAACACGGGATCGTCGCCGGTGACCGCGAACGCGTGCACCCGCGCGCGGGGTTTCAGGCCGAACCGCCGTACCGCGTCCTCACTGGCCACCAGCACCGCAGCGGAACCATCATTGACCGGCGAGCTGTTGCCCGCGGTGACCCGCCACTCGAGATCGGGATACCGCTCGACCCAGTGATCCGCCTTGAACGACGGCTTGAGCCCGGCCAGCACGTCCACGGAGGTGTCGGGCCGGATGCTCTCGTCGATCACCAGGTCGGTGATCCGCACGACCTGGCTGTCGAAGAGCCCGTCTTTCCACGCCTTCGCCGCGCGCTGGTGCGACTCGGCGGCGAACTCGTCGTTCGGTGCGCGACAGGTTCCAGCGCTGGGCTATCAGCTCGGCGCTGACGCCCTGCGGGACGAGGCCGTCCGGGTAGCGGTCGCCGACGCGGCTGCCGACGAAATTCTTGCCTTGGGACTGCGAGCCGATCGGGATGCGGCTCATCGACTCGACCCCGGAAGCGATGACCACGTCGTACGCCCCGGCGAGCACTCCCTGCGCGGCGAAGTGCAGTGCCTGCTGGGACGAGCCGCACTGACGGTCCACGGTCACCCCGGGGACGGATTCGGGGAACCCCGCGCCGAGCAGCGCCCAGCGCGCGGTGTTGCCGGACTGCTCGCCGATCTGGCCGACCGCACCACTGATGACGTCGTCGACGTGGGCCGGGTCGATACCGACGCGCTCGACGAGCGCGGCCAGCGTGCGAGCGTGCAGGTCGACCGGGTGGATGCCGGTGTACGCGCCGCCCGGCTTGCCCTTGGCAATCGGAGTGCGGACGGCGTCGATCAGGTAAGCGGTGCTCATGGGCGGGTCCTTTCGCAGCGGGAAGCCTTCTGGCTATGGAAAACCATAGTTAGAAGCTACACCTCTGACTTTGGAAAAGTAAAGCTAGAGGTAGGATGAGGACATGAGCGAGGACAGTGCGCAGGCTCCGTCGGAAGGTGTTCTGCAGCGGCTGGGCGAGTTCGCGGCGCGGGACAGGTGGCCGGCCAAGGGGTGGTGCCGCATCGAGCGAGCGCTGGAGGTGATCGGCACCCGGTCGGCGATGCTGGTGCTGCGCGAGCTGTTCTACGGCGGTACGCGCTTCGACGAGTTCACGCGGCGCACCGGCCTGAGCGAAGCCGTGGTCGCGGGGCGGCTCAAACAGCTCCACGCCGACGGCATCGTCGAGCGCCGCCCGTATCGGGAAGCAGGCAAACGTACTCGCGACGAGTACGTCCTGACCGAGCGCGGCCGTCAGCTGTTCCCGATCCTCGTCGCACTGATGCAGTGGGGCGAGACGCTACGCGACGACCACCGCACCGGAGTGGAATTGATCCACCGCGACTGCGAAGCGCCGCTCACCGTCCAGGTGCGGTGCACGGACGGCCACCGGGTGCCGCTCGAGCAAGGAGCGGTCCGGATCAAGGACGAGGACTACGTCAAATCGGCACTGGGCCGGAAGTAGGCGGAGCGGCGACCTCAGCCCCGAGACGGCGATCAGATCTGGTCGCCGATGCCCGGCGCCCATCGGCTGTCAAGCCCGCTCAAGCACCCCATCAGCTGTCAGGCCTCATCACTCGCACCCGGCGCCTCATCGGCCGTTCAAGCCTGGCCACCCGCACCCGGCGCCCCATCGGCGCCGCCGTCCTCCGGCGGGTTGCCCGGAGTCACACTCAACCCGCGCAGCAACAGGCTCGCACCCCTGTCCCGGAGATCCGCATGATCAGGGTGGCTGACCGGGTTCAACCCGTGTTCGCGCAGGACGCGGCGAACGTCGTCGATCAGCCGCTGCGGGTCGTAGTACTGGCCGTTGGGATCCCAGTGCACGGTGGCGGGCTCACCGTCCTTCGGCCGCCAGCGAAGGCCGGTGATGCGCTCGTACGCCTCGATGTAGCGATCCCGGGTGGCCTTGACGATCTCGTCGGGAATCTCCGGCCCAGGTGGCGTCTTGTCCCACCCGGTGGACAGCGACCAGTCCCGCACGAACTGCTTGTCGAACGCCTTTTGCGGACGGCCAGGTTCCCACTCCGTGACGCGCCAGAACCGCGACGAGTCGGAGGTCAGCACCTCGTCCCCGAGCGTCAGAACGTCACCGTCCCACCCGAACTCCAGCTTGGTGTCCGCGATGATGATCCCCCGCTCCAGCGCCTTCTCGGCCCCTGCGGTGTAGATCTGCAACGTCAGGTCGCGCAGCCGCTCGGCGACCTCCCGGCCTTCCTGGGCCACCACGTCGTCGAACGTGATGAACTCGTCGTGGCCGGTGTCGGATTCCTTGGTGGTCGGCGTGAAGATGGGCTCGGGAAGCTTGTCCCCCTCCCGCAACCCCGGCGGCAGCGGAACGCCCGAAATCGAGCCGTGCTGCTGGTACTCCCGCCATCCGAGCCCGGCCAGATATCCGCGGGCGATGCACTCCACCTTGATCATGCGCAGCGGCTTGCAGCGGATCGCGCGCCCGGCGAATTCCTCCGGCACGTCGGTGGTCGAGATGACGTGGTTCGGCACGATGTCGGCCAGCTGCTCGAACCACCACGCCGACAGCTGGGTCAGCAGCGCACCCTTGTCCGGGATCAGCGTGGGCAGGGACACGTCGTAGACGGACACCCGGTCCGAAGCGACGATCAGCAGATCGTCGCCGTCCTGGTAGATGTCCCGCACCTTGCCGGCGTGGATGTGCTTCATTGACCGTCCTTTGCTGCGCTCGACTCGACGAAGACCCACTGGTCCGCGAGTGCGGTCGACTCGCCGTATTCGATCACTCCGCCGAGGGCGTCGACGAACCGATCCCGGCTGACGAGCACCGGCGAGCCCGGCGCGACACCCAGCTGTTCCGCCGCCGCACTGTCTGCCGAACTGGCCGCCAGCTGCGTGTACACCTTCGCGAGTTCGCGTCCCGTCTGCTGAGCAACGTAGGCGAACGTGCCCTGAGGGATGCGTTCGGCCTCGAGCAGTCGTGGCGCATGTGGGGCCAGCGCGCCGTCGAACCACGACACCGACGTGGCCACCGGCACGTCGCCGGGGCGGTAGGTGGTTCTGGCCCGGCGGATCACGATGGCGCCTTCCGCTGTCCCGAGCGCATCGGCCACCCGCTCCGGCGCGGGAACCAGCTCGACGCTCCGGATACGGGCGTAGTGGCCGTCCGGGTAGATCTTGCCGGTGCGCACGACGGTCAGGCTCCGGTCAGCCGCATGCGGGTGCATGCCCTTGGTGTCCACGACCGTGCCGACCCCAGGCACGGCCCGAACCAGACCGTCCGCCCGCAGCGCGGAGTGCACCTTGTTGGCCGTGGCGAGCGCGACACCCCATTCGCGCATGATCTGCCGAGCGGACGGCACGCGGTCCCCGTCCTTCAGTTCACCGGAGACGATCTTCTCCCGGATCGCCCCGGCGATCTGCAGGTACGGCGGCGCTGCGCGCTCGTCGTTCGTCATCATGTACTCCTCGTCAGCCGCATGCGTTCTAGCACACCGGCTGACTTGCAGGCAATTCTCACCGCTTGCAGGCATACGTGTACTAGGTCACACCGTGCTATCGTTCTAGAACGGTAACCGTCGGCGACCTGTGCGGCTCAGGCATCGTTCGCGCCAACCGCCCCGTTCGCCGGCGAGAGGGGGAGGCAGATGAATGCGGTGTGGGTGACGGCCACCCATGGCGGGGTCGATCACGCCGTTTCGACAGTCGAACTTGCGGCGGCCCTGCAACGCGGGGACGGACGGCTCACCGGTGTCTGTGGCTGCTCATTCACGGCCGCGTCCATGGCCGCCGGTCCGGACACGTCGTGTTCCGCTTGTGCTCGCGCCGTGCGCACCGAGCACGGCCACGCCCGACAGCCCACCGACCCTGGCCGTTCACGCATGTCCGTCATCGGGTACGTGTTGTCTTCGCTGTCGGCGACTCCTTCCGCCAGCTCGCCGAAACGGTCCGTGTGCGCAGAGGGCACGGCGCGCGGCGCCATCAGGTGGATCACCGAACTCAGGGCGACCGCCCCGGCGCCTCGGCGCCACATCGTCCGACTGGAGCCGACACCGTAGCCGGCCCCCAGGTCACCATCCGCACTTCCGGCAGGCCATCGCGAACCGGCGGCGCACAGGCGGCACAACTGATGAGCCGCAGACGGCACCTGGTTCGCGTCTTCTGCCGGCTAGTCGGCAAGGTCGGCAAGGAACGCCTCCAGGGCCTCGCGGTAGGCGTCGGGGGCGTCGACGTGCACCACGTGGCCGGTCCCGGGGACGCGCACGTAGCGCCCGCCGGCGCGGCGAGCCAGCTCGGCCTGCTGCCCCGGCGGCATCGCGGTCCGTTCGGCCTCGATCACCAGCAGCGGGCAGCGAAGCCGGTCCACGTAGGGCCAGTACGACCGCTCGCCCCATTCCGCGGCGATGCGATACATGACGTCCAGGTCGGCGATCAGGTGATAGCCGTCGGCCCGCTCCTCCACGCACTCGATGAAGTAGTCGCCGTAGGGCGCGAAGAACTCCCGCACATGCGCCAGCGACGTGAACACGTCGGGCCACGAGTCGAAATACGGCCGCCACGCCTCGACCGTCCTGCCGCGCTGATCAGGGGCCATGTCCTCCACCACGACCCCGCGGACCAGCTCCGGGTGCCGAGCCGCGGCCACCATCGCGTGCAGGCCACCCATCGAGTGCCCGATCAACACCGCAGGCCCATCGGCCTGCTCGCGCACCCACGCGGCGACGTCGTCCGCGAACTGCTCCGTCGCGACGGCCTCCCGGTGTGGGTTACGGCCGTGCGCGCGGGCGTCCAGCCCGACCACCCGGCCGTGGGCCGTCAGCCACTTCGCCACCGGCCACCACGTCGTCGCCCGGCCCATCAACCCGTGCAGCAGCACGATGGGACGGCCGGCCCCGCCGAACTCAACGACACCGCGACGGCCGCTCACCTGGGCTCCTTCTGTGCGAGTGTGACCACGAACTGGCTGCTCTGCGGCTTGATCAGCACCCTAGTGGCTCGCCCCGCCCGGGACACCGCCGACCAGCGGCTGCGGACGGCGAACGGACTCGCACGTCGAACCGGCAGCCGGAGAAGCAAGACTGGCGCCCCGCAGGCTCGGCCGGGACAACGAGCCGGCGTCACCCCACCGGCCGAAACAAGCACCCCCGGCAGGCCCGACCGGGACAACAAGCCAGCGAGCACCCCACCGACCGAAACAAGCACCCCGGCAAGCTCAGCCAAGAACGGGTGAGCTGGGCGGCACACACCGCGCAAGTCCCGGATCGGTCAGCCCGCGCGCCGCGCCACCCATCCGAGCAGGTGCCCCATCGGGATCACCAGCAGCCAGGACAACTCGGCGAGGGTCGGATCGACGAACGCCAGCGGAATCGACGGGACGAACCCGGTGACGACCGCGGCGCCTCCGGCGAGGCTCTGCCGAAGCTCTTCCCGATCGAGATCCGAGCGGGTCAGTACCCGGCCGTCCGCACGAAGGCGGGCCCGTCCCACTGCGGCGTACCACCACATACCGGTGGACGAAAGCCCAGTGAGGATGATCGTGAGGGCGTACAACACCACCGCGGCGGCGGTGTCACCGTGCTCGCCCAGCACCGCGGTGGGGAACGGAAGCAACGCCACCCAGAACAGGAACAGCAGGTTCAGTCCCACCAACGCGGCGTCGGTCCGCTCGATGCGCGCATACACCCGATGGTGCACTCGCCAGTACCGGCCGATGACGACGAAGCTCAGCGCGAACGCCAGCAGCTGCGGAACGACCTCGAGCAGGCTCTCCGCCACCTCGCCGGCACGGATGTCGGCGTCCACGAGCGGCAGCGCGAGCAGCGTGAGGGCGATGGCGAACACCCCGTCGGACAGGCCGACGATGCGATCGACCCCGTTCGAGTCGTTCACCTGGCCGTTCGTAGCAACCACCACCAGCTGACAATCCGCACCGGAAACCACCAGGCGCCGCCGGGATCCGGCGACATGAGACTTGTCGAACGAAGAGCACCAGCTATTTCCGTTTCCCGGACGGAATCGCGGCCGCTCTACGCCGAACGGCGCCACGGCTGACGCAGTGAACGGCGCGTACACCCCATGCGGCCAGCGCGGTAGCAGTGGCTCGATGCCTGAGGCAGCGGCTCGGTACCGGAAGCAGCGACTCCAAGTGCCCGCGCCAGCCACTCAAAACCGAAAGCAGCGGCTCCGATCGCCCCCAGCCAGCCACTCCATGCCAGAAGCTACGACTCCAAGTGCCCGCGCCAGCTACTGCATGCCGGAAGCTGTGGCTCCGACGGTGGCGGTGGTCGTTCCAGCCCCCCGAGAACGGCGAAAACCCACGCAGTCCGGCAAGGCGTGCCCGCAACCGCTGCGCTGCCCTCAGGACACCGCCCCTAGCCGCTCCAAGCCGACCCGGGCAGCCGCACGGTCGCCAGGATCGCGCGGTGATCCGAGCCGGGAAGGTCGACGACCTGGAAGTTGCGCACCGCGGCCCGGGAGTCGATCAGAACGTGGTCGATCGTCACCGGCGGCAGGCTGCGCTCCCGCGGCCACGTCGCCATCATGCCCAGCCCGAGCTGGTCCGCCGCGTCCACGTACCCGCGGGTCAGCAGCCTCCGGAACTCGGCGTGGTCGAGCGTGGCGTTGAAGTCCCCGGCCAGCACCCGGACCGCGCCCTCCTTGTTGGCGCGCGGCAGGCTGCGCAGGTCCGCCGCCCATGCGCGGGAATCGTCGACCGGCGGCATGGCGTGCACCGCGACCACCTCCACCACCTGGTCCTCGACGTGCACGGCCGCACTCGGTTGCCGGAAGCTCGACGGTCCGGCCAGATCGATCGCCACCAGCGGATACCGGGACGCCACGCCCGAGCCCGCGGCCGCCGCAGCCGGCTGGAAATGCTGATGCGGCAGCACCTCCCCCAACCCGGCCTGCTCGAGCCGCTTGGCTGCGGCAGGGGTCAGCTCCGTCACCGCAAGAACGTCGACTGCACGCTGACGAACCAGCGACACCACGGCGGCCGCGTCAGCCTCGCCGTAATACAGATTCACCGCCATCACGCGCAGCACCGGGCCACCGGTGCCTGGCTGACCGTCGGCGAAGTAGCGGGGCACGAGGGTCAGTCCCAGTGCGGCGCTCAGGGCGAACACCCCGACCGCTGACCCCCACCGGCGGAACAGCGCCACGAACAGGCTGAGCACCACGCCGGTAGCCGCCAGGTACGGGGTGAGAGCCAACGCGGCGACGGTCAGGCCGTTGCCGTCCAGGTCGTACAACCCCGAGGCGACCAGCCGCCACAGCGCGAACGCGGCATACAGCGTGGCCAGCGCCACCAGGACGACACCGAACGGCTTTTCGCCCGGGCGCCGCTGACGCCGCGTCCGGGTGGTCTCGTCGAAGTCCCCGGGGAGCACGGTCACGGCGTCAGCATGCCGCACTCACCGTGCCCACGCAGGCCCGGACGATCATTCGATGCCAGGCTGCAACCGCACCTTGGCGGGACCGCACCCGGCCGCCCGCGGCGCACCCGACCGGCCACCACACCGGAACCGGGCGCCCGGCGTTGCACGAACGAACGGCGGGCCCGCAGAACCCTGCGAACCCGCCGTCGTTCAGCCCGGCGTGCTTACTCGCTCTCGGCCGCCTTCTCGCCGCCTTCGCCACCGCTGGCCGCGGCCACGTCGACCGGCGGAGCGTCCGGCACGGCCTTCGGCTTCGGCTCACCGCGGAAGGTGAACTTGGCCTTGTCGATGGGCGAGTCGGACTTGCCGTCCCAGCCCTCGACGTCGACCACGATGATCTGGCCCGGCTTGACCTCGCCGAACAGGATCTTCTCGGACAGCTGGTCCTCGATCTCGCGCTGGATCGTCCGGCGCAACGGACGGGCACCCAGCACCCGGTCGAAGCCCCGGCGGGCGAGCAGCCGCTTGGCCTTGTCGGTCAGCTCGAGACCCATGTCCTTGTTCTTGAGCTGCTCCTCGACCCGGCTGATCATCAGGTCCACCATCTGCACGATCTGGTCCTCGGTCAGCTGGTGGAACACGATGATGTCGTCGATCCGGTTGAGGAACTCCGGCCGGAAGTGCTTCTTCATCTCCTCGTGGACCTTCTGCTTCATCCGCTCGTACTGGCCCACGTCGTCCGTCTTGGACGAGAACCCGAGGCTGACGGACTTGGAGATGTCCTGCGTGCCCAGGTTCGAGGTGAAGATCAGCACCGTGTTCTTGAAGTCGACCGTGCGGCCCTGGCCGTCGGTCAGCCTGCCGTCCTCCAGCACCTGCAGCAGGGTGTTGTAGATCTCCTGGTGCGCCTTCTCGATCTCGTCGAACAGCACCACGGAGAACGGCTTGCGGCGGACCTTCTCGGTCAGCTGGCCGCCTTCCTCGTAGCCGACGTACCCGGGCGGGGCACCGAACAGCCGCGACGCGGTGTACCGGTCGTGGAACTCGCCCATGTCGATCTGGATCAGGGCGTCGTCGTCGCCGAACAGGAACTCGGCAAGCGCCTTGGACAGCTCGGTCTTCCCGACACCGGACGGGCCGGCGAAGATGAAGGAACCGCTCGGCCGCTTCGGGTCCTTCAGGCCCGCACGGGTCCGGCGGATCGCCTGGGAGACCGCCTTGACGGCGTCCTCCTGGCCGATGATCCGCTTGTGCAGCTCCTCCTCCATCCGCAGCAGGCGGGTGGTCTCCTCCTCGGTCAGCTTGAACACCGGAATGCCGGTCCAGTTGGCCAGGACCTCGGCGATCTGCTCGTCGTCGACCTCGGCGACGACGTCCAGGTCACCGTCCTTCCACTGCTTCTCCCGCTCCGCCTTCTGCTGCAGCAGCGACTTCTCCTCGTCGCGCAGCCGCGCGGCCCGCTCGAAGTCCTGCGCGTCGATCGCGGACTCCTTCTGCCTGCGCACCTCGGCGATCTTCTCGTCGAACTCGCGCAGGTCCGGCGGCGCGGTCATGCGGCGGATCCGCATCCGCGCCCCGGCCTCGTCGATCAGGTCGATCGCCTTGTCCGGCAGGTAGCGGTCGTTGATGTAGCGGTCGGCCAGCGTGGACGCGGCCACCAGCGCCGAGTCGGTGATGGTCACCCGGTGGTGCGCCTCGTAGCGGTCGCGCAGGCCCTTGAGGATCTCGATGGTGTGCTCCAGGCTCGGCTCGCCGACCTGGATGGGCTGGAACCGCCGCTCCAGCGCCGCGTCCTTCTCGACGTACTTGCGGTACTCCTCGAGCGTGGTGGCGCCGATGGTCTGCAGCTCGCCCCTGGCCAGCATCGGCTTGAGGATCGACGCCGCGTCGATGGCGCCTTCGGCGGCACCGGCACCGACCAGCGTGTGCAGCTCGTCGATGAACAGGATGATGTCGCCGCGGGTCTTGATCTCCTTGAGGACCTTCTTCAGCCGCTCTTCGAAGTCACCGCGGTACCGCGAGCCGGCCACCAGCGAGCCGAGGTCCAGCGTGTACAGCTGCTTATCCTTCAGCGTCTCGGGAACCTCGCCCTTGACGATGTTCTGCGCCAGACCCTCCACCACGGCGGTCTTGCCGACACCCGGCTCGCCGATCAGCACCGGGTTGTTCTTGGTCCGGCGGGACAGCACCTGCATGACCCGCTCGATTTCCTTCTCCCGGCCGATGACCGGGTCAAGCTTGCCTTCCCGTGCGCTCTGCGTCAGGTTCCGACCGAACTGGTCGAGCACCAGCGACGAGGACGGCGTCTCGCGGCCGCCAGTACCCGCCTCCGCGGGCTCCTTGCCCTGGTAGCCGGACAGCAGTTGCAGCACCTGCTGCCGCACGCGGTTCAGGTCCGCACCCAGCTTCACCAGCACCTGGGCTGCGACGCCTTCGCCTTCCCTGATCAGGCCGAGCAGGATGTGCTCCGTGCCGATGTAGTTGTGGCCGAGCTGCAGCGCCTCCCGAAGCGACAGCTCGAGCACCTTCTTGGCGCGCGGCGTGAACGGGATGTGCCCACTCGGCGCCTGCTGCCCCTGGCCGATGATCTCCTCGACCTGCTGACGCACGCCCTCCAGCGCGATGCCCAGCGACTCGAGGGCCTTGGCGGCTACGCCTTCACCCTCGTGGATCAGGCCCAAGAGGATGTGCTCGGTGCCGATGTAGTTGTGGTTGAGCATCCGGGCCTCTTCCTGGGCCAGGACGACCACCCGCCGAGCGCGGTCGGTGAACCTCTCGAACATCTCTACTCCCTGACTGCGTTGGCGGTGTCTGGGCCACCACGCCTGAACAACGTGATGTGTGCAGCACCGTAATGCCACTGTAGTAGCCACACCATTGCCGCGGCGTAACCACTCAGCTGTATTCCACCCTGCGGGCTCGCCCGAGACAACGAGTCTGCTCGTCACAGGATTCCTGCCTACGCAGCGTGTCCGCTAAGCGCGAACACACTGGTCCCGACGGCCGTACGCTCACCCGCCTGCCGAAGCAGCCGAGTGCGCCCAGTAAGGTTAGGCAAGCCTTACTCCCGTTCGTTTTCCACAGAGGGGCTCGTCACATGACGGCCGACCGTCTCGCGACCCGCACAGCGGCTCCCCCGGCGGCTGGCCCAGCTCGCGCGGCCGCTCCGCAAGCGGCGGGTCCGGCGCCACGTGACCCACTTGGGCTGGCCGAGTCCATCAGGCAGCTCCCGCCCGCGTGGCTGCGTTTGGAGCACGGCCTGCCGACGGGCCAGGGGTGGCATCGCTGCGACGAACTGTTGTCACCGGGCAGTCCCGGCCTCGCCTTGTGGCATGAGCAGATACTGCGATGGCTGCGGGAGGAACACGGCGAGGCTCCCGAGCGCACCGCAGCCGGCTACCTGCGCTGGTGGTATCTGTCCGCGATCGCCATCTACGCGGCGATGCTCTTCCATCACCGACGCCGGGTGCCGTCGCTGCGGCCGTCCGATCTTCACGTACGGATCTCACCGCAGGGGCGGCCGGACGTCTCGGGCGTTGCGGTGACGGCTGACGAGTTCGTCTGCCTCCCCAACGACCCTGCGGCGGGCACCCGCGCCGCCACGACCGTCGCTTCGGCGCAAGCGCTCGCCGCTTTGCTGCGCGCACGATTCGCCGGACATGCCGCCCGCTTCATCGCCAGCTACCGCCCGGCGGTGCGGTTCGGCCCGCACACGTGGTGGGCGACGGCCACCGATGCGTTGGACACCGGGCTCTGGATGGCCGGCCAGCTCGGCGGCGACGAAGGAGCGGGCGTGGCGGACGCCGCGCTGGTCCTGCCCGACGCGCTCGCGCCGTTCACCTCGGCCAGCACACTGCGCTGCCAGACCGTGGACGGAACGCCGTGCTGGGTTCGGCGGCGCGAGTCCTGCTGCTTCGCCTACCTGGTCAACGACGGCGAAGCCTGTGCGGACTGCCCGCGGGTGAAGCCGAAGCGCTGACCGGGCACGCCATGATCCACATATAAACACTGTCTGGCCACCGGCCACCGACTCGAGGACGCACGCACCCTCGCCACGGCGGACCGAGCACCCCTCGGCGAGAACCCGGCGAAGACTGCCCGGACGCTCCGGCATCGAGTGCCCGTACGGTGCCCTCCACCGCCCGCCTGCGCCCCGTGGGACGAAAGACCCCCGAAAGTGTCACCCCGGCAGACATGGCAAAGGGGCCGACGACCTCCCGTCGGCCCCCTGCACTGCCGGAGTCTTGCGGAGCGTTTTCACTCCACCACCGAGGTCAGTTCTTCTTCTTGTGGTACGCCTCGACGACTTCGGTCGGGATCCGGCCCCGGTCGGACACCGCGTAACCGTTTTTCCGCGCCCACGCGCGAATTGCCTGGTTCTGCTCCCGGTCGACCGACGCGGACTTGCTGGCCGAAGCCGAACGAGCCGGACGCTTACGACCACCGGCACGCCGCGCGTGCTGGACATACTTGGCCAGCGCGTCGCGCAGGTTTTTTGCATTCTTCGCCGACAGGTCGATCTGGTAGGTCACGCCGTCCAGGCCGAACTCGACGGTCTCGTCGGCGTCCGAACCGTCCAAATCGTCAATCAGCGAGACCAGCACCTTCTGAGCCATGGCTTTCCTCCCGGGGGTAATGCTCCGGCTGAATCGTCACGCGTCCCATGCACACTACGGACGACGGGTCATGTCATGAATACCCACATTCTACGACGGGCGCAATCAGAGGGTGATTGGGACCGTTATTCCGCTCGCACCTGCGCAAACGCCACGCGTTCCGCGGATAGTCCACACGGGCGCGCCGCCGACCGTGCTATTCGGCGCACCGCCGGTCGGCGGCGTCCGGTAGACCAACACGGGTAAGAATGCCTGCGCACGCCACGTGCTTCTGCGCCGCCGGCGCTGACGTACGGATCCCGCCCAGGTCAGGCCGCTCACCGGGTCGAGGGAACCCCCACTCCCTTCGTCCTGCGCGGCGCGGCAGGTCCGCACACCGGCCGGCCCGAAGGCGCAAGCGGCCCGCACGCCGGGAGCCGTGGGCAACCACGGGTGGCATGCCGGGGGTTCCGATCAATACGGTATGTTTTCCCGATTGCCGGATTAGCGGCCACGTGCATACGAACACCGCTCCCTAAGTGATCCACCGGCTCGGCATCGAGTTCGTCCTGCATGCCCGGGCGACACCGGCTCGTCGTCACTTTCCGGCGCGACCCGGGCGGACGCCGGGAAAGCGAACTGGGCATTGCCAGCACGATCCGCCCGCGCGACAGGTGGTAATCGGTCCCGGCGGAAAGAGTGACCGGCCCTCATCCGGCCACATCCCCCACCGCCGCCGTCGACGGGGCAATGCCGCGGTCCGCAGAACCGACAAGAATGCCCAGGACACCAGTTTCGGCAGCTCGGCTTCGCGCCAACTCCGTACCGGTACGCACGACCGTTTGCGAATCGGTTCAGTTGGTACGACCAGGAGCAAGGCGGACGGCCGGGCGGGGAATACCTGTCGGCACCTGCCCTCAGCACTCACCGGGACCAGGTGCGCAAAGTGAAATAAGTCACGCGACCGTGATCGAGCTCGATTCGGTCGCGGGCCGGATCAGCCGGGACAAGTGCCCGTCACACCCCACCCGAAAGTGTGATCCCGGGAGCGGGCATTCCCGGTCGCCGCGAAGATCGGCACAAACGAGGCCGCGGGCACGCCGCGGTGTTCATCGTTTGTTGCGCTCGAACGCCAGACGCAAACCGAGCAAGGTCAGGTCCGGCCGGTGCTCGGTGATCGTGCGCGACTCCGCCACCACCAAGCCGGCGAGCCCGCCGGTGGCGACCACCGCCACCTGGCCCTGCTCGGTGCCCCACTCCGCGAGCACCCTGCTGACCAACCCGTCCACCTGCCCGGCGAACCCGTACAAGATCCCCGACTGCAGGCATTCCACGGTGTTCTTCCCGATCACCGAGCGCGGGCGCACCAGCTCCACGGTCCGCAGCGCCGCGGTGCGCGTGGCCAGCGCGTCGAGCGAGATCTCGATACCGGGAGCGAAGGCGCCACCGAGGAACTCCCCGGCCGCCGACACCGCGTCGACCACTGTGGCCGTGCCGAAGTCCACCACGACGCAAGGTCGGTCCGGGTGCAGCGCGTGCACCGCCATGGCGTTCATCAACCGGTCCGGCCCGACTTCCTTCGGGTTGTCCACCCGCAGCGGGATCCCGGTGCGCACCCCCGGCTCGATGATCACCCGCGGCACGTCCGGGTAATAGCGGCTCAGCATCGCGCGCAGCTCCCGGCGCACCGGCGGCACCGTCGACAGCACGCTCACCCCGGTGATCTGGTCGGCGTACTCGCCGAGCATGCCGCGCATGGTCCAGGCGAGTTCGTCGGCGGTCAGCCGGTTGTCTGTGCGCATTCGCCAGTCGCGCACCAGCCGCGCGCTGTCGCCACGGCCCTCGTAGATGCCGAACCTGAGGTCCGTGTCGCGGGCGGAAACGGTGAGCAGCATCAGCCGTCGGCGTGCAGCAAGGCGTCGAGCTTGGCGGCGTCCGCGGTCTCCGGCGCTTCCGCGGCCTGACGGCCGGCCTGCACCGAACCGCTGATCAGCCCGGACCCCTCCGGGGCGCTGCCCGGGTCGGTGCCCCGCTCGACGATCTTGTTGTCCGCGTCCACGAAGACGATCTTGGGCTGGTAGGTGGCGGCCTCGGCGTCGTCCATTTGCGCGTACGACATCAGGATCACCAGGTCACCGGGGTGCACCAGGTGCGCGGCGGCCCCGTTGATCCCGATCACGCCGCTGCCCGCCGCGCCGGGGATGACGTAGGTCTCCAGCCGGGCACCGTTGGTGATGTCGACGATCGCGACCTGCTCCCCCGGCAACAGGTCCGCCGCGGTCATCAGGTCCTCGTCCACCGTCACGGAGCCGACGTAGTGCAGGTCGGCTTGCGTCACGGTGGCCCGGTGGATCTTGGATTTCAGCATCGTCCGCAGCATGGGTGTGCCTTTCTCGTCACTCCGGTTCGCCCAGCACGATCCCCACGTTGTCGATCAACCGGGTGGCGCCGACCTTCGCGGCCACCAGCAGTCGGGCGGCACCGGTCTCGGGGGCAGGGCCGAGCTGGGGATCACGCAATTCCAGGTAGTCCACCTCGACCTCGGGCCGCGCGGCCAACGTGGCCTCTGCGGCGGCCAGTGCCGCCGGACCGCCCTTGTGGGCGGAGTGCGCGCCCGCGGTCAGCGCGGCAGACAGCGTCACCGCCAGCTCGCGCTCGCGCGGCGACAGGTAGGCGTTGCGGGACGACAGCGCCAGCCCGTCCGGCTCGCGCACCGTCGGCACGCCGATCACCCGTACGTCCATGTTCAGGTCCCGTACCATGGCCTTGACCAGCACCAACTGCTGGTAATCCTTCTCGCCGAAGAACGCATACGCCGGCCGCACGATGTTGAACAGCTTCGACACCACGGTGAGCACCCCGGCGAAGTGGCCGGGGCGGCTGGCGCCTTCCAGCTCGTCGCCCAGCGGCCCGGGGTGCACCGTCACCCGCGGCTCGCCGTCGGGGTACATGTGCTGCACGGTCGGCGTGAACGCCAGCTCGACCCCGGCCTGCTCGAGCTTGGCCAGGTCCTCCTCGAGCGTCCTCGGGTACCGGTCCAGGTCCTCGTTCGGCCCGAACTGCAACGGATTGACGAAGATCGACACCACCACGGTGACGTTGCCGGGGATGCGCTTGGCGCGGCGGATCAGCTCCATGTGCCCGGCATGCAGCGCGCCCATGGTCGGCACCAGCACCACCGTGCGGCCGACGGCACGCAGCGCGGCCGTGGTGCGGGACACCTCGGCAGGGTCGGCAATCACGTTCAGCTTGCCGCGGACGAAGCTCGACTGACTCGACGTCATCGGGTTCCTCTCCCCAGCACCCCGTTGATGGCTGCGTACCCGTCGTCGCGCAGCATGCCGGAGGCATGCGCCCGGGTCGCCGTGCGGGTGGCCAGCGCAGTGTAGGACGGCAGGACATCGGCTGCTTCGTCGACCAGCACACCCAGGTGGGTGCGAACCGTGCCGGCGTCGCCACGGGCGACCGGGCCGGTGAGCGCGCGGTCGCCGTGCCGCAGCACGTTGTCCAGCGCCGCCGACAGCAGCGGGGCCAGCACGCGCTCGGCGTTGGCGATTCCTGCCCGCTGCAGCAGGTCGACGCTGTCGGCCACCAAAGTGATCAGGTGATTGGCGCCGTGCGTCAACGCCGCGTGGTACAGCGGCCGGGCGGCTTGCGGGATGCGCACCGGTTCGGCACCCATCTCCACCGCCAGCGCCTCACCCACGTTGGCCGCTGCGTCGTCACCTTCGGCGGCGGTCACTCCGATGCACGCCGAGCCCAGCCGCTCGATGTCCTCCGCGCGGCCGGTGAACGTCATGGCGGGATGCAAAGCGACACACAGCGCGCCGACTTCGGCCGCCGGGCGCAGCACGTCGACCCCGTGGGCGCCGGAGGTGTGCACGACGATCTGGCCGGACCGCAACGACCCGGTGTTCACCAAGCCGTGCACCGTCCCGGCCAAGGCGTCGTCCGGGATGGCGAGCAGGACCAGATCGGCTTTCCTGGCCACCTCGTCGGGCGGCAGCAGCGGGACGTCCGGCAGCAGGGTCTCGGCGCGGCGGACGGATGCGGCGGACACTCCGGACGCCGCGACGATCTCGTGCCCGGCGCGCCGCAGCGCGGCCCCGAGCACGCTGCCGACGCGGCCCGCGGAGACCACGCCGACGGCCAACCTGGCCTCCCGCCGTCCGCCGTCGTGCGGCATCGGGGAGCTTGCCTGCATCGTTGCTCCTTTGCTCGTTCCAGTCCCACGCGGCGTGGGTACCGGACGACGCGAGGCAGCGTAACTCACCGCGATCGGCTTCGGCTGCGCCGAGGTGACCGATCACACCAGGACGGAGGTGCATTGCCGGCCACTCCGGTCGTTCCGGCGACCTTGCGCCGAATGGAACGGTCCCCTACCCGGACCGGGAGAACGAGGAGCCCTCGCCGCAACGGCTTACCCGGTACCGACGTTCGATGGCGGGGATTCCGGCGTGGCGACGGTTCGGTGGGCGGCCGGGATTCCGGTGTAGCGACGGTTCGGTGGGCGGCCGGGATTCCGGCGTGGCGACCGTTCGGTGGGCGGCCGGGATTCCGGCGTGGCGACCGTTCGGTGAGCGCCAGGGATTCCGGGGTAACGATGCCCGCTAGTCACGCCGTCGACGGCGGCGCGGCACTGAGGAGCCGTACGCGGCCAGCAGCTCCGAGACCGAGCGGCCGGACGAGTGCGAACCGTATGCCTCGTCCTCCTCCTCGCGCTGCGCGGATTGCGACTCGACCGAGTGCAACCACGGCCGCTCCGGCTCGTCGTCCCGGTCGCGACGCGAACCGGTCGTGCCGACCTCGGGCGACCCCGGCTCGGGCTCCTCCTTGCGGCGACGGCCACCCGGGCGCAGGTTCTCCCGCACCGCGGGCGGCAACGTGGGGTTGAGCGTGATGTGCGTCTTCTCGTCGAAGATCGACTCGTCACGAACGTCGTCACCGTCGGCTCCGTGCCGACCGCGCGGGGCCCTCGCCTCGTCGGCATCGCGCCCGCGGCGATGCGGGACGTCGCCGCCTTGCGGCCGCACCGGCCTGCTCGGCTCCGAACCGGCCAGCCACGGCGGTACGTCCTCCTTCGGTGCGCGGCCACGCTCCTCGCCCGGATCGGGCCGCCGCTGCTGCTCCGGCCGACCTGCGGGCGGCTCAGCGCCCGCGCCACGACGCCCCAGCCACGGTGGCTCACGTCCGTCGTCCCTGGAGTCGGGGAAGCCCGCGGGCCGGTCCCGATTCGGTGGGGCCGGCCGCACCTGGGCCGGCTCGGGCGATCGCGCCGCCGCATGCACCGGCTTCTCGCCGGGGTGGCCGGGCGGACGGCCGTCGCCGCGCCGTTCCGGCCGGCCTCGCCGGGCGAAGTCGTCTTCCCGGATCCTGGGCGGCGCGGGCTCGGCTGGCCTGCCACGACCGGCATCCGGCCGAGCCGCACCCTCACGGCGCGGGCCGCCCGCCCGGTCGTGATCCCGCGCACCGGGCCCCCGCTGGCCGTCCGGGAACGACGGCGGGCCGTCCACCGGCCGGTTCGCGCCGCGGCGCGGCCCCGGCCGCACCGACTGATCGGCGCCTGCCGAACCGTCACGCTCCTGCGCAGTATCGACCACCGGCGGCAACAACTCGGTGCGCTGATCGGCCAGCGCGCTACGCAACTGCCGTTGCGGTCCGTCGGTCCGGTTGGACGGCGCGTCGATCGTCTTCGGCTTCGGTTCGCTGCGCAGTGACCGCATGCGGGTCGATTGCGCGGTCAACGCCACTCGCTCGTAGAGCACCTCGCCGTTCATCAGCCGCTGCAACGTCTCGCGCAACGTGGCCAGCTCGTTGCGCAAGGCATCCAGCTCCTTGCGCGTGGTTTCCTCCGCTGCCACCTTCGCGTCGGCCTCGACCTGCAGCTCGTACTCGCGGCGGGCGGCGACTTCCCGCTCGAGCTCCAGCTCGTACATCGCCTGGGCGTCTTCCAGCGACTCCACCGCGCGATCGGCCTGCCTGCGGTAGTGGGTGGCGAGGAAACCGCCGAGGAACGCCGCCCACAGCGCGGCGACGATGCCCAGGCGCAACCAGCGCGCATCATCGGACAGCACCAGCAGGACCGTGGCGACCACGGCGAAGATCGCTCCGGCAACCAGCCACGCGGGGCTCGACCGGTGTCCGTCCTGATGCATGGCCCCGAGGGTACCTGGTAGTTATCGGCCCGAGACCAATCTGTGTCGAGAACTATGAGCTCGTTGTCCGATCGTCCCGCTCGGCGTCCCTTTGGTCAGGGGTCCGGCAGCTGTGTTCCAGCCACAGCGCCGTGCCGATCAAGGCCGCGGCACAGGCCGCACCGATCAACGCGGCGGGTACTTCGGCGTCGGCCACCACGCTCGACCGGCCCGCCAGATAGAAGTAGGCGCCCAGCCAGCCGCCGAGCATCACCGCCCCCAGCAACGACGACGCCTTGGCCAGCACGACGCACCGCACCACCACGATCGGCTGGGTCACCTGCCGCCGGGTGATCCTGGACTTCACCCACCGCGCCAGGATGCCTTCGATCAACGCCAGCACCGCCAACGGCAGGCCAGCGGCGGTCGGCAGCCGCGGGATCTGCGACGAGGCGACCTCGAACAGCAGGTACCCCGCACCGAGACCGATCACGCCGGCCAGCAACAAGTCGGTGACCCGGGTGAAGTGCACGCCGCCAGCCTAGCCAGGAGCACCCGGCGCAGGCTCGTCACGCAACGCGCAGCACGAGATCGTCCCGCCGCACGACACCGGCCCGCTCCTGTGCCGGGCGCGCCGCCAGCAGCGCATCCACCCGGCCGTGACCGGGCAGCTCGGCATCCGGGTCCACGGCCAGCCAGGGAATCAGCACGCTGGAGCGGTCGGGTGTCCCGGGGTGCGGAAGCAGCAGCCGCGGATCGTCCGAGCGCACCTGATCGACCGTCACCACGTCGACGTCCAACGTTCGCGGGCCCCAGCGGATCTCCCGCACCCGGTCGGCCTTGCGCTCCAGATCCTGGGCCAGCCGCAGCCAGCCCCAGTGGTCGAGGTCGTCGTCCGCGGCCAGTACCACGGCGTTGAGGAACAGCGGCTGGTCGGTGACGCCCCACGGCTCGGTCTCGTACACCGGGGACACCGCGCGCACCCGGGGGCCCAGTCCGTCCACGGCCAGCTGCAGATAGGCCAGCCGGTCCCCGAGGTTCGATCCAAGGGACAACACGGCGTCGCTCATCGTTGCCGAGCGTCCTCCCCGGCACCCTCCCGCCGTCGGTACACGGTCACGGCGACGTCGGCGAACTCGCGCGGAATCGGTGCCGACGGTTTGCGCACGGTCACCTCGGTGGCCTGCACCCGCTCGTCGCTCAGTACGTGCCGGGCGATCCGCTCGGCGACCGTCTCGATCAAGTCGCACGGCTCCCCGCCGACGATCGCGGCCACCTGCTCGGCAAGGGCGCCGTAGTCCAGGGTGTCCGCCAGGTCGTCCGTCGCCGCCGCCTTGGCCAGATCCAGCCAGGCGACCACGTCGACGACGAAATCCTGGCCGTCGCGCTTCTCGTGGTCGAAGACCCCGTGGCGGCCGTGCACCCGCAAACCGGTCAGCGTGATGCGGTCGCCGCGCGTCACGGCTTGCCCCGCATCCAGGCGTGCGCCACCTTCACCGCGTCCAGCGACGGCCGGACGGCATGCACCCGCACGCCCCACGCCCCGTTGGCCGCAGCCAGCGCCGAGACGGCAGTCGTGGCGTCCTCCCGGCCGCTGGGCTCCCGGGGCGTGTCGCCGACGGCGAGCAGACTGCCCAGGAACCGCTTGCGAGAAGCGCCGATCAACACCGGAAAGCCCAGGTCGAGGATTTCCCCCAGGCGGTGCAGCAAAGCCCAGTTGTGGTGCGGGCGTTTGGCGAACCCCAGGCCGGGGTCCAGCACGATCTGCTCGGCCGACACCCCGGCCGCCAGTGCGGCGTCCACCCGGCGGCTCAACTCGTCGCGCACGTCCGTGACCACGTCGTCGTAGACGGCCAGGCGGTCCATGTCACGGCTGTGCCCACGCCAGTGCATCAGCACCAGCGGAACCTTCGCGTCCGCCGCGACATGCACCATGTCCGGATCGGCCAGGCCACCGGACACGTCGTTGATCACCGCGGCGCCCGCCTCCAGCGCTGCGGCGGCAACGGCCGCGCGCGTGGTGTCCACCGACAGCACCAGCCCGTCGGCGGCCAGCTCCTTGATCACCGGGATCACCCGGTCCCGCTCCACCTCGGCGGCCACTCGCTCGGCACCCGGCCTGGTCGACTCGCCGCCGACGTCGATCAGGTCGGCGCCCTCCGCGGCCATCTGCGCCGCGTGCGCCAGCGCGTCGTCCAAGTGCAGGTAGCGGCCACCGTCGGAGAACGAATCGGGCGTCACGTTGAGCACCCCCATCACCACGCAACGCCCTGGGCGTGGCAACTGGAAGCTCATCGGCGTGCCTTGATCAGGTCGAGCGCCTCCGCGCGGGAGGCCGCGGACGTCTTCAGGATCCCCCGCACCGCCGACGTGGTGGTGCGGGCGCCTGGTTTGCGGATTCCCCGCATGGCCATGCACAGGTGCTCGGCTTCGATCACCACGATGACCCCGCGCGGGTTGAGCTTGCGATCCAGGGCATCGGCGATCTGCGACGTCAGCCGCTCCTGCACCTGCGGTCGCTTGGAGTACAGATCCACCAGCCTGGCGAGCTTGGACAGGCCGGCCACGCGGCCGCGCTCGTCCGGGATGTACCCGACATGGGCCACGCCGTGAAACGGCACCAGGTGGTGCTCGCAGGTGCTGAACATCGGGATGTCCGTGACGAGCACCAGCTCCTCGTGGCTTTCGTCGAACGTCCGGTCCAGCACCTCGTCCGGGTCGGTGTGCAAGCCGGCGAACATCTCCTGGAAGGCCCTCGCCACCCGGGCAGGGGTCTCCTGCAACCCGGGTCGGTCCGGGTCCTCGCCACAGGCAATGAGCAACTCGCGCACGGCCTTCTCGGCGCGCGCCAGATCGAATGTCGAATCCGAATCCTCTCGCGGAGCGATGACGTCTTCGTACTCGTCGACGTCAACACGCAGCCGCGGGTGCTCACCGCTGATGATGACCGTCCTCGTCGTCCCGTCGATGCTGCCCCGGCTCGTTCGCCACGCCCGGGGGCCGGGTCGGCGGCGGGGTGTACGTGCCGGGGGTCCGTCGCCTCGGCCACGTCGCCGGCCGCCAGCCGGGCGGAGCCCCGTAGTTCGGCGGCGCCCCGCCGTTCGACCTGGCCGGCCGGTACGCGTACGGATTGTCGCTGTTGGTGCCACCGCCGTTGGCGCCGGGACCGGTGACCGGCTCCTCCGGCGCGGCCGTGACCACCTGGGTGGCAGGCTCTTCCTGCGGTCGTGGCTGCTCGGCCGCGTCCGGCTTGGCCTGCTTGCCCGGCGGCGGCCACGGCTCACCGCGCTCGGCGGCGAGCTCGGCAGGCGTCTTGATCGGCGGCTTGTCCGACGGCTTGCGCGTGCCGAACTCGTTGAACACGGTGATCCGCGGGCGCTTCTCCACCTTCGCGAAGATGCGCTCGAGGTCCTTGCGGTGCAAGGTCTCCTTCTCCAGCAGCTCCATCACCAGGTCGTCGAGCACGTCCCGGTAGGTGGACAGCACCTCGTAGGCCTCGGTGTGCGCGGTCTCGATGAGCTTGCGGACTTCCTCGTCGATCTCGTGCGCGACCTCGAGCGAGTAGTCGGCGTCCCGGCCTGCGGACCGGCCCAGGAACGGGTCGGCCTGCTCCTGGCCGTACTTGACCGCGCCCAGCCGGGCGCTCATGCCGTACTCCTTGACCATCGCCTTGGCGATCTTGGTCGCCTGCTCGATGTCGGCCGACGCGCCGGTGGTCGGCTCGTGGAAGACCAGTTCCTCGGCGGTGCGTCCGCCCATGGCGAACACCAGCCTGCCGATCATCTCCGAGCGGGTCATCAGCTCCTTGTCGTCCTCCGGGACGATCAGCGCGTGCCCGCCGGTGCGCCCGCGCGGCAGGATGGTCAGCTTGTACACCGGCTCGATGTCCGGCATCGCCCACGCCGCCAGCGCGTGCCCGCCCTCGTGGTAGGCGGTGATCTTCTTCTCCTTCTCGGAGATGATCCTGCTCTTGCGCGCCGGGCCGGCGATCACCCGGTCGACGGACTCCTCCAGCGCCGCGTTGGTGATCTGGGTGCCGTTCTGCCGGGCGGTGAGCAATGCCGCCTCGTTGAGCACGTTGGCCAGGTCGGCGCCGGACATGCCGACGGTCCGCTTGGCCAGGCTGTCCAGGTCGACGTCCGGGGCCAGCGGCTTGGACTTGGCGTGCACCTGCAGGATGGCCCGGCGGCCGCGCAGGTCGGGCGCCGACACCGGGATCTGCCGGTCGAACCGGCCCGGCCTCAGCAGCGCCGGGTCCAGGATGTCCGGCCGGTTGGTGGCGGCGATCAGGATGATGCCGCCGCGCGAGTCGAAGCCGTCCATCTCCACCAGCAGCTGGTTCAGCGTCTGCTCGCGCTCGTCGTGGCCACCACCCAGGCCCGCGCCGCGCTGGCGGCCGACCGCGTCGATCTCGTCGACGAAGATGATGCACGGCGCGTTCTGCTTGGCCTGCTCGAACAGGTCGCGCACGCGCGAGGCACCGACACCGACGAACATCTCCACGAAGTCCGAACCGGAGATGGAGTAGAACGGCACCCCGGCCTCGCCTGCGACCGCCCTGGCCAGCAGCGTCTTGCCGGTGCCGGGCGGGCCGTAGAGCAGCACGCCTTTGGGGATCTTGGCGCCGAGCGCCTGGTAGCGCGCCGGGTTCTGCAGGAAGTCCTTGATCTCCTGCAACTCCTCGACCGCCTCGTCGGCCCCCGCGACGTCGTCGAACGTCGTCTTCGGCATGTCCTTGCTGAGCTGCTTGGCCCGCGCCTTGCCGAAGTTGAGCACCCGGTTCCCGCCGCCCTGGGCGTTGTTCATCATCCAGAACAGCAGCAACAGCAGCAGGCCGAGCGGGATCATGTAGATCAGCAGCTGGCCCCAGATGGTGTCCTGGGTGACCTCCGACGTCGTCTTGACGTCGTTCTTCACCAGCTGGTTGACCAGATCCTCGCCTGCCCCCGCTGGGTACTGCGCGATGATCTTGGTGGCCGGCTGCCCGTCGACCTCGACCGGCTCCTTGAGTGTGAGGAGAATCTCCTGCTCGCGATCCTTCTGGACGGCCTCGGCGACGTTGTTCGCGGAGATCTGCTGCATCGCCTGCGAGGTCGGCACCGCGGTGTAGTCACGGTTCTCGTCCGTCAGGGTGGAGATCAAGAAGAACGCTGCGATGGCCACGACCAGCCATAGCAGGGGGTTCTTGAGCAGGCGCTTACGGTCCATGCTGATCGGCCTCGGCGGCCTTGACCTCCCTGATTGCGCGGACTGCCATCACGCCGCGTGCATACCCGGAAAACGTCGGGTAGACACCACGTCCTACCAGCGTACCGCCCTCGCGGAAGCAGCTCCTACCCACGTCCACGCACGCATACGGACAGTCCAGTGGACGACTCGTCGTCATGACAACGTCGCACCGGCGGCACCGGTTCCGCCGACTCGATCAGACACTCAGCCCCGCCTGCGCCTGCACCGACGACACCATCTCGGCCAGCCTGGTGCGCAACGTCTTGGCGTCGGCGCCGGAGACGGTGATCCACTCGTGACCGTCCGGGCCGGGGCGGGCCAGGCTGAGATACCGGCCGGTGACGGTGTCGAACCAGGCCAACGCGGGGGAACGGAACTTCTGGCCGGCTTCGTCCCGCGCGTTCGCGGCCAGTTGCCCGCCGCGCAACCGCGGCTGCGCGATCAGCAGCGCGTAGTCCTCCTGCGGGTTCCCCGACGTGCGCTCGGACAGCGGCTTGCGCCGCACCGGTTCCGGTTTCGGCTCCTCCGGCTCCCTGCGCCACAGCCCGAACCGGGACTTCGGCTTCGCCTCGGCCTTCTCCTTTTCCTTCTCCTTCTGCTGCTCCAGCTCCGCCGGGTCGGGGCCGACCTTCACCAGCGCCGGGCGCGTGCGCAGCGCCTCGTCCAGCGACAGGGTGACCGACCGCTCGGTGCCGCGCTGGCACGGCGGCAGCAGCGAGATGATCTCCGAGGCCAGCGCGTCCGGGTAGATCGGCCGGAACGTGATGGCCTCCTTGGTCTGCTTGACCAGCACCGCGTTCTCCCCGTCGTGCGCGGCGATGGCGCACACCGGCGGATGCCGGAACTCCGGAATGTGCGCGGCGTCCACGCTCACCTGGGGCCTGGCCAGCACCCGCAGCCACGTGTCCAGCTGCGGTTCCAGCTCGCCGTAGGAGTTCTTCAGGCCGAGCGACCGCAGCTCCCGCTCCACCCGGTGCTTCAACGAGACCCGCTCGTTCATCGTCTTGCCGTGCGACGGCACCTGCAGCGGATACGGATGCTCGCCCAACCCCAGCTGTTCCCACAGGAAGTCGAACTGCATCGGGGTGAGGGTTCGCTCGCTCACACGACCTCCCTGTCCGCGCGCTGCACCCCGTTGATCATCTCGTTGATGCGTTCCCGCAGCGTCGCCGCATCCGCGGGCGCCACGGTGATCCACTCCCGGCCGTCGGTGCCGGTGCTGGCCCTGGTCAGGTACCGGCCCGACACGGTATCGAACCAGCTCAACACCGGGGAGCGGGCCTTGGTGCCCACCTCGGTCCGCACATTGGCGCCGATCTGGCCGCCCCGCACTCGCTCCTCGGCGTGCAGTTGCGCCAGCACCTTGCGGTCCTCGTCGATCGGGCTCTGCCGCCCGGACGGGTCCTTGCGCTGCAGGAAGTCCACCCCGGCACCGGTCATCAGCTCGTCCACCGGCATGGTCACCGAACGCAGCGTGCCGCGTTCGCCGGGCGGCAGCAGCGACACCACCGCGCTGGCCAGCCCGTCGTGCGGGATCTCCTTCAGCCACAGGCCGCGTTCGTCCTGCACCGCGAGCAGCCCACGGCCGTCCAGCGCACCGGCCACCACGCGGACGGCCTTGCGGCCGCGCTCGGCGATGTGCACCGCGTCGACCGTCAGCTCGCCGCCTGCCAGGATCTCCAAGTACCCGGCCAAGCGCGGCTCGACCCGCCCGGCGCCGTCGAGCATGCCGCGCCGGGCGAGGTCGGCAAGCACCGTGCGGCGCAGCTGATCACGCTCGCCCACGGTCCTGCCGTGCGACGTCCGCACCAGCGGGTACGGCACCTCGCCCGGCTCGGCCAGCTCCCAGAGGAAGTCGAACTCCAGCGCCGTGATCGGGCTCGATGCGGGCTGGGTCATCGATCAGGCCAGCCCGGGGTCACTCGTCGTCATCGTCGAAGTCCGCGCCGATGACGCCGGAGGTGACGGCCTCGGCGGGACCGAACATGTCGTCCGGATCCGGCTGGATGAGGTACGACGACTTGTGTTCGGCGTCCTCCGCGCCCTGGGCGCCCGCGCCCGCCGCACCGGCCACGGGGGCACCGGCGCCTGCCGGGCCCATCGGCTGCACCGGCCCCGGCGCCATCGCGGCGGCCTGCGCCTGCTGCGGCAGCGGCTGCTGCGGCAACGGCTGCCCGTGCGGATGCGGCTGCCCCTTCGCCTGCAGCTGCGGGTCGCCGCTGGCCACCGCCGCGGTCGCGCCCGGCTTGGCCAGCGGTGGCTGACCCTGCAGCACCGGGGCCTGGGTCGTCGCCTCCGGCGGAGCGCCCTGCGGCGGAACCTCCATGTTCTCCGCCACCCCGGTCTGCGCGCCTTCGGCCAGCGTCGGCTCCGGCTCCTCACCCGGCTTGCGGCCGGAGTGCTTGCCGCCACCCGTGGTGGCCCTGCTGAGCGCCTTGGCGCCCGCGTAACCCACGCCGGCGCCCAGCGCCGCAGCACCCAACGCGGAACCCGCGCTCGGACCGTTGCCCTGGCTGGTGATCTGCGCCGTACCGCTGGTACTCACCGGCTTGTCCGTCGCCGCGCCACGGTGACCGCCGTCGACATCGACACCGCCGGCCACGCCGCTGCCGCCGCTGCCGGCGCCACCGGAGTAGCCGCCTGCGAAGCCCAGCTGGCCGGCGTTCATGCCGCGCACCTCGCCGCCGATGCTGCTCAGCGAGGTGGCTTCGCCGCCCGCGCCGCTGAACCCGGACAGGGTGCCCCGCACGGACGTGCTGCGGTGGCTCTGCTCGACCGGCTTGAGGCCGATCGACTCGGGGGCGAAGCTCGGCGTGGTGCTGTCCACCTCGGACATCGCCTTGGTGTAGGCGTTCATGTAGCGCTGCTGCTCCTGCTGCACCGCGCGCGCCTCGTCCGCCTGCTTCTTCATGTCCGCCGCCATCGCGGCCGGGCCACCCGACAGGCCTGCGGCCAGCGCCCGGTCCAGGTCGAACTCCTTCGGCGGCGGCATCTTCTTCACCTCGGCCGCGGCCGCCGCCTGGTCCTGCATGCGCTTGCCCATGGTGCGCGCGGCGTCCGCCGCCGTGCTGGAGGCGTTGGCCACCTCGACCAGCGCGCCCTGCGCGGCACCGGAGGCCTTGCCGACCCACGCGCCCGCCAGCTCGGTGATCGCCTCGTACAGCGCGTCCGCGGCGTCGCTGAGCCGCTTGCCCTGCGACATCCACAGCGCGCCGAGCTCTTCCGCCGAGCCGGGGTCGTTGTTGTTGACCGCGCCCTCGTACAGCTCGCGGCTGGAGTACGACGGCCAGTTCGGCGGATTGGTGATGGCCCGGTCGTCGCCGTACATGAAGTCGTCGCGGTTGCGCTGCGCGGACCGGACCAGCTGCTCGGCGGTCGAGGTGTCGCCGAGAACGTCCGTCGACCGCCCCGCCCCGTGCGGAGATCGCCCGCCGGGCACCTGCGGCCGGTTGTCATCGGATTCGTACACGGTTCCCCCTGCTCCTGAACACGAAGGACGACTGGCTGGGCGGGTGAGGCGTCACATCTGCCGCCGGAAGGACTCGGCACCCGCGGCTTCCATCTCCTCGTAGTTCTCGATGGCCGCGACCAACGCCCGCTCGACCTTCTCGTAGTGTGCGTGCAAGTTCCGCAACGCCTGCTCGTACGAGTCCTCGCTCCCCGCGGCACGGTTGGCGCTCTTCCTGGCCATCGCCGTGCCAACCGGGTTGGCGCCCAGCTTCGGCTGGACGTTGAGCTCGTCCACCGCACGCAGCAGGTCCTCGACCTCGTCCTTGCCTGCACGGATCTTGTTCAGCACGGTCCTGGCGGCATCCGGATCGATGCCGATCTGGCCCTCAGCGGCCGCCCTGGCGAACGCCTCCGCGTCTGCGAGGGTCTTGGCCATTGGTCACTCTCCCCTGTTCCCCAGTCCGCGCCCCGCAGCGCGGCTCGTCGTGTTCGCTAAGGTTAACGCACCGGTTGTGCCGATATGACGGTTTCTCTGCGATCAGGGTTCCCGATCGCCATCGAATTGGCAACGCCGTTGCGGCAGCTGGCACCTGCCTGCCGCAATCGCGTTCACGCCGCGTACACCTTGGGGTCGAGCAGGCCGATGAACGGCAGGTCCCGGTAACGCTCCGCGTAGTCCAGCCCGTAGCCGACCACGAACTCGTTGGGGATGTCGAAGCCCACGTAGCTGACCGGGACGTCCACCTTCACCGCCTCCGGCTTGCGCAGCAGCGAGCACACCTCCAGCGAGGCCGGGTTGCGCGTGGCCAGGTTGCGCAACAGCCAGGACAGCGTCAGCCCGGAGTCGACGATGTCCTCCACGATCAGCACGTGCCGCCCGGTGATGTCGCGGTCCAGGTCCTTCAGGATGCGCACCACCCCGGAGGAGGACGTGGACGATCCGTAGGAGCTGACCGCCATGAACTCCAGCTGGGCCGGGATCGGCAGGGCGCGGGCGAAGTCCGTCATGAACATCACCGCCCCCTTGAGCACCCCGACCAGCAGCAGATCCTCGCCTTGCGCCACGATGCCGCGGTAGTCGGCGGCGACCTTGGTCGCCAGTTCCGCGGTCTTGTCCTTGATCTGCTGTTCGGTGATCAGCACCTTGGCGATCTCGCCCGCGTAGGGCCCGGTCGCCACACCCGGCTGGTCCCCTCCGACGTTCATCCGCACTCCTCGTTCACCCGTTCGCGTCTGCCGGCCAGCGTCAGCCTGCCATGTGCCCTGGCGGCCACCAAGTCCCCGGGGAGCCACACTCCCCCTTGCCCCCGCCATCGGCTCACCAAGTCGTCGACCGCGCGCAGGTGCCCCTCGCTGAGATCGCGCGCTCCGCGGTCGAGCAACCACCGGCGCAGTGCCCGGCGCCGGATCGCCGCGTGTGCACCTTCCAACGGCCCGACAGCCAGCTCACCGCCGGGCAGCCGCGCGGCGGTGAGCAAGTCGCCGGCCAGCGCATCCAGGGCTTCCAGGTCCTCTCTGACCTGACGGGCGGTCCGGGCCAATGCTCCCGCGACACCGCCCTGCAGAACATCGTCCAACAGCGGGATGACCTCGGTGCGCAGCCGTACCCGGGTGAAGGCGGGGTCGGCGTTGTGCGGGTCCTGCCACGGCTCGACCCCGAGTTCGGCGCACGACCGGGCGGTCACCGACCGCGGCAGGTCCAGCAGCGGCCGCAGCCACGGCGGGTCGATCGGCCGCATGCCCGCGATCGACCGTGGCCCCGAGCCCCGGCCGAGGCCGAGCAGGACGGTCTCCGCCTGGTCGTCGAGGGTGTGGCCGAGCAGGACCGGCATGTGCGGCAACGCTTGGCGCAACGCGGAGTACCGGGCCCGCCGGGCCGCGGCTTCCAGCCCGCCGGGGCCGTCCACCTCGACCGGGACGACGCGCGCGGTGGTGACGCCGAGTTTGCGGGCGACCTCGGCGGCGGCCTCGGCGATCTCGGCCGATCCCGGTTGCAAGCCGTGATCGACCACGACGGCGTGGGTTTCACCGGCGATCGCCGCAGCGGCAGCGGCCAGCGCCAGTGAATCCGCTCCGCCGGACACCGCCACCCCCACCGGCCCGGACACCTCCGCCTCGGCCAGCACTGCCCGCACCGCGGCGCGGATCTGCATGGAAGCCGGGCCCGCGCGCCCGGGCTTGCCACCCGGCGCGACGCTGGGCGCGATCCTCACGGGTTGATGCGACGCAGCCATGCCTCTGGTTCGGAGATCTCCGCTCTGGTCGGCAGGGTGTTCGGCGACCGCCACACCGCGTTGAGGCCTGCCATGCCCGCCCGCCGGTGCACGTGCCGGGCGAAGGCGCCGCCCTGCTCGTACTGCTGGATCTTGGCGTCGACCCCGAGCAGCACCCGCAGCAGCCGGTCCAGCATGCTGCCGCCCTTGCGGCGCGCGGTGAATCGGCGGCGAATCTTCGCCACCGACGGCACCACCTGGGGGCCGACCGCGTCCATGACGAAATCGGCGTGCCCTTCCAGCAGGGTGGACAGCGCCACCAGGCGGTCGAACGCCTTGCGCTGGCCCGGCGACTGCATGGCCTCCACCAAGCCGAGCGTGCCGCCGCGCGCGGACCGGATGACGTCCGGCAGCCGGGCGAAGAAGTTCGACGGCACGTCGTCCATCCCGGCGATGAACCGGCCCACCTCGTCGACGAAGTACTCGGTCAGCCAGGACACGGCGGTGAACTGCAGCCGGTGGGTGGACTCGTGCAGGCACACCCACAGCCGGAACTCCTGCGCGGGCACGCCCATCGCCCGCTCGGCGTGCACGATGTTCGGCGCCACCAACAGCAACCGCCCACCGCTTCCGTCGCGGCCGAACGGCTCGTACTGCCCGAGCACCTTGGTGCCCAAGAACGCCAGGGCCAGGCCGGTCTGCACGCCCGCGCTCCTGGGCATCATCCGCTTGCTCGCGACCGCTTCGGCCGCCCGCGGGTGGGACGCGATGGCGCGCGAGGTGAGCGCGTCCAGCCCGTCCGCGGCCGCACGCACCCACGACCGCCGATCCAGCACCGCGGCCTCCGGGATCGGCAGGCCTGCGCCCATCCCGGTCAGTTCCCGCACGTGGTGCTCGGCGGTGCGGGCCAGCCGAGTCAGTTCGGCCACCGCCTGCTCCGCCTCGGCGGGCGGCACCCCCGGCCCGCCGCCGACGAAGACCGCCGCCGTGGACGCGGCCACGTCCCAGTCGACCAATGCCGGGCCGGCAGGTTTGTCGTGGGTAGTCGGCTCACTCACAGCCTCGACGCTACCCGCTCACGAGCATCCGCAACCACGCAGCGCGCCCACGACGTCGTCCAGCGCGGGCCGGGCGACCTGCTGATCGGTACCGACGGACATCAACGCGAAGACCAACGTCGAGCCGCTCTCGGTGAGCACCGTGCCGGCCAGGGTGTTCACACGGTCCAGTGTGCCTGTCTTGGCCCGCACCCAGCCCTTGGCCTGCTCGGCCTGGCCGTCGACGTACCGATCGGACAGCGTGCCGGTGCCGCCGGCGACCGGCAGGCCGGCCAGCAGCGGACGCAGTTTCTGCGCCACCTCGTCGTCACCGGCCGCCGCGGTGAGGATGTCAGCCAGCAGCCGGGGAGGCACCTTGCTCTCCGGCGACAGCCCGCTGCCGTCGGCGATCTCCACGCCTGCCAGGTCGAACCCCGCCTCCTCCAGCACCGCCCGCACGGCCTTGGCCGCGCCGTCGAACGACGGCTCCTCGCCCCGCTCGGTGGCCACCCACCTGGCCAGGGCCTCGGACAGCACGTTGTCGGAATCGGTCAGTGCGATCGTGACCAGTTCCTCGACCGGGGGTGACTGCACCTCACCGAGGACGTCGGCGTCCTCCGAGACGTCCGGCTCGCCGGACACGGCCTGGGCGTCCAGCCGGGTGGCGAGCGCCCGCGCGGCCTCCAGCGCGGGCTCCAAGGCACGGTCCGCATCGAACCGGGTCGGGTCCAGCCGGCCGCCGTCCACCATCACCGGCTCGATCGGCGCCGCGTACGTCGACGGAGCATCCGACGGATCCCAACCGGGCCCGGTGGCCGGACCGCGGTAGGCAGCGGTGCTGACCCGCACGATGTCGACCTTGCCCCCGGTCGCCTTCCGGACCTGCTCGGCCAGCTCGTCCACCGTGGCGGCCCCTGGATAGAACGAATCCTCGGAGTCCTTCAGCACGGTCAGCGTGGGATCGCCACTGCCGACCAGGATCACCTCGCGCGGTGCGCCTTGCACCACACGCGTGGTCAACCTGGCGTCCGGGCCGAGTTCGAGCAGGGCCGCAGCGGTGGTCAGGATCTTGAGCGTCGAGGCCGGGGGCGACGCGAGGCCCGGGTCCTTCTCCCACAGCACGTCACCGGTCAACGGGTCCACCACGACGCCGGCCAGTACGCCCAGCGCCGGGTCGCCGACCACGGAAGCGAGCGCCTTCTCGACCCCGCCCGGGGTCGGCGGTTGCTTCGCCGTGGGCACCGTGATGGCCCTCGACAGGGTCATGGGCGCGGGTTCGTCCGCCAGCGGCTTGTTCGGCGCCCACGGCAGCATCAACCGATTGGCGACCGACGGCCGGGTCAGCACGACGGCGGCCGCCGCCAGCAGCACGACGACCACGGCGAGGACGACGAGCACCATGAGCCGCCGCTTCCGTTTGCCGCCTCCGGCGCCCTCGGGCTGCGGGTCGGGTTCCGGCTCCGGCGGCTGCGGCGGTTCGACCGCGGGAATGATGCGCGTCGGCATCTCGTGCAACGGCACGTCCGGCGCCGGCCGCGGCCGTGCCTGCGGCTGCTGCGGCTGCTGTTCCTGCTGCGGCGGACGTTTGACCGGGATCGGCTCCCCCGGCGGCCGCACCGTGCCGGGCGGATACGGCGAGGAAGGCTGGCGCGGCGCCGCGGCGCCGGGGTCCAGATCGACGGTCGGCCACTCCTCCTGCGGGCGGCCTGGACCACGCTCCGTTGTCACCTACGTCTCCCTCGCCACGCCTCGTGCATGCAACCACCCGGTACCTGGTCCACACTAAACACGCCGCGCGCCCGGCAGTGCGGGTGGGACAAACCTCCTCAAACGCATGAACGTACGGACACCCGGGCACGTTGCCCTCGCCGGCCGGCCGCGACGAAGGAGAAACATGGAGTTCGACGTCACCATCGAGATCCCCAAAGGGGAACGGAACAAGTACGAGCTGGACCACCGGACGGGCCGGATCAAACTCGACCGGACGCTGTTCACCGCCACGCAGTACCCGGCCGACTACGGCTTCATCGACGACACGCTCGGCCAGGACGGCGATCCGCTGGACGCCCTGGTGCTGGTGCAGGAGCCGACGTTTCCCGGGTGCCTGATCCGGGCGCGGGCGATCGGCATGTTCCGGATGACCGACGAAAAGGGCGGCGACGACAAGGTGCTGTGCGTCCCCGCCGAGGACCCGCGCACCGAGCACCTGCGCGACATCCACCATCTGGACACCTATCACCGGATGGAGATCCAGCACTTCTTCGAGGTCTACAAGGACCTGGAGCCGGGCAAGAGCGTCGAGGGCGCCAGGTGGGTCGGCCGCGCCGAGGCGGAGGCCGAGATCAGGGCGTCCTACGAGCGGGCCAGGCAGCAGCGGGCCGCCGAGGAAGGCGAGCCCGGCGAGGGCGAACAGCAGACCACCGGCGAAGCCTGAGCACCCACCGACGCGTTTTCCCTACTTCTCCTGGCCGCCCGGCCGATCGTCGGCGGCCGCGCCGAGCGCGAGCGGCGATCCCGTGCGCGTCCGCTGAACAATCCGTCCGACGTCACCGCAGCGCGTGCCGCGCATACCTCAGCCAAGAGAAGAAGAACCCCGGCGCAGCCGGTTCGGCCGGTCCGCGTCGGAGTTCTTCGCTGCCTTGGCTGCCTGCGGTGCGCTCAGACGAGGTAACCCGGCATGGGGAACTGGGCCAGCAGCTCCCGCACCTCGCCCGCGATCTTCTCGATGGCGGGCTCGTCCCCGCTCACCGCGGCCGTCACCGCCCGGTCGATCCAGTCCGCGATCTGCGGCTGGTGTTCCGGCTTCAGCCCGCGGGTGGTCAGCGCCGCGGTGCCCAGCCGGATCCCCGACGGGTCGAACGGCTTGCGCGGGTCGAACGGGACGGTGTTGTAGTTCAGCTCGATGCCCGCGCGGTCCAGCGCCTGCGCCGCGGGCTTGCCCCCGATCCCCTTCGACGTCAGGTCGATGAGCAGCAGGTGGTTGTCCGTGCCGCCGGACACCAGGTCGAAGCCGCGCTCCAGCAACGCGTCGGCCAGCGCCTTGGCGTTGGCCACCACGGTGTGCGCGTACTCGGTGAACGACGGCTGCTGCGCCTCGTGCAGCGCCACCGCGATGGCTGCCGTGGTGTGGTTGTGCGGCCCGCCCTGCAGGCCGGGGAACACCGCCTTGTCGATCGCCTTGGCGTGCTCGGCGTCCGAGAGGATCATGGCGCCCCGCGGGCCGCGCAGCGTCTTGTGCGTCGTGGTGGTGATGACCTGGGCGTGGCCGACCGGGGACGGGTGCGCTCCGCCTGCGATCAGGCCGGCGATGTGCGCGATGTCGGCCACCAGAACGGCGCCGACCTCGCGGGCGATCTCGGCGAACGCCGGGAAGTCGATGGTCCGCGGGATGGCCGTGCCGCCGCAGAAGATCACCTTGGGCCGGTGCTCCAGCGCCAGCTGGCGCACCTCGTCCATGTCCACCCGGCCGGTGTCCTTGCGCACCCCGTAGCGCACCGGCTCGAACCACATGCCGGTCGCCGACACGCTCCAGCCGTGGGTCAGATGTCCACCGTGGGGCAGCGACATCCCCATGACCTTGTCGCCGGGCTTGGCGAACGCCAAGTACACCGCCAGGTTGGCCGGCGAGCCGGAGTACGGCTGGACGTTGGCGTGCTCGACCCCGAACACGGCCTTGGCCCGCTCGATGGCCAGCCGCTCGATCTGGTCGATCACCTGCTGGCCCTCGTAGTACCGCTTGCCGGCGTACCCCTCGGAGTACTTGTTGGTCAGCACCGTGCCCGTCGCCTCCAGCACGGCCTCGGACACGTAGTTCTCCGAGGCGATCATGCGGATCTTGTCGTGCTGGCGCCGGGCCTCGGCCTCGATCAGGTTCGCCACCTCGGGGTCGGTGGCGGCCAGGGTGGAAATCTGCGGCTGGTGGGTCATGAGCTGAGCGTATCGTCCGCGGGCCAGGCGGTCGGCACCGTTGGGATCCGCACCACGCATCCGGTGGCCCGGCCCTCACGCGTCCGGCCGCTCGGCTTCCTCCACCAGCCGGATGCCGTCCCGGTGCCTGCGCGCCATCTCCTGGTAGATGACCGCGTTGTACTCCACCCAGCCCCGCTGCGACTCGCTCAGCGGCTGGATCCGCTTGGCGGGTGCGCCCATCGCGATCGACTCCGGGGGCACCTCGGTGTTCGGTGTCACCACCGCGCCCGCGGCCACCATCGCCTTCTTGCCGATGACCGCCTTGTCCAGCACCGTCGCGCCGTTGCCGATCAGCGCCTGCTCGCCGACGGTGCAGTCGTGCACCAGCACCTGGTGGCCGACCGTGACGTTCTTGCCGATCTCGCACACGCCCTCGTTGACGTGCACGACGGCGTTGTCCTGGATGTTGGCGCCCTCGCCGACCACGATGCGACCGAAGTCTGCTCGCAGCACGGCGCCGTACCAGATCGACGCGCCCGCGCCGACCTCGACGTCCCCGATCAGCGTCGCCGTGGGAGCGATCCAAGCGTCCGGATGCACACGCGGGGTCTTCCCCTCGAAGGAGTAGATAGGCATGCGTCTCTCCTATGCCACGCCGCTGCCGAGGTCAAGGCGGCAGCATGCCGCGAGCAGTGTGATGGGGCACACTGGCCCGCGATCGTCGTCAGCCCACGCCTGGCTCGGAAGCGTGGCAGTCGACGCATCCGACCGGACGATCCCGAACCGGCGGAACTGCGCCAGGAATCGTGACGAACTGAATCAATCGTCCGAGCCGTTCGAGGCGTCATCCCGCGCCGGGCAGGCGTCGTGTGCGGCAAGCGCTGCCGCACACGACCTGGACCGCTGGGACGCCTTTTGGCGAGCACGACCCGCTACACGGCTGAGCCTTCCAGACAAGCGGCGGACGTCGCTGTCACAGCCTCCGGTGACTCAGCTGTGGACGAAGTCTCGCGGTTGGCAGCGAGCACCGGCCGGTCGGAGCGCACGGCGGCCCGCACCGTCAGGTGGATCAGCTGCGCCAGCACCACCAGCTCCCCGACCAGCAGCACGCGCTGAATCACCCCGCGCACCGGATCGAAGACACCGGGCAGGAAGATCGCCACACCGGTGAGCACCAGGACCACCACCACGAACCACGCCGCGGCCTGCAGCATCCGCTTGCCGTGCCCGAGCAGCCGGGCGACCAGCAGAGCGACGACCGGCACCGCGAGCAGCGCGACCGCCGCGGCGTAGCGGTGGATTTGCGCCGAGATCGACCCGGCACCGACCCGATCGGTGGGGAACAGCGTCACCAACACCAGCCCGACCGTGGTCAGCCACGCGCCCACCATGGCCACCCGGCCGACCGGCAGTCCGCTGCCGTGCAGCACGACGGCCACGCCGAGGCCGGCCACCGCCATGCTCGTCACCCCGGCCGGGAACATCCACCCCACCCCGGGAGCGAACACCGCACCGGAGAGCGTCTCGGTCACCGGCTGAATGGCGGCCCCCGCCAACAGGTGCAGCAGGAGCATGAACACGAACGCCACGATCACGCCGGTCATGCCGAGCAGACGGCCGACGGCCAGCGGGTGCGGCCACGCCGAACGGGTGACAGGGGCGGTGGCCGACCGGGCGGAAACGGGAGCCGCAACGATGTTCGCCATGCATCAAACGATGGCGAAATCCCAGGTCAGAGCCCATCCGGCAGGACAGAGACCTGGCGTTGGTGGCAGCCCCACCCGGTCTTCCGGTCAACCCCACCACGGCGGTGGCGGCAACCGGAGGTCGGGCGCGATCAGCTGGGCACGCTGATGCCGGGGATGGCCTTCAGCTCACCGAGCAGCGACGGGCTCGGCCGCACCGTGAGGTCCAGCGCGAGCATCGTCTCCTTCTTGCCGCCGACCAGCTTCAAGTGCACCGGAGTGTCGCCGCGGTGCACCTCCAGCGTGCGCTTGAGCTCGCCCACCACCGCGGCATCCAGCTTGTCGGCCGCCGCCTGCAGCACGAACGGCTCCTCCTCGGCGCCCATCTCGACCGCGGACAGATCGAGCGTGACCACCGAGCCGCCGAACACCGACATGCGCTCTTCCCGCCAGTTCACCCGACCCTTGACCACGACGGCGTTGTCCTCGTGCAGCTCGGCGGCGAACAGCGCGTACGCCTTGGGGAAGAACAGCACCTCGATGCCCGCGTCCAAGTCCTCCACCGTGCAGATCGCCCACGGCTCGCCGTTCTTGTTCACCCGGCGTTCCATGCTGGTGATCAACCCGGCGATGACGATCTCGCCTTCCTTGGGCGGGTCGGCCAGGATCTGCGCGATCGGTTTGGGTGCGTGCTTGCGCAGGATGCGCTCGGCGCCGTCCAGCGGATGCCCGGAGACGTACAGGCCGAGCATTTCCCGCTCGTAGGCGAGCTTCTGCTTGCGCGGGTACTCCTCGTCGGTGAACTTCAGGTGGGCCAGCGGCGAGTGGCCGGAGTCGTCGGCCGTCTCGGCCTCGCCGAAACCGCCGAACAGGTCGAACTGGCCCATGGCCTCCTGCCGCTTGAGCGGCACGACCGCGTCGACGGCTTCCTCGTGGTTCTGGATCAGCGACAGCCGGGTGTGTCCGAGCGAGTCGAACGCGCCTGCTTTGATCAGCGATTCGATGACCCGCTTGTTGCAGACGACCAGCTCCGACTTGTCCATGAAGTCGGTGAAGGAGGTGTACTTGCCCTTCTCCTCACGGGTCTTGATGATCGACTGCACCACGTTGGCGCCGACGTTGCGGATGGCGCCGAGGCCGAAGCGGATGACGTCACCGACTGCCGAGAATCGTTCCACCGATTCGTTGACGTCCGGCGGCAGTACCTTGATGCCGAGCCTGCGGCATTCGGACAGGTAGACGGCGGACTTGTCCTTGTTGTCCGCCACCGAGGTCAGCAGCGCCGCCATGTACTCGGCGGGGTAGTTCGCCTTCAGGTAGGCGGTCCAGTACCCGACGAGGGCGTAGCCGGCCGCGTGGGACTTGTTGAATGCGTAGCCGGCGAACGGCAGCACCGTCTCCCACAGCGTCTTGATCGCGTCCTCGGAATAGCCGTTGGCGCGCATGCCTTCGGCGAAGCCGGCGAACTCCTGCTCCAGGACTTCCTTTTTCTTCTTGCCCATCGCGCGCCGCAGGATGTCCGCGCGGCCCATGGAGTAGCCGGCCACCCGCTGCGCGATCTGCATGATCTGCTCTTGGTAGACGATCAGGCCGTAGGTCTCGTCCAGGATGTCCTTGAGCGGTTCCTCCAGCTCGGGGTGGATCGGCTTGACTTCCTGCCTGCCGTTCTTGCGGTCCGCGTAGTTGTTGTGCGTGTTCATCGCCATCGGACCGGGCCGGTACAGCGCGTTGACCGCGGTGATGTCGTTGAACTCGGTGGGCTGCATGCGGCGCAGCAGGTCGCGCATCGCGCCACCGTCGAGCTGGAACACCCCGAGGCTGTCGCCGCGGCCGAGCAGCTCGTAGGTCTTCTTGTCGTCCAGCGGCAGGGTGTCGAGGTCGATTTCCTCGCCCCGGTTGGCCCTGATGTTGTCGATGGCGTCACCGATGACCGTCAGGTTGCGCAGGCCCAGGAAGTCCATCTTCAACAGGCCGATGGCCTCGCACGACGGGTAGTCCCAGCCGGTGATGATCGCGCCGTCCTCGCGCATCCACAGCGGGATGACGTCCATCAGCGGCACCCGCGACATGATCACCGCGCAGGCGTGCACGCCGGCGTTGCGGATCAGCCCCTCCAGGCCACGCGCGGTGTCGAAGATCGTCTTGACCTCGGGGTCGTTCTCGATCAGCGACCGCACCTCGGCCGCCTCGCCGTACCGCTCGTGGCTGGGGTCGACGATGCCGGACAGCGGGATGTCCTTGGCCATGATCGGCGGCGGCAGCGCCTTGGTGATCTTGTCCGCGATCGAGTAGCCGGGCTGGCCGAAGTGCACCCGGGCGGCGTCCTTGATCGCCGCCTTGGTCTTGATGGTGCCGAACGTGATGACCTGCGCGACCTTGTCCTCGCCGTACTTCTCGGTGGCGTACCGGATCATCTCGCCCCGGCGGCGGTCGTCGAAGTCGATGTCGATGTCCGGCATGGACACGCGCTCGGGGTTGAGGAACCGCTCGAACAGCAGGCCGTGCGGGATCGGGTCGATGTTGGTGATGCCCAGGGCGTAGGCGACCAGCGACCCGGCCGCCGAGCCACGGCCTGGACCGACCCGGATGCCCACGCTGCGCGCGTACCGGACCAGGTCACCGACCACCAGGAAGTAGGCAGGAAAGCCCTTCTCCTCGATGACCTTCAGCTCGTGCTCGGCCCGCTCGACGTAGCCGTCCGGGATGCCGTCCGGGAAGCGGCGCTTGAGGCCCTCCATCACCTGGTGGTGCAGCCAGGAGGCCTCGGTGTGCCCCTCCGGCACGTCGTAGCGCGGCATCAGGTCGCGGTGCGCGTAGACCTCTTCGTAGGACTGCACCCGCTCGGCGATCAGCAGCGTGGTGTCACACCCGCCCGGGACCTCGGAGTCCCAGTACTCGCGCATCTCCTGCGCGGACTTCAGGTAGTAGCCGTCGCCGTCGAACTTGAAGCGGTTCGGGTCGTTGAGCGTCTTGCCGGACTGCACGCACAACAGCGCCGCGTGCGGGCCCGCCTGATCCTTGGTGACGTAGTGCGAGTCGTTGGTCACCAGCGGCTGCAGGCCGAGCTTGCGGCCGATCTCCAGCAGGCCCTCGCGGACCGCGCGCTCGATCGGCAGCCCGTGGTCCATCAGCTCGAGGAAGAAGTTGTCCTTGCCGAAGATGTCGCGGTAATCCGCCGCCGCCTGCAGCGCCTCGTCGAACTGCTTCAGCCGCAGCCGGGTCTGCACCTCACCGGACGGGCAGCCGGTGGTGGCGATGATGCCCTCGGCGTGCTCGGCGATCAGCTCCTTGTCCATCCTGGGCTTGCGGTAGTAGCCCTCGATGCTGGCCAGCGAGGACAGCTTGAACAGATTCCGCAGGCCCTGGGCGTTCTCCGCCAGCATCGTCATGTGCGTGTACGCACCACCGCCGGAGACGTCGCCGCCCTCGCCGAATTCGTCGGTGTCACGCTGGTTGGTCTGGCCCCAGAAGACCGGCTTCTTGTGGTGCCTGCTCATCGGCGCGAGGTAGGCCTCGATGCCGATGATCGGCTTGATGCCCGACTTGACGGCTTGCCGGTAGAACTCGTCCGCGCCGTACATGTTGCCGTGATCGGTCATGCCCACCGCGGGCATGCCCAGCCGCTCCGCCTCGGCGAACAGCGGTCCGATCTTCGCCGCACCGTCGAGCATCGAGTACTCGGTGTGGACGTGAAGATGGACGAACGAGCTGTCGGACATCGCGTGACACTACCTCCCGCACCGCTCGTCTTCGGCCCGCGCGGGCCGGACCCTGCGGCCCTCGCTCGGCCGGATGAAGCCCCAATCTAACCGCTGCGGCGGCGCGCCCATCGACGCCATGCCGCGACGGATCGAAACCGGCAGGCGGACGACGGCCGACCGCTGGCCGACCCGCTGGGCGGACACCTCGCCTCGCGCTGGTAAAGCCGCTCCTACCTGGGAAAACAACGACAAGTGACGTGGCGTGAGCGAGTGTGCACGACCAGCATCCCCCATGTCGGGCGTGAGCGGGATCGCCCATGACGGGCATCGGTGATCCGCGGCGCGGCCGCCATGCGTGAATACCGATGTGAACTCGCCGCGCATCCGTGTGTTGACCATGCAGATCGCCATGGCCCGCCGCGAGCTGCAGCGGGCCCGGTGCGATCGGAACCCCGAGGCCGCTGCCCGGGCCGAACGCCGCATGAACGCTCTGCTCGACCAGTACATCGCGCTGCGCAGCACGACCCCCGCCCGTCAGGCTGCGTAGCTCGCCGGAGACCGTTCGACGCGTTCGGCAGCGTAGGAAGGGCCGGGCCCACGCCTGCCTGCCGCTCCCCCGGGGATCGACACCGTGCACGAGGCCTTCCTGCACCGGGCCCACGCCTGCCTGCCGCTCCGTGCACGACGCCTTCCAGCACCGGGCCCACGCCTACCTGCCGCTCCCCGATTCGGTACTCCCTCGCGCCCGAGTTCACCTGCGCGGTGCGTCGAGCGCCGGAGCCGTGAGGTACGCGGCGGCCGCCAGCCGCCCCAGACGCGCAGCCATCGCCGTCCGATCCGTCCGGCTCGTGCGTGCCGTCCCCATGCCGGTGGGACGGGCAGGATCCAGCTGTCCAGCTCCTCGACGGCGACCGCCGTCCCCATGCCGGGCGGGACAGGCCACAAACCACCGAATCGACTGGCCTCAATCCGCCGTTCGTCGTAGTACTTGTGACCGCTGTCACGAGCCGTTCTTACCGGCAGCCACTCTCGATCTCGGCCGCTGAACCGTCTGAGTGAAAGCCGCGCGATGGCGGAACACCGCGGCGTGAAGAAGGGCACCCGATGCGCGGGGGCGGCACTTGCGGCCCTCGTCGTACCCGGCCTAGGGTTCGCGTCACGGTCCGATGCATGTGCAAATGCATCCCCACACACCACGAGGCAGAGCGATGATGGGGGTCATCACCGGAACGCGAGTGACCCGCCTGTTCCGGCGGGAAGTCAGGCTGGATACGCCGTCACTCGGCCCGGGCGAGGCGTGTCGATGACCACCTCGCCCGGCCAGCCGGATCCGGTGAGCGCCCGGCTCACCGCCTTGATCGACCTGGGTTTCCAGTTCCTCCACCCCACCGACGCCCAAGGCCAGGTGCAGGCCGTGGTCGGCATCCGGGTGCACGACGGCGTGGTCGACGTCGTGCAGCTGCACGCCGAGGACGACGTCACGGCGACCCGCATGCCGGTGGACGAGCCGGACATCATGGCACCCTCGACCGTGCTCTGGCGCGAGCACGGAAACGTCACCACGGTCCTGGACGCGGTCCTGGCCCTGCCCGACGAGAGCGAGCACGCCGGTACGGGCACCGGCGTCTGGGTACCGGCGGGCGCCGGCCAGTTCCGGTTCCTCCGGTCCTGATCGCGGCCCCGGCAGGCACGGCCGGAAGTCGCTGTCACGGCGCCGAACGGTTCACCAACCCAGCGTCGTACGCCAGCAGGCCGGCCTGTGTGCGGTTCTCGCAGTCCAGCTTCACCAACATGCGCGAGACGTAGCTCTTCACGGTGGCCTCGGACAGGTGCAACCGGTGCCCGATCTGGGCGTTGGACAGGCCTTCTCCGAGACACTTCAGCACGTCGACCTCGCGATCGGTCAGTTCGCCGACCAGTTGCCGCGCCCGCTGCCGATGGCGTTCGCCGTCGGACGACGCCGCGACGAGACGCCGCGCCGCTTGCGGGGACAGCACCGTGTGCCCGTCGGCAGCTACCCGCACCAGATTGATGAGATCCTGCGGCGGGGTGGACTTGACCAGGAATCCCGCCGCGCCTGCGTGCAGCGCCCGCAGGACGTACTCGTCGGCGTCGAAGGTGGTCAGGACGACGATCACCGGGGGTGCGGGCATTGCCCGAATGCGTTCGGTGGCGACGAGCCCGTCCACGCCCGGCATCCGCAGGTCCATCAGCACCACGTCGGGTCGATGCCGACGGACGGCTCCCACCGCAGCTTCCCCGTCGTGCGCCTCCGCCACCACCTCGATGTCGTCCGCCGTTCCGAGGATGGTGGCCAAGTGCGCGCACACCATGGGTTCGTCGTCGACGGTCAGTACCCGGATCATCACGCAAGTCCTCCCCCAGTGGGCGCGGGCACGAAGTCGGGCAGGACCGCATCCACGGCGAAGCCACCGTCCGGCTCCCGGCCCGCACGCACAGTGCCACCGACCAGTTCCACGCGATGGCGTAAGCCTCGCAGGCCGAGGCCCGACCCGGTAGCCGCCAGCTCCGCGTCGCCTCCCCGGGAGGCGGGCGGGCTGTTGCGCACGACGACACGTACTCGACCACCATGGCGGCTGACCCGCACCTGCGTCCTGGCGCCTGGAGCGTGCTTGCGCACGTTCGTCAACGACTCCTGCACCACCCGGTGGACCGTGCGGTGCACAGCGGGCGACAAATCGCCGATGTCGCCGTCGTGCACGAGCTCGACCGGCAAGCCGACCGCTGCGGACTCCTCGGCCAACTGCTCCAGTGACGACACCGTGGCGGCTGCCTGCTCGCCCGGAAGGTCGGCGCGCAGCGCTGCGACCAGATCGGCCAGCTCGGCGAGCACCTGGCGGCCCGCATCGATCATGTGCCGCGCGGGCTCCCCCGGCAGGCGTTCGGCCCCGGCCAGCATCTGCCGGACCCGCTCGGTCACCACCTCGTGCATTTCCTCCGCCAGCCTGGCACGTTCGTCGGCCCTCGCCCGCTCGGCCAGCATCGCCTGCTCCCGTTCGGCGTGCTCCGCACGTTCGATCAGCTCCGCGATCAGCCTCCGGCGGGCCGCCACGTACAGGCCGAGTACCGCGGGCAGGCCGACCACCACGGCAGCCACCGTGACGACCGCCGGGTGCGGATCCCACGGTCTGGACGCGACCAGGAACAACGCCGCCAGCATCGGAACGGCGCGCCGCGGGCTGGCCGGATAGGCCGCTGCCGCATAGACCGCGACCGGGGTGATCACGGGGACGAACACCGTCACGGCGTCCCCCGGGAACCGGTCTGCAGCAACACCGGCGAGGGTCAGCACCAGCAACGCAACCGTTCCAGGAACGTCGCCGCCACCAGCCACAGCGGACGCCGCTTGCGCAGTCCCACCAGCACCGCCGCCGGAAGCTGCACCAGAACCGTGATCGCCTCTGCCCCCGCCATGGTGGAGGCGGGGTGCGCCACTGCGGCGACGGCCTCCACGACGACCGTCGCCAGGACCGCCATCACCGCGGCGGGGACGTCGAACCGGCCGGTAGAACGCGTAGACCGCGCACCGAACGCCGTCATCGGGGCACCATCCATCCGGCCGAGCCGGTCGGCCTGCGCAGCACGCCGATCAGGTCGCGCAGTTCGTCGAGCGCCTTGGCGCCGGTGGCGCGCACTTCTTCCGCGGTGGCGCGGGTGTCTGCGTCCGGCGCGGAGACCGCGAGCGCACCCGCGTGCAGCACCATCAGGGTGAGCCGATGGGTGACGATGTCATGCAGCTCGGCCGCGATCCTCACCCGTTCGTCGGCCCTGGCCTGCTCGGCGAGGAGTTCTTGCTCTCGCTCCGCTCGCCGGGCGCGCTCGGTCAGTGAAGCCACCACGGCCCGTCGCGCGCACAGGTAGAAACCGAACAGCATCGGCACGGTCAGATACAGCAGCCCGGTGGCCACCACGGGTACCGAAGCCACCCATGGCCGGGTGACGACTGCGGTGAGCAGCCCGATCATCAGCCACGCGCGTCGCCGGTCCTGCCGGTAGCGGCAAGCACCGTAGGTCGGCCACACCGAAGCCAGCGGCATCCACAGGTTGGTGAGGTCGTTCGAGGTGGCAAGGAGCCCGGGAAAGGCCAGCACACCAGCTGTCACCGTCACCACCGCACCGGCTGCGACCGCCTGCTGACCACCCGGCCGGGCCGGACGTACCGCCAGGAGCGCGGCCGCGACGAGCACGAACCCGAGCGTCCCGGCCAGGGCGTTCGCGCGCGGCTCTCCTTCGGGCAACAGCAGCGGCACGAGCACCGACAGCGTCGCGACCACACCCAATGCGGCACCGTCAGCCATCGCCTGACCACGGTTGCACCACCCGCCGGACCACGCGGTCCGGCGGTCCCTGCGCGTCGCTGCGATCATGCCGGTCACCGTATGTGCACCTGGTGCAACTGTGCGCCCATGCGCGGCAAGAGACCACCAAAGATGCACGCCAGGTGGACAAGGCGCAACTTTCGTCGATCGCGTTGCCCTCCAATGCGGCTGTTCACCGGCCGGTCCGGCGCGCTGAACTCGGTACATCGGCCAGGATCGACGACGAGGGGGACGATGATGATCAGCCGACGATGGCGCCCGTTCCTGGGCGCAGCCGCGACGCTCTGCCTGCTTGCCTGCCTCGTTCCGCCTGCGGCCGCGCAACCGGACGAGGCGGATGGGCCGATCGTGACCACCGAGTACGGCAAGGTACGCGGCACCTGGCAGGGGGCCACGGCCGTTTTCCAAGGCATCCCCTACGCCGCCCCGCCGACCGGGAAGCTCCGGTGGCGGAAGCCGGCCAGGCCCCAGCCCTGGGAGGGCGTACGGGACGCGACCAAGCCACCGCCCGCCTGCCCGCAGCATCCGGGCGAAGTCCCCGAGGGCAGCAAGAGCGAAGACTGCCTGTACCTCACCGTGACCACACCGGTGAAGCGGTCGGCGAAACCACGAGCGGTCCTGGTGTGGGTGCACGGCGGTGGCTTCTTCATGGGCACGGGCAGCAACTACGACGCCAAACGGCTGGCCGCCCGCGGAGACATCGTGGTGGTCACGGTCAACTACCGGCTGGGCGTGTTCGGCTTCTTCGCCCATCCCGGGCTTGCCGGGTCCGGGACGTTCGGCCTGCAAGACCAGCAGGCAGCGCTGAAGTGGGTGCGCCGCAACATCGCCGCCTTCGGCGGAGATCCGCGCAACGTCACCGTGGCAGGCCAGTCCGCGGGCGCAATGAGCGTGTGCGCCCAGCTGACTTCGCCGTCCGCGCGCGGGTTGTTCGACAAGGCGATCATGCAAAGCGGCTCGTGCGGCTACCGATGGCGGGACAACTACCACTACCGCAACGAACAGGCCTCGTCGATCTTCCAGCCGGTCGACGTCATGCGGCAACGCGGCGCCGCCACGGCAGCTCAGCTCGGCTGCGAGGGCGACCCGCGGACCGTTCTGGAATGTCTGCGCAAGCTCCCGGTGGATCGGCTGATGTCGGTGCAGCAGCACTTCATCCAACCCGCCTACGGCACGGCGACACTGCCGGTCGAACCGGAGCAGGCGATACGAAAAGGCTTGTTCAACCGCGTTCCGGTGCTGTCCGGCAGCACCAAGGACGAAGCCACCTCGTGGACGTCCGTCTACGACGCCGGGAAGCCGATGAGCGAGACCACTTACCGCACGGTGCTGCAGGAGACCTTCGGCGACGACGCCGACACGATCAGCGAACGCTATCCGCTGCACGACTACCCGACGCCGGCCAATGCGTGGGCGGCCATCGTCACCGACGATTCGTGGGCGTGCAGCCAGTACCGGATCACACGGCGGCTGGCCGAGCGCGTCCCGGTGTACCACTACGAGTTCGCCGATCCGAGCCCGCCGCCGCTCGGGCCCGAGCCGGGGATCCCGACGGGCGCGCAGCACGCCTCGGAGCTGTGGTACTTCTTCGACCTGCTCGGCATGGCACCGCCGTTGACCGAGGACCAGCGGAAGCTGGCGGAACAGATGATCGACTACTGGGCGTCGTTCGTAACCTCCGGCGCCCCGGATGCGACGGCGGGTAGCGTGCCGTGGCCACGCATGCGGCCCGGGCAGTCCACCGGTACGCAGCAACTCGCCCCAGGCTCCGGACAGATCCACCAGGTCGATTTCGCCGCAGCGCATCAGTGCGGCTTCTGGTCGCAACTGCCGTGACGGCCGGACGACGGGCAGCAAGCCCGTGACCCGTTTCGGTGCAAGCGAATCTTGCGGTCTCGACCCTGTCGACATCGGCATGCCGTGCAGGTAGTGCCGGTGTGGACAGGGTCGGCCGGGAAAGGACGGGACAGATCCGTGGTGACGGGTGACAAGCCCGGGGAGGTATCCCGCGACATACCCGGTCCGGCTGCCTGCCGCGTGGGCCGAGCTGGGCAACGACGACCGCGCCGAATCGCTCGCCCGTTCCTTGCGTGATCCCATGCTGCGAGCCCAGGCATTGGCCCGGGTAGCCACAGCAGCGAGGACAGCAGGCGACGCCAGCCGAGCACGACGCCAGCTCGGCCAGAGCGAATCATTCGCCCGCGCCATCGCCGCCCCGATCACCGGGCAAAGACGCTGGCCGGGCAGGCCGGAACAGCGGCGACGACGGGAGACGCTGACCGAGCTCGGCACTTCGTCGACGAGGCCGATTGGCTCATCCGTGACTCCGTCGTCAACCCCATGTGGCAAGCACTGGGACTGGCCCGGCTGGCCGTCGTGGTGGCAAGGATCGGCGTTCTCGACCAGGCCCGGCACCTCGTCGACGACGTCAACGCCCTCGTGCCCTCCCTCGGCGACGCCTTCTGGGAACCCCAAGCGCTGACCAGACTGGCCGAAGCAGCAGCGGCGGCCGGTGACCGCGACCGAGCCCGGCACCTTGTCGATCGGGCCGAAACCGTCGCCGGCGCCGTCACCGACCCCGAGCAGCGGTCGGAGGCACTGGCCAAGGTGGCCGGAACAGCGGCGAGCACCGGCGACCTCGACCGGGCCGAAGGCCTCCCCGGCTCGGTCAGCGACTCCTCTGGCACGGACGGGCACTGGCGCAGGTCGCCGAGACCATGGCGACAGCGGGCTACCCCGGCCGAGCCGAAGCCCTGGATCACTCCGTCAGCGACGCCACCTGACAAGCACAAGCACCAGCCCAGGTCGCCGCCGCAGTGGCCACGACGGGTCACGCCGACCGAGCCCGGCGACTCGTCAGCCACGCCGAAACCCTCGCCCGTGTCGTCACCTGTCCATGGCGCACCACAGATTCGGCCGCTGCCGAGCGCAGCCCAGCGCTTCCCACGATGGCGGGATCGACCCTCGAGCAGGGCGCAAAGCTCGGGCTGGCTGGAGCAGTTCGCTGATCCCGTCGAAGACCTCCCGGCCGTCGCCGGAGGACGCGCAGTGTCGACCGTCAGGCGACGTCCGTCGGCACAGCCTCCGCGGCCTCCATGCGCGCCTCCACATCGACGGCGGGCGGCGTGACGGCAGGCACCTCGAACTTCCGCCGCCAGGCCTCAAGGTCACGGCGAGCACGATCGGCGTAGGCGGCGCGCCGCTTCCGGCGGGGCAGCCGCACGGTGAGCTCGGAGAACAGGCCGTACTGGATGTTCGACGGCTGGAAGTGGCGCGGATCCGACTGGGTCAGATGGCGTGCCAGGGCCCCGAGCGCCGTGGTCGTCGGCAACGGCTCGAACTCCTGGCCCGTCTCCGCGCGCCGCTCGAGGGCGACGTAAAGCGCCACGACGAGGCCGGCGGCAGCCGATTCGAGGTACCCCTCGACGCCGGTGATCTGGCCAGCCAGCCGCACCCGCGGTTCCTTGCGCAACCGGTACAGCTCGTCCAGGTGCAGCGGCGCGTTGATGAAGGTGTTGCGGTGGACCTGGCCGAAACGCGCGAACTTCGCGTCGGCGAAGCCGGGCAAGGTGCGGAAGACCCGCCGCTGCTCGCTCCACTTCATCCGGGTCTGGAAGCCCACCATGTTGAACTGGCTGCGGCTCAGGTTCTCCTGGCGGAGCTGCAGCACGGCGTACGGCTTGCTGCCGTCCGGCGGGGTGAGGCCCACCGGCTTCATCGGTCCGTGCTGCAGCACGTCGACCCCGCGCCGCGCCATCTCCTCGATCGGCAGACAGCCCTCGAAGAACAGGTTCTTCTCGAACTCGTGCAGCTCCACCACGTCGGCCGTGATCAGCTCCTGGTGGAAGGCGAGGTATTCCTCGCGCGTCAGCGGCACGTTGAGGTAGTCGTCTCCCTCGCCCTTGCCGTAGCGCGAGGCCCAGAACATGCGGCTGGTGTCGAGGCTGTCCGCCTCCACGATGGGGGCGATGGAGTCGTAGAAGTAGAGGTGCTCCGACCCGAGGATGCCCTGGATCCGCTCGGTCAGGGCGGGCGAGGTCAGCGGCCCGGTCGCCACGACCACGTCACCGTCGGGCAGATCGGTCACCTCGTGGCGCTCGATCGTCACACCGGGCATGCGCTCCAGGGTCGCCGTGATACGCGCGGAGAACTGGTCGCGGTCGACCACCAGGGCCGAGCCGCCGGGCACCGCCGAAGCCCGCGCCGCACCGATGACCAGCGAGCCAAAGGACTCCATCTCACGCTTCAGGAGCCCGGCGGCGTGCTCCGGGTCGTCCGAGCGCAGCGAGTTCGTGCACACCAGCTCGGCGCACCACCCGGTGCTGTGCGCGGGTGTCATGCGCTCCGGGCGCATTTCGTGCAGCACCACCGGGATGCCGCGCGCGGCGAGCTGGAAGGCGCACTCGCTGCCTGCGAGGCCGGCTCCTATGACGTGGACGGGACGCATTGCACGCATCGTCTCCAAGGTAGGCCACAGCCGAACGCACCTGGACAGCGGCGGTGGCGGCGGTCAAGCACGCCGGGCCCTGCCCGGCCCGGTCATGCCGAAGCCCCGCCGGTTCTGACTTCCTCTGCCAGGCCCGGCGGGGCTTCCACGGCGAGCCGCCTGCGGGAATCGAACCCGCGACCTATTCATTACGAGTGAATCGCTCTGGCCAACTGAGCTAAGGCGGCAACGTCCAACAGTGTAGCGACATGCGTCGGTGTGGATCAGCACCCCCACCCTTTCCCGCTTACCATCGTCCGGACGACGTGCGTGGGAGGCGAGAGTGCGGGCACGGGTCGTGGCGCTGACGCTCGCGGTGGGGCTGGTCGGCACTTGCGCTGCGCCCGCCGCGGCCGGTCAGCACGCCCTGCTCGGCACCGATCCCGCGACCGGTACGGACGCCCGCCCGGACGTGGGTGCGGCACTGGGCGACGCCGGCACAGCGGCCGCGCTGACTCGCCTGCTTGCCGGCTCGGTCCCTGACTCCTCGCTCCTGCCCCAAGCAGCCGACCTGGTGTCGCCGACCCGCTCGTTCGAAGGCGGCATCGGTCTCAGCACCGTCAGTGTCGACACCGGCGCCGAGCTGCCGTACGAGCGGGCGATAGCGCGAGCCGTCCCGGCAGGCACCGCACTGTCGGCCCGGGCCCCTGCCACCGGCGACAGCCTCGTCAGGACGGCGCCACCGAGCGAGGCCGAGCCTGCCCGCGGCAAGCTACCACCGGAGGAAGGCCCGCTCGCCGCGCTGATGCGTACCGAGCGGCTTGCCGGCCAGGTGCACGCACGCTGGAGCGTCGACCGCGGGCCGTGCGTCGGGCAGGTGGCGAAAGCCACGACGACCAGCGGTCCCATCTCGCTGGGCGCGGCGGTGGCGTCGCTGCCGGACGTCCCGTTCACCGAGCTCGGCCTTCCCGGCCGCATGCCGTCCGGAAGCATCGCCACGCTCGGCGGCCTGCTCTCCGGCCGGGCCGGCGAGGGCCCGCTCGTCCGCGTCCCACGGGGGTTGACCACGGTCGCGACGGTCGACGTGCTGACCGCCGCCAAGCGCCCCACGGTGCGCGCGACGTCACGGGTGGAGGCCGACCGCATCGACATCTTCCCGGGCAGCCCGCTTGCCATGACCGCCACGGTCCGCAACGCGCCAGCATTGACCGCGAACAGCACTGGAAAACCGGAGACCTCCCGCATCGTCCACGACACCCCGGTGGTCGAATTCAAGCGTGGCGGCCGAACCCTGTTCCGCCTGGACCGGACCCGCCCGGCCCGGGACGTCCCGATCGCTGTACCCGGACGCGGGTTCGCCCAGCGCGGGCTGACCAGCCAGCCGATCGTCGACGGATACGGCGTGGGAACCAACGGCAAGCCCGTGCGGTTGTCCGCCGCGAACCGGTCCCGGGTCACCGAGTTGTTCGTGCTCAGGCTGTCCGTGGGCGGATTGACGACCCGATCCGCCACGCTCGACGAGCCGTTCACCGGCCATCAGGTCACCGGGTCCGCTCGGCTGCTCGACGTGCAACTGCTGCCCACCGATGCACTCACCGATGCGCTCGAGCGTGACCACGAGCTGCCGTCGACGCTGGCGCACTTCACGCTCGGCGAGCAAGCCGTCCGGGCAGCCGCGCCACCCTCCGGCGCGCGGTGCGGCGAACCCGGTGCCGGGGAGGTCACGATCGCGGCCCCGCCCGACGAGATCGCCCCGGGTCGCTCGTCCGCACCGCCGATCCGCGTCCTGCTGTGGGGAGGTGCGGGGCTCGTCCTGCTCGGCGCGTATCTGCTCGCGGTGGCCCGGCCGCGCAAGCAGGACTGAGTCGTGTGCGCCCGTGTTCCGAGGTGCGCCGGTGGCCAGGACCGCGCACGCAGCGACTGGCCCACAGCGGCCGCCCAGCCGTGCGGTTTCAGCCTCTGGCCAGCGCGGTCACCATCGCCTCGACGGCGATACGCGGCTTGACGTTGAGCTGCAACGCCTCACGGCACTCCAGCACCGCCTCCAGTCGGCGCAGCGTCGACTCCGGGCTCCACCGCTCGGCCGCGGACCGGATCTGGTCCTCGTGGTCCGGATGCGTCAGCGTCGCGCCGGTCGGATACACCAGCACGTCACGGTAGAAGTTCGCCAGATCGACCAACGCCAGGTCGATGGAATCCCGCTGGGTACGCGTCGCCCGCGACTTCTGCCGCTTGCGCAGCTGGTTGACCGCCGCCTCGGCGGCCCGTTTGGCCCCCGCGGTCCCGCGGCCGGTCCCGTCGCCACCCATGGCGATGCGCAGCTCGGCCTCCTCGGCCTCGTCGCGTCGCGCACTTTCCGCCACGGCATCGGCTTCCGCTGCGGTGATCAGCAGGTCGGCGAAGGCGAAGACGTCATCCGGGCGACGCAGGCTCACCGGAATGCGCAGCACCTCGGCCCGGCGTGACCGAGCGGCCTCGTCGGTGGCCAGCCTGCGCGCCCGCCCGACGTGTCCGCCGCAGACCGACGCGGCCCAGCGGGCCCGCTCCTCGTCGATCCCGTCGCGCTCGATCAGCACGCGCGCGATGGCGTCCGCGGGCGGGGTGCGCAACGTGACCACCCGGCACCGGGAGCGAATGGTCACCATGACGTCCTCGGGGTGGTCCGAAGGAGCGCACAACAGGAAGACCGTGCGCGCCGGCGGCTCCTCGACCGCTTTCAACAGCGCGTTCGACGCCCCCTCGGTCAACCGGTCGGCATCGGCGACGATGACGATCTGCCACCGCCCGGTGGACGGCCGCCGCGCGGCCGTCTGCACCAGCGAGCGCATCTCCGCCACCGAGATGGACAGCCCTTCCGGTTCGACGAAGCGGACATCCGCGTGCGTGCCCGCCATGACCGTCCGGCAATGAGCGCACTCGCCACATCCTGTACGGCTCTCGCACTGCAGCGCCGCCGCGAACGCCCGGGCAGCCACCGTGCGGCCGGATCCGGGCGGCCCGGTGAACAGCCACGAGTGCGTCATCCCCTCGCCGGCGGCCGCCGCGGACAACACGGCCACGGCAGGCTCCTGCCCGGCCAACTGCCGCCACACGCTCACGGTGCAGTCCCCGCTTCCACCGGCTTGCCCTCGGACTTCTGCAACCGCTGAATACCGCGCTTGTCCAGCAGGGGTTCGACCGCCGCACGGACCCGCGCGGCGACCTCGTCCTGACTGCCTTCGGCGTCGACCACCACGTAATTCTCCGGGTCGGCCGCCGCCCACTCGGCCAGCAGCCCCCGCATCCGCCATGCTGCCTCGGCCGGGGTGCCGTCCTTGTCCGGGATCTCCCCGGGATCGACGTCCAGCAGCACGGTCAGATCGGGACGCAGCTGGTCCATCGCCCAGTCCGCCAGCCCTTCCAGTTCGGCGATGTCCAACCCGGCCACCGCTGACAAGTGCGCCAACGACGAGTCGGCGAAGCGTTCCATGACCACGATGCCGCCCGCATCCAGCGCAGGCCGCACGTCGCGCTCCACGATGTCGGCTCGCACCGCCGCGGCGGCCAGCGCTTTCGCCCTGGCCCCGGTCAGCGATGCGTTCCGCAACAGCGACTGCAGGCGCTCGTCGTCCAGCGCGGGATCGGTGGCCAGCGCGATCGGCGCGGTCACCGTGCGACGCAGCCACAGCGCCAGCTTGGCCGCGTGCAGGGCGGTGTCCGTCGCCGTGGTGCCTTCGATGGCGATCAGCAGGCCGTTCACCCGGCGCGGGCGCCGCCGCAGCGCGTTGCGCAGGTCGGAGAAGATCGGCTCGGCGCGCCGCGAGTCCATCATGCGGTAGGCGACGATCCCCACCAGCGTGGCCAGCACACCGCCGCCGAGCAGCACCGGGCGCGTGCCGTCGATCTGCACGGTGTTGCCGAAGATCTCCACCCTGCGCGGCTGAACCAGCCCGATCAGCAGCGGCACCACGGCCACCGAACCGCCCAGGACGATCTTCATCAGCGACTGGTAGACGGCGTTGATGCGGCCGCGGATGTCGTCCTCGATGCGCGAGCCGATGATCGTCATCCCGGTCAGGAACGCCACCCCGGCGCACGCGCCGACCAGCACGATGGCGGCCATGGCGACGATCAGGTGGGTGGCCAGGCCGACCACGCACAAGGTGAGCCCGGCGCACACGATGGCGGCGCCGAACAGCCGGTCGTGCGGCAGCCTGCGGGCCAGCTTCGGCGACCCGGCCATGCCGAGCGCGAGCCCGACGAAGATGGCCACGAACATCATGCCGAACGCGGTGTCACCGGCCAGCAGGCTGTGCGCGTAGGGCTTGGCCGAGCCCACCACGGCGCCACCGGCGGCGAACGCGCCCACCATGCCGATCAGCAAGCCGCGCACCAGCTTCGTGCTGCGCACGAACGTGATGCCGTCCTTGATCATCTGCAGCATGCTCGGCTTGTCCTCGCCGGCCGGCCGCAGCGGCTCGTCGTGCACGTTGCGCAGCGACAACTCGGGGATCCGCCACACCACCATGGCGCTGCACAGGTAGAGCACCCCGGTGATGACCACGACCATGCGGGCCAGCCCGAACTCGCCGGTGGTGCCCTCCGGCAGGCTCAGCATCTGCGGCAGGCCGCTGAGCAACGCGTAGAAGCCGGCGCCGGACACCACAGCCAGCCCGTAGGTGACCACCAGGCCGAGCTGATTGGCCGTCTCGACCTGGTCCTTACGGCGCAGCAGGTTGGGCGCGGCCGCGTCCTTGGACGGGATCCACAGCGTCGACGACAGGCCGACCAGGAAGTTGGCCACGAACAGCCACACCGGCGAGCCGACGATCGCGATGGACACCAGCAGCCCGAACCGGGCCAGGTCGGCCAGCACCATAATCACCCGGCGGTCGAACTTGTCCGCGAGCAGCCCGCCGAGTGGAGCGAAGATCAGCCCGGGCAGCAGCAGCGTAAGCACCACACCGGTGAAGGCGAAGTTCTGCGCGGTGTACGACTCGGTGAGCTTGGTGACGTAGCCGGTGAGCCCGAGCAGGGTCAGCCAATCCGCCGTGCTGCACAGGAAGGACACTCCCATGAGCCGACGGAACGGCTTGATCGCCAGCACCCGACGGGCGCGGTAGAGCGTCGATGCGGACGACAACCCCGGCGCACCGGCGTCGGAGAACTGTGTCGGACCGGCCACCCCTGCGATGAGCCACACCCCGCTTTCGCTTCGTCGACCACCGGGATCACCCGAATGGTCGGGTTGGCGAACGCGACCCAGCGTAACCGGCGCGGGGGATCCCACCACTCGTCGGGGCGGTCTTCGCCGCGTCACGCCAGCTAGTCGCGCCGGCGCGGGCGACAGCTACCCGATGCGGCAGGCCGTCAGTTGAACAGCTCGCTCACGCTGCTGGCCACCCCGGAGATCACCTGCACCGCGATCGCCAGGAAGACCAGCAGGATGATCAGCGCGAACACCACGCCGCCCAGGCTGGAGCCGGACGACGAGCCATTCTGCCCGCCCTTCGACCGGTTCGCCATCTGCTCACGCCGCTGCCTGAGCGCTTCCCGCCAGCTCTCCACGTCCTGGCCGGAACCGCTCAGCGCCTGCCGCATCCGCTTCGCGGCCGAACCACGCTCCGGCGCGGCGACCATCCCGGGCGGGGGGCCCGTCGTGGCGACCCCCGGTGGGGGCGGCAACGCCACCGGTGGACCGGAGGGCGCTTCCTCGGCCGCCAGCACCGCTTCGATCAGGGCCCGTGACCGCTCCGGGTCCGGTTCGACCGGTTCGGCGACGGGAACGGCGGGATCGTCGTACGTGTCTTGCTGCACGTTCCCGACCGCGTCGGCGACCGTCACCAAGCCCGCCAGCGCATCCGGGTAAAGCGGCGGCGGCGGGAGCGGTTGCGTTCCGTCCGGTGTCCAGCTGACGTTGGCCACAGCGGTTTCCGTTCTCACGGCACGACTTCCAGCCTGATCGTAACCACGCACGGCCGCGCGTCAGCGCTGTCAATCAGGTGCAATCCGCGAACCCCCAGTCACTCACGGTGATATTTTCCGCGCTTGGGCTACTTCTTTCGTGCCGCCGCCCGCTTCTTCGGCGCAGGTCCCTTGGCGCGCTTCTCCGCCAGCAGCTCGGCCGCCCGTTCGACGGTGAGATCCTCCACGCTGTCCGTCTTGCGCAGCGAGGCGTTGTACTCGCCGTCGGTCACGTACGGGCCGAACCGGCCGCTTTTCACCAGCATCGGCTTCCCGGACTGCGGATCCGGCCCCAGTTCCTTCAGCGGCGCCGACGACGTCTGCCTGCCCCGCCGCTTCGGCTCGGCGTAGATCTTCAGCGCCTCCTCCAGCGTGATGTCGAAGATCTGCTCCTCGCTGGCCAGCGAGCGGGAATCACTGCCCTTCTTCAAATACGGGCCGTACCGGCCGTTCTGCGCGGTGATCTCCTCACCGGTCTCCGGGTCCACGCCCACCACGCGCGGCAGCGACAGCAGCTTCAGCGCGTCCTCCAGGGTGACCGTCTCCACCGACATCGACTTGAACAGCGAGCTGGTGCGCGGCTTGACCTTGGCCTTCTTCTTGCCGTTCGCCTGCTCTTCCTGCTCGGGGATCACCTCGGTGACGTACGGCCCGAAGCGCCCCTCCTTGACCACGATCTCGTAGCCGGTCTCCGGGTCCACGCCGAGCGACCGCCCCTCCTGCGGGGTGGCGAACAGCTTCTCGGCGACCTCGGCGGTCAGCTCGTCCGGCGGCAGGTCCTCCGGCAGGTTGGCGCGCTGGGACTCGCCGTTCACCTCACGCTCCAGGTACGGGCCGTACCGGCCGACCCGCACGTACACGGTGCGACCCTCGTCGTCGGTGAACAGCGGGATCGAGTTGATGTCCCTGGCGTCGATGGCGTCGACACCCGAGCCGACCAGCTTCTTCAGGCCGCCCAGCCGGCTGACCGACCCCTCCACGCCGTCGTTGCCGCCGAAGTAGAAGCCGGACAGCCACTTGGTGCGCTCCTGACGACCCGCGGCGATCGCGTCCAGCTCGTCCTCCATCGCCGCGGTGAAGTCGTAGTCGACCAGGCGGGCGAAGTACTGCTCCATCAGCCCGACCACGGCGAAAGCCACCCACGAGGGCACCAGGGCCGCGCCCTTCTTCCACACGTAGCCGCGATCCTGGATCGTCTTGATGATCGAGGCGTACGTCGACGGGCGGCCGATGCCCAGCTCCTCGAGCGTCTTCACCAGGCTGGCCTCGGTGTAGCGCGGGGGCGGCGTGGTGGCGTGCCCGTCCGCGTCCAGCCGCCGCGCACGCACCACCTGCCCCTTGGTCAGGTGGGGCAGCCTGCGCTCGGCGTCGTCCGCCTCGCCGCCCGCTTCGCTGTCCGGCGCCTCGACGTAGGCGCGCAGGAAGCCGGGGAAGCTGATGGTGCGGCCGCTGGCAGCGAACGTGCACTCCTCGCCCGAGGCAGCAGTGCCGGTGATGCGCACCGACATCGTGGTGCCCTTCGCGTCCGCCATCTGCGAGGCGATGGTGCGCTGCCAGATCAGCTCGTACAGCTTGAACTCGTCCGGATCCAGCTCACCGGCGACCTCGCCGGGCGTGCGGAACACCTCACCGGCCGGCCGGATCGCCTCGTGCGCCTCCTGGGCGTTCTTCACCTTGCGGGTGTACTGGCGCGGCGTCGCCGAGACGTACTCGCGGCCGTACAACTGAGCGGCCTGGGCGCGGGCAGCAGCGATGGCCGTCTCCGACAGCGTGGTCGAATCCGTGCGCATGTAGGTGATGTAGCCGTTCTCGTAGAGCCGCTGCGCGATGCGCATCGTGCGGTCCGACGAGAAGCGCAGTTTGCGCCCCGCTTCCTGCTGCAACGTGGACGTCATGAACGGCGCGTACGGCCGCCGCGTGTACGGCTTCGCCTCGACGCTGGTGACGGTGAACTCGACGTCGGTCAGCGCCTCGGCCAGGCGCACCGCCTCGGCCTCGGTGAGCACCCGGACGTTCCGCAGCGACGACTTCAGCCTGCCGTCGGAGTCGAAGTCCTTGCCGGTGGCCAGCCGGTCGTCGTCGACCGCGACCAGCTTGGCGGCGAAGTCCACCTTGTCCGTGGTGTCCTGCCCCTCGGCCGACATGGTGGCCGCGATGTCCCAGTACGAGGCCGAGGTGAACCGCATCCGCTCGCGTTCCCGCTCGACCACGATGCGGGTGGCCACCGACTGCACCCGGCCCGCGGACAGCTTCGGCATGATCTTCTTCCACAGCACCGGGCTGACCTCGTAGCCGTACAGCCGGTCCAGGATGCGGCGGGTCTCCTGCGCGTCGACCAGATCGGTGTCCAGATCACGCGGATTCTGCGCAGCGTCCCGGATGGCGTGCTCGGTGATCTCGTGGAAGACCATCCGGCGCACCGGCACCTTCGGCTTGAGCGCCTCGATCAAGTGCCAGGCGATCGCTTCCCCCTCGCGGTCGCCGTCGGTGGCCAGATACAACTCGTCGGCGTCCTTGAGCTTGCCCTTCAAATCCTTGACGGTTGCCTTCTTGTCCGGCGTGACGATGTACAGCGGCTCGAAGCCGTTGTCCACGTCCACGCCGAGGCGGGCCCACGGCTGCCCCTTGTACTCGGCGGGCACGTCCGCCGCACCCCGCGGCAGGTCGCGGATGTGCCCCTTGGACGACTCGACCACATAGTTGCGGCCCAGGTAGGAGGCTATTTTGCGAGCCTTAGCGGGTGATTCGACAATCACCAGCCGCCGGACGTCATCGCCGCCCGAGCTCTTCGTCGATCCAGCCACCTTCGGCTGCCTCCATTCCCTCCTACCGCCACCCCGGCCGCAGACGAGTGGCGAGTGTCGCGAAGTTCCTTTTCCAGCTGTAGCACGACCGTGACGACGGGTCCTGCTCGCCGGACACGCCGCCATACGCGGGCTTGGCCTGTGTGCTACCCGTCACAGCCCACGGTCAATCGGGCCGATCCGCAGCGTGATCGTCAGTATGCCGCGCTGCCATTCAGTATCGCCGCAGTCGCCATCGCTGCTACTCCGGCCCACCGCACAGCGCCGCGACTGCCGCATTCGTGACGGTCGGTGCACTGCCCCGCGCAGCTTCCGTGCCAACGGTGACGCGAACGGGCTATTTGAGCCCTTGTTATCGCTTCGAGTCATCGCAGACGCAACGTCCTCCCCGGAATGCCCGTCCATTAAGAGCGAGGGAACCGACCAGGGGGAGGAGACGGTGCGCAAGGTCGTCGCAGCGGTGGTGACGGTCGTGGGGTGGCTGACCGCCGTGATGGTGGGGGCCAGCCTGGCGACCACCCCGACCGCGTCCAGCACTTCGGCGGCCCCGCCACCGACACCGTCCGATCAGCCGGCCGATCCGTCGCACACTGCGATGCCGACCCGGCCATCGGACGGCACATCCACCGTCGGTGAGGAACAGCTTCGTATCCGTGGCTGCGTCATCCGCTTCGACCACAAAGACCGGCACGGGCGCACCGTTCCGCGCAAGCACATCAATCGGACTCACGCCTGCGTCGGCGTCCACCGGGTGTATGCCGACCGCCGCACCGGGGAACTGGTGCTGACCGGCCCGCACGGCGGCGCGATCGTGTTCATCACGGTCTCGCCCGACGAGACGTTGCTGGCCAGGGGCATCACCTGCGGAGCTTCCGGCGGCGTGGGGGTGACCAGGCTGCGCTGCTACGACCGGCAGGGGCAGCAGGTGCCGGCGGACTCGCCGCGGATCTACGGGCGGAGCGCCAACCTGTGGATCGGATGGGTGTCATGGCAGGCCTGACCGGGCCGATGCAGCCCGCGTGGGGCCCAGGCCGATGGCCCGGGCCAGAGCACACGGAGTTCCCGCTCGAGCAGCGGCCGGCCGAGGCCCCGTTCGACGAGTCCTCCACCGATCCCTCGGCTTCGCCCGGCCCGCCGTCGGCCGCCGAGGCCGATCCCGAGGAAGTGGTCGCCACTCCCCTGCCGACATGGGCGCGCTACCTGCTCCTTGCGGCGGCAATGGCGGTGCTCGTCCTGGTTGGCCTTTGGGCGCTCCATTACGGCGACAATCCTGTCGAATTGCATCGCATGCGATGACAAGGCGACAGCGCACCTAGCACCAAAGGCGAAGCGCACCCAGCACCGACAAAGACGACAGCCCGCCCAGCGCCGCACGAGCGGGCCGGACGGGCTGTCGTTCGTCGTGCCAGCCGGCTGCCATCGCCGGCTGAATGTGACGTCGCGTCAGACCTTCGCCGTCTCCTGGGTCGGCGAGTCGGACAGCGAGCTGGTGCGCCGCTTGGACACCACGATGGCCACGACGATGATGGCCACCGCGACCAGCGAGATGATCAACCGCGCGGCGTCCGAGGCACTCTCGCCGACGGACAGCTGCACGATCGCCGGGGCGATCAGCAGCGACACCAGGTTCATCACCTTGATCAGCGGGTTGATCGCCGGGCCCGCGGTGTCCTTGAACGGGTCACCGACGGTGTCACCGATGACGGTCGCCTCGTGCGCGGGCGAGCCCTTGCCGCCGTGGTGACCGTCCTCGACCAGCTTCTTGGCGTTGTCCCACGCGCCACCGGAGTTGGCCAGGAAGACGGCCATCAGCACGCCGGCAGCGATGGCGCCGCCCAGGTAACCGGCCAGCGCGCCGGTACCCAGCCCGAAGCCGACGGCGATCGGGGCGAACACGGCGAGCAGGCCCGGGGTGGCCAGCTCGCGCTGCGCGTCCAGCGTCACCAGGTCGACCACCCGGCCGTACTCCGGCTTGCCGGTGCCCTCCATGATGCCCGGGATCTCCCGGAACTGGCGGCGAACCTCCCACACCACGGCGCCCGCCGCGCGGCCGACCGCGTTGATCGCCAGGCCGGAGAACAGGAACACCACGGCCGCACCGACGATCACGCCGACCAGCACCTTCGGTTCGACCACGTTGAAGGCCAGCAGCTCGGCCAGCTCGCCGCCGCGAGCACCGACCTCGCTCAGCGCAGCGCCGATCTCGGTCACGTAGGAGCCGAACAGCGCGGTCGCCGCCAGCACGGCGGTGGCGATGGCGATGCCCTTGGTGATCGCCTTGGTGGTGTTGCCCACCGCGTCCAGCTCGGTCAGGATCGCCGCGGCGTTCTCGTCCACGTCACCGGACATCTCCGCGATGCCCTGCGCGTTGTCGCTGACCGGGCCGAAGGTGTCCATGGCGACGATGACGCCCACCGTGGTGAGCAGGCCGGTACCGGCCAGCGCCACGGCGAACAGGGCCAGCGTGCCGCCGATCAGGTACGCGCCGAACACGGCGGCGGCGATGACGACTGCGGTGTAGACGGCCGACTCCAGGCCGATGGAGATACCGGACAGCACCACGGTGGCCGGACCGGTCTCGGAGGTCTCGCCGACCGTCTTGACCGGCTTGTACTCGGTGCCGGTGAAGTAGCCGGTGAGCCACAGGATGACACCGGCCAGCACGATGCCGATGATCACCGACACGGTGGCGACGACCGCCGGGTTGCCGTCCTCGCCCGCGAAGTCGGAGGGCAGGAAGATGAACGCCGCCGCGGTACACAGCACGGCGGAGATCACCGCGGAGATGTAGAAGGAACGGTTGATGGTGACCAGGCCGTTCTCGCCGGCGCGGGCCTTGGTGATGTAGACACCGATCACCGCCGTGACCACACCGATGGCCGGCACGATCAGCGGGAACACCAGGCCGTCGGCGCCAAGCGCCACCGACCCCAGGATCAGCGCGGCGACCAGGGTCACCGCGTAGGACTCGAACAGGTCAGCGGCCATACCCGCGCAGTCACCCACGTTGTCGCCCACGTTGTCGGCGATGGTCGCCGCGTTCCGCGGGTCGTCCTCCGGGATGTTCTGCTCGACCTTGCCCACCAGGTCGGCACCGACGTCGGCCGCCTTGGTGAAGATGCCGCCGCCGACACGCATGAACATCGCGATCAGCGCGGCACCGAATCCGAAGCCTTCCAGCACCTTGGGTGCCTGGCCCGCGTAGACCAACACCACGAGTGCGGCGCCGAGCAGACCGAGGCCCACCGTGATCATGCCGACGGTGCCGCCGGTGCGGAACGCGATCCGCATGGCCTTCTCCCGGCCGCCCGCCTCCCGGGACGCCGCGGCCACCCGCAGGTTGGCCTGGGTGGCCAGCCACATGCCGAGGTAGCCAATGGCGAACGAGAAGCTGGCACCGATCAGGAAGAACACCGAGCGCCCGATGCGCTCGCCCCAATCCGCCGCCGGGAGGAAGAACAGCAGTACGAACACCACGGCGCCGAAAATGACCAGGGTGTTGCGCTGCCGCTTGAGGTAGGCAATCGCGCCTTCCTGCACGGCCTTGGCGATGTCCTGCATCTTCGTGGTGCCCTGACCGGCGGCCAGAACCTCCTTGAGCAGGATGTAACCAATACCGAGCGCGGCAAGGGCGATCACTGCGACCACGGCCACGATGCCGTAGTCGCCTCCGGACAGCGTGATGCCGTCCGCGAGGATCTGCCGGGACATTCGTCCTCCTGTGTCGCATGTTGGTCGGTACTGCAAGGTGCGGGTTCAGTTCCCGCCGGTGCACCGACTGACGATGTTCGAGAGCGGAAGTCTATTGGTTGGGCTTCCTAACACTGACAACAGCCCATACCAGTTCGCAGTAGCTTCCGTCACATCGGGGGCCGAGCTACCCGCCGATCGCCGCATCGGCACGCCCGGTCGGGCGCATTCCAGCCTGCGGGCTGCGGCGACCGCGCACCTGCATCGCATCCGTGTTGTGTGCCGAGCCTTGCGCCAAGACGGCTCCGGCGCAAGCCAGGCTGCGCAAACGTCGTCCCGTCCTGGTCCGGTCACGGCCCGCACGTGCCCGGCACTCCCGGCTCCGGAGCCGGTGGACTTCACCGGTTCCGGCGTCGGTGGAATGTGTCAAGCTCGAGTCGTGCCGCAGCAAGATGCCGACCAGGAGCGGGCCAACGAGCTGCTGGCCCGCGTGCTTGCCGGGACCCCGGAGGGCGAGAACCCGGTGACGCACGTGCGCACACTCCCCGCGCGCCCGGCTCGCTGCGTGCCGTGGCCGTCGTGGGTGCCGGAGGCCGTCGCCCGCCGGTTCGGCGAGTGCGGCGTGGCGCAACCGTGGTCGCACCAGGCCGAAGCCGCCGACCACGCCTGGCACGGGCGCCACGTCATACTCTCCACCGGGACGGCGTCCGGGAAGTCGCTGGCCTACCAGCTGCCTGTGCTGTCGTTGCTGACGCAGCAGCCGAAGCGCACGGCGTTGTACCTGTCCCCGACCAAGGCACTGGGGAACGACCAGCTGCGGGCCGCTGCCGCGCTGGAGCTGCCCGGGGTGCGGGCCGCGACGTTCGACGGGGACACCCCGCTGGAAGAGCGGGATTGGGTGCGGGCGCACGCCAACTGGGTGTTCACCAACCCGGACATGCTGCATCACGGCCTGCTGGCCGCGCATGCCCGCTGGGCCCGGTTCTTTCAGCGGCTCGCGTACGTGGTGGTCGACGAGTGCCACAGCTACCGTGGCGTGTTCGGTTCGCACGTCGCCCTGCTGCTGCGCAGGCTGCGCCGGGTAGCCGCGCGATACGGCGCGAACCCCACGTTCGTGCTCGCTTCGGCGACGATCGCCGAGCCCGCCGAGTTCGCCCGCCGGCTTGCCGGGCTCGGCTGCGTGCCGGTGGTCGACGACGGCTCGCCTCGCGGGCCGCGCACGATCGCGCTGTGGGAGCCACCGCTGCTGCGGGAGATCACCGGGGAGAACGGCGCCCCGATCCGGCGATCCGCGGGCGCCGAGGCGGCCCGCATCATGGCCGATCTGGTCATCGAGGGCGCCCGCACGCTGGCTTTTGTCCGTTCTCGGCGCGGCGCCGAGCTCGCCTCCGTCTCGGCCCGGCGGATGGTGGCGGAGGTCGATCCGGCGTTGAGCAAGCGGGCGGCGGCGTACCGGGCCGGTTATCTTCCCGAGGATCGGCGCAAGCTGGAAGCCGCCCTGATGTCCGGTGAGCTGCTCGCGGTGGCCAGCACCAATGCGCTCGAGCTCGGGGTGGACATCTCCGGGCTGGACGCCGTGCTGGTGGCGGGCTACCCCGGTACCCGGGCGTCGTTCTGGCAGCAGGCCGGCCGGGCGGGCCGCACCGCCGAGGAGGCCGCGCTGGTCGTCTTCATCGCCAAGGACGATCCGCTGGACACGTACTTGGTGCATCACCCGGAAGTGATGCTGGATCAGCCGGTGGAGGCCGCGGTGCTGGACCCGGCGAACCCTTATGTGCTGGCTCCGCAGCTTGCCTGCGCCGCGGCGGAGCTGCCGTTGCGCGCCGAGGACCTGCCGATCTTCGGGGAAGCCGCGGCCCGTGACGTGGTGGACGAGCTGGTGGCGGACGGAGTGCTGCGGCGGAGGCCGAGCGGCTGGTACTGGACCGGGCGGGACCGGCCGCACCACGAGGTGAGCATCCGGGGTTCGGGCGGGGAGCAGGTCGCGGTGGTGGAAAGCGAGACGGCGCGGCTGCTGGGCACCGTCGACCCGAGCGCCGCCTGCGCCACGGTGCATCCCGGCGCGGTGTACTACCACCAGGGCGAGACCTATGTGGTCGACGAGCTGGATTTCGACGAGCGGCTTGCGCTGGTGCACGCCGAGGAGCCGGAGTGGACCACGTCGCCGCGCGACGTGATCGACATCGAAGTTCTGCAAACCGACGAGAAGGCGGTCTACGGCGGGGTGACGGTGTGTCTCGGCCTGGTCGCGGTGACCTCGCAGGTCGTGAGCTATCTGCGGCGGTTGCCGTCCGGGGAGGTGCTGGACCAGACACCACTGGACCTGCCTGCGCAAACCCTGCACACCAGAGCCGTCTGGTACACGATCAGCGATGCGTTGCTGTGCGGCAGGGAGCCGGGGGGCGCAGGGCTGGAGCCCGCGCGCGTCCCCGGCTCCCTGCACGCCGCCGAGCACGCGGCGATCGGCCTGCTACCGCTGTTCGCTACCTGCGACCGCTGGGACATCGGGGGAGTGTCAACCGCTCTGCATGCCGACACCGGGGAGGCCACGGTGTTCGTGCACGACGGTCATCCCGGGGGCGCGGGATTCGCCGAACGGGGGCATGCGGCGCTGGTGCCCTGGCTGGCCGCAACGCGGGAGGCGATCGTCTCCTGCGAGTGCTCGACCGGCTGCCCGTCCTGCGTTCAGTCGCCGAAGTGCGGTAACGGCAACGAACCGCTGGACAAGGCAGGGGCGGTGGCCGTGCTGGACACCGTGCTGGGTGCCATCAGCCGGGCGGATCGCGGTGAGGGGACGCGGGGGGAATCCGCTCACCACGGGAGGCGGTGACCCGCCCGCTTTCCGGTGCGGTCGCACGACCACGGTGGTCCACTGTTCAGTTGTCGTCTCGGTTTTCCGTTGTCGTCTCGGGTTCGGTTGTCGTGGGCTTCAACCCGAGGCGATCGCTCGCACCGCCGCGTCGGGGGCCACGGCGGCACGGCCATCGCCTCGGGTTGAAGGCGGCGCCCGCGGCCGGCCGGGGCTGGAAAGCTCGGCCGCGGGTGCCTGCGCGGCTCACGCGGCAGCCGTCGGGGCGCTGCCACTTGCCGCGCTGTTACGCCGCGCTCGGCTGCAGCCGGGCCTGGCGATCCACCATATCGGCGGCCCTGGCCAGGACACCGTGCATGGCAGCGGCGCGGGGGAGCTTCCACTCCCAGACCGCGGGCTTGACGCGCCAGTGCACGATGCCGCCGGGGTAGGGGCTGGGCGGGAGGGGAACCCAGCTCTCCTTGCCGTGGTGCACCACGCCGGGACGCTCGGCCAGCTCCTCGGGCAGCGCGGGGCCTGATTCGGTGAGGAAGATCCACCGGCCGTTGGGAATGGCCAGGATCGGCGCGGGACGGTCCTCGGCACGCAGCAGGCCGGCCGCAGCACGCCCCAGCTCGGCGTCGACCTCGACGGCGTCGACCACGGAACCGGTCGCGACGAGGACGCTGTACGGCTCCTCGTGCCACTTCGCGGCGACGGCCTTGGCGTCCACCCGCACACCCCGACGCCAGTCGTCGGTCAGTGGCTGGGGGCCGCGCCACTCACCGCCGTCGGGGTGAGTCCCCGGAAAGACCGGCCACCCACGCAGCGCGAAATCCACTGCGCCGGTACGCAGTTCGATACGGAATGCACTGCGCCACGCGTCAGGGCCTTCGGTGTGCAACATCGGTCTTTCCGTCTCCTCGATTGACTTCCCTTGAATGCCGGAGGTTTCCCTTCGGTGCGGCCTGGCCGACTTCTCCGACCGTGCCCGCAACTCTCAGTGAAATGCACGAATCGAGCCGTTGGGAGTCGTTCTCGGCGACCGGTAGCCACCGGACGCTGAACGACGAGTGGACAACGGTTCAACCGAACGTGACTCCGCGGTGATCTCGGCCACGCCGCACGATGGCGATGCCGTTCATCGCCGACGAATGACCGTCCGTCCGGACTGGATTTCGCTGCCGCGACCGTTCGTCGACCGCTCACCGACGCTATCGATCGGTCCAGCCCGCGCTGCGGCGAAAGCCCGACCGAACACGCTCAGTGGCCCGGGCGGATCCTTGCCCACCCGCACCAACGCATCCCAGCCGCGCAGCCGGCACGTCGTCAGCTCGGCTCCCATGAGCTCGGCTATCCGGCGCGCCCGAGCGCACGCGCCCGCCTCGCCGGTGTGGGCGTACGTGGCCGCCGCCAGTGCGGCCAGATCAGCGGCGCCGGTGACCCGATGCCGGGTGATCACAGCCGCGCCGAGCCACATCACGGCGCTGAACACCAGCAGTACGGCCACAACCGCTGCTGCCGCCCACACCGTGGCCACTCCCTCGTCGCCTTCACGACGACTCCGGAGCATGTCGCGACGCCCCGAGGCGTGCTCACCGCGACTTCGGCCCGCTGCTGAGTCACATCGGGGCGGTGAAGTCATCCCCTGGCTCCTTCCGCTTCGGCAGCCCCGGTCCGTTTCCACTCAGAGCGGTCCGCCCTACCGGTTCCTGCTCCACTTGTGAGCCAGCTGGTACGGCAGGTTCGGCATTGGGCTCGCTGACCGCATACGCCTCGCCGGTCACGCGCAGGCCGGGCAGCATTCCCCCGACGGGACGGGCACGGACCCGGACACGAACGACCTCGCCGGACTCGTCAACGTCAAGGCGCGCGCCAGCGGGAGCGATCTCGGCCACCGCGCGACTGGCCAGCTGTGGCTCTCCCCGGGCGATCAAGCGAGCCGCCTCACGCGCGGCGTCGGTGCATCGCAACTGGTCGGCAATCACGCCCAGGCCGGCCAAGCACAAGGCCACGACCACAACGAGAGCACTGACCGCTATCGCCGCCTCGACCGTGACCGCACCCCGATCGCCGTGCAGGCCGGCCACGAACTTCGATCGCCGCCAGCCGACCCCGCTCCGGGAGTGGCACCGCGGATCGACCCCGGAACGCGATCGCCACCACCAGCCGGACCTGATGCGGAATCTGTTTCGCCGGCCGGCCGCCGTCAGGGACAAGCACCGCCGACCGGACCTGCCACTGAATCTGTCCCGCCAGCCGACCCCCGTCAGGGACAAGCACGCCCGGCTGGACCCGGGCCGGGATCGGCACCGCCTGCCAGCTCTGAAGGACGATCGGCGCGGATCCATCCCCAGCCGACATCGCCCATCCGTTGCCAACCCATCCGTTCCGAACCTCCAGGAGACGTCCGCTCCGAGCCGCGACTGACGCGTTCCCTGGTGGGGCCATCGCCGACGCTCCCCGTGCCACATGACGGCACCTAGAAATTCACGGACAGGGCACGCTCGACCAGGTCGGTCAAAGCCCCCAGGACCGAATCGCTGGTCACCACCGCATACAGCAGCGCGGCGAACGCCGCAGCAGCCAGCGTCCCGATGGCGTATTCAGCCGTTGACATCCCCAGGTCGCCGGACAGGCGCAGCGCCGGTCCGGTGCGCGCGGCCCGGTCGGCCCGGCCCACTGCTCGCCACCAGCACCTGATCAGGCCACGCCGCCTTCCGCGCACCGGTGAGCGGACAGCATCCAGCACGCCCCCCGTCATGGTCGTCATGAAGTCCGACAGTCTCATGAACACCTCCCATCGCGAGAGGTCGACCGCTTCTCCTGCGAGCGCTCACCGCGAGCGCTCCGCACGTCACTGCAGCACCGTGAGGTGACCGGCGAGCCCGATCACCACCGGCACCACGCCCAGGCACAGGAAGCCGGGCAGGAAGCACAGCCCGAGCGGACCCGTCATCAGCACCGCCGCCCGGCGGGCCCTCGTCTCCGCCGATTCGTGCTGCTCGGCTCGAAGCCGAGCGGCGATCTCGCCGACCGCTCCGGCCAGCGCGCTTCCCGATCGCGATGCCCGGCGAGCGGCATGTGCCAACGCTGCCGTGTGCGCACACGCGGCGGCGGGCCGCCAGGCTTCATCCGGCGATGCCCCCAATGCCAGGAGCTCGCTCACCCGGCGCAGCACGTCAGCCACCGCCACAGGCAAGCTGCCGGCAACCGCACGCAATGCCTCTGCCACCGGCAGACCCGACCGCAAGCACGCGGCCAACAGATCCCAACCAGCCGCCAGAGCGAACGGGTCGACTGCATTCGCGCGGCCGGGCACGGCCATCGCGCGGCCTTGCCACTCCACGCCTCGCCCGGCGCGCTCGCCCGTCCCTGCCCGAGCCACCGCCGCATTCAGCCGGGATTCTGCGTTCTTGGCAGCCGGTGCCACCAGCAGCGCCGCCGCAAGCAGGCAGAGCAGCGTCATGTCACCACCGCCCGACGCGCAAGTCGTTCACTCCACGCCGTTCCGGCGAAGATCAGCAAGCTTCCGACCACCAGCAGGACTTGACCTGCCGGGGTGGACGACAGCACCCCGACAGGGCCCGCCCCCATGCCTTCGCCGAGCAGGATCCCGAGCACCGGCAGCCCAGCGAGCACCGCAGCGCTGGCTCGATGGCCTGCCAGCTCGGCGTGCAACCGGCCGACGAAGCGGGTGTGCTCGGCCACGTCACGACGGACTGTATCCAGCACCTCGGCCAATGGCACCCCGTGGGCTTGCGCAACCCGCCACGCCCGCGCCACGCGGGCCAGGAGGTCCGCAGCTACCGCAGCGTGTACCGAAGCATCGACCAGCGCAGCATCGGGTTCACCACCGAGGCGGACCGCAGCGGCCACGGCACGCAGGCCGTGCGCGGCCGCCGTGCCCTTCGGGGCATCAGCGGCCACGGACTCCGCGGCGGCAGCGGGATGCGCTCCGGCACGAAGCTCCGCGACCAGGGCTCCCAGCGCCTCGGACATCGCGCGGTACTCCCCGAGTTCGGCAGCTCGCTGCCTGCGAGCACGAATCCGGGCAGTCACCGCGATCCCGATCAACGCACCGACCACCGCGCCCGCAACGCCCAGCACAAGTCCGCACACGGCAGCCGAACCGGCAGTCGCGACAATCACCCGAAGATGCCTGGACGGCACCATCCACCACCGGGCGGTCCATGCCACACGGCCCGCCTGCGGGCACCGTGCCGCCCGAAGCCGCGCAGCCGAACCCGGCGGCCAGGCGAACACCGCGGCCAGCAGCACCAACGACGTCACCACGGCAACCGCACTCCCCTGGCCTGGAACAACGCGGTGAGCAGCCGCCGCTCCTCGGTCCACCGGCCGCACCGCCACACCGGAATCACCCGCACCAGGGCGGAGTCCCGATGGAGCACCCCGATCTCGGTCAATGCCCGTACCCCACCGGTCTTACGCCGCATGTGCAGCACGACCTGCACCGCTGCGGCCAGCTGGCTGTGCAGGCCCTCACGGGAGAGCCCGCCCAGTGCCGCCAGCCCCTCCAGCCGCGGCGGGACTTCCGCCGGGGCGTTGGCGTGGAGCGTGGCGGCCCCGCCGTCGTGGCCGGTGTTCAGCGCGTTGAGCATCGGGACGACTTCCGCACCCCGGATCTCGCCGACCACCAGCCTGTCAGGGCGCATCCGCAACGCTTGCCGGACCAGCTCGTGCAACGTGACCTCGCCAGCGCCCTCGATGTTCGGCGGCCGTGACACCAGGCGGACGAACTGCGGATGCCGAGGGGCCAGTTCCTGCGCGTCCTCCACGCACACGATGCGTTCGCCCCCCGGCACGGCCGCCAACAGCGCTCCCAGGAGCGTGCTCTTCCCCGCACCGGTACCACCGGTGACCAGGAACGCCAGCCGAGCCGCCACCATCGCCTGCAGCACCTTCACCAGCCGCGCATCAAAGGCGCCAAGCCGGCGAAGCTGCTCCAGGTCGAACGTCGCCGGGCGCAGTACCCGCAACGCGATGCAGGTGCCGTCGGCCGCCACCGGCGGCAGTACCGCGTGCAGGCGAACTCGGCCGTGTGGGCCGACGCCGGGAAGCCACCCGTCGACGAACGGCTGGGCGTCGTCCAGCCTGCGACCCGCGGCAAGGGCCAAGCGCTGCGCCAACCGCCGGACAGCGGACTCGTCGGCGAACCTGACCTCGGTCCGGCGCAAGCCACCTGCACCGTCCACCCACACCTGATCCGGCCCGGTCACCAGCACGTCGGTGATCGCATCGTCGGTGACCAGCTCCTCCAGCGGGCCGAGCCCGACGAACTCCTGCCGCAGCTGTCGTAGCGCAGCCAGGACGTCCCCGTGCCCGGCCACCCCGCCGGTCTCGGCACGAACCGCATCGGCTACCGCCGCCGCGCTGACGTCGGCTCCCCGCGCGGCCAGCCGCCGACGGACTCGCTCCACAAGGTCCGCACGCATCAGGCGACCTCCGCCACGCTCGACGGCTCGCCCGACGATTCCCACAACGCGCTCAGCACGCTCTGCGCTGCCCGTGCCAGCGGACCTCCGGCCCGAGGACCGAATTCGCCGCACTCGACGCGGCGCCCCAGCCGGGGCTCGGCCCGCATGCCTGCCAGCAGCTCGACACCGACGGCCTCGGCTACCGCAGCCGCCGGCAAAGCCGCCGGGGCTGGACCGCGCACCACCGCACCCAGGCGCCGCGCTCGCCCTCGTAACGACTCGACGACACGCATCGCCGCGATACTGGCCCGCACCTCCGCGGGCACCACCACGGCAATCAGGTCTGCTCGGTCGACCACCTCCCACCCGACGGCATCCAGCGCGCGGGGCAGATCACAGACCACCGTGTGGCCCGCGCGCACACCCGCTTCGACCACGGCGACGACACTCTGCGCGCTCGGCCCGGGCCCTTGCCGGCCGCAGGACAACACCACGAGCGACCCGGAACCACAGCGCATCCGCGGCAACGCGGCGCGCAGCGCCTGCATCGAGACCCGGCCACCCTGCACCGCCAGCTCCGGCCAGCGCAGGCCGCCGTCGTGCTCGGCACCGAGGAGCAGGTCGATCCCGCCGCCCAGCGGGTCGCAATCGACCAGCAAGGCGTCCTCTCCACGTCGCGCGGCCTCCACAGCGACCGCAGCCGCGAACACCGACGCCCCGGCGCCTCCACGCCCGCCCAGCACACCGAGGACTCGCCCGTCCCCGCTGCTCGGCCCCTCCACGACCTCGGCCAGCAGCGCCATCAACGCTTGCTCGTCCTCCGGCAGCGACATCACCCGCTCTATCCCTGCGGTGAACGCCGACTGCCAGCACTCGGCCGGAGGCGGCCCTAGGCACACCAGCGCGACCCCACGGCGACTCGGCACCCGACCTCCCGCCGCTTCGCGCAGCACGGCCTCGTCGACCAGCACCTGCGGGGCATGGATCCACGATCCAGCGGCCGCGGGCACGTCCGGAGCGACCTCGACCTCACAGCCGACGGCCGCAGCAAGCCGCAGCACCTCGTCGAGCAGGGGCTCCTCCCGCATGACGACGAGCGGCATCCGGCGCCGATCCGGCCGCCGTTCGCACCCTTGCCCCTGCACCTCCGCCTCCGCCCGCGTGGGCTCACGTTGCCAATGCCACGCCTCCCGCTCCGAAGGCGGCTGCGTGCCCACGAGCGCCTGGTGCTGGTCCGACGGTGACGCAGGCCTGCGCTGATCCGCCTGCGCGCGATGCTGATCAGGCAGCGGCACGTGCCGTTCCGACATCGATCCCCCAGTCCGTGCTAGCGCGACCGCCGGCGCGGCCGCTGCTCACAGGGTCCGCCACCGCTCGCGCGGTCGGGAGGACTTGTTCAGCCCCCTGTGGACAACTAGCCGCCTGTGGACAAACTCTGTGGACAACTGCGGAGCCGCTTGTGGACAAGGCTGTGGAGAACCCGGGTCAGCTGTGGAGAAGATGTGGACAACTCGCCCGGCCGGGCCCGGGCACGTCCGTGACTCACGCGCTGATGGCGCTGCGCATGACCCCGAGGCCCCGCACTGCGGCAGCCCGGCCGACTGGGCCGCCAACCGGTAGTCAGCGCTCGACAATCGGCCGTCCGCCAACCCCCAGGCCACGCCTCACAGTCACCCGCCAACCCCCAGGCCACGCCCCACAATCACCCGCCAACCCGCAGGCAGCGCCCAACTATGGTGAGCGCATGGAGTCAGCCGGACCGGTCGCGGCGTTCTTCGACCTCGACAAGACGATCATTGCCTCGTCCAGTGCGCTGGCCTTCAGCAAACCGCTGCTCCGCCAGGGACTGATCAACCGCCGCGCGGCCCTGCGCTCCGCCTACGCCCAGCTGATGTTCAGCCTCGCCGGAGCGGACGAGCAGACCACCGAACGGCTGCGCGCCCAGATCTCCGCCCTGTGTGCGGGCTGGGACGTCGCCCAAGTACGGGCCGTGGTCGAGGAGACCCTGCACGACGTCGTCGACCCGCTGGTGTACGCCGAAGCCGCAGAGCTGATCGAGAAACACAAGGCCAACGGGCACGACGTGATCATCCTGTCGGCCACCGGCCAGGAAGTGGTCGCACCGATCGCCGACATGCTCGGCGCCACCCACGCCGTGGCCACCCGCATGGAGATCGTCGACGGCCGCTACACCGGCGAGGTCGAGTTCTACTGTTACGGCGAGAACAAGGCGAAGGCCGCCCGCGAGCTGGCCGCCGAACGCGGCTACGACCTCGGCGCCTGCTACGCCTACAGCGACTCCAGCACCGACATCCCGCTGCTGGACACCGTCGGCAACCCGTTCGCGGTGAACCCGGACAGGCTGCTCCGCAAGGTCGCCGCCGAGCGCAACTGGCCGGTGCTGACCTTCTCCCGCCCGGTCACCCTGCGGTCGCGGATTCCGCAGTCGACCACCGTCGCCGTCGCGCTCGGGGTGGGCGTCGGAGCCGTCGCCGCGGCGGGCGCGACATGGTACGGCATCCGCAGACGCAAGCGCGAGAACCGCACCGTGCAAACCCCCCAAAAGCGGCCCTGATCAGCGCATTCGTACCAGAGCCAGCGGAAAATCCTACTAACCGGCAGGGCCGATGTCAGCAGCTGAACGCGTCTTGACCGGTGCACCCTGTTCAGCGCTTGAAGTGACCGCCATCACTCGGTAGAAAGAAGGTGCGGACTCCAAGTCGGCCAAGGATGCGGCGGAAGAGAAGCCGGATCCTCCCCGATTGGGCTCCGTGCGCGGACTCCGGGCACCCACGCGGAGCACGCCGCGGGAGGCTTGTCGTCTCGGGACTGCGTACCAGGACGCTGGGCGCCGAGTCCCCGACACGGACGACACGAGTTGCACGCTTGGTAACCCGCGTGTCCGCGCGAGCAGGCGGCGGTCGCCGACACCATGTCGACGGCCGCCGCCTGCGTTATGTTCATCCAGATTCACGTTCCGTGACCAATGCACGGATTTCTTTGCCAACTCGTTAACTCTCGACTGCTAACGCTGTAACACTGTTGAGCGACCTTTACGGCGTACCTCGCAACGTTTGGGTGAAAAGTACGATTTGACCGTTACAGATCACCCATCTGCTGGTCCCCCGGTTGCACCACAACGAAGGGCGTGATCGTCGGTGTCGCTCACAGACTCTCCTCCACACCAGCCAGCCGGCCGTGCGCAGGTGGACACACCCTTCTTCGATGGCAACGACGCCGACGTGGGTCCGCTGGTCCGGATCCGCTCCTTGCTTCCCGGGCTCGCCCGCGCCGAGCAGCGGGTGGCGAAGGTCGTCCTGGAAGACCCGTCCGCGGTGGCCACCCGCAGCATCACCGAGGTGGCCATGGCCGCCGGGACCAGCGAGACGACGGTGACCCGCTTCTGCAAGGCGATCGGCGTCGGCGGCTACCCGCAGCTGCGCATCGCGCTCGCCGCCGACGCGGCCCGCATGCAGGCGCGGGTCAGCCAGATGTACGGCGGCACCATCGAACTCGACGACGACATGGCCACCGTGATCAACAAGGTCACGTTCGCCGACGCCCGGGCGATCGAGGACACCGCCAGCCAGCTGTCGCCGACCGCGGTGAGCCGGGCCGCGGACGCACTGGCCGCGGCCGGCCGGATCGACATCTACGGCGTCGGCGCGAGCTCGTTGGTCGCCAACGAACTGCAGCACAAGCTGCACCGCCTGTCGAAGATCAGCTTCGCCTGGTCGGACACCCACCTGATGCTGACCTCGGCGGGCGTGCTCACCTCCGACGACGTCGCCATCGCCATCTCGCACAGCGGGGCGACCACGGACGTCCTGGAGGCACTCCGGGCGGCCAAGGAGCGCGGGGCCACCACCGTCGCGGTGACCAACTTCCCGCAATCGCCGGTCGCCTCGCTGGCCGACCACGTCCTCACCACCGCGGCCAGGGAGACGACGTTCCGCTCCGGGTCGGCGGCCAGCCGGATCGCCCAGCTCACCGTGATCGACTGCTTGTTCGTCGGGGTCGCCCAGCGGCTCGGCCCGGCAGCCGCGGCAGCGCTGGATCCGGCCAAGGACGCCACCGGCACCCACCGACTCGGCGTCCGGCAGGACCGGCGCCGCAAGCGGCCGCATCCGCTGAAACCAGATCATCTCCGCAGGTGACACCGCCGGGCGGACAGCGGCGATCGCCCGGCGGCGTGCGCCCGGGACGGGCTCGGTCTCGTCCTGGGCGCATCGTCGTCAGCGCCCTGGCCTGGTCAGCCCGTCCGCCTCGGCGCCGAGCGACAGCACCACGTCGTCGATGCGCTCGAGTGCATCGACGTAGGTCCCGGCATCCTCGGCGGACAGATCCCGCAGCCTGATCGGCGGCCCGAGATCGATCAGCGTCGGCACGTACTCCGCCTGGCGCACGCGCCAGCCGTCGGCCGAACGCCGGAAGGTGAACCGCACGGCGATCCCCTCCTCGGTGGCTCCGGTCGGCTCGGCGTGCCGCGCCACGTGATTGCCCAGCCCGTACGCCACCCATTCGCCGTCGATCCGCTCCATCGGCTGCACGACATGGGCGTGGTGCCCGATCACCAGGTCGATGTCGTCGTCGGCCAACAGCTCCTCGGCCAGCTTCCGCTGCTCCGGCGTCGGCTCGTGCTGATGCTCGACACCCCAGTGCGCACTCACCACGACGACATCGGCGCCCGCCTTGCGGGCCGCCGCAGCCTTCCGTTTCGCCACCGCCACGTCCAGCTGGTCGGCCACCCACGGCTGGTCCTCCGGCAGCGGAATGCCGTTGAACCCGTACGTCATCGAGATGTGGCCGACCCGGACGCCGTTCACGTCGAGCAGCAGCGGCCGGCGAGACTCCTGCTCCGACCGATACGACCCGGTGTGTGCCAATCCCGCCTTGTCCAGTGCATCCAACGTGCTCCGCACGCCGTCCACACCTTGATCCAACGTGTGGTTCGACGCCGTCGAGCATGCGTCGTAGCCGGTGTCGGCGAGCGCATCGGCCACCTCGGGCGGAGCGCTGAACGACGGGTACCCGGAGAACGGCCCGTCCGGTCCCGCCAACGGCACCTCCAGGTGGCACAGCGCCACATCCGCCGAGCTGACCAACGGCCGCACCCCGGCGAACAGCGGACGGAAATCCCGGCCGCCGTCACCGTCCGCCTCGGCCTGCTCGGTGAGCGCCGGATGGATCAGCACGTCCCCGGTGGCGACCAGGGTGAACTCGGCAGGGCCGGAAACCTCGGCAGAGGCGCCAACCTCGGCGGTGGCGCTGGAGACCGCCCCCGACGGCGTCCCCGCCTCCAACGACGGAGAACATCCCGTGAGTACCACCAGCGCCGCGACAGCCGCCGGAAGCCGCCTGCTCACCGCGCCTCTCCCGCCGCGTCGGCGATGCCCACCGCTTCCCGGGCGCCGGCTTCCACCGCCTGGCAATGGAACAACAGCCACTGACGCAGCCCCTCCGGCGTCCCGCCCGCGAAACCGGCGGTCGCCTCCCGGTAGGCGCTCAGCTTGCGGAAGCACCACACCTCCGGCACGCACAGCCCCTTCGGGTCCAACCCGGTGCCGATCATGGTGAGCCGGGCGGCCGCGCGCGCGACCACCCCGTCGCCTACGCCGAACGCCCGCAACGCCAGCAGCTCGCCGTGCACCACAGCAGCCAGCACCGCCCCTGGCGCCTTCGTTCCGCCGGTGACCAGCTCGGCAAGCAGCTCGAGCCTGCGCGACGTCGCCTCGTCCCCGCGCGGCCTGCCCAGCCGGTCCGGATCGTCCACCAGGTCGGCGGCGGCCAGCACGTGCAGGCGGGCCAGCACCTGCAGCGGCGACCGCTCCCAGGTCGTCAACAGCCCGCCGAGCGCCTCGGCCACCCGCAACGCCCCGGCCAGCACCGGCTCGCGCACTTCCCCGTCCGGTGGAATCTCGGCGTCACCACCGTCGATCGCGGCCGACGCCCGGGCGGCCCGCACCGACGCCTCGGCGGCGGTGGTCGGCCACCGTTTGCGGTTCGTCGGGTGGCGGTGGACGGCGTCGACGGCTTCCCGCGCCGCCTGGACGGCATCGGAGACCCCGGACAGTTCCAGCAACGGGGCGAGCGGATCGGTCACGAGCCGCGACGTTACACCGGACGGCCGACGAACGGTCATCGGTGCAAGACGAACGGTGGTGCGCGTCATCTCATCGAGCGCTAACGTCGGGGCTGGAACAGTGCTGTCCCTCACAGCACACTGCTAGGCCCAGCACCTGAGCACCAGGAGGCGTCACCAACATGGCAGAGCAGCAGTCAGCAACGTTGCAGAACCTGCTCACCGAGCACCGCACGTTCCCGCCGCCCGAGGAGTTCGCCGCTGCGGCGAACGTCGACGCCAGCGTCTACCAGGAGGCGGAGGCCGACTACCAGGCTTTCTGGGCTGCCCAAGCCGACCGGCTGCACTGGGAAACCCGGTGGACCCAGGTGCTGGACTGGTCCAACGCGCCGTTCGCCAAGTGGTTCGTCGGCGGCAAGCTCAACGTGGCGTACAACTGCGTGGACCGGCACGTGGAGGCAGGCCACGGCGACCAGGTGGCCATCCACTGGGTCGGTGAACCGGGCGACACCAGGGACATCACCTACGCGCAGCTGAAGGACGAGGTCTGCCAGGCGGCCAACGCGCTGGAGTCGCTCGGGGTCTCCTCCGGTGACCGGGTGGCCATCCAGCTGCCGATGATCCCCGAGGCGATCGTGGCCATGCTGGCCTGCGCCCGCATCGGGGCCATGCACAGCGTGGTCTTCGGCGGCTTCTCGGCCGCCGCGCTGCGGCAGCGGGTGGAGGACGCCGAGGCGAAGGTCGTCATCACCTCCGACGGCCAGTACCGCCGCGGCCAGGCCGTGCCGATGAAGGAGAAGGTCGACGAGGGCCTGGAAGGCACCAGCTCGGTGGAGAAGGTCGTGGTCGTCCGCCGGGTCGGTGACGACCTGTCCGACGTGCCGTGGAACGACGAGCGGGACATCTGGTGGCACGACCTGGTCGGCAAGCAATCGGCCGAGCACACCCCGCAGGCGTTCGACTCCGAGCACCCGCTGTTCATCCTCTACACGTCCGGCACGACCGGGAAGCCGAAGGGCATCCTGCACACCTCCGGCGGCTACCTGACCCAGTGCGCCTACACCCACCACGTGGTGTTCGACCACAAGCCCGGTGAGGACGTCTACTGGTGCACCGCCGACATCGGCTGGGTCACCGGGCACAGCTACATCGTCTACGGCCCGCTGGCCAACCGGGCAACGCAGGTGGTCTACGAGGGCACTCCGAACACGCCGCACGAGGGACGGCACTGGGAGATCGTCCAGCAGTACAAGGTCACCAAGTACTACACCGCGCCGACGCTGATCCGCACGTTCATGAAGTGGGGCGACGACATCCCGGCCAAGTACGACCTGTCGTCGCTGAAGCTGATCGGCTCGGTCGGCGAGCCGATCAACCCGGAGGCGTGGGTCTGGTACCGGGAGCACATCGGCGGCGGCAAGACCCCGGTGGTGGACACCTGGTGGCAGACCGAGACCGGGGCGATCATGATCTCCCCGCTGCCCGGCGTCACCGCGGCCAAGCCCGGCTCGGCCCAGCGCCCGCTGCCCGGCATCTCCGCGAAGGTGGTCGACGACCAGGGCAACGAAGTACCCCACGGTGGCGGCGGCTACCTGGTGCTCGACCGGCCGTGGCCGTCGATGCTGCGCGGCATCTGGGGCGACCCCGAGCGGTACAAGGAGACGTACTGGGCGCGGTACGCCGACAAGGGCTACTACTTCGCCGGTGACGGCGCCAAGTACGACGACGACGGCGACATCTGGCTGCTCGGCCGGGTGGACGACGTCATGAACGTCTCCGGCCACCGCATCTCCACCACCGAGGTGGAGTCGGCGCTGGTGTCCCACCCGAACGTGGCCGAGGCGGCCGTGGTGGGCGCGCCCGACCCGACCACCGGCCAGGGCATCGTGGCGTTCGTCATCCTGCGCGGCAGCGCCGACGACGGGGCTGCCGGCGAGCAGGCCATCGCCGAGCTGCGCGAGCACGTGGCGAAGGAGATCGGCCCGATCGCCAAGCCGCGGCAGATCATGGTCGTCCCGGAGCTGCCGAAGACCCGGTCCGGCAAGATCATGCGGCGGCTGCTGCGTGACGTGGCGGAGAACCGCCCGATCGGCGACGTCACCACGCTGGCCGACTCGAGCGTGATGGACCAGATCAAGGAGCGGCTGACCTCCGGCAAGGGCACCGAGGACTGACCCGGTGGCCGGATCGTCGCGTACCGGGACGTCCCGGTCATGAGCGCCGTCTCGGAACACCCGGGCGAGGCGCACCACGAGGACCTCGGCGGGCGGCTGAACTGGCTGCGCGCCGGGGTCCTCGGCGCCAACGACGGCATCGTGTCCATGGCCGGCCTGGTGGTCGGCGTGGCGGGCGCAACCACCGACGTCAGGGCGATCCTCACTGCGGGCATCGCCGGGCTGGTAGCGGGCGCGCTCTCCATGGCGGGCGGTGAGTACGTCTCGGTCAGCACCCAGCGCGACACCGAACGGGCGGCGATCCAGCTCGAACGGCAGGAGCTGGAGCAGATGCCCGAGCAGGAGCTGGACGAGCTCACGGCGATCTACCAGAAGCGGGGCTTGTCCCCCGAGCTGGCGCGCCGGGTAGCCGAGGAGCTGACCGCGAAGGACCCGCTGCGCGCGCATGCCGAGGCGGAGCTGAACATCGACCCGGACCGGTTGACCAGCCCGTGGCAGGCCGCCTGGGCGTCGTTCCTGGCCTTCACCATCGGCGGCTTGCTGCCGGTGATCGCGATCGCCCTGCCCCCGGTGGAAGTGCGGGTGTTGGCATGCGGCGCCGCGGTGGTCGCCGGGCTGGTGCTGACCGGGTGGACCGCCGCCCGCCTGGGCTCCGCCCCGGTCGCCCGTGCCGTCATGCGCAACGTGGGCGTCGGGGTGCTGGCCATGCTGGTCACCTACTACGTAGGCGTCGTGTTCGGGATCACGGTCGGCTGACGCCGGAATCGCTAGGATGGCTAACGGTGTGCCGGGAAGTCTGGTCGGCGTGATGGTCCCCTGACGACAGGAGTCGCTCGTGCCGCAGCCGCGCCGCCAGACCCGGCCGATCGCCGAGTTCGCTCGTTTTCTGCGCACCGAGACGGCAGGCGGCGTGGTCCTGCTCGTCGCCGCCGCGATCGCACTGATCTGGGCGAATTCCGGCCTCGGCGACACCTACACCGCCGTCCGCGACTACACCGTCGGCCCCCACGCGTTGCACTTGCACCTGTCCATCGGCGACTGGGCCAAGGATGGCGTGCTGACCCTGTTCTTCTTCGTGGTGGGCCTAGAGCTCAAGCGCGAACTGGTCCTGGGCGAGCTGTCGTCGATCAAGGACGCCACGCTGCCGATCATCGCCGCGATCGGCGGCATGGTGGCCCCGGCGGCGATCACCTTGCTGTTGTCCTGGGGCGAAGAAGGGTTCACCACGGCATGGGCGGTGCCCATGGCCACCGACATCGCGTTCGCGCTCGGGGTGCTCGCGGTGACCGCGCAGCACCTGCCCAGCGGAGCCAGGATCTTCCTACTGTCCCTGGCCGTCGTGGACGACCTCGGCGGCATCATCGTCATCGCCGTGGTGTTCACCAGCGGCATCGACCTGGCCGCGGCCGCGGTCGCCGCCGCAGGGCTCGCGCTCTACTGGTGGCTGCAACACCGCCGCGTCCGCTCGTCGTTGCTGTACGTGCCGCTGGCCGTGGTCATCTGGGTGGCGGTGCATTTCACGGGTGTGCACGCCACCATGGCCGGGGTCGCCATGGGCCTGCTGACCCGCGTCCGGCCGGATCCCGGTGAGGACGAGGCGCCCGCACTCCGGCTGGAACACCGACTGCAGCCGTATTCGGCCATGGTCGCGGTGCCGCTGTTCGCCCTGTTCGCCGCGGGCGTGCCGGTCGACGGGGAAGCGCTGTCCACCATGGCGACCACGCCCGTTCCGCTGGCCATCGCGGTCGGGCTGGTGGCGGGCAAACTGATCGGCATCCTGGGCGCCAGCGGCCTCGCCGTCGCGACGGGACTGGCGCGGCTGCCTGCCCGCACCGGGTGGCTGGACATCGCCGCGCTCGCGGTGCTCGGCGGAGTCGGGTTCACCGTGAGCCTGCTGATCGCCGACCTCGGGCTGCCAGACAGCCTGCACGAACCGGCGAAGGCCGCGGTGCTGATCGGCTCGCTGGTGGCCTCGCTGCTGGCCGCGCTGATGCTGGGCATCCGCTCGCGGGCGCACCGCAGGAGCCGCGCCGTGGGAGAGGCCTGAGCAGGGCCAGCCGAGCAGGCACGCGTGGGCCCGCCTGCGCCGACGCGCCAAGAGGGTCGTGCCTTGCGCCGGCGCCGCGCCATGGCACGATGTCAAGGGTGAGCAGGCGCGATGATCAATTGTCTCAGGCAGGCGGCACGGTCGGCTATCTTCCGCTGACCCCCGACGAGCCGGCCGCCGGCAACGGCGCGGGCGGCGACCGGTCGATCGGCGCGCTGGTCAAGGACGCCACCACGCACATGTCGACGCTGATCCGTGCCGAGGTCGAGCTGGCCAAGGCAGAGCTGGTCGGCGAGGTGAAGAAGGGCGTCAAGGGCAGCGTGCTGTTCATCATCGCGTTGACCGTGGCGCTGTACAGCTCGTTCTTTTTCTTCTTCTTCCTGGCCGAGCTGTTGGCCGAGTGGCTGCCCCGCTGGGCGGCGTTCGCCATCGTGTTCGGGCTGATGCTGGTGTTCGCCGCGCTCTGCGCGTTCCTCGGCTTCCAGCGGGTGCGCAAGATCAAAGCGCCGGAACGCACCATCGACAGCGTCAAGCAGACCGCCGCGGCGCTGCGCCCCAAGTCGTCCGAATCCGCCGGGTCGAGTGAGCTGACCACCGGCTAGCGTGAAAGCGGCACCCGACCCGTCGAGCGTGCGCACGCCGGGCCCGTGGACGCACCGCACGGTTTCCGCCAACGGCATCTCGCTGCACGTGGCGCAAGCGGACGGCCCCACCGACGGGCCGCTGGTCATCCTGCTGCACGGGTTCGCGGAGTGCTGGTGGGTCTGGCACCGGCAGATGCCCGCGCTGGCCGCGGCGGGCTACCGGGTGGTGTCCGCCGACCTGCGCGGCTACGGCGACTCGGACAAGCCGCCGCGCGGTTACGACGCCTGGACGCTGGCCGGTGACATCACCGGGCTGGTGCGGGCGCTCGGCGCCAGCCGGGCCCACTTGATCGGGCACGGGTGGGGCGGCGCGCTGGCATGGACCGCCGCCGTGCTGCACCCCCGCGTAGTGCATTCCGTCGGCGTGCTCGGCGGGTGGCATCCGCTCGCGCTGCGCCCCGAGCTCCGCCGCTGCCTGTACGACCGGGAGCAGCGCAGGGCGATGGGGCACTTCTACCGCTTCCAGGTGCCGATCAAGCCGGAACGCGATCTGGTCGCCGACGACGCCGCCGCCGTCGAGCAGTACCTGCGCAGGTGGTCCGGCCCGGCGTGGCAGGACACCCCGGAGTTCACCGAGGCCGCGCGCTATCTGCGCGCCGCCATGCAGATCCCCGGCGTCGCACACTGCGCGCTGGAGTTCTACCGGTGGGCGTTCCGCTCGCTGTTCCGTGGTGACGGCCGCCGCTTCGCCAACGCCATGCGGGACCCGAGCCCCGTGCCGGTGCTGCAGCTGCACGGCAGGGTCGACGGGTGCGTCCTGCCGAGGACGGCGCAAGCATCGACCGCGTGGGCAGGCCGAGGTTCCACCCTGCGCGAGCTTCCCGGAGTGGGGCACTATCCCCACTTGGAGGCCCCGGAGCTCACCACTGACCTGCTGCTGGAGTGGCTGAACCGTTGAGGCGCTAGGCCGTGCAGCGGCCGGTGCCGACGTCGTTGACCATCTCCGGAGCGCGGCGCGCCTCCGGCGCGACCTCCGCCGCGGTGAGCGTGAAACCGGTGTCGGGGTCCTGCACCGAAGCGCCGAACACCAGGCCGATCACTTCGCCGTCGGGATTGACCATCGGCCCACCGGAGTTGCCGCTGCGGATCGCACCGCGGACGGTGAAGACGTCCCGCCGGACGGTCTTGGTCTCGTAGATGTCCGGACCGCGCAGTTCGGTGCGCTGCCGGATACGCGCGGCCGTAGCGGTGTACGGGCCGTCCAGCGGGTACCCCAGCACGATGGCGCTGTCCCCGCTGGCAGCAGGGACCTCGGCGAACGGAATCGGCCGTGCCTGCAGGTCGGGCACGGCCAGGATGGCCACGTCGACATCCGGGTCGAAGTAGGTCACCCGAGCCGGAAGGACTCCCTGCTGCGACTCCACCCGCACGCTCGTCGTGCCTGCGACCACGTGCGCGTTCGTCATCACCCGCTGCGGCGCGACGACGAATCCACTGCCCTCCAGCGTCCGCGAGCACGAGGGGGCGTCACCGCGGATCTTCAGCACCTTGTCCCGCAACCGCTGCACCACGGGCGAGTGCTGCAGCCGCTTGTCCGGCGGCTGCACCTCGGCGCTGGGCGGCTGCACGAACGGCGCAATGACCGACGGCAGCCCCGACACGTCGAGCAGCTTGCGCAGGTCGTTCGGCAATGCCCTGGCCTGCTCGGGCATCACGTCGTTGACCTCGCTGAGCACGACGGACCCGTTGATCGCCCTGGCCAGCCCGGGCAGCCCGCTGACCGACGTCAGCGGCAGCGCGATGAGCCAGGCCACCACGAACACCACGACGCCCTGCACGATCGCGCCCAGGCTGTTGTCCAGCCAGGCCAGCTTGGGCAGGTCGACCCGTTCCTTGATGGTCCGGCCGATCCAGACGCCGAACGTCTCCCCGAGCGCCACCAGGAACACCACGGTGGCCACCGCGAAGGCGACCTTGGCCGCCGGGTGCTCGAACATGTCCACGATCAGCGGCGCGACCTTGATGCCGACGACCGCACCGGTGAGCACACCGAGGAAGGCGGGGAGCGCGATGATCACCCCCTGCTTGGCCCCGGACGCCGCGGCGATGACGGCGACCACGACCACCAGCACGTCGACCCAGTTCACCCGTCGCCTTCCCGTTCGGTGCCCGTCACCAGGCGTTCGCCGTGCTCACGCAGGGCATCGTCGAGCGTGCGAACGTCCTTGGTGTTCCACTTCCGTTCCCAACCGGCCAGCGACAGCAGCGTGCTCAGCAGGCCGGCGGTGAACCCCCATACCAGCATGCCGTTCACCGAGAACGCCGGACCGCGCCACCCGGTGTCCGGCCGGTGGACCACGAACCGGTTCGCCGGATCGGCCAGATCGGCGATCGGCACCCTGGCCACCGCCGCGGTCTCCGCCGGGTCCACCGGCCACACCCGGCTGGGCCGCTGCCAGTAGGCCAGCACCGGGGTGACCGAGAACCCGGACACCGGGATCCACAGCTCGGGCATCACCGCGATCGGCAGCACGCCGCTGGGGTCCAACCCGGTCTCCTCCTGGGCCTCGCGCAGCGCCGTGCCGACCGGGCCGTCGTCGCCGTCCTCGGCGCCCCCGCCGGGGAAGGCGACCTGACCGCTGTGCCGGTCGTTCGGGTGGTGCGCGCGGCGTTGCAGCAAGACGTCGTGTCCGCGGCCCTCCTCCCCGTCACCGAACAGCACGAGCACGGCTGCGGCCTTGGTCCGCTCGTCGGGCGGCGGCGCGAAACGGGTGAAGTGCTCCGCCCTCGCCCGCCCGGCGAACTCGACCAGCCTGCGCAGCCACGGCGGCACATCGTCCACGTCGACCAGGGCGCCCTGGTTCATTCCGCCCCCTTCCGGTGGCGCGTGACGGCGGATCGTACCTGGTCAACGGTCGTGAACACGCGTGGGTTGCTGACCAGGCGCACCGTGCCGTCCCGGTCGACCACATACGACGCGGGCAGCACGTTGGGCGCCGACAACGCGCGACGCAGTGGACCATAGCGCTCGTCGCCGTCGTGCACGGTCGGCAGCCGGACCCCCAGATCCGCCAGCATGCGCAAACCGTCCGCAGGCGGGCTGTCGACCTGAACAGTGAGGACCTGCACCGCGCCCGGGCTCGACGCGTACTCCTGCAGCACGGGCAACTCGTCGCGGCACGGCGGGCACCAGGTGGCCCAGACGTTGATCAGCGTGACTTTCCCCGCGAGCATCTGCCCGACGTCGACCTTGCGTCCGTCGGCCAGGCACGTCGCCGTCACGCCGGCCAGCTTCTTCACCGGTTCACCGGACCCGCTCGGGCACGGCGGCAGGCCGGCTTGCTCGCGCGCGTCAGCCAGCTCGGCGCCGTCCGCGGGCGCCTGCCCGCCTCCTGCGTCGTCGCGCACTTGTGGAAGCACCACGACGAGCGCCGCGAGCAGCAGCCCGCCCACGGCCAGCGCCACCCACGCCGCTCTGGTCACCGCTCTGCGTCCGCGCCGCCGTCCGCGGCCTTGCCCGTTCCCCGGCCGGCCATCTTGTCCTGCACCAACGTCAGCAGATGCTCCCGCTCCGGGCCTTTGACCAGCTTCGCGGCCGTTTCGAAGTCGGTTGGCCCGGCGCCGAAAGCGGGACAGTCCTTCGCCAGCAGGCACGCACCGCAGGCGGGCTTGCGGGCATGGCACACCCGTCGGCCGTGGAAGATCACCCGGTGCGACAGCAAGGTCCATTCCTTGCGCGGGATGAGCTCGCCGACGGCGAACTCCACCTTCACCGGGTCCTGCTCCGCGGTCCACTTCCACCGGTGCACCAACCGGTTGAAGTGCGTGTCGACGGTGATCCCCGGAACGCCGAAGGCCTCGCCGAGCACCACGTTCGCGGTCTTGCGCCCGACGCCGGGCAGCTTGACCAGGTCCTCCAGCTTGCCGGGCAGTTCGCCGCCGTGCCGCTCCACCAGCGCCGCCCCGAGACCGATCAGCGCGTTCGCCTTGTTCCGGAAGAAGCCGGTCGGCTTGATCAGCTCTTCCAACTCGGCGCGGTCGGCCGCGGCGTAGTCAGCCGCGGTCGGATAGCGCCGAAACAGCTCAGGGGTGACCTGGTTCACGCGCTCGTCGGTGCACTGCGCCGACAGGATGACCGCGACGAGCAGATCGAGCGGAGTGCGGTAATTCAGCTCACAATGCGCACCGGGAAAAGCCTCGGCCAGGCAACGGTTCATCCGGCGTGCGCGTCTGGTGAGTGCCAGCCTGCTCTCGGCGTCGAACGAGCGCTTCCGCCTCGGAAGACTCGATCGGGCGCCGGGGTGCGTGTTAGCTACGGAGGGCACCTGGATAGCCTACGGATGGGGATCCCGTCGCACACGCAGGCGGGGCCCATCGGCGCACCGGCGACGCTACCCGCGCCTGCCGGAGCTCCACCCGCTGCGGGGCGCGGGAACAATCGACGCAGGCGAGACACAACACGCCGACACCGACCGGGTGACCGCCGGGTCCGCGGCACATGAGCGAGGATTGTCCGATATGACTGTCTGGTTCGTCATCGCCGTACCGCTGGTGGTGCTGTTCTTCGCCCTCTTCATGGAGCGGGTCGAGGAGAAGCTCGCCAACGTCACCGTGCGGGAGACCGAGGTCGAGGAGTTCCTCGAGTCGGCGCAGCCACACGAGGTCAAGGCCCTCTACAAGCAGGGCATCGGCCGGGCGTTGGAACTGTTCCGGCTACGCCGCCGCGGCCGCGCGGCACGGCTGCGCGCGGACCGGGCAGCGGGCACGCACAACGGCAGGCGGACCCCACTGCGCGCCCGCCCGCCGGAGCGCGCACGCAGCTGAGCAAGCGCACGTGGGTTGGCGCGCCCTCGTCACCCGCAGATAGGATCAGCACCGACGTGATCAGCGGCGCCGCCCGTGAGCTGGGCAGATGTCGCATGCGACAGGAGGCATGAGGTGGACGAGGTTCTTGCCAGGGCGGGCATCTTCCAAGGCGTCGAGCCAGCTGCCGCCGAGGCTCTGGCCCAGACGTTGGAGAGCGTGGAATTCCCGCGCGGCCACGTCATCTTCCAAGAGGGTGAACCCGGCGACAAGCTCTACATCATCCTGTCCGGGAAAGTGAAGATCGGCCGCAAGTCCGCGGACGGCAGGGAGAACCTGCTCGGCATCTTCGGGCCCGCGGACATGTTCGGCGAGCTGTCCGTGTTCGACCCGGGCCCGCGCACCTCGACGGCGACCACGGTGACCGAGGTCCGTGCCATGACCATGGACCGGCCCGCGCTGCGGCAGTGGATCGCCACCCGCCCGGAGATCTCCGAACAGCTGCTCCGGGTGATCGCGCGCAGGCTGCGCCGCACCAACAACATGGTCGCCGACCTGATCTTCACCGACGTGCCTGGCCGGGTGGCCAAGGCCCTGCTGCAGTTCGCGCAGCGGTTCGGCACGCAGGAGGCCGGCCTGCTGCGGGTCACCCACGATCTCACCCAGGAGGAGATCGCCCAGTACGTCGGCGCCTCCCGCGAGACGGTGAACAAGGCGCTGGCCGACTTCGCGCAGCGCGGCTGGCTGCGTCTGGAGGGCAAGAGCGTGCTGATCCTGGACCCGGAACGGCTCGCTCGCCGCGCCCGCTGACGCGACGCACTTCATGTCATCGGCTGTGCGGCGAGGCCGCACAGCCCGTTCGCTTTTTCGCCTTCTGGATCGCAGCTTCGCGCCACCGGCGGCCCCACGACACCGATCGTGACCTGGACAGAGATGAAGGGCCGGGCGCCACCCCCGACGTGGCGCACCGGCCCTTCACCTTTGCGCGGCCCATCCCCCGACGTTCCGCGCTCCCCGCCCTCCGGTCATAGGCCCCGACCCGTGTTGCCGGAGGGAGTCTTTGCCGTTGATATACCCACAATCCCCGACGACTACCCCTTTATTCAAGGGCCTTCACCCTCAAGGACGTTGTTGCGACCGAGATGTTGCACGATACTGGCCCATTTCCGCGGACCGTTACCGAACCGAGATGTTGCCGCCTGACCGGCATTCGCGCCAGGCGGGCGCCGGGTCACGACCCGCGGCTGACCGGCAGCGATGCCGCTGCACGCCGACCAGGGAACCGCAGGTCGCGGCCGCTCCCGAGGAACCGGATTATCCGCGGTTCACGATTCGGCGAGCGGGCGTGCCGACGGTTGCCGAATGCACCGGAGACCGGGAACGGGAACGTCGGGACGAACCAAAGCATCCAAGACAGATGTACGGATTGTGAGGAGAATTCACCCGAATGCCGATCCCGGGCGGCCTCGGTCCTCGGCTGGCGGCACCGACTGGCGGCACCACCCATGGCAGGCGCGGCCATGTCCCTCCGCAGGCGCAGCCACAGCCTTGCCCGCGGTGTTTGGCCCAGTCCTCGTCGACCTCGATCGCTTCCTCCGGCGCAGGTTCCGGCACCCGCCACAACCGCGTCTGGGCCCCGGCCTTTTCCGCACCGTAGGCAGCGGCCTTGGCCATCTCGTGCGTGGTCCCGGTGGTGCTGTAGTAGATGACCGCCACGTAGAAGCCCCAGGCGCGACATGGTCGCCGGCGAGTGTCAGGCCGGAAGCGACTTCGCCAACGGCCGCCTGCTCCGGCCCCGGCCGGAAGACGGCCACGGTCGCCTACCCCGCGTTCCTCCCCTGATCGCCGCTCTCGGTAGGCGGCCGAACGCCCTCGGTCACGACCGGGCGGCTCCCCCGTTTCCGCAGGTAGCACGGGTTCTCCACGGTGACGGAGGTAACCGGTAAATGACTGGTACTGCCGTACCACAATTGCGCATACTGGGCGACGTGACCGGTAAAACCTCCCTCGCGTCGTACCGCGCCGCACTGACCTCTCCCGGCATGCTGCGGCCGGTCCTGTCGTCGCTGCTGGCACGCCTTCCGGTCGCCATGGTCGGCTTCTCGGTGCTGCTGTACGTGCAGCGGGTGACCGGATCGTTCGCGACCGCGGGGTTGGTCGGTGCCGGTTCCCTGATCGGCGTCGCCATCGGGTCCGTGGCGCAAGGCCGGATCATCGACCGGTACGGCCCGACCTGGCCGTTGCTGGTCGCGACCGCGCTGTTCGCCGCGGCCATCACCGGGCTGGTGCTGTCGGTGGAAAGCGGCGCGCCGACCGTGGCCATGACGGCGATCGCCGTGCTCGCCGGGTTGAGCCAGCCGCAGGTCGCCTCGTCCTCCCGGTCCCTGTGGACCAGGGTGCTGCCGTCCGGCCCCAGCCGGGAGGCGGCCTACGCCTACGAGGCGATCAGCATGGAGGTCTTCTTCATCATCGGGCCCGGCTTCGCGGGCGTGATGGTGGCGCTGCCGTGGCCGGGGCTGGGCGTGGTCGTCAGCGCGGTGATGATGGTGCTCGGCTCGGTGGTGTTCGCTCTCAGCCCGGTGGTGCGGGCGTGGGGCCCGGCCGAGCACAAAGCACGGCGACGGATGCTCGGTGCACTCGTCAGTCCGGGTATGCGCACCCTGGTGATCGCGGCGGTCGGGTTCGGCGTCGTCGTCGGTTTCGTGGAAGTCGCCGTCCCGGCGGCCGCGACCGCGGTCGGCCAGCGCACGCTGGGTGGCCTGCTGCTGTCGCTGTGGTCACTCAGCTCGGTGCTGTTCGGCGTACTGTACAGCATTCATCCGTTCCCCCGCTCGGTGCCGCTGAGGCTCCCCGTGCTGCTCGGCGCCTTCTCGCTCTGCGTCGGTGCCCTGGCGCTGCCCACTTCGCTGGCGCCGGAGTCCATGCTGGCGCTAGGACTGTCGATGATCCTGGCGGGCATGCTGATCACCCCGCAGTCCACCACCCACTCGTCGGTGATCGAGCAGGTGGCGCCGCGCGGCACGGTGACGGAAGCGTTCGGCTGGGTGGTCACCGCAGTCACCCTGGGCCTGTCGGCCGGCCACTCGCTGAGCGGTCAGGTGGTGGAGGCGTTCGGCCCGCCGTGGTCGTTCGTCTGCGCGCTCGTCGTCGGCCTGGTGCTGGCCACCGTGGTCTTCCTGCGGCGCAGGACGATGTCACCCACGGCGGAGGTAGTCGAGCTGCGCACGGACGCTGGCCTCGGCGGGCCCCCAGAGCGCGGGGTCGACGTCGGCGTAGACCAACTCGACGATCTGTCGCGGAGTGGCCTGCGGGCCTAGCTCGGCCAGTGCCGCTCGCACCTGGTTCAACCGCTGCTCCCGGTGCTCGCGGTACTCCTGGACCGTCGCCGGCAGATCCACGAGTTCCGGCCCGTGCCCGGGCAGGCCGAGCGACCTCGCGGGAAGGCCGGCCAGCTTGGCCAGCGTGTCCAGGTAGGCGCCGAGGTCGGACAGCACCGTGGTGCCGCTGCCGAGGATGGTGTCGCCGGTCAGCACGTGCGGCTGATCGGCGTCCACCACGAAACACACCGAGTCCGCGGTGTGCCCGGGGGTGTGCATCACCGTCAGCTCGAGCCCGCCTGCGCTGAACCGCTCACCGTCCCGCAGCGGCTCGGCTCCGGAGCACAGCGAGGGCTCGAACGCCCGCACCGGCGCCCCGGCCTGCTCGGCGAACCAGGCGGCGCCGTCGGCGTGGTCGCCGTGATGGTGCGTCAGCAGCACCAACTCCACGTCCCCGGCCACGCCGAGCAGCGCCTGCAGGTGTTCCCGGTCGTCGTGACCGGGGTCGACCACGACGCCGCCACCGTGCCCCTCGGCGCGCAGCACCCAGCTGTTGGTGCCCTCCAGGGTCATCGAGGACGGGTTGTTCTCCAGCACCACGCCCGCGATCGGGCTGACCTGCCTGAGCTGTTCGTACGCCGGGTGCTTCACCGTCGCTCCTCGCAACTCCGTCGGTGCCTGCGCGGCACCGTCACTCGAACTCCACCCGCACGCCCTGGTCGTCGGCCACCAGGTTCGGCTTGACCCGGTACACCTCACGCTCGGCAGCCAGCGCCTCGGCCACCGTGCGGTAGCCGTCCAGCTCGCGCAAGGTGTAGGCGGTGGGTGGCAACATCTGCCTGCGGCCCGCCTCCAGATCCGCCAGTGCCTGCGCCGGCCTGGCCCACGCGGTCGATTCGGCCTCGGAGGTCTCGCCGTCCGCGCGCTGCCCCGCGGGCATCTCGGCCAGGAAGAACCGGGTGTCGTACCGCTTGGGTTCTTGCGGCGGCGTCACCCAGCTCGACCACGGCCGCAGCAGATCGGCACGCAGCACCAGGCCCGCGTCGTCCAGGAACTCGGCCAACGACAGCTCCTTGCTGACCAGCCGCTGCCGCACGTCGTGGAACTCCTCGGCGTCGTCGACGACGGTGTCCGCCGAGCGGCCGGCCAGCAGCACACCGCATTCCTCGAACGTCTCCCGCACGGCGGCGCACACCAGGGCGCGCGCCAGCTCGGCGGAGCAGCCGAACGTTTCGGCCCAGTACTGCGGATCCGGACCGGCCCACGCCACCGCGGTGTCGGCGTCGCGCCGGTCGACCGCACCGCCGGGGAAGACCGTCATCCCGGCCGCGAAGGCCATCGCGGAGACCCGCTGCTGCAGGAACACCTCCAGATGGCCGTCCCGGTCCCGGACGAGCATCACGGTGGCCGCGTCCTTCGGCGTCACCGGCCGCTCGGGCGGAGCGAACTCGAAGCCTGCGGGCAGGCGCATCGACTCCACTCAGGACACCTCGACGATCAACTCCACCTCGACCGGCACGTTCAGCGGCAGTTCCGCCACGCCGACGGCCGATCGGGCGTGCTGTCCCGCCTCGCCGAACACCTCACCGAGCAGCTCGGACGCGCCGTTGATCACGCCGGGCTGACCGCCGAAACCCTCGGCCGAGGCGACGAAGCCGACCACCTTGACCACCCGCACGACCGAGTCCAGGCCGACCAGCGCGTCCACCGCGGCCAGCGCGTTCAACGCGCACGTGCGGGCCAGGTCCTTGGCCTGCTCCGGGCTGACGTCCGCGCCGACCTTGCCGGTGGCCAGCGGCTTGCCGTCCCGCAGCGGCACCTGGCCGGAGGTGTAGACCAGCGAGCCGGACCGCACCGCGGGGACGTACGCGCCCGCCGGGGTGGGCACCGGAGGCAGCGCGATGCCGAGTTCGTCGAGTTTGGCCTTCCAGCTCATTCCTTCTCCCGCTTCAAGTACGCAACGTGCTGCTCACCGGTCGGGTTGGGCAGGACCGTCACCAGCTCCCACCCGTCCTCGCCCCACTGGTCGAGGATCTGCTTGGTGGCGTGGATCAGCAGCGGGACCGTCGCGTACTCCCACTTCTTCGCGCTCAAGGCACACTCCTTTTCGTTCTTGTCACCGGGCAGCCTACGACCGTCGCATGCGCCGTGTCCCCCGGTCGGTGGAGCGACTCCCGGCACACCCCGCCGGGGCTGCGCCACCACGACGATCACCCCACTCGTAGCCTGTCCGCCATGGAAACATGGCGAATCATCGCAACTGCGCTGTTCGCAGCGGCCCAGTTGGCTCTGGTGCTGTTCGTCATGGCCCATGTCCGCGAGCGGACCGACTCGTTCGCCAAGGCAGCCATCGCGGGTGCCGTGGTGCTGGCCGCCTCGCTGATCGTCGGCGTGCTCATGGTCACGGTGCTGGCGCCCTGGCTGGCCTGGACATTCGTCGTCGTGGCAGGCGTCACGGTGACGGTCATGGTTCTGGCATCCTGACATCGGCTCACTTAGTCTCGTGCGGTGACCACCGGCTCCCCTGCTTCCGCCGGACCACGTCCGGCGAGCGTCTGGACACCCGAACTGCGGCGGGCCCGGCTGCATTTCGTGACCGGCAAGGGCGGCACCGGCAAGACCACGATCGCCGCGGCGCTGGGGATCGCACTGGCCGCGGGCGGTCGCAGGGTGCTGCTGGCCGAGGTGGAGGGCCGCCAGGGTATTGCGCAGTTGTTCGACACCGAACCCCTGCCCTACGGCGAGCGTCACCTGGTGTCCGCTCCCGGCGGCGGCGAGCTGCGTGCGCTGCACATCGACGCGGAAGCGGCACTGCTGGAGTACTTCCAGCTGTTCTACAACCTCGGCTTCGCCGGCCGGACACTGCGCCGGATGGGCGCCATCGAGTTCGCCACCACGCTGGCCCCCGGCCTGCGTGACGTGCTGCTCACCGGAAAGATCAAGGAGTGCGCGACCCGCACGGACAGCACCGGGCGGCACGTGTACGACCACATCGTGGTCGACGCGCCCCCGACCGGACGGGTGGTGAAGTTCCTGGACGTGACCCGCGCACTGACCGACGTCACGCGCAGCGGCCCGATCAAGAGCCAGGCGGACGGCGTGGTCAAGCTGATGCACTCGGAGCAGACCGTGGTGCACGTGGTGACGCTGCTGGAGGAAATGCCGATCCGGGAAACGCTGGAGGCCATCGAGGAGCTGCAGCAGGCGGACCTGCGCCCCGGCGCGGTGCTGATCAACCGGGTGCGTCAGCCGCGACTGCCGGATCGCTCGGTGACCGCGGCCGCGGACGGCCGGGTGGACGCCTCCCGGGTGCGCGCCGGCCTGCGGGAAGCCGGGCTTGATCTCCCCGACGACGTGCTCGAGGGCCTGGTGGCCGAGACGGTGGAACACGCCATTCGGGTCGCCACCGAGCGTTCCGCCGCCGAGCAGCTGTCCGCGGCCGACCAGCCGATGCTGCAGCTGCCGGACCTGCCGGACGGCATCGACGTCGCCGCGCTGTACGAGCTGGCCGAGTTGCTGGTGGAGAAGGGGGTCCGGTGATGGCCACGCGCCGCGCGCTGGAGATCGACCGGCTCATCGACGACCCGAAGACGAAGGTGATCTGCTGCTGCGGCTCCGGCGGGGTCGGCAAGACCACCACCGCCGCCGCGCTGGCGCTGCGTGCCGCCGAGCGCGGCCGCACGACGGTGGTGCTGACCATCGACCCGGCGCGCCGGCTGGCCCAGTCGCTCGGGCTGGCCGAACTGGACAACGTGCCGCGGAAGGTCGAGGTCGAAGGATTCAATCCGGCGGGCGAGCTGTGGGCGATGATGCTCGACATGCGTCGCACGTTCGACGACATGATCATCGCCCACACCGACCCGCAGCGGGCCGAGGAGCTGCTGGCCAGCCCGTTCTACCAGACGATCTCCACGTCGTTCTCCGGAACGCAGGAGTACATGGCGATGGAGAAGCTCGGTCAGCTGGTGGCCGACGCGGAGTGGGACCTGATCGTCGTCGACACCCCGCCGTCCCGGTCGGCACTGGACTTCCTGGACGCTCCCAAACGGCTGTCCAGCGCGCTGGACGGCAGGATGATCCGCTTGCTCACCGCGCCGGCCCGGGCGGGCGGATGGGGCATCCGCAAGGCGCTGACCGCGAGCCTGGCGCTGGGCATGAAGGCGGTGTCCACCGTGATCGGCGGCCAGCTGCTCACCGACGCGTCGGCGTTCATGCAGGCGTTCAACTCGACCGCGGGTGGTTTCAAGGAGCGCGCACAGAAGACCGCAGAGCTGCTCCGGTCGCCGGGCACGGCGTTCCTGGTGGTGGCCGCGCCCGAGCCGGACGCCCTACGGGAAGCCTCCTACTTCGTGGAACGGCTGTCGTCGGAGTCCATGCCGCTCACCGGGCTGGTGGCCAACCGCACCCACCCGGTGCTTGCCGACCTGCCCGCGCCCCGGGCACTGGCCGCGGCCGAGGCATTGGAGGCGAAGAACTCCGCACCACTGGCCGCGGCCGTGCTCCGGTTGCATGCCGACCGCGTGGCGTTGGACAAACGGGAACGGCGGCTGCTCCAGCGCTTCACCCGCGCCCATCCGGACGTGCCCATGGTGACCGTGCCCGCGCTGCCGCGCGACGTGCACGACATCTCCGGCTTGCGCATCATCGGCGAGCGGCTCGCCGGGAACGGCAAGGCCGCCTGACGGGCGCGAGTGACCACGCCGCCGCACGGCTGACGGGCGGCGGAGCGCTCAGCCCGCCCGGGTCAGCTGTTCCTCCTGGTGCTCCCGGCGTGCCGCGTCCAGCAGATCCGCCCACGACTCGACGTCGGGACGGCGCCGCAGCAGCGCACGCCGCTCCCGCTCGGTCATTCCCCCCCAGACGCCGAAGCTGATCCGGTTGTCCAGGGCCTCGGCAAGGCACTCCGTGCGCACCGGGCAGCCCATGCAGATCAGCTTGGCCCGGTTCTGCTCGGCGCCTCGGACGAACAAGCCGTCCGGATCGGTGTCACGGCAAGCCGCGTGCACACGCCAATCCGGTTGCGTCATGCTCATTGTCCCCCAGCTCCCTCTCTGGTCACGGTTCTCACACTCCACCCACGGCACTCCCCTGTGCCAACGTGAGACCTTGACGGACTGTAGAGGGTATCGGTTCCCCTTGGCGAGCCGGGTTTGGTCAAATCGTGACCGGCAGGGGTAACCCGGCGGCGTGACGCGCCCCTTACACCGGTAGCACGTAGCATCGAAACGTGCGTAGGACGGACGGAATCCTCAAGCTCCTCGGACTGTGTCTGCTGGCCGGCGTGCTGGTGGCCGGCCTGCTGTTCCCGGTCGTCGGCGGGGCGGGCTTGCTGTCCAACCAGGCCAGCGCGACGGTGGAGAACACCTCGACCGAGCTGGCCAACGAGGCGCCGCCGCTGGTCACCACGATCACCGACCGGGACGGCAGGCCGATCGCCACGCTGTACAACCAGTACCGCATCCCGACCGGTCCGGACGAGATCTCCGACGCCATGAAGTGGGCGATCATCTCGGTCGAGGACCGCCGGTTCTACGAGCACAACGGCGTCGACTGGAAGGGCACCGTGCGGGCCGCCATCTCCAACACCTCGGGCGGCCAGACCCAGGGTGCCTCGACGCTGACCCAGCAGTACGTCAAGAACTACCTGATCAACGTCGTCTACTGGAACGACAACGACCCGAAGCACCGCATCGGCAGGCAGAAGGCGCAAGAGCAGTCCATCGCGCGCAAGCTCAAGGAAGCCAGGATCGCCATCAACCTCGAGTCGAAGATGACCAAGGAGGAGATCCTCACCGGGTACCTGAACGTGGTGGAGTTCTCCCGGCGCATCTTCGGTGTCGGCGCGGCGGCCAAGGCGTACTTCAACACCACCGCCAAGGAGCTGGACCCGGCGCAGGCGGCGCTGCTGGCCGGCATGGTGAACAACCCGGCGGCGCTGGACCCGTGGAACCACCCGGAGGCGGCCAAGAAGCGCCGCAACCTGGTGCTGGACATGATGGTGCGCAACCGCAAGCTGTCGAAGGAGGACGCCGAGCGGTACAAGAAGCAGGGGCTCGGCGTGGTGCCGGGCGGCCCGAAGAAGCCGCCCGCCAACTGCGTCGGCGCGGGTGCCACCGACGGGTTCTTCTGCCAGTACGTCGAGGACTACCTGGTCAACGAGCTCGGCATGGACCGGGACGAGCTCTACAGCGGCGGCTACACCATCCGCACCACGCTGGACCGCAAGGCGAACAAGGCGGCGGCGAAGGCCACCGAGGAGCAGGTGCCCAAGGAGAACGACGACGTCGTTCTGACGTTGTCCTTGGTCAAGCCGGGCAAGAAGCGGCACGAAGTGATCGCACTTGCCGCGAACCGGGACTACGGCGGCGACAAGGAGCGGAACGAGACGTTCCTGGCCCTGCCCGCCGGCGTCTACAACATGCAGGGTGCCGGGTCGTCGTACAAGATCTTCACCGCGGCGGCCGCGCTGGAGAAGGGCGTGGTCGGCATCCTCGACCGGGTGCCGGCGCCCGGCCATTACACGTCGAAGGTTTTCGGCGGCGGCAACCCGCGGTGCGGCCAGCGACCGGACGGCGTCGTGCCCTACTGCGTGCAGAACTACGCGGGCACCCCGGGCGGCAACCCGACGCTGCAGCAGGCGCTGGCGAACTCGCCCAACACCACGTTCGTCATCCTGGAAGAGCGCACCGGCATGAAGCCCATCGTCGACATGGCCTACCGGCTGGGCATGCGCAAGACGATGAGCAGCAACATGCAGGGCAAGAAGCCGGACCCGTCGTCGAACGACCCGCTGGTGTCCGAGGACCTGCGGAAGCACTTCGGCCCGTCGGAGAACTCGCCGGGCAAGGGGTCGTTCACCCTGGGCCCCGCCCCGCTGAGCGGCCTGGAGCTGGCCAACGTGGGGGCGACCATCATCAGCGACGGCCGCTGGTGCCCGCCGACGCCGATCCTCGAGGTGCGCGACCGCAACGGCAAGCCGGTCAAGCTCAAGGAGCCGAAGTGCGAGCAGGTCATCTCCAAGGACCTGGCGCACGCGCTGGCCGATGCGCTGAGCAAGGACCACGTGTCGGGCACCGCGGCGGGCGCGGCCAGGAAGGCGGGCTGGGACCGCCCGATGATCGGCAAGACCGGTACCGCGCAGAACCACACCGCGTCGACGTTCGTGGGTGCCACGCCGTTCTACGCCGGGGCGGCGATGATCTTCCAGCCGGACGGCAACGCGCAGCCGCTGTGCGTGGGCGGTTCGATGGGCGCCTACCGCTGCGGCTCCGGGAACATGTTCGGTGGCGTCATCCCGGCTCAGACGTGGTTCAACGCGATGAAGCCGATCCACGAGGGGTTGCCGAAGAAGAGCGTCCCCAAGGCGCCCGAGAAGTACCTGCACGCCAACTGACGGCCGTCCCCGCAGCGACAGAGAGACGATCACCGAGTCGGGTGACTTTGGGCCCGTGGCCGTCCCGGCGTCGGCGTGATCCGACGTACTTCCCACACCGCCCGCAGAAGGCGCCCGACGTATGCTCGGTGCGTGGTGAACAGCAGGCTGCGAGCAGCAATGGGAGCGGTGGCCGCGGTAGGCGCCGCCGGCCTGACCTACGCGACGGCCATCGAACGGCAGCTGTACACGCTGCGCACCGCGCACCTGCCGGTGCTGGCGCCGGGGTCCCAGCCGCTGCGCGTGCTGCACATCTCCGACCTGCACATGCTCCCTTGGCAGCATGCCAAGCAACGCTGGGTGGCCTCGCTGGCCGCGCTGGCTCCGGACCTGGTGGTCAACACCGGTGACAATCTCGCCCACCCGGCGGCGGTGCCCGCCGTGCTGCGGGCTTTCGGGCCGCTGCTCAACGTGCCGGGCATGTTCGTCTTCGGCAGCAACGACTACTTCGCGCCCAAGCCGAAGAACCCAGCCCGCTACCTGATGCCGCGCGGCCGGAAGAAGCTCGTGCACGGTCCCGAGTTGCCGTGGCAGGACCTGCGTGCGGCGTTCATCGAGCACGGCTGGCACGACCTGACGCACCAGCGTGTGCCGCTGCAGGTGGCCGGGCAGTCGTTGTTCGCCGCGGGTGTGGATGACCCGCACATGCAGTACGACCGCTACAGCACCATCGCCGGGCGCGCGGACGCGGCCGCGGTGGTCCGGATCGGCGTCACGCATTCGCCTGAGCCGCGGATTCTCGACGCCTTCGCCGCGGACGGCTACGACCTGGTGCTGGCCGGTCACACGCACGGCGGGCAGCTGCGGGTGCCTGGCATCGGCGCGCTGGTGACCAACTGTGATCTCGATCGCTCTCGCGCGCGGGGCGCCAGCCGCTGGGGCGCAGACATGTGGCTGCACGTTTCCGCTGGTCTGGGGACTTCGCCGTACGCGCCGGTGCGGTTCGCGTGCCCGCCGGAGGCCAGTTTGCTGACCTTGGTGCCGCGCGACTGGAAGCCGCAGCGCGCAAAGCGGGAGTCCCGGTTCAAAGCCTGGCGGAGGGGTCCGTTAAACTCTGTCTTGGCCCGTTAGCCAACCGGGGTGTGGCGCAGCTTGGTAGCGTGCCTCGTTCGGGTCGAGGAGGTCGTGGGTTCAAATCCCGCCACCCCGACGGGACCAGACGAAACGGTCCGCGAGAGATCGCGGGCCGTTTCGTCGTTTCCGGGCACTTTCCGGTGAGCGGGAGCCTGGTTCAGGCCGCCCGGCACCCGCTGGAAAGCACGTGCAACGATCAAGGCGTGCAGTACCCCACGCCACACATCCCGGATCGGCTGTTCGACGACGACGCGGCGGAGTCTCGGTGGCGGGCCCGGTTCACCGCGCCCCGGATGTCCGCGCCGGACTGGGCGCTGGACGCTCCGTCGGCCAACTTCTACGTCTCCAACGCCAGCGGCGTGTGGGAGGTGTACGCGTGGGACCGGGACAGCGGTGATCACCGGAAGGTGACCGAGCGGCCCAACGGCACCATGCACGCCGACATCGCTCCGGACGGCTCGGCCATCTGGTGGTTCGACGACACCGACGGCGACGAGTTCGGCCGGTGGATGCGCCAGCCGTTCACCGCGGGACCGGGATCGGCGGAGGTGGCCGTGGCCGATGTCCGCCCCGGATATCCCGCGGGCCTGGTGATCGGGCATCGGCTGGCCGCGGTCGGGGTGTCCACCGACGACGGCAGCGAGCTGTTCGTGCACTCCGGCGGCGCGACCCGCCGGGTGTACGCCAGCGAGCACGACGCGGGCGTCTCGGCGCTGTCCAGGGACGAGAAGCTGCTGGCGATCTCCCACTCCGAGCACGGGGACTCGCGTCATCCGGCGATCCGCGTGCTGGCGCTGGACGACGGCGATCGCGCCGTGGGCGAGCTGTGGGACGGAGAAGGGCGTGGCCTGGAGGCGCTGGAGTTCTCGCCGGTGCCGGGTGATCAGCGCCTGCTGGTGCAGCACGAGCGTCGTGGCCACGAGGAGCTGCTGATCTGGGACGTCGCCACCGGCGAGCAGACCGAGCTCGCCATCGACCTGCCGGGCGAGATCACCGGCACGTGGTACCCGGACGGCAAGGCACTGCTGGTGTTGCACCACTACCACGCGCGCAGCACGCTGCACACGCTGCGGCTCGACACCGGGGAGCTCACCGCGCTCGACACGCCGTCGGGGGTGATCGGCAGCGCCGGTGTGCGCCCGGACGGCAGCATCGAGTACTCGTGGTCGTCGGCGGCTCATCCGTCGGTGATCCGCCGCAGGCTGCCGGACGGAACGGACGAGGTGCTGCTGGCCCCGCCGGGACCGCGGGCGCCGGGGTCGGTTCCGGTGGCCGACGCGTTCGTGGAAGGCCCAGGGGGGACGATTCATGCCCTCGTGGCCCGTCCGGAGGGCGCGTCCGGGCCGCTGCCCACCGTCTTCTCCATCCACGGCGGGCCACACGCCGCCGACACGGACCGGTTCTCCGCCTACCGTGCGGTGTGGGTCGACGCCGGGTTCGCGGTCGTCGAGGTCAACTACCGCGGCTCCGACGGGTACGGCTCGCAGTGGCGTGACGCCATCGAGGGCCGCCCGGGCCTGACCGAGCTGGAGGACATCGCCGCGGTGCACGACTGGGCCGTGGCCAGCGGGCTGGCCGATCCGCAGCGCTGCGTGGTCACCGGCGCCTCCTGGGGTGGTTACCTCACCTTGCTGGCGCTCGGCGTGCAGCCGGAGCGCTGGGCGGTCGGCATCGCCGGGGTGCCGGTGGCCGACTACGTGACGGCCTACGCCGACGAGATGGAACCGCTGCGGGCATTCGACCGGTCGCTGTTCGGCGGTTCACCGGACGAGCTGCCGGATCTGTACCGGGAGTGCTCGCCGATCACCTACGTCGACGCGGTGCGGGCGCCGGTGCTGATCCTGGCCGGCGACAACGACCCGCGCTGCCCGATCCGGCAGATCGAGAACTACGTGGACCGGTTGGCCGAGCGCGGGGCGGACTTCGCGTTCTACCGCTACGACGCCGGGCACGGGTCGCTGGTGGTGGCCGAGGTGATCAAGCAGACCGCCGTCGAGGTGTCGTTCGCGCTGCGCAAGCTGGGACGGGCCTGACGGTCACCGTCCCGCTCCGGAACCGGCGCGCTGGTCACTTCACCGAGCCGACGGTTGCTCAGGCCGGCTGGAAAGTGGCCACCTGCCGCCCGATGAGCCGCAGCTTGTCGTAGACCGCGCTGTCGTTGCACGCGCCCGTCTCGTCGAACTTCGTCTCGCGCGAGTTGATGGCTCCGCCCAGCGGAGTCGGCCAGCCGCGCAGCGCGTGCACCGCGGTGCGCAGGTGGTTCAAGGTGCCCACGGCCGCCTGCCACCCGGCGGCGACGGCGATCAGCCCGACCGCCCGTCCGGCGAGATACGGCCGCTCGTCGTCACGCAGGTCTTCCAGGTAGTCGAGGGCGTTCTTGATCAGCCCGGACGGTCCGCCGTGATAGCCGGGCGAACCGACGATCAGCCCATCCGCTTCCCGGACCGCCTCCACCAGCCGGCGCGCTGACGCCGTGCGTTCCGCGATCGCGGCGTCGTAGAACGGCAGCTGCAACTGATCGCCGGCGATCAAGGTCGTGCGCGCGCCGGCTTCCTCGGCCCCGCGCAGCGCGACCCGTACCGCGTACTCACTCTGCGAGCCCGGCCGTAGCGACCCGCCGATCCCGACCACCTTCATACCCGCACCCTACGACTTCCAGTGCACTCGAGGTCCAGCCGACGTGTCGCGCGTCGCGCCAACCGGCCCAACGCTCGGTTGTCCGGTTATCACACACCGTTGCCATGCACGTCGTGCAAGACTCCCGGCATCCGTCGTCCAGCGAAGGAGGTCCACCATGACGAATCTGGCCGCCAAAATCCCCCTGCCGGTGCAAGCGGCAGCCATGCGCGGAGTGTTCCGGCTCCCGGCAATGCTCAAGCGCCTGATCGCGGGCAAGCCGGTGACACGGGACGGCCAGACCCTCGCCCTGGATGCGCAACTGCTGGTGAAGCTGACGGCCGCAAGCGGTATCAACCTGACCTCGAACAGCGTGGCGGAGTCCCGCGCCGGGATGGAGATCAACGTCGACCTGCTGCCGTCCCCTCCGCTCGACGTCACCTCCCGCGACCTGCGGATGTCCACGCCGGACGGCGAGCTTCCCGCCAGGCTCTACACGCCGCGCGACTATGCCGAGCCCGGCCCGCTGCTGGTCTACTTCCACGGCGGAGGCTGGGTACTCGGCAGCGTGCGGACGCATGACTACGCCGCGAGGTTCCTGGCCGAGCACTCCGGTGTCCGGGTGCTGTCGGTGGAGTACCGGCTGGCGCCCGAGCACCGCTTCCCCGCCGCTGTCGACGACGCGCTGGCGGCGTTCGACTACGCACACAAGCACGCCGACGAGCTCGGGGTGGATCAGCAGCGGATCGCCGTGGGCGGCGACAGCGCGGGCGGCAACCTGGCCGCGGTCACCGCGCTGCAATGCGCGCAGCGCGGTGGTCCGGCCCCCGTGTTCCAGCTGCTCGTCTATCCCGAGGTGGACTTCGTCACCAAGCGGCGGTCGCGGCAGCTGTTCGCGGAGGGCTTCTTCCTCACCGACGCGGACATGAACTGGTTCGAGGGGCACTATCTGAGCCCGGACGACGACCGCAGCGACCCGCGGATCTCCCCGCTGCTCGCCGGCGACCTGTCCGGCCTGCCACCGGCTTATCTGGTCACCGCCGGCTTCGACCCGCTGCGCGACAACGGCCACGCCTACGCCAAGGCGCTGGAGGAAGCGGGCGTCTCGGTGTCCTACCAGTGCCAGCGGGACATGATCCACGGGTTCATCAACTTCGCGCCGCTCGGCGGGCGGTTCCGGGAGGCCACCCTGGAAATCGCCGCGGCACTGCGGGCCGGGCTGGCCTACGCCCGCTGACGGGAGCGGGAAGCTCGCCCGGCGCCTGCCTTGGGTGAGCGGCGTTGCCGGGCCTTGTTGCCTGGCGCGACCGCCGGACATGACGGAACCCGGTGCCGACTCCCAGGCACCGGGTTCCTCTCCCCCCACCGAGGTGGTCGGTGACGGCCTCGCCCCGCAGGTCAGGGCAGCGGCGCCGGTGGCAGTCCCGGAGCTTCCGGTACCTCGGGCAGGTCCGGGGTCTCCGGCACCTCGGGCACGTCCGGCACGCCAGGCACCCCTGGCACGTCCGGCACGCCAGGCGTGCCACCGCCAAGCAGGTTGTCGACGAGCGCGGACAGCGTGGCCAACAGCGTCTGAATCAAGCCGTTCAGTGTGGCCAGCGGGTCGTCACCGCGTGCTTGGGTGAGCTTGGCTTGCAGTCGCGTGCCGAGATCCCGCGCCTTTTCCGCATCGGCGCGAACCGCTGCAGCACGCTCGTACTGCTCGGCCGTGAGGATGACCTGCATCGTTCGGTCGATCTGGCCGAGGACTCCGTCGACGGCTTCGACGTCGTCGTCCTCGACCGCCTGCGCCAGCTGATCGTGCAGGTACTGCACGTCGTCGGCGGTGGATGTGATGACGGATGCGTGCTCACGGTCGACCGGCACAGCGGTCGCCATGCCGATGCCGCCGGCTACCAGCGCCGCACTGGTGAACAGTGCGGTGACCACGTGGGACACGGTGGTTTTCATGTGTGCACTCCCTTGTCAGCCCCTCGCGACTTCCCGCCTCCACCCGTACTCCCCCGGCAGGTAACGCACTACCGGTTGTCATCCCACCGGCTGAGGGCAGGGCCGATGACACGCCTCCAGAGCGACACACCGAGATCACCGAATGTTGTGATCGACTGCACCATCGGTGTGACTTCTCTGCAACGCTCCGCAGCTAGAACCGGACGCCAGACCCGTTCGAGGCGGGCCCATTCACCTGAATTGCGGTAGTTCGGGGGAACGACCGATCACGTTCCCCCCGCAGGGTTAGCGGCGGTGTGTACCGGGACGAATCACCGCTTGGCGGGGGCAGCACATCGGCCCGGCACCCCGCTCGTGCCGAGTGGTCCATCCAGGAGATCGCCAAAGCAGCCGGGACCACCAGCCGGACGCTGCTTGCTTCGACGAGCGTGGGGCCCGCCCGCTGCGCCAGACGGACCAGCGGCACCAGCGTCGCGCCACGTCGATCTCCACGGCCGCCCTGTGCCCGCCTGTTCCGTGTCACGGGGCAAAGCCGGTGCGCCCGTCGCAAGCCCACCTCCCAAGCCCGCGTCCACCCGTACTCTCGCCACCCGTGACTCGGCAACCGTCAGTACGACCCGCTCCGCCTCGCTCACCGCTTCCACGTGACCTCCCCCGTCCCGTCATCAGGCGTAGACAGGCAACCGGTATCTCGAACCCGCTCCCCTCCCATGCATCACGTCCGCCCCACGCACTCGCCGCCCTTGGTCATCAGGCGCAGCCAGACAACCGACAGCACGAGCCCATCCCCCTTTCCCGCAAGCCACAAGACCCCGCAGCGGGCTCCGGACCGCGATGACGCGATTGGAGCAAGATGCGGCCCCGTTTCGTGGCGATCCGCGTTCCCGGGAAAGATCGTTCCGCCAGGAGCAGATCGCCAGCGCGCCCACGGCAAACTTCGGCAGACTGGACCGCGTGACTGCTCTTCCGACTTACGACGACGTCGTCGCCGCGGCCGGGCGTATTCGGCTTTACGTCCGCCGCACCCCGGTCTTCGCCACCGAGGTGGACGGGAAACCGGTGGTGTTCAAGCTCGAGCACCTGCAGCGCACCGGGTCGTTCAAACTGCGTGGCGCCACCAACGCGCTGGTGAGCAGGCCCCTGCCGGAGCGCGTGGTCACGGCCTCGGGCGGCAATCACGGGTTGGCCGTGGCCACCGCCGCGGCCTCGGTGGGTGTGCCGGTGACCGTGCACATGCCGGATTTCGTGCCGCCGCAGAAGGCGGAACGGATGGCCGCAGCCGGTGCGAAACTGGTTCGCCACGCCGAGATGGCCGACGTGCTCGCGGCCGCGCTGGAAGAGGGCAGCGAACCGGGCGTCCGTTATGTGCATCCCTACGACGACCCTGATGTCATCGCCGGCCAGGGCACGGTCACCGCGGAGATCGTCGCGGACGCACCGGATGTCGACACGATCGTCGTCGCGGTCGGCGGGGGCGGTCTCGCCTCGGGCGTCGTGCTCGCCGCCGAGGGGCGGCACGTCGTGGCTGCCGAGCCGGAGGGGTGCTGCTGCTTCAACGCCGCGCTCCAGGCGGGCGAGCCGGTCGACGCCCCGGTCGAGTCCATCGCCGCGTCCGGCCTGGGCGCGAACCGCATCGGCACCATCGCTTTCCAGCTGCTGACGGACGCCAAGGCGCAGTCGCTGCTGGTGTCCGAGGACCAGATCGTGGCCGCGCGTGACCGGCTGTGGGAGGAGTTCCGGCTCGCCGTGGAGCCAGCCGCCGCGGTCGCGTTCGCGGCCCTGCTGACCGGGGAGGTTCCGGGGGAACGGCCGTGCGTGATCCTCTGCGGCGCCAACACGGTGTGGACACCGGGCTGACGGCTGTCACGCACTGGCCCGGCCGGGGACAAGCACCACCCGGCCCGGTGGGCGTGGCCCTGCCGAGGAGGCGACGGCCCGAGGGGACATGCCCGGCCGGGGGCACATGCCGAGCAGAGAACGACCGCTCAGCCACAGAGCTGAACACCGCCGCAGGCAGACAGCCCAGCCCAATGGCAACACGCCCCCCCCGGCCGGACAGCACAAGCCGACCCGAAAGAACGACCGCTCAACCACAGAGCCGAACACCGTCACAGGCAGACAGCCCAGCCCAACGGCAACACGCACCCGGCCCAACAGACGACGGCCCGCCGGCCGGACGCTCGCGCCCGAGGACCACGGTCCGGGCTGGCAGTGCCGCGGCCTGGGCCCTCGGGGCCGGCATCACCGGGTCATCCGCCCATCGACGTCACGGCTTGCGCAGCACGCCGCCGTACTCGAACATCTCGGGGTTCTTCGCGCTCATGCCCTCGTAGATGCGCAGCTCCGGCGGGACCGGGTTCAGCGGCGGCTGATCGGGGTCCGGGCGCCAGTCGTCGATGTTCACCAGCCCCGGCTCGACCGGCTCGAGGCCGTCCAGCAGGGCGTCGACCTCCTCCGGCGAGCGGACCTGCACGTTCATGCCCGCCTTGCTGCCGATCTCCCTGATCATCTGCCGCTTGACCGGGTCGGTGACGACGAGGTGGGACAGCGTCAGATAGCTGCCGGACGGCGCGACCTCGTCGATGATGTACCGCAGCGCGTGCCTCGGGCCCTTGCCGACCTCGTCGTCGTCACCGAGGAAGTGCACCACCGACAAGAACAGCATGGCCACCGGCCGTGAGAAATCGATCAGGCGCTTGGTGTCCGGGTGCTCCAGGACCACCGACGGGTCCCGGAAGTCGGCCGTGATCACCGCGGTGCTGTCGTCCTCGGCGAGCAGCGCGCGGCCGTGGGCAAGCACGATCGGGTCGATGTCGACGTAGACGACCTTGACGTTCGGATTGAACTGCTGGGCGACCTGGTGCACGTTGTTGTTGGTCGGCAGCCCGCAGCCGAGGTCGATGAACTGGTCGATGCCCGCGTCCCGCACCAGGTAACGCACCGCGCGGTAGAGGAACAGGCGGTTCTGCCGGGCGCTGTCCAGCACTTGCGGGAACCTCTTCAGGTTCTCGGTCATGAACTCGCGATCGACGGCGTAGTTCTCCTTGCCGCCGAGCAGCCAGTCGTACGCCCGCGCGGGCGTCGGCCGGTCCAGGGGAATCTCCACGTCGACCCGCTCGTCCGCTGTCATAGCGCAGCCATCCACCTTTCAACCCGGTGATTACCGACGGCGGCTCTATCGCACCTGACCGTGGTGATTTCCAGTCCGAACGCAAAGATCGTCGCCAAATCAGCCGACCGCGCCCGCCATCACGCGCCGTGAGCGAGCTGAATCCGGATACCGGCACCTTTTCCGGCACAGTCCAGGCGCCCAAGTCGCGCTTCCGTCGCGACCCCGGCAGTCGCGTCACGGCATGGAGAACAAGCGGCCGCCGCTCTCGGCAACGCAGAAGCCCGGCACCGAAAGAACCAGAAAGGCCGGGTGATGGGCGCGGATCGCGCTACAGATCGTTGAACGGCGCGGCGTAGCAGAATTCGCCCCGCAAGTCGTCGGTGTATGCGGCCAGCGGCCGCGCCTGGAATGCTTCCCGCCAGCTCGGGTCGGGCGGGCGGACACCCAGCTCGGCAGCAGGCCGGAATCCGAAACGCCGGTAGAAGCGGGGATTGCCGAGCAAGACGACCAGCGGATACTCCAGGGCGTCCGCGGCCGCGAGCACGGCGTGCATCAGGGCGCTGCCCACCCCTTGCCGCTGCCAATCGGGCACCACTCCGATCGGGCCGAGCCCGAGAGCTGTTCGCCCCGCCACGGTCGCCTTGGTGGCGACGACGTGCCCCACCACGCCGTCGCCGCTGGACGGACACGCGACAAGCGAAAGAGCAGGCACCCAGGCGTCACTGGCCCGCAGCGCGTCGAGCAAACCCACTTCGACAGGCAGCTCCCCGGGGCGCGGAGCAGGAAAGGCCACCGAGTGCACGGCGCGGACCGCCGCGACGTCGGCAGGAGTTTCCCGGCGAACGATCACGCCGTCACTCTCCCGCCGGCGCGCCGTACGAGCAACCGAATATCGCGCGCTACTTGACCAGCAGCTCGGCGATCTGGACCGCGTTCAATGCCGCGCCTTTGCGCAGGTTGTCGGCGGCGACGAACAACACCAGCCCACGACCGCCGTCCACGCCGGCGTCCGCCCGGATCCGGCCCACGTAGCTGGGATCCTTACCTGCCGCCTCCAACGGGGTGGGGATGTCGGTGAGCTGCACTCCAGGCGCCTCCGCCAGCAGCTCGATGGCCCGCTCCGGCGACAGCGGCCGCTCGAACTCTGCGTTGATCGACAACGCGTGCCCGGTGAACACCGGCACGCGCACGCACGTGCCGGACACCCGCAGTTCCGGGATGCCGAGGATCTTGCGGCTTTCGTTGCGCAGCTTCTGTTCCTCGTCGGTCTCGCCGGACCCGTCGTCGACGATCGACCCCGCCATCGGCAGCGCGTTGAACGCGATCGTCTTGGCGTACTTGCGCGGCTCGGGGAACTCAAGCGCCGACCCGTCGTGCGTCAGCTCCTTGATCCGCGAACCCGCGGCGGCGACCTGCTCGGCCAGCTCGTCCACACCGGCCAGCCCGCTGCCGGAAACCGCCTGGTAGGTCGAGGCCACCAGGCGCACCAGCGACGCCTCCTCGTGCAGCGGCTTGAGCACCGGCATCGCGGCCATCGTGGTGCAGTTCGGGTTGGCGATGATGCCCTTCTTGGCATCGTGGACCGCCTCCGGGTTCACCTCGCTGACGATCAGCGGGACCTCCGGGTCCAGCCGCCACGCCGACGAGTTGTCGATCACCGTGGCGCCCGCTTCGGCGAACTTCGGCGCGTAGGCCTTCGAAGCGCCCTTGCCCGCCGAGAACAACACCACGTCCAGCCCGGACGGATCGGCCGTCGCGACGTCCTCGACCTCGATCTCCGCGCCCTTCCACGGCAGCTTGGAACCCGCCGACCGGGACGAGGCGAAGAACCGGATCTCGTCGACCGGGTAGCCGCGTTCGTCCAGCAGCGTGCGCATCACGCCACCGACCTGACCGGTGGCACCCACGACTCCCACGCGCATCAGCGACCACTCCCCGCGTAGACGATGGCCGGCTCGTCGCCGCCGAGGTCGAACGCATCGTGCACGGCGCGCACGGCGGCCTCGACGTCGGTGTCCCTGATCAGCACCGAGATGCGGATCTCCGAGGTGTTGATCATTTCGATGTTGACGCCCGCATTGGCGATCGCTTCGCAGAACGTCGCGGTGACGCCCGGGTGCGAACGCATGCCCGCGCCCACCAGCGACACCTTGCCGATGTGGTCGTCGTACAGCACGCCGCTGAAGCCGACGTCCTCCTTGATGCGCTCCAGCGCGGCGACCGCCGCCGGGCCGCGGTCCTTGGACAGGGTGAAGGTGATGTCGGTGACACCGGAAGCGGTGCGTGAGGCGTTCTGCAGCACCATGTCGATGTCGATGTTGGCGTCGGCGACGGCGCGGAAGATCCGGGCGGCAGCGCCCTTGTAGTCCGGCACGTCCGTGACGGTGATCTTGGCTTCGGACTTGTCGTGCGAAACGCCGGTGATCAGCGCCTGTTCCACGGGAATCTCCTCGATCGATCCGGCCACCAGCGTGCCCGGCTTGGTGCTGTACGACGAACGGACGCGAAGCGGCACGCCGTACCGGCGCGCGTACTCCACCGACCGCAGATGCAGGATCTTCGACCCGGTCGCGGCCAGCTCGAGCATTTCCTCGTACGGAACCTTGTCCAGCTTGCGCGCGTTGGGCACGATCCGCGGGTCGGCGGAGTACACGCCGTCCACGTCGGAGTAGATCTCGCACTCGTCGGCCTTCAGCGCGGCGGCCAGCGCCACCGCCGTCATGTCCGAACCGCCGCGGCCCAGCGTGGTGATGTCCTTGGTGTCCTTGGCGACGCCCTGGAAGCCGGCGACGATGGCGATGTAGCCCTGCTCGAGCGCCTCGGTGACCCGCTTCGGCGACACCTCGAGGATGCGCGCGTTGCCGTGCGCCGCGGTGGTGGCGATGCCCGCCTGCGAGCCGGTGAACGACCACGCCTGGGCGCCGAGCTTGCTGATCGCCATCGCAACCAGCGCGTTGGAGATGCGCTCACCCGCGGTGAGCAGCATGTCCATTTCCCGCTCCGGCGGGTTCGGATTCACCTGCGCGGCCAGATCGAGCAGTTCGTCGGTGGTGTCGCCCATCGCGGAACACACCACCACGACGTCGTTGCCTGCCCGCTTGGTTTCGACGATCCGCTCGGCGACTTTGGTGATGCGTTCGGCGTTCTCCAGCGACGACCCACCGTACTTCTGGACCACCAGCGCCACGGGGCACGAACCTCCTCGCGGCGGCGCCCGTCCCACTTGCCAGGCGAACGCCCCCGTCCCTGTTTTCGCTCAGCCTACCGGCCACGAAGCGACTGACAACGACTGCTTGTGGCAGTAACCACTACTGTTGATGACGACCAGAGCAGGAGGACACGCAGCGTGACCGACGCGGCGACGCGTACCAGCGATTCGGCCGACACCGGGGTGTGGCACGCGCAGCGAACCGACGGGACCACCGGCCGCACGCTGCTGTGGTGGACCGCTCCGGCACTGGTCTACCTGGGAGTTCGACAGCTCGGCGTGCTCGTGCTGTCACTGATGGCGAGCAGGCACGAGGCCACCACGACGCAAGCGCTGACCTCCTGGGACGGGCAGTGGTTCCTCGGCATTGCCGCGGGCGGCTACCAGAACGCACCGGAACAACTGGTCGACGCGAACGGACAGCGCAGTGACGCCACTCCGCTGGCGTTCTTTCCGGGATATCCGAAACTCGTCGGTGCCCTGGCGGACGGATTCGGCCTGCCGTATCACTCCGTGGGCTTCGCCGTCACCCTGATCAGTGGCGTCGTCGCCGCATACGGCATTTACCGGATCGGCACGCTGGTCAAAGGCGGCTCCCGCCGCGTCGGCCTCATCCTGGTGGCGTTGTTCGCCGCCTCGCCGATGGGCGTGGTGCTGTCGATGACCTACTCCGAGGCGCTGTTCTGCGCCTGCGCGAGCTGGGTCCTGGTGTTCCTGCTGCGACGACAGTGGCTGGCCGCCGGGGCGCTGTGCGGGCTGGCCGGGCTGGTGCGGATCACCGCCGCGGCGCTGGTCCTGGCCGTCGTCGTCAGCGTGGTGATCTTCCTGGTGCGTGAGCGCGATGCGCGGACCGGCGAGCGGCTGGCGGCCATCGGCGCGGCGGTTCTCGCTCCGCTCGGGCTGATCGGGTTCCTGTGGTGGGCCGGCGCCCGCATCACCCCGGGGGCGGACATCGTCACGCAGATCCTGTCGTGGAACGAATTGCAGGCGGAAGGCTGGGGCTCGGCGTTCGACGGCGGAATCTCCACGGCCAAATACGCCCTGCACGCGCTGGCGACCGCCGGATCGGCTTACGACATCGGCACGGTTTTCGTACTTTTGACCGCTGCCGTGCTCGCCGTGGTGTGCTGTACACAACGATTGCCGTGGTCGATGTTGATCTACGGCCTCGCCGTCTTCAGTATGGTCGCCGGGTCCGCTGGCTTGATGAACTCCAAGGCGCGGTTGCTCGTTCCGGCGTTCACGCTGCTGATCCCGGTCGCGGTGGCGTTGGCGCGGAGACGCCCGGCGACCGCAGTGCTCGTGGTCGCCGCGGCCGCGCTCGCCAGCGGGTGGTTCGGAGCACATGCGTTGTTGGTGTGGGAGTACGCGATATGACCGACAAGCCAGCCGAGAGCAGCGTGGAACTGCACGAGCTGATCGCCCGCCGGTGGAGCCCGCGTGCGCTCGACCCCGACGAGAAGATCGACGAACGGCAACTGCGGGCGCTGCTGGAGGCCGCCCGCTGGGCGCCCTCGTACGGCAACACCCAGCCGGCGCGGTTCCTGGTCGGCGCCCGGGGCTCGGAGACGTTCGACCGGATTCTGGGCACGCTGACCGAGGCGAACCAGGCGTGGGCGCATCGTGCCTGCGCGCTGCTGATCGGCCTCGCCGTCACCCGCAACGAGAAGGGTGAGATCCCCTACGCCACCTACGGTGTGGCGCTGGCTGCCGAGAATCTGGTGCTGCAAGCGGTCGCCGAAGGCTTCGCCGGACACCAGATGGCCGGGTTCGACGCGGACGCGGTCCGCAAGGAGTTCGCGCTGCCCGAGGACGTCGAGCCGGTCGTCGCCATCGCCGTCGGCAAGCCGACGGACCCGGAGATCCTCGGTCACGAATCGCTGATCGAGCGGGAGCGGGCACCGCGGCAGCGGCTGCCGCTGAGCGAGATCGCGTTGCGCGACTGGAACAAGCCCGCCTTCTGAGCAGCACGGCTGTCGCCGGACCACGTACCTGCTTCGCGCCGTCAGGCGAACACGTGACCGTTCTGGCTTCCCGATGCCGTGACCGTTCCGGCTGCCCGGGGCCGTGACCGTTCTGGCTTCCCGGGCCGCGACCGTTCCGACTGACCGGGGCAGGCACCGCCCGGCAGCAGGTCAGCCGCGCACGCCGCCGACTCGCCGGATGATCTTCGAGCCCACGTTGGAGATGATCAGCCACAGAACGGCGGCGATGCCGTAGTTGATCAGCGTGCGCAACTTCGCGTCGTCCGGGGTGAACAAGTCACCAACGCCGAGCGTGAGCCGATCCGCCCAGCCGTCGACGAACTGCACGACGCCGTTCGCCGGGTTGGCCTCGGCCACCACGAACACCACGTGCAGCACGAGGATCAGCGCGAAGATCAGGCATACCCAGCGCACGACACCCGCCAGCAAGCCGACGAAGCGATCCTTGATCTCGCCCCAGTCGACGTCGCGCTTGGCGGTGGTCTGCTCCGCCGCTGGCTTGTCGGTGTGCTCGCCCATGGCCGGAAGTTTGGCACGTTCGTCCGACCAACGCCACGGGGCGCGACGCCGGATTTATCGCATTGATTGATCTCCGTGCGCATGTGAGATGTCCGGGTGGGTGTTTGCGCACCGCCGCGGCCGCGCTATCGTGACTGACGTGGCGCGTGCCCTCCTGCTTCGCTGCCGCGACGGGGCCTGATCCAGACCGGCTCCTCGTCGCGGAGTTTCGCCATGCGCCGGTCGTCGGCCATCCCAGCAAGCAGGAGATTCCCCCACCATGAGCAATTCCCCGCGTTCTGACGCGTATCCGACCATTCGCACCCCGTCCCGTCCCGTTCCCGCCGACCAGCCGCACTGGAACCCGCAGCGCGGCAGCTGGATGCCGTACCACCGGTACAAGCCGTGGTACCGGCTGGTGGAGGACATTCAGCTGCCCGACCGCACCTGGCCGGACAAGCGCATCACCCGTGCGCCGCTGTGGTGCGCGGTCGACCTGCGCGACGGCAACCAGGCCCTGATCGACCCCATGTCGCCGGCGCGCAAGCGCAAGTTCTTCGAGCTGCTGGTGCGCATGGGCTACAAGGAGATCGAGGTCGGCTTCCCGGCGGCCAGCCAGACCGACTTCGACTTCGTCCGGCTGATCATCGAGGAGGACCTGGTACCGGACGACGTACGCATCCAGGTGCTGACCCAGTGCCGCCCGGAGCTGATCGACCGCACCTTCCAGGCGCTGGAGGGCGCCAAGAAGGCGATCGTGCACATCTACAACTCGACGTCGATCCTGCAGCGCCGGGTGGTGTTCCGGGAGGAACAGCCCGGCATCACCAAGATCGCCACGCAGGCCGCGGAGTACGTGCTGGAGCTGGCGGACAAGTACCCGGACACCGACTGGCGGTTCCAGTACTCGCCGGAGTCCTACACCGGAACGGAGCTGTCGTACGCCGCCGAGATCTGCAACGCGGTGACCGAGATCTGGCAGCCCACCCCGGAGAACCCGGTCATCGTGAACCTGCCGGCGACGGTGGAGATGGCCACGCCGAACGTGTACGCCGACTCCATCGAGTGGATGAACCGGAACCTGGAGCGGCGCGACGCGATCATCCTGTCGCTGCACCCGCACAACGACCGGGGCACCGCCATCGCCGCGGCCGAACTCGGCTACCAGGCGGGGGCGGACCGGATCGAGGGCTGCCTGTTCGGCAACGGCGAGCGCACCGGCAACGTCGACCTGGTCGCGCTGGGCATGAACCTGTTCTCCCAGGGCATCGACCCGCAGATCGACTTCTCCGACATCGACGCGATCAAGCGCACGGTGGAGTACTGCAACCAGCTGCCGGTGCACGAGCGCACTCCGTGGGGCGGTGACCTGGTGTTCACCGCGTTCAGCGGCTCGCACCAGGACGCGATCAACAAGGGCTTCGCCGCGCTGAACGAGGCGGCCGCCAAGGCCGGGGTGCCGGTGGACGAGCACCCGTGGGAGGTGCCGTACCTGCCGATCGACCCGAAGGACGTCGGCCGCACCTACGAGGCGGTCATCCGGGTGAACTCGCAGTCCGGCAAGGGCGGCGTCGCCTACATCATGAAGACCGAGCACCAGCTCGACCTGCCGCGCCGGCTGCAGATCGAGTTCTCCAAGGTGATCCAGCACTTCACCGACAGCGAGGGCGGCGAGGTCGACCCGGAGACCATGTGGGAGGTCTTCAGCAACGAGTACCTGACCGCCACCGCGCCGTTGGAGCTGGTCAGCTCGCACGTGACGGACAACGGCAGCGGCGAGTACTCGATCGAGGCGACCGTGCGGGTGGACGGTGTGGAGCAGCAGATCACCGGCACCGGGAACGGTCCGATCGCAGCGTTCTTCGACGCGCTGGCCGCCATCGGGTACGACGTGCGGCTGCTGGACTACTCCGAGCACGCGATGACGGCAGGCGACGACGCTCGTGCCGCCTGCTACATCGAGTGCGCCATCGACGACAAGATCTACTGGGGTGTCGGGATCGACCCGTCGATCGTCAACGCTTCGCTGCGCGCGGTGGTGTCGGCGATCAACCGGGCATATCGCTGACACGTTGCTGGGCCCGCGGCCGCCTGGCGCGGGCCCAGCTCCCCCGGCGATCCCGGAGACCAGCACACCGGCCCCGATTCCCGGTGTTGAGGTGCTGGTGTCCGGCACCGGCCCCGAAATACCGGTGTGTCGTGTGCAACGCCGTGGCTCGCCCGGATATTCCGGCTGCAGCCGGAATTTCTGGCGTCGGCGGGATCCAGCGCCCGACGCCCGTCGTCCGCTCACCTGGGCGGCCCCTGCGGCCCCGGCCGTCACGGAACGAGAAGCACTTTGCCCACGGTGGCCCTCGACTCCACGGCCGCGTGCGCCTCGGCGGCCTGGTGCAGCGGGAACTTCGTGCTGACTTCCGGCCGAAGGTCACCTTCGGCGGCCGCCGCCAGCGCCCGCGACTCCAGCTCCCGCATGCCACGGGGCCGCTGGAGCAGTCGCCGGTCGATCGCCGGGGCCACCGTGATCCCCCGGTCGATGAGGTCCGCGGCGTCGAGCGGCACCGGCTCGCCGGACGACCACCCGTACACCAGCAGCCGCCCGCCCTGCCCCAGCAGTGCGAGGGCGCCGGCGCCGTACTTGCCGCCAACTCCATCGAGAACGATGGTCGGCTCGCGCTCGCCGAGCGCGGTACGAAGCTGATCCGTCCACCCGGCTCGCGAGTACTCCTGCACGACGTCCGCGCCGAGATCCCGCGCTCGCTCCGCCTTCGCCTCGCTGCTCACCAGCCCGACCGTCAGCGCTCCCGCGTTGCGGGCCGCCTGCAGCAGCAGGCCACCCAGTCCCCCGGACGCCCCGGTGATCAGCACGACGTCGTCGCCGGTGAGCCGCAGATTCGCCAGGATCGCCATGGCCGTGCGCCCGGTACCGATCATCGCGACCGCGACGTCGTCGGCGAGCGAATCCGGCAGCCTGTGCACCGACTCCACGCTGGTCACCGCGCGCTCGGCGTAGCCTCCCGACGCCATGCCGAGGTGGGCCACGACGCGCGCCCCCAGCCACTCGACGTCGACTCCGTCACCGATCGCGTCGATCACCCCGGCGACTTCCCTGCCGGGTGTCATCGGCAACACCGGCCGCGGTCGCGGGCCGTCCCCCCGCCGGATCAGGGTGTCGACGAAGTGCACCCCGGCCACGGTGACGGCGATGCGGACCTGCCCCTCGGCGGGAGCCGGGTCCGGCACCTCCTCGTAGCGCAGGGTCGCCGGTGGGCCGAATTCGTACTGCCGGATCGCGTGCATGCCCCCACGCTAAAACTTCAAGATAAGTAGAGGTCAACCCTTGTTGATCAGCGCGGTTCCTTGACCGCTGCCACGACTTCGGCGTGCAGCAGCTCGACGAGGCGGCACACCGCGGGACGGGCGCGGGAGCTGGGGCGCAGCACCGCGTCGATGTGTCTGGCGGCACGCGTCCCGGCCAGTGGTTTGCGCAACAGCCGCTTCCCGCCGCGGGTGTCGACCGTGTAGCGAGGCAGCAGTGCCACGCCATGCCCGGCCGCGACCAGCGCCTCGGTGATCCTGAAGTCGTTGATCCGGTGCACGATGTTGGCACGGACACCGGTGCGGACGGCCAACGACCGCAGCACGTCGTCGACCGGAAAGCCGATGTCGACCGAGATCCACCGCTCGTGCGCCAGGTCGCTCAGTTCGACCTTCCGCCGCTTCGCCAGCCGGTGCCCGGGCGGAAGCACCACGTCGAGCGGTTCCCGGAGCAAGGGTTCGACGTCCATGCGATCCGTCGGCCAGGGGTCGGCGTGCTCGTCGCGGTGAGTGACCACGACGTCGAAGTCGGCGAGCAGGCCGGGCACTTCCGGCGGCGACATGTCCACGTCACGCACCTCGAGTTCGAGGCCGTCGACCTGCGCGACGCGGTGCAGCAGGCCGGGAAGCACCATGAGCGCGGCGGACGGGAAGATCGCCAGCCGGACTCTGCCGCGGGGACCGGCACGGTAGCTCTCCAGCTCGGCCTCCGCCCGTGCCACCGCTCCGAGCACCTCGTCGGCGTGCACCACGAGGGCCCGGCCCGCGTCGGTCAGCCGCAAGCCGCGGCCGTGCGGCTCGGTCAGCGGAACGCCGACTTCCGCTTGCAGCGCCTTGAGCTGCTGCGACACCGCAGATGGCGTGCAGTGCAGCGCGGCGGCGGCGGCCGCGATGCTGCCGCGGTCGGCGAACTCGCGCAACGCGCGCAACCGGGCAATGTCCATGAAGCAAAGCTACACAAATGCGAAAGAACAATTCGTTTGTCTTCAAGGTCATCTCTGCGCAGTGTGGAGACATGCCCGTCCGTGATCGCCTTCTCGCCACGTCGGTCGCCGTGCTGTGGGGCATCAACTTCCTGGCCATCCACGCCACGCTGGAGCACTTCCCACCGCTGTTCGCGGGCGCGTTGCGGTTCGTCGTCATCGCCGTGCCGACGCTGCTGCTCGTCCCGCGGCCGCAGGTGCCGCTGCGCTGGCTGATCGGCTACGGACTCGGCTTCGGCACCGGGCAGTTCGCGTTCCTGTTCGTCGGAATGCACGCCGGTATGCCCACCGGCCTCGCTTCCCTGGTCTTGCAGGCTTCCGCCCCGTTCACGGTGTTGCTGGGCTGGCTACTGCTCGGCGAGAAGCTCTCCTGGCGAGCCGTCACCGGGATCCTGCTCGCGGTGGGCGGCATGGCCGCCATCGCATGGCGGCGCGCCGAGTACGCGGCCGTGCTGCCGGTGCTGCTCACCGTGCTCGCCGCGCTGAGCTGGGCGATCGGCAACTTGTGCAGCAGGAAGGCGCTGGAAGGCCGGCCCGACGTCAATCCGCTGCACGTGATGCTGTGGATGTGCATCGTCCCGCCGGTGCCGTTGTATGCGCTGTCGGTGATCTTCGAAGGCCCGGCCGCCGGATGGCAGGCGCTGACCACGGTGGCTACGCCCTCCGGGTGGCTGGCGCTGGCCGGGCTGGCCTACATCGTGCTGGCCGCCACGATCACCGGCACGGGCATCTGGACCGCGCTCATGCGGCGCAACCCGGCCACCGCCGTCGCTCCGTTCTCGCTGCTGGTGCCGATCGTCGGCATGACGTCCGCGATGATCGTCCTCGGCGAGCAGCCGAGCGTCGTCGAGCTCGTCGCGGGCGCGGTCGTTATCACCGGCGTCCTGCTCGGGTCGCTCCCCGGCCGCAAGAAGGTACAGACGCCGACTGTCGACGCCGAGGCCCTCGAGCCCGCGCCGCAGCGGTGAGCGACGACCACTGCCTGGACGAGCGAAAAACTAGAGGCGCCGCGTACGAGCACGAAGCAACGGAAGCGTGAGCAGCTCGGCCGGCCCGCGCCTGTACAGCGCGGCCGGCCTGCCTCGCCGCGAGTCAGTGACCTGCCCCGTCGCTTCGAGGAAGCCGTCCATCTTCGTCACCTTGCGGCGAAAGTTGCTGGGATCCAACTCGAATCCCCAGATCACTTCGTAGACGCGGCGAAGATCGGAAACGGTGAACGGTTCTTTGCAGAACGCCGCCGCGACCGTCGTGTACTCGAGCTTCCATCGAGCCCGCTCCCGCGCATCGCGAAGAATCATCGAATGGTCGAATGCCAAGAGGTCGCCGGACAGCGCATCGTCGACCGGCATCAACAACGCCTCGCATGCGTCACTTCCCGCAACCAGTCGTTCCAGCTCAGGCACCAACGCGAGGTACGCCGTCGTTATGACGCGGCCGCGTGGATCACGTTTTGGGTCGCTGTAAGTGTGCAACTGCTCGAGATGAAGACGCGTACCGTCCAGCCCCGTCTCCTCGCGAAGCTCACGCAACGCGGTCTCGTCAAGGGTTTCCTCGCCCTCGAGGTAGCCCCCCGGAAGCGCTAGCTGACCCTCGAAGGGCGGCTTACCGCGCCTGACCAGCACAACCTGCAGCTTTCCACCCCGGACCGTCAAGATCACCAAGTCGACGGTCATATACGCCAAGTGTCGTTCCCTGCTCATCACTCACCTAAAGGTCGGATTGACCTTAACCCATTGCCCTCTTTACGGTCAATGTGACCGTAAATCTGTTCGCGTAGGGGGGAGAGCATGAGCGGCGGCCCGACACTGGTCCTGGACGGCGACATCGACAGGAAGCAGCGATCGGACACCACATCAAAGGCGACACGGCACCTGTGCGCCGGGGTCTACCTCGATCGCCGGTTTCGCAACATGATCATCCATCGAATCCACAACGACCCGCGACGACGGATCGCGCCGTCCTACGGTTTCGATCTCGTTCCGGTGGTGCGGCACGCGTGGTACGCATGGCTCTGCGAGTCGTTGTTCCACACTTGCTTATTACTGACACCTTTCCTGATCGGCATCACATGGGGGTGGCTGACCGCCGCCCTCTTACTCTGCATCGCTGCAGCATTGGCAGTTGCGTCGTTCGGCGTGCAAACGATACCGGCAATTACCCGGTTGAAGTGGGCAGCATTCGCAGATCAATGGGCGGCCGAAAAGAAGAAGGAGCGCCGGTCTCAGCTCGAGCCACCGAAGATCCAGCTCAATCGGCAGATACGCCGCTTCAAGAGGACGTTCGGTATCGCTGTCGCCTGTTTGATCATTCCCGTTGTCGTTCTCCTGGCAAACGGCGAGTCAGTAGCCGATCGCCTTCGCCAAGCTGCGATCGGGATGCTGATGATCGTGCTGTGCGGTGGCGCGTACGGAGCTATTCGCCAGTTGGCGCTCAACCACATCCGCCATGCCACCACGGTGCGGCCCCGCAAGCTGCGCCGCCGCGAGAAAGTAATCGACGGGCAGCAAACACACCCTTGCATCATTTACCGCAGACCACCCGACGACAAAGAGGTCGACCCGCTGAGCCTCCTGCTGCGCCAGGACGGCGATCCGTCGCCGTTCATCGGCGCCGGAAAGCTCGTGAACCGGTGGCTGCCGCCGATGACCATCCAGTTGATCCGACCTGGCGCGCCGGACCTGGCCAGTGGCGAGTACGAGCAAGCCCCGTTCACCGCCCACGCGCTGGTACGCCACTTACGAAGCACCTTGGAGCAACTGGCCACCGGCGACAGTGCCGAAAGTATTCCGGATCTGCGCGTACGCGACCGAATTTACGTTGCCGAGCAGGACATCTCGTCCGACCGGAGGCTGCTCAGCAGCTCCATTACGGATTTCGAACTCAGGCAAGTCATCAACAACCATCGAACCCTCGCCCACCATTTCCTTGAAGCCAGCGCACCGATCGCCGACGGTGAACTGGTAGTGACCGTCCTGGTACGAGTCAGTATCAAAGGGCGGTGCCTCAGCTTGGATGTGGCTACCTGCGCACTGACCAGGACACCCCAAAGCTTTCACGTCATCGACGTCTATGGCGAGTCCGGGCCAGCCGGCTACCTGAGGCAAGCGTTCCGCTCCATATGTCAGCTTCCCCTCGAATTTCGACGGGTACCTACGCTTGCACTTGCTCCTTGGACACTCGCGCGGGCGTGGTGGTCGACAAAGGATCGCACTTCCCTACCACGCCGGAAACGAGAAGTCGGCCCGGAACTCGCAGCACGCGAGGAAAAGGCAATTGACTGGAAGCACGCACAGCTCGACCGAACCACGATTTACGATCACATGAAGATCATCGAGCAGCGGATCATCCGCTCGACAGAAGACTTCCTCGCCGAACACAACGTCGATACCACGGCATTCCAGAAGCAGGCGACCAACATCATCAACAGCGGTGTGCTGAACATGGGCGGATCGATGGACATATCCAATTCCGCACTAGGCGCCGGCGCCCAATGGGTACAAACGCAGATCGCACAGCTATCCCAATATTCCTCGACGCAACAGGAGGCCGCGACGGCATGAACTACATAAGCAACTCCGGGTTCATCTCGATGGGCAACGTGAAGAACATAACGGGCTCGGCGATCGGCGAAGGCGCGGCGCTGTACATGGGCCAGCAACATCCACTGCCCACTCCTGAGTCCGAAACGTCCCGCAGCGACATCGGCGTCGTCACGATCTTGGCGGTGGAAGCCGCCGCCGTCTGCCGCTCCTTGGGACTCGAGGAAGAACACAGCAACGGGCGCGTCTACTACACCCGACCTGGCCACGGCGGTGCCGATTCAGCGAGCATTGCGATGACACGTGCGGCCGGACAAGGACACCAGGCAGCGATGTCGGCGCTCGCCGACCTTGCCCGAACCTACTCGCCCGCCGTGTACGTCATCGTCGGCATAGCCGGTGCCATCCGGCCCGACCTGGACATTGGCGACGTGGCCGTCGCAACTCGTGCCGTTTACTACGACCTGCGGAAAGAGACACCCGCAGGAACGCTCCGCCGAGGCAGTGAACGAGAAGCACCCGTGCGCGTGGTGCACGCAGTGAATTCCTTTTTCACCGAACGTGGGGAGCCGGCAAGGCTCACCACTGCGCACGGCGACGCCCGAATCTTCAGCGGGCCGATAGCATCCGGAGAATCGGTGGTTGCCGACGCGGACAGTGACATCCGCAAGTATCTCCGGCAGTACAACGACAAAATCTTGTCTGTCGACATGGAAGCAGCCGCGCTCAGTCAGCACTGCCATGAGACAAGCGTCGGTGAAACCGGCCGGCAACCAGGATGGGTCGTCATCCGAGGCATCTCCGACAAAGCCAATCCGGACAAGAATGACGACGCCCACGAGCTTGCCTCGTGGAACGCAGCCGAAACTCTGCGGGAATTGGTTCCGTATCTGTCCAGAGCCGCTCGCGACTGAGTTCGTCGCGTCTTCCGATGGGGGCGGCGTAACCACCCCAACCACGCAGGGGGCGGGCAGGAGAACCTGCCCGCCCCCTGCCGTTCACCAGATTCGATCGCGATCCACCCGATCCACCGACCGTTCACACCACGTCGGTGACGCTGACCGGGGAATCCGGCACCTCGCGCGGACCGCCGCTGGTGTCGATGAGCTCCGGGGTCACCTCGTGCCGGGTGATCTTGCCCGCTTCGATGTCCTCGGCCCAGTGGCATGCCACCCGGTGACCGGGGCGGATCTCCCGCAGCTCGGGCCGTTCGGTGGCGCACTTCTGCTCCTGCCGCCACGGGCAGCGGGTGTGGAAGCGGCACCCAGCGGGCGGCTTGGCCGGCGACGGCAGGTCCCCGGCCAACAGGATCTGTTCGCGGGAATCCTCCACGACCGGGTCCGGCACCGGGATGGCCGACAGCAGCGCACGCGTGTACGGATGCAGCGGCGTCTGGTACAGCTCGTCCGAATCTGCTTCCTCGACCACCGAGCCCAGATACATCACGCCGATGCGGTCGGAGATGTGCCGCACCACCGCGAGGTCGTGCGCGATGACGATGTAGGTGAGGCCGAACTCGCCCTGCAGGTCCTCCAGCAGGTTGATCACCTGTGCCTGCACCGAGACGTCCAGCGCCGACACCGGCTCGTCCGCCACGATCAGGTCCGGTTGCACGGTCAACGCCCGGGCGATCCCGATGCGCTGCCGCTGCCCGCCCGAGAACTCGTGCGGGTACTTGTACAGCGAGTACGACGGCAGGCCGACCGCGTCGAGCAGCTCCCGCAGGCGCTTCCCGGTCTGCTGCCGATCCTTGGCCAGTCCGTGCGCGCGCATTCCCTCGACCAGGATCGACTCCACCGACTGGCGTGGATCGAGGCTGGACAACGGGTCCTGGAACACCATCTGCATCCGTCGGCGCATGCGGCGCAGCTCCTCGCCGTCGAGCGTGGACAGATCCACACCGTCGAAGACCGTGCGGCCGCCGGTGGGTTCGACCAGCCGTAGCAGCGCCCGGCCCAGCGTCGTCTTGCCACACCCGGATTCGCCGACCAGGCCGTAGGTCTCCCCCCGGCGCACGACGAGATCGACGCCGTCGACCGCGTAGACGTGCCCGACCACGCGGTCCAGGATGATGCCGCGCTTGATCGGGAAGTGCACCTTCAGGTCCTCGACGCTGACCAGCACGTCGGAGGTGCCCGGCGCCTCCGGCTGAATCTGCTCCGCGGTCTGGGTCATCGCGCAACCTCCGAAGTCGCCGGCTGCTCCGCCGCGGGTTCGACCGGGTGGTAGCAGCGCAGCATGCGGCCGCCGGGCAGCTCTTCCAGCGGCGGCGGCCCCTGGACACAGTCGTCGTTGGCGTTCGGGCAGCGCGGCGCGAACGCGCATCCCTCGGTCCACGGGATGTTGTCGATCACCGAACCGGTGATCGGCACCAGCCGCTCACCCCGCGGCATGTCCAGGCGCGGGATCGAGCCCAGCAGGCCGTTGGTGTACGGGTGGCGCGGCTCGGCGAACAGCGCATACCGCTCGGCCCGCTCGACGATGCGCCCCCCGTACATCACGTTCACCTCGTCGCACAGGCCGGCGACCACACCGAGGTCGTGCGTGATCATGATCATCGCGGTCTCGGTGTTGGCCACCAGCTCCGACAACAGCCGCAGGATCTGCGCCTGGATGGTGACGTCCAGCGCGGTGGTCGGCTCGTCGGCGATCAGCAGCTTCGGGCGGCACGCCAGCGCGATCGCGATCATCACCCGCTGCCGCATGCCGCCGGACAGCTGATGTGGGTACTCGTCGATGCGCCGGGCCGGGTCCGGGATGCCCACCTTCTGCAGCAGCTCGACCGCCTCGGCCCGCGCCTGCTTGTTGTCCAGGCCCTGGTGCCGCTGCAGGGTCTCGGTCAGCTGCTTGCCGATGGTGATCACCGGGTTCAGCGCCGACAGCGGGTCCTGGAACACCATGCCCAGGTCCCGGCCGCGCCGGTCGCGCATCTGGGCGTCCGACAGCGACAACAGCTCGGTGCCCTCGAACCGCACCGACCCGGTGACCTGCACGCCACGCTTGGGCAGCAGGCCCATGATGGCCAGCGAGGTCACCGACTTCCCGCTGCCCGACTCACCGACCAGGCCGATCGTCTGCCCCGATTCCACGGTGAAGCTCACCTTGTCCACCGCCACCGTCGGCTCGATCCCCTTGCGACCGAACACCACGGTGAGGTCCTCGACCTCCAGCAGCGCCATGGTCAGCTCCACCTCCGTTCCGATGTCATCGCCATCACCTGCGGTTCTTGGGGTCGAGGGCCTCGCGCATGGATTCGCCGAGCAGCGTGAACCCGAGCGCGACGACGATGATGGCGCCCGCCGGGAAGAAGGCCAGCGACGGCTTGACCTCGAACACGCGCTGCGCCTGCGCCAGCATCAGGCCCCACTCGGCACGAAACGGATCCTGGTCGCCGAGGCCGAGGTAGGACAGGCTGGCCGCCTCCAGGATCGCGGTCGCCAGCGTCAACGTGGCCTGCACGATCACCGGCCCGAGCGCGTTCGGCAGCATGTGCCGGAACACGATGGTGGTGCGCTTGACGCCCAGCGCGGTGGCCGCGAGCACGTGGTCGCTTTCCCGCTGCGCCAGCATCGAGCCGCGCAACAGGCGGGCGAACACCGGCACGCTGACCATGCCGACCGCGATGATGACCGTCCACTGGTTGCTGCGCGCGAACAGTGCCGCGATGGACACCGCCAGGATCAGCGCGGGCAGCGACAGCAGCACGTCGACCAGCCGCATCAGCAGGCTGTCCACCCAGCCGCCGATCGCGCCGGCCAGGCCACCGATGATCATCCCGAGCATCAGGCCGAACAGGGTGGCCAGCACCGCCACGATCAGCGTCTGCTGGGACGCGACCAGCAGCCGGGAGAAGAAGTCGAACCCGTCCGCATCGCTGCCCAGCAGGAAGCCGGGCATCGGCCCCGGGATGTTCGTGACGGTCAGGTTCTCCAGCAGCTCCGGATACGGCCGGTACGGGTCCTTGGGGGCAAGCAGCGGAGCGAACGCGGCGAGCAGCACGAACAGCACCACGATCACCAGGCCGACCAGCGCGACCGGGTCCCGCAGCATCCGCTTGAGCGCTTGCTTGGCCAAGCTGGTGCCGCCTTGCCCGGCGGCCGCCAGCTCGTCGATGCGGCGCTTCTTGCGCTCGAGCAACATCTGCATGTCAGCTCACCCGCACCCTCGGGTCGATGATCGCGTAGGAGATGTCGACCAGCAGGTTGACCACCACGTAGACCACCGCGGCCAGCAGGATCAGCGCCTGCAATCGCGGGTAGTCGCGCTGCTCGATGCCCTGGGCGAGCAGGAAGCCGAGGCCACGCCAGACGAACACTTTCTCGGTCAGCACCGCCCCGGCCAGCAGCAAGCCGGTCTGCAGGCCGATGGTGGTGGCCACCGGCAGCAACGCGTTGCGCAGCACGTGGCGGGTGCGCACCACCTGGGCGGTCAATCCCTTCGACTCCGCGGTGCGGATGAAGTCCTCGTTCAGCACGTCCAGCACCGACGCCCTGGTGATGCGCACGATCACCGCGAACGGAATGGTGGCCAGCGCGATCGCGGGCAGCGCCAGATGCTCGAGCGCGTTCAGCGTGGCGTCGAACTCACCGGTCAATATGCCGTCGAGGGTGGCGAACCCGGTCACCGACGTCGCGTCGATGTCGACGTCCTGTCTGCCGGACGGCGGCAACCACGCCAGCTGGGTGGAGAAGACGTACTTGAGCAAGAAACCGAGAAAGAACACCGGGACCGCGACACCGACCAGGGTGCTGATCACGATGCCGGTGTCGAACAGGCTTCCCCGGTACCGGGCGGCCAGGTAGCCGAACGGGATGCCGAACGCCACCGCCAGAAACAGCGCGGCGAACGCCAGCTCGATGGTGGCCGGGAAGTGCCTGCCGATCTCGGTCAGCACCGAGTCCCCGGTGATGGTCGACGTGCCGAAGTCGCCGTTGAGCATCCGGCCGAGGAACTTCAGGTACTGGACCGGGATCGGGTCGTTGAGACCCATCGTCTCGTTCAGTTCCGCGATGCGCTGCGGCGTGGCCCGCTCACCGAGCATGGCGCTGGCCGGCCCGCCGGGCAGCGCCCGGAACCAGGCGAATATCAGCAACGACAGGATGAAAAGCGTCGGGATCGCTTGCAGCAACCGCCGAACGATGAACCTCAGCATGGAACCGCCCGTGTGGTGGGAACCGGCGAGTGCCCACCCGGTCATGGGTGGGCACTCGCCGTACTACTGCGCGTCGGACACGCCAGCTGTGCGCGTCAGTCCGATTGCTTCTTACTGACCGTCACGAACCGCTCGTCCGTCAACGGGCTCGGGACCAGCCCTTGCACGTTCTTGGACACCACGATCGCCGGCGGCGACGAGGTCAGCGGGATGGCCGGAACGTACTTGGAGATCTCCACCGCGGCCTGCTCGTACAGCTCACCGCGCTTCTCCGGGTCCGGCTCACGGTCGGCCGTGGCCAGCGCATCGAAGATCTTCTCGTTGGTGAAGCTGAACTCGGCCTTCTTCCGCCCGAAGAACGTTCCGATGAAGTTGCCCGCGTCGCCGTAGTCACCGGTCCAGCCGAGCAGGTGCAGGTCGTGCTTGCCGTTCACGGTGACGTCGTCGAGGTAGCCGCCGTTCCACGGCTTGCTGACCTCTTCCACCTGCACCCCGGCCGCCTTCAGGTCGGAGATGATCGACTTGGCGATCGACCGCGGATCCGGCATGTACGGACGGGTCACCTCGGTCGGGATGTAGAACTTCACCTTCAACCCGTTGAGCACCTTCTTGGCCTCCTCCGGGTTGTACTCCCGCTTGACCACGTCCTCGGTGTACCCGGGCAGGTCCTGCGGCACGAACTGGTCACGGGCCACCGCGCCCTTGGGCAGCCTGGTCTTGGCCAGCTGCTCCTTGTTGATGGCCATCTCCAGCGCCTCGCGGACCTTCAGGTCACGCAGCTTCGGGTTGTTCTTCTGGTTGATGCCCAGGTACAGGATGTTGAACACCGGCCGGACCATCACCTGGTGGCCTTCGTCCTCCAGCGCCTGGTAGTCGGCCGGGCTGGGCAGGTCGTAACCGTCGATGGTGCCTGCGCGCAGTTCGTCCTTGCGGGCCTGCTCCTCCGGGATCGTCTTGAAGATCAGCTTGTCCAGGTACGCCTTGTCGCCCCAGTAGTCCTCGTTGCGCACCAGCGTCACGGTGCCGTTCGCCTTGTCGTAGGACTCCAGCTTGAACGGACCCGTGCCGGTCGGGTGCTTGGTGGCGTACTCGGAGTAGGTGAACGCCTCGCCGCTCTGCTTGACCTCGTCGGCGTTGTACTTCTTCATCGCCGTCGGGCTGCCGATGGACAGCGAGGTGAGGCCGAAGGCCGCCGGGAAGGCACCGCTCGGCCGGGTCAGCTTGATGGTGACGGTGTAGTCGTCCTCCTTCTCGCACCCGGCGTACAACGGCTCGCCGAAGTCCTCGCTGGTGTTGTTCTTGAAGCCGCCGAAGACGTCGGCGTAGTAGATCATCTGGCTCTGCGCGGCGGCGCCCTTCATGTTGTACCAGCGGTCGAAGTTGAAGCAGACCGCGTCGGCGTTGAAGTCGGTGCCGTCGTGGAACTTCACGCCCTCGCGCAGCGTGAACTTCCAGCCCTTGCCGTCGTCGACCGGCTCCCACTTGGTCGCCAGAGCCGGCGCCAGCTCGGCGGTGCCCGGCTTGTAGGTGATCAGCGTTTCGAACATCTGCCGCACCGGCCGGAACGTCTCCCCGTCGGTGGCGAAGGTGGCGTCGAACATCTTGGGGTCGCCCGCGCTGCCGAACGTCAGCGTGCCGCCCCTGACCTGACCCTCACCACCTTGGCCGCGCTCGGAAGCGCACGCGGCCACCGACAGCGCGAGCGCGCTCGCCAGCCCGATCAGGGCCGCCTTCTTCCATCTCGTTGCCCTGTTGTGGAGCATCTGGCACCTCTTGCCCGTTTCGATCCATCGTCGCCCGCATGGGTGAGCGGCCAACGCGTTGCGTGTCGGGGCCAGACGATAGCCGGAATGGCCCGACGACATAAGCCCGGCAGGTCACGATCCTGCTACGCGGCCGTAAGACTTTGACCGCTCACGGGCGGCACGGACACCGTTCGATGCGGCGTTTCGCCTGGTCAGACCTGACGGCGGCCGGACAGCGCCCGACCGAGCGTCAGTTCGTCGGCGAATTCCAGATCACCACCCATGGGCAACCCGGACGCCAATCGCGTCACCGTCAGATCGGGGAAGTCGCGCAGCATCCGAACCAGATACGTGGCCGTTGCCTCACCCTCCGTGTTCGGATCGGTCGCGATGATGACCTCGCGGACCTCGTCGGAGGAGATGCGCGCCAGCAGCTGGCGGATGCGCAACTGGTCCGGCCCGACGCCGGACAGCGGGTCCAGCGCGCCACCCAGCACGTGGTAGCGGCCCTTGAACTCGCGGGTGCGCTCGATCGCCAGCACGTCCTTGGGTTCCTCCACCACGCAGATCGTGGTGGCGTCCCGCCGCGGATCCCGGCAGATGCGACACTTGTCCTGTTCCGCGACCGTGCCGCAGACCTCGCAGAACTGCACCCCGGCGGCCACCGCGTTCAGCACGTCGACCAGCCGCTTGATGTCGGCCGGATCGGAACCCAGCAAGTGGAAGGCGATGCGCTGGGCGCTCTTCGGACCGACGCCGGGCAGCCGCCCCAGCTCGTCGATCAGATCCTGGACGACGCCTTCGTACAACCTCGACTACTTTCCGGTGCCGGGCAGACCGAGGCCGCCGAGGTCCAGCCCGCCGGGGCCGCCGAGGCCACCGGCCATCGGGCCGAACTTCTCCGCGGTCAGCCGCTGCGCGGCGGCCATCGCGTCGCGCACCGCGGCCACCACCAGGTCCGCCAGTGTCTCCACATCGTCGGGATCGACCACCTTCGGGTCGATGCTCAGGCTCTTCAGCTCCAGGTCCCCGCTGACCACCGCGGAGACCAGGCCGCCGCCAGCGGTGCCGGTGACTTCCGCGTCGGCCAGCTCCTGCTGCATGTTCAGCAGCTGCTGCTGCATCTGCTTGGCCTGCTCCAGGATCGCCTGCATGTCGGGCATGCCCCCGGACTGCTCCATCGCCCTTGCCTTTCTGCGTGAACCTTCACCGCTACGGCTCGTCTAGCCAGCCTAGCGCCGTCGAGCATGGCACTGTGGGGCCCGTGCGAAGGTGGCTGTGCTCTGTCTTAGCAGTGATGGCCGTCGGTGCGTGCAGCAACGCCCCGGAAACCAGCCCCAACGGGCATGCCGACCGGCCGAGCTCCCCACCGCCGGCCAGCTCGCGTCCGGCCCAGAGCACGCGTCCAGTTCCGCCGTCGGCCGCGCCGACGCAGCCACCCAACTCGGCGTCGGCCACGGCCACGACCCAGGCGAAGAAGGCCGTGGTCGTGCTCGATCCCGGCCACAACGGCAGGAACGCGGCCGCACCCGAGGAGATCAACCGCCACGTCCCGGCAGGCCGCGGCCGCACCAAGCCGTGCAACACCACCGGCACGGCCACCAACGACGGCTATCCCGAGCACGCGTTCACGTTCGACGTAGCCAAGCGGGTGCGCCGCTTGCTGCGGCAACAGGGGATCGAGGTGGTCATGACGCGCCAGTCGGACGACGGCGTCGGGCCTTGTGTCGACCGCCGGGCGGACATCGGGAACCGAACTCGAGCCGACGCGGTGGTCTCCATCCACGCCGACGGGGCCGAAGGCACGGCCCGCGGATTCCACATCGCCTACTCCTCCCCGCCACTGAACGCCGCGCAAGGAAAGCCGTCCGTCCGATTGGCCCGTACTCTGCGCGATGCGCTGCGCGACGCGGGCTTCCCGCTCTCGACCTACCTGGGATCGGACGGGTTGGCACCGCGGGACGACCTGGCCGGGCTCAACCTGTCGAAGCGCCCCGTGGTGCTCGTCGAGTGCGGCAACATGCGCAACCCGCAGGAAGCGGCCACGATGAAGCAGGCGGCCGGACGGCAGAAGTACGCCGACGCCATTGCCGACGGCGTGCTGCGGTACCTCGGGGCGCGGTGACGACCTACTCCAGCGGCCGGGCGCCCAGCTGATCGGACAGCAGCTTGATCGCCGTTTCGCCCGGGTCCTCCGGCTTGTCCTGCTCCGCCGGCATCGACGACGGCTCCTCCACGTAGAGGTCCTCGTCGTCCTCCGGTGGTTCGGGGGGCAGCGGCGGGTCCTCGGGCTCCGGCGGCGCGGCGGCCGCAGGCGGGTTCGGCTCCGCCGGACGGGCTCCACGCGATGGAGCCGGGCTGGGTGGCGCCGCCATGGCCGGACCGACACTGTCCGCGGGCACGCAACGCACCCGCCATTGGCCGCCGAACACCTCGGTCAGCGCGTTGGCGATGACATCGGCGTTCCGCGGGTCGCACAGCCGACGGGCCAGCGGCTCGGCCGGATGCATCAGCGTGACGTCGCCGCCGTCCACCGCATGCACCGTGGCGTTGATCATCATCGCCTCGGTGCTGCGGGACTGCTTGCGCACCGCTTTCAGGATCTCCGACCACCTGCTGCGTACCCCTTCGGCATCCAGCTGCCCAGCGGCAGCCTGCGTCGCCGGGGCCTCCGGCGCCGGAGCTTGTGGCTGCGGCTGGGGTGGCGCCGCGGGACGCCGCTGGGGAGCAGACTCCACTCGCGCGGCCGGAGCCGGCGCGGCGGCCGGTGGGTCAGCCTGCGCAGCGGGCCGGCTCGCCGAAGGACGCTGGTACCGCGGCGCGGCCGCACCGGGCTCCGCATCCGCGGCAGAGCCTGCGGAGGCGGGAGCCGACCCCGCTGTGGTCATCCGCCGCTCCAACCGCTCCAGCCTCTGCAGCACCGCGCCCTCGGAGTCGTCCGCCGCAGGCAGCAGCATCCGCGCGCACAGCAGCTCGAGCACCAGCCGCGGAGCGGTCGCGCCGCGCATGTCGAGCAGGCCGTTGTGCACGATCTCCGCGTACCTGGTCAACGTGGCGGGCCCGATGCGCTGGGCCTGCTCCTCCATCCGGGCCAGCTGGTCCTCGGGCGCGGCGACCAGACCGCGCGAGCCGGCATCCGGCACCGCCCGCAGCAACAGCAGGTCCCGCAGCCGGTCGAGCAGATCGCTGGCGAAGCGACGCGGATCGTGGCCGGCGTCGACCAGCTGCTCGATCGTGCCGAACACCGCCTTCGGGTCGTCCGCCGCCAGGCCTTCGACCAGCTTGTCCAGCAGGGCAGAATCCGTCACGCCCAGGATGGCCGCGGCCTGCTCGTAGGTGACGCCGTCCGGCCCGGCACCGGCCAGCAGCTGGTCCAGCACCGACTGGGTGTCCCTGGCCGATCCCCCACCGGCCCGGATGACCAGCGGATACACCGCGGGGTCCACCCGCACCCCCTCGGCGGCCACCACCCGCTCCAGCAGTTCGCGCATGGCCGGGGGCGGGATCAGCCGGAACGGGTAGTGGTGCGTGCGCGAGCGGATGGTCGGCAGCACCTTGTCCGGCTCGGTGGTGGCGAAGATGAAGATCAGGTGCTCCGGCGGCTCTTCCACGATCTTCAGCAGGGCGTTGAAACCCTGCGTGGTGACCATGTGCGCCTCGTCGATGATGAACACCCGGTAGCGGGACTCGGCGGGCGCGAAGAACGCCCTGTCCCGCAGCTCCCTGGCGTCGTCGACACCGCCGTGGCTGGCCGCGTCCAGCTCCACGACGTCGACCGTGCCCGGGCCTTCCGGGGCGAGGTTGACGCACGAGGCGCATTCGCCGCACGGATCGGGCGTGGGCCCCTGCTCGCAGTTCAGCGAACGGGCCATGATGCGCGCGCTGGACGTCTTCCCGCAGCCGCGTGGCCCGGAGAACAGATACGCGTGGTTGATCCGCCCGGACGCCAACGCTGCCCGAAGCGGTTCCGTCACGTGGTCCTGGCCAACGACCTCGGCAAAAGTCGCCGGACGGTATTTGCGATACAGCGCGAGAGCCACGGGCCGAGAGTACCGCCGGGGGCGGACGCTCCTCACGCCCCCGGGTCGGCCCACCACGAACGCAGGCACCCCACCCGCACAAAAGGGGACCCCCGCACCCGTCAGAGCCTGCTTATCCTTGCTGCCTTCCGGCCCTGGGGAGGTTCACAGGGTGGACGTCGCGGGGGTCCGCCGTTCAGTGTAGACCGGGTGCGCCGCAGTCTCGCACCGCGGGCACTCACTTCACCGAGAACCGCCTGCTCAGAAAGTCCGCGAACGAACCACCGAGCCGTTCCCCGTCCGGTCCCAGCAGGTGCAAGCCGGCCTGGAAAGCCCGGGCCGTTCTTCCCCACACCGGCACCCGGACCACCCGGCGTCGCCGGCCGGCCGCCGCGCAGTACTCCGCGACCAACTCCGCCAACGACTGCACGCGGGGACCTCCGATGTCCCGTGCTCGTCCAACCGGGTCCCCCAACGCCAGCTCGGCGACCCGCCCGGCGACCTGTTCGACGTCGATCGGTTGCACCGAAACGCCGTGTGGCGCCAGTGCAACCGCCGGCCTGGCCAGCGCGGCGGCGATCCGCAACACCAGCTCGTGGAATTGGGTGGCGCGCTGCACGGTGTACGGCACTCCTGAGTCGGCGATCAACCGCTCGGTGTCCAGCTTCGCTTGGTAGTACGGCATCGGGTGGTCGTCGATGCCGACGATGGAGACGCAGAGGAAATGCCTGACGCCGTGCTCGCGGGACAACTCCAACAGCCGCTGCGCACCGAGCTGCTCGACGCGACGGAACCGAGCACCGGTCGCGCAGTGCACGATCGTGTCGACCCCGGCGACCGCAGCGGCCAGCCCCTCGCCGGTCGTCAAGTCGCCCTTGCGCTGCTCGCCCTGCCCGCCCGGGCGCGGGTGCCTGGTCAACACCACGACACGGCAACCGGCGGCAACCAGCCGCTCGACCACATGCGTGCCGAGCGTGCCGGTGCCGCCGGACACCAGAATGCTGCGCACGACAGGTGACGTTACCTGCCGCCGGACACGTTGTTCGGTTCGACCAGGCCGTCCTCGATCAGGTTCTGCGTCACGTGCTCGGTCAGTTCCTGCTGCTGCTGCCTGCGCTGTATCCGCAACGCGATCTCACGTTCGGCGCGGAATTGTTTCAGGCTCGCCCAGCACATCAGGATCATCACCACGCTGAACGGCAGGGCAATGATGATCGCCGCGTAGCGCAACGCGGTCAGGCCCGCTTGGTCGCCGACGGTCAGCAGCACCGCCGCGATCGCGCCCTCCATCACCGACCAGAACACCCGGCTCCACGTCGGCGGCTCGGGGTGGCCGCCCGAAGCGAGCATGTCGACCACCAGCGATCCGGAGTCGGACGAGGTGACGAAGAACAACACGACGAGGATGATCGCCACGCCGACCAGCACCTTCCCGCCGGGGAACCCGTCGAGCAGCTCGAACAGCGAGTTGTCGACGTTGACCGAGATGTTGTTGCCGTCGGCGTCCAGCAACGGCTGGCCGTCCTGGCCCCGGGCGATCAACGTGCCCGGGGCGTTCCGCTCCTCGTTCAGTGCGGTGCCACCGAACACGGTGAACCACACGAACGCGAGCGTGGCCGGCACCAACAGCACGGCCGCGACGAATTGGCGGACCGTGCGGCCCTTGGAGATCCGAGCGATGAACACGCCGACGAAGGGCGCCCAGGAAATCCACCAGCCCCAGTAGAACGCCGTCCACCAGCCCTGCCACGCGGTGCCGTCTTCACCGGCCAGCGCGGTGGTGTTGAAGCTGTGCTTCACCAGCTCCTGGAAATACAGGCCAACCGCCTCGACGAATTCCCTGGCAAGGAACAGCGAAGCTCCGGCGACCGCGACGAAGAACAACAGCACGGCGGCCAGGCCCATGTTGATGTTCGACAGCCACCGGATGCCCCGGCGAACGCCGGTCACCACGGACACGGTCGCCATCAGCGTGATGGCACCGATCAGCACGATGTAAACGATCTTGCCCGGATCCCCGCCGATGATCTCCAGAAAGCTCAGACCGGATCCGATCTGCAGCACACCGAGGCCGAGGGACGTCGCCACGCCGAACAGCGTCCCGACAATGGCCGCGATGTCGACGACGTCACCGATCCATCCCCTGACCTTGTTGCCGAAAATCGGCTGGAGCGTCCAGCGAATGGAGACCGGCTTGCCTTTGCGATGCACTGCGTAAGCGATCGCCACACCGACGACGACGTAGATGGCCCACGGGTGCAAACCCCAGTGCAGGAAGGTGGTCACCAGGGACTCGTGCACGCCTTCGTCGGTCATGCCGCTCGGCGCGCCGGCTGCCCGGTTCGGCACCCCCGCGTAGTGGCTCAGCGGCTCGGCGACCCCCCAGAACACCAGGCCGATCCCCATGCCCGCGGCGAACAGCATGCAGAACCACGACAGCACCCCGAACTCGGGTTCGTCGTCGTCCTTGCCGAGCTTGATGTCACCGAAATGTCCGAGGCCGATCCACAGTGAGAATGCCACGAACCCGGTGACCAACAGCGTGTAGTACGAGCCGAACCACTCCACGATCCACATTTGGACCGGGGCCATCACGTCGTCGTTCATCGTCGTCGGCCACACCGCAGCCGCCACGACGAAAACGATCACGATGGCCGCTGCGGGCCAGAACACCGGCCCGTGGACCGTCCGGTACCACGGGAGCCGGTCCGTATCAGACTGGCGCTCCGCCTCTACCGCCACAAGTTTCGCCCCTCTCTTGTTCTGTCCTGTCCTTCCGGCACTTCGGGGCTATCGGACGTTAGCGGCGCGAAGTAACAAAACGATGTACGAACTCGTGGGTTCGTCACGAACGCCGATAGAACGGCAACTCGACGACCTCGACCGGCAGTTGCTTGCCGCGCACGTCGACCTGCAGCTCGGTGCCCGGCTCACGGAACCCGGCGTCCACGTAAGCCATTGCGACCGGATACCCCAGCGTGGGGCTGAGCGCCCCGCTGGTGACGTGGCCGATGGGCCCGTCCGGCCCGAGCACCGGGTAGCCGGCCCGCGGTGCGCGCCTGCCGGTACCCCGAAGCCCGATCAGGACCTTCTCGTCGGGTCGCCCCGCCCGCGCGGCCAGCGCCTCGCGGCCGACGAACCCGCCTTCCTTGTCCAGCTTCACGATCCGTCCGAGCCCGGCGTCGAACGGAGTCACTTCCCGACTGAGCTCGTTACCATACAGCGGCATGCCCGCTTCCAGGCGAAGGGTGTCGCGGGCCGCCAGCCCGGCGGGCAGCAGGTCGTGCGGCTTTCCCGCCTCGGCCAGCTTGGCCCACACCTCGGCGGCATGGTCCGGCGCACAGTAGAGCTCGAAGCCGTCCTCGCCGGTGTAGCCGGTGCGGGAGAGCAAAACGTCGTGACCGGTCACCTGGGCCGGTGCCGCCGAGTAGTACTTCAGCCCGTCCACGTCCGCATCGCACACGGCGCGGACGATCTCCGGCGACGCGGGGCCTTGCACGGCGATCAGGGCGTACTCGGCGGAGCGGTCGGTCACCGTCGCTCCGGAGAAGCGTGCGGCGCGCTCGGTGAGCGCTTCGGCCACCACCGTCACGTTCGCCGCATTGGCCACGACCAGGAAGCGGTCCTCGGCCAGCCGGTAGACCACGAGGTCGTCCATCACCCCGCCGTCCTCGGCGCACAGCATGGTGTAGCGGGCCTTGCCCGGCTTGAGCGTGGACACGGTGCCCACCACGGCGTAATCCAGCGCCTGCCCGGCCTGCGACCCGGTGACCTCGATCTCGCCCATGTGGGACAGATCGAACATGCCGGCCGCTTGCCGCACGGCCCGGTGTTCGGCCAGGTCGGAGCTGTAACGAACGGGCATGGTCCAGCCCGCGAACTCGGTGAAGGTCGCGCCCAGGTCGTGGTGGACCTCGTACAACGGTGATGGCTTGCCGGTAGCAGTCATGCGTTCATCTTCGCGGTGCAGGCAAGACCGCAACCCGGCCGGGTTCACCCGACTATCGGCGGATAGCCGCGCTCGATCGGCTGAACGCGACTTTCGACGGTGTTGCACCGCGCGCACTACCAGCACCGTGAGAAGTACACCAACTACTTGCGCGCGGAGGAAAAAATGCCCACTCGACGCGGGTTGGCCGCAGCCGCGGCGCTCGCAGCAGGACTCGCGGTGCTGGTCCCGGCGGCCGCCCAGGCGGACGCACCGGCCCCGCAGACCGTCGACAGTGCCACCGTCTACACCATCACCGGCTTGAACAGCGTCGCCAAGCGCACGTCCGTGGCCCGGTCCGGCGTCGACGTGCTCAGCGCCGACCACGGCATCATGACCGTGCGGGCGACCAAGGAACAGGCCGCCAAGCTGCGCGCGGCCGGGTTCCGGCTGATCGCGGACACCGACGTGCTCAAGCGGCTCGCCGAGCGGTCCAAAGGCAAGAAGCCCGGCGACTTCCCGCCTGCCGACTCCGGCTACCACAACTACGACGAGATGGTGGCCGAGATCACCAAGGCCGCCCAGGACCACCCCGACATCGTCCAGGTCAGCAGCATCGGCACGTCCTACGAGGGCAGGGACATCCCGCTGGTGAAGATCAGCGACTCGGCGGCCGTCGACGAGGACGAGCCCGAGGTGCTGTTCACCTGCAACATGCACGCACGGGAGCACCTGACCACGGAGATGTGCCTGCACATCGTCAACCGGTTCACCGACGGTTACGATTCCGACCCGAAGATCAAGTCGCTGGTGGACACCGCGGAGATCTGGGTCGTCCCGATGGTGAACCCGGACGGCGTGGAGTACGACATCGCCACCGGCCAGTACCGGTTCTGGCGCAAGACCCGCAAGCCCAACGAGGGCAGCCAGTACGTCGGCACCGACATCAACCGCAACTTCTCCTACAAGTGGGGCTGCTGCGGCGGGTCGAGCGGCCACCCGGGCGCCGAGGACTACCGCGGCGCGGCCCCCGAGGACCAGCCGGAGACCAAGGCGATCACCACGTTCGTCGACTCCCGGGTGATCGACGGTGAGCAGCAGATCAAGGGCCACATCGACTTCCACACGTTCAGCGAGCTGGTGCTGTGGCCGTTCGGGCACACCACCGACGAAACCACCGACGGCATGACCGAGGAGGAGGCGGCCCGGTTCCGCAGGGTCGGCACCCGGATGGCGAAGAGCAACGGGTACACCCCGGAGCAGGCGAGCGACCTGTACATCACCGACGGGGACATCAACGACTGGATGTGGGGCAAGCACAAGATCCTCAGCTTCTGCTTCGAGATGTACCCGTCCAGCGGTGGCATCGACGGCTTCTACCCGCCGGACGAGGTGATCGAGCGGGAGACCAGCCGGAACGACGGAGCCGTTGACATCCTCCTGGAGGAGGTCGGCGCGGGCAGCGGCACCGCAGGCTGATCTCCGGCGCGACGTGGCCCCGATCACCCGGCTCTGACGGTGATCGGGGCCACACTCAGTGTGGCCGTCGGTGTGATTGCATGTGGCGCATGCGAGCCGTGCACATCGAGCGCCTGGACGGGCCCGCCGCGGTGCGGGTGGTGGACATCGCCGAGCCGGAGCCGGGCGAAGGCCAGGTGTTGATCGACGTTCACGCCGCGGGCGTGACGTTTCCCGAGGTGCTGCAGAGCCGCGGGAAGTACCAGATTCAGCCGGAGCTGCCGTTCGTGCCTGGCTCCGAGGTCGCCGGGACGGTGCGGTCGGCCCCGGAGGGCTCCGGATTCCAGCCCGGCCAGCGGGTCGCCGCGTTCCCCGGCTTCGGCGGTTTCGCCGAGACGGTCGCGGTCGACCGGCGGGCGGTGTTCCGCCTGCCGGAGCGGATGAGCTTCGAGACCGCGGCCGCGATCCCGATGAACGTGCTGACCTCGCACTTCGCCCTGGTGCACCGGGGCAGGCTGCAGCCGGGCGAGATCGTGCTGGTGCACGGCGCCGCGGGCGGGATCGGCACGGCGTCGATCCAGCTGGCCAAGGTGCTCGGCGCCCGGGTGATCGCCGTGGTGTCCACCGACGCCAAGGCACAGGTCGCGCGGGACGCAGGCGCGGACGACGTGGTGCGGGTCGACGGGTTCAAGGACGCGGTGCAGGAGCTGACCGGCGGCGTGGACATCGTGGTCGACCCGGTCGGCGGCGACCGGTTCACCGACTCGCTGCGCTGCCTGCGCCCGGACGGCAGGCTGCTGGTCATCGGCTTCACCGCGGGCGAGATCCCGACCGTGAAGGTCAACCGGCTGCTGTTCAACAACATCGCGGTGGTCGGGGTGGGCTGGGGCCCGTACTGGAGGCCGCAGCCGGAGTTCATGCAGCGGCAGTGGGACGACCTGTGGCCGCACATCAGCTCCGGCGTGCTCGACCCGCTGATCGGCGCCCGGTTCCCGCTGTCCGAGGTCGGCAAGGCGCTGCAGACGCTGGAGGATCGCGCGGCGCTGGGCAAGGTGGTGCTCCAGGTCCGCTAGCGCGGCCGGCGCACCGTTCGGCACCCGGCGCGCGCCCGTCGCCGAGAACGACGCCGACGCCGCCCGGAAATCCGTTCAGCACTCGGCGCGCGCGCCCGTCCCTCAGACGTCGGCGGAGTTGGCCGCTTGCCGCTCGGCGTACTCCTTGAGCCGCTGCAGCGTGCGTTCGATGTTGCGCTGGTTGTGCCGGTCGCGGTCGGGCACGCCGAGCAGGTACCTGTTCACCAGCTTGGTCGGCAGGTCCGGCGCCAGGCGGCGGGTGCTCTCGGTGACCCGGCAGCCCCGCTCGGTGGCTTCGATGTCGTAGCTCCACACCGCGGTCGGCACGCCGAGCAGGCTGACCTGGAACGCGAAGCGGCAACGCTGCGGGTCCTCCGTGGCCTCGGTGACGGTGCACTTCATCGCCCACCTGCGGCCCTTGTGCCGGTTGACGCCCCGGAACTGGGCGCCGACGGCGGGCCCGGTGGCACCGCCCAGCCACACGCAGCGCTCGGTCTCCTCGGCCCACTCCGGCAAGCCGGTCACGTCGGAGACGATGCGATACACCAGCTCCGGCGGGGCGGCGATGTCGATGGAACTGTGCGCGGTCGGCTCTGCCACGGCGCCTCCTTCGCTGTCTGGTTGCTCACCTTATCCGCGCGAGCTACCGGTGACCGGGTCGTGGTGGCAGGATCACATGCATGGCCGAGCTCGATCACCTGGTGTGCGTGGTGGACGACCTCGGCACATGCACGCGGCAGTTCGCCGAAGCCGGCTTCGTCGCGTGGCGCTCGCCGTCCGGTGGCACCGTGCAGGTTCCGCTGGCGCACTGCCGCTTGGAGCTGCGCTCCACTCCCTGGAGCCAGCGGCTGCTGCGCAGATGGCGACGGCACTCGGGATCGGAACACGAACCGGGAACCGTCGTCCCGGTGCTGCGGGTGGACGACCTCGAAGAGGCCGTCGCAGCCCTGCGGTCCGCCGGGTTCGCCGTGCACGACCCGGTGGACCGTGAGCGATCGGCACCCGGCGGAGAACGGAGCCGCTGGCGCCAGGCGGACTGCGATGATCCCGATGTCCCGCTGGTGATCGAATACCGCTCGGCCCCGCCCGACGACCGCCACGGCGAGCGCGAGATCCGGCGCGTGGTGGTGCCCGTCCACGACCTTGATCGGGCCGCCCGTGCTTACCGTGCCCTGCTGCCCGGCGAGGGCGCGGTGTGGCGGGCGGGAGACACCGTCCTGCAGCTGGTGCCGCGCTCCTCCGTGCAGCGCGCGACCGTCGAGTTGACCGGCGCTCCCCTCCCCGATCCGTTGGTGAAGCTCGGGCTGAGCGTCCGTCACCGGCCGGGAGACGTCGATCCCGCCGCCGAGCGGCTGGCTCAGGCGGTGCGGTACCGCACGGTTTCCTACGAAGAGCGCGATCGCATCGACGACGGGCAATTCGCCCAGTTCGGCCAGTTCCTCGAGCGGTCGTTCCCACGCGTGCATGCAGAGCTCGAACTGCGCACGGCGGGACACAGCCGGCTCTACCGTTGGGCCGGCCGCGCGGATGGGCGGCCCGCGGCATTGTTGCTCGCCCATCAGGACGTCGTGCCGGTCGACGACGAGGCAGCCTGGACGTATCCGCCGTTCGAGGGCGTCATCGCCGACGGATACGTGTGGGGCCGCGGCACCATCGACGACAAGTCACGCGTGCTGGCGACGCTGGAGGCGGCCGAGCGGGCCCTGGCGGAAGGGTGGCGTCCGCGACGCACGGTCTACCTGGCATTCGGCCACGACGAGGAAATCGGCGGCATGCACGGCGCAGCGAAGATGGCCGACCTGCTGGCCGCGGAGGGTGTCGTCGCCGACTTCGTGCTCGACGAGGGCGGCGTGATCGGCTTGGGACTGGTCGACGGCGTGCCGGTGCCGACCGCGATGATCATGACCGGCGAGAAGGGTTTCGCCACCGTGCGGCTGTTCACCAGCGACGTCGGCGGTCACTCGTCCATGCCGCCGCGCCAGACGGCGGTGGCTCGCGTGGCGCGCGCGGTTGCCGACATCCAGGACCATCCGCTGCCGCTGCGCCTGACCGACCCGGTGCGGGAGATGGTCGCCCGCGTCGCGCCGTACATCCGCGGCCCGCTCGGCAAGCTGGCCGGCCGAGCCGCATCGCTGGGCAAACCGCTCGCCTACGCACTGGCGCTCAGCCGGGAAAGCGCGTCGCTGGTGCGCACGACCACCGCACCGACGGTCATCCGAGGCGGTGTCAAACCGAACGTCCTCCCGCAGACGGCCGAGGCGTACGTGAACTTCCGCATCCTGCACGGCGACACCACCGAGAGCGTGCTCGAGCACTGCCGCCGGGTCGTACGTGACAAGCAGGTCGGCGTGGAGCTGGCGCCCGGCGAGCACCATTCCGAACCGTCGCCGATCTCGTCGACCGACAGCCCGGTCTTCCGGATGCTCGCCGAGCTGGCCACGGCGGTCGTGCCGGAGGCGGTGGTCACCACCGGCCTGGTCCCGGGTGCCACGGACGCGCGGCACTACCACCACGTCGCCAGGGAACGATTCAACTTCGCCCCGATCCTGGTGGACAGCGCCGACCTGAGCGGTATCCACGGCACCGACGAGCGGCTGTCGCTGGCCAACTACGCCCGGCTCATCGACTTCACCGGGAGGCTGCTGCGCCGGTTGTGAGCACCGGCCGGCCGTGGCCTGCGCCACGCACGAGAAGCGCCCGGACGATCACTGGCGTAGCTTGCAGGCGGTGAGCTGGTGGCAAGCGGTTCTGATCTTCCTGGCCGGCCTGTGGGCCGGAACCATCAACACCGTCGTCGGCTCCGGCACCCTGGTGACGTTCCCGGTACTGGTGACGGTGGGCTATCCACCGGTCACCGCCACCACGTCCAACGCCATCGGGCTGATCTTCGGCACGGTGGCAGGAACCATCGGCTACCGCCGCGAGCTGGCCGGGCAGCGGGCCAGGGTGATGCGGCTGGCGGTAGCCTCGTTCCTCGGCGCGGTGCTCGGCACGGTCCTGCTGCTGTCCCTGCCGCCGACGGCGTTCGAGACGATCGTGCCGGTGCTGATCCTGTTCGCCCTGGCACTGGTCGTGCTGCAATCCAGGATCAGCGCCTGGCTGGGCGAACGACGCGAGAAGCGGCACGAGCACGGCGGCCTGGCCATGTGGATCGGCACGCTGCTGGTCGGCGTGTACGGCGGCTACTTCACCGCGGCGCAGGGCATCATGCTGCTGGCCATCGGCGGCCTGTTCCTGACCGAGTCGCTGCAGCGGCTCAACGCGCTGAAGAACGTGCTGGCCGGCGTGGTCAACACCGTCGCGGGGATCATCTACGCGTTCCTCGCGCCGGTGAGCTGGCCGGTGGTGGCCATCCTCGCGGTGAGCTCCACGCTCGGCGGGATGCTGGGTGCGAAGATCGGCCGCCGGTTGCCGCCGCAGGTGCTCCGCGCGGTGATCGTGGTGGTCGGCCTGGCCGCGGTGATCAAGCTCCTGCTCGATTGAACGAACGCGCCGCCGCCAGGAAGGTGTCGTTCTCCTCCGGGGTGCCGATGGTCACCCTGGCACCGTCGCCGACGAACGGCCGGACCACGACCTTGCTCGCCAGCGCGTGCTCGGCGAAGGCCGCGGTCTGCTCGCCGAGCGGCAGCCAGACGAAGTTCGCCTGGGTCTCCGGGACGTCGTAGCCCGCGGCGAGCAGCTCGTTGCGCACCCTGCTCCGCTCCGCCACCACCTGGGCGCAGCGGGCCATCAGCTCCTCGTAGGCGTCCAGCGAGGCCAGCGCGGCCGCCTGGGCCAGCGAGTTCACGCTGAACGGCACGTACACCTTGCGCACCGCCGCGGTGACCTTCGGGTTCGACACCAGGTAGCCGACGCGCAGCCCGGCCAGCCCGTAAGCCTTGGAGAACGTGCGCAGCACGGCCACGTTGTCCCGGCCGGCCAGCAACTCGACACCGTCGGGGACGTCGCCGTCGGTCACGTACTCCCGATACGCCTCGTCCAGCGCCACCAGCACACCGTCCGGCACCGCGTCGAGGAACCGCAGCAGCTCTTCCCGGCGAACGACGGTGCCGGTCGGGTTGTTCGGGTTGCACACGAACACCACGCGCGTCCGCGGGGTGATGGCCACCAGCATCGCGTCGAGATCGTGGGCGTAGCTGTCGTCGAGCGGCACGGTGATCTGCTTGGCCCCGACGACCTGGGTGATGATCGGGTACGCCTCGAACGAACGCCAGGCGAACAGCACCTCGTCCTCCGGCCCGCACATCGCCTGGATGAGCTGCTGGCACAGCGACACCGAGCCGCAGCCGACGGCGACCTGGTCCCGCTCGACCCCCAGCTTGTCCGCCAGCCGCTCGACCAGCGTCCACGCCCCCATGTCCGGGTAGCGGTTGATCGCCTCCGCGGCGTCCGCGATGACGCGCACCACGCTCGGCAGCGGGCCGTCCGCGGACTCGTTGCTGGCGAGTTTGATCGCCCCGGGCACGGACTTGCCGGGCACGTAACTGGGCAGCGTGTCCAGGTCGGTTCGCGGGGTGACGGGCATCGACACGGCTCCTTGTATCTGTCGCGCGACCGGGAACCTCCTGGTGGGAGGCACCGTCGAAGGGGTTGGTCAGTGCTTGTTGGTGGCTTGAGGCTAGCGCGCCGAGGGCCGCCGAGGAATTCCGGCAAAAATCCTTTCCGAATCGGGCCGACTCGGTACCGTGTTTGCAGGGCTTGATCGCCAGGCGCCGCAGGAGGGGGTACTCCGCAGCATGAGCGAAGACAAGTTGGTCGCCCTCGGTGGTGAGGATCCGCCACCGGCTCACCTGGACCCCGCCTACCAGACGGGCGAGGGTACCGTGCCAGGGGTTGCTCCGGCTCCGCCCGTCCCGTCGCCGTCCGATGAAGGTGCGCTGGCGCCCGACCCGGAGGTCGTTGCTCCCGTGACTCCCGGTGACGTGGCCGATGACGACGTCGCCGATGCTCCGCAGCGGCCCGACCCGGACGAGACGTTCGGCAAAGGGTCGGGCGTCGACCTGGTCCCGGTGTCCCGGGACATGGCGGCGCTGAAGGAAGCCGCCCAGGAGGGCAAGCTGCGGCTGGACGAGGAGACCGCCGACGCGCTGCTGAAGGACCTGGCCGACATCAAGGAGAAGGTGGACAAGGTGCTGTCCGAGGCGCGCGAGCTGGACGTGCCGCTCAAGCTCGGCGCCAACTGGGTGGCCGAGACGATGAGCAAGCGGCTGCACGCGGTGGCGGACGGCACCGACAGTGCGGCGATCCGCGTGCTGAAGCAGTTCGCGATGGTGATCGCCGACTACGAGGCGGCGGTGCGGGCGGCGACGCGCCGCTACTACACCACCGAGGAAGAGCTGCAGACGGCGATGCGGGACATGCAACGCAAAGTCGCTGACGAAGGGAGCCGAGCGTGACCCTCCCACCTTCCGAAGGCGGCCTGCGCGGGCGTGGTGGCGGGCAGGCCCAAGGCATTGCTCCCGGCGGTTGTGTCCGGCCGGACGAACCCGGTCTGCCGAAGGGCGGCGGCACCTGGGGCACGGACGACGGCTGGGACACCGACGGCACCCCGCCGGACGAGCGCGACGAGACGCCTGCCGATCGCGGCGGGTCGTCGTCGATGGGTATCGGGCCGGGTGGCTGCATCCCGCCGGACCATTGGCCGAAGGACACCGACTACGGACCGCTCGGCGCGGGCGATCTGCACGCCGACATCGACTGGATGACGTGGAGCCATGAAGAGCTCTACCTGATGGCCACCCAGGGCCTGGACGTGGCCGGGGCCAACGCGGTGGCGGCCAAGTGGGGCGACGTCGGCGTGTTGCTGCAGGAGATCGCCGACGACCTGGACCGGGCCGCGCGCAAGTCGGAAGCGGGCTGGGAAGGGTCGGCCGCCGAGCTGGCCAGGAAGACGGCCGCGCAGCTGGCCCGCTGGGCCGAGGACACCGGCGGCCGCGCGCACGAGGCGGGCACGTGCGTGAGCAGGCAGACGGACATCGCGGTGCGGGCCGCCCGGGAGATGCCGGAGCCGGTCCTGGTGCCCGAGCAGATCCCCATGCCGACCCCGTCGGCGGGCGGCACCGGCGGGGTGGCCGGTGGCGTGAGCGGTGGCGGTTCGGTGGCGCTGGCGTCCAGTGGCGGCACCATGGCCATGTCGGCGTCCAGTGGCGGCACGATGGCCATGTCGGCGTCCGACGGGGTCCGGGTGCTGTCCCCTTCCGGTAGCCCGTTCGTCAGCCAGGATCTCTCCAACGCCGGGCTGCTGGTCCAGGATCCGTGGGGGCCGCTGGAGAAGTCCCGCGCGGCGCACCGGCGAGCCGCCGAGGTCATGCGGACGATGCAGCGCGAGTCGGCCGAGGTGTACGGCTCGGTCCCGTGGTTCACACCGCTCAAGCAGGAGGTGCCGGACGACCGGCGGCGTCGTCCGGACGACGAACCGAGGGCGCCCCGGGTGCCGGACCAGCCGCCGCGGACGACCACGTCGGCGGCATCCGGCGCCGCCGTGGCCACCGGCGCCGGCGCTGCGGGTGCCATCTCCGGGACAGTCGGTGCTGTCGGCGGCGTCGGCAGTCTCGGCGGTGGCGCGGCCGGCGGCACGCCAGGTGGCTCGGGATCGCTTGGCGGCGGCGCGCATTCCGGTGTGCTCGCCGGCGGCAATGCGGGCGCACCCGCCGCTGGCCCGGCGGCCGCTGCGGCCGGCGCCGGAGCCGGTGCCGGTGCCCGGGGCATGGGCGCCATGCCCGTGGGCGCGATGGGCGCCGGAGCCGCAGGGGGCCGGTCCGACGATCGGTCGCACAAGCGCTCCACGCCGGTAGCCGGCGAAGAAGGCATCTTCGACGTCGGCAAGAACGACATTCAACGCAGGCTCCTCGGGGAGGCCAGCGACGACGAGCCGCCGCGGCGGTTCTAGACCGGAGGACGGGTGCGCGACGAGGAAACGGGTTGGATCGAACTGCACGCGGCGGAGTTCTTTCTGCTGTGGCGCGGGCTCGATCTGGGCGACGTGCCGGAGTGGCTGGGCATACCGGCGTTCGGGCGGACACCGCGGGCCAGGGCCGAGTGGTCGGCCATCGTGAGCGAGGCGCTGACGATGCGCGACCTCGGCACGGTGGAGCGTCCGGCCGGTGACCTGGCCGGACTGCTGCGGACCATCGCGGACGCCGAGGCCATGCTCGAGCTCCAGGTCGATACCCGGGAAGCGTCGCTGCGCGCGCTCGGCGGCATCACCGCGGGACGGGCGGCGGCGGTGGCACGGGTGAACACTCAGGTCCGGATCGGGCCGGCGAGCAGCGACGCGCTGGTGCGCACCATGCTCGAGGTGCCCCCGCCGATGAACCCGGGCAGCGGCATCTCGGCCAACCTGCCGATCGCGGATTTCGAGAAGGCGTGCTCGGCCGCCGCGCAGGACGGCGTCAGCGGGTTCGTCGAAACGCTCACCGAACTGGGCGTGCGACGGGAAGAGTGTCTTGTGCTGTCCAAGGCGTTCGGGACCAGGTTCGGCGGCGGCCGCCTCGGCGCGAAGGCCAGAGACGGCCGTGGCCGCTGGCATCGTGCGCCGGTGACCGTGTCGTGGGTGGACGCCGAGGACGGCCGGTACGCGCTGCGCACCGACGGCGAGTGGATGACGGTGACGCCCGCGGACGAGGCCAGGCTGGTCGCCATGGCCGAGGAGATGCTCGACACCGTGGTCTGATCCACAGTGCCGCATTAGTCTGCGGGGCATGTCCGACATCCCCGAAGTCCTCTGGCGTCCGGATCCGCATCGTCTGCCCGACACCCGCATCGAGCAGTTCAAACGATGGCTGTCCGAGCAGCACGGGCTCGATGTCAGCCGCTACGAAGACCTGTGGCGGTGGTCGGTCGACGAGCTCGACACGTTCTGGTCCGCGTTCAGCGAGTTCATCGGCGTGCGGTGGCGCAGCGAGCCGAGCGCGGTCCGCGAAGGCGACCGGATGCCCGGTGTGCGGTGGTTCCCGGGCGGCGAGCTCAACTACGCCGAGCATGCGCTGAGCGGTGTTGCCGGGGCCGAGAAGGCCGACGACGAGCTCGCGGTGATCTTCCGCCGGGAAGACGGGCTGGAGCAGCAGCTGACGTTCGGTGAGTTGCGCGCGAAGGTAGGTGCGGCGCGCGGCATGCTGCGCGCGCTGGGCGTGCAGCGTGGTGACCGGGTCGTGGCGCTGGCGCCGAACTGCCCGCAGACGCTGGTGACGTTCCTGGCCGCGGCGAGCCTGGGGGCGATCTGGTCGTCGTGCTCGCCGGACTTCGGTGTGCGGGCCGTCGCCGACCGGTTCACCCAGATCGAGCCGAAGGTGATGCTGGCGGTCAACGGCTACCTGTACAACGGCAAGAAGTTCGACGTGCGGCCGACGGTGCGGGAACTGGCCGGGAAGATGCCGTCGCTGCAGGGCATCTTGCTGATCGACTACGTCGAGCTGGAGCAGGAGCAGCTGGCGGGCGCAGTGGATTTCGACACCGCGTTGGCCGAGCACGACGGCGCGCCACTGGAGTACGAACCGGTGCCGTTCGAGCACCCGCTGTGGGTGCTGTATTCGTCGGGGACCACGGGCCTGCCGAAGGGCATCGTGCAGGGGCACGGCGGGATCGTCGTCGAGCACCTCAAGCAGATGGCGTTGGCGCTCGACCTGGGGCCCGGCGAGCGGTTCTTCTGGTTCACCACCACCGGGTGGATGATGTGGAACTTCCTGGTGTCGGGCTTGCTGGTGGGCAGCACCGTGGTGCTGTTCGACGGCAGCCCGGGACACCCGGACCTGAGCACGTTGTGGCGGCTGGCCGCCCAGCATCGGATCACGTACTTCGGGACCTCGGCGCCGTTCGTGCAGAGCTGCATGAAGCAGAAGATCCGGCCGGCCGCGGAGCACGATCTGTCGGCCATGCGCGCCATCGGGTCGACCGGTGCGCCGCTGTCGGTGGACGGATTCCGATGGATCGTCGACGAGGTCGGCCCGGTGCAGATCTGTTCCGTCTCCGGCGGGACGGACGTCTGCACGGCATTCCTCGGCGCCTCGCCGGACGTGCCGGTATGGCTCGGCGAGCTGTCGTGTCGTTCGCTGGGGGCGGCCGTGGCGGCATACGACGAGCACGGCAACGAAATCGTCGACGAGGTCGGCGAGCTGGTGGTCACCAAGCCGATGCCGTCGATGCCGGTGTCCTTCTGGAACGACCCCGACGGGTCGCGGCTGCGTGCCGCGTACTTCGAGGACTTCCCCGGCGTGTGGCGGCACGGCGACTGGGTGCGGATCACCGAACGCGGATCCGCGGTCATCTACGGCCGCAGCGACTCGACGTTGAACCGCGGCGGGGTGCGGATGGGCACTGCGGAGTTCTACCGCGTGGTGGAAAGCTTCGACGCCATCACCGACTCGCTGGTGATCGACACAACCCGGATCGGCGAGGAAGAGGGCGCACTGCTGTGCTTCCTCGTGCTGGCGCCGGGGGCATCGCTGGCAGAGCTGGAGCCGCAGCTGCGCACGAAGCTGCGGTCCGAACTGTCGCCCCGGCACGTTCCGGACCGGTTCATCGAGGTGCCGGCCATCCCCCGGACGTTGAACGGCAAGAAGTGCGAGGTGCCGGTGAAGAAGATCCTCAGCGGCGTCGACCCGGCCGAGGCCATCAGCGCGGACGCGTTGGCCGATCCAGCGGCGCTGAAGCCGTTCGTGGCGATGGCGGGCAAGGCCGAGACCTGAGGGCCACCGGAGAGCCGGAGCCCGCGCCCCCGGCGGACAACGCCGAGACCTGAAAGCCACCCAAGAGCCGGAGCCCGCGGCCCGGACCGACCGCTGAGCGGTCCGGGTCCGCTCCCGGGTCTGTCAGCCTGCCTCGGCTTCCGCAAGTGCCGACCCTGGCGGCCTTCCAGCGCGGGGCACCGGCACCTCCCAGGTACGGATCGGAGAAATTGAGTTCTGGCGGCCGCCCAGCGCGGGGCACCGGCCCATGCCTTCCGGCGGTCAGCGCCGGCTCCGTCGGCTGCTCGGTGGGCGTGGCCACGGAGATGGTGGGGGCGGGGTGGGTCGCGCGGAGGGTGGACGGTAACCTAGTCGCACCGATACACCCGGGAGGCTTCGCCTAGTCTGGTCTATGGCGCCGCACTGCTAATGCGGTTGGGGGTTTGAGCCCCCTCGCGGGTTCGAATCCCGCAGCCTCCGCAAGATGCCGGCGCGCTGCCCTGGATGATCCGGGGCAGCCGCCGCATGTCGGCGGTTGGTCGCGGAAACCGCACCGACGTCGCTCGGACGCCAAGCGCTCACTTCGTCCAAGCCACGGTGATCAGTGCCGGAGCACTCGCTCCGTCCTGGCTACTTGTCGCCGCTGAACACGGTGAGTTCGCCGCCCGGCATGGACACGATCTTCCGCGCGCCGGGCCCGGCAAGCGTCCACGCCTCGAACTCCTCGTCCGGCGGCACCGAGATCTTCGTACCGTCGGCCAGCGTCATGGTCAGCGCGCCCGCATCGTCGACGACTGCCGCGATGATGCGCTTGCCGACCAGCCAGTTGAACACCGTGGAGTCGGTGATGGTGTCCGGCGAATACGTCACCGTGCCCCGGTTGCCGGACACCGTGAAATCGGACTCGACTCGCACCTCGACCCCACCGTCGGTGCGCACGACCAGCGCGAATTCGCCCGTCGCTTCCGCGATGAACTGCCCAGCAACGCCCAAGTCCATAGTCATCTCCTACCAGCCTTTGGGCACCGGATACGATCCGTCCGGATTTCTGGGAATGTGGGTGTCCGCCCTGGAGCCCGGCTTGCCGTCCAAATTTATCGGCTGGCCGTGCTTGTTGTAGAACCGGACATATCCATACGGGTACCGAGGCGTCGGATCCATGATGCGGACCATGTCGGCGTTTCCTTGGGCGCCGGGGCGCTGCCACACGACGCCCTTGCCGTTGTCGGCCGTGCGTTTGGTCCATCCCTCCTTGACGCCGGGTGGCAGCTCCTCCTGCCCCTGCTGGTCCCCGTCCTTGTCCTTCTTCTCGTCCTTGTCCTTGCCCTCGTCCTTCTCCTTCTCCCGCTCCTTCTCCTCGGTCCGCTCCTTGTCCTTCTCCTGGTTCTCGGGCCCCTTGTCGTCCTTGTCGCCCTTGTTCGTCTCGGAGTCCGTGCTGGACTTCGTGGGATCCTCCAGGGTCTTCTTGAGGGCGTTGTTCGGCCGCCCCTCGATCGCCCTGGCTTTGACCTCGGCCACGCCTTGATCGACGCTGTCGATGGTGGGCGTGCCTTTGGTGGTCGACTGCTTCTTGCCGTCGGCGCTGTTGCCGTCGCCTTTGTTCGTTGCTGGGGTTTTCCCGGTGGTGTTGGGTGTTTTCGGTTTGGGTGTCATGGTCGGTTCACCCGAGGAGTTTGGCGAGGTTGGTGAGGCTGGTGATCAGGGCGGTGACGTAGGTGAGGATGCGGCCGGCCCATTTGACGACGGCGGCGGCGATTTGTGAGGCGATGACGGGGATGGTGACGACGAAGATCGCTTCGGCGGCCCAGACGATGACGCGGGCGACCAGGTCGGCGATAAGGTCGCGGACGATGTCCCTGGTGAGCTGGACCAGGCCGCCGGCGCCTTCGGTGGCCGATTGCATGGCGGTGCAGATGGCGGACAGGCCGTTGATGGCCTCGACGTTGTGCTCCATCAGGTTGTGGTAGGCGTCCGCCGCTTCGCCCTGCCAGGCTTTGAGGTCGTTGTCGACGGCGTTCTTGAGCTCGTCGGCGATCGAGGCGAACTCGCCGGCCATGTTCGCCCAGGTCTGGGCGTGGGATTGCACCACGTCCGGTTTGCCGGTCAGCTCGTCCAGCATCTCGCGCAGCGGGTCGAAGTACTCGATCGCCCAGCCGAGCCCGTTGGCCAGCAGCGCGCTGATCGGATCCATCACCGTGGCGGCCACGTCCACCCCGAGCGAGGCACCCGCCAGCACGTCGTCGACCCAGCCTTCCGACTTGATCGCCTGCACCAAGCCCTCGACCCCGTCGGCCAGGGTGGACCCGGTCCACGGCTTGCGCGTGGACTCGACCGGAGCGATCAGTGAGGTGTCGGTCATCGCACCCCGCTTTCGATGGCTTGGAAGGTGCCGCGATGCTGTTCCTCCATGCGCTCGTAGACCTTCGCGGCATCCCGCAACGTGTCAGCGACCAGCTGCAGGTTCTCCTCCACGTAGGCGATCACGTCGTCGACCTTGACGTGCTTGCCCTCCAACACGTCCGCGATCCACCCGCACAACAACCCGTACGCCTCGTTGTCCTTGGCGATGTGACTGCTTGCGGCCTTGATCGCGCCGAACCGCTCCCGCAACGCGTCGATGTTGCCCGCGTGCTTGGTGATGTCCTCCACCGGAGCGTGATACCCCTGATGCCCCACGACACCTCCCGGCCGTCACTCGAACTTGAACTCGAACGGCTCCTCGTCGTCGTCCTCGTCCACCCGATTTGGACGCCGTGGAGCACTCGACGGTTTCACAGTGGATGCGGGCGCGGACGGCGGCGAAGCACCCGCCGGGCCAGCCGACCCCGGCAGACCAGACGACATCGACACCCCAGGCGACGGTGTCGGCGGAGGCGGGGCAGCAGGCGTGGTCTTGGTCACCGTCTCGGACACATCGTCGGCGAGCAGATGCTTGCCCACCGAGGCCGCAATCGCCCGCCCTGCCGCCGACTCGGTGCCGATCGTCTCCTCGACGATCTCCCGCGACCGCTCCGCCAACCGGGCCTTGGCACGGCGAACGGTGTCCATGATCGCCTGCGCGATCACATCCGGCGGAAGCCCCTGAATCCTCGACGTCAGCTGCAAACCGATCAACGACCCAGTCGAGTCGACGGTCACCTTCGCCAGCCCACGCGGATCAGCCACCGTCTCCTGCAACTGCTGCAAGCGAGCACTCATCGCCTTGGTGTTGGCGGCCAGCTGGTCGATCCGGCCCTTCCACGCCGCCAAGCGCTCCCGGGCGCCCTCCGGATCAAGCACCGAACCATCCATGGAGATATGCCCCTTTCGTCCCGGCGGCAACCTAGCAACCCTCCGGCCACCGTCAACATCACCCACCACAAGTTGATCACGTTGCCAGGACGACATCACATACTCGGCGCAGCCACCGCCCCACAGGCCGGCCCCTATGCGGCCGCCTGGCCCTGCGCCGTTGCGGGCCGTCGCCCGGGTACACTGGCTGAGGCAGTTGGCGGTTGCGCCACCGGCAGGGGCGGATGCCTTCCGGGACCCGGTGGCAGGCCGCTCCCGCGGACCCGGTAACGTGTACCGCGCAACCGAACAGGCGCCCGTAGCTCAACGGATAGAGCATCTGACTACGGATCAGAAGGTTGGGGGTTCGAATCCCTCCGGGCGCGCCAAAACCCCAGGTCAGGGGTACTTCACGCGTCCCAGAGAGACCGCTGCCCCGACGGCGTCCAGCATTCGTACAAGGCGCCCGGGGCAGGGACTACGGTGCCGATCACGCCGCTTCAGGGGCTGTTCTTCCGTGCCTCCAAAGCCGCCCTTCGCCACGCATCGAGCTTGTCGGCTACCTCGTCCAGGCGATCCGGAAACAAGTGCCCGTACACGTTGAGGGTCATCGAGGCGTCCGCATGCCCCAGCATGGACTGGACGACTTTCACATCCGCCCCGGCGGCGATGGCCAAGGAAGCCGAAGTAGGTGTGCGGCACGAACCGATCCAGTCGTCACACCGCGGTTGCGGGACAATCGCGGCGTGGGCCCAGCCTCGCATGCGCCGAAACCGGACGCCAGCACGACGTGGAAGTCGTCCTGGCCGACGGTCATCGCGCAGACGGTGGCTCCGTTGCAGCGCGGGCGGTCCGACCCGACTCATCGGGTCGTGTCCGGGGGAACTCATCCGGGACTTCCCGGCGTGTGGCGGACGTCGCTGACTGACGACGGCCCGGTGAGCATGCTGCTGACGCAGGCCGATCTCCACACGTTGACCTGCCGGGCATGGGGCCCGGGTGCGCGGCGAGCTGTCGAGGCGGCGCCGGAATTGTGCGGTGCAGCCGACGACCCGAGTGGATTCCGGCCGGATCATCCGCTGCTGGAGGGCCTCCTCCGGCGCAACCGCGGGCTGCGCATCGGCCGCATTAACCGGGTCCTCGAGGCGCTGGTCCCCGCGGTTCTCGAGCAGCGTGTGCTCGGGCGGCAAGCCACCACGGCCTGGCGCCGGCTGATACACCGTTACGGCACCGCCGCGCCGGGGCCCGCACCCGAAGGCATGAAGGTCTTCCCTGCGCCGGCCGTCTGGGCGGCGATACCCGACTGGGAGTGGCATCGTCATCTCGGGGTCGACCCGCGACGGGCCCGCACCATCGTCGCTTGCGTTCGGCGAGCCGGGAGGCTCGAACGACTCACCAGCGTGCCTGCCGAGGAGGCCAAGCGTCTGCTGTGCACGATCGGCGGCATCGGGGTGTGGACAGCGGCCGAGATCGCCCAGCGGGCGTTCGGTGACACGGACGCGTTGTCCGTCGGAGACGTGCACCTCGCGCGCGTGGTCGGCCACACCCTGTTCAACGCCGATTTCGATGACGAAGCCATGGTCGTCGCCCTCGAACCGTGGCGGCCGCACCGCTACCGCGTCGTGCGTCTGCTTCACGCGGGCGGGCACCTCACACGACCCCGGTTTTACCTCTACAGCAGTGACAAGACCGGTCGGCCTTGCACCGGCAATCGCTCGCCGCGGCCTCAGCCTGCGTCATGATTGCTGGTCTCCCAGACCTTCGTTCTGCGAAGCGAGCACGCATGCTACCGACGCCCGGAGGCGATAGCAGTAGGCCGCCGGAGTTACGGGCGGGGACAGAACCTGGCGGACCGGGGCTGTCCGAGCCGTAATCCCGACGGCCTGCTGACTCCTTCGTGCTCAGTGCAGCGCCTTCTTGAGCGTGTCGATGGCCAGTTCGATGGCAGCGTTGGCGGCGTGGGTGTCACGCAGCGCGTCGAGCATCACGAAGTCGTGAATGATGCCGGTGAACCGGACCGCGGTGGTCGGCACCCCGGCCTCGCGCAGCTTCGCCGCGTAAGCCTCACCTTCGTCGCGCAGCACGTCGGCTTCGGCGGTGATCACCAAGGCCGGCGGCAGCCCCTTCAGCTGGTCGATCGACGCACGGAGCGGCGAAGCGGTGATCTGGTTCCTCTCGTCCTCATTGGTCGTGTACTGGTCCCAGAACCACTTCATGCCGTCGCGCTGGAGGAAGTATCCGGTCGCGAACTCGTGGTAGGAGCCGGTGTCGAAGGCGGCGTCGGTGACCGGGTAGAAGAGCACCTGCTGGATGAACTTCACGTCACCACGCTCCTTCGCCATCAGGGTCAGGGCGGCGGACATGTTTCCGCCGACCGAGTCACCGGCGATGGCGAGCCGGTTGGCGTCCAGACCCTTGTCCTTGCCCACGGTGACGATCCACTTGGCGACCGCGTAGTTCTGCTCGATCGCGCGCGGGTAGCGGACCTCGGGCGACAAGTCGTACTCCGGGAACACCACCGCGGCGTTCGCTCCGACAGCGAGTTCACGCACCAAGCGGTCGTGAGTGTGCGCATTGCCGAACACCCAGCCGGCACCGTGGATGTAGAGGATGACGGGCAGGACGCCGGTGGCGCCTTCCGGCTTGACGATCCGCGCCCGGGTCCCGTCGTCCACGGTCACCCATTCCTCGTCGACCGGCAGCTTCGGGTAGTCCGTCGTCTGCGCCTCGTCCACCGCCTTGCGCCCCTCCTCCGGAGGCAGCTCGAAAAGGAACGGCGGGGTGGCGGTCGCGTCGGCGAACTCCTGAGCCGCGGGTTCCAAAACAACAGCCATCGTGATCAACCCTTCGAACGTGGAGCCCCCGCTGTGCCCGGGGCACTCGAACCTCTGGAGAACGTTAGTTCTCCTTATGTCTGCTAATCTAGGAGAACGATGGTTCTCCGCGCAACATGGCCTGCGTCACGCGGGCGCAGCGACGGATGATCGTGACGACGACCAAGACACTGAGACGGTGAACAGGACGATGGCGAAGACTCCGACCGCAGCGGGCGGAAAGGCAGCGGGCAGGACGAGGCTCGACGCCGAGACGGCGCGGCAGCTGATCCTGGACGCGGCCGACCGGCTGTTCTACGAGCACGGCGTGCAAGCGGTCGGCATGGACGCCATCCGGGACGCCGCCGGGGTGTCACTCAAGCGCCTGTATCAGCTGTTCCCGTCCAAGGAACACCTCGTCGAGGCATATCTGCATCACCGCGAGCAGCTGTGGCAGACCATGCTCAGCAAGCACGTCGACGCCAAGACCGACCCCGGCGAACGCATCCTCGCGGTCTTCGACTTCCTGCACGACTGGTCGAACCAGCCGGATTACCGAGGTTGCGCCTTTCTCAACACCTACAGCGAGCTGCGCTCGGTGTCACCGCACGTCGCCGAGCTGGCCACCCGGCACCGGGAGAACTTCCGCGACCAACTCGCCAAGCTGGCCGGCGAAGCTGGGGCGCCCCATCCGGAACGGCTTGCCGACCAGCTCATCTTGCTCGCCGACGGCACCATCACCCGGTGCCTGATGTCCCACTCGTCCGAGCCGGCGTCACGGGCAAAGGAAGCAGCCAGCGAGCTTCTGCGTGCCGCCCTGAATCCCTGACCGAGCAAGAGCCGAAACGGCACCGAACGGCACCGTAGAAGCCCTTCACCTTCAGCCAGTACCCAGGGCGTCGGGGATGAACGGCGCGGGGTTCATCACCTCCGACACCGGGCGGGAACTGCCGCGAGCGGCTGTTCGCCGAGGGCGTGCCGAAGTCATGCTCGCCCGCACCAGGTCCCCCGCACGACAGGCTTGCCCGACCACCACCTTTCTGGCTTGCCCAGCCAGCTCGGCCCCATGCCCTGGCGACCTCAGCCGACCACGAGGACTTCCAGCGTGCGTGGGCCGTGGACACCTTCGACCCGGTCGAGCTCGATGTCGCTGGTGGCCGACGGTCCGCTGACGAAGGTCAGCGGCCGTTCGGGACCGAGCCGAGCAATCGCTTCGGGCACGCTCACCACGACCTGGTCGGCATGCACCACGCAGAGGTGGTAGTCCGGAACCAACGTGAGCATCCTGCGGCCTTGCGCGGGGCCGGAATCCAGCACGATCGTGCCCGTCTCCGCGATTGCCACTGCGCACCCGGTCAGTACGCCGTCCACCCGATCCAGCTCGCTGACCGCCAGCGACCCCTCGTCGGACAGCCACGTCACTCCGGACGTAAGCCATTCCGGTGGCACGTCAGCGGGCACGGCCATGGTCTTCGCGCCACGTTGAACAAGGCAGGTAGCAATCCGCTCCGGAATCTCGGCTGCTGACACCCGATGCACTATCGCCTTGTAGTCGGCGACCCGCTCTTCCAGCAGGTCCAGCACGTCCGAGGTCGAGCGCCGCCGCTGGTAGTTCCGCACCACCGGATCCGGCGCCGCTCCCTTTGCCGCACGGATCCGGGCCAGGATTTCCTCACGCGCGCTCGCCACGATTGCGCCTCCACCATGCGCGAAACGACTCCTTCGGCACCACCGGCGCGTCCCGGGAGGCCGTCCATTTGGCACCAGGCCCTGGCAGCCACGCGATCCGGCCGTCTCGGCCCAGGAACCGCGAAAGAGACCCAGCCTGCTGCGCTGCCTCGTATCGCTTGGGATCGGCGAAAACCCACGCAACAGCGGCCATCGCCAGCGCCTCAGGCGAACGCTTCCCCTTCGCCTCCACAGCCTTCGCGCGCAGATGTGTGAGTACCTCGGGAATGTTGATCCGTACCGGACACACCTCGAAACACGCACCGCACAGCGACGACGCATACGGCAGCGACGCCGCCTGCGCGTCGTGAAGATCTCCAACCAACTGTGGCGCCAGTATCGCCCCGATCGGCCCTGGGTAGACCGATCCGTAGGAGTGCCCGCCCGTCCGCTCGTAGACCGGGCACACGTTCAAGCACGCCGAGCACCGGATGCAGCGCAACGCCTGCCTGCCCACCTCGTCGGCCAACGTGGCCGTGCGTCCGTTGTCCAACAGCACGAGATGGAACTTCTGCGGACCGTCGCCCGGGGTCACACCCGACCAGATCGACGTGTACGGGTTCATCCGCTCGGCCGTCGACGACCGCGGCAGAAGTTGCAGGAACACCTCGAGGTCCTGCCACGTGGGCACGACCTTCTCGATTCCCATCACGGTGATCAAGGTCTCCGGCAGCGTCACGCACATACGCCCGTTGCCTTCGGACTCCACCACCACGATCGAGCCGGTGTCGGCGACCGCGAAGTTCGCTCCGGAAATCGCGACCTTCGCCGACAGGAACTTGCGTCGCAAGTACCTGCGCGCGGCTTCGGCCAGATCACGTGGCTTGTCGGAAGCGGGCGGCTCCGCCATCCGCCGGGTGAAGATCTCGCGGATCTCGGCACGGTTGCGATGGATCGCCGGTACCAGGATGTGTGACGGCCGGTCGTCACCGAGCTGCACGATCAGCTCCGCCAGGTCGGTCTCGACCGCACGGACGCCACCCGCGTCCAGCGCTTCGTTGAGCCCGATCTCCGCGGTCGCCATCGACTTGACCTTCACGACCTCGTCGACGCCCTCGGCCCGGACAAGGTCCAGCACGATCCGGTTGGCCTCCTCGGCTTCCCGAGCCCAATGCACGACTCCACCGCGAGCGGTGACCGACTCCTCCAGCCGCACCAGATACGTGTCCAGGTTGGCGAGCACGTCGTCCTTGATCGCTTCGCCGGCTCGACGCAGCCGTTCCCAGTCCTCCAGTTCGGCCACTGCCTCGGCGCGTTTCCGGCGAATCGTGGTGGTGGCTTTGCGCAGATTGCGGCGCAACTGCGGGTCGCCCAACGCCCTGTGTGCAGCCTTGGGAAAGGTCGGTGTGCCCAGCCACGTCACCGGGTTGCGGCCGCCCACGGCTCCTCCTCCGTACTCGCCAGAATCTCAGCCAGGTGCACCGTGCGCACTCCCGTGCGCAGCCGGGACAGGCCGCCACCGATATGCATCAAGCACGAGTTGTCCCCCGCACAGAGCACCTGCGCACCGGTGTCCAGGACGCACCGCATCTTGTCGGCGAGCATTGCGGTGGATGTGTCCGCGTTCTTCAACGCGAAGGTCCCACCAAATCCACAGCACTGCTCGGCGAGTGGGAGCTCCACCAGCTCCAGCCCCTTCACCGCGCGTAGCAGCCGCAGCGGGCGGTCACCCACTCCCACCATTCGCAGCGAGTGACACGTCGGGTGGTAGGTGACGCGGTACGGAAAGTAGGCGCCAACTTCCTCCACCCCCAAGACGTCGATCAAGAACTCGCTCAGCTCGTACGTTCGCTCGGCCGCTGGGCGCGAACCGCACAAATTCGGGTGAATGTCCCGCACCATCGCGGCACAAGACCCCGACGGAGCGACGACGTAGTCATAGCCGTCGAAAACATCCGCATACGCACGGGCAAGCTTGCGAGCCGGCTGCCGGTAGCCGGTGTTGAAGTGCATCTGACCACAGCACGTCTGCCCCATCGGGAAGTCGACATCGCACCCTAATCGCTCCAGCAGCCTCACCACCGCCTTGGCGGTGTCTGGAAACAGCGTGTCGGTCAGGCAGGTAGCGAAGAGCGCGACGCGTGGTGCAGTCATGCCAACCCGTCCTTCCGCCGCGTGTCGGGATTGCCCCGGTCACACCGTACTTCTGCGAGAGGATCACTGCCAACGGAACAGTCTGTACAGCTAACGCCGAAGCTCACCCACAAGCCTCGCTCTCGCGCAATCCGCTCGCCATCGACCGAGTACGAAAAGTTCCGATAGCCCAAGATGATCAATTATCTCTCGAGCAGGGTTTTCTCAAGCCAACGCGCAGGCGCACTTGGTAAGGACGAGAGAACCCAACATCTCTAAGCCTCAGGCGATACCCGTGATCACAGCCATGCTCCAACCATCGCACGGCGAAGACAGCACTTTGCAGCGTGGCGCACGGCGTCTTGAAGCTCATCGGCCAGCCCGAAACCGAATTCACGCTGCGCCCGAAGATAGTGGTAGTAACGTTTCACACTACTACCTGGACGCCTCCAACACCGTCGCCAGATGCTTGGCGATGGCCCGCCCCAGAGGAATGGGCACGGCATTACCGATCTGTCGTGCAATGGATATCTTCGAACCGACCCACTGATGTTCGGGACCGAAACCTTGCAACAGTGCGGCCTCGTAATGGGTGATCGCCCGATGTTCAGTCGGATGCAGATAGCGCCCTTTCTCCGGTTTGAAGAACTCAGTACGTATCGTCACCGAAGGCTTGTTCAAGTACAGACGGCCCATCACGTCGGCCGAGCCGGTCTTGTGCTTCCGCCAACACGGGGAAAGCAACGCATCGTCGATATCGAACCGGTTCCCGCCAGGGGGGATCATACGAAACCGCTCCAACGAGAGTTTCGTGTAATTGCGGGTGACGTGCAAGTCGCTGCTCTTGAAAGCGCCCGGCAACTCGACGCCACGGAACTCGGTGCGAACATCGGGAAGATCTGTCGTGGTGACCTCCCGGGCGACGTTCTGCAGGGCAGCTCCGACGGTTACGTGCCTGCCCACGTGGGTGGGAGGCGGAGGCCCGATCGGCGGGAGATCCCGATGACGACCGATGACGATGGCCCGCTTGCGTGTTTGCGGCGTCCCGTAGTCGGCTGCGTTGAGCACGTTCGCGGTGAAGTCGTATTCGGCAAGCCGCTCGCCAGGGCTCGTGGCCTGACGGAACAGATGGAACTGCGGCGACTTCATGAACTGAGGCACGTTCTCCAGCACGAAGTACTTGGGACGCGCTCGCGCGACCGTCTCGACGTAGTGACGCCAGAGCAGGTTACGCGCATCCTCTGCGTCACGCTTGCCGAGATTCGAGAAGCCTTGGCACGGAGGACCACCGACGACAACGTCGACCTCGGGGACATCTTCCTCGCGCAGCCAGTCCTCGATCTTCCCCGCGTACACCACGTCCCCGAATGTGTGAGCGTAGGAGGCAGCTGCCGAGGTATCCATCTCGACGGCTCGAACCGACTCGTATCGACTGTCGGCCTCCCTGAAACCCTGCGTCAGGCCGCCTGCGCCCGCGAAAAGGTCGAGCACTCGAAACACCTGCCGCGTCGGCGACGGAGCCTGTACGACCTCGGCTCGAGCGACATTCGAGGACATGTGATCACGATAGCGACCCCGACCGGCAAGTCGCTCGTCACCACGCCGGCCAGATCTATAGCATTGAGCACATGGCCGGCGAGACCGACGTCGGTAAGACGGACCCGACCGACGTCGAACTCTTCGAGTCCGTCCCGCTGGCAACGTCTGCGCGCATGTCCCTGCAACGAAGCGAGGACACCGAGCCCGAGATGGTGCTGCGCAGGCGCCTGCACGCGATGGGGCTTCGGTACCGGGTCCACATGCCCGTCCCGGGGCTCCCCCGCAGGCGCGTCGACATCATGTTCACCAGGGCCCGGGTCGCTGTGTTCGTCGACGGCTGCTTCTGGCATCGATGCCCCGAGCACGCCACCGATCCGGTCACGCGCGGCGCCTGGTGGCGGCGGAAGCTCGAAGGCAACGTGAAACGCGACCGGGAAACCGACGATCACCTGCGACGTCTCGGTTGGACCGTGGTGCGCTTCTGGGAGCATGAGGACATGGCGAAAGCAGCACGACGAGTGGCGGATGTGCTGGCGGCGAAGACCGCGCGCAAAGAGCTGTGACGTCCTTTCGGTGAGCTCGCAGACAGTTCTCCCGACTCTGCTGCTGGAGGTCGCCCGGCCGACCGACGATCGCATCGGTACAAGGAGATCTCACCGCGACGACGCTGGCCGGGCGGCGGGCACTGGACGATCGCATCGGTACGAGGAGATCTCACCCGACACGCTCACTGACGGTCTCCGATCTGTAACAGAATCCGCACCTGCGCAGACGTTCTCGGCGAGAATTTCACCTCGGGAGATTCGGGTAGTTCGACCGAAGGGGGCCCGGTTGGCCGACAACGAGCTCGACGTCCTGTACGAAGCGTTCCGAAGCTTCCTCGACAACTACCACCCCTCGGACGCGATCAAGAAGATCCAAGTCATAAGCCCCGAGCACGCTCCGGCCGTCCGGGAACGCTACGAACGCGAAATGATCCGTGTCCGGGAGCTCGAGGAACCCAGTGCGATCGTTCGCGACAACCGGGTGACCTGGTACGCGGGCCCCGCACCGACTGACAAGTGCTGGCCTGCCATGGTCGAGCTGCTCAGGAAAGCCGGCTGGAACGATTCCTCGCTCGACAGTGTCGATGCGGCCTCCACCAGGATCGTGTCACTGCTGAACCACCCGAAGGAGTCCAGCTTCTCCACTAGGGGACTGGTGGTCGGCTACGTGCAGTCCGGCAAGACGACGAACTTCACGGCCGTGATGGCGAAGGCGGCGGATCGCGGCTACAGGCTCTTCGTCGTTCTCGCGGGAATCCACAACGGCCTCCGCCGTCAGACGCAAGGGCGTCTGGTCAAACAGCTCGTCGAGCCGAACCCGCCGCTGTGGACTCCCCTGACCGAGCTCGACAAGGATTTCGTCCCCAGGGGGAATCCGGCGTCGATCTTCGGCGATCGCAACGCAACTCACGTCTTGTGTGTGATCAAGAAGAACAAGACCAGACTGCAGAAGTTCATCGAATGGCTTCGGGCTGCCGCGGACTACCTCGAGGACTGCCCAGCCCTGGTGATCGACGACGAGGCGGACCAGGCGACCGTGGCGACGCCGACCATCAACCCGCTGATCCGGCAAATGCTCGACACACTTCCCAAGTCCGCGTACGTAGGCTACACAGCAACCCCGTTCGCCAACGTCCTGATCGACCCCGGCAACGGCCAGGACTTGTATCCCCGGGACTTCATCGTCAACCTGCCGAAGCCGGAAGGTCATTTCGGGACCGAGGTGCTGTTCGGACGCTACGCGCTGGACGGCGAGGATCCCGAGGATGTCGACGACGGGTACGACATGATCCGAGAGGTCCCCGCGGAGGACGTCGACCACGTCCGGCCCGCGGCACGAGCCGATGCCGAGGGATTCGTCCCGACGATCACGGACACCCTGGAGACTGCCATCAGGTACTTCTGGCTGGTGGCAGCGGCCCGTCGCGTCCGGGGTACCGGAACACCGCACAACACGATGCTGATCCACACCAGCGTGCGAACTGCGGTGCACAACAGTTTCCGCACCCCGTTGGAACGCCTCCGCGACAACCTGCGTACCCGGCTCGACGACCCCGGTGTACTGCGCAAGCTCCGCCAACTGTGGGATTACGAGACGTCACGCGTCCCCGCAGGCGACTTCGGTGAGGTCAAGGTCGAGTTCGACGAACTACTCCCGGAGCTGCCCGAGGTGCTCGAGAACTGCCGTGTCGTCATGGACAACTCCACCAGCGAGGACCGCCTGGACTACGAGAACGGTCCGGTCACCGCGATCGCCGTCGGTGGCAACACGCTCTCACGTGGCTTGACGCTCGAGGGACTTTCCGTGAGCTACTTCGTCCGTTCGGTCTCCGCCTACGACACGCTCCTTCAGATGGGCCGCTGGTTCGGTTACCGGGACGGCTACGCAGACCTTCCCCGCATCTGGATGACCGCCGAGCTCAGCGAATGGTTCCGGCACCTCGCCACGGTCGAGACCGAGATGCGGCGCGATATCGACGTCTACATGACGGAAGCCGAAACACCCCTCACGTTCGCGGTACGAATTCGCACACATCCGGTGCTGCGAGTGACCCAGGCAGCGAAGATGAAGGACGCCGTGCCGGCGGCGTCCTCGTTCGGCGGACGGCGTGTTCAAACAAGGTATTTCCACACGACGGCCGACTGGCTGCGGAACAACCAGGAAGCTGCCAAGGAACTCGTTGCGAAGGCCGCGCAATCGGCAGTACGGCGCGAGAGCAGACCCGAGGAAGGTCGGTACGTGTTCCGCGGCGTGCCGTACGACGTCATTGTCGACTTCCTCCGACGCTACCGATTCCACGAGAAATCCCTCGAATGCGACGGAAGGCTGCTCCGCGAGTACATCGAGCGGCGTGTAGGTGAGGCGAACTCCTTGCGACGTTGGAACGTGGCAATAGTCGGCAATCCGGTCGACGGCGACCGGGAGAAGTTGTTCGAGTTCGCGCCCGACGTGGCGGTGAACCGGGTCATCCGCGCTCGACTCAATGGACCCGACACCAACTACGCCGACATCAAGACGCTGATGAGTCGCCGTGATGCCGGTGTCGACCTCTCCGGTGACGTCGACAAGATGGACGAGCAGACGATCAAGCAGGAACGGCAAAAGCAGCTGCCCGACACCGGACTTCTGGTGCTCTATCCCATCGACAGACGGTCCGATCCACAGCGCTCGAGTCGTAAGCCGCTCGATGCAGAAGAACACGTGATCGGCGTCGGCCTCGTGTTCCCGAAACCGAACGGCGCAGACAGCGAGGTCGAGGGGGAGTGGGTCTCGGCGGATCTCTCCAGGGTCGAACTCGAGGAAGAGGACACCAGTTTGCTCGAGGAGGCCGTGTGACCGATCCCGCCCCCCGTCTTCTCGACCGTCACTGGCGGGCACTGGAAGCATCCCCCGTCTCCGGTGAACGGCGACTCCGGGTGACCGACCTGCCGGTGGACACTCCGCGAGGCAGGCTGGCAGCCGCAGTCGACCACGTGGGCCACCGACACCTGCTGGTGCCGATCGCGTCGAACCAGGCCGTCCGGCGCGGTATGCACGGACCGGCCCTGTTCTTGAGGAGACGTCCGCTGGAGGACGAGGAGAGATACCAGGTCTACGCGGATCTGTCCTGCGCACGGGCAGATCTGAACGATCTGTTCAGCCTGCTGTGCGCCGACGTCCTCGAGACGACCGAGAAGTCGCCCGACAATCCGCTGAAGGTGTTGCACAGGGTCCTGGACCGCTGGAAGTCGCTGTTCCAGACGACCGGCCTCCCCCTGGGGCCCGACCAAGTTGCGGGCTTGTTCGGCGAGCTGTTCGTACTGCAGCGGCTGCTCCGGCTCGACAGCAGCGCGCACCGTCTCTGGCTCGGCCCCACGGGGCACCCCCACGACTTCTCCGGCCACGACGCAGCTGTGGAGGTGAAGGCGTCGACCAGCGCGCTCGGGAGGCAAGCTCGAATCCACGGCCTCGAACAGCTCCAGGCGCCACCGCGCGGCGAACTGCACTTGGTGTGGCTGCGGCTGCGCCGCACGTCCGAGACCGAAGGCGACGGTTTCGTCGAGTTGGTCAACCGAACCCTGGAGCTGTGCGACGACGAGAGCGCACTCGCAACTCTCATGGCAGGCGCAGGACTGCACCTCGCGGACACCGACCTGTACCGAGAACTCCGATTCGCCGTCGACGAGGAGCGCTGGTACGCGGTGGACGACACCTTCCCCCGGCTGACCTCAGCCGACGTCGCCGCCGAGCACACCGGCAGACTGCACGACGTCACGTACACGGTCGACCTGTCGACCGAACCGCCCTTCCCACTGTCCGACAACCGGGTGCGAACCCACCTCGCACGGATGACCGCACAATGAGCGTCGTTGCCAACGTCTCGTGGTTCTCTCAGGCCTTCCCGCCCGACGGTGCCAGCACCGCCGAGGGCATCCGGAACCAATTGGGCAGGCCCAGGCTCGACCCGTTGACGATTCTCGTCCGGGAATCGGCCCAGAACAGCTGGGACGCCCGCCTACCGGACAGCAGGCAACCGGTCGACTACGCGATCGATCTCCGGACGATCAGTCCCTCGCGTGCTCCCACGTGGCGCGCCCTGCTGTCCCGCAACGCCCCCGGCGTCGACCACCTCCCGCTGCGGAAGTCACTGGGCCAGCCGACGCTACGGGTGCTCACGGTGTCCGACAGGGGCACGAGCGGGCTCGGCGGTCCCACTCGAGCTGATCAGGTCGTCACGGAGGACCACGACTTCGTCTCGTTCGTCCGCAACATCGGCGAACCGAGGGACACCGAGCTGGGCGGCGGCACGTACGGCTTCGGAAAGGCGATCTTCTACCTGCTCTCCAAGGCCGGAACGATTCTGATCCACACGCGGTGCAGGGTCGACGGCAGGCTCGAGAGCCGTCTGATGGCGTGTGCCCTCTGGCAGAGCTACGTGGCGGGCGGCGTCCGCTACACCGGCCGCCACTGGTGGGGCGACACCTCGCACGACGTCGTGGAACCGTTGATCGGTTCCGAAGCCGACCGCGCCGCCGCCGAACTCGGTCTCGAACCGTTCGACAACGGAGCGACAGGAACGACCATCGTCGTTCTCGACCCCGATCTCGGCGACCGCGACCCCCACGAAGCAGCGACCTACCTGGCCGAGACCATCGCATGGCACTTGTGGCCGAAAATGCTCGACCTTCCGACAAGAGAGCAGGCGATGCGCTACTCGGTCACCTGCGACGGAATCGAGTATCCGGTTCCCGACCCCATGAAGGTTCGCGGACTCGAGCTGTTCGTGCGGGCCTACCAAGATCTGGAGTCCGAGAACTCGCGGGTCGTGCAATGCCTGAGACCGAAGAAGCGTCTCGGCAGGCTCGGGTTGGCGAGGACCTTCTCCCCGCCGATCGATCCCACACCCGTGACCGAGTTGCTCGGCATCGAGCAGTCGGTTCACCACGTCTGCCTGATGCGACAGGCCGAGCTCGTCGTCACCTACCGCCCCGGCCCCAAGCCGCCGAACGACCTCGTGCACTACGCAGGCGTCTTCCGCGCCGACGCCGACGTCGACCAGGTGTATGCATCGGCCGAGCCCCCGACGCACGACGACTGGAACCCGCAGTCCTTGGACTACCCCGACAGTACGTACGTCAATACGACCTTCCGGCGCATCAACGACGCAACGGAGGAATTTCTGGAACTCAAACCCCAGGTGGAAGGCACGACCGCCGAAATTCCCCTCGGAGCAGCCAGCACGATGTTCGCGTCGCTCGTCGGCTCCGCCAGGGGAACCGGCGGCGCCACCGATTTCACGACGTCGAACCCCACTGGCGCGCGACCCCCGTCCGGTGCAAGCGCTTCCGGCAACGGTCGAGGTGGGCCGTTCCATGCTCCTGTCGCGGACAATCACCCGGTTTCCGGGAACAACGGCTCCGGTCGATTCGACGACACCACCGTCACGACCGCGGACCCGTCGACCACACGTCGCGGAACCGGCGACCGTCTCCGGGTCGAGTACGTCGGGGATCCCTACTTCGATGATCGCTCCGGGAACACGGTGCTGATCCAGGAATTCCGTCTGCCCAGCCCGGGTCCGCAGTGCGTGCACGCCGATCTCGCGGTCGTGCTCACAACGGCGGGGGGTCGCGAGACGGACCCACCTGTGGGGGCCGAGAAACCCGTGGTGATCGGCTGGCAGGACGACAGCGGTGAACTGCATACAGTCCCGTTCCTCGTCGCGGAAGGGGGAACCGGGAAATTGTGGCGTCTGGTCGTCAGGCCGGCACGAGACACCATGACCGAGATCATCATCCGAGCCGAAACGGTGTAACCCGAATGCCCGTCAGAGCCTTTCCCTACCGTCGTCCGCCCTCGGACGTCGTGACTGCTCAGCCGTGGCGCCTTGTGGCCGAAGGCGACGAACTGCCGCTGCCCGAGGCACTGCCGTACTGGGACTACCACATGGATCTCCGGTTTCGTCGTTCCGTCGAGCTCACCGCGAGTCGCGTCAGGACGGACTCGGGGCTTCCCGACGACGCCGCTCTCACCTTGTCAGTGACGTGGACGTCGACAGGGTCGGGACTGCGAGCGCCTGCCGCCTCCGTTCCCGTCCGCGGCGACGACCCGGTTGGGATCGAACTCGACTTCCGGATCGAGGGATCGGACCTGGGCGGCGTACTGCTCCTCGACACCGTGCTCGTCCTCGCCGAGCGGTGCCGTCGAAACACATCCCCGACCCCTTGGCGTGCCGGCTCCGTGTTGTGGCGCGATCAGCACAGGCTGCGCCTGCAAGGCGACGCGCCCCAGTTCCCCATGGCGGTCGTCGATTTCGCCGACACGCCGTTCCTGAACGACGCGGGATGGCACCTGCAGATCGGCAGCGACCTCCACGCCGCGGCGATGGGGTCACTGTTGCTGCTGATCAACGAGAGGAACAGCGCTGTCACCGAGGCATTCCGCAATGCCGTCAAACCGCGGCCGGTGGACCGAGCCGTCCTGGCAGCAGTTCGAGCCGACGCCGCACGCGTCATGACCGAACACGCGCTGCGTCACGAGGAGTTCGCCGACGGCGCGGACTTCCCCGAGGACAGTCTGGGTGCGACTCTCCACTCCCTGTTCCGTCGGGTCTTCCCGGGAACGACCGTCGAGGACGCGCGACGGCGGCTGAATCATTCGCCCAACTGGTTCTCCTCCGACTTGCAGGCTGCCGTCAAGATCTTCAAGGACCTGTGATGGGACTGCTGTACCCACGACTTCTCGCCGAGCGGGCAGGCGAGCTGCACGAGGAGTACCGGAGACTGCCCATCGCCGAGCTTCGGCAGCGCGCCACGACGAGCCACCCGTCCGCCGTCTTCGTCGCCACCGGTGGCGAACGCGTCCGAGAGACCAAGCTGACCGAACTACGTGAACTGATCCTGCGGTGTGCGGCCGATGCGGGATTTCCGACCGAATCCAACCGTCACCTCCGTGCGGTCTTCGACTTGGAAGCCGCCAGGATCCTGCACAGCACTATGCAGCTCGACCCCGCGGAAGCGGCGTCGAGGGACGTGTGGGCATTCCTCGCCCTGGTGCTGCTGCCCGACGTCGCGTACTGGCGCTACCCGAAACCGCCCGGGGAGCGAGTACTCGGAATCGATCTGACCCGGCACGTGTTCGGCAGGCTGTGGTGGCGTGCACATCTCGTGTACAGCCCGGGGACCGACGACCCCTACGCAGCCCTCAAAATTCTTGGCGAATCCGCGTTCGACCAGATATACGGCCGACGCACGTCCCTCGGCAACAGTCCCTACCTGGTGAAAAGCATCCTTCGAGTTTGGGATGGACTCGAACTGGACGGTGTGAACGAACGCGATGCGCTGCGTGACTTCCTGCAGCGCCTGCTGCGGCTCACGCCGTTCGTGAGCTTCGAGTCCCTGACCCCCGACGCTCTGGAGGCCGAACTGCGCGACGTTGCGCGCGAGGCGATCACCGCAGTACGGAGTGCCACAGAACCCCCGGAGGAGGGAACCTCCAAGGGAGTCATACGCGGCACGCTCGAGTAGCGCCACGGCCAGACGCACCACCGCACCCTCACTCACCCGCGATCACGCACAATGGCGCGATCACTGAGCTGCTGTCGGCATGTCGACGGAACAGGCCTTCCGCGACCGGGTTCTCCGACTGCCCGGGCCGCGGACGTACGCGGGGTGGGCTCGCCACGGCTCGGGTCACGGTTACCGTCGCGGTGTGGACGAACTGCTGTGGTTGGAAGAAGTCACCGGAGACGAAGCCCTGGCCTGGGTCCGGGCCCGCAATGAGGAGACGGTCACCACCCTGACCAAGGACGAGCGGTTCGCGCAGCTGCAGCGCGAGATTCGCCAGGTGTGGGACGCCGACGACCGGATCCCGTTCGTCGTCCGGCGCGGCGAGTACCTCTACAACTTCTGGCAGGACGCCGACCATCCGCGCGGTCTCTGGCGCCGGACGACGCTGGAGTCCTACCGCCAAGCGCAACCAGACTGGGAGGTCGTCCTCGACGTCGACGAGCTGGCCGCCGCGGAGGGCGAGAACTGGGTCTGGAGCGGAGCGACAGCGCGGCGGCCGGACTACGACCGCTGCTTGATCGAACTGTCCCGCGGCGGGGCCGACGCCACCGTGGTCCGGGAGTTCGACCTGCGTGAACTGAGGTTCGTGCCCGACGGGTTCACGCTGCCCGAGGCGAAGCACCAGGTCAGCTGGATCGACCGGGACCGCATCTACGTCGGCACGGATTTCGGCCCCGGCTCGCTGACCGCCTCCGGGTATCCCCGGCAGGTCAGGGAATGGCGGCGCGGCACCCCCGTGTCCGAGGCGCAGCTGGTGTTCGAAGGCGAAGAGGACGACGTGGCGGTCGGCGGCTGGCACGACGCCACTCCCGGCTTCGAGCGCGACTGGATCCATCGCTCCATCGACTTCTTCAACTCGGAAAAGCTGCTGCGCACCGAGAACGGCCTGCGGCGCATCGACGTGCCGAACGACAGCAGGCTCAGCGTTCACCGGGAGTGGATGCTGGTGCGTCCGCGCTCCGAGTGGCTGGGCCATCCACCCGGCTCACTACTGGCCATCCGGTTCGACGACTTCCTCGCGGGCAAGCGTGACTTCACCGTCGTCTACCGACCGGACGAGCATTCCTCGCTGCAGTATCACGTCTGGACCCGCGACTACCTGCTGCTCGAGACACTCACCGACGTCAAGAGCCGCCTGTATCTCGTCGAACCCGGCACCTGGCAGCGAGACGAGCTCCCCGGGGTCCCGGACATCGGCAGCGCCGACATCATCGACACCTCGCCGGACGACTCCAACGAGTACTTCCTGCGCACCTCCGGATTCACCCAGCCGTCCACGCTCAGCCGGGGCGTCCTCGACGCCGAGGAGCCGCAGCCGCTCAAGCAGAGCCCCGCCTGGTTCGACACCGACCGCATCACCGTCGAGCAGCACTTCGCGACCTCGGACGACGGGACCGCGATCCCCTACTTCGTCGTCGGGCGACCGGAGCCCGGCCCCACCCTGCTCAACGCCTACGGCGGCTTCGAGGTCTCCTTGACCCCTTCCTACAGCGGGACGGTCGGCCGAGGCTGGCTGGCCCGCGGCGGCCGCTACGTGGTGGCGAACATCCGTGGCGGCGGCGAGTACGGTCCGCGCTGGCATCAGACGGCCCTGCGACACAACCGTCACCGGGCCTACGAGGACCTGGCCGCCGTGGCCAGGGACCTTCTCGACCGCGGCCTGTGCACGCCCCAGCAGCTCGGCGTGGAAGGCGGCAGCAACGGTGGCCTGCTCGCGGGCGTCATGCTCACCCGCTACCCCGAACTGTTCGGTGCGGTCGTGGCGCATGTGCCGCTGACGGACATGCTGCGCTATCACCGGCTGCTGGCCGGAGCCTCCTGGATCGCAGAGTACGGCGACCCCGACGACCCCGAGGACGCCGCCTACCTGCGCACCTACTCACCGCTGCACAACCTGGAGCGTGACCGCCGCTACCCGCCGACCCTGATCGTGACCTCGACCAGGGACGACCGCGTACATCCCGGGCATGCCCGCAAACTCGCCGCCCGGATGCGCGAACTGGGCCACGAGGTGCACTACTACGAGAACATCGAAGGCGGCCACGGTGCGGCGGCCGACAACGCCCAGCGCGCGTTCCACTGGGCGTTGACCTTCGCGTTCCTGTGGCGCTGTCTCGGGTGACGCGGTCCGCGCGCCGCGCATGAAAGCCGGCCGAACGGGATATCCATCCGGCGTGCCAGCGCAACCTCCGTCGGCCGTCGGAGAAGGAACGTTCCGCACCATCGTGCGGGACATCCCCCGGCTTCTCCGGCATCCGATCTGGACCCGTCGGGAACACATCGGCCGAGGCCAGGGCGTGTTGCTGATCCCGGGCTTCGGGTTCGGCGACCGCAGCCTGGCATTGGCGCGCACCTGGTTCGCGGCGCGTGGCTATCGCGCCATCGGTTCCCGCACCGGCTTGAACGTCGGCTGCACCACCACCATGGTGGAGCGACTGGAGCGCACGCTGGAGCGGCATGCCGAGGCGACCGGCCGCAAAGTGATCGTCTTCGGCCAGAGCCGCGGCGGCTGGCTGGGGCGCATCGTGGCGGTCCGCCGGCCCGACCTGGTCGGCGGACTGGTCATGCTGGCCAGCGCGGTGCTCAACCCCCTGGGCGGCAGGGCCAAGTTCCTCGCCGTCGCCCGCGTGATCGCCCGGCTCGGCACCGCCGGCATCCCCGGCGTGGTCGACCAGGACTGCTTCACCGGCCCCTGCTACCGCACCAACCGCGAGCACCTGGACAGCCCGCTGCCCGGCGACATCCCGGCGGTCTCCGTCTTTTCCCGGCACGACAAGATCGCGCCGTGGGAGCTGTGCCGGGACCCGAGTGCAGAACACGTCGAAGTGCGCAGCACGCACACCGGCATGGCGCTCGACCCCGACGTCTACGCCGCCCTGCTCCCCCGCTTGACAAGCTGGGCCAGCTGAGTATCACCGGCACCTTCGCGGCCACCTGACCAGCACTTTCGCCTGCCGCGTCGGGCGTGCGACGCAATCCGCTCACCGCGCATCGAGCCTTCCCTTTCCGCCGTGCCAAGGCGGCCGAACCCCGGCTCGGCCACCTCGTCGCCCCACCTTCCCTGCGGCGCATCAAAGTCTATGTTGCTCGACATATCCTCTGCCATGCTGTACGGTACCTAGCCAAGTCAGCCACGTGTTGCAGCTCACAACACAAGGGAGTGGAGAGATCGTGCAGCGCCTGGACTGCCGAACGCGCAGCGTCGCCACGACGCCGCACCGGCCGGCGGGAGACGCACATCGCGCGGCGGCGCACCGACCCGCGAGACACACACATCGCGCGGTGGTGACGCCATGGTGATCCGCCTCCTGCGCCGCCTCGGCATCTCGCTCGTGTCCCTGTTCCTGGTGGCGGTGGTCGTCTTCCTGCTGATGCAGGCGGCTCCCGGCGATGCCGCGGAGGCATTGGTGGGCAGCGACGCGACGGCGGCCGAGGTGGAGGCCGCCCGCGAGCGGCTGGGACTCAACGAGCCGCTGGTCGTGCAGTTCGGCAACTGGCTGCTGGCAGCGGTGCAAGGCGACTTCGGCACATCGCTGTACTCGGACCGGCCGGTGATCGACTCGCTGCTGGCGGCGGCGCCCGCCACCATCTCGATCTCCGTCGTCGCGCTGCTGATCGCCGCGGTGCTCGGCGTGACGGCGGGCACCGTCGCCGGGCTGCGCCAGAACAGCTGGGCCGACCGCGGCGTCTCGCTGCTGGCCACCCTGGGCATCGCAATGCCCAACTTCTGGGTCGGCCTGCTGCTGGTCTCGGTGTTCGCGTTCGATCTCGGCTGGCTGCCCGCCACCGGTTACGTGCCCATCGAGCAAGGATTCGGCGACTGGCTGCGGCACGTCATCCTGCCCGCCTTCGCCCTGGCCCTGGCCATGACGGCCGAGGTCGCCAGGCAGACCCGCGGCGGTGTGGTCGACGTGCTCTCCCGGCCCTACATCCTGGCCGCCCGTGCCCGTGGCGCCAGCCGCGGCTGGCTGGTCCGCAAGCACGTCCTGCGCAACTCGGCCATCCCGGTCGTCACGGTCTTCGGGCTGCAGTCGGCGTCCCTGCTGGGCGGTGTCGTGATCATCGAGGCCGTCTTCGGCATCTCCGGATTGGGGACGCTGGCGATCACCTCGGTCGTCCGCCAGGACTACCCGGTCATCCAGGCCTACGTTGTCCTGGTCGCGCTCATCGTCATCGTCATCAACCTGCTGGTCGACATCTCCTACGGCTGGATCAACCCGAAGGTGCGCTCATGACCACGTCAGCTGCGTCGTCCGCGGTCGTGCCGTCCCAGGGAAAGCGGCCCGCCTTCCGCACCGTGCGGCTCATCCTGCGAAGGCCGGCAGGAGCAGTCAGCTTCGCGTTTCTCGTCGGCCTGGTGGTCACGGCGGTGTTCGCGCCCGTCCTCGCCCCGTACGACCCTTATGCCCAAAGCCTCAGCGAGCAGTTCCAAGGTCCGAGCGCCGCGCATTGGCTGGGCACCGACGACTACGGGCGGGACGTGCTCAGCCGCCTGATCTACGCCACCCGCATCGTGGTCGTCGCGCCGGTGGTGGCGGTGGGCATCGCCGTTCTGCTTGGCCTACCGGCCGGGCTGCTGGCCGGCTACCTCCGTGGGCGATTCGACGCCGTGCTCTCGCGCATCGCCGACGCACTGCTGAGCATTCCGGCGATCGTCGCGGCCATCGCCATCGTCGCGGTCCTCGGACCCGGCATCGGACCGACCATGATCGCCATCGGCCTGGTCTTCGCTCCCCGTCTGTACCGCATCGTCCGTGGTGCCACGCTCACCGTGGTCGAAGAGGGCTACATCGACGCCGCGGAATCCATCGGCTGCTCGACCCGCCGGATCCTCTGGGGGCACTGCCTGCCGAACGTGCTGGCCCCGCTGCTGGTGCAGGTCACGCTGATGATGGGTTTCGCGCTGCTGGCGGAGGCGGGCCTGAGCTTCCTCGGGCTCGGCGTGCAGCTGCCGGAAGCGAGCTGGGGATCGATGCTCAAAGCCGCCGCCGACCAGCAGTTCCGCGCCCCCTACGCGGTCGTTCCGCCCGGCGTCTGCCTGACCCTGACCATCCTCGCGCTCAACACGCTCGGCGACGTGGTGCGCGACGTGACGGCCGATCGGAAGAACTCATGAACGCCACCGCTGCTCGGCACGAAACGGTGCTGTCCGTCGACACGTTGCGCCTGGACCTGCTGGGCTCTCCCGGCCAGCCCGGCCTGGTCGAGGACGTGAGCTTCCAGGTGCGCGCCGGGGAGACCGTCGCCCTGATCGGCGAGTCCGGTTGCGGCAAGTCGATCACCTCCCTGGCCGTTCTCGATCTGCTTCCCCCACAGGTCGTCGTCGCGTCCGGGACCATCTCCGTCGCCGGGGAGGACGTCACGGCCGCCACCGCCCGGCGCATGGACGCATTGCGCGGGTCGGTCGTCGGTTCGGTGTTCCAGGACCCCATGTCGAGCCTCGACCCGACGATGACCGTCGGCGCGCAGATCGCCGAGTCCCGGCGGCTGCACCTGCGGGAACCCCGCAAGGTGGCGCTGGAGAGAGCCGTCGAGTTGCTCGAGCTGGTCGGGATTCCCAACCCCCGGGCCCGGGCCGCAGCCTACCCGTACGAGCTGAGCGGGGGCATGCAGCAGCGGGCGTTGATCGCCGCCGCCATCGCCTGCGAACCGCGGTTGCTCATCGCGGACGAGCCGACCACCGCGCTCGACGTCACCGTCCAGGCGGAGATCCTGGAACTGCTGGCCGACCTGCAGCAACGCACCGGGATGGGCATGCTGCTGGTGACCCACGACCTCGGCGTGGTCGCCGGCATCGCCGATCGCGTCGTGGTGATGTACGCCGGCCAGACGGTCGAGCAGGCGCCCACCGAAGAACTCTTCGCCAACCCCGCGCACCCCTACACCAGGGCCCTGCTGTCCTCGGTGCCGCAGGCAGGCAGACGGCTGACCGCCCTGCCGATCATTCCCGGCCGAGTGCCACCGGCGGGCGCCTTCCCCGCCGGATGCCGCTTCCACGATCGCTGCGCCTTCGCCGAGGCACGCTGCCTGGACGGCGAGATCCCCGTCGCGGCAGTGCGCGACGACCACGACAGCCGCTGCCTGCGGGTCGACGCGGTGACCCGATTGGAGATGTCGTCATGACCACGAACGAGACGCCGGTGACGTGGCCATCGTCCCGCCCAGCACGAAGCAGCTCGGCCCAGGCCGCGGTGTTCCGCGCGCACGGGCTGAGCAAATCGTTCCCGGTGCGCAGCAGATCGCTGCTCCGCACCCGGCGATTCGTGCGCGCGGTGGACGCGGTCTCCCTGGACGTTGCCGAAGGGCAGACGGTGGGAGTGGTCGGCGAATCGGGATCCGGCAAGTCCACGCTCGGCCGCTTGATGACCAAGCTGCTTCCGGCCGACGAAGGCTCCCTCACACTCGACGGACGGGACGTCACCAAGCTGAACCGCGCGGAGCTGCGGGATTTCCGCCGCCAGGTGCAGATCATCCACCAGAATCCGTACGGCTCCCTGGACCCCACCAAGACCGCGGCACATGCGATGACCGAGCCGCTGCTGGTGCACGGCCTGGCCACCCGAGCCGAGCTCACCCGGCGAGCGGAAGAGCTGGCCGAGCGGGTCGCGCTGGATCCGCGGCTCGTCACGCGCTACCCGGACCAGATGTCCGGGGGTCAGCGGCAGCGAGTGGCCATCGCGCGGTCGCTGTCGCTGTCCCCGCGCTTTCTGGTCGCCGACGAACCGACCTCGGCGCTCGACCTGAGCACTAGGTCGGAAATCCTGAATCTGCTGCTGCAGCTGCAGGAGGAAGAAGGCCTCGGCTTGATCCTGATCTCGCACGACTTCGCCACCATCCGGCACCTGTCGCACGAGATCGCGGTCATGTACCTGGGCCGGATCGTGGAGCGCGGCCCGGCGACCGCCGTGGTGGACAACCCCCAGCACCCCTACACCCGCGCCCTGCTGTCCGCTGTGCCCATCGCCGATCCGGTGGTGCAGCGTTCCCGTCGGCGCATCGTCCTCGACGGGGAAATCCCCAGCCCCGACGACGTCCCGGCGGGCTGCCGATTCCGTACCCGGTGCCCGCTGGCTACCGGCCGATGCGCGGAAATCGACCCGCCGACCGTCGACGTGGGCGGCGGCCACCACGTGGCGTGCCTGCTGCCCGGCTCTGCACCAACCACATCCGCCGTATCGCACTGATCGGAAACCGAACCCGGGCGAGATCGACCATCTCGCCGTGATCCGCACCGCACAACTCCCCTTTTTCCGTCTCGCAGTAAGGAATTGCCATGAGGCGATCAACCATTCGCGCGCTCGCTGCGTCCGCCGTGCTTGCCCTGGTCGCAGGCTGTGGCGGGACAAGCACCGGTGCCGACTCCCCCGCCGGCGACGTCAAGCCTGGTCAGGGCCAGGTGGTGCGATGGGGAACCTCCACCATCCCGACCTCGCTCGACCCGGCGACGGCGGGCGACGCCGTGCAGTACGTGTACCTGGGATTGATCTATGACTCACTGGTCGACGCCGATTACGACGGCACCCTGCACCCGCAACTGGCGACCGAATGGAAACTGTCCGAAGACGGCAAGACCGTGGACTTCACCCTGCGCGAGGGCGTCACATTCCAGGACGGAACTCCATTCACCGCGGACGCGGTCGTGGCAAGCATCGAACATTTCAAGTCACCGGAGAGTCTGCTCGCCGGAAGCCTTGCGTTGATCGAATCCGTCGAAGCCGTGGACGACCTGCACGTCCGATTCAAGACCAACCGGCCCGCCGGGGATCTGCCCAACCTCATGGCCGGGTTCGCGGGCATGATCGTCAGCCCGAAGAGCCTGAAGGCAGGCAACACCAGCACGAAGCCGGTCGGCGCCGGCCCGTTCACGGTCAGCAAGGTGACCGACGCCAAGATCACATTCGAGTACTGGGACGGCTACTGGGCCGCCGACGAAATCGTTCCCCGCGGTGTGGAAGTCGGCGTCTTCACCGACGACGCGGCACGCCTGAACGCGGTCAAGTCGGGCGAGATCCACGCCGCGATCATCCGGCCCAACCAGCTGGCTGAGGCCGAGGCGGCCGGGCTCAAGACGTACGAAGAGCCCGCGGCCACCGCGTACGGCCTGGCGATCAACGCCGACCACCCGGTGCTGGGCAAGCCGGAAGTGCGCAAGGCCATCTCCAACGCCATCGACCGGGAACGCATCAGCAAGTTCCTGCTCGACGGCAAGTGCACCGTGTCGGCCCAGCCGTACCCGAAGGAGCACATCGCGCACGACGACAGCATCGACGAGGCCCCGTATGTCGCCTACGACCCGGACAAGGCGCGCGCGGCGATCAGGCAAGCCGCACCCAACGGCCTGTCGGTGACCATCCTGACCCCGAACGTGTCCGCATACCAGCGGCTGTCCGAGGTGTTGCAGGAGCAGCTCGGCAAGGTCGGCATCACCGCGAAGATCGAGGCCATCGACTACGCGGACCTGCTGGCCCGCAAGCGCGCCGGGGACTACGACCTGATCGTCACGCTGTTCACCGCCTCCGCTCCGGACGTGTCCACCTGGGCCGAACAGAACTACGCGGTCAAGGCGGGCTCCGGGAAGTTCATCGATCCGCGGATTCCCGACCTCATCACCGAATCGCGGCGCAGCGCCGACCCGGAGACCAGGGCCAAGGCGTTCGGCCAGATCACCAGGGTCGCGCTCGAGGCCGGGACCAACCAGGTCGTCGTCTGCCTGCCGTCGCACACCTTCACCTCCGTCGCAGGCGCGACCGGGTTCGCGGTCAACGACCCAAGGCGGATGAACGTGCCGTGACGGCTTGCTCCGCGGTGAGGGCGCAACCGGAGCCCCCAGCCCTCACCGCGGAGCTCCCCAAGCGCGCCGCACCGCCGGAAAAGAACGGCGTGAGACCAGCGTCAGATCGTGACTGGCCAAGCGTGCGCGGCACCGCCGAGCCGACCGAGAGGAAGCCATGCCGGACTTCACCATCGCCACCGAGGTTTCCGACGACCACGTCGCGGTCGTCACCTTCCGCCGGGGACAGCACAACTTCTTCTCCGCGGAAATGATCGCCGCGCTGGCCGGCGCCTTTGCCGAGCTGTCCGCGTCCGAGCACGTCCGAGCAGTCGTGCTCGGCAGCAGCGGCAAGCACTTCTGTGCGGGCGCCGATCTCTCCGGCGGGGTTTCCGGAGCCCGCCTCACCAGCCCGGACCAGGTACACATCTACGACGCCGCGGTGCGGCTGTTCCAGCAGCCGCTTCCGGTGATCGCCGCCGTGCAGGGCGGCGCGATCGGCGGTGGGCTCGGCTTGGCGCTGGCCTGCGATTTCCGCGTCGCATCCGCGGCGAGCCGGTTCTCCGCCCCGTTCGCCGGTCTCGGCGTGCATCACGGCTTCGGGCTCTCCGTGACGCTTCCCCTGGTCGTCGGCCATCAACGGGCATTGGACCTGCTGCTCACCGGGCGCCGCATCGGCGGTGAGGAGGCCGCCTCGATCGGCCTGGTCGACCGGCTCGCACCCGTCGGTGGCGAGCTGGCCGCGGCCAAGGAACTCGCCGCCGAGATCGCGGGCAACGCGCCACTGGCCGTTCGCTCCATCAAGGCGACGCTGCGGTCCCGGCTCGCTGCCGAGGTTCGCGCTGCGACCAGGCACGAGAAGGCCGAACAAGACAGGCTCTTCGCCACCCACGACGCCCGGGAAGGCGTTCGCGCCGGCGCGGAGCGGCGGCGGCCGGAGTTCCTGGGGCGCTGATGACCGGGAAACCGCTGCACGGTCTTCGCGTCGTCGAAGTCGGCTCGACGTTGTCCGCGCCGTACTGCGGCCTGCTCCTGGCCCAGCTGGGCGCCGAAGTGCTGAAGGTCGAGCCTCCGCACGGCGACATCACCCGGCAGATCGGGGCCGCTCGCTCGCCCGGCATGGCCAGCCTGTTTCTGGCGCTGAACACGGACAAGCAGAGCATCGTGCTCGACTTGCGCAGCCACCGTGGTCGCGAGCAGCTGCACTCCCTGATCGGCGACAGCGATGTCGTGCTGCACAACATGCGCCCGGACGCGGCCCAGCGGGCCGGGCTGGCCGCCGAAGAGGTCCGGTCCCGGCACCCATCCGTCGTGTTGTACGCGATCCAGGGCTACGCCACCGGCTCCGGCGCGGAGAACCGTCCCGTCTACGACGACATCGCTCAGGCCGAGTCCGGGATGGTGTCGGTCCAGGCGGCGTTGAGCGGCCGCCCCAGCTACGTGGCGACCGTGCTGGCGGACAAGGCCAGCGGCATGATGGCCGCTTTGGCGATCCTCGCCGCCCTGCGGCGGCGGGACCGAACCCGACGGGGAGCGGTGATCGAGATCCCCATGGTCGACGTGACGACCGGGTTCGCCCTGCTGGAACATCTGGCCGGGGAAACGTTCGACCCCGCCGTCGGCCCACCCGTCTATCGTCGCGTCACCTCTCCGCACCGCGGTCCCTACCGCACGGCCGACGGATGGCTGAGCGTGACCATCTACACCGGCGCGCAATGGGAGCGTTTCCTCACCCACATCGGCCGCGCGGACCTGTTGCGCGACCCGCGTTTTGCGAGCGTCGCCGGCCGCTCGGCGAACATCGACCAGCTGTACCGGCTGCTCGAAGAGCTGATGCCGACCACGACGACCAGCAATTGGCTCGACCTCTTCGCTCAGCTCGACATTCCCGCGGCGGAGGTGCGCGACGTAGCGTCGGTGATCTCCGAACGCGGTGCACGGGCGATCACCCACACACTCGCCCACCCCACCGAAGGAAAGCTGCGCTTCCTCCCCCTCGGCGTCAGGATCGACGGGAAACAGCTCCGGCCGGACCGCCCGCCGCCGCTGCTGGGTGAACACACCGAGCAGGCCCTACGGCGGCGAGCAGGCCGAACGACCACACCGGAGACAAGCGCCCGTTCAACACTTGGCTGATCAACATAGACTGTGGTTAACTGTCAACAGGAGGGCTGCTCGATTGACTGAGTACGAGACCATCCGGTACGAGAGCCCGGCGCCGAAAGTGGCGCGCATCGTGGCGAGCCGGCCGGAAAAGCGGAACGCACAGAGCTATCGCATGCTCTACGAGCTCAACCAGGCATTCGACAAGGCAGCGCAGGACGACGACGTCAGCGTCGTCATCGTCGCCGCGGAAGGCCCCGACTTCTCCGCCGGTCACGACCTCACCGACACCGAACGGGCCGAGGTGCTGGACGAATTCGACACCGTCGGCACCTGGTGCGGCTTCGGCTGCCCGGGCGCGGAGGGCCGGATGGCCGCGGAGATGGAGATGTATCTCGGGCTGTCCGAGCGTTGGCGGAACATCCCGAAGCCGACCATCGCCGCGGTGCAAGGCCGCTGCATCGCGGGCGGCCTGCAGCTCGTCTGGCCGTGCGACATCATCGTGGCCGCCGACGACGCCTCGTTCCGGATCAACCCGGTCGAGATGGGCGTGGCCTGCGCCGAGTTCTTCCACGAACCGTGGGAGCTCGGCGTGCGCAAAGCCAAGGAGCTGTTGTTCACCGCCGACTACTTCAGCGCCGCCGAGGCGCACCGGCTCGGCATGGTGAACCACGTGGTGCCTGCCGGCGAGCTCGAATCGTTCACGCTGGAGCTGGCCGAGCGGATCGCCACGAAGCCGCTGTTCGCCCTGAAGCTGGCCAAGCAAGCCGTCAACGCCGCACAGGACCAGCAGGGGCGGAAGGCCTCGTTGCAGATCGGCTTCGCCTACCACCAGCTGTCGCACAGCCACAACCAGGAGGTCCACGGCGTTCCGGTGGACCCCACCTTCTTCAAGCAGTGGGAGGCGAAGCGGCAATGAGTGCCACCGAGGCGAAGGCGGTCGACGCCGAGCCCGGCGCGGCCGTGTCCTTCGGCATGCGCGGCAAGGTGCTGTGGGTGCACCTGCAGCGGCCCGAGGTGCTGAACGCGATCAACCCCGACATGGTCGACGGGCTGCACCGGGCGGTCGACCGCGCCGAGCAATCCGACGTGCGGGCGGTGGTCGTCCGCGGCACGGGCCGGGCCTTCTGCGCCGGCGCCGATCTGGTCGAGGTCCCGGGCGAAGAACCAGACGTCGGTCGTATCGAGGCGATCGTCGACCGGGTGGCGGCGGTGGTCAATCGCATCGCCGCGTTGCCGAAGCCGGTCATCGCCGGGGTCAACGGCATCGCCGCGGCGGGCGGCCTGGAGCTGGTGCTCGCCTGCGACATCGTGATCGCGTCCGAGCAGGCGCGGTTCGCCGACGCGCACAGCAACTACGGCCTGCTGCCCGGCGCCGGCGGCGCGGCACGGCTGCCTCGCGCGGTCGGCCCCAACCTGGCCAAACGCCTGATGTTCACCGGCGAGTTCGTCTCGGCGGAAGAGCTGGTGCCCACCGGCTTCGTCACCCGCGTGGTCGCCGCGGACGAGCTGGATCGGGTCTTGACGGAGGTCAGCGAGTCGCTGGCGGCACGCAGCCCGCGTGTCCTGGCGGCGATGAAGCGCATGGTCGACGCCGCCGGTGACGTGACGCTCAAGGACGGGCTGGCCGCGGAGGCCGACACCCTGCGCGACTACCTGCGCACCCGCGACGTGCTCATCGGCCTCGCCGCATTCCGTGACGGCACGCGCCCGGTTTTCGAGGACTGAGCCATGGCCGGGACGCAGATCTTCGTTGCCGGGGTCGGGATGACCCGCTTCGGGAAGTTTCCCGACGTCAAGCCCCGCGAACTGGTCCGCGCGGCGGTGTCGGAGGCACTGGCCGACGCGGGCATCGCGCCCGAACGGATCGAGGCCGTCTGTTTCGCCAACGTCTTCGCCGGGAGTTTGCAGGGTCAGGAGTCGGTCCGCGGGCAAGTGTGGTTGGACGGCACGCCGCTCGCCGGTGTGCCGGTGTTCAACGTCGAGAACGCCTGCGCCAGTGGCAGCTCTGCCCTGTCGCTGGCGCGCACGGCCATCGCGGCCGGAGAAGCGGAGAACGTTCTCGTGGTCGGTGTGGAGAAGCTGACGCACGAGGACAAGCGCCGATCGCTCGCCGTCATGGCGGGTGCGATGGACCAGGAGCGGCTGCCGGAGTTGCGGCGCTCGCTCGGCCTGACCGACGCGTCGGCCTCGCCGTTCATGCAGGTCTACGCGAACTACGCCCGCTCGTACATGGATCGCAGCGGAGCCACCGCGGAAGACTTCGCGCTGGTGGCGGCGAAAAGCCACGCCAACGGTGCACTGAACGACCGAGCGCAATTCCGCAAGCGCCTCACCCCGGAGGAGATCCTGGCCGCGCGCCAGGTAGCCGGTCCGCTGACCGTCCCCATGTGCGCACCCATCGGCGACGGAGCCGCCGCGGCGGTGCTGACGGCATCGCCACCGGCCCCGGCGCGAGCCGTGAAGCTGCTGGCCTCGGTCGTCGGCGCGGGTGTGCGCGGCGAGGACGACGACCTGGTGCGGCGGACCGCCGAACGCGCCTTCGACAAAGCCGGTGTCGCCCCGGAGGACGTCGACGTCGCCGAGGTCCATGACGCGGCGGCTCCGGCGGAAATGATCGTCATCGAAGAGCTCGGACTGGTCCCGGACGGCAAGGCGGTGGCCATGGTCCGGGCCGGTGAGACCGCCATCGGTGGCCGCCTGCCGGTGAATCCGAGCGGAGGACTGATCAGCAAGGGCCACCCGCTCGGCGCAACCGGTGTCGCGCAGGTCTTCGAGCTGGTCACCCAGCTGCGCGGGGAAGCAGGCAGCAGGCAAGTACCCCGCGCACGGGTCGCCGTCGCCGAGAACGCAGGCGGATACCTGGGGCCCCAGCCGGCGGCGGCAGCGGTCAGCGTCCTGACCGTGTGACGCACGCCGCCGAGCCGGCCAGCCATCACACGAAAGAGCAGGAGACAACGCATGGAAATCGTGGGGAAGACGGTCGTCGTCACCGGGGCCGGGTCGGGCCTGGGGCGCGCGACGGCCGAACGGATGCTCTCGGCGGGCGCCAAGGTCGCGCTGCTCGACGCGAACGAGAAGCGCGCGGAAGAAGTAGCGAGGGGGCACGACGACACCGCACTCGTGGTTCGTGTGGACGTGACCGACCCCGCCCAGGTGGAAAGCGCCGTCAAAGCGGTCAAGGAACGGTTCGACGCCATCCACGTCTGCGTGAACGCGGCCGGAGCGGCCACCCCTGGCCTGGTCACCGACGGCGAGAAGCCGCTGCCGCTGGAGGCTTTCCGCAAGGTCATCGACGTGAACCTCATCGGCACCTTCGACGTCATGCGGCACTGCGTGACCGCGATGGCCGCCAACGACCCGGTCGACGGCGAGCGAGGCGTGGTGGTCAACGTCTCCTCCGGTGCGTGGAACCAGGGACAGCGCGGCCAGGCCGCCTACGCGGCGAGCAAAGCGGGCATCGTCGGGCTGACACTGCCCACCGCGCGGGACGTGGCGCGCCTGGGCATCCGGGTCACCGCGATCGCCCCCGGCCTGTTCGACACGGCCATGGCGGACGGCCTGTCCCCCAAGGTCCGGGAAGGCCTGGAACGCATGATCCTCCATCCGCCGCGGCTCGGGCGCCCGGAGGAGTTCGCCGCGCTGGTGCAGCACATCGTGGAGAACAAGTACCTGAACGCCACCACGATCAGCCTGGACGCCGGCGTCCGCATGGCCTGACCGGGAAGGACCGATCGTGCACCCTCATGGCCGTGCGGCGACCCCCGGACCGGCGAGCAAGCAGGAACAACGGCCTGCGTCGGAGGCCATCGACGAGGTGGCGCCCGGCGTCCTCCGGCTGCAGCTGCCCATCCGGCTGACCGGGCTCGGGCACGTCAACTGCTACTTGCTGCCGGACGACGACGGCGTGGCCGTCGTCGATCCCGGGCTGCCCGGCTCCGGCGCATGGGCCGCGTTCGTCGCCGGCCTGGCTCGCGCCGGCTACCACGTCGGCGATGTGCACACCGTGGTGGTCACCCACTCCCACGCCGATCATTTCGGCGGCGCGCTGCGGCTGAGGTACGAAACCGATGTCGAGATCGTGACGCACGAGGACTTCGCCGCGGCCTTCGACTCCGCTGCCGCCGGCCCGGCGACATGCCTGCCGTCGTTCGCCGACCAGCTCGCCGCGATCGAATCGCACTTCGCGCGGCCCGCCCCGTGGGGCGGCCGGCGCCCCGCACCGCCGCGCATGTTCCTGGAGCAGCTCCGCGTGGACCATCCGGCTGCCGGTGGCCGTTACCAGCCACTGGTACCGACCAAGCCGGTCAGGGACGGAGCAACGCTCCGCCTGGCCAATCGCGCATGGACGGTGCTGCATACCCCCGGTCACACCGACGACCACCTGTGCTTGCACGATGCCGAATCGGGCGTGTTGCTCACCGGCGACCACGTGCTGCCGACGATCACCCCGCACATCGGCGACGTGTCGTCCTCCGGTGACGCGTTGGCCGAGTACTTCGCCTCGCTGCGCCGGTTCGCCGATCTGAACGATGTGCGCATCGCCCTGCCTGCGCACGGCGACCCGTTCGGCGACCTCCGCGGCAGGGTGGCCGCGATCCTGCAGCACCACCAGGATCGGTTGGATGTGCTGCGCCGGGCGGCTCCCCGCCTCGAGCGCGGATCCGTCCAGGAGTACATGCGCCTGCTGTTCCGCGAGCAGTCCTGGGGTGAACTGGCCGAGGACGAGACGTTCGCCCACCTCGAACATCTGCGCCGGCGCGGAGAACTGACCGCCGACACCGACGCGGACGGTCTGCTGCGCTATGGACCGGCCCGCTGACCCACCCGCACCGAAGAAGTAAGGACGCCACGATGACCGCGCAGTACGAAACGATCGACTACCAGGTGACGGACCCGGTGGCAGTGGTCACCCTCAACCGGCCGGATCGGCTCAACGCGTGGCTGCCGGCCATGGCGACGGAGGTGCGCGACGCCGTCACCAAGGCCGAGGCGGACAAGCGCGTCGTCGGCGTCGTCATCACCGGCGCAGGACGTGCCTTCTGCGCAGGCGGCGATCTCAAGGGCCTGACGCTCGACGACCTGCGCCATCGGCCGACGACCGGCGACGAGCGGCCCGGCTCGTCGTCCGATCCGGCAGGACCGTTCGACTACCTGATCACCCTGCGCAAGCCGGTGATCGCCGCGGTGAACGGCCCCGCGATCGGCATGGGCGCGGTGCTGGCGCTGTGGGCCGATCTGCGGTTCATGGCCGACGGCGCGTTCCTGTCCATGGGGTTCTCCCAGCGCGGCACCGTGGCCGAAGGCGGATGCAGCTGGCTTCTTCCCCGGTTGATCGGCTACTCCGCTGCGCTCGACCTGCTCTTCTCCTCCCGGCGGGTGTACGGAGCCGAAGCCTTGCGGCTGGGGCTGGTGAACGCCACCTTCCCGGACGGCAAGCTGCTCGACGCCGCCACCGGCTACGTGCGCGACCTGGCCGCCAACTGCTCCCCGGCATCGCTGGCCACGATCAAGCGGCAGGTGTACCGGGACCTGCATTCCTCGCTGCGCGAGGCGTCGGCGACCGCCAGGGAACTGTTGGCCGAGGCGGTCGAGGGCGACGACATCAAAGAGGGGTGGCAGGCATATCTGGAGAAGCGGCCGGCTTCCTACCGACGCATCGGCGAATGACACCGGGAACCGAGCCGGCCGGCAGAGCCGGTGCCACCAGGCATAGAGTATGTCCAGCCCGGTCGGGAGGATGGTGAGATGAGCAGGCGCAAGAGCCGGATGGACGAGATCGGCGAGGAGAGCCGCCGCCGCATCCTGGACGCTGCCGAAACCCTGTTCGCCAAGAAGGGGTTCGCGCGCACCTCGTTCGTCGACATCGCGGAGTTGTCCGGCATCAGCCGGGGTTCCATCCCGTGGCACTTCGACAACAAGGAAGGCTTGCTCGTCGCCGTCGTCGAGCGCGCGATCGACAAGTTCATCCACGCCGGAACGATCACCAATCCAGGACCGGAAGGCGTGCGGGAGCTCTTCGATCGCGTCAAGGAGTGGCTGCACACCCCCGCCGCCGCCATGCTTTACACGCTGCTGAGCGAGGCGATGTCGAAGGACGGCACGATCCACGAGCACTACGTACAGTTCTTCGCCAACCGCCGGAAAGCGGCGGCGAACATCCTCGCCTCGGCGGGCGCCGACCAGGGCGACGAATCGACGTATCACATCGCGGCCGTGGTCAACGGCGCCATCTTCGGCCTCGGCCTGCAGCGGCAGCTCGACCCCGGTTTCGACCTCGACGCGGCCATGGACTGGCTGGAGAAACTGGTCGAAAACATGATCAACAACAAATAGCCCCGGCGCGCCATCGCACCAGGTTCCGACCGTGTCCGCGTCATCTGTCATGGCGTATTCGCCGGTCGAGGCGCTCTGCGCGCAGTGATCATTTTGCGCACGTGCGCGCGCAGTGATCCCAATGCCTCGGGCCCGCCAGCACCGGCCGCCATCGCATTACGTGCACTGGACCGTGATGTCACTATGTTGATTGACATAGGCTAGATTGCGCGTCTAGATTCGGTGCGGGGGCGACATCCGGGCGAAGAGAGGATCGAGCGTGGCGATTCAGCAATTCGACGGTCGGACGGCATTCATCACCGGTGGCGCCGCGGGCATCGGCCTCGGCATCGCTCGCGCGCTGGCCAAGGAAGGCGCCCGGCTGGCGCTGGTCGACGTCGACCAGGCGGGCCTCGATGCGGCCAAGGCCGAGCTGAGCGAGCTCACCGCCGTCGAGGCACACGTGCTCGACGTGCGCGACCGTGATCGCTACCGCGAAGTGGCCGACGAGGTGGAGACGAAACTCGGGGCGGTGTCGCTGCTGTTCAACAACGCCGGGGTGGCAGGCGGCGAGCCGACGACCGAGATGACCTACGAGACCTGGGACTGGATGGTCGGGGTCAACCTGTTCGGCGTCGTCAACGGCATCCAGACCTTCATGCCGCGCATGCTCGCCCGCGGCGGCGACAGCCACATCGTGAACACCGCATCCGGTGCCGGCCTGGTGGTCATCGGCGCGGGCGTGATGTACACGGCGACGAAATTCGCCGTCGTAGGCATGTCCGAGGCGCTGCGGCACGGCCTGGCCAAGCACGACATCGGGGTCAGCGTCTTGTGCCCCGGCTACGTCGACACCGACATCTTCGCCCACTCCCAAGCATTGAGCCCACGCTCCGGTGGGCGGAAAAGGGACGACCACCCGCATTCGTCCGCGCTGGCCAACGGGGTTTCCCCCGACGACGTGGGAATCATGGTGCTCGAGGCGATCAAGGAGAACCGGCTCTACATCTACACCGACGACATGATCGGCCCGTACCTGGAACAGCGGCATCGCATGCTGCTCGAAGCCCTGGAACCGGTCAGCAAGCACTAGTCAGCGTTTCTTTCTCGGCTTTCTCAGTTCTTCCAGCGCGGAGGCGTACGTGATCGACGAACCAGGCATTCTGCGGGGCGACGAATTCGTCTCGTCGCACGACTTGGACGTGCGCAGCAAGCGGGCCGCGAGCGCGTTGGCATCCCTCGGGGTGACACGTGGCGATTCCGTGGCGTTGCTGATGCGCAACGACATTCCGTTCTTTGAGGCAATGGCGGGCGCCAACATGCTCGGTGTTTCCGCGGCGCCGGTGAACTGGCATCTGAAGCCGGAGGAAGTGGCCGACATCGTGCTGGACGCGCGCGCCAAGGTGCTCGTCGGCCACGCCGACTTGGTCCGGCCGCTGCTCGATCTGCTCCCGCCGCACGTCGCGGTGCGCGTCGTCCCGACCCCGGCGGACATCGGTGATGCGTACCGGATCCCGAGCGACCAGCGCGAGGTCCCGGAGGGTGCGACGGAGTGGAACGGGTGGATCGCCGGTTTCGAGCCGCGCACCGACCCGCCGGAACCCGCCCCCTCCGCGATGCTCTACACCTCGGGCACGACCGGCAAGCCCAAGGGCGTGCGCCGCGATCCGGTCACCCGGCCCACCCGGTATCACACCGAGCTGGCCAAGTTCTGCGGTTTCCGGCCGGGCGTCCGGGCGGTGGTCACCGGCCCGATGTATCACGGCGCACCACTGAACTGGGCCAACGGCTGGGTCCGGAGCAAGGGGTTCGTCGTGCTCGCGCCCAAGTTCGACCCGGAGGGCCTGCTGGCCACCATCGAGAAGTACCGGATCACGCACCTGATGCTGGTGCCGATCATGTTCAACCGCCTGCTGCAGCTGCCGGAGGAGGTGCGCAACCGGTACGACGTGTCCTCGCTGCAGCACGTGACCCAGGGAGCGGCACCCTGTCCCCGGCACGTGAAGCGGGCGATGATCGACTGGTGGGGCCCGGTGTTCTACGAGATGTACGGCAGCCTGGAGATCGGCCTGGTCACCGGGGCGGACAGTGCGGAGTGGCTGGCGCACGAGGGCACCGTCGGCAAGCCGCTGCCCGGCGTGGAACTGCGGATCCTGGACGATGAGGGCAACGAGGTCCCGCCCGGTGTGCCGGGTGAGATCTACACCAGGATCGCCGAGCAGCCGGACTTCGAGTACACCAACAACCCGGAGGACCGTCGCAGGATCGAACGTGACGGGTTCCTGACCGCGGGCGACGTCGGCTACGTCGACGAGGACGGGTTCCTGTATCTCAACGACCGCAAGAAGGACATGATCATCTCGGGCGGGGTGAACATCTACCCGCCGCAGATCGAGGAATGCTTGCTCACCATGCCCGGCGTCCGCGACGTCGCGGTGTTCGGCATCCCGGACGACGAGTACGGCGAGTCGGTCGCGGCGGCGGTCGAGCTGGACGGCACGACGCCGGTCACCGCCGACGAGGTCCGGGCTTACGTGCGTGCGCGCATGGCTTCCTACAACGCGCCCAAGGTCGTGGAGTTTCGCGAGATCCCGCGCCTGGAGTCGGGCAAGATCCTCAAGCGGCAGCTGCGGGAGCCGTACTGGCGCGGGGTGGGCCGCACGATCTGAGCCGGACAGGCTCGGGCCTGCGGTCCGCCGGCCGCAGGCCCCTGGCCACCGGCGAAGTCACCAGGACGCGGGCAGGCCGGACAGGGCCACGCGCAGCGAACAGCGCAGCTCAAGCCGGTTCGAACTGCGCCAGCCCGTCCTGGCACCGAGCCGCCCTGGCGAGTGAGCCCGGCGGCCCCGGGATGACCGGTCACTGCCCGGGCCACCAGGACACCAGGGAGACCGGAACGCAGGGCAGGTCGGGCGGGCCATGCGCAGTGGGCGTCGCAGGCCCGCCCTCGGCCACCCAACCAATCAGGCGAACGGGTTGGGCGTCAACGTGTATTTGGTCTGCAAGTACTCGTTGATGCCCTCGGCGCCGCCCTCCCGGCCCAGCCCGGACAGCTTCCAGCCACCGAACGGCGCCGCCGCGTTGGACACCACGCCCATGTTCAGGCCCATCATTCCGCTCTGCAGCCGCTCGATCATGCGCTGCCCGCGGGCCAGGTTCTCCGTGTAGACGTAGGAGACCAGGCCGAAGTCGGTGTCGTTGGCCAGCCGCACCGCCTCGTCCTCGTCGCCGAACGTGGCGATCGGCAGCACCGGGCCGAAGATCTCCTGGCGCAGGATGTCGCTGCCCGGCTGCACGTCGCTCAGCACGGTGGCCGCGTAGAACGAGCCCGGCCGGTCCAGCCGCTGCCCGCCGGTGTGCACCTTCGCGCCTCGCGCGACGGCGTCCTTGACCAGCGCTTCGACCTTCGCCACCGCACGGTCGTCGATCAGCGGGCCGATCGTCACGCCCTCCTCGGTGCCGCGGCCGACCTTGAACGACTTCACCCGCTCGACGATCCGGCGGGTGAACTCCTCCGCCACGTCGGCGTGCACGAGGAACCGGTTGGCCGCGGTGCAGGCCTGCCCGATGTTGCGGAACTTCGCCAGCAGCGCACCCTCGACTGCCTTGTCCACATCGGCGTCCTCGAAGACGATGAACGGCGCGTTGCCGCCCAGCTCCATCGAGGTGCGCAGCACCCGCTCCGACGCCTGCCGCAGCAGGATCTGCCCGACCTGCGTGGACCCGGTGAACGACAGCTTGCGCAGCCGCGGGTCGGTGATGATCGGTTCGGACACCCCGCCGGAGTCGGAGGTGTTGATGACGTTGACCACCCCGGGCGGCAGCCCGGCCTCGACCAGGATCTGCACGAAGGCCGACGTCGTCAGCGGGGTCAGCGCGGCGGGCTTGATCACAACCGTGCAGCCTGCCGCCAGCGCCGGGGCGATCTTCCGCGTCGCCATGGCGAGCGGGAAGTTCCACGGCGTGATCAGGTAGCACGGCCCGACCGGATGCTGCGAGACGATCATCCGGCCGGTGTTCTCCGGGTTGGCCCCGTACCGGCCTTGCACGTGCGCGGCCACCTCGCTGAACCAACGCACGAACTCGTTGCCGTAGGTGACCTCGCCGCGCGACTCCGCCAGCGGCTTGCCCATCTCGATGGTCATCAGCAGCGCGAGGTCTTCGGCCCGCTCCCGCACCAGCTCGAACGTCCGGCGCAGCAGCTCCGCCCGCTCCCGCGCCGGCGTCGCCGCCCAGTCGTCGAACGCCTCGCAGGCGGCGTCCAGCGCGGCTTTGCCGTCGGCGACGGACGCGTCCGCGATCTCCTTGACGACCTCGCCGGTGGCCGGGTCGTGCACCGGCAACGTGCGGCCGCCCTCGGCCGGGCGCCACTGGCCACCGATGAACAGTCCGTCCGGCACGCCGGCCAGCAGCTGCTTCTCTCGCTCGTCGGTCATCGTTCCCGTCCTCTCCGGCCCGCCCCGCGGACCGGTCGCATCGGTCTGGGGATGGGGCAGCTCAACGGATGTAGCGCGCGGCAAGCGCCTCACTGCCCCTGGCGAGCAGCGTGACGTCGGCGCCGACGGCGACGAACGACGCCCCGGCGTCCAGGTACCGCTGCGCGAACTCGGGGTCGAACGCGTTCACCCCCACAGGCTTCCCCCGCGCCCGCACCGCCTCAAACGTGCGCAGCACGGCGGCCACGACGTCCGGGTGGGTCTGCTGCCCGAGCAGCCCCATCGAGGCGGCCAGGTCGGACGGGCCGACGAAGACCCCGTCGACTCCGTCGACCGCGGCGATCTCGCCGGCCGCCTCGACCGCGGCACCGCTCTCCACCTGGACGAACAAGCTGACGTGCCGGTCGCCATCTGCCAGGTAGCCGTCCACCCGGTTCCACCGGGCCGAGCGGGCGAGCGCCGACCCGACGCCACGGATTCCGCCCGGCGGGTAGCGCATCGCCGCGACCGCGGCACGGGCTTCCTCGGCCGAGGCGACCATGGGTACCAGGATGTTCTGCGCGCCCAGGTCGAGCACCTGCTTGATGATCACTGCGTCGTTGCTCGGCACCCGGACGACCGTGGTCACCGGGTAGGCGGCCGCGGCCTGCAGCTGGGTGAGGATCGTGGTCAGATCGTTCGGCCCGTGCTCGCCGTCGATCAACAGCCAGTCCAGCCCGGAGCCCGCGCAGATCTCGGCGACCAGCGGGCTGCCGGTGCAGCACCACATGCCGGCCAGCGGCCGGTCGGCGGCTGCCAGCGCATCACGGAAGGTCATTGGAAGCGACACGTGATCGTCCCCATCGGTCCGTAGTCGCACAGCACGCTGTCACCGCGCTCGACCCACATCGGGCGGGTGAAGGAGCCCGCGAGGATGATCTCCCCCGCCTCGAGCCGGTCACCGTGCTGGGACAGCTTGTCCGCCAGCCACGCCACCCCGGTCGCGGGATGGTTGAGCACCCCGGCCGCCACACCGGTCTCCTCGATCGTCTCGTTCCGGTACAGCAACGCCGAGACCCAGCGCAGGTCGACGTCCTCCGGCCGGGTCGGGTTGCCGCCGATCACCATCGCGCCGTAGGCGGCGTTGTCCGCGATGGTGTCGACGATCGTGCGGCCCTCCAGCTCGATGTGGGAGTTCAGCACTTCGAGCGCCGGGATCACGTACTCGGTGGCGCGCAGCACGTCGATCACGGTACGCCCGGGACCCTCCAGCGGGGCGGAGAGCACGAACGCCAACTCGACCTCGATGCGCACGTTGGAGAACGCGTCGAACGGGATCGTCGACCCGCTGGTCCACACGGTGTCGGCGAGGACGACCCCGTAGTCCGGCTCGCTGATACCGGTCGCCGACTGCATCGCCTTCGACGTCAGCCCGATCTTCCGGCCGGCCAGCCGCCGCCCGGCGGCGAGCTGGCGGTCCCGCCAGGTGCGTTGGATGGCGTAGGCGTCCTCGACGTCGGCCTGCGGGTAGCGGGCGGTGATCCGGGGCACCACGGTCCGCTTCCGGTCGGCCTCGGCGAGCTCGTCGGCGATCGCGGTGATCACGTCGGGTTCGAGCATGAATCTCCCTCGAGCTAGGCGGTCAGGGGCGAGCGAGGCTCAGCGCTGGTGACCCAGCGTGTGGCGACTCAGAGCTGGTGGCCCAGCTTGTACTCGCCCTGCTTCCACTCCGGCAGCGGCTTGTCGTCGTCCTTGCGGGTGTAGGAGAACCCGTCGGCGCCGATCGTCACCGCCATTTCCGAGCTGTCCATGCGAGCGACCACCGGCTTCGGGTTCCCGTCCAGGTCGAGCACCAGCGACGCGTCGGTGTACCAGCTGGGCACCACCGGGTTGCCCCACCAGTCACGCCGCTGGTTGTCGTGCACGTCCCAGGTGACGACCGGGTTGTCCGGGTCACCGGTGTAGTAGTCCTGCGTGTAGATCTCCACGCGGTGGCCGTCCGGGTCGCGCAGGTACAGGTAGAAGGCGTTGGACACGCCGTGCCGACCGGGGCCGCGCTCGATGCAGTCGGATCGGCGCAGCGCGCCGAGCTTGTCGCAGATCGCCAGGATGTTGTGCTTCTCGTGCGCGGAGAACGCGACGTGGTGCATGCGCGGCCCGTCACCGCCGGTCATCGCGGTGTCGTGCACGGTCGGCTTGCGCCGCATCCACGCCGCATACACCGTGCCCTGGTCGTCCTGGATGTCCTCGGTGACCCGGAACCCGAGGTGCTGCATGTACGACACGGCCCTCGGCACGTCCGGGGTGACCTGGTTGAAGTGGTCCAGCCGCACCAGCGCGCCCGGCGTGTACAGGTCGTACCGCCACGCAAGCCGCTCGACGTGGTCGACGTCGTAGAAGAACTCGTACGGGAAACCGAGCGGGTCCTCGACGCGCACCGTGTCGCCGACGCCCTTGACCCAGCCGTCCTTGCGGCGCTCGACCCGGCAGCCGAGTTCGGAGTAGAACGCGACCGCCTTGTCCAAGTCCTCCGGCGAGCGCACCCGGTAGGAGAACGCAGCCACCGCGGGCACCGGGCCCTGCCGGAGCACCAGGTTGTGGTGGATGAACTCCTCGAGCGTGCGCAGGTAGATCACCCCGTCGGTCTCCTCGGTGACCACGAGGTTCAGCACGTCGACGTAGAACTCGCGCGCGGCCGCGAGGTCGCTCACCACCAGCTCCATCGACGCGCACCGCAGCACGTCCGGTGGCGGCACCGACGGCTTCGGCACGGGGTTGTCGCACACGATCGGGGCTTCCTGCGACACGTAGAACCCGGAGGAGGTCAAGGTCTTGTCGTTCTTGGTCATCTCAGGCGTCCTTGCTCTGATCCGTGGCACGACTGCGGGGCACCGGAGGTGAGCGCCGGTGCTCAGTCGCGCTCCGCCTTGCCGAAGGTGGGGTTGTGCACCTTGCCGAGCGTGATGTGCACGGCCTGCTGGTGCGTGTAGAAGTCGATCGACCGGTAGCCCCCCTCGTGGCCCAGTCCGGAAGCCTTGATGCCGCCGAACGGGGTGCGCAGGTCACGCACGTTGTTGCTGTTCAGCCAGACCATGCCGGCCTCGATCGCGTGCGCGACGTTGTGTGCGCGCTTGAGGTCGTTGGTCCACACGTAGGCGGCCAGCCCGTACTTGGTGTCGTTGGCCAGCGCGATCGCCTCTTCCTCGGTGTCGAACGGCGTGATCGCGACGACCGGGCCGAAGATCTCCTCCTGGAAGATCCGCGCGGTGGGCGGCACGTCGGCGAACACCGTGGGCTCGACGAAGTTGCCGGTGGGGAACGCCTCGGGACGGCCGCCGCCTGCCACCAGCTTGCCCTCGGTCTTGCCGAGCTCGACGTAGCTCATCACCTTCTCGAAGTGCTCCGGGTGCACCAGCGCGCCCACCTCGGTGGCCGGGTCGTGCGGATACCCGACCCGCACCCGCTTGGCCTGCTCGGCGTAGCGCTCGACGAAGGTGTCGTAGATCTCCCGCTGCACGAGGATCCGGGAGCCGGCGGTGCAGCGCTCGCCGTTGAGCGAGAACACGCCGAAGATCGTGGCGTCGACGGCGGCTTCCAGGTCGGCGTCGGCGAACACCACCGCGGGACTCTTGCCGCCGAGCTCCATGCTCAGGCCCTTCAGGTGCGGCGCGGCATTGGCGAAGATGATCTCGCCGGTGCGGCTTTCCCCGGTGAACGAGATCAGCGGCACGTCGGGGTGCTTGACCAGCGCGTCCCCCGCCTGCTCGCCCAGCCCGTGCACCAGGTTGAACACGCCCTGCGGCAGCCCGGCCTCCTCGAAGATGCCCGCCCACAGCGACGCCGACAGCGGCGTGAACTCCGCGGGCTTGAGCACCACGGTGTTGCCGGTGGCCAGCGCGGGCGCCAGCTTCCACGACTCCAGCATGAACGGGGTGTTCCACGGCGTGATCAGCCCGGCGACGCCGATCGGCTTGCGGTTGACGTAGTTGACCTGGCGGCCGGGCACCTTGTAGGCGTCGTCGGCCTGCGCCACCACCAGGTCGGCGAAGAACCGGAAGTTCTCCGCCGCGCGCCGTGCCTGGCCGAGGGCCTGGGTGATCGGCAGGCCCGAGTCGAACGACTCCAGCTCGGCCAGCCGCTTGTCGCGGGACTCCACGATGTCGGCGATCCGGTTCAGCACGCGCGCCCGTTCGCGTGGCAGCATCCGCGGCCACGGGCCGTCGGTGAACGCCCGGCGCGCGGCCCGCACCGCCCGGTCGATGTCGGCCGCGCTGCCCGCCGCGCATTTCACGTACGTGGTGTTGCCGACCGGCTCGAGCACGTCGAACGTCGCGCCGTCGATCGAGTCGACGTGCTCGCCGTCGATGTAGTGCTGGATCCGGTCGGGCAGGTCCGCTGGGACGTGGCCAACCGCTGGCTCGTTGACGGTGCTCATGGACGTACCTCCTGACGTCACAGGTCGGGCAGCCGGACCGGCTGGTCGGGGTGGGTGTGGCTGAGGAGCGCTTGCAGCGTGCCCGCGCGGTGGCGGCGCATCGCGTGCTCGATCTCGTGCGCCGGGGCGCGCCGCTCGATCAGGTCGAGCAGCGCGTCGTGCTCGCGCACCGACTCGCGCGCCCGATCAGGCACGAACGCGAAGATCGAGTCGCGCATGTTACCCAGCCGCGCCCACTCGGCCTCGATCAGCTCGATCAGGCGCCGATTGGGGCAAGCGCGGTAGAGGATTGCGTGGAACTTCTGGTTGAGCACGGTGAACGCGTGCGGGTCGAACCCGAGCGGCGGGTCCAGGATCTCCCGCATGTGGTCGTTGACCTCACGGGCGCGGCGCAGGTCGTCCGGCTTCAGCGTCGGCGCGGCCAGCGCCACCGCGGCCGCCTCGATCAGGCTGAGCGCCTGCATGCTCGCGCTGTAGCGGTCCTCGTCGAGCATCGCCACGTGCGCGCCGACGTTCCGCTCGAACGTCACCAGGCCTTCGGCCTCCAGCTGCCGGATCGCCTCGCGCACCGGCACCACGCTCATGCCCAGCTCGGCGGCGATCGTGCCGAGCACCAGCCGGTAGCCGGGAGTGAACTGGTGGTTGGCGATGCGCTCCTTGATCCACTGGTAGGCGCGCTGCGACTTGCTCTGCTTGGCCGCCTTGGTCTCTGCTTCGGTCACGCCTTCCCCCGCTGCTGCTCGTACCGGGCCCGCCAGGTGGCGTTCATCGGGAACAGCCCGTCCACCGGCTCTCCCGCGGCGACCTGCTCGGCGATCCAGGCGTCCTCTTCCTCCTGCGCCAGCGCGGCGTCGACGACCTCCTCGACGAGCGCACGCGGGATGACCACGACGCCGTCGTCGTCGCCGACGATCACGTCGCCGGGCTGCACCGTCGCGCCACCGCAAGCAATCGTGACGTCGGTGTCCCACGGCACGTGCTTGCGGCCCAGCACCGCGGGGTGCCTGCCGGCGGCGAACACCGGGAGGATGCCGGCGACGGCGGCGGAATCACGGACACCGCCGTCGGTCACCACACCGGCCGCTCCACGGGCGCGGGCGCGCAGCGCGAGGATGTCGCCGAGCGTGCCCGAGCCGGTCTCACCGCGCGCCTCGATGACGATGACCTCGCCCTCGCCGACGCTGTCGAAGCACCGCTTCTGGGCGTTGTAGCCGCCGCCGTGGCTGGCGAACAGATCCGTGCGATGGGGCACGAAACGCAACGTGCGGGCGGTGCCGACCAGTTTGACGCCCGGCTTCAGCGGAGCCACGCCGTCGATCGTCACGTCGTTCAGGCCGCGTTTGCGCAGCTGAGCGGACAATCCGGCGGTCGGGGCCGCCTCGAGCTTGGCGCGCAGCTCCGGCGCCAGGCCCTCCGGCGGCAGTCCCGCGGCCTGGCGTGAACCCCACGCTTCGATCTGCTGCCGGTCGTCGGCCTGCGGCAGCGACCCGAGCGCGGGGTCGAACGGGGTTTGCCCCTGAGCGACGGTGGTGACGAGCCGCCCGGTGGTCGCCCCGGAAGCGGGCTCGTCGACCTCGACCTCGACGACGTCGCCGGGGCCGACGACGCTGGAGCCCGCGGGCGTCCCGGTGAGGATGACGTCGCCGACCTCGAGCGTCATGTGCTGCGACAGGTCGGCCACCAGCTGGGCGAGCGGGAACAGCAGCTTCGCGGTCGTGTCCTCCTGCACGAGGCGACCGTTGACCCATGTCCGCACCCGCAGTCCGGCGGGGTCCAGCGACGCGGCGTCCAACAGCGCCGGGCCGATCGGGGTGTATCCGTCCCGGCCCTTGGACCGCACGTTCGAGCCCTTGTCGGCTGCGCGCAGGTCGTAGACGCCCAGGTCGTTGGCCGCCGTCACCCAGCCGACGTGCCGCCACGCCTCGGCGAGCGGGACGCGCCGCGCCTCGGTGCCGATCACCAAGGCGATCTCGCCCTCGAAGGCCAGGAGCTCGGTGCCCGCCGGGCGCTCCGCGGTGCCGCCCGACGGCGCGAGAGAGCTCGACGGCTTGAAGAAGTAGGAGGGATGGGCTGGCCGACGCCCACGCTGCTCGGCCCGCGAGGCGTAGCTGAGGTGGACGGCCACGATCTTGCCGGGCCGGCGCGGCAGCACACCGAAGCGGCTGTCGCTCGCGGGATCCCCGGCGGACTGCTGCGGTGAAGTCATGAGCTCCCTTCACACCCTTGTGTTGTATCCGAAATCGTATACGATACCCGCGCAGAGGGGCAAACGGAGCGCAGCAGGGCAAACGGCGCACCAGGCCCCGGCACACGCGATAACGACGTCACCCCAGTCGTCTGACACCGACGTCACGACACCCAGCGGGAGTTCTCATGAACACCTCGGACGCCACCAACGGCGGTGGCATCAGCGCCAGAGAGCGGCGCCGCGTCGTCGCTGCCACCGTCGTCGGGACCACCGTCGAGTGGTACGACTTCTTCATCTATTCCTCGGCGGCCGCACTCGTGCTGCCGACGTTGTTCTTCGAGGGCCTCAGCGGTCCCGCGGCCACCATCGTCGGGTTCACCACCGTCGGCATCAGCTTCCTGTTCCGGCCGTTCGGCGCTTTCCTCGCCGGCCACCTCGGCGACCGCTACGGCCGCCGGGTCGTACTCGTGTTCACGCTCGTGCTCATGGGTGCGTCCACCGCGCTGATCGGTGTGCTGCCCACGTACGAGACCGCAGGCGCCATCGCGCCGATCCTGCTGATGCTGCTGCGCGTGCTGCAGGGCATCTCGGCCGGTGGTGAATGGGGCGGCGCCGCGCTGATGGCGTGCGAGCACGCACCGGTGGACAAGCGCGGCCTGTTCGGCGCGGGCCCGCAGATCGGTGTGCCGCTCGGTCTCATCGGGTCGGCGGGCGCGATGGCGATCATGAGCCAGCTCGCCCCCGGCGACGAATTCCTCGAGTGGGGCTGGCGGGTGCCGTTCCTGCTGTCGGTGGTGCTCATCGGTGTCGGCTACTACGTGCGCCGCAAGGTCGAGGAGAGCCCGGTCTTCACCGAGATCAAGCGGCGGGCGGCGCAGAGCAAGACCCCGATCGTCCAGCTGTTCCGCAGGCACACGGTGCTGGTGCTGCTGGCCGCGCTGGTGTTCGCGGGCAACAACTCCGTCGGCTACATGACCACCGGCCCGTTCCTGCAGAACTACACCATCAACCCGGACGGGCCGCTCGGCCTGCCCCGCGCCGACGTGCTGTGGATGGTCGTCGGTGGCGCGGTGGTGTGGCTGATCTCCACCCTGGTGGCCGGCTGGGTCAGCGACAAGATGGGCCGCCGCAACACCTTCGTGCTCGGCTGGGTGCTGCAGGCCGCCGGTGTGCTGGCGCTGTTCCCGCTCATCCACCTCGGCTCGATCGCTTCGGTGTTCGCCGCGTTCGCCGCGCTCAGCGTCGGCCTCGGCTTCACCTACGGCCCGGTGTCGGCCTACTACGCCGAGCTGTTCCCGGCGTCCATCCGGTTCTCCGGTGTCTCGATCGCCTACGCGATCGGGTCGATCGCCGGTGGCGCGTTCGCCAGCACCATCGCCCAGGCGCTGCTGGAGGCCACCGGCAGCACCGGTTCGGTGACGATGTACCTGCTCGGGATGACCGCGGTCGGGCTTGTCGCGACCTTGCTCATCCGCGACCGTTCGGGTATCCCGCTCGGGGCAGACCACGAGGATGTGCAGGCAGCCAGCCCGATCCTGGGAGCAAGCCGGGCATGAGCCGGTCGTATCCGGGCACGGCGACCGCGGTGACCGCCGCGGCCGCCGTGCCGTGCAGGCAAGAGCAGTAAGGAGCACCTGATGCAGTTCCACCACCACGGCTACGTCTCCGCCGACCCGCGCGTCCTGCCCGCCGCGGGCACCGGCATCGACCGGCCCTCGGAGCTGCCCGACGAGATGGACGTGCTCATCGTCGGCTCCGGCCCGGCAGGCATGCTGCTCGCTGCGCAGATGTCGCAGTTCCCCGAGGTCGTCACGCGGATCATCGAGCGGAGGGACGGCAGGCTCAAGCTCGGCCAGGCCGACGGCATCCAGCCGCGCAGCGTGGAGACCTTCCAGGCGTTCGGGTTCGCCGAGCGGATCATCGCCGAGGCCTACAACATCGGCTGGATGAACTTCTGGGGCCCCGACCCGGAGGATCCGAGCCGGATCGTGCGCACGTCGCGGACCGAGGACTACGGGTACAAGATCAGCGAATTTCCCCACCTGATCGTCAACCAGGCCCGGGTGCTCGACTACTTCGCCGAGGCGGCGCGCAACGGTCCGGCTCGGATCGTGCCGGACTACGGCGTCGAGATGGTCGACCTGAAGGTGCTCGAGGACGGCGACTACCCGGTGGAGGTCACCGTCCGCTACACCGCGGGCGAGCGGGAAGGCGAGACCCGCGTCGTGCGCGCCAAGTACGTCGCGGGCTGCGACGGCGCGCACAGCCGGGTGCGCGACGCCATCGGCCGCAAGCACGTCGGCGACTACGCCAAGCACGCGTGGGGCGTGATGGACGTGCTGGTCAACACCGACTTCCCGGACTGGCGGATCAAGTGCGCCATCACGTCCCAGGCGGGCAACATCCTGCACATCCCGCGGGAAGGCGGCTACTTGTGCCGGATGTACATCGACCTCGGCGAGGTGGAGCCGGAGGACTTCGAGCGGGTGCGCAAGACCCCGATCGAGGAGATCATCCGCCGGGCCAACGCGATCCTGCACCCGTACTCGATCGACGTGCAGCAGGTCGCCTGGAACAGCGTCTACATCGTCGGGCACCGGGTGACCGACAAGTTCGACGACGTCCCGGAAGGCGCGGACCGCACACCACGGGTGTTCCTCGCCGGCGACGCCTGCCACACGCACAGCGCCAAGGCGGGCCAGGGCATGAACGTGTCCATGCAGGACGGCTTCAACCTCGGGTGGAAGCTCGGCCTGGTGGCCAGCGGCCGTGCCCCGGAGTCGCTGCTGCACACCTACTCGGCGGAGCGGCAGCCGGTGGCCCAGCAGCTGATCGACTTCGACCGCGAGTGGTCGTCGCTGATGGCCCGCAAGCCGGAGGAGATCGAGGACCCGGACGAGCTGGCCAACTACTACCTGGCCACCGCGGAGTTCCCGTCCGGGTTCATGACCAAGTACGAGCCGTCCATGATCGTCGGCACCGACGAGTACCAGCACCTGGCCACCGGGTTCCCGCTCGGCATGCGGTTCAAGTCGGCCAAGGTGACGCTGGCCTGCGACGGCAACGTCATCCACCTGGGCCACCACGCCAAGGCCGACGGCCGCTGGCGGGTGTACGCGTTCGCCGACCGTCCCGGCCCGCACGAGCCGTCCGCGCTGCGGGAGTGGGCGGAGTGGATGGGCACGGCGGAGGACTCCCCGCTGCTGCGCCACACGCCGCCGGACGCGGACCCGGACTCCGTGCTGGACGTGAAGGTCATCTACCAGCAGGGGTTCGCCGACATCGACGTCACCAAGGTGCCCCCGGTGTTCCGGCCGAAGTCGGGCCCGCTGGGCCTGGTCGACTGGGAGAAGGTGTTCGCGGCGAAGCCGACGGTGTGGTGCGACACCGACATCTTCGAGGAGCGAGGACTGTCGCGCGACGGCGTCGTGGTCGTGGTGCGGCCGGACCAGTACGTCGCGGCGATCCTTCCGCTGACCGCGCGCGCCGAGCTCGCCGAGTTCTTCTCCCGTAGCCTGCTCCCCCAGCGTTGACGTGCGGTCGCACCCCGATCGCACCGCATGCGCACAGCCGGCTGCACCGCCGGCGCGGCAACGGCCGGTAGCCACCGCCGGTGGCGCCCCGGGCAACCCTCGGGGCGCCACCCACACAACCTCACGGAGGTTCGCGTGACCACCCTCTCCGCACACGTCGCCCACACCCTGTCCCGGCACGTCGACCACGTCTTCGGGGTGATGGGCAACGGCAACGCCCACCTCATCGACGCGCTCGAGCGCGGCACCAACGTCGGCTACACGCCGATGCGTCACGAGGTCGGCTGCGTCGTGGCCGCCGATGCCTACTTCCGGGCGTCCGGCAGGCTGGCCGCCGCGACCGCGACCTATGGCGCCGGGTTCACCAACACGATCACCGCGCTCGCCGAAGCGGCCCAGGCCCGAGTGCCGCTGATCCTGATCGCGGGCGAAGCGCCCACCTCCGGGCACCGCCCGTGGGACGTCGACCAGATCGCGCTCGCCTCGGCGGTCGGGGCCCGCACCTACACCGTGGGGCGGGCGGACGCAGGCGGCACGGTGATCCTCGCCGTCGAGCACGCCCTGAGCTATCGCGTGCCCGCGGTCCTCGCCCTGCCTTACGACGTCGTGACGACGGAGGTGGTGACGACCTCGACCCAGGGCGGCGCGGCGGAGACCGAGCCACCCGAGCCACGGCTGCTGGACCCGCTGCGGCCGACCGGTCCGTTCGCCGCGGCCCAGGTGCGGAGGTTCGCCGAGCGGCTGGCGAGCGCGCAGCGTCCCCTGCTGCTCGCCGGGCGGGGTGCATGGCTGTCCGGGGCAGGGCCGGTGCTGCGGCAGGTGGCCGACCGGCTCGGGGCGCTGACGACCACGACCGCGCTGGGGCGTGGCCTGTTCGACGACGCCTACGACCTGGGCGTGGCCGGCGGCTTCGGCGCCGACGGGGCGATGAAGCTGGTGGCCGAGGCCGATGTCGTGCTGGTGGTCGGGGCCGGGTTGAACCAGTTCACCATGCGGTTCGGGCAGTTGTTCGGGCCCGGTGCCGAGGTGTTGCAGGTCGACGTGGCCGGGACCGCGACGCACCCGTTCGTCAGCGGCTACGTGCGCGGTGACGCCCGGCTGGTGACGGAGCAGTTGCTCGACGAGCTCGACCGGATCGGGGCCAAGCCGAGCGGATGGCGGGAATCCGTGGACGTCGCCGCCGCCCGCGCCTACGAGCCCGGGGAAGACCTGGCGCCGGACGGGCGGCTCGATCCGCGCAGCACCGCCCGCCGGATCGCCGAGCTGCTGCCGGAAGACCGCGTGGTGGTGTCCGACGGCGGCCACTTCATCGGCTGGGCGAACATGTACTGGCCGGTCGCCTCGCCGGACCGGATGATCATGGTGGGCACCGCGTTCCAGTCGATCGGGCTCGGGTTCCCGAGCGTGGCCGGTGCGGCCAGGGCGAAGCCCGAGTCGACGGTCGTGCTGACCACCGGCGACGGCGGAGGGCTGATGGCGGCCGCCGACCTGGAGTCCGCGGTGCGAGTGGCCGGCGGCCGCGGGATGGCGGTCGTGTGGAACGACGGCGCGTACGGCGCCGAGGTGCACGTCTACGGCCGCCAGGGCCTGGCTCGCGCGCCGATGGTCATCGACGAGGTCGACTTCGCCGCGCTTGCCCGCGCAGTGGGCGCGGAAGGCGTCGTCGTGCGCAAACTGGACGACCTCGACGCGCTCGCCGAATGGCGTGAGCGGCCGCCGCAGCAACGTCCGTTCCTGCTGCTCGACTTGCGCGTCTCCCCCACGGTCGTGGCGCCGTATCAGGAGGAGATCCTGCGCGCGAACACCTCGGCACGTCCGCCGTCCTGATCGCGGCCCGACGGGACCGCACAACGGCTGAGGTCGCCGCCCGTCCCGCCGCCGAAGGTCAGGGCGGCCGGACGCTCAGACCGCACGGCTGCGCAACGACCGCAATGGCGGTCGGTAGGCCGTGGTCAGCTGGCTCACCACCGGCTCTGCCGCGGAGCCGCGCCGGAACTGGGTGAGCGTGGTGGCTGGCTGGTCGACCGGAATCATCCGGCCGTAACGCTCCAGCCGGTCGTTGACGGTGAGCATGATCTGGCCGGCCATCACGCCGAGGTCGTGCAGCGACTGGTGCCGGTGCTTGCGCTGCCCCAGATCCACCTGGGCGAGCGCGTCCAGGCCGACCAGCTCGTGCAGATCGATCAGGTGGCCGATCTCGACGCCGTAGTGCGCCATGAACGGGATCTGCTCCAGCACGTCACGCCTGCCCGCGTATTCGCCTGCCAGCGGCTGGACGAAGCCGGCGAGCGACGGCCAGTGCATGTTCAGCAGCGGCCGGGCGACCAGTTCGGTGACCCGCCCGCCTGCGTCCTGTTGGACCTCGTCGGCGCCGACGAACGGGCGCCGGTAGAAGCCCTTGACGTAGACCACCGACTCGTCGGCCAGCAGCGGCCCGACCAGCCCGGTGACGTAGCTGGCGGAGAACTCGCGCAAGTCGCCGTCCACGAAGACCACCAGGTCGCCCGAGGACGCGGCGACCCCCTTCCACAACGCCTCCCCTTTGCCGTACATCGGTGGCAGCTGGGCCAGGACGTCCTGCTCGGCGACCACGGTCGCCCCTGCTTCGGCGGCCACCCGCGCGGTGGCGTCGGTGGACCGCGAGTCGACCACCAGCAGCTCGTCCACCAGGCCGGCGCCGTCGACCAGCTCCCGGCGGATGGTGCGGACGATCTCGCCCACGGTCGACGATTCGTTGCGGGCCGGGATGACCACGCTGATGGTGGTGGCGCCTTTCCACGCCAGCAGGTCGTCCAGCGCCCAGTCGGCCGCGCGGCTGGTGCGCCGCCGCAGCCACTGCTCGACCTGCCACGACAGTGCGGTCACTCGGTTCGCCTGGTCCGTCATCTCGGCCTCCCCATCGTCGCCCGCCGGCGCGAGTGCCGACGGTCGGTGCCGCAACAGTGGGTGATGCGGATTTCCCGCCTGAGCCCGTGAGGGAACGGTCGTGTTACAGCGCGGCCGGTCGCGACCGGTGCCGCGTCGCACGGCCCGGTCACCGACAGGGCCCGGCCGAGTGAACTCGGCCAGTCGGAGGTTATCCAACGGCCATCGTGGGCAACCCACCCGACGCGTCCCCTCCGGCCGGGGGATCTCGCGTTGCGGCGCGACCTCGCCCCGGCTGGGATGGACGCGACGGGAGCCGACACCGCCGGGTAGCGAGCCCGGGCGACGGGTGCGAAGCGCCGCCCGGGCTCACCGCGGTGCCGGACGACGACCCCGGCCCGGCCGGGAACGAGGAGGAATGCACGCCATGGTCGACTTCGGCAAGCTCGCCAACAAGGCCAAACAGGCACTCAGCCAGCACAGCGACAAGGTCACCGGGGGGATCGACAAGGCGGCAGGTTTCGCCAAGGAGAAGTTCAAGGGCAAGGCGGAGGCCATCGAGAACGTGGCCGAGAAGGCCAAGGGCTTCGTGGCGGGCCAGAGCGGCAAGGGGGATGCCCGGCCTACCGACGAAGCCGGCGGGGGCGGGCACAGCAGCAAGGGCGCGAGCGACCATGGCTCCGCCGGGCGCGGACCCGGCAGCCCGCAGGAAGGCAAGGGCAGCTCCAGCCCCGGCAAGTCCGACCGCGAATCAGCCGGCGACCAGAACACCTATCGGTGGGACTAGGTCAGGCACAGCTTTCGCAGGCTTCCGGCACAGGAACGCGGCGACCGCACCCACTCGGGCCTCTCGTCGCCGATCTGCTGGCCGGGAGCCTGCGTCGTTTCATCCGCGCCGCACAGCGCTCACTGCTCACTCGGACCTGGCACCCGCCCGATCGCTGCGCCGCCTTCCACCTCGGTGATCCGCCCGCCTTGCTCGCCCAGGGCCAGGAGCGCTTCCGCGGCGTCCGGAGCCCGCAGGTCGATGCGCACCGACGTGGAGGCGGCCGCGCGCAGCGCGGCGAGGGCGCGCCTTGCCTCGTGACCGGCCTCGATGGTCGCGGCGAGCGATCCGGTCGACGCCAGGGATCCGCGCGCAGCACCCAGCATCCCCAAAGCCGCATCCAGCGCAGGCAACAACGCCGCGCGGTTCCCTTCGGTCATGGCACGCACCAGGTCCACCCTGGTGCCCGCCACCCGCGTGCCGTCGGTGAACGACCCGGCCGCGAGCGACAGCGTCAGCGGGCCTGCCTCCGCACCGACCGCGGCGAGCACCGCCGCCAGCACGTGCGGCAGATGCGAGATGCGGGCAACCGCGGCGTCGTGCAGCTCCGGCGTCACCGGCACGACCTGCGCGCCGAGCTCCAGCGCCAGGTGGGCGATCTCCGCCCACCACGCCAGCTCCGTGCCGTGCGCCAGGCACAACGCCCACGCCGCGCCGTCGAACAGATCCGCCCGGCCGGCCGACCACCCCGACTCGGCCGTCCCCGCCATCGGATGCCCGCCGACGAATCGGGCCTCCGGCACCGCACGGCGGACGATCTCCTGCACCGGCTGCTTGACGCTGACCACGTCGGTGAGCAGTACGCGCGGGGCGTGCTCCGCGACGTCGCTCAGCACCGACTCGACCGCGGTCAGCGGCACGGCAATGACGACGATCGCGTCCCGCTCCGCCGCCCGGCTCAGCGCCTCGGGCAGGGACGTGGTCGCGTCGAAGCCCTCCGCTCGTGCTGCCGCGACATCCTCCTCGGACCTGGCCGCACCCCAGACCTGCCGTTCCGCCTTGGCTGCCGCACGCAGCACGGAACCGCCGATCAAGCCGAGTCCGACCACACACACGTCGCGCACAGTGCGCCAGTGTGCCCTATGCCACTGACGGTCCGGCCGGGGGCCGCCGTCGACGCAACCGCCGGTTGGCCGACGCGCTGATCTCGCGCATTCCGCCAATTGGGCCTACCGTGGCGTCATGACGGCAGCATTCGCCGGGGACATGCGATGACTGCTCGAGAACCGGTCGCCGGCTTCGCGATGGCAGCCGCCCTGGAACGGGGTGCCTGGTGGTGCAATCCGCTCTCCACGAACGCCCTGACCAGCCTGGACACCGCGCTCACCGAAGTGCGCGCCATCGCCGTGGAAGGGGCGGTGCTCGGCCTGCTGAACGTCGACGACGAGTTCTTCGTGCTGCTGCGCCCGGCGCCCGGAGGGGCAGAACTGCTGTTGTCGGACGCCTCCGCCGCGCTCGACTACGACATCGCCGCCGACGTGCTGGATATGCTGCGTGTGCCGACGCCCGACGAGGACGACGACGCCGTCTGGCCGGAAGGTGACCTGGCCATCGTCGCCGACCTGGGGCTGCCAGCCGAGGAGCTCGCGATGATCGCCGGTGACATGGGCCTCTACCCGGACGAACAGCTCCGGATGATCGCGCAGCGGTGCGGCTTCGGCGACCAGTACGACGAAGCGGTGAAACGGACAGCCAAGCGACCCTGACCATGCCGGTGGAACCCGAGAAGGCGATACGCGCCGCGCTGGCCCACGCCCAAGCGGCCGGTGACGCCGACGTGCCCATCGGTGCCGTGGTGTTCAGCCCGAAGGGAGAGCTGCTGGCGGGCGCGGCCAACGCGCGCGAACGCCTCGGCGATCCCACCGCGCACGCGGAGATCCTGGCGCTCAGGCAGGCGGCCGCTCAGTGGGGCGACGGGTGGCGGCTGGAAGGATGCACGCTCGCGGTGACCGTCGAGCCCTGCACCATGTGCGCGGGCGCGGTCGTGCTCTCCCGGGTGTCCCGGTTGGTCTTCGGCGCCTGGCAGCCGCGCACCGGCGCGGTCGGCTCGCTGTGGGACGTGGTCCGTGACCGCAGGCTGAACCACCGGCCGGAAGTCCTCGGCGGTGTGCTGGAGGACGAGTGCGCCGCGCTGCTGGAACGATTCTTCGCCGGACACCGTGACACCTGCGAGTGAACCCGCGGCACGGCTCGTCGCTTTTGCGGTGACCGCACGGCATGATCCGGGTGCCCCGAAAGACTCTCGACACAGTGGGAGAGCGACACGCATGAGCATCATCGAGAAGGTGAAGGGCCTGTTCGGCGGGTCCCGGAACAAGGCGGAGGACGCCGACGCCAAGGTGGCCACCGAGGAGCAGGCCGACGAGGCCAAGGACGCCGAGGGCAAGGTCAAGGAGAAGGTGGCCAGCGGGCAGGAGAAGGGCGAAGGCGACAAGTCCGAGTGACGGCCCGAGCCGGGCGAGCAGGCGCGGGCGGTCGGTGCCCGTGATGACCCGCCCCCGTTCGGACATCGCACCCGCCGTCCGGTAGCCTATTCGGCGGTAGCGTGTCCGAGCGGCCGAAGGAGCTCGCCTCGAAAGCGAGTGAACGGTAACCCCGTTCCGTGGGTTCAAATCCCACCGCTACCGCGGACGGACCAGGGCGTCTGGTCGGGCCGACGGCCCGCCAGACGCCCTGAGTCGTTCCTCGGCTCCTGACCGACGGCCCGCCAGACGCCTCCTTCCTGGGCCCGTTTCCGTTCGCCACCCGATGCGCGCCTTCCCGGGTAGCGGACTCGGGCCTTCGCACCCGAGGCGCCGACGAACACGCGGACACGCAATCGCGTTCGGTCCCGTCACATCGTCGAGATCGACGTACCCGCCCTGATCACAAAAATCGGAAATCGCACGAATCCGAATCGTCGTCAACTTTTCCCGGACAGCGATTTTTCTGTCCGGTTCCCGCACAAAGTCGCTATTTCTTCCCAGTGCGCGCCGCTATCGTCCCGGCCTTCGGATCGGATCACCGACCTACGGGAGGCGTCGCCGTGCACACTGCACCGCAGGACAACCACCAGGCATCCTCTCTCGGCCGGAGGGCGTTCCTCGGGACCGTCGGCGGGCTCGCCGCCGCGAGCGCCGCGACCCTGCTGGTCCCGCCGGCCGCGGGCGCCAGCGCCCGCATCACCCGGACCGAGCTGCCGAAGTCGATGCAAGCACCGGCTTCCTCGGCGCTGGTGTCGTTCAGCGCCATCGACGGCACACCGGTCTATTACTGGCGGTCCAATCCGGGAAACCAGAACCCGGTCACCTGGCGCTGCACGCAGGAATTCCTCGACACGCTCGTCGTCTGGATCCGGGAACTCCGGTCGATTTCCCAGCAAGCCGGGTACGGCGGCATCGAGTACCTGGTGTCCGCCGGGTTCTACGTGAACAAGCCGGGCCAGCACGGCGCTGGAACGGCGATGGATCTGGACGTCGTGCAGTGGGCCAGCGGCCAGGTCAGCTCCCCGCTGAACCGCGACCACACCTCGTCCGACGACGCCGTGGCGCGGCGCTACCTCGCCGTCGAAGCGACCTTGCGACGGCAGTTCTGCTACGTGCTGGACGGCTGGTACCCGGACCATGCCGACCACTTCCACGCCGACTTCGCCAGCATGCCACCGCTGCTGCGCACCGGCAGCCAGTCGGCCACCTTCTTCATCCAGGCGACCTGCAACCGCTTCCAGGGCTCCGGCTTGGCCATCGACGGCATCTGGGGCCCCAACACCCAGCGGGAATACGACCGCATGCGCAGCACGCTGGGCATCACCGGAGACCCGACCGCGGACATCGCGGTCTATCGCGACCTGCTGCACAAGATCGCCCTGCACGGGTTCGCCAACACACCCTTCTGAGACGAACAGGCCCGCGCTCCCTTTCTCACCCGAGAAGGCCCCACATCCTGCTGACCCGAACAGGCCCCCACCCCCTTCGAAGACGAAGAGGCCCCGCGCTCCCTACCGAGCGCGAGGCCTCTTCGTCCGGATACCCCGTCTGTCCGATCGATCACGAGCCCTGGCCGTCGTACTGCGCGTGCCCGGCCGTGACGGCGTCGCTCGCCGGAGCCGTCCTCCCCTGGCCAGGCACGAGGCCCCACCCTCACAGCGCGAGGCTTTTGTAGGCGGCCAGCCCGTGCGTGGTCTCCGGCTCGTCGTGCCAGACGGGCGTGCGCTCGTGCCAGTCCTTCAACTCGGGCCCGACGGCCATGGCCACCAGCACCACCAGCGCCACGACGACGGCCAGCAACTGAATCACGATCACGGTCTCCTCCTTGTGCCTGTGGGCCCCTCCGGCCCCGTGTTCCCCCGGGCCCCTGGTGGCCCCTCCGTAACCCCGGTGATTCCAGGATCCGGCATCACCCCAGGTCAGCGGATCGGTCGAGCGGCTGGAAACGGTTGACCGGTCGACTGGTCACGCCTCGGCCAGATGGCCGAGGCCCGCCGGGTCACCGATCGCCACCCGGCCGGGAACGACGAACGCCGGGGCGCACAAGGCAGCGGGCCGGCCCTCCCCCGAAGCAAGGCCGGCCCGCGTGATCCCGCGCCCCTACTCGTCGCTCAACGGCTCCTGGCGTACCCGCCGCAGCGCGGGCCCGCAGACCGAACCCGCGAGCACGGCGACGATGACACCGACGACCACCGGCGCAAGCAGCCACGGTGTCAGCACCACCGCGGGCGCGTTCTCGATCAGGCTCACCAGCACGACGCCGACGATCGTGCCGGTGACACCGGCGCCCACCGTGGCGATGATCGCGGGCAGCGCCGCCTCGACCCGCAACGTCCGGGCCAGAACCGGCACCTGCGTGCCCGCCGCGATCAGCGCACCGAACGTGCGCCGGCGATCCATCACTGCGCCTGCCGTCGCGATGGCGGCGCTGCACCCGGCCAGCAACCCGGCGATGACGATCCCGATCGCGGTGATCCGGCGCAACTCGTCGAGCCGGTCGGTGCCGCTGGCGACCATGTCCACGTCGGAGAACACCTCCGCACCCGCCGAACCGGCCACCATGGCGGTCCGGATCAGGTCGGTGTCGGTGTCCGACGTGGCCACGGCGACGAGCGACGCCGTCGCCTTGAACCCCTCCGGCACCAGCTCCCGGTCCACCAGCACCACGGGGCGCGGCAAGTCCGCCGTCGCGACCCCCTTGGGCAGCGGGAACGTGGACTGGTCGTACTCCGCGTCGAGCGACACCGGAGTGCCCCCCACCCCGTAGACCGCCGGCTGGTCGAGACACACCTGCGGGGACAGTCCGAACAACGGTGCCGCCTCTTTGCAGTCGCCGATGTAGGCGGGGTAGGGCACGCCGTTCGCGTCGTTGACGACAGCGTTGTCGAGACGCACGGCCCGTTCCTGCTGGCCGTAGCGCGTCAACCGGTCGTCGATCCGTTCGACCACCTTGTCCGCCTGGTCCGCGGTGGCGTTGAGGCGCAACGTCGAAGGCGCGAAGGTCGGCTCCGGTGGCCCGAAGTCGGTCGACTCGAGCGTCGGCAGCAGGGTCAGCGCCATGGCACCGACGAACACCGCCAGCACCACGCCGGAGGACGCACGATAGGCGGCCTTCGGATCGGTGTGCAGCCGCCGTCCGGCAAGCAACCCGGCCGGTCCGCGCCACGCCTTCACCAGGAATCGGCCGACCGCCGCGGTCACCCACGGCCCGACCACGGTGGCCGAGCCGATCAGCGTGGCCAGCGCGCCCAGCACCACCATGTTCCCGGCACCGAGCTGCGCGGCCACCACGAAGACCGCCAGTGCCGCAGGCAGTGCCAGCACCCGCAGCCAGCTCAACGGCTTCGTGGGAGTGCGCTGCATCGCCCCCAACGGCGTGATCACCACGCGCCGCAGGCCGAACACCGCGGCCCCGATCACCAGCAGCGGCAGGCAGACGACCGCGCCGACGACCAGTTCGGTCGGCGCCGCCAGGTCGGACGGGTGCCACTCGCTGCCGTCCCACGGCACCTCGGACGCCCACATGCGCACCAGCGGGTTGACCGCGGCCCCCAGCACCACACCGACCACGGTCGGGATCGCCAGCTCGGCCACCACCATGGCCATGACCTGCTGCGGCGTCGCCCCGGCCAGCCGGAACGCGGCCAGCCGCCGCTCACGACGCGTGGCGGTGAGCCGCGCCGCCGAAGCGACCAGCACCAGGCTGGGCACCAGCAGGACCACCAGCCCAACCCCGGCCAGCAGTTCCAGATCGTAGTCGGTGTAGTAGGCCGACGTGGTGAAGTCGCTGATCGGCAGGGCGTCCTCGCCCATGTCCTCGACCCGCTGCCCCACCAGGGCGAACAGCTGATCGTCATGGCGCAGCCCGGCGGAACCGATGTACCCGACGACCTTGCCGAACCGCTCGCCCAGCGACGACGCCGGCTGCTTGTCGATCAGCTCGGCGAGCGCGGGCGAGACCAGCGACTCCCCAGGACCGGGCAGCCGGGTCACACCGGGCGGCAGGTCCAGCCGCCCCTTGCCGGTGAGGGCCACGTCCAGCCGGCCGATCTCCTGATCGCCGAACCTGTCCGTGCTGATCTTGATCAAGGCCGGCGCGTCCTGCCGCTGATCGACCAGCGTCTGCTCGGCTTTGTTCTGCCACGCCACCCGCTCCTCACGGGCGTCGACCGCGTAGGGCAGACCGAGCAACAGCAGCACCAGCGAGGTCGCCACCGCGACCCCGACGGCAGTCAGGAAGGCCGAGGTTCGCGTGCGGCGGTCGACCCGCAACACCCGAAATGCGATGCTCAACGCATTCATGCGGTCAACACCGCCGATTCGATCCGACCGTCACGAATACGGATCGACCGCGTCGCACGCGAAGCCAGCTCCTGGTCGTGCGTGACGACCAGAATCGCCGCGTTGGTCTCGGCGCAGATCTCCAGCAGCACGTCCATGATTTCCGCGCCGGTGCGGCTGTCCAGCTGCCCGGTCGGCTCGTCGGCGAACACCACCGTCGGCCGGTGGGCCAGCGCCCGCGCGATGGCGACTCGCTGCGCCTGCCCGCCGGACAGCTCGCCGGGCATGCTCCGATGCCTGCCTGCCAGCCCCAGCCGGTCCAGCCAGTAGCGGGCCGCCTGCATCGCCTCCGCCCGGCTGGTGCCGCCCAGCAGCATCGGCAGCGCCACGTTCTCCTCCGCGGTGAGCTCGTCGACCAGCATTCCCTGCTGGAACACGAAGCCGAACTCGCTGCGCCGCAGCTCGCTGCGCCGGGCCTCGGACAGTTCGTCGATCCGCGACCCGGCCAGGCACACCTCGCCTGCGTCGGCGGGCACGATCCCGGCCAGCACGTGCAACAACGTCGATTTCCCCGACCCGGAGGGGCCGACGATGGCGACCGCCTCGCCCCGGCGAACGTCGATGTCCACACCGGCGAGCGCACGGTGCGGGCCGTAGTTCTTCACCAAGTGCCGTCCCGAGATGGCCGGCGGCGCAAGCACCTCCTGCACCATGGACCGTTGGTCAGCAACCACAAGAGCCTCCATGTCGCAAATCGCTGTTGGTTGCCGAGCCTCCCGCGGCGAGGGGGTGCGGCACATCGGGCGATCGGCCGCAAGCAGACCGGTGTGCCTCGGCCGAGTGACCGAGGGGGAATCGGCCGCGAAGCTGAGGGCCTGCCCCACCCCGGTGTCCTAATGTCACGATGTGCATTCCGACGACGCTCCGACGACCCCGCTGCGCACCAGCGGCCGGTCGTCGCGATGGGCAGGCGTACAGGCGGCCTGGCGCAGGCTGGGCCTGTACGGTGCGCTGCTCGCGGCGGCCGTGCTGGCGGACGTCGTCGCAGCGATCGCCGACCTGCTTCGAGCCGGCGAACTGGACCTGTACCCGTACTACAGCCGGTGGCAGACCCTGGCGATGCTGCCCGGCGGCCTGCTGCTGGCCGCGTGTGCCGTGCTGGCCCGCAGGAACGCCATGCTCGGCGCGGTACTCGGCTCGGCGTCGCTGATCGTCGCGTCCCCGATCGCGGTGTACCGGGTCTCCGGCTACACGTCGCTGCTGGCCGGGATCTCGCTGGCGGAAACAGTGGCGGGCGTGTTGCTGGTGGTGATCGCCCACCAGCAGCTGCCGGTCCCCAAGGCGGTCGCGGCCACCACGATGCTGGTCGTCTCCTGCCTCGCCGCCCTGCTGCTGCGGGAACGCGGCGACTTGTACGCGGAGACGTTCATCTTCGGGTTCATCCTGCTGGTCGGGGCGGTCGTCTACGGGCACCGCACCGCGTCCGGGAAGACGTCGCTGACGCCCGAACGAAACAGCAGGTTCGCGCCGTACCTGGCCCAGTGGCCGCTGATCGGCGTGCTGGCGGTGTTCGTCTTCCTGGCGGTCCTGCGCTCGACGCAGACCTGGATCGGGTTGTTCGGCCTGGTCGTCTCGGTGGTGTCGGCGTGGCTTGCGGTGCTGTCGGTGCGGCACGCGATCACCGCGGGCCTGGCGATGTCCGGCTTGTTCGTGCTGACCGCGGTGACCGGCGGCGCGCTGGCCTTCGACTTCCCCGGCCTGGCAGGCACGCCGATACCCGCGGTGCAGGTGCTGGCCGGCTTCGTCGTGACGGTGAACCTGGTCCGCTACCAGACACCGGAACGGGCCACCGGGGTCATCGCGGTGATGTCGGTGGCGGTCGCGCTGGCGACGGCCATGCGGACCGGCGGAACCCAGCTGCGGGAACTCGCGCTCAGCGCGTTGTTCGCCCTGGGATTGGCCGTGGCCATCGGCTTGTACCTGCGGTCACGGGACACGGCCCGCGCCCAGATGGTCTCCGCGGCGGTGGCGGAAGCCAAGTCGGCAGAGCGGATGGCGCTGGCCCGCGAGCTGCACGACGTGGTGGCGCACCACGTCACCGGCATCGTGGTGCAGGCGCAGGCCGTGAAGATGGTCGCCAAGGACGACCCGAAGCTGACGCAGGAGGCGTTCGACCGGATCGAGGCGGCGGGGATCGAGGCGATGACCGCGATGCGCCGGCTGGTGGCCAGCATCCGCTCCGGCCAGCCGAGCGACACCCCGCCCGAGGACGCCACCATGGATCTGGCCGCCGACCTGCGCAAACTCGTGGACAGCGGCAGCCACGGTGTGCCGACGGAGCTGCGCGTGGACATCGGCACCGCCCTTCCGCAGGAGGTCGCCCGCTCCGCGCTGCGCATCGTGCAGGAGGCGCTGACCAACGTCGGCAAGCACGCCGAAGGAGCGACCAAGGCCCAAGTCGTCGTCGGTGTCGTGGACGGACAGCTGGGCATCCGGGTCAGCGACAACGGCCGCGGCAGCAGCAGCGCCGCCGCGTCGCGGTCGTGGCGGGACAGCGGCTACGGCTTGGTCGGGATGCGCGAACGTGTCGAACTGCTGCACGGCAGACTGTCGGTCGGCCCGGCCCCCGGCGGCGGCTGGGTCGTGGAAGCCTGGCTACCCCTGAACGTGGAGGACACCCGGACATGACCATCCGTGTGCTGATCGCCGACGACCAGGAAATGGTTCGGATGGGCTTTCGGATGATCCTCGACGCACAGCCGGACATCGAAGTGGTGGCCGACGTGCCCGACGGGGTGGAAGCCGTACGCAAGGCGCGCGAGCTGCGCCCGGACGTCTGCCTGCTGGACATACGCATGCCGGGACTGGACGGCCTGGAGGTCACCCGGCAGCTGGCCGGGCCAGGTGTCACCGACCCGATGAAGGTCGTCGTGGTCACCACGTTCGACCTGGACGAGTACGTGCACACTGCGCTGCGTAACGGCGCCAGCGGGTTCCTGCTCAAGGACGCTGGGGCGTCGCTGTTGATCGAGGCCGTGCGTGCCGCGCAGCGTGGCGATGCGCTGGTGTCGCCGCAGATCACCGTGCGGCTGCTGAAGCACTTCAACACCCCGGCGCCCGCCACGGCTCCGGAGGATCAGCCGAGCGAACCGCTCACGCCGCGGGAGACCGACGTGGTGCGAGCGGTCGCGCGCGGGCTGACCAACACCGAGATCGGCAACGAGCTTTTCCTGTCGCTGTCCACGGTGAAGACGCACCTCGCGTCGGCGCAGGCCAAGATCGGTGCACGCAACCGCGTCGAGGTCGCGGCGTGGGCCTGGCGGACCGGGCTGATGACCGAGTGAAGCGGCCATCGGGCCTGCCGGCGTGACCGGCAGGCGGCCGCCCCATCAGGGCCTTCACCGCGCAGCGACCCTCCACCACGGAGCGGCCACGCCACAGTCCTCACCGCGCGGCAATCCCGCCAGGCCCACCACCCCGGAACGACCACACCACAGTCCTCACCGCGCGGCAATCCCGCCGAAGTCCTCACCATGCGGCCGTTGTCATGGACGCCGCCGGATGGCGAAGCCCGATCGTCATGACATCCTGGCGAAGCAGATCAGGCGGCCGGCTCCAGCACCACGACCGGGATCTTCCGGTCGGTCTTCTCCTGGTACTCGTCGTACGCCGGCCACACCTTGGTCATGATCGACCACAGCTCCTTGCGCCGGGGCTCGTCCTCCACGGTGCGGGCCCGCGCGGTGAACTTCTCCGCCCCCACCTGAACCTTGACCTCGGGGTTGGCCATCAGGTTCTTGTACCAGCCGGGGTGGTCGGGGGCACCGCCCTTGGACGCGATGATCACGTAGCCCTCGTCGACCTTCTGGTAGATCAGCGCGTGCTTGTACTCCTTGCCGGTCTTGCGGCCCTTGGTGGTCAGGATCAGGCAGGGCGCGCCGTTCACCCAAATGTGGCCGACCTCGCCGTTGGTTTCCTCGTACCGTTTGACGTGCTCGTCGCCGAAGAGCATGCGTTCAGCCATCCGGTGTCCCTTCCTCGCCGCTGCCTGGCTTGTCGTTCCGAAGCAACAGCAGCTGTCCGCGGGGAATTCCCGCACCGCAGCCGCCCAGTCACTTTCCGTTCATCGCAGGTACTTCCACCGCGGCCGACGCCGCTCGCCAGGCATGGCCACCAACCGGCGTCCCGCCGCGCGCCGAGGTCCCTCCCCCTGCGCGCGGCGGAAACCGCCTCGGGCAACGAAGCCAGCAGCGACCCTTCCGGTCCCTCCCCGGCGCGCAGCGGAAACCGAATACGTCACGCCGGGCCCGAAACTGAACGGCTGCCCCTCCCCGGCGCGCGGCGGAAACCGGCCGGCCGGTGCGGGCCGAGGGTCAGTCCCAGCTGAGCGCGGCGCCCGACTGGTACTCGGTCACCCTGGTCTCGAAGAAGTTCTTCTCCTTGGTCAGGTCGATCGTCTCGGACATCCACGGGAACGGGTTGTTCTGCTCCCCGAACACCGGTTCCAGCCCGAGCTGCTGAGCCCGCCGGTCGGTGATGAAGTGCAGGTATTGCTCGCACTGATCGGCGGTCAGGCCGAGGATGCCGCGCGGCATGGTGTCCCTGGCGTAGGCGACCTCCAGCTCGCACGCCTCGATCAGCATCTGCCGCACCTCCCGCTGGAAGTCCGCGCCCCACAGGTGCGGGTTCTCCAGCTTGATCTGGTTGATGCAGTCGATGCCGAAGTTCAGATGGATCGACTCGTCGCGCAGGATGTACTGGTACTGCTCGGCGATGCCGACCATCTTGTTGCGCCGCCCGAGCGAGAGGATCTGCGCGAACCCGGTGTAGAACCACATGCCCTCGAACACCACGTAGAAGGCGATCAGGTCGCGCAGGAAGTCCTGATCGGCCTCGGCAGTTCCGGTGCGGAAGCTCGGGTCCTCCAAGTGCCGGGTGTACTGCAGTGCCCACGCGTCCTTGTCGGCGATGGACGGCACCTCGCGGTAGGCGTTGAACAGCTCGCCTTCGTCCAGCCCGAGGCTGGTGCAGATGTACTGGAAGGCGTGCGTGTGCACGGCTTCCTCGAACGCCTGCCGCAGCAGGTACTGGCGACACTCCGGGTTGGTGATGTTCCGGTAGACGGCCAGCACCAGGTTGTTGGCCACCAGGGACTCCGCGGTGGCGAAGAACCCGAGGTTGCGCTTGACCATCAGCCGCTCGTCCGGGGTCAGGCCGTCCGGTGACTTCCACAGCGCGATGTCGGCCTGCATCGACACCTCGGTGGGCATCCAGTGGTTGGCGCACCCGGCCAGGTACTTCTCCCACGCCCACCGGTACTTCATCGGCAGCAGCTGGTTGACGTCGGCGCGGGCGTTGATCATCGCCTTGTCCTCGACGTTGACCCGAGGGGCGCCGCGCTGGATCTCACCAAGGCCGGTGGCGTCGGCAATGGCGGTGTTGCTCGTCATGTCGCTGGTCATGCGGGTTCGTGCTCCTTTACTGGCAGGCTTCGCAGTCGGGGTCGTCGATGGCGCAGGCGGTCGGTTGCGGATCGGGACGGACGGCGGCCGGGACGGCTGCCACGGGAACCGCGTTGAGCTTGCCGTCGGTGCCGCGCAGCGTGCTCTTCTCCACGCTGGTGGCCGCCCTGGCCCGCAGGTAGTACGTGGTCTTCAGGCCGCTGCGCCACGCGAACCGGTACAGCTCGTCGAGCTTTCTCCCGCTGGGCTCGTGGATGTAGAGGTTGAGCGACTGGGCCTGGTCGATCCACTTCTGCCTGCGCGCGGCGGCCCGCACCAGCCACTTCGGGTCGATCTCGAACGCGGTGGCGTACCTGCGCTTGAGGTCGCCGGGCACCCGGTCGATGTGCTGGACGCTGCCGTCGAAGTACTTCAGGTCGGCGACCATGACCTCGTCCCACAGCCCGAGTTCCTTCAGCTCGCGCACCAGGTGCGGGTTGATCACGGTGAAGTCGCCGGACATGTTCGACTTCACGTAGAGGTTCTGGTACAGCGGCTCGATCGACTGGCTGACGCCGCAGATGTTGGCGATGGTCGCCGTGGGCGCGATGGCCATGACGTTCGAGTTCCGCATCCCGGTCGTGCGGACGCGTTCCCGCAGCGCGTCCCAGTCGAGCGTGGTCGTGTAGTCGACGTCGAGGTCACCGTCGCGGTGCTCGGCCAGGATCCGCAGCGAGTCGATCGGCAGGATGCCCCGGCTCCACAGCGACCCGTCGAACGTCTCGTACCGGCCACGCTCGGCGGCCAGCTCGCTGGAGGCCTCGATGGCGTAGTACGACAGGTGCTCCATGCTGCGGTCGGCGAACTCCACCGCTTCCGGCGAGTCGACCGGGAGCTTGCGGACGTGCAGCGCGTCGGCGTAGCCCATGAGGCCGAGGCCGACCGGGCGGTGCCGCAGGTTCGACCGCCTGGCCTGCGGGATCGTGTAGAAGTTGATGTCGATGACGTTGTCGAGCATGCGCACGGCGGTCCGGACCGTCTTGCGCAGCCGCTCGGTGTCCAGGCCGTCCGGCGTGACGTGCCTGGCCAGGTTCACCGACCCCAGGTTGCACACCGCGACCTCGTCCGGGCTGGTGTTCAGGGTGATCTCGGTGCACAGGTTGGACGAGTGCACCACCCCGCAGTGCTGCTGCGGCGAGCGCAGGTTGCACGGGTCCTTGAACGTGATCCACGGGTGGCCGGTCTCGAACAGCATGGTGAGCATGCGCCGCCACAGCTGCACCGCGGACACCCGGCGGAAGACCCGGATTTCGCCGCGGTCGGCCGCCTGTTCGTACTCGCGGTACCGCTTGCTGAACTGCTTGCCGTAGAGGTCGTGCAGGTCCGGCACCTCGTCCGGGGAGAACAGTGTCCACTCCGCGTCGGCTTCCACCCGGCGCAGGAACTCGTCCGGGATCCAGTTCGCGGTGTTCATGTCGTGCGTGCGGCGCCGGTCGTCACCGGTATTGCGCCGCAGCTCGAGGAATTCCTCGATGTCGATGTGCCAGGTCTCCAGGTAGGCGCAGGCCGCGCCCTTGCGCTTGCCGCCCTGGTTGACCGCCACCGCGGTGTCGTTGGCGATCTTCAGAAACGGCACCACGCCCTGCGACTGGCCGTTGGTGCCCCTGATGTGGGCGCCCATCCCGCGCACCGGCGTCCAATCGTTGCCCAGCCCGCCGGAGTACTTGGCCAGCAGCGCGTTGTTCCGATACGACTGGAAGATCGCGTCCAGGTCGTCCTCGACCGTGGTCAGGAAGCACGACGACAGCTGGGGGCGCGTGGTGCCGGCGTTGAACAGCGTCGGGGTCGACGCCATGAAGTCGAACGTGGACAGCAGGTGGTAGAACTCGACGGCCCGCGCCTCGCGGTCCTGCTCGCGCAGCGCCAGGCCCATGGCCACCCGCATGAAGAACGCCTGCGGCAGTTCGTAGCGGGTGCCGTCGTGGTGCAGGAAGTAGCGGTCGTAGAGGGTCTGCAGGCCGAGGAAGCCGAACTCCAGGTCGCGTTCCGGCCGCAAGGCGGCGGTGATCGTGGTCAGATCGAACTTCCCGAGTTCCGGGTCGACCTGGCCGAGGTCGATCGCGCGGGCCAGGTAGGCGCGGAAGTACTCCGGGTAGTCCAGCTCCGCCTGGGTGGCCTCGCGGGCGCCGCCTGCCAGGAAGCTGAGCGCTTCCGCGCGCAGGTTGTTCAGCAGCAGCCTGGCGGTGACCTGCGAGTAGTTCGGCTCCCGCTCGACCAGCGTGCGGGCGGCCATCACCATGGCCACGCCGAGTTCGTCGTGGCTGATGCCGTCGTAGACGTTGCGGTCCAGCTCGGCCAGCACGGCTCGCGCGTCGGTGTCCGGCACCCCGTCGACCGCTTCCGCGACGACCGCGGCGATCCGTTCCCGGTCCAGCGGTTCGAGCGTGCCATCCGGTCCCTTCACCCGAACCGTGGGCGCGGACGCGGTGGTCCCGGTCTCCTGCCGACGCGCCTTGGCCCGTTCTTCCCGGTAGAGCACGTAGGCGCGGGCGACCGCGTGGTGACCGCCCCGCATCAGGGCAAGCTCCACCTGGTCCTGGATCTGCTCGATGTGCAACGACCGGGCACCGTGGCGCAGCAGCGCATCCCGCACCTGCGCGGTCAGCTCCTCGACCAGATGGTGCACCCGGGACGACGAGGCGGCGTCGGTGCCTTCGACGGCCAGGAAGGCCTTGGTCATCGCCACCGCGATCTTCGATTCGTCGAACGGCGACGTGGACCCGTCGCGCCGGATCACCGTCACCGTGGACGGCGCTTCCGGCTGCGTGCGGGCCGGGGTCGGTTCGGCTAGTGTCACGGCTCTCTCCTCGCGAGCTCGGCAACCTCCAGCCCGCGACCGCAAGCACGCGCACGACCGCCATGGCCGCGCGACCGCCCTCGCGGTCTGCGGACGGCGCGCACCGGCGGTGCGCGCACCGATGGCAGGTCTTCGGACTTGCGGGCATGCCGGGACCACGCCCAGGCTCCTACTGGCCGTCGCTTCCCAGGCGCTTGCTACCCAGTGCTTGGTTGACGGCGGTCGTTCCCGCTCACCGCTGCGGGGCAGTTCCGGATTCGCACCGGATTCCCTCTTGCCCCACCGCTGCCGGGCAGCGGTGGACCATCGGCACGGCAAACACTACATGTTGTGGTGCCAAACGGGATTGAACCCCAGAAAATGTGGCGTGTCGCGCTTGCGCGCCTACTCCACGCCGAGTAGGTCGACCACGAAGACCAGCGTCTCGTTGGGTCGGATGGCACCGGGGACACCGGACGGGCCGTAGCCGAGATGGGGCGGGATGGTGATCCGGCGGCGGCCGCCGACCTTCATGCCCTTGACGCCCAGCTCCCAGCCCTTGATGACCTGCGAGGCGCCGAGCGTGAACGTGAACGGCTCGTCGCGGTTCCAGGACGCGTCGAACTCCGTCCTGGTGGAGTGGGCGACGCCGACGTAGTGCACGGTCACCTGCGCACCGACGGTGGCCTCGGCGCCGTCACCCACCTGCAGGTCGTCGATCTCCAGCAGACCGGAGGGGGCGCCGGGGGCGATGGTGACTTCTGGCTTGGTCGGCGTCATGGTGCCTCCTTGGGTTGACCGGAAGCTCCATCCAACACCACGGCCGCCACGCGCACGCGGACACCTCCGGCCCGGCAGCACTCGCGGACACGAGCCTTCGACGGCCACCACGCGCACCCCGGCACTTCGTGTCCGCGCTCGAAGCTCAGGCGGGGCGCCGCATCAGTGCGGCGGTCCCCAGCCCTGCTGCGGCTGAGCAGGCTGGCCACCCGGCGGACCCCATCCGGGCTGCTGGTGATACGGCTGCCCGGACTGCGGCCCGTAGGCCGGCGGCTGCGGACCGAACCCTTGTCCGGGCTGCGGACCGTATCCAGGCACCGCCTGATGGGGCGCGAAACCAGGTGCGGACTGCCGTGGCCCGTACGCGGGTGCGGGGTGCTGCGGACCGAAACCCTGGCCGGGCTGCTGCTGGGCGATCCCTTGCTGCGCGTCGAACCCGGGCGGTGGCGGGCCGTAACCCTGCGGCTGCTGCCCGACCGCAGGCGTGGCCTGTGCTTTCGGCTTGCGGAACAGCATGACCGACCAGATCGTCCCGCCGACCGACATCGCCGCACCCAAGCCCACCAGCAGCCAGCCGGTGGCGATGTTGTCCTTCCGCTGTTCCTCCATGGTGCGGGTCGCGGTGACCCGACCCCGCTTGGTCTCCTCGCACACCTGGTTGGGGCTGGTCATCTCCTGGCTGCCGCACATGACGCGGTCGTCGGTCAGCTGAAAGATCCCGCCGCCCAGCAATCCGATGCCGATGATCGCGACGAAGACCGCCTTGATGCGATCCATGTTCGTGAACCTTTCCCCCGGGTACGCGGGCGACATCATGACAGACGAACGCGCACCGCGCCGCTCGATTGCCACGGAATGCGGATGTGGGTGATGTCTCAGGACCGCGCTTCCAGCGTGGCGAGGTCGTCCGGGGTGTCGACGTCGGCCGGATCGCCCAGGCCGGTGCAGTCGATTTCGACCACGTCGTCGGCATGCCGGCGCAGGTAAGCGCGAGCGCCCGCGTCGCCGTGGGCGGATTCGGCGACCCCCGCCCAATGCGTGCGGCCAAGCAGCACCGGATGCGCTCGACGGCCGTGGTAGACGGCCATCGCCAACTGCGCACCCTCGGCACAGGCCTGCACCATGCGGCGTATGACGGCGGGGCCGACCAGCGGCTGGTCGACCAGCGTGATCACCGCGGCCTCCGCGTCGACGGGCAGCGCGGCAAGGCCTGCGCGCAGGGACGACGCCAGCCCGGTCGCCCAGTCGGGGTTCTCGACCACCCGAGCCGGCGCGTGGGCCAGGGCTTCCCGCACCCGCTCGGCAGCGGCGCCGATCACCACCACGACCGGGTCGCACCCGGCTTCGGCCAGGGCCGCCGCGCCCCGCTGGGCCAACGGCTCCCCGGCGAACGACACCAACGCCTTCGGGCGGCCGAACCGCGTTCCCGCACCGGCAGCCAGCAACACTCCCGCCACGGCCACCGGCGCAGCATAACCCCGGCCGAGACGATTCGAACTCGGCGCGGAACGCATCTTTCGCCAGACGACGGCTACGTTGCGGACGCCAGTTCGGTGTCTTGCGCGGCCGGTGTCCTGGTCATCTCGGTGATCACGCCTTCCGCTCCCGGAACAGGCCCGGAGCACGTCGCATGGTTCGCAGGCGACATGAGCGGTGCGGCTCCTCGGCCCGTTCCGTCACCCTGGCCGGCCGGCCCGATCGACGGCCCCACACCCGGCCTGCTAATGCTACTATTCATAAGCATTAATTAGGAGGAGAGGACGTGACATGACCGGTCCCGCCGGGCAGGCACCCGACACCCAGGGCTCCCCATCTCCCGGGCCGCTCGCCGGCGTCCGAGTCGTCGAGCTGGGCTCGATGTACGCCGCCCCGACCGCCGGACGCATGCTTCGCGACTTCGGCGCGGACGTCGTCAAGGTCGAGGACCCGCAGAACGGTGATTTCGCCAGACAGTGGCAACCGTCCCACGAGGGTCTGGCCATCGGCTACGCGCGCCTCAACTCCGGCAAGCGCTCGGTCGGCATCGACATGCGCCAACCGGAAGGACGCGCGGTCGCCGAGCAGCTGATCGTGAGCGCCGACGTGGTCATCGAGAACTTCCGTCCCGGACGCATGGAGGCCTGGGGGCTGGGCTACGAGCAGCTCTCGGCGAAGAATCCCCGCCTGGTGATGACCAGGGTGAGCGGCTTCGGCCAGACCGGCCCCTACGCCAACCGCCCCGGGTTCGGCACCGTCGCCGAGACGATGTCCGGCTTCGCCTTCCTCAACGGGTGGCCGCACACGCCGCCCACCGCGCCACCGTTCGGGTTCGCCGACTCGATCGCGGGGATCTCCGCCGCGTTCGGCACCGCGATGGCGCTTTACCGGCGGGAGCTGACCGGTCAGGGATCCGAGGTCGACGTGGCACTGTACGAGCCGCTGATGTTCATCCTCGGCGACGCCGTCCTCAACTACACCGCAAGCGGCACCATCATGCAGCGACACGGCAATGCCTCCGGCGCCGCTTCGCCGCGCGGCATCTACCAGGCGGCCGACGGCGGCTGGCTCTCGATCGCCGCGTCCAACCAGACGATCGCGATGCGGCTGTTCGACGCCATGGGCATGCCGGAGCTGAAAGAGGACGAAAGGTTCGCCACCAACGCCGCGCGGATGGCCAACAACGAGGCGATGCAGCAGATCGTCATCGACTGGGTCGGCTCGCGCCCGCGCGACGAAGCGCTGGCGATCCTGGAGAAGTACGAGGTCGTGGCGGCACCGGTGAACGACGCCAAGGACATCACCGAGGACCCGCACTTCCGCGAACGAACCCTGGTCGAGCTCGCCAACACCGTGTTCGGCAAGGCGATGATGCCCGGCCCGGTCCTCCACTTCGGCGACTACGCAGGTCCGACGTACGACGGGGTCGCCGCGATCGGCGAGCACACGAAGGAGGTTTTGGTCGACGAACTGGGGCTTGCCCCAGACCACGTGGCACAGCTTGCCCAAAAGGGCATCGTCAGCGGCTGACCAGGCCGCCGGCACGGAAAAACCGGCGAACCGGTATGATCATCCCTATGATTGAACCACATCGTGGGGCGGTCTGGTCAAGTAGCGAAGGGACTTCCGCATGACATCCACCTCATTGCGGCCGCAGAAGACCGCGATGTTGGTGGCGCAGCGCATCGTCGCCGACATCCACTCACGGGGCAACAAGATCGGCGACCGGCTGCCCCCCGAGCGCGTGATGCTGGACAAGTACGAGGTCGGGCGCGGCACCCTGCGTGAGGCGCTGCGCTTCCTCGAGCTGCAGGGCGTCATCACGCTGCGGCCCGGGCCCGGCGGCGGGCCCGTCGTGGTTCAGCCCGACGCGTCCAGCCTGGCCACGTCGCTCACGCTGTTGCTGCAATTCTCCGACGCACCGTTCCGCACGATCGCCGAGGGCAGGCTCGGTCTGGAGCCGATCATGGCACAGCTGGCCGCGGAGCGGATGGACGACGAGGCTCTTGCCACGCTCAAGGAGAGCGTGGACAACATGCACGCCAACCTGGACAACCAGGCGATCTTCCTGGAGGAGAACAAGCGCTTCCACGACGTGATCTCGCAGGGTTCGGGCAACGCCATGTTCGCCCTGCTCGTGGACGCGCTGCTGGGCATCCTGGACGGCTCCGCCATCGGCATCGACTACCCGGAACCCCGGCGCGTCGCGGTGCACAAGGCGCATCTGCGGATCTACCAGGCGATCGAGAAGCACGACCCGGAGGAAGCGGCGGCGACGATGCGCGATCACATCAAGGAGTACCTGCGCTACGCCGAGAAGAAGTTCCCCGAGGTGCTCGACGCGCCGATCGTCTGGGGCCGCCCCTGATCCCCATCGCCTCGGAACGCTTGGCGCTGCTCCTCTCGGTCCGGGTTACCCGAGCTGCCCATCAGCGCCAGGCGCCTGAGCGGTCCGGTTCCCCATAAGCGCCGGGTGCCTGGGTGGTCCGGTTCCCCCATCGTCTCGGGGCAGCTGGGCGCCCCGATCCGGGCTGTTTCTCACCGCCTGAAGTCCAGCGTGGTGAGCCGCTGCCAGGCCCGGCCTCCGGCAACACCTGAACCGTATCCCGGGAATCGACACTCGGACGCCGAGCACGAGCGGCCGCCGGCCACCCCTGATCCTGGCCGCTTCGCGGGCACCCGCGCTGTCCTGACCCCGCATCACCTCGGGACATCCGGGCCTCCGCCGCCAATCCCATGGCTCAGAACCACCGTGCCACCCCGATCCCCATCAGAACCGGACGCCCGGGACACCCCTGACCCCGCATCATCGCAGGAATCCACGCCACCACCAATCCAGTGCCCATCGGCGCGAGGCACCCGGACCGTCCCCGAATCCGATCGTTCCGGACCGCCAGGGCCGACCCTGCGCGGGCGACCGGACAGTGCCACCGCTCCCACCTGGCACCGCCCGCACCCTCCGCCCCTCATCGACCGGGACGCCGTGGCCGCCCCGGTCACCACGTCTCCGGGCACCGGGGCGCCCGATCCCAGGCTTGGCACGCGCCAGGTCCGGCCACCGCGCCCGGGTGGCCGGACCTGATGCTTCGGGCCTACTTGACGAAAGCGCCAGCGTCCACCGGGAGCGTCACCCCGGTGATGTACCGCGCCTCGTCGCTGGCGAGGAACAGCAGCGCGTTGCTGATGTCGTCGCACTCCACCCACGGGACCGGCAGCGTGTTCAGCGACATGAAGCCCGGCATGGCCTTCTCCTGGGTGGGCTCCGGGTCGTCCGGCGCGAACATCCCCCAGGTGCCGGGGTTCTGGATCATGATCGTGTCGACGTTGGTCGGGTGGATGGTGTTCACCCGGATGCGGTACGGACCGAGCTCGTTGGCCAGCGTGCGCATCAACCCGACGATGCCGTGCTTCGCCGAGACGTAGTGCGCAACGTGCTGAATGCCCTTCAGCCCGCCGATGGAGCTGGTGAACGTGATGCTGCCGCCGGAGCCCTGCTCGATGAGTTTCGGGATCGCCACCTTGGCCGTGTGGAAGACACCGGTCAGGTTGACGTCGATCATGTCCTTCCACTGCTCCGCGGTGAGCTCCCACGCCTTGCCGTAGGAGGCGATACCCGCGTTGGCGACGACGGCGTCGATCCGGCCCAGCTCGGCCACGCCTTCGTCGAAAGCGGCCTGCAACGCATCCAAGTCACGGACGTCGGCCTTGCGCGCCACCACCCGCCGGCCGGTGGCCTCCACCAACTTCGCCGTCTCGTCGAGCTCGGCCTTCGTCGCCAGGTTGTACCACGGACTCACCGTGGCGATGTCCTCGCAGATGTCCACCGCGATGATGTCCGCGCCCTCCTGCGCCATCCGTACCGCGTGGTTGCGCCCCTGGCCGCGTGCCGCGCCGGTGATGAAGGCGACCTTGCCTTCCAGCCGTCCTGCCATGACTGAGCACCTCCGTGATGTCGGCGTTAAGGGCAATCATTATCAGTGAATGCCACTGTTGGCAATGGCCACGTTCCGTGGTCGACCGTCACCCGTTCGTGCAACGTTCGGTTGTGGTGTATGCCATAGAATCGTATGGTATTCATCATTCGCCTAGTGATGCACTAAGCGACGACCGACGACCGCAGCAGTGACGAGCAACGAGGTGACCCGAGTGACCACCACCAAAGCGGCGGACGCGGCGCCGGACATCCTGTCCCCGGAGTTCGCCGAGAACCCGTACCCCTTCTATCGGGTGCTCCGCGACGAGTACCCGGTGCTGTACCACGAGGCCACGAACAGCTACCTGATCAGCCGCTTCGAGGACTGCGCCAACGCGTTCCGCAACCCGGTTTTCTCCAGCCGCAACTACGAGTGGCAGCTGGAGCCGATCCACGGCAGGACGATCTTGCAGATGGAGGGCACCGAGCACTCGCGGCACCGGGCCTTGCTGAACCCGTTCTTCCGCGGCAAGGGGCTCGAGCGCTTCATGCCGGTGATCATGGCCAACGCCACCCGGCTGCTCGACGGCGTCCTCCAGCGGGCGGGGCAGCAGCTGGTGGACGGGATCTCGTCGGTGGGCAAAGCCGACCTGGTCGAGGACTTCTCCACGTGGTTCCCGATCAACGTGATGGTCGACATGCTCGGCCTGCCGAAGAGCGACCACGACCGGTTCCACAAGTGGTACCAGTCGATCATGGCGCACCTGAACAACCTGGCAGGCGATCCCGAGATCACGGCTCGGGCCCAGCAAACCCGGCAGGAGCTGCGCGACTACATGATGCCGATCATCGCCGAGCGCCGGACCGGCGACGGCGAGGACCTGCTGACCCGGCTGTGCCAGGCCGAGGTCGACGGGCACCGAATGTCCGACGAGGAGATCAAGGCGTTCGTCAGCCTGCTGCTGGTCGCGGGTGGTGAGACCACGGACAAGGCGACCGCCAACATGTTCCGCAACCTCATCGACCACCCGGACCAGATGGAAGCGGTGCGCAAGGACCGCAGCCTGGTGGACAACGCCATCGCCGAGACGCTGCGCCACTCCGGCCCGGTGCACATGATCATGCGCCAGACCGAGGAGGACGTGGAGCTGCACGGCACGACCATCCCGAAGGGCTCGACGTGCATCATGATGCTGAGCGCGGCCAACCGGGACGACCGGCAGTTCAAAGACCCCGACGAGTTCAACATCTTCCGCGAGGACCTCGACGTCGCGAAGGCGTTCAGTGGCGCGGCCAACCACGTGCAGTTCATCCTGGGCAGGCACTTCTGCGTGGGCTCGTTGCTGGCGCGGCGCGAGATGCAGACGGCGCTGAACCTGGTGCTCGACAACCTGCACGACCTGCGCTATCAGGACGGCTTCGTCCCGAAGGAAGCCGGTTTGTACACCCGGAGCGTGCCCGAGCTGCTGGTGGAGTTCACTCCGGCGAAGCGGTGAGCGCGAGCCGTCGACGGCAGCGGGGGTGCCGTCGGCGCGCGGGGCCGGCTGCCCGCCCGATCAGCGGGTGGCCGGCCCGTGTGCTGTTTGGGAAGAACCGACCAGTCGCCTCCGAGGCAGTCGCCGCTGCGCACGACCGTGGCATCGCGATCACTGGGAACGCGGGAATCGCGATGCCCCGTGGCCGGCATCGCGGTCAGCGGCCGCTGCCCGGTGGCCGCGCAGCGGCTGCAGGCGCAGTAGCTGACCATCGGCACCATGGTCGGCAGTCAGTGGCCGACCGCATGGGCGGAAGCCGCTCGGCCGCCAGCACGCCAGCCACCCGCGCAACACCCGATCACGAATCACCAAGCACGACAGCCACAACCGCCCCAGCACAGCAACCAACCACCGACCACACGCCCGGCCATCAACCACCACCCGCGCACCCGAAAGCCGCCCGGCAACCGCCCACGCGGCAGCCGGTCGCCTGCTCGGCGGAACCATCGCCGGGCGTCAGCCCGGCAGCCGGTCGCCCAACAGCTCGGCCAGGGTCCCGCCGAGGACCAGCTTCGTCTCGTCGTCGGACAAGCCCAGCGCCTCGATGGCCCGGATCTCGTCCCCGGGGCTGGTCATCGGCCAGTCGGAGCCGAACACGATCCGCTCCGCGCCGTGCTTGCGGATCAGGTTGCGCACCCGCTCCGGGCGCAGCCGGGCCAGCGACGGCGGCCAGGACGTCTCGAGCACCACGTCGGCACCTGCCAGCATCTCCTCGGCGTCGTCGAGGATCTTGTAGCCGCCGAAGTGGCAGGCCACCAGCCGCAGGCCGGGAAACTGCCGGGCGATGTCGCGGATCATTTTCGGGCTCGACAGGCTGTTGGTGTACGCGTCGCCGCCCTCACCAACGTGCACGATCACCACGTAGTCACTGCCGAACGCGTCGAAGATCTCCCACAGCCGCTTGTCGTCCAGCGCGAACCGCTGGAACAGCGGGTGGATCTTCACCGCCCGCACGCCGTGGCGCTGCAGGCTGGCGATGTTCTCCTCCACGCTCAGGTCGACGTGCACCGTCCCGAACGGCACGTGGTGGTCGTCCGCGATCCCGGCCACGAACCGGTTGACCGAGTCGACGTGCTTGGCCTGATTGGCGATGGCCAGGCAGCAACTGACGTCGACGCCGCTGCGCCGCATGTCCTCGGTCAGCCCGCCGACGGTGCCGTCGCCGCGGGCTTGCAGTCCCGGCACCCGGTTGTTGTCGAGCGCGATCTTGGCGATCCTGTCGGGCCAGACGTGGGTGTGGGCGTCGATGATCACGCGGACATCCTCTCGGTCGTCACAGCTTTCCGGACTCACCGCCGTCGATGACGAAGATCGCCCCCGTGGTGAAGGACGACAGGGGCGAGACGAGCAGGCAGGTCAGCGGCACGATCTCCGCGGGGTCCGCCATCCGTTTCATCGGGATCTTCGCGATCCGCTTGGCGTACAGTTCCGGCGATTCGGTCACCGCCTTCTGTGCCTCGGTCACGAACGCTCCCGGCGCGATGCAGTTGACCTGCACGTTCTTGCTCGCCCATTCGGCGGCCAGCGCCTCGGTGAAGCGCACCACCGCGCCCTTGGACGTCGAGTACGGCACGAGGTACGGCTTGCCGCGCACACCGGTGGTCGAGGCGATGTTGACGATGCGCCCCGCCCCCTGCTCGATCATCTGCCTGCCCGCCGCTTGCGCGAGCATCATGGGGGCGATGACGTTGACCGTCATCACGTCCTTCCACACCTCGGGGTCCTGGGTGGCGAATTTGCCCGCGGGCGCGATCCCGGCATTGTTGATCAGCCCGTCGATGCGGCCATGACGGTCCAGCACCTCAGGCACGAGCTGCTTGACGGACGACTCGTCGCGCATGTCCACTGTCGCGGTGCTGATCCGACCCTCGCCCTGCGCGGCGACTTCGGCCAGAGCGTCCTTCGAGCGCGCGGCCGCCACCACGGTGGCGCCTTCCCTGGCCAGGGCGATCGCCATCGCGGCACCGAGGCCCCGACTGGCCCCGGTCACCAGGACGACACTGCCTTCCAGTCCGAGATCCATCACCGGCCTCCCTTCGCCAGCCGGCGGGCGAGCGAGTCCAGCAGCACCTCGGTGGCGCCTTCGTAGATCCGCAGCGGGCGGGCGTTGCGGTAGAGCCGTTCGATCTTGGATCCGCGCACGAGCCCGAACCGGCCCATGACCTGCAGCGACCGGTCCACCACGGCCGCCGCGGCTTCGGTCGCGTGCACCTTCGCCATCGACGAGAAGTCCAGATGCCCGAGCGGGTCGCTCTTGGCCAGCGACGCGGCGCGGTAGACGAAAGCCCGCGCAGCCTCGACGTCGGTCCACGACTGGGCCAGCTTCTGCCCGACCGCGCCGAGCTCGATCAGCGGCCTGCCGAACTGCTCGCGCCGCAGCACGTGCGCCTTGGCTTCGTCCAGCGCCGCCTGGGCGAGGCCGACCGCGGACCCCGCGACGGACACGCGGAAGACGGCCAGCGTCTGCAGCATCAGGGAGAACGCCTTGCCCGGCACGCCGAGGCGGTGGCTGGCCGGAACCCGCACGTCGGTGAAGGTCAGCTCGCCGAGGATGTGCGGCGCTATCAGGTCGGCGCCGCGCTCGATCTGCAGCCCGGGGGCGTCGCCCGGGATCAGCACCATCGACCAGCCGTCACCCTCGCGCACCAGGGTGCAGTAGAAGGCCGCAGCTCCCCCGTTGGTGATGAACGACTTGCGCCCGTTGATCACCAGCTCGTCGCCGTCGGCCGTCATCCTGGTGGTGATCGCGCGCAGGTCGGAGCCCACCTCGGGCTCGGTCAGCGCCAGGCCTGCGATGGCGTCGAGGCTGGCCACCTTGGGCAGCCACTGCCGCTTCAGTTCCTCCGTGCCGCCGACCGACAGCGAGTAGCTGCCCACGCCCTGCATGCCGAACATCGAGTCCAGGTGCGCCGACGTGTACATCAGCGCCTCCCGGATCACGGCGATCGTCAGCGGGTCGAGCACGTCGTCGTGCCCGCCGTAGGCCGCGGGGACCACGTACCTGGCCAGACCGCTGGCTCGCAGCGCGTCGAGGCACCCCTGGTGCACGGTGACCGCCTCGTCGGCCTCCGCCGCGAACGGTTCGACCTTCGCCGCGACCTCGCGGGCCACCTCCCGGACCTTGCGGTGCTGCACACCGAGATCGAACAGCTGCCCAGCTTCCACGATGCGTCCCTTTCTCGCGATCGGCAGGCGCTTTCAGCGGCGCTGATCGAACTTGCGGCCGAGGAGCTCGGAGACGATGCGGATGCGCTGCATCGTCGGCGTGCCGCCCGCGATCGCCCAGCCGTGCGAGTCACGGTGCAGGCGTTCCAGACCGTACTCCTCGGTGTAGCCGTTGCCACCGTGGATTTGCATGGCCAGGTCGGTGACTCGCTTGGCCATCTCGTTCGCCGCGCACTTGGCAAGCGACACCTGGAGCGGATCGGGGATGCCGGTTTTCCGCGCGGAAGCGGCGGCTCGGTCGCGCAGCAGTCGTGCGGCCTCCACGTCGAGCACCATGTCGGCCACCATGACCTGGATCGCCTGGAACTCCACCAGCGGCTTGCCGAACTGCTCGCGCTCCTGGACGTACTGCAGCGTCTTGTCCAGCGCGGCCTGCCCGATGGCCAGGCTCATGGTGGTGTTGCCCAGCCGTTCGATCGAGAAGATCCGGAACAGCTTGCCGAACGAACCCGCCGGGACGACGACGTTGTCGAGCGGCACCTCGACGTTGTCGAAGTACAGGTCGGCCGACGGAATCCCGCGGAAGCCCATCAGCCGCTCGCTGGCCCCGAAGGTGAATCCCGGCGTGCCCTTCTCCACCACGACCGCCCCGATGCCCTTCGAACCGGGAGCGTCGGACAGCCGGCAGTACAGCAGGTACAGCTCGGCCTCGCCGCCGTTGGAGATCCACCGCTTGGTGCCGTTGATGATGAGCTTGCCGTCGACCTCCTTGGCCGTGGTGCGCATGTCGGTCGCCGCGGATCCGGCGTGCGGCTCGGAGATGGCCACGGCCATCGTCTTGCGGCCGCTGATGATGTCGGGCAGCCAGCGCTGGCGCTGCTCCTCGGTACCGAGGTGGGTGATCACCTGTGCCGGGCCGGTGTTCGCCTCGAACACCTGGAACGCGGCGGGGCGGCAGACCTTGGCCAGCTCCTCGATGACGATCAGCGCCTGCTCCAGCGGGGCGCCTGCGCCACCGTACTTCTCCGGATGCGCGATCCCCAGGAACCCGAGGTCACCGAGCCGAAGCCGCTCCTCCTTCGGCAGCGGTGTCCGGTTGACGTCCAGCGACTCGGCCATGGGCTCGTAGATCTCTCGCGCCACCCGGGCAGCGAGCTGCCGGATCTCCGCGTGCTGGTCCGACACGGACTCACCTCCTTGGTTGTTAATGATTATTATGGATTTGGTGAGCCGGTGTCAACAAGGCGGCCACGCTGCCGACTGCCCACGACATCGGAGACTCACTGGCTCATGGACACAGAGATGACAATCATGATAAGCAATAGTCATGGCTCACCCGCAACCAGCTGGCCCACGTGATGCGGTGATCGTGGCCGCCGTACGTACCCCGGTCGGCCGCGGCAAAGCCGACGGCGCGCTCAGCGGGGTTCATCCGGTCGACCTGCTGGCGCAGACCCTGCAAGGACTCCTCGCCCGCACCCCGCAGGTCGATCCGGGCACGGTGGACGACGTCATCGTCGGCTGCGTGTCCCAGGTCGGCGAGCAGTCCGCCACCCCCGGACGGATGGCGTGGCTCGCCGCCGGGTTCCCCGAGCACGTGCCCGCGACGACGATCGACCGCAAGTGCGGTTCCAGCCAGCAAGCCGTCCACTTCGCCGCGCAGGCGATCCGTTCCGGGGACGCCGACATCGTGGTGGCAGGCGGGGTCGAGTCGATGAGCCGGGTGGTGATGGGGTCGGCGCGCATGGGAGCAGATCCGTTCGGCGCAGGCGTGAACGAACGCTACGCCCCCGGCTTGGTGTCCCAGGGCGTGGCCTCCGAACTGGTCACGGCCGAATGGGGCTTCACCCGCGCCGAGCTCGACGAGTACGCCACCCAGTCGCATGCCCGCGCCGCCGCGGCGCAGGACGCAGGCGCCTTCGACCGCGAGATCGTGCCGGTGACCACCCCGAACGGTGTGGTCACTGCCGACGAGACGATCCGCCGCGGCACCACGCCGGAGAAGCTGGCCGGGCTGAAGCCGGCCTTCCACTCACCGGACCTTGCCCGGCGCTTCCCGCAGCTGACCTGGTCGACCACCGCCGGGAACTCGTCGCAGATCAGCGACGGCGCCAGCGCGTTGTTGCTGATGTCGCGCGCGAAGGCGGAAGCGCTCGGCCTGCGCCCGCGGGCCCGGATTCACAGCATGGCGGTAGTGGGCAGCGACCCGCTGCTGATGCTGACCGGCCCGATCCCGGCCACCGGGAAGGTGCTGGCTCGCGCCGGCCTCACGCTGGAGGAGATCGACCACGTCGAGGTCAACGAGGCGTTCGCGCCGGTGCCGCTGGCCTGGCTGAAGGACTGCAAGGGCAATCCCGAGCGGCTCAACCCCCGGGGTGGCGCGATCGCCCTCGGCCATCCGCTCGGTGCGTCGGGTGCCCGGCTGATGACGACGATGCTGCACGCACTGGAGGACAACGACCAGCGCTTCGGCCTCCAGGTCATGTGCGAGGCAGGTGGCATGGCCAACGCCACGATCATCGAGCGACTGTGACCCGCTTCCCCGTCGAAGGAGAACTTCCGTGCACCTCAGCAACGCCTCCGCTCTGGTCACCGGTGGGGCGTCCGGTCTCGGCGCCGCGACGTCGCGCAGGCTCGCCAAGTCCGGCGCCCACGTGGTCGTCCTCGACCTCAATGAAGAGCTCGGCAAGGAGCTGGCCGCGGAGATCGGCGGCACGTTCACCCATGGCGACGTCACGGACCCGGCGGCGGTCGGCTCCGCGCTCGACGCCGCGGAGCAGCGGGCGCCACTGCGGGCCCTGGTGCACTGCGCGGGCAAAGGCGGCACCGTCCGCTTGGTCGACCGGGACGGCTCACCAGGAGCTCTCGACCTCTACCGGCAGCTGGTCGACATTAACCTCGTCGGGACGTTCAACGTGCTGCGCCTGACAGCGGCCCGGATGGCCAAGAACGAGGTCGTCGGCGGCGAGCGCGGTGTCTGCGTGCTCACCGCGTCGGTCGCCGCCTGGGAGGGCCAGGTGGGCCAGATCCCCTACGCCTCCGCCAAGGCGGGCGTCGTCGGGATGACCCTGGTCGCCGCCCGCGACCTGGCGAACAAGTACATCCGGGTCAACTCGATCGCGCCGGGGGTGTTCGACACGCCGATCCTGGCGCGGTTCTCGCAGGAGATCAAAGACCGTCTCGCCGCCCAGGTCCCCAACCCGGCGCGACTGGGCAGGCCGGACGAGTTTGCGATGCTGGCCCAGCAGATCATCGAGAACCCGTACCTCAACGGCGAGACCATCCGTCTCGACGGCGCGATCAGGATGGCGCCACGATGAGCGAACCGCAGCTGAAGGTCTCCGAGCGCGGCCGCGTGCTGGTGCTGGAGATGAACCGCCCGGAAGCACGCAACGCGATGTCACTGCGGATGGCGCACGAGATCGCCGATGCGCTCGACCAGCTGGACAGCAGGTCCGACCTGAGCGTCGGCGTGATCACCGGCGCGAACCGGACGTTCTGCTCGGGAATGGACCTCAAGGGGTTCGCCCGCGGCGAGCGGCCGGTGGTGGAAGGCCGCGGTTTCGCGGGCCTGGTGCAGCAGCCGCCGCGCAAGCCGCTCATCGCCGCCGTCGAAGGGTACGCCCTGGCCGGTGGCTTCGAAATCGTGCTGGCGTGCGATCTGGTCGTGGCGTCGCGCGAGGCGAAGTTCGGGCTGCCCGAGGTCAAGCGCGGCCTGACCGCCGCGGCGGGGGGCCTGCTGCGGCTGCAGCGTCGCATCCCGTACCACCTGGCCATGGAACTGGTGCTGACCGGCCGGATGTGGCCAGCCACCGAAGCGGCCGAGGTGCACTTGGTCAACCGGCTGGCCGAGCCGGGAAAGGCGCTGGACACCGCGCTGGAGCTGGCCGACGAGATCGCCGCCAACGCACCGCTCGCGCTGGCCGCGTCGAAGCAGGTGATCATGCGCTCGCAGGACTGGTCGCTGGACGAGATGTTCGAACGGCAGCACGAGTACGTGCAGCCGGTACGCGAGTCCGCGGACGCCAAGGAGGGTGCCCGGGCCTTCGTGGAGAAGCGCGCGCCCCGCTGGACCGGCACCTGAGGTCACCGCCCACGGAGAGGTGGCCGGGTTCGCCCGACCACTCTTTTCTGCGGACCAGCGAACCACGCCCGTCGACCGGTCTGGGGCCGACGTGGGCGTCCGTCGAGAAGGCGTCGTGCGGGGGCTGCTCCATGCTGCGGCGGCTGGCCGACGAGCAAGCCGCGGCCCGGCGCGCCGCGGCCCGCCAGCGGATTGCGGATCGCGATGGCGTCGGTCGCGGCCTGCCCCTCCGACGAAGCCCGAGCAGCTGCGCCTTGCTGCCCGGGAGACTCGTGGTTGAGCTTGGTGCGCTCGCGCGCGGCCGCCTCGGCGAACGTCAGGCCCTCCCACTGCCCGAAGTCGGTCTCCAGCAGGCCGGGATGCTGTTCCACGGTCGCTGGCGGGACCCGCCGTCCGCCTCGACGAGGAGCTGCACGCGGCGTGGCTGGGCCTCGGTGGAGGCCGTCTCCAGCGGGATCATGGTCTGTTCCGGCTCGGGCCGCCGCTTCCCCTGCCGCGCGGACCCTCCCGCGGACTGGGAGTCCATGGCCTGATTGCCGCATCCGTCGCTTCGTGGCGGTCGTGGGTGGGCGATCTTGCGGGTAGCTGCTTCTCGCTGCCCGGGAGACTCACCGGCTGAACTCGTCGACCCGATCCGCCTGTGGTCGAGGCGCTGGGGCGGCACGTGCCGCTGCGGGCAGGTCGACCGCCGAGAGGCCGCCGGGCGGCCGCTGAGTGGCCACCGAGCAGCGGCCGCTGACCGCGATGCCGGCCGCGGGGCATCGCGATTCCCGCGTTCCCAGTGATCGCGATGCCACGGTCGTGCGCAGCGGCGACCGCCTCGGAGGCGACTGGTCGGTTCTTCCCAGACAGCCAACGGGCCGGACAACTTCGGCCGGGCTGGACGACACTCCCACAGGTGAGGGAGCCGCGGGAATGTGATGAGGCTCCTTGGCTGGGTACGCCCCAGCGCGCCTCGACTGGGGTGGGCCGTCGGCGGCGTCCACCGCACCACCTTTGCGCCCTGCGGGTCATCGGAATCCGCGGGACCGCCCGGCCCGCTCGTGCTGGGCTGCCGCGCCCGGCTGCTACTCGGCCTCGCCACGCACCAGCCTGGCGTGCGCCAGCCAGTCCTTCGCCTTCTCCATGTGCGCGATGTCGACGTGCGTGCCGCGGAACCGCACGGCACCGTGCCCCTCGGCGATCGCCTTCTCCACGGTGGCGACGAGTTCTTCGTGGTAGGCGACCTCTTCGTCGGACGGCGTGTACACCTCGTGCACCACCGGCACGTGCGACGGGTGGATGAGGATCTGCCCGCGGAAGCCGAGCTGGAGGCCGTAGTCGGCGAACGCACGCAGTCCCTCGAGATCCTCCAGGTCCTCCCACAGCCCGGTCAGCGGGTGCAGGCCGTACTGACGGCAGGCCAGCAGGATCCGGCTGCGCAAGTACAGCGTCTCGCTGCCCTCGCGCGACTGCCGGTAGCCGACAGCCCTGGCGATGTCCGCATGCTGCGAGGTCGGGCCGATCATCGCCCCGACGCGCGGCGACGCCCCGGCGATCTCCAGCGCGTTGTTGATGGCGTCGACCATCTCCACCGGGACAATCATCTCCAGCCCGTCGGCGCCGTTGCGCGTCTCGAACCAGTCGATCAGGGTCTCCCAGCGCAGCACGTCCGTGGCGTTGCGGATCTTCGGGGTGAACAGGCCGTTCAACTCCGGACCCACCACGGCCTCGAGATCCGCGCCCGCGAGCTTGGTGTCGAGCGCGTTCGGGCGGACGAACAAGCCCACCCGGGACGACTCCTTGCGCAGGTCCGCCAGGATCTGCCGCGCGGTCTCCCTGGCGGACTCCTTCAAGTGCTCGGGTACCGAGTCCTCGAGGTCGACGACGATGCAATCGGCCCCCGACGCCAGCGCCTTGGGCGCCCACGACGGCTTGTGCGCGGGGACGAACAGAACCGAACGGTAGGGATGCACCTTCACGCTCCTCGGCAGGCTCAGCGACCGACCGACGTCCGGTCGTGGGTGTCCGGCGTGACACCGAGCTCGCGCAGCTTGGCCTTCTGCACCCGCTGCGACGGGGTCTTGGGCAGCTCGTCGACGAAGCGCAGATATCGCGGCACGGCGAACGACGGGATCCTGCGGTCGCAGTGCTCCCACAGCTCCTCCGGGGTGATCGGCTCCGAGGTGATCACATAGGCCATCACCTCGTCCTCGCCCGCTTCGGTGTCGGCGGGCACCGCGATCACCGCCGTCTCCAGCACCGCGGGATGCGCCAGGATCGCGGTCTCGATCTCGTAGGAGCTGATGTTCTCGCCGCGCCTGCGCAGCGCGTCCTTGAACCGGTCGACGAAGTAGTACCAGCCCTCCTCGTCGCGCTTGAGCGCATCGCCGGTGTGGAACCACAGGTTGCGCCACGCCTCGACGGTCTTCTCCGGCATGTTGTAGTAGCCCATCGAGCAGATGAACGGCACCTTCGGCCGCACCACCAGCTCACCGATCTGACCGACCGGGACCTCCTCGTCGGTCTCCGGGTCGACCAAGCGCACGTCGAACCACTCGTCCGCGGCGAGACCGGCCGCGCCCGCGGGCCGCGGCTCCCCGTACGGGGAGATGATCGGTGCCGACGTCTCGGTGAGGCCGAAGACCTCGACGAACGCTTCGATGCCGTACCGCTCCTTCATCGGCTCCACCAGCGAGGACGCGGTGGGCGCGGCGAAGACCACCCGGAGCGGGTTGTCGGCGTCGTCCGGGCGTCGCTGCTGCTTCCAGATGAAGTCCATCATCACGCCGATGAAGTTGGTGACCGTCACCCGGCTCTCCCGGATCTGGTCGATCCACCGGCTGGCGGAGAACCGGGGGCGGACCACCACCCGGGCTCCGGCGACCATCGCCGGGTAGGCGGCCATGAACTGGGCGTTGCCGTGGAACAACGGCGTCACCGTCATCCACGCGTCCTCGGCGGTGAGCCGCACCAGGGACACACACTCCTCGGCGAAGAAGAACATCTGCGCGTGCGGCATGGCGACGCCCTTCGACGGGCCCGTCGTCCCCGAGGTGAAGAACACCGAGGCCAAGTCGTGCGGGTACACCTCCGGCAGCTGCACGTCGCTGCCCGCGGGCAACTCGGCCTCCAGCTCGTCCCACGGCGCGGCCTCCCAGCCCGCCTCGCGCAGCACCGCGATCGCCTTGTCCTGCTGTCCGGTGTCGATCACCCAGAACTTGGTGATGTCCTTCGCGGCTTCCTTCACCGCGACGAACCGTTCCGCGTAGACGTCGTCGACGACCGCGAACTTCGCTTCCACCGTGCGCACCTGGTGGGCCAGGAAGTCGTGCTCGTAGGCGGTGTTGATCGGCACCTCGACCATGCCGGCGACGGCACTGCCGACCCAGGTGCGGACGAACCGGGAGGAGTTCGCCGCGACGATGATCACCCGGTCACCTTTGGCCCCGCCGTGCGCGAGGAGGTTGCGTCCCACTCGCTCGGCGGAGGCGAGCATCTCGGCATAGGTCCAGGTCAGGCCCTCCTCGGGGACGTCGAGCCAGACCGCGTCCGGACGCTCGGCGGCCTGGTGACGCAGCACGATCGGCAGCGCCCACTGGGAGCGGTCGGGGAACGTCGGCTTCAGGTCGCGGTAGTAGCGGGTCACTGGTTCCGTCCTTCGTCAACGTTGCGGGCACGGCGGAGTCCGCGGAAGTCGGGCTTGCGCTTCTCCAGGAAGGCACGGGCGCCCTCGAGCATGTCCTCGCTGCCGATGGCCTGGATGAGCGCGCCGAGGTTGGCGGCCATGTTGTCCTTGGACTGGTTCCACCACTGGTTGCTGCTGGTCTTGGCGATCTCGAGGTAGCGAGGGCTGAGCGCGTCGATCTCGTCGAGCCAGCGCTCGACGGCGGCTTCGAGTTCGCCGTCGGGGACCACCTCGTTGACCAGCCCCCACTCCAGCGCTTGACGGGCCGAGTACCGGCGGCACATCATCGCCATTTCCTTGGCCCGGCGCTCACCGATCTGGACGGCCATCAGGTTCGTGGCGCCGAGCACGGGGGCGGAACCGACCTTGGGGCCGGTCTGGCCGAACGTGGAGCGTTCGGTGGCGATGGCGAAGTCACAGGCGACGACGAGTTCGTTTCCGCCGCCCGCGGCGGGACCGTCGACCGCGGCGATCACCGGCCGAGGGCAGGCCCGGATGGTGTCGAGCAGCCGCGCCGACGTGGTGAACAGCCGGCGCAGCTGTTCCGGGTCCGGGTCGCCGAGCTCGGTGAGCGCGCCGCCTGCGCAAAAGCTGCCGCCCGCGCCGGTGATCACCACCGCATGGGCCTCTGCGGCGTCCTCGATCGCGGCGATCATGGTGCGCGCCATCTCGAGGTCGTACGCGTTGCGCCGCTCTGGCGCGTTGATCGTGATCCAGACGACGTTGCGACGTTCGGCCACCTCGATGCTGCCCACGACGCTCCTCACCTAATGATGCTGTTCATAATCAACATTACCCGGAGATCGTGTCCCCAGGCAATGGTGCGACGTGGAAGGCGTCGGCGCCTGCGGAAAGCCGGTGACGAGCGCTGATGGCGGCACCGGAGCCAAGGCCGATTCCGCGGTCCGGCCTCAGCACGACCGGCAGGCACGGGACGTGTCGACGGCAGCTCGGCGCTCCGAACTCGGCACCGACGGCGGGAACGAGCACGTCCTGCGCAGCCCGGCGCCTCACCTCGACGCCAACGGTGGGTACGGAGGGTGGGAACGAGCTCGTCCTGCGCAGCCCGACGCTCCGCCCTCGACGCCAACGGTGAGAACGGAGGTGGAAACGGAGCTCGTCCTGCGCAGCCAGGCGCGACCTTGGCGCAGCCAGTGAGAACGAGCACGTCCTGCGGAGCCAGGACGCCGGCGTCGGCGCAACCGACGAGCACGCACCACATCCGTCCTCGTACGACCTCGTCCACCAGCGCGCATCCGACAGGTGCGGAACGCATCCACCACACCCCCGCGCCCCGACCTCAACGCAACCGGCGAGCACGGAACGCGTCGACCGCGGCCCGGTGCTCCGGCCGGGCGAACAGCAGGGCGATCGCCTCCACCGACTCGGGGTAGCCGACTTCGGTCCCCCGGTTGATGAACGCCTTGCCCACCTGGACGGCCAGCGGTGGGTTGGCCGCGATTTCCTCGGCGAGCGCGACCGCCGCCGGGACCAGGTCGTCGTCGGAATGCACCTGGCAGACCAGTCCCATCGACCGGGCTTCGTGCGCGTCGACGGTGCGGCCGCTCAGCGCCAGGTACCGGGTGTGGTGGCGCCCGATCACGTCCGGGCCGCGGATGATCCCGTAGCCCGGCATGAGGCCGACCGTCACCTCCTTGAAGGAGAACTGAGCCGACTCCGCGGCGTACGCGATGTCGCACGCCAAGGTCAGCTCGGTCCCACCACCGAACGCGATCCCGTTGACCGCCGCGATGACCGGGATGGCGCACTTCTCCACGGCGTGGAACGCCTCGTACACCCGCAGCAGGTGCGGACGGACCAGGTTCACGTCGCCGTCGAGGTCGTGGAACATGTCGATGTCGCCACCGGCGGAGAACGCGCGTCCCTCTCCCGTCAGCACGACCGCGCGGTGCTCGTCGTCGTCCTTGCCGAGAGTGCGCATGAGCCGGGTCAGCTCGGCGAACCACAGCTGGTCCATCGCGTTGAGCTTCTCCGGGCGGCACATGGTCACCAGCAGCACGCCGGGTGCCGGCGATTCCAGCCGGAACCGCTCGTAGCCCCGCAGGTGTTCGGGCAGATCGGTCACCGGGCCGCCTCCCGGTCCCAGGTGTCCGGCGTGACGCCCTCGGCGCGCAGCTTGTACTTCTCCACCCGCTGGCTCGGGGTGAGCGGCAACGCCTCGACCACCCGGACGTAACGCGGCACAGCGAAGGCGGTCAGCCTGCCCCGGCAGAACTCCACCAGGGCAGCCGGGTCGATCTCCGCGCCCGGCGCCGGGACGACCGCGACCATGACCTCTTCCTCGGACAACTCGGAGGCCACACCGTAGGCCGCGACCTGGCCGACGTCCGGGTGCTCGGCGATGACCCGCTCGACCTCCCAGGTCGAAATGTTCTCGCCGCGCCTGCGCACGGTGTCCTTGGCCCGGTCGAGGAAAGTGAGGAAGCCGTCCTCGTCCAGGACGCCACGGTCGCCGGTGTGGAACCACAGGTTGCGCCACGCCTTGACAGTCGCGGCCGGGTCGCCCTCGTAGCCGTCGAACATCCAGCCCGGCTTCTTCGGCCGGACCACGATCTCCCCCGGAGTGCCCGGCGGCACCGGACGGTCCAGCTCGTCCACCACCGCGACCGTGTAGATCGGCGACTCCTGTCCCGCGGTGCCGATCCGGCGCCGCTCCGGCGGCATCTCGCAGACCAGGGACACCTCGGTGCTGCCGTAGATCTCGGTCAGCCGCACCCCGAAGCGCTGTTCGAACTCGGTGAAGATCTCCTTCGGGCACGGTGCCCCGAACGCCACCCGCACCGGGTTGTCGCGGTCGTCGTCCCGAGCAGGCTGCTTGGCCAGGATGCTCATCATCGCGCCCTGGTAGTTGAACGCGGTGATCCCCTCGCGACGGCAGATGTCCCAGAAGCCGGACGCGGTGAACTTGCGGTGCATGAGGACGCGCGCCCCCGCGTCGAACCCGGTCATGACCGAGCAGTACCGCGCGTTGGCGTGGTAGAGCGGGAACACGCTGTAGAGGCGGTCGTCGGAGGTGTAACCCATCAGCTCGGTGGTGTGCCTGGCGAGGTTGACGTTGGCCCGGTGGCTGAGCCGGACCCCCTTGGGCGGCCCGGTGGTCCCGGAGGTGTAGAGCACCACCGCGGTGCTCCCGGGGTCGACCGCGGGCAGGTCGCGGGGCGAAGTCGCGAGAAGATCGGTGAACGGCGTCGTGCGCAGGCCGGTGTCGGCGGGCTCGGCGGCCGGGGTGCCCGGCAGCGGGTCGAGCAGCAGCAGGTGCTGCAGCTGCAGCTCCCCTCCGTCGCTGCGCGCCTGGGCCATCGCTCTGGCCAGAAGCGGCACCAGGTCCGGCGCGCACACCGCAGCGCGAACCCGGGACAGCACCAGGCAGTGGGCCAGCGTGACCGGCCCCGCGGCCGGATTGAGCGGCACTTCGACCAGACCCGCGCGAGCGATACCGAACCACGCCTGCAACGACGCCACCCGAGCCGGGGTCAGCACCGCGACCCGCTCGCCGGGCTGCAAACCGAGATCCAGCAAGCCCGCCGCGACGCTCGAGGCGTGCGCGTCCAGGTCCCGCACACCCACCTGCTCGTCCTCGATCACCACCTCGGCGCCCTTGCGTGCCGGGTCGGCCGCCACCGCGGCCAGCCACTCACCGAGACTCACGTCGTGCTCCACCTGCGCTCCTTCGTCACACGTCGTCACGAACGGGCAGGGCCGCCTCGTCCGTCGCCTGCCAGCCGGGTCGAGTCATGGGAGGCCGTCACCTCGGTCGGGACGACCTCGATCACCACGCGATTGGGGCTGTCCAAGAGCCGGACGAACGCTTCCGGGTCGCCGGGCGCCAGGCGCGGGGCCAGCCGACGCACCCGATCCATCACCACGGCTCGATCACGGTGCACCCGGGCCCGGCCGCGCAACGCGACCATGCGCCTGCCGGGTAGGCCGGTGCCCGCACTGGACACCACCACCGCAACCCGTGGATCGGCGTCCACGCCACGCACCTGGCGCCGGCCTTCCACCGTGGCGAACCAGAAATGACCGTGCTCGTCGACCAGGTAGCTGAGCACCACCGCGGTCGGCAAGCCGTCCTCGAGGAACGACAGCACGCATTCGGTCTGCTCGGCGAACAGCTCCGCCCTGCCCTCCGGAGCCAACCTGGCCCGGGACAAGTCCTCGATGTCCTTCGCTCCGGGCAGGTCGTCGGCATCCTCAGACGCCATCCAGCGCCGCCTCCCCGAGCATGGCGTGCACGATCGCCTTGCTGTCGCGGGCTTCGTCGGCGGTGCCCGTCCACACCGTCTCGCCACGGCTGACGACGGCGACGGTGTCCGCGATGCGCAGCCCGGCTTCGGCGTTCTGCTCGACCATGAGGATGCCGATCCCGGTGTCGGCCATCGCGCGGACGCTGGAGAGCACCCGCTCGACCATGGCGGGCGCCAGCCCCATGGACGGTTCGTCCATCAGCATGAGCTTGGGCCTGGACATCAACGCGCGGCCGAACGCCAGCATCTGCTGTTCGCCACCGCTGAGCAGGCCGGCCTGCGCATGCCTGCGCTCGGCGAGAATCGGGAACGTCTGGTAGATCTCCTCGATCCCCTTCTCGACCGAGCCCTTCGGGGCGGCGTACCCGCCCATGCGCAAGTTCTCCTCGACGGTGAGCGGAAGGAAGATCTTGCGGCCCTCCGGCACCAGCACCATGCCGCGCCGCACCACCCGGTGGGCGGCCATCCCGGTGATGTCGCGGCCGTCGAACCACACCGACCCGGCGTCGGGTTTGTGGAACCCGGCGATGGCGCGCAGGCTCGTGGTCTTGCCCGCGCCGTTGGCGCCGAGCACCAACGTCACCTGCCCCGCGGTGGCGGTCAACGACACCCCGTGGACCGCGCGTACCGGCCCGTAACTGACGTGCAGATCGGTGACCTCAAGCATCGGCCGCCGCCCCCTTCCCCAAGTACGCCTCCTGGACGGCGGGATGCCGGACCACGTCCTGCGGCTCGCCTTCGGCGATGAGCTTCCCGACGTTCATCGCGAACAGGTAGTCGCAGGTCTCGACCATCATTTCCACGTCGTGCTCGACGATGAACTGGGTGATCCCCTCGTCGCACAGCTGCCGCATCAGCTTGCCGATCTCCTTGCGCTCCGCGGTGTTCATGCCCGCGGTGGGCTCGTCCAAAAGCAGCAGCCGGGGACGGCCGATGATGGCGCGGGCGAACTCCACCCTGCGCTGCATGCCGTACGACAGCTCGTCGGGGCGCAGCTGCGCCACCTCCCGCACGCCGACCCGTTCCATCACCTCGTCGACCTGCATCGCCGTCTCCTTGCGGGTCTGCTTGGGCAGCGCGTCGAGGCCGAGCAGGATGTTGTCGCGGACCGAGCGGTCGTCGAGCAGGCGCACGGTCTGGAACGTGCGCGAAATGCCCATACGGTGCACGTTCCGCGCCGGGACCCTGGTGTAGTCCTTGCCGTCCAGCAGGAACCGGCCCCGGGTCGACGGCGTCAGCCTGGTCATCGCCCCCAGCAAGGTCGACTTGCCCGACCCGTTGGGGCCGATCACGCCGTAGATGTTCCCTTCGTACATCTCCAGGGTGATGCCGTCGACGGCCTTGACGCCGCCGAAGTGCACGGCCACGTCCTCCATGGCGAGCAGCGCCGTCTGCCTGCCCACTGCGCTTTCAGCCATCCGTCAGCCCTTCTCCTGCAGCACGGCCATGCGGGCACGCTCCTGCCGGGTGCGCAAGCGATGGACGAGGTCCTTGATCAGGCCGAGCACACCGTTGGGCAGGTAGATCGCGGCCACCGCCACCAGAAACCCGTAGACGACCTTCTCCCACTCCTGCACGAACGAGATGACCGTCGGCAGCCAGACGAAGATGACCGCGCCGATGAACGCCCCCAGCCAGGACCGGGCGCCGCCGACGATGATCGCCGTCAACGCGAGAACCACCATGTGGAAGTTCACTTCCGCCGGCGTGATGGTGGACCGCAGCAGCGTGGTGATCGCACCGGCCAGACCGCCGATGACCCCGGAAATGGCGAACGACGCCAGCCGGTACCTGGCCACGTCGATGCCCATGGCGGTGGCCAGTTCCGGGTCTTCGCGGACGGTGTCGACGCGCCTGCCCATCCCTTTCGCCTCGGTCCACACCAGCACGGCCACCACCACGACCACGACCGCCAGGATGTGGCCGGTGTCGATCTCGCCGAGCGCGCCGAACAGGCCACCCGGCCCGCCGGTGAGTTCCCCGCCGTTGACCGCCACCACCGAGACGATCAGCGTGAACGCGATCGTCGCCATGCCCATGTACAGGCCGGTCAGCCGCTGCACCACCAGGCCGAGCGCGAAGACCACGACGCCGGCGAGCACCGCGCCGAGCGCGACCGACGGCCACGTGGTCCAGCCCAGGTGGACCATGGCGATGGCGGCGGTGTAGCCGCCGATACCGAAGGCGCCGACCCCGGCGAAGGAGAAGACTCCGAAGCGGATCGGCACCTGGATGCTCAACGCCAGCAGCAGCGTGGTGAGCGTCGTCTGGATCAGCACGACGTTCATCGCGTACCAGTCGCTCATGTGCGGCGCACCTCCTTGCGGCCCAGCAGGCCCTGGGGCCGGGCGAGCAGGATCAGGAAGATCAGACCGAACGAGACGGCGTCCACCCAGGTGCCGTAGTTGAGGTTCAGCACGAGCGTCTCGGCCCCGGCCAGGACGTACGCGCCGATGACCGTGCCTGCCATCGAGCCGAGGCCGCCGAGCACGATGATCGCGAACGCCTTGATGAGCAGCTGGTCTCCGGTCTCCGGGGCGATGGCACCGAGCTGGAAGGTCAGCAGCGCCCCGGCGAGGCCGGCCAGTGCCCCGGCCGTGGCCATGGTGCCGAACGCCAGGGCGGTCCGGTTGACGCCCATGCCCGCGGCGGTCTCCGCGTCGACCCCGATCGCGCGCAGTGCAAGGCCCTGCCGGGACCGCCGCACCCAGACGGTCAGGCCGATCCCGATGGCCAGGCCGGACACGATGATGACGGCCGACGTGGTGGTCAGCCGCAATCCGAAGACGTCCATGACCTCGGCGTCGTAACTGGAATTGAAGCCGAACGGGCTGGAGCGGGTCTGGTGCTGGGCGAGCGCCAGCGGGATGGCGGCGACCCCGATGCCGCCGATGAGGATGCGCATCTCGGCGGCGTGCTGGTTCTTCGACCGCTTGAGGATCGGCTGGAAGGCCAGCAACTGGGTGAGCGCCGCGATGGCCGCCCCGACCAGCACCGAGACCGCCACGACCGGCAGGAACGGCAGCTCGGTCTCCCGCGTGACGAGATGGCCGACGAACGCGGAGAACATGAACGTGGCCCCGTGCGCGAAGTTGAGGATGCCGATGGTCCCCCACACCAAGGCCATGCCCAGCGCGAACAACAGGTAGATCGAGCCAAGCGTGACGACGTTCAACAGGTCTTGCACGTTGCTTCCCCTCGGGTAGGGGCGAGAGACCGCCCCGCGGGGTGCGGCCGCGGCCGCACCCCGCGGAACCGGCTCACTGCGCCAGGATCTCCTTGCCGTCCTGCCACTGGACCAGCGCGCCCTCGATGCGGGCGTCGTTGCCCTCGAAGGTCAGGTTCCCCATGGCACCGGTGAAGCCTTCCTTCGCCACCTGGGCCAGGCCTTTGCGGATGCCTTCCCGGGACGAGTCACCCGATGCCTTGATCGCGCGTGCGATGAACCACATCGCGTCGTAGCCGTCGGCGGCGTACGGGTCCGGGTCCTTGTTGAACTTCTTCCGGAACGCCTCGGTGAACGCCGCCGAGGACTCGCCGTCCATCGCGGTGGAGAACGGCACCGGGTAGACCAGGCCGTTGGCGGCGTCACCCGCCTCCTTGATGTTGCCCGCCGCCTGCACCGACGTGGCCACGATCAGGTTGTCGTAGCCGGCGTCCTTCAGCTGGCGCAGCGCCGTCACCGACTGCGGCGCGATGAGCAGCATGACCAACGCGTCCGGGTTCTTCCTGGCGATCTGCTGGGACTGGCCGGCGAAGTCCTGCGTGGTCATCTGCACCGGCAGCGACTGCACGATCTCGATGCCGCGGTCCTTGGCCATCTGCGGCACCCGCTTCTCGCCGAGCTCGGCGAAGGTCGGGAACGTGGCGTTGTACAGCACCGAGATGGTCTTGACGCCCTTCTTGTCGAGGTAGTCCACCGCCAGCTCGTAGTAGGACTCCATCGGCGGGGTGACGCGGAAGGTGTAGTCGTTGATGACCACGCCCTGCCCACCGGCCTGGGTGAACACGGTCGGCACCTTCTGCCTGCCCACCAGCGGCGCGACGGCGGCGGCCTGCTGAGTGGCGGCCGGGCCGATGATGGCGTCGACGTCCCGGTCGCCCATGGCCTTGTTCATCTCGCTGGATGCGCGTTCGATCTCGCCCGCGGTGTCCAGCTTCTGCAGCTCGATCTTGACGCCCTCACCGAGGAAGTTCTGCTGCTCGATCTCCTCGATCGCCAGCTCGGCGCCTTCCGACGCGCCGAGGCCGGCGTAGGCGATCGGCCCGGTCTGGTCCTGGACCTGGGCGATCTTGATGGTCTTCTCGATGCCACCGCCACCGCTGCCCCCCGCTTCGGGGCCGCCACAGGCCGCGGTCGCCACGACCGCGGAGACGGCCAGCCCTGCCAGCAGTGTCCTGCGCTTGCGCGCTGCACTACCCATAGCTCCTCCAACTTGTTCGTGTATGCAGGTCCAGCCGCGACCGCGGCGGACGGGGTCAGGCGACGGGATCGCCGGCGAGTTCATGGCCGATGAGGTAGGCCAGCGTGAGCCCGCGGCCCAGCGCGATGCCCGAGTTGTAGGCGGTCCCGGTGGTCGTCAGCGCCGCCACCGACCCCGCGGCGTAGAGCCCGGGGATCGGTCGTGCGGACTCGTCGAGGACGCGCCCGTCACCGTCGATGTGCACACCTGACGTGCCGATGCCGGTGCCGACGAAACGCAGCCGGAGGCCGTGGAACGGCGGCTGCACGATCGGCCCCAGCACCGGGTTGGGTTCGTGCTCCGGGTCGCCGGCGAACTTGTTGACGTAGTCCACCGTGCCGCGGCCGAAGTCGGGGTCCTCGCCGCGCTCGGCGAAGTGGCTGAACCGCTCGGCGGTGCGAGCCAGCTGCTCGCCGTCGATGCCGAGCCGCGCCCCGAGTTCCTGGAGGGTGTCGGCGGATTCCACCCAACCCTCGGGATACTCGCCACCCGGTGGGGTGGCTGCCAGGCCGTACTTCCTGCGGTGCTGGTCGTCCCAGATCAGGAAGAACGGCAGGTGCTTGTCGTCCGGGTCGAGCGTGCGCCGGCAGATGTCGACCCAGTACGAGTCGTTGCAGTACCGCTTGCCGTGCCGGTCGACGATCATCGAGTGCGGCATGGCGTACTCCGGCCCGTAGCCGAAGCCGGTGCCCACCTGGGAGCGCCAGCCGGGCAGGATCGGCGTGGCGTTGGCCGGGATCTTGACCAGCCGGCCGCCGACCTGGCGGGCCAGCTTGATGCCGTCCCCGCGCAGCGTCTCCGGCGCCACCGACCCCCAGTCCTCCTCGTCCAGCCCGAGCACTTCCCGCACCAGCTCGGGGTCCCAGTCGTAGGTGCTGGTGGCGAGCACGACCGGCCCGCGCAGTTCGACCGTGCCGTCCGGGGCCTGGGCCCGGAGGCCGACCACCTCGCCGTCCTCCTGGATCAGTTCGGTGACCCGGTGCTCGGTGCGGATGTCGATCAGGTCGTGCCGGACGACGCGGGCGAGGAAGCTTGCGACCACACCGGTGCCGTACGTGAGCGGGTCGTCGTGACCGGCCTGCTCGAACGCGGTGCCGTCGGCGAGGCCGAAGGCGGGCAGGCCGGCATGCGACTGCTTGGTCGCCGACCTTTCCTTGCCCGAGTCGTCGACGTAGGTGGCGCGCCGCCCCTTCTCCAGCAGTTCGCGGTAGGTCCTGCCGACCGGGAAGTAGGGGCTGTAGCGGAGCTTTGCCCGCCACGGGCCGAGCACGGAGCCGTCGATGACCTCGTTGGTGAGGTAGCGGCCCTCGGGCAGGGCGCCCTTGGCCTCGTTGTGGTAGTCGGCCAGCCCCGGGATCACGGTCCACCGGATCGCACCGTTGTCCTCGAAGTACTTCATCGCCTGCGGTGCGATGTCGATCCAGCGCAGCAGCGCCTGCTCGTCGAGCACCTCCGGCGCGAAGTGGGAAGCGACGTCACGGATGTAGGTCTCGGTGAGTTCCTTGGAATCGCCGGTGATCCCCTCGCGGACGGCGACGTGGTTGGCTCCGCACCACACCTGTCCGCCGGAATACGCAGCGGCGCCGCCGACCAGCTCTGCCGCCTCCAGGACGACGGCAGGCCGACCGTTGAGCGCACACGTCAGGGCCGTTGCCAGACCGGACAGGCCGGCACCCACGACCAGCACCGGCCGCTGCTCCCCGTGGTCCGTACTCCAGGTCGCCGCACGCTGCTCGACGGGCCTGTTCGCCATGCTCGCTCTCTCCTTTGAGGGCCTTTGAGGGGGCCATGGTGCATGTCACACTGTCGCCCTGAAGAGTGAATATGATGATCAGCGTTGTGTCAATATCCCTGCGCATCATTGGTGCTGATACGTCACCTGTGGCCCGCGCGGCCGGGAATCCGCCGGCACCGACGCGGGCCGGAGGAGCTCGGCGAAGGCGCCGCAGGGACCGGGGACCAACGGACGCTGACGCTGGGGCGAAGCGACCGGGGCTGCAGTGGACACCGACGCCGGATCGCGGCGTCCCGGGAACCCACGGGCACCAGCGCCGGGGCCACTCATCGAGCTACGGCCAGCACCGGTGCCTCGGCGGCCGGAAGGCGACGGAGGCCGCCAGCAGGACCGAGGCGCCCACCAGACACGACACCACCCCACGACCAAGACACCCCGAAACCTCGAACACCCACCCGCACCTCGACGACCAGACGACCACGGACACCGCCAGCACAACCAAGGCGCCCACCAGACACGACACCACCACGTGACCGACGCGTCCGAAAGGCACGGACACCGAGCCCACACCTCGACGGCCGCCGAACGACGGAGACCGCCAACGGGCTCCGGCCGTGGCCGGAAAACCACTCCCCCGTGCCCAGACGTCAGGAAGCTCGATCGCCAACCCCAGACTCACGCAGCCAGCAGCGACCGACCGACACCGAGCCGGGGCGTCCAGCAGCCAGCGACACCGCCGCGGAGCCAAGGCGTCCGGGGAACCATGACTCCGACGTCAGGCCTGTGGCGCACATGGAGCTACCGGCCCGGCCCCACGACATCCGGGGCGCCCAGGGGACGCAAGTGCGCCAGCCCCCGTGGCGGTCATGACCTTCCGGCCGTTGGCTGATGCCACCCGTCTCAGGTCAGTGGCCAGCGGCGAGTGGTGTCACTGCGCTGGCGCGTGGCGGCTCGCCCGGGAAGCGCACGCGGTCGGTGTCCGGCAGGGTCGCGGCGTACTCGGTCGCCGAGGTGGCGTAGAGGAAGCGGACCTCGCGGCGGGTGAACACCCAGCGGCCCTCGTGCCGCGCGTACCGGTCGGCATAGCGGTAGGCGGCCAGCAGCACCCCACGAGAAGTGACCAGCTCCGCGTGCCCACTCGACATGCCGGTCGCCTCGTCGTCCCCGGTCAGGTCGACGACCACCGCATGAGGCGTGTGGATCATGCGCCGGAACCCGCGCATCGAGGCGCCCAGCATGGCCGCGATCTCCGGCCACCCGCGCGCGATCTCGCCGTCCCGGTCGAACACGGCGTCCGGGTGGAACATCGTGGCGAGCGCGTCCAGATCGTGGTCGTCCACGGCGAACGCGTACCGGGCCGTGAGGTCACGCAGCGCCTCGCGATCCAGCAGCCGCTGCACCTGGTCGACCACGACGTCACACCTTCACGTCGAACCGCGGTTCCGGCAGGGAGTGCAACGCCTTCAGCAGCCGCTCGGGGATCGCCGCTTTGCTGAAGTCGTCCGGGTTGCGGGCGGCGAACACCATCTGTCCCTTGGTCACCAGCTGATCGCCCCTGGTGAACTCGAAGCCGACGGCATAGGAGCTGGTGCCGATGTGCTCGCTCACCGCCTGGCAGACGATCTCGTCGAAGACCTTGACGGTGTCCAGGTAGCGGCACCCCGAGCTGATCCCCACGGTGACGATGCCGAGGTCGTCGACCATCTGACCACTGCGGATGCCCTTCGAGTACAGCCACGTCGAGTAGCAGCGCTCCATCCAGCGGTAGTAGATGTCGAAGTAGGCGATGCCGACGGTGTCGGTGTCGCCGTAGGCCAGCTGGAAGGCCAGCCGCCCCTCGCTCGGCTCGTGGACCAGGGCCATGCTCACTACTCCTCGATGATCACGTCGGCGGTGCCGGTGAGCACTTCCGCGCCGCCCACCACCACCAGGCTGATGTCACACGTGGCCACCCGGCCGCGCTCGGTGTCCTCGATCGCGGTGACGGTTCCCTGCGCGCGCACCCGGTCGCCCGCCAGCACGTTGCCCCGGAAGCGCACCTGGAACGACAGCAGCCGGTCCCGGCCGCCCGCCCATCTGGCCAGCATCGTCTGCAGATAGCCCATGTTCAACGGGCCCTGGTTGACGGTGCGCTCCGGCATGCCGAGCGCGGCCAGCGCGCGGGGGTCGAAGTGGATCGGATTCGGATCGGCGAGCAGCGCGGTCATCACCTTCATCTTCTCCGGGTCGACCGTGAGCTCCAGCGGCGGAATCTCCGTGCCGACCTGGACGTCGCGGGCCTGGGTGCTGATGTGCTGACTCACGCCGACCTCCGCGGGAAGATGATCGAGTTGAAACACCGGGCCACGTGGTCGCCGGCCAGGTGCAGGTCGAGCTCGTATCCGACGATGTCCATCGTGCCCGCCTTACGGCCGACCTTGCGCTCGACCGAGACCACCCGCCCGGACACACGGTAGGTGGCGCCCATCCGCAGCGGGCGGTACAACGTGGTGCGGTGCTCGCCGAACATCGGACCGTCGTCGGCGGTGGCGTCGAACCAGGCGAAGAACTCGTCCCACGTCAGCCCCCACCCCGACACACCTGCCATCCAGGCGAGTACGGGGTGGGGTACCTCGTCGTACGGGTCGTCGAGCAAGGCGTCCGCGGTGAGCCAGGCACGCCACGGGGCGAGCGTGTACTCACCGCCGGGGAACTCCCGCCCGACCCGGTCGGCGTAGCCGTCCGGCTCAGACATTCCGCTCGCGGCCCTCCCAGTAGGGAGCGCGCAGCTCGCGCTTGAGGATCTTGCCGGTCGGCGCCTTGGGCAGTTCCTTGACGAACTCGACCGAGCGCGGCTTCTGGTAGCTGGCCAGGTGCTTCTTCGCCTGGTCGATGATCTCCTGCTCGGTGGCCTGCTGGCCGGGCTTGAGCACCACGAAGCCCTTGACGACCTCACCCCACTCGTCGTCCGGCACGCCGATCACCGCGCACTCCAGCACCGCGGGGTGGGTGGCGATGGCCTCCTCGACCTGCACCGAGTAGATGTTCTCGCCGCCGGAGATGATCATGTCCTTGGCCCGGTCGACGATGAACACGTAGTTGTCCTCGTCCCACGTGGCGATGTCGCCGGTCCACATCCAGCCGTTGCGCAGCGTCTTCGCGGTGAGGTCGGGACGGTTGAGGTAGCCGATCATGTTGGCCGGGCTCTTGACGATGATCTCGCCGGGCGTCTTGCCGTCCTTGGGCACGTCCCTGCCCTCCGGGTCCACCACCCGCACGGTGGTGATGAAGCCTTCCCGGCCGCACGAGCGCAGCCGCTCCGGGTGGATGCCGTTCAGCGCGTCGATGTGATCCTCCTGGGAGAGGAACGTCATCGTCGTGCCCTCGGTCTGGCCGTAACCCTGGATCAGCGTGCACGGGAACGCGTCCAGCGCCTGCCGGACGATGTGCGACGGCATCGGACCGCCGCCGTACTGGATGTTGCGCAGGCTGGACAGGTCGTAGCTGGCGAAGTTCGGCTCGGCCATCATCCAGTTCAGCATGGTGGTCACGCCGAGGAAGGCGGAGACCTTCTCGCTCTCGATGAGCTCCAGCGCCAGCTTCGGGGCGAAGTTCATCAGCACCAGCGGGCAGCCGTGCTTGAGGTAGTTCATCGCCAGCACGATCGGGATGTGGTACATCTGCCCGGTCAGCATGTACACGTCCGACGGCACGATGCGTTCCGCGACGGTCTGGTTCAGCATCCCGGCCGCGGCGCTGCGGTGGGTGTGCACCGCGCCCTTCGACTCACCTGTCGTACCGCCGGTGTAGAGCACGAAGAACGGGTCGTCCTCGGACACGTGCGCGCTCGGCTCTGGCTCGGCGTCCGACGAGCGGGCGATCAGGTCGTCGAGACTGCCGTCGGAGCCCTCCCCGAAGGACAACGAAGCGGTCAGGTCGACCTCGCGCTCGATCTCCTTGGCCACCGGGAGGAATTCGTTCTGCGTGATGAGCACCTTCGGCGCGGCGTCCTTGACCACCTTGATCAGCTCGGGGGCGGCCAGCCGCCAGTTCAGCGGCTGCGTGACCAGGCCGGCGCGGCCCGCGGCGAAGTAGAGCGCCTGGTACTCCACGCAGTTGCGGGACAGCATCGCCACCCGGTCGCCTTTGGACAAGCCGAGGTCCAGCAGGCCGTTGGCCATGCGGCGCACGAGCTCGTCCAGCTCGCGCCAGGTGACGCGACGGTCGTTGGGGGCGTCGTAGATCGCCTGCCGGGACGGCGTCAGGCGTGCCCACTTGGCAGGAATGAGTCCTTGGTTCATCGCTGGTCTCCGTGGGTTGCCGCGGCTTGTCGGGCTGGTGCTCTGGTCAGTAGGACTTGTCCAGTTCCAGGTGCAGCTTGCGAATCTTGAGCTGCCCTTCCTCCTCGACGATCTCGTTGCGGTAGACCCCGGCCGACAGCAGGGAGATCTCGCCGTTCTCGGTCGCCAGGAGGGTGAGGTAGTGCGTGGTGCGGATGACGTCGGGGTCGGAGTCGTCGATGATCAGGTTGCTGTTGTTGTGCCGACGCTGATCGGTCTGCTGCGCCAGCGAGTCGCGCATCAGCTTCATGATCGCGTCGCGCCCTTCGAACGTCACCGGGTCGCCGCCGGCGATCACCAGGGTGAACACCGCGTCCTTGGTGAAGACCGACTCCATCATGTCCAGATCGGGCAGGTCGTAGGCCAGGGAGTAGCGGTTGAGCAGGTTCTCGATGGCGGCGCGGTCGGACATGACGTCTCCTCACATCCAAAACGGGATAATGCTGAGAACTATACATATGGTTTCTGTCACGAGGCAAGCGCCGTTTCACCTGGTCATGCCCCGCTGCCCATCCATGCGGCCGACGGCGCCGCGAACGCCGGAAGGACTGCGTCGCGCTCCCGGCGGCGGATGGACCGCACCACGATCAATGCACCGACGCACCGCCGTCGACCGGGATCTGGCCCCCGGAGACGTAGTAGGACTCCGGCCCGGCGAGCCAGGCGACGACGTTGGACACGTGCTCCGGCTCGATCCACGCCTTGCCCATCGGGTTCAGGCTCGCGAAGGACGCTTCGGCGTCCTCGGCCTTGGGTTCGTCCAGATCGGGCCGGAACAGCTTGTAGGTGCGGGTGTTCTTCACCATCGGGGTGTCGATCGAGTTGGGATGGATGGTGTTCACCCGGATGCCGTGCGGGCCCAGCTCGTTGGCGAGCACCTTCATCAGGCCGACGATCGCGTGCTTCGTCGTGGTGTACGCCGCCACGTTGGCCAGGCCCTTGAAACCCGCCAGCGAGGCGATGATGATCACCGAGCCACCGGGACCGGCAGCCAGCAGGTGCGGGGCCGCGGCCTTGTACGTGTGCCACACACCCGTCACGTTGACGTCCATCAGCTCGCGCCAGGCGTCCTCACTGACCTCGTGGGTGGCTTCACCGAAGGTGAAGATGCCCGCGTTGGCCACCACGACGTCCAGCCTGCCGAACTTGTCCACGCCCGCGTTCACCGCTGCGGTCAACGCCTCGATGTCCCGCACGTCGGCCTGGGCGGCGTGGATCCGGCCGCCGGCCTGCTCGACCAGTCGTACCGTCTCCGCGAGGTCGTCCGGCGTGGCCAGGTCGTAGAAACCCTCGACGCTGCCGATGGGCGCGCAGATGTCCACGGCGATGATCGCCGCGCCGTCCCGGGCGAGCCGCAACGCGTGGCTGCGCCCCTGCCCCCGCGCGGCTCCGGTGATCAGTGCGACCTTTCCGTCCAGCGGTGCCCCCGGTGCGCTCATGCTGGATTGCCTCCTTTCACCTGGTGCGGGACTCGAGCAGCCCCACCTGATGCGCCTTGATCTGCAGTGCGAGGAACTTGCCGTAGAAGCGGGCCATCGCGAGGTTCCCGCCCATGAACCACAGGCCGTCCTGTCCGGAGCGTCGCCACACGCCCTGCAGCTCGCCCTCGTCGTCCAACCCCCAGACCGGCCCGCACCGGTCCGCGACCTCGTCGCCGAGCAAGCGCCGGGCGGTCTCGCGCATGCCCAGGTAGCCGGTGGCGAAGACGACGACGTCGGCGTCCACCGTGCTGCCGTCCGACAGCTCGAGCCCGGTCGAGGTGAACCGGACCGCCTCGACCCCGGAACGCAGGCCGATCGAGCCGTCGGCGATGAGCTCCGAGCAGCCCACGTTGATGTAGTAGCCGCCGCCGCGTTGCAGGAACAGCTGAAGCGCGCCGGTGCCGTTGATCCCGGAGGTGAGCAGAAAGCCCGCCTTCTCCAGGTCGGCGAGCAGCTCCTTGTCGTGCTCGGCCATGGCCGCCGTGGTGGCCTGGTGCATCTCCGGGGCGCACTTGAACGGGAACGACGCGCCGAGCAGGTCAGCGACGTCGGTCGGCGGGCCGGACTCCTCGTACAGACCGGTCATCGCGATGGCCGACCCGGCGAGGCTGACCACGTAGGTGGGTGACCGCTGGATCATGGTCACCTCGGCGCCGCCGTCGAACAGCTCCTGGGCGAGGTCGTGACCGCTGTTGCCGGTGCCGACGACGACCGCCTTCTTCCCGGAGAAGTCGACGCCGTGCGGGAACTGGCTGGAATGGCAGACGAACCCGCGATACTCGTCCGCGCCCGGCAGCTCGGGCATGTTCGGCTCGGTGCCGCTCATCCCGGTGGCCAGCACCAGGTGCCGCGGGCGAACGGTGCGCTGACTGCCGTCGGCGCGCCGCACGATCAGCGTCCAGCTGTCGCCCTCCCGCACCGCTTCGGTGAGTTCGGAGCCGGTCCAGACGTTGAGTTCCATCGCGTGCGCGTAGAACTCGAGCCAGTCGGCGAGCTTGTCCTTGGGCGTGTAGACCGGCCAGTTCGGCGGGAACGGGAGGTACGGCAGGTGGTCGTACCACACCGGGTCGTGCAGAACGAGGGAGTCGTAGCGGTTGCGCCACCCGTCCCCGACGCGCTGATGGCGCTCGATCACCAGCGTCGGGACGCCGAGGCAACCCAGCCGCGCCGCCAGGCCGAGGCCGGAGTGGCCCGCCCCGACGATCACCACCTCCGGGTCGCCGTCGGTGAACTCCCGCTGCCGTTCGCGGGCCTCGGGCCAGGTCCTTGCTTGCCCGTCGACGCCGTCAAACGGCCGCCGTGTGCCGACCCGCTCCTCATGCCCGATCAGCTCGTCCATCGCGGTGAGCAGCGTCCACGCGCGCCAGGCGCCGTCCCGCTCCACGAGCCGGAGGACCCCGCGTCCTCGCGCGACGGTGGTACGGAACCCGAAGAGGGCTTGCACCCACGGCTCCGCACCGGCCTCCACCAGCGTCGGACGGTCGAGCAGGGTGAAGGTCACGTCGCCCATGCGAGGCGCCTCGGTGATCCTGGCCGCCAACGCCTGGTGCCCGTGCGCCGTACGCAAGTCCCAGGTGAAGGCGAGCAGGTCTCGCCACCAGGCATCCGAGTGGAACAGCTCCGCCGTCGCGCCGGCCGCGCCGTCACGCAGTGCACTCTGCAACCGGTCGAGCCACGTACGCACTGTGGCGTCAAGGTCCGGAACGACCTGCTGATCGAGCGTCACCGTCGACCCCAATCCTGATATCGGTAATCATGAATATTGAGGGCAGTGAAGCAAATCACGATCAACACTGGCAAGACTCCGTTCGGACGCTCGAGCTGCGACGGCTGACCTACAGGTCACTCGCGCGCAAGCGCCTGACCTGCGACGATGCCGAGTGGCCCGCTCGCGCTCAGCGGCACGGGACGGCGCCGGACCTCGCTCGACGACGCGGGAAACCGCCGGGCCGCTCAACGATGCCGGACGCCACCAGGGCCACGACCAACCACACAGGAAACCCGCCGAAACCACGCTCGACGACCCAGGACACCACCCGGCCACCCAACGACGCCGGACACAACCACGGCCACGACCAACCACACAGGAAACCCGCCGGGCTGCGCCCGGCGCGATCACCGCTGCCCCTAGCCGGTGTAAAACGCGCGCAGCCAGTCCAGGTCGTGACCGTGCAGCACGGACGGCCAGTCGGCCGGGCGCGGGTCGCCGTAGACCAGGCTGCGGTTCTCCGTCTTCAACACCTCGGCGTACTGAGTGACGGGCAGGTAGTACATGTAGCCCATCACCCGGTCGGCGATCCGCCAGCCGCGCTCGGTGCGCCGGTAGACGTCGCGGTAGCGGAGCGCCACGACCATGGTTTCGCCCTGCCGGACCAGCTCGGCGTGCCCGCTGACTAGACCCCGCGCGACATCGGGGTCGCCGTCGTCGAAGCGCGGGATGACCGAGTGGACGAAGTGGTGGGTGGGACCGAGCGCGTCGAACCTGGCCTGGTAGACCCGCGCGATCTCGTCGAGGCCGGTGGCGTCGAACACGCCGTCGTCCGAGCCGAGGTGAGCGTCTTCGGTGAACAGGCTGTCCAGCCCGGTGAGGTCGCGCTCGTCCATCACGAACCCGTAGAGGTGCACGAGGTCGTGAATGGCCAGCCGGTCCTCGATCCGGCGCAGCCGCTGCTCGATGGTCTGCTGCGTGCTCATCGCACTCGCTCCCCTCCGTGCTCGGTGGTGGTGACGCGACGCGGCAGCGGGCCGAACGAAGTGACGTCCGCGGGCACCAACGCGTCCTCGGGCACGATGGCGATGCCGGTGACCGAGATGCGCTTCGCCGCGATCCGCCACTCGCCGTCGGCTTGCACGATGTCGTTGCGATACCGGCCCCACACCTGGCGCGCCTCGCCCGTGCGGTGTGTGGTGATCACCCAGAAGCACGCGTCCACCTGGTAGCGCTCCCCACCGAGCGGCGAGACCTGCAGGTTGGTGAGCATGTGCTGGGCGAGCTCGACGTCGGATGCCGCGAACTCGCGGTAGAGATCGAGGAACGCCTCGCGCCCCTTCCGGTTGCCCTGCACCCTGACCAGCTCCACGTCGTCGGTCACCAGGCAGGCGAGCCCGTCGACGTCCTTGGCGTCGACCAGTGCCTGATAGCGGTGCATCAACTCGGCCGCGGCGTGGAACACCTCGAGCCGTTTCAGCAGTGCCTGATCCATGCCGGCGTCCTAGTAGCTCCGCGGCAGCCCGAGCACGTGCTCGGCGATGTAGTTGAGCACCATCTCCTGGCTGATCGGGGCGATGCGGTTGAGCCGCGCCTCGCGGAAGTAGCGCTCGACGTGGTACTCGCGGGCGTAGCCGTATCCGCCGTGCACGTTGATCGCCACGTCGGCCGCGTGGAAGCCCGCCTCGCTGGCCAGGAACTTGGCTTCGTTGGCCTCGCGCCCGCACGGAATGTCGTTGTCGATCATCCAGGCGGCCTTGTCGCAGATGGCGGTCGCGGCGTCCAGCCGGATCCTGGCCTCCGCGAGCTGGCCGGAGATGAGCTGGTTCTTGCCGATCGGACGGCCGAAGACGACCCGTTCGTTGGCATAGGCCACGGCCCGGCGCAACGCCGCTTCGCCGAGGCCGAGCGCGGCATTGGCGGAGATCACCCGCTCGGCGTTCAGCCCGCTCAGGATCACCTTGAAGCCCTCACCGACCTCGCCGATGACGTCCTCGTCGGGGACGAACAGGTCGTCGATGAACAGCTCGTTGGTGTCCACCGCGTGCCTGCCCATCTTCGGGATCTCGCGAATGGTGACGCGTTCCCGATCCATGGGCGCGAACATCAGGGTGAGGCCGCGATGCCCCTTGCCCTCCCGCGGCGAGGTGCGGACCAGCAGGAACATCCGCTCCGCCTCCTGCGCCTTGGTGATCCACACCTTCTTGCCCGACACCAGCCAGCCGCCGTCGACCTTGCGCGCCTGGGTGGTCAGGTTGAGCGTGTCGGTGCCCGCATCCGGCTCGGTCACGGCGAACGAGACGTGCAGGTCACCGGCCGCCGCACGGGGCAGGAAACGCTTCTTGAGATCTTCGCTGCCGTGCCTGATCAGCGGCTCGAAACCGAAGATGCCGATGTGCACGGCGGAGCAGCCCGCCATGCCCGCTCCGGACGCGGAGATCTCCCGCTCGACGATCGCGGCCTCGCTGACCCCGAGGCCACCGCCGCCGTACTCCTCCGGGATGGTCAGGCCGAGCCAGCCGGCATCCGCGACCGCTTGGTAGAACTCCCACGGGAACTCGTGCTTGACGTCCTTCTCCATCCAGTAGTCGTCGTCGAAGCGAGCACACATGGCTCGCACCGCCTCCCGGATGGATTCGTGGGTCTCGTTCACGCCGAAGTCCATGGCGTCTCCCGCTCTCGCCAGCCGAATTTCATTATCACTATTATCACTAAGTGGCGGTCGCGTCACCCCCTGAGCGACGACCGCGGCGCGGCGGCACGGCGCCCTCCCCGGCGGACGAGGACCATGGCGGCCACCGTGGCCACGGCCATCGCCGCCCACGCCCAGCCCCGGCCACCGGCGTCCGACAAGGCACCGAAGGCGCTCGGCCCCACCGCGGATCCGATACCGCTGCCCAGCTGGACCGTGCCGCTGGCCGCGCCGGGAGCGGACACCGTGCGCACCACGGTGATGAGCAGCAGGGCGGGCCATGTCCAGGCGGCAACGAGCGCGAGTACGACGCCTGCGACCACCACCGCCCGCCACGGAGCACCTGCCCCTTCGCCGACATCGAGACCGGTGACGCCGACAGCCACCAGCCCCAGCGTGATCCCGGCGAGCGCCATCACGACCAGCAACGGCGTCACGTCGGAGGCCGGGCGCGTGTCGAGAAACCGCCCGGCGGCCACCCGGACGACGACGGCGAGCAGGCTTCCGCCGGACACCACACCCGCCGCCACGACCGGTGACAGTCCGGCGGAAACCAGCGTGAGGACGGCGAAACCGGTGATCGTCGCCACCGAGAAGGTACCCAGCCCGGCGGCGACGGCCATGGGCGCGATGACACTTCGCTCAGCGCGCCGGACGACCGGGGACGAACGGGAGACGGAGCGCGAGCGGGCCCGGTGCCCCCGAGCGCCGCGCCACGCCAGCAGCAACACGACAGCCGGCAGCACCAGGACGGCCGCCATGGCCGCGCGCCAGCCGAGCAGGTGAGCCAGCCAGGGCAGCGTGACCCCGGCCGCGGCCATCAGCAGCGGCGGAGCCGTCTGCTTCATCCCCAGCACCGAGGCATGACGCGCGGGCGGCACGAGCTCGACCACGACCAGGTTGCTGGTCGGCGAGCAGAGGCCGTAGCCGACACCGCTGATCGCGAACACGACCAGCAAGGCGACCCAGGAGTCGACGACCAGCGCACAGCTCGCCAGACAGGCCGCCGTCACCAGCGCACCCACCCGGACGCCTGCCGGCCAGCCGACCCGGTCGACCCACCTTCCGGCCACCGGCGCCGCCACGGCCGTCACGGCCCAGAAGGCCGAGACGACCAGGCCCAAGCCGGCGTCGCCCAGGTTCAGGTCGACGGTGACGTCGACGGCCAGGACACCAAGACACGTCGGGACCGCGATCGCCGTGGCGAGCACCCCGAACGCGAGCAGGCCCGCCGCCCACCCCCGGGACCCCCGAGGGCCAGGGCCACGGGCCGTGGCGGAGCCTCCCAGGCGCCGTGCCCGGGAGCTCTGCCGGATCATGCCGACCGACGGCCGACGCCGTCAGTCCTCGATACGCAGCGCAAGCTCCGGACAGGATTCGACACCGAGCGCGGCCTTGTCCTCCAGATCCTCGGGGATGTCGCCGTCGTACTTGACGATGACCTGTCCCTCGTCCTCGGTGACGCCGTAGACCTCCGGCGCCGACATCCGGCACAGGCCGTGACCCTGACATTTGTCCAGGTCGGCGATAACTCTCATGAATGGTCCTCCTGACTCGTCACACCACGGTGCCGGTCCGTACCGCCCGGGAGCAACGCCGTGTCGCCGTCACTCTTTCGCTTGACGCCGGGCTGCGTATAACCATTATCATGGTAGTTCCCGTCACAGGGAACCCCTTGGCCTCGAGAAGGATGGATTCGATGTCCGACCAGCAGCGTTGCCCTGTCGTCCAGTTCGACCACCACTCGGCCGAACACGCCAAGGACCACGTGGCCATCTACCGCAAGCTCCGGGAGGAAACCCCGGTCGCCTGGACCGAGGCCCACGGCGGCTTTTGGGTTCTCTCCAGTTACCAGGCGGTCTTCGAGGCTTCACGCGACGACGACACGTTCTCCTCGGGGCGGCACGACGAGTACGGCGGCCCAGGCCTGTCGGTGACCATTCCCAAGGCGCCCACCGCGTTCCACATCCCGATCGAGCTCGACCCGCCGGAGTTCCGCCCGTACCGCAAGGTGGTCAACCAGGTCACCGCGCCCGCCGCGGTGGAGAAGCTGCACGACACCATCAAGCACTACGTCACGGGCTTCATCGACACCATCATCGAGAAGGGCGAGGCCGACCTGGCCGTCGTGGCAGGCGTGCCCGCGGCGGTGACCATCGACTGGCTGGGCTTGGATCCCGCGCAGTACCAGCAGTACGTCGACGCGATGCACACGCTGGTCTCGGCCGCCCCCGGGTCGCCGGAGTACCAGCACGCCGCCGAGGTGGCGGTCCCGTGGGTGAACAAGACGGTTCGCGAGCACATCGCCTACCGCCGCAAGCACCCCGCGGACGACGCCACCACGCACTTCATCAACGCCGAGGTCAACGGCCGCAAGATGACCGACGACGAGATCTACTCGATCCTCGAGCTGGTCATCTCCGGCGGGGTCGGCACCACCGCGTCGCTGGTGACCCAGGCGCTGGTGTGGCTGTACCAGAACCCCGGCGAGCGGCAGCGCCTGATCGACGACCCGTCGATGATCGACATCGCGGTCGAGGAATTCCTCCGGGTCTTCTCCCCGACCCAGGCGCTGGCCCGCACGGTCATGAAGGACGTCGAGTTCCACGGCTGCCCGATGCGCAAGGGCGACCGCGTGCTGCTGTCCTGGGCGTCGGCGAACCGGGACGCCGCGCAGTTCAAGGACCCCGACAAGGTCGACATCACCCGGTGGCCGAACCGGCACGTCGCCTTCGGGATCGGCATCCACCGCTGCGCAGGCTCCCACCTCGGCAAAGCCATGGCGCGGGAGATGATCCGCCAGGTGCTGGCTCGCATGGGTGACTACGTCGTCGACATGGACAACCTCGTCACCTACCCCGACCAGGGAACCAACGCGGGCTACCACCGCATCCCGGTGACGTTCACGCCCGGCAAGCGGCTGCTCGGCGACAAGCCGCTGTTCCCCGACCACTACACCAGGTCAGGCAAGTGAGCGGCGGAGCCAACGGCCAGGCGGTACTCGATCCGGAGAACGGAAACGTCGTGGTGGTCGGCGGCGGCCTGGCCGCCGCGCGGCTCTGCGCCGCCCTGCGCCGCAAGAAGTTCACCGGCCGCATCACCGTGCTCAGCGCCGAAGAGGTTCCGCCGTACGACCGGCCGCCGCTGTCCAAGGCCGTCCTGGCCGGCGAACGCGACGACGCCCCACTGCCCTTCGACACCGAGAAGCTGGGCGTCGGCCTGCGCCTGGGCACTCGGGCCGTCGGGCTGGACACCACCGCCCGCACGGTCCACACCGAGGCCGGTGAGATGCCCTACGACGCGCTGGCGATCGCGACCGGCGCGACGCCGCTGCGGTTGCCCGGCGACGGACCCCAACGGACCCTGCGCACCCTCGGCGACGCACTCGCCCTGCGCAAGGAGCTGGTGCCCGGTGCGCGTGTGGTGATCGTCGGGGCTTGCTGGATCGGCGCCGAGGTGGCCACCGCCGCCAAGGCCGCCGGCTGCCACGTGACCTGCCTCGAGCTCGGTGCGCAGCCGTTGGGCGGAGCGCTCGGCGAGGAGGTCGGCGCGGCGACGCGCCCGTGGTGGGACGGCATCGATCTGCGCACGTCCACGGCCGTGCAGTCGGTCGAAGCGGACGGCGTGCACCTCGCCGACGGCACCGTCCTGGCGGCCGACGTCGTCGTCACCGGCATCGGTGTGCGGCCCGACCTGGGCTGGCTGGCCGATTCCGGCATCGCCACCGATCGCGGGATCCTGACCGACACCCGCTGCCGCACCTCCGTCCCGGGTGTGGTTGCGCTCGGTGACGTGGCGCAGCGCTGGACCGCGCACACCGGTACCCACCGACTGGTCGAGCACTGGGACGAAGCGAGCACGGCCGCCACCGCGGCAGCGGCCAGCTTGCTCGACTGGGAGCAGGGCCCCGAGCACGATCCGGTCCCCTATTTCTGGTCCGATCAGTTCGGGCGCAAACTGCAGTACGTCGGCGTCCACGGCCCAAATGACGACCTGACCGTCGACACCGCCGACGACGGCTCGCTGCTGCGGGCGGTGTGGAGCCGGGACGGGGTGCTCACCGCCTGGCTCGGGGTCGACCTCAGCAAGGACCTGGTCAAGGCCCGCACCGCGGTGGGCGGCCCGGTCTCCGCCTTGGCGTGATCCGGGTGGGTGGGCCCGAGGCAGGCATGGCCACCGACCCCACCGTGGCAGGCGCCCCGGCCCACCCCGTCCGCCAGCCGGCCCGGCGCCTGTCGACGTGGCTGGCGCTGGCGCTGGTCGTCGCGACCGGGGTGAACCTGCGTGCCATCTTCGGCGTGACACCGCCGCTGGTGCCGGTGATCAGCGACGAGCTGTCGCTCAGTGCGACCGAGGCGAGCTTGCTGACCTCCGTGCCGATCCTCGCCATGGCGGTCTGCGCTCCCCTCGGGCACGCGCTCACCTCCCGGCTCGGCACGGATCGCGCGATGATCGCCCTGCTCGCCTTGCTCGGCGTCGCCGAACTCTCCCGCCTGATGATGGACGCGGTGGTGCCGCTGATCGTCTCGGCCGGCCTCATCGGCGGGGTGCTGGGCGCGACCTCCACCCTGGTGCCCGCGTTCATCGCGCACTACCTGCCCCGGCTGCGCGGCATGGCCACCGGCATCTACTCCACCTCCATGGCGCTCGGCGTCGGGCTGGCCGCCGGGACGGCACAACCGGTCACCGACCACCTCGGTGGTTGGCGGGTCGCGCTGTCGGTGTGGGGCGTGGCGGCCTTGGCCCTGGTGGCAGCCATGATCGGGGTGCGAGCCACGGGACGGGGGATGCCGCGCGCCGACGGCAGGCGCCGCCGGGTCTCGCTCCCGCTCCGAGAGAAGCGCGCCTGGTTCGTCTCGGCCGTCTACTGCGTGCCGATGTTCCTCGGCTTCGGGGTGATCGCCTGGCTGCCCAGCCTCTTCATGGAGCACGGCATCGGCTCCGGGCTCGCCGCGTTCTACCTCGTGCTGTTCCAGGGCGTCCAGCTGGTGTCGATGCTGACCCTCACGCCGCTGACCGACCGCACCCCCAAGCGCCGCGGGGTCTTCGCGACCGTGATGCTCGCCGCCACGCTCGGCCTGCTGCTGCTCAGCCTGCAACCGCACGCGTGGGCCCTGCCCGGCGCCCTGCTGGCCGGGTTCGGTATCGGCGGAGCCAGCAGCCTGGCCCTGGTCACGGTGCAGGACGAGGCGACCTCGCCGGAGGACGCCACCCGGCTCAGCGCGATGTCCATGCTGTTGTCGTTCACCGCGGGTGCCGCCAGCCCGTTCCTGATGGGCGCGCTCTCCGACCTGACCGGCGGCCTCGGGCCGAGCTTCTGGCTGTGTTTCGCGGTCAGCGCCGCCGGGATCCTGCTGCTCGTCGGGATGCATCCCGCGGAACGCCGAACGCACTCCACCACGAGCTTCTCCTAGAAACAATATTCATCATTGTCCTAAAATTGCGGTGTCTCCTGCGACAGCGGACGAGCACGAGAGGAGCAGCCATGCCCGGCATGTGGTTCGAAGAGTTCGAGGAGGGGCAGGAGTTCAAGCACCCCTGGCGCCGCACGGTGACCGAGGCGGACAACATCCTGTTCACCTCGCTCACCATGAACCCGGCCCCGATCCACCTGGACGCCGAGTACATGGCGACCCAGCCGTACGGCCAGCGGCTGGTGAACAGCCTGTTCACCGCGGGCCTGATCGGCGGGATGATCGTCTACGACCTGACCATGGGCACGACGCTGGGCAACCTCGGCTACACCAAGTTCGACTTCCCCAACCCGGTCTTCCACGGCGACACGCTGCGCGCCGAGACCACCATCCTGGGCAAGCGGGAGTCGAAGAGCCGCAGCGACGCCGGCATCGTGTACTTCGAGCACCGCGGCTACAACCAGCGCGACGAGCTGGTGCACATCGCCCACCGGGCCGGGTTGATGCTCAAGCGCCCCACCGACGCGAAGTCCTGACACCACGAGGGGCCCCAGGTCACCGAATCGGCCTGGGGCCCCTCATGTGGTGCCTGACCACGGAGGGAAGCGAGATCAGGCAGGCTGTTTCGCCGCCAGCTCCTCGAACCCGATGCTCTGCAGGTCCTTCAGCGGCTCGACCACCTCGCGGCCGACCTCCTCCAGGTAGGCGGCGGTCTGCTCGGCGTCCATTCCCGGCCAGTGCGGGCGGACCAGCAGCGGCCCGATCGGCAGCCGACCGGCGATCTCCCTGATCTGCGCGCGGACTTGCTCGCCGTTGCCCAACAGCACGTGTTCCCGCACGTTCGCCAGGAAGTCCCGCTCGACCCGTTCTTTGTCCAGCAGCTGCATGCCCTGGCCCGCATACGAAACGTACTTGACCCGCGCCACCTCGGCGAACTTGTGCAGGGCGTCCTCCGGGTCGGTGCCCAGCTGCAGCTCCCGGCGCAGCGGGAACTTCGTCAGCGGCAGGCCGTACTTCGTGCGCTCGTCGATGTACGCGCCGATCAGGTCCTCGACCTGATCGATCGTCTGCTGCGGGGTGATCGTCCAGACGTCGCCGTGCCGGGCGGCCCGGCGCACTCCCGTCTCCTTCATCGCCCCCAGCCAGATGGGCGGGCGCGGCTTCTGGACCGGGTGCAGGTGGGTCGGCCGGTCCTCGATGTGGAAGAACGTGCCGTGGTGGGTGACCCGGTCCTGCGTCCAGACCTTCGTCATCACCTCGATGAGTTCCTCCAGCAGCGCGTAGCGCCGCTTGAAGGGCTTGCCGAAGACCTCGTACTCGTGCTCGAGGTAGCCGGTGCCGATGCCGACCACGAGCTTGCCGCGGGTCACCACGTCCAGGGTGGCCAGGTCCTCGGCCAGCTGCACCGGGTGGTGCAGCGGGCCGATCAGCACGGTCGTGCCGATCTTGACGTGGTCGTCCAGCTCCGCCGCCAGCCGCGCCAGCAGCGGCACCGGCTGGAACCAGCGAAACCCGTCGTAGAGAAAGTGCTGGCCGATGGTCAGGTAGGTGAAGCCAGCCTTCTGTGCGGCCTCCACCTTGCGCAGCATCAGGTCGAGGTGTTCCTCCGGAGGCGTGGAGACCGGCTGGTCCCCCATCAGGATGCCGAATTCCATCTGTCGTCTCTTTCCGGCCCGCCCGACCGGGCCGGACGGGCGGGCCTGCTCACTGCACCCGGTCAGACCAGCAGTGTCCCCATGTCCACGGCGAGCGCCTGCCCGGTCACGAAGCGCGCCTCGTCGGAGCACAGCCACAGCACCGCGTTGGTGATGTCCTCGGGCTCGACCGGACCATGGTCCATGACATTGGCCATCCAGCCACCCGGCGCGTCGTCGGCCAGGTCGGCGCCGAAGAACTCGTTGTCGATCATCTTGGTGCGCACACCGGCGGGGATGACGGTGTTGACCCGCACGCCGTACTTGCCGAGCGCCATCGCGAAGTTCCGCATCAGCGCGAGCACGCCGTGCTTGGCCGCGCCGTAGCCCATCTGCCCGGGATTGAGCATCTCCGGCTTGTAGGCGACCCCGCGGAAGCTGGAGGTGGAGCCGGTGATGCAGATGGCGCCGCCGCGCCCGCGCTCGATGAGCCCGGGAGTCACCGCGCGGAGCAGGTAGTAGACGCCGCTCAACATGGTCGCGACGGTGTCGTGCCACGCCTGGATGTCGTGCTTGCGCTCGCCGTAGCTGGCCATGATGCCCGCGTTGGCGAGCACGATGTCGATACCGCCGAAGCGCTCCTCGGTCGCGGCCACGGCCGCCTCGACGGCCGCCTGGTCCCGGACGTCGCACTGGATCGCCAGGACCTCGGCGCCGAGTTCCTTCAGCTCCTGCTCGGTCCTGGACAGGTCCTCGAGCGTCGACATGGGGTAGACGACGGTGTCGATCTGATCCGCGATGTCCAGGATCGCGACGTTCGCGCCCTCCTTCGCCAGGCGCAGCGCGTGCGATCGGCCCTGCCCCCTGGCGCCGCCGCTGATGATGGCCGTCTTGCCCTCGAAACGTCGCATGGTTTCTCCCACTTGTGCTGCTGCCCTTCGACTGGCTCAGGTCCCCGGCGGGCGGGTGATGCCGGCGAGGGCGTACTGGATGTGCTTGACCTCGAAGAACTCGGCGAAGCCGTCCTCACCCAGCTCACGGCCGACGCCGCTCCGGCCGGGACCGCCCCACGGGGCGTCGGGACGCATGCCCGACCCGCCGTTGACGGTGACCGTGCCTGCCCGCACCCGGCGAGCGACCGCGATCGCCTCGTCCAGCGGGCCGAAGACATTGCCTGCCAGGCCGTAGCGGGTGTTGTTCGCAAGCTCGACCGCGTGGTCGACGTCGCGGTAGCCGAAGATCATGCCGATCGGCGCGAAGAACTCGGTGTCCGCCAGCGGATCGTCCGGGTCGACGTCGCGCAGCAGGCCGGGGCGCAGGTAGTGCCCGGTGGTCAGGCCCTCCGGTCGGCCGCCGCCCGCACCCCAGCGCGCGCCACGGCCGAGCAGCTCGTCGACCCAGCCCTCGACCTTGGCCCGGTGCGCCGCGGAGATGACCGGTCCGACGACCGTATCCTCCTCCAGCGGATCGCCGACCTTGATCGTCTTGATGAAGTCGTCGGCCAGGCGGCAGAACTCGTCGATCCGATCCTCGGGCACCAGGATCCGGCTCCACGCCGCACATCCCTGCCCGGCGTTGCGGGCGAACCGCAGGATCGAGGCGGCGACTGTGGCGGGCAGGTCCGCGCTGGGCAGGATGATGTTGGGGCTCTTCCCGCCGAGTTCGAGCACGGCCTTGCTGATGGAGCCGAGCGCGCCCTGCGACATCACCCGGGCGCCGACGGCGTCGGACCCGGTGAACGACACCATGTTCACGTCCGGGTGGCTGGTCAGGTGAATGCCGATGTCCGGGCCGCCCACGACCAGGTTCACCACGCCGGGCGGCAATCCGACCTCGTCGAGCAGCTCGAAGACCCGCAGCGTGGTCCACGCACCCTGCGGAGAGGGCAGCACGACGGTGGTGCACCCGGCGGCGATGGCCCCGCCGAGCTTCCACACCAGCAGGTTCAGCGGGTAGTTGTACGCGGGCAGGCAGGCGACCACGCCGACCGGCTCGTAGCACAGCAGACTGCCGGAGGCGACCGGGTTGTGGTAGTGCGGAAGGGCCTGCTCGTAGCCGCCCCGAGGCCCCTTCACGGCCATCTGGGCGTACCAGCGCAGCACCTCGATGGGCCCGCCGACCTGCATCGACCGGCACGCGGCGATCGGCGTGCCGACTTCCGAGGCGATCAGCCGGGACAGCGGTTCGCGCTCGCGCTCGAGGATGTCGGCGAACCGGTTCAGCGCGTCCGCCCGCATCTGCGGCGTCCACGACCGCCACTCCGACGATTCGGCGAACGCTTTCCGCGCCGCGGCGACGGCCTGATCGACCTGCTCGGTGGAGCTGGTCACCGTCTCGCCGAGGACCTGCTCGGTGGACGGGCTCACCGACACGTACGACTCGCCGGAAGCGCCGTCGACCCAGGCTCCGTCGATGTAGGTGCTTGCCGCCCGCTTCTCCACTGCCATGGTGGCCACTCCCTCGCCTCCTCGCGCTACCCCGGGGAGCACGCTCTGCGCCACCCTGACCATAGCAATGATGTTCATGGTTGAGAAGGGTTCGGCGAACCCTCGAGCTTGACGATCTCCCCACCTTTCCTAGGATTGATTATCACCAATAGCAGCGAATTACCGCGGGGACTTCCCACCGAGCATCGGAGCGCCATGACCGTCACACCCGAGAAGCCGATCAAGCAGGTCGATCGCGTGATCATCCGGTTCGCCGGGGATTCCGGCGACGGCATGCAGCTCACCGGAGACCGGTTCACGCAGCAGACCGCCGTCTTCGGCAACGACCTCGCGACGTTCCCGAGCTTCCCGGCCGAGATCCGCTCCCCGCAGGGAACGATCCCCGGGGTGTCGTCCTTTCAGGTGCATTTCGCCAGCCACGACATCCTCACCCCCGGTGACCACCCGGACGTGCTGGTGGCGATGAATCCCGCCGCGCTCAAGGCCAACGTGGCCGATCTGCGGCCCGGCGCGGTGATCATCGTGGACAGCCACGAGTTCACCGCCCGCAACCTGAGCAAGGCCGGCTACGCGAGCAACCCCCTCGAGGACGACTCGCTGGCCCGCTTCCAGGTGCACCCGGTCGACCTGACGGGCATGACCATCGAGGCGGTCAAGGACTTCGGCCTGACCCGCAAAGAGGCCAGCCGGTCGAAGAACATGTTCGCCCTCGGCCTGGTGTCGTGGCTGTACGGCAGGCCCATCGAGAGCACGATCGACCACCTCACCAGGAAGTTCGCTGCCAAGCCGAACCTGCGCGACGCCAACGTCGCGGCGTTCAAGGCGGGCTACCACTTCGGTGAGACGACCGAGGTGTTCGCGGTCTCCTACGAGGTGAAGCCCGCCCCGGCGCCCAAGGGCCGTTACCGCAACATCACCGGCAACCTCGCGCTGTCCTACGGCCTGCTCACCGCGGGCCGGCTGGCGGACCTGCCGGTGTTCCTCGGCGCCTACCCGATCACTCCGGCCTCGGACATCCTGCACGAGCTGAGCAAGCACAAGGACTTCGGCGTCACCACGTTCCAGGCCGAAGACGAGATCGCCGCGATCGGGGCGGCCCTGGGCGCGTCGTATGCAGGCCACCTCGGCGTGACCAGCACGTCCGGCCCGGGCATGACGCTGAAATCGGAGGCCCTGGGCCTGGCGGTCATGCTCGAGCTGCCCCTCGTCGTGGTCGACGTCCAGCGCGGCGGCCCGTCCACGGGTCTGCCGACCAAGACGGAGCAGGCCGATCTGCTGCAGGCGATGTTCGGCCGCAACGGGGAAGCCCCGCTCCCCGTCATCGCACCGCAGTCCCCGGCCGATTGCTTCGACGCGGCGATCGAGGCCGTGCGGATCGCCGTCACGTTCCGCACGCCCGTGGTCTTGCTCTCCGACGGCTACTTGGCCAACGGCTCCGAACCGTGGCGGCTGCCGGACGTCAAGTCGCTGCCGAAGATCGACCCGAACTTCGCCACCGGCCCGAACCACACGACGGCGGACGGCGCCGAAGAATTCTGGCCCTACCTGCGCGACGCCGAGACGCTGGCGCGTCCGTGGGCGCCGCCGGGAACGCCCGGCCTGGAGCACCGCATCGGCGGTCTGGAGAAGAGCGACGGCCGCGGCAACATCTCCTACGACCCCGCCAACCACGAGCACATGGTCCGCACCCGCCAGGCGAAGGTGGATCGCATCGCCGAGACCCTGCCCGAGGTGACCGTCGACGACCCCTCCGGACGCGCACGGTTGCTGGTGATCGGCTGGGGTTCGACGTACGGGCCGATCGGCGCGGGTGTCCGGCGAGTGCGCAAGCGTGGGTTGGACGTCGCGCAAGTTCACCTGCGGCATCTCAACCCGTTCCCGCGGAACCTGGGCGAGATCCTCGCCCGCTACGACAAGGTCGTGGTGCCCGAGATGAACCTCGGCCAGCTCGCGCTGCTGTTGCGCGCCAAGTACCTCGTCGACGCCGAGTCACGCACCCGTGTTCGCGGCACACCGTTCGGCGCCGAGGAGATGGAAGGCATCCTGCTCGACGCGCTCGCCGACCTCGGCGTGGCCGAGACGTCCCATCGCTCGACCGACACCCGTGTCACCGAGGAGGCACTGCGATGACCAGCCGGATCGACCTGGGGCTGCCCACGCCGGGCACCGCGGGCGTGCCCACCCTCCCGGACGGGCAGGTACTCACCGGCAAGGACTTCACCAGCGACCAGGAGGTGCGGTGGTGCCCCGGCTGCGGCGACTACGCCGTACTCAAGGCCGTCCAGGGGTTCCTTCCCCAGCTCGGGCTGCGCCGGGAGAACATCGTCTTCGTCAGCGGCATCGGCTGCTCCAGCCGGTTCCCGTACTACCTCGACACGTACGGGATGCACTCCATCCACGGCAGGGCACCCGCCATCGCCACCGGCATCGCCACGGCGCGCGAGGACCTGTTGGTGTGGGTGGTCACCGGCGACGGCGACGCCTTGTCGATCGGCGGGAACCACCTCGTCCACGCGCTGCGGCGGAACGTCAACATGACGATTCTGCTGTTCAACAACCGGATCTACGGGCTCACCAAGGGCCAGTACTCCCCCACCTCGGAGACCGGCAAGGTCACCAAGTCCACACCGCTGGGCTCGGTGGACCAGCCGGTGAATCCGGTCTCGCTGGCCCTGGGCGCGGAGGCGACGTTCGTGGCGCGCACCATCGACTCCGACCGCAAGCACCTCACCCGGGTGCTGTCCGCCGCCGCGGCACATCGCGGCACGTCACTGGTGGAGATCTACCAGAACTGCCCTATCTTCAACGACGGCGCCTTCGACGCGCTCAAGGACAACGATCGCAAGGCGGACGCCGTCATTCCGCTGGAGCACGGCGAGCAGATCCGCTTCGGCCCGCCGGGCGAAGACGGCCGCGGCACCAAGGTGTTGGTCCGCGACGAGGTCACCGGCGGAGTGCGCGCGGCATTTGCCGCCGACGTGCCGGACGAGGCGATCCTCGTCCACGACGCCCACAACCCCGACCCGACCACGGCGTTCGCCATCAGCAGGCTCACCGACACCGGCTCTCTCGACCAGACGCCCATCGGGATCTTCCGCCAGGTGGTCCGCCCGACGTACGACGACCAGGTGCGGGCACAAGCGTCGACACGGCGCGATCTGGACGACCTGCAGGCACTGATCGACGGCGGCGACGTGTGGACCGTGGAGGAAGACCGATGACCTACGTGATCGCGCAACCTTGCGTCGACCTGAAAGACCGCACCTGTGTCGACGAATGCCCGGTGGACTGCATCTACGAGGGCGAGCGGATGCTCTACATCCACCCGGACGAATGCGTCGACTGCGGTGCGTGCGAGCCCGTGTGCCCGGCCGAGGCGATCTTCTTCGAAGACGACGTGCCCGACGAATGGGCCGACTACACCCAGGCCAACGCGGACTTCTTCGCCAAGCTGGGCTCGCCGGGCGGTGCGACGAAGGTGGGCAAGGTGGCCGACGACCCGCAGTGGATCAAGGACCTGCCGCCGCAGGAGCACGACTGATCTCCCGCCGCGGAGACACGATTGACCTTGCGCCGCAGGAGCACGACTGGTCTCGCGTCGCAGAGACACGACTGGCCCTGTGCCGCGGGGCCCGATGGTTGTCCAGGGAGGCTGGCCCCTTGTCCCATCGCGCAACGGGACGGCGACCGGCTCACCAGCGCGGACGCCGTGACGACACAGGCCGTTTGCACCATGACCGACAGGCAGCACCACCGCGACGGACAGGCAAGCGCACACCACGACAGAACGGCCGCGCACACCATGACAGGCCGGGCCGCGCACACCACGACAGAACGGCCGCAGGCACCGTGACACGGCAGATTGCGCCACTCGTGCTGTCGCACGAGCCACGACCCACGCTCACCAGCGCGAACCCCCCCCCAGCCAGCACGAGCCACAGCCCACGCTCACCGACGCGAACCCCAACCCCAGCTGTCGCGCGGCGCTGCCGTGTTGGCTGGTACCCAAGCCATCCACAACTGTCTTCTCGCCGGCGTCTGCAAGCCGACCACTGCTGCGTCACCGATCCCTACCTGCGGCTTGTCCATCGGCCACCCGGACCCTTCCCGGCATGCGCCATTGGCCGACCGACGTTTCTGGCCGCTCGCCTTGGCCGCCCGCCGAAACCCGCCGTGACCAGCGGAATGGAGCAGCACCGGGCGGCGCTTATCGATTCAGTATTCCATTTGACACCAAGTGCCAATATTCTCGGAGGCACGTGACCGACGTCGAGGAGGACGCCATGAGCAACGAGGACAAGCAGACCGCCGCCGTCGTCGAGGACACCGCCGAGGTCGAGGAAGACGTCCTGGTCGAGGACGTGTCGATCGACGGCATGTGCGGTGTCTACTGACCTGGATCCCCGGCGGCCTTATCGGCTCAGCCCGACGGTGTCGATCCGCCCGGAGCCGTTCGGCGCGCTGGTCTACGACTTCGCCACGCGCCGCCTGTCCTTTCTGAAGACACCGGCACTCACGCGGGTCGTGCGGGAACTGGACAAGCATCCGGACGTCGACACCGCACTGGCCGCCGCCGGAGTGCCCGCCGCCGAGCACGACAAGTACGTCAAGGCGTTGGACCAGCTGCTCGCGGCGGGCACCATCCGCCCACTGCCCGAAGACGAGGGATCGCGATGAAACTGGTCGATCACTTCCAGTACGGCCTGGACGCGCCGATCTGCCTGACGTGGGAGCTCACCTACGCCTGCAATCTGGCGTGCACGCACTGCCTGTCGTCTTCCGGACGACGTGACCCGCGCGAACTGTCCACCGAGGAGTGCAAGCGCGTCATCGACGAGCTGCAGCGCATGCAGGTCTTCTACGTCAACATCGGCGGTGGCGAGCCCACCGTCCGATCGGACTTCTGGGAGCTGCTGGAGTACGCCATCGACCACCAGGTCGGGGTGAAGTTCTCCACCAACGGCGTGCGCATCACCCCGGAACGCGCGCGACAGCTGGCTGCCATGGATTACGTGGACATCCAGGTGTCGTTGGACGGGGCCACGCCGGAGGTCAACGACGCGGTGCGCGGTCCCGGCTCGTTCCACACCGCGTGGCGGGCGATGGAGAACCTCGCCGCTGCCGGGTTCACCGGCTTCAAGATCAGCGTGGTGATGACCCGGCACAACGTCGACCAGCTCGACGAATTCAAGCGGATCGCCGACCACTTCGGCGCCCAGCTGCGCATCACCCGACTGCGGCCGTCCGGGCGCGGCGCGGACGTGTGGGACGAACTGCACCCGACCCAGGAGCAGCAGCGCCAGCTCTACGAGTGGCTGCTGGCCCACGGCGAGAACGTGCTGACCGGCGACTCGTTCTTCCACCTCAACGCGCTGGGCTCGACCGCGCTGCCCGGGCTCAACCTGTGCGGCGCGGGCCGTGTGGTGTGCCTGATCGACCCGGTCGGCGACGTCTACGCCTGCCCGTTCGCCATTCACGACGAATTCCTGGCGGGCAACGTCCGCGACCCGGGCGGCTTCACCGAGGTGTGGCGGACCTCCCCGCTGTTCGCGAAGTTGCGGCAGCCGCAGACCGGTGGCGCGTGCACGTCGTGCTCCGCCTACGACTCCTGCCGCGGCGGGTGCATGGCGGCGAAGTTCTTCACCGGGCTGCCGCTGGACGGCCCGGACCCGGAGTGCGTCAAAGGCAATGCCGAGCGGGCGCTGGAACTGGTCGGGGCGGGCGCGGCGCCGAAGCCGGACAAGGACCACTCGCGCCGCACCGCACCACGTCGTCGTTCCGCCGTGCCGGTGTCCATCGGCTGGGGCCCGCCGGAGGACCGGATCCCCGATCGCGCGTGTGACACCAGCCCGCTCGCCGGCTTCCGGCTACCCGACCCTCGGAGGACATGATGGCCAGCACCAGGCACTGGTTCGAAACCGTCGCGGAAGCCCAGCAGCGCGCCAAGAAGCGGCTGCCCAAGTCGGTCTACCTGGCGCTGCTGGCGGGCTCGGAAGCGGGCGTGACGCTGTCGGACAACACCGCGGCGTTCGCCGAACTCGGGCTGCGGCCGCACATCGCCGACCAGCCCGCCACCCGTGAGCTGTCGACCACGGTGCTCGGCCAGGAGATCTCGCTGCCGGTGATCTGCTCGCCGACCGGGGTGCAGGCCGTGCATCCGGACGGCGAGGTCGCCGTGGCCAGAGCGGCCGCCACGTCCGGCACCGCCATCGGGCTGTCCTCGTTCGCGTCGAAGCCGATCGAGGAGGTCGTCGCGGCGAATCCGAAGACGTTCTTCCAGATCTACTGGCAGGGCGACCGGGACAGCATCCTGCGACGCCTGGACCGGGCCAAGTCGGCAGGCGCGGTCGGCCTGATCGTGACGTTGGACTGGGTGTTCGCCACCCAGCGCGACTGGGGCAGCCCACCGCTGCCGGAGAAGCTCGATTTCAAGACGATGCTGTCGTTCGCCCCGCAGGTGTCGGTGCGGCCCGGCTGGCTGCTGCGCTACCTGCGCGCGCGCCGGTTGCCGGACCTGACCACACCGAACCTGGCCGAGCCGGGGCAGAAGGGCCCGACGTTCTTCGGCGCCTACGGCGACTGGATGCAAACCCCTCCCCCGACCTGGGCAGACCTGCAGTGGTTGCGCGAGCAGTGGGACGGCCCGTTCATGATCAAGGGCGTGCATCGGCCGGACGACGCCCGGCGCGCCGTCGACATCGGTGCCACGGCCATCTCGGTGTCCAACCACGGCGGCAACAACCTGGACACCACACCGGCGTCGATCCGCGCCTTGCCGAGCGTCGCCAAAGCCGTCGGCGGGCAGATCGAGATCCTGCTGGACGGCGGGATCCGCCGCGGCAGCGACGTGGTGAAGGCGCTCGCGCTCGGTGCCCGCGCCGTGATGATCGGCCGGGCGTACCTGTGGGGCATGGCAGCCAACGGGGAACGCGGGGTGCACAACGTGCTGGAGATCCTGCGCCAGGGCATCGACTCCACCCTGTACGGACTCGGTAAGGCGTCCGTGCACGACCTGACGCCGGACGACGTGCTCATGCCGGACGGGTTCACTCGGGGCATGTAGTGCAGCCGGTTCGGCCCGGCACCAGGCTCATCCTGGATGCCCAGGTACGCCGCTTCCACGGGGACCGCATCCTGCTCGGCGGCGCACCGCTGCGTCTGCTCCGGCTCAGCCCGGCAGGCGCGGGCTACCTCCGGGGCTGGCTGGCCGGCAAGCCAGTCGGGGACGACCAGGGTGAGCAGCGGCTGGCCAGGCGGCTGATCGACGCCGGCCTGGCACACCCACGGCCGGTCGGCGGGCGTTACTCCGCCACCGACGTCACGCTCGTGGTCCCGGTGAAGGACGACGCCGAGGGCGCGGCAGCAGTCGTGAACGCCGTCGGCAACGTCGCCGACCGGATCGTTGTCGACGACGGTTCGGCCGTTCCCTTGCCCTCCGCCGCGGTGCGGCACGAGCGTCCGCGCGGACCGGCGGCAGCGCGTAACGCGGGCTGGCGGCTCGCGCGCACCGAACTGGTGGCCTTCTTGGATGCGGACACGCGTCCGGCGGCGGATTGGCTCGACGCAGTGCTGCCGCATTTCGATGACCCGTGCGTCGCCGCGGTGGCGCCGCGCGTGCGCAGCCTCCCGGGTGAGGGTGGGATCGCCCGCTATGAAGAGGACCGTTCCAGCCTGGACATGGGCGCCGAGCCGGGGCGCGTCCAGCCGCTGAGCCGGATCGGGTATGTCCCGTCAGCGGCCTTGGTCGTCCGGCGGTCTGCGCTGGCCGCCGTCGGCGGGTTCGACGAGGACCTCCGCTACGGAGAAGATGTCGATTTCGTGTGGCGGCTGATCGACGCCGGCTACGCCGTTCGCTACGAACCGGCATCAACCGTGGCACACCTGCCGCGACCGGATGTGCGGTCATGGTTGCGCCAGCGGTTCGACTACGGAACCTCCGCCGCTCCACTGGCGCAACGGCACCCGGGACGGCTCACCTGCGCGCAATTGACGCTGTCCAGCGCATTGGAATGGGTTTTGGCTGCCAGTGGATTCGCCCCGGCCGCGGCGGCGGTCGCGCTGGTCGATGCCACGCGCACCGCGGCTCGGCTGCGTCGGCGCGGGATACCCGGCGACGAGTCGTGGAGGCTGGTCCTCGGCGGATCCGCCGCCACGGGGGGCATGCTGGCCGCGGCGGTCCGGCGCGGCTGGTGGCCCCTTGCCGTGGTGACCCGGCGCGGCAGGCGCGTTCTGCTGGCGAGCCTGCTGCCGTGCCTGCTCGAAGCCGCGAAACACCCCAAGTCCGTCCGATGGGCAGCGTTGCGCATCGCGGACGATATTGCCTACGGCGTTGGGGTGTGGGTCGGATGCCTGCGGTACCGGACTCCCGATCCGCTCCTGCCCCGGCGGTACCGCTTCTCACCCCGCACGTTCTGATCCCGCACTGCCCACTCGGTGGCCGCCGCGACCAAGCAGGTCGAGCACAAGAGAGCGTTCGGGCTGGCCGCCTGCGATGCCGAAACCCTCCATCCCTTCCTGCGCCGTCCGCACTCCTCCACCTGCACGCGGTGACGCCGGCAGCCACTAGCCCCAGCGTGCTAATCCCGCCTGGCCCACTCCGTGACGGCCGCGACCAGCGTGTCCGTCCAGCGGTCGAGCACCGCGGCGCCATCGTCGGCGTTCGCGTGTGTCGGATCGCCCAACACGCCGTTCGGGCTCACCGCCGCCAGGCCGCCGCGACGAAGGTCGTCGATGATGTCAGGCAACGGCAGGGTCACGCCCGGCTCCGCAGCGGCGAGGTCGACCCCAGGGTGCGCGAGGCTGAGGAGCACCGAGGTCTCGATGTGACCGGCATGAGTGTCGTCCGCGCGCCCGGTCGGCGACCACGCCAGGACGTTCCGGCCCTCGGCCCGCAGAGTCCGGACGGCGTCACGCAACGGCTCCGCGTTGCCGCCGTGCCCGTTGACCAGCACCACTCCGGCGAAGTCGTCGGCCGAGCGGACCAGCTCGACGACCAGCCCGGTCAGCATCGCCCGGCCGATGGACAAGGTCCCGGCGAACCCCGCGTGTTCGCCGCTGGAGCCGTAGGGAACCGGCGGTGCCACCACCACGTCCGGCACCCGCTCGGCCAGCCGTCGGCACAGCTCGACGGCGATCACGGTGTCGGTGCTCAACGGCAGGTGCGGGCCGTGCTGCTCGGTGGCGCCCAGCGGCACGGCAAGCAGCGTGCGCGCCGCCTGTTCCACCAGTTGCGGCGACCGGAGGTCACCGAGGTTCATGCCGTGAAGCCCCCGTCCGCGTGCACCACCGTCCCGGTGAGCGCCGACGAGTCCGGCGAACACAGCCAGCACACCGCGGCGGCCACCTGGTCGGGATCGAGCAAGCCGTTGAGCTGGTGGGTGGCGAACTCGTCGACCGTGGGCAGGTCGTAGATCCGAGCGGAGGCGTCCAGCATCGCCGTGCGGGTGGAGCCCGGAGAAACGGCGGTCACACAGACCCCGGTGCTTGCCAGGTCGTGGGCGAGCCCCTTCACCAGGCCGACGACGGCATGTTTCGCGGCGTTGTAGCCGGCCAGATGCAGCAGTCCGCGATGCGCCGCGCTCGAGGCGATGGCCACGAACCGGCCGCTGCGCGGTTCCGGTTGCCGAAGAAGCGCAGGAACCGCCGCGCGGGCCAAGTTCGCCACACCGGTGACGCAGATCCCGAACAGCGCGTCCCACTCGTGTTCGGGCGCCTCCCACAGCGGGCGGCCGCCCACGATGACCCCGGCTGCCGCCACCGCGGCGTGGACACCGCCGAATCGTTGTTCGGCGAGCGTGACGGCGTCACGCAGCGCGTCCAAGTCCTGCACATCGGCGACGACATCGAGGACGGCGTCCGGGTACTCGGCCGCAAGCGCTGCCAGCTCCGCGCGGGTTGCCAAGGGATACGGCACCCGCGGGTCGTCCGCGCAGCGATCCACCGCAACCACCCGCCAGCCGCTGCCGGCCAGCCGCCGGACGGTGGCGGCTCCGATACCGCGTGCGGCACCCGTGACGACGGCAACCCGCCGCTCGCCGCTCGTTGGCTGGTCGGTCACGTCGGTCGCCCCTCACTCCGCCGGGAATACGATGCTCGCGACAACGAGTGCCACAGGAAAGCAGTATGGGTCGAAGAACGTCCGGGAACGGAGCACGACGCGGCCGTCGCCCGGCCACCAGTCGCGCGGAGCTGGAGCGGGTCGCGTTCGAGCTGTTCGCCGAGCGCGGCTTCGACGCGACCACAATCGACGACATCGCCGCCGCCGCGAACATCGGCCGCAGGACGTTCTTCCGCTACTTCGACTCGAAGAACGACGTCGTCTGGGGCAACTTCACCGAACAACTGGCGTCGATGCGCCGCCGGTTCGCCTCCTGCCCACCCGATCAGCCGCTGATGGAGGCCATCCGGGACGTCGTGGTGGACTTCAATCGCTTCGACCCGCAGGTCGTGCCGTGGCATCGGCGGCGCATGGAGCTGATCCTGAAGGTCCCGGCGCTGCAGGCGCATTCGACGCTCCGCTACGCGGATTGGCGGGCCGTCGTCGCCGAGTTCGTGGCCCAGCGGCTCGGGACGGAGCAGGACGCGCTGCTGCCCAGGGCCATTTCCCACGCGACGCTCGGGGTGTGCATCGCCGCCTACGAGCACTGGCTGTTGCATCCGGACACCGACCTCTGCGACGTCCTGAGCCGCATGCTTGCCGAGCTGGCCGCGGGGTTCGGTGCGAGCGTGGCAGCATCCACGCCCGAACGATGACCCCTTGGCAGGACAAGTGAGGTTAGCCTAACCTTCCTTGCATGCCCAAGCCTTCCCGCGGATTCGACGGCCTCGTCGTCAAGGCCTGGCGCGGCCGCGACTACCGGCTGACCGTGCGCGACAGCCGGTACGTCACCGACCACTGCCTACGGCTGTCGTTCGACACCGGCGAGCTGCTCGACCACCTGCCGGTGCACCCCACGATGTGGGTGCGCTTGTGGATCCCGAACGGCAGGAAATTGCAGCAACGTGCCTTCACCCTGGTCGATCCCGATCCGCGCGCCCGCACCACGGACATCGAGTTCGCGTTGCACGACGGCAGTCCCGCCACCGAGTGGGCCAGGGCCGCCGAACCGGGGGACACCATCGACGCGACGGTGCTCGGCACCAGGTTCACGTGGCCCCGGCCCGACCCGTCCGGTTACCTGATCGTCGGGGACACCGCGTCCCTGCCCGCGATCAACAGCCTGCTGGCGGAGCTGAACGGGATTCCGGCGCGGGTCTGGCTGGAATGGCAGCACGAGGACGACCAGAAGCTGCCGGTGTCGGCCGCACCGGGCACCGAGGTCACCTGGGTGCAGCGAACCGACGCCGGTGCCGGGCTGGTGAAGACCGTCGAGGAAGCAGCCTTCTGCGCGCGGGGCAGACACGCCTGGGTCGCCTGCGACACCAAGACCACCCGCCGCCTGGTCGGCGTGCTGCGGGATCGGTACCAGCTGGACCGCAAGGCCATCACGGCCATGGGCTACTGGCGCCCGTGACCGCTCATCCGGGCTTGCCGGACGATCGCGAGGTGCTTGCGCGCCGCTGACCTAGACGACGCCGGATCGGCGTTCCAGCAGCACGGTGTCGTGCCAGACGCCGTTCAGCTGCGCAATCCGTTCCCGGACGCCGACGGTTCGATAGCCCGCCGAGTGGTACAGCGCGATGCTGGCCTTGTTCGCCGCCATGATGGCGGCCTGCAGCGTCCACAGGCCCGCCCGGTCGGCCTCGGCCATCTGGTGTCCGATCAGTGTCTTGCCGACCCCGCGCCCGCGGTGAGCCTCGGCGACGTAGACGGAGCTCTCGGCGACACCGGCGTAGCACTCGCGGCTCGACACCGGGCTCAACACGGCCCAGCCGGCGACCTCGCCGTCGATCTCGGCCACCCACCGGTGCCCGGGAAGCCAGCGTGCGTCGAACGAAGCCCTGCTGGGCACCACGGTGTCGAACGTCGCGATCCCCGTGGCGATGCCTTCTCCGTAGATGCGAAGCACGGCGGGCCAGTCCTCGTCCCGCAGGCCGCGCACCTGTATGTCCACGGGCAGATCGGCGGCACGACCTCGTCGCGGCGCGGGAACGTTCGTCGCCATGGTCGGATTGTCGACGATCGCCGGGCAGACAAGAATCGGCGCAGCGGGTGACGTGCGCGACCGGGCGGTTGCCGGGACGGCGTGACCGTCCGGCCCCACGGGCCTGCCTGCCCATGTTCGCCAGACCTGGCTGTCACGGCTGCTGACCGATTTGCGACCATGACCTGCATGGGTGAGCAGGGCCAGCCAGAGGTGAACATCAAGCCACGCAGCCACGAGGTCACCAGCGGATACGAGCGGGCGCCGGCGCGCGCCATGCTCCGCGCCGTTGGCATGACCGACGAGGACTGGGACAAGCCGCAGATCGGCATCGCGTCCTCGTGGAACGAGATCACCCCGTGCAACCTGTCCCTGCAGCGGCTCGCCAAGGGCGCCAAGGAAGGCGTGCGCGCGGCGGGCGGCTTCCCGCTGGAGTTCGGCACCATCTCGGTTTCCGACGGCATCTCGATGGGCCACGAGGGCATGCGCTCGTCGCTGGTCAGCCGGGAGATCATCGCCGACTCGGTGGAGTGCGTGATGCACGCGGAACGGCTGGACGGCTCGGTGCTGCTGGCCGGCTGCGACAAGTCGCTGCCCGGCATGCTGATGGCCGCCGCGCGGCTCGACCTGGCTTCGGTGTTCCTGTACGCGGGATCGATCCTGCCCGGCAACCTCAACGGCAACGACATCACCATCCAGGACGCCTTCGAAGGCGTCGGCGCGTGCGCGCTCGGCCGGATCACCCGGGAAGAGCTCGACGAGATCGAGCGCCACGCCTGCCCGGGCGAGGGCGCCTGCGGTGGCATGTTCACCGCCAACACCATGGCTTCCGCGGCCGAGGCGCTGGGCATGTCGCTGCCCGGCAGCGCGGCGCCGCCCGCGGTGGACCGGCGCCGCGACGAATACGCCAAGCGCAGCGGTGAAGCGGTCGTGGGCATGCTCCGCAAGGGCATCACCGCGCGGCAGATCCTGACCCGCGAGGCGTTCGAGAACGCCATCACCGTGGTCACCGCGCTCGGCGGGTCGACCAACGCCGTGCTGCACCTGCTCGCCATCGCCCGCGAGGCCGAGGTCGACCTGTCCATCGACGACTTCAACCGGATCGGTGAGCGCACCCCGTTGCTGGCCGACGTCAAGCCGTTCGGCCGGTACGTGATGAGCGACATCGACAAGATCGGCGGCCTGCCGGTCGTGATGAAGGCGCTGCTGGACGCCGGCCTGCTGCACGGCGACACGCTGACCGTGACCGGCAAGACGATGGCCGAGAACCTGGCCGACATCGACCCGCCGGACCCGGACGGCAAGATCATCGCGGCCATGTCGAAGCCGCTGGCCAGCACGGGCGGCCTGACCATCCTGCGCGGCTCGCTCGCCCCGGAGGGCGCGGTCGTGAAGAGCGCGTCGCTGCCCGCGCGGGTCATGGAAGGCACCGCGCGCGTGTTCGACGACGAAGCCGACGTGATGCCCGCGTTGGAAGCCGGCCAGATCAAGCCGGGCGACGCGGTGGTCATCCGCTACGAGGGCCCGGCGGGCGGGCCCGGCATGCGCGAGATGCTTGCGGTCACCGCGGCCATCAAGGGCGCCGGCCTGGGCGCGGACGTGCTGTTGATCACCGACGGCCGGTTCTCCGGCGCCACGCACGGCCCGTGCATCGGCCACGTCGCCCCGGAAGCCGCGCACGGCGGCCCGATCGCGCTGGTGCAGGACGGCGACCGGATCCGGCTGGACCTCGACGCCCGCACGCTGGACGTGCTGGTGGACGAGGAGGAGCTGGCCCGCCGCAAGGCGAACTGGCAGCCGCGCAAGCCGCGCTACACCTCCGGCGTGCTGGCCAAGTACGCCAAGCTGGTCGGCTCGGCCGCCGACGGCGCCGTCTGCGGCTGACCATCGGGAGTCGATCCTTCGCGGGACCCGCCGTGGGTCGGCGGTGTGCGGGCTGACCCCGGGCGGCCGACGGCCTGCGGACTGATCCCGGATAACCAGCCACCGGGAGCTGGCCCCGGGCAGCCAGCCACCCGCGAGCCAATCCCCGGATAACCGGCCACCTGCGAGCCAATCCCGGGCAGCCAGCCGCCTGCGCGCCGATCCGGGTGGGCCGCTGCGTGCTGGCCGATCCCCCGCGCGAGGGCGTCACGGTCTTCCCTTGATCAACCTTTTGGGGGACGATCACGCCGTCACATCGGCATGACGAACAGGGGATCACCGTGACTCTCACCGGACGTAGGCGCGCACGGATCGTGGCGCTGTCCGCCGCCTCGCTCGTCGCCCTGACCGCGATCGGGGTGGCCGTACCCGCGACGGCGGCTACCCAGCCGACCCAGGCCACGATCGCGGAGATCCAGGGCATCACCCGGGTTTCGCCCTTCGACGGCAAACAGGTCACCGGCGTCAGTGGCATCGTCACCGCGATCCGTTCGTTCGGGTCGGCACGCGGATTCTGGTTCCAGGACCCCACGGGCGACGGCGACCCCCGCACGTCCGAGGGCTTGTTCGTGTTCACCGGCAGTGCCACGCCGAACGTGCGAGTCGGCGACGCGGTGACGGTGTCCGGCACAGTGAAGGAGTTCTATCCCACGAACCCGAGCGATTCGCCGTTCCAGTCGACCACCGAGTTGGTCGACGCCAGCTGGACGGTCACGTCGTCCGGCAACGACCTGCCAGAGGCGGAGAAGATCACCCCGGGCACCGTGCCCGCCACGCTGACCGCGAAGCCGGGCGGTTCGATCGAGCCGTTCGCACTGCGACCCGACCGCTACGCCCTGGACTTCTGGGAGAGCCGGGAGGGCATGCGGGTCGCTGTGTTCGACGTGCCGATCGTCGGGCCGACCACGGCGTACAACGAGTTGTTCGTCACCACCGAACCCGACAAGTACCGGAGCGCCCGCGGCGGGGTCCGGTACACCGGCTACGACGCCGACCCGACCGGGGTGCTGAAGATCGAGTCGCTGATCCCGTTCGCCGAGCGGCCGTTCCCCGAGGCCGACACCGGCGACACACTCGCCGGGGAGACCTCGGGGGTGATCGAGTACGACCAGTTCGGCGGCTACACGCTGATGGCGACCGAGCTGGGCGAGGTCGAGCCGGGCGGCCTGCAGCGGGAAGTCACCCGCAAACAGCGACCCAACGAGCTGGCGGTGGCCAGCTACAACGTGGAGAACCTGGATCCGTCCGACGACCAGGCCAAGTTCGACGCGCTGGCGAAGGGGATCGTGGAGAACCTGGCCGAGCCGGACATCGTGACGCTGGAAGAAGTCCAGGACAACAACGGTCCCCAGGGGGTCGGTGACGGGGTCGTCGCCGCGGACCAGACGTTGAACAAGTTCGTCGACGCCATCGTGGCGGCAGGCGGCCCGCGGTACGCATGGCGGCAGATCGATCCGGTGGACCTGGCCGACGGCGGTGAGCCCGGCGGCAACATCCGGGTGGCGTTCCTGTTCAACCCGAAGCGGGTCACGTTCGTCGACCGGCCCGGCGGTGACGCCACCACGCCGGTGCGGGTGGTCGGCGGGAAGAAGCCACGGCTGTCGATCTCGCCCGGCCGGATCGACCCGAACAACCCCGCGTTCACCGACAGCCGCAAGCCGCTGGCCGGGGAGTTCCGGTTCCGGGGCAAGACCGTGTTCGTGGTGGCCAATCACTTCGCCTCCAAGGGCGGCGACCAGCCGGTGCACGGACGCTTCCAGCCACCTGCGCGGGTGTCCGAAGAGCAGCGCATCGAGCAGGCGAAGGCGGTGCGGGCATTCGTGGACGAGATCCAGCGGCGTGACCCGTTCGCCAGCATCGTGGTCGCCGGCGATCTGAACGACTTCTCGTTCTCGCCGACCCTGCGGGTGCTCACCAAGGACCGGGCCCTCACCGACCTGGTGGAGATCCTGCCGCCGGAGGAGCGCTACACGTACGTCTTCGACGGCAAGTCGCAGGTGCTGGACCACATCCTGACCTCGCGCGGGTTCAAGTCGGTGGCGTTCGACATCGTGCACATCAACGCCGAGTTCCACGACCAGACCAGCGACCACGACCCGGCGGTGGTGCGCCTCAAGCCGGGCGGGAGGAAGTAGGCGGCTAGGGTTGCCGTGGTCGACGGAACTGGAGGGAGCTCATGAGCGACAAGCCGACCGGGCGCGAGCACATCGATCTGACCCGTGACCCCACGCCCGGGGTGGCGGACCACGCGCTGCCCGAAGGCGCGGAGCGCCACCCGCTGATCGACCTGAGCCGCGACCCGAACCCCGGAAAGGCCGACCACGCGCTGCCGGACGACGAGTAGAGCGTCACGACGAAGCCGGGGCTCGCACCATGCGGGCTCCGGCTTCGTCGTTTCCGGCGGAAGTCGGTTGCTGCCCGCGTGAGCGGTTGATGTCGCAATGCGTACCGGCCAGGGCGGACTGCCCGACGAAAGAACGTGGTCGGCGGCATCGTGCGGGTGCTACCCCGGAGGAGATGGTTGCCGTCGGTTGTCGTGCCTAGTCGTCTCACCGGGAAAGCGAGGAAGGCATGGTCGCTCGCACATCGATACGCACGCTCGTCGCCGCGGCAGCCATGATCCTGCCGCTGCTGGCCACCGCGCCCACGGCCACCGCCGCGCCGGCCGGCCAGGCGCCAACCCCCCGCGCGCCGATCACCATCACCTACGACGCCAGCCGGGCCCCCGAGTACTACGACGCCATCACCCGGGCCATCGCGATCTGGAACGAACACCTGGAGAACGTGCAGATCGACGAGGCGGACCCGGGCGACGACGCGGAAGTCACGTTCGTTGCCGACCCGGGCTGGCCGCGCGCCGAGTTGGGCCCGGCGATGCCCGGCGAGCACCTGACGGTCTGGATGGGCAAGGAAGCCGTCGACCAGGGGCACCACGTCGTCCGCATCGCAGCGCACGAATTCGGCCACAGCCTCGGCCTACCGGACATGAAGCCGGGCCCGTGCTCGAGCCTGATGTCCGGAAGCACGGCCGGTGTCGACTGCACCAACGCCGTGCCGAACGCCGAGGAGATCGCCCTGGTCGAGGAGAACTACGCCTCCGCGGCGCAGCGCCGGTACGCCGACAAGGGCAAGATCCTGGTCGACCGCTGACCCTGCGCGGTCGAGCTACCAGCCCAGCCTGCCAGGGAACACAGCCCGCCCCGGCGGCCTCTGCACGCAGGGGCCGTTTGCGGCGCCGGTGACCGCAGATCGGGTGTCGCCCCGACGGCCCCTGCACGCACGGGCCATTTCGTCATGGGCGGCGTGCCTGCGCCCGGTTCCCCGGTACGCCGTCCAGCCATGCGTAGACGGCAGCGGGCTCGGCCTGCCCCTCGCCGTAGTGGTGGCAGACGCCGCCCAAGTGCTGTGCACCAAGACTCTCGTAGAGCCGGATTGCGGCTTGGTCCTTCATCATGACGTCCAGCGCCACGGAACAACCGGCGCGTCAGTCACCAGCCGCCTGCCCGCACCGAGCCTGCGGGCGGCCGGGTCCACGAACAGCCGCGCCAGGATGGCCAGCCGGGAAATGTCCCGACCGGTTCGTCCGCGCCACGATCGCACCACATCGTCGGACGCCATGGCGCGCAGGAGCATCACGTGCCCGACCGGCACACCATCCCACTCGGCCGTCCAGCTGCCCAGCTCGTTCGGGGCGCGCAACCACGCGATCGGATCATCGACGCCTTCGACCGGATACCCATCCCGTTCATGTACGCGGACGAGGATGTCTGCGAGCGGACCGATGTCATCGTCCCTGCGGGGACGAACGACGACTGCTGGCGTCGCGCCAAGCCCGGAAAGCCGAACGCCGGACCGCCCGCGTCCGGGCTGTCCGGCGTTCGTGCTGGCCACTGGCGGAGGATACGGGATTCGAACCCGTGAGGGCTGTTACACCCAACACGATTTCCAATCGTGCGCCTTAGGCCGCTCGGCCAATCCTCCGCGCACGAGGGTACCTGACCAGCGGATCTGGGGACGCACCGGGGCCGAGGCGGCACGATGGCCGTCCCGACTGGTCGCACTGCTTCCTCTCGTCACCCTCGGGCTACCCGCCCTCGCACTCACACCTGGCTGCCGTCAGGCCGCTGGTTTCCTTACGGACGGCGTCTCACTCAGTGCCGAAGCCACATCGCCGGTGATCCACCTGACCGCGGTGCCGACACGGTCGTCCCGCGGTGTTCGACGACTGGAGGGGAGACAAGTCGTTGGGAAAACACGACAAAGACCGTGACGGTCACGGTGTCCCGCAGCCTGATCGCTGGGAGAATTGGGGCGACAAATGCGACCAGAACAAGCATGAGAATGGCGACGAGTCCACCAACGACAAGTAGGTGGGACTGATGCGCGACTGGCGCGACGTTCTTACGGTTCCGCGTGACGCTTTTGTCCCGTCGCTCGTGTGGGTGGATGATCCCCGCAGCGACGGATTCGTTGCGATCGCGCGCGAAAAGTCAGAGTCTGAGTGGCGAGCGCTGGTCGACTCCGACGTGCCCATCGTCACGCAGGTGGACGACGGCGCGACCACAGCCGAGCAGGTCGGATTGCGGCCGACGAGTCCGTGCAGCCAGCCGTCCATCGTCGCCGCCATGCTTGAGGCGCTGGATGTTCGCCCCGGCCACCGCGTGCTGGAGATCGGCACCGGGACCGGATGGAACGCCGCGCTCTTGGCCGAACGCGTGGGCGAGCGCGGGAAAGTCACGTCGATTGAGATCGACCCTGCGGTAGCTGACCACGCTTGTCAAGCTCTCGGAAGAACGGGCCACCGGGTGCAGGTGATCGTCGGCGACGGAACCCTCGGCTATTCGCCTGGGACACCGTACGACCGCATCATCAGCACCGCCTCCGTGGCGCGGATCCCGCGTATGTGGATCCAGCAAACACGACCGGGCGGCGTCATCGTCACGCCATGGGGAACCGACTTCGGCGACGACGCCCTGACCCGACTGACGACGCGCGACGACGGGTCAGCCGTTGGCCGATGCGGTCGCAACCTGACCTTCATGCGGGTGCGCAGCCAACGCCGCGATTTCGTGGACCCGAGCGAAGAAGAGCTGGCCTCCGCCCACGTGTCGTCGACCGAACGGACGGCACGTGAGCTGTTCGAGATGGTGGAGTTCACGCACGCAGCGTTCACTATCGGGCTGCGGGTGCCCCACTGCTACTACACCGTCGAAGACGTCTCCACAAACCGCCGGCACATCGAGCTCCACGATGTCCGCACACGGTCGTGGGCGCGGGTCACGATGCTTCGCGACCATCATCCGTGGCGTGTGCAGCAGTTCGGACCGCGACGCTTGTGGGACGAGGTCGACGATGCCTACCGGTGGTGGGAAGGAAAAGGACGCCCCGCCGCGGAGCGATACGGCATCACCGTCGAACCGGACGGCACTCACAAGATCTGGCTCGACGACCCCGCTTCGCCGCAGCAATGGGTGCTGCCGAGTTCGTCAGCGCCGCGTCATACGGCGCCCATGATCCAGCGTGACGACAGCTGACCCGAGCACGGCCCTCCACTGCCTGCCGACGGCCAACGATCGGTCGTCGGGGGACATCCCTACCGGCGAGCCCGCCGATCGATCAGCTACTCCCGTCCGCCCAACCGACGGCCGCTGAGCTGGGGAAAGTCTTGCGACGGAGGATCTTCCGACACCCGTACCGAGCACCCGGGCAAACCCTCCGCCGGTGGGGATCCCCTCATGCTGCCGAGGGAAGTCCCGCGCACATCAAGCGGGATGGCACGCGAAGTTGAAGGGCCAGCACGCCTGATTTCTTGACAACGATCCGCGAACTTTGTCTTGTGCGGCACCCCTGCCGCCGACAACGACTTCGTCCGGAGCCACCAATGATCTTCGAGCACGACATCCGCAAAACCCTCGACGCGCAGGTCACGGTCAACGGGTCCACGCCGCGGCCCATGGACGTCCAGTTCCGGTACAGCCCGGAAGACCCGTACGCACTGTGGATGGTGTTCCCCACCCAGACGTGGTGCTTCGCGCGGGACTTGCTGCTGGACGCCTTGGACGGTGTCCCGTCCGGCAAAGGCGACGTCCACATCCACAGCGAGGACAACAAGCTGTGCGTCCACATCAGCTCGCCCGACGGCCGGGCGCAGATCCGCTTCCCCCGCAGCGAGGTCGCGGCCTTCGCCGCCGGTAGCACCGCCTTGGTCCCGCGTGGCGCCGAGACGGACTACCTCGACCTGGACGCCGTTCTCGCCAAGATCTTCGCCTCGTCGGCCTCGGCCGACTGGACGCCGCAGCGCTAGGTAGCCGGCTGAACGCCCCAGCCCCAACGACCGCAGCCTCCACCACCGACTTCCCCCGACAGCGCTCCCTCCCGCGCGCGTGCTCCGCGAGGCTCGTGATGATCCTTCGACCCCAGCCCGGGCCTGGTTCGCTCCCTCAGCCAAGGCCCGGGCTGACCCTTGCTCACGGCACCACGGGGCACCGCCTCACCGGCGAACCCGAGCATCAGGCGAGCCGGGTGCGCCACGTCGGCAGCGCTCGGCTCCATCAGCGGCTCCCGAGCCGCGGCCGATGGACGTCCAGTCGGGCGCCCGGCGGAACGACCGGCACGGCGACCGGTGGGGCCACCCGTTCGGCATCACCGACAAAGGGCACGCCGGTCGCCCCGGTTCGTGGTGCCGCGGCAGACGACGAGCGTGCACCACCACCCGGACACTCCGGCCCGCAACACCACGGCAGACCACGAAAGCCCTACCCGCCCCGCAGGTGATGCCGACCCGGGCGCCGTCGACGGGCGTACACACCACCCGGACACCCCGGCCCGCAACACCACGGCCGTCAGCAACAGGACCACGACCGCCGACACCGTCGACGCATCGGACCGACGGCGTCGGCGGTCGTCCGGATCGAGGCGCTCGGCGCCCGAGTGCGGGTGGCCCGGCGTACCGGACCGCACCACGACCCGCCCGGTGGCCGGGTCGACGCGCACCGACGACCCGGCCCCGGCTGGGCGACCTTCCGCACCCCTGGGCACCGAACGCCTTGCCGGCACCGCCACCCGCCGAAGGGCGGGCAACCGCTCCGGCTAGTGCGGCCGCACCGGCACCTCCACGAACGTGGGCGACGCGCCGGAGCGATGCACGGTGTTGAGCGCGGGGGTCAGGTTCGGCAGTGTGCGCGGATCCGCGGACGCGATCTGCAGGCCGATCCGGTGCCCCTTCTTGAACAGATAGGACGTCGGCCAGACGTCGATCTCGTACGTCACCGTCTTGCCCGGGGGAATCGGAACCGGATTGCGGTGTCCGTTGCGGTGCGTGCCCTTCAACCAGCCGGTCTCGACGAGGTTCCAGTACCCCGGCTGCGGAACCACCGAGCCGTCCGGGTAGACGTCCACCAAGCGCACCACCCAGTCGGTGTCGGTGGCCGTGCTGGACGCCCGCAGGGTCACCTTGGGTTCGCCCGTGACCTCGACGTCCCGATCCAGAACCGGACCCACGTAGGTGACCGAGTCGGCCGCGTTCAACCGCTGATCGATCTGACCGGTCGGATTGTTGAACGCCAGCAGCGTGGACGTGTCGTCGGTGATCGGCTTGCGTGGCATCAGCAGCGGCACCCGCTGGTTGAGGAACCCGTTCTGCGCACCGAGCCGGCTGCTCACCGGTGTGTAGAGGTAGCTGTCCGACCCGCCGTTGCCTTGCGGCGGCCGTTCCGACAGGCGCCCGGTGGCCGGCTTCAGCGGCGCACCGCCGTCGGCGTAGAGCCGCTTGACGTCCACGTCGGACGGCGGCCAGCTGGTGGCGGTCCGCCATTCGTTGGCACCGCGGACGTAGTAGCGGACCGGCGCGTTGGCCATCTCCTCGGCGATGCCGTTGTCGCGCTTGCCCTTCAGCCAGTAGTCGTACCAGCGCAGTGCCTGGTGAATCGGGTCGAAGCCGGGCTGGGTGCTGTGCCCGTTGGCGCCCAGCGTCAGCATCTTGTGCTTCGAGCCGACCTCCTGGAACAGGCGCACGTTGCCCAGGACGAAGTGGTCGTCCCAGTTGCCCCACGACCACACCGGGATCGTGATGTCCTTCACCTCGTAGACGAAGTTGTCCCAGTAGGAGTCCTTGGTGGGGTGGCTGTACCACTCGAGCAGGAACGGCGGCGGCGCCTTGAGCTCGGTGACCCGCTTGAGCATGGTCTCCAGCAGGTAGTTCGCCTCGTCGACGTCGTCGGGGATCCCGTTGCCCTGCCACGCCCAGATCCCTGCGGCGAGCCCGGCGATCAGGGCGGCCTCCCCGGCGGCCGGCATACCTCCCCGGTACATCGTGTCGCGGTAGAAGTCCTGGAACGCGACCGCCGGGATGATCGTGGTCAGGTGCGGCGGCTTCTCCGCCGCGGTCCACAGCTGGGCGATCCCGTTGCCGGAACCGCCGAACATGCCGACCTTCCCGGTCGACCAGGGCTGCTTGGCCAGCCATTCCACGGCGTCGTATCCGGATCGGCCGAGCCGCTTCTTGTCCCAGGTGAAGTGCCCCTGCGAACCGCCAGCACCGGGCATGCTCACGTGGGCCACGACGTAACCGCGGCGAACGAACTCGTCGAACCGTTCGGCCAGGTTGAACCCGAGCACCGTCCACAATGGCTGCATGACCGGGGCGGTGGTGCGTTCCCAGGTGATCGCCGGGAAGTACGTGTAGTGCATGATCACCGGGAACTTGCCGTCGACCGGTTTTCCGTGGGCGTCCGCCGGCCGCAGGATGTAGGCCTTGAGTTTGTCACCCTCCCGGTCGGTGATCACCGTTTCGAATTGAGCGACGCCGGCGTATTCCTCGGTCGCCACACCGGCTTCCGCAGGATGGACCGCGGCCACCGTGCCGGCACATGCGAGAACGGCGATGGCAACCGCCGTTGCCAACCGTTTCATACGACGAAAAATGGACACAAATACCCCCCGTGGGTAAATGAAATGACGAGCCAATCGAACCGAAAGAATGGTTTACCGGTCAGGAAACCTGCCTGGTCCGGCCGACCCAGTACGGCTCGCGCAATTTCTTCTTGTCGACCTTCCCGGAGGCGTTGAGTGGAAGCTGGTCGACGAAGTTCACGGTCTTCGGCGCCCAGGCGCCGCCCTTGCGTTCTTTCACCATCGCGACGAGTTCGTCAGCAGTCACCGTGGCCCCGTCGCGCCGGACCACGAACGCGGTGACCGCTTCGCCCCACTGCTCGTGCGGCACCCCGATCACCGCGCACTGAGCCACCGCCGGGTGCTCCTGCAGGATGTCCTCGATCTGCCGGGGGAAGACGTTCATGCCACCCGTGACGATCATGTCCTTCTTGCGGTCGACGATGTAGACGTAGCCGTCCTCGTCGACGTAGCCGATGTCGCCGGAGTGGACCCAACCACCGCGCATCGCCTCCGCGTTCTTCTCCGGGTCCAGGTAGCTGACCATCTGGCCTTCCTGCCGCGCGCAGATCTCACCGATCTCCCCCGGCGGCAGGATGTTGTCGTGTTCGTCCTGGATCGACACGTCCACGTGGAACATCGGCCGGCCCGCGGAGCTGAGCCGCTTGATCCACTCGTCGCTGTCGACCCGGTGCTCCTCCTTGCGCAGGCACGTGGTGAACCCCGGTTCGCTGCCTGCGTAGGTCTGCACGAAGATCGGTCCGAACACCTCCAGCGCCTGCTGCAGCCGCTCGGGCGCCATGGGCGAGCCGGCGTAGACGACAGTTCGCAACGAGCTCAGGTCGAAGTCGCCGAGCCGCGGGTAGTCCAGCAGCGTGTACAGGATCGTGGGCACCACCGCAGTGGCCGTGACCTTTTCCTGCTGGATCGTGGTGAGGAACTTCTCGATGTCGAAACCGGGTAGGACGACGTTCGTGCCGCCGCGCATGAACGTGGGCACCAGGAATATCTGAGTGAAATGCGTCAGCGGAGCGACGTGCGCGAACACTTCACCCGGCCGGGTGTCGCCAATCTCCAACCCGGCGGTGATGACGTAATGCGACCAGGAACGGTGCGATTGGATGATTCCTTTCGGCACCCCGGTCGTGCCCGACGTGAATGCCACGTACGCGATGTCGTCCGGGGTGATCATGGCCGAGAAGTCGTCCGTCGGCTGGTTGCTGAAAACGTCGTCGTAGTCGGCTGCCTCGACGGCAGAGTCGCCTTCCGGGGAACCGAGCCGGACGAGGTGCTTCAACTCGGGTAGGTCCGCCCTGATCTTGCTGATGGCGTAGTCGAACTGGGCGTGGTAGATCAGCGTGGACGCGTGCGACTCGCGCAGGAAATAGCGCCAGTCGTCGATTCCGGAGCGAGCCGGCATCTGCACCAACGTCGCCCCTCGGCGCCAGATGCCGAACAGCGTCGGGACGAGCTCGAGCGAGTTGGGCAGCAGCATGCCCACCCGTTCCCCGTGCGCCACCCCGAGCGCGGCGAGTCCGTGAGCGATGCGGTTGGTCCAGTCCCTCATTTCCCGGTAGGTGATGCGCCGGTCGCCTTCGACGACCGCCGTCCGGTCCGGGTAGTACGCGCACGCTCGATCGAACACCCGGGTCAAGTTGCCCCATGTCGACACGACAACCACTCCTCACCGTTGAGGAGCCGCCTGCGTCACGGCATCGTGCCGAACGCGGCGGCTCTGGCCGACTGATATTCCTTGCGAACGCTCTCCACCAGTGCGGCGACCGGGCGCACCCGGTCGACCCCGGCCACGCTGTGACCGGCGGCCCACGGTTCGCGGTCGCCGAGCAGGGAGGAAAAGGTGAAGGTGCCGGACGCCCCGTCGCTGCGGCCGAGATGGTCCGTGTGGCGCTCCCACCACGAGCGCAGCAGGTTGGCCGGCAGGCCGGTGGCGGCCGTGGTCTGCACGACGTCGTCCATGCCTGCCGCGACCACGGCATTGCGATACGCGTCGCTCGCCCGGCTCTCGGTGGTCGCGATGAAGGCGGTCCCCATGTAACACAGGTCCGCCCCCAGCACCTCGGCCGCGAACACGGTGGCACCGTCGGTCACCCCACCGGCCAGCACCACCGGGCCGGCGAACTCGCGCCGGACCGCCCGCACGAACGCCAGCGGGTTCAACCACCCCGTCTGTCCACCCGCCCCGGCCGTCAGCAGCACCAGTCCGTCCACACCGGCCGCAAGCGCGCGTTCGACGTGCCGCATGGTCGCCACGTCGGCGAGCACCAGGCAACCGGCGTCGTGCAGCGGGCCCACGACCGGGACCGGGGAGCCGACGCTGGTGATGACCACCGGCACTCGGTGGCGGATCAGGCACGCCATGTCTTCGTCCAGGCGATGGTTGCTGCGGTGCACCACGAGGTTGGCGGCGAACGCAGCCGCGGCACCCGACCCCTCGGCCACGTCGTGCCGGATCCGGTGCAACCAGGCGTCCAGCTCGTCGGCGTCGCGCGCGTTGTGGGTGGGGAACGCACCGATGACGCCGGCTCGACAGGCCGCGACGACCAGTTCCGGACCCGACACCCGGGTCATGGGCGCGGCGATCACCGGCACCTCGAGCCCCGACCGCAACACCGCCGGCAACGCCATTCCCGACTCCTCAAGCTACTTGTCGATCGTCTTCAATGGAGCGAGTCGATCACTTTTACGTGCTAGGATGAGTCATAAGTAAATCACGAGTCGTATGACGTGGACAACAGATCGACCATTCGGGTGATCTCCGGTCGATCTGGCAGACTCGTCGACGTCGACAGCCGCGCCGGACGCCGCGGGCGGCTGAAGTCGGAGGGGGCGAGATGTGACGAGGGCTCACCAAGGCGTCCGCCGGCGGCCCCGGAACCGGAAGGCGCAGATCGTCGCCGCCGCGGCCGACGTCTTCTACCGGGAAGGCTTCCACCGGGCCGGCACAGCACAGATAGCGTCAGCCGTGGGCATCACGGCCGGGGCGTTGTATCGCCACTTCCGCAGCAAGCAGGATCTGCTGGCGGCGGCGATCATCGACGTCTTCGACCGTGCCACCGCCGACGTCGGCGAGGCCGAGTCGATCGAGGACGCCGTCGCCCGGCTGGCCCGCAGCGGGACGGAACGACGGCCCGCAGGCGTGCTGTGGACACGGGAATCCCGCCACGTCGGCGACGAGCAACGGGCCGCCATCCGCGAACGCTGCTTCGCGGTCATCCGGCGACTGGTCGCCCTGCTGCGGCAGGACCGGCCGGAGCTGTCCGCCCAGGCCGCCGAACTGCTCGCCTGGGCCACCCTGGCGGTCCTGACCAGCTTCTCCTACCACACCACGGCGGCCAAGCCGGAACGAATCCGCCTGCTGCTGCACCGCATGGCCACCACCGTCGTCGACCACACCCCGGCGGCAGATCTGGACGAACACGTCGGCACGGCGCCACCGGCCGCGCCGGGACTGGCGGCGGGTTCCCGCCGGGAGTCCCTGCTCGCCGCCGCCATCCGGTTGTTCCACGAGCGCGGCTATCACGACGTCAGCATCGAGGACATCGGCGCCGCGGTCGGGATCGCCAGCGCGAGCGTCTACAACCACTTCGCGGTCAAGTCGGACCTGCTGGTCGCCGCGCTCGTCCGGGGTGCGAGCACGTTGCAGCTCGGCATGTCGCACGCGCTCGCCCAGGCGGGCGACGCCGAGGAGGCGATGCGCCTGGCGATGCGTTCCTACGTGGACCTCGCGCTCAGCCACCACGAGCTGTTCGGCGCCCTGGTGACCGAGGTGATGAACCTCCCCGACGAGCAGCGACACGAGATCCGCCGGTTGCAGCGCGACTACGTTGCCGAGTGGGTGCGGCTGCTGCAACAGGTCAGGTTCGATCTGACGGAGACGGAGGCACGGTTCTTCGTGCACGGCGGACTGACCACGGTCAACGACGTGTCGCGCACCAGCCACCTGCGGGGTCTGTCGAACATCGACCGAGCGCTGCCGGAACTGGCCCTCGCCGTCATGCTGCGGTCGTGAACGTTCAGTGGGTGAGCTTGAGCCCGACGACGCAGCCGATCAGGCCGCACAGCAGCAGGATCCGCAGCCAGCTGATGCTTTCGTCCCCGGTGATCATCCCGAAGATCACGGTCAGCGCCGCCCCGATGGAGACCCAGACGGCGTAGGCCGTTCCGGTCGGGATCGACCGCATCGCGTAGGCGAGCCCCGCCATGCTGGCGGCCAGTGCGACGACGAAGATCACCGACGGCCACAAGCGGCTGAACCCGGCGGACTTGCCGAGTGCGACCGCCCAGACGGACTCCAGCGCGCCGGACAGCACGAGGACCAACCACGCCACGACTGCTCCTACCGGCCGTCTTGTCGCTCTCCGGGTACGGCTCCCTCGTCCGGCGGCCACGACGTGGCCGTACGTCAACGGTAGCGACGACCACGGCGCACCGAACGCGGTGGCCCGATCTCAGCGGGCGCGGCTCAGTGCCGCTTCGACCATCTTCACCGCCTCCGGTGAGGTCGAAGCGTGCGCGGACAACCGGACGTGGGGTCCACGTACCGACACCGTGATGCCCTCGGCCGCCAACGCGTCGGCGACTTTCGGTGCCGGACGGCCAGGCACCTCGAACACCAGGATCCCGGCGCGCCGTTCTCGCTCCGACACGATGCGCGCTCCCGCGCCCTCGAGCACACTGTCGAACTCCCGCAAGCGCTCCTCGATTCGGGCCGCGATGGCGCCTACCCCGGCGAGCTCGACCAGCTCCAGAGCGGTCGCCAGCATCCCCGCGGACACCGGGCTGAGGTAGGTCAACGACCACGCCTGCGCCGTCGGCAGCGGCTCGTGCACCCGGTCGTCGAACACGTCGGCGTCACGCGCGCCGGTCCAGCCGGACAACACCGGCTGCATCCGCTCCAGCGCTCGGTCGGACAACACCGCGAACCCGGTGCCGTGACCGGCCCGCAGCCACTTCTGCCCGCCGCTGACCAGGACGTCCGCCACCTCCCACGGCTCGTCGACGACCCCGAAACCCTGGATGGCGTCGACCACCAGCAGCCGGTCGCCCACCACGTCACGCAGAGCCGCCAGATCCGCTCGGTAACCGGTGCGGAAGCTGACCGCGCTCACCGACACCACCGACGTCTCGGGCGTGATGGCCGCCCGGACCCGCTCCGGTGTGACGGGTCCGGGCGGCATCCAGCGCACCCGGGCCAGCCCCAGCTGCTCCGCCCGCACCCACGGATACAGATTCGCCGGGAACTCACCGGTCGAGACCAGCACTTCGCCGCGCGCGAGGTTGAAGGCCGTCTGGAACAGCGCGGTGCTCGTGTTGGGCTCCAGCACGACGTGGTCGGCGTCGGTGCGGCAGGCTCGCGCCACGGCTTGCTTCGCGCGCGACGCCTCGCGGTTCAGCAGGGTGGTCACGGTCCCGGGCCCCGGCTTGGCCAGCTCTTCCAGCAAGCTGGCCGCCGTGGTCCGGACGGCCTTCGACAGCGGCCCGACCCTGGCGTGGTCCAAATATCCGACGGGCTCGGTGAACTGGTTCAGATACTCCGGTGAGATCGCCACACGGCCACGATAGGCCCCGCGACGCCGAGGTCCGGTGACGAATGCCCCATGCCGCCCGGCCGCCTCCCGGCCACCCTGAGCGCTCGCCACGGCACGGCTCGCCGGATTCGGACCCTGTGACCTCCAACGCCCGGCCGCCGCTCAGCTCGGCGTCGCCGGGGTGTTGTGGTAGTCGATGATGAACGTCTTCGCGGCCTGCGGGTCGATGCCCAGCTCGACCAGCACGCGCTGACCCGCCGCGTGCTCGATCATCGCCAGCATGATGTGTTCGGTCCCGACATAGCCGAGGCCGGCTTCCGGCGCGGCCAGCACCACGGCCTGCTTCAGGATCTTTCGCACCGGCTCGGAGAACGGGACCGGCTCCGGTGGCTGGGCGGCCTGGGGCGCAGGCAACGCGGCTTGCACGGCCTGCCGGGCCGCCTCGAGCGCGAAGCCCTGGGTGGTGATGGACTGCGCGGCCAGTCCCTTGGGCTCGGCGAGCATGCCGAGGACCAGGTGCAGGAGGCCGACCTCGCGATGACCGGCCTGACGCGCTGCCTTCCGGCTCGCGGCCACCACGTTGCAGGCACGCTGGGTGAACGCCTCGAACTCCTCTTCCGGATCGGCCTTGGCTTCCTGCAAGGCCAGCTTCGCCTTGAAGCGCTTCTGCACGGCCTGCTTGGAGACTCCGAAGGCCTTGCCGATTCGCAGCCACGACGCCCCGGCGCGTCGGGCCTCGATCAGGAAGTGCGTGACCACGCGTTCGCCGAGATCCTCCAGGTCCTTCGAGATCCTGGTAGCGGCAGCGAGCCGGTCGAGCGGATCGTCGTGCTCGTTCGCGATGTGCTCGACGAGGTCGTCGAGTTCGATCGGGGCACCCGCTTGCGCGGAGTGCGGTCGTTGTCCATGGAATCCTTCCGACATTCGTCAACCGTAAGTTGACGAACATTCAGCCGTCAACTCCAGGTTGACCCTCTCGCCCCACGCCTCGCCCGATCGGGTATTACTCCAGTCCGCGATATCACTTCATTCGAATATCTAGTATTAGAGTTCCGGTCCAATCCAGTGTGGCACCAGCCACCGGAAGGACCGCAGAGAGGAACCGCTGTGAGCTCGAGGACGAGATCGAAGCAGCGCCTGCTGACCAAGCCACGTCGGAGCGTGCTGGCGCTGGCCGCGGTCGGCGCGATCACCGCGGCGGCCATGCCCGCCGCCGAAGCCGCACCCCAGGCCGGCGACAACCCCATCGTGGAGTATGGCCCGGTGCCCGCCAGCCTGCCGATCGGTGGCGTGTGCGAGGTGGAGTACCACAACGGCAAGTTGTGGATCGAGCAGTACCTCAGCAGCGAAATCACGTCGTACGACCTCGCCACCGGGGAGTACGAGTCGTTCCCGACACCGCAGCCGCTGTCCGTGCCCGGCGGGATGGACATCGACGACAAGGGCAACTACTGGATGCCCGGCGTCACCAACAACAGCTTGATCAGGTTCAGCACCGACACGGGCACGTACAAGCAGTTCCCGTTGCCGTGGAACAACGCGTTCAGCACCACCATCGGCAAGACTCCGGTGAACGTCGGCACCGTGCTGTCCAACGACGTGGCCATCGGCCCGGACGGCGCCGTGTGGTTCACCGCGGGCGGGCTGAACTCGATCGGCCGTTTCGACCCGGAGACCGAGACCTTCTCCCGGTACAAGGTTCCCGGCGAGATCGGCGGCCAGGTGCATTCGTTGTTCGGCATCATCAAGCCGGGTCCCGGCCGCACCGTGGTGTTCAACATGCCGCAGATGAACAAGATCGGCACCATCGACGTGGACACCAAGGAGATCAAGCAGTACACGATGCCGACCCCGCTGTCCTGGCCGACCGGCATCCGCACCGCTCGCGACGGCAGGGCCTCGGCATGAACTTGGCCCAGGTGTTCCCGGAGACCGGCAAGGTCAAGGAGTACCCGCTGCTCGGGCCGGACGGGCTGCTCACCAGCGTGATGAAGAACCTGGAGATCGGCAGCATCGGCAACCCGCTGCCGATGCTCGGCCCGGTCGTCGAGGGCCGTGACGGCAACATCTACGCGATGGTCGCCTTCGCCAGCCCGGCCCTGCTGGGCAACCAGGTGCTGAAGTTCGACCCGAGGACCGGGGAAGCCACCATGTGGCCGACGCCGAGCCCGGTCTCCTACCCGTGCGACATCAACCCGGGCAAGGACGGCACGCTGTGGTTCGGCGAGCTCGTCTCCCAGAAGATCGGACGAATCGACGTGCCCGCCCCGTCGGAAGCGCAGTAGTCACCTGTCCCCCGAACCGCCGGGCCCGCCCGCCACGAGTGGCGGGCCCGGTGCTTGCCGTACGTCACCTCGACTGCGGCAGCGTCACCTTCCGTTTCGCCGGCCGCGACGGCGGCGGCACGACCGGGCCGATGTCGCCGTCCGGCGCCTCGTCGAGATCCACCATCACCGGCGCGTGGTCGCTCGGACCGGTGCCCTTCCTCGCCTGCCGGTCGACCCACGCGGCCCGCACCCGCTCGGCCACCGGGGCACCGGCCAGCACCAGGTCGATCCGCATGCCGAGGTCCTGGTGGAACATGCCCGCGCGGTAGTCCCAGTAGGTGAAGATGCGCTCGTTCGGCCACCGGTCCCGGACCACGTCTCGCAGCCCGAGCTCACCGAGCGCGGCGAGCGCGGCTCGCTCCGGTTCGGTCACGTGGGTGTGTCCGGCGTACGCCTCGGGATCGAACACGTCGGCATCCGTGGGCGCGATGTTCATGTCGCCGCTGACGATCACCGACTCCGGCCCCTTGGCGATCACCTCCCGCAGCGCCGCCAGCCAGGCCAGCTTGTAGTGGTAGTGGTCGGAGTCCGGTTGCCGCCCGTTCGGCACGTACAAGCTGTGGACGCGGATCCCGCCGCAGGTCGCGGAGATGGCCCGCGCCTCGGGGCCGGGAAAGCCCGGCTCCCCGGCGAACCCGCGCTCCACCTCCGCCAGGCCGACGCGCGACAGGATGGCCACGCCGTTCCACCGGCCCTGGCCGTGGTGCGCGAACTCGTAGCCGCGTTCGGCCAGCGGCTCGCTCAGCAACTCGGCGAACGCCTCGTCGGTGAGTTTGGTTTCCTGCAGACACACCACGTCCGGCTTGCGCTCGTCCAGCCACGGCAGCAGCCGCGGCATGCGCTGCTTGACCGAGTTGACATTCCACGTCGCGACACGCACCCGACCACCGTAGCCGCAGGCTCCGACGGGTCGCCGTCGCGTCCGGACGGACGGCACCTGCGGCCCGGACGGCGGCCCTGACCGGCACGGTCTTGCTGTCCGGCACCGGCTGACGCCCTGGTCACTCACCCGGCCGTCCGGTGGACATCCGCCATACGGCAGACGATGATGATCCGCGCCGGGCATGCTGCCGGGCCCTGGCTCCTCCCCAAGCCCGAAGGGAGCTGCTGATGGTCGACTGGCTTCCTTTGGTGCAGCTCGAACCGGGGTCGGCCACCCGGTTCTGGGTCCACTTGATCTCGATCCCGCTGTTCACCGGCGTCATCGGCTACGTCACCAACTGGACCGGCGTGGTGATGCTGTTCCACCCGCTGCGGTTCCACGGCATCCGGCTGCCCGGGCTGCGGGTGCTGTTCCCGCTCATGCCGCGGCGGGTGCAGGTGCTGCCGCTGCTGCAGTACGACGGGCGGATCGGCTGGCAGGGCATCGTGCCGTCGCGCGCGGACAAGATGGCCAGCATCGCCGTCGACAAAGGGCTGGCCAAGCTCGGCAGCATCAGCGACTTCTACCGCGAGCTCGAACCGGACCGGATCGCCGAGCACCTCACGGCCATCGCCACCGAACAGATCCGCGACGTGGTCGAGGAGATCATGCTGCGGGAGGACCCGCAGCTGTGGAAGGACCTGCCGCCGCAGGTGAAGGAGCTGGTGTTCGCCAGGGTCGAGCAGCAGTTGCCGTCGGTGGTGAAGGACCTGACCGACAAGATCGGCGCCAACATCGACCAGCTGATCGACGCCAAGCTCATGGTCATCCGCTACCTGCGGGCGAACCCGACCAAGCTGAACAGCATCTTCCAGGACATCGGCCGCAAGGAGCTGCGGTTCATGCAGAACTTCGGCTTCTACTTCGGGCTGCCCATGGGCCTGGTGCTGTTCGGCGTGCTGTACTACTGGCCGGACGTGTTCGGCACCGAGGCACCCTGGTACGTGCTGCCGATCGGCGGCGCGGTCATCGGCTGGGTGGTCAACTGGCTGGGCATCGCGATGATCTTCGAGCCGGTGCGCCCCACGTGGTGGATCCCGTGGCGGCAGGGGCTGTTCATCAAGCGCAAGGACGAGGTGACCGAGGGATACGCGCGGCTGATCGCGGAGAACGTCATCACGCTGCAGAACGTCGGCCACGAGCTGCTGCACGGACCACGTTCGGACCGCACCCACCGCATGCTGCTGGACACCCTCAAACCCGCGGTCGACCGCGCCGTCGGGTTCGCCAGGACGGCGGTGCGGGTAGCCATCGGGACGGACGAGTACGACAACATCAGGGCGTCGGTGGCCAGGCGGGCCAGCGCGTTCGCCCCGGCGGCGTTCGCCGACGCGGAGTTCAACAAGCGGCAGGGAGCGAAGATCGAGAACTTCATCGCCAACCAGATGCGTCGGATGAGCGAAGCGGATTTCGTGCAGATGCTGCGTTCGGCGATCAAGCAGGACGAGTGGCTGCTGTTCGTGCACGGCGGTGCGCTCGGCATCGTCGCCGGACTGGCTCACCTGGCGATCTTCGGGGTGTGAGATGGGCGAAGTGCAGAAACGACCGGTCAAGCGCGGGGTCCCGGTGGTCGGCAACACCGACCTCGTGCAGGGCATCGGCGGTCTGCTGAAGGTCGCGGCGACCACGTCGTGGCGCACGGTGAACCGCACCCTGGCCGCGACCGTGCGCGCCGGCCGCACCGCCGTGGAACGCACGCTGGACGGCGAGCGGCCAGTCGAAGTGCTGCAGGAAACCACCGCGGAGCTGCGCGAGTTCGCCTGGCGCACGCTTGGGCTGGACGAGCTGAACCGCCAGGCGGCCGGCCCCGACGGCCGCGGCGTCACGGTGACCGGGTTGCTCGGTGCGTTCGGCCCGGCTCGGTCGCAGGCCCGGGACAACGATGCCGACGAGGTGCCCACCATGGAGGTACTGCGCGCCCGCGGGCAGGAGCTGCTGAACAGGTCGGCCGACGTCGACGTCACGGAGGAAGGACACCCCGCCTACGCCCGCATCCTCAGCGAGATCACCCCGGACGAGGCCCGCATCCTGCGGTTTCTGTACCGGGAAGGTCCCCAGCCCGCCGTCGACGTGCGGACCAACCGGCCGTTCGGGATCGGCTCGGAGCTCGTCGCCAGCGGGCTGAGCATGATCGGCGAGCACGCCGGGCTGCGGCACCTGGACCGCATCCAGCCGTACTTGATCAACCTGTCCCGGCTCGGGCTGATCGAGTTCTCCAAGGAGACGGTGCGCAATCCGAACCGGTACCAGGTGGTCGAGGCCCAGCCGCGGGTGCTGGAGGCGATGAAGCAGGCCGGGCGGGCACCCAAGATCGTGCGGCGCAGCATCCTGCTCAACGCGTTCGGGCGGGAGTTCTGCAAGGTGTGCCTGTTCGGCGACGAGCCGCCCACCGACGGCTCGACCGGCGCATGACGTCTCCCGACGGGTGATCACATGCGCATCCAGCACGCCACACTGGCCGGAAACGGCGACAGCGACGACCGGATCTTCACCACGCCGAACGCCGTCGTCATGCTCGACGGCGCATCCGCGTTCCTGCCCGTGCCGGTGCCGTCCGCCCGGTACGCCGACGTCCTCGGACAGCACATCCGGGATGCGCTGATCGCGGACCCGGCCGCCGACCTGCCACAGACGCTGAGCCGTGCCATCGAGCAGACGCGTACCGACTTGCAGCTCACCCCCGGCACCTCGCCGACCAGCACCGTGGCCATCGCCCGCGCCACCGCGGACGGCCTCGACATGCTCGTGCTCGGTGACACCGAGATCATCACGCCTGCCGAGACGCTGCGCGACTACCGCATGGACGACCTCGACCTGGCTGCTCGCCGCCGCTATCGGCAGCGACTCGCCGACGGCGGTGGCTACGACGAGGAGCATCGCGCGCTGCTTCGCCGCCTCCAGGCCGAGCACGCCCGTCGCCGGAACAGGCCGGGCGGCTACTGGATCGCCGAGGCCGATCCGGAGGCCGCTTACCAGGCGATCACCGCCACCCGGCCGCTGTCTGCGGTCCCGTGGGTCGTGCTGGCCACCGACGGCGCCTACGAGACCATGCGGCACCTCGGCCTCGACGACTGGGACGAGGTCGCCCGCTGCGATTCCGATCAGCTGGCCGCCATCCTGCGCCGGTGCCAGAGGTGGGAAGCGGAGCACGACCCGGAGGGCCGCGAGCTCCCGCGTGCCAAGCGCCACGACGACAAGAGCATCGCTGTCATGACGTTCACCACCGGGGCCCCCGCCGGCTGACGCGAACTAGTGCGGGTCCCCGCACCGTGACATGACGCCGCCGCGGATGCAGGCCGGTCGGCAGGTGCACGGTCCGGATCCGGCCGACAGGCAAGCCCGGCCCGGCGGTCGGACGGCACCCGGTACGGCACCGGAGAACACCGGCCGGGAACTCGCGTGGGGCGGTCGTCGACCGAGCGGATCACACCATGAGGGTCGACCGCCGCACGACGGCGACCGGCGAACACCGACCGGAGGCCCGCCCACGCGGCTGTTCCGGCGCGAGGTCACCCCCGGAGCACCGTGCACATCACCGGAAACGGCACCTGTCCGGGCAGCCACCCCATCCGGACCATCCCTCCCCACCAAGCACCGCGCACCAACTGACCCGCCCACCGCCCACCCGATCGAACCGCCGTCTCCGAACCACATCCCCCGCCCGCGGCAGCGCGAGCGTCAGCTGGCCCACGAACCTGCCACAGCGGCGCACCAGCCCGGCGCGGTCCTAGTAGGCTCGCGCCCATGGCAACTCACTTCGACGTGGTCGTGCTCGGGGCCGGGCCCGGTGGGTACGTCGCCGCGATCAGAGCAGCACAGCTTGGTCTTTCCACCGCGATCGTCGAGGAAAAGTACTGGGGCGGGGTCTGCCTCAACGTGGGCTGCATCCCGTCCAAGGCACTGCTGCGCAACGCCGAGCTGGTGCACCTGCTCACCCACGAAAAGGAGACCTTCGGCATCAGCGGTGACGTGTCCTTCGACTACGGCGCGGCCTTCAAGCGGAGCCGGGACGTCGCGGAGGGCCGCGTCAAGGGCGTGCACTACCTGATGAAGAAGAACAAGATCACCCAGTTCCCCGGGTGGGGCACGTTCACCGACCCGAACACGATGCGCGTCAGGCTGGTCGACGGCGCCGAGGAGACGGTGACGTTCACCAACGCCATCATCGCCGCGGGCGCCACCACCAGGCTGCTGCCCGGCACGTCGCTGTCCGAGCGCGTGGTCACCTACGAGCAGCAGATCCTCAGCGAGGAGCTGCCGGGGTCGATCATCATCGCCGGTGCGGGCGCCATCGGCGTGGAGTTCGCCTACGTGCTGCACAACTACGGCGTCGACGTGACCATCGTCGAGTTCATGGACCGGATGGTCCCGACCGAGGACGCCGACGTCTCCAAGGAACTGCTCAAGCGGTACAAGCGGCTGGGCATCGACGTGCGCACCAGCACGCGCGTGGACGCCATCGACGACAGTGGCGAGAAGGTCAAGGTCACCGTCACCAAGGGCGACCAGCAGGAGGTACTGGAAGCCGACAAGGTGCTGCAGGCCATCGGGTTCCAGCCGCGGGTGGAAGGCTACGGCCTGGAGAACACCGGCGTGGCGCTGACCGAGCGCGGCGCCATCGACGTCGACGAGTACTGCCGCACCAGCGTCGGCCACATCTTCGCGATCGGTGACGTCACCGCCAAGCTGATGCTTGCGCACACCGCCGAGGCCATGGGCGTCATCGCGGCGGAGACCATCGCCGGTGCGGAGACGATGCCGCTGGACTACGCGATGATCCCGCGGGCGACCTACTGCCAGCCGCAGATCGCCTCCTTCGGCTACACCGAGGAGCAAGCCCGCGAGAAGGGCTTCGACGTCAAGGTGGCCAAGTTCCCGTTCACCGCCAACGGCAAGGCGCACGGGCTGGGCGACGCGCAGGGCTTCGTGAAGCTGATCGCCGACGCCAAGTACGGCGAGCTGCTCGGCGGGCACATGATCGGCCCGGACGTCACCGAGCTGCTGCCCGAGCTGACCTTGGCCCAGCAGTGGGACCTGACGGTCCACGAGGCGGCGCGGAACGTGCACGCCCACCCGACGCTGAGCGAGGCGGTCAAGGAGGCCATCCACGGGCTGGCCGGCCACATGATCAACTTCTGACCCCGTCGTCGGCGCGATGTCGGCCGTCCTGTTCGCCGGGCTGACCACGATCGACCTGGCCTACCTGGTCGACGACTACCCGGTGGAGGACACCAAGACCCAGGCGTCGGATCAGTTCCTGGGCGCGGGCGGTCCAGCCGCCAACGCCGCCGTGACGTACGCCTTTCTGTCCGGATCGCGACCGACGCTGGTCACCGCACTCGGGTCGCATCAGCTCACCGAGATCGCCAGGGCGGACTTGACCGAGCACGGCGTGCGGCCGGTCGACGTCATCGCGGGCGAGCAGCAACAGCTCCCCATCTCGTCGATCGTGGTCGCGCGCCGTGCCCGGACCCGCACGCTGGTCTCGCTCGACGGCAGCCGGATCTCCGCGCCTGCCGCCGGGTCGACGGTGTTCACCGACGACCTGCGCATCGTTCTCGTCGACGGTCACCACGAAGCGTTGTGCCTGGAGGCGGCCAGGCAAGCCCGGTCACGCGGCATCACGGTGATGCTCGACGCGGGTCGCTGGAAGGACGTCCATGCCGAGTTGCTGCCGCTGGTCGACGTCGCCATCTGCTCGGCGGCGTTCCGGCCCCCCGGCGTGCCCGACGATCCGGCAGACGTCCTGAACTACCTGGCTGATGCCGGTGTCAGCGCGGCGGCCGTGTCGGCGGGAGAGGCGCCGATCCGCTGTCGCTGGGGCGACGACACCTGTGCGGTGCCGGTCGGCCGGGAGCAGGTGATCGACACCCTCGGCGCGGGAGACATTTTGCACGGCGCGTTCTGCTACTACTTCGGTGACCTCGGGCAGCCGTTTCCCGAGGCCCTGTCCAACGCTGCTCGCGTGGCCACGTTCTCCTGCCGGTACTTCGGCACCAGGGAATGGATGCGTCACTGGCCGGGCGCCCGGCCATAGGATTCGAGCAGGCGATACTCGCCGTCGTCGTCGGCCAGCACCAGGTCGGCCCGGTCCAGGCCGGAGGCCACCAGGTCCGCGTTGCGGAGGTCGCTGGTCTCGACCTTCCGCCGCGCCACCTCCGCCGCCTTGCCGCCGCTGACGTGCCTGGCGAAGAGACGCTCGGCCAGCAGGGCCCGTTCTGCGTGCAGAAACCACACCTCGTCCAGGCAGTCCCGCACCTGGGGCCAACCGTCGGTGTCCAGCAGCAGGTAGTTGCCTTCGGTGATCACGATCGACGTCTCGGGACCGAAGCGTGCCCCGTCGGGCCGCGGTTCGTGCCGCGCGCGGTCGTAGATCGGTACCGTGAGCGCTGCCGTCGATCGCCGCAGCTGCCGCAACGTCGCGACGTAGGCGGCGACATCGAACGTGTGCGGCTCGCCCTTGTGGTCGGTCCACCCTCGCCGGGCGAGCTCGGCGTTGGTCAGGTGGAAGCCGTCCATCGGGGCGATCGCCACCGTTTCCGAGCCCGCGATGTCCGCGATGCGGCGGCGTAGCCGCGCGGCCAATGTCGACTTTCCCGCGCCCGGTGGACCGGCAATGCCGAGGACGAACCGTGCTGACGGGCGCGAACCGGCGCGCCGGACGACCTGCTGCGCCAGCTCGTCGAGGCTCGTCGGCTCACCAGCGTCCACCTGGACGATGCTACGAGCCCGGTCAGCTCTCCCGGTTGACACGGGCCAAGCGAACGCAGATGGCGCCGGTGACGTAGCCGGTGACGATGCCGCCGAGGAACGGCACCCACGTGTAGTAGCTGAGGTATTCGCCGGTGATGCCGAAGGTCTGGGTGAACCAGCTGTCCCCGAGCGACTGCGCGGAAGCCACCATCTCGGCCATGACGGCGTCGTCGATTCCTACCAGCCCGGCCAGGTAAGTGACGCCGATGACGCCGACCACCCAGAACGTGGCCAGCTCGAACGCGGGCAGCCGCTGCGTCGACCCGATCCACACCAGGCCGGCGACCAGCGCGGACAGCGGGAACGTCAGCGCGAACGCGGCGAAGAAGTCCAGCGGGGAGGCCAGGCTCACCGAGCTTTTCGCCACCACGGCAATGGCTGCGATGGCGGCGGACAACACGGCGTTGCCCACGATCAACGTGGTGACGGCCAGTACGATCCGGCCGCCGACGTGCTGGGGGCGAGCCGAAGGCGCGGCGCCGGTGCCCTCCAGGACACTGTCGCGGCGCATCGCGCGGGGCAGCAACTCGCCCAGTTCGAGCTCGTTTGCCTCGGCCGCATGGTTCTCCATGCCTTGGGACTCGCGGAAGTACGCAGAATCGTTACCTCATGTGAACCTGCGTCCCCCGGTCGGGCTAGGAGCCTGTGCCGTTCACGCCGACCAGAGCGACTGAAAGGCGCTCTCACCACCGGAGACGCCGTGACGGGCCGAGCGGCGCGAGCACCGTCGCCCGGTCACCGAGGGTAGGGGTCGGTGTCGTCGATCGACGGACTCACATAGGGCTCGGCACCCCCGGAAGCGTCCATCTGCCCGGGCACCGGGGAGATCGGGGACTCGCCGAGCGACGCACCGCCGACCTCGCGCGCCCGATGCCGGGCCAGCCGCTGGGACCGGGCGCTCTCCCGGTCGCGCAGGGACGCCAGCGCGGTGGTGGCAGCCCAGTGCGCAAGGGCGAGGAACAACAGCAACAGCCCCAACCGCGCCACCACGCCGGTCACGGTGTTCCATTCGCCGATCGTCGACGCCAGCGCGACGACCCCGAAGGAAACCAGGTGGAACAGCACCACCACGAGGCTCACCTGGGACTCGGCCGACCCCGCGTCGGAGGACGACTGGCGCAGCATCCGGCGCTCGCTGCGGTAGATGATCTGGCCGTCGATCACCACCAGCAGTGCGCCGATCAGCAGGAACAGCACGTACGAGTTCGTGTTCACGCCAGCGAGTACCCCACGCGAGGGAGAACGACACTACTCAGCGTGGGTTCCCGGGCGACGATCCGTCGCTCGGCGAAGCGCGCTCGGCGACGACCGGCCCTGCCGCGCCGCCCTCACCGGAATCGGCGCAGCCGCAGGCTGTTCAGCACCACCGACACCGAGCTGAACGCCATCGCGGCCCCGGCGATCATCGGGTTGAGCAGGCCGGCCGCAGCCAACGGCAAAGCCGCCAGGTTGTAGCCGAACGCCCAGCCCAGGTTGCTCTTGATGACCCGGAGCGTGCGGCGGCTCAGCCGGATGGCATCGGCCGCCAGCCGCAGGTCACCCCGGACCAGGGTCAGGTCGCTGGCCTCGATGGCCACGTCCGTGCCCGTGCCCATGGCCAGGCCGAGATCGGCCTGGGCGAGCGCGGCCGCGTCGTTGACCCCGTCGCCGACCATCGCGACGACCTTGCCCTCGTCCTGCAGCCGTTTGACCACGTCGACCTTGTCCGCGGGCAGCACTTCGGCGATCACGTTGCCCGCATCGATGCCGACCTCCGCGGCCACGGCCGCCGCGGTCGTCTTGTTGTCGCCGGTCAGCAGCACCGGGGTCAGGCCGAGCTCGCGCAGCTGCCGCACCGCCTCGGCGGAGGTCGGCTTCACCGTGTCGGACAGCGCGATCAGCCCGCGGGCCGTTCCGTCCCAGCCGACCGCCACCACGGTGCGGCCTTCGGCCTCCGCCGAGCGCTGCCATGCGACGAGATCGTCGGTCAGCCGCATGGACCACTGCTCGAGCAGGGCGGGACGGCCGACCACCACCGCGTGGCCGTCGACCACGCCGTGCACGCCGAGGCCTTCGACGTTGGCGAAATCCCGCACGGCAGGCAGCTCGCCCACCTTGTTCGAGGCCGCCGAGGCGATGGCGCGGGCAATGGGGTGTTCGGAGGCGTTCTCCACCGCCCCGGCCAGCCGCAGCACCTCGTCGTCGCCGTGCCAGTCGATCACCGACAGCTCGCCGGTGGTCACGGTGCCGGTCTTGTCCAGCACCACGGTGTCGACCCGCCTCGTCGACTCCAGCACCTCCGGGCCCTTCAGCAGGATGCCCAGCTGCGCACCGCGGCCGGACCCGACCAGCAACGCCGTGGGAGTGGCCAGCCCGAGGGCGCACGGGCAGGCGATGATCAGCACGGCCACCGCCGCGGTGATCGCCGACGTCGCCGGTGATCCGCTGCCGAGCCAGAAGCCCAGCGTGCCGACGGCCAGCGCGATGACCGCGGGGACGAAGACGCCCGAGATGCGGTCGGCCAACCGCTGCACCCGGGCCTTGCCCGCCTGGGCTTGCTCGACCAGCTTGGCCAGCTGCGCCAGCTGGGTGTCGGCGCCGACCCTGGTGGCACGCACCACCAGCCGGCCGCCCGCGTTCACCGTCGCGCCGACGACCCGGGACCCTTCGCGAACATCGACCGGGACGGACTCCCCGGTCAGCATGCTCTCGTCGACCGCCGAGCTGCCCTCGATCACCACGCCGTCGGTGGCGATCTTCTCGCCCGGCCGCACCACGAACGTGTCACCGACGGCGAGCTGCTCGATCGGGACGCGGATCTCCTTGCCGTCGCGCAGCACGGCGACGTCCTTGGCGCCGAGCTCGAGCAAGGCGCGCAGGGCCGAGCCCGCGCGCCGCTTGGCCCGCAACTCGAAGTACCGGCCGAGCAGGATGAACGCAGTGACGCCCGCGGCGACCTCCAGGTACATCGCGGGGCCCGCGTCGGGCTCGACGGTGAACCGGAACGGATGCTGCATGCCGGGGACACCCGCACCGCCCCAGAACAACGCGTACAGCGACCAGCCGAACGCGGCGGCCACGCCCAGGGAGATCAGGGTGTCCATGGTCGCCGTGCCGTGCCGGGCGTTCCGCACCGCGGCCACGTGAAACGGCCAGGCGCCCCAGATCGCCACCGGGGCCGCGAGGGCGAGCGAGACCCACTGCCAGTAGGTGAACTGCAGCGGGGTGATCATCGCCATGGCGATCACCGGGACCGCCAGCACGATGCTGATCACCGCACGGTCCCGCATCGCCCGCAGCTGGGGGTCGTCGTCCCGCGCGGCCCGGCCGTCCTCCTCCGGCGTGGCCGGTGCGGGGAGCTCGGCCGAGTAGCCTGCCTGCTCGATGGTGGCGATCAGGTCCTCGGGCTGGATGGTCTCCGGGTGGCTGACCGTCGCCTTCTCGGTGGCGTAGTTGACCGTGGCCTGCACGCCGTCGAGCTTGTTGAGCTTGCGCTCGATCCGGTTGGCGCACGACGCGCAGGTCATGCCGCCGATGGACAGCTCCATGGTGCGGGTGGCCTGGTCAGCCATGGTGGTGTCCCTCCGCAGGCACCGTGAACTCCGCCGTGCGGACCGTGCCGCGGTGCTGGAAATCCAGATACAGCCGGTACGTTCCTGGGGACGGCACCTCCGCCTGGAAGCGGATCTCGGGCCCGCGTGCCTCCGGGTCGACCGGGTGGACGTGCAAGTAGGCAAGGTCGCCCTGGCGCAGCGCGACGAGGTGCCCCGATGCCCCGAGGTACTGCTGGAGATCGGTCACCGGCTTGCCGCCGCGGGTGACCGTCAGCGTCAGGTCCGAGGTCTCGCCCGGCTTCAGCTCGCCGTCCAGGCGGACTTGGTAGCCGTCGACCGTCGCCACCCGGGACGGCGCGAACGTCTCCGGCTGGAACGTGCCGGGCACAGCCAGGTCGACGCCGAGGGTCATGGCTTGGCCGTCGGTGGGACGGAAGTCGGCGAACGCGCGGTAGCTGCCCGGTTTGGTCAGCCGCAGCGGCACCGACCAGGTGCCGTCGGCGGCCATCGCCGGGTGCAGGTGCTGGAATTCGGCCGAGTCCCGCCGGACGAGGATGAGGTGCAGCTTCTTCTCGTGCTCCACCTCGAAGCGGGTGACCGGGTGGCCGTCCGGCCCCAGGATGCGGAACCGGAACCGCTCGGTGCGGTCCGCGCGCAACGTCGACGTCAGCGGCGCGAAGGTGTAGCCGTCCTGGGACGCGCTCAGCCCCGCGGGCACGCCCGCCGCGTGACCACCGCCGCCGTGCCCGTCCTCCGCATGTCCGCCATGGCCACCGTCACCGCCTTGGGCTCCGTGGCCGGGCATGCCGCCATCCTCGCCGGAGCCGCTGCCGTGCATCGCGTCGCTTGTGGTGCCCCCATCCGCGACGTCCGGCTCACTCTGCGGGCCGACCGTGGCGCCGAGCACCCAGCCGCCGCCAAGAGCCACGGCGAGAGCGGCACCGAAAGCAACGAGTTTGGCGGGAGTCTTCATGCCAGCGCGTACCCCGCCTCCTCGACCGCGGCCCGCACGTCGGCGACGTTCAGCTCCGCGTCGCTCACCACGGTCACCTTCCCGGTCTCCAGGTCCACGGACACATCGCGGACCCCGGCGATGGCGCCGATCTCCTCGGAGACCGAGCTGGCGCAATGGCCGCAGGTCATGCCGGTCACGGTGTAGGTGGTCTCGGTCATGCCACTCCTCCTCGCTCTGCTCACGGCCGACTATACCCCCTGGGGGTATCACTCCCGCGTGCGGTGCCAGTTGTTCTCGTGATCCCCACGCCGCAGCGTCGCTTGTGGTTCGTCAGGCGCGAGGCAGCGGCCGAATTGCCGACTTTCGGCTATCGTCGCGGCTACAGCGGTCGTGGGGCCGGGCACGCGGACGGCCCGCGACCAGACGGGAGGCGAGCAGGATGCCCGAGCGCACGCCGAAGGAATCCCAAGAGGCCGTCGACGACCTGGAGCGCAAGGTCTTCGGCCACACCAAGGATCAACGACGCGACCCCGAGGAAGGCGCCGAGGCGAACCGCCCCATCGACCCCTCGGAGACGACGGCGGAAGAAGGCGGCCACTCCGGTACCGAACCACCCGGCTGAGCCCAGCGAACGCGTCGGCTCCGTCGCCCGACCGTTCCGCCCGTCGAAGCACCGGACAAAGGCGCCTCGCGGCACCACGCCGGAGCGGCGTCCGAATCATCGAGCGCACCGGTCGCGGGCCCTGAGCCGGCCAGCCGAACACGTCTTCACCACATTGACGGTGCTGGTGCGCACAATGCCCTGGTGGCCGTCGACAGCACTGTCTTTCTCCGGATCATCGACGCGTTGCCCGAGGTGACGCAGACCCAAGGCGGCGACTACACCTCCTACCGCGTGCGCGGCAAGCGGTTCGGGTGCTACTGGCCGCGCACTCGGACGGTCGGCCTCAAGCAGTTGCTGCACGAGCAGAAGGCGCTGGTCGCCGAGCGGCCGGACGTGTTCGAGGTGCAGTTCACCTCGGGCGCCTTCGGCTGGGTGGTGGTGTATCTGGCAGGCATCGATGCGGACGAGTTGACCGAGCTGGTCTACGAGGCATGGCGGTTGTCCGCACCGGAGGACTTGATCGACGCCCATCCGGAGCCGCCGACGCTGGCCACCGGCGACGGCTGACCGGATGGACTGACGTCGGACTGCGCCACGGCCGGCTCGCCGCTGTAGCCGTGCCGAGCAGCGTCCGAGCCTCTGCTCGCCGACAAACGTCAATGATCCCGCTCGCTGGTGGATCGACCGGCTTCCGCGCGCCGACCCGAGCCGCCGACCTCACCACGACAACGCAGGTCGACACCGAACGGCATGCGCACCCGCACGGCGCAGTGATCAGCTGCCCGCATCGCCGCTGTCCGGCCCCTGCCACTGAAGTGATCAGCTGCCCGCACCGCCACCGCCCAGCCCCGCCACTGAAGTGATCAGCTGCCCGCACCGCCACCGCCCAGCCCCGCCATTGACGCGTCGACCGGAGTCACGCCTCGCCGGGGGCCGAGCCGACCGGTTACCGTCGCAGAATGGCCAAAGTGATCACGTCCATGCCCCTGCGGGTGCGCTACCACGAATGCGATGCGCAAGGCGTGGTGTTCAACGCGCACTACCTGGCGTATGCCGACATGGCCTGCATGGAGTGCATCGAAACGCTCTTCGGCTCCTACGACGAGCTGCTCGGCCTCGGTGTCGACTTCGTCGTCGCCGAGGCCAACGTGCGGTTCCGTGCGCCGTGCCACTACAAGGACCAGCTGCGCGTGGATTGCTTCGTGGACAAGCTCGGCACCACGTCCCTCATCCTGCGGTTCGACATGATGCGCGGCGACGAGCGCGTCGCCGAGGTGACCAATCGCTACGTGTGGGTCGACCCCAAGGAGCTTCGGCCGAAGAGACCCCCGGCCGAGGTTCGCGCCGTGTTCGAACCCTTCGCGCCGGGCGCATCCGGTGAACAGCCGTCGGGGCACACCGCAGCGGACGGCTGATCCACAGCCCAGTAGCCGTCGCGTCACCACGTTCCGCAGCCCGCGCCCCCAACCCACGAGTCCTCCGGTCGGCCTACCCTCTGAGCTCTCGATACGCGTCTGCTGCCCCCGGGTGCAGCGGGACGCTTCCGGTGGCGATCAACGAGCGCAACTCCAAGTACTGGGTTCCCAGCGCGGACGCCGGAACCAGGCGCGGCGCCTGCTGGACCAGGGTACGGGCCACCGCCGCCGCCGTATCCGCGGAGAGCGTCCGGCTGGCCAGCAGCAAGTTCGGCACGCCGATCGTGGCCACCGGCCCAGTGTTGCCGTATGTCCCGGCCGGGATGACCACCCGGTGATACGGCGCGTCGTACGCCTCCAGCAAGGCGGGCAACACGGTGGTGAGATCGAGCAGCCGGACCGCATGCGAGCCGCTGAGCGCCGTCAACGCGGGCGTCGGCACGCCGCCGGACCACAACAGCGCGTCGATCTCTCCCCTGGCAAGCCGCTTCGTCGCCACCGACAGCTCGTTGTGGTCCACCCGCGCATTCACCCCTGCCGAGGCCAGCAACCGTTCACCGAAGATCGCTGCGCCAGATCCCGCCGCGCCCAGCGAGATCCGGCGGCCGGCAAGATCGCCGACAGAACTGATCGCGCTGTCCGCCGAGACCACCAGCTGCATGTAGTTCTCGTAGACCCGGCCGATCGCCCGCAACGGCAGCGGCTCGCCGAACGGCTCACGCCCGGCGACGGCCGCTTCGGCCACGTCGGCCAAACTGAGGCCGAGGGTGGCGCGGCCGACATGCACCTGGGCGATGTTCTGATGCGAACCGTTCGTGTAGCCGACCGTGGCGTCGAGCGTCCTGGCCAGCAGCCGGGCGAACTCCACGTAGAACCCACCGGGCTCCCCCGCGGCGATGCGCAGGCCGGGCGGCGGCTCCGCCGACCGGGTGCACGCGCCCGCCATGCTCCCCGCGGCCACCCCCAGCGCCATGACCAGTGCTGTCCGCCGCTTCATGTGGTCACCGCCGGGAGCCGCAGCCGCACACCCAGGCCGTGCGGCTGAACGTGATACAGCTCGAACCGTCCACCCCGAGCCGTCACCAGCCGCTCGGCGATGGCCAGCCCCAGGCCCGAACCCGGCCCGCTGCTCCCCCTCCAGAACCGTTGGGTCAACCGTGGCAGGTCCTGCTCCGCCACCCCCGGGCCGTCATCGGTTATGCACACGACCACGTAGTCGTCGTGGCGTTCGCCCGACCACGTCACCGTCGCGCCGTCACCGGCGTACTTGATGGCGTTGTCCAGGACGACGTCGAACACCTGCGCAAGCTCGCTCTCGGAACACCCGACTCGCAACTCGGACAGCATGGCGCCGGCGAGCCGCACTCCTGCCTCGGATGCCGCGTCGTGCCATGCCTCGACCCGCTCGGCCAACACCGTGGCCGCATCGCACTGCGCCTGCGGCTCGTCGGAGGCGGCCAGGTCGGTGGCGGTGCTGTCCGCCGAAGCCAGCGCGAGCATCCCGTCCAGCAGGTCTTCCAGGCGTGCCAGCTCGACCTGCATCTGCCGGACGTCGTGCTCGTGCCCGCTGCCCTGCCGATCCGCGATTCCGTCCAGACGCAGCCGCAGGGCCGCCATCGGATTCCGCAGCTGGTGCGACACATCGGCGACCAGGGCGCGCTGCCGCTCGGCCGACTCGGCCAGCGCATCGGACATCCGATTGAACTTCTGCGCCAGCCCCCGCAGCTCCGGCGGCCCCGACACCACCTCGACATGCGTGTCCCCCCGGCCTTGGGTCATGCGGTGCATGCCGGCCGCCAGCTGATCGATCGGCCGCAGCACCCACCGCGCGATCCGCAGCACCAGCAACACCGCGACCACTAGCGCGAGCAGCGCACCCAGCAGGATCCCGCCCCACCAGACCCGGATGTCCGCCACCGCAGGCTCGACCGAGGTGCGCAGCACCACCGCGCCGCTCACCCGCACCCCGGTGCCGACGGCGTGGCTGACCAGCACGTCTCCGGAGGACCACGGCCGCAGATCCGCGGGCCTCGGCTGGGTTTGATTGCGCAACGCGGCTTCCGCTGCGGACACCGCGCGCGGGTCGTCGGCCGGCAACCCCTCCGCCACGACGACAGTGCGCCGAGCATCGACGATCAACACACCGTCGCCGAATACCCGGCTGTGGGCGGCCACCTCGTCACGCAGCTGATCGGTGTTGTTCTCCGCCAACGCGGTCTGGGCCATCGCGGCGAACCGGGCCGCGTCGGCCGAGCGCGACAGGATGAACTCGTTGGTGCGGCTCTCCGCGGTGCTGAGCAACAGCGGGACGGCGAACCCCGCCACGGCGACGACCGCGAAGGCGAGCAGCACGAGGAGCAGCCTGCGGCGCATCAGTCCGCCCGCCGTCCCGTGCTACTCGCCGTCACGGTGTGCAGGCTAGGACAGCCGCCCGGCGATGTCGGTGACCAGCAGCGTCAGGAACAGCGCCGCGCACGCGGTCAGCAGGACGTTGGACAGCCACCCGGAGCGGCCTTCCTGCCCAATGCGCCGCGAGTTGAGCAGCAGCATCAGCGAAATCGCCAGGAACGGCATGAACGCCGAGCCGAGCACGCCGTAGGCCAGCGTCACCCCGAACGGCTTGTCCAGGAACAGCAGCAGCATCGGCGGGAACGTCAGCCACAGCAGGTAGGCGCGGAACGGCAGGGATCGTTCGGCGGCCGCCGCCTGGTACGCCACCGGCTCGCCGCCTTCCGCCTGCTCGCCGACCGCGGCTTCGGCCATCGCGGCTTCGGCCTTCCTGCCGTGCGGCAGGCGAATGGTGCGGGTCCAGTCGGTGAACAGCAGGCTCACGCCGTTCCACACGCCCAGCAGCGAGGTCGCCGAAACCGCGAAGAAGCCGATCAGGAAGACGATGCGGGCCCACTGGCCGTACTGCTCACCCAGCTCCTCGCCCAGCACCAGTAGGCCGGTGTCGCTCTCGGTCAGCTGCTGACCGAGCAGCAAGGTCGAGCCCACGATCAGCATCGCCACGACGAAGATGCCGGTCATGATGTAGCCGACCGCGTTGTCCAGCCGCATCATGGACAGCCAGCGCGGCCCCTTCCACCCCTTGGCGAATGCCCAGTAGCCGTATGCGGCCATGGTGATGGTGCCGCCGACCCCGCCGATCAGACCGAGCACGTACACCACCGAGCCGTCCGGCAGGCGGGGCGCCAGACCGCCGAACACCTCGCCCAGGTTGGGCGAGACCAGGACGGCGATCAGGATCACCGACACGAACGCGACCAGCACCAGGGCGGTCATGACCTTCTCGAACGCCCGGTAGCGCTGCAGCCAGACCAGGATCAAGCCCACGACCCCGGCGATCATCGCCCAGTAACGCACCGACAGCCCGCCGAACAGCGCGTTCAGCGGCAACGCGGTCGCCGACATCGCGGTCGCGCCGTAGACGAAGCCCCACAGGATCATGTAGACGCCGAAGAAGACCGTGGCCCAGTAGCCGAGTCGGCGCCAGCCGTCCAGCAGGGTGGTGCCGGAGGCCACGTGCCAGCGACCGACCCCCTCACCGAGTGCCAGCTTGAGGATCGTGCCCACGATCGCCGCCCACAGCAGCATCGTGCCGTACTGGGCGCCCGCCACCATCGTCGCGACCAGGTCGCCTGCGCCGACACCGGTCGCCGCGGCCACCAGTCCCGGCCCGAGCCAGCGGAGCTTGGCCTTTCCGGTCGGCACCTCTGCGGATGCCGTCTTCGTGCTGGAGGAATCGCTGCTCATGACCTCCTGCCCTTCGTTGCGCCGGAGAATGTCGGCGAGCACGATACGGCGCAGGCCATGGGCGGACGGGCCAGCTTCACACGTTCTTAAGAACAGAATCGATAACGGACCGGGCACCGGGACGCTTCCTGCCACCGCAACATCCCCGGCCACCAACAACCGACCGAACGCACCGAGACACCCCCGCCACCACAACACCCCCGGCCACCAACAACCGACCAAGCGCACCGGTGCGCTTCACCGGTCAGTCGCCGAGCCGGAAGCCGAAACCGCGAACAGTGGTCAGCAGCCCGGGCCGGTTGATCTTGGCGCGCAGCGCCGCCAGGTGCACGTCCAGGGCGCGCGAAACCGATTTGTCGACATGGCCCCACACCTGCAGCAGGAGTTCGTCGCGGCTGACCGCGACACCCGGCCGCCGCGCCAGAGCAGCCAGGATGTCGTACTCCTTGCCGGTCAGGCGCAGTTCTGCGCCGCCGACGGTGACCCGCCGGGCCGCGAGGTCGACGCGGAGATCGCCGATTTCGGCAACCGGATCAGCGGTCTGCGCTCGCGCGCGCCGCACGACGGCATCCACCCGCGCCAACAATTCCTTGAGCCTGACCGGTTTCACCAGGTAATCGTCGGCACCGAGGTGGAGGGCACGGACCACGTCGCGCTCCGCGGACCGGGCGGTGATCACCAGCACCGGGACCGGGGAGGCGCGCCGGATGGTGCGCAGCACCTCGAAGCCGTCGCCGTCCGGCAATCCGAGGTCGAGCAGCACCAGCTCGGCATCCGGCAGCAGCACAGGTACTTCCGCCGCGACTGCGGCCCGGAAGACACCGTGTCCCCTGGCGCGGAGCGCATCCAGAATCGCACCCGCGACGCCGTCGTCGTCCTCAACCACCAATATCCGCATCGGCAGACATGATGCCGCGTGGGTGCGACTCCGCCACCCGCCGCCGGAAACCGGCCACCGCCACGATCACCAGAACGACGGCCGCGGTGAGCAGATAGGCGTTGCCGAGCAGCCACTCGCCGGCCGTCCACCCATACTCGAGGCCGTCGTTGTTCGGCACCAACCAGTGCGGCGCCAGCACGAAGATCGCCGCGACCACGACCGCAGGCAGCAGCACGCGCCACGACATGATTTCCAGCGTGGCAGCCAGCGCAGGCAACACCCACACCCAGTGATGACTCCACGAAATGGGCGAGACCATCACGCCGACGACACCGCAGATCGCGACCGCGGTCAGTTCGGAGCCCAGGCGCAGCGCGCGGCGCATGGCCACGGCGCCGATCGCGGTGACCGCGATCGCGACGAGCAGCCACAGCACGATCAACCCGCCTTCGTCGAACCCGGCCCTGGACAGCACACCGTAAATCGACTGATTGCCCGCATACTCGTTGCCGACCCGTTCTGCGGTGTCGAAGACGACGTCGGTCCAATACGAGATGGAGGCCTGTGGCGCAAGAAGGAAGCCCAGGGCCATGCACCCGACGAAAGAGCTGACCGTCGCCACGACTGCACGTGTGTCCCGTCGTAGCAGGAAATACACCAGGAACACCAAGGGCGTGAGCTTGATGGCGGCGGCGAGCCCGACAAGCACCCCGCGCGGCAACCACCGAAGGTCGACCAAACAATCGACGACGACGAGCGCAAGAAGAAGGAGATTGATCTGGCCGAATCCGAACGTGTGCCTGACCGGCTCGAATTGCAGGCACAGTGCCACCATTCCGGCGGCAACCAGCGGCCACGGACCGGTTCGCTCGGGCAATCTGCGAGCCAGCACCACCGCCGCGAGCACAAGGGCCGCGAAAGACAGAACCGTCATCACGACACCGGCGGTTTCGGCACTCACGACCGCCAGCGAGCTGAACAGCACCGCGGCCAGCGGCGGATAAAGAAAAGGCAGGTTGATGTCCAACCCGCTCGTCGCGTAGACGTCCTGGCCGGTCAGCCACTGTTGTGCGCCCTGGCGGTAGACGTTCACGTCGAGGAGTTCACCGCCCCAGGAGCGCACGACGTCGTACCCGACGACACCGATCAACGCGATCGCGACCAAAGCCACCGCCGGCTCCACCCGCCAGCCGCGGCGTTGGCGCGACGCCTCCACAGAATTCCCCGTGGTGACGTACATGCCTGCGGCCCCCTGTATCCAATCGCCGCGAGGTTACCGATCACCACCGGCAACGCGCCAACCCCTTGCCGGTACTTGCCCGGCCGATATCGGGCAAGCGGTGCACAGGGCGAGGAACGCCGACGACACCGGGGCAGCAAGCGGACGGCTTTCCGACGGCATACGGTGGCATGACGATGGCTTTGACGGATCGCAAACCACGGGGAGTGCTCCGCGCCCTGCTGCGCGCGCCGATCTGGCTGTATCGCGCACACCTCGGATGGGTTTTCCGGCGGCGGCTGCTCTACCTGGTTCATCGCGGACGGCGCACCGGGGCCCGGCGCGAGGTGGTCGTCGAAGTCGTCGACTTCCGGCCCGACCTTCCCGAGGCCGTAGTCGTGGCGGCATGGGGCCCGAACCCGGATTGGTATCGCAACCTGCAAGCCGCCCCGGCCGTGGAGGTCCGCATCGGCAGGGATCGCTGGCTGAACCCGGAACACCGGCGCCTCGAGCCGGACGAAACGCTCCGCGCGCTCCGCACCTACCAGCGCAAGCATCCCCGCGCCTGGCGGCGCCTCGCGCCACTGCTCGGCTTCCCCGCCGACCCGGACGACCCGCGATGGCCGGAAGTGGCCGCCACCGTCAAAGCGTTGGCTTTCCGTCCTCGATGACGCTTCCGGCCCTTCGCTGCGTCTGCTCAGACAGCGGCATACGAACTGTCCGGCGTAGCCCTCCGAAGACGACGGGCCGAGCTGCCCGGCTCGGCCCGTCGTCGATCGTCACGCGGAGGCGGAGGGATTTGAACCCCCGGTCGGTTTCACCCGACGGTCGCTTTCAAGGCGACTGCATTCGGCCGCTCTGCCACGCCTCCTCGATGCCCAAAGGGTAGCGACACCTCCCCCGCACGGAGCGACCGGGAAAGGTGAACGGCCTTGTCTCATCAGCACGACAGGCGCATGCTGGGTGTACGGATGGTCACGGCCCATGGCGTTCCGCGGCGAACAGCGGCGGGGCCGGCACTCCCGGGAAGGGCAGGTGGTGCAGTGTCGAATGATTCTTCGCGGTTGGCCGCCGACTGTGCCCCCTCGTTTGGAGCGGCCTGACCCGATTCCGGCGAGGACGAGAGCGGTCGTCAGACGCGGGTGTCCTCCGAATGCGCGCACATGGTCGCGTATCTCGACGGTGTTCCAGCCTGCCTCGGCCAGGTGTCCATATCGGCCAGCAGTGCTAGCCGCCGGCCCGCGGTGCGGCCAATCGCCCCAACAACCTCTCACCCTGGGCGCGGTGCCCGTTTGGACAGCGCGGGCGACCGCGCCCAGGCTTGTCCACGGCGCGGATCGACGGCGCAGCTTGGTTACGCTTCACACGGCGCAGTGAGGAGTGCGACGTGGACTTCAACGAAGGAGCCGACCTCGACGCAGGTGAGATTCGCGACCTACGGGGTGTCACAGGAGGCATCGGGGGCCGGGTCGTCGCAGGCGGCGGCGGGCTCGGCATCGTCGGCGTGATCATCTACCTGCTGTTGTCGCAGGTCGGGGGCGGTTTCGGCAATCTCGGCGGCGGGTTCGGGCTGGACCGCGGGCTGGCTGGCCTCGGCTCCGGTCAGCAGGTCACCAACAGCGACCTGAGCTCCGAATGTCGCACCGGCGCCGACGCCAAGCGCAACCACGATTGCGCCATCGTCGCCATCGTCAACTCGATCCAGGACTACTGGAGCAACGCGTTCGCTCGCTCCGGCACGACGTATCGCCCAGCCACCACGACCTTCTTCACCGACCGCGTCGAGACCGCCTGCGGGGCGGCCGACTCCAGCATCGGCCCGTTCTACTGCCCGGCCGACGAGGGCGTGTACCTGAATCTGTCCTTCTTCGAAGACGTGCTGCAGCGCCGGTTCGGGGCCGAGGGCGGACTGTTCGCCGAGGCGTACGTGCTCGCCCACGAGTACGGGCACCACGTGCAGAACCTGCTGGGCCGCTCGTCCCGGATCAACCACAACGAGACCGGGCCGACTTCGGGCCTGGTGCGCCTGGAACTGCAGGCCGACTGCTACGCGGGAGTGTGGGCGCACAACGCCGCCACCACACCGACCGAGAGCGGCGAACCGCTGATCACCAACATCACGCAGGAAGACATCAGGCAGGCCCTCGATGCGGCGCAGCACATCGGCGACGACTACCTGCAGCGCGAGTTCGGTGGCGGCCGGGTGGACGAGTCCCAGTTCAGCCACGGCACGTCGGCGCAGCGGGAGAAATGGCTGCTCACCGGCCTGAACACGGGTGACCCGGCGGCCTGCGACACGTTCAACACCAACGACCTCGGCTGACCTGTCCATCGGCGCGGCGCGTGACACACCAGTCACCGCGAACCAGCGCCGGCTGCCCACCGTCACCACAACCCCGCAAACAGCCCACCGCCACGCACCACAAACCACGACCCGCGCAAGCCGCCCACCGCAGCTCGCCCGCCACCACGAGCTGGCCAGCTGCCCGCCGTCATCCCGCCACCACGACCCCGCGCGGCTTCTCCCAGCTCGTCACCTCACTGGAACGAAGGGCGGCCGCGCAAGGCGGCGAGAACTGGTCGACCACCTTGACGCAGCCATTGGGTTTCCGGCAGGTGCCAGCGAGGCCACCACACCGAGTGGCGTGCTCGCGGCCAGCCGGACAACCGTGATCCCGTTGCGCTGCCGTAGCTTCCGCGCTCAGGTGCGCGGCCCGGCTGACGCACCCCCGACGGGCCGCGGACAAAGCAACGCGGGCGGCTCCCGCTCGAGGAACCGCCCGCGTCAGAGGAGTATCGAGCTGCCTCAGCTCACCGCGGCGTGCTCGTGCGCGTGGCTGTTGGCCACCTTCGGCAGGACACGCTCGCCCGCCCGCAGCTTGGCGATGGCGGCCTTCGACTTCTTGCCACCCGGCTTGATGCCGTTGACCTTCTCGGTGCTCAGCGCGTAGTTGGCGATCGCCCACGCCATGGCGTCGCTGTTGACCTCGAGCGCCTTGCGGTCGAGGTTGCCGAGGTTGTCGCACTTGGCGTGGTAGCACGGGTCGTACGCGACACCGGCCTTGCCGCCCCACAGCTTGGCCTGCTCTTCGGTCTTGATCCCTTCGGCGCCGGTGAACAGACCACCCGACGGGATGCCGACCTCGATGAACGGACCGTAGTCGGACCGGCCGTCGAAGTCAGTGCCCTGCGTGGTGATCTTGTACTGCTTCTTGATGAAGTCGACGAAGGTCTTCTCGATGTCGGCCGAGCCGTACGGGCCTTCCGGCGCACCCACGCCGTCGGAGTCGTCGCCGTCGTAGACGAAGTAGGCCGCGTTCGGCGAGCCGATCATGTCGAAGTTCAAGTACAGCGCGATGTCGAACTGCTCGGACTCCGACAGCTGCGACACGTAGTACTCCGAGCCGACCAGACCCAGCTCCTCGGCGCTCCACCAGGCGAACCGCACCGCGTTGTTCACCTTCGGGGTGGCGCCCAGCTCCAGCGCCGTGGTCAGCAGCGCGGCCGAACCGGAGCCGTTGTCGTTGATGCCCGGGCCGTCGGGCACACCGTCCAGGTGCGCACCGGCCATCACCACGTTGTCGTGCCGACCGGTCTTGGTCTCGGCGATGATGTTCTTGGTGGTGCGCTGCTCGGTGATGCCCTGCAGGTCCAGAGTCGCTTCCTGGCCCGCGGCCGCGACCAGCTTGGCGCCGTCCTCCTGGGTCACGCCACCGGTCGGGATCGCACCGACCTCCGGGTCGCCCAGGGTCCCGTTGAGCGCGCCGTCGACGTTGTTGTAGATGATCGCGCCGACGGCACCCGCTTCGGCCGCGGCGGTCTGCTTCTCGGCGAAGGTGCACGCACCGCGCTGGATGACCGCGATCTTGCCCTCGACGTCCGCGCTGTAGTCGCTGACCTCACAGCCCGGCGTCTCGTCCTCCGGGATGGCGATCAGCGGCGCGGTCACCCCACCTTCCGGGCTGTTGGCGCTGTAGGCCATGCGGATGACCGGGATGTCCTCGCCGCCCACGGTCAGCGTCTCGGTCACCGTCTCGTCGTAGACGAACTCGAATTCCTGACGCGTGACGTCGAAGCCCGCGGCTTCCAGTTTCGAGGCGACGTACTCGGCGGACTTGTTGTGTCCTTCCGTCCCGGCGGCTCGATTCCCGTCGTTCTGGTCGGCGTAACGCTGGAACGCGATCAGGTGCTTCTGCACCTTGTCCGGATTGACCGCTTTGACCAGTTTCTTCGGCAGATTCTGATCCGCTTTCGGAGCAGCGCCGGCACCTGGCGCGCCGAGCACCAAAGCAGCGCCCGCCGCGACCGCGGTAACGGCGGCGAGCTTCTTTCTCACCGATGGCATAACCGAACTCCCGGTTTCGTGGAAAGGGTCCACCGTGGCGCGGGCCGCCCCGCCGGCCGCTGCGCCCCGATAGCGCCATGACCCTATGCGGATTGCCCGATACGTCAAGGTTTCACCGGCGGAATCTGGCCACTGGCTAAAAAGGGCACACAAGCATCCGCACCCTCGGTATAGAGTGTCCACTTCGGACGAACGAAATCCTGCGCCGTGAGCAGGAATCGCCGCTCGACCCGCCGTCGGCCGCGCACCACGAGCAGCCGTGTGCCGTCCGGCCGGTACCCCAGCTTCCGGCTGACCGCGGCCGAAGCCTCGTTGCCGTCCAGCGCCGACGACCGGGCCGTCTCGGCGCCCAGGTGATCGAACGCGAACATCAGCACGGCCGCCCGCATCTCGGTACCGAAGCCCTGCCCTTGACAGGCCCTGCCCAGCCACGACCCGGTGGACACTTCCCTGGTGATCGGGAAGTCCTCGGCCACCAATCCTTGCTCGCCGATGACCTTGCCGTCCAGCCGCACCAGGAAGTTCACCACGAACGACCCGCCCACGATCGATGCGCGCCGTTCCCAGTGATGCCGCACCGTGTTCGGGCCGAGCGCTTCCGGTCCGGCGTCGGTCCACGGAAACGCGAACGGCATCTCCTCCGGCGGGTGGATCCCGGCCCGGGCGACCTCGATCAGCTCGAACAACCCGTCGTCGTCGTCCGGGCGCAGTTCCAGTCTGGGCGTGCGGAGCACGAGATGACGCAACGGCCACGGGTCAGCGGTCATGGGCACATCGTGCGGTCTCCGGGCACGGGCCGCCACTGGTTATACGGTTGGCGCATGCGTGCGGTAACGATCAGCGAACCAGGCGGACCCGAAAAGCTGCAGTGGACCGAGGTGCCCGATCCGCGGCCGGGCGCGGGCGAGGTGCTGCTCGAGGTGGTGGCCTCGGCGGTCAACCGGGCCGACGTGTTGCAGCGCCAGGGTTACTACCCGCCGCCGCCCGGGGCGCCGGAGTACCCGGGACTGGAGTGCTCCGGCCGGATCGTCGAGGTCGGCGAAGGGGTCGACGGCTGGTCGGTCGGCGACGAGGTGTGCGCGTTGCTGGCGGGTGGCGGTTACGCGGAGCGCGTGGCGGTGCCCGCCGCCCAGCTGCTACCGGTCCCGGGCGGCGTCGACCTGGTCGAGGCCGCCGCGCTGCCGGAGGTCGCCTGCACGGTGTGGTCCAACGTCGTCATGGTGGCCCGGCTGCAGGCCGGTGAGCTGCTGCTGGTGCACGGCGGAGCAGGCGGTATCGGAACGCACGCGATCCAGGTCGGCAAGGCGCTCGGCGCGCGCGTCGCGATCACCGCGGGCTCCCAGGAGCGGGTGGACAGGTGCCGCGAGCTGGGCGCCGACATCGCGATCAACTACCGCGAGGACGACTTCGTCGAGGTCGTCAAGGCCGAAGGCGGCGCGAACGTCATCCTCGACGTGATGGGCGCGAAGTATCTCGACCGCAACGTCGACGCGCTGGCCACCGAGGGCCGCCTGGTGATCATCGGCATGCAGGGCGGCACGAAAGCCGAACTGAACATCGGCAAGCTGCTCAGCAAGCGCGGCTCGGTGACGGCGACCAACCTGCGCGGGCGCCCGGTGGACGACAAGGGGACCATCGTCGCCGCGGTGCGGGAGCACCTGTGGCCGCTGATCGAGAAAGGGGCCGTCCGGCCGGTCATCGGGCAGACCGTGCCGATGTCGAACGCGGCGGAGGCGCACCGCGCGCTCGAGGGCGGCCAGGTCTTCGGCAAGGTACTGCTCACCGTCGGGTGAGCCGTCTCAGGCCGACGCGATCATGACGGTGGCCGCCATCGCGGCCACCAAGCCGGCACTCTGCCCTCGGCTGAGTCGTTCGCGCAGGACGGTGACGCCCAGGATCACCGGAACCACCGGGTACAGCGACGCCACCACGACCGCGACCGTGATCAGTTCGACCCGCGTGGCGTAGAGGTAACACACCAGCGCGGCGCCGGCGAGCACTCCGGCCAGCAGGCCTCCGGCCGTCGCGCGCCGCGCTTCGCCGTCGCCGGCGATCGCGTCGATGTGCTGCGCAGGCACGATCATGCCCAGCACGAGGACCGTGACGATCGACGTGACCCGACCGGACGCCACCGCCCAGATCCCGGAGTCCGGTCCTGCCTGCGCCAGCGCCAGGTACTGCAGTGCGATCCCGACGCTGGCGACGAGCCCGTCCAGCACCGACATTCTGGCGGCGTGGGCGTCGTCGCCGTTGCCGCGCGAGATGACCCACAACGCGGGCAGCGTGATCACGATGCCCAGCCACGCGAGCGGTTCCGGCCGCTCGCCGAGCACCAGCACACCGACCAGCACCGGCAGCACGACCCCGCCGACCGCGCTGGTGGGCACCACGATGGACACCGCACCGCGCCCCATGCCGCGGAACAAGAACGTCATCCCGATGGCGGTGCCGACCCCGGACAGCCCGCCCCACGCCAGGTCGGCCAGGGCGGGAATCTCCGGCGAGACCACCGGAGCGGCCAGCCCGACCACCACGAGCGCGCCGATCTGCCCAAGCATCGCGATGCGCAGGAACGACGCCCGCCGCGACGCGACGCCACCCACGTAGTCCGACAAGCCGTAGTTGAACGCAGACCCCAGCGCCAGAAGTACGCCCACGCCCTCACCCGTCTCCGCGCGCCGCCCTCGCCACGCGTCCCGTCACCGACTCGACGTCATCGGCGATGGATCATGCCGCACACCGGCTCGCCCGCCAATGGGCCGGATCACGGCACGAGCCGCCATGCGGCGGCAGCACACGCCTGGCCCGCTCGGCGTCACGCCAGGTCGCGCAGGGCCCTGATGAGCTCGTTGACCTCGAACCTGCTGGTGTAGTGGGCCAGGCCGATCCGCACCGCCCCGCCGACCTCGCCCACCCCGAGCGCGGCGAACAATCCCGTCGTGCCGTCGTCGGCGAACGCGCAGATCCCCCGCGACGCCAGGTATTGCACGACTTCCGCGGCCTTGTGGTCGACCACGGTGAAAGCCAGCGCCGGGATGCGCCGCATGGCGTCGCCGATGAGCATCACGTGGCGCATCGCCCGCAGCTCGGACGTGAGCAGGGCGAGCAGTTCGGAGGTGTGGTGCCGGGCCGCGGCGATCGACGCCAGCAGCCGCTCGCGCCGCGACCCGGCAGCCGTGTCGTCCAAACCGGCCAGGAAGTCCACCGAAGCCACCATGCCGGCCAGCAGCGCGTACGCATGGGCCCCCACCTCGAGCCGGGCCGGGCCGCGCGCGGCCTGGTCCAGCGACACCGAGTGGATGCGGTTCAGCAACCCCGGGTCCCGGAACACCAGCGCCCCCACCGCCGGGCCGCCCCACGACAGCGCGGACACCACCATGACGTCGGCGCCCGAGGCGTGAATGTCCAAAGGGACGAACGGGGCGGCGAAGGAGGCGTCGACCACCATGAGCGCACCGACTCGGCGCGCGAACTCCGCCACCGTGGCCACGTCCGGCCGGGTGCCGACCGTGCCGGAGGCGGCAGTGAGCGCGACCAGCTTGGTCCGCGGCGTCACCAGCGTCTCGTACTGCCACGCGGGCAGTTCACAGGTCTCGATGTCCACTTCGCCCCAGCGGACCACGCCGCCGACCCGCCGCGCCGCCTCCACCCACGGAATCTGGTTCGCCGGCTCGTCCAGCCGGGAGACGACCACCTCGTCGCCGAGCGTCCACACGTCACCCAGCGCGGTGGCCAGGCGCCAGAGCAGCACCGCGCTGCTGGGGCCCAGCACGACGCCTTCCGGATCCGCTCCGGTCAGGTCGGCTATCGCCCGGCGCGCCGCCGCCACGATGCTGTCGGCACGCTGGGACGCCGGGAAGACGCCACCCGGGCTGGACACCGGTGCCCGCATCGCCGTGGCGACCGCGGAGGCGACCTGTTCGGGAACCAGCATTCCCGCAGCGCCCTCGAGGTGCACCCACCCATCGCCGAGGGCCGGCATCAGGCCACGGATGCGGGCGATGTCGAATGGCATCCTCACCTCCGCAAAGTGCCCCCCGTCCCCCCACGACAACACACCGTACGGACGCTGCCAGAGGTGGGACGGTCCGGGGTGCCCTCTGCGGGCTCGATTGCCCAGGTAGCGACTACTCTCGAGAGTGGGCCATCGCGGCCGGCCCGGCCGCGTTCACCGTCGACCACACGGATGGAGCACATGTCCGAGCCGAACACCCCAGAATCCGGCACAGCAGGTAACGCCGAGCAGGAAGCGTCACACCACGTGGTGGTTGTCGGTCCCGACGGCTCTCCGGTGGGTGCCGCGAAGATCCCTGCCGAGTCGTCCGACGACGACAACGGCAACGTCGGCGAGCTGATCGAAGAGCCCGGCAAGGTGATGCGGATCGGCACGATGATCAAGCAGCTGCTGGAGGAGGTGCGGGCCGCTCCGCTGGACGACGCCAGCCGCAACCGGCTGCGCGAGATCCATGAGACCTCGATCAAGGAGCTGGAGGACGCGCTCGCCCCGGAGCTGCGGGAAGAGATGGAACGGCTGATGGCCCCGTTCACCGAGTCCACCACGCCGTCCGACGCCGAGCTGCGGGTGGCGCAGGCCCAGCTCGTCGGCTGGCTGGAGGGCCTGTTCCACGGCATCCAGACGGCGCTGTTCGCGCAGCAGATGGCGGCCAGGGTGCAGCTGGAGCAGATGCGCCGCGGGCTGCCCACCGGCGGCCACCACTCCACCGGGCACAGCTCCGGCCCCGGCGACAGCCACGGCACCGGCCAGTACCTGTGACGTCCGACTGGCGGTGACGAGCGGGCCGGCTGCGCGAGCTGGGACACCCGGCGCACAGCGGCCGAGCTCGATGCAGCCGGGCCCGCTCCACCGTGGTCGTAACCGGCTCAATGCAGCCGGGGCCCGTACCCTCCGTGGTTGTAGGCGAGCCGCGCGATGGAATGCATCGCGTCGTCGTCGTTGTGGTCGATCAGCCGCAGCTGGGATTCCACCCGCGCCGCAGCCCGGTCGCAGAACGAGTGCGCAATGAACTTCTCCTGCCCGGACGCCTCGACCCCTTGGTCCTCGAACAGCGCGCTCGTCCGGGACAGCGTCGCGACCTGGGCGTAGATGTCGGTCGCCGCGTCGGCCAGCCGTTTCTGGTGCCGCTGCCGCGATCGCACGTCCTTGCCGTACCGGCGCAACAGCGACTCCACCGCGGCGCGCAGCTTCTTGGTCTGGTCCGACACCGCGTCGGCTTGCTTGGCCAAGGCCGGGTGCACCGATTCGAGCCCGGCGGGCCGGAGCCTGCGGGTGATCTGCCCGCGCACGAACTCGGCGATGGTGCCGATGGTCCTGATCGGGTCGCTGAGGTTGATGCCGCGCAGGTCGTCGTACTCCTCGGCGACGACTTTCAGCCCGTTGAGCGCGATGAACGCGCGGAGCACGTCGTTGGCGCCTTCGAAGATCGGAAAGATCCGCGTGTCGCGCAGCGACTTGGCGATCGGCGAATCGGCCATGAACGCCGCACCGCCCAGCAGCTGGAAGACCCGGTTGACCGCGTACCAGTTGAACTCGGTGGCCGCGACCTTCGACATCGCCGACTCCAGCGAGTAGTCCGCCACCCCGGCATCGACCAGGCCGGTGGTCAGGTAGGCCAGCGACTCCAGCCCGTACAGGTAGCTGACCATCCAGGCGATCTTGTCCTCGACCAGCTCGAAGTCGGCCAACGGGACGCCGAACTGCTCGCGCTCGCTCGTGTGCTCGATCGCCTGCTCGATCAGGGCCTTCGTGCCGCCCACCACCCCGGTGCCCAGCGACATCCGGCCGTTGTTCAGCGTGGCCATGGCGATGCGGAAGCCGTCACCGGGTTCGCCGAGCACGTTCTCCTTGGGCACCCGCACGTCGGTGAACGTCAGCTTGCGCAGGTCGTTGCCGCGCAGGCCGAGGGTGTCGAAGCGGTGCGGCGCGTCGAACCCGTCCATGCCCTTCTCCAGGATCAGCGCGACGTGGCCGTTCTCGCACCGGGCGAACACGCACACCACGTCCTTGGCGCCGTTGCCGATCCAGCGCTTCTCCCCGTTCAGCACGAACGAGCCGTCCGCCTGCCGTTCCGCGTAGGACTGCACGTGGTAGGCGTCCGATCCGGCGTTCGGTTCGGTCAGCCCGAAGCCGGCCAGCTTCCGCCCGGCCGCGAGGTCCGGGAGAAACCGGGCCTTCTGCTCCTCGGTGCCGAACATGTGGATGGGCTTCATGCCGATGGACTGGTGCACGCCCATGACCACCGACAGCGTGGCGTCGATGCCGCCGAACTCCTCCATCACCCGGCAGTAGCCGGTCTGCGACAGCCCCTGCCCGCCGTACTCGGGCGAGACGTACAGCCCGAGCAGGCCACGTTCACCCAGGCCGCGGATGATGTCGTCGCCCACCCAGCGCTCCCGCTCGACCCGCCACGGGTCGTAGTGCTCGCCGAGGAATTCCCGCGCGGTGCCGATCAGCTCGTGCACCTTCTTGGCCTCCTCGCGGCTCAACTGCGGGTACGGGAACACCAGCTCGTCGAGCAGCACTCCGGAGAACATGGCTTTGGTGAACGACGAGGGGCTGGGCTGCGCCCCGCCGTCGGGCTGCGGGCGGTCGGTCATCACTTCATTGAACCGGAAGCGGCGCGATTCCGCGCGCCGAAGAACGAACGGACGACCTCCGCCCACGGTCGGCTCAAGCCGCGCGAACCTGCCGGGTACGCTCGTGCTCCGTGCAGGTGTCAACTCCCGCCCAGCCGGACGCTCCGGTGGCCACGCGGCGCAGCTGGGCTCGCGCGATCGCGGACATCCGCGACGGCTTGCGTGACCGGGAGCTGTGGAGCCACCTGGCCTGGCAGGACATCAAGCAGCGCTACCGCCGTTCGGTGCTGGGCCCGCTGTGGATCACGCTCAGCATGGGCGTGACCGCCATCGGCCTCGGCTTGCTCTACTCGCAGCTGTTCGGCGCGGAGATCGGCACGTTCCTGCCGTATCTGACGGTCGGTTTCATCGTCTGGAACTTCATCATCGGCTGCATGACCGAGGGCGCCGAGACGTTCATCCACAACGAGGCGCTGATCAAGCACCTGCCCGCGCCGCTGTCGGTGTACGCGCTGCGCACGGTGTACCGGCTGACGATCATGTTCGCCCACAACCTGATCGTCTACGCGATCATCCTGGTCATCTTCTTCGACGACCTGGCGCAGCCGTACCAGATCATCGAGGCGCAGCCGGGGGACTTCGAGTGGTGGCACCCCGGATTGAGCTGGACCGCGGTGCTGGCCGTCCCGGCGTTCGCCATGCTGGTGATCAACGGCGCGTGGGTGACGCTGCTGTTCGGCATCGTCTCGACCCGGTTCCGGGACATTCCGCAGCTCATCGTGGCGCTGTCCAGCCTGATGTTCTTCATGACCCCGATCGTGTGGTCGGCGGACATCCTGTACCAGAAGTTCGGCAACGTGGCAGGCTGGCGGGCGCTGGTGACCGACCTCAATCCGCTGTACCACTTCGTCGAGCTGCTGCGTGCCCCGATGATCGGCAACCAGCAGTCGTGGACGCACTGGCTGGTGGTCGGCATCATCACCGTCGTCGGATGGGGCCTGACGCTGGTGGCCATGCGCAACTACCGTTCCCGCGTCTCGTACTGGGTGTGAGCGACACATGGTGAGCATCGAACTCGAGCGGGCGTACGTCGATTTCCCGATCTTCGACGCCAAGTCGCGGTCGCTGAAGAAGCGGGTGCTCGGCAAGGTCGGCGGGAACATCGGCACCGACACCAAGGTCCCGGTCATCGAGGCCCTGCAGGACATCACGCTGTCGCTGTCCGAAGGCGACCGGGTGGGCCTGGTCGGGCACAACGGCGCGGGCAAGTCGACCTTGCTGCGGCTGCTTGCCGGGATCTACGAGCCGACCAGGGGCAGCTCGCGCATCGTCGGCCGGGTGGCGCCGGTGTTCGACCTGGGCATCGGCATGGACCCGGAGATCTCCGGCTACGAGAACATCATCATCCGCGGGCTGTTCCTCGGCATGTCTCGGCGGCAGATGGAGAAGCGGATCGACGACATCGCCGAGTTCACCGAGCTCGGCGACTACCTGCAGATGCCGCTGCGCACCTACTCGACCGGCATGCGGGTGCGGCTGGCGCTGGGCGTGGTGACCTCGATCGACCCGGAGATCCTGCTGCTGGACGAGGGCATCGGCGCGGTGGATGCGGCGTTCATGAACAAGGCGCGGGACCGGCTGGTCGACCTGGTCCGCCGTTCCGGCCTGCTGGTGTTCGCCTCCCACCAGGACGACCTGCTGCTCGAGCTGTGCACGTCGGCGGTGTGGATGGAAGGCGGCCGGATCAAGCAGCAGGGCCCGCTGCGCGAGGTGATCACCGCCTACAAGGGCAGGGATCCGTTCGAGACCATGCCCGCGGAGACGGCGGAGCGGCTCGGCGTCCACTGACGCGCCAGACCGCACCGACGCTCGGCAAACAGCACTGGCGCCGGGCAGACGGCACCGGCGCCCGGTTAGGCAACACTGACGTCGGCAGGCAGCACCGGTGCGACCGCGGCCGGCGCCCGGGCGGGCGAAGTGACGCTACGCGGACCGCTCGCGGCGCTGCATCAGCGCCTCCAGCCCGGCGATGATCGTCTCCAAGCCGAACTCGAAGTCGTCGTCGGCCTCGATGGCTTCGGCCGCGAACACCCCGGCCTGCAGGGCGCGCCAGACCGCCGGATGATCCTCGGCATTGATCAGTTGGCGCAGGTAGGCGCCGTAGTGGGCGAGCACCATGGCCTGGTCCGTGTTGGCTTCCGCCGCCTCGATGTCCGCGTTCAGCTGAACGTTGCTGCGCACGTGCATGCTGACCAACAGGACCGCGCCGACTTTTTCGCCCTCGGTCAACGCCGTGTCGGCAAGTGCGGCCAACCCGGCGTCGAACCACGCCATGTGGTTCGGCGTGATCGGCGGTCCGCTGATCGGCATCCGGACCATCCACGGGTAGCGCTGGAACACCTCGCGGTGCGCCTGGGCCCACATGATCAGTCGCTCTCGCCAGCCTGCGTCGTCCGGGAACCGGGGCGGCTTCTCCAACGGCAGGTCGAACATCAGCATCAGCAGCTCGTCCTTGGACGCCACGTGGCGATACAGCGCCATCGGTGACGAGCCGAGCTCCGCGGCCACGCGATTCATGGAGACCGCTTCCAAGCCTTCGGCGTTCGCCACCCGCACCGCGGCGGCCACGATGCGCTCGGCGTTCAATGCCGGCCGAGGTCCGCGCCCCGACGGCGCGCGTCGGCCCCAGGCGAGCTCGAGGCTCGAGGGAAGTTCCGGGCGCTCCGCCATGTGCCTCCGACCTGTCGCAGTTGCTCCTCATCCTAAAACTGCGTATGGTGTACGCAAACGCGTATGGCGTACGCAGTCAAGGAGCTTGCGGTGACCGAAGAACTGGCCGTGGCGGCCCACGGACTGGAGAAGTCGTACGGAAACGTGCACGTCCTGCGCGGTGTCGACCTGCACGTCGAACGGGGCAGCGTCTTCGCCTTGCTGGGGCCGAACGGCGCGGGCAAGACCACGACGGTGCGGATCCTGTCGACACTGCTGCCACCGGACGTCGGGACCGCGCGGGTGGCGGGGTACGACGTCGTGCGGGAGCGCACGAAAGTGCGCCGCAGGATCAGCCTCACCGGACAGTACGCCGCCGTCGACGAGGATCAGACCGGCACCGAGAACCTGGTCATGATGGCGCGACTGCGCGGCTTCCGGCGGGCAGCGGCGCGCGCCCGGGCCGCGGAGCTTCTGGAGCGCTTCGACCTGACCGAGGCCGCCGGCCGGCGCGTCGGCACCTACTCCGGCGGCATGCGGCGGCGTCTGGACCTGGCAGCCAGCCTGGTGACCGAGCCCGCGGTGCTGTTCCTGGACGAGCCGACCACCGGCTTGGATCCGCGCAGCAGGCTGGCCCTGTGGCAGGCGATCAAGGACCTGGTCGCTCGTGGCGTCACCGTCGTGCTGACCACGCAGTACCTGGAGGAAGCCGACGAGCTCGCCGACCGCATCGCGGTGCTCGACCACGGCACGATCGTCGCGGAAGGCACGGCCGCGGAACTCAAACAGAAGGTGGCCGACACCCGGCTGGACATCACGTTCGTCGACCGAGCGAGCTTTCGGGCGGCATCGGCCAAGCTCGGCGACGCGGTGGTGTCGGCCGAGCCGGAGGAGCTGCGGCTGGCGACCGTCACCGACGGCAGCGCCGCCCATGTCCGGTCGCTGCTGGACGACATCGATCCGAGCCGGACGACGATCGCGCACTTCCGCACCCGTACCGCCTCGCTCGACGACGTCTTCCTGGCCCTGACCGGCCGCCCAGCGCAGGAACGCCCGAAGGAACCCGCCCACGCCTGAGCTCCGCCGTCGCATCTCGCACGCATCAAGGCGCGCAACACCTCGAAGGAACTCCCATGCCAGAGCACATCGCACCTGCCCCGTCACGCGTCGGCGACCTGATCACCATGGCCGCCAGGAGCCTGCGGCTGACCAGCCGCAACGCGGAGGCGCTGCTGATCTCGCTGACGCTGCCGGTCATCCTGATGCTGCTGTTCGTCTACCTGTTCGGCGGCGCGATCGACACCGGCACGGCGTACGTCACCTACGTCGTTCCCGGCGTCCTGCTGCTCTGCGCGGGATTCGGCGCATCCCTCACCGCGCAAACGGTCAGCACCGACATGTCGTCCGGCGCCATCGATCGGTTCCGGTCCATGGACGTCTCCGGCGCGGCGGTGCTGACCGGGCACGTGACCGCCAGCCTCGCCCGCAACGTCGTGTCCACCGCCCTGGTGCTGGCGGTGGCGTTCGCCATCGGTTTCCGGCCCGTCGCCGGGCTTCGGGAGTGGTTGCTGGCCGCCGGTGTCGTGGTCATGTTCGTGTTGGCCATCTCCGCGGTATCGGCGGTGATCGGCCTGCTGGCCCGCACCCAGGAGGGTGCCAGCGGATTCACGTTCTTCATGACCTTCCTGCCGTACCCGAGTAGTGCTTTCGTCCCGGTCGACACCTTGCCGGGGTGGGTGCAGGGTTTCGCCGAGAATCAGCCCGTCACGCCGGTCATCGAAACGCTGCGCGCACTGCTGCTGGGCGGTCCCGCCGGCTCGAACGCCCTGCTGGCCGCGGCGTGGTGCGGCGGGATCTTCGTGGTGTCCGTGCTGCTGGCACGGGTGCTGTTCCACCGGCGCGTCCGGTGAGCGCGGTGACGGAGCTAGGCGCGCTGGGTGACGTTCTGCTCGGCGAGGGCCACCAGCTGCTCGACGTAGAGATCCAGCACCGCAAGGGTCGCTTCGGTGTCGCGATCGACGATCCACGCCAGCGTCACCCCGTCGACCGCGCTCTGCACCTTGCGAGCCAGCACGTCCAACGGCACTCTCCAACGCACCCCGGCAGCCTGGGCGACGGCAGTCAGGAACGCCCGCGCGTACTCCAGGTGCAACTCGTACTGCCGCCGCGCCACCCGGGCCAGCGCGGGATTTCGCAAGGCGTACTGGGTCAGCTCGTAGCTCAGCTGGTACTCGGTGGGAAACCGCTCCACGCGATCCCAGTACTCGCGGATGCCCGCGCGCACCATGTCCTCGAACCCTGCCCGCGGATCCACGCTGTCCAGCACCGCGCGCAGATGCCGCTCGTGCAGCGTCTCGATGACCTGCAGCAGCATGTCCTCTTTGGACTTGAAGCAGTAGTGGAACAGCCCGAGGTGGACACCTGCCTCGTTGACGATGGCGCGGGTGGTGGCCTTCGCGACGCCATCCCGGGCCATCACCGTGATCGCCGCGTCGACGAGATCACGACGACGCACGTCGACCGGGACCCTGGACATGCGCATTACGCTACGCAGCCCCGGTAGTGCGTCAAGCGTCCAACACGCCGCATCCGGCTGCTCCGCCCGGCCCAGATCGGGGCCATAGAGGGGCGTCGACGTCAATCGCGGTCAGGCCAGCTGCCGCTGGTACGCCAGCTCAGCGCGCTGGGTGGCCGGATCGACGGTGTAGACGCGGACGCCGACGGAACTGCTGGTGATGTCCAGCAGCATGAACCCGAGGGTGTCGAACCGCTGGAAGTAGGCGGGATTGTCGCCGCCACCATGCCCGGACGTCTTCCCCGCCGCGCCGCTGACCAGCTGGATCGTGCCCTTCGTGGCCGGGGTCGGCTTGAGCACCTGGAGGGTGTGGTCGTGGCCGGCGAGCATGAACTGGGCCCGGCCGAGCACGAGGTCCTCGAAGAACTTCTTCACGTAGGCGCCGTTGGCGTGCGGAAGCAGCGGCGGTACTCCGTCGTAGGCGCCGGCATTCCCGTGTGAGCCGTTGCTCAGATACGGGTAGTGGTTGCAGACGAACTTCCACTTCGCCCGCGAGGTGGCCAGCCGTTGCTTCAACCATTCGCGCTGTTTGCGCATGTAGGGGCCGTAGGGCGCCCAGTAGAGCAACTTCGGCAGGTAGGCGGTGAGCGGGTTGAGGTCGAGCACGAAGAATTCGGCCACCGGGTCGTGGTCGGGCACCGCGACCGAGTAGTAGCGGGACGGCATCCACCAGCGCGGGGAGCGCTCGTGATAGCCGACTTCGTTGTTGCCGCGCAGCAGCCAGCTGCCGTCACCGGGGATGAGCAGGCTGTTGTCGTGGTTGCCCAAGGCCATCAGCCACGGCACGTCCAGCCCGGTGTTGGGCACCTCGAATTTGTCCGCGAACTCGTCGTCGTCCGGGGTCTCCGGCCCGTTCTCGTAGATGTTGTCGCCGAGCCCGAGCGCCAGCGACAGCCGCTCGCCGGCCAGTACCTGCCGTGCGGCCGCGGTGACCGCGTACTGCGACGCATTGCCGGTGCCTGCGTCGCCGGTGACCAGCACGGTGAGTTCCGGCGTCGTGGGGAACGGGAACTTGGTGACCGTGGTCGCCCGAGCCACACCGGGCACCAACAGGGCGCCTGCGGCGGCGGCTCCTACGAGGGCACTGCGCCTGCTGAACTCCGTCATGACCGACCTCCGGACTGGGCGAAGCTGGCGGGAATCTTGCCGTGCCGAGCGGCGCTGGTCCAGCGGATCGCCGTTGACTTGGTCAGTTGTCCGAGTGAAGATGGACCTCCGGTCACCTGGGAGGTCCCATGTCGGTCACGGCGTCCACGGAGTCCACGCAGTCCATGTCGAGCGCGCCCGCGGGCGAGGTACTGGAATCGCTCAACCCCGCGACCGGTGAGGTCGTCGGGACGTATCCGGTGCACGACGAGGAGGCGGTGGCGGAGGCTGTCGCGCGGGCCAGGAAGGCCGCGCGCTGGTGGTCGGGGCTCGGGTTCGACGAGCGCAAGAACCGGCTGCTGGCCTGGAAACGCACCATCGTCCGGCGCATCGACGAGCTCGCCCGGCTGATGCATGCGGAGACGGGCAAGCCGACCGACGACGCGCGGTTGGAGACCATCGGCGCCATCGAGCACATCGACTGGGCGGCCAAGCACGCGCGCAAGGTGCTGGGCCCACGCAAGGTGCGCACCGGGCCGCTGGCCATGAACCTCGCCGCGAGCGTGCAGTACCAGCCGCTGGGCGTCATCGGCGTGATCGGGCCGTGGAACTACCCGATCCTGACGCCGGTCGGCTCGATCGCGTATGCGCTGGCCGCGGGCAACGCGGTGGTGTTCAAGCCGAGCGAGCACTCGCCGGGGGTGGGGGCCTGGATCGCCGAGACGTTCGCCGAGGCCGTACCGGAGGAGCCGGTGTTGCAGGTCGTCACCGGGTTCGGGCCGACAGGGGCGGCGCTGTGCCGGAGCGGGGTCGACAAGGTGGCGTTCACCGGGTCGACGGCCACCGGCAAGAAGGTGATGGCCACCTGCGCGGAAACGCTCACGCCGGTGATCGTGGAGGCAGGCGGCAAGGACGCGGTCATCGTGGCCGACGACGCGGACATCGAAGCCGCGGCGGAGGCTGTGGCGTTCGGCGCCATGGGCAACGCCGGTCAGACGTGCGTGGGGATCGAGCGCGCCTACGTCACCGAGAAGGTCTTCGACGCCTTCGTGGACCGGGTCGCCACGATCGCCGCGGGCATCCGGGTCGGCGCGCAGGAGGATGCGCAGCTCGGGCCGATCACCATGCCGAGCCAGGTGGAGATCATCCGCAAGCACATCACGGATGCCGTGGAGCGTGGCGGGAAGGCGGTGGTCGGCGGGCCCGAGTCGGTCCGGCCGCCGTTCGTGCATCCGGTGGTGCTGACCGACGTGCCGGAGGACTCCGCGGCGATGACCGAGGAGACGTTCGGGCCGACCATCACCATCAACCGGGTGCGCGACCTCGAGGAGGCGGTGGCCAAGGCGAACGCCACCCGCTACGGCCTGGGTTCGGCGGTGTATACGCGCTCGACGTCGAAGGCAATGGAGATCGCCCGCCGGCTGCGCAGCGGAATGACGTCGATCAACTCGGTGCAGACGTACGCCATGGTCGGCGCGTTGCCGTTCGGTGGGCTCGGGGACTCCGGTTTCGGGCGCATTCACGGACCGGACGGCCTGCGCGAGTTCGCGGCGGCCAAGTCCATCGCGCGGCAGAAGTACCGCATGCCGTTGCCGTTGCTGTCGTTCGCGCGGAAGCCGCGGCACATGAAACTGGTGATGTGGGTCGTGCGGCTGCTGCACGGCCGGGGGCGGTGAGTCCCCACCGCCGAGTCGACATCACGCCCCGCGTTCGCGCACATGCAGTAGTTCCGCCGTGCACTGAGCTTGGTGCGTGGGTGCTCGCCAACCGCAGGACGATTTCCCTACCGTGGCAGTGACTGCGTCAGCCGCCTTGAGTGCTCGCGGTCGTCATATGGTGCTCGCATTGACGACGACTCACTGCTTCCACGAACAGCTCAACACGACGCGGTGGGTGGTAGACGTCGACATAGACCGAATCACCGCGCGAAGCAATCAACATGTGCTCGCCGTACAGATGGGCCAAGTCTTCGGCGTCTTTGATCTCGACCCATTCGTGATCGGCGACAGCGGACACCGCACGGCGTGCCCCGAGATTGAGCATTCGTTGCTCGATCCATTCCGCGACCGCAAACGGGTTGTCCAGAACCGTGTCAGGCTCTCGCTGCAACCGCCGCCACCGCGACACAGGATCGTCGACCGAGTCGAGAACCATGTAAGCGTGCCAGTGCTTGCCGCGCCAGGTACTCGACGCCCCGAAGAAGCTACTCGGCATCGGCATCACCGGAAGCACGGTCGGCGCGGGCCATCACCGTCTCGCCGATGCGGCGGATGCGTTCGCCGAGCGCCTTCTGCACACCTGTAGGCAGATCGAGCAGGTTTTCCAGATCGCCGAGGAGGATCAGCAGGGTGCGAATGATCCCCGGCCGCACCTGCGCGATCCGTTCGAAAAGTCGACGATCCGCGGCGACAGCCTGCAAGAACTCGCGCGAGTACGTGCTGGGCTGTCCCGCGTCCCTGCTCGCGCTGCTGACCAGCACCGAAGCCTCCTCATCATCGGACGTCTGTCGACACGCCCCGAGAAGGTAGGGAACGGACGGCTACCCGACTAGGAATATTCGCCAATATTCCCTGGCAGACTTGGAAATTCTCTCGTTGTCTACTGGCCGTCAGGTTCTTCAGTCGCAGCCAGCTCGTCAGCGACGCGCACGATGATTTCTCGCGCCAGGTGGCCATGGCGCGCGAGGGACGCGAAATGATCAAAGACCTTACGGTAGAGGTCTATTTCTTCTGGTTGCACGAGCGTCAGTTCAGCGGAATACGTCTCCACGACGACGCGTTCGTCGTCACGGAGCCAAAAGCCGTGCCAAGGACCTATCGCATACCTGGCGTCGAAGCCGATGATTCCGAATCGCACATTGGGTAGCGTCGACAGCGATACGAGCCGGTCCAACTGAGCAAGCATCACGTGACGCGGAACCAAGCGAATCCGCAGCGCAGCCTCGGTGATGATGAAGTGGAACCGCTTGTCTTCGCGGTAGAGCAGTTCTTGCCGCTTCATCCGCGCCTGTACTGCTTGGTTGACGTCGTTGGCCGCACCATGCAGTACGACCCCCTGCGCCAGCTGGGATTTGGCGTAATCCGGAGTCTGCAGCAGTCCCGGGACCACGGTAGATTCAAAGACTCGAAAAAGGCGCGTCTTGGCGTCGAGTTCGAGGATCTCACGCTGATGCCGACGTAGGCCGGGCCGCAGGACGCGCTGCCAGTCCGCATGACGCTCCTCGAGGACCTGCAGCTCCAGCAGTAGCTCTTCGGTTCGCGCTTCGGCGCCGGTCCCGCGAGTCCACGCTCGGATGTCGTCCGCACTGGGGGTTTGCCGGCCGGTCTCCAACTTGGAGACCTTGGACTGCGTCCACGACAACACTTCCGCGAGCTGCGTGCCGGTGAGGCCGGCGGCACGGCGCAGCTCGCGGAGCCGCTTGCCCAAGGCGGCACGCGCCGCATGGATGTCAGGTGTGACCGGACCGTTCGTCGGCGGCAAACTCATCCCGTCTCACGGCGTGATGCCATGCGACATCGCGCCAGTAGTTGTGTTGCACGACTTCGGCTGGATCTTCGATGATTGTACCGCCTAAGAACTGATCGCAATCGTCGTAGTCCATGCGCACCAGAAGCCGCGAATCGAACAGCCAATAGTCATGGTTCGGCAATCCGGCCGCACGCGCCCGTTCCCTCTGCAGGTAGCGAATGTCCTCCCCTGCCGCATTGTTGTGCTGCGCTACTTCCAAGCTCCACCTGGCGTAGTCGCTCATGGGTTCGTCGACGACCCGCACACGTTGGAACTGCTTGCCTTCACTGGTCGCCGCTCGCACTGTCTCGAGCCAGTCGTCCATCCAAGACAGGTCGTACGGCTCACCGGCAAGGAACTTTCGAAATGCCTCTTCTTCGATCGACACCGCATACGCGGAGCGCACCTCCAGACGAAATGCGGTGTGCTCGAACTGCCGGAAGAGCTCCCTGAGCTCCGAACCGGGATGAATGCGACGGCTCAGCTCTCCTCCCCGTGGTCGCGCCGCGTGTAGAACTTCAGCACTTCTTCCGGCACCTCGACGAGGGTCTCACCCTCGGGTACGGGCCCGACGTCACGCAAGACTTCCGGATCCCTCACCACCCAGCCTTGGACGATGTACGTCCTGCGATCAGTCCGATCGGTGGCGAACAACGTGGGAGAAGTCCCGACAGTGGACTCCGGATCTTTCCCCAAGAACCGTACTCTCATGCATCTCCTCGAATATTCGCGACTATTCTTGCCAGCTTCGCGCGCGGGGTCGCGCGGGGTGTCGAGCGTCAACTCCCCGGATGGGCGATGGCCGAACGTCACAGGCCGAGTGCACGAGTCGGGATGCCGGCACACCCGTTGACGCGATGTGAGTTCCGGACATGCCCTCACGCTGGTACGACGCAGCCGACACCGGCGTCGATGGCGACGACGGCCCAGCAGCCGACGGACTGCCGCCTCCTTGCAACCGCGGCGACCTTGGCGGAACGCTCGCCGGATCAGCGCCCTTGCTGGGCGCGCTCCCACATCTGCAGGTAGGCCTCCGCGCCGTTGACCATGTCGGCGACGAATTCCTCGGCGTCGGCGCCGGCCTCCAGCCGCACGGCCTCCAACCAATCCGGCGTCAGCCCTTCGTGCGCCAGGCCGTCGGTGTTGAAGTCCCAGGCCCGCTTGCCCCAGATCTGCTTGTGCAGCTTCGCTTTGCCGTCATAGGAAGTGAACGGGTACTCGATGCGCGGGCTTTCGCCGGCCTTGGGCAGGCTCAGGTGCAAACCGTTCTGGTCCAGCCCGAAGCCGAAGCCGAACTGGTAGCGCGGGTCGGCGACGGCCTTGACCTTGCGCCAGATGTCCGCCGTGTGGCCGTGCGGCTCGACGATCGGCGTGATCATGCCGCCGAGCTTGGCGACTCGCTCGTAGTAGCCCTGGTCCATCCAGTCGTGGCCGGAGATGACGCCGCTGTAGTTGTGCTCCTCCAGCACTTTCAGCGTCTCGTCGGCGGCTTTCACGCTCTGGTGGTCCAGCTCGACGATCATGCCGCGCTTCATCATGCCTTCCAGGGCGTACTTGCCCAGTTCGGTCAGGCCGAGCTTGTTGCAGTGCGGTGCCTTCGGATAGATCGGCAACGTCACCGGGTCCACCACGCCCTGCAGCTTGCTCCACAGCAGCGCGAGCACGCCGGCGTCGGCGGGCGGGATGGTGTTGTCGTGGTGCGGCCCCGTGCAGGTCTCGGCCTGCCAGAACTGGCCGGTGGTGATGAAGTTGCCGAGGTTGACCACGACGCCGTTGGTGCCGGAGTCGAAGCGGACACCGCACAGCGCATTGTCGTACTTGTGGCACAGGAACATGCTGCGCACGCCGAGGTCGTAGACCTCGTCCAAGCCGCGGTCGATGTCTTCCTTGGTGCACTGCGGCTTGCCGAGCTTGCGCGAGCAGCCGAAGGGCTCGGAGGTTTCGATGCCCAGAATGACGGCCATCTTGCCTTCTGCGATGACCTCGCGGGCCTCCTGCGGGCTCCCCACGATGCGGTACCAGCCCTTGCCCGGACCGCCCGACTTGGCGTCGACGTAGGCCTCGAAGGCGCGCGCCTCTTGCGCCTGCGCGCGGATGGCGTCCATCTCGTCGCACGATGCGCGGCGCGGCGTGTAAATCATGCAAAGCCCGCGGTTGGTCACCAGGTGGTCGACGTAGAGCCGCACGCCCGCGCGCCAGGCGCGTTCGATGCCCTTGTAGTAGGTGGCGTTGTGGGTCGCCGAGTCGGGACGCGGCCAGTCGGTGAACGTCGGCCATCCGGTGGTGCTGTGCGGGGTGAGCAGCGACTGCCCGCTGGCCAGCTGCTCGAACCACGCCGGTATGCCGAACGGCTCGTGCTCCGGGCAGTCGACCATGGCCTTGGTGATGCCCTCGACGTCGAAGGTCTTGCCGCAGAACGGACCCTGGCCGAAGCCCTTGTACGACCAGTGGTGGTTGTGTGACTGGAACAGCCCGTGGACGGGTTTGCCCAGTTCGTTGTCGTCGAACGCGAAGCCTTCGACGTTGACCTCCGCCTCTGGCTGGTCGCTGGCCGTCGCCGCACGCTGTGTTTCCTGGCTCAGGCTCCACCCGCCGAGCAGGACGGCGGTGAAGGTGAGAGCGGCGGCGACCCGAAGACCGGAGATCAGGCGAACGGACACGGCGCACCTCGCAGCAGGCCGGCAGCAGGGAAACGTGAGATTAGTTCATGATTTTTTGCGCGGCCAGAGCCGAGGGAGAAGTTTCCACCTTTCGCCGTATCGTCGAGCCCGTTGGGTCAGGCCGGAGGAGAGCATGCGGGATCGCCGATGGACGTCACCGGATGCCAGTCCGGCCCACGGCCCGTTCCCGCCGACGCAGCAGGTCGTAGCCGGCAACGCCGTGGGACTACCTGGCGCCGGGGACTACCTGGATCGGCAGCCCCGGCGACGTCTTCGGCCGTCTCAGCCAAGCTGACGCTTGGCGGCGTCGAAGATCTGGTTGAACGTGCTGGCGAACATGCCCTTCGTCAGCCGGGCGACGAAGCTGCCACCGGAAGTCGGCGGCAGGTCGAAGCTGCACTCCCATCGGGCGCGCGAACCGCCACCGTCGACCGGCGTCACGGTGATCAAGCCGCCGAGGTGCCGCATGGGCGGGAACGACTGAACGATCTGGTAGCCGTAGCGGTAGGGGCGGTCGCACTCGACGATGTCCTCACGGAACCATGCCCCGACCGCCAGGACTTCCCGCCGAGCGCCCTTCCCCCACACGTATCCCTCGCCGTCGCGAGTGCGCCGCACCCGCAGCACCAGCCGCGCGGTCATGAGGTTGTTGCCGTCGGTGATCCAGTCGAAAACGGCTTCCGGGTCGGCCGCGAAGGTCCGCTCCACCGCCAACGCCACCATCGGTTCTGCTGCGTTCAGCACGCACCCCCTCGTTCTGCGAACCCTGGCCGGGGCAGGGTACGTGACCAGGGTGAAGATCGCACCTTGACAGCCGGTAGGCTCTCTACCAGCGCGGCTGGTGCCGGTACGCTGACTGACGAGGGTCGTTAGCTCAATTGGTAGAGCTGCGGACTTTTAATCCGTAGGTTCCGGGTTCGAGCCCCGGGCGACCCACCAAAACCCCAGGCCAGAGGCTTAGGAACTAGCCTCATCACCCTGAACTGTCCCTTTAATGCCCCTAAATTCCACGCCGAGGACACCGAGCACCTCGGCGGCTCGACGCGAAGGGATCTTGCGCCCCACGTAGGTGTCGGTCGTCTGCGACACCCGGGAATGGCCAAGCAGATCGCTCGCCTCACGAGCTGGAAGCGCATCAGTGATCAGCGTCGCAACCGTCCGTCGGAACGTACGCGGAGTGAACCAGTCGCCGATGTCGTGCCGCTTGCGAAACGCCCGCCAATCCCGACGAAGGTTGTTCGCCTCCCGCAGCGTGCCAGTCGAACTCGGAAACACCCAGCCGGTGAGTTCTCCGGGTCGCACGCCCTGTGCTGCCGCCATCCGAGCGCGTCGGTCACGCAGCATGTCCACCACCCAGTTCGCCAGCGGGATTGGGATGCCGCCTCCGATCAGCCTCGGCGACGGGTATACGGCACGGGCCAGCTCGCCAAGGTCGCCGTGCTCAACCGCGACATCGAGCAAGTAGCTACGCTCGCACTTGATGCCGCTGAATCAAGCAGTCGCCAGCAGCCAAGGCGGTCGCTACAGGTGATCCGAGAGTCGGATGCACAGTTGAAGCCGCACAGCAAGCAGCCAAAGGTGCGTGAGTTCCGTGAGCGCGCCCGTCTTCTCCTGACCGGGTGAACCGTGACCAACCACATCACCCAGCAAGACGCACAGTCGAGGGCCGCTCAGCGACAAAAGGACCTCGAAGCCGAAGGCGAGCCCGAGAAGGAGTTCCGCCCCGGCATCGCCAGCCGCATCCCCGCCAAGACCGTGGCCGCCGGCGCCATCATTCGCGACACCGAAGGCCGGATCCTGTTCGTCACCCCCGTCTACAAACCAACCCTCGAGATCCCCGGCGGCGTCGTCGACGCCAACGAATCCCCCAGAGAGGCCTGCGAACGCGAACTCCGCGAAGAACTCGGCCTCGAAATCCCACTACGCGGCCCGCTCGTCGTCGACTGGGTCTCAGCCCAAGGCGTGTGGCGCGACAGCCTCCAACTCATCTTCGACGGTGGCGCCCTCACTCAAGAGCAAATCAGCCGCATCGAACTACCACCCGACGAACTCCAGTCCTACCAATTCTTCCATCTCAAAGACGTTCAACGGCTCTTCAAGCCCGCCCAATATCGCCGACTCCAACAAGCAATCGAAGCACTGCAAACGGGACAACCTCGCCACACAGACTTCGGCCGCCCCTGAACAGCCCGACCAAATTGAACACAGACGAGATGAACATCTTCGATCATGCTGCTGGCGGCGAACACTGTGAGAACTATCTGTACGTCTTCAAGCCGCCCTACCGGGCGGGCGCGCGGGGCCGCCCGACTGCGAGCGCTCACTGACGGCGGCCCGCGCCAACGACCGTCGGGCACGCGCGCCGGTGCGCGGTGTGGCCGCCAAAAGGATGTACAGAACGATTGCACACGTAGCTGCCGATGTGAACGCCCCATCCCCGCGACCGCCGCCATGGTCAAAGCCGGCCAAGGCGCCGTCAACCCCGCTTCGCGCCGATCCCGCACGCCACCTCATCCAGGTGCCTATCCTCACGACAGCTTGGCACCGTCAAGATCGCCTGCTACGACCACAACGGAACCAGGTCAAGGCGCACAGCGCAGCCACGTATCACCCGCTGGCGAGCATTTGTTCGACGTCAACGTCTGGGACACGAACGCCGCGTTGTGAGGCCGACGTGAGTTGGCTCGCCGTGCGAGATGGCACCCGGACCACAACGGTCGGGTGCCATCCCGCAACCGCCTCCCCACCGCCCTGGACTCCACGCCGTGGCCTGAGGTCGGTAGGTAGAAGCCCCCGTCAAAGCTGGCGTGGCCTTCCTCCTGCGTTGTGCTCCCTGCTGTCCCCGCGCATGCACTCGTCGGCGTAGCTGACCACTGCCGAACCGAGTCGGACGAGGTACTCCCCATAGCCCCGGAGCGCCGGCGCGGGCGGCAGCGGGCCGTTCTTGAGGTGCCCCTCCAGCACGTTCAAGGTCGAGACCAGGCCGGGGTTGACGGCGGCAACCTCGGCCAGCATCGAACGCCACCCATCCCTCACGGCTGGTGCAATTCCCTCGCCATGTGGGGCAGCTCAACGCTCTCGTCCAGCGCGACACGTTCTCGCTCGTCCTCGCGCACCTCGTCGTCGCCGATACGCACCACCTCGGGGTAGGCGTCGGTGACGATGTAGGCGGCTCCGCCGGTCGTGTACGCGCAGGGTCCCGAATTCCACGTCATGGAGACATGTTGTGTCGGGGCGGCTACTCTGAGACACAGACCACGCTCACACGGCGGTTATGTGCAAGATCAACGCGCGGCAGTGCAAGGGGAAATGAGGGTGGCGGGACTATTCGCCAGCGAGATGCGGCGCGCCAGAGAGAAAGCAGGCTTGACCAGAGAACAGCTCGCGGAGGCTGTCGCGTTCTCTGTCAGCTTGATCGAGAAGGTGGAGTCGGGCAACAAGCAGCCGAGCGAGCAGTTCGCCAACGCGGTAGACACCGTGCTCAAGACTGACGGGCTGCTCAGCCGACTTCGGAAAGGGCTGCTGCAACATGACGCCGTGCCTCCGTGGTTCCGGCCCTGGCCCGACATCGAGGACCAGGCGTCCGAGATTCGCTGGTACGAACCGCTCGTCGTGCCGGGCCTGATGCAGACCAAGGCGTACGCGATGGCGCTTCTCGGCGACGACAACACGGTCGAGGCGCGCATCGAACGCCAACGCGTGTTCGCGCGGGACGCCCCACCCGAGGTTGTGATCGTTCTCGACGAGGCAGTACTGCACCGCCAGATCGGCGACAACCAAACGATGCACGAGCAGTTGGTGAGTCTCGCCGAGTCCCCAGCCTGCGTACAGATTCTCCCGACCGGAGCGGACACCTACCTTGGCGTGGACGGCAGTTTCGTGCTCGCACGGGTAGACGATAGGGTGCTTGCGTACGTAGAGACACCCGCAACGGGGCTAGTCCTAGACGACAACGACACAACAGCACGGCTGGGTCGTCGCTGGGATGAACTCCGCGGCGAGTCACTACCCCAACGGCAGTCCCGCAAGATGATCTTGGAAGTGGCGGAGCAGTGGAAGACACGAAGCAACTGAACTGGCGCAAGTCTTCGTTCTCGGGTACACAAGGCAACTGCGTCGAGGTCGCGATCCACGACGATGGCGTGTACGTGCGTGACTCGAAGGACCGCGAAGGCCCCGTGCTGCGCTTCACGCACGCGGAGTGGGACGCCTTCAAGCGCGGCGTGACCAACGGCGAGTTCTAGACTCCTCGGTCTAGTGACTGCCTAACGCAAAATGAGGCCCGCACCCCGAAGGATGCGGGCCTCATTGCACACCGGACAGCCTGCCCTCGCACCAGTTGACTTTCCGTCAGCCCAGGCGCTGGCCCGCACCGAAAATCACAGGACCTTCAGATCCGACCAGCCGTCCTCGCGTGTCTCTACTCAACGGCGGAGAGTCTGTCCGGAACGTACTCAGCGATGTATTCGGCTACGCCGTACGCCACGGAGCAATGACCAGCAACCCCGTCAGGTCGGCGAAGGAACTGCGCCGGACCGACGCAAGGTCCAGGCGTCGGACCTGAGCAGCGAGACGACCTCCTGGAGAAGCTGGAAGCGTACGGCCGACAGCACTCGACGAACAGGGCCGTAGCCTTGGCCCGCGCCAGCGGTCTGGCTCGATCTGCACGACCTGATGGTCGGGATGCTCTCCACCGGAGCGCGCATCGCCGAGGTGCTGGCCGTGGTCGGGGACGACATCGCCTAGCCAACAGAACCGTGCCTATCGACCACCACCTTGGTGCGTGACGGGGCAGGGCAGGTTCCGGGGTCGAGCCCCGGGCGACCCAACAAAACTCCAGTTCAGAGGGACAGCGAGCCATAGCGGCGGCCGCCGAACTTCACCTTTGCCGAACACGAACCCCGGCCCACTGGCAGCCGCGTGCGGTACGGAACTCCGTCGCCAACCCGGCCAAGTATGCGAAGTCGGATGCGGTGCCAGCTCCACTCGTTGAGCACTCAGCACCGGGCAACCGGATGCACGAGAGTCGCGCGGCCACATCCAAGGCACACGGCCACTACGTGCGTCCGTTACGGCAACCGCATCACGGTTCACTCGTCGTCGCGATCCGCGTGTGTGGTGCTGCCTGCTGCCGAGCGGCGCGCTCACAGGTCCTTGGCTAGGCTGCCAGCTGCTGCGATCGCACACCGTGGATGGGGGCACGATGCAACCGCAAGCCGGCTGGTACCAGGACCCGACGGGCCGCAATCAGCTCCGCTACTGGGACGGCAGTCAATGGACCACCCACGTCTCCAACAACGGCGTGATGGCCGATGAGGCCGCTCAGCCGCAGGCGCCACCGGCGAGTTACGCGACGGCCGGCACGTCCACACACCAGCCGTACGAATCCGGTGGCTCTGCCACGCAGCCGTCGGCCGACGCCGGTCAGGGCCAGCCGCCTGCCCAAGCTGGCGGCTTCTCGGCTGCCCTGGGAGCTCAACCCAGCACGAGCCGGGTAGCGGGCATCGACCCCACCTTGCTCAAGGACAGTCTCGCCAAGGCGGAGGTCCAGCCCCGCTCCGGAGACGGCACACTCACGGGCGAACCCGTTCTCGTCGTTGCTCGAACAGCCGACGAGAAGTCCGCCTACCGGTACCACATTTGCTCCGCATCAGGTCAACTCCTGGCGGTGTGTGCCACGGAGGGCGCCACCGACGCCAACGCCTCGAGCCAGCGCGGCCGCACCGATCATTTCCAGCTGCGCGGCCCCAACGGCAACCTCCTGGGGCGGCTGATCCACCGAAGGCCGCAACCCCTCGAAGGCTTCTTCTCCCTCGTCGGCCAGAACGGCACCGAGATCGCGCAGGTCCTGCAGAAGAATGCCTACGGACGATTCATCTTCCACATCGTGGCGGGCGAGAAGACCGTCGCCATGCTGTACTCCCCGGAGCGCCGGGCGAGGTTGTTCTGGATCGTGGACGCCAAGGAGAACAAGCTGGCCAATCTGATCAGGGTCGGCCCAGACGCCAACGTCCGCCTCTTCGGCCGTAGTACCAAGGCTGCCGGCCCGTACGTGGTGGACCTGCCGCAGCGTCAGCCCGAGCCGCTGGCCAGCGTCATTCCCATCCTTCCGATCGTCGTCGACCTGTCGCTGGAGGCCGACCCATCCGTCTAGCGCCCGTGCCGCTTCCGGTATGTGGCACACAGCGGACGAGCACGAAGCCCGGCAGGCTGCCAGCCGACACACCAACGAGAGGGTGGCGTGCAACCGCTGGCTGGCGCCGGGACCCGACCGGACGCAACCAACACCGCTACTGGGACCGCACCCAGTGGACACCCGCATCGCCGCCAACGGCGTGACGAGCAACGAGGCCCACACACCACCCGGACGCAGCAATCCAGTTCGTCTGGCAGCCCCGCGAACCCTCCGCTTATTCGGGCAGCACCTTCCAGGCACCACAGCACGCCCCGCGAATCCCGGTTGCGCCTCAGCGGCCGTATCTAGAGGAGATCTGTAGGCATCGCCCCAGTCGAACCGGCTCCACCCCACACAACGGACCAACGCGAACGCGGTGGACTTCCCTCCGCCACTCGACCCGGCTCCACCCACACAGCGGACCAACGGCTTGTGACGCTTCGAACACACAGCGGATACCGGAGCGCAATCCTGACTAGGCTGCCAGCCGACGCACATCATCGAGGTGGGCGCCATGCAACCGCAGCCGGGCTGGTACCAGGACCCGACCGGACGCAACCAACTCCGCTACTGGGACGGCAACCAGTGGACCACCCACATCGCCAACAACGGCGTGGTGGGCAACGAGGCATCGCCGCAAGCCGGACAAGGTGAGCCCGCAGGAGCCACGACACCCTCCGCCCAACAGCACGCAGCATCGAATCCCCAGGTCACGCACACCGCATCGGGCCCGCAGAACGCATACGCTCCACAAGCCACCATCTCCGCCTCAGGGCTGACGCCGTCCGCGCCGAACGGTCCCCACGCCGCCATGTAAGCCACCGGCGGCGCGAATGCTCACCAGGTTGATCTCAATGCGCTGCACGCACTGCTGGCCGAGGCACAGGTCCCGCCCCGCCCTGGTGACGGCACGCTGACCGGCGAGCCCGTGCTCGTCACCGAGCAGACATCGGACGACCACGTGACCGGCTACCGGTACGAGATCTACTCCTCCAGCGGTCGCCTTCTGGCCGTCTGCGTCGAGGACATCTCCCCGCCGTCAGCGACCGCCTCGACCCGCGAGGCCATGCGACACAACGCCACGGACTTCATCGACTTGCACGATGCGCAGGGCAATCGCTGGGGCCGGTTGACGCACCGCAAGAGCACCAAAAGCGTCGTCACCGTGACCGCCATGAACGGATTCGAAATCGGTCAGGTGCACCAGGAGAACATCGTCGGAAAGGTCAGGCTCAGCATCTCCGCCCAGGGCAACCCCATCGCCCAGGTGCGAGCGGCCGACATGCGGGCGACCCAGTTCGCCATCAACGACCCGCGCGGCACGCAGATCGGACGGCTGATCAAGATCGGCTCCTACCACAACTGGCGTCCGTTCGCCCGGCCCAGCAAGGCGGCCGGCCGCTATGTCGTCGACCTCGCCACGCGGGCACCCGAGCCGCTGGCGACCATGCTCGCCACATTGCCGATCGCCGTGGATTTGACGATGAACGTCGACCCCGCCCTCTCCCGATCGTTGCGGCGCTGAAGGGCCGGTACGCATCGGCTCCAGCCACCAGGACGACAGCGTCGCCCGACCGAGCGTGCTGATGGGCATGCCCGCAGCCAGCCATCCGACCGGCCGCAACCAAGTCCGCCGCCGCAAGGCACCCGGTGGGCGACCAACGTCGCCAGCAACGGCCTACTGACGACGGCCAACAGACCGCTCGTCAGGCGGTTCAGCAACGGTCGCTGCCACCTGTGGCCGCTGGCGGGCAACGGCAGGCTGGCTATCCATGCCCGCGCGGGCGACGCCCCTCAAGCGGGCCGAGCTGCGATGGGTCGAGGTGGCTATCCAGGCTCGGGCGGGCGGCGCCTGTCGAGGGCCGCACGTACCGAGGGAGCTTGTGGCTATCCACGCCCGGGCGGACGACGCCGTGACTGGGTGGGCGGGCATACCCAGGGAGTCAGCAATACATCACTCGTTGCCGAGACGGTGAGAGTCAGGTCCACGGCGACCGGCAACCGCAAAATCGGGGCCGCCAGCGGTTGGGGTGCCTGCGCCGCATCGTCTGCCACGTGGTGGGGTGCGCCAGCTGGAAAGCGGTGGGCTGGCGCGGCAGGCGGACACCGGCGAAGCCGTGGAGAGCTGCTTGCGTCACCCCGCACACACTTCCCGCAATCACCCCTTGCGGTGACCCGGTGACGTGTGCCACAGTGCATGGCACTGAGTGCCATCTAGCTGTCATCAAGTGCCAAACCGGGAGGCGACGGTGGACCCCCAGCACGCACCAACAGCCACGAACACCGACCCCAGCCCCGAAGACGTCGAGCACGCCGCGGCGAGCCGCAAGGCCGCATGGCGGCTGCTGCCGATCCTGTGCCTGGTCTACTTCATGGCCTTCGTCGACCGCACCAACGTCGGCCTGGCCAAGACCTCGCTGGAAGCCGACGTCGGGATCAGCGCCGCGGCGTTCGGCGCGGGCGCGGGCATCTTCTTCCTCAGCTACGCGTTCCTCGAGGTGCCCAGCAACCTGATCATGCACCGGGTCGGCCCGCGCCGGTGGATCACCAGGATCGCGGTCACCTGGGGCACGCTGTGCGCCTGCATGATGTTCGTGCAGGACGACATCACCTTCTACATCGTCCGCTTCCTGCTCGGCGCGGCGGAAGCCGGCCTCTACCCCGCGCTGATGTACGTCGTCACCGTCTGGTTCGCCCAGCAGCAGCGGGCCACCATCGTCGGGATCATCTACTTCGCCGTCTGCGCCGGGCTCACCCTGGGCGGCCCGATGGGCGGCGCGCTGATGGAACTCGACGGCCTGGCCGGGATGTACGGCTGGCAGTGGATGTTCCTGGTGGAGGGCGCGCTGACCGTGGTCGTCGCCTACTTCGTCTACCGGCTGGTGCCGGACAAGCCGGACGACGCACCGTGGCTGACCGAGCGGGAGGCCCAGCTGCTCAACGAGCGCGCCGTGGTGCGCACCGCCCCGGCCCACAACAGGCTGCGCGGCAACATGAAGATCGCCTTCGGCCGTCCCTTCATCATCGCGCTGTCGCTGATCTACTTCGCCAACCAGATCAACAGCGTGGTCATCCAGTACAACTTCCCGTCCATCGTGGAGAGCGTGCACGTCGAAGGGCGGTTCCTGATCGGCCTGGTCAGCGGCAGCGTGGGCATCGGCGCGTTCATCGGCGTCCTGGTCATCCCGTGGCTCCAGCGCCGCATGCGCAACGAACTGCGCCTGCTCACCTACGTCACCGCCGCCACCGTCGTCGTCGCCGTCGCCTACACGCTCTCCGAAGGCGCGGTGGCCCGCATCCTGCTCATCGACCTGGCGATGTTGCTGCTGATCGGCATCCTGCCGCTGTACTGGTCGGTGGCCATGCAGCGGATGGCCGGGCTGATGGCCGCCGCCGGGCTCGCGCTGATCAACACGCTCGGCCTGCTCGGCGGGTTCGTCGGCCCCTACCTCTACGGCTTCGCCGAGGAATACGGCAGTGCGGCCGGAACCTCCGCCGTCCTCATCGGCAGCGCGGTGCTCGGCTTGCTTCTCCTGCCGGTCCTGAAGGTCGCCGTGCACAAAGAGGACGCGAAGGCCGCACGCGAAGCGGCCCAGCGCGAGACCGCCACAGTTGCCGCAACCGAGTGAGGGGGACCCATGCGCAGCAAGGTTCTCACCGTTCTGCTGGGGCTCCTGCTCCTCGGCACGACAACGCTCGCGTTGCCTGCGCAGGCACACGCCTCACCGGTGGTCCGCATGACCACGCTCGGGCTGGTCGCCGGCATAGACGAAAGCACGACCACCGGCACCTACTCCTGGCTCGGCATCCCCTACGCCGAGCCCCCGGTAGGCAAGCTGCGCTGGCGCGCCCCGGTACCGCACCGCCCGTGGCCGGGCGTCCGGCAGGCGCGCCACTTCGGTGACGGTTGCATCCAAGAGGGCCGGATGTTCAGCCCGTCGCCGAACGGCCCGCACTACGACCTCGACATCCGCGACGGTCTGAAGAAGCCGGTCGGCGCGGAAGACTGCCTGACGCTGAACGTCTACCGCCCGGCGACCAACCGCACGAACCTCCCGGTGATCGTCTTCATCCACGGCGGCAGCAACATGGTCGGCTACTCGGCCGACCCGATGTACGACGGCCGAGCGCTGGCCCGCAAGGCCGATGCCGTCGTGGTCACGATCAACTACCGGGTCGGGGTCTTCGGCTGGCTCGACCTGCCCGGCTTGCAGACCGGCCGGCCGGACGACGACTCCGGGAACTTCGGCACGCTGGACCAGATCGAAGCCCTGCGCTTCGTCCACCACAACGCCCGGGCCTTCGGCGGGAATCCGCACAACGTCACGGTGATGGGCGAATCGGCGGGCGCGGTCAACGTGTGGACGCTGCTCGTCTCACCGCTCACCAAAGGCCTGATTCACAAGGCCATTCCGCTCAGCGGCGGCTTCCAGTTCGCCACCCCCGAGCAGGCGCGCGACTACGCCGACGAATTCGTCCGGGAAGCCCTTGGCCCCGTCTACGGCGATGACCGCGAGGTCGCCCGGCGGCTGCGATCCATGCCTGCCGACGACTTGATCCGGGCACAGGTCCGGCTCGGGGCGCGCATCGGCGATCCGCCGAAGGTGATCGCGGACGGCACGGTGCTGCCGGAGGACTACCACGCCGCCGTCGCCGCGGGCCACTACCACAAGGTCCCGGTGCTCGCCGGGAACACGTTCGAGGAAGGCAAGCTCTTCGGCGGGTTGATCAACGCCTTCCGGCCCAGCGACTACGACCGGTTCACCATGCAATACCAGTTCGACCCGGACCGGCCGTCGGAGCTGACCGTGCGGGACTTCATCAACGACGAGTTCTTGCCGGTCGACAAGCCCGGCGGATGGAACGACGCGGCTCAGGGCCTGACCGACCTCATCTTCACCGGGATCATCCACGACTCGATGAACACCTTGCGGGCCGCAGGCCACCGGCGGCTGTACTACTACCAGTTCGGCTGGAACCAACAGCCCGCGCCGTTCGACCAGGTGTACGGCTCGGTGCACGCCATCGACCTGCCGTTCGTCTTCCACACGTTCGACGACGGCTTCTTCCGGTTCGCGTTCAGCAAGAAGAACGCACCCGGCCGGATCGAGCTGGCGAACCTGATAACCGACAGCATCCGCTCGTTCATCCGCACCGGAACACCGCAGCACCGCGGCCTCGGCGCGCAGTGGCGGCCATGGCCGCACAGCATGGTGCTCGACGCCGACGACGACCACGCCACGGCGGTGCCCGGTTCGGTCGAAACGGAGGTTCACGGACGGTAACCCGGGGCGCGCGGGGCCATAAACTCGAGGCACGACCGACGGACGACCACTGGGGAGGTGATGCGGTAGTGGTGGCCTCGCGCGCCCTGGAGACCAAGTACCGCATTGCCGAAACCGCCATGGCCCTGTTCCTGGAACAGGGATACGAATGCGTCACCGTCGAAGCCGTCGCGGACGCGTCCCAGGTTTCCCGGCGCACCGTCTTCCGGTACTTCGACGGCAAGGACGAACTGGCCTTCCCCGACCACACCGAGCGGCTGAAGCTGCTGAGCAGGCACCTGGTCGAGCCGACGGCCAGCCGGTCACCGGTGGAAGTGGTGATGGCGGCGACCGAAGCGGTGATGCTGGACTTCCTGCAGCATCCCGAGCTGGTGCTGCGCCGCTACCGGCTGACCAGGGTGGTACCGGAACTGCGCAAGCGGGAAGTGCTGGAGAACGAGCGCTACGTCTCCCTGACCAGGGCGTATCTGCGGAAGCACCTGCCGAAGGACTCGCCACCGTTTCTGCCGATGGCGCTGTCGTCGTTGATCGACGCGATGCACCGGTCGGCCCTGAGCAATTTCGCCCGCAGCGACGGCAAGACGGACGCGCTCGGCGAATTGCGGCAGGGACTGGACTGGGTGCGGCAGCTGCTGGCCGGCGACCCGAACACGGCAAGCCCGCTGATCCTCGCCGTGCTGCCGGACTCCCCCAAGGTGCGACGCGCGCTGACCGCGCTGCGCGACGAGGCCCGCGAGGAACTCGGCAGCTGAACGGACCCGCGTTGCCAGCCGTCGGCGCGAATGCTCACGATCGCACCCGGCATGCGCCGACCCACGCACCTGACCAGCGGTGATTGCCCGAACAGGCGAGAGTTTCCGTCTTTTCGGCCGGGTCGGTAATGATCCATTTGGCGGCAACGACTAGGCGGGCGTGAGAGGTTTTCGCCGCGTATCGCGTCGTGCACTCGGCATCGTCACGTGCTGCCTGATGGGCCTGGGCCTGCTGCCCGCACCGTCCGCCCTCGCCTACGACATCGACGTCCATGACAAGTTCGCCGGCCGCTCACGCACCTACCTGGCCTACCGGAACGACTCCGGTTCGATCTTCGAGGTCCGCTTCACCACGACCCTGCCCGGTGAGCAGCGTCGCCTGCGCGGCCAGCTCGAGTTCATCGTGCCGAAAAGCGCCTCCGACGTGATGATCGTCGGCAGGCACGCGATCAAGTGCGGCCCGGTCGACGTGGACGAGAAGCAGTACGAGCAGGTCTACGGTGTGCGCAACATCCTGCGCGGCCAGACCTACGTGCAGAAGCCGCGCTGGACGTACACCGCGAGGCAGCCCGGCCAGCACCGCTGCCTGCTGTGGGTGGGCACCGGGCGGCCACGGCCGTCCGGCACGAACACGACGTCGAACATCCTCAAGGTCGGCTGGAACTCCTTCCTGCAGGTCACCGAGCCCCTGCACCCGGCATCCGCGCAACATTTCCAGCCGGATCAGCCTTCGCACCTGCTCTTTCCCGGCAAGGCCACGGACGAGAACGTGCTCACCTGGACCGCGCCGCCCGGGCTGCGCTCGTTCAGCGCGTCCGGCGACGCCTACGTCACCACCTGCACGTCGGTCGGCGGCAGCTTCGACCCGGTCACCGGCGAGTACCTGTGCACCGGCCACACCAAGATCTACGGCACGATCATCAACAGCCGGATGGTGGTCGGCCAGCTACGGCTCGACGGCTCCGGGTACTGCGCGCTGCACTACTTCCCCAGCAAGAGCGGCCGCAAGACCAACATCACCAGGGACATCCACCACGTGGTGGTGTTCCACTCCGGGAGCGTGCCGGTCGCAACCGGGAACGGCTGCAGTCGCACTTTCCGCGTCAAGGTGCTGATCAAGAACGTCGACGGCGGCACGGCGCTGGTGCACCGCCAGGGCACCCTCACGGCGGCCATTCCCCCCACGTAGCGGCGACTGCTCCGGCAGGACTTGCCGCTGCCGGGATCCGGTGCGGGCGGGCAACAGGACGCCGCGGCCACTCTGCGGCCGCAAGCATGGCTACCCCTACCCCGCCGAGCACTCGACGGTCGCAGTCATGGCCACCCCGCCGAGCACTCTGCGGCCGCAAGCATGGCTACTCCGCCGAGTCGCGCTTCTCCCGGAAGACGACCAGCTTCAGCATCACGAAGTTGATCGTGGTCGCGGCGCCCTGGGACACCACCCACGCCAGCGTGCTCCGCCACGAGGTGTCCGGCAACGCCAGCAGCATCAGCCGGTTCACCCCGACCGCGATGAAGAACGTGGTGCCGTACAACAGGATGAAGCTGCTCACCTGCTTCAGGCCGCCGGTGGCGTTGAACGTGAACCGCTTGTTCAGCACATAGGCGGTGCTGGTGCCGATGACGAAGCTGATCGCGCGGGCCAGGTCGGCCAGCCCCGGCCCGTCCATGCCGAGCGCCAGCAGCAGCTGGTAGGAGCCGTAGTCCAGCAGCGCGCAGAAGCCGCCGACCAGCACGAACCGGAGCAACTGCCCCGGCAGCCGCTCCTTGCCCGGTACCGCCAACGCCACGTCGTGCAGTCTAGGCTCCGCAGCTTCACTACCCTTGGCGGGCGTGGAGTCCGCAGAACGCAAGCCGCTGAGAGGCTGGGCGCGCACCGCCCCGACGGTGGCCGAGGTCGTCCCCGCCGACAACCCGGACGTGGTGATCAAGGCGGTCAAGCAAGCGGGTCCGCGCGGCGTCATCGCCCGCGGCCTCGGCCGCAGCTACGGCGACCCGGCGCAGAACGCGGGCGGGGTCGTGGTGGACATGACCCGGCTCAACCGCATCCACTCCATCGACGCCAGTTCCGGCCACGTGGTGCTGGACGCCGGTGTCAGCCTGGACACGCTGATGCGGACCGCGCTCCCGTTCGGCCTGTGGGTGCCCGTGCTGCCCGGCACCCGGCAGGTCACCATCGGCGGTGCCATCGCCTCGGACATCCACGGCAAGAACCACCACTCGGCGGGCAGCTTCGGCAACCACGTCGTGTCCATGGAGCTGCTCACCGCCGACGGCGAGGTCCGCACGCTCACCCCGGACGGCCCGGACTCCGAGCTGTTCTGGGCCACCGTCGGCGGCATGGGCCTGACCGGGATCATCCTGCGGGCCACCATCGCGATGAAGCACACCGAGACGGCGTACTTCATCGCCGACACCGACCGCACCGAGAACCTGGACGAGACGATCGAGCTGTTCTCCGACGGCTCGGACGACACCTACGACTACTCGTCGGCCTGGTTCGACTCCATCTCCACCGACCACCGGCTGGGCCGGGCGGCATTCGGCCGCGGCAGCCTGGCCACCGTCGACCAGCTGCCCAAGAAGCTGCGCCGCAACCCGCTGAAGTTCGACGCCCCCCAGCTGTTCACGCTGCCCGACATCTTCCCGCCCGGGCTGGCCAACAAGCTGACGTTCAGCGCGATCGGCGAGCTGTACTACCGCAAGACGCCCAAGCGCGGACGGGGGCTGATCCAGAACCTGACGCAGTTCTACCACCCGCTGGACCTGATCGGGGAGTGGAACCGCGCCTACGGCCCGCGCGGGTTCCTGCAGTACCAGTTCATCGTGCCGTTCGGCCAGGAGGACGAGCTGCGCGCCATCGTGCGGCACATCGCCGAGTCCGGCCACGTCTCGTTCCTCAACGTGTTCAAGCGGTTCGGCGAAGGCAACCGGGCGCCGCTGTCGTTCCCCATGCCGGGCTGGACCATCACCGTCGACTTCCCGATCAAGGACGGCCTGGACCGGCTGTGCGCCGAACTCGACGAACGGGTGCTGGCCATGGGCGGCAGGCTCTACCTGGCCAAGGACTCGCGGCTGTCCGCGGAGACGTTCGCCCGCATGTATCCGCGGCTGGACCAGTGGCGCAAGGTCCGCCAGGCCGTGGATCCGGAGGGCGTGTTCATGTCCGACCAGGCCCGCAGGCTCGGCCTGTGACCGCACCCGGCCCCTTCTAGGCTTGCAAGACACCATCGACGGAAGGACCACCGTGATCGACGCCGTTGGCAACCCCCAGTCGCTGCTGCTGCTCGGCGGCACCTCGGACATCGCACTGGCGATCGCGGAGAAGTACGCGTCGGCCCGGCCGCTGCGCATCGTGCTGGCCGCCCGGCCGACCGAACGCCGCACGGCGGCGGCCAAACGCCTGGCCGAGGCGGGCAACGACGTCGTCGAGCTGGACTTCGACGCCGAGGACACCAACTCGCACCCGGACGTCATCGCGCGGGCGTTCGCCGACGGGGACATCGACGTGACCGTGGTGGCCTTCGGCCTGCTCGGCGACGCCGAGCGCGCATGGCAGGACCACGCCACCGCCGTGCAGCTGGCGCACGTCAACTACACCGCCGCGGTCTCCGTGGGCGTGCCGCTGGCCGAGCGGCTGAAGAACCAGGGACACGGCCGGATCATCGCGCTGTCCTCGGTCGCCGGGGAACGGGTGCGCCGGTCCAACTTCGTCTACGGATCGACCAAGGCCGGCTTCGACGGCTTCTACCTGGGCCTCGGTGAGGCGCTGCGACCGTTCGGCCCGCGGGTGACCGTGGTGCGACCCGGATTCGTGCGCACCAAGATGACCGAGGGCATGGCCGAGGCGCCGCTGGCAGTGAGCGCCGAGGAGGTCGCCGACATCGCGGTCGCCGCCGCACGCAAGGGCAAGGAGCTGGTGTGGGCGCCGCCGCAGTTCCGGTTCATCATGTCGGCGCTGCGGCACGTGCCGCGTCCGATCTTCCGCAAGCTGCCGATCTGATCGCCGGGACGCGCCCGCTTCCTACCCGCGGCCACGGGTGGGAAGCCCGACCGACGCGCCTTGCCGCAGGCAGGCAGCCCGGCGCCACGCCCGGCTGCGCTCGCTGGCCCGCTGGCCCGTTCGGCTACAGGTAGATCGCGGCGAACAGCGAACCGGCCCAGGCCAGGCCGAGGATCTGCAGCGCCCGGTCGCGCAGCGCGATCTCCTCCGGTTCGCCCGCCTTGCCCTGGTCCACGTCGACCGCGTACCGCAGCACCGCGACCACGAACGGCACGATCGACACCACCGTCCAGACCGAGTCGCCCAGGACCGGGCGGACGTCCCACGCCCACAACGCGTAGGACATGATCATCACGCCCGCCGACGTGGCCCACACGAACCGCAGGTAGCTCGCCGAGTACTTGCGCAGCGACGAGCGGATCTCGGCGCCGGTGTTCTCGAACAGGATGATCTCCGCGTACCGCTTGCCCGCCACCATGAACAGCGAGCCGAACCCGGTGACCAGCAGGAACCACTGGGACAGCGGAATCCCGGTGCCCGCGCCACCGGCGATGGCACGCAGCAGGAAGCCGGAGGCCACGATGCACAGGTCGATCACGGGCTGGTGCTTCCAGCCCAGGCAGTAGCCGAGCTGGATGCACCAGTACACGCCGAGCACGACCAGCAGCTGCCAGCTGGCCGCCCACCCCACGGCAGCCCCGGCCAGCAGGAGCACGCCCGCCGCGACGTAGGCCACCGGGACGGGCACGATGCCTGCCGCGATCGGCCGGTTCCGCTTGGTCGGATGCGCGCGGTCGGCCTCCACGTCGATCGCGTCGTTGATCAGATACACCGACGACGCGACCAGCGAGAACGCCACGAACGCCAGCCCGGCGTCGCGGAGCACGGCGACGTCGGCCAGCCTGCTCGCGGTGAACGGCGCGGCCAGCACCAGGACGTTCTTCACCCACTGCTTGGGCCGGGCGGCCCGCAGCAGACCGCCGGCCAGCCCGCCCGCCGACTTGCCAGGTCGAGTGCTCACGTCTTCAGCCTGCTCGGTCACTGCTGCTCCTCACCTTGCGGCGCACCACGGCACCGACCAGGCCGCCCAGCGCCGCCCCGGCCAGTACGTCGCTGGGGTAGTGCACGCCGAGCACCAGGCGGGAGGCCAGCATCGGCGGCACCAGCACCGGCTCCAGCCTGCGACCGGTCAGCTCGGAATACACCACCGCCGCCGCGGTCGTGGACGCCGCGTGCGACGACGGGAAGCTCAGCTTGCTCGGCGTGCCGACCAGCACCTTGACGCTCTCGTCCTCCGGGCGTCGACGCCGGACGACCCGCTTGACCACGATGGACGCCGCGTGCGCGGCCACCACGCCGGCGGCCGAGGTCAGCCACTCCTTGCGGCGCTTGCGATCCACCGCGGCACCCACCAGGCCCGCCGCGAACCAGCCGATGCTGTGCTCGCCGAAGTGCGACAGCCCGCGGGCGGCACGCACCACGCCCGGCTTGTCCAGCGCACGCTGAATGCCTGCCAGCAGCGCCAGTTCGCGCGGCCGACGGCCACGATCCTTCTTCAGCATTCCTGACACCTCTCAGGCGGGTCCCGCTCCGGCTCGCCGCGACACCGGCGTCACCGACCGGGTCGGCGTGCTCGGCACGATCGTGCAGCCGCGCCGCAGAGCATCGGCTGCGATCACCAGGGGCCGCCGAACTCGCCTTCAGTATCCTGTGGCAAGTTCGTCAGCGAGCTCACGGGCGCCCAGGGTACCGGGTGCGACGTGCTCGACCGGGCTCGCACCGCTGTTCGGCCACCGACGTGGTCGCAAGCGTGGGGCACGCAGGCGGGCGGCCGGGTCCGGAAAGTGCGACCACCTCGAGGAATAGACACAACCGATGCCCTCAGACTCGATCTGGCTGTTCACCGCCGCGGTCGTCGCCTACTTCGTCGTGCTGCTGGTGCCCGGGCTGGCGGTGGGCTTGACGGCCGGGCTGCGCGGCTGGACGCTGGCCGGTCTGGCCCCGCTGTTCGGCTACACCGTGCACGGGCTGACCGGGCCGTGGATGGCCGGCTTGGACATCCCGTTCACCATCTGGACGGCGCTGGCGGGCACCGTGCTGTTCGCCGCGGTGGTCTACGCCATCCGCCGGTTCGTCGAAAGCCGCTGGCCGGAGCGCGAACGGCCAGCGCAAGGGCTGCTGCCCAACTGGGGCCGCAACGCGCACCTGGGCGTCGCCGCCTGCATCGGGATCGCGTTCGTCGTCTCGTCCGTCGTGCTGATCGCCGCCGCGGAAGGCGAGCTGGACGCCATCCCGCAGCGGTGGGACCCGGTGTTCCACGCCAACGGCATCCGCTACATCGCCGAAACCGGCGACGGCGGCCTCTACGGCGTCAGCAGCGTCAACCGCTACGGACCGGAAGGCTCCCAGTTCTACCCCAACGCCTACCACCTGGCCGGCTCGCTGGTGTACATGATGACCGGCGCGACCGTGCCGACGGTGATCAACGCGATGACGCTGCCGCTGGCCGGCCTGTTCGGGCTGGCCATGGCCGCGTTGGTGCGCGAGTGCGGGGGCCGGGCGGTGTTCGCCGGGTCGGCGGCGCTGGTCGCGGCGGCGGTCAACAGCGGGGTCTACGAGTCGATCTCCAACGGACTGGTGCCGTTCGCGCTGTCCACCGCGTTCACCCCGCTGGCGCCGATGATCATGCACCGGTACCTGGTCCGGCCCAACGTCACCAACGGCATGGTGCTGGTGCTGGCCGCCGCCGGACTGCTGGTGGTGCACTCGTCGGCGCTGTTCGCCGGACTGGTGTTCGCGGTGCCGATGCTGCTGCACCGATGGTGGACCGAGCACTCCACCATCGGCCAGGACATCAAGCACCTGCTGCCGATCGCGGGCGTGGGCGCGGTGCTCACGTCGGCGCAACTGCTCGGCGCCATCGACCAGGCCTCCGGCGCCTACGGCTACCGGCCGTGGAGCATGGCCAAGCCGATTCGCGAGGCGCTGTGGCACCTGTTCATGTTCCAGAACACCGCCCCGTACCCGCAGTACGTGCTGACGATGTTCTTGGTCGTCGGGGTGCTCACCTACCGGAGGATGAACGGGCTGCGCTGGATGACCGGAGCCGGGCTCATCTTCGGCGTGCTGTTCGTGCTCGTCGCCTGCTACGGCGGGGTGAGCTGGGTGGTCGCGCTGTCCCGCCCGTGGTGGAACGACCACTTCCGGATGATCGCGCTGGCCATGATCCCGTTCAGCCTGCTGGTCGCGCACGGCATGGCGGAATCGCAGAAGTGGCTGGCCAAGGTGGCCACCGAACGGATACCCGGCTTCTCCCGGCGCAGGAGCGCGGCCCGGCTGGGGTCGGCCGCCGCGCTGCTGGTGGTGATCGGCGTGGCCAGCCTCGGCTTCTACGCGCCGGCGAACAAGGAGGTCGTGGCGCACGCGTACCACAAGAGCCAGCTCGACCGGGCGGGCAAGATGGGCCCGATCGCGGTGACCCCGCTGGAGGAAGAGGCCATGTACAAACTGGCCGAGATCGCCGAGCCGGGCGAGCGAGTGATGAACGACCGCAACGACGGCTCGGTGTGGATCTACGCGCTCACCGGGGTGAAGACGGTCGCCGCACACTACGACGACAACGTCCCGCCCAAGGACGCCGAGCTGCTCGGCGATCATTTCCGCGAGTACGAGACCAATCCCGAGGTGCGCGCCGCAGTGAAACGGCTGAACATCAAACACGTCTTCGTCGGCGACGGCTCGCGCTATCCGCGCGTGGAGCCGGACATGGGACTGGTCGGCCTGGAGAAGGCGGACTTCGTGCGCGTGGTCTACCAGAACCCGGACGCCACCATCTACGAGATCATTCCCCGCGATTGATCACCGATGCCTGACGAACCGATCTGGCTCAGCGTCGCCGCGGTAGCCACCTATCTGGCGGTGCTGGCCGTGCCCGGCACCGCGATCGGGCTGGTGTGCCGGCTGCGCGGATGGCTGCTGGTGGCGCTCGCGCCGCTGCTCGGCTACGCGGTGCTGGGCATCGCCGGCCCGTGGCTGCATTTGATGGGCCTGCCGTTCACCGTGCTCACCGCGATCGGTTCCGCCGTCGTCGGCGTCCTCCTGACGGCCGTCGTCGTGTACGCGATCCCGGCCTCGCTTCCCGACCCGCAAGCCACCCGGCGGTGGAGCAGGCGTGACAACGTGGCTGTTGCCTGCTGCGTGGCGCTGGCCTTCGTGCTGTCGATCGTCGTGGTGGTGCTGGCCGCGCGCGGCGAGTTGAACGCGGTGTTGCAGCGGTGGGACCCGGTGTTCCACGCCAACGGCATCCGCTACATCGCCGAAACCGGCGACGGCGGCCTCTACGGCGTCAGCAGCGTCAACCGCTACGGACCGGAAGGCTCTCAGTTCTACCCCAACGCCTACCACCTGGCAGGCTCGCTGGTCTACCTGATCACCGGTGGCTCCGTTCCGCTGGTGATGACCGCGATGATCATGCCGCTGGGCGGGATCTACGCGCTGAGCATGGCCGCGCTGGTGCGCGAATGCGGGGGCCGGGCGGCTTTCGCGGGCGCCACCGCCGTGGTGTCGGCCGTGGCGGCCAGCGGGGTGTACGAGTCGATCTCCAACGGACTGCTGCCGTTCGCGTTGTCGATCGCCATGACCCCGCTGGGGCCGCTCGCCGTCCTGCGGTTCGTGCGGCGCCCGGGCGCGGACACCGCGGTCGTGCTGAGCCTGGTGTGTGCGGGCATGCTCGCGGTGCATTCCAGCGCACTGTTCGCCATCGTGTTGCTGTCGCTGCCGCTGCTGCTGCATCGCTGGTGGCGGCACCGCGACCGGGTGTGGCGGGACGTCAAGCGGCTGCTGCTGGTGGCGGCGCCGACGATGGCGCTCACCGCGCCACACCTGCTCGGCGCGCTCGACCAGGCCTCCGGCGCCTACGGCTACCGGCCGTGGGCCTCCGATCAGCCGATCTGGGGCGCGCTGTTCAACTTGGTGGCTTTCCAGCACGCTCGGCCGGAGCCGCAGCTGGCACTCACCGCGCTGGTGGTGATCGGGCTGATCGGGTACCGGCGGCTCGGCGAGCTGCGGTGGATCGGCGGCGCCGCGGTGCTGTTCGGGGTGCTGTGGCTGCTGGTGGCCAGCTTCGGCGGCGTGGACTGGGTCGCGGCGATATCCCGGCCGTGGTGGAACGACCGGCCCAGGATCATCGCGCTGGCCGTCCTCCCGCTGTGCATCATCGCCGGGCACGGGCTTGCGCTGGTCTACGACCGGGTTCGCCGGCGACTGCGTCCGCGGCCCGCACCGATGGCGGCCGCCGCGGTGGCCGTCCTGTTCGGCGCCGGCACCCTCGCGTTCGGTGTGCCCGGCAACGTCGACACCACCGCGCGGCTGTATCACAACGGACCGGACGACACCCGCGAGACGTTGCCGGTCAGCGAGGGGGAGATCAAGGCAATGCGGGTGCTGGCCGCGCTGGCCGAGCCGGACGAGCGGGTGATGAACGACCGCAACGACGGCTCGGTGTGGATGTACGCACTCACCGGGGTGAAGACGGTCGCGGCGCACTACGACGAGAACGTCCCCCCGAAGGACGCCGCCTACCTAGAACAACACTTCCGCGAGTACCGCACCGATCCGGAGGTACGGGCAGCCGTCCGGCGGCTGAACATCAAGCACGTGTTCGTCGGCGACGGCTCACGCTTCCCGCGCGTGCTCCCCGACCCAGGGGTGCAGGGCCTGGAGAACGCGGACTTCGTCCGCCTGATCTACCGCAACGAGGACGCCCGAGTCTACGAGCTCGTCCCGTGACGTGCTGGTGGGGAACCGGCCGGGTCGCTCAGACGCGCAGGTGGCCGACGATGGCGCCGGCGTAGTCGTTCGGGTGGGTCAGGTGGGCGGCGTGGCCCGCACCGGCCAGCCGGACGGTCCGCAGGAACGGCAAGCGCTTCTCCAGCTCCTCGGCGACCATCTGGTGCAGCTGCTGGCTGTGCTCCCCCACCAGCTGGGTCACCGGGAAACGCGCCCAGGACAACGTGGCGACGTCCACCCCGTAGGCGGTCGGGTCGCCGTGCTGGTCCAGCCACACGGCGGCGTTGGAGATCATCGTGGCGCGGCGTTCCCGGTCGAACAGGTTGTGCCAGGACCCCTTGCCGTAGCCGATCTTCTCCGCGTACACCCGGGCGCCGCTGGCGAAGTCCCCGCTGCGGATCAACCCGGCGGCATGACCGAGCCAGACCGAGTACTCGGCGAACAGCACCTTGGCGATCGGGTCGTCCTGCAGCAGTTCGAACAGCGGCGGCTCGAACACCACCAGGCTGCGCACCGACTCCCGGCGCATCGTGGCGGCCAGCATGGCGACCGACGCGCCGTAGCCGTGCCCGACCAGGTGCACCGGCCCGGCGGTCACCGTGTCGATCAGCGCCAGCAGGTCCTCGGCGTCCAGCCGCACGCCGACCCGGCCGCGCGGGCACGAGCTGAGGCTGTGGCCGCGGCGGTCGTAGGTGATGACGTCGGCATGCCGGGTGAGCATGGGCAGGACGGGGGTCCACACGTTGTGGTCGTCGAACGACCCGTGCACGAGCACCAGGGGCTCCCCGCGACCGCTGCGCCACCAGCGCAGCACGGCGCCGTCGGAACGTTCCAGCGTGCCGGAGACCTGGGCCCGCAGCCGGTAGTCGTTCATCCTGCTCTCCCGCGCCATGCTCATGTTGTTCACAGCCGCTTGACCTCCGCCAATGCCTCATCTGCTACGCGCTCCAGCACGGCCTCCGAACCGGCGTACGGCTCGTTGGCGCGCGGCCAGTGCACGATGACGTCGGTGAACCCCAGCCTGCGTGCGCGGTTCGCAGCCTCGGTGAACGTCTCGACCGAAGACAGCGCGTAGGTCGGGCCGCTGTCGAGCATCAGGTAGCGCGCGACCGATCCCGGGTCACGGTCATGCGCGTCGAGCGCCCAGGTGAACTGCTCGGACAGCTGCGCGACACCGCGCCACCACGACTCTTGGTCATCTCCCCCCTTGCCCGTGGTGATCCAGCCCTGACCGAACCGGGCGGCCACGGCCTGCGACCTCGGCCCGTTGGCCGCGATCGCGAACGGCACCCGCGGCCGCTGCACGCTGCCCGGCAGGTTCCGGGCACCGTTGACGGTGTAGAAGCGTCCGCGGTGATCGAACTTGTCCGTGGTGAGCAGCCCGTCGAGCACCTCGACGAACTCCTCGAACTGCGCGGCCAGCTCGGCTTTGCCGCGTTCCGGCTCGCCGATGGTGGCGCGGTCCCGCAATCCCCCACTGGCCATCCCGGATCCGAGCCCGGCGATCAGCCTGCCGTCGGAAATGTCGTCCAGGGTGATCAGATCGCGCATGAACGGCACCGGGTGCCGGTAACTCGGCGCGGTGACCAGCGTGCCGAGAGCGATCCTGCTGGTCACCGTGGCCGCGGCGGTGAGCGTCGGGATGGCCGATAACCACGGACCGTCGGCAAGATTGCGCCAGGCGAGGTGGTCGTAGGTCCAGGCGTGATCGAATCCGAGTTCTTCCGCCTGCCGCCATTTGGGCTCGCCCGACCACCACCTGTCCTCTGTCAAGATCACAATGCCGACGCGCACGCGATGCACCGTATCGTCTTAACCCCGCAGGGTGATAGTCCCCCTACTGATTGGTAACGATTTAGTGCACTTGGCCGACACGAACGCTGCCCGAGACGGCATAGCACACTGGGGGCGTGGACAAACCGCACTTGATCGCCTCCGACGTGGACGGCACGCTGCTCACCCCGCTGGAACGGATGTCCCCGCGTACCTCTTCGGTGATCCGGCGCGCGGTCGCGGCCGACGTGCCGTTCGTTCTGGTCAGCGGACGACCGCCGCGCTGGATCCCGCCGGTGGCCAGGATGGCCGAGCTCACCGGGTACGCGGTGTGCGCCAACGGCGCGGTGATCTACGACGTGGGCCGTGGCAAGGTGGTGTCGGTGCACGGGCTGGAGCCGGTGCAGCTGCACGACCTGGCGGATGCCATGGACCAAGCGCTGCCGGGCGCGCGATTGGCCACCGAGCGCGTGCTCGCCGGCGGCCAGGAGGACGGTCCGCCGGCGTATGTCTGCGAATCGGAATTCCGCAATCCGTGGGGGGACGGGGACGCGATGTTCGTCAGCCGGGCCGAAGTGCTCGGCAGGCCCGCGATCAAGTTGTTGGTCAGCGACCCGCGCATGACGTCCGGGGAGATGGCCGAAGCGGCCAAGGAATTGATCGGCGAACAGTTCGCGGTGACCTACTCGAGCAATTCCGGATTGATCGAGATCACGGCGAAAGACGTCACCAAGGCGACCGGGCTGGCCGAGGTGGCCGAGCGGCTGGACGTGTCCCAGGACAAGGTGATCGCGTTCGGGGACATGCCGAACGACGTGGAGATGTTGGCCTGGGCGGGCACCGGGGTGGCGATGGCGAACGCACACCCGGCGGTGCTGGAAGTGGCGGACGAGGTGACAGCCAGCAACGCCGAAGACGGCGTGGCGCAGGTGCTCGAGCGCTGGTTCTGATGCCGGACTGGCCAAGGCTCCGGCAGCGGACGGCGCGGATCGACGCGTGCGGGCCGACCGTGCGCGCTTGATGTCCCGGAGCTGCGGCTCGGGCCGCGCGGGTGGTTTCAGGCAGACAAGCCGACGCCATCGTGGTCTGGCCTACCAGTCATGACCTGCCACGGACGGGCGGCCCGGAAAGCAGCGGCGAGCGCCCCGCGTAGCAGGGTCATGACCTGCCACGCGCTTGCGGCCCACGCTCCAGGGCGTCCAACGGCGGCGTGGAACCCCGGATTCCGGCACGGCCAAGTGCGAGCAGCAAGTCCACGCTCCGGTGTTCCCGGTGACGCATGGCCAAACCAGGTTCCGGCACACCCGCGGCCCAAGCCGCGCTCCGCACCTCCATCGGAGTGCCATCTGCCCAAACCCGCCACACCCGGCAGCCGACCGCGATCTGGCGCGCCCGGTGGCGTGTGTCCGCCCTGCGACCCACCCCCTGTCGCATGCGCTCGTGACCCGGCACACCCGCCGCATGCACCCGCGATCCGGCACGCCTCCAGCCCGGGCTCTGCCCGCCTCGAACCGGTGCATCCGGGTGACGGCACACGCAACCCGCGGCCCGAAGATGGCGTGGCCGACGCCCGCTACTCCGGCCGCTTGGTGTCCAGCTGGGCCGCTTCCTCCGGCGTCGGCGCCGAACCGCCCAGGTGCGCGGGCAGCCACCACGGATCCTCCCCCGGCTTCGGGCGGTCCGGATAGGCGGCTTGCGCCTCGTCGAGCAGCCGTTGCAGCCGGGTCCGCAGCTCCGCCGTGCGCTGCTGGTAGTCGTCGCCGCGCCGCGGCCGGAGCGGTTCGCCGCATCGGATCGTGATCGGCACCCGCCGCTGCACGAGGTTCTTCGGCCTGCCCTTGGTCCACAGCCGCTGCGAACCCCACACCGCCATCGGCACGACCGGCACGTCCGCTTCCGCGGCCATCCGCACCGCGCCGGACTTCAACTCCTTGACGGTGAACGAGCGGCTGATGGTCGCCTCGGGGAACACGCCGACGAGCTCGCCGCTGCGCAACGCCCGCAAGGCCTCCCGGTACGAGGCCGCACCCGCCGACCGGTCGACGGAGATGTGCTTCATGCCGCGCATCAGCCGGCCGGAGATCGGGTGGTCGAACACCTCTCGCTTGGCCATGAACCGCACCAGCCGCTTGGCGGGCTGCGCACCCAGGCCGCAGAAGATGAAGTCCAGGTAGCTGACGTGCGTGCAGGCGATCACCGCACCCCCGGCGGCCGGGATGAGCTCGGTGCCCGTGATGTCGAACCGCAGCCCCAGGACGCGGAACGCCGCCTTGGCGGCCATGACCACCGGCGGGTAGAGGAGTTCTGCCATGACCGAAGGTTACGGGACCGTAGGTTGTCGCGCCGGGTTTCGCGACCGGCACCACCCGGTCGGCCCCGTCACCTCCGACCCCGGCCCGGCTACGCCGCGGCAGACACCAGCGAGAACCGCGCCCGGACGGCAGGCGCGTAGCCATCACGGTGTCCGGCCACGTTGGGGTGGTAGGACTCCATGATCGGGTTGGACAGGCCGTTCACCCACTCCACTCTGTCGCACACCGCGTGCCCGACCCACGCACTGCGCACGTCCACGAAGGTGAACCCGTGCGCGCTCGCCCTGGCACTGATCGTGCTCGCCAGCAGATCGGCGGTCTGGTTCAGCCGCTGCTGTTCCTCCGGGCTGATCCTGGCCAGCGCATTGCATTCCTTGCCGTTGAACAGCCGCGGATACCCGACCACGACCACCTTGGCATTCGGCGCCCGATTCCGGATGTCGGTGTACAGGGCATCCAGCCGCCCCGGCAGAACGTCACGGATGATGCGATTCGCTTCGTCGATGTCACCCCAGCACGTCCACGGCCACGGCCGCGCACATGACGTGATCACGTTGGCGAATCCCGCGTCGTTACCGCCGACCTGCACCGTCACCATCGACGTCGACGCGTTCAGGCTGCCCAGCTGCTTGCTGCGCACGTCGGCCACTCTCGCCCCGGAGCACGAGGCGAAGGTCAGCTGCGCGCCGGTCGCCGACGCCACCAGCACCGGATACGCCTTCGGCGACCGATAGCAGTCGCCGCTGTCCGGGTAGTACTGCCGTGTGCCGACTCCGGAACTGTAGGAGTCCCCAAGCGCCGTGTACGCGCCCGCTGCGTAGGCGACTCCGGCACCTCCCACCCCGACGAGCACCGCCGTCCCCGCGAACAGCACGGCGAACACGCTGGCGGCAACTGCCCGAACGGCTCGCGCGACCACACCCACCACTCCCTCCGGCCAGTTGGGACAACTGGACCCTTGTGACGTCGATCACTGGCCCGGGGTCGAGGATGACGGACCGCCGGGCGGCGCTCAAGGTCCGAACCGGTAGTGCCGGCGGCCGGTGATTCCCAGACAGGCGCCATACGGCAGACTGTGATCGCTTCATCGGCGCTGGCAGGCGGCGCCGACGCTCGGATCCTGGGGGGAGCGAACAAGGCGCCATGCCGACACCGTTGGATTTCTGGTCCACCGCGGCGATCCTGCTCACCGTCGTCGTCGCAATGTTCATTCCCGGCCTGCTGATCGGGGCCGCCGCAGGACTGCGCGGCTGGTTGCTGGCCGGTAGTGCGCCCCTGCTCAGCTACGCACTCGTGGGCATCGCCGGGCCGTGGTTCGCCATCGTCGGCCTGCCGTACCACCTCGGCACCGTCACGCTCTTCGGCGCCATGGTCGCGCTGCTCGCGGTCGTGCTTCGCCGCCGCTGGCCGGCACGACCCGACAAGCCGACCCCGTGGACACGGCACGCGCATCAGGGGGTCGTGGTCTTCCTCCTGCTCGGCGTGCTCGTCGGCGGGTTCACCGTGCTCTGGGGCATGGGCGGGCTGCACGTCATCCCGCAAGGGTTCGACACTCCGCTGCACGCCAACGGGCTGCGCTACATCGCCGAGACCGGCGACGGGAGCCTGCACGGGATGAACGTCGTGCACCGCTGGGGCGACACCGAGCGGTTGTTCTACCCGAACGCCTACCACCTGCTGGGCTCGCTGCTCTACCAGATCACCAGCGCGCCGATCCCGGCCGTGCTCAACGCGGTGTCCGTGGTCACGCCCGGCCTGTTGTCGCTGTCGCTGGTCGTCCTGATCCGGCAGTTCCGCGGCCGTGCGGTGTTCGCGGGCGCGGCCGCAGTGTTGGCCGTCGTCCCGGCCACCGTGCTCTACGTGATGCTGGGCGGTCCGCTGCTACCGTTCATGCTCGGCATGGCGCTGCTCCCGCTGCTACCGGCACTGTTGGCCTACTACCTGGACCGGCCGTCGGTGCAGACCGGGTTCGTGCTTGTCCTGGGCACCGTCGGCGCTCTGTCGGTGCACAGCTCGACGGTCTTCTCGTTCTTGTTGTTCGCGGTGCCGCTGCTCGCCTACCGCTGGCGGTGGAACATGCCGCGGCTGCGCAAAGAACTCGTCGCGCTGCTGTTCGCGGGCGCCGCGGCCCTGGTCGTGGCCGGCCCGCACGTAGTGGGTGCCATCGGGCGCGCGGCGAGCCCCTACCCGTACAGCGGGTGGCCGTCCAACCGCACCGTCGTCCAGGCCGTGGGCGAGCTCTTCGGCATCCGGGAGGCCAGCGGCATCACTCACGCCGCCCTGCTGGTGATCACGGTCGTCGGTATCGTCACCTACCGGCGCCTCGGCCGCCTCCGGTGGATGGCCGCCACGGCGGTCGTCACGGCCGTGCTGTGGGTTCTGGTGGCGAGCGTCGACAACGACGTCGTCGTGACCATGGCCCAGCCGTGGTGGGACGACCCGGTGCGGCTGATCGCCCTGGCCGGGCTGCCGCTGACGGTGCTCGCCGCGCACGGATTCTCGGAGCTGCAACGCTGGCTGCGCACGCTGCTCGACGCGCGCGTGTTCCATCCGCGCGACCTGCACCCGTCGGCACGCGCCGCCGCCACGGCGGTCGCGGTCATCGTCGCGTTCTGCGTGGCCAGCGGCGGCTTCTACGTGCGGTCGAACACCGACCTGGTCGGCAGGGCGATCGGTCATGGTCAGGTGGTGACCCCGCACGAGGCCCGCGCGATGCTCGAGCTGGGGAAACTCGCCGCCCCTGGCGAATGGGCGATGAACGACCGCTACGACGGCACGGTGTGGACCTATGCGCTCAGCGGGGTCCGCACGGTGGCCGGCCACTTCGGCGGCGCGCTGCTGCCGTCGGATGCCAAGCTGCTCGCCGAACGGTTCAACCAATACCCGCACGACCCGCAGGTGCGGGCGGCCGTGCAGCGGCTCAACATCCGCTGGGTGATCGTCGGCCGGAAGGGATTCCTGCCGAACTTCGGCCGCCAGCCGGGCATGACCGACCTGCACGGGACGCCCTTCCTCCGCGAGGTCTACCGGAATCCCGACGCCGTCATCTACCGGATCGTCGGCGCGCCTCCGGTGCACGAAACCGACCACGGCCAGGACATCGCACCGGTCGCCGAGCGGTGATCGTCACGCGGCCGTCGCGTTGCGCAGCTTCGCCTTGGCGAAGACGATCGCCATCCCCGCGGTGATCACGTCGGCCATCAGGAACATCGCCCTGGACACGACGGCGAACGCCGCCGCGTGCACGGCGTCGATGCCCGAGGCCACCAGCAACGCCACGATGACCACTTCACGGGCCCCCACCCCGGCGGGCAGGACGAACGCCACCGTCCCCGCGGTCATGGCCAGCGCCATCGCGCCGATGCAGAGCAGCAGGCCGGTCCAGCCGGGGGCGCCGATCGAGTTGGCCAGCAACCACAGGTGCAGGCCGTGCAGAATCTTGGCCACCGTGGAGGCGCCCAGCACCTTGCCGACCATCGACCAGCGCAGCTGGTGGTCCAGCGGCCGACGGCGCAGGATGCGCAGCGCCAGCGAGACCAGCCAGGTCAGCACCTTCGGATGCAGCGTGACCAGCCCGATGGGCAGCACCAGCAGCATCCAGCGGGCGTTCGGGCTGGTGTCGAAGATCTCCGGCAGCGCGATCAGGCCGAAGAACATCGCGGACACCATGATGATCCCGAGGTGCACCAACGTGGCCACGAAGACCCTGGCACGCGCCAGGCCCGCCTGCTTGCCCAGCTCCATCTGCAGCAGATAGGCCCACACCGAGCCGGGCACGTACTTGCCCAGCTGGCCGACCAGGTAGATCTGCGCCCCGGTGCGGTAACCGATCGGCGGGCCGAGGTCGTCGACGATGACCTGCCAGCCGTAGACCGTGGCGCCCATCGAGGCCACCACGGCGGCCAACGACAGCACCGAGGACTCCCACGGGATCGCGGCGAGGGTGTCCCAGAACTCGCTCCAGTTGTCCCACAGCTGGTACACCGCGAAGCCCATGACGACGGCCACGGCCAGCCAGCGCAGCAGCGTGATGATCTGGGCGCGCCGGGACTTGGTCGGCACCGTGGACGACGCGCCGAGAGCATCGGCTGTCTCGTCGGCGGCGCGTTCGGCCGGCACGGCCGCTTCAGTGTTCTCCACGGTGACCTTCCCGAGCCCACTCCGTCAGCAACTTGGCCAGTTCCGCCGGCAGCTCGGGCAGCTCACCGGCACCCTGTATCACGTAAGGCTCGAGCTCCGCGATCGCCTCTGGCGAGACACCCCGGCGGCTCAACCCCACCACGTTCATCCCGGTTACCCGGGCAGGAACGCCTCTACTGATGGTGAAGGGTGGCACTTCGCGGGTGACAGCAGCCCCCATGCCGACCATTGCCCCCGGCCCGATCCTGCTGTGCTGGTGCACCACCACGCCGAGCCCGAGGTTGGCCAGCGACCACACCTCACTGTGCCCGCCGACCACCACGTTCGATCCCAGTGTGACACCGTCGCCGATCCGACAGTCGTGCGCAACATGCGCACTGCGCAGGAAATACCCGTTGCTGCCGATGGTGGTGGGCCGCTTGGTGCCCTGGTGGACGCTGAAGAACTCCCGGATGCGGTTGCCGTCGCCGATCCGCACGCCGAAACCGTCCTGCTCCGGGTCGCCGACAGGCGCGTCGTGCCACGCCGCGGGGTGCGGCGCACCACGGTCGGAGGCCGGGGTGCCGATCACGCAGTGCGGCCCGATCCAGTTGTCCGAGCCGATGACGGTGGGGCCGACGATCACCGCGTACGGGCCGATGTCGTTGTTGTCGCCCAGTTCGACGCCATCACCGATGACCGCCGTCGGGTGAATCCGGTTCGCCACGTCGTGTCCGTTCGGTCTGCGCCGTCATGGCCCCGCGCCCACCGCCGGCCGCTGCCCCGGTACGGATCACGCGGCCGCGGGCCGGGTGCGGATCGACCCTGACGTCCCCGGTAGCCTGGCCGAGGCTCGCGCCGCCTGCGGGTGCGGGCGGCAGCCAACCCTACCGGACCCGGTCACCGGCACCGGCAAGCAGGCAAGAAAGCACGTTGGGGAGCGCACAGGACATGATCCCGATCACCGTCGTCGACGTCGCCGACGCCGAACCACTGGTCGCAGAGGTGCTGCGCTCCGGGGTCATCGCCCAGGGGCCGATGGTCAAGCGGTTCGAGGAGCTGTTCGCTCGGGTGAGCGGGACCAAGCACGCGGTGGCGGTGAACAGCGGGACCACCGCGCTGGTGGCCAGCGTGCAAGCGCTCGGGCTGCGGCCGGGGGACGAAGTCGTCACCACCCCGTTCACGTTCGTGGCAACGCTCAACGCGATCCTGGAAGCCGGCGCCACCGTGCGGTTCGCCGACATCAAGGCGGACGACTACACCATCGACCCGGATGCCGTGGCCAGCGCGATCACCGATCGCACCAGGGTGCTGATGCCGGTCCACCTGTACGGGCAGACGGCGGACATGGGCAAGCTCGCCGCGCTCGCCGGCGAACACGGACTGCATGTGATCGAGGACGCCGCCCAGGCGGTCGGCGCCAGGTTCGACGGCAAGCCGGCCGGATCGTTCGGGATCGGCTGCTTCTCGCTGTATGCGACGAAGAACGTCACGACGGCCGAGGGCGGTGTGGTCACCACCGACGACGACAAGCTGGCGGACCGGCTACGAGTGATGCGCAACCAGGGCATGCGCGCCCGGTACCAGTACGAGATGGCCGGTCACAACTACCGGATGACCGACGTGCACGCCGCGATCGGCATCCCCCAGCTGGAGCGGCTGCCCGAGCTGACCGCCAAGCGGCAGCGCAACGCGCAGCGGCTGACCGAGGGGCTGGCCGGAACGCCCGGGCTGAAACTGCCCGCGGTGCTCCCCGGCCGCGAGCACGTCTGGCACCAGTACACGGTGCAGGTGCTGCCGGAGGCCAGGCTGTCCCGTGACGAGCTGGCCGCCGCACTGACCGAGCGCGGCGTCGGCAACGGCATCTACTACCCGAGGCTGGTGTTCGACTACGACTGCTACCGCGGGCACCCGCAGATCCCGCAGGTGGACGTGGCGGACTTCCCGGTCGCCGCTGCCGCGGCCGAGCAAGTGTTGTCGCTGCCGGTGCACGCCGCGCTCACCGACGAGCAACTGACCACCATCGTCACCACCGTGCGAGAGGTTCTCGGCGCATGAGCACGAAGAAGCTGGCCCTGATCGGCACCGGGATGATGGGCAGGCTGCATGCCAGGGTGATCGGCCAGAGCATGCAGGCCGACCTGGTGCACATCGTGGAGCCGAACGAACAAGCCGCCCGGCCGATCGCCGAGCAGCACGGCGCCACCTGGAGCCCGGAGATCACCGGCCTGCCCGGGGTGAACGGGGTCATCATCGCCTCGGCCACCGAAACCCATCACAAGCTCGCGCTCGAGATCATCGAGCTCGGCAAGCCGGTGTTGGTGGAGAAGCCACTGTGCGGCGACCTCGACCAGACCAAGGAGGTGCTGGCCGCCGCCGAGCGCAAGGGCGTGCCGCTGATGTGCGGGCTGCTCGAGCGGTACAACCCGGCGGTGATGACGGCGAAGGCGTTGCTCGGCGAACCGTTGCACGTGATCGCCCAGCGGCACAGCCCGTACGCACCACGGATCAAGACGGGTGTGGCCTGGGACCTGCTGGTGCACGACGTGGACCTGGCGATCCAGATGTTCGGCGGCGCCACCCCGGTGCACACCACCGCGGTGGCCGGCTACTTCCATCCGGAGTCGACCGAGGGCGCCGAGGACACGGTGGACGCCGTGCTGAAGTTCGAGCGCGGGCTGGCCAACGTGTCGGTGTCCCGGGTGGGTCAGCGCAAGGTCCGCTCGATGGTCATCTCGGAGCTGGACCGGTTGATCGAGCTGGACCTGCTGCGCCGGGACGTGACGATCTACAAGCACATCTCGCACGAGGGCCCGACCACCGGCGCCCCGGCCTACAAGCAGCAGACGGTGATCGAGATCCCGCAGCTGATCACCATCGCCGAGCCGCTGGCCACACAGCTGGAGCGCTTCCTGGAACTGATCGACGGCAAGATCGACATGGCCGCCGAGCGGGCGTCGATCCTGCCGTCGCACGAGGTGGTCGCCACCGTGCTCGAGCAGACCCACTGACATTCCGGCGCGCGTTCCCCTTCGCCAGCCTCGAGACGGCCGGGGTAGCGGGAGCAGGCGGACAGCTTTCGCTGTGGCGCGTCGCGGCGCGGCGCCAGTACATGGCTGGCGAATCTACGGAGACTTGCACAGCTTGCCCGGCACCCCGCCGCCGACGCCGGGACGGGTGTTCGACGTCGGCGCACACTCCGGAACTACGTGGCACTCAACCCCGGTGCGCACAACCGCGACGCTCGCCTATCCGCCGACCCAGCCGAGCCGCCCGGCACAGCACCACGCCTCATAGCTGCGCAACCACCGGCACCTCGCCACAGCAGCCCACCAGCCAACACCCTCAAGGCACCACCTGACACGCCAACACAACCTCAGAGCCCCAGACCACCCGACTCCACGGCGCACACCCGCCCAGCAACACTCGGCTACCGGCTGCCCGCCGAAGAGCCCGACGTCAGCGCCCAGCGCGCGACTGCGCGGCCAGTTCCTCCAGCGTGGCGAGGTACTTCTCGGTCACCGCGGTCATGGAGAAGTGCTGGTCCACGATGGCCATGCCGTTGCGGGCCATCCGGCGTGCCTCCTCGGGGTCCCGCAGCACCTCGATCAGCCGCTCGGCGACCGCGTCGGCGTCGCCCACCGGGACCAGGTGCATGTGCTCCCGGTCGATGATCTTGATGTCGCCGAAGTGGTCCTCGGTGATCGCCGCGATCTGCGGGGTGCCCGCCGCCAGCGTCTCCAGGCATGCGGTGCCGAAGCCGATCCCCTGCAGGCTGTGGCACTCCACGTCCGCGGTGGCCAGGTAGTCGGGCACGTCAGCCTTCGGGGCCGCGCCGGTGGTGATGATGGCGTCCCGCACGCCCAGCTCCTCGGCGCGCTTGAGGAACGCGCCGTAGTAGATGCCGCCGACCACAACCAGCTTGGCGTCCGGGAACTCGCGCAGCACGGCCGGCATCGCCTCGGTCAGCGTGATCCGGTCCCGCAGCGGGATCACGTGGCCGAGCGAGAGGATCATCGGAGCGTCGCCGATGCCCAGTTCGTCGCGCATCCGGTTCGGGTTGCCGCTGCGCGCCCACGCCGGATCCAGCCCGACCGGGATGTCCACCGTGCCGGAGAAACCGCCCCGGTACTTGGTGTGGATGTAGCTGTTCATCAGCCGGTCCATCACCACCATCTTCGGCTTGTACCGCCGCATGATCGGGGCGACCATCAGCTTGTCCAGCGTGGAGAACACCGCCTGGTACATCGGCTTCGGGCTCTCCAGGCGGGTGTGCACCGACAGCAGCACCGGAACGTCGTTCTTGCGCGCCCACATGCCGGTGGCCCAGGTCAGGTCGAAGAACTGGCCGTGCTGGTGGATGACGTCCGGCCGGAATTCACCCAGAAGTGCACGCAGCCGCTTCGGCAGCGACGGCCGGGTGGCGAACGTGATGTCGAAGTTCACCGCGAGCTTGGTCTTGGGCATCCGCACAGCGGGCAGACGCACGATGCGCACGCCGTCCACCGTCTCCTCGGCGGGCGCGTTCGGGTACCAGGCGGTGATGACCAGGACTTCGTGGCCGCGCGCCACATAGCCCTTGGCAAGCGACTCGGCCATGTGCGCGCTGCCGCCGACCCGTGGCGGGTAGAAGTTGTTGACGACGGCAATACGCATGGGGCTCCCCTCGAACTGCACGACAAGGGGGCACCTTATGCGGCGCCGCGGTGCCGTGCACACTCGGGGGGCCTGCGGGCCGACGCACGACACATCGGTACGAGGGCGGACGGGAGCGCATGCGGGAAGTCCAGAAAGTCATCGTCGTCGGGGGCGGCATCGTCGGCCTGGCCGTGGCGCGCGCCTTGCTAGCCCGCGGCAAGGCCGTCACGGTGTGCGAAAAGGAAGACCATTGGGCCGCCCACCAGAGCGGGCACAACTCCAACGTCGCCCATGCCGGGCTCTACTACGCGCCTGGCTCGTACAAGGCTCGCATGGCCGTGGCCGGCTGTCGGTCGATCGTCGAGTACGCGCGATCACACGGCGTCGCGGCGAAGGTGTGCGGGAAGCTCGTCGTCGCCACGTCTGCCGAAGAGCTGCCGCGCCTGCGTGCCCTGGCCGAGCGGGCGAAGGCCAACGGAGTGCCCGCACGCCTGATCAGTGCCGCCGAAGCGCGGGAGTACGAGCCGCATGTGTCGTGCCTGGAAGCGCTGCGCGTGGAATCGACGGCCGTCGTGGACTTCCCCGGCGTGTGCGCGGCGATGGCTCGGGAACTGAGCGAAGCCGGGGCGGAACTCCGGCTATCCACGCCCGTCCTGGCCATCCGAAGGCGTCCGGGCGGCGTCGCGGTCGAGACACCTGACGAAACGCTCTACGCGGACCTGATCGTCAACTGCGCCGGTTTGCACGCCGATCGCATCGCGCACCTGGCCGGCGTCCGGCCGCCGGCGCGAATCATGCCCTTCCGCGGCGAGTACTACGAACTGCGGCCGCACGCCCGGCACCTGGTACGTGGCCTGATCTACCCGGTTCCCGACCCCGCGCTGCCGTTCCTCGGTGTTCACCTGACACGCATGCTGGACGGGTCCGTGCACGCCGGGCCGAACGCGGTGATCGCACTGCATCGAGAAGGCTACGGCTGGCGCAAGGTCTCTCTGCCGCACGCTGCGCAGATGGCCGGCTACTCGGGGCTGTGGCGGCTCGCCCGGCGATATCCCCGCACCGCCGTCACCGAAGTGGTGCGGTCGCTGTCGCCGCGCCGGTTCGCCCGCGACCTGCAACGCATGATTCCCGCGCTGACCACGGCGGACATCCAGCGGCACGGGGCGGGCGTGCGCGCCCAGGCCGTGCGCCCGGACGGCTCGCTGGTGGACGACTTCCTCATCGTCCGGGCCGAGCGCGGAGTGCACGTGCTCAACGCGCCGTCCCCGGCGGCCACCTCGTCGCTGGAGATCGCCGAGCACATCGCCCGCGACGTTGACCGCAGCTAAATGTTTCCCTTCACGAATCTCCAGGTAAACGGTGGCTTCGCGGTATTCAAAGCGGACGGACCGCGCCCCTATTCTCGATTCGACTCCTGTCCGTCCCGGGCGGCGAGGGCTCACTGGAACCGCAGGTTCCACGACAGCATGCGGAGGAGGGGCGATGCAGCCGCACATCGGCGTCGGGGTGATCAATCCCGCGGATCTGGGGCTCGACCGCGAGCTGTGGCGCTGGGTCCCGGACTCCGTCACGCTGCACATGACCCGCCTGCCGCATCAACCCGGTGACATCGACCTGACCAGGGCCGGGGCGCTGGCCGACCCGGCACCGGTGGCCGAGGCCACCCGCCGGCTGCTCCCGCCCGAGCCCGCCGTGGTCGCCTACGCGTGCAGCATGGCCAGCTTCATCGGGGGCGCTGCCGGTGAACGGGCACTGGTGAACGCGATGCTCGAGGCCGGCGCACCGGCGGCGACCACCAGCTCCGGCGCCATGGTCAGCGAGTTCATCCACCACGGCTACCAGCGGGTGGCGCTGCTGACCCCGTACGGGCCGGAGATCGAGCAGCGGCTCCGCTCCTTCCTGGCCGAGCACGAGATCGACGTGACCGCCAGCATGAGCATGGGCCTGCGGAAGCGGATCTGGACGCTGAACCACGAGCAGGTGGCCGACGCCGCCCGGCAGATCGACATCCGGGGCGCCGACGCGCTGTACATCGCGTGCACCAACGTGACGACCTACGACTTGATCAAGCCGCTGCAGAAGGAGCTCGGGCTGCCGGTGCTGAGCGCGAACCAGACCACCATCGCGGCGGCGCTGCGGCTGGCCGGGGTGGAGCCGTCCGAGCACACCCAGCTGCCGACCCCGCCCGCGGTGCTCCCGCTGCGCGAGGACGAGCCGGTGTCCGAGGCGCCGAGCTTCGACTACCCGGAGCGGCTGGCCAGGCCGGAATCGGTGTGAGCGTCCGCCGAGAAGCCCGCTGAAGCCTGTTGGCGGCGTTCAGCGCACAAGACGACCCGCGGACGGGGGCCCGGGCCACCGAACCCGGGGTCAGCGCGGCTGCTTGACCGGTTCCAGGACTTCCTTGCCGACGTACGGCTGCAGCGCCTTCGGCACCACCACCGAACCGTCGGCCTGCTGGTGGTTCTCCAGGATCGCCACCAGCCAGCGGGTGGTGGCCAGGGTGCCGTTCAGCGTCGCGGCGATCTGGGGCTTGCCGTTCTCGTCCCGGTACCGCACGGACAGCCGGCGCGCCTGGTACGTCGTGCAGTTCGACGTCGAGGTCAGCTCCCGGTAGGCACCCTGGGTCGGAATCCACGCCTCGCAGTCGTACTTGCGCGCCGCCGAGGCGCCCAGGTCACCGCCCGCGGTGTCGATCACCCGGTACGGCACCTCGATCTTGGCCAGCATCTGCTCTTCCCACGCCAGCAGCCGCTCGTGCTCGGCTTCGGCCTCCTCGGGCTTGCAGTAGGTGAACATCTCGACCTTGTCGAACTGGTGCACCCGGATGATCCCGCGGGTGTCCTTGCCGTACGAACCGGCCTCCCGGCGGAAGCACGACGACCAGCCCGCGTAGCGCAGCGGCTCGGACAGGTCGAGGATCTCGTCGGCGTGGTAGCCGGCCAGCGACACCTCCGACGTGCCCACCAGGTACAGGTCGTCGGCCTCCAGCCGGTACACCTCCGACGAGTGCGCGCCGAGGAAGCCGGTGCCCGCCATGATCTCCGGCCGCACCAGCACCGGGGTGATCATCGGCACGAACCCGGTCTCCAACGCCTGCTGGATGGCCATGTTGAGCAGGCCGAGCTGCAGCTGCGCGCCGACGCCGCGCAGGAAGTAGAACCGGGCGCCGGACGTCTTCGCCCCGCGCTCGGTGTCGATGGCGCCGAGCAGTTCACCCAGCTCCAGGTGGTCGCGCGGGGTGAAGTCGAACTCGCGCGGCGTGCCCACGTGCTTGAGCACCACGTAGTCCTGCTCGCCGCCGGACGGCGCGTCCGGATGCACCAGGTTGGGGATCACCGCGTGCAGCTTGGTGAACTCCTCGGCCGCCTCGTCCTTCTCGGCCTCGGCCGCCTTCACCTCCGCGGCCAACTCCTTGGCCTTGGCCAGCAGGGACTGGCGCTCCTCCGCGGACGCCTTGCCGATCTGCTTGCCGAGCGCCTTCTGCTCGGCGCGCTTGGCGTCGGCGCGCGCGATGGCGGCGCGGCGGCGCTGGTCCAGCTCCACGAGCCGGTCCACCACACTCGGGTCCTCCCCGCGCTTGCGCATCGACGCGCGCACCACGTCCGGGTCTTCACGCAGGATCTTCGGGTCGATCACAGCACTTGAGGGTAGTCCGCCTCACCTGCGCGGATTCGCCAGGGCGAACTCGACCACGGCCTGCCCGAGCCGGGAACCGGCGTCCTCCTGCAGGAAATGCCCCGCCCCGGTGATCACCGGGTGCTCCCGGCCCGCCGCGCCGCGCATGGCCCGCTGCAGGATCGGGCCCATCGGCCCGGTGATCGGGTCGCTGTCGGAGAACGCGCACAGCCAGGGGATGTCCAACGTGGTGAGCCGCTGCCAGGCCTGCCGGTTCGGCTCCGATTCCACGTTGTCCGGGGTCGCGGGCACCAGCCCGGGCATCGCCCGTGGGCCCGCCTTGTACTCCTCGCCGGGGAACGGCGCGTCGTAGGCGGCCCGGACCTCGTCGGACAGCGTGGTGCGGCACCCGGACTGCACGAACCGGGCGATGTCCAGCCGCTCGGCCTTGGCCACCGCGTTCTTGAACGCCCACCACTCCTCCGGCATGCCGTGGTCGCCGGTGGGCAGCCCGGTGTTGGCCGCCACGATCCGCGCGAACCGCTCCGGCTCGGCCGCCACCAGCCGCAGGCCGATCAACCCGCCCCAGTCCTGGCCGACCAACGTCACGCCGCGCAGGTCCAGCACGCCGAACAGCAGCTGCCGGGTCCACGCGATGTGCCGGGCGTAGGTGTGGTCGGTGACCTCGGCCGGCTTGTCCGAACGACCGAAACCGATCAGGTCGGGGGCGATCGCCCGGAAACCCGCGCCCACGAGCTCGGCGATGACGTGTCGGTAGAGGAACGACCACGTCGGTTCGCCGTGCAGCAACACCACCGGCTCCCCGTCCGGCGGTCCGGCGTCGACGTAGGCCATGCGGAGACCGTCGACCTCGGCATAACCGACCGGGTAGTCGAAGTCGGGCAGCGCGGCGAACCGTTCGTCGGGAGTGCGGAGTACGTCCATGCGCCTAGTAGATCGCGAAAGCCACCACCATGCCCAGCGCGACGTGCGCCGCGGCCACCACGAGCGACGCAGGCGCGAACTTCTCCGCGGTGATGGTCTCGCCGACGTTGATCCGCGCGGCCCACTCGAGCAGCCGCACGGCCAGCACCTGAACCACGATGCCGACGAAGCCGAACGCCAGCGCGGTCAGCACCCCGGCGAGCAGGTCGAATCCGGCGTTGGAGATGGCCACCACCACGATCAACGCCATCGACACCATGCCCGCCGCGGTCACGATGACCGCGTTCGGCCTGCCCGCCTGCACCAGCTGGGACAGCTTGCCCGGCGTGGTGAAGTCGATGGCGTAGAAACCGACCAGCATCAACAGCACGCCGATCACCGCGTACAGCAGGATCGCGCCGATGCCTTGCAGCAGGGTGGCCCCGAAATCGGTGGGCAACGCCAATGTGGACACGGTCGTCGCGGGAACAGCGATCACGGTGACTCCAGTTCGGCTACGAAGGTGCGGACGACGAAGCCGGCGCCGTCCCGGCAGGCCGACTTCTCGTGCCAGCAAACATTAGCGGCACCGGAGGGTGCCGCGCCGAACGCGTCGCAGCTGATCAACGGCCCGGCCGGCGGGAGGGCACCCCGGGGAGCGGCCACCCGATTGAGGCATCATGGTCGGTGATGTCGGGACTACTGCAGCGGCTGCGCATCGACACCTCCACGGCAGGCTCCCGCCCGTTCCTGGTGGGCGCCGTGGTGGGGGCTCTCGTCACGCTGCTCATCTCCATGACCGCCGCCCCGCCGGAAGGCAGCGCGAGCGGCAACAGCATCGCGGCGAACCCGCTGGGTGGCGGGCCCGCGTCGCCTGACGCCCAGGCGGGCACCCGCTACGTGTTCGCCGCCAAGGTCGGCACCTGCCTGATGTGGCAGCGCGACGACGGCGCGGACATGAAGCAGGTGAACTGCGAGGAGCCGCACGTCTTCGAAGTCACCCAGATCGTGGACGTGTCGGCGGACTACCCGGCGGGTGCCCCGGTGCCGGACACCGACACCTGGCGCAAGATCGCCAAGCAGCGCTGCACCAAGGGCGCGGAGCGCTACCTGGGCAAGAAGCTCGACCCGGAGGGCAAGCTGCAGGTCTCCGCGCTGGCCCCGAACGAGCAGGACTGGAAGCTGGGCAGCCGTGACCTGCGCTGCGGGCTGTGGCGCATCGGACCCGGCGGTTCGCTGCAGCCGACCGTGGGTCCCGCGGCCGAGCAGGACCAGTCCAACGTGTGGGCGACCGGAACGTGCCTCGGGCTGGTCGACGGGGCGGTCGGCGATCCGGTGCCGTGTGCGCAGAAGCACTCGTACGAGATGATCTCGATCGTCAACCTGCGCACCAAGTTCAAGAGCTACCCGTCGACCACCAAGCAGAACACCTACCTGGACAAGGTCTGCAACAAGGAGGCGCGCAGCTACTCCGGCGGCAAGGACCTGGAGAAGCTCAAGCTCATCGTCGCCTGGGACACCAGGAGCAAGGCCAGCTGGCAAGCGGGCTCCTACCTGGTCAACTGCAAGGTCGGCGCGCTGCTGAAGGACAAGTCCGGGCTGGCGCCGGTGGAGGGCAGCATCCGCGCCGGCGGGGACGACAAGAAGAAGCAGGACGACAAGCCGGGCAGCAAGGCGAGCAAGCCGTCGTCGGCCCCGAAGTCCGGCACCGAGCCGAAGGACGAAGAACCCGCCACCGAGCCCGAGCAGAACGACGAACCGGACGGTTCGTCCGACGACGAGGCGCCGTCGGACGAACCGCCGCCGGACCCGCCCGAGTAGGTCGCCGATGGCCGTCGACATGTCTCCCCAGCGGTTCGAGGAACTGGTCGCCGAAGCGCTGGACGAGATCCCGCCGGAGTTCGCCGCGGCGATGGACAACGTGGTGGTGCTGGTCGAGCCGCGCAACGAGGAGGAACCCGATCTGCTCGGTCTGTACCACGGGGTGGCGCTCACCGAGCGCACCACGTCGTACAGCGGTGAGCTGCCGGACCGGATCTCCATCTACCGGGAACCGATCCTGGCCATGTGCGACACCGAGGAAGACGTGGTGCGCGAGGTGCTCATCACCGTGGTGCACGAGATCGGCCACCACTTCGGTATCGACGACGAGCGGTTGCACGAGCTCGGCTGGGGCTGACCGCGTCGTTCCGGGACGGATGCGGCGCAACCCAGTCGTTCCGGGACGGATGCGGCGCAACCCAGTCGTTCCGGGACGGACGCCGAACAACCCGCCCGTCCAGGCCGGACCGCTCAGACGCCCGCGGCGGAGCGCACCTGCCCCAGCTGCGGGTGGTAGTAGCCCTCCATGCCGGTGGCCGGGTCGGTGACGCGCCCGGCCAGGCCGGCGGGCAGCGGAGCGCCCGCGTCGGGCCGTCCGCGCATGGCCTCGGTGAGCCGGAGCTCCAGGCGCACCAGCCGGACGTGACGGACCAGCGGCCGGACGAACGCCAACCACGACGCGACCACCAGGCAAGCCAGCCAGTCGACCAGCAGCAGATTGACCCCGATGTCCTTGCCGCGCTGGTAGTCGTCGACGGTGATCACGGTGACGGCGACCAGAAAGACGCCGAGCGGCATCAAGGCCATCATGCCCAGCCAGCCAGTGACGGGCAGCCACCCCAGCGGACGCCTGCGGTCGTAGCCGATCTCGGCCCGTACCGCCCAGAGCTTGCGAAGGCCCTCGTCCGGCGGGACGCCGATGGCGGGCATCGGTCGCGGTCGGTGGCGCCGGGGCCTGGCCAGCACGTCGGGCAGCTCACGCCACATGTGCTGGGGCAGCCACGCCTGCCCGGCCGGCATCCAGCCGATGGTCGGCTCGGGTGGCCGACTGGCCCGGCGCATCAGCGCCCATCCGGCGAGCAGCATGCCCGCCGGGACCAAACCGAGGACGACCAACACGATGACGAGCGGGACCCGGTCCGGGTCCCGTGCCTCGATCGACTCGACCGCCACCAGCAGGACGGCCATCGACAACCCGCCCAGCGCGGTCAGCACACCGGCGAGCACTTTCCGCCACATGCGCCGGATTATCGCAACGCGTGTTATGGCCGGTTGTGGCCTCGGTGTGGGGTGGGCGGAAGATCACGCCCACCGCCCGTTCCACGAGGTACCGCGCGGCACCCCGAACGCGGCGCATCGGCTGTGCCTTCGCCGTGCCTTCCCCGTAGCGCCCCATCCTTCTCGCCCTCGCCAGGGCCTTCAGGAATGCACAGGCGCGGAACAGCGGGATTCGACGAACTGTGCGGCACACCCGGAGCATCGGCAGAACTCCGCCCCGACGACCAGGACTGGCTCGGCCTGCTGTCACTCGGGCTGGGGCTGACCTGCACTGTGACAGCGGCCGTGCACACGTTCGTGACGATGCCGCTGAGCCTGCTGGTAGTGCTCGGTGTCCTGGGCCTGCTCACGGGTGTGGCCGCACCCGAGGTCGGCTTGGCCGGCGTGGAGCGCGCCACAGCAGGCCGGGCGTCGAACCGGAGGGCAGTAAGCGCGACGCGGGTGGTGTCCGCGATCCTTCTGGTGCTGATCTGGACGTTGCTCGCGGCCGTGCTGTGACCCGGCGCCGGAGCAGCGACTGGGCGTTTCGGTCACATTCCGGCACCCGGCTTGATGGTCTGCACCTTCAGCTGGTGTCCGTCCAGGGCCGGGTTGGCGCACCCGGTGCCGGGATTTTCCAGGAACAGTGCCTTCGTCTCCTGCGGCGGGTAGATCCGCAGTCCACGCACCGGAGTCGGCTGGCAGGCCGCCACGTCGAAGTTGCGGATCTGGGTGAATCCGACCGGCGCGTGCGCGGTCTCTCCGGGCTTCAGGGTCACCGCAGGCCCCTTTTCGCCGTCACGGTACGCGGCGGCGCCCACCTGGTGCCCGTCGTCGCCGGCGACGTACGAAACCCCGGGGAACCCATGCAGCACGCATGGCTCGTCGCTTTTGTTCGTGAAGCGCAGCGGACGCCAGTGCGTGCCCGCGCCCGCGTCTCCGCGGCCCAACGACAACCGCAGCTGACCGGACGGGCACATGCCGGGCTTCTCAGGGGTGGCCGACTGGACGGACGCTTCCGTGGCGGTCTGCGCGGGGACGGTCCGTTTCGGCGTGCTCGCCTCCTGCGCCGTGGAGGTCGTGGTCGGCTGCGACGGCGGCTCCGGCGCGGCGGCCTCCGGCTCTCCCCGCTGACCACAGCCGGCCAGGCCGAGGGTCGCGACCACCGCCGCGACCAGCATCGTGCCGACGACGGTGCCGGGCGGACCGCTCCTTGACACTGACGACCGTTTGCAGCTCAGCATGTCGTCCCTCCCTCACGCAGACGCCGATGGGCTTTCCTCACCCGCAGACGTGTGAGGGGGTAACGAGGTTGCGTCCCCGACCGTGGGGGGTTGTCAGGCGGATTCGCCGCGGCGCACGGACTCCACCCATTCGGCGGCGTTGCGGAAGTCCTCGTTCGACGCCGCGGCACCGGGTTGCCCACGGCCACCGTCCGCTCGGGGGTGAGAACCGAGGAACCGCAGGTCACACCGTCTGCGCAAGGCGGCAAGGGCGTCCCCGACCCGCGGCTCGGCCACGTGCCCTTCGAAGTCGAAGAAGAACCGGTACCGGCCGAACGATCCCCTGATCGGACGCGCGTCCAGCCTGGTCAGATTGATCCCGCGAATGGCGAGCTCGGTGAGCAGCTCGGACAGCGCGCCGGTGCGGTTCTCCGCCACCGCGACGACCGAGGTCCGGTCGTGCCCGGTCGGCTCCGGCAGCTCGCCGGGTCGGCGCAGCAGCAGGAACCTGGTGCGCGCCTCCGGCACATCGGCGATACCGGTGGCCACCACCCGCAGCGGATAGTGCTCGGCAGCGACCGGCGCGGTGATCGCGGCGTCGTACTGCCCTTCACTGACCCCGACCGCCGCAGCCGCGGTGGACGACGCGGCGATGTGCTCGGCATCCGGATAGTGCTGCTCCAGCCACCGCTGCACCTGCGCGAGCGCATGCGGGTGGCTGGCGATGGTGCGCAAGTTGCGCGGATCGGCATCCGGGTGGGCGAGCAGGCTGAACACGATCGGCAGCAGCGCCTCGGCCACCGCGACCAGCGGGTCGTCCTCGGCCAGGCCGTCCAACGTGGCCGAGACCGGGCCCTCGACCGAGTTCTCCACCGGGACGCATGCGGCATCGGCTTCGCCTTTGCGCACCGCCGTCATCGCCGCACGGATCGTCTCGTACGGCACCAGCTCCGCGGTCGCGTTCAGCCGCCGCGCAGCCTGTTCGCTGAACGTGCCTTGCGGTCCGAAGTAGGCGATGCGCGCCAGTGACGTCGGAGCCGTAGGGTTCATTCCCGCAGATTACTGCGCCGTGCCCGAACCGGCCGCACTGTGTTCCGCCTCGCGCCCGCGGTCGCTGTCCCGTTCGGGGAAAATCACTCAAATGCCAGTTAGCGCAATGTGAACAGGGTTGGCTACGGTCTGCCTGGGTTTGCCAGACTAGAAGGTGACCCACCGGCGTCCGTGAGGAGCTTCGTGACCATCGACTCGCATCCCACTCCGAGCCGCCGGCAGGCTCGATCGGCAGCCAAGGTTCCCGCCCTCGTGTTGTGCGCCATCGACGACGCGATGGCCGAGGCGTGGCGGTCGGTGCTGAGCGCCGACCGGCCCCGTGTCCAGGTTCATCGCGGCTCGGTGCTCGACATCGAGGCGCAGGCGGTGGTCAGCCCGGCCAATTCGTTCGGCTGGATGCGCGGTGGCATCGACGCGGTCTACGCACGGGCGTTCCCCGGCATCGAGGAGCGGGTGCGGAAGGCGATCCTGAACACGCATGGCGGCGAGCTTCCCGTCGGCGAGGCGATCGTGGTCCCCACCGGGGAGCCCTTGCCGGCGTGGCTGATCAGCTCGCCGACGATGCGTCAGCCGGGCGAGCTGCTCCCGCCCGACACGGTGCACCCGTACTTGGCGGCCCGCGCAGTCTTCGAGTTGTGGCGGGACGGCGAGGTGGATGTGGGCAGGCCCGCGTCCGAGGCCATCGACGTCATCGCGATGCCCGGCCTGGGCACCGGCGTCGGCGGGGTCGCACCGCAGAACTGCGCCCGGCAAGTGGCCGCGGCGTGGGACGAGGTGTTCGGCAACAGCTGAGCCGCTGCGGCACGAGTCACAAGTGATCCGGCTCGGCCCGCACCCCCACGACACGATCCTCGGCACCAACCGAGCCCACCACGGCTGGCCCACCGGCTGCATGACGAAGGCCGCCGGGCTCGTCGCCCGACGGCCGTCCGCGGTATCTGTCGGCTTCTCTACTTGCTCTCTGGCTCGTCGGCGGAGTCCGAGGCCTCGATCTGGGCCTGGTCGCCCGACGTGATCTGCTCGGCCTCGGCCACCCCGCGCACCGGGATCTTGCGCGGTTCCGGCTTCGGCTTGGCCACGTTGCGCACCCGCACCGTCAGCAGGCCGTCCTTGTACTCGGCCTCGACGTCGTCGGCGGTGACGTGCTTGGGCAGCGCGAACTCCCGGCGGAACTCACCGGTGCGGATCTCGCGCACCAGCAGGCCGTCGTCCTCCTTGGTCTCGTCGACGCCGCGCCTGCCACTGATCCGCAGCCGGTTCTCCACGACTTCCACGTCCAGGTTGTCCGCACCGGGAACCTCGGCGGTCACCACCACGTCAGTGCCGTCCCGGCGCATGTCGACCGCGGGGACGAACCCGGTGGTCGGCAGCCGGTCGGTGCCGAAGGCCCGCCGCATCAGCTGGTCGAACTCGCTGTCGAACTGGCGGGCGAGGACGGTGAACGGGTCCCACGAAGAGCCACGACGAAGAACCAGCGCCATCGTTGACATCCCTCCCTGTCGTGTCAAGCGATCAGACTGAGGATTAGCACTCAGCCTTCGTGAGTGCTAACGCGGGAGGGTGTTCAGTTGTTCCCGGCTTTCCCGGATCGGTCCGCGAATGCCGGAAATTGTCGGTGCCCGGTGCCACCATCAGGCAGAACGCGTGGAGGAGGTGTGTTCATGCCCACCGCTGCCGAGCAAGCAGCAGAGCGGTACTTCGCCGGCTGGGCGGCGAAGGATTTCGCCGCCGTGCGCGCGGTGCTGGCCGACGACGTCACGTTCAACGGTCCGCTTGCGCAGTTGCAGGGCGCCGAGGCCTGTGTGGAGGGGCTGCGCAAGATGTCGGAGATCGTCACCGACATCGAGGTGCACAAGCGATTCGTGTCCGGCGACGACGTGCTGACGTGGTTCAACTTGCACACGTCGGTGGCCGATCCGATCCCTACCGCGAACTGGAGCACGGTCCGCGACGGCCGGATCGTCGCGATCCGGGTGACCTTCGATCCGCGCCCGCTGTTCGCCGCGCGCGAGTGACCCCGCAAGTACAACGCCCCCGCCTACGGGAACCGCCGCCGCTCACACCCCGCGCGAGTGATCCCGGTCGCAGGCGGTACCGGGCCGATGTCACAGCCTCCGTGGTTGCCGGAACCGAACTGGTCAACCGACACTGGACCCAGGTGCAGTTAGTCACAGCACCTATCGATTCCGCCGCGCCACCTGTTTTGATCGAGCCCGATCGCAGACGGCAGGAGTCGGGGAGCCAAGGGAGGCTTCGATGGCGAGGGTTCGTGAGCTGACCCCGTACGTCGAACTGAATCGCGAGCAGTGGCGCGAGCTACGGCGATCCACTCCGCTGCCGTTGACCGCCGAGGAGCTGGCCAAGCTGCGCGGCCTCGGCGAACAAGTGGACCTGGACGAGGTCGCCGACGTCTACCTGCCGTTGTCCCGACTGATCAACCTGCAGGTCTCGGCCAGGCAGCAGCTGTACGAGGCGACCACCACGTTCCTCGGCGAGGACACCCGCGGCACCAAAGTGCCGTTCATCATCGGGATCGCGGGCAGCGTCGCGGTCGGCAAGTCCACCACCGCGCGCATCCTGCACGCCCTGCTCGCCCGCTGGCCCAATCACCCGCGGGTCGACCTGGTCACCACCGACGGGTTCCTCTACCCGCGCGCCGAGCTGATGCGCCGCGGCATCATGCACCGCAAGGGCTTCCCCGAGTCCTACGACCGCCGTGCGCTGCTGCGGTTCGTCACCGACGTCAAGTCCGGGGCCGATGCGGTCAGTGCCCCGGTGTACTCGCACAAGGCCTACGACATCCTGCCAGGCGTCGAGCACGTGGTGCGGCGGCCGGACATCCTGATTCTGGAAGGGCTCAACGTCCTGCAGCCTCATCCGCGGCTGGCGGTGTCCGACCTGTTCGACTTCTCCATCTACGTCGACGCGCACACCGAGGACATCAAGCGCTGGTACGTGGAGCGGTTCCTCAAGCTGCGGGACACCGCGTTCACCGACCCGGAGTCGTACTTCCACCACTTCGCCGGCCTGTCCGACGAGGACGCCAGGGCCGAGGCGGAACACATCTGGAAGACCATCAACGAGCCGAACCTGCTGCAGAACATCCTGCCCACCAGGGCGCGCGCGACACTGGTGCTGCGCAAGGACAGCGACCACTCCATCACCCGCGTGCGGCTGCGCAAGCTCTGACGGTGCGGCCGGGGGCGCGCCCGGCGGCACGACAGCCCACACTCCTCAGCCCGCAGCTGCACACCTACCCGGTACGAAGATGCGCGCCACGCCGACATGACAGCCGCCGCTCACCACGACACCTCTCCAAGCCGACATCACAACCCGCAGCGCCCTCAGCCCGCCAATGCACGCCAGCTGGCACGAAAATGCGGGTCTCACCGACATGACAGGCACGGGCCCGCCACCGGACTGCCACCACGGCCCGCAGCACCCAGCACGACAAATCCACGCCAGGGCGGCACGCGAACGCGCCACACCGACATGACAGCCCACGCCACCCACCACGACACCCCGCCAAGCCGACACCACAGCCTCCCGTCCGGCCGGCACCACAGCCCACAGCGCCAACACGGCATCCGCATCCGGGTCAGCACGCGAGCGCGCGTCACGTCACCATGACAGCCCGTCAGGCTGGCACCACAGCCGGCGAGCCCGTCCACCATGACAGCTCGACCCGCCGCACCACAGCCCGCGACTTCAGCCCGCCGAGCCCGCCTCGTCGGCGTCAGCGCACGAGCACCACTGCACCCACCGCGGACTACACCTCCCGCCCCACGCGACCACGCCGGAAGCTGGTCGGCTTCGTCGCCGCGGCCGAGGGTTTCGGGCCCGCCCACGCGGCCACGCCGGAAGCGGCCGAGCACCCGGTTGGCTCCGCGCAGCGCGGCCCGCCCCACGCGACCACGCCGGACGACCCGCCTCGCCCACACCACCCGACCGGGTCGTCACCCACAAGGGGGACTTCGCGGTGCGCGTGGGGACGACCGGCCAACTCCATCCCTTTGGCGTATTCCCGCGCGCCACCGGGGATCCGACCCTGGAGACGAGCTCACGTCACGCTGACCTGGAGGTCACCATGCTGGCCACCATTGCCACGTGGACCGTCGCCGCACTCGGGATGGCGGTGCTGCTGGTGATGGCCTTCGGCGCGGCGGCAATCGATTTCGACACTCCCCCGATGCGTCGCCGCCACAAGGCGACCGACTGACGGGCGAGCGGCACCGCGAATTGCCCCGTGGCGAAACCGGCCCACCATGCACGGGATACTCGTAGGCCATGATCAACGGCTGATCCGGAGAGCGAGCTGAGGGGAAGCTGTGAACTGTGCACGTTCGGGGATCTTTCCCCCACACCGTACGTTCTCAGATTGAGAGCTCCCCTCGAGAAAGAGGACGCAAGATGACCACCGCATTCGTGAACCCGTCGCCGGCGAATCCGCCGTCTCCGCCACGCGGCTGGCCCATCGGGTCCTACGAAACGTACGAGGAAGCCCAGCGCGCCGTCGACTACCTGGCGGACAAGGATTTCCCGGTGGCCGACGTGACGATCGTCGGGGTGGAGCCGATGCTCGTCGAGCGGGTGGCCGCCCGCCTGACCTGGGGTGGCGTGCTCGGCAGGGGCGCCGCGTCCGGCGCGTGGTTCGGGCTGTTCGTGGGGTTGCTGCTGGCGATCTTCTCGCCGGGCGCGGGCTTCGGCCCGATCCTGATCGGCCTGCTGTCCGGTGTGGCGTTCGGCATGGTCTTCGCCGCCGTCGGCTACGCGTCGACCCGTGGCCAGCGTGACTTCATCTCCACCAGCCAGCTGGTCGCGCAACGGTACGACGTGCTGAGCCTGCCCCGGAATGCCGAGCGCGGCCGGGAACTGCTCGCCGAACTGGCCGCTCGCGACCACCTCTGACCCCGGGCCCTCCAGCCTCCCGGCGCGGCCAAACCGGGGCCTGTTGCGCCTGCTGTCAGGGGGTGCCGAAGGACGCCACCGAGCGCACCCGGCAATGGGCCAGCGCTTCGGGCGATGGCTGAGGCCGGACGTCATCCGGTTGCGCCGGCTCGAAGTAGGGAGTGGTAGACGACGCCTGCCCGGTCACCGCGATGGCGCCGGCTCCACGCAGCTGCGGCGACCGCGCACGTCTGTACGCCGCCGCACGCCGCCACACGAACCTCGCGCCCACCCCTCCACGGGCGTCCACACCAACCCACGCACGTCCGCCGTGCCGCACGGGACGCAATCGACCGTCGACACGTGACAACCCCCGAGGCCGCCGCAACAGGTGCCCGCCTGCCCACCGCCGCACGAACCTTGCGCTGGCACGCCGAGCCACGTCGAACCAGACCGAAAACGTCGGTCGTCACCGCTACCGTTGTTCACGTGTCACGTCGCGTGCCCTATGCGGCACGCGCGCAAGGAAGCCCCGTCGTCGGGGCCCGTCGCCGGGCAGATCGTACTCCTGCCGACCTCACGCCGAACTAGCGCCGAACTTGCCGGTGGGACGTCTCGTTCATCGCCGATGACCGCCGTGACCTGGTGCTATTACTCGGCTCAGCAACGCAACGTCATCGATCGGCTACTGGCTGGACAGGACTGTCGAGGGGGCTATGAGAACGGTTCGACACTGGACCGGACGGGAAGTCCGCGCCCTGCGTGCCGCCATGCGGATGAGCATTCGCGACTTCGCCGCGCACCTGGGGGTCAGCGATCGCATGGTGTCCAAGTGGGAGGCCGCCGGGGAGCACATCAGCCCGCGTCCGGTCAATCAGGCAGCGCTGGACACCGCGTTGCGCCGCTCGTCGCCGGAGGTGCGGGAGCGGTTCGCCGACTTCATGTCCACCCCGCCGCTGCTGGACGGCGCCGGTGAGGCGGAGAGCCCGATCATCCGGCACCCGGTGGACGGCAAGCGCATGGCGCTGGTGCCCGGCGGCCCGTTCCGCGCCGGCCTGGACGCCGAACCGGACTGGCTGCCCACTTTCTACATCGACATCTACCCGACCACCAACGCCGAGTACGGCCGGTTCGTGGCGGAGACCGGGCATCGCCCGCCCGCCCACTGGACGGACGACGGCTGGCCACCGGAGCGGGCCAGCCACCCGGTGGTGCTGGTGAGCTGGCACGACGCCAAGGCCTACGCGGAGTGGGCGGGCAAGTCGCTGCCGACCGGCGAGCAGTGGGAGAAGGCAGCGCGGGGCCAGTTCGGTGATCAGTTTCCCTGGGGTGACCGGCCGCTGCCGGACAGGTGCAACGTCTGGGAGAGCGGCATCGGCGGCACGGTGCCGGTCGGCAGGTACGTGCGCGGGGCCAGCCCCTACGGCATCTACGACCTTTGCGGCAACGTCTGGGAGTGGTGCGCCACGCAGCGAACGCCGGGGCGTTTCGAGCGCCGGGGCGGCTCGTTCGCCACGCCGCTGAGCCAGTGCCTTCCCGCGTTGAGTGCGGACAGTCCGGCCGGGTACCGCGCCGACGACACGGGCTTTCGTTGCGTGATGGGCTAGCGGCGTGGCTTCTCGGAGACCCCCACGTGGTCGAGGGCCCACTCGTTGAGGTCCCGCAGCTCCCGCCATGCGGTGCGCACCCGGGTCAGGGTGCCGCGCTCGTGCAGCGTGTCGTCCGGCTCCCACTCCTTGCGGACCCAGAGCGACTTGTGCTTCAGCAGGTCGATGCGGGGGTGGTCGTCGTCGAAACCGCGCGGCCGGGTCTTCAACCGCTCACCCCGCACTTCCCACCCACGGGAGGTGAGCTCGTCCAGGATCCCCACCAGGGCGGGCCCGTGGTGGTCGTCGTCGACCGCCCGGCGGAAGCGGGCCAGCTGGTCGGACTCCAGGTGGTACATGCCGCCACCGACCTGGAGGCCGCGCGGCGAGAGCTCCACGTAGTAGGCGCCGGCGCCTCGCCCGGGTTCGATGACCGCGCCGCAGTGCGTCTTGTACGGGGTCTTGTCCCGGGAGAACCGCACGTCACGGTAGGGCCGGAAAACCTTCGCGGTGCCGAACCCCGGGGCGAACTCGGGTTCGAGCTCGGCGAGCAGCGCCTCCATCGGGGCACGCACGTCCCGCCGGTAGATCTCGAGGTGGTCTTCCCAGTACGCCTTGGAGTTGTCCGCGACCAGCCCGTCGTAGAAGTCGATGGCGTGTTCGCCGAATCCGGTGAAGGTCACGGCCCCAGCGTAGAAGCGAACGGAGCTCGGTAGCACCGGGAGCTCCGGCCAGCCGCGTGGACGACGCGGCGACGGAGGTCACAATCTCCCGCAAGTGGGGACCTTGTGCCCTCCTGTGCGCTCGGCTCGCCCCCGCATGCTCAGCACAACGGATGCGGTGATCAGCCGCCGAGCATTCCTGCGGAGGTCATGTGAACCCGGGCCTGCCCTTCCCGTCGGACTCCTGCCACTTCTCGGCCCGCCCCGGTGACCAGTGACCGTGCGGCTCGGATCTGGGCCTCGATTCGTGCACACGCCCGGCGCGACGCGCGACCGGTCGCACCACGACATGTCTGCCTGGCCTGTGCCCAGTCGCTCGACGCCTCGGTCGGCCTGCTGATGTCCGACGGCGAAGGCGGCCTGGCACAGCCCGTTGCCGCATCCGACACGCTCGCGGCTCACCTGGACGAGCGCCAAGTCACCCTGGGCGAAGGCCCCGCCAGCGACGTGATCGCGGGCCACGACCTGGTCCGGGTCGCCGACCTCACCGCAGCGGAGCAGTCCGCCCGGTGGCCCATCTTCTCCGACATCGCGCGCGAGCGCGGCGTACATGCCTGCGTCGCCCTCCCGTTGCAAGCCGGTGTGGTGGAACTCGGCGTGCTGACCATCTACCGCAAACGACCCGGGCTGCTCAGTTCCGACGCGTTCTCCGACGCGCTCGCCTACGCCGATGCCGCGTTGGCGCTGGCACTGGACCACTACATCGAGCTACCGCTGCACCGCTTGAAGTCCCTGGACGAACTGTTCGCCCCGCCCCGTTCGGTCATCCATCAGGCCACCGGCATGGTCAGCGTGCAGCTCGGCGTCAGCCTCGCCGCCGCGCTCGCCAGGTTGCGCGCCCACGCGTACGCCAATGACCGCTCACTGGCCGACGTCGCCGCCGATGTCGTGGCCCGGCGGCTGCGTTTCGACGACGAGCCCTAGTGATTTTCCGCCCGGTTCGTTGACGTCGGCACCCCGGCACACCTCGGCATTCGCCGCGGGGTCCCGCCACCTGCCGGGCATCGCGCGGCACGGCCGTCCGCGAGAGACTGGTCGGCATGGACTTCGATGCGGTGGCCGACGAACTGTATTCCGGCCCGCCCGAGGACTTCGTCACTACCCGCAACCAGCGGGTCGCCGAAGCCAGGAAGTCCGGCGACAAGGAACTGGCCAAGCGCATCGGAGCGCTGCGGAAACCGTCGCTGGCCGCATGGTTGGTCAACCGGTTGGCGCACGAACATCCGGGCGAGCTCACCGAGCTGATCGGCCTGGGTGACGAGCTGCGCGCGGCCCACGCCGATCTGGACGGCCGGCGGCTTCGGGAGTTGTCCGGGCGCAAGCAAGCGGCCGTGCAGCGCGTAGCCGACCGCGTGCGAGCCATCGGCGCCAACCCCAGCCAAGCCGTGATGGACCAGGTCGTCGAAACACTCGAAGCCGCCGTGGCAAGTCCCGAAGCAGCGGCACAGGTCACCGCCGGACGCCTGGCAGCGGCCATCGCCCCGGCTGGCTTCGACCAGTGGATGATCGCCTCGGCCGGCTCGAGCGCCGCCACGAACCAGAAGGTCGAGGCCAAGTCCACCGGGAAAGACGACGGCAAGCAGGAGCCGGACGACGCACGGCAACGACAAGTGGCCGAAGCGCGGGACCGGCTGGCGACCGCGCGCAAGGAACAATCGTCTGCGGAGACCGCCCTGGCGAAGGCGAAAGACGCCGCGACCGAAGCGGAACAGCAGGTCGAAGACCTGAAAGCACAGCTGGCCGAGGCCGAACGCGATCTGCGCAAACGACGCGACGCAGCCCGCCAGGCACAGCAGGACTACGACGCAGCAATGCGCGCGGTCAAAGACGCCGAGAAAGCCCTCCAGCGCCTCGATCCCTCGTGACGGACTCGCTGACGAATCCGTCACGGCCGTCACGAACGGTCCTGCAAACCCCGCTCCACCGCGGCGATCAGCTCCGGCCGCAGCCGCTCCGCCTTGATGATCCGGTCCACCGAGCCCACCCGAACGGCCCGCTCGATGCTGTGGATCGCGTCGAACTCCGCCGCCACCTCGCTCAGCTTCTCCGCCCGCACCGACGCCCGCAGGTCCGCCAGCTCGCTGGACAGCGCCGCCCGCTCGGCCCCGCTGGCCTCGGCCACCCGGGCTTCCAGGTCCTTCACCCGCGGGTCCGCCGCCGTGCGCTTGTTGACCTCGCCCGGGAACACCACGGCTGCCGCGGGCGCACCACCGATGACCGAGGCGAACGACCCCTCGACCGCGAGCACCTGCATGTTCGGGTTCAGCGCCTTCGAGAACACCACGAACGCGCCACCGTGATAGCGGGAGATCACGCAGAACACGATCGGACCGGAGAAGTTGACCACCGCCCGGCCGATCTCCGCGCCGTACTCCAGCTGCAGCTTGCGCATCGACTCCGGCGAGCCGTCGAAGCCGCTGAGGTTGGCCAGGACGACCACCGGACGATTGCCGCTCGCCGCGTTGATGGCACGCGCGACCTTCTTCGACGACTGCGGGAACAGCGTGCCCGCGGTGTAGGTGTCCGGCCCGTCGGTCGGCGGGAACCCGCGCCGCGGCACCGACCGGGACTCGATCCCGATCAGGCACACCGGGTACCCGCCCAAGTGGGTGTCGGTCACCACGGCGGTCTCGGCGTCGGCCATGCCCGCCCACCGCTCCAGCAGCGGGTGGTCCTGGTCCGCCACCGCCCGCATCACCGTGCGGATGTCGAACGGCTTCTTCCGGTCCGGGTTCGCCTCCGCCGAGAAGATGTCCCCGACCGTGCGGAAATCGCTGCCCGGCGCCTCGTGCGGGAACGACGAGATGTCCCGGTCGTGCGGGTCGGACGTGGCGGCCCGGCGCGGCCACCGCTCGCCCGGCATCACGTACGTGTGGTCGTAGTGCTCCATGAGCACGTCGCGCGCGGCCGGGAGATTCCTGGCCCAGTACTGCGCCTGACCGTTCGGTCCCATCACCCGGTCGTAGCCGCCGATGCCGAAGTTGTCCTCGGCCGAGACACCACCGGAGAAGTCCAGCGACTGCTTGCCGGTCAGCACCATGGCCGAGTCCGGCGTCATCACCAGCACACCCTTGGTGTGCATGAGCATGGTGGCCTCGGCGTTCCAGTACGGCTGCGCGCCGACGTTGATCCCGGCCACCACCACGTTGATCTCGCCGCCGGCCTGGGTGAACCGGACGATGCGGTTCAGCGCCCTACCGACCCAATCGAGGTTCTCCGTGCCGGAGTCCATCGAGATCTTCGCCCCGGCGGACACCGCGAACCACTCCACCGGCACCTGCATCCGCTCGGCCAGGTCGATGGCGGCGACCACCCGGGAGCACTCCGGCTCGCTGAGCGCACCCAGCGCCTTGGTCGGGTCGCCCAGCAGCACCACCCGCTTGACGCCCTCCGGGTAGCGCTCGGTGGGGGTGGTGACCACGCCGACGACCATCGCGGCCGTGTTCTGGCCCGGCGGGCGGTCCACCGGGACCAGCTCGCCGTGCTCGTCGAAGTCGTACTCGACGAAGGAGCCGTGCGGCCCCGCCAGCATGCCGGTGATCTCGTACGGATACGTGGTGCCCCGCCGGCTCGCCCGCAGCACCCGCTGGGCGTAGTCGTCCAGCGGAGTGATCGGCTCGGTCGGCGGGTCGATGATGTCGATGAGCAGGCCGGCGCCCGGCTTGGCCGCGATGCGCAGCGCGGCGGGCTTCAGCTCGCCGGTGTCCGGGTTGCGCTGCTGCCCGACGAACATCACCTCGCGGATGCCCGCACCGGCGGTCGACGGCGCCGCGCGGTGCACCATGCCGCGCAGCTCGTCCAGGCTCAGGTCGCTCGGCGGCCAGCAGTAGATCAGCACCCGGTTGGTGTCCAGCCTGCTCTTGGCGGACCGCTCGGCCTGGTGGCTGCGGATGGCGGCAAGACACGCGGCCAGCGCACCTTCCGCCGCGGGCAGCGTGATCAGCCTGCCGTCACTGTCCCGCAGCGGCGTCAGGTCCCGCACCTGCGCCATCGCGATCAACCGCTCGTCGGCCGGATTCTGCTTGGCCACGCACTTGAACAGGTAGACGTCCTCGTCGGCGGACGGGAGCCTGGTCAGGTCGAAATGCGCCAGCCGCTGCAGCTGCAACCTGCGCGCCACCATCGGGTGCATGCCGCGGATGAGGGTGTCCTCGACCAGCGACCCGTCCTCGGCGCGGTTGAACGTGAACTGGTGATGGTGCACGTCCCCGGCGCGGCCGGCCACCGAGACCGTGATCCGGCCCGCCCGGCGCAGCCAGCCGACCTGGACCAGCACCGCGCGGACCGCCGCCGCCAGCTCGTCCTGGTCGTCCGGCTGATCCGCCCACGCCGCGTAGAGGTCGACCGCCAGGTCGTCCCCGGCTTCCACCTCGGCCGCGGCCAGCGCGTTGGTCAGCAGCTCGAAATCGGCCGCCGTGGCGACCACCCGCTGGTCCCGGCCGTCCAGCCGGTACCGGCCGTGCACCACCCGGAACCGATCGACCGTCTCCACCCTCAGGTCGTCCAGCTCGACCTCGCGGTAGTAGCGCCGCGTCATCACTTCCAGCAGCGGCCCGACGTCGCCACCTGGCCGGGCGATGCGCTGCCCGAGCAGCCGGACCAGCGGTTCCGGGCACGCCACCATGGCGGCTATCCGCTCCGCCCTGTCGGGCGCGTCCGGATTCGCGTCCAAATACCGCAGGTGCGCCCGTACCCCGGCGTAGATCTCGGCCCGTTTGCGCCGCAGCAGCGGCTGCGCGAACCAGCGGAAGACCACGCTTCTGGCCAGGTCGCCGACCACTGGGAAACGCAGCTGGGTGGCCTCGACCAGATGCTCGAGCGCTTCGCCCGCCGCGTACTTCAGGTCCTCCCCTGGTGGCGGCTCGACCAGCCAGCGGCGCAGGATGGCGGTCACCACCGCGACGTCCGACGCGGCCCGGCGCTGCGCCAGGAAGATGCGGAACACCGCCTCCTCCAGCGCCTCGGTGCGCTCGAAGCTGTGCACGCCGTAGTGCGCGAGCACCTTCGCCAGCCGGTCGGTGAACCACTGCGGCACCCCGGCCCGTTCGGTGTCCAGGCTCTGCAGGTAGCGGTGGAAGAACTCACGTGGGCTGTGCACCCAGCTACCCGGCATGCTCGGGTCCCGCACCTCGGTCGGTTCCGTGCTGCCCGGCCGGTTGCGGCTCAGCTCGGACAGGTCGGCGAACAGGTTCAGCAGGTCGATCTCGGCGGCCAGCAGGCCGGACGGGCCCAGCTCGGCGCGGTCGCGGGAGTAGGCGTCGAGCAGATTGCCGACGTCCGCCGGGTCGACGTCGTAGCCGAGCAAGGTGCTGCGCAGGTCGGTGAGCGCTTGCTCGGCCCGCTCGCGCATCTCCGGCTGCGGTGCGGGCGGGAACTCCAACCCCGCTGCCGGGCCGGCCTCCTCCACGGCCGCCCCGTCCCCGACGGGCTCCATGCGCAGCAGCGGGGCACCGGTCTCCACCTGCGCGCCGACGGAAACCAGCACCTCGGTGACCGTGGCGGCGAACGGTGCGCGCAGCACCGTCTCCATCTTCATCGACTCCAGCACGACCACCGGCGCGCCCGCGTCGACCTGGGCACCGGCCGCCACCGGGGTGGCCACCACCAGGGCAGGTGCCGGGGAGCGCACCACGCCGCCCTCGTCACGGCTGATCCGGTGGGTGACCCCGTCGACCTCCACCAGGTGGATCGGCCCGTGCGTGCCGGTGACCACCCGGAAGCCGCGCCCGTTCACGGTCAGCCGGCCCACGCTGCTGTCGTACCGCTCGACCTCCACGTCCACCGTCTGCTCGCCGTTGCCGGACTCCACGGCGACCCGGAAGCGCCGCGAGCCGACCTGCGCCACCCGCAGCCGGTAGGTGTTCCCCCGCAGTTTCAGATCGATGGCCTGGCCGACCTCGTGCCGCACCTGCGGGCGGCCGCCGTGCGCGGTGGACAGCAACCGCTGCCGCTCGGTGCGCTCGGCCTCCTCGTACGCCTCGATGGCCGCGGCGGCCAGGGCCACGCCCGCGTGCCGGTCGGCCACCAGCCCACCATCGGCGCGCACCCGGTCGATCCACCCGGTGTCGCACGTGGCCCGCACCACCGCGTCCTGGTCGAGCAGATCGAGCAGGAAGCTCTTGTTGGTGACGCCGCCCTCGATGATCACCGTGGTCTCCGCCAGCGCGCGCCGCAGCCTGGCCAGCGCGATCTCCCTGGTCGGGCCGTAGGCGATGATCTTGGCGATCATCGAGTCGAAGTCGGCGGGGATCACGTCGCCTTCGGAGAAGCCGGTGTCCACCCGGACGCCCGGGCCTGCGGGCAGCTCCAGCCGCACCACCCGTCCGGGGGCGGGGGCGAAGTCCCGATCCGGGTCCTCGGCGTTGAGCCGGGCTTCCACGGCATGCCCGGACTCCGCGGGCGGCGTGCCGGTCAACTTCTCCCCCGCTGCGATCCGCAGCTGCGCCCTGACCAGGTCGAATCCCGTGGTCACCTCGGTGATCGGGTGCTCGACCTGCAGGCGGGTGTTGACCTCGAGGAAAGCGAACAGCCGCTCTTCCGGCTGGTACAGGAATTCCACGGTGGCCGCGCCGCGGTAACCGACCGCCACCGCCAGCCGCTCCGCGGACGCCTTCAGCTCGGCGACCTGCTTCGGCTCCAACAGCGGGCACGCCGACTCCTCGATCACCTTCTGGTTGCGCCGCTGCACCGAGCAGTCCCGCACCCCGATGGCCCACGCCGTCTCGCCGTCCGAGACGACCTGCACCTCGACGTGCCGGGCACCGGTCACCAGGCGCTCCAGGAACACCACGCCCGAGCCGAAGGCCCGCTTCGCCTCCGCCGAGGTGCGCTCGAACGCCTCGATCAGCTCGGCCTCGTTCCGCACCACCCGGATGCCGCGGCCGCCACCGCCCGCGGTGGCCTTGAGCATCAGCGGGTACCCGATACGGCCGCCCGCCGCCACGGCCGCCGCCACGTCGTCCACCGGGCCGCCGCTCCACGGCGCCACCGGCACGCCGACCCGTTCGGCGAGCTGTTTGGCGCCGATCTTGTCGCCCAGCGTGCGCATGGCTTCGGCGCTCGGGCCGATGAACGTCACCCCGAGCTTGTCGCACAGCTCGGCGAACGCGGGATCTTCCGCCACGAAGCCCCAGCCGACCCACGCGGCATCCGCGCCCGTCTCCACCAGCGCGCGCTCCAGCACCGCGAGATCCAGATAGGGCCGGTTGGCCGCCGGACCGAGAGCGTAGGTGTGGTCGGCCTCCCGGACGAACGTCGCCGCGCTTTCCGCGTCGGTGTAGAGGGCGACCGTTTCGACCCCGGCCCCGGTCTCCGCGTTCAACTCACGAACCGCATGGATGAGCCGCATTGCGGCTTCTCCCCGGTTGACGATGGCGACTCGACGGAACACCGGGGCAGCCTCCTGGATGGCACTCGATGCGGACGATTTGGCGAACGGATACTACGTCCGTTCTCCTCGCACGTGCGCCGACAGGCATCGCCGCCGGCGCACCGACTAGCCAGCATGCTGCATGCCGGCCGGTCGACCAATGGGGAGCATATGCACGCTCCGTGGCCGTCCTTTGGAGGGTTCCTCCAAAGTGATCTGGCCCGTGATCGCCCGTTCTCAGCGCCGTAACTCGGCCAGCCAGCGGCCTTCGCCGGACGTCTGCGCGGCGGAAAGGTCCTGCACCCGGACCTCGGCGAGCCCGGCCTCGCCGAACGCCGCCAGTTCCTCCCTGGTGAGCGGCCACGGCCCGGGGCCTTCGGTGATCGGCCCCTGCTGCTTCTTGGCGATCACCAGCAGCGTGCCGCCCGGCGCGACGAACCCGGCGATGGCGTCGGTGACCTCACGGCGCATCGACCGTGGCAGCGCCTGCACCGTGGCGATTTCCACCACCAGGTCGAACGCCTGGGACCACTCGGCGGGCGCTTCCAGCAGGTTCGCCACGGTGTAGGTCACCGGCGAATCGGGGTGTTTGCTCTTGGCGACGTCGATGGCCGTCGGGGAGACGTCGAACGCCGTGGTGTCGTAACCCAACGTGGCGACGAACTCGGCATCGTGGCCGTAGCCGCAGCCGACCACCAACGCCTTCTTGCCGGTACCGTCCAGCTTCCGTTCGGCGGCCCACTCGCGCAGCACCCGGTGCCGGTCGGCCACTTCGGCCCACGGGACCTCGCCTTCGCCCGCGGCCGCCGCCGCGTAGACCTTCTCGAACAGCTCGACGTAGTCGCCTTGGTGCTCGGCGGCGATCCTGTTCATCCAGGCGCGTGGATCGGTCATCGCGGCATCCCCGGGTCCCAACCGTTCAGCCGCACCTGCGCCGACTGCTGTTCACGCTTGGCCAGCTCCTCGTGCAGCTCCCGCAGCAGCTCGCGGTCCCGCTCGCTCAGCCGCGGATTGTCCAGATCCTTCGGCGGGAACGCCACCGCCGGTTCGGTCACCCTGGTCGGGGCGTTCACGCTGTCCGCGGTGACCGTGGTCTGCTCGGCGCTGTTCTCGGCGCGCTCGTCCGACGGCTCCGCCGTCTCCGCCAGGGCGGCACGCAGCGCCTCCTGCTCGGCGGCACTCATCTCGGACGTCTGCTCGGCCCTGGTCTCCGGCGGCACCCCGTCGTCCTCGTCTTCCGCCGGCTCGGCCGCTTGCACCGTCGTCACGGATGCCGCGGACTGGCTCACGGAGGCATCGGCCTGCGGCCAGAACAGCTCGCCCGGTTCGAGATCGCCGTCGTTCCTGGTGTCGGCGGCACCGGTCTCCGACGGTTGCGCAGTCCAGGAAGACTCGCCGTACTGGGCGGGTACGTCGACGTTCTCGCGCGACGACGGCCGCGACGCCGCCGACGCGGCGGCCGAGCCGCCGCCCAGGGACTCCCCGTGAGACGGCCACAGCGCCGACCCGGAATCGTGGGGCGACGCTTCCGTCGCCGCGGACTCGCTGCCGTGTTCGGGCACCGAAGGCCAGCTGGGGTATTCGTGGCTCGCGGTCTCCGGCACGGAACTCATCGCATCGCCAGCCGTCTCGCGTCGGTCGTCGCGGTAGGAAGGCTCGTATCCGGAGTAGGTGTCGTAGCCGGCACCGGTAGCACCGGCCACGCGTATCGCTGCCCGCACCGCCTGGCGGTGATACTCCGGCCAGGGCGCGTCCGCCTCCAGCACCTCGACAACGGCCGGGATCCCGGCCCGGCGCAGGGCGCTGTCCATCCGGTACGCCGTGGCAACGGCGCTGCCTTCGGGCCCGACTTCGGCCAGCACCACTCGCTGCGGTATCGGACCGGGCGTCGTACCGGCCACGGTGTTGCGCCACACCACGTACACGCCCCGGACGTCCGGCATGCGCTGCACGACCACCTCGAGCGCTTCGGCCACGCCCATGGCAACCGCGTCGGTGGTGCTGAACCGGTGCTCCATCGGTGGCACGTCACCGACCCGCAGCTGGGTGGCGAACCACTCCTCGGCCCCGGACGCGGTGAGGACGGTTGCCAGCTCGCGCTGTTCCTCGGGACGCACCGGGATGTCGCCGGCGATCAGCGCGCCGCCGATCAGTTCCGCGGCTTCCCCGGTCCGTGCCCGCGCGGCCAGCCGCCGCGCCTGGCTCAGCGCGGTGTCGTCAAGCCGGCCGGCGAGTCCGAGGAGCACTCGATGCAGCCGCAGCGACAGAGCTGCCGGCTCGTTGCCCTCCACCATCCGTGTCCTCCCTCCGGCCCACGAGCGGCGAGCCCGTTGCCACCCGTCGGCCTCCCGAAGGCCGTCGCACCCGGCGGCGCCTCACGCGGCACCGACCGGGTGCCTGGTGGTCGCCGCGCCGACGCTGACCTTGCGCGACCGCTCCATCGCTGCCCGGTGATAGCCCGGCAGCGCCCAGTCGGGCGGCAACACCTCGATGCTCGGCACCTCGTCACCGAGGATGCGCACCACCCGCTGCAGCTCGCCGGTCAGCCGAGGCCACCCGGACGTCGCGGTGACCAGGACGACCCGCTTGGCGTCGCCGTCCCCGTGCGTCGTGCGGTACCGCCAGCTCTGCCGGACTTCGCCGACCTCCGGGCGTTTCCGCAACGCCGCACCGATCACCGCGGTCACCGAGTCGACGACGTTCCACCGATCGGGTGCGGTTTCTGTGAATGTGTACCGCCCTTCGGGAGTGTCGTCCACCCCGAGTGCCGAACTGACCAGGTGGGGGTCGGCACCGTGCGGCAGCAGGGCGGCGCGCAGCAGCCGGTGCTCGTCGGGTTCCAGGTCGATGTCGTGCCGGAGCAGCGCCTTGGGCAGGGTCCTGGCCAGCACGCCCATGGCGCCTTCGGCGAGCCAGTCGCGGTAGCGCCACAGGTACTCGTCCGGCAGCCTGCCGGCCAGGCGCAGCAGGAGCTCATGGCATGCGAGCTGGGCTTCGTCCTCCACTGGCCCTCCAACCGTGTGACGCGCCACCCGGTCGGCAGCATGCCACAGAACGGTGTGGGCGATGACGCGGGCCGGGCATAAGCCGCTCACCGTCGGACGACGGGCGCGTACGCCCTGGTCAGGCGGTGCATGACAGCGCGAACCTGCCGCGACCGAGTTCGTGGCCGGTCGGTCGGTCAGCGGGGAAGCCCGGCGAGGGCGGGCTCGTGCCGGAGGCCGACCGCGGTGCTGGACCAGTCCTGCCCGAGCGGCCGGACCGATTGACCGTACGGCCGCCGCTTGCGGGATCCGTCGCCAGCAGGCCGACGTCGTTCATTGCCACCGTGCGGCCACGCTGGGCCAGTGCCTCGACCACGGCAGACTGTTTCCCGGCAGGACGCCTGCCCACGCCGTCGTCCGCACCGACGGCCCACGAGCTCGACCCACCGTCCCTGACCACCAGCCGCCACATGCCCGATCGGCCAGGTCGACATGGCACCGGCGAACGGCACCGGCCACGGGCAAACCGCGCGCCCAGGCCGGCCGCCGATCTCACCGCCATGCGGCTCAGGCCGGCCGCCGATCTCACCGCCACCCGGGCTCAGGCCGGCCCCCTCGATCACGGTCGGCGGCCGCGTCACTCCACCACGGAGCGGACCGGTGTGCCCAGCTCCACGGTGCGGCTCACGGTGCACCACTTGTCGTGGGACTTGGCCACCATCTTCGGCAGCAGCTCGCGCGCCTCGTCACCGTCCGGGCCCTCCGGGAAGCGCACCCGGAACACCACCTCGAGGTTCTCCATCCGGCCGCCGCCGTCTTCGTCCTTGATCTTGTCGCCGCTGGCGACGAGCTCGAACTGCTCGGGCTCCGCCCGCCGGGAGGTCACCGTGTCGACGTCGATGGCGGTGCAGCCGGCGATCGCGGTCAGCAGCAGCTCCACGGGCGTGAACTGGTCCGAATCCCGGCCCGACCCGAACTCGAGCTTGCCGCCCCTGGCGTTGGTCGCGACGTACTTGCCGGGCGCGGTCCGGGTGATGGACACCGAGCGCTTGGTGTTGCCACTCATGCCCGCATCATGTCAGGGCAGCGGCTCCAGCGCGACGTCCACGTCGTAAGTCGCCTGGTCACCCTGCACGTCCCTGATGACCACGGTGACTTCGAAACGCTCGTCCCCGACCACCATCGTGCACGTGACCGACTCGGCGATCTGTGCGCGCACGCTCTCCGGGCATTGCACGTCGTCGTGCGGCTTGCCTGCCCGGTCCAGCGCCGCCGAAACTCCGCGGGCCAGCTCGTCCGGTTGGATGACCCGCTCGGATCCCGAGTCACAGCCGGTCAGGGCCAGCGCCACCAACCAGGTGACTGCCACGCGACCGATCACGCGGTCAACTTACCGCCGGTGACCCGGGGTGGACAGCAGGCCCGCCCGTGCGGGGGGGCCGGCCAGGTCGACGGCACCGACCGTCCGGCCCTGGGGAGCAGGCCCGCCCGTGCGGGGGGGCCTGCAGCTTGCCGCCCAGCGAGCAGGCGATCTCCACAGCAAACCCGCCCGCGCAGGGGCCCACGCACTGGAACTGATGCCGACCGTGCGCGGCTCCCAGCAGCCCGCCCGCGCAGGGGCCCGGCCGCAGCACCTCGAGCACGTCGGCGATCGCGTCCCAGCAGCCCGCCCGCGCAGGGGCCCGGCGGGACCCACACGGCCGGTTCGTGTCGTGCACCCGGCAGGCCCGCCCGCGCGGGGCCCACATCGAACGTCAGCCGAGCGGCGTGCCCGCCAGCGCCAGCAGACCCGCGCGCGCGGCCCCACCGTCGGGGCAGCGCTCGCCCAACTGCGCACCGGCATACGCGCCCGGGCGAAAGCCCACTGCGCCCGCGCGGACGCGCACGTTGCACCGCCCCCGACCACACCCCCAGCAGGCCGCCCGCACGCGGAGGTCGCCCACCAGCAGCGGCATGGCCTGCGCACCCGCCACCGGGCCCGATGTCGGCAAGCCGATCGAGCCGGACACCGGCGCGAGCCCGGGTCAGCGGGCGTTTGGGACGAGTCCTCCGGTTCGGCACGGCCAGCTGGCGGCGTGGATCGCGCGCGACCAGTACCGTCCGGCCGGTAACGGCCCCAACGGGTGCCCGGCTCGGATAAATCTCACCGTTTTCGCCTTCCCCAGGAAATACGCGAAGCGGGGATCCGGCCTTCGTGATGCGCACCACCAACCCGCCCGGAACACAGCCGCCAGCGGCGCATCGGCGGACCCGGGCAGCACACAGGATCGCCCGCGAACGACGCTCTGACCAGCACGAACTCCCGTGAGACTCAGAGAAATCAAAATTTCGGTGCACCGAAATTCATCGTGCTGTTCATCGAATGACAGGTCTGCCCGCACCGAACGAAACAATTCGCACCAGCAATCACCTGGCGTCCCTTTCCGAACGGCTATACCGTCGTCACGGAAAGGGGTGTGCCACGAGTTGTCCGCAGAATTTCTTGCTTTCGCCACGGCGTTCGCGCTGGTCTTCGCCGTGGAACTGCCGGACAAGACGCTCGTCGCCACCCTGGTGCTGACCACCCGGTACCCGGCCCGCGCCGTTCTGCTCGGCGTGAGCGCGGCGTTCGCGGTGCACGTCGTGGTGGCGGCACTGTTCGGCCAGGCACTGAGCCTGCTCCCCGCGAACGTCGTGGCCGCCGTGGTCGCGGCCATCTTCGCCATCGGCGCCTACCTGCTGCTGCGGGAGAGCTTCGTCAAGCGGGAGGACGAGTCGGTCGACGCCAGCCGTGCCGGCCCGCGCGTGTCGATGCTTCGTGCCGTCACCACCTCGTTCGGTGTGCTGTTCGCCGCCGAACTCGGGGACGCGTCCCAGCTGGCCACCGCTGGGCTGACGGCCCGTTTCGGCGAGCCGGTCGCGGTGGCGCTCGGCGCATGGTGCGCGCTGGTCGCCGTCGCGACGATCGCGGTCTTCCTGGGCCGCAAGATCAGCGCTCGCATCCGTCCCAAGCTGCTGCAACGCGTCGCCGGGTGCGCCTTCGCCGCGTTCGCGGTGCTCGCCACCGTGCAGGCGGTCAGCTGACGGTCTCCGTCAGATCCTTCCGTTCGGTGCGCTCGCCCCGCTCACCGCCGCCGAGCACGGCCGCCAGGTCGGCGGCAGCTCGCATCACCCGCGGGCCGGCTTCGTTGCCGTCCAACGCGTGCAGCGACACCACCCCGATGCTGGCCCGGAAACCCGGCACCCCGCGCACCGGGGCGGCAATCCCGTGCGCGCCCGCCTCCAACTCGCCGACACTGGTCACCCAACCCTTGCCGCCGGGACGCAGCGCGGCGTGGGTCAGCGCCTTGCCTGCCGCGCCCCGGCCGATCGGGTGCGTCGACCCGACCCGGAAGCCCACGTGGTAGCTGGTCCACGACGGCTCGACCACGGCAACCGCCCGCACCGTGTCGTCCTCCGCCACGGACAGGTGCGCGGTCGCCCCCAGGTCCTCGGCCAGCCGGCGCAGCACCGGGATGGCCAGCTCACGCACCTGCGGCACGACCCGGCCAGCCAGCCGGAGCAGCCCGACGCCGAGCCGCACCCGGGAACCGTCGCGATACAGCAGGCCGCGGTCCACCAGCGGGCCGAGCAGCCGGTACACCGCAGCCCTGCTCACCCCGATGTGCTTGGCCAGCTCGGCAACCGTGCGTACTTCGCCATCGGCGTCCGCCACCGCCTCCAGCAGTGCCAGACCCCGGTCCAGCGTCAGCGACGCCGGCGGCTGGTTCACAGCAACCCCAACTCCTCGAAGTCGGCGACCGTCTCGGCGAACGTGGCCGAGCCGTAGCAGGCGAACAGCTCCCGCACCGCTTTGGCCGCCTGATCGGACAGGTCGAGGGCCTCGGCGACGAGCGCTTCCGCATCGGTCGACGCCAGCGCCTCCTTCACGTCACCGCCCGCCAGGCAGCGCGCCGACGCCACCAGCAGGTTCAGCGAGCCGTGATGGGTGATGCCGGTCTCCGGGGCGGTGTGCCGGACCGCGCGATGCAGGCTGTTGGTGGCCTTGAACGAGGCGCCGGTGACGCCCGCGACCACCGCAAGGAAGTCGGCCACCTCGTCCACGCTGGGGAAGTTCTCCGCGGACTGCCCGCCGCAGCGGATCTTCGGCCAGCTGCCGTGCTCGATCACGTTGCGCACGCCGTCCAGCCAGCCCTTGCCCCGCCGTGGCTCGACCACCCGCACCACGTCCTCGGGCACGAACTCCGAGACCCGCTCCAGCCACACCTCGTCGACGTCCGACGGCGCGGGCATCTCGACCATGTGCAGGTGCAGCAGCTCGGCTCGCGATTCCACGATGGAGATCGCCTTCGGCACGCCACCGAGGCCGGTGTCGATGATCAACGACAACGGCAGCGGGGTGGACGGCCTGATCTTGATCAATTCGGTGATCAGCTCCGGCAACCGGGACGCCGGACACAGGAACAACCCGAGCACGCCCGCGTGCGGCCCGGTGCGTGCATCCAGGTAGTTGTGCAGTGCCTCTGCCATGCTCGCCGTGCCGGGTGGGAACAACGCGGAGTCGTCCACCAGCTTGCTGAACAGGGGCGGCGTGGGGCGAGGTCCTTGAGGCATGACTTCCGCTGGGCTCGACACGGTTGACACGCTAGTATCGTACTTTATTCGGACAACTTGCCCGATTATCGAACACCGCGGCCGCGCGGCCTACGCACCTGGCACGAAGTGTGCCGCGGGGTGCGCTCTCGACCGCGCCCTGCCGCCATGGTTCAGCCCAGAGCCAGCCGGGCCACCCGCCCGTTCGGCCCGGATGCCCAGCAGGCCCCGTCACGCGCGCATTCGACCGTGTCGAAGCTTCCGTCGTCGAACTGCCGCCAGTGCAGTCCGCCCGTCAAACTCACGTCGCTGCCGGTAGGGCCGACGGCCAGCACGACATTGCCGAACCACGGGTGATACGCCACCGCCGACCGGTAGCCCTGTGGCGCGCTGTGCGGCACACGCCAGGTCTTGCCGCCGTCCCTGGTCAGCGCGAGCGCGTCCGTGCCGTTGGCCGGATCCAGGTAGTCCCCGCCGACGGCGACACCGGCGTGCCGGTCACGAAAAGCCAACGCGAAGACACCCGCGCTCTCGCTGCTGGCCAGCGGCGTGGTGGACACCGTCCAGGTGTGTCCGCGGTCGGTGGAGTGGAACACTCGCGCCTCCTGGTCCCCGCCGGTGGCGATCCACGCGTCGTTGCGGCCGGCGGTAATGAGGCACTGGCCGCTGGCGGAGAAGCCGTACTCGTTGGGCAGCGCCGGCGGCATCCCGTCCGGGGGCACCACGCGCCACGTCCTCCCGCCGTCGCGCGTCTCGATGAGCCGGAACTTGCCGTCGACCGGGTCGCTGACCGCCAGGCCGTGCCGTCGATCGAAGAACGACACGCAGTTGTAGAAGGCGGCCTGCTCGTCGTTGACGAAGACGTCGTCCCAGGTCTTCCCGCCATCGGTGGTGCGATAGATGCGGGAATCGCTGCCGTTGCCGATGCTCAGCACGACTGCGGTGTCGGCGTCGAACGCCTCCACGTCACGGAAATCCAGGTTCTCGGTCCCCTCCGGGCCGACGGACGCGAACGTCCGCCCGCCGTCCGTCGTCCGCAGCACGGTGCCGTCGCGGCCGCTCGCCCAGACCACGTCACGGCTCACCACGGACAACCCGCGGAGTTGAGCGGTCGTGCCGGTGTCCTTCAGCTCCCAGCGCAGATCCAGGTTCGCGCGCGTCGCCGCGGTGGCGGCCCCTGGGGCCGCGAGCACGGTCGTCAGGGTCACGGCCGCGAGTACAGCGGCACGTCTTGCCTTCATGGCGGTGGCTCCCTTTCCTTGCGGCCGACGGGTGATGGCCAGCAGGCAACCTAGCCCACCGGATCGGGCAGGCCCAGGTCCGAAGGTGTGATCCGGCCGCGACCGAGCGGCAGCCGACGGCCGCTGGTCAGGTTTGATCCCTTTCGACCGCGGGTACCTCGTGCGCACTATGACGTCAGATCCAGACGACTTCGCCGATCGCGAAGAAGAAATCGTCGAGCTGCCGGACAGCCGGATACGCGTGATACGCATCGTCAACACGCTGATCCGGTTCCTCACCGGGCTGTTCGCACTGGTGCTCGTGCTGCACATCGTGCTGGTGGCGGCGGGCGCGAACTTCGGCAACGCGTTCGCGTCGTTCGTCCGCTCGTTCGCCGACGCCGTCTCCCTCGGTCTGAACAACCTGTTCACCTTCACCAACGACTCGCTCGAGCTGGCCGCCAACCAAGGACTGGCCGCCGTGCTCTGGCTGATCATCGGCGCGGCACTGACGGCACTGATCACGGGGATCTTCCTGCCGGGCGGCGGTGGCACCCGCGTCGTGCGGCGCCGCAAGCCGGAATGACCGACACCCCGCCGACATGGGGCGCGGCTAGGGTGTCGGCGTGGCATTCCCCCTGCGTGCGTGGCTGAATCCGGCCCGCCCGGAGTTCCCCGAGGTCGTCACCGACCCGCGCGAACGGAAGGCGATCACCGTCGAGCTGGTGATCGTCTTCGCGATCACGCTCGGCTTGTCCGGCGCTTCCAGCCTGCTGTCCTACCTGGACGGCCTGCTGCAGCAGACCGCACTCGCCGACCAGAAGGTGGCGCTCAACGTCACCACCACGGACGTCCAGGTCATCGACTTCCTGCGCCAGCTGCTGGGAGTGGTGCGCCTGGTCGGCTGGGGTGCGCTCGGGGCATACCTGCTGTGGCGGACCGGGATCGCGCTCAGCCGTATCGGCCTCGCCCGCCCGGACAAGCGGGACTGGCTCGGCGGCGCCGGTCTTGCCGCCCTGATCGGCATCCCCGGGCTGGCGCTGTACCTGATCGCCTGGCAGCTGGGCCTCAACCGGGCGGTGCTGCCCGCGGTCATGGACGAGACGTGGTGGCGGCCGATCGCGCTGACCCTGTCCGCCACCGGCAACGCCGTCGCCGAAGAGCTGCTGGTGGTCGGGCTGCTGCTCACCCGGCTGCGCCAGCTCGGCTTCGGGGAGAACCAGAGCCTGCTCGTCTCCGCCCTGCTGCGCGGCAGCTACCACTTCTACCAGGGCCTCGGCGGGTTCCTCGGCAACGTGGTGATGGGCCTGATCTTCGGCCGCGTGTGGCAACGCACCACCAGGCTCTGGCCGCTGGTGATCGCGCACGCGCTGCTCGACATCGTCGCTTTCGTGGGGTACTCGCTGCTGCGCGGTGCGTCCTGGCTGCCCGCGTAGCACACTCGAGCCCGTGGATCCCCACGCTTACGCTCGGCAGGTCACCCGCACGCTGCGCGAGCAGCTGCTGCCGGGAACCCTGCGTGGAGCATGGCTGGTCGGCTCCATCGCCTGGGACGACTACCGGCCCGGCAGCAGCGACATCGACGTCCTCGCGGTCGCGGACCCGCAACCGCTGCCCGTGCGGCTCGCCCTTGCCGAGGCACTGGCAGCGCTGCCGTGCCCGGGGCGGAAGCTGGAGTTCGTGCTCTACCCGCCCGGGCCGGATCAGCCGTCCCGCTGGCAGCTCAACCTGAACACCAACCCGGTACACGCCTCCACCGACCCGGCCACCGAGCCCCGGCACTGGTTCGTGCTGGACGTGGCGATGGCCAGGGAACGCGCCATCCCGCTGTTCGGCCCGCCCGCCCACGAGCTGCTCGCTCCCGTGCCCGAGCAGACCGTACGCCAGGCCCTGGAGGAGTCGCTGGCGTGGCACGAGGCGAACGAGCCCAAGGAACCGAACGCGGTCCTCAACGCCTGCCGTGCCCGGCACTACACGGAAACCGGCCGGTGGGCGTCGAAAACCGCGGCCGGGCTGTGGGCGCGCGGCAAGGTCGCCGATCCCAGCGCCATCGACGCCGCTTTGGCGCAGCGCAACCGGCCGCGTGACCCCTAAACTCAGCGAGTGAGCCAGACACCGAAACCCACCGCGCACGTCGACAGCGAAGTCGGCCCGCTGCGTTCGGTGCTGCTGCACCGCCCGGGCGACGAGCTCAAGCGGCTCACGCCGCGCAACAACGACTCCCTGCTGTTCGACTCCATCCCCTGGGTGAGCCGCGCGCAGGAGGAGCACGACCAGTTCGCCGAACTGCTCCGGTCACGCGGGGTGGAAGTCCTGCTGCTGGCCGATCTGCTCACCACGGCGTTGCGCGACGAACGAGCGCATGCCGCGGGCGTGGACATCGCGGTGGACCCGCGTCGTCTCGGCCCCGGACTCACCGACGCGTTGCGCAGCTACCTTTCCTCCGCGGACGCGGAAACCCTCGCGCGCGTGCTGATGAGCGGCATGACGTTCGAGGAGCTGCCCGCGTCGGAAGGGGCTTCCCTGGTGCACCGGATGAATCACCCGCACGACTTCGCGGTCGACCCGCTACCGAACCTGCTGTTCACCCGCGACTCGTCGGTGTGGATCGGCGACCGCGTGGCGGTGGCGTCGCTGGCCATGCCCGCCCGGGCCAGGGAGACCGCACTGCTCGACATCATCTACGCCTACCACCCGCGTTTCTCCATGGCTGGCCGCGCATACGGGTCGCATCACGCCCCGGTGGAAGGCGGCGATGTGCTGCTCCTTTCGCCTGGTGTCGTGGCGGTCGGTGTGGGCGAGCGGACGACCGCGGCCGGGGTCGAATCGCTGGCCCGGTCACTGTTCGCCGACCAGGTCGCGCACACCGTCCTGGCCGTCCCCATCACGCAGACCCGCGCCACCATGCATCTGGACACCGTCTGCACGATGGTGCACACCGACGCGGTGGTGATGTATCCGCCGACGCGGGACCAGCTGCAGGCCTACACCCTGCGGCCCGCCGACCCGGAGGACGGCGCCCTGCTGATCGAAGGCCCGGCCCCGTTCCTCAGCGCGGCCGCCGAGGCGATGGGCATCGACAAGCTCCGGGTCATCGACACCGGGCTCGACCCGGTGACCGCGGAGCGCGAGCAGTGGGACGACGGCAACAACACGCTGGCCATCGCCCCCGGCGTGGTGATCGGGTACGAACGCAACGTGGAGACCAACGCCCGGCTGGAGCAGGCCGGGATCGAGGTGCTGGCCATCGCGGGCTCGGAACTGGGATCCGGCCGCGGCGGACCGCGCTGCATGTCCTGCCCGATCATCCGGGAGCAATTTTAGGCGAGCCTTACCGAAGTTAGTTTCGGCTATCCTTGGACAAATTCCTAGTTAGGTTTACCTGACTGGAAACCAGCAGGTAAGAGGCCGTATGGTCGCCTTATGTCAGTCATCAAGAAAAATCCGCGGTCGAAATTTTTCGAACTGCTCCAGGAGCAAATTCAGAACGAGTTCCACGCGTCCCAGCAGTACATTGCGCTCGCCGTGTGGTTCGACAACGAAGACCTGCCGCAGCTGGCCAAGCACTTCTACCGCCAGGCGGTGGAGGAGCGCAACCACGCGATGGCTCTGGTGCAGTACATGCTGGACACCGACCACCACGTGGAGATCCCCGGCGTGCCGGAGGTGCGCAACGACTTCTCCGCGCCGATCGAGCTCATCGAGCTCGCGCTGGAGCAGGAGAAGCAGGTCGCCAAGGACATCGAGAACCTGGTCCGGGCCGCCAGGCACGCCGAGGACTACACCAGCGAGCAGTTCATGCACTGGTTCCTCAAGGAGCAGGTCGAGGAGATCGCGCAGATGAACACGCTGCTCTCGGTCGCCAAGCGTGCCGGGGACGACGTGTTCGAGATCGAGCGCTTCCTGTACCGGGAACAGGTCGGCGACGGCGGTCGGGACCCGGACATGCCGCCGGTGGCCGGCGGCGCGCTGTAGCGGGCCGGGCACCGTCCGCGGGTGGCCAGCGGCGCATGTCAGGGGACCGGCCCCCCTCCACGAATGGCCAACAACACACTGCAGAGGACCGGACACCATCCGCCAGCAGCCAACAACACACTGCAGAGAGCCGGACACCATCCGCCAGCAGCCAGCGGCGCACTGTCAGGGGAACACCATCCGCGAGTGGCCGACGGCGCCCTGTAGAGAGCCACACCGCCCATCGCCAGCGGCCCGGCGGCGCACTGTCAGAGGCGGACCCCGTCCGCCGCGCGGGCAGTCCCGGCAGGGTCAGCAGTTGCCGTTGGTGAGCGCGAAAGCGCTCACCGCGGCGCCCTCGCCCGGAACCGTGAAGACGTAGGTGCTGCCCACGCTGGTGTCCACGCGGTACTCGCCCTCCGCCGAGGTCCCGCCAGGGTAGGTGTTCTGCAGCTGCTCCAGCGGGGTGCCGATCCCGATGCCCTCCGGCGTGCGGCCGTTCGCGCCCGCCACGATGCGCCCGACGCCCGCCTCGGAAATCACCACGGTGCTGACCTGGTCGGTCCCGGCGGTCAGCGGGTAGGACGTGCAGCCCTGCGGCGGGGCCGCGTCCTCGGCGAGATATCCCGCCTGCTGCACGTCCTCGTACGACATCCCCAGTTGGATCCGCGCCCAGCCGGTCGGGCCGATCGGCCCGCTGGTCACCGCGGGCGTGGTCGGCACCCGGGACTCCGGGGTACGCGACGGCTGCTTCGGCGGCGGCTTCTTGGCCGGGGCGGAGTCGGGCACCTCGAGCTGCTCCGGCTGCTGGGGCTCCTTCTCCACCCGGGAGCGCGAGGGCTTCGGCTTGGCCGACGAGCTGGCCGCCGTCGACAACGTCGCTTCCGTCCCCGGCGCGGCGACGTTGGCCTGCTGGTCGGCGCCCTGCGGCCCGATCAGCATGACGCCGCCGGCCACCACCACCGCCGCGACGGCGAGTCCGCTGCCCGCGATGGCCATGTCCCTGCGCCTGCGCACCCGGCGCGCCCCGGCGATCACCGCGTCCCGCGCGCCCGGTGCGACGCGGACGGTCAGCCGCTCGTCGTCGAACAACCTGCGCAGGTCCGACTCGAGGTCGTGGTCGGAACGCTCACTCACGGCTGACCTCCCTCCTCCATTGCTCCGGCCAGCTTCTTGCGCAGTGACGTGATCGCCTTGCTCGCCTGGCTCTTCACCGTCCCCGGGCTGACCCCGAGGCTTGCCGCAATCTCCGCTTCGGACAGTCCTTCGTAGTAACGCAGAACTATCACCGCACGTTGCCTCGGTGGCAGTTCGCGTAGCGCCTGCCACAGCGGTTCGTGCTCGAACGGGTCCGGGTGGCGGTAGCCGTCGTGGTTGTCCGGCAGGTCGGCGACCAGCTGCTCCCGGCGCCGCTTGCGCCATCGGGAGATGTGCGCGTTGGCCATCGACCGGCGGACGTAGGCGATCGGGTCGTCGGTCTTGCGGGACACGTGATGCCAGCGCGCACCGATCTTCTCCAGCACCGACTGGACCAGGTCCGCGCCGTCGTGCGGATTGCCGGTCAGCGCATAGCCGTAGCGCAGCAGCGCAGGCAGCTGAGCGTCGACGAACTCGCCGAAATCCCCCAGCTCACGGGCCATGCCTCGCCCCTACTCACCGCAGCGTCAGTTGCCGTCCGAGAATCCCGTCGCGAGCCCGCCGCTCGTCGCTGGTCAACGGTTGGTCGGCCACACTTGCCAGCGCCTGCTGGAGCCGTTCGCCGAACTGCTCCAGCGGCTCGGTCCACTCGCGCGCGTGCGCTTCCCGGTCGACGTCCCACACCGGCACGAGCAACCCGTGCGCGCGGAACGATCCGGCGAACCGCGAACCCTCGCCGAGGTCCAGCTCGCCCCGCGCGGACAACCTGGCCAGCGCTTTGAGCACGTCGTTCTCCGGCTCCGGGCGTACCCACCGGATGTGCGCCTTCTCCCCGGTGTCCACCCAGTACGCCGCCTGCCCGATCCGTTCCGTGGGCAGGATCGCCTCGTTGGCCCGCTCCAGCGACAGCTGGACCTCCCTGCTGATCTCCTCCTGATCCTCCGGCAACCACCAGGAGAAGTCGTCGTGCAGCTCGGGCACCAGTTCGGCGTCGGCGACCACCAGGTCCTGCAGGCGCTCGCCGTCCTCCGGCGGGCTGGTGGTGTCCGGAGCCGCCAGCACATCGCCCTGCTCGGCCTGCAGCACCCAGCGCAGGCTGCGTCCGACGTCCCGGCTGACGTCCGACGACCGGGTCTGCACCTGCATGGCCACGAACCGCTTGCCGTCCGATCGCACCATCGCGGCGGCCGCCCCGGGCAACACCGTCGCCAGCGTCACCGAGCCACCGTCGGTCAACGGCAGCTCCACCGTCGCCGACGGGACGAACTCGCGCATCGCGATCAGCTCGGTCTCGGCGGCCAGCCCTTCGAACGGCTGCGCCACGAAGACGTCACGGACCTTCTTCTGCTTCCTTTCCTCGGCCCGGCGTACGGTACGCGCCCGGCGGGAACGCTTGCCCACGTGAAACCTCCTCACTGCGGGTTGAAGCCCCGGGTGGTTGAACCTACCCGGTGGCTACCGCCGCACCCCCGCCGGGCGCACGGTACGCAGCGGAGGTGGCTGGGCGTCCTCGCCCACCGCGACCACCAGCATGCGTTTGCCCGCCAGCGACCGTTCCGGGGCGAGCAGCATGCCGATGCGGCGGATGACCAGGATCGTGACGACAGCCAGCGCGGCCGCGGTCAGATGCGTGATCCCGGTGAGCAACACCGAGTCCGCCATCGCCTGGACGCCGTCTCCCATCCGCCGCCACAGCGTCGCGGCGACCAGCACGGCATTCACCACGCAGCCGACCCACCACGTGACGACCAGCCGGGACGGCCGCGGCCGTTCGTCCGCCGGTTTGCGCAGCGCGACATGCTCCAGCTCGGCGATCACCGGGCCGGGCAGCACCACCGCCGCGACCGCCACCACCGCGATCAGCAGCGGCGCGGCAATGACCACCACCAGCGGCGGCAGCTCCACCCGGTACTCGACGGCGGCCACGACCGCCAGCAACACCCACAGGCCGACCAGCTTCGCCCCGGCCATCACGGGTCCGTACGGCGGCTCGACGTCGGCCAGCCTGGCCGCCTCGGAGCGGGCCAGCTGCAGCCACCACAGCCCGAGCACCAGCGCCGCGAACAACAGGATCGGAATCGGGTACCACAACCCGGTGACCAGCCCGTCGGACACCCGCACGGCCACCGTGCCGAGCGCTTCGTCACGGCTGATCACCAGCAACGCGTACCGCCAGAACTCGGCGACCCCGGCCAGCACCGCGAACACCGCGGCCGCCGCCAGGACACCGGCCGTCCACACCCCCACCGGCCGGATCAACTCGTCGGCCCGCGGGCGGGCACTGCGGGTACCCGGCACCGACGTCGGCTGGCGCCAGATCAGGCCGGGAAAACCCCATCGGGGCGGCACCGGGTACGACGGCGGCCCGGCATACGGCGGCTCCGGCGGCTCACGCCGGCGCCGCGGCGTGCCCGGCGGCGGGCTCGCCGTCCAGCGCACCGGAAAACCACGAGCCGGATCCACCGTCATCGCCGTTACAGCACCGTCGGTTCGACGCCCGGATCCTCGGCCACCACCGGCCTGCCCTCGGTCAGCCAGGACTTCATGCCACCGGCGACATTGCAGGCCTCGAAGCCGTTGGCGTTGAGGAACGCGGTGGCCTGCTCCGACCGGCCCCCGGTGCGGCAGACCACGTAGATCGGCTCGTCCTGGGCGAACTCGGCCAGCTCGCCCAGCCGCGCGGGCAGGTCACGCAGCGGGATGTGCAGCGCATCCGGCGCGTGCCCGGCGCGCCACTCGTCGTCCTCCCGCACGTCGAGCAGCCGGAGGTCGCCGTCCGGCAGATCGGCCACCCGGGTCGTCGGTACGTCTTCGGGAAACATCGGCACGATCCGATGGTGCCACGACCGGCGTGGGTTCCGCGTCAACCGTGCCCGTGCCGCCGGTGCCTGGTCAGCCCGGACCGGGTCTGCTCCTCGGTCTGCCGGGGGAAGCTGCGGTCCCGCAGGAAGCCCAGCGGGTCGGGCGCGTGCATCCGCAGCATCAGGTCGTCGACGTCGGCCGGGACACGCCTGCGCGACATCTTGCTCACCGCGATGGCCACGAAGAACGCGACCGGCACGGACACCAACGCGGGGTGCTGGATCAACACCGGGGCTTCCTCACCGCGCTGCAGCGCGGCCACCTCGAGCCCGATCGCGGTCAGCACCAGGCCGGCGCCGATCACCATGGCGGCCGCGGCGCCTTTCGCCTTGAGCCCGCGCCACCAGATGCCCAGCACCAGCACCGGGCAGAACGTGGACGCGGCCAGCGCGAACGCGTGCGAAAGCGTGTGCGCGAGGTCTATCCGGGGCGCGGCCAGCGCCATCGCCAGCGCGGCGGCCGCGACGAGTACCGCTCCCAGCTGTTGCTTGCGCAGTCGCTCGGGCAGCACACCGGTCGAAATCACCCCGGCCACGCTGAAGACCAGGCCGGACGCGGCGGCCAGCACGGCCGAGAAGATGCCTGCGACCAGCACGGCGGTGACGATCTGGCCGGCGAGGCCACCGCCGAGCATGGCCGACGGCAGCAGCAGCAGCGCGGTGTCGGTCTCCCCGGTCACCAGCAGACGCGGCACGTACAGCCGGGACAGCACCGCGAGCATGATCGGGAAGACCGCGAAGATCCCGACGAAGAGCAGCACGTGCAGCGTGGTCCGCCGGGCGGCGATGCCGTCCGGATTGGTGTAGTAGCGCACCAGGATGTGCGGCAGGCCCATGGTGCCCAGCACCAACGCGAGCAGCAGCGAGTACGTGCCGAGCAGATCCCAGACGTCGCCGCCGGACGGATCCAGCCAGTCGGCGTTGCCTGCGGGATGCCCGGCCAGCACCGGGACCGGCGCACCTGCTTCGAACGTCAACGTCGTGTCCGCACCGACCTCCAGCGGCCCGCGCTGCGGCGACCACGTGGTCGGACCGTCGGTGGGGTGACCGGCGATCTCCCCGTGCGCTTCGAACTTGGTCGGTGCCTCCACCCGCAGCGTCACCGGCTCGCTGATCCTGATGGTGCTGTCCCGGGCGAACACCGGAGGGTCGTCGGACGTGATGCCGTGCGGCGCGCCACCCGGTGCGGATCCGATGAACACCACCAGCATGACCAGGGTCGGCGCGATGATGGCGAACATCTTCAGCCAGTACTGGAACGCCAACGTCACGGTGATGGCGCGCATCCCGCCGCCGAGCACGGTGATCAGCACCAACACCGTCAACGCCACCGGGCCCGCCCAGTCCGGGCCACCGAACAGCGTGCGGGCCGCCAGCTCGGCGCCGTGCAGCTGCGGCAGTAAATACAGCACCCCGATCAGCGCGGCGACCAGCGAGGCCAGCCCGCGCATCCCGGCGCCGGGCACCCTGGCGTCGATGAAGTCCGGCATCGTGTAGGCGCCGGAGCGGCGCAACGGGGCGGCCACGAAGATCAGCAGCGCGACGAAACCCGCGGTGAAGCCGATCGGGTACCACAGGCCGTCGGCACCCTCGGCCAGCACCACCCCGGTGATCCCGATGAACAGCGCCGCGCACAGGTACTCGCCGGACATCGCCGCGGCATTGCGCCGGGACCGCACGGTGCGCCTGGCGAAGTCGAAATCCTGCCCGCTCCTGGTCGCCGAGCGCCTGCCGAGCGTGTAGGTCACCACGGCCACCACGACCACGGCCACCGCGGCGGCGATCTGCAGGCCGGTCATCCTCTGTGCTCGATCATGTCGACGAACGCCCGCTCATGGCGTTCGGTCACCCGGACGAACAACAACCCGATGCCGCCGAGCACCGGGAACGGCGCCACCCCCAGCAACAGCCAGGCCAACGGCACACCGACCACCTCGAGCCGGGCGAAGTCGGGCAGCAACCACATCACCAGCGGCAGACCGCCCACCACGGCCACCGTCAGCAGCGCGAACAGCACGCCGATCTTCAGCAGGCCGTGGATCTGGTCGGCGATCAACGTGGCACCCCAGCTGGTCTGCTGAGCGAGCTCGGAGCGCGAATGCAGATAGGGCCGGACCGGCGCGACCGGACCGTCGTCGAGCACGATGCGCTGGCGCTTGGGCTTGGTGGGCGGGTCGACGTCCGCCTTGGCATGCGCAGGCGCCCCGGGGACACGCTCCACTGAAACCGGCTTCATCTCCGGCCGGGAGGAGCGCCCCAACGTGGGGTCGGGTGTGCGCACCCGCGGCCACCGCGGCGACGAGGTCCGAGTGGCGTCGTCCATGGTCAACTTCTCAGGTTGCCGGTGAGCCGATCCTTCAGCTCACGCGTGTGCCGTCTACTGACCGGAAGCAGCTTCTCCTCGTTGCCGATCACCACCTGGTAGCCGCCCTGGCACATGCGCAGCTCGGTGATCAACCGCAACGCGACCAGGTACGAGCGGTGGATGCGGACGAAGCCCGCCTTCCCCCACCGTTCCTCCAGCTGCGACAGCGGGATGCGCACCAGGTGCGACGAGCCGTCCATGGTGTACAGCCGGGCGTAGTCGCCCTGCGCCTCCACCCACCGCACCTGCGACCGCGGGATGAGCTTGGTTGTGCCCGCCAGCTCGACCGGGATGACTTCGTCGTCGCTGGGTGCCGCGCGGTCCTCCTGGGGTGCGCCGAACCGCTCCCGCAGCTTGGCCCGCACCCGGTCGATGGCCTTGTCGATGCGAGGCTGCTCGTACGGCTTGAGCACGTAGTCCACCGCGCCCAAATCGAACGCGTTGACCGCCTCGTCGCCGTGGCCGCTGACGAACACCAGCTCCGGCGCCGGGTTGAGCGCGGCGAACACGCGGGCCATCTCCATGCCGGTCAGCCCCGGCATGTTGATGTCCGCGAACACCACGTCGACCGCGGGCAGGCCTGCCTTGCGGCGCTTGGCCAGCAGGGGGTGCTCGGCCGAGATGATGCGCAGCGCCTCGGACGCGTCGACCGCGTCGAAGATGTGCCCGATGTACCGGTTGGACTGCAAGCGGTGCTTGAGCATGTCCAGCCCGGGCTTCTCGTCGTCCACGGCCAGCGCGACCAGGCGCCGAGTGTCGTCATGAGTACTCACGGTGACATGCATCCTGCCCACTGCGGGGTACCGATGTCCAGATCGAACCGAACGATGTTCACGATCCGCCGGGGTTGTTCACGGAACGTCCACCGAACTGTCACGCTACGTTGCGGACAGTCGGCATCATAACCCGAAACGCGCCCAGGCCGCGCGATGCTCGACCGCGGTCAGCAGCGCGTCGATGCCCGCCGCCGCCGGGCTGCCCAGCCCGAGCCTGGCCAGCAACGGCTTCTTCGGCTCCGCCACGGTGATGGTGGCGTCCGGATAGCGCTGCTTGACCACCTCGCGCAGCGTGCCGATGCCGTCCACCAGGCCGAGCTCGTGCGAGCGCGGGCCGAGCCACACGTCACCGCTCCACAGCTCGGGATCGTCCTTCAGCCGCTCGCCCCTGCGCTGCTTGACCCAGTCGACGAACAACTGGTGCAGCTGGTCGTGCATCGAGCGCAGCCACTGCACGTCCTCCGGCTTCTCCGGCTCGAACGGGTCCAGCCTGCGCTTGTTCTTGCCCGCGGTGTACAGCCTGCGCTCGATTCCGTACCGGTCGATCAGGCCGGTGAAGCCGAAACCGCCGGTGACCACGCCGATCGAGCCGATCAGCGACGTGCTGTGCGCGTAGATCTCGTCCGCGGCGCAGGCCAGCCAGTAGCCGCCGGAAGCGGCGACGTCCTCGCAGAACGCCAGCACCGGAACGTTCTTCTCGTCGGCCAGGCCGCGGATACGCTCGGCGATCAGGCCGGACTGGGTCGGCGCGCCGCCCGGCGAGTTGATCACCAGCGCGACCGCCTTGAGCCGGTCGTGCTCGAAGGCACGGGTCAGCGCGGACTCGACGGTGTTGATGTTGAGCACGCCGCGGCTGAACGGCGAACCCTGCGGAGTGATCACACCGTGCAGCTTGACCACGGAAACCACGTCGGACCTGTCCCCGCGGTCGGCGATCCTCGGCAGACGGGCGGTCAGCTTCTCGGCAACGCTCATGAGGCCAGGGTAGCGAGAAGGGACGACCCCCTGGGCGGATTCGCCGGCTGGACGAAGTCCGGCACCCAGGGGGTCGGGTGGTTGCCTGGTATTCGCGCTCAGCGGACAACCACCTCGCGCGTCCAAGAAGTATTCACCTTCGGACCACCTCCTTTCCCGCGTGCGGTCAACGGTAGGGAGCCCGCTGCGGTGGTGGCAACCGAGTTTCCTCGCGCCTGTCCCGGCCCGCTCGCCTGCGGCGACGGCGCGGCTGCTGCCATTCCTCGGTCGGCGGGTCCTCGTGCAGCCGCGCGCTCGGCAGCCTGCGCGGGCGCGGGCGATGCATGGTCTTGACCGGCTGCGGCGGCAGCAGCGGCGACCGGCCGGAGTCCCGCTCTTCCTTCGCCGCCTCGTAGCCGGGGATGTCCGGCCGCACGCCGGGGGCGTACTTGGGCACCCGCAGGGTGATCTTCATGCCCGCACCCGGCGCGGTCTCCACGATGACCGGATACTCCGGGCCGAACAGCTGCCGCATGCGCTGGCTGATGTTGCTGAGGCCGACGTGCTCACCGCTGCGGTGCGCCGACGACAGGCTCTTGAGCTTGGCGGGGTCCATCCCGACCCCGTCGTCCTCCACGATGATCACCGCGTCGTTGCCCGCGTCCTCGGCGATCACGGTGACCGTGCCGCCGCCCGGCTTGCCGGAGATGCCGTGCTTGACCGCGTTCTCCACCAGCGGCTGCACGATGAGGAACGGCACCACCACGCCCAGCACCTCCGGCGCGATCTTCAACCGGACGTTGAGCCGGTCGCCGAACCGAGCGGACTCGATGGTCAGGTACCGGTCGACGTTGCGCAGCTCCTCCGCCAGCGTGGTGAACATGCCGGAGCTGCGGAAGCTGTATCTGGTGAAGTCCGCGAACTCCAGCAGCAGGTCCTGGGCTTCCTCCGGATCGGTGCGGATCAGCGACGAGATGGTGTTCAGCGCGTTGTAGACGAAGTGCGGCGAGATCTGCGCCCGCAGCGCCTTGATCTCTGCCTGCTGCAGCGCCGACTTCGACTCCTCCAGCCGGGCCAGCTCGAACTGGGTGCGCACGAACTGGGCGACCGCGTCGGCCATCTCGATGAGCCGGCGGCTGCGGGACCGGCCGACCACGATCAGCACGGCGTCGGTGCGGCCCTCGACGATCAGCGGCACGATCACCGCCGCCCGCATCCGACACGAGCTGCGATGCGAGCACGGGAGCTTGTCGTGCGACACCAGCTCCCTGCGGTGTTGCTCCCGCGCGGAGGCGATGGCCGGCTCGAGGTCCACGTAGTGGTCGGTGGCCTCGCCGTCCCAGCTGTGCAGCACCCCGGCGCCGTCGGTGATGCCGACCGCGACGCAGTTCAGCAACTGACGCAGGTGCCGGGTGATGCGGTCGGCGGCCTCCTGGTCGAGGCCTTCCCGCAGGTCGGGGGCGGCCAGGGCGAGCCGGTGCACGGCGTGCAGCACGGCGTCCTCGGTCGCCTTGCCCGGACGGCGCGAACGTAGATACACCGCCACCGCGACCAGGATCGCAACGGTGGCAATCACCCAAGCGAGGAGTTGCGATAGCGGAACGTTCGGCACCCGACCATGTTCGAGCCTGGTCGCCGCGGTGACAAGTGCACTGGGTGATCTCGCCGATCGCGTTCGGTGAATGTCACTTGAGCAGGCGATCGAGCCTACGATCGGACAGCGGCTTCCCCTTGGTCTGGCACGTGGGGCAGTACTGGAACGACTTGTCGGCGAACGACACCTCGCGGATCGTGTCCCCGCACACCGGGCACGGCAGGCCGGTACGGCCGTGCACCCGCAGGCCGGAGCGCTTCTCGCCCTTCAACCGGGCGGCCTCCTGCCCGACGGATCGGTCGACCGCATCCCGCAGCACGGTGACCATGGCTTCGTGCAGCCGGTCGAGCGTGTCGTCGTCGAGGCGGCCCGCGGTGGCATACGGCGACAGCCGCGCCGTGTGCAGGATCTCGTCGGAGTAGGCGTTGCCGATGCCGGCGATGAGCCGCTGATCGGTGATCGCGTTCTTCAGCCGCTCGGTACGCCCGGCCAGGATGCCCGCCAGGCCGTCGCGATCCAGTGTGGCGGCGTCCGGCCCCAGCGTGGCGATGCTTGCGACCTCGGACGGGTCGCGCACCAGCCAGACCGCCATGCCCTTCTTGGTGCCCGCCTCGGTGAGGTCGAAGCCCGGGCCGCCGAGGTGGAGGCGCAGCGCGATCGGTCCTTTGCCGGGACGCACCGGCTTCGGCGACAGCTCGTCCGACCAGCGCAGCCAGCCCGCACGGGCCAGATGGGTGATGAGATGCAGCTCGCCCAGGCAGACGTCGAGGTGTTTGCCGTGCCTGCGCACGTCGGTGACTTCTTTGCCGTGGGCGGCGGTGATCGGCGGGTCGAACGTCTTCAGCACCGCCAGTGACGCCACGTCGATCCGCGAGACCGCCCGGCCGACAGCGTGCTCCCGGAGGAAGTGGGCGAGGGCTTCGACCTCGGGCAGCTCGGGCATGGCGCCTCCTGGTGCCTACTCGACCGGCCGGAGCGGTCCGTTGATGTCCGGCATGGAGTGCTCCTCGATCGCGGTCTTGATCCGCTTGAGCTCGCCCTGCACCTTGAACACGCCCCGGACGGTGCCGACCCAGCGCTCGGGTTCGGCGTCCTCGTCATTCTCGACGGTCTCCGCGACGACCCGCCACGGCCGGCGCAGCGCCCAGCGCGTCGGGAAGAAGAGGATGATCAGGGCCAGCAGGAGCACCACCCAGCTCGGCACGACCACCGCGTCCGGCATCCACAGGAACAGAACGGCGGCGAAGATCACGACCAGGGAGATCATGATCGCCGCGGAGACCTGGCCACCGGTGACGTCGTGCTCGAAGTCTTCTGCGGTGGCGGGGGCGCGCCATTCCAGCTGACTGCGCAGAGTCCATTTCCGGCCGTCGGCTGCGATGACCGACTGCTCGGCCATTCCGTCTCCTCTCGGATCGCCGTTCCTGCGCACCCATTGTGGCGTAGTCGGTGCCCATCCGGAGACGTCAATTCGGGCAGCTTCGATGGTCGCTCAGCGTGATCACGACCCGGGGACGTGCGTCAGCTGCTCGTGGTGCCCCGGGCGGGTCAGCAGTCGTCGTGCCAGTAGTAGGTGGACGAGTATTCCTGCCCGTCGTCGTAGATGTAGGTGGTGCGCTCGTAACCCACACCACGCATGTACGAGTACTCGTACATCTCGGTCCGGTGTGCGACGTCGTTGTAGAACTCGTAGTACTCGAAGTCGTCGACGCAGTCGTGGGCCACGTCCTCGTACGAGGACTGAGGCGGCTCCTCCGGCGCCAATGCCGGCCTGTTGACCGTCTCCTCGGGCTGGCTGTCCGGCGGCGAGCCCGGCAGGTGCCGCTCGCGTGCGCCCTCGACGACCGTGGTGTTCTTCGCCTTCGGCGAGGGCAGGTCGGGAACGGTGTCCGGGGAGGACGGCGTGGTCGGCGGAACTTCGGCCAGGACCGTCCCGGACAGGTGGTCCGCCGTGCCGGAGTCCGACCTGTTCGGTTTGACGCTGTCGAGGCGCTGGGTGTCGCTGTCCTGCTCCTGGCGCTGCGTATCGATGGTCTTGGCCGGGGAGCGCTTGAGCAGTTGACCGGATGGCGACGACGTTCCCTCGCCGTGGCCGCGCTCCACCGTCGGGTCGTGGCGGTCGTAGCCCTGCTGGCCGTGCAGGCCCAGCACGTTCACGGCTTCGCCGTTGAGCATCGCGCCCGCGCTCCAGCCGAGCACGCCGACCACGGCCGTGGAGGCCATGGCGACGCCGACTTTGAGTTTGGCGCTGGCGAAGACGCTCTTGAGCGCGGTGAGCTTGCCGGCTACCGCTGCCGTCCCGGACGCCGTTGTCCCGGACGTCGCCGTTGCCTCGGTGGCAACCGTTGTCCCGGATGTCGCGGTTGTCCCGGTGGCAGCCGCCGCCCCGGACTCGGCCGACCCGGCGGCCAAGGCTCCGGCACCGGCCAGGGACGGCAGCGCCAACGCGATGACCCCGGCGTGCGCGCGGAGCGAGTGGCAGACATCGCGCAGCTCTGCGTGCGTGGAACGGCACGCCGCGCAGTTGCCGAGATGCGCCGCGATCCGCGCCGCCTCCGCGGGCGTGACGGCTCCGGCGGTGTAGCTGCCGAGCTTGTCCAGCACCGAGCGACAGCTCGCGTTGCCCTGGTAGGTGCTCAGGTGAGCCTGCAGATAGGCGGCACGCAGGCCTTGCCTGGCCCGGCGGGCCAGGGCGGCGGTCGCGTTCGGGGTCAAGCCGAAGTGCGGCGCGACCTTGGCCGGCTGCGCACCCTCCACCTCGGTACGCCACAACACGGTGCGCCATCGTTCGGGGAGGCTGACGAACGCGCGGGTGATGAGCGCGTACTCGGCCGACCGCGCGCAGGCCGACTCGGTCGCCCCGGCGCGGCTGGTCAGCTCGTCGTCGCTGACCGGGACGTCGTGCGAGGCGCCGCGCCACTCCCAGGCCACCCGGCGGGCCACCGTGAGCAGGTAGCCGCGGATGTTGTCGTGGGGTCCGTTGCCGCGCTTGATGGCGCGGAGAACACGGAAGAAGGTCTCGGCCGTGATGTCGTCGGCTTCGGCAGGGTCGTTCGCCAGGCTGCAGGCCAGCCGACGCACCGCAGGGGCGTGCCGCTCGAACAGCTCGCCGAATGCTTCGTCCTGCCCGCTTCGCAGACGTGTGAGCAAGTCCTGCTCATCCGTCTCGTGCGTCATCCGGCCAGGTCCCTCCTCGCCGATACCGTGATCGGCAGCCCCGTTCGGGCTACGTCGTACGCCTGCGGATCGGGTGTCAGTGTGACCGGGAGAACGACGGAGAGTGACGATTTTGCGCCACAGGCGCCGATTCGCCAGGCGAGCGGCCGGTACGGCGCGACCAGCGGTCAGTGTGGCTGGTGAAGTGGTGGTCCCCTGCACGGCGCGCTGAGCGAGCGGTATAAACTTCGGTCGTCGCTTGCGGACGTAGCGCAGTTGGTAGCGCATCACCTTGCCAAGGTGAGGGTCGCGGGTTCGAGTCCCGTCGTCCGCTCCAAGACAGGACGCCTCTCGGGGTCCTGCGTACTTCCTTCCGTGGCTCCACACGTCGAGCAATCTCCCGTGGCGCCATGCGCCTTGGTCGGGGAGTGTCCTGAAGTTCCACACGCTGTGTCTCGGCCGAGCCCCGTTGCGCGTACTCCGCGCACCGTTCCTTGGCCGCGCCGTCAACCGCGGCACGGAGCACTGTGCCCTGCCCGAGCCGTCCGCGACTCCAAACACGGCTTCTCAGCCCCGCCGTTCACCAAAGCCCTGACAGATGCACGTCCACCGACCCGCCGCGACTCCAAACACCGCTCCTCAGCCCCGCCGTTCACCAAGGCGCTGAGGGCTCTGTACCCTGCCCGAGCCCGTTTCGAGGCTCCACGCGCCGCGTCCGAGCGAGTCCCGCACGCCAGAATTCGTCTCAAGCTTCTCGTAGCGGAGGAACGTCCCGTCACGGGATGATGCGGTCATGATCACCGCATTGACCGTCGTCGCCGCCGTGGGGTGCGGACTCATGGCCGGCATCTTCTACGCGTTCTCCGGTTTCGTGATGACGTCGCTCGGCCGACTGGCGCCGGAGCACGGCGCCACAGCGATGCGGGCGATCAACGAGGACATCCTCAACCCACTGTTCCTGCTGTCGTTCATGGGAACGACACTGCTCAGCGCGATCCTGTCGGTGGCTGCCGTCGTCGACTGGCAAGCGGAGTCTCCCTGGCGGCTGGCGGGCGGCTTGCTGTATCTCGTCGGCTCGTTCGGTGTCACCGCAGCATGCAACGTGCCGTTGAACAACCGGCTGGCCGAATCCGACCCCGCCACTCCCGATGGCGCATCGTTCTGGGCGGAGTACCGCCGCCGCTGGGTGGCGTGGAATCACGTCCGCTCGGTCGCCACGACGGGCGCCATGGCGGCGCTGATCGTCTCGCTGACTGTGTGAATCACAATCGGCAGCACGCAGCCGTGCCGGTCTCAACGCCAACCCAGCACCCCGATCCTGCCCGACCGTGATCGTTTCGCAGACCGACCTGTTCGACGAGCACGAGCGGCGGGTGCCCAGGTGACGCAGACGCAGGCCGTGCTCCCACCGCGGTGACGGCGACGATCAGCGCGTTGCGATCAGGACGGTCGCTTCCCCGTCAGTGACCGTGCCCCCCGGCAGGCCATGAGCGGCCTCCACGCCGACGGCCACGACGGTCTGGGCGTGCTGCGAGCACACGCTCCGCAGTCGAATCCACTGGCGGGCACGGCCAAGGTGTAGATCGACCCGGCGCTGCTGAGGCGTGGAATCTGCACGCTGGACAGGGGTCGGCACCCGGGGCGCGCCCACCATCGTGGATGAATCTGCACCCGAAACAGCGGTAGGCAACGGCCCGCCGTCTCGTCTCGGACACACAGGCCAAACCAGCCTCGCCGACACGACGAGCCGCAAGCCGCTCGTCTCGAGCAGCGACCAGCCGACCACCATCGTCACTCAGGACGCGCTGATGGCGGATACCGTGCTCGGGCCCGCAGGCGGGGTGGGTTATTCGCCGATGACTGATGGGACGACGGTCATGCCGGTGGTTTCGTCGATGAGTTTTTCGCCGTGTTCGTCGTATTCGACTTTCAGGCCGGGGTCCATCTCCTGTTTGATGTAGTACTGGTCTTTGTGTTCTTTGTCCTCGGCACCCTGGCCACGCGCGCCTGCGGCGCCGCCCATCATGCCGGCCATGCCGCGGGGGCCGAACCCGCCGGCTCCAGCGCGGGCAGCCGCCGCACCGGCACCGGCCGCGCCGGGTGAACCGGGACCGATCACACCAGCACCCTTGCCGGCGCCGAGGGCTCCCCCAGCGGCACCACCGGCCGCGCCACTGCCGAGCGGACCGAACCCGGCCACACCACCGGCGCCACCACCGGCACTACCGCCGCCCACACCGGTCGACCCGTAGGCCGAACTCCCGGCAAGCGACCCGGACCGCGAACCCGTGCCCGCCGGGTCGAACCCGGACGTGCTGGTGTTGCCCGGCGGAATGACCCGGCCATTGGGCAACACCCTGGTGCCGTCCGGCAACACCTTCGTCCCGTCCGGCAGGATCCGGGTGCCATCGGGCTTGACGATGGTGCCGTCCGGCAACCGCCGCGACCCGTCCGGCAGGCGGACACCACCCCGCGAACTGCCCGAGCTGTCACCGGTGCGGTTGTTCGTGCCCGTCTTCGGCGGCTCGATCCGCCCACCACTGCGGCTGGTCCTGCTACTCGTACCCGTCGGCTGCGACGTCGGCCTGCTCACCCGCGGCAGGTTCGTCCCGATCGAGGAGATGGCCTTGTTCTTGTCCCCACCACCGGTGCTCGAACTGCTCTCCGCGCTCCCACTGCCGTCGAACTTCGGCGGCTCGGCAAACACCGGCGCCTTCGACACCGTCGTGTACGTAGAATTGTCGAAATTCGCCGCCACCCGCGCCGCCTGCTCGTGCGCCTCCTGACTCCGCTTCTGCTTGTCGAAAGCCCCCAGCAGAATCGACACCGAATCGAACGGATCATTCGCCGAACGAGCCCGCCTCATCTCCTCATCCCACGAGAACGGAACCGGATCCGGCATCGCATTCCGGAACGTCTCCGACGCATCCGCCTGCGCAGCAACCACCTCGGACGCAAGCCGAGCGTTCTGCGACGACGCATCCGCATACTGCGCCAACTGACTCCCATACGACGCAGCAGCGTCCGCGGCATCCCCCTCCCAAGCACCACGCAGGATCTTGACCGCCTGCGAGACGGCGGTGTTCATCTCTTTGTAGGCATTGCTGACTTCGAAATACGCGTTCGAAATCTGACCAACGTCTCCAGGCTCGTTGTCGTCAACAGACCATCTCTTCAAATCTTCGTGCGGAACACCGAGATAATTGGTATTCGGCGCACCGGGAACCCGCACGCACTCCACATCACCCGAGCTGGCTTCGGCGATCGCCTGCTGCGACAACCGGTCCGCGCGCCTGTCCGCGGTGATCGACCCGACGATCCTGTTCAAAAGCTCGTCGAAAAACCCACCCTCTTCAGCAGCAAGCGTCTGCAGGTCCCGAATGAACTGCTCCCGCTCATGCGGCGGAACGTTCTCCTTCAGCCACTCGTCCTGCTGATCCTCCGGCAACGACGCCAGATGCTCCAGCTCAGCACGCCGCCTGTCACTGACCATCACACTCCCCCTCCGCTACGAAACCGGCTCAGGCAGCTTCGGCTCGATCATCTCCGCGGCTCGATCAGCCAGCACGCAAGCTCGTTCCGTGCCGGCCGTCGATGTGGTGTAGATGTCCACCCGCCCCGAGCCCGCAGCGAAACCAAGCGTGCATTGATCTTCCCCCGCGTCCGCGACGATCATCTTCGCCGGCCGGCCATCGACCTCGCCCGTCTGGATGGATCCCGTCGTGATGATGTCCAATTCATCGACCGACTGACCAGGACGAAGACGGACGGTCATCATGAAAAAGTCGTCGTCCGCGCCCATCGCTTCTCTATTTGACCAAACACAGTTCTTGCCGCTGGTGGATTCGAAATCCAGATTGTCAGCCAACTCGGCGAGTTGACTTTCCGAGAGCAGCCCGCAAGGGTCGATCGATTCCAGACTCTCGTTCTGTTCCGGCTCGCCAGCCGCCGGCGGAGACGGCTGCTGCGGTGCCTCAGCCGACGGAGGTGGCTGAGGCGCGACATCTCCATTCTTTGCCGAGACAGCGCGACCAGCTTCTTCGCTGCACGCCGCCAGCGACAAGAGCACCACACTGCCGATAACGAACTGTCGCAAGTTGGTCAGCCCGCGCACTGTCAGTCGCTCCCACGGAATCTGCCGGCAGCGTCATCGTCCAATCGCCGATAGTTCTTCATGGCGGCGTCGATTCCCTCGCGATAGAGTTCCAGAACTTTCAATGTCGACAGCAAAGCTTCGGCAGCCGACCTACCACCCTCCAGATAGGCCCGTCTCGCCGCGTGCGCAAAATCGCTGGAGCCAATCTTGGGTTCGCGAGCGAGCTCCCTGGCTCTCTGCAGCGCCGCAAACACGTCTACCTCTGCTTCACGAAGGTAGTTCAACGCCTTCTTTGCCTGGTCGGGATCGACGGCGAACTTCCCGGCCTTGGCGGCGTTGCGGAACGCCTCTGCCCCCTTGATGGCCGCGGAGTTCTGTGCGGCAGAGCCGAACAGAGCCTCGAGGCTGCCAGCGGAAACGGCCGGCCCGGTGGGGACGAAAGCCATGCGTACAACCCCCCTCACGCTCGGTGTGCGGCGGCCAGTCTACCAGCCCCAACCAGCAGAAATGGACACTTCGGACGAGCTTTCACCCCGCCCGCACCGTCGACCCTCACAAGATCGAGTCTTCGCGATTCGTTGCCCATTGCCGACTCCTGACCGCGTTTCGGGATCCGGACGCGTGGAACCCGCCGTCTCCTTCGGCTCGATGACTTGGACGGCCGAGACGAAGCTCCCGTTCCGCACCAATCACTCCAGATGCGCGGCCAGGGTCCGCTGCAGGTACGAGGCGATGCGGCGGCTGTCGCCGGGATGCAAAGTCAGGTACGGCGGATCGCCGTCGATGGTGGTGTACCAGCGCCCAGGGCCGGAACCGTTCTCCTGGTCGAAATCCCACCAGGTCAGCCGGCACACCTGCGCCCAGCGCGACACGCCCCGCCTGGACTTCCGCACCTGGGCGTTGATGGCACCGAACCCCAACCGCGGCCGCGCGAACAGCCGCAGCACACCGCTGCCCTCGCTGGCTCGGCTCGGGCGCACTCGGGCCATGGCCATCGGATCGAACTCGTCGTCGTCCTGGCCGTAATGCGGTTCCTCCGACGAGCCGGCCATCGGCATGCGCTCTTCGGCGCCCTGGCCTGCCGGAATGTCCGGCAGCATCGACAACAGCTCCGGGATGATCGCCGCCGGGCGCACCGAACGGACGACGATCGCATTGCCCTCCTGATGAGCGACCACGGCATCCTGGCCGTCCGTGCACGCACGTGCCAGAACAAGCGCGCCGTCGACATCCCCGCTCAGCGCGATCGCCACAGGCGCCCGGGCCAGCACCACGAGCATGTCCTCGACCTGCGAGTTCACCCGCCCGGCGTCGACGACACCGCTGCGTTCCAGCACCCGGTAGGTGGCTTCCCGCAAACGCTGGCGTTCGTCCATGGTCTCGCCGACCGACGGTACGTCGAACGGCTGCGGCGGGCGCCCCAACTCGAGGTCTTCGAACAGGAAATCGACGGCTGGCAGTGACAAACGCGCCGAAACCAACCCGGTCCTCCCCCAGGATGCTTCTCTCCCTGCCTGACCGTAGCGCAGCCCGCACCATCGGAAGCGGCATTACCGCCAAATCACTCACCGGTCAGGCATCTCACGGGTGACGGACGGACCCCAACGGACAGCTCCTTTTGCACGGGATCCCCGCCGGTCGAGGCAACGACCTGTCGTCCGGTCGAGCGATGCCCGAGCGGACAGGGAGCTGGCCACGAAGGACTGAACGCCGTAGGCGACGTCGACGCGGGGTCTGGTGCGCACCGCAGCCAGGCACGCAAAAGGCAGAAGCCGTGGACGACGTCGCCAATTTGGCGATGCTGGACCGCGCCGGAGCCCAGGCGCTCAGGAACCGCCCGCACGGTGCCGAGACTGCCGATACTGCTCCTTCTCCACCTCGTTCAACGGCCGCCCGAGCCGCTTGACCTCCGGTTTGAGGTGGCACCCGGCGTCCACCCGCAGCACCACCCTGTCCTGCGGATTCACCATCAGCCGTACCGCCGCGCCTTTGCCGTCGGACAACTGGAACACCCGGCTGACCGGGCCGTCCACGTCCAGCACCACCTGCCGGAACCCGTGCTCCCCGGCGACGTCACGCAGCACCTGCTTGGCCGCCTGCCACTGTTCCGGCTCGAGCGGCCCCATGGTGAACCACAACGGCATCCCGAAAGTCGACGCGTTGAACGGGTGCACGTCCGGGAAGTCCCCACACGGGGCCTCACTCGCCGTCGTCGGGTCGGTCTCCCATGCACCGAGCCCCAGCCGCTCGCTCAACGCGGCACGGATCCTGGCCTGCATCCGCTCGTACAGCTGCCTGGCCTGCTCGGTGTCCGGCCGGCTCATCAGCTCGGCGAACTGCTCTTCTGGACTCATCTCGCTCTCGCCACGCTCGTCCGCATCACCGGGTGTCCACGTGCTCTCGCGGTGGCTGCTTCTCGATCAGCAGGTCGTGCCGCCCGGTGATCACCGCCGCGGTGTTGTACTCGCTGGTCGCCTTCACCCGGTCCGCCTCGGTGTATCCGCTGTGGCCCTCCGAGCCGGCCAGCGGATCCCCGTCGACGGTCACCGCGTCATCGGTGTCCAACTGCCGCACACCGTCGTAGTGCTCGGGGTTGCCCCCGTACCACCCGGTGCCGGCGATCAGGTCGCCGTCCGTGCGCATGTTGTACAACTCGCCAGGCGGCACCTTCAGGCCGTCGTCGCCGTTCCACCCCGGCGAGCCTTGCGACACGAACGCGTCGACCGCATCGGTCTCCCGCAGTGCCAACGCGGTGGTCAGCGAGCCGTAAGAATGGCCGATCGCGGTGACCCGGTCCGGCGGGTGGTCCATCCGGCTCGCCTGGAGGCCTTCCAGCTCCGCGGCCAGACGCTTCGCACCGTCCTCGGCGCGGTCGTCGAAGATGCCCTCCACGATCTCGTCGACGCTGGTCTTCGGCGGCAGGTAGTCCATCCACACCACCGTCGCCACCGTCTTGTCCGTCCCGACGAGCATGTCCTGCGCGTACTGGGTGACCTCGCGCAGCTCGTCGACGTACCGATTCATGTTGTCCTCGACCGCGGAGTTCATGCCCGGCGTGTGCACGGCCACGTAGTCCGCGTTGTCGACATCGCCGATCGCCACCGCGGCACGAACCCGCTCACCCGAGGTGTCCAGCGAGATGATCGAGTTGTGCTCCGCCTGGCGTTCGAGCACGTCGAGCGCCTTGAGCTTGTCGTCGATGTGCCGCAGGTCGGAGATCGTCTGTCCGATGCCCACTTCGCGGGCCCGTTCCAGCACGAACTTCCAGTCGCGCAGGTTCTCCCGCAGCTCAAGCAGCCGTTCCCGCTCGATCGCCAACCGGTTGACGTTGGCCTCGTGCCGCGCCTGGTACGGGATGCCCTTGAGGTTGCCGATCACCTCCGGCCGGTGCGCGATCAGCCACGCGCGTTCGGAGTCGGACAGCGTGTCCCACCACGCCTTGTTCTGCGCCGGTGTGCCGTTCTCCGGCGGATCGGGCACGGTCGACTGCCCCGACTCGGCGCCAGCCGCGGCGGCCTTGGTCATCGTCTCCGAGTCACTGTGGCCCTTGCCGTCGAGCACCGACTGCATGACCATCGTCAGGTCCGCGTCGATGTCCAGTCCGGTGCGGACGATCTGCTCCACCTTGGCTTCCAGGTGAGCGCGCACGTCCGGGTCCTGGCTCGGCTCACCGTCCGGACGGGGACGAACCACACCGTCGGCGATCTCGTACCCGTGCGCTCGAGCGAACTCGGCCGCCGCGTGCATCGCGTCGTGCAACCGCTGCAGACGCTCGGCCGCGTCGTCGACGGCGGCCTGCAGCATGGCGAATTCCTCCACCCGATGCAGAACGCCGCGCTCGATCTCGGCCAGCGACCGCCGTGCCGCCTCGGCCGCTTCCCCTTCCCACTCCTGGGGTGTGGCCGCCGCCCGCAGCTCGGCTTCCGTTCCTTTCAACCGCCGCAGCTCGGCCGCCAGGTCGTCGCCCACTGCCCGCAGCGCGGCAGGGTTCCACCCCGCGATGGTCTCCCAGTCGCCCACGAGTCACTGCTCCCGCTCGGCGCCCGGGGCCAGTCCGGTGAAGTCGGCCACGCCCTTCTGCTCGCCGCCGTCGTAGCGATCAGCGGCCGCGATCAGGTTCTGCGCACGCTGATCCAGCGACGACACGCTCCGCTTCAGCCGTTCTTCCCAGTAGTCACTCACCCGCGTCGCGTACTTCGCCGCGCCGGAGGAGGGCATGGCCTCCGCGATCGGGTCCGCCACCCGCGGATCGACCACCCGAAGCTCGGCCGCCACGTCCTCCGAACCACGCGCCGCGGCTCGCAGCGACCGCGGTTCGACACCGATGTCCGGCATGTCCGCACCCCCTGCGTCCCTGGTCCGCACAGGATGGCACACGCCGCCGCGCGACGGGGGTGCTTTCGGTGAAGCCGATCGGCAACGGCTGCCCGTGGCGAGCCGTTACTCCTCGGAGGCCGCGATTCCGGTCCCGATCTGGCACGCCACGCCGGTCCCGCCGATACCGCAATACCCCATCGGGTTCTTGTGCAGGTACTGCTGGTGGTAGGTCTCGGCGTAGTAGAACGGCCCGGCCTGCGCGAACTCCGTGGTGATCGGCCCCAGCCCCGACTCGGCCAGCGCGGCCTGGTAGCTCTTCGCCGACGCCTCAGCGGCCGCGCGCTGCTGCTCGTCGGCCCAGTAGACGGCCGAGCGGTACTGCGTGCCGACGTCGTTGCCCTGCCGCATGCCCTGCGTCGGGTCGTGGTTTTCCCAGAACACCTTCAGCAGCTGCTCGTAGCTGATCTGCTGCGGACGGAAGACCACGAGGACGACCTCGGCGTGCCCGGTGCGCCCGGTGCACACCTCCTCGTACGTCGGATTCGGCGTGTACCCGCCGGAGTACCCGGCCGCGGTCGCATGCACCCCGTCCAGCTGCCAGAACAGCCGCTCGGCTCCCCAGAAGCAGCCCATGCCGAACACCGCCGTCCTGGTGTCCGACGGGAACGGCGGCTTGATCGAGGTGCCCAGCACGGCGTGGTTCGGCTCGACCGGCAACGGTTCACTCCGCCCCGGCAGCGCCTCGTCGGCGGAGACCATCGTGGTCTTGTCACGGGAAAGCCACATACCCCCAGCATGCCACCGTCGGCCGATGAACACGTTCGCCGATTTCATACGTGTTCGTTCGGACCCTGATCCTGGCATCGTTATGCTGCGCACACGGCGGGAGAGGACTGGACATGAGCTGGCAAGAGGAACTACGCCGGCTGGACGCCGACCTCGCGGCTGGCAGGCTGACCAAGGATCAGTACGTCCTGCGCCGGGAAGAGCTGCTGGCCCAGGCATCAGCCGCCCCCGGCATGCCGTACACCACCGCGTCTCCGGCGTCCACGGCAGGCAACTCGGCCGCGCCGGCAGCGCAGCAGACGCCGGACAACCCGAACCTCATCCGGCCGGGCAGGCCCCCGGTGCCAGCGCACGAGCTGCTGGCGACCAACCGGCCGACCACCGCGCCGAGCCCGGCCGACTTCCAGCCCACCGAGGCCATCCCCTTCCCACCACACGTTCAGGCCCCGGGGCACGCCCAGAGCTCCGCGCCCACCGCGCCGTACCAACAGCCCGCGTCCGATGCCGTCACCCAGCCGGCGCCGCCGCCTGCCCAGCAGACGGAACCGCACGCCGTCTCGCCCACTGGCCTCGGCGGGCCGGACGGCAAGCGATCCGCCGGTGAGTCCACCAAGAAGCCCGACACCCGGCTCGCCCAGGCGGACGACTCCGGAAAGCCTGCCAAGATTTCCATGCTGGTCGGTCTCGGTGCGGTGGTCGCCATCCTGATCGGCGCCGCCCTGTGGTGGGTGAACTCCACCGACCGCACCGCAGGCCAGACCAGCGCGGCGCCCCCGCCGGCGGCCTCGACGCCGTCGCAAACCCCCACCATCGCACCGTCGTCGACCCCGCAGGCCGGGTCGGCGGACAGCGGCAGCACCCCGTCCGGGCTGGTCGACCAGCTGCCGCAACTGCCGGGCGTGCTCAACCGCAACAGTGGCACCTACACCCCGAAGCAGGCTGCCGACCGCAATCTCTTCGGCGCCGACGAAGCCCAGCTGCTGCAGACCCACGGCGTGCAGAGCGTGACGTGGAAGGGCTCCAGCCGACGGGCCGGGGACACCGACCTCTCCTACGTCGTGCTGGTCGCGGAGAACTCGTCCCGGGAGAAGGCGGAATCGACCGCCGCCGCGATGCGTCAGCTGAGCGCCAGCCGGGTGCCCAAGGTGAACGGCCTACCCGGCTACACGGGCCTGGCGACCTACCGGAAGACTTCCGACGAGAGCAGCGTGTACCGGGTCATCTACACGTCCGGGAACAAGACCATCCGGCTCGGCGTCGCGGCCACCCCGGGCGGCGACGACAAGCTGCTCGAGGAAGAAGTGACCGTCCTGCTCGACGAGATCACCAGGACGCTACCGCCCAACAAGGGGTGATCGGTGGGAGTCGAACGCAACCGCTCGACCTGGGAACGCCTTGGCAAGGACGACCCGCTGTGGGCGATCATGCCCTACCCGGCGGAGAAGAGCGCCAACTGGGATCTCGACGAGTTCATGGCCACCGGCGTGGCCGACATCGAGCTGGTGGTCAAACACCTGGCCGAGCACTCGTTGCGCCTGCACGGACGGGTGCTGGATTTCGGGTGCGGGGTGGGCAGGCTGACCAACGCCATCGCCGAGCAGCCCGACGTCACGTCGGTGGTCGGCGTCGACATCGCCTCGTCGATGGTCGAGCGCGCGCGACAGTACAACCGGCACCCGGACCGCGTCGAGTTCCACGCCTACGACGGGACGCTGCTGCCGTTCGCCGACGGCGAGTTCGACTGTGCGGTCAGCCTGGTGGTCATCCAGCACGCCCCGCCGCTGGCCCAGCTGCGCTACCTGGTGGAGCTGAACCGGGTCGTCGCCCCTGGCGGTGTCCTCGTGGTGCAGGTCGTCACCGAGCCGCGGCTGCCCGACCCGCTGCCCGCCGAGGCCCTGCGCGCCCGCTTCGAACCGTTCGACGTGCCCGCATGCCTGCGCCCGGGCGAGTCCGCACGCCTGACGGTGCGGCTGCACAACGACAGCTCCGCGGTGTGGCCGTCGGGTGTCCGGCTGCGCCTGGGCAATCACTGGCGACGCGGCGACGAGATGGTCGTCCGGGACGACGGGCGCGCCGACCTGCCGTCGGACGTGCCGCCGGGCGGGACGGTCGAGCTGCCGCTGACCGTGACCGCACCCACCGACCCCGGCACGTACCAGCTCGAATTCGACATGGTTCAGGAACTCGTCACCTGGTGGTCGGAGGCGGGCAACCCGACGCACCGCGTCGGCGTCGACGTCGTGGGAGAGCCGGTACCGGTCCCGGAGGAACGTCCCGACGACGTCACCCGAGGCGTGGAAATGCACGCCGTGCCAGACCACCTGGTGCGCGACATCGTGCACCACTGCGGCAATCAGGTCATCTCGCGCGTCGAGGACCATTACTCCGACGGCTTCTGGGACAGCTACACCTACGTGATCCGCATCGGCGGTTAGGTCACGACTTGGTAGGTCCCTGCGCCGTCGTTTCCCGGTCCGGAGAGAATGTGCCAGTCTCGCGTGTCAGCGCCGCACGACAGCGCCACACGACGATGCGGTACGGGGTGCGGTGCGGTTGACGTACGACTGGCGGTACGACTGACGTACGACTGAAAGGCCCGAAAGGGGGTGCCAGGGGTGTCCTGGCAGGAGGAGCTGCGCAAGCTCGACGAGGACTTCTCGGCCGGCAAGATCACGGCCGACGAGTATCGGGTCCGTCGTGATCAGGTGCTGTCTTCGGCCGTCGCGCCACAGGGGGACGACGCGGGCGGCGCCAACGCCGAGGCCACGCAGATCGTCGGCCCTGCGCAGCAGCCCCAGCAGCCCGGCGATGCCGACTCCACGCAGCTGGTGTCGCCACAGGGCCAACCGGACGCCTCGGACGCAACGCAGGTCGTGCAGCCGCCGCCTGCGGACCCGACGCCGAAGTACTCGCCGGACGCCACGCAAGCCGTGTCGTGGAACGCGCAGCCACCGGGCGCGCCGTATCCGCCGTCGCCGCCGTACGGGACCCCGCAACCGCAGTCCGGGGGCTTCCCGCAGCAGCCGCCGTCCCCGCCCGGCGGTTTCCCGCAGCAGCCGGGATACCCGCCGCAGCAGGCGGCCTGGGGTCAGCAGCAGCAGCAAGCGGAACCGCCGGTGTGGGGCGGCGAGGAGTTCCCGCCCATCGCACCGCCGACCGAGCCCGACTGGGTGGCGCAGGGCCCGGAGTTCGACGACGACTCCGACGAGAAGGGCCGCGTCGGCAAGATCATCGGCGCGGTGGTGGCCGTCGTGGTGCTGGCAGGCATCGGCATCGGCGCCTGGCTGCTGTGGGGCAAGGACTCCACCCAGCCCGCCGCCGACGACAAGCAGACCACCCAGCAACAACAGCAGCCCGGGCCGAGCGGTGAGGTCAGCCCGCCGCCGACCTCACCCACCGAGGAGCCGGACCCGCTGCCGATCGCCGAACTGCCGGGTCGCGCCGAGAAGCACCCGGAGGTCAGCACGTTCGAGGACATGCCGGAGCGGAACTACTTCAACAAGAAGGAGCTGGCCGCCTACCGCAAGGCGGGCGCCGGCGACACCAAGTTCCACGTCCAGCACCTCGGCGAAGCCGGTGACGTGACCATCGTGCTGGCCGCGACGGACTCGGCGCAGCAGGGCGAGGCCGCGGTCAAGGAGCTGCGCAAGATCCAGATCGACAACAACGCCAAGCCGATGAAGAACGCCCCGGCGAACGTGGAGGTCACCGAGATCACCACCGACCGGGGGTCGGAGATCCGCGGGCACTACCTGAGCGGCAACGTGATCGTCCGGATCGAGCTGCGCAGCGAGAAGGCCCTCAGCGAGGCACGCACCGAGTTCCTGACGGTGCTGAACGCGCAGCTGGAGGAGCTGCCCGCCGATGGCAGCTGAGCAAGCGATCAGCCCAGCCGCCGCGCGGGTGACCGCCTGCACGGTCGTGGCACGCAACTACCTGCCCGCGGCTCGGGTGCTGGCCCGCTCCTACCGCGAGCACCACCCGGACCACGAGTTCGTCATCGCGGTCATCGACGCCGACACCCCCGCCGTGGCCGCGGGCCCGGACCTGTCCGAGGTCACCGAGGCACGCGTGATCGGCCCTGCGGAGTTCGGCATCGACAAGCAGGACTACCTGCGGATGGCCACCGCCTACGACGTCACCGAACTGGCCACCGCGGTCAAGCCGTACGTGCTGCGGGAGCTGCGTCGCGCGGGCCGGGACGTGGTGATCTACCTGGATCCGGACATCACCGTGTTCCGGCCGATGCCCGAAGTGGCCGAGCTGGCCATGCGGCATCAGCTGGTGCTCACGCCGCACTTCACCGAGCCGCTGCCGCGCGACGGGCTGGAGCCGGACGAATCGGTGATCATGGGTACCGGGGTGTTCAACCTGGGCTTCGTGGCCACCGGGCCCGGCTCGGAGGAGTTCCTGGACTTCTGGGCCGAGCGGCTGCGGCACGACGCCATCGTGGCCCCGGAGCAGCAGCTGTTCACCGATCAGCGGTGGGTGGACCAGGTACCCGCGTTGTTCGAGCACACCGTGCTGCGCGATCCGGGCTTCAACGTCGCCTACTGGAACCTGCACGAGCGGCCGCTGGCCAAGGCCGCCGACGGCACCGTGACCGCGGGCGGTTCGCCACTGCGGTTCTTCCACTTCAGCGGCTACCGGCCGGAGCGTCCGTGGCTGCTGACGTTGCACTGCGCCCGCAGGCCGCGCGTGCTCCTGTCCGACCATCCGGTGCTGCGCGAGCTGTGCGACTCCTACGGCGCCGCCCTGCGCGAAGCGGGCTACGCCGAGACGCTGGAAGCCATCCCTTACGGCTACGCCACCTTCCCGGACGGCACGCCGCTGACCCGCGCCATCCGGCGGGTGTTCCGGGCAGGCTGGGTTCTCGCCGAAGGCCCGGACGTCAATCTGCCCTCGCCGCGTCTCCGCCCGGACATTCCACCGCACGCGTTCGGTCCGGACGGCGGGACTGCGCTGCGCGAATGGCTCACCTCGCCGGAGGACCAGGCCCAGGCGGCCGCCGGGTTGCACCGGCTGGCGATGGCCGCCTGGCACAGCCGGGTCGACCTGCAACTGGCCTTCCCCAAGCCCACCGGGCCCGACGCGGAGGCGTTCCGGCACTGGTGCGCGGGGTCCGGGGTGCAGGAGGGCCTGCTTCCGGAGTGGGCGGTGCCGGAGGACCCGCCGCCGATGGCCCGCCCGGTGGACGAGTTCGGGGTGAACCTGGCCGGTTACCTGACCGCCGAACTGGGCCTGGGCGAGATGGGCCGCATCGTGCACGAGGCCATCACCCGGGCGGGCATCGACGTGATCTCGGTGGTCGAGGAGCGGTCGCTGTCCAACCGCACCGGCGTGCGTCACAAGGGGACCCTCGGCCGACCGCGTTTCCCGGTGACCGTGCTGGCGGTGAACGCCGACCAGACGCCGGTGATCCTGGCCAACTACCCGGAGCTGGCCCACGAGCGCTACGTCATCGGCCTGTGGGCGTGGGAGCTGGAGGACTTCCCCTCCTGGCAGCACGACGCCTTCGACATGGTCGACGAGGTGTGGACGATCAGCGAGTTCTGCCGGGAGGCCATCGCGGCGGCCGCCACCGTCCCGGTGAAGACCATCCCGGTTCCGGTGCGGGACCCGGGCGCACCGGTCGACCGGAAGCGCAAGCCCGGCGACCCGGTGCGGTTCCTGTTCGCGTTCGACTTCAACTCGGTCGGGGAGCGGAAGAACCCGTGGGGCCTGGTCACGGCCTTCCAGCGCGCCTTCCCCGAACGTGAGGACGTGCGGCTGACCATTAAGGCGATCAACGGGGACAAGAACCCGCACAACGCGGAACGGCTCCGGGTGCTCGCCGCGGGCGACGACCGGATCGAGCTCGTCGAACGGTATTTGAGCGTCGAGGAACTGGACGAGCTGTACCGCAGCGCGGACTGCTACGTGTCACTGCACCGCTCGGAAGGGTTCGGGCTGACGGTGGCCGAGGCGATGGCCCGGGGCCTGCCGGTGATCAGCACCGACTACTCGTCCACTACGGAGTTCTTCGACGAACGCACCGGGTGGCCGATCCCGTACCGGCTGATCCCGGTCGGGAAGGGCAACTTCCCGTACCACGCCGACGCGGTGTGGGCGGATCCCGACCTCGACGCGGCGGCCGCGGCGATGCGGGAAGTGGCCGACGACCCCGAGGAGGCCGCGCGCCGCGGCCGGGCAGCCCGCGAGCACGTGCTGCGCACCCGCACGATGAAGGCCGCCTCCGAGTGGATGGCCACCCAGCTGCGCCAGGCGTATCAGAAGTGGCAGGCCCGGCGCGCCGCCGCTGCGGCGCAACCCGCGGTGGTGGATCCGCTCGACCCGTTGCGCGCGGCTCGCGGCAAGGTCGAGCAGCCGCCGGACCCGCACACCGCGTCCCGGCTTCCCGGCGCCCCGGCCATGCGCAAGGCCGTGCTGCGCGTCCTCGACCACTACGACGTGCACCAGCGCGGAATCCACTCGGCGATCGCCGACAGTGTCGAGCAGTCCGCGGCGTTGCTGCTGTCGCGCATCGAAAGCCTGGAAGCGCGGCTGGCCGCGCAGGAGACCATGCTGTCCGAGCGGATCCAGGCCGAGGTCGACCGGGCGGCAGGCCCGGCGGTGAAGCGGGCCGGGCACGCCATGCGCGAGGTGACCAGCGTGCGGGACCAGCTCGAGCAGCTGCGTGCTGCCCAGGAGCATGTGGCGTCCACGTCCGACCTGGACAAGCTCAACGACCGGGTCCAGCAGAGCGAACGCTGGACGCACGCGATGTTCGCCTCTCGGGACGAACGTGCCGACACCGTCGAGCACACGCTGCAGACGTTGCGACGCGAGATCGATGCGGTGCACGAAGCCGCCCGGATGCTGCACGCCCCGGTGCCCGACGGCATGGACGTGGTGCTGTGCGACGCGGGTGCCCTGCTGCTGCCGCAGGACACCGTGGTCCGGGAGTGGATCGCCTATCACCGTTCGTGGGAGGAAGCGGAAGCCGCGCTGCTGCGGAAGCTGATGAGCGAGCGTCCCGGCGCATTCGTCGACGTCGGAGCGCACGTCGGCTATCACACGCTGCGGCTGCTGCGGTCATGCCCGCAGGTCGAGAAGGCCGTCGCGGTCGAAGTTCACCCGACGAACTTCGCCTGCCTCGAGCGCAACGTGGCGGCGAATCTGCCCACCTCGATCCGGGACCGCGTGCACGCCATTCAGGTCGCGGCTTGGGACGCGGACGGCGTGGTCGAGCTGATCAGCCCGGACTCCGGCAACAGCGGCGATCACCGGGTTCGGGCCGTTCGCTCCGCCGACTCCGAGGTGGGCGTGCCGGCCGTGCGGCTGGATCAGGTCCCCGAGATACGGGACGCCTCGGTCACCGTGGTCAAGGTGGATCTGCAGGGGCGTGACCACCGTGCGCTGGCCGGCTTGGCCGAGGTGCTGCGCCGCGACAAGCCCGAGGTGGTGTGCGAATTCTGCCCGGACGCCATCGAAGAACTGGGCGACGATCCGCGCGCGGCGTTGACGGGGTACCGGGAGCTGGGATATGTCCCGGTGATTGTGGGCACAGACGGGCCGGAAGAGGGTTCCGTCGACGACGCTGAACTCGTACGGTTGGCGCGCGCCGAGGAAACGGGATTCCTCACGTTGTGGCTGCATCCGCGCTGACCCACCGGAGGCGCCTTGGGGGTAGGCGATGAGGTCGACGAACGCGGGTCGGATCGTCACGACCGTCGTCGCCGCGGTAGCGATCATCGCCCTGGGCGTCTGCGGATGGATCGCGTGGGGGCAGTACGTGCCGCTCAAGCACGCCAGGGGCACTCCCCCGATCGGCGAATCGGGCCGGTCACCGGTGGACCCGCTGGCCGTCGCCGAGATCGGTGGGGCGAAGGAGAACTATGCGCAGGTGGACTCGCTCGCCGCGGTGGCGGGTCAGCGCATGCTCACCAGGGACGAGCTGCTGGCGTTGTACACCAACGGCGGTGGCCGGGTGCGTTTGGCGGTGAGCAGGTACGACGTGGGCAAAGCCATCGTGCTGCTGGTGCAGATGCCCAGCAGGCAGGATGCCCGCACGGCGCTGGACGAGCTGGCGAAGCTGCAGGACGACTACGGCTTCGAACGGGTGACCAGGCGCGTGCCGAAGGGCGTGCACGCCGGGGTCATCGGCGGGAAGAACCCGGCCGAGCCGGGCGGCCGAGCGCACTACCAGCACGACGACATCCTGGTGCGGGTGGAATTCCGGGGGCCTCGGCGTGCGTCGGCCGAGGCGAAGTTCTTCCAGGTCCTCGAGGCACAGGTGCGGGCGGTCGAGCCGGATGACTGACACCACGCGGCTGTGGCGGGAACCCGAGCGGACGGGGTTCTCGCGGGTCGCGCCTGTGCCGCAGGCCGGCTTCGATCCCAGGGCCGACCCGACGAACTGGCAGACGCAGCCGATCCCGGCGGTGCAAACGGCGACCACGGCACGGCCGTCGCAGCCACCACGGCCGGCGGGCATGTACGTCATGGCGGCGGCCGGTGTCGTGCTTGTGCTCTACAGCTACTTGGTGGCGTTGTGGCCGGTGCGGCACGGTTTCACTCCGGACGTGGTGCTGGCGACCCGGGAGTGGTTGTCGTTCCCGCTGGGCGTCGGCGCCGACTTCGGCCTGTTCGGCATCGGGCTGCTGCTGGCCGCCGGGGGCTTCTGGGCCTGCGACCGGCTCACCCGGCCCGGGCTGGGCCGCGGCAGGCTGCTCTGGCAGGTGGTCGCCCGCGGCTACCTGCCGTACGTGCTGGCTTGCACGCTCAGCTACCTGCTGCTGCTCGGCAACGCGGAACCGTTCACCGAACCTCGGCGGCCCGATCCGGAACCGGGGACGCTGCCGCTGAACCTGCTGCTGGCGGAGCGACTGGCCGGGCACGACAGCCTCATCGGGCTTGGCTGGGCTGTGGCGGCGGCCTTCCTCACCGCGGTGTTGATCGCGCTCACCGCGCCGCTGCTCACCCGTAGCCGGTGGCTCGCGCTCACCGGGCTCGCCGTGCAGCTCGTGGTGATCTCGGCCGTGGTGCTGACCGCCGCGGGAGCCGGCGGCTGGTATCACAAGCTGGGTGAGCTGACGACCTGGTGCATGTTCGCGTTGGTCGGGCAGCTGGCGTGGGTCGTCCGCAGGCATCCGGGCTCGGGCTGGCCCGCCGGGCCGATCGGCGTCGGATGCCTCGCGGTGTTCGTCGCCGCCGAGCACGGGTACCAGCTGCTGGCCGAACAGTGGCTGCCGGTCACGCTGCTGTTCGTCGCGCTCGTGGTTCTGCTGGCCGCGCGGGCCCCCGCACACGGAGGCAAAGCCGACAGCAACCGGGTGGTCCGCTGGCTGGGCTCACGGGCGTATCCAGCAGTTCTGTTGGCCTGCGCGCTCGGCTATCCGCTGGTCGGCGGGCTGTACTACGCCAAGCTGCCGTTCGGCGTCGCCGTCCTGATCGCGATCGCCGTCACCCTGGCCCTGGCCGAGGCGGTGCACCGGCTGAGCGTGGTGATCGCCCGATGACCGCACCCGTGGGCACCAGGGCCCGGTACTACGGGCTCGACCTGTTGCGTGTGCTCGCTTCGCTGCTGGTCGTCTACACGCACATTGCAGGCTGGTACTCCACCCGCGGACACGAGTGGTGGGCTTCGGCGTGGGTCGACCAGGACGTGATCGCCCCACTGCATCTGAACCCGAACCTGTCGTTTCTCGGGGTGGCCACGTTCCTCGTGGTCAGCGGACTGGTGGTCACCCACGTGGCAGACCGCGAGACGGCGCCGCAGTTCCTTCGCCGTCGCCTGGTGCGGATCTTCCCGCTGCTGCTGGTGGTGTCGCTGGCCGGCTGGATCCTGATCAACATCGGCGTCTACCGCTCGGAGAGCAAGCAGACGTCGATGGACATGCTGGACCTGCTGACCGGCTCGACCATGGTCGGCTTCTTCACCACGCCGGAAGTGATCATCATCGGCCCGGCCTGGACGCTGCTGGTGCAGGTGTTCTTCTACGCGTATGTGGCGATCACCATCCCGCTGCTGCGCCGCCACGCGTGGATCCCGCCCGCGCTCGCCGCCGCGCTGGTGATCATCGTGCTCGGCCTGACCAGCAACGGCGCGGACATCGCCACCCGCCGGTTCGGGATCATCGCCGCGTACTTCCCGGTGCTGATCATCGGCATGTTGATCTCCCTGGTGCGCGCGGGCAAGGTGCCGATGAGCGCGGGCGTGAGCATCGGCGCCGTGCACTTCCTGCTGTTCGTCTGGGCCGATCGCATTGGGGGCCACTTCCACACCGGCACCGAACACCCCCGCACGCTGGCGCTGGTCTTCTGCGTGGTGGTGCTGGCCATGGCCGCATCGGACCGGGTGAGCAGGGCGAAGCTGACCAAGGCATGGTCCGCCCGCACCTACGCGATCTACCTGCTGCACCCGCTGTGCCTGTATCCGATGCTCGACTGGCTTTCCCCCGAACTGGGCACCGACCTCGCCCTGGTGCTCGCGTTGCTGCTGCTCGCGGCGGTGACCGAAGTGGCGCACCGGTTCTTCGAAGCACCGCTGAACCGGTGGGTGCGGGCCAGGGAAAAGCGGGCGGACGCCGCGCAGCGCACGCCAGCCGCGTCAGGCCGCTGACGATCCCCTGGTGACGGTGCGCAGCGCCCGAACCAGGACGACCGCCAGCAGTCCGCCACCCAGCAGCTGGGCCAGGCCGCCCGGCAGCTCCCACCACCCGCTGTCCTCGGCCACCAGCGCGGTGTCCCCGACGAGGTTCACCACGGTCCAGCCACCCCAGGCCAACAGCGCGGACGACCCGAACCAGGCGGCGAGCATGGGCGCGGCGAACTTGCGACCACCAGCCGGAGAGAACGACCAGACCCCCGCCACCGCGGCCAGCGCCAGCAAAGTCCGCAGTATGGCCATTGCGGCGGCCGCCGGGGCGACCTCGCTGGGCTGGAAGACGTCGATCAGCAGGAGTACGGCCGCGGTGAGCGCCAGGACCGTCCCGGCCACCGCAAACCCCCGGTCGGCCGCGGTCAGCCGAGGTGTCCGCTGCTCGAACACCTCCGGCCAACGCTGCCGCGCATACAGCACGAACGCGGCGGTGAGCAGCACACCGAGGACGACGAAGCCGGTGTAGACCAGCGGGACGACCCACTCGGCGACCGGCATTGCGATCTCGTCCTGCGGCGACGGTGCCCGCACCACGGCGGTCGCCACCACGGCCACCGGAACTCCGACCACGATCGGCCCGAGCAGGCCGCAGCCGACGAAGATCGGCAGGAGCACCAGCCACGCGGGCAACCGCTGCCCGAACGGGTAGGTGAACACGACCGCCAGGACGATGGCGACGGCGTCCATGGCCAGCGTGAGCGTGTTCAACGCCAGCAGCGACGGATCGTCGGCGAGCTCGGGGTCGGTGACCCCGACCGGCACCCCCGCGACCCAGAGCGTCTTCAGCACCAGGTACGGCAGCGCGCTGACGATCGCCGCATAACAGATCACCCGGCGGCCGAGACTCGGCCGCTGCACCTCGGCCGTGGCTGGCTTGGTGATCACGTCTGTCAGCCTAGAGGCGAACGATGATCAGCTGCCGGGAATTCGCCGGATTCCCCCGCATAGTCGCCGGAACGGGCGGAAGACGCCCACGCCGTGTAACTTCTCGTTGGCCGACCACTTAATCAGGATCAAACCGGAACTCCGGATCGTGGAGCCGGGGTCGTTGTCGGTGCTTGCCGGGGCCCCGACAGAGCGGATAGTCAGTTGCGGCGCCCCTCGTCCAGTGGCGTGGCTGAACGTGTGATGCGCCGCAGAGCTACGAGGAGCATCTGCGCCCCCGGCCGCGGCGTCGCGGCACGAACCGACTGAGGTGGAATCAAGTGTGCGAGAAACTGGGGTTCCGTCGTGTATCGTCGCAGCTCAGGAAGTGTCGTCCCCGCGCACGCGGGGCTGATCCGTCGTACTTCCCGCCGATACCGTCGAAACGGTAGTCGTCCCCGCGCACGCGGGGCTGATCCCGACCGGCGGGCCGACTCGATAACGCCGAGGCCGTCGTCCCCGCGCACGCGGGGCTGATCCGGAGTGGGTGCTCACTCTGGAGGTTGACGGCGAGTCGTCCCCGCGCACGCGGGGCTGATCGCGGAGTCGGCTTGCGCCGGGGCACCGCGTGCCGGTCGTCCCCGCGCACGCGGGGCTGATCCCTGCCCGCGTGGCGGGTCGGGCGCAAAGCCATCGTCGTCCCCGCGCACGCGGGGCTGATCCGGAATGGGTACTCACCCTGGATGTTGATGGCGAGTCGTCCCCGCGCACGCGGGGCTGATCGCGGAGTCGGCTTGCGCCGGGGCACCGCGTGCCGGTCGTCCCCGCGCACGCGGGGCTGATCCCTGCCCGCGTGGCGGGTCGGGCGCAAAGCCATCGTCGTCCCCGCGCACGCGGGGCTGATCCACTCGCCAATCGAGGCGTAGACCGGCTCTTCGTGTCGTCCCCGCGCGTGCGGGGCTGATCCGTATGGCACCCGGCCCGAAGGCCGAGGCGGGGCGTCGTCCCCGCGCACGCGGGGCTGATCCCCTGTCCACCCCCTTCTTCTTGCTGGCGTGCTTGTCGTCCCCGCGCACGCGGGGCTGATCCGTCAGATCAGGAGATGGCCGAACGCCTGGCGGACGTCGTCCCCGCGCACGCGGGGCTGATCCGGCCGACGCGGAGATCATCGGGCATATCCGCCCGTCGTCCCCGCGCGTGCGGGGATGACCCCCGGTGCTCCGCCGCGAAGACCGGCTGAGCCGGGGAGCTGCCGAGCGGTCGAGCCCCAGCGCTGTACACCAGCGATGCGTGGGCAGGTTCGGCGTGAGAATCTCAGCGATTCATTTCCGATAGCGGCGTCGACGTCGTCGAGCGGCGTTACTCCATCCTTTCGCGGGAGCAGAGCTTGGTGCGTGGGGCCGGAGAATCAACTTGAGTCCGTCGTGATCTATCGGAATCCAGTCGTGACCGTGGACGGCGAAGTCGTACCCCTGCTCGTTGTCGGCCGTGAAGACCATGATCGCTCGCCCCGTCTTGGCCATGTCGACCACTCTTGCCCAGACGCGATCCCTTACTCGTGCGGTTATCTTGCCGATGAACACTCCTGGGGATATCTCCATCAGCCAGCGGGTGAGATGCCCCCTGAGCCCCACGGGGCACGCCGTGACCACGATGACCGTCATTCGTCGTACGCCACCCCACCTGGAACGTGGCGGCCATTCTCATCCCACAACATGACGAGGTTGTCGATGTCTTCGGGCCCGTACTCCCGGACTTCCTCGTCCGGGGTCAACAGTTTGTGGATGTCTCGCACGCATCGTTCGAGGAACTTCCCGTCCTTCATGACATCCCGGACAGCTCGGCGGGTATCACCGGCGATGTCGATCGAGTCGCGCTGTGCAACGTCGAAAGCGACAGGAATCGTGATGGTCGCCTTGTAGAGGTCGGCCACGTCGAAAACGAACGACAGCACATGTCCCGTGTGGATGAATCCGAGCCCCGGGGCGCAACCGAGAGCAACGACCACGGCGTGCACGACCCCGTAAAGGCTGGCGTTGGCCGCCGACAGCGCCTGGTTGATCGGCGTGCTGTCGTCGAAGTTCGACGGATCATAGGAGCGGCGCGTCCATTTGACGCCCGTCCTTCTCGCGTGCTCCTGGTAAAGGCGTCGAACACGGGCTCCTTCACGGCCACGCAGTTGTTGCATCGACAGGTGCGAAACGTCTTCGCCGGGAAATCGCATTGCGTACATTTCCCGGGCGACCTTCAGCCGAGCGGTGGGATCCGACACGAGCGCAGCCTGCCGCTCCAGCAACCGTGAGCTCTGCGTGAGCGTCCGGCCGTGCGCGTAGTACCGCACGCCGTGCTCGCCCACCCAGACCACCGTCGAACCGCTTTCGGCAAGCAGCACCATGGCCTGCTGACTCACGTTGGTACCCGGCCCCAACAGCAGCGCCCCGAGCGTCGCCGCCGGAATGTACACGGTTCCTCGCTTGTCTCGTGCGGTGATCGCATTGTCCTCGCGATGCACCACGCAATGCTCCAGATAGACGAACGTCAGCCGGTCTGAGGCGCGATGCAGCTGCGACAACGGCACCGGTGGTGCACCAGGAATGTCCGGCATCAGCGGGCGAGGGTGAGCAGGCCGCAACCGTAGCCCTTGGCAGGACCGATTCCGCGGGTGAGCGCGAAACGCAGCGCGTCCGGGTCGGTGACGGTAAGCCGGCCGTCGAACGTCGCAGTCGAGATGGTGACCTGACGATCGTCCCGTTTGAATCGCCGCACTTGACGGTCGCGTACGACAAGGTCCGGTGACTCGTCAGCCTTGCTGACCTCGAATCCGTACTTCTCGGCCTGCTTGAGCAGCCATTCCTGTTGCTGGGTTTGCGTTACGTGCCCGTACCGGGGACCGCGCCGACCGGCCGCGCCGTTCCTCGGGTTGTACACAGGGTTGGCGGTCAGCCTGAACGCCCATTGTTGTCCGGCGACGAGGCGGTCCAGCAGGCGCCGGTAATCGCCCGTACGCCAGGTGACCTTGCTCGGCCAGCCGGCTTGCTCGACAAGATGCGCAAGGTCGGGGCGGTGGGGGCTGACGATGTAGAGCAAGCAGCGGTGCTCGGTCCGATCGACACGCCAGAGAATTCGCCCTGTCTCGGTGGGTTGTCGTTCTTCCGGGGTGAACGCCGCAAGAACCGCGCCGTGCATCCGGTGCGGGGAGGACAGCAGGAGGCGTGCTCCACGTCGTGCCGGATTGATCTCGAACTGAGTCAAATACATCAGAGCGCCTCTCGAAGAGGAGCCAGCGGATCGTGTGAATCGTCGATGTCGGTTCGGCTGTCGTGTTCGCTGTCCGGGTTGGGAACGTCGACGCGATAACGTTTCACGGTGCGCCACCCCCACTGCCGGTATCCCGGGTCGAAGCTGATGGGGTCGTCCCGGACGACTTCGCCCGTGGGATCAGCGGGGTCGCAGTCACGATGCACGGTCAGCTGCACGACAGGGGGCGCGGCCTTGCGGACCGCGGGAGACGCCAGCCAGGGCAGGGATTCCAGGACGGTCGTGACGTCCCCGTCGCGGACCCCCCAGACGAGTCTTCCCGCTGGGGGGCAGGAACGCCGGCCGAGGTAGATGGGGAACACCGGTCGTCGCAACGCCTGCTGGAGATCATCCAGCAACGTCGCGTCCCCTTCGATCGCTACCGCGAACACGGCGTCCGACAGGTAGTACCGGTGCGACAGCGGCATGGACGTCGCCCCGTCGCGGGTCCATGCGGTGTGGAAATCCCGGACGACGTGACCGGGCTGCTCGGTGCGCACCCCGATTCTCAGCTGCCGGAGCTCGTCGAGGGGATCGGTGCGCTGCAAGCCTTTCGCGGCCGCGAGCATGCCGATCACCCCGCTGCGGCTGGGTGCCGGGCCGGTGGTGCGCCGGGTGAACCGGCTCTCGGTTCCCCACGACTGCAGGGGTGCCGCCAGGCGTAACACCAGAACGGTCATCACACACCCTGTCCGACTGGTTCGAGACGCCGCGCCACCAGCTCACCCACTCCCTTGACCAGATCGCCGAGGGTCACCGGGGTGGCCAGCTCGGCGAGCAGGTCGGCACGTGAGCCCGGAACCACCGCCCAGGCCTGGAGCGGCTGCTGGTCGTAGCTTGCGTGGAGCTCGGCGGCGTGCTCTGCCAGCCGCCTGATCGCACCGCCGACCCGTCCCCCTTCCTCCCTGGCGCCAATTGCTTCTTCGTAGGCGCCGACCAGGCTGATCGGCTGTGTTTCGCGGGCCAGGACGAGTACCGCGTCCGGCAAGGTGCGGTTGGCGAAGGTGGTTTGTTTGCCGGTCGGCATGCTGGTGACGAACGCCCTCACGAACGCTTCGGCCGCACGCCGTGTCGCTTCCGGATCGCCCAGCGTGCCGAACAGCCGGTCGACGTCGACGTTGGCGTAGCGGTAGTAGGTGGCGGAGTTGAACTCCACCGTCCCGATCATCGCCGCGCCGGCGTCCTCGGTTTCGTCACCCTCCTTGTGGTCGTCGACGGCAGTGAAGTAGTCGTACTCGTTGTCCACCGCATGCACGCTGATGGCGTGGGCCACCTGAGCTGCGGCTTCGACGTTCAAGTCCTGGACGTCGGCCACCATCCGACCAAAGAGCGCCACCTCGATCGAATGATCCTGGTCGACGCGCGCCTTGGCCGCCTTCTCGCGCGCCTTGGCCGCCTTCTTGTCCACTTGCGGCTTGTCCTCGGCGGCAGCCTCGATGGCGAGCTGGGCAAGACCGTCGAGCTGATGGTTCCCCAGAAACACCAAGAATTCCGTCTCGTCGTATTCAGCTCCCTTGCGCTTCTTCAGCTTGAAACCGGCCGCAGTCAGCACCGCAGTCGCCAGTTCCACTGCCCGATCGGACAGCTCGGGGGCGCGCTCCACGATTCTCTCGGAGAGCAGCTCCACGACCCGTTTCGTCCGCACGCCCAGGTCCCGGCGGTCCAGCAGATCGGCGAACACCTTCCGGGTAGCACGCTTCCACGCCTGGCTGGAGACACGGGCGCGACGCACCCCGCCGTAGATTGCCGTCTTGGGGCTTCCGGTGTCATCCCGGTTCACGTTGCTCGGCGGGATGGTTTGCAGGACGTGAATGTCGAGAATCGTTCGGCTCACCGGTCAGTCTCCTCCGTGCTGGCGAGAGAAGGTGCTTGTGCTTTTTCGTCTTTCAGATAGAAGTCGCGGCCCCAGCTGAACTGCACCTTCGATGTGTGCTTCGGAAATTGCCACAGCCACAAGTCGCGGGCCAGCAGCCCGTAGTCGAGCGGAATGCTCTGCGTCCTCAGCAGTTGCACGAGCCCGCGCAGGTGATGGCACAACTCGGCGAATGATTCGGCGGTGCCCATGGCGGTGAACCTGCGCACCACCCCCGCATTGAGCTGGTCACCCCCCGCCTCCGGCGCGCTGAGTCGCGCGAGCTGACCCAGCGCGGCCCCCAGCCGACGTCCTTCGACGTGCATGCCCTCTGACCGGGACTGCTGATGCACCGCGTAGAGGGTGATTGCGACGTGCGCAGCCGTTTCGGCGTTGCTCGGTTCGTCGCGGTTCCACCCTCGCACGAGCTTCTCCGAAAAGGTGTACTCGTAGACGTCCAGGGCACTGCCCGCCGGCTTTCCGACCGCGCGGCGCAGTTTCGCGAGCGCCGCAACGGCATCGGAATGATCGGCGAGGTAGCGCTGTTGCAAGCGATTGACTTGGCTACGAACGAATTTGACGAGATCCGATTTCAGATCCGCGGATCGCAGTGTGCCGGAAGCGGATGTCGTCACGCGGTGCTCCTGTCTGATTGTCGGGCGAGCTGGGGTGCACTGGAGAACGCGCTGCGCAGGTCACGTTCGCACCACGCGCGGGCGTGGATGGAAGTGATCAACCTGTCGTTGCTGTCCTTCCGGCCAGTCCACGCGACCGGAGGCGCCGAGGCCACCATGTCGTCCGCCAGCTGACGCAGCGCTCGCAGGGCAGTGCCGTGCCACTCGGCGAGGACACGCTCCGGCACGCTGTCCGGCCCCAGGTCTGCCAGCCAAGCGCGGAAGAGTGGATCAAGTATTCCGTAGGCGCGTTCCGTCGCCTCTTTCCTGGGTCCGTCGGTTTCGCCGGCCCCGGATGCGAGTTCGATGTTGGCGGCGAGTCTCCCGATCGCGCGTGCCGCGGACTCGCTGTTCTCGACCGCCTGCTTGACCACCCCGATGAGTGCGGCCGCATCTTGATCGAAAAGGATGGCACGCATGTTGAGCGCATCGTCGACGATCTCGGCGACGGTGGAGGAGTACCGCTGACCGTACTTCATGCCGATCGTGCGAACCGACACCGGGTAGCCGCGGTCGAGCACGCCCGTCACGACGAGACGCCCGAGCCATACCAGCACCGTCGCGGGCAGCCGATCTGCACCGGACGCCGCCCCGCTTTCCGGCAACATCGACTGCAGCCCGCGCCAGATCAGGCGCTCCGGATCGTGCGCGAGCGGCATGTAGACAGGGACGTTCGAACGCAGCTTCTTCTCATGGTTCGGGCTGCGACGCCAGCAGGTGTGCGGTTCGAACGGGTGCATGTTCTGAGGCGTTCGCCGGTCTCCATTGGCGATCAGGACCCCGGTGACGACGCGTCCTTGCGGGGTGTCCTCCCAGGCCAGGCGGATGCGCCGGGACTGCCACGTGTAGAGGTCCACCGGTCCGGTCGGTTCCCTGTTGTCCTCTTCGACCCCGACGCCGTCCTGCCTGCGCTCCCACGGCGGCAGGTCGGCCTTCTCCTTCTCCTGCGGTTGAAATTCGTACGGAATGAGGTTGAGCAGCAGCGTTTCCCGAAGGTTGCGCCCGGTGACGAGGATGCCGCCGAGATTGCCGGACCACGCCACTCCGATGGGATAGCCTCTGCCCCCTTTGGTGCGCTGGTCCGCCGGGTCGCCGGACTTGGTGCCGGACGGGTCGAACGCTTGGCAATGCACCACCCATCGGGCCGCCTCCGCCGGTTCGAGCCGCAGTTCCGTGCCGATCCTGGTGGTGAAGAAGGGGTGACCGTTCGGCAGGTCGGCGATCAGTTTGCTCAGGTCCGAGAACCTGTCGTTGGCGCGGCGCAGCGTGGCGACCTGGAAGAACGGCACCTCCGGGTCGTCGAGATTGAAGCGATGCTCATGCTGCCGCAAGTACTCTTCGATGGCGGCCGCCGGCAAGGTCTCTGCTTCCCAAAGCTCTTCCCAATCGTCCAGGTCCGCCGGCCCTTCGACTGCGCGGTGCAGGATCGCCAGCAGCAGGCGGGTGGTAGCGAACACTTGTGTCGGCACGTCTCCCACCAACCCGCTCAGCCGGTGGGCCGACGCGAACACGTCGATCAGGGAGGCCTCACGCACGGCGCCGGTTTGGTCGCGGACGAGAAGCCATGGTCGATCGATCAGGTTGAAGCGGTCAGATGCGCTCATGTATGAGTCCTCGCGCCAGGTCGTATGTCAGCCGGAAACCGTGTAGTTCTGCTCGCCGATCGTCGTCGAGCGCGAGGACCAGCTGGCCTCGCAACGTCGGTGTTTGCTGGAAGCTGTCGATCCGCGTCTTCTCCAGTTCACTGATCACGTCGTCGATTGCGTCCTCGTGGCACAGCGCGTAAGGCAGTCGCAGCGTGCACACCGACAGGACTTTGACCAGCGAGCCGGGAAGCTGACCGAACTCCGGGATCTCCTGGCCGCCGCCGTCGACCCAATCCGGTGTCCGGTAGCCGCCGGACGCGCCTTTCTGGACCACGACGACTTCCAGTGACTCCGCGCCGTCGCGGACCTGCGCCATTCCCTGGGGCGTGTCCTCATTGACCTTGCCGACGTTGGCGTAGAGCCAGCCGACCAGATCGCGTCCACGTGGCTCTGGCAGGAGGTACGTGCTGGCGGCTGCACGACGCGTCTCATCGCGCTCCTGGCATTTCTTGCGTTCGTCGCTGATCGCTGACTGCCAGTCGCTCGGTCCCAGTTGCTGCGGCCCGTAGCCGGCTTGGACGAGCGGCGCGATGTCGTCGGGGATTACCAGCTCGGTGCGATCCGTCAGCAGCGCGGCCGCGCGCAGCAGGTAGTACTTCTCGTACACGCGGGTCGAGCCCGTAACAGGTTTCGGCGGGCTTTTCGACCAGTCGACCCCGGTGATCGCGCAACGCGCCGGAACTGGCCGGTTCGGCCGTGCGTGCCGGTGCAGCCTGCCGAGGCGCTGGAGTACCAGGTCGATCGGCGCCAGGTCCGTCACCATGAGGTCGAAGTCGATGTCCAGCGACTGCTCGACCACCTGCGAAGCGACTACGACGTGACGTTCGGGACGCGCGGCGTTGTCGGCAGGTGGGCCGAAGCGCTGCAGGAGATCCCGGTCCTTGGCTGCGCGGTCGCAGGCCAGGAAACGCGCGTGGTTGACGGTCACCTCGAACTCTCGTTCCAGGTATGCCGCGGTCTCCTGCACCCGGCTGACGGTGTTGCGCACCACCACCGCGCATCCGCCGTCGCGGAGATGGGTCCGCAGGTAGGCGGCCAGAGTTTCGAGGTCGTCGTCCAGGCGGTCGAGCGCCACCGAAACGCGGCGACCAGGCAACGGAAACGTTCGCGGTGTCTGATCCGTGGCCGAGATGGCCGGATAGCCGGGATGCTGCTCGGGCACTTGGCGCCGCGGATCGTACGCCTGCAGGAGCCTGATTCGGCGCTCGTCCGGCAACGTGGCCGACAAGAGGATCACCGGAACCCGGTAAGCGCCCAACCACTGCAGGACCCGTTCCAGGTATCGCGACATGTAGACGTCGTAGGCGTGCACCTCGTCGATCACGACAACCTTGCCCGCCAACGCCAGGTGACGCAGCATCACGTGCCTGGACTTCAGTCCGGCGAACAGGACCTGGTCGATCGTGCCGACGACGAACTCGGCTAGCCCCGACTTCTTCCGCCCACGCAGCCAGTCGTGCGCGACCGCACCCGCTTCCGTCGCGAAGAAGCCACTGCGAATCAGCCCCTGGTACTCGTCGTTCAGATGGGCCTTCCCGTGCGCCAAGGACAGCGTCGCCCCCGTCGGCAACCGATCGAGCCAGCGGCGCACCCGGCCGAACATGGCATCCGTCGTCGCCTGAGTCGGCAGCGCCATGAACACACCGTGCGCACCGGAGTCGTGAGCGAGAACTTCCGCTGCGGCCAGCGCGGCTTCCGTCTTTCCCATGCCCATCGGGGCTTCGATGATCATCAGGCCTGAGCCCTGCATCGCACGGGCCACTTCGACGGCTCCGGCTTGAACCTCACGGACCTTGTCCGCTGGGATGCCGAACCGGGCCGGGAACGTCTCCGCCGGGCTGCCCGGGTGGGGAGCCGTCCAGCGTGGCGGCAGTCCGAGCCGGGCCCAGCCTTCCTTGACACGGCGTGACGACGCCTCCTCGTCCGGGCCCCGAACCTCCGAACAGTTCCAGAGTGGGAAAAAGTCCGGATTCGAGGCGATCCAGTCCGCGACAATGACCAGAGCGGACAACAGGACGAGTGTCGGCATCGACGGTCGTACGGCGTCGAGCTCAGGCCTATGCCGCTCGGTCGCACGCTCCAGCAATTCGTGGCGAACCCTCTCCCACTCCGCATCACCGGAGAAGTCGACCTTTTCGTCGACTTCCTCGAGCTGCGGCCAATCAGGTGTCACTCCATGATGGGATCCCACTACCGAAGCCAGAGCGCATGCTGACGATCTCCGAAGGTGTTTACTCCGCAGCCAGTCAAATACAGCCTTATGGCTGACAAGCGAGTGGTTCACTCTACGCCGAGTAGACTCGTCGGCCACAGCCGAGGAAATCTGAAACCCCGAGTCGATCATTCTCCGTGCCAGCTGCCTCACCTGCGCAGCGAAGGCAGGGGAAGCTTTCCCGACGTCGTGGACCGCTGCCAGCCACCCTACCAGAGACTTCGCGTTACGATAGCCGCCCGCATCGGCCGCGATCAGACGAACGACCGACGCGGGAACCCAGTGTTCGAACAACAGCTCGGCAATTCCGCCGGAGTCGTCCAAGTGTTGATGCAGCGGAAGCCACTTCTCCACTTCCAGCGACCGGAATGGCCACGACTTGGCCCACGCCACCGACAATCTTTCCACTCAGCCCCCTGGAGCAAACACGCCCGAGCATTATAGGACCATACCCCGGCGATCATGCAAGCCACAAGGAATACAAAGAGCCACCAAGGGTGTTCACCAAGTTCACCTGATTGGAACTTGACACGATACACTTGTCGCGCTCTAGCGATCCCGACGGAAGAAGAAACCACGTGCGGCAACAACCGAGAATTTGTCACCAAAATCTGAAAATGATTGTTAGGTAGTAGCGTCCGCAGCACAACCCGTCATACTAACCGCCCACATTCGGCGTTCGTGGCAGGCTAGCTTCTCCGGCGATCGCAGTCCCGCCAACTCTGATTGCGTGTACTACCGAACCAGCTAGCACAGCTGTCAACGGCGGGCGTGCCTCCCGCCGCGAAGGCAGCGTCAGGTGGATGAAGGCAGCACCGCAACGCCAGGGCGGCGGCTAGCTGCCCGCTGATCAGGCCTGCACAGCTGGGGGCGAAACAGTCACCTACTGTCTGTCTACCTCGCTAGGGCGACAGCCCCAGCTCTGGGGAGCACACCGGCCGGAGGATCAGCCCCGCACGCGCGGGGACGACATAACGTTGGGCCTCAAGATCACCAATTTGGCCGGATCAGCCCCGCACGCGCGGGGACGACCGACTCGCCGTCACTCCGGGTCGAGGCGAAACAGGATCAGCCCCGCACGCGCGGGGACGACTCGCCGGGCTGGCGTTCGCTGGGCGCCGCAAAGGGATCAGCCCCGCACGCGCGGGGACGACTTCAGCTCCTAGCGCGTGAATCAGCCGCAGGCGGGATCAGCCCCGCACGCGCGGGGACGACCCGACCGTGTCCTCCCAGGTCATCGCGTTCGCGGGATCAGCCCCGCACGCGCGGGGACGACATCAACATAAACGGTGGTCATGATCCTTTGCCTGGATCAGCCCCGCACGCGCGGGGACGACTCCTCGTCTACGACGCTCTCGAAGCCCGCCGTGGGATCAGCCCCGCACGCGCGGGGACGACCACTTGTTGGGCGCGGTCGGTCATGGTGACGAGGGATCAGCCCCGCACGCGCGGGGACGACGACCGCGCGCTGGACAGGGGGGATCGCAAGTCAGGATCAGCCCCGCACGCGCGGGGACGACGAGGGGTACGACTCGGAGCGGGCGGCCACGCGAGGATCAGCCCCGCACGCGCGGGGACGACCTTTCAGCTCGCAGATTTCTGCTGGGCGCAGCGGGATCAGCCCCGCACGCGCGGGGACGACCCGGTGTTGCCGCGCGCGTGGCTTGAAGCGCTGGGATCAGCCCCGCACGCGCGGGGACGACCGTGGCGTTGGAACTATCGTGGCGAGTTGGTGAGGATCAGCCCCGCACGCGCGGGGACGACGCTGTCGACCAGCTGGCCGCGGCCGATGAAGCGGGATCAGCCCCGCACGCGCGGGGACGACGCACTGGTCTACGCGCACAACGCGCAGCCGTGGGGATCAGCCCCGCACGCGCGGGGACGACACACCATGAGCTGACCTCGGCCACCGGTCGAGGGGATCAGCCCCGCACGCGCGGGGACGACGAACAGTGGACCGAAGAGGAGCTGGCCGACGCAGGATCAGCCCCGCACGCGCGGGGACGACTCCAGCCACGGCATCACCGTCTGCGCAAGAAAAGGATCAGCCCCGCACGCGCGGGGACGACGGACCTCAGTCCCGGCGAGGATCACCACTCACAGGATCAGCCCCGCACGCGCGGGGACGACACTTGCTGAACTGCAACGATACACGACGAAGTCTTGTTTCTTGCCCCCTTGTCCGCCCCCCGGATGTGCCCCTGGGGGGGATCGCAGAAGAGCAGTGGACAGCCGGATGTCACGGCCTTCTCAGCTGCGCAGCACGCCGCCGGCCGCTCCGCACAGCGAGGCAATGCTCAACCCTTGCTGAACATCGAAGAGAAGCAACGCAGCCACAGTCCGCCGCGCGCTCGTCGCTGTCTGCAGGAGCAAGTCCTTTCATGAGCGAGTTGCCGCCAACGCCCGCACGGTGACCCGCTGGCCGGACAACGCCGCCGTTCCGGTCAGCTCGTCGATGCACTTGTCGTCGGTGACATCGTTGATGCTGGCGCCCGCGTGCCTGCTCGCCACCGACAAGCGAACCCCTGGCCGGTCGTGGCCCCAGCCGTGCGGAAGGCTGACCACCCCGGGCATGACCTCGTCGCTGACCTTCACGGGCACGTGCACCTCGCCGACGGCCGACGACAGCACCGCCTGTTCGCCGTCGGCCAGCCCCAGGCGCTGCGCGTCATCCGGGTGCACCAGCAGGTTGCAGCGTGGCTTGCCCTTCACCAGCCGCGGTGAATTGTGCATCCACGAGTTGTTGCTGCGCAGCTGGCGCCGGCCAATCAACACCAGCTCGCCCGGCTGCCACTGCTCCATCCGGCGGCGCAACCGCGGCAGATCACCCAGATACTCCTTGGGCGCGAGGTGAATCTTCTTGCCCTTGGTGAACAGGCGCTCCGGGAACCGCCGCTGCAGCGGTCCGAGGTCCACACCGTGCGGGTGTTTCCGCAGCTTGCGCAGCGACAACCCACCGCGCAGCAGGCCGTGCGGTCCGGCTCGCAAGCCGAGCTCGACGATGCCTTCGGGCCCCAGCTTGCTCAGCGTCGCCACGCCAAGCCGCCCGGCGGCCCGCAGCAGCGGGACATCCGGCCCGAGCAGGCGCACGGCCAGCTCGAGACAGATCTCCCAGTCGTGCCGCTGCTGCTCGCCACGCGGGAACACCGGCGGGCTGTACTTCGCCCAGTTCCGCACCGACACCAAAGCCAGCAACAGCTCGTAATGAGATCGCTCCAGCGGCCCGGTCGGCGGCAGGATTACGTCGGCGTGCCTGGTCGTCTCGTTGACGTACGGGTCGATGCTGACCATGAACTCCAGCTGGTCCAGCGCCTCGTCCAGCCGGCGGCCGTTGGGGGTGGACAGCACCGGATTGCCCGCCGCCGTGATCAGCGCGCGCACCTGCCCTGGCCCCGGCGTGGTGATCTCCTCGGCGAGCGTCACCACGGGAAGTTCGCCGCCGAACTCCGGCAGCCCGCGCACCCGGCTGCGGAACGTGCCGAAACTTCCGGCGTGACCGGCCAGCCGCGCCAGCGGCGCCAGATCGATGGCCGGCGTGGTGAACATGTAGCCACCCGGCTCGTCCAGGTGGCCGGTCAGCGCGTTGACCACGACCACCAGCCAGGTGGCCAGCCCGCCGAACTCCTGCGTGCAGATCCCGACCCGGCCGTAGACGACCGCCCGTTCGGTGGTGGCCAGCGCACGAGCCAGCGCTCGCACATCGTCGGCCGCCACCCCGGTGACCGGCGCGGTCTTCTCCGGTGGGAAACCCTCGGCCACGGCACGGAGCTCGGTCAGCCCGGTCATGCGGTCGGCCAGCCTGCCGGGCCGGGCCAGGCCTTCCGCGAACAGCACGTGCACCACCGACAGCAGCATCAGCGCGTCCGTGCCCGGCCGGATGAACAGGTGCTCGGCGGTGTTCGCGGTCTCCGTTCGCCGTGGGTCGACGACCACCACGCGCCCGCCGCGCTCCCGCACCGCCCGCAGCCGCTTCCGCAGGTTCGGCGCGGTCATGATGCTGCCGTTGGACACCAGAGGGTTGGCGCCGAGACAGACGAACAGATCGGTGCGATCGATGTCCGGCACGCCCAGCAACGCCTGATGACCGAACATCAGCAGCCCGGCCAGCATGTGCGGGAGTTGATCCACCGACGTCGCCGCGTAGACGTTCTTGGTGCCGAGGGAGCGGAACAACGGCACACCGAACACCAGCAGGCCCAGATTGTGCGCGGTCGGATTGCCGTAGTAGACGCCGAGAGCGTCCTTGCCGTGCTCGCCGCGAATCGCCCGGAGCCGCCGCCCGACCAGGTCGAACGCCTCGTCCCAGCCGACCTTCACGAACCGGCCGTCCCGCTTGACCACGGGCCGGGTGAGCCGGTCCGGGTCGTGGTGCAGGTCCGCCAGCGCGGTCGCCTTCGGGCAGATGTAGCCGCGCGACATCGGATCGTTCTCGTCGCCGCGAATGTCCACCACCCGGTCACCGTCGGTGGTCACGGTGATCCCGCAAGTCGCCTCGCACAGGGTGCAGCTGGCGTAGTGCGTCTCGGTCATCGGACCTCTCCGTCCCGCGCGGTCACCCCAGGCTACGGCCGGGCGCCGGATCTACACAAACGTCCCATCGCGGCCTGAGATAACCTCCGCGGCATGGAACTCGCATCGACTTCGGCCATCGTGACGGGTGGCGCCTCCGGCCTCGGCGGCGCGACCGCCGCCGCACTCGCCGCGAAGGGCGCGACCGTCTTCGCGCTGGACCTGGCCCCCGCCATCGAGAAAGCACCCCACCCGGACGGTGTCACCTACGTCGAGGCCGACGTGACCGACCCGGAGCAGGTGCAGGCGGCGGTCGACAAGGCCGCCAACGCCGGTGTGCCGCTGCGCGTGGCGGTGAACTGCGCCGGCGTCGGCTGGGCGGGCCGCGTGCTGTCCAAGAAGGGCCCGCACGACCTGGAGCTGTTCCGCAAGGTGCTGGAGATCAACCTGCTCGGCACGTTCAACGTCATGCGCCTGGCCGCGGAGGCGATGGCCAAGACCGAGCCGCTGGCCGACGACCAGCGCGGCGTGGTGATCAACACCGCGTCGATCGCCGCGTTCGAGGGGCAGATCGGTCAGATCGCCTACGCCGCGTCCAAGGCGGGCGTGGCGGGCATGACGCTGCCTGCCGCCCGTGACCTGGCCTCACAAGGCATCCGGGTGCTCACCATCGCGCCGGGCATCGTGGACACACCGATGCTGGCCGGGGTGACCGAGGAGTTCCGGGCCGGGCTGGCCGCCGGGGTGCCGTTCCCGAAGCGGCTCGGCAAGCCGGAGGAGTACGCCCAGCTGGCCATCGCGTTGATCGAGCACGACTACCTCAACGGCGAAGTGGTCCGCATGGACGGCGCGCTGCGCATGGCTCCACGCTGATCATCAGCGGGATCGATCAGAAGCAGACAACTCCGCAGTCGGAACCTGTGGCTCGAGCTCGCGCCACGGCAGCCGCGCCGCACCAGCGACGCACTCGTCCACCGGCGCGGTGCCGCGGCGCGGGCTCACCGGGCGGGCGGGCGCCGCAGATCATGGGTCATCGCGGCCAAGGCACCGCAGGCTCACAGGTCACCGCGACGCCGACCCACAGATCGCCGACGCACCCGGCCATCGAAGCGCTGGCCCACCAGCTGCCGTGGCGCGGGCTCGAGAGCCTCCGTGGCAGTCCTGGCAAGCGACCGTCGGCTGCTCACAAGTCCCCGTAGTACGGGATCTCCGTCATCGCCGCGCCCGTCATCCACTCGCGCAGGGTGTGCGTGGCGCGCACGTCGTCCTCGTTGTATCGGAGCAATCGGGCGCGCTGCGCCAGATCCGGCGCCCCGTTGGTCAGCCCGACCGCCTCCCGGTACCAGCGCATCGAGGCCTCGCCACCGGCCTCGGGGTCGTGCCACTCGTACCCGGCGATCCGGGCGATCACCTTCAGACCCTTGCCCTCCGCGCACAGGAAGCTCTCCGAGACGCTGACGAACAGGTCCACCCATTCGTCCGACTCGACGAACTCCTGCACCTCGGCCACGCTCGGAATGCCCGGCATGCCGGCGAACCGCTCCGCCGAACCCAGCAGCCAGCGGTTCTCCGCCATCGCGTTGTAGCAGTAGGCGCGGAACGTCAGGCCACGGGCGGCCGCACGCGCACGCACGTCGCTGAACCACGCCCAGAACTCAGCGAACGAGCGGGCCTCGTCGTCCGTCGGCAGCGGCTCCCAGGTGCCGAAGGCGCGGTAGTCCCTCGGCAAGCCGATGTCGGCGCCGGTCAGCAGCGTGCCCCACAGGTACGCGCCGTAGTCGACGAAGCTTTCCATGTCGACGTCGACCTCGACGTCGCCGCGCGAGATCTCGATCTGCCGCACCTTGCGCACCACCGACAAACCGGCCTGCCAGCCTCGTGCCAGCGCCACCGCGTTCTGGAACGTCGTGCCGGTGAGCATCACCGGAGGCGGATCGGCGGCCGGGTCGGCCGCGGCCAGCGCCGACACCGTCGGATAACCCGCATCGCGCAGCACCATGGCGTCATCGCCGCGCACGACCAGGCTGACGTCCTGCCGCTCGTGCAGCATCGGCTCGCAGACCTGCCACCACGGGCAGTACCGGCACGCCACGATGCGCGACGGTTGGGCCAACGGCTCGGCACCGCTGGCCGCCGCCGACGCCACCGCCAGCCGATCGGCGAACCGCTCGGCGTACTCCTGCATGGTGGACTTCTCACCGGGAAAGCTCGGGGCGAGCAGGTCGTGCCACAGCACCACGTCGGCGTCCATGCCGATCACCCCGCCGACCACCCTGTCCGGATCGGCGTGTCCGGCCGCCCGCAGCAGCTCGACCACGTGCGCCAAGCGGAACTGATCCCGCGGCTGCGACCGCACCCGCCGGGCCGGATCCACCCGGGCGTTGTCCGGGTTCAGATCGGTCAACGCCGTGGTCAGCGCCCCTTCCCCGGGGTCGGTGACCCGGTGCCGGACGATGATCACCGGGACGTAGCCGCCCGGCGTCCGCACCAGCAACTCGGCCCCGCCCCGCCTGCCTGCCTCCTGATCCACCGGGAGCAGCCCGCCGGAGACGACGTCCACGCCCGCTTCCAGCGCGGCGACCGTGGCAGCGATCCGCTCGTCCGGCTCGGCGTCGGTGGGCACGGCCACCCACGCCGATCTCGGGAAGTACTGCGCCAACAGCTTGGTGACCGCGGCACGGTGCGCCTGCGCGTCGGCCTTGCGCTGCTCGGTGGCCGGGTTCTCGGGCAACGGCTCCAGGTCGGGAGCCGCCGGGTCGTGCTCCCAATGCACCCGCCGCCGACAGCGGGTCACCGCGCCGGCGTCCAGCACCACGTTCGCCAAGCTCATCGCCACGCGTTTCACCTTAAGCGCCCCCTCCGACGGTGTCGGCCGTGCCAAGCCGCCGTCAGCCCAGTAGGTTGATGCCATGGCGGCGAGCGAGGCGAACGTCGACGACCCGGGCATGCTGGCCGAGGTGGTGTCCTCACTCGAGCGCGCCGGCACGGCGAAGACTGCGCGGAAGGCGGCGAAGAAGGAGGCCAAGCGGTTCAGGCGGGCCGCCAAGCGGGAGCGCAGGGCCACCAAAGCGGCCGCCAAACAAGCCGCGAAAGCGACCCGCAAGGCCATCGAAGAGGGCACCGAAGCACCAGGAGTGACGGTCGTGGCAAAGGCGAAGGAGCCGAGGATCACCGCGAGCAAAGTGCGCAACGCGATCACCCTCGGCAAGGCGGTGGCGCCGACCCTGCTCCCCGTGGTGGTGCCCTACCTGGTGCGGGCGGCGAACGCGGGCCGGGAAGCGTACGAGCGGTACCAGGCACGCAGGCTCGGCATCAGCGTGGACGACCTGGCCGAGTACCGGGGCCGGGGCGCCGCGCTGCACGCGCGCATCGCCGGGATCACCGAAGGATTGCGGGAACTGCGCGCGTCCGGCGACCAAGAGAAGGTGGCGTTCGCCGACCAGACCGAGGCGACACTGCACCAGTTGAGCGCGGCCGTGCGGGCCGCGGAGCGGATGCCGTCGGCGCGCCGCAAGTACGCGCATCGCGCGGTCGCCGACGAGCTGGACGGCCTGGAGGCGCGCCTGCTGCGTCACCTGGGTGTCTGAACGGGAAAACGTCTGCTACCGGATAGCGGGACGACCCCGATCGCCCGGATACCCTGATGGTGTGAGCAGCCGTCCCCGTGTGCATCCCGATGTGCGGATCGCGCGCGGCTGCTTGCTTGCCGTCACGTCGGCGGTGTTGTCCGTCACCGCGCACACCGTCGCCGACGGTGCACTGCCACCGCTGTCGGTGGCCCTGGTGATCGCGGGTTTGACCGGCTGGACGTCCACCGCACTGGTCGATCGCACGAAAGGCACCCGCAGCGGGCGGCTGATCGGTGTGCTCGTCACGCTGGCCGCGGCCCAGCTGATCACGCACGGCCTGCTGACACTGCTCGCCCACCCGCAGCCGACGGGCGGCACGCCGATCGACGGCTGGGCCATGCTGGCCGCCCACGCCAGCGCAACCGTGATCATGGCCGTGCTGATCACCGGCGCCGAGCGTGGCCTGCTGGCGGTGCTGGCCGGGCTACGCCGCATCCTGCCGGTGATCGTCACCTTCGGTCCACCGCGGGTGCGCGCCGTCCGCTGCCCCGCAGCCCCGACGACTCCCGCGACGTACACCGAGATCTTGCTGCGCCGGGTGCACTCCCGGCGCGGGCCACCGCACCGCTCCTGATCCCGCCCTTGACCACGGGTGCGCCCGCACCCGTGCCCGACCCATTTCTCGTGCAGATCAGGAGCAGATACCCGCATGTCCAAGACACGTCAGATCGTTCGTGCCGGCGCCGTCGCCGCTGTGTTGGTGGCGTTCGGCTTCGCCTCGCCCGGTGTGGCCTCCGCGCACGTCACCGCGCAGATCTACGGAGCACAGCCGCAACAGGGCGGCTACACCGCCATCACGCTGCGGGTGCCCAACGAGGACGACAAGGCAGGCACCGACAAGCTCACCGTGCACATCGACAAGGAGTACGCGCTGGCCAGCGTGCGGACCAAGCCGGTGCCCGGCTGGACCGCCGAGATCACCAGGAGCAAGCTGGACAAGCCGATCACCACGTCACACGGCGCCGAGGTGACCGAAGTGGTCACGTCGATCACCTGGACCGCCGAGAAGGGCAGCGAGATCCCGGCGGGCGAGGAGTCCTACCAGGAGTTCTCGTTCACCGCGGGCCCGCTGCCCGAGGTCGACCGGCTGATCCTGCCCGCCGACCAGCACTACACCAACGGCACCACGGTCAGCTGGGCCGACGAGGACCCCGAGGGTGAGAAGCCTGCCCCCGTGGTCGAGTTGGCGCCGGCTTCCGGCGACGGCCACAGCCACGGCGGAGGCGCGGCCACCGCACACGACGACGCCGACGCCAACGCGGCCGAAAGCGAGCAGGACTCCGTGGACACCACCGCGCGCTGGCTGGGCGGCGTCGGGCTGGCGGTCGGCGCGCTCGGCGCGGGGGCCGGCATCGGCGCGGTGCTGCGCAGCCGTAAGAAGGTTTCGTCATGACCCGAGTCATCGGTCGCGGAATCGCCGCGGTCCTGACGGCTGTGCTGGCCGCCCTGCTCTCCGGCGTGCTGGCGCAGCCCGCCTGGGCGCACAACGTGCTGGTCTCCTCCAGCCCGGAGAAGGGCGCCCAGCTCGACCAGGCCCCGAGCGAGATCACGCTGACGTTCAACGCCACCGTCCAGCAGGGCCCCGGCAACCAGATCGTGGTCACCGGCCCGGACGGCAAGCAGTACGTCGACCCGAACGCCCAGGTCGCGATCAACGGGCCGGAGGTGAGCGTCCCGCTGTCCGGGCTCGGCCCGGCGGGCGAGTACACCATCGGCTACCGGATCCTGTCCGCCGACGGTCACGTGGTGCAGAACAAGCTGTCGTTCACGCTGACCAAGGACGACCCCGCCAACGCAGGCCGGCCTGGCGCCGGGGACGAGGCGCAGTCGTCCGGTGCAGCGGGCACCCAGGCGGAGGAGCCCGACGAGGGTCTGCCGCTGTGGGTGTGGATCGGTGGCGCGATCGTCCTCGTCGCCGTCGGCCTGGTGGTCGCGCTGCGGCTGGGCCGGAGCGAATCGTGACCAGCACCCCACGCACCCGAGGACGACGATGACGGAAGCGACCAGGACCCCGGCCCGCCCGCAGTACCCGGCCGTGATCACCGGCGTGACCGGTGCGCTGCTCGGCACCCTGCTCGGGCTGTCGGTGGTCAGCCTGACCCCGATCCCCGGCCTCGCCGACCCCGGGCCGGTGGTCCTGGTCGCGATCCCGCTGGTGCGCACGCTGCTCAACATCGCCGCGGTCACCACGATCGGCGTCTGCCTGCTGCCGATACTGCTCGGCTACGACCGGCCGGACCTCACCGAGCCGGTGCTGCGCCCGGCCCGCAGCACCGCGGTCGCCGCCGCCCTGGTGTGGTCGGTGAGCGCGCTGGTGGCGTTGCTGCTGCAGACCGCGGAATACCGCGGCTCGGCCGGTGCCCTGGGGATGGACGAGGTGGCCGGCTACGTCTCCGAAGTCGGGGCGGGCAAGGCGCTGCTCATCGTGGCCGGGCTCGCCTTCGCGCACTGTGTGCTGGACGTGCTGGCGGTGCGGCGCGGCGAACGCATCCCCGCCGAAGCACGCATCGGGCTGGCTCTGTTCGCGCTGCTGCCGCTGCCGATCACCGGTCACTCGTCGTCGTGGGAGTACCACGACTACACCACCATCTCGATCGAGCTGCACGTGATGGCCGCCGCGGCGTGGACCGGCGGACTGGCGGTGCTGGCCGTGCTGTTGGCAGGCAACCGTGGCTTGCTGGCCACCGCGCTGCCGCGGTTCTCCAAGCTGGCGGGGGTGTGCCTGTTCGTGGTGGCGGGCACCGGGCTGTTCAACGCGCTGGTGGAACTGCTCAGCCAGCCGTTCATGCAGTTCTGGGAAGCCCTGTTCACCACCCCGTACGGCCTGTTGGTGATCGGCAAGCTGCTGTGCATGGCCGGGCTGGGCGTGTTCGGCGCCCGCATGCGGTGGTGGCTGCTGCCCGCCATCGCCGCCCACAAGAAGTCGGCGTTCGTGGCCTGGGCCGCCGCCGAAGTGGCCGTCATGGGTGTGGCGTTCGGCCTTGCCGTGGTGCTGGCCCGCTCCCCGGTCTCCTGACGGCCCTCTCCGGACGAGCGGTCACCTTCCCGGAGACATCGCGCCAGGGCCACCCGGGGTGACTAGCCGGGCCGAACATTTCACCTCATCGAGGCACCGTTTCCGGCAAGCGGTGAGCGGCACGAATCCATCGGTGAATGAACCCGTTTGGAGTACGGATGAAAACGCGTGTGGCTAGCGGTAGCGGGTCCACACCGTCTGCGAGCGGCCAGCCCGCAAGTCGGCCAGCCGCCGGTACAGCTCCGGCCGCACCTGAGGGTTGCTGCGCAGCGTCGGCAGCACGCTGGTGGTGAGCTTCAGTTCGCGCACCGCCCGCAGCACCGGGTACCCGGGCCAGCTGAGCACGTCGAACCCATAGGCGTCGGCCAGCGCACGATGCACCGCTGCCGGCTCGCCGAACCGCTGCCCGCCCACCGCCACCGGGACCAGGTCCCAGATCCGTGGGCCGATGCCTGCCGAGTCGAAGTCGCACAACACCGGCCCGTCCGGGCCGACCAGCACGTTGCCCAGGTGGGCGTCGCCGTGCACCACCGCGTCACCGAGCGGGAACTGCAGCTCGGCCAGCCGCCGCTCGATCCGTGCGCACTCGCGCAGCAAGAACGCCCGGTCGTCCGGATCCAGTTCCTCGGCGTCCTGCAGCCGGGCCTGCACGTCCGCCAGCGGCGTCCACGGCCCGATGTCCGGCAGCGGCACCGCGTGCAGTCGTTTCAGCAGCTCGGCCAGCTCGACCGGGGTGGCGCTGCGCCCGGCCGGTTCCACCCACTGCCACACGGTGGCGGTGAACACCGGGTCGTCGCCGAGCACCGGCTGGGAAACGCCCGGGTACAGCCGCACCGCGGGCACCCCGTGCCGCTCGAGGTGTTCGGCCAGCCGCACCACTTTGGCGGCCCGGTGCATCAACGTCCGGGAGCCGACGATGCGCACCACGGCGGGGATCGAGGCCAGCGCGTACACCGCGTTGTTGGTGAACCGCAGCAGCCGCGCCCCGTGATGGTCGACGCCCAGCCGCTGGCACACCGCGCGCAGCGCGGCCTGCAACTTGTCCGGCGTGAAGCGCGGTTCCCGCTGCATGCGGTCGCTCCCCCACCCAGGGACGCCGGAAGGTCACGCCGCGAAGAATGCGTTGATGCGCTCGGCGAGGTCCCGTGCGTCCGGGTTGTTCATCCGCCGCTCCGCCTCCCGCTTGAGCGGCTTCATCCGGTCCTTGACGCGGGCCGACTTGAGGCTCTCCGCGCATTCCAGCGCCGCCCTGCCCACCTTGGCGCCGTGGTCGATGTCGCCCTCCAGCAGGTGGTTGGTGGCCAGCGCGCTCAGGTTGAACGCCTTGCTCCGCGCCATGTCGTCGCCGTAGTTCTCGATCGCCCTGGTCAGCGCGGGGATGGCGTACTTGGTGTGCTCGGTCTTGCCGGGGTGCTGGGCCAGCACCGTGTGCACCGTGCCGATCATCGCGTGCACGTCGGTCTGGTTGAAGAACTGCGCCCACGCCGGGACGTCTTCCCCGGAGGCCCGGGCGAACGTGTCCTTGGTCATGCCGAGCAGCTTCAGCGCCTGCTCCTCGTTGCCCATCATCGCGTACGCCCACGCCTCGTTGGCGCACAGCACGGCGACCGACAACTGCGAGCCGGACTCCTGCGCGGCGATCTGCCCCAGCTGGAACATCTTCAGCGCGTCGTCCGGCGACTCGTAGTGCAAGTACACCCGGCCCATCCGGTACAGGATGTTGGCCACCAACTGGTGGCTGCCGCCTTCCTTGGCCAGCTCGAGCGCCTTGGCGAAGTGCGAGCGCGCCGAGTCGACCAGGCCGGTGTCGAACGAGGTCCAGCCCGCCAGGTTGTGCAGGTCGGCGAGCGCCACGTAGAGCCGCGATTTCACCTGCTCGGTCGCGGAGGCGTTGAGCATCTGCTGGCCCCAGCCCAGCTGGGCGATCACGGCGTCCCGGCAGAAGCCGCCGCCGTACTGGTAGTCGAGCGCGCGCAGCGCTCGCGTCGCTGCTTCGACCTGACGGACGTCGGCCATCCCGATGCGGTTCGGGGCCGGCGTCACCGCCGGTCGGGGCGCAGTCCACGACCCGGAGTCCGCAGCGAACACCGTGGCCCCCATGGTGACCTGTGCGGCGTGCGCGAGAAACCTCCGTCGTTTCACCGCCTCGTCCTCCTCAGCCTGCTGCTCGTCGGCCGCACCGACGACCGTGATCTGGGTGGCCTCGTCGTAGGCCAGCCCCATGTAGCCCCTGGGGATGCCGAGGCCCTCGGCGATGCGCACCAGCACGTCGTAGGCCATCACCTGACGACCCTTGAGGATTTCCGACACCTCGGACTGCGACTGACCGGTCGCCGCGGCGATCTGGCGCTGGGAAATGCCTTCCTTGCGCAGCAACAGGTACACCTTGCTGATGTCCCGTGCCGCTAGCGCTTCCCGCATTTCCTTGGTCTCCCAGACCTTCTCGGAGACCAGGTTGGCGACCTTTTCCTCGCTGGCATCCATGGGCAGGCATCCTCGTCGTGGGACTGACAAGCAGCGTAAGCAGCTCCATTCGACCACGCGAACAGCCCGAACTCCACTCTGATCGGGCCAGCCGAACTCGATCGACCGCTCGTCGGCGCCCTGGTACCGCCCAGCGCTTGTCGCCCACGCGGGGCGAGTGCGGCATCGCACTCTTGAATTCGGGCCCGGTGTGCACGGCCGGCCACACACAGCGACGGCAGGCACCGTGCGCATCCGCCACGGCGGCACACCGAGCCGGACAGCAACCGAAGGCAAGGCGAGAGCGGAGTGACATCAGTGGACTTGGTCGGCGGTACGGCAACCCGGCGTACGAGCCCCGTTGGTCCCCGGCCGAGCCGGGTGCACCCGCTGCCGCGCACTGGCCCGGCCCCACACGCCGCTCCGGCCCGCAGGCCCGCCCCGGCGGCAGGCACCGGGTCGCCAGGGACACGGACCGGCGCCGGTGACGTCATCCGTGAGGTGGAGAACGGTCACGTCGTCTGGCGCATCGCGTGCGGCGACATGATCGGCCGCGACCGGTGCGTGACCGTGTTCGTCGACGGCGATCAGGTCGTGGTCAGCGGGCCACCGGGCGAGACGGCGCGGATGACGCCGAGCCAGGTCGGTCAGCTCGCGGCCGTGTTGCACGAAGCGGCCAGACTTGCGGAGAGGTGACGACAGCAGTGGACACGATCCTGGGGCAGGTGCTCCGCAATGCCGTCTGGGAGCGGCTGGACATGCTCTCCGATCTGGCCGAGCGCGCCGACGCCCCGTCGCTGGTCTCGGTCGCCCGTTCCGAACTTCCCCGGCTGACCGAGGCGTGGAAGGCGATTCTCCGGTCCCACGAGCCCGACGAGCGCGGCGACTGTCCGACCTGCTCGACCCGCTGGCGCCGGTGCAAGGCGCCGTGCTCGGTGTGGCAGGCCGCGCACGAGCACCTGGTCGCCGGCGGTCTGGCCCCGCACCCGCCGCACCAGCGCGACCACCGGTCAGCGCAGCACCAGCCCCGACCCGCCGTCCACCCCGGACGACGTGCCCTGCGCGCCGGTGTGTCCACCGCCGGATTGCATTCCGGCTGATCGCATCGCCGGCCGGTTCCCCCGCAGCGACCGTCCACCGCCCCCGCGGACGGACTCCGCTGACGGCCGGCATGTTCCCTCCCCGCCCCTTACCCCGACATCCACGGGCCGGTGCCGCAGTGCACCTCTCCCCCGACCGGCACCGGCCCGTGGACCCGTGTGGTCGAGGCATGTGTCCCGTTCGTCGTCTTACCAGCTGCGCTACCCCATTCGTGTCGTGCGCGCTGCTCTAGAGTTGGGCGCAGGAGAGCCCGAACGTTGGGGGTGGAACCGCGTGGTAGGAGAGCAGCTCACGTCGCTTCGGCGGCAACCGGTGCAGCAGCGCAGCGCGTTGCGCGTGGCGCGCATGCTGGACGCCGCGGCCGAGCTGCTCGACGAAGTCGGCTACGAACGGCTCACCACCACGGCGATCGCCAAGCGAGCAGGTGTCGCGGTGGGCTCGCTGTACCAGTTCTTCCCGGACAAGCGGGCCGTGGTGCAGGCGCTGACCCAGCGCAACCTGGAGCGCTTCATGTCGCTGGCCGCCGAACGGCTGGCGGCGGTCGATCACCAGCACTGGTGGGACGTGGTGGACGGGCTGCTGGACATCTACCTGGAGATGCACCACGAGACGCCCGGCTTCTCCCGCATCCACTTCGGGGACGCGGTGGACCCCCGGTTGCTGGACGGCAGCCGCACCAACAACGACGTGGTCGCCGAGGCGCTGATGGAGCTGCTCACCGGGCGGATCGACCTACCGCCGGAGCAGGTGGTGGCGCCGATCAAGGTGGCGGTGGAGGTCGCGGACGCGCTGTTGAAGTACGCGTTCCGGGCCGACCCGAAGGGCGATCCGGCCGTCATCGAGGAGACCAAGCACCTGATCAAGATCTACCTGGAAAGCCGTTTCGGCCAGTGACCTCGCCCGGCTCCGGGTCCGTGGCCAGGCGCGCGTGCCGCTCGACGTCGTAGCGTTTGTCGCCGTAGCGCAGCCGGGACCGCTCGATCCCTTCGGCGGCGTATCCGGCGGCGCGCGCGACCCGGCACGAAGCGGTGTTGTCCACCCGGTGTCCCAGCTCGAGGCGGAACAGGCCGAGCTCGTCGAACGCCCATCGGGAGATCGCGCGCACGCTGCGCACCGCCAGTCCCTTGCCGCGCGCCTGCGGCAGCAACCAGTAGGCGACCCATCCGGTGGAGTGGCGCGGCTCGATGTGCGAGACGGTCACCAGGCCGAGCGCCTCGTCGTTCTCGCCGCAAATCGCCCACGCGTGTGCGGTGCCCGCGGCGCTGTCCGCGCCACGATCCTGGATCCACTTCTCGGCCTCGTCCAGTGATGAGATCGGCTGGACGAACTGCTGCTGCAGGGACGGCTCCTGGGCGGCGGCAAGCAGCATCGGCGCGTCGTCCATCCGCCACGCCCGGAGCCAGTTCTCGGGCGGCTTGGGCATACCCCGACCCTTACCCGACCGGCCACCCCACGGCAACCGAATTGATCAGCGACGGCTGCGGTGCCTGCTGTCAGCCGAAGTTCACACCCTCGCCGCGATAGGTCGGCACGACCTCCTCCACCTTGTCGCCCACGACCACGTGGTAGGCGTCGAACCGTTCGGCGAGCTCGCCTGCCTTGGCGTGCCGCATCCACACTCGGTCACCGACGGCCAGCTGACGCGCCGCCGACCCCACCACCGGCGTCTGCACTTCGCCCGCGCCCTCGAGCGCGGTGAGCTTCAACCCGTCCGGCAGGTAAGGCGCAGGCTGCCGGTCCGGCCCCGGCGGGCCCGAGGCGATGTAGCCGCCGGCGAACAGGGTCGCCACGTCCGGCGCCGGTTTGCGCACCACGGGCAGGGCGAACACCACCGCCGGTTGCGGACGGAACCGGGAGTACTGGTCGAACAACGTCGGGCCGATCAGCCCGGACCCGGCGGTGACCTCGGTGACCGACGGATCCGCCGTGGTGGTCTCCAGGCTGCCGGTGCCGCCGCCGTTGACGAACTCCAGGTCGGCGACCGCCCGCACGGCACGGACCGCGGCGCCGCGCCGCTCGGTCAGCTCGGCAGCCGACCGGCGCTGGATCGACCGCATCAGCGCGGACTTCATCGGATTGCCCGCTTTGTCGCCGACCCCGGCGATCTGGCCTTCGTAGCCCATCAGCCCGACCAGCTGGAATCCGTCCCTGGCCACCACCGCGCGGGCCAGCGCGGCCGCTTGCACCGCGGTGAACACCGGCGACCGCCGTGTCCCGATGTGCACGCCGGGCAGCGGCCGCCAGGACACGTCCAGTTCGATGCACACCCGCAACGGCGGGTGGTTCCGGCCGAGCACGTTCTCGATCAGGTCGAGGTGGTCGGTGGAGTCGACCATCAACGTGATGGCCGAGCACGCCTCCGGGCTCGCGGCCAGCGCACGCAGCGCGGCGGCATCGACCGTGGGATAGCCGACCAGGATGTCGTCGGAGACGGCGTTGCGGTGCAGCCAGAGCGCCTCGGCCAGCGAATACGCCATGACGCCCTCGGTCGCCGGGTGGCTGAGAGCACGGTCCAGCAGAAACCGGCAGCGCACGGACTTGCTGGCCACCCGGATCGGCCTGCCGTGCGCCCGAGCGGCCAGCGTCGCGAGGTTGTCGTCGAACGCCCGCAGGTCGACGATGGCCAGCGGGGCCTCCACTGCGGCGGTCGCGGCGTCGTATGCCCGCCGCAGGGCAGAGCGGTCGGACACCTGGGCAGCGCTGGTCGGAGGGCTCACCATGGACGAAAGCGTACCCGCTCGAACGGCCATACATGAAAGGTTTTCGCGTATGATCCGGCTGTGCACCCCGACACCGAAGGCAGGCGGACAGCCATGAGGCAGTGGTCGAACTGGGCAGGGACCGCCGTGGCCGCGCCATGCGTGGTTCACCGGCCATCGGATCTCGACGGCATCGTCACCGCGGTGAAAGCGGCCGCCAACGCCGGGCGCCGCATCCGCCCGTTGGGCAGCGGGCATTCCTTCACGCCGATCGCCGCGACCGACGACCACGCGGTGGACCTGAGCCGGTACACCGGTGTGGTCGACGTCGACATGGCCTCCCGGCAGGTGACCGTGCGCGCGGGCACGACGTTGCGCCAGCTGAACCGCATCCTGGACGCCCTGGGGCTGGCCATGGAGAACATGGGCGACATCGACAAGCAGACCATCTCCGGGGCGATCTCCACCGGCACTCACGGCACCGGCGCGAAGTTCGGCGGGCTGGCCACCCAGATCGCCGCGCTGGAGCTGGTCACCGCCGACGGGTCGGTGGTCCGCTGCTCACCCAGCGAGCGCCCGGAGCTGTTCGCCGCGGCCAGGGTCGGCCTCGGCGCGTTCGGCATCATCAGCACGGTCACGATCACCTGCGTTCCTGCGTTCGCGCTGGCTGCCCAGGAGGCGCCGGACCGCCTGGATGCCGTGCTGGAGCGGTTCGACGACGAGATCAGGTCGAACGACCACTTCGAGTTCTACTGGTTTCCGCACAGCGACAAGACGCTGATCAAGCGGAACAACCGGCTGCCCGCCGGCGAACAGCCGCGGCCGTTGAACAAGGCCAGGCAGTACGTCGAGTACGGCCTGATCGAGAACCAGCTGTTCGGCGCGGTGTGCCGGACGCTGCGGGCGGTTCCGAAGCTGACCAAGCCGGCGCAGCGGGTGATGACGAACGTGCTGTCCGAGCGCCGGTACAGCGACGTGTCGCACCGGGTCTTCGTGACCAGGCGCGACGTGCGCTTCGTCGAGTCCGAATACGCCGTGCCGCGCGAGGAAGTCGTCGGCGTGATCACCGAGCTGCGGAAGGCGGTGGCGAAACTGTCCACCCCCGTTGCGTTCCCGGTGGAGATTCGGGTGGCGGCACCGGACGACATCTGGCTGTCGACCGGATACCAGCGGGCCAGCGGCTACATCGCCGTGCACCAGTTCCAGGGCATGCCGTACGACGAGTACTTCGCGGTCTTCGAATCGATCGTGAACAGCGTCGGTGGCCGGCCACACTGGGGGAAGATGCACAGCCTGGACGCCGCGATGCTGCGCAGCCGGTATCCGAGGTTCGACGACTTCCTCGCGGTGCGGGACGCCCTCGACCCGGAACGTCGCTTCGGCAACGCCTACCTGGAGCGAGTGCTCGGCTGACCGCGGCGCCGCCCGAGCTGGCCAGCGGTGCCGAGCGGCTCCGTCCGGTGCTGCGATGCTTCGCTGCCCGGCGCGACACCCGCCCGGCTACCGCTTTCCCGGCCAGATCACCAAACGCGCTCCTGGATGACGGCCGGGTCCAACTGCACGCACTGCGGCGCTTCGGCGGATCAGGCAGTTCCCGGCCCGCTGAGGAGGGCGTTCGATGCTCGATCGAGCAATCATTGGCCAGGTCGTCGCCTGGTCAGACCCGCGCCACCGCCGCCACGGCCTGCGGGATGGCGACATCACCGCTGATCACTTCCAGCGTCTGCCGCGTGGTGCCCGGCTCGTCCAGCAGCTCCAGCAGCAGCGCCGCGACGTCGGCGCGCGGAATGGTGCCGTAGTCGACGGACTCGGCGAGGTGCACTTTTCCGATCGGTTCGTCGTCGGTGAGCCTGCCCGGGCGCAGGATCGTCCAGTCCAGATCGCGGGAGCGCAGGTCCTCCTCCGCGGCCGCCTTGGCCGTCAGATACGCGGCGAAGACCTCTCCGACCACGTCCGGTTGGCTGGCACGCTCCAGGCCCATCGCACTGATTTGTACGTGTCGCCGCACCCCGGCGAGCTCGCACGCCTCGGCGAACAGCACCGCGGCGGCTCGATCCACGGTGTCCTTGCGCGCGGCGCCGCTTCCCGGGCCTGCTCCCGCGGCGAACACCGCCGCGTCCGCGCCACGCACCGCGTCGGCCACGTCTTCCACCGACGCCGCCTCCAGGTCGAGCACCACCGGCTGCGCGCCGGACAGATCGTCGGCGTGATCGGGATTACGGATGATGCCCACGGCCTCGTCCCCGCGGGCGACAAGCAAAGCTGACAGCTTGCGGGCGATTTTTCCGTGCCCGCCGGCAATGACTACACGCACTACTTCACGCAAGCAGAGACTTCGGCGGTGGTCAACAACTGGTCGTAGGCCACCTCGTCGATCCACCTGCTGTTGGCGTCGCTGGCCGGCACGATCCGGCCGCTGTCGCCCGCCAGGTCCCGGTGCACCTCGGCGGACTCGTCGACCGACAGCACCGCGATCCCGTACGCCCGGGCGCGCGGCAGGCAGTTGTTCACGTAGTCGTGAGTCATCAGCGTCGCGGAGGGCAGCACGACGGCGGTCGGGAAGTAGCGGGTGAGCGGCACCGTCCAGGCCAGCGCCGTCCGCCAGTGCCGGGCCACCGCGACGGCGCCGACGACGTCCACCGCGGGCGCGGGCGCGGTGCGCTCGAGCTCCGGCCAGATCCAGGTCGCCACGGTGGCGCGGTCGGTGACCGGGCCGACGCCCGTGGCGATGCGTTCGGCGTGCACGTCGGTGCGCAGCCGGGCAATGAGGTGGACGCGGCGGCCGAACAGGTTGGCTTCCGGCAGCACCACACCGTCCCAGCCGAGCTGCTCGGCGGCGGCCGCGGCAAGATCGATGCGTTCGGTCGGCAGCGGCCCAGGGGCGCCGATCGGCGCGGGCCGACGGCGACGACGCGCGGCAAGCTCTTGCGGGTCTGAACTGGTGCGTCCCTGGGGAACCTGCACGAGGCCACCTCTCTGTACGAACGTGCCCTCCCGACGTTCGCGCCGGGCCCGGGTTACTCCCGGTGATGTTCGTGGCGCCGCCGTGAAAGCGACCCAGCACCTTGGGTACCAAGCCCGCCCCGTGCTCGTCTGCCCTCCAGCCGCACGCGTGCGATTGACGGCATCGATGCGTCGGTAACCGGTCGACGGACGGCAGAAAATCTTCGGTCCAACGGTGCGGCCGTAAGGGTGAGCACCACGGTGAAGGGAGGACAACCGACACGCTCCGTCACCAGCGATGACCGGCAGTCGGCACGATCCGGGACTTGCCACTCACCCACGTCGAGCGGGGTGCCGACACGATCCGGTAGGCCGGCGGCGCTTGTCGCGACGGCCCGGCCCGCGTCGGCGCGCCGCGCTGCCCTCCGGACCGCACCTCTCGCCTGCCCTCCAGACGGCATCTCCCGCCTGACCCGCCCCGCGTCCACGGCCTCGCCCAGGGCCCTCAATGTCCACAGCAGCCCCTCAGAGCCTGCCGCCTCCACAGCCCCGCAGAGCCTGCCGCGTCCTCGACTCTCTCCCGGAGAGCCCATCACGTCCACGACACCCCGTCTCGGAACAACCGTGTGCACGGCTCTCCAGTGGAGAGCCCGCAGCGTTCCACGAATCCCGCGCTGCCCGGCGTGAAGCCGGACTTGCCCAGCTTGTACCCGCTCCGGACCACGACAACCGCGCTGCGACTTTCCATCAACCTCCACCCCGAGACCGCGACCGCCGCTCCACCCTCCACTCCGATCCGCCGCCCCTCGCCCTCGCTCCACACTTGCCACCACCCTCAACTCCAACCCCCCCCCCACCACCGCACCGCGACTCTCCACCACCCTCTACTCCGGGCCCGCAGCCACCGTGCGACTTGCCACCGCCGTCTGATCCAAGCCCGCGCGGCCACCGCTGCAATGCCAGCCACCACCCCTCACTCCACACTTGCCACCGCCCTCAGCTCCACCCCCCACCGCACCGCGACTCTCCACCACCCTCCGCTCCAAACCCGCGACCGCCGCTGCGGTTCTCCGCCAGCTTCCGCCGTGCCCCACCAGCGCTTTCTGGATCGATCAGGCGCATACGAGGCGTTTGTCACCCCTGGCCGCCGAACTCTCGGTCGTCGGGCTCGGCCGGACTTATGGTGGTCACGCCCGGCCCGGCCGGCGAAGCCACAGACATGGAGGTCGCATTGCGTTCGCCGAAGGACTTCTTCGCTCCCCTGGCCATCGGAGCCCCCGAGCCGCTGCGGGAGATCCCGTTCCGGCCCTCCCGCATGATCCACTTCTTCGACCCGAGCAACGAGAAGATGCGGGCCAAGGTCCCGGACCTGGTACCGAAGGTGGACGTCCTGCTCGGCAACCTGGAGGACGCGGTCGCGGCGGACCGGAAGGAGGCCGCGCGGGCGGGCCTGGTCGAGGTGGCCAAGTCGACCGACATGGGCGGGACCCAGCTGTGGACCAGGGTGAACAGCCTCGACTCGCCGTGGGTACTGGACGACCTGATCACGCTGGTGACCGAGATCGGCGACAAGCTCGACGTGATCATGGTCCCGAAGGTGGAGGGTCCGCAGGACATCCACTACGTGGACCGGCTGCTGGCCCAGCTGGAGGCGCGCGCCGGACTGACCAAGCCGCTGCTGGTGCACGCGATCCTGGAGACCGCCAGCGGGGTGGCCAACGTCGAGGAGATCGCCGGCGCCAGCCCCCGCATGCAGGGCATCTCGCTCGGCCCGGCGGACCTGGCCGCCAGCCGCCGGATGAAGACCACCCGGGTCGGCGGCGGGCACCCCGGCTACCTGGTGCGCACCGACCCGGTGTCGGACGACTTGCACGAGGGCCGCACCACCGCCCAGCAGGATCTCTGGCACTACACCGTGGCGCGCATGGTCGATGCCTGTGCGATGCACGGGATCCTGCCGTACTACGGTCCGTACGGGGACATCCGGGACGTCGTCGGCTGTGAAGACCAGTTCCGCAACGCCTTCCTGCTCGGCTGCGTCGGGGCGTGGAGCCTGCACCCGGTGCAGATCGAAATCGCCAAGAAGGTGTTCTCCCCGGATCCCAAGGACGTGGCATGGGCGCGCCGGGTCATCGCCGCCATGGGGGACGGCACCGGGGCGGTGATGATCGACGGCAAGATGCAGGACGACGCCACGTTCAAGCAGTGCAAGGTGGTCGCCGATCTGGCCGACCAGCTGGCCGCACGGGATCCGGAACTGAAGGCCGCTTACGACGCGGCGACCAAGGAGGCACTGGGGCAGTGACCGAAGCGACGGAGAGGACGACGGGGCAGCCGGTGCAGACCGGGGATGCGGAGCGAAACAGCGGACAGTCGATCCGCCCGCGCCGGTCGGTGCTCTACATGCCGGGTGCCAACGCGCGTGCGCTGGAGAAGGCCAAGACGCTGCCCGCGGATGCCCTGATCCTCGACTTGGAAGACGCGGTGGCGCCGGACGCCAAGGAAGAGGCGCGGGAGCGAGTGTGCGCCGCGGCTGCCTCCGGCGAGTACGGGTCCCGTGAGGTCACCATCCGGGTCAACGGGTTGGACACCGAGTGGCACGAGGCCGACCTGCGCGAGGCCGCCAAGGCCGGCCCGCACGGCATTGTGGTGCCGAAGATCAACTCGGCCGCCCAGGTGCACAACATCGAGCGGGCGCTGGAGCTGAACGGGGCGCCGGAGCACACCACGATCTGGGCGATGCTGGAGACCCCGGTCGCGGTGCTGCACGCCGAGGAGATCGCCGCCGCGTCGCCCCGGCTCACCGTGCTGGTGATGGGCACCAACGACCTGGCCAAGGAGCTGCACGCCGAGTTCGTGCCCGGCCGGGGACCGCTGCTCGGCGCGCTGTCCACGGCCGTCCTGGCGGCCAGGGCCACCGGGAAGGCCATCCTGGACGGCGTCTTCAACGACGTGAAGGACGCCGAGGGATTCGCCGCGGAGTGCCGGCAGGGCAGGCAGATGGGGTTCGACGGCAAGACGCTGATCCACCCGTCGCAGATCGAACCGTGCAACGAGGCGTTCGCACCGTCGGAGGAGGAAGTCGAGTACTCCAGGAAAGTCATCGCCGCCTTCGAAGCCGCGCAGGCCGAGGGCAAGGGTGTCGTGACAGTCGACGGGCGGATGATCGAGAACCTGCACGTCGACAACGCGCGCCGCATCCTTGCGCTGCACGAGGCCATCACCCAGCGAGCGGACTGACGGCCCAGCGCCCGGGCCCGAAGTGGCGGCGACGGCCCAACACCCGGACCCGGCAGCGTCGGCGGTCCAGCGCTCGGGCCTGGCGTGGCGTCGACCTGCACCCCGGCTCGGAAGTGGGACGGTCCCGCCCGTCGCCCCAAAACCGATGTCGGTGAGCAGGCCACGGCGCATCGGCCGCTCGACCAAGGACCGTCGTGCACGACGTGATCGAACTCGGAAGCCTGCACTCGGCTCGGCAATGGCGCACTGGCCTTCCAGCGCTCGGCCCGGCGGTTGTGCGGCGGCTCAACTGTCAGTTGGACCAGTCGGACCGGGCGCCGGCGGCGACGTCGTCGGAGCAAGACCGTGGGACGGGTGAGCGTGCAGCCGAAGTCACGGTCCAGCGCTTCGGCCCAGCAGCAGCGCCCGCCCTGCCCCCCGGCCCGGCAGTGGTGTCCGCCCTGCACTCAGCCCGACACCAGGGTCCCCACACCGCTCCTGCTCGGAACTGACCTCGGAACTGACCTCGGAACTGGCCTCGGAACTGACCTGGGAACTGACACGGTGACGGTCCAACAGCAGTGCCCGTCCCGCTTCCGGCCCGACGGCGTGGTGCCGGTCGTACGCTCCGGTCCGACACCAGGGTCCGCGCACCGCTCCGGCTCGGTGTGGAGTCGTCATCGTGCGCACCATCGGCGAAGGCCACAGCGACGGGCACCGGCAACTCCGAGCGACAGGTCGCGGCGACAGCGATGACCGCGAGCATCGCCCGTACCGATGTCAGCCGAGTGTCCGCCGGAACAGCGCCTGCAATTCCTCGTAGTGGCGTTCCGCCGCTGCCTCGTCGTACACCGACGTGTCGGCCATGGTGAAGCCGTGCCGAGCGCCCGAGTAGACCGCACCGGAATAGCGGACTCCGGCCGCCGCCATGTCGGCCGCGACCTTCTCGATCGCCTCCTGCGGCATGGACCCGTCCTGGTCGGCATACCCCGCGAGCACCTCGGCGCGCACGTGCGGGATGCACAGATGGGCGCTGTCCTCGTCGTCGGTCACCAGACCACCGACGTGAAACATGCCGACTGCGGCCACATCGTCCGGAGCCTGCGCTGCGGCGCGCAGCGCCAACCGGCCGCCCATGCAGTATCCGACCGTTCCGATGGGACCGGGCCGGACGTGCTCGACGTCGCGAAGCGCTGCCAGATACGCCTCGAAATCCCGCGCCGCCCTGTCCGGCGTGTGCTGCTCGACCAGCCGAAGCGCGGCAGGCATGAACCGCTCGCGCTCGCCCGGCCGGCGAAGGTCGCCCTTTGGGGCCAGATCGGCCGCCCGCCCGTGCCGATAGAAGACATTGGGCGCGAGCACCACGTACCCCCAACCGGCGATGCGGTCGGCCATCGACTCGATCTGCGGCCGGAGACCGATGGCGTCCATGAAGAGGATCACCCCCGGGTACGTCCCGCCTTCCGGATGGGACAGGTATGCCTCGGCGGTGCCGTCGGCGGTGGTGATCTCGATGCGACGTCCGCTGGTGGCCATGGGCAGCTCCTCCACTGATCGGCGGGGCAACTTACCGCGGCGATCTTCGCCCACATCAGCAGCGACGGGAAGCCGCACCCGAACCGAATGGAGCCATTGCCGTCACAAGAGGCCGTCCGAGCGCACGTCCGGCTCCACTCGCATTAACGCGGGTGGCCGATGCGAGTACGGCCACCCTGATCAAACGCGGACAGGGGACGAAAGCGCGCTGCCCCCCCGGAGCACCAGGCACCCGCAGCGGACGTGCCACGGACCACGGTCTCAGTCGCGGTGACAATCATCACGGCGCGACCCGGTCCATCGGGCACGACATCGTGGACAGCTGAGGTGAGCCGCCCTGGTCCCGCACGACCCCGGCCCTTCGGGCACGAAAAAACCCGGTACAGCACCTGTACCGGGTTCCTCGGCCTTTGTGGTGGGCGAGGAGGGAGTTGAACCCTCACGTCCTTTCGGACACACGGACCTGAACCGTGCGCGTCTGCCATTCCGCCACTCGCCCGAGCAACGAATGCCTGCATAGCTTAACCGGTGCCGTTTCGGCCCCGCACAGCGGGGCGGTCATAGTGGTGTGAGGACCGTCCCTCGCCTGGTCCAGGCCGATGCCCGGGCAAGGTCCAGGCACCGTCGGCGGGGGCGAGGACCCCGGCCGTACGGGTCACTGGAGGCGTGAAGTTTTCCCACGTCGGCTGCCGGTGACCGGGACGACGGATACCATCAGGTGGTTGAGGAGAAGGTGTGAAGGAGGGCTAGTCGGTGGGCCGCGTCGAGCGCTTTGACCGGCGACTTGAGCGCCTCGTCGGAAACACCTTCGCCCGGCTGTTCGGCGGAAGAGTCGTCACCCAGGAGGTTGCCCACGCGCTGGAGCGAGAGGCCGAGGACAACATCCGCGAGCTCGCGGGCGGTCGACAACTCGCGCCGAATCATTACATTGTGTCCTTGGGCCCCTCCGATCACGACCAGATGGCAGGTGATGAGCAGCGTGTCACGACCGCGCTGGCCAATGCCGTCGCGGAGCATCTCGCGGAGCACGGTTGGGACACTTATGGTGAGGTCGTAGTCTCGCTTGAACGCGATGACGCGCTGCACACCGGTCAGTTCCGGACACGTTCCTCCGTGAACCCCGACGTGCAGAGGAAGAACGAGGGACAGTCAGCACAGTCAGCTAGACCCGGCAACGCAGGAGACCGAGTAATGAGTCAGCCCCCCGGCTACGGCCAATACGACCCGGCCGACCCGTACGGCCAGCATGGCCAGTACGGCTACGGACAGAGCCAGCCCGGGTACGACCAGGGCGGCTACGGCCAGCCCGGCTACGACCAAGGCGGGTACGACCAGGGCGGCTACTCCCAGCCCGGGTACGACCAAGGTGGTTACCAGCAGGGCGGCTACGGCCAGCCCGGGTACGACCAGGGTGGGTACGGCCAGCCCGGCTACGACCAAGGCGGCTACGGCCAGCCCGGCTACGACCAAGGCGGGTACGACCAGGGCGGGTACGGCCAGCCCGGCTACGACCAGGGCGGGTACGGCCAGCCCGGCTACGACCAGGGCGGGTACGGCCAGCCCGGCTACGACCAAGGCGGGTACGACCAGGGCGGATACCAGCCGCCGGCCACCCAGACCAGCCGTCAGTTGACCGCCACCCTGCACCTGGAGGACGGTTCCAACCGCACCTACAACCTCAAGCAGGGCGGCAACGTCATCGGGCGCGGCCAGGACGCCGACTTCCGCCTGCCCGACACCGGTGTGTCCCGTCGTCACCTGGAAATCACCTGGGACGGCCAGAGCGCCACGCTCGCCGATATCGGGTCGACCAACGGCACGACCGTGAACGGCACCCCGGTGCAGACGTGGCAGCTGGCGGACGGCGACGTCATCCGGGTCGGTCACTCGTCGTTGACCTTCCGCACGACGCCCAGCTGAGCCTGCCCCTGGCGGGAGGCACCGGTCGGCGGCGCTCCGCAGCGGCTGGTCCACCGTGTCGTGGTCGCCCCCTCGGTGACCGCGGCCCTTCCTCCGACATGCCTCGTGGCATGCCGGCACGGACCTGTTTTCTGCTGGTGGTGCACACCCGCCGACCAGGCATGGGCATACTCGTGAATACACCCCTACCGGCTCGGAAGTGGAAGCGGACCAACTGCGATGCCAGAGCTCGTCGTGCAGCTGACCAGAGCGGGCTTCCTCGCCTTGCTCTGGTTGTTCGTCTTCGCGGCGTTGCGGGTGGTCCGGTCCGACCTCTACGCCGCGTCCGGACTGCGGGTCGAGTTGCCGGGACGGCGGGACAAGCAGGCCAAGCGGCCGATCGGCGGCCGCAAGACCGCCCGCCAGCTGGTCGTCACGCACGGCGCACTGGCAGGCACCCGCATCGCGCTGGACGGCCGTCCCATCCTCATCGGCAGGGCGGACGACTCCACACTGGTGCTCGACGACGACTACGCATCCACCCGACACGCCCGGTTGTCGCTGCGCGGAACCGACTGGTACGTGGAAGATTTGGGTTCGACCAACGGCACCTACCTCGACCGGGCTAAGGTCACAGCACCACTCCGAGTGCCACTTGGGGTACCCATCCGGATCGGCAAGACGGTGATCGAGCTTCGCCCATGACCCTTGTGCTTCGTTACGCGGCCCGCAGTGACCGGGGCCTGGTGCGGTCCAACAACCAGGACTCGGTGTACGCCGGACCACGCCTGCTCGCCGTCGCGGACGGCATGGGCGGGCACGCGGCAGGCGAGGTGGCCAGCAAGGTGGTCATCGCCGCCCTGGCGCCGTTGGACGACGACGAACCGGGCGACGACCTGCTCGGCCAGCTGCGGGAGTCCGTCGCAGGCGGCAACAGCGCCATCGCCGAGCTGGTGGCCGCCGACTCCGAGCTGGAGGGCATGGGCACCACGCTCACCGCGATCCTGTTCTCCGGCAACCGGCTGGGCCTGCTGCACATCGGCGACTCACGGGCCTACCTGTGGCGGGACGGCAAGCTGACCCAGATGACGCACGACGACTCGTTCGTGCAGAAGCTGCAGGACGAAGGCCGCATCACCGAAGAGGAAGCCGAGTCCCACCCGCAGAAGTCGCTGCTGCTCAAGGCGCTCACCGGACACGAGGTGGAGCCGAGCCTGACGATCCGGGAGGCGCGCGCGGGCGATCGCTACCTGCTCTGCTCGGACGGCCTGTCCGGGATGGTCTCGAAGGAGACGCTGGAAGAGGCGATCCAGATCCCGGACCCGCAGGAGTGCGCCGATCGCATGATCGAGCTCGCGCTCAAGGGCGGCGGCACGGACAACGTGACGGTCATCGTCGCCGACGTGGTCGACGTCGACTACGGCGACGACGCGCCCATCGTGGGCGGCGCCGCCGGTGACGGCACGGACGAGGCTCCCCGCCTCGACTCGCCTGCGGCGCGGGCACACGCGCTCACCTCGCCCCCGCCACCTCCGCCGCAGCCGCTGCAGCTGGAGGAACCCCCGGACCCACGCGCCAAGCGCCGCAAGCGCTGGAAGCTCCTGTTCGGCCTGGCCACCGCGATCGTCGTGCTGGCGGCGGCCGCGATCACCACGCGGTACTTCGTCATCCAGCAGTACTACGTGGGGATCCACGACGGCGAGGTGTCGATTTTTCGCGGCATCCAGGGCGACATCCTCGGCGTCGAGCTGAGCAGCCTGGAGCAGCGCTCGTGCGGCCCGGCGGACGGCCCGGCCTGCGAGCCGCTGATGGCCGCCGACCTCGAGGAGAACGTGCAGGACCTGCTGCGCAGCGGAGTGAAACGGCAAAGCCTGGACGAGGCCCGCACCTACATCCACACGCTGCGCACCAAGTTCGTCAAGGACTGCGTACCCCCCGAGGACGGCACCGGCGATCCGAGCGGCAGTGGCATCAAGCCCCCCGACAGCGCCACCAATGCCCCCGGTGGCAGCGGCCAGAAGGGCAGCGACGGCGGCCGCAACCACGCCAACGGCCAAACGCAAGCGCCTGCGGCACCCACGCAACGTTGTCCCGATGACGGCGGCGGTGGCTGATGAGCCGGCCGGTCGGGTTGGCGGGTGGAAGGAGCGACGGGTCAGCCACCAGCCCAGGTATCGGCCCGCTCGGTAAGCCCGCAACACGCCGCGGCACCGAGGCCTGGCTGCTCGGGTTCGCCGCGGTCATCATGACGTCCGCCCTGGTGCTGGTGGAAGCCAACCAGGAGCAGGAGCTCACCTGGGCCATCGTCTGGTACGGCCTGGCCTACTTCGGCGTCTTCCTCATCGCGCACGTCGCGGTGCGACGCTGGGCGCCGTACGCCGATCCGCTGATCCTGCCGTCCGTGGCGGTGCTCAACGGGCTCGGCCTGGTGATGATCTACCGCATCGACCTGGCGCTGGCGGCGAAAGCCGAACAGATCGGCACCACACACACCGGCGACGCCCCGAAGCAGGTGATCTGGACGGCGATCGCGCTCGCCCTGTTCCTCGCCGTGCTCATCCTGATCAAGGACCACCGCACCCTGACCAGGTACGGCTACACGTGCGGCCTGGTCGGCCTCGTCGCGCTGGCGCTTCCCGCGCTGCTGCCGCGGTCGCTGTCCGAGATCAACGGCGCCAAGGTGTGGATCAAGCTCGGCTTCTTCAGCATCCAGCCCGGCGAGTTCGCCAAGATCCTGCTGATGATCTTCTTCGCGGCGTTCCTGGTCTCCAAGCGGGACCTGTTCATGTCCGCCGGGAAGCGGGTGCTCGGCATGGAGCTGCCCAGGGCGCGGGACATGGGGCCGATCGTCATCGCCGCCGGGGTGTGCCTGGGCATCTTCGTGCTGCAGAAGGACCTCGGGCCCGCGCTGCTGTTCTTCGGCGTGGTGCTGGTGCTGCTGTACGTGGCCACCGAGCGGTTCATCTGGGTACTGCTCGGCCTGACCCTGTTCAGCGTCGGGTGCGTGATCGCGTATTCGCTCTTCACCCACGTGCAGCAGCGGGTGGCGAACTGGATCGACCCGCTGGCCACCTACGACCAGCCGGGCGGCGGCTACCAGATCGCCCAGGGCCTGTTCGGGCTGGGCACCGGTGGGGTGTTCGGCACCGGGCTGGGTTCCGGCAGGCCGGAGACGGTGCCCGCGGCCAACACCGACTTCATCACCGCCGCGATCGGCGAGGAGCTCGGCTTCGTCGGGCTGGCCGCGGTGCTGATGATCTACCTGCTGCTGGCCATGCGCGGGCTGCGCGGCGCGCTCGCGGTGCGCGACACGTTCGGCAAGCTGCTCGGCGGCGGGCTGGCGTTCGCCATCGCGCTGCAGGTGTTCATCATCGTCGGCGGCGTCACCAAGCTCATCCCGATGACCGGTATCACCACGCCGTTCTTGTCCTACGGCGGGTCGTCCCTGCTGGCGAACTACATACTGGTGGCGTTGCTGCTCCGCATCTCCGACGCGGCGCGCAGGCCACGCAAGCCGCAGAAGCCGCGCCCGCAGCAGCCGGCGATCGCCGAGCAGCACACCGTCATGGTGCAGGCACCGGACGGGCCGGGTGGTAAGTCATGAACACGCCGCTGCGTCGCGTCGGGTTGGCCATGCTGGCGATGGTCGCGCTGCTGCTGGCCAACGCGACCTACATCCAGGTGGTCGATGCCGACGACTACCGCGACGACCCGCGCAACCAGCGCGTGCTGCTGGAGGAGTACTCGCGGCAGCGTGGGCAGATCATCGCGCGGGACGGCAAGATCCTGGCGCACAGCAGGGCCACCGGCGGCCGGTACGAGTACCAGCGCCGCTACCCGAACGGCCCGATGTTCGCGCCGGTGACCGGGTACTACTCGCTGCGCTACGGCTCCGGCGGCATGGAGCACGCGGAGAACGAGATCCTGGCGGGCAACGACGCCCGGCTGCTGGTGCGGCGGCTGTCGGACATGTTCACCGGCCGTGACCCACGGGGCGGCCACGTCCGACTGACCATCGACCCGCGGGCGCAGGAGGCCGCCTACCGGGCCATGGTGGAGCGCGGCCACCGCGGCGCGGTGGTGGCGCTGCGGCCGGACACCGGCGAGATCCTGGCCATGGTCTCGGTGCCGAGCTACGACCCGAACCAGCTCGCCTCGCACGACGGCCGCAAGCAGGAACGCGCGTGGATCAGGTGGAACTGCGATCCGGACAGCGACTCCGGCTGCCGGGAGCACGGCAACCCGATGCGCAACCGGGCGATCCAGGAGTTCTACCCGCCCGGGTCGACGTTCAAGCTGGTGGTCGCCGCCGCGGCCCTGGAGAACGGCGCGACCAAGGACACCAAGGTGGAGTCGGCGGCCAGCGTGGTGCTGCCCGGCACCAGGACGTCGCTGTCGAACTTCGCGGGCACGCCGTGCCCGGGCTCGACGCTGGAAGCGGCGCTTGCCCACTCGTGCAACACCGCCTTCTCCAAACTGGCCGCCGAACTGGGCGCGGACAAGCTGCGGGAGACCGCGGAGAACTTCGGCATCGGCATCGACGACCTGGAGATCCCGATGAGCGTGGTGCCGTCGCACCTCGGGGAGCTGGCCTCGGATGCCGAGCTGTACCAGGCGGCCATCGGGCAGCGTGACGTTCGCCTGACGCCCTTGCAGGACGCGTTGCTGTCGGCGACCATCGCCAACCGTGGCATGGCGATGCGGCCGCAGTTGGTGCGGGAACTGCTGGCGCCGGCCCTGTCCAGCCTGGACGAGTTCGAACCGGAGGAGCTGACCGGCGAGCCCGCGCTGAGCGCGGAGAATGCCGAGGTACTGCGCGACATGATGATCAAGTCCGAGCAGAACACGCGGGGCGCTGGCGCCTACTCCCACCTGAAGATCGCGTCCAAGACCGGGACCGCCGAGCACGGCGCGCGGCCGAAGGAGACGCCGCCGCACGCCTGGTACACCGCGTTCGCCCCGTACGACGACCCGAAAGTGGCCGTCGCGGTGATCGTGGAAAGCGGCGGCAAGCACGGTGACCTGGCCGCCACCGGTGGCGCGCTGGCCTCGGAGATCGGCCGCATCACCATGGCCGCGGTATTGGAGGGTGACCAGTGACGCTCTCCGCCGGCCAGCTGCTCGCCGACCGCTACCGCCTGGACACCCGCATCGCGGTGGGCGGCATGGGCGAGGTGTGGCAGGCCTCGGACACCCGGCTGGATCGCACCGTGGCGGTCAAGATCCTCAAGGCCGAGCTGTCCGGGGACGCGGAGTTCCTGCACCGGTTCCGTACCGAGGCCCGCACCACGGCGTCGCTGAACCATCCGGGGATCGCCGCGGTGCACGACTACGGCGAGGCGTCATCCGGCGTGCCCGGCACCGAGCCGGGCAACGACCTGGCGTACCTGGTGATGGAGATGGTCAGCGGCGAGCCGCTGGCAGGCATCCTGGCCAGGGAGGGCCGGATCGCGCCGGAGCGGCTGCTGCCCATCCTGGAGCAGGCGGCGCGCGCGTTGAACGCCGCGCACGAACGCGGCTTGGTGCACCGGGACGTCAAGCCGGGCAACATCCTGGTGGTCCGCGAGGCGGACGGTTCCGAGACGGTCAAGATCACCGACTTCGGCATCGCGAAGGCGGCCGACGCGGCGCCGGTGACCCGTAACGGCATGGTGATGGGCACGGCGCACTACATCGCGCCCGAGCAGGCCATGGGCCACGAGGCGACGCCGGCCAGCGACGTCTACTCGCTGGCCGTGTGCGGGTACGAGTGCCTGGCCGGGCGCCGTCCGTTCGTGTCGGACAGCGCGGTGACCGTGGCCATGATGCACATCCGGGACACCCCTCCGGCGTTGCCGCCCGACGTGCCGCCCTCGGTCCGCGCGCTGATCGAATCGACGTTGGTGAAGGACCCCGCACAGCGGTATGCCAACGGAGGCGAGTTCGCGAACGCGGTGGCGATGGTGCGGGCCGGGCACATGCCCCCTGCTCCGGTCGGCGTCACCCGCACCCCGCCGAGCGGCCTGCCGGTCGCGGGTGGCCCGCTGGGACCACCGTCCCATCCTGCAATGATGCCGGTGTCCGCCCCCGGACCGCCCACACCGACCCCCGGCGCCCCGGCGTATCAGCCGCAAGGTGTCAAACGCGCGGTGTGGCCTTGGGTGGTCTTGGCCGTCGTCGGCGTCACACTGGTCGTCGTGGCGGCGGTGCTGCTCCCGCAGCTGCTGTCGGAGGACTCCGACGGCGATCCCCGCCCTGGCGACGGCGCCACGCCGTCCAGCCAGCAGGTGCCGCACGACCAGGGGCCGGGGATGGCGCCCGAGCCGAACCCGCAGCAGCCCCCGGCCCGGCAGGCCCCGGCCACGTCGCCCGCGCCGGACGCCGGCAAGCCCGATCAGGACGAGAATGAGCAGCCCCAGGAGCAACCGAGCCAGCCCCCTGCCGAGCAGGAGAACCCGGCGGCGCCGTACGACGCGCCGGATGCCGGCTTCGGAGCCAACCTGGGCGGTGACCACGTGCGTCAACCCGTTGAGGGGTGGTAGGCGCCTGATGAAGAGGACGACACTGCAATGAGTGCCCCTAACCTGCTCTCCAACCGCTACGAGCTGGGCGAGACGCTCGGCTACGGCGGCATGTCCGAGGTGCACCGCGGGCACGACGTGCGGCTGGGCCGCGAGGTGGCGATCAAGATCCTGCGCGCCGACTTGGCCCGTGACGCCGTCTTCCAGGAGCGTTTCCGGCGCGAGGCGCAGAACTCGGCAGCGCTGAACCACCCGGCGATCGTCGCGGTGTACGACACCGGCGAGACGCAGACCGAGTACGGGCCGCTGCCCTACATCGTGATGGAGTACGTCGAGGGCCGGACCCTGCGCGACATCATCAAGACCGAGGGCCCGATGGACCAGCGGCGGGCCATGGAGATCATGGCCGACGTCTGCGCGGCGCTGGACTTCTCGCACCGGCACGGCATCATCCACCGCGACGTCAAGCCGGCCAACGTGATGATCTCCCGGACCGGGGCGGTCAAGGTGATGGACTTCGGCATCGCCAGGGCCATTCACGACGGCCAGGCGGCGATGACCCAGACCGCGGCGGTGATCGGAACCGCCCAGTACCTGTCGCCGGAGCAAGCGCGCGGCGAGTCCGTGGACGCTCGGTCGGACGTCTACGCGGCGGGCTGCGTGCTGTTCGAGCTGGTCACCGGCCAGCCACCGTTCACGGGTGACTCCCCGGTCTCGGTGGCCTATCAGCACGTGCGGGAGGATCCGGTCCCGCCGTCGACGCTGAACCCGGCGGTCAGCCCCGAGCTGGACGCGGTGGTGCTCAAGGCACTGACCAAGGGCCCGGCCAACCGTTACCAGTCGGCCGCCGAAATGCGCTCGGACCTGATCCGGGTGCTGTCCAACCAGCGCCCGGCCGCGCCGATGGTGATGTCGGACGAAGAGCGCACCCAGGTGCTCAGCGCCGCCCGGCCGACGGACGAGTACGACGAGGAAGACGAGGAAGACCGCAAGCGCGGTCGCCGCAAGCTGGTGGTGGCGCTGGCCGCGCTCGGCGTCATCGGCGTGTTCCTCGCGCTGTGGCTGGGTGGCTTGTTCGATTCCGGCGAGGAACGCATCGCGGTGCCGAACATCATCGGTCAGCAGAAGCCGTCGGCCGAGATGACGCTGCGCGAGGCCGGGTTCACCAACATCAAGTGGCAGCCGGTGAAGTGCATCGCCACCGAGTGGGGCGCCAAGCCGGCCTGCGACAAGGAGCAGGACAAGCTCAAGGTCCTGTCCACCGATCCCCGGCACGGGGTGCAGATCGCCAAGAACGACCCGATCTCGGTGCGCTACGGCGTGCTTCCGGACGAAGTCACCATGCCGACGGTGACCGATCGCACCAAGGACGAGGCGATCAAGCGGCTGCAGGAGAAGAATCTGCTGGTCAACCCGGAGATGGAGGAAGTGCCCAACGACGATCCGGACAAGGCGGGCCGGATCGCCGAGCAGGACCCGCCCGCGGGCACGAAGGTCCTCGAGGGCTCCGAGGTGACGCTGAAGATCTACGCCCAGCCGGAGATGGTCACCGTCACCGACTACACCGGCAAGATGTTCGAGGAGGCCAAGGCCGGGTTGGAGGCCCTCGGCCTGAAGGTCGAGCGCCGGGACGTCGACTCGGACGAGCCGGAAGGCACCGTGGTCGGCCAGTCGCCGAGCAGCGGCGAGGTGGTCAAGGGCTCGGTGGTCACGCTCGAGGTGTCCAACGGCGCGAACGCCGAGATCGAGATGCCGTACCTGGTCGACCTGACGGTGAACGAGGCCAAGGCGAAACTCGCCGAAGCCGGGCACAAGGGCAGTGTCGAGGTGGTCGAGGAAGCCACCGACGACCCGAACAAGGACGGCCGAGTCGCCTCCACCGAGCCCGGCGAACGTTCGAAACTCAAGGCGTCGGACAAGGTCGTGCTGCACGTCTACCGGTATCAGGATCCGGGCAACGGCGGCGGAGACGACGACGGTGGCGGTGGTGACGACTCCGACTGTGGCGGACCGTTGCAGCCAGCCTGCCCGCCAGGGCAGTAGCCAGGGCGCCGAGCAGCGAGCGGCGTCGACGAGCGGCAGCGATCGCGCCGTAGGCCGTGGTCGCTGCCGCTCGTTCGTTGCCACGAGCTCGGCGGCACCGACGCAAGCACGACTTCGGCATGAGAAGTCGATTTGTCGACAAACATCGCTCGGACACGGCCGCCCTGTCCGGGTGGGACTGATCCTGACGGGCTGGGCCGACGACGGGCGGCGGGATCGGCCGCCTGGTGATTCGCGGCCCGAACTCAGTGCAACGCGGCTTCCTGCAGGGCCCGGGTGGCGTTGACCAGCTTGTTCACCTTCTCGTCCGGCACCGGGTGACCGGCGATGGCCAGCCAGTTCGCCAGCATGCGGTGCCCGTACTCGGTCAGCACCGACTCCGGGTGGAACTGCACGCCCTCCACCGGCAGCTCACGGTGCCGCATCGCCATGATCACCCCGGACTCGGTGCGCGCGGTCACCTCGAATTCCTCCGGCACCGTGTCCGGCAGCACCGCCAGCGAGTGGTACCTGGTCGCGGTGAACGGGCTGGGTAGGCCGGCGAACACGCCCTTGCCTTCGTGGTGCACCTCGGACGTCTTGCCGTGCAGCAGTTCCGGGGCGCGGTCGACGGTGCCGCCCCAGGCAACGGCCATCGCCTGGTGGCCGAGGCACACGCCGAGCACCGGTTGCGCCGCCTGAGCGCAGCGACGGATGACCTCGATGCTGCTGCCCGCGCGCTCCGGCGTGCCAGGCCCCGGGGAGATCAGGACGCCGTCGTATCGATCGAGCGCGGCCAGATCGACCGCGTCGTTGCGCTGCACCGTGCAGTCGGCACCGAGTTGCGCCAGGTACTGCACCAGGTTGTAGACGAAGCTGTCGTAGTTGTCGACGACCAGGACGCGCATGCATCAAGGCTATCCGGCGCCGCCCAGCGATCCTTGTGCGCGGCCGGGAATCCGGCAGGCGGCACCCGGCTCGCGCCGCATACCGACGGTAGGCGAATGCGTCTACAGTGGGGCGCATGGCCGATCGACGGTTCGACATCGTGCTGTTCGGAGCGACCGGGTTCACCGGGCAGCTGACCGCGGAGTACCTGGCTCGCAACGCCCCTGGGCAGGCGCGCTGGGCGCTGGCCGGACGGAACCGCGCCAAGCTCGAGGCGGTCCGTGACCGCCTGGCCTCGATCAACCCGGCCTGCGCACGGCTCGAACTGCTCACCGCCGACGTCACCGCACCGCACACCCTGACCGGGATCGCCGAATCCGCTCGGGTCGTGATCACCACCGTCGGCCCCTACCTGACCTACGGCGAGCCGCTGGTGGCGGCGTGCGCCGCCGCAGGCATCGACTACGTCGACCTGACCGGTGAGCCGGAGTTCGTCGACACGATGTACCTGCGCTACCACGAGCAGGCCAAGAAGTCCGGCGCACGCCTGGTGCACGCGTGCGGGTTCGACTCGATCCCGTACGACCTCGGGGTGTACTTCACCGTCCGGCAGCTGCCCGACGACCAGCCGATCCACGTCGACGGCTTCATCCGTGCGGGAGGCGCGCCGTCCGGCGGGACGGTGGCGTCCGCGCTGGGCGCGATGGGCAGGCTCCGGCAGGCCCAGGCGGTGGCCAGGGCTCGCCGCCGTGCCGAGGAGAAGCCGCGTGACCGGACCGTGCGTGTGGTGGCGGGCAAGCCGCACCGCAACAGCGTGGCGCAGGCGTGGGTGTTGCCGATGCCCACCATCGATCCGCAGATCGTCGCCAGGTCGGCCGCGGTGCTCGAACAGTACGGGCCGCGCTTCACCTACAGCCACTACGCGGCCTTCCGTCGTCTGCCGGTCGCGGTCGGCACCGCCGCAGGCACGGCGCTGGTGGCCGCGGTGGCGCAGATTCCGCAGGCCAGGAAGCTGCTGGGCAAGCTGCGCGAGCCCGGCGACGGCCCCGATCCGGACACTCGCGCCAGGGGCTGGTTCACCGCACGGTTCCACGGGGTGGCGAACGGCCGCAGCGTGATCACCGAGGTGTCGGGCGACCGCGATCCCGGCTACGAGGAGACCGCCAAGATGCTCAGCGAGTCCGCGCTGTGCCTGGCCTTCGACGACCTCCCGCCGACGGCCGGCCAGGTCACCACCGCCGTCGCCATGGGCGATGCACTCATCGAGCGGCTGCGCAAGGCCGGGATCAGCTTCACGGTGCTGGAGAAGCCGCCTGCGCATCCGCCCAGCCGGCCGCGCCGCTGACCGCCGTCGCGGTTGCGACGCTGCCCACCAGGACGTCGTTGAACGGCAGCATCGGCTCCAGCCAAGGGAAGACGATCAGCATCAGCACGGCCACGGCGGCAGCGGCGAGCACGACCGCCAGGATCAGCCGCACGGCGAACGGTCCGGGCAGGTGCCGCCAGATCCACGCGTACATTCAGCCCCTCCGATCGGCTCGAGCGGGTGACGGCGGACCGGATGGCGGCGTCCACCGCCGCCCGGTCGCGGCGGTCGGCTGCCGCCTGGTCCAGGCGCCCATTCAGCGTCCTCCGATCTGCCGCAGCACCCTCGGATAGCCGGCCGGGCCGTGCTGGTCGTCCCGGTCGGCCACATCCTTCGAGAACTGATTGGTCAGCACGGCGTGGATGACCAACCGCTGACTGTTGTCGTACTCCGGATGGCTCGTGGTCAGCGTCAGCAACGCCTTCCGCTGCGCGATCGGCAGCGTGGAGTCCGCCCGATACGGAACCGCCGCCACGGCGTCCGAGCGGTCCGGCGCCACCACCTTCCGGCCGAGGACTTGCCGGTACTCGCGGTCGTCGGCCAGCGACGGTACCTGAGCGCAGTGCGGATCCGTCCGCCTGCGCTGCTCCCAGCTCGCGTGCTCGCCCGCCATCGGCAGTACCCGGTAGACCAGGAAGTCCCGGCTGGTCTCCAGCACGATCGCATCGCACGAACGCAGCTCGTCCACCCACCGGAACGGCGCGCCCCGGCCTACCCGGTGCCCGGCGATCGCCACGTTGCCCGGCTCGCCAGGCAGGGCCGAATGCGGGTAGTGCCCGGGCCCGACGGCCAGCTCGTCCCTGCCCACGCCCTCCACCACAGCGAACCGGTAGTCCGTGCCGAAAGCGGGAACGTAGAGCCGGGCGAACGGCTTGCCGCGGATCAACGCGGGGCGCTGCCGCTGTGCCGCGGCGGCCGCGAATGCCCGGTCCAGCTCCGCTTCGGCGCTGCGCTGCCGCTCGGCCGTCTGGAAGCCGGTGACGTAGAGGGCGTAGACCACGAACAGCAGCACCACTACGCCCGCGGTGATCAGCAGCTCGCCGACGGTACGCAGGACGCGATACCACACCCCGAGCGACGGTCGGCCCACCTGGCACCCCCGGGATCCCGGTACATCAGCGGCGGTCGTTACGTTAACGTGGGAGCAGACGGCTCGTGACGGCTCCGGCCTGCACAGATGCCGAACTGCAACCGCGACAGCGCAGTGGTGAGAGGGTCCGAACCATGCCGAAATCCAAGGTCCGCAAGAAGACCGCGTACACGCCGCCGTCCAACCGGACCACACCGGTCAAGGTCAAGGCGCAGGGGCCGTCGCATCCGCTGTACAAGGCCGTCATGTTCGGGCTCATGCTGCTCGGACTGGCCTGGCTGGTGGTCAACTACCTGGCAGGCGACAAGATCGGCTTCATGGCCGAGCTGGGCAACTGGAACTTCGCCATCGGCTTCGCGCTGCTCATCGCCGGCCTGCTGATGACCATGCGGTGGCGGTGACCCCGCGAACACGCGGAATTACACCCCTGTAACCGATCCCCATTGGGGACAACTCCTGTGGATAACCTCTCGGACAGCGGCCGCCCTGTGGACAACCTGGGGATGACCTGGGGCCCTCGCCGCTCGGTGATCGTGACACTCGGCCTGGTGGGGATCGGGTGCGCGATCGGCGCGACGCTCTACGGACGCGACGGCGACCGGCTGGGCGCGCTGCTGCTGTGGCTGGGCGCCCTGGTGTTCGTCGCCGTCACCGCGTACGGCTCGCTGCTCAACCCTCGTCTGTTCGCCAACGAGGTCGGGGTGGAAGTGCGCACCATGAAAGGCGTGCGGTCGGCCGAATGGCGGCACGTCGAGGCCAGGGTAACCACGACAAGGCGCCTGGGCCGGGATACCCGCACGCTCGAGCTCGAGCTGGCCGACGCCGACGACGTGATGGCCGACCCCGAGTTGGTGGTGCTCGGGCAGTTCGAGCTCGGTGCCGAACCGGACGACGTCCTGGCAGACCTCAACCGGCTGCGCTCGTCGTGACGACCGGGCCTCAGAGCAACGGCGCGAGCTGCGCGGCCAGCTGCGCGTCCCGCACCAGGAACAAAGCGACCAGCGCCACCGTCACCGCCACGACGGTGCCGACCTGAACCGGAGTGCGGACTCTCGCCGGGGCGTAGACCAACGCAATGGTCACCAGCGCGCCGACCGCGAACCCGCCCAGGTGGCCGAGCCAGGAGATGCCCTGCACCCGGAAGCTGATCACCAGGTTGATCCCGATGATCACCACGATGAAGGTCAGATCCAGCCGCAACCGGATCGCCGCGACCAGGATCGCGCCGAGCAGCCCGTAGATGGCCCCGGAAGCGCCCGCGGTCCACTGCCGGATGTCCTCGAACAGGTACACCGCGACGCTCCCGCCCAGCAGCGACACCACGTACAGCGCGACGAACCTGGCCTTGCCGAGCAGCTGCTCGAGGTCCCTGCCCAGAAACCACAGCGCCACCATGTTCATCAGCAGGTGGAACGGGCCGATGTGCAGGAACGCCGAGGTGATCATCCGCCACCACTCCCCGGCGGCGATCAGCGGCGGCCACAGCGCACCCTCGAGGAACAGACCGGACGACTGGTTGTTCATCACGTCGCCGGCCTCGGCCGCGGTGGCGACGTAGACCAGCCCGTTGAGGGCGATCAGCAGCGGCGTGATCACCACGCGGTCGGTCACCCGCGCGCCGGCCACCGTGCGCGGGCCGAAGCCCCGGCTGCGGGTCAGCGCCGCGCGCGCCTTCTCCTCCCGGCGGGCCGCCGCCACGCAGTCGATGCACTGATAGCCGACGGCCGCCTCGCGCAGGCAGTCCGGGCAGGCGGATCGCTCACACCGCACGCAGCGCAGCCCGGTGGGCCGGTCCGGGTGCCACCAGCAGGTCGCCGGCGCGGCCTGGGGACTTCCGGGTTGCGGTTCGGTCACCACTCACCCCACATGGCGGGCCGTCAACCCACCGTCACTCGCTCGATCACCACGTCTTCGATGGGCCGGTCGGCGGGCGGCCGGGTGGGCACCGCGCCGATCTTGTCCACCACTTCGCGCGACTCCGCGTCGGACACCTCACCGAAGATCGTGTGGAGGTCGTTCAGGTGCGGCTGGGGGCCGAGCGTGATGAAGAACTGCGAGCCGTTGGTGTTCGGGCCCGCGTTGGCCATACCGATCAGGTACGGCCGGTCGTAGCTGTTCTTCTCGTGGATCTCGTCCGGGAACTGGTACCCGGGGCCACCCCGACCGGTGCCGGTCGGGTCCCCGCCCTGGATCATGAAACCGTCGATGACCCGGTGGAAGATGCAGCCGTCGTAGAACGGCCCGGACACCGATCCCTTGGCGTTCGGCCGGGTGTACTCCTTGGTGCCCTGCGCCAGGCCGACGAAGTTCGCCACCGTCTGCGGGGCCAGTTCCGGCCACAGGGTCAGCCGGATGTCCCCGAAGTTGGTGTGCAAGGTCGCACGGGTTGGGGTACTTCTACTGTCAGTCACCCGATACATCGTGCCATCACGAGCGAAGAACAGCGGCAAGGGGCAGGATGGGTGACAGACCTGTTGACAAGATCCCTTGCACCGTCGAGCTATCCGAATACGAGGTGAAGGCCATGACGACGGCCGCAGAGAAACTGGCCGACACGCTCAGCAGCGGCGCCGAGGAGGTGGCCAAACAGTCCCGCCGCGCCCGCAAGAAGGCGGAGAAGACGGCCAAACGGGCGCGCAAGGACATCGCCCGCGGCGCCAAGGCGAGCCGCAAAGCGGCCAAGCAGGAGGTGGCTCGTCGTCGGGAGGAGTTCCGCAACACGGTCATGCAGACCAGGGAGCAGCTGAGCAAGCTGGAAGCCGACCGGAAGGCCCGCAAGGCGGCCAAGAAGGAGGCACGGGACACCATCCGTCAGGCCGCCGAGGAGTTCCGGTCGGCCGCGCAGGCGTCGAAGAAGGCCAAGAGCGCGGCGAAGGCCGCGGGCAAGCAGACCAAGGCCGCGGAGCGCGCGGCGGCGCCGGTGCAGAAAAAGAAGAAGCGGCGCTTGCCGAAGCTGATCGGCCTCGGGCTGATCGTTGGCGCCGTGGCGTACGCGATGCGGTCCAAGCAGGAGCAGCAGTCGGCGGCCACACCGCCACCTCCGCCCGCGCCGAAGCCGACCACGGCGAACCCGTCGGGTGAGCCGAGTTCCGGTGCCTCCGGCAAGTCCGGCACGAGCGGCACGGCGTCCAGCGGGACGGCGGACACCGGCAAGGCCGCATCCGCCGCCGAGGACGCCCCGCCGACCGCGGAGTCGCAAGCGGATGCCGGCGGCTCCGGCAAGAACGCCGACTCGTCGGGCGGCACGCAGTCGGCGAAGTCCAAGTCCAGCTCGGGCAAGCACTCCGCGAAGGACGACACGTCCGGCACCGCCTGACCGGCGCTGGGCAGGGCTGGTCGCCGGAGGAGTGGAGCCGCCGGACGAACCGGCGCAGGGCGATCACCCGGAGCGAGGCCAGGTACAGGAAAACGGCCCGTCGAGCGCGTGCTCGGCGGGCCGTTTCCGTGCTGAGGCTCGGGTCAGCTGGTGTACTTCTCGATCACCGTACCCAGCGCGGGAAGGGCCTCCTCCACGTTCTTCTTCCCCTGCGGGCGCAGCTTGTTGTACACCTTCTTGATCGTCTCGCGCTGCGACTTCTCCGCGCGCGCGTCGGTCACCGACAGCATCGCGTCGGACACCTCGTCGGCGCGGCCGGCCAAGTACTCGCCGAACGACCCGCCACCCGACTGGGCGTACTCGGCGTAGAACGGCTCCAGCCGCTCGACGAAGTCGTCCAGCAGCGAGTCGATCGCTGCCTCGATGATGCCCGGCTTGATCTTCTTGACCAGCCCGTAGCTGCTCTTGATGGCAATGCCCTTCTTGTCAACTTCGGTGTCGACCAGCTGGTTCAGGTCGGACACCACGGAAGGACGAGTGGACGAGTCCAGCAGGGCAGACTTCAAAGTCGTCACGGGTACTGCCTTTCACCTAAGTACTGGGGGTGATCAAGATGCGCCACACGGTAATGCACGCCCGAGCAGCGCCGATGCTCGGGGTTTCCATGTCGCCGTTGACTGCGTGCGCTACCGTCAAATGATCCGCTGACCGGTAGCGACGCTAACGAGTCCGGCCGTGTCGGGCCGGTGCGCGCCGACGCCGGTCGTCGGCAGTTCGTCGATCGCTTCCTCGGCACCGTACAGCTCGTCCAGCGGCAGGTAACCGCTCATCGAACCGACCTGGGACGGCTCCACCGGGTCCGTCGACGTGCCGCGGAACGCTTCCGCATTCGACCGGGTGCGGCCGAGCTTGTCCGTCTGCAGTTCACGGTCCAGCGGGATCTGGACGTGCTTGTTGGACGTGGCCTCGGTCAGTTCCGGAACGTGGAACTGCGTCGTCGGCAGGTCACGCTCCGCCCGGGCGGGCATGCCCTGCTCCAGCGCGGCCAGCGCGTCGGTCAGGCCCGGGTACTCCATGGTCGGCAGCTCGGCGCCGGGCAGGTCGGGCAGTTCGGCTTCGGGAAACTCGGGAAGTTCGGCCTCGGGAAGCTCCGGCAGGTCGGCGCCGGGCAACTCCGGAACGTCGGCCTCCGGCAGGTCGGCCGCGGGCAGAACGGCAGGCCCGGCCAGGTCGAGCTGCCCCACGGCGGGCAGCAGGACGGTGTCTTCCACGAGGTCGGCCGCCGGGATGTCCGACCGCACCGACGGCGGCGCGACGACGCCGTCGACGGGCAACGCCGGCACCCCGGTTGCGGGCAGCAAGTAGTCGGATGGGTTCAGCGCGAACGGGTCGAAGTCCTCCGGCTCCGCCACCTCGTCGGCCGCCAGCAGGTCGTCGAGCGGCCCGACGAACGGGATGACGTGGTCCGCCGGACGCTTCGCCGCCCGCTCGCCGCTGCCGGGAACGGCCTGCTGCACCGCCGCACCGAGCCGCGCAGGCACCTGCTCCAGCTCGGGATGCGCGCGACCCTGCGCCGGAACGCCCAGCGGTTCGGTTCCCCGGACCGCTTCCCCGAGCCCCTCGGGCCGCCCGCCGTCGGAGAGCTCGCGCGGAAGTGTTGCTGCCACGTTCGTGTCCTCGCTGTCGATCAACGCGGGTTGCTCAAGATCAAGTGTGGTGGGATCGACGGCCGCGGGCACCGTGGTGTCGACGGGCGGTAGCACGCCGTCGGTCGGCACGATGCCGTGATCGGCCGCGGCGAAACCGGCCCCCATCATCCACAGGCCACCGGTGACGACCGCGGCCTGGATGCCGCGACGGGTCCTCTGCTGCATGGTTCTCCTTCGCTTGTTCCGGTCGAATTGCTGGAAAAGGGCACAAGCAAGGCCCGCGTACCCGCCCGGGCGCCGGCATGCGCCGACATGCCCGAGCGAGGGACCGCGGGCCTTGGCTGGTGCTAGTCGGGGGAAGTGCCGGGCTGATCGCCCGTGCTGACAGTGCGGCCGTGTGGCGTGTTCGTCACCACCAGGACGTGGTCACCGTGGTACGTCGTGGCCGCGGGAATCGTGCCGACGAAAGCGAGCATCGACAGGTGTCCGGCCGAGCCGCCGCACGTGGCGGCCGCCGGGCACGACGTGACCGGCGAAGACGGCACAGCCGGAACGGACTCCGGGTGGTGCACTGCCTGCTCACCCGTCCGGTCTTCCGGGACATCGGTGCCGGGTGCGGATTGCAGCTTCGTGCCGGACGTTGCCGTGTCGTCCGCCTGCCGCGTCGGGTCAGCGACCTCGGCACGGTCGCTGTCGGCACGGTGAGTGCCTGCCCGGTCCGCCCCCAGCTCGCTCACGTCGCGGCTGTGATCGGCGGACCACTGGACGGTATCCGGCAGCGGAAACCGGTCGGGTACCAGTGACTCGATCGCCATCGCCTCGGCCGGTTGGACGGCCGGAACCCCCACCTGATGCGGGGCGGCCACCTCGGTGACGACCTGGTCGGCGCCGGACAGCCGCGGGGCTACCCGGTCCGCCGCTTCGGTGAGCCGGTCACCGCCGTGTTCGACCACGTGCACCGCGTCGGTCACGGGCATCGACGGCTCGACGACCCGGTCGTCCTCGGCCGATGCGGTTCCGGAGGCGAGCGCCCAGGCGACCGCGGTTCCGGCGATCGTGCCACCGAGCACGGCACATGCACGGACGAGCACGCGGGTCAACCCGCCGCTGCTCTCCGCAGAACGCCGTGCCTGGCCACTCACAGCGCCGGATACTGCCCTCGGGGGCCGGACGTTGAAAACGTGCGGAGCGGCGGGTTGACCGGGAAGTGTGATCACGAGATCCGCTCGTCGATGCAGAGCGACCGTTGATCGAAAGCGACCCGGGTCACTTGCCCTGGCACGGGTCCGGCGCCGAGAGTCGGGGCCGAGTCACGTCAAGCGAACACGACGAGGTGGTCATCGCATGAAGGTCTTCCTCACCGGCGGCACCGGGGCGATCGGCAGGCACCTGGTGCCGAAACTCGTCGAGGCCGGACACGAGGTCAGCGCCCTTGCCCGCAGCCCGGAGAAGGCCGACGGCCTGCAGCGGCAGGGCGCCACGCCGGTGCAGGTGTCGTTGTTCGACGCCGAAGCCCTGGCGGCGGCGTTCGCGGGCCACGACGCGGTGATCAACCTCGCCACCGCGATCCCCTCGACGGCGCGCTATGCGTTCCGGCGCGCCTAGCGGGCCAACGACCGCATCCGCACCGAAGGGTCGACGGCCGTGGCCGAGGCCGCGCGGTCCGCCGGTGTCGGAAGGCTGATTCAGGAATCCGGGGTGTTCCTGTACCCGGATCGCGGTGACGAATGGATCGACGAGACCGTCGAGCCGGACGTCTTCCCCATCCTGGAAGCGAACCTGGTGGCCGAGCGCAACGCACGCGAGTTCGGTGAGCAGCACGGGGCCGGTGTCGTCCTGCGCTTCGGGCTGTTCTACGGGCCGGGCTCCAGCCACAGCGACGAAATGCTCAGCTTCGCCCGCAAGCGGTTCGGCGTGCAGCTGGGCAGGCCGGGAGCCTACCAGCTGGCGATTCACCTGGAGGATGCCGCGTCCGCGGTCGTGGCGGCGCTGGACGTTCCGTCGGGCACCTACAACGTGTGCGACGACGAACCGCTGACGGCGCGGGAGTTCACCGACGCCATCGCCGCCGCGGTGGGCCGTCGCCCGTGGCTGCGCGGCCCGGGACGGCTGACGTCGCTCGGTGGGCGCAACACGGCGGCCCTCACCCGCTCGCAGCGCGTCAGCAACCGGCGTTTCCGGCAGACCGCGTCGTGGTCGCCGCGCTACCCGGACGCCAGGGCGGGCTGGGCCGCGGTCGTCGCCGCCGGGTGAGCCCGGGTGATCACCCGGCCCGCTCCTGCCATACGGTGACGACATGTCGACGCCCATCCCCGGCCGCCTCCCGCACGGCAGGCACGGCTTGTCGCGCGAGGAAGTGGAGCGGTCACAGCGGGATCGCCTGCTGCTGGCCGCCGCGTCCGCCATGTCCGAGAAGGGCTACGCGCGCACGGTCGTCGAGGACATCGTCAAGCGGGCCGGGGTGTCCCGGGAGACGTTCTACCGGATGTTCCGCTCGAAGCAGGACTGCTTCATGGCGGCGTTCCGGCGCGCGGGCGAGCTGTTGATCAGCCACATCTCGGCACGTGCGGAAGCCGGCCGGGCAGCCGATGATCCGGTGGAGCGATTCTCGGCCCTCTTCGAGGCCTACCTGGATGCGCTGGCCACGCACGCGACGTTCGCGCGGCTGTTCTTGGTCGAAGTGCACGCCGCGGGGCGGGAAGCCATCGAGGCGCGGCTGGCGCAGCAGACCTGGTTCGTCGACGCGATCGCCGAGGTGTTCGGCGTACAGACCGCACAGGGGCGCCTCGCATGTCAGATGGTCGTGGCAGCAACCAGCGCCATGGTGACCGGGCCGCTGGTGTCGGGCGACATGGACGCGCTGCGCGCGCTCGGTCCGCAGATCAGCAGCCATGTGCGGGCCCTGCACGAAGCCGGCCTGCTCGCCTGAACGCCTGACCCCGCCGGGCCCAGCGGCCGTCCGACCTCCGGAGAGCGGTCCGGTACCGGTGGCGGAGGTGATCGCCCGCCGCGGGTGCCGGCGAAGCCGGCTCGTGAACGCTCAGCCGAAGCTCCCGTGGCGGCCCTCCCCGGCGGAGAACCTGGCCGCACCCGCGACGGCGTCGGAGCGCAGCGACTCCAGCCCGATGCTCGTCTCGAACCGCAGCGCCTGCTCCTCCGACATTCCGGCCTGCTGATAGGCGGACCAGCGGTCGTTGCGCATGCAGGTCTGCGGGAACGAGGTCAGCCGGCGAGCGAGCGCTTCCGCTTCCTCCCGCGCAGCGCCCGGGTCCACCACTTGGTTGACCAAGCCGAACGACAGCGCTTCCTGCGCGTCCACCGGACGGCCGGTGAGGATCATGTCCATGGCCCGGCTCATGCCGATCAGCCGGGGCAGGCGAACCGTGCCCCCGTCCACCAGTGGGACACCCCACCGGCGGCAGAAGACACCGAACGTGGCGTCGGATGCCGCCACCCGCAAGTCGCACCACAGCGCCAGCTCCAGGCCGCCCGCCACGGCATAACCTTCCACCGCGGCGATGACCGGCTTGCGCAGCATCATCCTGGTCGGACCCATCGGGCCGTCGCCGCTGTGCGACACCTCGTTGCCCCGGTCGGTGCCGATCGCCTTCAGATCGGCACCCGCGCAGAACGTACCGCCTTCGCCCCACAGCACCGCGACGTCGGACTCCTCGTCGGCGTCGAACGCGCGGAAGGCACTCGCCAGTTCGCGGGCCATCGGTCCGTCCACCGCGTTGCGCCGTTCCGGGCGGCTGAGCACGACGGTTGTCACGCGGTCGCGCTTCTCGACGCGGATCGACTCGTACTGCTGTGTCATGCGTTCCTCTCTCACCGGTCGGGTGCCCTCGGCGACCTCCGGCCCGGCCGTGCGTCACGAGCAAGCCTGGCACACGGAAGACCGGACCCGGCTCGTCGGCCGATGCGCCATGGCACGGCCGGCGATGCGCCGGGCCCGGTCCGTCGGATGGGCGATGTCGCAGCGATCGGCGACCGATCAGGCACCGACGTACTTGTCGGCGAACTCGATCATGCGGTCGTACGCCTGCGGCGCCGTCAGCTCCAGGTTGATGTCGTGGCCCCCGTTGGGGATCACCATCGCCTCGACCTTCGCGTTCGGCCCGTAGAACGGGCGCTCGAACGCAGCCAAGGCCTCGTCCGACGAACAATCGGCAGCCAGCGGCCCGCAGAAGAACGTGTCCGCGTCCCCGTTGACGGTCAGCACCGGAATGTTCGTCGTTTTCGACACGTCGTTCAGCAGGTACACCGCGGCGGTCGGAATTTCCAGCACCCCGGCGGTCTGCTTCAATTCCTCGTCGATTTCGACGACTTTCGGGTCGGCGTTGTCGGTGTTGTAGAACAGGCTGCGCGCGCCCTTCCTGGTCGTGACGTAGAGCGGGTCGTAGCCGGACTTGGCGAACTTCGGGTCGAGCACCGCAGGCGGTGACTGCGCGATCAGCCGTGCGGTGAGGTCCGCGAGGTTCACCCGGTGCGCGATGCCCGTGACGATCATCGCGTCCACGTCGTGGTAGCGGCCCGCCACCAGGTAGCTGGTCACCGAACCGTAGCTGTGGCCGACCAGGACGACCTTGTCGAACGACCGGCCAAGGCTGCCGTCACGCAGCGCCGTGACGACCTGCTGCACGGTACGGGCCGCGGTGTCCCAGGTCAGCGTCGCCCCTGGTGGATGGGTCGATTCGCCGTCGCCGATCCGGTCGATCGCCAGCGTGGCGTACCCGGCCTCGTTGGCGCGGCGCACGTACGAGTAGGTCTCCGGCTGATACGGGAAATCCCAGTAGTAGCGCGCGTAGCTGTAGCCGTGCACCAGCAGCTGGACGGTCTTGGCCCCCTGCGGCACGCACAACGTACCCGCGATGTGGCCCGAGCCGCCGATGAACGTCACCGGTACGCGCACGTCGCGGCACTCCACGTTCGCTGTGTCGTTTTGTGCCGCCGGTTCGGCCACGGCCGGCGACGCCATCGACATGCACAATGCGGCGGCCAGCGTCACCCCGGTCGCCATTCGGCGCACCAGTGACCGAGTCCGCTTCTTTGCGGAATCGCGATTCGTCATCGACCTGTCACCTTTCCCACAATGGATCGCGCAGTTTGCGGCGCAAGACCTTTCCGACCGGCGACTTGGGAATGGCATCGACCACGTGGACCTGCTTCGGCACCTTGTAGCCGGCCAGCCGGCCACGCACGAAATCGCGCAGTTCCTCGGTGGACGCCGAGGCGCCGGGACGGAACACCACGAACGCGGTGACCGCTTCCACCCACTTCGGGTCGGGTGCGCCGACCACGGCGCATTCGGCCACCGCGGGATGGGCCAGCAAAGCGTCTTCGACTTCCCGGGGATAGACGTTGTATCCGCCGGTGATGATCATGTCGCTGGCCCGGTCGACCAAGTAGAGGTAGCCGCGGTCGTCGGCGCGCGCCATGTCCCGGGTACGGATCCAGCCGTCCGGGGTGATGGTCTGCGCGTTGAGCTCGTCGGCGTTGAAGTAGCCGGCCATGGTGAACGGGGCGCGGACGCGGATCTCGCCGATCTCGCCCTGCTCGACCGGGTTGCCGTCGTCGTCGGTGATCATGATCTCCGCGTCGACCGACGGGTATCCGCACGAGCCGAGCAGGTCGCCGCCCTCGGCGTGATCGTCCTTGGTCAGCACCGTCTGGCACAGCGGCGCCTCGGTCTGCCCGTAGTACTGGACGAACTTGTTGCCGAACGTCGCCATGCCCTGCTCGAGCAGCGGCCGTGGCATCGGGCTGGCGCCGTAGATGATGGTGTCCAGGCTGCTGGTGTCGGCACGCTCGACCACACCGCTGGCCAGCAGCATGCCGAGCATGGTGGGCACCAGGTTGATGGCGGTGGCCCGTTCCCGTTCGATGGTCGCCACGAACTGCTCCGGGTCGAAACCGGGCAGGATGATCGACCGGCCACCGGCCAGCCAGAACGGCAGCACGAACGTTCCGCTCGCGTGGATGAGCGACGCGGCGTGCACCATCGCGTCGCCACGGCCCGGCGAGATGAGGTTGGTGAGGATGTTGCGCGCGATCGCGGCCCAGCTTGCCTGCGTGTGCTGAGCGGCCTTGAGCGTGCCGGTGGTGCCCGAGGTGTAGAGCACGAGCATCACGTCGTCGGGTTCCACCGGAACCTGCGGATCGGTGGGTTGCGCCCGGTCGGCCTCGGCGAACAGGTTGCGGTCGCCCGCCCGTTGCGGTTCGCCGAGACCGAGCAGGGTCAGCCCGTCGAGCTCCTCGGCGAGTGCGAGTGCCCGCTCGGTCAGGTCCGCACCGTGAATGAGCAGCCGGACGCCGGTCTCGGCCAGCATCTTCGCCTGCTCGGCCTGCGCCAGCCGGGAGTTCAACGGCACCCGCGCCACCCCGGCCTTCAGGCATGCGAAGTCGATCGGCATCGACCAGATCTCGTTGTTGAGCAGCAAGCCGACGCGTGAGCCACGCCCGTAACCCATGCCGAGCAGGACGTTCGCGATCCGGTTCGCCATGACGTCGACCTCGCGGTACGTCATGGCCCGGTCGCCCGCCACCACAGCGATCCTGTCGCGGTGCCGCGCTGCACCGCGTCGCACCAAATCCACTCCTCGCACGGCACAGCACATTTTCACAGACCGTCCGGACTGTCAATGCCTTCGACCGGGTGATGACGGCCGAGGTTTAGGCTGGGTCCGTGCCACCCACAACCAGACAGCAACAACGCGATCAGACGAGGAAACACCTGCTCGACACCACCGTGGACTGCCTGGTCGAGTACGGCTACGCGGGCACGACGACGCAGCGCATCCAGGACCGCGCCGGTGTCTCCCGTGGCGCGCTCCTGCACCACTTCGGGTCCAAGGAGCAGCTGTTCGTCGCCGCCATCGGGCACATCGCCGAGCTGCACCTGGAGCAGATCAAAGCCGCGGCGGAGCAGATGGCGCCGGGCAAGCAGGCGGTACCCGGGTTGGTGGAAGTGCTGCGCAAGGCGATGTCCGGGCCGAACTTCCTGGCCGGCCTGGAACTGTGGATGGCGGCCAGGACCGATCCCAGGCTGCGGGCGGCGCTCGTCCCGTCGGAGCGGCGGATCGGCAAAGAGCTGTGGGAGGTGTTCAGCCGGTCCACCGGCACGGCCGGCACCGGTGTGCGCTCGGCCTTCGAGGCGCTGCTGATCACCCTGCGCGGCCTCGCACTGACCGGCCTGCTGCGGGAGGACGATCACTGGTCCGACGAGATCATCCAGGCGCGGGTGCGCGACCTGATGGCGGAGGTGGAGGCCACCGGCACGAAGTAAAGGGCTGGGCCGGAGCCGGACGGGGTGTCTAGTGTGCGTTCATGAGCCAGCGCACTGACGATCTCGCCCAGCTGGTCTCGGCCATGCCGTTCGCCGCGGCGCTGGGCATCGAACTGACGGAGGCGTCACCCACCGAGGTCCGCGCCCGGCTGCCGTGGAATCCCGGAAACTGCACCGTGGGCGGCATCCTGCACGGCGGCGCGTTGATGGCGTTCGCCGACACCGTTGGCGCCGTGTGCGCGTTCTTGAACCTGCCGGAAGGCGCGTCGACCGCAACGCTGGAGTCGAAAACCAACCTGTTCCGCGCCGTGAAGGACTCCGCGGTGATCGCCGTCAGCAAGCCGCTGCACGTGGGCAAGATGACGATCGTGGCGCAGACCGACCTGTTCGACGAGCAGGAGCGGCGGGTCGCCCAGGTGACGCAGACTCAGGCCGTCCTGCCATCGCGGTGACGGCGACGATCAGCGTGTTGCGATCAGGACGGTCGCTTCCCCGTCGGTGACCGTGCGACCCTGCAGGCCATGAGCGGCCACCACGGCGACGGCTGCGGTGGCCTGGTGCTCGGCGACTTCGCACAGCAGGTGGCCGCCGTCGGTGAGCCAAGCCGGTGCTTCCCCGGCCACCCGGCGCAGCACGTCCAGGCCGTCGTGGCCGCCGTCCAGCGCCGCGCGTGGCTCGTGCCGGCGAGCTTCGACCGGGAGCAGGTCGAGCTCAGCCGTGGGCACATACGGCACATTGACCGTCAGCAGGTCGACACGTTGCCGTAGCCGAGCGGGCAGCGGATCGAACAGGTCGCCCTGATACACCGTGCCGCGATCGCCGACATTGACCCGGACGCACCGCACCGCGGCGAGGTCGATGTCCGCGGCGTGCAGCTGTGCGTCCGGCAATCGCGCGGACAGCGCGACACCGATGGCGCCGGAACCGCAGCACAGGTCGGCGATCACGGCCGATGCCGGTGCCAGCAGGAGCGCCTGCGCGACCAGGAACTCGGTGCGTCGCCGCGGCACGAACACGCCCGGGGCGACGGTGATCCGCAGCCCGCAGAACTCCGCCCAGCCGACGACGTGCTCCAGCGGCTCCCCGGCGACCCGGCGGGCGACCATGGTTTCCAGCTCGTCCGGCCGCCGTGCCGCGTCAAGCAGGATCCGCGCCTCGTCCTCGGCGAAGACACATCCGGCGGCTCGAAGCCGCTCGACAAGCCGTTCGACGATGTCAGGCATGAAGGGCCGATCGCTGGATCACATGGCGATGGTAGGCCGTCGATCGAACCGGTGACCCGGCCGCGCCGAAGCGGCCCAGCCTTGCCCTGAGTGCGCACGGACCAGGCCTGCCCGAGTGCGCCCCGACCCGGCTTTGCCCGGGGTCCGAACCGGCCCAGCCCCGCCGTGCGTCCCGACCAACGCGACCTCGACCCGCGCGACCCCGCCCCGCACACCAAGCAGCGCACCCCCACCTCGCACACCTACCGGCCCGCCCGCCCTGCGCCCCGCCGTGCCTCCCAGTCGGCCCAGCTCCGCCCTGCCAGGAGTGGTCCGGAATCACCATCGCACCGTCGGCTGGATCACCCCGGGGGCTCCTGCCGGTCCTGCCCGTAGACGCACCGTTGCCGGTCGATGTCCCAGGTGCCACCGCTGGGCTCGCAGTTGATGAACTCGCGGTGCGAGCGTTCCTTCTCGGCGTCGAGCTCCGGGCAGTCCCTGTTGGTGATGATGTTCGGGTTGACCGGATCGTCGAACTTGGGTGGCGCGCCCGGCTCGCAGGAGTATCTGGGCTGAACCGGGGTCTGCTCGGTGGGGTGGGCCTTGGATGGTTGCTCGACCACCGCCCGAGCCGACGTTGTCGGCTTGGTGGCGGCCGTCCTCGTGGTGGTCGTGGTGGTCGTTGGCGTGGGGGCCGCCGTCGTCGGCGACGCGGCCGAACCACTCGTCCGGCTCGGATCCGATTCCCGCACAGGTTGCCCAGCGGTGCACGCTGCCAGCACAAGGGCGAGCAGCAGCACGGGCACCATCAGGATCGATCTCATCGCCAGATTGTCGCTGCATCCGCGGTCTTGTTACGACGGCTGTCACCGCGCGTGCCGGCGCCCTGGCTTCCCGGACGACGCAGGGCGCTGGTGTGCCCGGCCGCCGGGAAAGCGGACGTTCGAACGGTTCCCGTCATGGCACCCACCGGCGGATGGCGAAGCGGCTTCCGTCCCGCTGGATCTCCACCGCGCCGGACCCCGCGAAGTGCGCGGGGATGACCAGCTCGTTGTTGTCCGCCGCCCGCTCGAGCACCCGTCGGCGGGTGTCGGCGGCCTGCCCGGGGTGCTCACAGAAGCGGCTGTTGCAGTGCGGCGCGAGGATCTGCACCGGACTGTGCAGCACGTCGGCGACGAACACCGTCCGGTCTCGTCCGGATTCCAGGCGAACGACTGACGAGCCGGGTGTGTGTCCGGGCGCAGGTTCCAGGCTCAGGTTTGCGTCGATGCGGTAGTCGTCCTCCCACAGCACGGCTCGGTCCAGCACCGGGGCGATGCTGTCGGCGTAGACGATGTGGCTTCCCTTGCGCCGCAGCTGCTCGTATTCGTTCACCGGCGCAGGGCGGCGGTGTTCGTTGCGTGGGTCGAAGTACACCTGGTCGGCGGCGGGGATCAGGTAGGTGGCGTTCGGAAATGTCGGAACCCACTCGCCGTCGACGAGGTGGGTGTTCCATCCGACGTGGTCGTAGTGGACATGCGTGTTGACCACGATGTCCACGTCGTCCGGCTGCACTCCGGCCCGCGCGAGCCGGTCCAGGAAGTCAGTGCCGAGGTGATCGAACAGCGGCATCTGGGGCCGGTCCCGGTCGTTGCCGATGCCGGTGTCCACCAGGATGGTCTTGCCCTCGCTGCGTAACACCCACGTCTGAACGGCGGCGCGGCAGCCGTCGGTTTCTGCGTTCCAGTGCTCGGGGTCGAGCCACGACGCGTTGTCCCGCCACACCTCCGGCGGACTGTCCGGGATCGCGTCCCGTGCGCGGCCGAACTCGCCCTGCCACTCCACCACCTTGGTCACTTCGACGTCACCGAGCTGCACTGTGTCCACACAAGCAACCTACGAGCAAAGCGTGAGCGTTCCAATGTTGAAATGGCGCAGTTTGATACGCGATCGTCTCAAGCTCGTATAGGCTGACGCTGTGGACGTGCTGAGCGACGCCATCGCCGCCATGCGAACGGGCCGCCCGTCGTCGAGCCGGCTGCGGGTGAACTCGCCGTGGTGCTATCGCTTCGACCGCTACGACGGCGCCGGATTCCACGTTCTCCTGCACGGCACCGGGTGGCTCGTCCTGGACGACGGTGAGCCGACCTACCTGGCAAGCGGCGACATCGTGCTGTTGCCCCGAGGCACCGCACACGTCCTGTCCGACACCCCGCGCGCGGACAACTCCGTACCGTTCGATTCACGCGTCAGCGACGACCCGCTCGGCGACACGGAGTTCCTGTGTGGCAAGTACCGGCTCGACCACACGCGCATGCATCCCGCGCTGGCGGAGCTTCCCGACGTCGTCCACGTGCCGGCGCGCGCCCGGCGTCATGGTCAACTGAGTTCGGCCATCGAACTGCTCACCATCGAGCTCGCCGAAGCACGACCCGGCCGGGAAGCCGTGATCACCGGCCTGCTCGACCTGCTGCTGACCTATCTGATCCGCGCGTGGCTGGACGACAACGACCACGACGGATGGCCGCGGGCGCTCCGCAACCGCTACGTCGCCGCCGCACTCGCGGCACTGCACGACAAACCGGACGCGCCCTGGCGGGTGGAGGATCTGGCCGCGCACGTCGGCGTCTCCCGCGCCACCCTGGCGCGAAAGTTCACCGCGCTCACCGGACAGTCACCGATGGCGTACCTGACCTGGTGGCGCATGACGACCGCTGCGGGACTCCTGCGCACCACGGACCGGCCGCTGGCAGCTGTCGCCCGCCAGGTCGGGTACAGCTCGCCGTTCGCCTTCTCGCACGCCTTCAAGCGGCACTTCGGCGTCACCCCCGGACGCTATCGCGCTCAGGGCGACACCACACGGCAGAAAGAGGCGGACTCCGTGCCGTAGGGGCCGCAGGAACGGGACGTAAGGCCTCGTCGCGCCGACACGGGCCGCGGATACTCTCGGTGATTTCCCGCTGTCGACGGTCGCTACCGAGCGCCAGAGCCGCCAGAAATCCAAGTCGAGCGGCGCTGCCGCAGGCTCGATGAGGCGTCAAGGAGACAGCGCGGTACACGCCGCCCGAGGAGTGCATCCGATCCGCCGCACGCGGCGGGTCACGAAGTGGAGCCGAGGGGAATCGAACCCCTGACCTCTGCCTTGCAAAAGCAGCGCTCTACCAATTGAGCTACGGCCCCGGAACGCGGGCGGACCCGCGTGGACGTCGGTCAGTTCTTGCTGGCCGAACCGTGGGTCGCGGTCGCCGGCGTCGAACCGTTAGCGCTGCCCGCGCCGGAGGTACCGGACGGCGCGGTGGCCTCGCGCCACAGGTCAGCGTCGGCCTTGGCGTCCCGGCTCCGCTTGATCGCGAACAGGACACCCACCACGGCTGCGATGGCCAAAAGCTTCTTCATCCCCGTATGCCTCCTCAACGCCTCACAACCGTCACGATGCTACCTGTACCGCGATCGGCGTTGGGCAACAACCCCGTTTGCTTCACGTGAAACCAACCTCACGGACACATCTGTCTCGGTGCTGCGCACACGGGCTCGCGCCATGTCGAACCTGCCGACGGTCCTCCCTGAACATCTGCAGATGCCCCGAGCACCGGCGCCGGAGACCTACCGGGTACAAGTAACCAATGGCTCCACACATGGCGCCGATGACAGGGACGACGGCTGGTCCCTTCCTTCCAAGAATCAGCTCAACACCGCCGGACGCCGCATCCGCAAGCGCGCAACCGGCGAGCTGGAGATCGACGCCGAACAAGCAGCACACGACGAGGTCCTGGTAGAGCGGTGGCGCTCTGCACACAGCATGCCTCTCGCCAGGGCTTGCGCAGCCCTCGAAGCAGCATTGACAGGGGTATGTTCGCCTGTCTCCCCCGTTGTCCGGCGACTGAAGCGATGGGAAAGCATCGTCGCCAAGCTCGTCCGCGAGCGGTCGCGACTGGCGGAGATGGAAGACACTGCCGGTTGTCGCGCAATTCTCCCGACACGTCAGCACGTGGTGCGGGTCAAGGAGCATCTCGAGCTGGCTGGTGCACTGCAGATCGAACGCGTGCGCGATTACAACGCCAAGCCAGCAATCTGGGGGTTATCGAGCGCTTCACCTCTGGTGCCGCCAAGACGGCTTCAAGGTCGAGGTGCAGCTGAGGACGCAACGTCAGCAGCGCTGGGCCGACACCGTCGAACAGTTCGACACTGCCTTCGGTACCGCCCTCAAGCACGAGACAGGTCCTGAACCACTCCTTCGTTACCTTCGTGAACTAAGTCGGTATCTCTGCCTACGGGATGACGGCGTAGCAGAATCGGAGATGGACCGTGCACCACTCGAGGCTTCGGCTGCCGAGGTGGTCGCATGGCTTGACGAGGAAGGAGGCTCGCACCGTGACAGTAGGTAACCGGTGGTACCTCCTCGTCAACCACAAGAACGAGGGCCGGACCGACATCCGCGAGTTCACCGATCAGACCATGGCGGTCGCAGCGCTGAACGAAGCGGAAGAGCGGTTCACCGATCGTCGCCATCACGGCCCTTCGAACGTGGACGTCCTTCTGGTTGGCGCGCCGAGCATCGATGCCGTCAAGAAGCACTACCCCAGTTACTTCATCAACGGCCGTAGCCGCGCAGAAAAGGTGCGCCAGCTGCTGAACGCACTCCCAGTGATCTCGGCCGGATAGTCCGCGGCCGTTCGTGACGCCGGGAAGCTTGCCCGGATGTGGCGGCCTTGTGGCTTCCCAGAACGGACAACCCCCTGACCCGCCGGTCAGGGGGTTGTCCGTTCTGGGTGGGCCTACCAGGACTTGAACCTGGGACCTCTTCGTTATCAGCGAAGCGCTCTAACCGCCTGAGCTATAGGCCCTCGCGACGTATGAGAGCGTACCGCACCGGTGGACGGCCCTTGCGCCCGGGGGCCCGCTCCGCACCGCCGGCCTAATCCCGTTCGGACAGCGTGATCTCCAGCCCGCCGGCCAGATCGGCCGAGACGTTGTAGATGAACGCCGAGACCGTCGCCAGCGCCGACAGCAGCACGATGTTCACCATGCCGATGATGGCCGCCACGCCGAACACCCGGCCCGCGCTGATCAGCGGTTCCGCCACGGCGTCCGCGTTCGCGCCGGACACCAGCGAGGTGTAGGTGCCGTTCAGCTTGTCCCACACCCCCATGCCGTCCAGCACGATGTAGAGCAGGCCGACGGCGACCATCCACACCAAGAACATCGCCACGCCGAGCACCAGGCTCAGCTTCAGCACCGACCACGGGTCGATGCGCTTGACCATCAGGCTGGCCCGCCGCGGGCCCCGACCCGGCCGGCGCAGCGCCGACGGCGCGGACGAGGACGACGCCCGGCCTCGAGTGCTCAACGTGACCCCCTCGACGTCCCGCGGCGGCTTGTCCCGCTCCGGCTGCGGGAGGTAGTCGGTGCGCTGCTCGGCGTTGGAAAGGCCGTTCGGAGCGCCACCCTGCCCCGCGGCCCCGTCGACCCTGGGGATGTTCCCGGTGTGCGGCGACAGCTCACCGCCGCCGAATCCGTCGGATCCACCCTCCTGGGTCACCCGCTGCCACGGCGGAGAGCCGGCTTCCCCGCCCGCAGCTCCCTCACCGCCTGGGTAGGCCTCCGATTGGTGGGTGGGGGTTCCTCCGCTGGGTTTGTCCGGGCCAGTCATGCTTCTCCGTCGGTCGCTTTCGTCGCGTCAGCGGTCTCGCCCTGCCCGTTGCCGTTGGGCTCGTCGGCATTGCGCGCCACTGCCAGCAGTGTCGTTCCCTGGTCGAGGTTCATCAACCGCACGCCCTTGGTCTGCCTGCCCGCCTTGCGGACCTGCTTGGCGGCGGTGCGGATGACACCACCACTGGACGTGATGGCGAACAACTCGTCCTCGACGTCCACGATAAGTGCTGCCACCAGCTTCCCGCGACGGTCGTCGTGCTGAATGGTCAACACGCCCTTGCCGCCGCGACCCTGCACCGGATAGTCCTCGATCGGGGTGCGCTTGGCGTACCCGCCGGAGGTGGCCACCAGCAGATACGTGCCCGGCCGGACCACGGCCATCGCGAGCAGCTCGTCGCCCTCGTTGAACCGCATGCCCAGCACACCGGAGGTGGCCCGGCCCATCGGGCGCAGCACCTCGTCGTTGGCGTGGAACCGGATGGACTGCCCGTTCGCCGACACCAGCAGCAGGTCATCCTCCGGGCCGGCCAGCTGGGCACCGACCAGCTCGTCGCCGTCGCGCAGGTTGATGCCGATCAGGCCGCCGGACCGGTTGGAGTCGAAGTCGCTCAGCCGGGACTTCTTGACCAGCCCGCCCTTGGTCGCCAGCACCAGATAGGGCGCGACCTCGTAGTTGGGGATCTCGATGACCTGGGCGATCTCCTCGTCCGGCTGGAACGCCAGCAGGTTGGCTACGTGCTGACCGCGAGCGTTGCGGTTCGCCTCGGGCAGCTCGTAGGCCTTGGCCCGGTACACCCGACCCTTGTTGGTGAAGAACAGGATCCAGTCGTGCGTGGAGCAGACGAAGAAGTGCTGGACGATGTCGTCCTGCTTCAGCGCCGCCCCCTGCACGCCCTTGCCGCCTCGTTTCTGCGCCCGGTACAGGTCGGTCTTGGTGCGCTTGGCGTACCCGGTGCGGGTGATGGTCACCACGACGTCCTCGACGGCGATCAGGTCCTCCACCGTCACGTCGCCGTCGTACGGGATGATCTTCGACCGGCGGTCGTCGCCGTACTTGTCGACGATCTCCCGCAGCTCGTCGCCGACGATCCGACGCTGCCGCTCCGGCCGCGCCAGGATGTCCTCCAGGTCGGCGATGGTGCGCTCGATCTCGGCCAGCTCGTCGATGATCTTCTGCCGCTCCAACGCCGACAGCCTGCGCAGCTGCATGTCCAGGATCGCGGTGGCCTGCACCTCGTCCACGTCCAGCAGCTGCATCAGGCCGGTGCGGGCCTCCTCGGTGTTCGGCGACCGCCGGATCAAGGCGATCACCTCGTCCAGCATGTCCAGCGCTTTGACCAGGCCACGCAGGATGTGCGCCCGCTCCTCGGCCTTGCGCAACCGGTACCGGGTGCGCCGGACGATGACGTCGACCTGGTGCTTGACGTAGTGCCGGATGATCTGGTCCAGCCGCAGCGTGCGCGGCACGCCGTCGACGATCGCCAGCATGTTCACGCCGAAGTTGTGCTGCAGCTGGGTGTGCTTATAGAGGTTGTTCAGCACCACCTTCGGCACCGCGTCCCGCTTCAGCGAGATCACGATCCGCATGCCGCTGCGCTTGTTGGACTCGTCGGCGATGTCGGCGATGCCGCTGATCTTGCCCTCGCGCACCAGCGTCGCGATGCTCTCGATCAGGTTGTCCGGGTTGACCTGGTACGGCAGCTCGGACACCACCAGGGCCTGCCTGCCCTTGGAGTCCTCCTCCACCTCGACCACGGCCCGCATCCGGATCGACCCGCGCCCGGTGCGGTAGGCCTCCTCGATGCCGGACGTGCCCAGGATCAGTGCCTTGGTCGGGAAGTCCGGGCCCTTGATCCGCTGCATCACCGCGGCCAGGGTCTCCTCGTCCGAGGCGTCCCAGTTGTCCAGCGCCCAGTAGACCGCCTCGGCCACCTCGCGCAGATTGTGCGGCGGGATGTTCGTCGCCATCCCCACCGCGATCCCGGAGCCGCCGTTGACCAGCAGGTTCGGGATCCGCGACGGCAGCACCGTCGGCTCTTGCGTCTTGCCGTCGTAGTTGGCGACGAAGTCGACGGTGTCCTCTTCGATCTCCCGCAGCATCTCCATGGCCAGCGGGGTGAGCTTGGCCTCGGTGTACCGCATGGCCGCCGCGGGATCGTTGCCCGGCGAGCCGAAGTTGCCCTGGCCGTCGACCAGCGGGTAGCGCATCACCCACGGCTGCGCCAGCCGGACCAACGTGTCGTAGATCGCCGAGTCGCCGTGCGGGTGGTAGTTCCCCATGACGTCGCCGACGATGCGCGAGCACTTGGTGTAGCTGCGCTCCGGTCGCAGGCCGCTGTCGTACATCGAGTACAGGACCCGGCGGTGGACCGGTTTGAGACCGTCGCGGACATCCGGCAGAGCTCGCGACACGATGACACTCATCGCGTAGTTGATGTAGGAGCTCTGCATCTCCTGCTGGATGTCAACAGGTTCGATGCGGCTGCGTTCCGGCGTCTCAGTCACGAAAACGTTCCTTTGTGTCCAGTGATGCGCACGTCAGGCGGCTGGGTCAGATGTCGAGCAGTCCGGCTTCGCGGGCATTGCGAGTGATGAAGGCGCGTCGCGACTCCACGTCGTCGCCCATCAGCACGCTGAACAGCTCGTCGGCGGTGGCCGCGTCGTCCAGCGTCACCTGCAACAGGATGCGGTTGGCCGGGTCCATGGTGGTTTCCCACAGCTCGTCGGCGTTCATCTCGCCGAGACCCTTGTACCGCTGGATGCCGTCGTCCTTGTTGATCTTCTTGCCGGCCGCCAGGCCGCGCTCGAGCAGGCCGTCCCGCTCCCGGTCGGAGTAGGCGTACTCCGGCTCGGCCCGTTGCCACTTGATCTTGTACAGCGGCGGCTGCGCCAGGTACACGTGCCCGTGCTCGATCAGCGGCGTCATGAACCGGAACAACAAGGTGAGCAGCAGCGTGGTGATGTGCTTGCCGTCGACGTCCGCGTCGGCCATCAGCACGATCTTGTGATAGCGCAGCTTGCTGATGTCGAACTCTTCGTGGATGCCGGTGCCCAGCGCGGTGATCAGCGACTGCACCTCGGCGTTCTTCAGCACCTTGTCGATGCGGGCCTTCTCGACGTTGATGATCTTGCCGCGGATCGGCAGGATCGCCTGGTAGCGGGAGTCCCGCCCCTCCTTGGCCGAGCCACCGGCCGAGTCGCCCTCCACGATGTAGAGCTCGCACTCCTCCGGGTTGGTGGACCGGCAGTCCTTCAGCTTGCCCGGCAGGCCGCCGATGTCCAGCGCGCCCTTGCGGCGGACCAGCTCGCGCGCCTTGCGCGCGGCCAGCCTGGCCTGGGCGCTGGAGATCGCCTTGGAGATGATCAGCTTGGCCTCGCTGGGGTTGCGCTCGAACCAGTCCGCCAGCCACTCGTTGGTGGTGGTCTGGACGAACGACTTGGCCTCCGAGTTGCCCAGCTTCGTCTTGGTCTGCCCCTCGAACTGCGGCTCGGCCAGCTTGACCGACACGATCGCCGCCAGCCCCTCCCGGACGTCGTCGCCGGTGAGGTTGGCGTCCTTGTCCTTCAGCAGCTTCTTGTCCCTGGCATAGGCGTTGACCACCCTGGTCAGCGCCGCGCGGAAGCCTTCCTCGTGGGTGCCGCCCTCGTGGGTGTTGATCGTGTTGGCGAACGTGTACACCGACGGCGTGTAGCCGGTGTTCCACTGCATGGCCACCTCGACCTGCATGCCGTCGCCCTTGGCCTCGAACGAGATGACCTTGTCGTGCACGGTGTCCCGGCTGGCGTTGATGTGCTTGACGAAGTCCACCAGGCCGCCCGGGTAGTAGTAGGTGCGCTCGGTGAGCGCGGCCTCCTCGCCTTCGGCGTCCTCGGCGTCCTCCTGCTTGCGCTCGTCCCGCAGCACCATGGTCAGCCCCTTGTTGAGGAACGCCATCTCCTGCAGCCTGCGGGCGACCGTCTCGGTGTTGAAGTACGTCGTCTCGAAGATGGTCTCGTCCGGCCAGAACGACAGGATGGTGCCGGTGCGGTCGGTGGTGCCTTCCTTCTGCAGCGGGCCGGGCTCGGAGTTGACATATTTCTGTGTCCAGATCACGCCGCCGCGGTGGATCTCCACCTCCAGGCGCTTGGACAGGGCGTTCACCACCGACACGCCGACGCCGTGCAAACCGCCGGACACCGCGTACGACTTGCTGTCGAACTTGCCGCCGGCGTGCAGCACCGTCAGTGCGACCTCGACGCCCGGCTTCTTCATCGTCGGGTGCTCGTCGACCGGGAAACCCCGGCCGTCGTCCTCCACGCGGACGCCACCGTCGGCCAGCAGTGTGACCTCGACCCGGGTGGCGTACCCGGCCATCGCCTCGTCGACCGCGTTGTCGACGACCTCCCAAATCAAGTGGTGCAGGCCGCGTTCACCGGTAGAGCCGATGTACATGCCGGGCCGCTTGCGGACGGCCTCGAGGCCTTCCAGGACGGTGATGGACGATGCGCTGTACTCGTTCTTCTTGGCTGCCACCTGCTCCGGTGTCTCCCTGGGTCGTCGCCGCAGCGGTGAACGCGGCGGAATGTTCACGGGCGCGGGTCATCGCACGCAAGCGCCCGACGCACTACTGCAAGTCTACTTGCCTGCTTATGCGAACGGGCGGCAAGGACACCCCTCACGGCGTCACAGAGCGCCGAATTCGACCCAGGACGGGAGGGAACCGCACCCCTGGCTCCACTCGCGGCGTACGGGGCCCTGGCCCACGTTCGGCGATCAGCCGTAGGTGTCCCTGGGCCCGCGCCCGGCGATGTATCTGCGGCCGTGCCGCCAATCCGGCCGGACCGGCCCGTTGATCCGGATCCGCTTGACCACCCCGGCGCCGACGCCCGCGGCGATCTTGCCGATGAGCTGGCCTTGCAGCAGCCGCAGCTGGGTGGCCCATGCCGTCGAGTCCGCCTGCACGGTCAGTTCGCCGTTGCGCAGCGACACCGGCCGGGCGTGTTCGGCGATCTCCGCGCCGACCAGGCTGGCCCATTCGCCGAACACCGTGCCGTTGGCCAGCCGGGACCGCCAGCCGCGCTCCCTGGTCAGCCGTTCCAGCACCCGGCCGAGCGGCTGGGGGTCGCGATCGTCGGGCCCCGGGCCGGACCATCTCCGGCGCCTGCTGCGCAGCTCGCGGGGGCTGACCCCGGGCGGCCGCCAGCCCGGCCGTTGCGCACCACGCCGCCCCGCGGCCTGCCGCGCCGCGTCCAGCGCCGCGAACGCCAGATCCCGGCCGGAAGCACCCGCGTTCTGTGGCTTGTTGCCTGTGGATAGTTCACCCCCGGCAGGGGGAGAAGGTCGCTCTCCGCGTTCGAAATTGGCCGACGAGGCGGGGCGAGACCTCGAGTTATCCACACTATCCACAGTTTTATCCCCAGGCGGGTGACCCTGATTCTCCCCAGGTGTCACCCCGGGTAGCCCGGTCGGCCGAGCGTCGTGCGGCTCATGTTTCACGGGAAACCTCCCCCTCGGCGACACGGAATCGGGTACCCGTCAGCTTGCTCGGCACGTCCTCGTCGACCGCTGCGGTGATCAGCACCTGCTCGGCCTGCGCGGCGACCTCGGCCAGCCGGGCACGCCGATCGCGGTCGAGCTCGGCGAAGACGTCGTCCAGCATCAGCACCGGTTCGCCCGCCTCCGCACGCAACAGTTCATAGGCGCCGAGCCGGAGTGCCAACGCCAGCGACCACGATTCGCCATGGCTGGCATAACCACGCGCCGGCGCTTCACCGATCCGCAACTCGAGTTCGTCGCGGTGCGGGCCGACGGTGCTGACGCCCCGTTCCAAGTCGACGTCGCGCGCCCGCCCGAGCGCATCGAGCAGGACGTCGCGCAGCTGCGCGACTCCCGGTTCGTTGTCGGCCTCCCGGCCTTCCGGCATGCCGAATCCTTCCGGCAGCGCGTCACCGAGGCTCGATCGGTAGACGAGTGACGCTTCCCGGCCCACCGCCGCAGATCCCGCCACCGCGGAGTACGCGGCGACGGCGTGCGGGGTGAGCGCAGCGATCAGATCCAGCCGGCCGGCCAGAAGACGGGCTCCCGCATCCGCCAGCTGCGCGTCCCACACATCCAGCGTGCTGAGCGCGTACGGGTCTTCGCGTCCGCTCCTGCCGCGCTTACCCGCGGTCTTCAACAGGGCGTTGCGCTGCCGCAAGGCCTTGTCGTAGTCGGCTCGCACGCCGGCGAACCGCGGGGCACGCTGCACCAGCAGCTCGTCGAGGAACCGGCGCCGCTCGGCCGGGTCACCCTTGACCAGCGCCAGGTCCTCCGGCGCGAACAGCACCGTGCGCAAGATTCCCAGCACCGACCGCGGCGGGCCGGGCTGGCCGCGGTTGACCCGTGCCCGATTGGCCCGGCCTGCGTTGATCTCCAGTTCGACGGTCAGCTCACGGTCGCCGTTGACCACCGCGGCCCGCACGATCGCCCGGTCGCACCCCTGCCTGATCAGTGGAGCGTCGGTGGCCACCCGATGCGATCCGAGGGTGGCCAAATAGCCGACCGCCTCCAGCAGGTTGGTCTTGCCGCGCCCGTTGCGGCCGACCAGCACCGTGGCACCCGGGGTGAGCGCCAGGTCGGCGTGCTTCCACGACCGGAAGTCCTCGACCTGCAGGTGTCTGAGATACATCGGCTCAGCAGGCTCCGTGCCCCGCGCCCGGCGTCACTCCCCCGCTTTGCTGACGGCGTGCCCGCCGAACTGGTTGCGCAACGCCGCGACCGCCTTCATGGCGGGCGAATCGTCCTGCCGCGAGGCGAACCGGGCGAACAGCGCGGCCGAGATCACCGGTGCGGGCACCGCGTGGTTGATCGCCTCCTCGACCGTCCAGCGACCTTCGCCGGAGTCGTTGACGTACCCCTTCAGCTGCGCCAGCTCCGGGTCCTCCTCCAGCGCCCTGACCAGCAGGTCGAGCAGCCACGATCGCACCACCGTGCCGCGTTTCCACGCCTTGAGCACCCCCGGCACGTCGGTGACCAGGTCGGCCGCGCGCAGCAGTTCGTAGCCCTCGGCGTAGGCCTGCATCAGGCCGTACTCGATGCCGTTGTGCACCATCTTGGCGAAGTGGCCCGCGCCGACGCCGCCGGCGTGCACGAACCCTTCCTCGCGCGGCCCCTCCGGGCGCAGCGCGTCGAAGATCGGCATCGCGCGCTCGACGTCCTCGGGCAGGCCGCCGACCATCAGGGCGTAGCCGTTCTTCTCACCCCAGATGCCCCCGGAGACGCCCGCGTCGATGTAGCCGACGCCTCCTGCGGCCAGCTTCTCGGCGTGCGCCGCATCGTCGGTGAACCGGGAGTTGCCGCCCTCGATGACCAGGTCGCCCTCGTCCAGCAGATCAGCCAGCTCGGCGATCGTCTGGCGGGTGGCGTCCCCGGCGGGAACCATCACCCACACGAACCGCGGCCGGTCCAGCGACGCCACCAGGTCCGCCAGCGACGAGGTGTCCGACACCGACTGATCGCGGTCGTAGCCGATGACCTGATGCCCGGCGGCTTCCAGCCGCGCACGCATCCCGGAACCCATCTTGCCGAGGCCGATCATGCCCAGCTGCACCATGTGAACCTCCGTTCGTGGCCGGTCAGCCCCGACCCTAGCCCGGCGGTGGCGGACGCCGGTCAGCCCGGCAGGCGAACCGGCATCAGCAGGTACAAGTACCCGGCGGCGACTTTGCCCTCGTCGTCCAGCGGCTTGATCAACGCCGGACGGTTCGGCGTGGTGAAGGTGAGCTCGGCCTGGTCGGTCGGCAGCGCGGTCAGGCCGTCGAGCAGGTAGTTCGGGTTGAACGCGATCACCACCGGCTCGCCTTCGTAGGTCACCGGCAGCTCTTCCTCGGCCGAGCCCTCGTCGTCCCCGCCCGCGGCGAGTCGCAACGACCCCTCGGTGAACTCCAGCCGCACCTGGGTGCCGCGCTCGGCGACCAGTGACACGCGCCGGATCGCCTCGGTGACCGCGGGCACGTCCAGCACGGCACGCGAGGTGTACTGCGAAGGCAGCAGCTTGCGATACGGCGGGAACTCGGCGTCCAGCAGCCGGGTCGTGGTGTGCCGGTCCGGGCCGGACAGCCCGAGCATGCCCTCGCCGCTGGACAGCCCGAGTCGCACGGTCGAACCCGCTGCGCCGAGCGACCGGGCCGCGTCGGCCAGGTTCTTCGCAGGCACCAGCACGGCCGCGCCGGTGACGCCGTCGGCCGGCTTCCAGGTGAACTCCTTCAGCGCCAGCCGGAACCGGTCGGTGGCGACCATGGTCAGCGTCTCGCCGGAGATCTCCAGCCGGATGCCGGTCAGCATCGGCAGCGTGTCGTCCTTGCCGGATGCGACCGCGACTTGCGCCACGGCCTCGCCGAACGCGTGCCCGTCGAGCTCGCCGACGAACTGTGGCTGGGCGGGCAGCTGCGGGTAGTCCTCCACCGGCATGGTGGGCAGGCTGAACCTGGCGTTGCCGCAGGTGATGCCGACCCGGGCGCCGTCGACGGTGATGTCCACCGGCTGGTCAGGCAGGGCTTTCGTGATGTCGGCCAGCAACCGGCCGGAGACCAGGACTTTCCCGCCCTCGGCGATGGTGGCCGACACGCTCACCGTCGCCGAGACCTCGTAGTCGAAGCCGGAGACGGTCAACGCTCCGTCGCCGTCGTCGCCACCTGCGTCGAGCAGCACACCACCAAGCACCGGGACGGACGGTCGAGTGGGCAGGCTCTTGGCTACCCAGGCAACGGCATCGGCGAGGTTGTCACGCTCGACGCGGATCTTCATGCGTCACCCTTTCCCGACAGCCGAGATCGCTCGGCGCAGCGGACGTCGTGCACGACAGGTGGCTCCCCTGCGAACGGCGCACCTTCCGCGCGGACCTTCAACGGTAGAACGTCCCGCCCACCCCCGTCACCTCGGGCCCCCAAGCTGGAGTTCGGCGAAAGTTCAGAGGTTGTCCACAGAAAAGCGCGAGCGCTGCCAATCTTGGGATCTTTTCCCAATCGGAGAGAAATACCGTCGTAGTAGTAGGTGCTGTGGAAACTGTGGATAACTGACCATCACTGCACGTGAGAGGCCGTCACGGTCTGTGTATAGCCCCGGGGATGGATCCGTGGACAACTGGGCGCCACCGTGGACAACTTCGGGTTGTTCGCAGCTGTCCACCGTCGATCCACCGGTTCTCCACAGTTATCCACAGGGTTGTCCCCAGATGTGGGGTAGTTCGGTGGTGATGAGCCGAGTTCGCGGGCGTGGCCTGGGTGCCGATGGAAATCCCCCCAGGAGGTGAGGAGGACCACCCGGTGGCGTGTCGCCTTGCGCCGACCCGGCGGCGCACTTCGACGGGGAGGCTGCTTCGGGGGTGTCGGCTCTCGTCGATTGCGATCCGGTGCTGTCGGACGCTCTGTCGTGATCGGGCGCAGTCGCAGCGGTGGCACTTCGCGTCGACGACGACTGACGATGCGCGGGAGTCGGTGGCCCAGAGTGTCTCGGCGTGGCGGTCGTCCCGACGGCGAATGTGATCGGTGTCGGCACCCGAGTCCTGAGGGACGGGGCTGATCCGCGTTCGGACGTGGCGGGCGCCCCCGGGGATGTTGGTGTCCCTAGCCCACCGATGTTCGTCGCGTGTGCCGCCTTGCCACGTGCGCATGCTCGCCGCGCTGAATGCCATCAAGCCGATCGAGCCAGGCGCATCGGCCGCACTCCGCTTCGGCAGAAGTTCCACACGAGTTCTTCGGTTCGGTGGAAGTTCGGTGCCGGCGAAGTTCAGCAGGAGTCCGATCACGGTGGGGCGGCCGTCACTGGCTCATCGGGGCCTGGGGGTGGCCTGTCTGCGGAGGTCGGTGCCGTCCACGCACACCCACCGTCTCGGCACTCGTGTCGTTGGCCGCTCGGTGGATAACGCCCGCCGGCGATCGACGAGTAACGCGCGCTGCCCCAGACGGCTGACGGTCGGTGGGGCCGGTGGCGACCGTTCACCCGGCTTCGTCACCGTTCGCTCGTTCGGCTGATGCGTCCGGTCTCACGGGTTCGATGCGCCCCGGTTCTCGGGAGTGCGGTGCGCCTCCGGTCTCTTGGGAGTGCGGTACGCCCCCGTCTGTCGGGTGAGCAGTGCGCCCCGGTCTGTCGGCTGAGCGGTGTGCCCCTGGTCTCTCGGGAATGGGTGCGAGCGACGGTGACCGTGCGGATCGTCCAGGGCTCGGCTGCAGAAGCCGTGTGCCGGCGACATCCGACGTAACTTGTTAAAGAGGTGTAAGAAACCGAATATAGTAGTTACATGAATCCAGGCGTCAGGATGGTCACCGGAGCGGATGGCCGGCGGTGGCTGTTCGATCCCGGCAGCTTGTGTCTCGAGTTGTTGCTGACCGGAGGCCCGGCTGGGTTCGCCGAGGGCGAATCGCTGCGGTCGCCCGCGGACTTCGTGCGCTGGCTGGCCGCGTCACGGCTGGCGCGCGTCTCGGCGATCGACCCTCGGGATGTGACCGTGCGGCCGTCCGAGCTGCGGCGGGTCAAGGAGCTGCGGGAGCTCGCATGGCGGGTGATGTCCACGCTCGCTCGACACGAGGCTCCGCGGCCGGAGCAGCTGGAGGCAATCAACGATTACGCGCGTGAAGCGGTGCATCTGGAGGTCGATCCCCACACGCTCGAACTGCGCTGGGCGCCCATGAGCGGCCAGCAAGTGTTGGGGGCGATTGCGCGCGACGCCATCGACGTCATTGGCGTCAGGGCGAGCCGGGTTCGCGAATGTCTGGGCGAGGATTGCTCGTTGCTGTTCTTGGACACGTCGCGTCCGGGCAATAGGCGGTGGTGCTCGATGCGACGCTGCGGAAACCGGCAGAAGGTCCGCGCGTTCCGCGAGCGGACGGGATCGCGTACGCGCCCTAGCGAAGGCTCGCGTTGACAACTGTGTAGACGCCGGCAACCGACCGGCGCGCACAGTATCTATATAAGGGTCACGTACAGCGCGTATATAGATACTGTGCGGAAGACGTCGCGTACCTCGCGAACGTGGCGACAGTACTGACAGTGCTTATAGGGGAGACAGTACTTATACAGGCGCGTGTACGTGGCGTCTTGATCGGCGCGCAACACGGGGCAGCCGATGCTCGTGAAGTCCGAGATGCAAGCGAGGCCCGCGTCTACTGGCGGGCGCGCTGCTTGATACGGCTGGTCAGCTCCTGCACCTGGTCGTAGATGCGACGACGCTCGGCCATTTCCTTACGGATCTTCTTCTCCGCATACATGACCGTGGTGTGGTCGCGGCCACCGAAGGCCTGTCCGATCCGCGGCAGCGACATGTCGGTCAGTTCCCGGCACAGGTACATCGAGATCTGCCGCGCGGTGGCCAGCGCCTTGGTCTTTCCCGGGCCGCACAGGTCGTCGATGCTGACGTCGAAGTACTCGGCGGTGACCCCCATGATCGTGGCCGCGGTGATCTCCGGCGCCTGGGAATCCGGGATCAGGTCGCGGAGCACGATTTCCGCCAGGTTGACGTCGACCGGCTGCTGGTTCAGCGACGCGAACGCGGTCACCCGGATCAGCGCGCCTTCCAGTTCCCGGATGTTGGCCTCGATGCGGGTGGCGATGAACTCGAGCACCTCGCCGGGGACGTCCAGCCGGTCCTGTGCGGCCTTCTTGCGCAGAATCGCGATCCGGGTTTCCAGCTCGGGCGGCTGGATATCGGTGATCAGGCCCCACTCGAACCGGGTGCGCAACCGGTCCTCCAGCGTCTCCAGCCGCTTCGGCGGCCGGTCGGAGGAGACCACGATCTGCTTGTTGGCGTTGTGCAGGGTGTTGAAGGTGTGGAAGAACTCCTCCTGGGTTCCTTCCTTGCCTTCCAGGAACTGGATGTCGTCGACCAGCAGGATGTCGATGTCGCGGTACCGCCGCTGGAACGCGACCTTGCGGTCGTCACGCAGCGAGTTGATGAAGTCGTTGGTGAACTCCTCGGTGGAGACGTAGCGCACCCGCATCCCGGGGAACAACCGCTGGGCGTAGTGGCCTACCGCGTGCAACAGGTGCGTCTTGCCGAGCCCCGACTCCCCCCAGATGAACAGCGGGTTGTACGCGCGGGACGGGGCCTCGGCGACGGCGACCGCCGCAGCGTGCGCGAACCGGTTCGACGCCCCGATGACGAAGGTGTCGAACGTGTACTTCTCGTTCAGCTTCGTCTTGGACGTCTCCGGTTGCGCCGGGGCGGTGTAGGGCTGCCCGGCCACCGGACGGCCGGAGAACGACGGCCACATGTCGTGCACCGCCGCCAGCGCTTCGCCTTCTTCGTCGACTTCGGCGTTGTCCCCGTCGCCGACTTCCCCGTCGGCCGACGGTACCCCGATCGGTTCGGGGGCCGGGGGCCGGTAAGCTGATGCGCCGTTGCCGGGCGGCTGCGTCTCGGGCACCGACGGCACGGCGGAGGCCGCCTCGCCGGTTTCCATCGTGTCGACTTTCACCGCGAGCGAAACGGGCCCGCCGAGCCGGCGGGACAACGCGTCGGTGATCGGTTCGCGCAACACGCGTTCGATGGCGTCCTTGGCGAATTCGCTCGGTGCGGCGAGCAACGCGGTCCCGTCCAGCAGGCCGATCGGCCGGGTCACCCGCATCCAGGCGCGCTGCTGAGGGGACAGCGTCCCGGCGGACAGTTCCCGAACGACCTGCTCCCACACGACGCCCAGGTTGACCTGGTGCTCCGACGACACCTGTTCCGCTCCCATCCCCCGCCACGGCCGCATCGCGTGACCACGCTGCGGTCGGCTACGCTCTTCGCCGTGCTTCCACCCGGCGACCGGGTATCCACACGGTTATCCACAACTGTGCACTAACGTACGACGGCCCGCAGCAGGCCGTGCCGCCGCCCCGGCCTGACGCGTGCCCCGCTGACGCTGCCCGCGGGCGGCCCCCTGGTTGAGCGCTAGAAGGGGCACGCTAACAAGGCCGAGCCAGTGCCACAAGGTCCCGATAGGGGCAAGGATTTCATCCTATTCGGCGTGTCGCAGTTCGGCTGGCCGACGTTGCACCTGGAGCGGTTAAGTGGGGGCGGTTGGGTGAGGGGAGGAGGGCCTGCCGTACCCTCGTATGAGTCTCCCGTCGGCATCGGGCGGTGTTGGCATGCCCGGGTTACCGCCACAGAAGCGGTTCGCGTCGCCGGTTGGAGACAGCACAGACGACGACGATGCGGGAGAAACTGTCGTGGCCAAGGGTAAGCGTACCTTCCAGCCGAACAACCGTCGGCGCGCACGGAAGCACGGTTTCCGTCTGCGGATGCGCACGCGTGCGGGTCGGGCCATCATTTCCGCGCGCCGCCGCAAGGGCCGGGAGAGGCTGACGGCCTGACGGCCGCCGGCATGCCTCGACCGTGCTTCCCCGGTCGGCGCGGGTGCGCCGCAGCGCGGACTTCCAGATGATTCTGCGCCGCGGCGCCAAGGCCGGACGGCGGCGGCTCGTGGTGCACGCCGTGACGGGCCTGCCCGAGCAGCAGCCGCGGGCGGGGTTCGTGGTGAGCAAGGCGATCGGCAATTCGGTGGTCAGGCACCGGGTCGTTCGCCGGCTGCGGCATGTCGTCGCGGCGCGCTTGGGAACGTTGCCGCCGGGTTGCGCGTTGGTCGTGCGAGCACTGCCCCCAGCTTCCTCGGCCACGAGTGCCGAACTGGCGTCGGATTTCGACGCCGCGTTGCGCAAGCTTCGCCTGGTTCAGGGCGAGCGGAGATGACGGCGACCATGCAGGAATCGGATGTGGCGACCACCGAACGGTCGCCGTTGCCACGTCCGGGTCCGCTGGCGTTCGTTTTGTTGCTCCCGATCCACCTGTATCGCAAGACGATCGGTCCGCTCTTGCCGCCCAGCTGCCGCTTCTACCCCACGTGCAGTACGTATGCGGTGGAGGCGATCACCCGTCATGGTGCGTTCGCCGGTTTGTACCTGACGGTGCGCCGGTTGTTGCGCTGCCACCCGTGGCATCCGGGCGGAATCGACGAAGTTCCTGAGCGGTTCCGGTGGCGGGCACCTCGACCTGACAGTGATAGGCACGGAGAGTCGGCCGGGCCCGGCCGGCGACTCCGCCGCTACAGCACACCCCAGGAGTAACCGCAGTGTTCGACTATCTCCTCTACTACCCGGTCACCTTCATCCTGTGGATCTGGCACAAGGTGTTCGGGACGATCTTCGGCGAGGCCCAGGCGATCTCCTGGGTGCTGGGCATCGTCTTCCTGACCTTCACCGTGCGGGCGATTCTGTTCAAGCCCTTCGTCAGCCAGGTGCGGTCGATGAAGAAGATGCAGGAGTTCGCGCCGGAGATCAAGAAGATCCAGAAGCGCTACGCCAACGATCGCCAGCGGCAGGCGCTGGCGATGCAGAAGCTGCAGCGCGAACACGGCGTGAACCCACTGGGTGGCTGTCTGCCCATCCTGCTGCAGATCCCGGTCTTCATCGGTCTGAACCACGTGCTGCGGGCCTTCGCGGTGCACGCTGAGAAGGGCTGGGGGAACTACACGTTCAGCCCCGAGGCCACGCAGCAGTACATGCAGGCCGACCTGTTCGGCTCCAACCTCGGTCAGGCCATCTACAACACCGGCGTGATGGGGATGAGCGGCGACGGGTTCCACTCCCCCGCAGTCCCCGTTGCGATTCCGTTGATGGTGCTGGCGAGTGCGCTGACGCACCTGACCGCCCGTCACTCGGTCTCGCGTCAGAACCCGGCGAACGCCACGCAGCAGACAGCGGTCATGAACAAGCTGACGCTGTATGTCTTCCCCATCGGCCTGCTGGTGTTCGGTGCGTTCATCCCGATCGGTCTGTTGATCTACTTCCTCTCCAACAACGCGTGGACGTTGATGCAGCAGCGGATCGTCTACCGCCGCATCGACCGGGAGGAAGAGGAGAAGAAGAAGGCGGCGCTGGAGAAGCGCAGCGCGCTGGCTCCGAAGCCGGGTGCGCGGCCGATGCAGACCAAGAAGAAGGGCGCAGCGTCGTCGGCGGGCAAGGCGCCCAAGCCGGGTCAGAAGCCGGCCGCTCAGAAACCGGCCACTCAGAAGTCGAAGTCGGGTGGGCAGCCCGGCGGCGCGAACAACAAACCCTCCACGGCTCCCGGCAAGCCGTCCACCGCGTCGAGCGGGGCCGGTGCGGCGAAGAAGAAGCCCGGCCGCAAGCGGCGTTGATCAGCACCCAGGCATTCCGCGCGTGGTGAGCGCGCGAGCAACAGAAGGAGACCCATCATGTCTGAGACGGCGCAACACCCCTTGGGGGCGCATGGGGCGACGCCACCGGGGGTGTACGACACGGACCCCGTGGAAGTGATCGACGACGACTACGAGTCCGACACCGACGACCTGTTGGTGCGCGAGGGCGACATCGCGGGTGACTACCTGGAGCGCCTGCTCGATCTGCTGGACTACGACGGAGACATCGATCTGGATGTCGAGGCCGGGCGCGCTGTCGTCAGCATCGATGGTGGCAAGGATCTCGACAAGCTCGTCGGTCCCCGTGGTCAGGTACTGGAGGCGCTGCAGGAGCTGACCCGCCTCGCGGTCCAGCAGGTGACCGGTGTGCGCAGCCGCCTGATGTTGGACATCGCCGGCTGGCGGACGAACCGGCGGCGGGAGCTGCAGGAGCTCGGCCGGTCCGCGGCGGAGCAGGTGGCCAAGACCGGCAAGCCGATGAAGCTGGAGCCGATGACGCCGTTCGAGCGCAAGGTGGTGCACGACGCCGTTGCCGCAGTGGACGGCGTGACGAGCGAGAGCGAGGGCGAGGAGCCGCGTCGTCGTGTTGTGGTGATTCCCGAGAAGTGACATCGCCGACGGGCTGAGGGGTGCGATCGCTTCGGCGGTCGCACCCCTTCGCTGTGGGGAGACGTTTCACGTGAAACGGTGCTCGGGGTGTGCCGCCGGGGATCATCGGGTGGGTGTCGATGTGTGTCGCCCGGCGCTCGGGCCGGACCCGGTACCTCGTCGAGGAGCTCGTTTCACGTAAAACTGGCGTCGGTTGCCCGGGGTGATCGGCTGGCATTGGCTACGGATCGCACGAGATGGTGGGAGTTGTGGTGACCAAGGAACCCGACGGGCTCGTTGCGCCGCCGACCGTGGTGGCGGAGATGTTCGGTGAGAGCGTGGAGCGGTTGAACCGGTTCGTTGCCCTGCTTGCCGAGCAGGGTGTCGAGCGGGGGTTGATCGGGCCACGCGAGATCGAGCGCATCTGGGATCGTCACGTGCTCAATTCCGCCGTCGTGGGTGAACTCGTTCCCGAAGGCGCTCACGTCGTCGACGTCGGATCCGGTGGGGGCTTCCCCGGTGTGCCGCTCGCGCTGGCGCGTCCGGACATCTCGATCACCTTGCTGGAGTCGATGGCGCGGCGTGTGCAGTGGCTGGAGGAAGTCCTCGACGAGTTGTCACTGGAGAACGCTGACGTGCTGCGCGGCCGTGCGGAAGAGAAGGCGGTTCGTGCTGAACTGGGTGCGGTGGACGTCGTGACGGCTCGCGCGGTGGCGCCGTTGGGGCGACTGGCGCAGTGGTGCCTGCCGTTGCTGCGCACCGGTGGCTTGTTGCTCGCCGTCAAGGGTGCGAGCGTTGCCGAGGAGATCGCGCGTGACGAGGCGATCGTGGAGAAGGCGGGCGGGGAAAGCATCGATGTCGTCCAGTGTGGTGTGGACGTTCTCGAAGTTCCTGCCACCGTCGTCGTGATCGAGGCTGCACCACGATCCGTGCGCTCGAGGAAGGGGCGCCGGCGTCGGCGATGAATCGGCGGCGCTGCCGGGCTGGTGAATCGGCGGCGCTGCCGAGGTGACGTGAAAGCGGTTGCGTCCGTCCTCCGGCGCGAGGCATCCGTGCCATGCCCGCGGTCACGTTTCACGTGAAACAGTGGCCGGCTTGATGGTCGGTCTCTGTGCGTGCCTGATCGCGTGTCGCTGGACCTCCCCCGGACAGGTTCGGCGTCCTACTGGACGCGGCACATGGGACATCCTCCTGGTTGACCCCGTGATCGACCCGCTCGCCCGCTGTTCGGCGCTGGCTCGGGTCGGGATTGCGCCCTCCCTTTTTTCGCGCCACCGTGATGCGTGGTCCAATCCTCAGGTTGGCGACCCCTCTGTCCGAGCACTGCGATGGTTCCCCGGGGTCACCGCATGGTGACGCGAGTGGTGTCATTAATGTCGTAATTCCCACCGTTTCCCGGGGAAGACCCTCAACCCGTGCGTCAGACCGGAGCGGCGCTGAAAAATTGACCGCTTCGCATGCGACCATTGACGCGATGGACGACGTACTGGGTCGAGGGAGCGATGGTGTGCCTATCCGTGACGAAGTGAGGGATGTTTCACGTGAAACCGGCGTACACAGTCCGGCCGCGGTCCCGGTCCCGTCGGACACCGATGCCAACACCAGCACCACGACCACGGGGGCCATTGGCGCCGGGGAGGTGCTACGCCCGGTGACCGGCACGTTTGCCGACCACAGCGGTGACTCCCCCGCGTGGACGCCGATCGCCGAAGAAGCGTTCACCGCTGCGCGGGTGCTGCACCCCAAGGAGAAGCTGCCTCGCCCCGTCCGCCGTCGCATCATGACGGTCGCGAATCAGAAGGGCGGGGTCGGGAAGACGACGAGCACGGTGAACCTCGCCGCCGCGCTCGCCCTGCACGGGCTGAAGGTTCTGGTCATCGACCTGGACCCGCAGGGCAACGCCAGTACCGCACTGGGGATCGAGCACCGATCCGGCACGCCGTCCGTGTACGAGATTCTCATCGGTGAGATCTCCCTGCTCGACGCGGTGAAGACCAGCGACCAGTCTCCGAACCTGCTGTGTGTTCCGGCGACCATCGACCTTGCCGGCGCCGAGATCGAACTGGTCAGCATGGTGGCGCGCGAGTCGCGGCTGAAGGAGGCGCTCACCGAGCAGGCGTTGAACGAGCTGGGCGTCGACTACGTCTTCATCGACTGTCCGCCGTCGTTGGGCCTGCTGACCGTCAATGCGTTGGTCGCGGCCCAGGAAGTGCTGATCCCGATCCAGTGCGAGTACTACGCGCTGGAGGGTCTTGGGCAGCTGTTGAACAACATCGAGCTGGTTCGGGCACACCTCAACCCGTCGCTCTCGCTGACCACGATCTTGCTCACCATGTACGACGGTCGCACCAAACTCGCGGACCAGGTGGCCGAGGAGGTGCGCAGTCACTTCGGTGAGGTGGTGCTGCGGACGATCATTCCGCGGAGCGTGAAGGTCTCGGAGGCTCCGGGCTTCGGGCAGACGGTGCTGGCTTACGACCCCGGGTCGCGGGGCTCGATGAGCTACCTCGACGCGGCGCGTGAGCTGGCCGAGCGGGGTGCGAGGGAGAACCGATGAGCGCGGAACGTAAGGGCGGACTGGGACGAGGCCTGGCGGCTCTCATCCCGACCGGTGCGGCCGAATCGGTGCGTGAGAGCGGCAAGGCGAAAGGTGACTGGTTCGCCGCGAACGGCGCGGTGCGAGCCACGTCCGAGGTCGGCGGCGAAGTCGCTGGCGCGGTCTATCGTGAGGTACCGGTCGAATCGGTCACGCCGAACCCGCGCCAGCCGCGCCAGGTGTTCGACGAGGCCGCGCTGGCCGAGCTCGAGCACTCCATCCGCGAGTTCGGCCTGATGCAGCCGATCGTGGTGCGCCAGCTGGACGACGACAAGTTCGAGCTGGTGATGGGCGAGCGCCGGCTGCGAGCCGCGCAGCGGGCCGGTTTGGAGAAGATCCCGGCCATCGTGCGCCAGACGTCCGATGACGCAATGTTGCGTGACGCGTTGTTGGAGAACATTCACCGGGTCCAGCTGAACCCGCTGGAGGAAGCGGCGGCGTACCAGCAGCTGCTGGAGGAGTTCAACGTCACGCACGACGAGCTGGCTCACCGGCTCGGCCGGAGCCGTCCGGTCATCACCAACACCATTCGGTTGCTGCGCCTGCCGTTGCCGGTGCAGCGGCGCGTGGCCGCCGGTGTGTTGTCGGCGGGTCACGCCCGTGCCCTGCTGGCGCTGGACGATCCGGAGAAGCAGGAAGAGCTCGCGGCGCGCATCGTGGCCGAGGGGCTGTCGGTGCGGGCGACCGAGGAAGCGGTCACCCTGGCCCGCAGCGAGAAGCCGTCGGCCAAGCGCAAGTCGTCACCGCGCAAGCCGCTGCATGCCCCCGGGCTGCAGGAGCTGGCCGAGCGGATGTCGGACAAGTTCGACACCCGGGTGAAGGTGGACTTGGGCAAGCGGAAGGGCCGGATCGTCGTCGAGTTCGGGTCGATCGACGACCTGGAACGGATCGTCGGACTGATGAATCTCGACGACAAATGACACGCGTGCTATTTCGTCACGTGACGGACGATCTCAGCCGGTGATGTCCTTGGTCGAGGCACGTGCGACGGCTCGCTCGATCAGTTCGGCGTAGATCTGGCCGAGCGAGCCGCCCGCCGCTTCGACAGCCATCGGAACGGTCGACGTCTCGGTCAAGCCCGGCGACAGGTTCACTTCGAGGAACTGGACGGTGCCGTCGGGTTGGACCACAGCGTCGGTGCGGGAAACGTCGCGCAATCCGAGGCGGCGATGAGCGGCGACCGCGAGCTCTTTCACCGCGGCCGCGGCTTCCGGGCTCAGCCGTGCGGGGGTGAAGAAGTCGGTCAGCCCCGCGGTGTAGCGGGCCGTGTAGTCGTAGATGCCCGATTCGGGCACGATCTCGACCGGCGGTAGGGCTTGGGGCTCACCGTCGCGTTCGACGACGGTGACCGCCACCTCTGTGCCCTCGATGTAGCGCTCGGCCAGCACGGTGTCGCCGTAGGCGAAGCAGCCGACCATGGCGGCCGGCAGTTCGGCGGCGTCGCGGACGACTTGGGCGCCGAGGGCGGATCCGCCCTGGTCCGGTTTGACGATCAGGGGCAGGCCGAGCCGGTCCACGATCGCGTCGAGGACGGCCTGCGCGCCGAGTTCACGGAACGTGCTGTGCGGCAGGACCACCCAGTCCGGGGTGTGGAAGCCGGCCTCGCGCAGTTCCGACTTGGCGATCGGCTTGTCCCACGCGCGGCGGCACGCCTGTGCTGTGGTGCCCACGTAGGGCACGTCGAGCAGTTCGAGCACTGCTTGGACCGAACCGTTCTCCCCTTCTCCGCCGTGCAGGGCCACCACGACGGCGTCCGGGCGCTGCTCGCGGAGGCGAGAGACGAGTTCCGCGTCGGTGTCCCATTCCTCGACGTGGATGCCTTCGGCTCTGAGCGCGGCCGACAGTCGCCGTCCTGATCTCAGCGACACGTCTCGCTCGTGCGAGAGGCCGCCAGCGAGCACGGCAACAGCACGGTCAGCCATCAGGCCACTACCCCTCTCGTCCCGAACAGTCCTTATGTGGACCGTGTGGTGCGATCTGCGTGATGTCAGCTGTCAGGCGGTGTCGGGTCCGGGAGTTTGCGGTCCGGACACGGGTCGCCGCTGGACCGTGCCGAACGTCTGCACGAGCTCCATCTCGGACTCGAGAACCGCTGCCAGCCTACGCACCCCTTCCTTGATGCGTTCGGGGGTCGGGTAGCAGTAGGACAGGCGCATCTGCCGGGAGCCGAAGCCGTCGGCGTAGAAGCCGGTTCCGGACGCGTAGGCGACGCGGGCGGTGACCGCGCGCGGCAGCATCGCTTTGGTGTCGATGCCTTCCGGGACCGTGACCCAGACGTAGAAGCCGCCCTCCGGCTCGGTCCAGGTGCAGCCTTGCGGCATGTGCTGAGCGAGGGCGGCCAGGATGGCGTCGCGTCGTTCCCGGTAGCTTTCCCGGAACTTCTTGATCTGGCCTTTCCAGTCGTGGGTGTCCAGGTACCGGCTGACGATGAGCTGGTTCAACGTCGGTGGGCACAGCGTGGCGGATTCGGCGGCCAGCACGAGCTTTTCCCGGATGCCGTGCGGGGCCAGTACCCAGCCGACCCGCAGCCCGGACGCGAACGTCTTGGAGAAGGAGCCGAGGTAGACCACGTTGTCCGGGTCGAGCGACCGCAGCGCCGGGTAGGTCTGGCCGTCGAAGCCGAGGAGGCCGTAGGGGTTGTCCTCGACGATGAGCACGTTGTGCTTGCGGCAGATCTCCACGATGCGTGACCTGCGCTCGACCGAGAGCGTCACGCCCGCCGGGTTGTGGAAGTTCGGGATCGTGTAGAGCAGCTTGGCCGGCCTGCCCTGGGCGGCGGCCGAGGTGAGCGCTTCTTCCAGCAGCTCGGGTACCAGACCGTCGTCGTCCATGGCGACGTGCACGACCCGGGCCTGGTACGCGGCGAACGAGCCGAGTGCTCCCACATACGACGGGCCCTCGGCGATGACGGTGTCGCCCGGGTCGCAGAACAGCCGCGTGATCATGTCCAGGCCCATTTGTGAGCCGACGGTCACCACGACGTCGTCCGGGTGGGCCTTGATGCCTTCCAAGGCCATGACCTCGCAGATTTGTTCCCGGAGCTTCGGTACGCCGTGCGCCGACCCGTATTGCAGGGCCACCAGGCCGTCCTGGGCGATGATGTCTTGCACCTGGCTGGCCAGGGATTCGAGTGGAAGCGCGGCGAGATTCGGCATGCCCCCGGCGAGTGAGACGACTTCCGGCCTGCTCGCCACCGCGAACAGCGCGCGGATTTCCGACGCGGTCATCCCCTCGGTGCGCGCGGCATAGCGCGCGAGGTGGGGGTCCAGGTTGTGGCGGGCTGGGTCGCCGGCCGCGGAGGGTTGCAGCACCATGGTCTGTCGAGTGTAAACGCCGATGTCGGGTGGGTCGTCAGGCTCGGGTCGGATGTCACAGAATGTCGCCCGGGCTACCCCGGGGTAGTCAGGCTCGTCGTGGGCCGCCTATCCTCGATCACGATCGTCGTGGGCCATTCGAGCGATCTGCCTCGAGTCGGCCCGTTTGCTTCTGGGGGGGCGCACACCGCTTTGGGAGGTTACGTGTCGCGGCAGGTCGTGGGCGTCACGCTGGACAATCTGGAGGACCTTCCGCGGCATTGCCGCAAGTGCGTGTACTGGGAAGTCGCCCCGCACCTGCGGAGTGAGGTCGAGCAGTTCGGCGAAACCGAGCTGGAGAAGGAAGCGTGGGTGTCCAGCGTGCTGCTGGAGTGGGGGTCGTGTGGGCGGTTGCTGTACAGCAACAAATTGCCGGTCGGGTTCGTCCTGTACGCGCCGCCGACGGTCGTGCCGCGCGCGGGTGCGTTCCCGACTTCTCCGGCGAGCCCGGATGCGGTGTTGTTGACCGCGTTTCACGTGCAACCGGAGTTCCGGGGTGGCGGGATCGGCCGTGTGCTGGTCCAGGAAGTGGCGAAGGACCTCACGCGGCGTGGCGTGCGTGCCATCGAAGCTTTCGGGGACGCGCGGCCGGACGAGCGTGACGAGGGTGAGCATCACTGCGTCGTGCCGGCGGAGTTCTTGTCGCGGGTCGGCTTCAAGACGGTGGCGCCGCATGCGCGTTGGCCGCGGCTTCGGCTGGAGCTGCGTGGGGGGATGCTGTGGAAAGAGGATGTGGAGGCCGCGTTGGAGCAGTTGCTCGGGCAGGTGTCGATCTCCACGGCTCAGTCCAGCGGGTTTGTGCGTCGGTGAGACGTCCGTCACACTGGGTTGATGGTCGTGCGCTCCGAGTGATCCACACGTTATCCACAGGATTTATCCACAGTTCTGGGAGTTATCCACAGGTGTGTGGATGACGCGCTTCTTTCCGTCCTCTCTAGGCTCGAGACGGGGTCGCCCCCCAGGGAGGGCGGGGGCTGCGAAGGATGGGGCTGCGAAGGGCGGAGAAGCCGTGCGTCGGCGGCCGGACGGCCGTGAAAGCAGGTGTGCCGTGGGCAGCGACGTTTTTCGGCCTACTGCTGCTTTGTCAGCTCATGCGCGAGGACGTCGGCGAACGTGAACGTCCCGGTTGGTTGGTCGTTCTCGCCCAGCAGGTACAGACGCTTCACCGCGACCAGGATTCCCTCGGCCACGATGTCCCGGAACGCCGGGTCGGACAGGCGCGCCCGGTCGCGCTCGTTGGTCAGGTAACCGATCTCCACCCTTACCGCCGGGCAGCGGGTCAGCCGCAGGATCTCCCACGTCTTCGGATGCGTCCGGCAGTCTTTGAAACCCGTGCGGGCCACCAGCTCGCGCTGGATGTAGCCGGCCAGAAGCTCACCGACGGTCGACGTCGTCCCGTTGCCGGTTCCGAAATGGAACGTCGCCACTCCCTGAGCCTTCGGCGAGCTGTTCTGGTCGCAGTGCAACGACAAGAACAGGTCCGCGCCGGCGTCGTTGGCGAACTGGGCGCGCTCCGCGTCCGACGGGCTGTGGTGCGGGCCCCGGGAGATCAACGCCTCCATTCCGGTGGCCTTCATCCTGCCCTCGAGCCGCCGCGCCAGGTCCCACGCGATGTCGGCCTCGCGCAGCCCTGCCACCTGGACGCCAGGGTCGTCGCCGCCGTGCCCCGGGTCGATGACGATGCGCTTACCGCGCAAACGCGGGCCCGACTGACGCACCCGCTCCTGCTCCCGCAGCAGCACCGGGCGGCCGCCACGTGCCCGCGGTGACAGCTGATTCAACGCCCGGACCGTCGCCGCGCCGCAGATACCGTCCGGCACCAGGCCGTAGTCCCGCTGGAAGTTCCGCAGCGCGCGCTCGGTCGCCTTGCCGAAGATGCCGTCCGGGCAGCCGCTGTCGTAACCCAGCTCGGTCAGGCGCTCCTGCAACGCGAACACGTCATCGCCGTGTACGGGGGCGGACATCAAGTACGCCAGCGGCCGGCTGCCGAGGTGGAAGCTCGCTCCCCGGAGAGTCCGATACGTGGCCGGACCCACGACTCCATCGGTGATCAGTCCACGTTGCTGCTGAAACGTGCGAACCGCGTGTTCAACGGCATGGTCGAAAACGTCGCTGGACGAGCCGTCGTCGGCGAGCAGACCCTGCTTGACCAGCAGCGATCTGATCTCTGCGACGTCCGGGCCGCGATCACCGCGGCGGAGTACTCGCATGCACTCCTCGCACTTGTCTCGTCCTTCACTCAGCCGCCAGCATCACCCGGCGCAGGAATCCCCGGGATGGTTGGTCCCGGGGATTCCATTGTGCCCTGTGAACTGTCCGTAGGTACGAGTAGGTCGACGGTGTCGGCGGGGCTACCCGTTTGCATGCAGGTCCGCTCGGCAGGGTGCCACCGGCCGTAACGGGCCCGGTGACGGCTCGCTGACGAAGGCGTGAATCAGCCGATGACGTCGGCGAGATCCTGCAGCAGAGCCGGCTTCGGCTTCGCACCGACGATCTGCTTCACCGGCTGCCCGTCCTTGAACAGGATCAGCGTCGGAATCGACATGACCTGGTAGTCACGCGCGGTCGACGGGTTGGCGTCGGTGTCCAGCTTCGCGATCGTCAGCTTGTCCGAGTGCTCGGCGGCGATCTCCTCCAGCACGGGAGCGATCATCTTGCACGGACCGCACCAGTCGGCCCAGAAGTCCACCAGCACGGGCTTGTCGCTGCCCAGGACCTTGTCCTTGAACGTCGCGTCGGTCACCTCGATGGTCGATCCGGCCATCTCATCTCCTCGAATTGTTTTACGTGAAACGTTGCGGTCGTGTGGAGCGGTCAGGACGAGGCGCCGTAACCACCACCAACCAGTTCCGCGGCTTCCTGGGCCTGAGCGACGTCGCCGTGCTCGGCGAGCCATCGCTCGGCGTCGATGGCGGCGGCGCAGCCGGACCCCGCGGCCGTGATCGCCTGCCGATACGTGTGGTCGACCAGGTCACCGCACGCGAACACGCCGTCCAGATTCGTGTAGCTGCTCCGGCCCTTGGTCAGGACGTAGCCCTGCTCGTCGAGATCGACCTGGCCACGCACCAGTTCGCTGCGCGGGTCGTGCCCGATCGCGACGAAGAACCCGGTCACGTCCAGCGTCGATTCCTCACCGGTGACCGTGTCCTGCACCTTCAGCCCGGTCACCTTGTCCTCGCCGAGTACCTCGGTGACCCGGGTGTTCAGCCGCCACCGGATCTTCTCGTTCGCACGCGCCCGCTCCAGCATGATCTTCGAGGCGCGGAACTCCTCACGACGGTGCACGATGGTCACCGAGCGGGCGAACTTGGTCAGGAACGTCGCCTCCTCCATGGCCGAGTCCCCGCCGCCCACGACGGCGATGTCCTGGTCACGGAAGAAGAACCCGTCACAGGTGGCACAGGACGAGACACCGCGGCCCAGCAGCTCCTGCTCGCCGGGGACGTGCAGGTAGCGCGGGGCCGCACCCATCGCCAGAATCACCGCCTTGGCGGCGTACCGCTGACCGTTCACCGTGGCGTACTTGATGTCGCCGGTCAGCTCCAGCTCCTCCACGTCCTCGGTACGTAGCTCGGCGCCGAACTTCTCCGCCTGCGCCCGCATCTGCTGCATCAGGTCCGGCCCCATGATGCCGTCCGGGAAGCCCGGATAGTTCTCCACGTCGGTGGTCGTCATCAGGGCACCACCGAACTGCGTGCCCTCGAACACCAGCGGCTCCAGCTGAGCCCGCGCCGCGTACAAGGCGGCGGTGTACCCAGCGGGCCCCGAACCCACGATGATCAGGTTCCGAACCTGTTCCGATGCCACACGAACCTCCGCTCGGCCCGCTCGCTCCTGTCAGCCGGCCATTGTCATCTATCGACCTCAACACGATCGTAGGCGGCGGTGTTCCCGCGCTGGGGGCGGTGCGCGCCACACCCGCCCGAACGCACACGCCACAGCGACCCCGCGAACGGCACCGGCTGTTCAGATGACGGAACACCAGCCACCCGTACCGCTCGCGGTTCGCGGTGACCGTCATGTACGGGCAAAGAAAAAGGCCGCCGCAGCGGCCATGGGCAAAGGAAGGGGCCAGTAGCGAGCGGACCCGTGTCCGGGCCGCTCGCTCTATCGGCCGAACTCCTTGTCCAGGTACACCTCTCCGGGGTTGCTCCCACTGCAGTCCGGCGACACCGCGACGATGCGATACCGCGCCAGCTCACCGGTGGTCAACACCACGAGGACGGCGTCCTGGCCGTCCACCTTGCCAGGTTTCACCCCGATGGGCTGCCCCGTCACCGGGATGTCGTTGGCCTTCAGGCACGCCTCCAGCTGCTCCCGGCTGCCGAGCGGGCCGTAGTCCTGCACACCCTGGATGTCGCCGAACGCCGCGGCCGGGTTCCCCGGATCGACCACCACACCCTGGTTCGACGGCGCCCCCGTGTCGGGACTCCCCCCGGCCATCGGGCTACCGGTGGTCGTGGTCCCCGGGCTGATCAGTGCGATCGCGGCCACCGCCGCGGCCGCGGTCAGCAGCCCGGCGCTCCAGCCCATCACCCGGTTGCGCCGCCGACGAGCCGCGGCCAGATCCACCACCGGCGCCAGCCGCTCCTGCTCGGCGTGCGGCTGCTCGACCGCATCCGTTGCCGTGCTGCCCTGCTGTTCCGCTTGCTGCGACGACAGTGCCTGCTGGGACTGTCCGGCGCGGGCCGCCTCGGCTGCCAGTGCCGCGTCGATACGGGCGGCGACCTCGGCAGGCATCGGCGGGGCGGGAGCCTGCGCCAGGTCGGCGAGAGCCTCCTGCGTGCGGTCCAGCGCGGCCAGCACCGCCATCGCCTCCGGATCCTTGCGGACCAGTGGCCACAACCGTTCTGCCTGCGCTTCGTCGACGGCGCCAGCGTGCAGGTCGGCTAGCAGATCGACAGACCACGGTGGACCGCCCGGCCCCCCTGGCTTGCCCATCTCGGTCATCGTCCCTCCCTCTCGCGTGGCGCGTCCTGTCGGCTGCCACGTGCAGTGCCGGACGCGGCACCGCGCTTGCTATCGGAAATTGGGACGTTCGCATTTGCATCGGGGTTCCGCAGATGGCCCAGAACCTTTGCCAGTTTCGCGCGACCTCGCGCACACCGGCTCTTCACCGTGCCCTCCGCGATGCCCAGCATCTGCGCGGTCTCCGACACCGAGTACCCCTCGACGTCGACCAGCACGATCGGAATGCGCTGCTCCTCAGGCAACTGGCGCAACGCGTGCTCGATCAGCATCCTGGTTTCCCGCTGTGCCATCGAGTCACCGGGAGCCGCCGGCTCGCGGTACTCGTCGGTCTCCGGCAACGGCACGGTCGGTCGGGCCTGGCGCTTGCGAATCCGGTCCAGGCAGGCGTTCACCACGATCCGGTGCAACCACGTGCTGACCTGGGACTCCGCGCGGAAGTTGGCCGCGGCCCGGTAGGCGGAGATGAACGCGTCCTGCAACGCGTCCGCGGCTTCTTCCTGATCACGCATGGTGCGCAAGGCGACCGCCCACATCCGGTCCCGATGGCGCCGGACGATCTCGCTGAACGCATGCGGGTCCCCAGCCGCATGCGCGCGAATGAGGTCCTCATCCGTTGGTGCTGCTGCGGTCACTCGCCAGAGACTACCCGGCCCGTGCTCGTCCGTGCGCGGCTCGTCACGGCTGGGCAGCCGGGAAGAACTTCAGCTCGCCGATGCTGGTGGCGAACGCGCCCTCGTCCCCGCCGAGCTTGGTGATCCACACGATCACGTGCGACGTCTTCGTCGGCTTGGCCAAGGTCAACTCCACCTTGTCCCCGGACACCTCGGTCTCCTTGACCACCACCCGGGCGTCGTCCAGGAACGGGTTCGGATTGTCCGCCACCCGCACCTCGACCTTGCTGCCCTTAGTCGCCCGGTGGATCACCACCTTGGCCAGGTCGATCGGCTTGTCGAAGCTCACCGACAGGCCGACACCGGACTTCAGCGCGGGGAGCTGCTGCTTGTAGACGTCGGTCTTCCACAGCGTCGACGGGTCACCGTCGATCGCCTTCGGCGCCCGGTCGACCGAGTCCCCGGTGCCTTCCGGGTTGTAGACCTGGACCTGCGACGGGGTGACCGCGGCCGCGGCCACCTGCTTCTCCTTGTCCTTCTTGTCCTTCTGGCCTCTCTTGCCCGAGCTTTCCGCGACGTTGACCTCCGGGCCGGTGGCGCCGTCGTCGGTCTCGAAGAAGCTGATCAACGACAAGCCGACCCAGGCGATGATCGCCACCGCGGCCACCACCAGCAGCGTCGCGCCCAGCGCCACCTTCCGCCGGCGGGCCGGATCGTTGGTCGGACGCTGGGTCGTCCAGATCCCGCCGTCCGGATCCTGGTGGCTGTCCGGCGGCAGCTGACCGCTCTGGATCAGCTCGTCCCGCTCGGCCACCTCGGCGGCCTGCCGCAGCACCCGCAAGAACGCCGCACTGGTGCGGATACCGCCCTCGCCGCCGTCCGCCAACGTGTGCGTGGCCAGCGCCGACAGCTCCTGCGGCACCCAGGCGTTGATCGACCGCGGCGGAACCACCCGCCCGTTCGGCCCCTGCGGAGCGGGCTGCATGATCCCCGGCCCGCCGGGCAGCGGCCACCGAGCGGTCAGCAGCAGGTACAGCAGCGCACCGAGGGCGCGGACGTCGTGCCGTAACGTCGCCTGCGGCATCGGACCCGCAAAAGCCAGCCGCAGCACACCGTCCGGGCCCACCCGGATCCGCTGCGGATGATCGATGCCCAGGACAAGACCGTGGTTGTGCGCCTGCTCGACGGCGTCCACCAGCTGCTCCAGCATGCGGCACGCCGCCGCGGGCGTGACCGGGCCGTCGGCGATCACGTCGATCAGGTCGGTGCCCTTGCTCCACTCCGACACCACGATGCCGAGCAGCCCCTCCCCCGCGGAGATGCCGCTGCCGAGGCTGAGCACGTCCAGCACCCGCGCCACCGCCGGGTGGTTGAACTGCGCGGCATGCGCCGCCCGCTCGAGCGTGCGCCGCGCGGCACGAGCGGCCTCGGCGTCCGCCGGGTCCCCGACCAGCAAGGTCAGGGCGACGTCGCGGCGCAGCTGGCCGTCGCGAGCCCGCCAGAAATGCGCCCCCGCGCGCTGGTCGATGCCGAGCTGGGCGAGAAGGCGGTAACGGCCGTCACCGACGACGCCACCCGGCGCCAACGAACCGCTCCGGGTCCGAACGCTCGTCCCCGGCGCAGCTTCAACGTGCTCGGTCCGCCTGTTCACCCTCGCCGACTACCTCCCACACCTGCGACACAGCCCATTTTCCACCGACATTACCTATTTCGCGACGACCTTCAGTCGGGTAGACGCTGTGGCGCGGGCCGAGGTTGTCGCAGGGTGCCGCGAACTCGGTCACTTCTTCAGCACTTTGCTGCGCAGCGCATTGAGCCGTGTGGTGATCGGCTTGAGTTCGTCCACCTTGAGCAGCGCCAGCACGCCGAGGGTGACACCGAAACCGACCGCCGACTGCACGAACAACTTCAGCCACGCGGTCAGCGTCACGGGCAGCCAATCGGGAATCAGCCATCCGGCGCCGAACGCGGCCAGCGCCCCGATGATGCTGGCGAACGACGTGAACAGGATGACTCCGAGCACCCGCTTGCTGCGCAGGTTGCCCAGCCGCACCCACAGCCACATCTGGCCGAGCACCGCGCCGACCAGGAAGGTCAGCGAGTTCACCAGCATCGCGCCGAGCACGATCTGGTGGCTTTCCAGCAGCACCGGGCACAGGTACAGCAGCGGCACCTTGACCACCGTCATCACCAGCATGATCAGCGTCGGGGTGCGCGCGTCCTTCATCGCGTAGAAGACCCGCAGCTGCAGCATCACCAGCGCGTAGGGCAGCAGGCCGAACGCGCCGATGCCCAACGCCTCACCCAGCCGCTCGGCACCGTCGCCGGCACCGCCCCGGCCGAGCGAGAACAGCGCGACACCGATCGAGCTGCCGACGACGGTCATCACCGCGGCGATCGGCAGCAGCGCCACCGTGGTGATCCGCGACGCATACGACAGGTCGCTGATCAGCTTCTTGATGTTGCCGTCCGCGGCGGCCCGGGACATGCGCGGCATGATCGCGGTCAGCAGCGACACCCCGATGACGCCGTACGGCAGCTGGAACAGCAGCCACGCGTTGTAGTACGCGGTCATGCCGCCGGCATCGCCCGCGGTCAGCACCCGGGTGGTGACCATGTAGCCGATCTGGCTGATCGCGACGTAGGCGACGATCCACAGGGCCAGCCCGCCGAACTCACGCATCCGGTGATCGATGCCCCAGTTCCACTTCGGGCGGAACCCGGTGCGCAGCAGCGGCGGCACCAGCATGGCGGCCTGCGCCACGATGCCCAGCGTCACGCCGACGCCCAGCACCAGGAGCTTGATGTCGCCCATCCGCACCGGGTCGAGCGAGATCTCCCCCGGCACCATGGCGAACACCAGGATGGTGGCGATCACCACGAGGTTGTTCACCACCGGCGCCCACGCGGGCGGCCCGAAGATCTGCTTGGCGTTCAGGATCGCCATCAGCAGCGCGAAAATGCCGTAGAACAGGATCTGCGGCAGCAGCAGGTAGGCGAACGCGGTGGTCAGCTCGGGGTTGGCCTGATTGGTCGAACTGTCCACGTACAGCGCGGTGAACCACGGCGCGGCCAGCACGGCGACGACGGTCGCGCCGCCCAGCAGCGTCAACGCCATGGTGAGCAGGCGCTGGGTATAAGCTTCCCCGCCATCCGGGTCGTCCTGCGCCCGCACCAGCAACGGCACCACCACGCTGGCGAGCACCCCGCCGAGCAGCAGCTCGTAGACGATGTTCGGCAGCGTGTTGGCCACGTTGAACGAGTCGTTGACCACGCCGATGCCGACCACCCAGACCAGCATGATCTTCCACAGGAAGCCGGTGATCCGGCTGGTCAGTGACGCGATCGCGATCTTGCCGGTGGACCGGGCCAGCGACGGTTCCTTCTCGACCGCCGCGATCAGGCCGGTTTCCGGGCCGGCGTCGACCGAACGCAGGAAGCCGGTCTGGCTGGCCGCGCTGATGCGCGGCAGCATCGTGGTCACCTCGAACGGCCGCAGCTCGTCCGGATCGGTGGTCGGCCACTGCGGACCGGCGGCCAGCCGTTGCGTTCGCTGCGGCGGCCGCAGCGGAGGTCGTCCGCCACGGCCAGGAGGACCACCGGGCACACGCCGCTGTGCCGGCTGGCCACCACTGCCTGCCGGGCGCGGCGGCTGACCAGCGGCCGGCTGCCGCCGTGGTGGCACGCCTCGACCGGCCGGGCCTCGACGGGGAGGCTGCCCGGAAGCCGGCGGCATCCGCCTGCGGACCGGCCGGGTGCCTTCTTCGTCGGGCGACACCGGTCGCGGCGGCTGCGGTACGTCACCCCGTCCACCGGGCCGCGGTGCGACCGGCGTGCCGTCTTGCCTCGTCACCGGGGGTGGCGGGGGTTCGCTGGGACGCCCGTAGCGCGGGTCGCGCGGATCGCGCGGCGGCTGCTGACGGGGCGGCTGGCCGCCTGGTGGCGGCCGCGAGTGCCGGGGCGGCGGTGGGTTCACTCGATCGACTCGTCCTTGCTCGGGTATCGGTCTACCCGCGGCCCGCGCCGTTCGAGCGCAGCCGCCGGTAGATGCGGCGACCGGCCAACAACAGTAACGCGCCTGCCGCCGTCGCGGTCACGATCACCGTGATGACACCGTATTCGGTGGACGTCAGTTCGTAGGTTGTCGGCTCACCGAGCTGGGTGCCACCAGGGGTCGACAAGTACACGTTCACCGTAAAGCGGCCTGCTCGCAACACTTCCGCGGGGATCTTCAGATTGCGTGACCGGCCGGCAGGGATCTCCACCGCGGACGGCTGTGACAAGCGCAAACCCGCCCCGGAGGTGAGCTTGACCCGGACTGTGATCTGGACCGGCAGCCGGTTGGTCACCGACACCGGGATGGGTGACGACCCGGACGCCAGCCCGATGGTGCGACCGGGATCGGAGATACGCACGCCGTGACGCACCGTCTGCAGCTGTGCGGTGGCCGACTCCAGGGCCCTGGCACGGGCACCCCGCACGCCGTGGAAGTCGGCCGAGGCGGTGCGCAGCAGCGCCTCGCGCAGCGGGGAGACGATGGCTTGCGGCTCGACCTGACTGGTCGGGTCCTCCTTCATCGCCTCCGACAGGTCGGTGATCTGGCCGTCCAGCTCGTCCAGCTCACGCATCATGCCCTTCGGCAGGCGGCCGCCAGTCGCGTTCCGGTCGAACCGGGCCCTGCCCACGCTGTCCGCCCCCGCGAGCGCCGTCAGGCTCACCGGCTGGACGAGACCGTCCGCGATGAAGCCGTTCAGTGTGCCCAGCAGCCAGTCGACCTCGTCCGCGGTGGCGGCGAAAGTGCGCGGCGGTGCCAGCAGCATCGGCTTGCTCGGGTCGGCCATGGCTTTGAACAGCACCGTCGCGATCGCGTTCTGGCCGGCGATGGTGCGATCGTCGGCCGCGACCGTCGCCGGGTAGCCGAGCTGGGGACTTGCCGAACGCGGCCGCAACGCCAGCGCACCCAGCTCGTCGAACGGCAGCACCCGCAGCCTGCCCGAGTCGTCTCCGTCCACGGTGAGCGGCTCGGCCGGAGCCCACCGCACGTCGACCCCGCGCGCGTTGGCGACGACCAGGTCCGTGCCTGCTTTCGCGACGGCCTTGGCAGCGCGCTCGTCGATGTCGTCGGTCGTCCACAGCGCGCCCGGCAGTGGATCGGCATCCAGCACCTCGGACAGCACCGAGCTGCGGTTCGCCGCGGCGGTGGCCAGTCGCGGCGAATGGGCGGCCAGCGCGGCCAGGTCGGCGCCCGCGTATTGGGTGGCCACGACGCACTGGTCGGCGACGAGCTCCCGCAGCGACGTCAGCCAAGCCTTGGCCTCCTCCGAACCCTCGCCACGGACCAGGCCTTCGCGGGTGCGAACCCGGTAGCCGTTCGCCATGTCGCGCACGGTCGCGACGAGGTCGGGGTCGATGGCGAAGCACAGTCCGTCGCCGATACCACCGGTCCGGACCTTCGCGGCCGCTTCGACCAGTGTGTGCAGGCGGCCACCCGGCCGGAGCTCGGCGGCGAGCATGTCGTCGGCCAGCACGACGGACTGGTTGAACGGGCGCGCCGCCACCCGCGGACGGGCCGCGATCGGCCACAGCACGGTGAGCGGGAGCGATCGCTGCGTCGCGGTCGTCACCTGGCCGGGTGCCGATCGGACCGGCAGCAGCATGTTCACCCCGGCCAGCCGGGCCTCGGCGCCGCCGTCTGGGATGCCGTTGATGTTCACCAGCAGCGGGTACACCCCGGGCTCGAGGAAGGCCACCCCGTTCGGCGCCCCCGGCGTCAGCGCCGCCGTCAGCGTGAACTCGGTCGCCTCCCCGGGCATCAGTTCCGGGCTGACCTGCTGGAACGGGGTGCTTTGCGCGTCTTGGGGCGCGGTGCCGCGCAGCGCTTGCCGCACCTGGAGGTTGGTCCGCTGGCGTTCGCCGAACTGCAGGCGGGCAGCCAGGTTGCGCACCGGAACCTTGGCGATGTTGCGCACCCGCACGGTGATGCGCAGGTCGTCGTCGGATTCCGTGACGATCCGGGGGGTCATCGCCGTGACGTCGACCTTGAGTACCGGCTCGGGCGGCGGCACCTGGCGGGTCTGGGCGGATGCTGGGATGCCGCACAGCGAGCCGAGCAGGACGAACAATGCGGCGACGGCGGCGGCGGTCGTTCTCACGCGTTCAGTCACCGGCTTCATCGGACGAGCGAGGGGTCAGTCGGGCCTTCGCGGCCTCGATCAGCTCCAGGGCCTTGCCGGCGAGCTCGCGCTCGTCGGCGTAGGCGAGCTTGTGCTGCAGGTCGGCGAACGGCACCCACGCGACCTCGGTCACCTCGACGTCGGCGTCACTGAGCTCCCCGCCGACGGCGGCCAGCAGGAAGTGGTGCACCGTCTTGTGCACGCGCTTGTGCTCGGCGACGAACCAGTAGTCGATGGTGCCGAGTGGCATGAGCACCTCAGCGGAAATGCCGGTTTCCTCCTTCACCTCACGCACGGCCGTCTGCTCCGGCGTCTCGCCGGGTTCGATGTGGCCCTTGGGCAGTGACCACAGCAGTGTGCCGGACCGGTCCAGGCGGCCGATCAGCACCGCGCATTCCCGTTCCGGATCGATCGCCAGACCGCCCGCGGACGTCTCGTTGACCGTGGTGAGTTTGCTGCCACGCCGCCTCCGGCGCGTTCGCATGGCCGCACGTCGCCGCCGGCGACCCTTCCGGCCTTGCGGACGGCCTTTCGGTGCGTCGCCATCGGGGTTGCTGCCGGCCGACGAAGGCATATCGCGATGCTAGCCGTAACGGCCGTCCCGGTAGGCTCGTCCTCTGTGTCAGAAGCCGCCAAGCGCAACGCCGTCGCCGAGCTGCTGCGCGTCTCCGGGGTCGCCGACGAGCTGGCTGCGCGCTTCGCCGCGGGTGGTCACCAGCTGTACTTGGTCGGCGGCAGTGTGCGGGACGCATTGCTCGGCCGCTTGTCGACCGACCTGGATTTCACCACCGACGCCCGCCCGCAGCGGGTGCTGCAGCTGATCGCGGGCTGGGCGGACGCGGTGTGGGACACCGGAATCGAGTTCGGCACGGTCGGGCTGCGCCGCGGTGACGCCACGCTGGAGATCACCACGTTCCGCTCGGACACCTACGACCGGGTGAGCCGTAACCCGCAGGTGGAGTTCGGCTCCACCATCGAGGGTGACCTGCTGCGGCGTGACTTCACCGTCAACGCGATGGCCGTCGACCTGACGTCGAAGCGGTTCGTCGATCCGTTCGACGGAATGGCGGCGCTGAAGGCGAAGGTGCTGGACACCCCGGCCCCGCCGGAGGAGTCGTTCGCCGACGACCCGCTGCGCATGCTGCGGGCCGCCCGGTTCGCGTCCCAGCTGGGCTTCCGGCCGGCGCCCCGGGTGGTCGAGGCGATGACGGCGATGGCCAAGGAACTGGGCCGGATCACCGCGGAGCGGGTGCAGCAGGAGCTGACCAAGCTGCTGCTCGGCCGGTACCCGCGCGCGGGCATCGAGCTGATGGTGGACACCGGGCTGGCCGACGTGGTGTTGCCGGAGGTGCCCGGCATGCAGCTGACCATCGACGAGCACCACCAGCACAAGGACGTCTACCGGCATTCGCTGACCGTGCTGGAGCAGGCCATCGAACTGGAGACCAAGCACGAGCCGGCGATGGAGCCGGACCTGGTGCTGCGCTGGGCGGCGCTGCTGCACGACATCGGCAAGCCGGCCACCCGCCGGTTCGAGCCGGGCGGCGGGGTGTCGTTCCACCACCACGAGGTGGTCGGGGCGAAGATGGCGCGCAAGCGGCTGCGTGCGCTGAAGTACCCGAAGGACGTGGTGGAGGACGTGTCCCGGCTGGTGTATCTGCACCTGCGGTTCCACGGCTACGGCCGGGGCCAGTGGACGGATTCCGCGGTCCGCCGGTACGTCAACGACGCGGGCCCGCTGCTGACCCGCCTGCACAAGCTGGTGCGGGCCGACTGCACGACGCGGAACAAGCGCAAGGCGGCCGCACTGCAGCGGACCTACGACAACCTGGAGCGCCGCATCGCGCGGATCGCCGCGGAGGAAGACCTGGCCAAGATCCGCCCGGACCTGGACGGCAACGAGATCATGCGCATCCTGCAGATCCCGCCGGGTCCGCTGGTGGGCAAGGCGTGGCGTCATCTGAAGGAGCTGCGGCTGGAGCGCGGCCCGCTGGAGCGCGACGAGGCGGTGGCGGAGCTGCTGGCCTGGGCCAAGGAGCAGGGCATCGAGGTGCCGGAGAACGCGGCCGATCAGGTGCAGGCGGACGAGCAGGGGCGAGCCGAAAGCTGACGCGCGTGCTTGCCAGACGCGCTGTGCGCGAAGCGGCCGTCAGGTGAGGTCGTCGAATTCTCCGGCTTTGACGCCTGCGATGTAGGCGGCCATTTCTTCGCGGGTGAAGTAGATGGTGCTGGCTTCGGGGTGCTTGCTGTTGCGCATGGCGATCCGTCCATCGGGCAAGGCGGCGACCTCGACGCAGTTGTCGTTGTTGCCGTCAGTGCCGCTGAAGCTGCTCTTACGCCACACCAGTGGTGACACGTCGCCCTCTTTCCGGTTTTGGGAACTGCTGGACGAGGCGCTCGATGAACCTCACTGATTCCTCAGGCGTCAGTGCCTGAGCACGCAACTTGTCGTGAGTCATCAGTACGGGCTGGCAGACCTCGGCTACGTCGAGGTCGAGAGCCAGAGCGCCAGCCGATGCTTCTCCAGTAGCTTCGCTGCCTCGTCGAGCGTCAGGCCCGCCTTCTCCCGCAGCTGACGCAGGCGGCGGCCGAGACGTCGTCGTCGAAAGCTTGGGCTCGTCTCCACTATGTGTGCGCTCCGTCACTACCCGTCACCCCCATCTTCACAAGTGAACATTTCAGATCCGGAGTTTCCGGTTCCGTGTCCCACAGGTTTGTGATTTCCGGGTGGACCGTCGGAAGCCGGAACCGGCAAACCGACACCCAGGAGCACACGCCATGCAGCTACTTCCCGGAACACCGCTCATCGCCGCGCTGTTCGTCGTCGCGGTGCTCGCCGCGTTCGGCGGCCTCATCCGGGACGCCCTGCGGGACCGTCGACGCGGGCTATGACCGTTGTCGGCGAATGGACCGGTGCCACCGCCCGGGCGCTCCGCATTGCCCGGCGCATGAGCGTGCGGCGCTTCGCCGAGCACCTGGGGGTGAGCGCCCGGGCGGTCGAGAAGTGGGAAGCCGGTGGCCGGTGCATACGGCCGCGGCCGGTCAATCAAGCCGCCTTGGACACCTCGCTGCGGCTAGCCCCGCCTGACGTCCGCGAACGCTTTCGGGCGCTGCTCGCCCAAGCCGATCTGCACGACGTTCACTGCCCTGCGCGCTGGCCCACGTCCGCCTCGTCCAGCTTCTCCAGCGCCCCGGTCTGCACGTGGTAGCCGACCGCTCGTGGCAGCAGGTACGCCAGCGCACCGCCCGGCATGCCGCCGAACGGCAGCGACACCCCGGTGAGCACCCGCAACGGCCGCGCCACCCGGTAGTAGGCCTTGAACTGCTCGCGATCCGGCAGCAGCGCGGCCTCCCGGAACGTCGTGCCCGCCGCGTGCGTCAGGTTGCCGTTCTCGCCGCCCCAGCGGACCAGCTCGGTGCCCACCGGCAGCACGACCATCCGCTTGCCTCGCAGCAGGCGCAGCGGCGGCTCGCCCCGCATCGGCTGGATCGGCCAATCCGTCGGGTGCTCGGCCGGGTCCGGCTTGGCCAGCGCCCGCGTCGGGTGGAAGGCCAGCATGCCCAGCAGATACGCCGCGGCGGCGCTGACGTCCTCGAACATCTGGTGCCGGAACACCCGGCCGCCGGTGTGCAGCGCGACCTCCCACCGCGGCGGCAAGCCTTCCTCCGGGTCGGCATCCCTCCGGTACAGGCACCACGCGTCGTCGGCGATCTCGCCGATCCGGTACACCTGCGGGGACACCCCCAGCTCGCCGAGCCGCTTGTCGAGCAGCTGCAGCACCTCGGACGCGCTGAGCACCGGGCGCGACGAGTCGTCTCGTTCGACTTCGGTCACCGCGTCCGGCTCGTCCAGGTCGTCCGCCGACTGTGGCGGGTACGGCTCGCCGAGCAGCTCCGCCCGCGCCGTCTCCCGCAGCTTCTGGCTGACGAACGGCGGCCGGTAGGAGTTCTTCCTGATGTGTTCCAGCAGCTCCGGCTCCGGCGCCACCCCGTGCATCCGCAAGTAGTGCGGCACCGCCGCGGGCCAGATCCACTTCCCGTCGGTGTGGTACGCGTTCGGCACGCTCGGCGCGGTCTGCGGCGCGAAGATGTCCGGCTGCGGACCGTTGCCCACCAGCACCACCGGTGCCGAATACAGGTAGTGCAAGACCCCGCGCACCTCCTGCTGCGGCACCGGCGGCCGGTTCACCACCGGCCGCTGACCCGGCGTGTGCGCGTCGACCACCTGCGCGTGCCGGAACTGCACGTCCAGCGGCAGGCCGGCGCGGGCAGCCAGCCACGGCGGGATGTTCTGCTTGTCCCGCGGGAAGCGGGCGAGCTCGTGCGCGTAGGCCTTGCCCGTCGGCCGTCCGTCGGCGTCGGGCGGACGCCGCCACTGCGGTTGCGACGTCGTGTCGTAGTCGAAGTCGAACTTGTTGTCCGGGGTCAGCGAGAACGTGCCGGTGAACCAGGAGCCCTTGCCCGGCTCGTACATCGCCGCCCGCAGCACGTTGAACAGCTGACCCAGCTGGGGTGGGGCGGCCAGCGAGTAGGTGACGTCCTCCACCGCGGTGCGGACCTCGAGCTCGCTGTAGCCGCCGACCTGCCGGAACTGGGCAGCGATCGGGCCCGCGCCTTCCGGCCGCATGCCGCGCAGAAGCCTGCCGATGTCCCGCAGCAGCTGAGTGGTCTCGAACTCCGTCGTCACCGGGCCGGTGCGCTCGGAGAAGTCCAACCGCTCCTGCCAGCACGCCTCGATGTGCTCGGGGTGGGCGATGGTGCCGAACGCCGTCCCGTTCGGCGTCTGGTCCGACATCAGACCGAGCCGGCGGGCGTTCCGTTCGTCCGTCCCGGTCCACTGCAGTGTCAGCTCACCGGTGGGGGCCTGCGCGGCCAGCACGAACGTCTCGTCGCAGAACCGGAAGTGGGTGTGGATGACGAAGCTGTCCGGCACCTCCTCCGCGGGCACCACTTTCGCGGGTGCGCCCTCGAACTCCCGGTCGAAGCCTTCCGGTGGGTCCTCGTCCCGTGGCGCGGTGAGCAGCACCGTCCCGTCCGAGGTCGAGCGCTGAGCCTGGTACGGACGGTCGCCCCAGATCGCGTACAACGCGTCCGGGTGCGTCGCGGGATAGACCTGATGGCGCACGCAGAATCCCTCCAGTTCTCGCTTGCCGAACCTATCCTTGCGTCCCCGCTCGGCGTCCGCACGGGACTTCGCCGAAATCGATCACGGTCGGGTAGCGAAGCGGCATCGGGCCCGGTGCGAGCAGGCGGAGTCGTCGGTGGCCGGTGGCATGATTCATGCGTGCGAGATGTCGACGCCGTTGAACCGGGGTCCCTCCTGATCGCCGACCCGACCATGTCCGACCCGAACTTCCGGCGCACCGTGGTGCTCGTGCTGCACCACAGCTCGCAGGGGACGCTGGGCGTGGTGCTGAATCGACCGAGTGAAATTCCGGTCGCCTCGGTGTTGCCGCACTGGGCCGATCATGTCGCGGCCCCGGCGTCGGTGTTCGTCGGCGGTCCGGTGGAGCGAGACACGCCACTGGGGGTGGCCACCCTGCGGACCGGTGAGGTCCCGGGATCCGTCCCCGGCACCATCGGCGTGCACGGTCCGCTCGCTTTGGTGGTGCTCGACTCCGACCCCGAGCCGCTGGTGCCACGGCTCCGGGGCATGCGGGTGTTCGCCGGCTACGCGGGATGGGACGCCGGCCAGTTGGCCGGTGAGCTGGAACGCGGCGACTGGATCGTCGCGCCCGCGCTGCCGAGCGACGTGCTGGCGGAGCCGAGCACGGATCTGTGGGCGGCGGTGCTGCGCAGGCAGGGGTTGCCGCTGGCGTTGCTCGCGACGCATCCGGGGGACCTGCAGCTGAACTGACGAGCGTGTGACGCTGCGCCGGGACGACCTGTGATCGGGGAGGCGGGAACCCGGCGCAGCGTCCACCGGACATGAACGTCACGGCGTCACCGCATCACGGGAATCCACGGCAGGGCCCATGTGCCTGGACAGAAGATGCATCCGTATGGGCCTGGCAAACGAGCAAACCAGGTCCGACGTGGCTACTCAGTCGCGCCGCAGCCTCCGCCGCCGCAGCCGCATCCGCCGCAACCTGTGCGCGCCGGCTTGGGCTCGGGCACCGCGGCCGCCGCCCTGCTGCCCATCACGCCGCCGCCGTAGACCAGGCCGACGACGCCGACGATGCCGATGACCGCGGCGACGATCGCGCCCGCGTCGGTCGGCATGGCCAGTGCGGCCAGCCCGGAGGCGATACCCACCACGCCCGCGGCCATCGTCGGCAGCGCCGCGACCCGGTTGCCGACGGCGAATGCTTCGTCGCTGCGCAGCGTCGCGGCGGTACGCAGACCCGCCCCGGTGTCCCGGGAGAGCTTGCCGCGCCAGCCGAGCAGTCCGCCGATCCCGACGAACACCCCGGCGACGATGGGAATCAACGCCAGTACCACCTGCACGGCTCGAGGATACGGGAACCGGCCGGCCGGGACAGGCCCGCGGTGTGCCCGGTCACCCCGGCGACCAGCGGCTTCCCGGGTACGGCGTTTCCGGGCACATGCGGGCTCGGTTCCGGCGGGAGCGCGGCAGCCCGCGGGCCCGCGCACTATTCCACCTGACACGCCCATTACGATGAAGGACATGAGCCCGGCTCACCTGCTTCTTATGTGGCCGCGCTGAGGCCGGATCAGGTCCAGCGCGGCGACCCCTCATGCCTGACGGCTGAGGGGTTGTGTCGTCTTTGGGCGCGTACGCAGGTGGATCGCACGCAGAAAGGCATGAGCGATGAGTGAAGCGACCGGTGAGCAGACGCAGGACGTCCCGCCATTCCGCTACACGGCTGCCCTGGCCAACGAGATCGAACGCCGTTGGCAGGACCGGTGGGAGCGGGAGGGCGTGTACCACGCGCCCAACCCGGTCGGAGATCTCGCCGAGGGTGAGGTGCCGGGCGACAAGCTGTTCGTGCAGGACATGTTCCCCTACCCGTCCGGCAAGGGGCTGCACGTCGGGCATCCGCTGGGCTACCTGGGCACCGACACCTACGCGCGGTACCACCGGATGCTGGGCCGCAACGTGCTGCACACGCTGGGCTTCGACGCGTTCGGCCTGCCCGCCGAGCAGTACGCGGTGCAGACCGGGACGCACCCGCGGGTGACCACCGAGCAGAACATCTCGATCATGAAGCGCCAGCTGCGTGCGCTGGGCCTGGGGCACGACCAGCGGCGGTCGTTCGCCACCACCGACCCGGACTACTACCGCTGGACGCAGTGGATCTTCCTGCAGATCTACAACGCCTGGTACGACAAGTCGCAGCAGCGGGCGCGGCCGATCAGCGAGCTGATCGAGGAATTCCGCTCCGGCAAGCGGAGCACCCCGGACGGCAGGCCGTGGGACGAGCTGAGCAAGGCCGAGCAGCAGGAGGTGCTGGCCGGCTACCGGCTGGCCTACCTGGCCGAGGCGCCGGTGAACTGGTGCCCCGGCCTGGGCACCGTGGTGGCCAACGAGGAGGTCACCGCCGAGGGCCGCAGCGAGCGCGGCAACTTCCCGGTGTTCCGCAAGAACCTGAAGCAGTGGATGATGCGGATCACCGCGTACGCCGACCGGCTGCTGGACGACCTGGACCGGCTGGACTGGCCGGAGAAGGTCAAGACCATGCAGCGCAACTGGATCGGCCGCTCGCACGGCGCGAACGTCTACTTCCGCTCGGGCGAGCACACCATCGAGGTGTTCACCACCAGGCCGGACACGCTGTTCGGTGCCACCTACATGGCGCTGGCGCCGGAACACCCGCTGGTCGACGAGCTGGTCACGGACGCATGGCCGGAGGGCACCGACGAGCGGTGGACCGGCGGCAAGGCGACCCCGAAGGAGGCGGTGGCCGAGTACCGGCTGGCCACGTCGCAGCGTTCGGAGCTGGACCGTCAGGAGGCCAAGGAGAAGACCGGCGTCTTCACCGGCGCGTACGCCACCAACCCGGTCAACGGCAAGCAGATCCCGGTGTTCATCGCCGACTACGTGCTGATGGGCTACGGCACCGGGGCGATCATGGCGGTGCCCGGCCAGGACACCAGGGACTGGGAGTTCGCCGAGAAGTTCGGGCTGCCCATCATCCGCACCGTCCAGCCACCGACCGAGGACTTCTCCGGCCCGTACCTGGACGACGGCCCGGCGATCAACTCGGCCAACGACTCCGGCCTGGACATCAACGGCCTGGGCGTGGAGGAGGCCAAGAAGAAGGTCATCGCCTGGCTGGAGGACACCGGCCACGGCCAGGGCACCGTGCAGTACAAGCTGCGCGACTGGCTGTTCGCCCGGCAGCGGTACTGGGGTGAGCCGTTCCCGATCGTCTACGACGAGAACGGGATCGCCTACCCGCTGCCGGAGGACATGCTGCCGGTCGAGCTGCCCGAGGTGGAGGACTACTCCCCGACCACGTTCGACCCGGACGATGCCGACACCGAGCCGTCGCCGCCGCTGGCCAAGGCCAAGGACTGGGTGGAGGTCGAGCTGGACCTGGGCGACGGCCCACGCCGCTACTGGCGGGACACCAACGTCATGCCACAGTGGGCCGGGTCCTGCTGGTACCAGCTGCGCTACATCGACCCGCACAACGACGAGCGGATGGTCGACCCGGAGAACGAGCGGTACTGGATGGGGCCGCGGCCGGAGATCCACGGCGAGAACGACCCGGGCGGCCTGGACCTGTACGTCGGCGGTGTCGAGCACGCGGTGCTGCACCTGCTGTACGCGCGCTTCTGGCATAAGGTGCTGTACGACCTGGGCCACGTCAGCTCCGAGGAGCCGTACCGGCGGCTGTTCAACCAGGGCTACATCCAGGCCTACGCCTACCGTGACGCGCGCGGTGCGGTGGTGCCGGCCGAAGAGGTCGAGGAGCGGGACGGCAAGTTCTACTACCAGGGCCAGGAGGTCTTCCAGGAATACGGGAAGATGGGCAAGAGCCTGAAGAACATCGTCACCCCGGACGAGATGTTCGAAAGGTTCGGCGCCGACACCTTCCGGTTCTACGAGATGACCATGGGCCCGTTCGCCGATTCGCGGCCGTGGTCCACCAAGGACGTGGTCGGGGCGCACCGGTTCCTGCAGCGGCTGTGGCGGCTGATCGTCGACGAGAACACCGGCGAGGTGCGGGTCACGGACGCCGAGCCGACGGTCGAGGACCTGCGGGCGCTGCACAAGACGATCGCCGGCGTGCGATCCGACTACGACGGGCTGCGCTTCAACACCGCCGGCGCGAAGCTGATCGAGCTGTGCAACTACCTGACCAAGCACTACGGCGCCAAGGGCACCCCGCGGCAGCTGGCCGAGCCGGTGGTGCTGATGCTGGCGCCGCTGTGCCCGCACATCGCCGAGGAGTTGTGGAGCAAGCTGGGCCACGAGGAGTCGCTGGTGCGTGGCCCGTTCCCGGAGGCCGACGAGCAGTACCTGGTCGAGGACACTGTGGAGTACCCGATCCAGGTCAACGGCAAGGTCCGCTCGCGCATGACGGTGCCCGCCGACGCCTCGGAGGAGGAGCTGCGGAAAGCCGCGCTGGCGGACGAGAAGATCGCCGCGCTGCTGGGTGGTGCCGAGCCGCGCAAGGTCATCGTGGTGCCCGGCAGGCTGGTCAACGTCGTCGCTTGACGTCCACCGCCCGGTGTCGTGGCTGACGTCGCAGGCCCGAGCCCGGCCCGGCGCCGGTGCGCCCGATCTCGCCCGGTCGAGGTGCCACCGGCGTCGGTCGCTCGGGGGGCTACGCGACCGACGCCGGTGACTCGAACTGGATCCGGCCGGACCCAGTGATGCGGACGGTCACGCCGTCCGCACGCATGCGAGGCCTCCGACGGCCATGGGACGTGTTGCGTTCCTCGCTCGATCGTGGGGTCTCGAGCAACCTGTCGTGCCGCTGCTGTGCATTGTTGCACTTCTTGTGTGATTCGTGCGGAACGAGCGCCATGATCGGCGGGAAACCCCTCCGATCGACGCACAGCGGCCGCTGTCGGCGATGTGCCAAGGTGATGGCATGCGTAACGGCCTGATCGTGGTCGGTTCGGCCAACGTTGATCTGATCGTGCCGGTCGACCGGCATCCGCGTCCCGGCGAAACCGTGCTCGGTGGAGACACGGTGACCGCCCCCGGCGGCAAGGGCGCCAACACCGCCGTGGCGGCCGCGCGCGCAGGCGCGGCCGGGGTCGGAGTCGCATTGCTGGGCGCGGTCGGCTCGGATGCCAACGGTGAGCTGCTGCTCACCGCGCTCGGTGACGCGGGGGTGGACACCTCCTGGGTGCAGCGCACCGACGGCCCCAGCGGTGCCGCCTACATCGCGGTGGATCGGGAGGGTGAGAACACGATCGTCGTGTCGCCGGGGGCCAACGCCCGGGTGGACACCGCAATGGTGGACCGGGCCGCGGACGCCATCCGAGCCGCCGCGGTGCTGTTCGCCGTACTCGAAGTGCCACTGCCGACTGTGGAGTACGCCGCGCGCATCGCCGCAGGCGCGGGCGTGCGGGTGGTGGTCAACGCCTCTCCGGTCGCGAAGCTGCCGGACGAGACGATGCGTGTGCTCGATCCGCTGATCGTCAATCAGCACGAGGCCGCTGCGCTGCTGCCCGGCAGACACGCGGCCGCTGATGGTGCCGAGCTGGCCGAGGCGTTGCGTCAGCTGGGCCCCCGATCGGTCGTGGTGACGCTCGGCGCGGACGGCGCGGTGGTGGCTGACGCCGAAGGCCTCACGAAGGTGCCCGCGCCGCAGGTCGACGTGGTCGACACGACCGGTGCTGGGGATGCGTTCGCCGGGACGCTGTGCAGTCACCTGGCGGCCGGTTCGTCGCTACGCGAAGCGACCGGCAAGGCCGTGGTGCGGGCGGCGGAGGTGGTCACCCGGCACGGGGCTCAGGTGGCCTCGTAGCCCCAGCGCACGTTTCCGCACGGCTGCCGCGGAGGCTCGAGCCGCTGCTCGTCAGCAGTGCCACCGTCGATGCCCGTGGCCGTACCCGTGCCCGTACATCGATCCGAACCAGCCGCGCCGCGGGAACCTGATGATCAGCGTGCCGCCGTGGACTCGCCCGGTGATCACGATGCGCGGCTTGCCCGGCCTGCCGGTGGTGTGCGTGCGGTCGTCGATCGAGCCGAACTTCACGTGGGTGATCCCGTTGGTGTCCACCGCGGCGCCCTCCGGGATCGTGATGACGACGTTTCCCCACTTGCAGTCGACCTCGAGGTTGACCACGTCCGCGGCGAAGTCCGCCTCGGAGAAGTCCAGCCGGGTGTTCCCGTACCTGTTGCGGGCGAGCACGTATTCCGGGACGTACCACGGGCCTTCCCGCACCAGGTTCGCGTAGCTGCTGACCAGCTCGAGGCGGTCGGACGGCGGAGAAGCCGGCTCGCCGGGGCCGGCGCCCGGCCTCGATCCCGGCCGCGGGGCGTCCGGGTGGGTCAGCCCGGGCAGGTCCGACAGCACCACGTTGAGCTGGCTCCGAGTGGTGGCGGAGTAGGCGATGTCGGTGCGTTCGGTGAACTCGTCCAGGTCGATCAGGCCACGGCCGATCGCTTTCTGCAGCAGCTGGACGACGTGCTCGCGCTCCTCGTCGGACACCCGGTAGTCGCGCGGGTGGACGGTCGTGTCCTCGGCGCTCATACCTGCCAGGCTAGGCCTCGGCAGGCTCCGGCGAATCCGGGGAATTCCCGGAGTTTGCGTTGCGCTGATCGGCGATGAGCGACTTCGTGCCTGCGTTGAGCACCGCGAGCAGCGGCACGGCCAGCAGCGCGCCGGCGATCCCGGAGACGATGAGACCGCCGGTGATGGCCAGGATGACCGCCAGCGGATGCAGCTTCACCGCGCGGCCGAGCAGGATCGGCTGCAGCACGTGGCCTTCCAGCTGCATCACCGCGGTCACGATGGCCAGCAGGACCAGCGCTTTGATCCAGCCGACCGTCACCAGCGCGATGATCACCGCGACGCCGCCTGCCACCACGGCACCGATGATCGGGACGAACGCGCCGAGGAACACCAGCGTGGCCAGCGGGACGACGAGCGGCACGCCGAGGATCCACAGCCCGATGCCGACGCCGACGGCGTCGACCACCGCGACGACCATGGTCGCCCGCACGTAGCTGATCAGCGATGCGAAGCCTTCCTTGCCCGCGTTGTCCACCACCTGCCTGGCCGGCTTGGGCACCGCGCGAAGCAGGAACGCCCAGATGTGCTCGCCGTGCACCAGGAAGAAGATCAGGATGAACAGGGTCAGCAGGAACCCGGTGAGGAACTCGCCCACCGCGGTCGCCGTGGTCAGCGCGCTGGTGGTGATGGAAGCCTGGTTCTCCTGGATCAGCGTGATCATCTGGTCGATGAACCGGCTGATGTCGCTCGACTTCAGGTGCAGCGGCCCTTCGATGAGCCAGCGCCGCGCTTCGTCCAGGCTCCGGTTCAGCTGTTGCTGCAGCGCGGGCAGGCCGTCGGAGAACTGGATGATCACGAACGTCATCAGCCCGCCGAGCACGGCGAGCCCGGCGATCACCGTGACGGCCGTGGCGAGCCCGCGCGGCAGCCGCGCCTTGTGGGTCAGCAGGTTGACCAACGGCACCATCAGCGCGGCCAGCAGCAGGGCGATGGCCAGCGTGGTGGCCAGCACGGAGAGCTCACCGATCAGCCAGATCACCACGCCGAGCGCGCCCGCGATGACCAGCAGCCGCCACGAGTAGGCGGCCGCGATGCGGACGCCGACCGGCACGTACGGCGTCACGTCCTCCGGTGGCGGCGAGAGGTCCCGGGGAGGCACGACCTTGGCGCCGGGCTGGACCGGGCCCTCCTGCTCGCCGCCGACGTCGGGAGCGTCCTGACCTCGGTGTGCGGACTCCTCGGAGTTGCTCACCACATCACGGTATCCGGATTCGACTGCCGGTAGGAACGACACCCCCGGTGTGGGACGCCCGGACGGGAAACGTCACATCCGTCGAGTGAATAGCGCGGAGACCGATAGTGACACCATTTCTACAAATGTGCTCGGTCGAGTGATCCGGGTCGCTGAAAGTGGTCGGCTCACGCCCGGGAAACAATGGAAGGCTGGGCGTCGTGTCATTCCGACGTCGGATGCCCTCGGTCGCCGAGGTTTGTCGGGGGTGATCCGTTGAGAGCGCTCCTGCCAGCGGAAACATCACACTTCTCGGCGACCCCGTCAGTGTGATCTTCGGGTGGCCGTCCGGCATGCCTCGTGATTGAGTTGCCGTGTTCGGAAAGCAATTGCCGGAAACCGGCGCACCGGCCTGGTTTCGGCAAACACCTGCGATTCCCGTCATCGGGCGGATAGGGAGAACGACATCATGCGCAAGAACTTGATTCGGGTCGGTGCCGCTTTCGGCATCGCGGCCGGGATGGCCGTCTGCGGCTCCGCGGTGGCCAGTGCGGCCGAGACCTACGACGTGCCTCCGTTCCCGAGCGCGGTCGAGCAGCAGCAGATCTTCATCGAAGGCGGCAAGAACCTGGGCATGGGCGCCGCGCAGCTGGTGTCGGCGACGTACCTGGGGGTCCCGGCTTCGGTGATCGACGCCGTCGAGGAGGCAGGCAACTACTTGGGCGGCTGAACGTGCCGAGCGACCGTGGGTGCCGGGGCGGGAACGACGATGGTCGGGCTCGCCCCGGCGCGGTCGCGCCCGGGGAGACGCTCGACCTGGTGCGATCACCCGCCGTGGTTCCCGGTTGCACGGAGTGTTTGTCACACGATCGGGGACTCTGGGCGTGCCGGACGTGCCAACCCCGACCCTCCCTGCGAAGCTCGAAGTAGAGCAACGTATAGTGTTCAACCAGACACGGAGAGCGACGATTTGATCATCGTTGCGTCCCATTGACCCCGAGTTGTCCGAATTGCTCGTCCAACCCGACCCGAAGGTAGTGACCGGTTCCCGTGGCTAAGTCCGGCTCGCAGACACTCCGGCGCGTGTGGCGCTGGTGGGCTCGCGCTGCCGTCATGATCGGCGGTGTGATCGCGGGCTGTGTCGCTGCCTGGGCGCTGGCGGGCAGCGTCGCGCACGCCGCTACGGCCGACGAGAGCCCGGCCCGTCCGATGCACGAGGCGGGCAAGCACTTCCGCGAGAAGGCCGCCGAGGCAGCGGAGAAGCTGTCCGAGGCGTCCCGTAAGGCGGCCGCGTCCATGAAGGAAGCGGCAGCCTCCATGAAGGAAGCGGTCGAGCGTGGGGCGGAGAAGGCCCGCGAGGCGTTCCGCGGCGGCCGCAAGGACGACGAGCAGGCGGGCAAGCCCGAGTCCGAGGCGGAGCGCCTGCCGCAGCTGACGGACTCCCCCGCAGCCGGGTCGGCGCGGCCGCACATCGGCAAGCTGGGTCGCCACCTCGGCAAGGGCTTGCACGACTTGGGTGGTCTGCTGGCCGACGTGCTGGGCGGCGGCAAGTTCGCCGACGCGCCTGGTGTGCCCGGCCAGCCGGGAGACCCGCAGTGCGCGAAGCGCTTCCGGGCATGGTGCGGCTGGTTCGAGGTGACCCGGCCGGAGGAGCAGCTCCCGGTGCTGCCGGGCGACGAGGAGTCCCCGCTCCTGCCGACGCTGCCCGCGGTCGGGCTGATGCCGCTGCTGCCGTCGGTCGGCCAGCAGCTGCTGGCCACCGACGCGACCGCCTACCGGGCCGTCACCGCGCCGCTGTCCCTGCACGACCTGAACCGGCGTGCCGCCGTCACCGGCGCCGCCGATGACATCGAGGCTGGGTTCGGCTCTGCCGACCAGTCGACCGACGAAGACTTCCCGGGCGAGAAGGTTCCGACGGACGCGCCCGGGCAGCCCGCGACGACGGCACCGAACGCCGGTGTCGCGCACGGCGGGCACGTTGACGGGTCGCCGATGGCGATCACCGTTGCGACGGCGGCTGTTGCCGCCTGCGGCGTCACGTCGACGCTGCGTCGTTCCATTCCGGGTGTGTACCGCCCAGGCGGTCAGCCCGGTGTCACCCCTGACTGAGGTTCTCCCCGCGGCCGTAGGCGCCTGCGGACGATCGCTGCTCGCAGTTCAGCTCACTCGTCCGCGCCGCTGCGGCCTCCCCGCGCTGCCCGCGTGACGGCGGCGCGCCCGGCGACCCCCCGAATCGCCGGATCTCGACCAGGACAACCTCACATCATCAAGGAGAAGGATCATCATCATGCAGAACTGGGCAAAGCGCGGCCTCCAGACTGCGCTGGTCACCGGCGGCCTGCTGATGCTGGGCACCGGCATCGCGTCCGCTGACGAGAAGGACGCGGTGAATCCGGACAAGCCGGCCAACCCGTTGGACGCTTCGCTGACGATTCCGATCGACATCGGCAACAACGCGATCGGCACCCCGCTCGGCCAGGTCAACCTGCCCGAGGTCAAGAAGACCATCAGCACCAAGCCGGTCACCGACGCGCTGAAGGGCGCGGCGGCCAAGCTGTCCGGCCAGCGGGTGCAGCAGGCTGGCGAGAAGGCGGCTGCGGTCGCCCAGGGGGTGCAGCAGAAGGCCACCGCGGCCGCTCCGCAGCAAGCCAAGAAGGCCACCTCGTCGCACGAGGCAGGCACGCTGGAGGGCAACCGCGGCAGCGTGGACATCGTCGTCCCGGTGCAGATCGCCAACAACGCCATCGCGTTGCTCGGTGACGCCGAGGTGTCGGGCGGCGACCACCAGCAGACCTACGAGGGCGGCTCGGGCGTCACCACCGACGGCTCCGGCGGGGTGCTGGCGGGCAACGTGGTGGACGTCGACTACGCACTGCCGGTGCAGATCGCCAACAACGCGCTCGGCGTCGGCGGCAAGGCGACCTCGACGGGCAACAACGCCACCCAGGAGATCAAGACCGGGGACCACACCGCCACCGACGGCTCCGGCGGGGTCCTCGCCGGGAACGTGATCGCCCCGCAGGGCGCCACCCCGGTGCAGCTGACCAACAACGCCGCGGCGCTCATCGGCAAGGCCGACTCCAGCGGCAACACCAGCGAGGTGAAGGCCCAGAGCGGCGGCTCGCTGCTGTCCGACGGGACCGACGGTGTGCTGGCGGGCAACGTGGCCGGTGTGCCGGTCGCGCTGCCGGTCGAGCTGAACAACTCGGCGCTTGCCGGCATCGGCAAGGCCCAGAGCACGGACAACGCCACCTCCGCGGAGGCCCAGGCGGGCGACGTGCGGCACGGCTCGCGGGTCATGAAGACCTACGCGGAGACCCACGGTGACAACGGCGTGGCCTCCGGCACGCTGATCCAGCCGCAGGTGGCCAGCGACGTCAACGTGCACGGCCTGGCAGGTGCGGTGGGCGGCATCGCCGCTTCGGGGCTCGGCGAGAGCAAGAGCACCACGGCAGGCAACACCAGCAGCACGACCGCGCAGGCCGGTGGCTACTCGAACACCTCCGCGGTGGGCGGTGTGCTGAGCGGCACGGTGGCCGACGCGCCGGTGGCGTTCCCGGTCGAGGGCTACTGCGCGGCTGCCGGTGTGGTCGGCAAGGCTTCGGCGCAGTGCGACAACGAGACCACGGCGAAGGCGGGCCGGGAGACGTTCACCGACGGCACCGACTCGGTGCTGGGCGGCACCACCGCCACCACCCCGGTCGGCGGCACGATCGAGGCGTTCGGCCTGGCCGGCTCGGTGATCGGGACGGCGGACGCCGAGGCGACCGAGACCAAGGAGATCAAGGCGGGCGGCTACAACGGCTCGCGCGGTGACGGCTCGGTCGGCGGTGGCAACATCGTCCAGACCCCGGTGGCGACCCCGATCGAGCTGTTCGGTGGCGCCGCTTCGCTGGTCGGCAACAGCTACGCCTCGGCAGAAGAGGAGAAGGACGTCAGCTCCGGTGGCGACGGCAACACCGAGGACGACAACGCGGTGCTGGCCTCCAACGTGATCGCCACGCCGATCGCGCAGCCGGTGCAGGCGTTCGGCCTGTCCGCTGCCGGTGTCGGCATCGCCGACGGCTTCGCCACCTCGGACACCGAGACCACCGCCGGTGGCAAGTACACCGGCTCCGGTGAGCACGCGGTCGGCTCCGGCAACATCGTCCAGGCGGCCAGCGCGGCTCCGATCCAGGTGTTCGGCGCGTCCGCTGCGGCGGGCGGCATCACCACCGCCGCTGCGGAGAACTTCAGCTCCACCTCCGCGGGTGGTGACAACGACACCAGCGGTGCCGGGAGCGTGGCGTCGGGCAACGTCGCGGCGGTGACCAACGCGCTGCCCGCGCAGGCACACGGCCTCGGCGCTTCGCTGATCGGCAACACCACGGCCTACTCGGACAACGTCACCGAGGCGTTCGCCGGTGGGATGACGACAACCGACGGCTCCGGCGGGGCGCTGAGCGGCAACGTGGTCAACGGCCCGATCGGCGGTGCGGCCGGCGTGTTCGGTGACGCCGTCTCGGTCGTCGGGTTCGCCCAGGGCGCTGCGGGCAACGACGTGACGGCGATCAGCGGTGACTTCACCGAGACCAACGGTGACGGTGGCTCGGTGTCCGGCAACGTGCTGAGCGCCGACGTGGTGCCGGTGGCCCAGGTGTTCGGTGACGCGGTGACCGTCGCCGGCTTCGCCGACGGCTGGGCGGAGAACAGCACCTACCCGTTCGCCGGTGGTGACATCGCCAGCTCCGGCGAGGCTGGGGCGCTGAGCGGCAACGTCTTCGATCTGCCCGCTGCCGCGATCGCGCAGGTCCTGGGCAACGCGGTCGCCGTCGGCGGCCACGCGTTCGGCACCGCCGAGAACGAGGTGGTCGGCGCCGCGGGCGGCGCGGTCGACACCGACGCGATCGACGCGCAGCTGCCGGTCGGTGTGCTGGCTCAGGTGTACAACTTCAGCGTCGACGTGCTCGGCGAGGCGGTCGGCACGGTGACCGGCAACACCGTCGACGTCACCGTCGGCGAGGACGAGCTGCACAGCCTGGTGCTGGACGGCGCCGAGCTGCTCGCCACCGAGCTGCCGTCGGTGAACGGGCTGCCGGTGAAGACCGTGGCGTACCAGCGTTCCGGCGCCCCGGACGTCACCCAGGAGCTGCCGAAGATCGCCGACCTGCCCGAGCTGCCGGAACTGCCCGACGCCGGTGAGCTGCCGGTGGACGTCCAGCTGCCGCAGGTCGACCTGCCTGCGCCGGCTGACCTGCCGACGGTGGAGCGGAACGCCGGCATCAAGCAGACCGGGCTGCGTGGCCTGTGGGCCAAGCTGACCGGCGCGCTGAGCGGCAAGCAGATGCACATCCAGGGCTGATCGAGTCATCGATCCTTCTCACGGCCCCTCCCCGCGGTGCCAAGCGGGGAGGGGCCCCTTTTTTGTGCAGGGTCGGAGGAACCCCCCCGCCGTGTCCGGTGTGCCTCTACGGGGCCGGATCGTGCGGGATCGGGGGCAGGTCCGATTGCCGGATCGTGGGGTCCGGTAGTGGTGGCTTGCGTGCAGGGGTCGGCGGGAGTGGGTGCGGTGTGTGTGGGGGGGTCCTGGGGCGGAGGGTGCTGTGTGGCTCGGGGCGGTTCGGTTGCCGGATCGTGGGGTCCGGTAGTGGTGCTTGTCGTGTGGGGATCGGGCGGGAGTGGGTGCGGTGTTCGTGGGGTTCTGTGCGGGAGGGTGCGCTTCGTGCGGGGCTCGGGGCAAGACTGACCGGTTACCGCGTCCGTGGCGTCCAGCGCTGCCGCCTCTCGCGCAGGGATCAGGAGCGGTCGATCGCCAAATCGGCGATTGTCAATCGGTACACCGGTACTGCTCGCTCGGGTGTATCTGCGGGTGTTCGCCGGTTCGGCTCCCGCGCGGGAGCCGGGGGGCCGATATCGTGGGCGGCAGTGCGAATGGGGAGGAAGCATGACCAAAGCTGACGTCGAGAGCGCCGTCGAGCGGACACTCGGACAGCTGCGACGAATGGATGCTCCCCAGTCGTTTCCCGAGGAGGCTTCCGGCGACAAGGCACGCGACAAGCCGTTGACGCTGGCGGATCTGTACGAGACGCACCGGATGCGGTTGGTCCGGCTGGCGATCTTGCTGGTGGACGACGTTGCGACCGCAGAGGACGTGGTGCAGGAGGCGTTCGCCGGACTGCACCGGAACTGGAAAGGGCTGCGTGATTCCGCGGCCGCCGTCGGATACCTGCGTGCGGCGGTCGTGAACGGAGCCAGGAGCGTGCTGCGCCGCCGGAAGACGGCACGGGAGTACGTCCCGCCGCATGCGGTGACGGCGCGGTCCGCGGAGTCCATGGCGATGATGTCGGCCGAGCACCAGGCCGTGGTGCAGGCGTTGGCCAAGCTGCCGCCCCGGCAACGTGAGGTCCTGGTGCTGCGCTACTACGGCGGCTTGACCGAACAGCAGATCGCCGAGGCCACCGGGATCAGCAGGGGGTCGGTGAAGTCGACGGCCAGCCGGGGCCTGGACGCCCTCCAGCGCGTCATGCGTGAGGTCGAGCAGGCGACGATGAAGCGTACGTGACCGATGACTGACCGTGACGAGGAACGACTGATCGCCGACGCGCTGAAGGCGAAAGCCGGCCACGGCGGTGGATCACTCTTCCGGCAAAGCTCATCCGAACGAGTTACGCAAGAACTACAGACGGTGGTTTCCGACGACTGGTCACCGAGCGTGCACGACGCCGGGATGCGGTCGGCGGGAGGGTCTGCGAGCCCGCGATGGATCTTGCTGCTCGCCGCGGCATTGGGCCTTGCCGCGGGCGCAGTCATCGGATTACTGACCGTGGTGTAGGCGCGATGACGCGCCGTTGGCGAAATCCCTCGAATGTACCAATCGTGACGAACGGCCGTTTTCGCTATGATGACAGACAGTTCCTTCTTGTGTGTTACAAAGGCCCCAGTCCACGGTCACCCTGAGTAACACTTTCTCGTCGTCCTGGACCCCGGCGACGCCACGCGAAATCGGCGCTCGTTAGGGGTTCCTATGTCCAGTTCCATCGCAGCGGCTCCGTCGTTCGGGGTGCGCCAGCACTTCATGCCCGCGCGGGGTGAGCGCCGGCAAGCCGCGCCTCCCAGCCGGGGGCAGGCCGGCCGCTCGGAGCAAGCAAGCCGGCCGCAACAAGCGAGCCGCGCGGAGCAAGCCACCCCCGATCCGTATGCGGAGCTCGTCGAAGCGGCCAAGGCGGGCGATCAATGGGCGATCGAGCGCCTGATCGCCCAGCTGCGCCCGTTGATCGTGCGGTACTGTCGCGCCCGCATCGGCCGGTCGGTGAGCACCTTCGCCTCCGCCGACGACGTCGCCCAGGACGTGTGCATCGCGGTGCTGACCTCCCTGAGGTCGTACCGATCCACCGGCGCCAGCTTCCTCGGATTCGTCTACGGCATCGCCACCCACAAGATCATGGACTTCCACCGCAAGTACTCCCGGGATCGGTCCACGCCGGTCGCGGACATCCCGGACGTGGTGACCACCGCCGCGGAACCGGAGCGGCGGTTGCTGCACGACGAGCTGGGTCAGCAGGTGGGTGCGCTGCTCGCGGAACTGTCCGACACCCAGCGAGACGTCCTGACCCTGCGTCTCGTGGTCGGCTTGTCGGTGGCGGAGACCGCGCAGGCGACGTCGATGTCGCTCGGTGCGGTGCGGGTGTGCCAGCACCGTGCGCTGGCCAAGCTGCGGAAACTGCTGGCCGATCGCCAGGTCACCGCGCAGGTGTAAGGCGTCGTCGACGGTGCAGCGTGCGACCGGTGTGGCCGTCCTCGGCGGTGAGCGCTCCCGGCAGAGGTGGCGCGGTGGTCTCGGCCTCGATCACCGTTGAGGTGGTGTCGGCCAGGGCTGCCGGCATGCGCTGGTGTGTTGTGCCTCGCGGTCGGGGGCCGGTTTCGGCGCGCTGGAGCTGGCCCGCGTCGATGTTGTGTCTCGCCGTAGGGGGCAGCGCATGGCTGTCCGTGGCCGTGGCCTGGTTCCGGTCACGCTCAGCTGGTGATCGACCGGGGATGCCTCGGAGCTGTCGGCATGCGCCCGCGATGGCCGGATCCCGGGCTTTCGACGGTGCGTGACAGGCCGACCGCGCTGCGAATGTGGCCGGCGACTCGGGTAGCGTGAAGTCCCGTGGACCTCGCGTTGCCGATTGCCAAAGCGTCGCTGCTGCCGGAGTGGCTGGACCCCGAGCGACTGCTCGACGGTCTGACGCCGGCGGTCATCGCCATCCTGTGCGTGATCCTGTTCGCCGAGAGCAGCATCTTCCCGGTGCTCCCCGGGGACTCGCTGCTGTTCACCGCGGGCTTGTTCGTGGCGACCGGGGCCATCGACGCTCCGCTGTGGTTGGTGTGCACGCTGGCCACCGTCGCGGCGATCGTCGGCAACGTGGTCGGGTTTAGCATCGGGTGGAAGGTCGGGCCCGCGCTGTTCAAACCCGATTCGCGGTTCTTCAAGCCGCAGTACGTGGACAAGACGCACGCCTTTTTGGACAAGCACGGTGCCAAGGCGGTCGTGCTGGCCAGGTTCGTCCCGTTCGTGCGGACGTTCATCACCTGGATCGCCGGCGTGGGCCGGATGGATCCGCGCAAGTACTTCACCTTCACGGTGCTAGGCGGCATCCTGTGGGCGGCCGGGCTGATCGTGCTCGGCTACCTGCTCGGCGACATCGCGTTCATCCGGGACAACATCGACGCGATGGCGATCCTGATCGTGCTCGTGTCGGTACTGCCGATCGTGATCGAATACGTGCGGTCGCGCCGCAAGAAGAAGAACGCGGCCGAGTCGCAGGCCGATGAGCCGGTGCGCCCGCAAGCGGAGAACTGATCGCGTCGGCGTGATGCGCTCGATCCGCCGGACGGCGATGCCCGGGCCGCGGCGCATCGAAGTGGCGTAACTGCTGCGCCTGGACGCGATGTTTTCGCGGCGGCCGCCTGCCCGCGCCGAGCACCCGGCTTGAAGCGTCCAAGCCGAGAGGTTCGCTCGGCGAGTGCGACGGCCGGACCTTTTTCCTGGTGCTTGGCACGTGTGGACAGCGCTGCAGGCGTTGCCCAGCGGAAGCGCCTGCCCGTGACTGCCACTGATCGAGCGATCGGTCAGCGGCGCGCCGGGAACGCCCGGGCCGCGTGGGCATGGTCGTCGCTGCAGTCCGGGGTGCGTGAGGCTGTGGTTGCCGCTTGGGTTGGTGGGGCGGTGTTTGGCTCGGTACGGCGTGTGGCGGTGCGGCGGTCGGGTGAGCGGTCTGCGGTGTGTTGGACGCCGATCGAGTTGCGCACGGTCCGGCTCACCAGCCCACCGATGCCTTGGCACTGCGGTCTTCGCCCGGATCGTCGGCGACCTCCCTTTCGGGCCGGTCAGCGGGCGCGGCCGTCACGGTGTGCAGCGCCGCCCGGGTGTAGGGCCGAAATCGTGCATCTGGTCACACGCCAGGAAATTCGGTTGCGACGCGCCCCGACTTCCTGGATAGTTGACAGACGAAATTAGTTGATTGATGCAAGCAACTAGTGAGGCCATCCGATGTCCGGTACCGCCACCCCCACCGACCTTTCGGCGACCGTCACCGACTCCACCGGCGGGATGCCGCCGGAGAAGATGGTGAGCGCCGAGCGGCTCGGTGACACGTTCAGCCGGCTGATCCGGGTGCTGACCAAGGCCAAATTCCGGATGTCCAGCGAGCTCCCGGAGATCGAGCCGAGCGCCTTCCCCATCCTGGCCGTGCTGCACCGGGAAGGCCCGAGCCGGACGTCGACCATCGCGGAGCGGGTCCACGCCGACGTCTCCACGATCAGCAGGCAGACATCCGCACTGGTACAGGCCGGGTTCATCGAGCGGCAGGCGGATCCGAACGACGGACGGGCCTGCCTGCTCGCCCTCACCGAGGCCGGCCACGAGATTCACGAGCGCGTACGCGCGGTACGGAACCGATGGCTGGCGACGATCTTGCAGCACTGGCCCGACGACGACGTCGACCGCCTGGTGACGCTGCTCGGCCGGCTCAGCGACGACATCACCCGCAACCTGGCAGCCACCGAACCATCCGCCGAACGCAATCGCGCATCGCACACCGAGAGGACCGCATGAGCAGGGGTACCACCCATCAGCCGCCGACGGCGGCCCCTGACGCGGACGAGATTCCGCTGCTGTCGCACCGGCAGATCGTGACGATCCTGTCCGGGCTGATGATGGGCATGTTGCTGGCCTCGTTGGACCAGACCATCGTCAGCACCGCCATCCGCACCATCGCGGACGACCTGCACGGGCTCAGCATCCAGGCGTGGGCGACCACCGCGTACCTGATCACCGCGACGATCACCACGCCGATCTACGGCAAGCTGTCCGACATCTACGGGCGCAAGCCGCTCTACCTGACGGCCATCTCCGTGTTCCTGATCGGATCGCTGGCCTGTACGTTCGCCACGTCCATGTACGAGCTGGCGGTCTACCGTGCCGTGCAAGGACTCGGCGCCGGTGGCCTGATGTCGCTGGCCATGACGATCGTCGGCGACATCATCCCGCCGCGGCGGCGCGCCCGCTACGCCGGCTACATGATGAGCGTCTGGGGTGTCTCCAGCGTGCTCGGTCCGGTCCTGGGCGGGCTGTTCGCCGGCATGGACACGTTCGTCGGGCTGGACGGCTGGCGCTGGGTGTTCCTGGTGAACCTGCCGGTCGGCATCGTGGCACTGGTCGTGGTGACCAGGGTGCTCAACGTCCCGCACCAGCCGCGCAAGCAGCGCATCGACTGGTGGGGCGCGGCCACGCTGACCGCGTTCCTGGTGCCGTTGCTGATCCTGGCCGAGCAGGGACGCCAGTGGGGCTGGACGTCCACCACGGCGCTGGTCTGCGTCGCGGTCGGCCTGGCCAGCCTGGTCGCCTTCGTGCTGGTCCAGCGCCGGATGGGCGAGGCGGGCCTGATCCCGTTGCGGCTGTTCACCAACAAGACGTTCACCGTGGCGCTGATCGCCGGGTTCATCCTCGGCGTGGCGATGTTCGGTGCGATCGTGCTGATCCCGCAGTACCTGCAGATCGTGCAGGGCTTCTCGCCGACCGAGGCCGGCCTGCTGAGCCTGCCGATGATGGTCGGGATGATGTCGTCGACGCTGATCGTCGGCCGGATCACGCAGAAGACCGGGCGGTACAAGATCTTCCCGATCATCGGCACCATGGTGATCTCGCTCGGATCGCTGCTGTTCGCCCAGCTGGAGTGGAACAGCCCGACGTGGCACGCGCTGGTCCTGATGGCGGTCATCGGAGCCGGTCTCGGCGCCTGCATGCAGACGCTGATGATCGCGGTGCAGAACGCCGGGCCGCGCCGGGACATGGGTGTCTCGACGGCGTCGGCCACCCTGTTCCGTCAGGTCGGCGGCACGCTGGGGGTGGCGGTGTTCCTGTCCATCCTGTTCAGCACCCTGTCCGGCAACATCGCGTCGGCGTTCCGCTCGCTCGGCGTCTCGCCCGCGGCCGTGCCCAAGGGCGTGGACGTCATGGCGGACTCGTCGTTCCTGCAGGAAATTCCGCTGGAACAGGCCAAGCCGTTCCTGATCGGCTTCACCGAGTCGATCAATTCGGTGTTCTACGTCGCCTCCGCGGTGGCGTTGCTGGCGACCGTGGTGCTGCTGTTCCTGAAGGAAATCCCGCTGGCCGACGCCCGCGGCCCGCACGATCGGGAATCGAATGCCGAACTCGCGGCAACAACCGCGGGGTGAGAAACGACAAGACATCGAGCCGTACGACGCCGAATTCCGTGGAGTTCGTGGAAACGGTGTCGTACGGCTCGTATCGTGGGGTACGGCACTTCGGGCCCCTGGTTTCTGTCGTCTTCACCCGATCGACGTAGGCTGACGCATTGTGCAGGGACTGAGCTGGCTGACGGATGCAGGGCCGACCGTGGTGTGGGTCGTGGTTCTGTCGTTCGTCTTCATCGAATGCTCGTTGATCGTCGGCTTGTTCCTGCCCGGGGACACGCTGTTGTTCGCCGCCGGAGTGATCCTCGCCGACCACGACGCCGAGGCAAGTGCCTGGTGGTTGTCGCTGGTGGCGCTGGGCGTGGCCGTCGTGGCCAACCACGTCGGTTATCTGATCGGGAGCAAGGTCGGCACCCGGTTCGTGGCCAGGCGCGGCGGCAAGATTCTCAACCGGGAGAACCTGGAACGTGCCAGGGCGTTCCTGGACCGGCGCGGCGTGTTCGCGATCGTGCTGGCCAGGTGGCTGCCGTGGGTGCGCACGCTGGCGCCGCTGGTCGCCGGGGCCGCCGGTATGGACAAGCGCAAGTACTTGTTCGCCACCGCCGTCGGAGCGGTGCTGTGGGTGCCGACGCTGGTGCTGCTCGGCTACTACGGATCGGGTCTGCTGGATCAGCTGCCGTGGTTGCAGGAGCTGGTGATGTGGGGCATGGTCGTCTGCGTCGTGGCGGGCACCATCTGGGGTCTGTGGAAGTACCGGCAGGAGATCGCCAAGCCGGTGGAGGACGAGCCGGTCGGCTGACCCGGGTCACCGCGCCGCCCGGTCCAGCCGGGCCGCCGCCTCCAGCAGCATCCAGCCGCTCAGCTGCACCGTGAGGTCGCGGGCCGCCTCGGGAAACGGGATCCGCAGCGGCTGGGACCAGTCCGGGCCGAACAGGGGTCTGCCGTGTACGCGTGCGGCGTTGTGCCAGCATGCTTCCGCCGATGTCCGGACCAGGTTCGCTGCCGTGCCTGCGGCCTCGCCGGGCAGCCGGATGGCGGCATCGGCGAGATAGCGGGCCAGGATGCCGGGAAACAGCCCGCCGTCCCCACCTCCCTCTCCGCGCAGCACGCCACCGGGAGCCAGATGCTCCGCGACGGCGTCGATGGTCCGCACCGCCCGGTCGCACCACTTCGGCTCCTGCGCCGACCACAGCTCCACGCACGCGCCGAGATAGACGCCCTGGCAGTAGGTGTAGATCCGGCGGGACAGCTTGGCCGGGCGGCCGTCGCGGTAGATCGCCAGGCCGTCGAACACCAGGCCGGTGCGCGGATCGACCAGGCGCTCGGTCATCCACTCGGCGATGGCCGCCGCGCGGTCCCGCTCGCCGAGGCGGGCGTGCAGGATGGCGGCCGGCCCGTTGGCCGGAGCGTTCTTGTACTCGGTGCCGCGTCGCCAGCGGATGCCACCACCCTCGGTAGTGGACCAGGCCGACCACAGCTCGGCGGACAGCCGACGCACGGCGCGCCGGGTGTTCATGCCGGTCACGGCAGCGGCTCGGTGCAAGGCCAGCGCCAGCCACGCCATGTCGTCGTAGTAGTTGTTGATCCAGCGCATGCGGTTGCGCAACCACACGCCGCGGGCCAGACCGCGGACGAGCCCGGCGCGCCGCGGCGTCGGCGCCCGTAGCTGGGCGTCGACCAGGCAATCCAGCAGGTGCGCCTGCCACCAGTAGTTCCAGCCGGCGTGCATCCGGTGCCGCATGGCCTGCGGCCACGCGTCCCTGCCCAGCCGGGTGCCGGGCAGCGCCCACAGCAACCCGAGGTGCCGCCCGAGGACCGCGGCTTCCGCCTCGGCCGCCCGCTCGATCACGTTGTGCAGGCTAGTCCGGACACGCCCTGCCCGCCTGCCTCGAACGGGCAGGCTTGCGATGGATGACGATGCCGTCGCGGGGCTACCAGGCCTGGTTCAGATCGGCATGCTGCCGGATCCACGCGTGCATGACGATTCCCGCGGCGACGCCTGCGTTGATCGACCTGGTCGACCCGAACTGTGCGATGGACACCCGCAAAGCGGCGGCTTCCTGCGCTTCGGCGGACAACCCCGGCCCCTCCTGGCCGAACAACAGCAGCGACTTCAGCGGCAGCTCACATCGTTCCAGCCGCTGTGCACCCGGGGTGTTGTCGACCGCGACCACGGTCAGCCCGTGCTCGTCGGCGAAAGCCTGTAGCGCGGCGATGTCCGGGTGATGGTGGATGTGCTGGTAGCGGTCGGTCACCATGGCGCCCCGCCGGTTCCACCGGCGCTTGCCGACGATGTGCACCGCCTTCGCGGCGAACGCGTTGGCGGTGCGTACCACGGTGCCGATGTTGTGGTCGTGCTGGAAGTTCTCGATGGCCACGTGGAATGGATGCCTGCGCCGGTCCAGGTCGGCCACGATGGCCTCCCGGCGCCAGTACCGGTACCGGTCCACCACGTTGCGCCGGTCGCCGTTGGCCAGCAGCTCGGGGTCGTAGCGATCGTCCGACGGCCACGGGCCCTCCCACGGGCCGACGCCGACCTGGCCGCGCGCGGTCCACTCGGTGGGGCCCGGTTCGTCGGTCGTCACGCCAGTCCCAGGTCTTCCAGCCCGAGCAGCGACCGGTATTCCAGGCCGCGGGCCTCGATGGCCTCGCGCGCACCGGTGTCGCGGTCCACGATCGTCGCCACGCCGACCACGGTCGCGGAGGCTTCCTCCAGCGCGTCGACCGCGGTGAGCACGCTGCCGCCGGTGGTCGAGGTGTCCTCCACGGCAAGGACGCGCTGGCCTGCCACGTCGATGCCCTCGATACGCCGTTGCAGGCCGTGTTGTTTGCTTTCCTTGCGCACGACGAACGCATCGAGCACCACGCCGTCGGCCGCGGCGGAGTGCAGCATGGCGGTGGCCACCGGGTCGGCCCCGAGGGTGAGGCCGCCTGCGGCGACGTAGTCCCAGTCGGAGGTCAGCTGGCGCATCAGCTTGCCGATCAGCGGGGCGGCGGCGTGGTGCAGCGTCGCGCGGCGCAGGTCGACGTAGTAGTCGGCTTCCTTACCGGAAGCGAGCGTGACCTTGCCGTGCACGACGCACAGCTCGGTGATCAGCCGGGCAAGCCGGGCGCGGGCGGTTTGGTCGACAGCGGCGGTAGGGCGGGATGACGTCACAAATCTTCAGCCTACGAGCTCGTGCCGCACGGTTCGTTTCGCGGGTGCCGTGGATGAAACGTATGTGGCTTGGGGGCCGGATTGCCGGGGTGCCGCACGGTCAGGTGCGGCCGCGCTGCGTCGCGACCTTGGCCCCCACCCACCGTCGCGCGGGCGGCGGCAGCAGCCGCACCAGCGCCAGCAGCGCCTTCCACCGCTTGCCGGGCACCGAGACGCCCTTGCCGCGGTCGAGGTCCGCCAGGCATTCCCGCACCACGCGGTCCGCGTTCAGCCACATCCACCGTGGACCGCGATCCTGGTCGCCCGCCCGGTCGTGGAACTCGGTCCGGGTGAACCCGGGGGCGAGGGCGAGCACCCGGATGCCGGTGCCGGCCAGCGAAGCCGCCAAGCCCTCCGAGAAGGCCGTCACCCACGCCTTCGTGGCGCCGTAGGCGGCACCCGCGGCCGGGAAGAAGCCCGCGAAGCTGGACACGTTGACGATCGCCCCGGAACGCCGCCGGATCATCCCGGGCAGCGCGGCGTGGGTCAGCCGCATCACCGCCGTGACGTTGACCTCCAGCTGCTCGTTCAGCCGCTCGACCGGCACGTCGGCGAACGCGCCGTTGAGCCCGAAGCCCGCGTTGTTCACCAGCAGATCGACCGGGTTGTCCGCCAGCCACTGCTCGACCGTGCGCCGCTGCGCGGCGTCGCCGAGGTCGGCGGGCAGCACGTGCGCCTCGACGCCGTGCGCGCCACGCACCTGGGCCGCCACCTTCTCCAGCGTCTCCCGCGTGCGGGCGACCAGCACCACGTCGTAGCCGCGCCCGGCCAGCTGCCTGGCGAACTCCGCGCCGATGCCCGCGCTGGCCCCGGTGATCAATGCGGTCGGCATGCCGCCAGCTTAGCGGCATGATCACCGAGCGTGCCGGTTCCAGCCCACGGTGTGGCCGGAGTGTCGTCGCCGCCGGCCTGTCGAGCCGCGGGCGACGGTCGTAGCGGCGTCAGCCGGGCGCGGCAGCGCGGGCCGGGCGCGCGGGCCGGGCGGCGCGCATGCCGCTCACGGCCCCGGCAGCTCGGCGAACCAACGGTGATCGCAGCGCTCGCGGCCGCACTCACAGCGGGCCGTGCGGCCGTTCGTGGAGCGGATCCACGTGCCGGACACCTTCCGGCGGGTCCTGCCACACGTGCTTGTCCGAGGCGCTGACGTCACCCGGGTCCACGATGTCGGCGATGTCACCGAGGTCGCGCAGCAGCCGTTCCAGCCTGGTCGGCCCGGCGTTCGGCGACACCGCGGCCAGCACCCAGTCCTGCTCCAGCCACAGCACGCTCACGTCGCCGCCGAGCTCGTCGGCGTGGTCGATCAACTCCTCCGACAGGTGCTGCTTGGCCAGCTCGAGGTCGTCGGTGAAGGCGTACCGGTGGCCTGCCGGCCCGAGCAGCTCGGGCATTTCGGCGCGCTGGAACGGCACCGACGGCAACCACAGCTCGAGCAGCACCGGGAACACCTCGCCCAGCCGGATGGCCACCACCGTCGCCGGGATCTGCCGGTCCGCTTCGATGTCGAACACGTACACCGTGCGGCGGCCCTCGCTGGTGAACGTGGACCCGGCCACCACGTTGACCGCCGCCTCGGCGCCGTAGTACCCCATCGCGCCCTCGGTCCAGTGGCTGACCATGCGGGCGTCCTCGTCGGCGAACTTCCAGCCGCGCAAGTCCGCCCAGCGCAGCCGCTCACGATGCCGGGAGCCTTCCCGCGACTTGTCGATCGCCAGCAGGGTCAGCCCGGCGACCAGGGCGATGAACGCGATCAGGAACCAAACCCAGGCAGGCACGTCAGCCAGCCTATCGCCAGATCCAGGTCAACTCGCTCGAGTGACGACGAGCGTGTCGGCCGTGGGGTTGTCGGAGACGTCCACCCGCACCTTGTCGCCGTCCCGGACCTCCCCGGACAGCAGCGACTTGGCCAGCTGGTCGCCGATCGCGGTCTGCACCAGGCGGCGCAGCGGCCGTGCCCCGTAGATCGGGTCGTAGCCGTTGACCGCCAGCCACTCGCGGGCCGCCGGTGTGACATCCAGGGTCAGCCGCCGCTGCGCCAGCCGCTCGCTCAGCCTGCGCACCTGGATGTCCACGATCGACCCGAGCTGTTCGGTGTCCAGCGAGTGGAACACCACGATGTCGTCCAGCCGGTTGAGGAACTCCGGCTTGAAGTGCTGCCGCACCACGCTCATCACGGCGTCCTTGCGGCCCCGGTCGTCCAGCGTCGGGTCGGCGATCGCCTGCGAGCCCAGGTTCGACGTGAGCACCACGATGGTGTTGCGGAAGTCGACCGTGCGACCCTGGCCGTCGGTCAGCCGCCCGTCGTCGAGCACCTGCAGCAGGACGTCGAACACGTCCGGGTGCGCCTTCTCCACCTCGTCCAGCAGCACCACGGAGTACGGGCGGCGGCGCACCGTCTCGGTCAGCTGGCCGCCCTGGTCGTAGCCGACGTACCCGGGCGGGGCGCCGACCAGCCGGGCCACCGAGTGCTTCTCGGCGTACTCGCTCATGTCGATCCTGGTGAGCGCCCGCTCGTCGTCGAACAGGAACTCGGCCAGCGCCTTGGCCAGCTCGGTCTTGCCCACCCCGGTCGGACCAAGGAACAGGAACGAGCCGGTCGGCCGGTCCGGGTCGCTGACCCCGGCGCGGGACCGCCGCACCGCGTCCGAGACCACCTTCACCGCTTCCTCTTGGCCGATCACCCGCTTGCCGAGCTCGGCCTCCATGCGCAGCAGCTTGCCGGTCTCGCCCTCCAGCAGACGGCCCGCCGGGATGCCGGTCCACGCCGACACCACGTCCGCCACGTCGTCCGGCCCGACCTCTTCCTTGAGCATCGGGCTCTCCTTGTCGCCCGCCGCCTGCGAGGCCGCCTCCAGCTCCTTCTCCAGCGCCGGGATCTTGCCGTAGCGCAGCTCGGCGGCGCGACCCAGGTCCGCGTCCCGCTCCGCCCGGTCCGCTTCCCCGCGCAGCTGCTCCAGCTGCTCCTTCAGGTCACGGATCCGGTCGATCGACCGCTTCTCGTTCTGCCAGCGCGTGGTGAGGGCGGCCAGCTGCTCGCGCTTCTCGGCCAGCTCGGTGCGCAGCGCCGCCAGCCGCTCGCGGGACGCCTCGTCCTGCTCCTTCTCCAGCGCCATCTCCTCGATCTCCAGCCTGCGGACGGCTCGCTCCACCTCGTCGACCTCCACCGGCCGGGAGTCGATCTCCATCCGCAGCCTGCTGGCCGCCTCGTCGACCAGGTCGATCGCCTTGTCCGGCAGGAAACGCGCGGTGATGTACCGGTCGGACAGCGTCGCCGCGGCCACCAGGGCGCTGTCGGTGATCCGCACACCGTGGTGCACCTCGTAGCGCTCCTTGAGGCCACGCAGGATGCCGACGGTGTCCTCCACCGACGGCTCGCCGACCAGCACCTGCTGGAAGCGGCGCTCCAGCGCGGCGTCCTTCTCGATGTGCTTCCGGTACTCGTCCAGCGTGGTGGCACCCACCATGCGCAGCTCGCCGCGGGCCAGCATCGGCTTGATCATGTTGCCGGCGTCCATCGAGCCCTCCCCGGTGGTGCCCGCGCCGACGATGGTGTGCAGCTCGTCGATGAACGTGATGATCTGGCCCGCCGCCTCGGTGATCTCCTTCAGCACCGCCTTGAGCCGTTCCTCGAACTCGCCGCGGTACTTCGCGCCGGCCACCATCGAGCCGACGTCCAGCGCCACCACCCGCTTGCCGCGCAGCGAATCCGGCACGTCACCCGCCACGATGCGCTGCGCCAGGCCCTCCACGATGGCCGTCTTGCCCACGCCGGGCTCGCCGATCAGCACCGGGTTGTTCTTGGTGCGGCGGGACAGCACCTGCACCACCCGGCGGATCTCCGCGTCGCGCCCGATCACCGGGTCGAGCTCACCCTTGCGGGCGCGCTCGGTCAGGTCGACGCCGTACTTCTCCAGCGCCTGGTAGGTGCCTTCCGGGTCCGGCGAAGTGACCCGCGCCGACCCGCGCACCTTGGTGAACGCCTCGCGCAGCGCTTCCGGCGTGGCGCCGTGCCGCCTGAGCAGGTCGGCCACCTGACCGCCTTCGGAGGCCAGGCCGACCATCAGGTGCTCGGTGGAGACGTACTCGTCACCGAGTTCGGTGGCCAGCTGCTGCGCCTTGCTCAGCGACTTGACCGCGTAGCGGTCGAACGACGGGGCGGACACGGTCGCACCGGTGGCGGTGGGCAGCGTGCGGGTGATCGACTCCAGCTCGGCGTGCACCTTCCGTGGGTCCGCGCCCACCGCGGTGAGCAGCGGGCCGGCCAGGCCGTCGCTTTGCGCCAGCAGTGCGCCGAGCAGGTGAGCGGGCGTGATGTCCGGATTGCCCGCGACCGTCGCCGCTTGCGCCGCCGACGAGATCGCCTGCTGCGTCTTGGTTGTCGGGTTGAACGCGTCCATCCCCTGCCTTCTCCGTGCGTTCCGATGAAGCCTGTGTGACCGCTGTGTGCAGCGTCGTCATCTGGTCAACGTCGGAAAAGTTGAGTGAGTTCCGCTCAACTTTCGTATCGGTAGGCTCGGTTGATGGCAACTGCGATCGTCACGGGTACCGCTTCCGGGATCGGCGAGGCATTGGCCGACAAGCTGGTGGCCCGCGGCGACACCGTCTACCTCGCCGACCTCGACACCGATGGCGCCGCACGGGTGGCCGAACGGCTCGGGTCCCGCGCGTTCGCCCGCCGGCTGGACGTCACCGACGCGGCAGCCGTGCAGGCGCTGGTCGACGAGGTCGACGCCGAGCACGGGCTGGATCTGATGGTGAACAACGCCGGGATCGCGGTCGGCGGTGCGGCCGACGAGCTCGGGCTCGAGCACTGGAATCGCTGTATCGACGTGAACCTGCGCGGCGTCGTGCACGGCGCGCACGCCGCCTACCTGAAGATGAAGGCCCGCGGGCGGGGGCAGATCCTCAACACGGCGTCGCTGGCCGGTTTGGTGGTCAGCCCGCTCACCGGCCCGTACACCGCGACCAAGCACGCCGTGGTGGCGTTGAGCCTGAGCCTGCGCGCCGAGGCCGCCCTGCACGGGGTGCAGGTGAGCGTGCTGTGCCCGGGCGTGATCGACACCCCGATCTTCGCGCAGGCCAACGACCGGCTGCCGCAGACCGCGGTCGGGACGAAAGCCAGGGAGCTCTTCCACGACCTGGCGAAGCTGCTGCAGGGCGGCAAAGTTCTACCCGCCGGAGCGGCTGGCCGCCGACGCATTGCGCGGGCTGGAGACCGACGCGCCGGTCATCGTCGCCCCGCTCGGCGCACGGGTGACGTGGTGGCTGGACCGGGGTGCGCCGATCCGGCTGCGCGACGTGATCAGCCGGATCGGCCTGAAGGGCATGAAGAAGAAGCTCGGGGATCTGAGCCTCCGCCCGCGGTCAGCGCACGCCAGCCGGGGCGTGGAACGGGGCGATGGTGACGCCTGCGGCCTCGAGGGCCGCGCGCACGCGGCGGGCGAGCGTGACAGAACCAGCCGTGTCGCCGTGCACGAGCACCGTGTCGCACGGCACCGGTATCTCGGTTCCGCTGACGGTGGTGACGGTGCCCTTGGTGGCCAGCTGCACAGCGCGTTCGACCACGAGATCGGCGTTGCGCACGAGCGCGTCGGGGTGGCGACGGTCGACCAGAGTTCCGTCGTCGTTGTAGTTGCGGTCGGCGAACCCGATCACCGCGACCGGAAGCCCGTGTTCGCGTGCCATCGCGGTGAGCACGCCTTCCTGGCAGACGACGACGAGTTCTTGGTCGAACGCGAGCACGGCGTCGAGCACACCGCGGGCGTAGGTTTCGTGGGTCACGCAGAGGTTGCCCAGCTTGCCGTGCGGTGAGACGTGCCGGACCGGGCGGTGGCTCCGAGCGTGCCGTTCGGTGGCATGGGACTGTCCGGTATCGGCCGGGAGAGCGGCACCGCAGCGATCGACGCCTACCTGGAGGACAAGGCGGTGTGGGTCGAGCTGTCCGGCGCCACCCGCGACCCGTTCACGCTGGGCTGAGCGGCCGGCGGTTGCCGGGGCTGGTTCGTCCGGCGGGACCGTGCTGGCGGCGCAGGACACCGGGCGTCCTGTGGGGTCGGGTGGGTGGTTGGGGGTTTCGGGGTGACGTCGGGTGGTCGTGGGCGGAAGGAGGGGCGATTCGGGGGCCCACGTTGCTTGACTTGACGCTGCCCGGCGTGAGGTGCCGTGGACACCCGGGCTGGTGCGGCGAAGCCAGCTGGGCGGCTCGGGACTCCGGGAGCGGTCCGGCGTCCGTAGGGCTGGGGTTGCCGGCGAAGCGGAGGTGCGAGGCCGAAGACGTCCGGACGGTTCGGCGGCTGACGGCATTGCTGTCTGCCGCGAGCTCCCGGTGTTCCGCTCGTCGCGGACACCCGAGCGCCGCCGCCGGGGGTACCCCTGGCAGGGGACGCGCCTTCCCGAGCCGGTGTCGAGCAGAATTGCCGGGAAACTGTCCTGCCTGTGGTGCTCCAGGCCGGGATTCCCGGCACTCTCGGCTCCGCGTCGGCGCCGAACCACGGGCGTCGGATGCTCGTGTTCGGTGGCGATCCGGGCGCGTCCGACCGGGGCTCGCCACGGCGGGATGGTCACGGTCCTCGTTCGGGTGATCACACGCCGAAATGGCGTGATCATGTGGTTACTCTCACGGATGCGCCAGTCGGGTCTTTCCGCAGCTTGATCCTGTTTTTCCTGGCGACAGCGGATACTGTGCTGGGCAAGGTGCGCGCACCCGTTCGCCCCTCCGCCCGACATGCGGCGAGACCATCCCCCGGAGATCGATGAGCACCGACGACGTGAGCCCTGTGCCGCGGTCCGCTGCGCCGCGGGAAGCACCGCCGGCGGTCACCGCGATGGTGCGGCTCATTTCCGACACCTGGCGGCAGGCGTCGCCGTATCTGCCGGAGATGTCGCAGCGCTTCTACGGTCTGTTGTTCACCTTGGCGCCGGACATCCGGGAGATGTTCCCGGTGAACGTCGAGATCCGGCGGGGCAAGCTGCTGCGCGCCATCGCCCGGGTGGTGCAGATGGTGGACCGGCCGGGGGACCTGGTCCCGTTCCTCACCCAGCTCGGCCGCGACTACCGCAAGTACAACGTGCAGAGCAGGCACTACGAGGCGATCGGCACCGCGATGCTGGCGGCGCTGCGCGACCACCTCGGTCCGGCGTGGACACCCGAGGTGGAGCGGGCGTGGGCCGAGGGCTACACGATCGTGGCCCGCTCGATGCAAGAAGCCGCCGCATCCGACCCCTCCCCGCCGCGGCTGTCCGCCACGGTCACCGATCACCGCAGGCTGAGCTGGGACCTGGCGATGGTGCGGGTCGAACCGGAGGCCCGGCTGCCGTATCGGGCGGGCCAGTACGTGAGCGTGGAGATCCCGCAGCGGCCACGGCTGTGGCGCTACCTCTCCCCGGCGAACGCGCCGCGCCCGGACGGCTCGCTGGAGTTCCATGTCCGCGCGGTGGACGGCGGGTGGGTGAGCCGGGCGATCGTGAGCCACACCCAGCCCGGGGACGTATGGCAGATCGGTCCGCCGCTCGGGCGGTTGAGCGTGGACCGGGAGTCGGGCCGGGACGTGCTGATGATCGCCGGTGGCACCGGGGTGGCGCCGCTGCTGGCGCTGCTCGACGACCTGGCCAGGTGGGGGAAGAACCCGAACGTGACGCTGTTCTTCGGCGGTCGCACGGTCGACGACCTGTACGTGGTGGACGACCTGCACCGCCTGGCGTCGGCGAACCCGTGGCTGCGCGTCATTCCGGTGGTGGAACGCGGCGAGGTGGCAGGCGCGGAGCGCGGCACGCTGGCCGAAGCGGTGACCCGCCGAGGTGCCTGGCCGGATCACGACATCCTGGTGTCCGGCTCGCCGCAGATGATCCGGGCCACCGTGTCACGGATGCTGGTGGCCGGAACGTCGCTGGACCAGATCGCCTACGACCCGTTCACGTTGGACTGACCGGCCGCAACCGTGGACCGTCGGCGCGCCGCACCGTTGGACCGCCCTGGCACGTCGGGCCTGCTGTCCGGGCGGCCGTCCCGGCCTCGATCGGGCCCGGCTGATCCGGCTTGCGGCGCGGGGCTGCTCCCGGCGGCCTCGGACCGTTGGTGATCGCCGTCGGCCGGATCGGTCTCCGGCGGATTCGGCCGTCCGTTGCGCGCCGGACTGCCATTCGCCCGCTGCGCCTTGCGATCCGGTGCCGCCTCGGCGTTCGCAGGCTGCGGATCAGGTGCACCATCGGCCGCCGGCGCTTTCGGCTGGCTGGTGTCGCGTGCGGCTCGCGCGTCGGCAAGCCGTGATGCCCGGACGCAGAAGTAGTCGTCGTGCTCGGGCCCGGGGTCGGCGGCGACCGGCTGCATCGCCGGAATGTGCTTGCTGCCGTGGATGTAGGCCTCGTCGACCTCCACCAGTACCCAACGCTCGGCGCGTCGTCCCCGATCCTCCGTCACCGGCAGGTCCGGGAACTCCGCGCGCATCGCGTCGTTCTCCACGATCATCGCGCGCCCGTTGATGTGCAGGCCGACGCGGTCGCGGGCGAAGTCGATCAACAGGATGCCGATGTGCGGGTTCTCGCTGATGTTGCCCAGGCTGGCCATCACACCGTTGCCCCGGTATTCGGGGTAGGCCACGTGCTTGTCGTCCAACACGCGGATGAACCCGGGCGGCCCGGCACGGAACGAGCAGTCGGCTTCGCCGCGGGAGTCGGCGGTGGCGATGAACGCCATCTCCATCCGGCCGACGAACTCCACCATGGTCGGCGTCAGCCGGTCGGTCATCTGCTCGGCGTAGAACCGCTCGGCCTGTTCCCGGGTGTCGTAGGCGAGCTGCAGCAGGTGTTCCCCTGCCGACCCGGGCAGGTCGTCGGCCGCACCGTCGAGCGGGTCGTCCGGTGGTGGCACGTCGGCGAACGCGGGCGGCCGCACCACCGGGAGCTGTTCGGTCGGCTCTTCGTCCGGTGGGGGTTGCTGCTGGGCCTCGGTCGGCGGGGCGGGGTCCGCCGGCCGCGCGGGCGCACGGTCGGCGGCTGACCGGCCGGGCCGTGCGGCGCGGTCGCCGGAGTGCGTCGAAGGGGCCGCCTCCGCAGGCGTTTCGGGCCGGGATCGCCGGGACCTGCGTGGGCGCGGATTCGGCGGCAGGTCCATCCGCGCCATGCGGGCCAGCCGGAGCGAGTGCTTCAGCGTCGGGTCCATACCGGATCACTTCGGGTCGGGTGCCGCCTACTGTGCCACGACTGGGGTAAGGAACTCACGCGATTGGGCGGAAATTGCGCCATCTTCCATCCGGTCCGCACTCTGTGTCAATCCCGTCAGGGAAGACCCCACAAGCCCCGTTTGGCCCCAGTCACCAGCAGATTTTTCCGTCAGAATCGGTATCGACCACCGTTTCGGCAGGGCTTCGCCCTCACCATCTGGAGTGAATGCGTCGTCCATGACTGTTAACGCTGTGCTCAACTCCTTCGCCGATCCGCCGGAGCCCCGGCCGCGCGGCACCGGAAGCGATCGCATGGTACGGATCATCCAGGCCAGTTTCGCTCCGGTCGAGCTCAGGGCGGACGAGATGGCAGAGCACTTCTACGCGGTGCTGTTCTCGCTCGTCCCGAGCGCCAGGGACCTGTTCCCGGTGAACATGCAGAAGCAGCGCACCAGGTTGTTCCGGGCGCTGGTGCAGCTGGTGGAGGCGGCCGATCGGCCGGAGGAACTGACTCCGTACCTGCGACGGCTGGGCAGGGATCACCGCAAGTTCGGCGTCCGGCAGGAGCATTTCCGCGCGTTCGGGGTGGCGCTGCGGGCGGCGGTCCGCACCTACACCACGGTCGAGTGGACCGACGAGGTCGAGCAGGCCTGGACACAGGCCTACGAGGTCGTCGCGCGCATCATGCAGGAGGGCGTCGCGGACGACAGCCTGCCCGCGTGGTGGACCGCCGAGGTGGTCTCGCACCAGCGGCGGGACTGGGACACGGCGATCATCCGCGTCCGGCCGGAGTCGCAGATCCCCTATCTGGCGGGCCAGTTCGTCAGCGTCGAGTCGCCCCGACGGCCGCGGTTGTGGCGCTACCTCTCCCCGGCCAACGTGCCCCGCGAGGACGGGACCGTCGACTTCCACGTGCGGGTCGTGGCCGGTGGCTGGGTGAGCCGGGCGCTGGTGCGGCAGACGGTGCCCGGTGACCGGTGGCTTGTCGGTGCGCCGATGGGCGAACTGTGGCGGGACCGCGACGTGCAGCGCGACCTCGTGCTGATCGCCGGCGGGACGGGCGTTGCGCCACTGCATGCGGTGGTCGAAGATCTGGCCGGACGTGCCACGCAGCCGTCGTCGGTGACGCTGTTCTTCGGCGGCCCGACCGCAGATGCGTTGTACTTCTTGCCGGAGCTGCGCGAGCTGGCGGCGGATCTCCCGTGGCTGAAGCTCGTCCCGGTGACCGAGGACGGCAGCGTCGACGACGGCGAGCGCGGCAAGCTGCCCGAGGTCGTGACCGCACTCGGCGGTGCGTGGAGCGGACACGACGTGCTGGTGGCCGGATCACCGGGGATGATCCGCGCGACGGTTTCCCGGCTGCTGGTCGAAGGCACGTCGTACGACCAGATCTCCTACGACTCGTTCATCACCGAGGGCCGCATCTAGGGCTGTCTCGACCGTCGAGCAGCGTGGAGTTCGAGCGACTCGCGGGATCGTCGTCGGCGACAGCAAGGATCGACGAAAGGACGGTCATGACGCCGATACGACCCTCGCGGGCCTGGCGGCGGCTGCGGTGGTGGTAGCCGGTGCTGTCCCGTTGGCGACGAACGGCACCGAGGTGGCTCAGGTCGAGCCGACGATGCAGCGGCAGACCGTCGAGACGTCCGCTCAGCTCGCCGCGGTCAGCAAGCTAGCGTCCACCGCCGACGGGATCAGCGCGAAAGAGGCCGTCGCGGTCGCCGTCGGTCATGTGGGCGACAAGGTGGTCGACATCGAGCGGGACTACGAGTTCGGTGGCCGCGTGTGGCACGTGGAGGTCGTGCACCAGCGTCAGGAGATCGAGGTCGACGTGGTAGCCAGGGACGGGAAGGTCCTGCGCGTCGAGCGGGAGGCCCGGGACGGCGACGACAGGTACGAGGACTGACCTGTCACTTCCACGGGGGTGGCAGCGCCTCGACACCATGATCGGCGCGCTGCCGGAGGCTCCGCTGGAGGCTTCACCCGCGCCGCGCACTGGAACGAACCCGCGTGGGTCGATGCCGCGCTCGTCAGCGGGCCTGGGCGGGCCTTTTCGCCGGCGGTCGTCCCGTTCTGCCTCCGGCAGCTGCCGTCCCGTGCTGTCTCCGGCAGTTATCCGTCTTGCGCTGTCTCCGGCAGTTACCCGTCTTGCTGTCTCCGGCAGCTACCTGTGCAGCGGCTCTCGGAACGAACAGCGCAGTGGCTGGCATTCTCCGCGCGTCAGCGACCGCCCTGGCGGCTCCGCGGCTTCCAGATCACCAACGCGGTCTCCTGCTGCGCGGGCACCAGCTCCCGGCGATAGCTGGCGTGCACCGCGGCCGCGGCCTGCTCGGCCGCCGCGTACGCCCTGGCCAGTTCCTCGGTGAGCTGCTTGACCTGGGCCTTGAGCTCGTCGATCTGGTTCTCCAGCTCGATGATGCGCTTGATACCCGCGAGGTTGACGCCTTCCTGCTGCGACAACCGCTGCACTTCGCGCAACAGCTCGATGTCCCGCGCCGAGTAGCGGCGGCCTCCGCCCGGCGTGCGCATGGGGGTCACCAGGCCCTGCCGGTCGTAGGCCCGCAGCGTCTGCGCATGCAGGCCGGCCAGCTGGGCGGCCACCGAGATGACGTATGTCTTTTCCTCACGCCCGCTCATGCTCGCTCCTGCAGCAACCTCGTGATCTCCGGCCGCGGATCGTGTTGCGCCACCGCATCGGCGTAGGCCTGCAAGGCCTCTTTTGCCTTGCCGTTCAACGACGATGGCACGGCGACCTGCAGGGTCACCAGCAAGTCACCCGTCTGGCCGTTTCGCTTCGTGATGCCTTTGCCGCGCACGCGCAGCACGCGCCCGCTGTTGGTGCCCGGCGGCACCTTGACCGACACCTTGCCGTCCAGGGTCGGAACGCTCAGGGTGGTGCCGAGGGCGAGCTCGGAGAAGTGCACCGGGACGGTGATGGTGAGGTTGTTGCCGGAGCGGCCGAACACCGGGTGCGGCGTGACGAAGACCTTCACGTACAGGTCACCGGCCGGGGCGCCGCCGCGACCCGGCTCACCCTGACCGGCGAGCCGGATGCGCTGCTCGTTGTCCACACCCGGCGGAATGCGCACCGTCAAGGTGCGCGTCCGGGTGCTCACGCCCTCGCCCGCGCACTCCGGGCACGGGGAGTCGATGATCGCCCCGCGTCCGCGGCAGTCACGGCACGGTTCGGAGAACGCGAACGCCCCCTGACTCCTGTTGACCAAACCGGCGCCGCCGCAGGTCGGGCAGGTCCGCGGCTGGGTGCCCGGCCGGGCGCCGGTCCCGCCGCACGTGCCGCATTTCGCCGGGCTGGACAGCCGCAACGGCACCGTGGCACCGCGCACCGCCTCGACGAAGTCGATACGGATCTCCGTCTCCACGTCCGCGCCGCGCCGGGCCGACGTGGCCGTGGCGGACGAGCGCCGGTTGAACAGGTTGCCGAGCATGTCCCCGAGGCCACCGAGCCCGCTGCCCCTGGCGGCGTTGAACAGGTCGCCGAAGTCGAAGCCGCCCGCCCCGCCGCCGGGGAAGCCGAACCCGCCTTGGCCGCCGGACCCGAAGAGCGCGCGCGCCTCGTCGTACTCGCGGCGCTTCTTCGGGTCCGACAGCACGCCGTACGCCTCGGAGATGGCCTTGAACTTCTGCTCGGCCTTGGCGTCACCGGGGTTGGCGTCCGGGTGGTAGTCCCGCGCCAGCTTCCGGTACGCCCGCTTGATCTCCTCCTGCGACGCGTCGGGAGAGACGCCCAGCTCGCGATAGAAGTCCTTACCGATCCACTCCCGTGCACTCACCGGACGCCCCTCCCTTCGTTCGCTTCGTCAGTTGTCCGCAGATGACTGCTGCTCCGCCTGGTCCGCGGTCTGCTCGGCCTGTTCGGCAGACGGCTCCGGCTCGTGGTCGGTGACCGCCACCAGCGCGTGCCGGAGCACCCGCTCGCCGAACCGGTAGCCGCGCCGCAGCACCGTCGTCACCGTCGGCTCCTTCACGTCCGGTGACGTCGAGTGCTGCACCGCCTCGTGCACCAGCGGGTCGAACGGATCACCCTCGTTGCCGAAGGACTCCAGGCCGATACTGCGCAGCGTGCTGTGCAGCTTGTCGGCGACCGCCTTGAACGGGCCGGTCAGGTCGCCGTGCGCGTCGGCCCGCTCCAGGTCGTCGAGCAACGGCAGCAGCTCGGTCAGCACCGAGGCCTTGGCCGACTCGATCACCGCGAGCCGGTCGCGCTCGACCCGCTTGCGGTAGTTGGCGAAGTCGGCGGTGACTCGCTGCAGGTCCGCGGTGCGCTCCTCCAGCTGCTTCTGCAGATCCGCAGCAGCGGCGCCGCTGTCGCTGTCAGCTTTGCCGGCCGCCGGTGCGGAGCCACCCGGCGCCCCGGCCGGGCCGGTTTCACCGGCCTGCTGGGGCTCGGCCTCGGCGGCCTCCGGCCGCCGGACCTCACCGGTCTCCGGGTCGATCTTGCGACGGTCACGCACTACTACCCGTGGCTCCTCACCGTTGCCGTCGTTGCGCAGTTCAGTCACTTCTTCTCGTCCTCGTCGACGATCTCGGCGTCCACCACGTTGTCATCGCCCGAGGCGCCCGCGCCCGCCGAGGCCGTGGCGCCACCGGCGTTCGTGCCGGAAGCGGGACCGTCGCTGCCCGCCGCGGCCTGCTGCGCCGCCTGCGTGTTGGCGTACAGCGCGGTGCCCATGGCCTGCGACTCCTTGGTCAGCTTCTCCATGGCGGTGCGGATGGCCGCCACGTCGCTGCCCTTCAACGCCTCGTTGACTTCCTTGATGGCGTCGTTGACCTTCGTCTTGACGTCGTCCGGCAGCTTGTCCTCGTTGTCCTTGACGAACTTCTCCGTCTGGTAGACCAGCGACTCGGCCTGGTTGCGGGTCTCCGCCTCCTCGCGGCGCCGCCGGTCCTCCTCCGCGTGCGCCTCGGCCTCCTTGATCATCCGGTCGATCTCCTCCTTCGGCAGGGCCGATCCACCGGTGATCGTCATGGACTGTTCCTTGTTGGTGCCGAGGTCCTTCGCGGTGACGTGCACGATGCCGTTGGCGTCGATGTCGAAGGTGACCTCGATCTGCGGCACGCCGCGCGGGGCGGGCGGGATGCCGGTCAGCTCGAACATGCCGAGCTTCTTGTTGTGCGCGGCGATCTCCCGCTCACCCTGGTAGACCTGGATCTGCACGGACGGCTGGTTGTCCTCCGCGGTGGAGAAGATCTCCGAGCGCTTGGTCGGGATCGTGGTGTTGCGCTCGATCAGCTTGGTGAACACGCCGCCCTTGGTCTCGATGCCCAGCGACAGCGGGGTGACGTCCAGCAGCAGGACGTCCTTCACCTCGCCCTTGAGCACACCGGCCTGCAGCGCGGCGCCGACCGCGACCACCTCGTCCGGGTTGACGCCCTTGTTCGGCTCCTTGCCGCCGGTCAACTCCTTGACCAGGTCGCTCACCGCGGGCATACGCGTGGAGCCGCCAACCAGCACCACGTGGTCGATGTCGCTGACCGAGATGCCGGCGTCACGCAGCACGTTGTTGAACGGCTCGCGGGTGCGCTCCAGCAGGTCCGCGGTGATCTTCTGGAACTCCGCCCTGGTCAGCGTCTCGTCCAGGAACAGCGGGTTCTTGTCCGCGTCGACGGTGATGTAGGGCAGGTTGATGTTCGCCGTCGTCGAGCTGGACAGCTCGATCTTGGCCTTCTCGGCGGCTTCCCGGATGCGCTGCATGGCCATCCGGTCCTTGGTCAGGTCGATGCCGTGCGACATCTTGAACTTGTTGACCAGCCAGTCGACGATGCGCTGGTCCCAGTCGTCACCACCGAGGTGGTTGTCACCCGACGTGGCGCGCACCTCGACGACGCCGTCACCCAGCTCCAGCAGGGAGACGTCGAACGTACCGCCACCGAGGTCGAAGACCAGGATGGTCTGCTCCTTCTCACCCTTGTCCAGGCCGTAGGCCAGCGCCGCCGACGTGGGCTCGTTGATGATGCGCAGCACGTTCAGCCCGGCGATCGTCCCGGCCTCCTTGGTGGCCTGGCGCTGGGCGTCGGAGAAGTACGCGGGCACGGTGATCACCGCGTCGGTGACCTCCTCGCCCAGGTAGGCCTCGGCGTCCCGCTTCAGCTTCATCAGCACGCGGGCGGAGATCTCCTGCGGGGTGTACTGCTTGCCGTCGATCTCCTTCTTCCAGTCCTCGCCCATGTGGCGCTTGACGGACAGGATGGTGCGGTCGACGTTGGTGACCGCCTGGTTCTTGGCGGGCTGACCCACCAGCACTTCGCCGTTCTTGGCGAAGGCGACGACGGACGGGGTGGTTCGGGACCCTTCGGAGTTGGCGATGACCGTCGGCTCGCCACCCTCCAGGACAGCGACGACCGAGTTGGTCGTGCCGAGGTCGATGCCGACCGCTCGCGCCATGGGGTGTTCCTCCTGTAAGTCGTTCGTGGTGTTGCGTCGGGGTGCGACTCGACCCCTGAGTCTGACTCGCTCAAGTTTGGGATGCCGCCGGTTCGGCGACGGAGTGCGAACTTGAGTCTGCCACACTCAACCTTGCTGCCCGGACAACGAGTGGGCTGTGCCGTGTGTTCCCGAAGGGTCCGGTGGGCGGGTCGATGTGACTCAGCTCGCGGTGCGCACCAGTACGTTGCCGGAGTCGGTGTCCAGCTGCAGGCGATACGGCGCGCCGGGGGTGTTGCCGATCCGGATGTCCCTGCGCCCGGAGTCGGTCTGCCCGTCCACCTGGTAGCGGCCTTCCGGGACGGTCAGCTGGATGGAGCCGCTGTCGATGTCCGCGGTGACGTTCGCCGGCTTGGCGAGCTCTGCGGTGACGTCCCCGGAGTTCGCCTTCACGGTCAGGTCGGACGACATCCCGGTCACCGTGACGTCCCCGGAGTTCGCCCTGATCGACAGCGGTCCGGTGACATCGCGCACCACGGCGTCGCCGCTGTTCAGTTCGATCTCGCCGCCGATGGTTCCGACCAGCTGCAGGTCGCCGGAGTCGATCTCGCCGACGACCTTGACCGAGCGCGGCACGATCACCTCGTAGTCGACCGCGCACCACCAGCCGCAGCCGTCCAGTGTGAGGGTGCTGCCGTCGACCGAGAACGCCCGGTCGGGGGCGGTGAACCGGTAGGAGAACTTCTGCCGGACCTCGATGGTCGTCACGTCCGCGGCACGCACCACCACGTCGCCCGATTCGTTGTCGATCTCCACGGTGTTGATGCGCTGGTCGACGCGTTCCACCGTGGTGGCCTCCGACCGCCAGAACCATCCGGTCACCAAACCGACAGCCACAGCGAGCAGCGCGACTCCGGCGACGAATTTGACGGTACGTGACATGTACTGGTCTCCTCGTTCGTGCTTACGGTGCTCACGGTAGGCCGGGGGAACCCGCGCGGCATCGGGGAAATCCCCAGGTTCGACCCTGGTTGTCACCGGGGAACGGACCCCGGGGTCCACTAACCTCGCAAGCGCATCTGACCCAACCGGATGGAGGTGCCCGTGACTGAGCAGACTCCTGCACCACCGAACCCGTACGACTTCCTGCTCCAGGTCCCGACGTTCACGGTGACCAGCAACGACATCAAAGACGGCGAGACCCTGCCGCAGCCGCACTTGTCCGGCAAGATGGGCGCGGGCGGCGAGGACCGTTCGCCGCACCTGCGGTGGGAAGGTTTCCCGGCGGAGACCAAGAGCTTCGCGGTGACCTGCTTCGACCCGGACGCGCCGACCGCGGCGGGCTTCTGGCACTGGGCGGTGTTCAACATCCCGGCGAGCGTGACCGAACTGCCGTCCGGCGCGGGGGACGAGAACGGCTCCGGCCTGCCCGAGGGCGCTGTCCAGCTGCGCGCGGACAGCGGTCACGTGGGCTACATCGGTGCCGCCCCGCCGCCGAAGCACCGTCCGCACCGCTACATGTTCGTGGTGCACGCGGTGGACGTGGAAAAGCTCGACCTCTCCCCGGACACCACGCCGACGGTGCTGGGCTTCAATCTGTTCTTCCACACCCTGGCCCGCGCCTACATCACCCCCGTCTACGAGAACAAGGGCTGATGCCGCACGCCGGCGTGCTCAGGCCTCCTGCCGGGCACGCCGGCGGCGCTCGGTCGGGTTGAGCAGGTATTCCACGACCGGGCGCAGTTCTTCGGCGGTCGGCGGCTCGTCGTCGATCAGTCCCTGAATGAGCAGGCCGTCGATGCCGGCGAGGAAGACCCGAAAGGCCACCTCGTCGTCGTGTTTGACCATCGAGGTGAGCACGTCCAGCCAGCGGCGCGCGGCGGGACGCAGCGACGGCCGCCGCGCCGCCAGCAGGTAGAGCTCGTATTCGGCCATGGTGCGGCCGCGGCGCGGGCCGAGGGCCTCGGCCAGCAGCGCGGAGACCTCGTCGGCGGCGCTCGGGCCGCTGTACGGGGAACCGCTCGACCGGCGCAGGCCCTCGCGCGAGCGGGCGCGGTCGATCATCCAGTACACCTCGGTGGCCATGTCCCTGGCGCACGAGATCAGCGTCGCGATGAGCAGGTCGTCGAGCGTGGCGAAGTGGTAGGTGATCGAGGCGGTGGGGATGCCTGCCTCGCGCGCCACGCTGCGATGGGTCACGCCCGCGACGCCGTCGCGTTCGATCACCCGCAGGGTGGCTTCGATGATCTCCTGGCGGCGCTTCTCGCCGCGGGCCTTGCGGCCGTCGCGTTGCATGGTGGTCATGTCGCCGACCTCCCCAACTCGACCAGGACGACGCCGGCGACGACCAGCCCGAGCCCGGCGATCATGGTGACGTTCAGCCGTTCGCCGAGGAAGACGACGCCGACCAGGGCGATGAGGGCGATGCCGAACGCCGCCCAGATCGCGTAGGCCACGCCGACCGGGATCCCTGCCTTCAGCACCAGGGACAGCAGGTAGAAGGCCAGGCCGTAGCCGGCCGCCACCACCAGCGACGGCCCGAGCTTGGTGAAGCCGTCGGAGAACTTCAGTGCGACCGTGCCGGTCACCTCGGCCGCGATGGCCAGACCCAGCAGCAGGTAGGCGTACATCGCTCCAGAGTATCTGAACGAACGTCCAGGAAGTTCTGGCCCCTGGTGCCCGCCGGGTCAGCGGGTGGTGTCGGTGCGGTGGAAGTTCAGATAGGCACGCGACGGCGTCGGCCCGCGCTGGCCCTGGTAGCGCGACCCGGCCCGCTCCGAGCCGTACGGGTGCTCCGCGGCGCTGGACAGCCGGAACAGGCACAGCTGCCCGATCTTCATCCCCGGCCACAACGTGATCGGCAGGTTGGCGACGTTGGACAGCTCCAGGGTGATGTGCCCGGAGAAGCCGGGGTCGATGAATCCCGCGGTGGAATGGGTGAGCAGGCCCAGCCTGCCCAGTGACGACTTGCCTTCCAGCCGTCCGGCCAGATCGTCGGGCAGGGTCACCATCTCGAACGTCGAGCCGAGCACGAACTCGCCAGGGTGCAACACGAACGGCTCGTCACCGGACTTCTCGACCAACGAGGTGAGCTCGTCCTGCTGCTGGGAGGGGTCGATGTGGGTGTACCTGGTGTTGTCGAACACCCGGAAGTACCTGTCCAGCCGCACGTCGATGCTGGAGGGCTGGACCATCTCCGCATCGTACGGGTCGAGCACCAGCCGCCCGGATTCCAACTCCTTGCGCAGGTCGCGGTCACTCAGCAGCACGGACTCACCCTAGCCCGCGCGTTCGTCCGGGGCACGGAACGTGCGCCGGTAGGCCAGCGGACTCACCCCGATGCTCGACCTCAGGTGCTGGCGCAGCGACGCCGCGGTGCCCAGCCCGCAGACCCTGGCCACCTCGTCGATGCTCAGGTCGGTGGTCTCCAGCAGGTGCCGGGCGTGGTCGATGCGCTGCTGGGTCAGCCATGCACCGGGCGACATCCCGGTCTCCGCCCGGAACTTCCGGGAGAAGGTGCGCACGCTCATGTGGGCGTGCGCGGCCAGCGTGGCCAGGTCGAGCCGCTCGGCCAGGTGCTGCAAGGCCCACGCCCTGGTCGGGGCCGTGCTGGCGGTGTCGTCGTCGGGCACGTGTCGTTCGATGAACTGCGATTGCCCGCCTTCGCGCCACGGCGGGACGACGCAGTAGCGGGCGGCACGGTTGGCGACTTCGCTCCCGTGGTCGGAGCGCACCACGTGCAGGCAGAGGTCGATCCCTGCGGACAGGCCGGCCGACGTCAGTACGTCGCCGTCGTCCACGAACAGCACCGTCTCGTCGAGCTTCACTCGCGGATAGAGCTGGCGAAACTCGTCGGCGTGATGCCAGTGCGTGGTCGCCGGGCGGCCGTCCAGGATGCCTGCCGCGCCGAGCACGAACGCGCCCGTGCAGATGGACATCACGCGGGCGTGCGACGGGATCATGTCGAGCGCGCGAGCGACGTCGTCCGGCAGGACGCCGTGCCGGAAGGGCCCCGGCATCTTGGTGCCGGGAATGATCACGGTGTCCGCGTCGCGCAGTGCCTCCGGGCCGCTGCCGGGAACGATCGCGTAGTTCGACGGTGTCGGCATGGGCGCCGTGCCGAGGCCGCAGACGCGGATGTCGTACAGCGGTGAGCCGTCGGCGTCGGTGGCGCAGCTGAAGACCATCGGCGGGATGGCGAGGTCGAAGCCGACCACCGGATCCAAAGCCAGCACGACGACGCGGTGCAGGTCGCGGAACATGGCCAGATTCTTTCACATATTGGCAATCAGGCCACTGTTGCCGACGTGCTTGTTGATCAACACTGGCCGCGTGATTCAGCGAGGGGTTGAGATCGAAGCGAGTGCGCCTGCCGGATCTCGGCGGTGGCGGCTGCACTGGGCATGGATGATCGCCGCGGTCGCGTTCCTGACGCTGATCGCGGCGGCGGCCTTCGGCACCGTGCCCGGGGTCCTGATCGATCCGCTGCACGACGAGTTCGGCTGGTCGCGCGGCACGATCGGCTCCGCGGTGTCCGTCAACTTGATCCTGTTCGGGGTGATTTCGCCGTTCGCCGCGGCGTTGATGGACCGGTTGGGTGTTCGCCGGGTGGTCGCCGGGGCGCTGGTTCTGGTGGCGGCGGGGGCCGGGCTGACGGTGTTCATGACCGAGCCGTGGCAGCTGCTGATGTGCTGGGGTGTGCTGGTCGGCGTCGGGACCGGGTCGATGTCGATGCCGTTCGTCGCCGTCATCACCGGCCGGTGGTTCGTCAAGCGCAGGGGTCTGGTCAGCGGCGTGCTGACCGCCGCGGGGGCGACCGGTCAGCTGATCTTCCTGCCATTGCTGGCCGCGCTGGCCACCGAACACGGCTGGCGGGTCCCGTCGATCACCGTGGCGGCTACGGCACTCGCCGTGGTTCCGCTGGTCGTGTTGTTCCTGCGGGACTACCCGAGCGACGTGGGCACCACCGCTTACGGTGCGACCGAAGCGGCCGAAGTCGCTCGCCCGGTGGCAGGCAGCAGCGTGCTGCGCACCTTGCACACGCTCCGGGAAGCGATCCCGACCAGGACTTTCTGGATGTTGGCCGGTGGGTTCGCGGTGTGCGGTGCGTCGACCAACGGCCTGGTCGGGACGCACTTCGTGTCCGCGGCCCACGATCACGGAATGCCGCACACCACGGCGGCCGGACTGTTGGCGCTGGTCGGCGTGTTCGACATCGCCGGGACGATCTTGTCCGGATGGCTCGTCGACCGGTTCGATGCGCGCTACCTGCTGGTGGGCTACTACACGCTGCGCGGGCTGTCCCTGCTGGTTCTGCCGTCGTTGCTGCAGCCGCACGTCGAGCCGAGCCTGTGGGTGTTCGTGATCTTCTACGGGCTCGACTGGGTCGCGACCGTGCCGCCGACCGTGGCCCTGTGCCGGGAACGTTTCGGGATGAGCGGGCCGATCGTCTTCGGCTGGGTGTTCGCCGCGCACCAGTTGGGCGCCGCGGCCGCCGCCTACGGCGCCGGGGCGATCCGGGACGTGCACGGAAGCTACGACCTCGCGTGGTACGTGGCGGGCGGCCTGTGCGGGTTCGCCGCACTCATGTCGGGCCTGATCCGGCGGCACGAAGCGCCTCGGCCAGCCGGCTTGCCGCCGCAGCCGCCAGTTCTGCAGTCAGCGCGCCGAAGCTGAGCCGCAGGTACTGCCCGGTCGGCTCGGCCGGGAACCAGGGACGGCCGGGGAAGACGACGAGTTCGCGCGCCATCGCCTTGGCCGTCACCGCTTGCTCGTCCGAGCCGTCCGGCAACCGCACCCACAGGTGCATGCCGCCGGACGGCCGCGGTACGTGCAGCCACGGGACGTGTGTGCGCAGGGCTTGCACCAGGGCGTCGCGCCGCTGCCGGAGTCCGGCTCGCAGCGCCCGCAGGTGCCGTGGCCAGGAGGGCGAGGTGAGGAATTCGACCGCCGTGTGTTGCAGCGGGCCCGCGACGAACAGATCGTCCAGCAGGCGGGCCGTGCGCAAGCGCGCTGCCGCTACGCCCCGGGCGCCGATGACGGACAACCGCATGCCCGGGGCCACCACTTTGGTCAGCGAACGCACGTAGACGACATGGCCGTCGGGATCGTCCACCGCGAGCGGAGCCGGGGCGACGCCGTCGAGGGTGAGTCCGCGCGCGTAATCGTCCTCGATGAGGAACGCGTGCGCCTTCGCGACTGTGTCCAGTACCGCGGCGCGCCGCTCGGCGGACAGCACCGCACCGTGCGGGTTGGCGTGCAGGGGCTGGCAGTAGAACAGCCGAGCGCCCGTGCAGCGGAACGCCGAGGCGAGCAGGTCCGGCCGGACTCCGTGCTCGTCGGCCGGGACGCCGACGACCCGCAGGCCGGCGTCGCGGGCAGCGGCGATCGCGCCGAGATAGGTGGGCGCTTCCACGAGCACCACGTCGCCCGGACGGCCCAGGCCGCGGAATGCCGCCGCCAGGGCGGGCTGACCGCCGGAGCAGATGGTCATGTCCGCCGCGCGCAATCCGCCGCCGATGTCGTGGGCGAACCATTCCCGCAGCTCGGGCAGCCCTTCGGTGGGTTGCCTGGTCCATGCCGCCGGCTTTCGTGCCGCGCGCGCCATCGCCGCACCGAGCGCGCCGTGCGGCTGGAGCTGCTGGTCGAAGTAGCCGGAGCTGAGCGGGATGGCTTCCGGGTGGTGGGTGGCCAGCAGGGCGGCCAGCTCCTCCTCCCCGGCACGGGCGTCGCCCAGCACGACGCTCTGCCAGGACAGGTCGGGCGGTGCGCTGGACTCGGGCGCGGGCGGAACGGCGATGAAAGTGCCGCGTCCGGGACGCACGTCGACCAGGCCGCGCGCGGCCAGGTGCTGCACGGCGGTCTGGACCGTGGTGGGGGAAACCCGGTACCGCGCCATGAGCTCGCGCACCGACGGAAGCTTGTCCCCAGGGCTGCCTGCCTCGATCACCGCCGTCAGCGCAGCGGTGACGCGTGCGACGGCGTTATCATTGGACATGAGAGCCAATGATAACGTTACTGCGCCGCGGCGGATAACGGGCGGCCTGGGGCTGGCGGTGCTCGCCGTCGTCTGCTTCAGTTTGTCGCTGCCCGCCACACGCGTCGCGGTCGGTGGGATGGACCCGTTCTTCGTGGGGCTGGGGCGTGCGGCCGTTGCGGGCCTGCTTGCGCTCGGATACCTCCTTCTGACGCGGGCACCGTGGCCCGGACGGCGGCTGGTTCGGCGGCTGCTGGTGGTCGCTGTCGGGGTGGGTGTCGGATTCCCGCTGCTGACCTCCGTGGCTCTGGTCAGCGAGAGTTCCGCTCATGGCGCGGTGGTGATCGCGTGCCTGCCGCTGGCCACCGCCACGTTCGCCGTGCTGCGTGCCAAGGAGCGGCCGCACGCCGAATTCTGGCTGGCCAGCGCGCTGGGAATGGCCACGGTCCTGGTGTTCGTCGCGGTCAGCGGCGGGCTCGACGGGGCCTTCTCCTGGGCGGACGTGTTTCTGCTCGGCGCGGTCGTGCTCGGTGGCTGGGGGTATGCGGAAGGGGGCGTGCTCGCCGGCGAGATCGGCGGGGCGCGGACCATCTCGTGGGCCGTGGTGCTGGCGCTGCCGCTGACCCTGCCGGTGGCCGTCCTGACCGCCGACGGGATCGGCGAGGTGACCTGGTCGCAAGGCATCGCGTTCGGCTACTTGGCGATCTGCACGATGTATCTGGGGTTTTTCGCCTGGTACGCCGCGATGGCCAGGGACGGCGTCGCCCGCATGGGACAGGTGCAATTGATGCAGCCGGTGCTGACGCTCGGGTGGTCGGCGGTGTTACTTGGCGAGGAGGTAACGCTCCTGGCCGTGTGCGTTGCCCTCGCCGTGCTGGCCACCGTGGTGTGGACGCAGCGGGCCCGGGTTTCGCGGGGTCCCCGTCATGCCGCCGACGAGCCTGCGGGCGAGCGGGCTGCGGTTCGCGCCGGGCGGGAGTAGGTACGGTCGAGCCGAAAGGCGCGGTCGACCTGCTTGAGATACCACCGGAGGGAGCGTTTCCCCAGGAACTGCTGGACGGTGGTGGCACCGGGAAGCGCCTGGCGCGCCGTCTCGGCGAGGAAGTTCACCGCCGCGAAGGTCAGCACCGCCGCTGAGGAGATCCGTGCGGGCGGTAAGCCGAGGTAGTCCGCGTTGGCGTCGCCGAGCAGCATGCGGCTCACCGCGCCGTGCAGGTTGACCGCCGCACGGCCGACGACCTTGTCGAGCGGGCCGAAGTGGCGGCCGATCGCGGCGTGTTGCTCGAGCAGGACGCGGGCCAGGCGCTGGGAGTCCTCGTCCGGGATGAACTCGGTGGCGGCCAACAGCCACAGCAGCCGCCATGAGTCGTCCTCGTCGGCGGGCAGGAGGGCCTCGTCGACTCCGAGCAGCCAGCCGACGTAACGCCACAGGTGCAGCACGTCTTCCCGCTCGCGCTGGGTGTAGCGGACGCCGAGCATGCGCATGCCGAGGAGGAAGACGTGCGAGAAGAGCAGCAGTGTGCCGGCTGTCTGCACCTGGTTGACCGGGTGGTCCCACTTCTCGTAGTCCCAGTCGTCGCGGCGATTCATCGCCGCCCGTACGTGCGCATGCGCCAGGCGTACGCGCAGGGCCGCCGCGTAACCGTCACCGCCGAGCCGTAGCGAGCCTGGCGTGGTGACGTCGATCCACCACGCTGCGGTCTCCGCCAGCCTGCGAGCCGCGGCGTATTCGAGGTCACCGGTGCCGATCAGGGTCTTGACCGCACGGGAGGCCAGGTAGCCGCCCATCAGGGACATGTCACCGAGTGGGATGAGCCCGATGAGCCCGGTGCGGACGATGGCGCGGGCGCCGCGGTCGATCCGGTCGTGGTCGACCCAGTACGGGGTGCGCTCCACTTCGTGGAAGAACTCCCACAGTTCCTCCGGGGCGGTGTCCAGGCTGTCGACGCCGTGCTTGAGGGCTTGCTCGAACAGCTCCCCGGCACGCGGGTCGCGGCGTAACACGGCGGCGAGCCGGTCGGCCAGTGGGTCGGCCTTCTCGGCGAACGAGCGGAGGCGGGCCACCTGGGTGCGGTCCGCGCGCAGCTCGCCGGGGCCGAACAGGCGGGCCGCCAGCCGGAGCGGCCCGCGGGCGAACAGCTCCGGCTCGGGCAGCTCGGTGGGTTCCGCTGTGAGCTCCTCGGGCATCGCGTTCTCCCCGTCGTTGTCGCGCCGGCGCCGCGGACGCCTCGCTAGCGACAACAAGTGTTGTCACTTTCTGGCCGGGCGTCAAGGTGCGTGGGGTTCCCTGGCCGATGCTGGCGGCGCGACGAACAGCCGCACACGGGCGTCATGGTGCGTGGGGTTCCCCGGCCTTGCGCCGACGCGGAGCGCCAGGTACAGCGCTCGCGAAGCGGCAAGGACAGTCGTGCGACGTTGATCGCGAGCGGATGATGCGGTAGATCGAGAAGAGAAGCGACGCCGAACCCGGGGTTCGGTGCACCATGCGAAGGCCGCCTTGTATGCTGGAGCGGCGATGCGGATGTAGTTCAATGGTAGAACGTCAGCTTCCCAAGCTGAAGACGCGGGTTCGATTCCCGTCATCCGCTCCACGCACGAAGGCCCAGGTCAGAAGCCATCCACTTCGGACCTGGGCCTTCGTGACGAGTGGGGTGAGCCCGGCCTGACGCGGCACGGCAGGCAACGTCGTCCGAGTGTCGATCGTTCGCGTCTTCGCCACCTCGAAGCCCATCTTCGCGTGGACCCTGCGGCAGAACGGTTCGCCGTGGGCGGTGGGTTTCGAAGTGCTCGACGGCACGCTGGTCGTCAGCCGCGGGTGCTGGGAGCAGGTCACGTAGTCTCGCGGTCTGCTACGACGTCGTCGATGCGAACCGCGGCATCGACTACGTGACCATTCGCAGGCTGGCCGAACTGGTCGATGCTGTCGACTTGGCCACGACCAACCAGCTTCGTCGACTGCTGCGCGAACGGCGCCTACCGACCGCCGGTCGTCCGGGCCAGGCGCTGACCTCATCCGCCGAGGGATCCGCGCAGCGCCCACACCGGGCCGGTCTGGTAGATCGGATAGTTGGACAGCACCGGGTGGATCCGGTCGTTAATGACCAGGTAGCCATCGCCGACGACATGGGGCAGCCGGGTCTCGCGGTCGCCTTCCCACGTGATCTGCCCGGTGTGGCCGTCGGCGACGACCGCCTTGTCGGTGATACCGGGCACCACGCCGACGACCTGTCCGTCGTCGCTGATGGTGAGCGGCCGCACCGCGTCGTCGAGTACCTGCGCGTGCCCGGTCTCCAGGTTGATCGCAGCGGAGGCCGTGCCGGCATGGACCGCGAGCCACTGCTGGTTCGGTGAGGCCACCACGGTTGCGTCGAAAGTCGCGTTGTCGCCGTACAAGGTTTCGGCGACGACGCGCCCGGTCCGGTCGTGGACGGACAGGATGGGCGCCAGACCGCCCTCCGGCGGCCGGACTACGGTCAGCAGCAGCACGTACTCGCCGTGGGCGCCGATGATCCACCGGTTCTCGACCGTACTGTGCAGGTCACCCGGCCGGTAGCTCGCGACCTCCCACAGCAGGCCGCCGTCGAAGTCACGAATGACCAGCGAATCGTCCCACCCTTCGGCGAACCAGCCGTCGCCGATGGCGTGCACCCGCAGATCGAGATCCACCGGCAATTCGATCGGGTCGCCGGTGTCCGGGTCGACCACCGTCCCGGACAGCATGCGGTGGTCGTAGAAGGCAGCCGCGTCGTCGGTGTCCACCCAGTCGTAGGTCAGAGACTCCAGCTCCCAGTGGACCGGTTGGGTTCCGGGGCCGGCGTCGATCGGCATGATCGTCGTGGCCACGCCGTCGTCGGTGGTGTACATGAACGCGGCGTACGGCTTGCCTTCATGCTGGATGATCTTCAATGTGCGGGGTGCGTCCTCGGTCTGCGGCGTGTAAGGAGCTTCCACGCGGCCGGGGAACGGTCCGGTCGACCACAGCTCCTTGCCGGTCTTGCCGTCGACCGCGCGCATTTCGAAGTTCTCGCCGTCGTGCCCGACGAGGACGACCTTGTCCTGGTAGCCGACGATCTGTTCGGCGGTGGATTGCCACTGGCAGGCCTCGCGGTCGGCGCCGGGGATGGCATTCTCCGGCGGAGTCGTCGAGCAGTCGGCAGCCGGAGCGGCTTCGCCACCTTCCGAAGCAGTGGCCGCGGGCCGGGCTTCCTCGCCCAGGCTGTTCGCGACGACCACACCGCCGGTGACGACTGCAGCCGCGGCGAGTCCTGCGGCGATGAGCTTGGCCGCGGTGCCTGCCAGCAGGCCGCCCGCGGCCGCGGCACCGGCTCCCGCGACCCCGGCCACCGTCGCTTTCGCACCGGCGGCCGTTCCAGCACCGGTTCCGCTTCCCGTGCCAGTTCCCGCTCCTGCCGAGCCCGCAGACGAGCCTGCGTCGGCCGGGCCGGCGGGGCCGCCGGGCTCGGGTGCGCCGCTTGTGCTGGCGTCGGTGGAGTCGGGGACTGTGCCGGGGTGAACGGCACCGGCGGGGTCACTGGCTGGTGTGGCGGGGCCGCCGGGCTCGGGTGCGCCGCTTGTGCTGGCGCCGGTGGAGTCCGGGACCGTGCCCGGATGAGCGGCACCGGCGGGGTCGGTGCCTCCCGTTCCTGGGCTGCTCGTGCCGTCGATCGGTTCGGTTCCCGGCCCGCCCGGCGTGGCGTCCGGTCCGGGTGAGCCAGTGCCGTCGGTCGGGCCGGAGCCGGTGCCGGTCGAGCCTGTGCCGGTGGAGCCGGTTCCGCCGCTGCTGCTCGTCGCTTCGATTCCAGTGGACCCCGTGTTTCCGGCCGAGGTCCCGGTGCCCGAGCCGGTCGTGGTGCCGCCAGTGGCCCCCGATCCGGCCCCGCTTCCGGATGTCGCGCTCGTGCCGGTCCCTGCGGAGCTCGCGCCGGATGTCGTGCTGCCTGCGCTCGTCGATGTGGTCCCGGCTGTGCCGCCTGCTGAGCTGGTACCGGCCGTGCCACCGGCGCCGGATGCACCGGTGCCCGTACCTCCAGCAGTGCCGGCCGTCCCGGTACTTGCCGACGTCGTTCCGCCCGCTGTGCCACCGGCGCCGGTCGTGGCAGTACCAGCACCGGACGTTCCGGCCGAGGCAGCTGATCCGGACGCGCCGGACCCTGCACCGGTGCCAGCCGCGGTGCTTGTGGTTCCGGAGCCGACGGTCCCCGCGGAGCCGCTGCCGACACCGGCGCCGCTCACGGTGCTCGTGGCGGACCCGACACCGGTCCCGGCAGTGCTGGCCGACTCCGCTACGGCGGTCGCGGACCCACTGACGGTGGTGGTGCCGGCGGTGGTGCCGGTAGCCCCGAGGGCGGAGAGCCCGCTGGTCGCGGTTCCGGCAACGGTGGTCGTCGCGGTGCCGGCCAGGATGGCCAGCGGGGTGAGAGCCACCAGGGTGCCCGCTGCGGTGGCCAGCGCGTGCCACGCGCGCCGCTCCCAGTCGGGGCCGTGGACCGCCACGGCGACGCGTTCCAACTCGGCGACGAAGACCCCGGCGTTCGTGGGCCTGGCATACGGGTTCTTGGCCATGCCCGCGGCGATCAGCCCGTGCAGGTGCTGAGGTACCTGGGACAGGTCGGGGGCGGCCATTTCGTGCATCCTGCGCAGTTCCTCGTTCGACTCGGCGACGAACGGCTTCTTGCCGGTGATGCACTGGTAGAACACGCAGGTCGCGGCATACACGTCGGTGGCGGGAGTGCCTGGCTGGCCGGCCCATTGCTCCGGCGCCATGTACGACGGCGACCCGGCGGTGAGCCCGAGCTGGCCGTCGAGGACCGCCAGGCCGAAGTCCACCAGCTTCGACACGCCCTGGCTGGTGACCAGCACGTTGTCGGGCTTGTAGTCGCGGTGCACCACTCCGACCTGGTGGGCGGCGGCCAGGCCCAACAGCGAGCCCTTGAGCACCGACAGCGCCGCCTCGACCATCAGGGCGCGCTCGGCTTCCAGGATCTGGCGCAGTGAGACGCCGGGCACGGCCTCCATCACCAGCGCGGCGACATCGGGCGAGACGTGGAAGTCGAACAAGCGCACCACGTACGGCGACTGGACCGCCGCCATCATCGCCGCCTCCCGGCGGAAGCCCTCCAGCACCGCGTAGTTCGTCAGATACCGCTGGTGGAGGTACTTGATCGCCACCACCGTGCCCGAAGCGTCATGCCGGGCGAGCACCACCCGGCCGAACCCGCCGGTACCCACCGTCTGCAACTCGGTGTAGCCAGCCAGCTGTCCCACAACCGCACCTCTGACAACAACCCAAGGCCTGAAGATCTCCCGAACGCCGTCTTGGACGCAGCGTGATCACTTTCGGTGCCCGGTCAATCACAAGTCGACCGAAAGTGGGTCGGAGGGATGCAGCGGGTGCAGCGGCGAGCCGCCGCCGGGGCAGCGGTCACACGTCGAAGACCGACCAGCACAGGTCGTTCCGGCGCCGCTGATCCTCCAGCACCAGGTCGCGAATCTCCGGCGGAAGCTGGTCGCGCTGCCATCGACACTCTTCGCGGCCTGCGGCGTCAGCTTGTTCCGGCGGCACCGCAGCACGAACCGCCTTGATCGCGTATGCGGCAGCGCCCAGCTCGTGCTCGGCGACGTGTGCCACGACGGCCGCTTGACCGGCCGCATATGCGGCGAAGCGCGGAGCGCCGCGCAGGTCGCGAGCGGCCCCCATGGCGTGCCCGCCCGCTGCCCGCGCCTGCATCATCTTGACCGCGCCGCGCGCCCAGGCACGAGCGTGCTCGATCGCCGCGCGCGGGCGAGGATCGTCCGGGCGAGCCGCTTCGAACAGCGGCAACACATGCTCGGCGCATGTGGCTGCCCACAAGGCGAGCAGGTGGTGGTGCTCGTCGGTCAGCGTTCCGCCCCGGCGGATCGTGATGAACCGCGGGTCGCGCACCTTGGGCAGGATCACCGGCACTCCTTTCCGGCGGCGCCTCGCCGCGAAGCGTAACCGGTGTGCGGGCCATGTGTGGTGGCAGAACACCGCCGTCGGCCCGACGCTCCGCTCATTGCTGCGGTCCGGGCGACATGTCGAAGGCTTCGGGTGAGCTCGCAAGCGGCCGCGCCGGTCGACGCTGGCTCTCCGTTCGGCCGCTCGCGACCGGATGTGAGCTCGAACGGCCAGCGCCGGGTCTCAGCCCGGCCACCGGAGATATGCGCCGACGCTTGCCGTCGCCCGCAACAGATCGCGCGATGCACTGCCACGCAGTGGCTCGGATTCGGCCACGACGACCGTCGTGCGGCTCCTCCGCGACTCGTAGTTGAGCCCGGTGAACTCCACGCCGAACTTGCGTTCCCACATTCCATCGCGACGGGCTTGATGTCGCCCGTGCCGTGCACGTCGATCAAGCGTTTGAAGTTGCGCGCATCATTCGCGTTCCGCATCTTCACCCAGGCGACGGTGAGGAGCACCGTGTTCCCGCGGCCGTCGGTCAGCGGAAGCGCCAGTCGCTTGAGTGACCGACATGGGTGGAAGCGCAGCCAGGTCTGCACCTGGCCGTAGGAATTCCGTACGCAGGACGCCCGGGCAATGCGGCGGGGCTTGCCCTTGCGGAGCCCGAGTTGCCGCCACGCCCGTGCGGGCTTCCCGCTCCGCATCACCTTCTTGGCCTTGACGACCTTGGCCCGCATGACCGAGCTGGTGATCGAGCTGAAGCCACCGGTCACGCTCGCTCCCGTGCCGCCGACGACTCCGAAGCCGCCGAGGCTCGGGCCGGCCGCGATCAGGGTGGCCGCCGCACCTGCCGCCACGACCGTGCGCGCTTTGCCGCCGCCTTTTCCGGTGATCGGATACTTCGTGCCGTCCGGTCTGGTTCTGATCGGTGGCGTCATGCTCCTCCTCCCCCAGTACTGCCCGCGGCGATGATGTCATCGCAGGTCACGCCCGCGGAGCTGCTGGCGCCAAGTTCACGCGCACAGAGCCTCGTGGCGCCTCTGCTACGCCCCGACGTACTCGGCCAAGTGCTGCCCGGTCAGCGTGGACCGGTCGGCCACCAGCTTCGCCGGAGTACCTTCGAACACGATCCGGCCGCCGTCGTGGCCTGCGCCCGGGCCCAGGTCGATGATCCAGTCCGCGTGCGCCATCACCGCCTGGTGATGCTCGATCACCAGCACCGATTTGCCCGAGTCGACCAGCCGGTCCAGCAGGCCGAGCAGCTGCTCCACATCGGCCAGGTGCAACCCGGTGGTGGGTTCGTCCAGGACGTAGATGCCGCCTTCCTGGCCCATGTGCGTCGCCAGCTTCAACCGCTGTCGCTCGCCGCCGGACAGCGTGGTCAACGGCTGGCCGAGGGTCAGGTAGCCCAGGCCGACGTCGGACAGCCGCTGCAGGATCTTGTGCGCCGCGGGAACTCGTGCCTCGCCCTCGGCGAAGAACGCCTCCGCCTCGGACACCGACATCTCCAGCACTTCGCTGATGTTCCGGCCGCCGAACGTGTACTCCAGCACCGCCGCCTGGAACCGCTTCCCCTCGCACTCCTCGCACGGGTGGGAGACGGTGGCCATCATGCCCAGCTCGGTGTAGACCACCCCGGCGCCGTTGCAGTTCGGGCACGCACCTTCGGAGTTCGCGCTGAACAGCGACGGTTTCACGCCGTTGGCCTTGGCGAAAGCCTTCCGGATCGGGTCGAGCAGCCCGGTGTAGGTGGCCGGGTTGCTGCGCCGCGAGCCGCTGATCGGCGACTGGTCGACGGTGACGACGTCGGCGTCCTTCGGCATCGAGTAGTGGATCAGCGAACTCTTCCCGGACCCGGCCACACCGGTGATCACGCACAGCACGCCGAGCGGGATGTCGACGTCCACGTTCTGCAGGTTGTTCGCGTTCGCCCCGCGGATCTCCAGCTTCCCGGTCGGCTCCCGCACCGTCTCCTTCAGCGAGACCCGGTCGTCCAGGTGGCGGCCGGTGATGGTGCCGCTGGCGCGCAGTCCCGCGACGTCACCCTCGTAGCACACTTGGCCGCCGTCGTGGCCCGCGCCCGGCCCCAGGTCGATCACGTGGTCGGCGATCGCGATGGTCTCCGGCTTGTGCTCGACCACCAGCACCGTGTTGCCCTTGTCCCGCAGCCGGATCAGCAAGTCGTTCATCCGCCGGATGTCGTGAGGGTGCAGGCCGATGGTCGGCTCGTCGAACACGTACGTGACGTCGGTCAGCGCCGAGCCGAGATGGCGGACCATCTTCACCCGCTGTGCCTCGCCACCGGAGAGCGTGCCGGACGGCCGGTCCAGCGACAGGTAGCCCAATCCGATCTCGATCATCGAGTCCACCAGGTGCCGCAGCCCCTGCACCAGTGGCGCCACCCCGGGGTCGTCGATCTTGGCCAGCCACTCCGGCAGATCGCTGATCTGCATCGCGCAGACGTCCGCGATGCTCTTGCCGTGGATCTTGGACTTGCGGGCGTGCTCGGCCAGCCGGGTGCCGTCGCACTCGGGACAGGTGGTGAACGTGACCGCCCGGTCGACGAAGGCCCGGATGTGCGGCTGCATCGCCTCCCGGTCCTTGTTCAGGAACGACTTCTGGATCTGCGGGATGAGGCCGGCGTAGGTCAGGTTGACCCCATCGACCTTGATCTTGGTCGGCTCCTTGTACAGCAGGTCGTGCAGCTGCTTCTTGGTGAACTTCTTGATCGGCTTGTCCGGGTCGAAGAAGCCGCATCCCCGGTAGATGCGGCCGTACCAGCCGTCCATGCTGTATCCGGGGACGGTGATCGCGCCCTCGTTCAGCGACTTGTTCTCGTCGTAGAGGGCGGTCAAGTCGAAGTCGGTGACCGACCCCTTGCCCTCGCAGCGCGGGCACATGCCGCCGAGGCGGTTGAACGTGGCCTTCTCGGCGATCGTCTTGTTGCCGCGTTCGATCTTGATCGCCCCGCTGGCCGACACCGAGGGCACGTTGAACGAGTACGCGGCGGGCGAGCCGACGTGCGGTTCGCCGAGTTTGCTGAACAGGATGCGCAGCATGGCGTTGGCGTCGGTGACCGTGCCGACGGTGGACCGGGTGTCGGCCCCCAGCCGCTCCTGGTCGACGATGATCGCGGTGGTCAGCCCGTCCAGCACGTCGACGTCCGGCCTGGCCAGCGACGGCATGAAGCCCTGGACGAACGCGCTGTAGGTCTCGTTGATCAACCGCTGCGATTCGGCGGCGATGGTGCTGAACACCAGCGAGCTCTTTCCCGAGCCGGAGACCCCGGTGAACACGGTGAGCCTGCGCTTGGGGATCTCCACGTCGATGTCACGCAGGTTGTTCTCCCGCGCGCCCTGCACGCGGATCACGTCGTGGACGTCGGCGGGATGGCCGACGGTCGTCGTTCCGTCCTGGCTGGCGGTGCTCATCGCTCTCCTTCGTCGGACCTGCGGTCGGGCAGGTGTGGCTCGTGGGTTGTCGGTGCGGGCTGCGGGTGGCGTTACCCCGTCGTCCGGCCGAAGCGCCCCGGCTGGCGGGGCTGGCCGGTCAGGCCAGCCACCGGCCGTCCTTCATCAGCAACCTGCCGGACATCTCGTTGACCTCGCGCCACGCCTGAATCCGGCGCGGGGTCATGACGAACCAGCTGAACGGCTCGGACAGCGGCCGTGGATCGAAGCCCGCCCTGGCGGCGAAGCGGTCCGCGCGTTCCCGGGGGATCTGGTCGATGGCGAAGACTTCGACGGTGCCGTCGATCATCACGACGTCCCGGAAGTCCCCGAGCGCCACCCGCGCCTGCCCGGCCGAGGCGAGATTCCGGCCGGTGACGCTGTCGGTCGGGGTAGCCATCAGCAGCGTCCGGCCGTCCCACTCGAACGACAACGGCACCAGGTGCGGCACGCCGTCCGGCGAAGCGCTGCTCACCCACAGGTCGATGTCGTGGTTCAGCCGGTACTCCGTGTCGCGGCGTCGCTGGGCACGGGACCGGGGTTCGGGCAGCCGGCCCGGCGAAGGGGCTGCGGTGGGCTCCGTCAGCGGACCGGCCGCCGTGTTTTCCTGCGCTGGGCTTGCCGTGTCCGTCATTGCGCTTGCTGGAGACGGACCATGTTGCCTGCCGGGTCGCGGAACGCGCAGTCGCGCACGCCCCACGGCTGGTCGGTGGGCTCCTGGACGACTTCCACGTCGTGCGACTGGATCCGCTCGAACGCGGCGTCGACGTCCTTCGCCGCCAGCACCACCATCCCGTAGGTGCCCTTGGCCATCATTTCTTGAATGACCCGCTTCTCCTCGTCGGTGATGCCCGGGTCGGCGAACGGCGGGTGCAGGACGATGGACGTGTCGGGCTGGGCGGGCGGACCGACGGTGATCCACTGCATGTCGCCGTGGCCGACGACGTTGCGTACTTCGAATCCGAGGGCGTCGCGGTAGAACTTCAACGCGGCGTCCGGGTCGTTCTGGGGGAGGAACGAATGGGCAATCGTGATATCCATGCCGAAAACGCTAGACGCGTTGCGCGGGCATTGCTTCTCGATTCCTGATCGGTCTGGCGACGTGCTTGCTCACGCAGGTGGGCAGCCCGGCGAGCTCCTGGGCGCACTCGCGCTTGTAGGTGCTCGGTGACATCCCGACCAGTTCGGTGAACCGGGTGCTGAACGTGCCCAAAGAGGAAAAGCCCACGGTGAAGCACACTTCGGTGACGCTCAGATCGCCGCGGCGCAGCAGCGCTTTGGCTCGTTCGATCCGCCGGGTCATGAGATAGCCGTACGGGGACTCGCCGTAGGCGGCCTTGAAGCGGCGGCTCAGGTGGCCCGCCGACATGTTCACGCCGCGAGCCAGCGCCTCGACGTTGAGCGGTTTGTCGTACTCGCGGTCGATCCGGTCGCGCACGCGCCGCATGAGCACCAGCTCGCGCAGGCGCTCCTCTTCGGCTGACCTCGCCATGCGCTCATCGTGCCACGATCGGCCGACACCCGGCCGGGACATGATTCAGGATCCACCTACTGCAGCAGCTCGACGAGCCGATCCAGCAGCACCGCTTGCGCCTTGACCACCTTGCTGCGGGCCGTGGCGACGTCGAACCACGCCACCCGATCGAGCTCCGGGAAGGATTGCCGCCGGCCGGAGCGCGGCGGCCACTCTATCTCGAACGTGCCGGGGGAAAACGCCGACAAGTCGACGTCGGCGTGCAGCGCCCACGCGGTGACCACTTTGCCGCCTGATTGGCGGATCTCGCCCAGCGGCTGCAGGTCTCCCGGCGGCAGCGGGATGCCGAGTTCTTCGGTGAATTCGCGCCGGGCGGCGTCCTCCGGGGTTTCGGAGTCGCCGTACTCGCCCTTCGGGATGGTCCACGCCCCGTTGTCCTTGCGCCGCCAGAACGGCCCACCCATGTGGCCGAGGAGAACTTCGGGCTGGGGTGGATGGCGATAGACGAGGATGCCGGCGCTGCGCTGTACTGCCACGGGTCAATCCTCGTCCATTGCCGGCCGTGCGGCGACGAGCCCGGACGCGAACGCGCCGGTGAACGCGGCGGGCATGCATGTCGGCGGTGGCGGTTGGTGTGTGCGTCGGTCGGTGTCGATGGGTGTGGTTGGCGCTCGCGGGTGTGCTTTGTTGTGGCTGGTGGTGGCGGGTGTGGATGTCGGCGGTGGCGAGTGGTGCCTCGGCTCGGCTGGCGCCGGTGGGGACGGAGGCCGGGGCTGGCCGGGTACGGAGGTGCGGCCCGGCCGGGTGCGGAGGTGGGCTGGCCGGGGGCGGACGTGCGGCCCGGCCGGGGGCCGAGGTGGGCCCGGCCGGGTGCGGGGGTCGGGCTGGCCGGGTGCGGGAGTCGGGGGTCGGCCAGCCGGGTGGGGGTGATGCGTGCGCGGTCTGGCCGGGTTAGCGGCGGTGCACTCGGATGCGTGCCCCTCGCCCAGGGGTCAGGGTGATGTGCCGCGCCTTGGTGCGTTCCGGTGCCGGGCGCTCCGGCTCCAACCGATACCGCGACAGGATCTCCTTCAGGATGATCGTGCCCTCCAGCTGGGCGAACCCGGCGCCGAGGCAACGCCGCACCCCGCCCCCGAACGGCAACCATGTCGCCGGTGTGGCGCTGCCGTCGAGGAACCGCTCCGGCCGGAAGACCCCCGGGTCCTCGTGATACGCGCCGTTCAAGTGGATGACGCCGATGCCCGGCAGTACCGTGTGGCCCTTCGGGATGCGGTAGCCGTTCAGCTCGATGTCCTCGGTCAGCGTGCGGGCCACGTTGTAGATCACCGGGTGCAGCCGCATGGCTTCCTTCAGCACCGCTTCCAGGTACTTCTCGTCGCCTTCCTCGGCGGCTTGGATCGCGCGGTTCTGCAGCCGGGGGTTCCTGGCCAGATCGTGCAATGCCCACGCCAGGGCGGTCGCCGTCGTCTCGTGGCCGGCCAGCAGCAACGTGACCATCTGGTCTCGCAGCTCGGCGTCGGAGAGCTGATCGCCGTCGATGCGCACGCTGAGCAGCTGGGACAGCACGTCCGTCCGGGCGGCCAGGTCGCCGACTTGCCGCCGCTCCGCGATCTCGGCATACAGCAGGCCGTCCACGTGCGCGACCAGTTCCCGGAACCGCCGCCACGGGCCGAACTTCCGCAGCGAGGGGACGAACTCGCCGATGTAGACCGGCATGGGCT